>Ga0308157_10000016_pt1 | contig 809681 bp, 759 predicted proteins | sample PhyBR1_FD_201035 | JGI IMG/M metagenome (GOLD analysis project Ga0308157, IMG submission 201035) | Phyllosphere microbial communities from UC Gill Tract Community Farm, Albany, California, United States - DLSLB.R1 | ecosystem: Host-associated > Plants > Phyllosphere > Unclassified | place...
TATTAAGTGGTGTAAGCGGTGTTACGGTTAGTTCTGTTTCTCCAACAACATCTAACATAGCTCCTGGAGCTTCTCAAGTTGTCACTTATAATTTAGCAGGTGCACCTGTTTCAAGTGGGACATTAAGTGGGGCTTGGAGCAAAATGACCTTAACATGTAATAACACAACACTTATTGATCCAATGGTTAGAGTTGCGTATTGGAGTACTTATGCTTTAGGAGAGAGTAACTTCCAAGTATTTAATTCTCAGCTTCAAAATCCAATAAATTATGGTACATCTGGAACACATACAGGAGATTTTGAAGGATTTTCTTTTACAAATATTACGTCAACTTTAACAGGATTGACTGTAGAACAATTGCTTAATAGTTATGATATAATATCAATAGGATATAGTAATATGACTGTTGCAGATGCTACAAAAATTAAAGCTTATGTAGATGGAGGAGGAGTTGCTATTATTAACTTTGATTCTAATTTAGGAACAAATATATTTAATGCTTTCGGAGGTACAGGAAATGTAGGCTCTGGTGTGTTAACTGCTGTAACAAATACAAATTCAATTAATAATGGAATATTTGGTAATTCAACAAATGTCTCTATGTCTGCTGTAGGTTCATATGGTTTTGTTAATGCTAATCAATTAGCTTCAAATTCAACAATTTTAGCAACAAATGGTGCTGCAGCTCAGATATTTTTAATGGGAACAGATGACAGAGCAATATTTTTTTGGGATGAAGGAGTTTTTAGGCATTCTAGTGTTTCTGGTAATGTAATAAATACTCCACAAGAAATAGCTTTACATAATTATATCTCATTTATGCTAAGAAAAAAAGGTTACTAAGACTTATAGCCTGCTTAAATTTATATTATTAAATATTTATAGTTTATCTCCCAAAAGGAAGCATAAACAAATTATTAGATGAATTTTAAACAATTGCCTCACCTAAAATGAGGCAATTGTTGTTTTTAATAGCCCCGATTGAAGCGGCATCCTTTTGTGAAGCGATTTAGCAAGCAAAAGATATAGCGGAAAGCGGGAAATAGCTTTTAAAAAAATACTGCATATTATTACTGACAATTTTCTTATTGGCATAAGCTTTGACTTACTTATTACCGCTTTTTATTGAAAGTAGAAAGCAAAGCAAAAAAAGCAATTAAATGCTTTTTTGAAATAAATTAGTCAGTTAATATTTTACAGACTGACATTTTGAACGTTTAGTAAAGTTATGAATATAGACAATTTGTCATTAGCACAAGTAATGGAAGAAGAAATCGAATTAATTCCTTTGATGAGTAAAGACGAAGAAAATAAGTTGAATAAACAAGATATTTCTTCGGAATTGCCTATTTTATCGTTAAGAAATACTGTCTTATTCCCTGGAGTTGTCGCACCAATTACAGCAGGAAGAGATAAATCTATAAAGCTTTTAACACAAGCATATAAAGAAAATCGTATAATTGGAGTTCTTTCTCAGAAAGAAATTGCAGTAGAAGATCCAACACCAGAGGATTTGTATAAAGTTGGTACAGTAGCCAAAATTATGCGAATGATAAAATTACCAGATGGAAACATCACCGTAATTTTACAAGGAATGAAACGCTTTGAGGTCGTTAAATATCTTACTGAAGATCCTTATTATAAGGCTGAGGTTAAAATTTTAAACGAAAAAGTGCCTACTTCTCGTAATAAAGAATACCCAATTATTATAGAGTCTGTTCGCGATTTAGCTTTTCAGATTGTAGAGGAAAATCCAATGTTACCATCAGAGGCAGCTGGTGCAATAAAAAGTATTGAAAGCAATACATTTTTAATCAACTTTGTAGCTTCTAATTTAACGTTAAGTTTAGATGAAAAACAATTATTGTTAGAAATTTCTGACATAAAACTACGTGCCATAGAGGTAATGCGTTTTATGAATGTTGAGCTTCAGAAACTAGAATTGAAAAATACAATTCAGAATAAAGTTCGTAAAGAATTAGATCAACAACAGAAAGAATATTTTTTAAATCAGCAAATAAAATCTATTCAAGAAGAGTTAGGAGGAAACTCTACAGAGGAAGAAATTAATGAAATGCGTAAAAGAGCGCTTTCTAAAAATTGGAGCGAAGAAGTAGCCAATCATTTCGATAAAGAAATTGGTCGTCTTTCTCGTCTTAATCCTCAAATGCCAGAACATAACATTCAACGTAATTACCTTGAGTTTATGTTAGAGTTACCTTGGAATGATTTAACAAAAGACAACTTTGATATAAAAAATGCAAAGAAAATCTTAGATAATGATCACTACGGATTAGATGATGTAAAAGAACGTATTTTAGAACATTTAGCCGTTCTGAAATTGAAAGGAGATATGCGTTCGCCAATCTTATGTTTATATGGACCTCCAGGTGTTGGTAAAACATCTTTAGGGAAATCGATATCAGAAGCTATTGGACGTAAATATGTTCGTGTATCATTAGGAGGTTTACATGATGAATCTGAAATTAGAGGTCACCGTAAAACATATATAGGAGCAATGCCTGGACGTGTTTTACAGTCTATTAAAAAATCAGAATCATCAAATCCTGTTTTTGTATTAGATGAGATAGATAAAATGTCTGCTAGCGCACACGGAGATCCATCTTCTGCAATGTTAGAAGTTTTAGATCCTGAACAAAACTCATCTTTCTATGATAACTTCTTAGAAATTGGTTACGATTTATCTAAAGTATTTTTTATTGCCACAGCAAATAATGTAGGTGATATTCCAAGTCCATTACGCGACCGTATGGAAATGATTAATATTGCAGGTTATACAATTGAAGAGAAAACCGAAATAACAAAAAGACATTTATTACCAAAACAATTGGTAGAACATGGTCTAAAAGAAAAAGATGTTATATTAGGTAAAAAAGAAATAGAATATCTTATTACAGGTTACACACGAGAATCTGGGGTTAGAAATTTAAATCAGAAAGTAGCTAAATTAGTTCGTTCTGCTGCTAAACATGTAGCATTAGAAGAAGAATTTAATGCAAAATATACGATAGAGGATATTTCTAAAATTTTAGGACCATCTATTACACCAGATCAATATGAGAATAACGAAGTTCCTGGTGTTGTTGTTGGTTTAGCTTGGACAAGTGTCGGAGGTGATATTTTATTTATAGAATCTATTTTATCTAAATCAAAAAATGGAGGACTTTCTATTACAGGAAATTTAGGAAATGTAATGAAAGAGTCTGCGACAATTGCTTTAGAATATATAAAATCGCATGCAGACGAATTAGGAATTAAATCTGACGTTTTCGAAAACTATAAGGTGCATGTTCACGTACCAGAAGGAGCAACACCAAAAGATGGACCATCTGCAGGTATTACAATGCTTACGTCCTTAGTTTCGTCGTTTACACAACGTAAAGTAAAAGCGAAATTGGCGATGACGGGAGAAATTACACTTCGTGGTAAGGTTCTTCCTGTTGGTGGAATAAAAGAGAAAATTTTGGCTGCTAAACGCGCAAATATTAAAGAAATTATTTTGTGTGCTGATAACAGAAAAGATATAGAAGAAATTAAGGCTGAATATGTAAAAGGAATGACTTTTCATTATGTAAAAGAAATGAAAGAGGTTCTAGATATTGCTTTAACGAATCAGAAAGTGAAAGGAGCAAAAGTTTTAGATTAAACGAATTCTTTCATTACAATATCAAAATCCGCAAGACTAAACTAGTCTTGCGGATTTTTTATGTTTGAGAGATTATTTTAGATTAACCATTTTAGCAAAAGAATAAGAAGTAATAAAACTAAAATTCCGATATAGAAAGCTCTAATTCTATTATAATGATCTTGTTGATAAGATGCATTTATGATATCATTAAAACTCTTTTTCTTTCCTAATAATTTATAGGTAATAAAAAGGATCAGAGCTCCTATATAAATTGCTATTTTTTGTTTGAAAATCATGTAGTTATATTATTTCAAAAAGATAGTTTCTTGATCATTTTTAATTTCAACATTATTTATAAATAACATAAATAAATCAACTTTTACTGTGAAAATTTCACACGTATTATTATGATTTAAAATATTAAAATAAATAGTATTTGAAATATTTCCACTTTTAGAAATTATTAAAGTTTTCTTTCTTTTTTTATAAAAACCTTGTTTAAAAAAAGAAAAAAGTATTTTTCCATATAATATATTATTATAATTTAAAAAAGGCTTAATATATTTTCTTGTAACATAAATCTTGATAAGTTGTACAAATAAAAAATTTCCTACAATGAAATATAAAATCATAAAAAAGATGTCTGAATCCATAATTATTTTTTTTAAGTTAATATTTAACACCTACTTTAAAGTTAAGATCTAATCCTATTAGAGCTTTAATTTTAAATGAAGGATCAAATCCTATAAAAAGTTTCTTTAGCTCCTTTATTTTTTTTTCATTCGTACATTTTTGCAGCTATTAAAATATTGGCAAAAACTTTCCAATTTATATTTTCAGGAAGAGGTATATTCATATTTTGATAATAACCATCCATGTCTTCTGTCCAATTTGCAATACCTTCCAAGTATTCTGATAAAGTTAAATTAGTCCATTCATCAGGATTATTCTTTAGATTAGATATTAGTAATTCAACAAAAGCAATAAAGTCATTTTTGCAAGTAATATCATTTATTTTTTTTTCTAGATTCATCATTTTATTTCTATTTAATAACTCGTATCTCATATTCTATTTTCATCTTTTTATTTTTTTGAATCAATAAAAAGTTTGTAAATATATTGACATGCTTCAGATTCTGAATCAAAATTTTTTTCGCTATTCTTTAAACCTCTCTCATCTAAATAAAAAACTTCCCATTTCGAATAATTATGATATAGAATAATAGAATCAGGATTTAACGAGCCGTCTAAAGAATATTCTTTTTCTGATATATGTAATATTGATAAGCTATTTTTTAAATCTTCTATATCCATAATTTTATAAATTGAAGTGAATTTGACCTGTATTTAACTATACTTTTTTATTTATAAGTAATTAAAATACTTATCAAAATCTACAGTTGTAAACTTACTTATTTTTTAAAAGAGTTTTAAAAATATTCGATTTCAATCAGCTTTCGAATTTAATTATAGTAACTATTACACTAGTTTTATTTAATGTATTATTAGTTCGAATTCTAAAGTTTTTTCGATTAAAAACAGAATTACATTGTATATTAGACAACTTAAATATTACAAGAGGGATTATTAAATCCCTTTTCTTATGAAAATTGATGATTATGACGAATGAAGAGCAATCAAAAAGGAATTATACTATTCCATTGATTACCATTACACTTTTGTTTTTTATGTGGGGTTTCATTACATGTATGAATGATATTCTTATCCCTTATTTGAAACAACTTTTTAATTTGACTTTTTTCGAGTCAATGTTAGTCCAGTTTTGTTTTTTTGGAGCATATTTTATTGGATCTGTAATTTACTTTATAATTTCAACAACAAATGGAGATCCTATTGATAAAGTAGGATATAAAAAAGGAATTCTTTTTGGTGTTTTCTTAGCAGCATTTGGTTGTGTATTATTCTATCCGGCTGCAAGTTTTTCTTCTTACGGCTTATTTTTAGGAGCATTATTCATTTTAGGTTTAGGATTTACAGTATTACAGATTACAGCAAATGCTTATGTATCTTTATTAGGATCAGAAGAATCTGCATCGAGTCGTTTAAATATGACGCAGGCTTTTAATGCATTTGGAACAACAATAGCTCCAGTTTTAGGAGGTCATTTAATTTTCGAATTATTTTCTGAACCAGATGGTTCTTTTAGTGCTGCAGCGACAAAAATTCCTTATTTAATTTTTGCAGGAATTCTTGTATTAGTTGCTTTAATAATATCTCGTGTTAAATTACCAGATTTTAAAGTAGAAGGAGAAGAAGCTGTAAAAGGCTTTGGAGCATTACAACATAATCACCTTGTATTTGGTGTGTTTGCAATGTTTTGTTATGTAGGAGGAGAGGTTGCTGTAGGAAGTTTTATTATTAGCTTTTTAGAACAACCACAAATTATGAATCTTTCTGAGGTAGTAAGTAAAAACTATTTAGCATTATATTGGGGTGGAGCGATGATAGGACGTTTCTTAGGTGCTATTTCATTAAATCAATCAATTAGTCAATCTAAAAAAGCATTGTACATGGCAGGAGCTGCAATTGCAGTATTCTTAGTTATTTTTAGTATTGTAAATTTAACATTTGCACAGATTAGTTTCTTCTTGGTATTTATTGCATTAAATTTTATTGCTTTCTTTATAGGGAAATCTGCACCAGCAAGAACATTATCAATATTTGCGGCAATAAATGTTGTCTTATTAATTTCTGCAATGCTTAATCATGGAGAATTAGCAATGTATAGTATCTTAGGAATTGGAATTTTTAATTCAATTATGTTTTCAAACATTTTTACATTAGCAATTTCTGGTTTAGGAAAATTTACAAGTCAAGGTTCTTCTTTAGTTGTTATGGCAATTTTAGGAGGAGCAATTGTTCCAATTTTTCAAGGATACTTAGCAGACCGTTTCGGAGTTCAGCATTCATTTATTATTCCAGTATTTTGTTACATTATTATCTTAATTTTTGGTTTTTACTGTTCAAAATATCTTAGTCATGTAAAACAAGATACAGAAGTAAAATCTGGACATTAATAAAAATTATTAGAACATTATTTTCGTTTAAAAACGAACAATATATTAAATGCGAAGATTAATAATCTTCGCATTTTTTTATACTACCTTTATAATTGTAAAAACTAAAATAAAATGAAAAAATTAAAATATTCACTTTATACTATCTTAATAAGCTCAATGCTTGTTAATGCTCAAGAAAGTCTTGATTTTGGTAAAAAGAAAGAAGTAATTTCTCCTGAAGTTAAAGGGAAAGATGTCATCTTTCGTTTACTTGCACCAGAAGCTAAAACGGTTAAACTACAAGGAAATTGGGAGGGTGAAGCTATAGAATTAAACAAAGATAAAAATGGAGTTTGGACATTTATAAAGAATGATTTTTCTCCAGATTTATATACATATTCTTTTATTGTAGATGGTGTTAAGGCGAATGATCCTAATAATTCTTATTTAGTTCGTGACGTTTCTTCTGTTATGAGTTTAGTTTTTATAGATGGAGAAGAATCTGCAAATTATAAAGTGCAGAATGTACCACATGGAACAGTTTCTAAAAGATGGTACACTTCAAAAGGATTAAATGAAAATAGAAGATTAACAGTTTATACACCTCCAGGATACGAAAATTCAAAAGAAAAATTACCAGTATTATATTTATTACATGGAATGGGAGGAGATGAAGAGGCTTGGATGACCTTAGGAAGAGCTTCTCAAATTTTAGATAATCTAATTGCAGAAGGTAAGGCTAAGCCAATGATTGTTGTAATGCCAAATGGACATACCAGTAATAGTGCAGCGCCTGGTGAATCATCGAAAGGATTTTATAAAATAGATTTTATTACACCAGATGTTTTTTCTGGTGATATGGAAGAGAATTTTAAAGAGATTATAAATTTTACTGAATCGAATTATCGCGTAAAGGCAGATGCAAAAAATCGTGCAATAGCTGGTCTATCTATGGGTGGTTTTCATTCATTGTATATTTCTGCTAATCAACCAAAGACATTTGATTATGTTGGTTTGTTTTCACCAGCTATTCTACCACCTGATGAAAGTAAGAGTGAGATTTACCAAAAAATCAATGATAAATTAAAAACTCAGCAGAATAATTCGTTTAAATTATATTGGATAGGAATTGGGAAAACGGATTTTTTATATAAAAATGTAAAAGACTATCGTTTAAAATTAGATGAAATGAAACTTAATTATAAGTATGTTGAAACTGAAGGAGGACATACATGGAGTAATTGGAGAATGTATCTTAATGATTTTGTTCCTCAGTTATTTAAATAACAATTGTTTTCGTTTTAAAACGAGTATATGAAGTTTTTAAAACTGATTATTTTATTTTATAATTTTCAATTATAATCTTGTTTTTAGCACAATCTGCCATGTTGATTTCTATGACAAAACTAAATATTATGTAAATGATTCTTCGACAAGCTCAGAATGACAATTAGTTTAAGTTTAGTATATCATCCTTGTCACATTGAGCTTGTCGAAATGTCGTTTCAAGATCTCATTTCGCTATAAATCAATGAGAAATTCAATTATTCTTCGAGAGGCTCAGAATGACATGCTGAATTATTTAAAATTATGTGCCTTAAAAAAGTTTAAATAACTTCAGTAAATAAACAGTTTTAATCGGATATTTATTTGATTGTTAATATATTGATTAACCTTAAGGTTAAGATTAGTTAATGTTGTTTTTATATTATTGTATTTTTAAAAGAGTAATTTTATTATACAATTAAAAACTATTGTATCATGAAAAAAACTTTGATGACACTATTAATGTTAAGTTCATTTAGCATTATTGGATTTGCTAACAATGTAAATTCTGAAACTAAAAAAGTAAACAATGAAAACGCTGAAGTTAAAGCTGAATCTTACACTATTAGATTAGGTTTATTAGGTTTAGACGGATCAAAAAGATTATCTGGATGGGAAGATCTTGGAGGTTTTTATGCTACTAATTTAGAAACTGGAGAAGTTTTTTATAATGAACAAGGAACATTTTTACCAGGAGTTATTTTAGATTTACCTGCAGGAACTTATGAGTTTTCAGCTCTTCAAGGGCAAGGAGGATGGGTTGGTTATAGTTCTGTAACTGTTACTTTATCTGAAGATTTAATCGATCAAGAAGGTTACATTACAGTTTATGTACCAATCGCTTGGGCAGAATAATTAGTAATTAATATTATTATTCGAAAAACTCTCATAAGACATAACTTATGAGAGTTTTTTTATTTTTAGTAATTCTATTATTCTATTATTTTCAATTATAATCTTATTTTTACAACAATCTGTCATGTTGAGCTTGTCGAAACATTTATTTAATTCTTTATTATTCTTCAACATGCTCAGAATGACATTCTGAATTAATTAAAATTTGTCTATTGAAAAACTCATAATTATAAACGAAGTTAGAATCTCGAAGTTGGAGACTAGATTACTTTATGTTCTTAATCTCACTACTAAAATCTAGCAGTTCACATCTATCAAACAACTAATTTCTAAATTCTAATCTATTTAATCTTATAAGATATTCCCCAAAAAACGGGTAGATTAAATGGACCTTTTGTTTTACCATATCCAGGAATAACTAAAGGGTCAATGTTTTCATCTTTTTTACCACCTAAATATACAGAAGGATGTAAAGATAATTCTCCATAAAAATTATTAGAAATTTTTACTCTTCCTCCAACAACAGCTTCAACCCAAAAAGAACTTACATCAACCTTTGGTCGAGAACCGCTTCCTACAACTACGTTAGATTGTAAATCTCGAATAGGGTAACTATTTACAGTTTGAGAATATTTAGCATAAGCAACTCGTCCACCAATGTATATTCCGTTCGATTGATTTTCTATATCTTGTGTAACAAACCAGTTTCCTCCAATTTTTCCAAAAATTCCATCTACATCTACATTCCAATTGATTTCATTGAAATTATTTTTCTCATACCCAACTTCAGCAACCAAATGCCATTTGTTGTTTAATTGATATGATAAAAATGCGCTTGCACCTTTTTTATCTGTAAAAGCAGAAACAATAGGATTAAACAAATCTACACCAATAAAAATATCATGGTATTTTTTTGCAGGAATAGAATCTGTAACCGAAACCTTTGTAGAATCTGAAACTTGTTTAGAATCTAATTTATTTTCTTGTCCAAAAGCAAAATTAATTGCGCTCGTTAGCAAAAAGCTTAATAATAGTTGTCGAACCATTTGTTATTTCAGTGTTTACAGTTTCTATACTTCTTATCCAATTTCCTTGACCATTTGCGCCAGTTTTTAAAGTCACATTAACATTTTTAAATGTTAATCCAAAACCACAAGCTTTAGATGTGTATCCATTACCTAATTCACCATATTCTAAAACTAATTTATCTCGTTGGGCACGAATTGTGTCGAAAACTTGTACACCATCTATAGTGTCTCTTTCAATTCTATCAGGTCCTTGAGCAATCGTATAAAATACTTTTTTTTGTAAGTTCTGACGAACAGAAACTCCAAAAGTTGATGAATTGTTTACAACACCATTTTCTATTTGAACAGTATCAATTTTAGTTGGTGAAACAGAGTCAAGAACATAAGCCCAATAATAGATGGTATCTTCTAATGCAACGTCTGTTCCGTTGTAATACATATTAGCAACCATTCTAGGAACTTCACCATCATCAGTACAAATATCATCATCTTCGCAACTATAAAGCACAAAGGAGAATAACATTGCAACAATTGCAAATGATAAAATAGATTGAATTTTTTTCATTTTCTTCGGATTGAATTCTAAGGCATAATGCCTATTTACTATTTTTGTATTAGCTTGTTTTTTAATCTTTTGTAGATTAAAATTCTACCATTACTTTTTTTGAGTAATTAAATACGCTCTAAAAGTACAATATTTTCTACATGATGTGTTTGTGGAAACATATCAACTGGTTGAACTTTAACAATTTTATAGTTTTCTTTCATTAAATCTAAATCACGCGCTTGTGTTGCAGAGTTACAAGAAACATAAACAATACGTTTCGGATTCATGAATAATATATTCTCAACTACTTTTTTATGCATTCCATCACGTGGAGGATCAGTAATCAAAACATCTGGAATTCCATGTTCATTAATGAAATCTTGATTTAATACATCTTTCATATCTCCACAGTAGAAATCACAATTGTCTATATTGTTAAATTTAGCTGCTGCTTTTGCTGCATCAATAGCTTCTTGTACAGATTCTACACCAACTACTTTTTTTGCTTTTTTAGAAACAAATTGCGCAATAGTTCCCGTTCCAGTATATAAATCATAAACTAACTCATTTCCTGTTAAGCCAGCGAAATCACGTGTTAATTTATATAATTCGTATGCTTGTTCTGGGTTTGTTTGATAAAATGATTTTGGACCAATCTTGAAGTTTAAATCCTCCATTTGTTCCATTATATGATCTTCTCCAGCAAAAACTTGTATATCTAAATCATAAACAGAATCATTTTGTTTAGGATTGATAGCATACAATAAAGAAGTAATTTCTGGGAATTTATCTTTTAAATTTTGTAAGAATGCTTTTCGATTTTCTTCTTCCTCACGGAAAAATTGAACCAATACCATTATTTGTCCGTTTTGAGAAGTACGGATCATTAATGTTCTTAATAAACCTTCTTGATTTTTTAAATCAAAAAAATCTAAATTATGTTCTAAAGCATAGCGTTTCGCTTCGTTACGAATAGCATTAGAAGGATCTCTTTGTAAATGACATTTTGTAACATCTAAAACTTTAGACCAAGCTCCAGGAATATGAAAACCAACAACATCACGATCGTCAAATTCTTTTCCAGAATTAATTTCGTCTAATGTTAACCAACGTGCATTAGAAAAAGTGAATTCTAATTTATTGCGATAAAAATATTGTTCTTTAGAACCTAAGATAGGAATAATTTCTTCAGCTAAATCTCTAAAACCACCAATACGAACTAAATTATTAACCACTTCTTCGTGTTTAAATTTTAATTGCGCATCATAGCTCATATCTTGCCATTTACAACCTCCACAAACACCAAAATGCTCACATTCAGCTTCTACACGGTAAGGAGATTTTTGATGAATTTCTATGGCTTGACCTTCAAGATAACTACTTTTTTTCTTCAAAACATGCACATCCACAACATCTCCGGGAATAGCACCTTTTATTAGTACAGTTTTACCTTCTTCTGTTTTTCCTACCGATACACCTTTTGCACCAGCACGTAAAACCTCAATATTATTTAATATGATTTTCTGCTTCGCTTTTCTTGACATTTTGCAAAGGTAAGGAAGTCCAATCAATTTTCAATTTTTTATAATTCTCTTCTTTTGAGCATCAGTTAAATTATAATTTATATATTTACAACATAAAGTCTATGGTTTATATAGAATATTAATTTATGTAAATAAAATTCTTATTTCATGATGATTTGAGAATACCATATAACAATGACTTCTCAAGATTTTGAGAGGTTTTTTTATTAAAAGAATTTAGAATAAAAAGATGTCAATTCAGAAAAAAAATTATTTAAGTGAATTAGAAGATGAAGCAATTTACATTTTGCGCGAAACTGCAGCACAGTTTGAGCGCCCTGCTTTATTATTTTCAGGAGGAAAAGATTCTATCGTTCTACTTCATTTAGCATTAAAAGCATTTCGCCCAGGAAAATTCCCATTTCCTTTGGTTCATGTAGATACAGGACATAACTTTCCTGAGGCGCTGAAATTCAGAGACTATTTAGTTAATAAAATAGGAGAGAAGTTAATTGTCGCTTCTGTAGAAGATGCAATTAAGAAATATAACTTAAAAGAAACAGCTGGTCGTTTTCCATCTCGTAATGCCTTACAAACTTATGCATTATTAGATGTTATAGAAGAAAATGAATTTGATGCTTGCATTGGTGGAGCAAGAAGAGATGAAGAAAAAGCAAGAGCCAAGGAACGTATATTCTCAGTAAGAGATGATTTTGGCCAATGGGATCCAAAATTACAACGCCCTGAATTATGGAATATTCTTAATGGTAAAATAGAAAAAGGTCATAACGTTCGTGTTTTTCCAATTAGTAATTGGACAGAATTAGATGTGTGGAATTATATAAAACATAATAATATTGAGTTACCAAACTTATATTTTGCTCATGAGAGAGAGTGTATCGTTTATAATGATAAATTAATTGCGACATCAGATTTTATTCAACCAAATGGAGAAGATAAAGTTGTTGTAGAAAAAGTTCGTTACAGAACAGTGGGAGATATGACTTGCACGGCTGCGGTACCATCAAATGCTGAAACAGTTGAAGATATCATAGAAGATATTATTCATACACGCATTAGTGAAAGAGGACAAACTAGATTAGATGATTTATTGTCTGAATCAGCAATGGAAGATCGAAAAAAACAAGGTTATTTTTAAAAAAATGTTTTTTAAACATTTTTAGAACAATAGAGAATAAAAAAAGAATGAACACATTAAAATTCATAACAGCAGGAAATGTAGATGATGGGAAGAGTACATTAATAGGTCGATTATTGTATGATTCTAATAGTATTCATACTGATCAATTAGGTATTTTAGAAAAGAGAAAATCTAATGAACATGATGAAATTGATTTATCATTAATTACTGATGGTCTACGTGCAGAAAGAGAACAAGGTATAACGATAGATGTTGCTTATAAGTATTTTTCTACTGCGAATAGAAAATTTATTATTGCAGATGCACCAGGTCATGAGCAATATACAAGAAATATGATTACTGGAGCTTCTAATTGTGAATTGATTATTATTTTGGTTGATGCACGAAAAGGAATTACAAATCAAACAAAAAGACATGCAAGTATTGGTTCGTTAATGGGAATTAAAAAAGCAATTGTTGCTGTGAATAAAATTGATTTAGTAGATTATTCTCAAGAAGTTTTTGAAACAATCAAACAAGAATTCGAATCACTTCAAGATCAATTAAATTTTGAAGAAATGTTTTTTATTCCTGTTAGTGCTTTGGTTGGAGATAATGTTGTTGAAAAATCAACTAAAACACCATGGTATGAAGGACAAAACTTATTAACTCTTTTAGAGACTACATCAATAGATGTTAACAAAGATTTACCTGCTCGTTTTCAGGTTCAATGGGTTATTCGTCCTAAAGATGAACAATACCATGATTACAGAGGTTACGCAGGACAAGTTTTAAGTGGGACTTATAAAGTTGGTGATGCAATAAAAGTATTTCCATCAAACATAGAATCAAAAATTGTAAAAATAGAACGCCATTTAGAAGAAGTAAATCAGGTTGAAGAAGGTGAAAGTGTTGTTTTACATTTAGAAAATAATATAGACATCAGTAGAGGAGATACAATTGTAAAAATTTCGGAAGAACCAATTGCTACAAACGAGCCAAAAGCTTGGATCTGTTGGTTAGATAATCAATCATTACAGCAAGGAAAAACTTACGAATTACAACATCGTTTTCATTCTGTTCGTACAAAAGTGAGAGCAATAGATCAGCAATGGGATATTAATAATTGGAATTTTGTTCCAGCAGATGAAATTAAACTAAATGATATTGCACAAGTAACTCTAAAAACAAATCAACCATTATTCTTTGATTTCTTTGAAGAGAATACTAAAACAGGGAATGCAATATTAATTGATGAAACCACAAAGCAGACAGTAGCAGCTTTAATGTTTATAAAATAATTCATCTAGAAATACAATCAAACACTTATGAAAGATATTGAAAAACTAAATGGATTATCTAATCATTACAATAATGATTTCAAAAGCAAGCTAGATGATATAGATTCTAATTCTTTAATAGAAGCTAAGAAATCAACAAAAAATTATAGGAGATTAGTTTTTGAAATAACTCTTGTTTTCTTCGCTTTATTTATAGGTTATGCTTTTTCTTCTGTAATTAGTTTCTCTGAAGCAAAATCTTTTGTTTACGACATCCCTGATATCTTCTATATTATGCTAGCTGTTGGTTTTTTTGCCCAATTAGTTGATGGAGCAGTAGGATTAGGATACGGAATTACATGTTCTACAAGTATGATGCTGTTTGGAGTTAACTTGCCATCTATAAGTGGTAGTATTCATACTGCAGAAATGTTTTCGAGCGGAATAAGCGGTTTTTCTCATTATAGGTTCGGAAATGTAAATAAAAAATTACTTTTTGCTTTAGCAATTCCAGGGGTTATTGGAGCTGTTTCGGGTTCTTTATTGTTGGTTTATTTAGGGAATGAGTACGAGACAATTACATATGGTATTTTAGCAAGTTATACTTTGATAATTGGAATTAGATTAATCATTTTAGCTTTTCAGAAAAAGATTGAAAAAAAGAAATTGAAACGAGTAGGGTTATTAGGTTTTTCGGGCGGATTTTTAGACGCTTTTGGTGGTGGAGGCTGGGGACCAGTTGTTACATCAACTTTATTATCTAAAGGAAAAAAATCTAGTTTAGTCGTTGGAACAGTAAGTTTAGCAGAGTTTTTTGTGACACTAGCTGCTTCTTTAACTTTTTTTGCAGCTTTAGGTGTTAGTCATGGTTTTATAATTGCAGGATTAATTATTGGAGGAGGAATAGCGGCTCCATTTGCTGCAAAACTGGCAGGTAAAATTCCACAAAAAGTGGCAATTTTAGCCGTTGCTTTTTTAGTTATTTTATTTAGCGTTAGAATATTGATTAAACTATTTTAATTAAGAATTAGAAATTCGAAATTGGTTTTCAAGAATTAAGTTGTCCATAAACACATAAACATATAAAAACGCCAAAGCTGTAAAGCTTTGGCGTTTTTAGTTTATTTAATTCGCTAATCCTGCACGTTTCAGAAGAGCATCTGGAGTTGGTTTACTTCCTCTAAATTCTTCATATAATTTCATTGGTTCTATTGTTCCACCAGATGAAAGTAATTTATAGAATTTCTGAGCAGTTTCTAGATTAAAAATTCCAGTTTCTTGAAAGAAAGCAAATGCATCAGCATCTAATACTTCTGCCCATTTGTAAGAATAATACCCAGACGAATATCCTCCTTGAAAGATATGAGAAAATGATGTACTCATCATATTATCATCAACTTCTGGATATAAATCTGTTTGTTTAAAAATATCTTTTTCAAATACTTGTAAGTTATCTAAATTATTATCGTTATTTCCATGATATGACATATCCAATAATCCAAAACTTAATTGACGAAGTGTTTGAAAACCTTCCATAAAGCTTGCAGAAGCTTTTACTTTTTCAATTAATTCTTGCGGAATGATTTCTCCTGTTTTATAATGTTTTGCAAAAAGCTTTAATGCTTCTGGTTCGTAACAATAATTTTCAAAAAATTGAGATGGTAATTCAACAAAATCCCAATAAACATTTGTTCCTGCTAAACTTTCGTAAACTGTATTAGGTAACATTCCATGTAATGCATGTCCAAATTCATGAAATAAAGTTGTTACTTCCTGAAAAGTTAATAAAGAAGGAGTGTCTTTTGTTGGTTTTGTAAAATTACATACAATAGAAATATGTGGACGTTTGTTGTTTCCATTAACATTAGACGCTTCACGGAAACTTGTCATCCATGCACCAGGACGTTTTCCTGCTCTTGGGAAGAAATCGGCATATAATAAACTTAAAAAATTACCATTCTTGTCTAAAACTTCATAAGTTGTTACTTCGTCACTGTATTTGTCAATCGTATTAATTTCTTTAAAAGTAATTCCAAATAACTTTGTTGCGACATCAAATGCACCTTGTGTAACGTTTTCTAATTGAAAATATGGTTTTAATTCTTCTTCAGAAAGGCTAAATTTTTTCTGTTTTAATTTTTCAGCATAATAAGCATGATCCCATCGCTGTAAAACATCAATATTATCTATTTCTTTGGCGAATTCAGATAATTCTTTAATTTCTTTTTCAGCAAAAGGTTTCGCTTTCGTTAATAAATCATTTAAAAAATCAAGAACGGTTGTTGGTGTCTTAGCCATTCGTTCTTCTAAAATATAATCTGCATGAGTAGAATAACCTAATATTTGAGCACGTTGATGACGAAGTGCTACAATTTTTTTTACATTTTCTTCGTTGTTATACTCATTATCCTGAAATGCTTTTATACCATTTGCTTTAAATAGTTTTTCTCTCAATTCTCTATTTTCAGCATATTGCATAAACGGAATATAACTTGGCGCTTGTAATGTAATTACCCAACCTGTTACATTTTTTTCTTCCGCATCTGCTTTTGCCTGTTCTATTGCGTAATCTGGTAAACCTTTTAAATCTTTTTCATCTGTAATATTTAGTTGAAAATTATTTGTTTCAGCTAATACATTTTGTCCAAATTGTAAAGAAAGCATAGAGAGTTGTTTATCAATATCTCTTAATTTTTCTTTGTTTTCATTATTTAAATTAGCTCCATTTCTAGAAAAACCTTTGTATTTTTTTTCTAATAAATAAGCTTGTTCATCTGTAAGATTAAAAGAATCTTTTTGCTCATAAACAGCTTTTACACGTTCAAATAATTTTTCATTTAATCGTACATCATTTCCAAATTCAGATAATAAAGGAGAAACTTCTTGTGCAATTTTTTGCATTTCATCATTTGTTTCTGCTGAATTTAAATTGAAGAAGATAGAAGAAATTTGTCCTAATTTTTCTCCAGAAAGTTCCATTGCTTCAATTGTATTTTCAAAAGTTGGACCCTCAGAATTATTTGTTATTTCATCAATTTCTTTTTTTGCTAATGCAATTGCTTGTTCAAAAGCAGGTTTGTAATGTTCATTTTTTATTTTAGTAAAAGGAGCACTTTCAAAAGGAGTGTCAAATTTTTCTAATAATGGATTGTTCATTTATGTTGTATTTTTTAATTAAAAATTTTATATCCTATTTTGCTTTTATTACTCTCGAAAATAATATTAATTCAGGAATAATTTTAATTTAAAAGAACAAATAGACTTTTATATTATAGTCAAAAGTTAATCCAAACGTAAGAAATATGACAAATCGTCTATTTTGAATTGAAGTTTATTAAATTTGTTATAAATGTAGGTTTTATGAGTATAGCAATTATTTTTAATAATAGAAAAATAGAAGACTGGCAAGAGAAATTATCTGCTCAGTTTACAGAGACAAAAGTTGAGGTTTATCCAGAAATTTCTAATCCAAAAGATGTTGAATTTATTATAGCATGGAAGCCTCATCAAGGTTATATTAACGAATTTCCTAATGCAAAAGTTATTCAGTCTGCTGGTGCAGGAATAGATCATTTATTACACACTAAATTACCTGAGCACGTAAAAGTTACACGAATTGTTGATGAAGAATTAAAACAAGATATGTTTGAACATGTTTTGGCTTGTGTAATGATTTCAATGAAGAATATGTATAAATATTCTAAAAGTCAAGAAAATAAAGAGTGGAAATCTGTTAATTATCAATCGATAAAAGATGTAACGATAACAGTTTTAGGATTGGGTAAAATAGGACAATTTGTTGCAGAAAAATTTGTTAATCTTGGGTTTCAAGTAAAGGGTTGGGCTAATTCTGAGAAACATATTGAAGGAGTAAAATCTTTTTCAGGAGAATTAGAATTAGCTGGAGCTGTAAATGAAACAGATTTTATTGTGAATATTTTACCATTAACAAATGAAACAAAAGGTATTTTAAATAAAAACTTGTTTGATAAATTTTCAGCAAATACTGTATTAATTAACGTTGGTAGAGGTGCGCACTTAGTTGATGAAGATTTAACTGATGCTTTACAATCTAATCAAATAAAAGAAGCTTATCTAGATGTATTTAATGAAGAGCCATTATCAGTAGATCATCCTTTTTGGGAAAATGATAAGGTATTTATGACGCCTCATGTGGCGAGTATAACAAATACTTCTTCGGTGTTATTACAGATTGAAGATAACTACAACAAAATGAAACAAAAAGCCGATTTAACTAATGAGGTTTCTTTAGAAAAAGGATATTAATAATCATATAAAAGGCGTTTATTTTTGTAAAAAAGACGTATTTTAAATTTTTATTGTTAACAAAATATTATATTATTGTAATTGTAAAAAAGACATAAAAATGGCAGACTATATTCAGCTATATTCCATCGACAATATATTAAGAACATACAAAGAAGAGGTCACAGATAGGAGGTTAGCTATATTTGATGTAGGACCTGAAAATAGTTATTATTTTGTTAAGAAGAAACCTTATAAATTTACATCTTTAGGTTTAATTTTAATAACGGCAGGAACTTGTGAAATTACAGTTAATTTAGAACTTACTTTAGTAAAACGAGATGATATAATTGTTGTATTGCCAGGTCAATTATTTGAAATAATAAAACATTCGGATGATTTCTCTGTGAAAGCTATTTTTATTGATTCTGAGTTGATTATAGAAGCTGGTTTTCATGTTAAGTCGAATACTCTTGTAGAATTCTTGTCTTCTAAATACCCTAAAATCATTTCATTAGATAAAAAAATTGTTCGTGACTTACGTTATAATCTTACAAAAATTAGCAAGTATCTTGTAAAGAATGATAATATTTTCTCTAAGGATTTAGTTTTGCATCATTTCTCAGTATTAATGTATGAAATGGGAGATTTTTACAACAGAGTAGTAAAAGCCAAAAGCACTAAAAAAGAGGTAAGAAAGGAAGAGCTAGCAAAGAAATTTTTATACTTAGTTTCTACACATTTTAAGAGAGAACGCAATGTACAGTTCTATGCAGATGAAATGTTTATTAGTAGAAAACATTTAACAAAAATAATTGTTGAAGTCTTTAATAAATCTCCAAAACAAATTATTTCTGAAACGATAGTTTTAGAAGCGAAAGTTTTACTCAAGAATCCTAATTACAGCGTCTCTGATGTTGTAACAGATTTAAACTTTGTAGATTCTTCTGTTTTTAGTAAGTTTTTTAAAAATTACGCTGGTATTTCTCCAACTAATTTTATTGCTGGTAATTAGAATTAATACAAATAAGGATATTTTAATTATTTATAATTTATAAGTCTTTTTGACAAGTTATTACGTTATTTTACCTAACGTATTTATAAAAAATGAACAGATATTTGTGCTTCAAATTAAATAGGATGCGTCTTTTTTGTAAGGTGCTGTGTTTTAGTTTGATTATCAAGTGTTATGGGAAATAATTTTACAAAGAGAATATACGCACAAATTTCTGCAATTGGAGGATATGTGCCGGAAAATAAAAGAACAAACCAAGATTTAGAAAAAATTACTGATACTTCTGATGAATGGATTGTAAAAAGAACTGGAATTAAAGAACGTCGTATTTTAGAAGATGGTTTAGCTACTTCTGATATGGCAGTTAGAGCAATTCATAATTTGGTAGATACTTATCAAAAAAAATTAAGTGATATTGATGCTTTAATAGTTGCTACATCAACACCAGATATGTTAATGCCAGCTACAGCCAATATTATTTGCGAAAAATTAGGAATAGATAATGTATGGGCATTTGATATGAATGCTGCTTGTTCTGGGTTTTTATATGCCTTAGATATGGGAGCTTCTTTAGTTGAAAGTAACCGTTATAAAAACGTATTGGTTATTGGAGCTGATAAAATAAGTGCTTATGTTGATATAAACGACCGTTCTACTAATATCTTATTTGGGGATGGAGCAGGAGTTGTTTGGTTAGAACCAACAAAAGAAGAAGGTATTTTAGATGCTTTATTACAAAGTAATGGTTCAGGAAAAGATTTTTTAAATATAGAAGCAGGAGGTTCTTTATACCCAGCAAGTGCAGAATTACCTATAGATGAAAAACATTACATTAAACAAGATGGAAGAATTGTATTTAAGAATGCAATTCAAGCTATGAGTGAAACTTGTTTAAATGTTTTAAAACAAAATGATTTTTCTATTGAACAAGTAGATTGGTTAATTCCACATCAAGCAAATAAAAGAATTATTGACGCTGTTGGTAATGAAATAGGAATTGAAGAGGGTAAAACGTTAGTAAATATCGAACATTACGGAAATACAATTGCTGCTACAATTCCATTATGTATGTGGGAAAATGTTTCAAAATTTAAAAAAGGGGACTTATTAATGTTAACAGCGTTTGGAGCTGGTTTCTCTTGGGGAGCAAGTTTATTACGTTGGTCAATTTAATAATATAAAATATAATATAAGAAAAGAGTAACAGTTAACTGTTACTCTTTTTATTTTGTATTCAACGATGTTGATTATTCGTAATTCTTAATTGGTAATTAGAGATTCGAAGCTCGTAGTTTTAACTTCTAACCCAAAGCATTATTCACCTGTAAACTCCTCGTTACATTTTTTACATTTATAAACTGTTTTATAATAAATAGGATAAACCCAAAAAATAAAAGCAGATAAAATAGATAATAATCCTTTTCCACCTTTCATAGATTTAAAATTACTGTAATATTCATTACTACCACATTTAGGACAAACTATCACCTCGTTTAAATCGTTGGTATAATTTGTTTCATCAATTTCTTTTAAGATAGATAACGCTTTTTCATGATCTTCTTTTCTGATTTTTAGTCTAATACCGCCTAAAGCTTGTGTAAAAAGAGGATTCATAGAAATAGAATGTTCATCAAAAACAAAAGCATCTATATCTTCACTCTCTAATTTAGATCGTAGAATATGAGCCTCTATAGAAGAGTCGAAAACTTTTAATGTAATTAATTCCATGTTTTTGATATTAAAAAATGTTAAACTTTATAAGTGTAATGTGTGTATAAAATTACTTATTTTTAAATTAGAATTTGTTTAAAAATAAACAGATAAATAAAGTAACACTATAATAGATACATGATGAAAAATATTGTAACAAGTTTAATTCTAATTTTATTACTTATGACGAATTTAAATGCTCAAAATTTAAAACAAGTTGTATATCAAGATGGTTCTCAGAAGTTGAATGGACTAATTACAGAAAATGCAAAGAAGAATCAACCGGCTGTATTAATTCTACCAGCTTGGAAAGGGATTGATAATGAGGCAAAACAAGCGGCACAAGATTTAGCAAAAGAAGGTTACGTTGCATTTATTGCAGATATATATGGAGAAGGAAATGTACCTACAGATAATGCTTCCGCAGCAAAAATAGCTGGAAAATATAAGACAGATTATAAAGCTTATCAACAAAGAATTAATGCTGCTTTAAAGGAATTAATAAAGTCGGGTGTTGATCCAAATAAAATTGTTGTTATTGGATATTGCTTTGGAGGAACAGGAGCGTTAGAAACAGCTAGAGCGCAGTTTCCTGTAAAAGGAGTTATTTCTATTCATGGTGGTTTAGCGAAAGATAAAAATAGAGAAAATATTCCTTTAATAACAAAAGTTTTAGTTGAGCATCCAGCAAAAGATGAATCTGTAAAACCCGAAGATATTACAAACTTAATTACAGAAATGGATAATGGAAATACAGATTGGCAAATAATTACATATGCAAATTCTAAACATACTTTTACAAATCCAGAATCACCAGATTATAATAAAGTAATGGCAGATAGAGCTTGGAGTCATACCTTATTATTTATAAATGAATTATTAAAATAGTTTTTTAGATTTAAGGAGTTTGTATGTGTTAAAGTAATTATGTCTTTAAGTTTTATTCTAATCAATTAAAATAACTTAAAAACATCAACATGTTTTAAAATAACCGCTAAAAATTATTCAATAAAAATTTTAATCATTTGGTACCAAAAAGCTGTGGTAAAAAATCCAATGATAATGCTAATTCCAATAATTAAATTAGTAAGCTTAGTATTTAGTTTAAATTGTTCAGCTATAATACTAGATGTAACTAATGTTGGCATTGCTGCTTCTATTATTGATATTTTTGCCACATCGCCTTTTATTCCTAAAATTAAAGCCAATACGATTACAACTGCAGGTGCTATCATTAATTTATAAATCATCGACATAGAAATTTGAGACCATAATTTTCTCCAACCATTAAATTTTAATTGTAAACCAACAGAAAAAAGAGCTAATGGACCTACCGTAGCAGCTAACTTATCAAAGAAAGGTTCAGCAAAATCTAAATTAATAAATTGAGAAAGTATTAATGCACTAATACATCCTAAAAAAGGAGGGAAGGTAAATAGTCGTTTTAAAATAAATTTTGAACTAATAGCACCAGAATTATTTCCTCCACCTTTTAATGCAGCAATTATTCCTAAAGTAGACAAACATAAAAACATTGTTTGATCGCAAATAATTGCAATACTTAAATACTTTTCTCCATAAAAGGCAGTAATTAAAGGAAAGCCAATGAAGGACGTATTACTGTATCCACTTGCTAACTCTAAAGTACGACGAGAACGTTCCGAATAGTTTTTTGCTTTACTGTAGAATTTCATAAAGAAAAAACTACCAATAGCAATAATTAAGGTAGAAAAAATAGGAAAAAGCATTTCCGTTGACCATTCAACTTTTGGTAAATATTTAAACGAAACAGCAGGTAAGGCCAAATACAATATCCATGTATTAATTCCTTTGTGTGCATCTGGATGAATAGATTTTGTAGATTTAAAAATCATTCCTGCAATTACACAAAATGCAATTAGAATAAAATTTACCATTATTTATTTTTTTAGCAAATTTCTAGCACAATAAACTTAAATGCAAGAAATTTCTTAAATATTATTGATGCATAACATATAAATATTTAATATAGTATTATTTTTATTTTTGTCTTGATACAAAGTCTGTGAAACAGAGTATGTGGAGACGAAACAATACTTCGAGAGCCTCAGTACAAGATCCATCAAGGTCGTAAATTTTTGCCTAAAAATTATCAACGCTACGGAATGATTTAAAAATTCACATACGTTCATTAAATCATTTATATCCTACGCTTTTTCAATTTTATTAACGGCAAACCTTTAAAGACCATTTTTTAATCCGTTAAAAAAAAAGAAAATTAGTTAATAGATGAAAATAAAACAGTTGAAAGTTTAAATAAATTAGATACATACACTATTTAATTCTCATCATAGTAACAAGAGATGTTGCGGCATGTGTTTCTTTTTTTGTTTCTTCATCTACAGCAAAAATTTCAGTCCTTATTGTACTGATCTTTTTTCCACCTTTTATAACATAAGATTTAGATAAAAGATAATCGCCAATTGCAGGTCTTAAATAGTTGATTTTTAACTCTACTGTTACCACATAACAATCGTTTTCGTAATGAGAAACTGCTGAATAACCAGAAGAAACATCAACTAAAGAAGCTATCATAGCACCATTAAACATACCATGTTTTCTTGTCATTAATTGTTGTTTTGGAATTTTAATCGATACATAATCAGTTTCACATTCAACTAAAGTTGCATCATAAAACTTTAATGTTTCGGAACGATTAAAACTTGCTTCAATTAATTTTCTTTTATCATCTGTCATTTTATAAAAGTAAAAAAAATAGCATTAATCTTAAAACATTAATGCTATTTCTAAAGTCTTTATTCTAAACTTAATTTTTTAATTATTGCTTCGTTCTCTAATATTGAAACATTTTTTAAACCACGGTAGCGGCTTCCTTTATCCACTAAAATAATTTTACTTTTTAATGCAATCTTATTTAAAAGGTTTTGATTAGGAAATTGTTGAACTGTATTTTTAAAAATAATAAAAACGTCATCTTTAGATAATTTATTTATATCATCTTCCGTAATAACTTCAATAATATTACTAGGTAAGTATAACTGATCGAAAATATAATCAAAGGTTTTAAATGTTTTTCCTTTTAATTCTTCGGTATTAACTAAGAAATTTTTTAATCGGTTTACTGTAGAATAAAAGTTTCCAACCAAAGGAGGTTTAGGGATATTACGTTCAAACAAACAACCATCAATTAAAGAAAGAGGCAATTTTATCTCTAACTCATTAACATCAGAATTATATAAATGACGATAATCTAAATTTCTATTATCAAATTCGCGAAGAATATATTCTTTTAAATCCTTATTGGTAATAGGAAGCTGATAATTAATAAAATGCACCAATTTTTCATTTGTAATTGGAGACAAATTTAATTCTGAAATGTTTTGTGACATACAATAAATATTTAATGATTAAACAAATATTGTATTTCGATAAATAAAAGGGAGTGTACGTTATTTTTGGATCAATTCCCGTATCATTTTCACCACCGTGGAGACTACTCTCGGTTGGTACCGTTATTCGGTTCGAAATACTTTGCAAATATATAAAAAATATTTATTTAGAAAAATTTACGAAAAATTATGATTTTTTTAAGTGTTTGTAGAAAAATATTTTGTAATTTTGAGTAATAGATAAATAAAAAATGAATTCAAATTTTTCATATATGGTATCATTTAAGAAACAGATTTGCAACGGCAGATATGGGGATGCTATATATTTATAAGAAATTATTTTTTATTTTATTTATATCCCCATTGATTATATCAATGGGGTTTTTTTTTAAGCTAAAAATATTAACCATAATAACTAGGACATGCAAAATTTACAACAATTACAAATTCCGATTTGGCCTCTAGAAGATAACACTATTCTAGAAAAAATTTCGGTGACTTATCAATTATTTGGACTCCCATTGGGGACAGCACCAATTATTTTAATTAATCACTCATTAGAAGGAAATTCTGATTGTACATTCCATTGGGATGGAGTAATGGGAAAGAATAAAGCAATCGATTTAAATGAATATACAGTTTTATGTATTGATATTCCAGGTAACGGAATTTCTGATACAATAAAATATACACATATAGACACACAGGAAATTACAGCAAGAGATGTTGCCGTTTTATTTTGGTTAACTTTATTTGAATTAGAAATAGATGAGGTTTTTGCTATTATTGGAGCAGATTTAGGAGGAGGAATTGCATGGGAGATGTCATGCTTATTTCCAAAAAAAGTCTTGAACATTATTCCAATTGCTTCAACACCAAAAACAAAAGAATGGTTGGTTAAAGAGCCAACAACTAAGTCGAATTATTTAAAATCTATTTTTCATACAATAGATATATCTAGACATAGAAGAGATATTTTAGAAGTTGCACAGCATATAAAATCTAAAATACATATTATTTATGTAAAAGATAATGAGTTATTTAATCAATCAAAATTGAGAAAATTCTATACAAAGTTAAGTAACATTCATAAATTAGTTAAGTTTTATGAAATAGAACAAATAAAAGATAATGAACTTGTTAAAGAAAAGATTGAACAAATAGAAAAAATTGTCGATCAAATTCTAGAAAAAGAGTACATAAATAATGTAGCATAATAAAAAAGCTTCCTAAGTTGGAAGCTTTTTTTTATTCCGCTAAATTTGCAAAAAAAAAATCGTGCCACTAAGAAACAAGATATTACCTAAAACAAAATCAATTTACAGTACTCAGTTTGTTTTAATGTGTTTAAGTTCGCTGTTATTTTCTGCGAGTTTTAACATGATGATTCCAGAACTACCAGCTTATTTGAGTAGTCTTGGTGGTGCAGAATACAAAGGTTTTATTATTGCACTGTTTACATTAACAGCAGGTATATCTCGACCATTTAGTGGAAAGTTAACCGATAAAGTAGGAAGAGTTCCCATTATGGCAGTTGGTTCTATTGTGTGTTTTATTTGTGGAATTTTATATCCAGTTTTAACTACTGTTTCAGGATTTCTTTTTTTACGCTTAATTCATGGTTTTTCTACTGGGTTCAAACCTACGGCTACTGCTGCATATATTGCAGATATTATTCCTAGAGAACGTTGGGGAGAAGCATTAGGTTTACATGGAATATGTTTTAGTATCGGAATGGCAATTGGACCAGCCATAGGAAGTACTTTAACTTTATATACTTCAATTAATGTGATGTTTTTTACTTCCTCATTTCTTTCATTGATGTCAATTTTGATATTATTTAATATGAAAGAAACATTAAAAGAGAAACAAAAATTTTCTTTTAAGTTATTAAAGATTTCTAAGAATGATATTTTTGCAAAAGAAGCACTTCCTGCGGCTGTTGTTACATTTTTATCTTATTCTGCATTTGGCGCTATTTTAACGCTTATTCCAGATTGGACAGTACATTTAGGTTTTGAAAATAAAGGAATATTTTTTATTGTTTTTACATTAGCATCTATGTTAATTCGATTTTTTGCAGGTAAAATATCAGATGAAAAAGGAAGAGTTTTAGTTATAAAAATGGGATTAGGTTTATTAGTTTTAGCTTTACTAGTTCTAGCTACTTTAGATTTTAAAACAGGTTTAATAATTGGAGCATTAATGTATGGTTTTTCTACAGGTATTCTTTCTCCAGCTCTTAATGCTTGGACAATAGATTTTAGTCTTGCAAATGGGAGAGGGAAAGCAATTGCAACTATGTATATTGCAATGGAAGCTGGAATAGGTTTAGGAGCTTTACTAACAGGTTGGTATTTTCAAGATTATTTAGAAAGAGTTCCGACTATTATTTATGTGGCAGCGTCAGTTTGTATAATAGCAACGCTGTACATGTTAAAATTTAAAAACACACCTAAGGTAATTTCATAGTCAATGAAAGTAGAATTATATCAATTTATTGTTTTACAATTAGAAGAAAAAATTAACTATTTACAAGGATTAATTGACGATTTACGTGCATCAAATAATGATACAAAAAGTAGCATGGGTGATAAGTACGAAACGTCAAGAGAGATGATGCAACAAGAAATTTCTAGAATACAAAATCAATTAAACGAAATTCTTATTCAACAAGATTTATTCTCAAAAATAAAACCTATCGAAAATGATACCATTGGTTTAGGAAGTTATATAGAAACTTCAATGGGAAATTTTTGTATTGCTTGTAGTTTTGGCGAAGTGGTTTTTGACGATAAAAAAGTATTTATTCTTTCTACACAAACACCTTTAGTAAAAGTATTATTGGGAAAAAAAGAAGGAGATACTTTTGAAATGAATAATAAAAAATTCGAAATTAAAATTGTCAATTAAAGTTAGAAATAAGGCTCACTTTGCTCGGAAAGTAACGTGTGTGCATTATGGAAAAAATATAAACCAAAGTCAAATTGTGAGCCTGATATTTCTTACTTGTTGCTTACAACAAAATTTTTTTCAAATTGCAAAACTTCATTTTCAGAAATCATGCTTTATATAATTGATAAACTTTCTATTTTATAAGAGAGGAATATCATTTACTATTTTATCTTTTTATCGTAATTTTGAAACTGTTTTTTAAACGAAATTTCATCCTCAGCGAACGTTCGCTAAATTATAAAATTTCGTTTACATTTACCAAACATTTTTGGAAAAATTATGCAAGAAGAATATATTAAACTAATTTTTGGATTAAAATTGAAACAAATAAGAACCTCTAAGGATTTGTCTTTGTTTAAATTATCTAAGCTGACAGGGCTTTCAAAATCTTATTTAAATGAGATTGAGAAGGGGAAAAAATATCCAAAAACTGATAAAATAGTTGCGCTTGCAGATGCTTTTGAAGTTCCTTATGACGAGTTAGTTTCACTAAAATTAGATAAAAATCTTGCGCCAGTTGCAGAAATCTTACAATCGAATTTATTACAAGAGATTCCATTGGATATTTTTGGAATTGAAGAAAGAGATTTAATTGAAATTATTTCGAATGCTCCAATGAAGGTAAATGCGTTCATTTCTACATTAATTGAAATTGGAAATAATTACAACTTAACGAAAGAAAGTTTCTTCTTGGCTTCCTTACGTTCTTTTCAGGAAGCGAATGATAATTATTTTCCAGAAATAGAAAAAGCTGCTAAAAACTTTTTACGAGAATATATGGTTGATGCAGACGAATGTGTATCAAACGAATCTATAGAAGAAATTTTAAAAGAAGAATATCATTACACAATTGTTTACAAAGATTTTAATGATTTTGGATTTAAAGATTTAGCAAAACTTCGTTCAATTTTCATCAAAGAGAAAAAACTATTATACATTAATATCACTTCCGACAAAGATCAACAACGTTTTATTTTAGCAAAGGAATTAGGATATAATTATTTGAATCTAACAGAAAGATTATATACATTTTCTTGGGCAAGTTTTGAAACATTCGATCAGTTATTGAATAATTTTTATGCCTCTTATTTTGCAGGCGCTTTGTTATTACCAGAAGAAAAATTGTTAGAAGATATGCGTGAATTGTTTAATTTGGAAGAACATGATTTATCTAAATTTCAAGAAATTTTAGGTAAATACACAGAATCTCCAGAAACAATTTATCAACGAATGACAAATTTGTTACCAAAACATTTTAATATTCGCGATTTATTCTTCTTACGATTATCAACCAAAAAAGGGTCAAACTCTTTTAAATTAACTAAAGAATTGCATCTTAATCAACAGCAATCTCCTCAAGCAAATGAGACAGATGAACATTATTGTAGACGCTGGGTTTCTTTAAATGTTCTGAAAAAATTAGAAACAGAAGAAGGTGTTCATGAAACTTCTGCTCAAATATCAATTTATCCTTATAATAATAATCAAAAATATTATGTGATTTCTTCTGGAACAAAAGATCCTTTTAATCCAGATTATTTAAGAAGCGTTACAATTGGTGTTTTATATAAATCAGCTCAACGTAAAATAAAATTTATGAATGATTCTACAATTCCAATTCGTGAAGTAGCTGTAACATGCGAGAATTGTGGAATGAAAGATTGTTCGGAAAGAGCAGCAGAGCCATTTCGTTTTGAAAAAGATATACGCAATAAGCGACTGAATGTTATTATAAATGATTTTATAAAAGAACAGAGTAAACTAGAGATTTCAAATTAAGAATTAAGTTTTGCCTTAAACTTTTAATAGACCTAATTTTAATAAATTCAGTGTGTCATTCTGAGCCTGTCGAAGAAAAATAAAGGGTTTTATAAAATGTTTGGACAAGCTCAACATGACAGATTGTGTTAAAAACAAGATTATAATTGAAAATTATAGAATAAAATAATTAGTTTAAATAACTTCTATATAAAAATAGTCGGAAGAATACCTTCCGACTATTTTACTTTTTATATAAGTTTAAACAACTTCAAAATGTAGTGTTACATATTTCTTCTGTATTGACCACCAACATTAAATAACGCATCGGTTATTTGACCTAGTGAACAAACTTTTGTAACATCCATTAATGCTTCAAAAATATTTCCATTTTGAATTGCTATTTCTTGAATACGTTCTAATTCTTTCTTTTCAATTTCAGCTTTTACACTGTGTAAATTCTCTTTTGTTTTAATCTGAAACTGTTTTTCTTCTTCAGTTGCACGAATAACTTCTGCTGGTACAACAGTTTTAGAACCAGAAGAACTTAAAAATGTATTAACTCCAATAATAGGAAATTCACCATTATGTTTTAATGTCTCATAATACAATGACTCCTCTTGTATTTTAGATCGTTGATACATTGTTTCCATTGCTCCAAGAACTCCACCACGCTCTGTAATTCTATCAAATTCAGATAAAACAGCTTCTTCAACCAAATCAGTTAATTCTTCGATAATAAAAGAACCCTGAATTGGATTTTCGTTTTTAGCTAAACCAAGTTCTTTATTAATAATTAACTGTATTGCCATTGCACGACGTACAGATTCTTCTGTAGGCGTTGTAATAGCTTCGTCATAAGCATTTGTATGCAAAGAATTACAGTTATCGTAAATTGCATATAAAGCTTGTAATGTTGTACGAATATCATTAAAATCAATTTCTTGTGCGTGTAAAGAACGACCAGAAGTCTGAATATGGTATTTTAGCATTTGAGCACGCTCATTTGCACCATATTTATTTTTTAATGCTTTTGCCCAAATTTTTCTTGCAACACGACCAATTACTGAATATTCAGGATCGATTCCGTTCGAAAAGAAGAACGATAAGTTTGGTCCAAATGCATTAATATCCATTCCACGAGATAAATAATATTCTACATAAGTAAAACCATTTGCCAATGTAAACGCTAATTGCGTTACTGGATTTGCACCTGCTTCTGCTATGTGATAACCTGAAATAGAAACAGAATAGAAATTTCGAACATTTTGATTGATAAAATATTCTTGTACATCTCCCATTAATCTCAAAGCAAATTCAGTAGAGAAAATACATGTGTTTTGTGCCTGATCTTCTTTTAGAATATCAGCCTGAACTGTTCCTCGTACTTGAGCTAATGTATTTTTCTTTATTTCTGCATAAACATCAGCTGGTAAAACTTGATCTCCTGTAACACCTAATAACATTAATCCAAGACCGTCATTACCTTCTGGTAAATCTCCATTATATCGTGGTCTTTCTAAACCATTATTTTCATAAATGGCTTTTATTTTTTCTTCAACCTCAGCTTCTAAATCATTCTCTTTAATGTATTTTTCACAATTTTGATCGATTGCAGCATTCATAAAGAAGCCTAATAACATAGGAGCAGGACCATTAATTGTCATGGAAACAGAAGTTGCAGCATGCGATAAATCAAATCCAGAATATAACTTCTTAGCATCATCTAAACAACAAATAGAAACACCAGCATTTCCAATTTTTCCATAAATATCTGGTCGATGTCCAGGATCATTTCCGTATAATGTTACAGAATCAAATGCTGTAGACAATCGTTTGGCAGGCATTCCTTTTGATACGTAGTGAAAACGACGATTTGTACGTTCTGGGCCTCCTTCTCCAGCAAACATACGTGTAGGATCTTCTCCTTCACGTTTAAAAGGATATAAACCAGCAGTAAAAGGAAATTCTCCAGGTACATTTTCTTGTAAATTCCAAAGTAAAATATCTCCCCAAGCTTGGTATTTTGGTAATGCAATTTTCGGAATCTCTAAATGTGATAGGGAAGTAGAATGTGTTTGTATTTTTATTTCTTTATCACGTACAAAGAAAGAATAAACAGGATTTTTGTATTTGTTTACTTTTTCTTCCCAAGTAATAATAATTTCCCAATTATGTGGATCTAAATCACGTTTTAGCTTATCAAATTCAGCTAATAAAACTTTTGTCAACTCTTCATTTTCACTACCTGTTATATCTATTCCATGTTGTGTTATTATAGGTTGTTTACCCGAAATAGTTTCAATTGTTTTAAAGAAGCCATATAATTTTTGAGCAACCTCTTTTTGAGAAATAACTTTTGTATCGTAGGCACGATTGTTTTCTGCAATTTCTGATAAATAACGTGTACGAGAAGGAGGAATAACAAATATTTTCTCGGACATTTCTTTAGTAATATCAAAACTAGAATTTAAATCAGCTCCAGTTCTTTCGACAACTTTTTCTATAATTGATTTATATAATTGATTTGTTCCTGGATCATTAAATTGAGAAGCAATTGTTCCAAAAACAGGCATTTCATCAGGATTAATATCCCATAAATTATGATTGCGTTGATATTGTTTTTTAACATCACGTAAAGCATCTAATGCACCTCGTTTATCGAATTTATTAATAGCAACAATATCAGCAAAATCTAACATGTCAATTTTTTCTAATTGTGTTGCTGCACCAAATTCTGGTGTCATAATGTACAATGAAGCATCAGAATGATCTAAAATTTCCGTATCAGATTGTCCAATACCAGAAGTTTCTAAAATAATCAAATCAAAATTAGATGCTTTTAAAACTTGTAATGCTTCCTCAACATATTTAGATAAAGCTAAATTAGATTGTCTGGTTGCTAAAGAACGCATATAAACACGAGGATTATTAATAGAGTTCATACGAATACGGTCTCCTAATAAAGCTCCTCCAGTTTTCTTTTTAGATGGATCGACAGAAATTAAAGCAATTGTTTTTTCTGGAAAATCAATTAAAAAGCGACGAACTAATTCATCTACCATAGAAGATTTACCAGCCCCACCTGTTCCTGTAATCCCTAAAATTGGGGTTGATTTATTTTCAACCTTATCAAAATCAAAAAGTTTTAAAAAATCATCTTCTCTATTTTCAGCTAAAGAAATTAAACGAGAAATAGTTGTAACATCTTTATCTTGTAAAGATTGATAAACGTTTTTTCCGTTTGGTAATTTTAAATCTGGAGTAGCAAAATCCGCTTTTTCTACCATATCGTTAATCATTCCTTGTAAACCCAATTCACGACCATCGTCTGGAGAATATATACGTGTTATTCCATAATCCATTAATTCTTTTATTTCCGAAGGAAGAATAACACCACCACCACCGCCAACAATACGGATATGGCCTGCGCCTTTTTCATTCAACAAATCATACATATATTTAAAGTATTCATTGTGTCCACCTTGATAAGATGTCATTGCAATTGCATTTGCATCTTCTTGTATTGCTGTATTTACAACATCTTCTACAGATTTATCATGCCCTAAGTGAATAACTTCACATCCTGTTGCCTGGATAATTCTACGCATAATATTTATTGATGCATCATGTCCATCAAATAAAGCTGCGGCAGTAACAATTCTAATTTTATTTTTTGGCTGATAAATTTCTGGAATAGGATGTTTAAAATCTTGTTTTTGATCTTTTATTGATTGTGACATTTTTTTGTGGTTTTTTATTTTGTGACAATAGCTAAATTACAAAGTAAAATGTAAAAAGTACAATGTAACGTGTAAAAAGTATTATGTATAGAGTACAAAGTATAAAGTACAGTGTACGAATTTGAAAATTAATGGTTAGGCATATAGTTAATCATTTAAAACTCATAACTCAAAACTAACTACCCTATGTTCAGTGTAAAGTAAAATGTACTTCCCACACCATACTCACTTTCAACCCAAATTTTTCCTCCTTGAGCTTCAATAAACTCTTTGCTTATGCTTAGTCCTAAACCTGTACCTTCTTTTTTTGTTCCAGGAATACGAAAATAGCGTTCAAAAATTTTAGATAAATATTGTGCCTGTACACCTTGACCAGTATCAGAAACAAAAAAAATTATTTGATTGTTTTCTTTCTCTGTCTTAATTATAATGGTTGAGTTTTCATAAGAATATCGAATTGCATTAGAAATAAGGTTATTCAATACCCAAGCTGTTTTTTCACTATCACACAAGACTTTAATATCGTTGTAGTTTAGATCAACTTGTAAATTAATATTTTTATATTCCAATGCAGATTTGTTCGCATTTATGGCATAATCTATCATTGATTTTGGCTCAGAAGGAAGTAATTTTACTTGAATAGATCCACTTTCTACTTGAGTTATATTAAGCAATTCACCTGTTATTTTTAACAGACGATCTGCATCATCTTTTATACCTTTTGTTAATTCTTTTTGTTCAACATTTAAATGCCCAATTTTTTCATTTTCTAATAATTGTAAGCCCATTTGTATAGAAGCAATAGGTGTTTTAAACTCATGAGAAACTGTTCCCATAAAATTAGTTTTAGCTAAATCTAATTCTTTAAAAGGAGTAATATTTCTAAGTAAGATTACTTGACCTATAAATTGACTTTCTTCTTCACCAGTGGGCACAATATTAATGTCAACAATTTCCTTTTCAAAATAACTTTCTTTTCCGTCTGCATAGATTTTTAATTGCTCTGTAGTTGAAGTTGTAAGGGTTTTTTTGAAAATATTTTGAATAATATCTCGAATCAAATCATTATTTACAGCAATATTTTGAATTTTCTTTCCAATAAAATCTTCTTTATTTAATCCCGAAATTTTAAGCGCTTCTTCGTTTGCAAATAATACTTTTTTATTTTCATCAATTCCAATAACTGGATCATGTAAATTATCTATAAGTGTTTCTATTCGCTTTTTTCCTTTAATAATTCGATCTAATTTACTTTCAGAATATTCTTCAATCTTTTCTGCCATTGTATTAAAGGACTTTGCTAGTTCTCCAAATTCATTATGACTTGTAAAATGAACACGTTTTTTATAATTCTGACTTGCAATTTCTTTAATACTCTCTGTTAATTCCTTTATTGGATTTGCAATGTTTGATGGTAAATTGACTAATAAAATAAAAGCAATAGAGAAACATAAAGTTCCTGTTACAGAAATTATTAAAATTGCTTTTTGTGCAGTTTCATCTGCAATTATACTTTTCTGATTAATGGCTTCCATGTTTAGTCGCATAATTTCTGTAATATCTTTTCGGATGGAAGATGCTAATACTGTATTTTTTGGATCTATTTTTAAGCTGTTGAAATGTTTAATGATTTGATTCGTAGCTTCTATTTCTCCAATTTCTGTTACATTTTTTTGCTGTAATTCTAAATTCTTTTGGAAGTATATAATTGCAGTAGAATCTGTATTCATTTCCTCTATTGCTAATAACATATTTCTTGAATACTGTAATGTATTGTAATTGGCAACAAGAATATTATTGGTATCTTTTTTTAATTGATGAATATACCAACCACTTATTGCAGCTAAGGCGAAAATGAGAATAAATAATAATCCTACACCAAAGGTTAATTTTGCTTTTATTTTCATGATAAAAAATTGAAAAATTGAAAAATTGAAAAATTGAAAATGTAAATTTGAAATTATTTTTTGATAGATGCTTTTGTTGATTTTATAATTGCAACTAAAAGTTTAATTAATTCTTCTACATTCAAAATGAGAGATTCTGCTTCATTATTAGTAATAAAATCCGTGTCTTTTAATAATCTTATCCAATACCTTGTTTCGTTTGCTTCTTTATTTGCTATTGATAGTTTATGAATAAAATCCATTTTACTTTCTCCTTGCAAAGCTTCTTCTACCATTGCTCCAATGGAAGTTCCACTTCTTAAAACTTGTTTTGATAGAATAAATTCTTGTTTCTCGTCTTTCAAAAATTTATAAAAATTTACAATTCGAATTGCAAAGAGATAAGATTTGTCTTTTAAAATATTATCATTTTTCATCTTTTAATTTTCAATTTTACTTTTCCCTTTAGCTTAATATAACAAGATCGATATTTTCTTTTGATAATTTATTAAGTAACGCGTTAAAAGTATCAGTTGCTAATATAATTTTAGTTAATGTAATATGTGGTTTACCAATGCAAACTGTTGTTATTTTTCGGTCTTCACATTCCTTTATTATTGCTTTTGTTGTATTTTTTGCTTTTACCTTAATAATTTCTGCTCCTAATTCTGTTGCTAATTTAAAATTATTGATGAGGTAACGTTGTTTGTCTAGAGCAATTTTATCTGGATTTTCTTTAGGAATTTGAACATACATTACATACCATTTACTATTATAATAATTCGCCAAACGAGCAGTCTTTCTGATAATATTCTTCGCTGTTTTTTCATTAGAACTAATACAAGCTAAGAATCGTTCTTTTTTTATATTCCTATCTAAAATGATTTCTGTTTCTACTTTTCGTTGTACTTGTGAAGCAACTTCTTTTAATGCTAATTCACGAAGTTGTAGAATATGTTCATTCTTAAAAAAATTATTTAAGGCAGCTTCAATTTTAGAATGTTCGTATATTTTTCCATCTTTTAATCTGTCTATTAATTCTTCTGAAGTTAAATCTATATTCACCACTTCATCTGCTTCTGCAACTATACTATCAGGAATTCTTTCTTGTACACTAATACTTGTAATTTGTTTAATGTCTTCGTGTAAACTTTCTATATGCTGAATATTTACTGCGCTAATTACATTTATTCCTGCATCTAAAATATCTTTTACATCTTGCCAACGTTTTTCATTTTTGCTTCCTTCTATGTTGGTATGCGCTAATTCATCAACAATAACAACTTCTGGTCGAAGATTAATAATTGCTTGTAAATCCAATTCTTCTAGCTCTTTTCCTTTGTAAAATAATGTTCTTTTAGGAATAATAGGTAAACCATTTAAAAGAGCGTGTGTTTCTGCACGGTTATGTGTTTCTATGTAACCAATTTTTACATCGATACCATTGCGTAATAGGGTATGAGCTTCTTGTAGCATACGAAAAGTTTTCCCTACACCAGCACTCATTCCAATGTAAAGTTTAAATTTTCCTTTTCTAGATTTTTGAATTAAATCTAAAAAATGTTCAGCGCTTTTTCTTTCGTCCATAGTAGTTTGTCTGCTTTTATGAAATTACAAATTCTCCTTAAAAAATGATTAAGGAGAATAAGAGTAAATGGATATTTAAAAACGAATGGCTAAGGATGTAATTGCCATGACATTATTTTTTTTCATTGAATCATCACGGTTTATAAATATTTCATCTTTGCTATTTAATGTTTTCACTTCTGTACGCCAAACTAAGTTCGATAGTAATTGATAATCTACATTAAGAGAAGCACCAAATGTTTGAAAACCATTCGATGTATCTGTCGAAATAATAACACCATTTTTGTCATTGTAATATTCTCCTCTTGCAGCAATATTTAGTTTTTCTGTTGGAGAGTATTTAGCTATAATTACAGGAGAATACCAACTATTATAAGCATTGCTTCCTTTTGCTTTTTGTTGAGCACCAATATCAAAACCTGCAATTAAAGCAAATTGATTACTAATTTGAAATTGTCCGTAGAAATTATGAAAATAACGCATTCTTTTCTCATCGTCTGGAAAATCGTTCCCAATAAAAGAACTACTGTTTAATGTTATTTTTTCGTTTGGACGGTAAGTTAATTGATGCCCAAAAACAGGAGTAGAGTTGCCTTCTACACGTTGTATTCTTTGCCAACTATTCAACATTAATACAGCCATGCTCCAGTTTCCATTTTTGGTAGTGTAAGATAACTTTGCTCCAGTTTCAAAATAGGGAGAATTATCAGCTAACATACTTCTTGTTAATGTAAAACAATCTGCACTAATGGCGCTTTCAAAACCAATATGAGATGGTAAAATACCTGCATCTAACCATAAATCGTGATTTTTAGAAAGTTTTACACCAATATTTGCTTCGTAAATATTTTTTAAAACACCTTCTTCAGCAGCATAATTAGCATTCATGTAAGAACCAACACCAAGTGCCAAATTAGCTCTTAGGTTTTCTGTTTGGTAATTTGCTTTTATAAAAGCTAAATTAATCGAAACCTCATTATTTCTATTGTGACTATAAATAAATCCTGCTCGTTTATTAGTTGTTGGATTATTAAAATCTTGTTGATAATAGACTTCTGTGTATCCGCTAATAGTTAAAGGTTTTTTGATAGAATCTTGAGCAAGTAAGCATCTTGATGTACTCAACAGAATTGCTGATAGAACAATTATTTTATTCATTTTTAATAATTATTTTAAATTATCTAAGGCTAGATTTAGTTTTAATACATTTATTTTCTCAGTACCGAATAGTCCCAATAGAGGTTTTTCGGTATTCTGAATGATGATAGCGTTTAGTTTATCTTGTTGGATATTTCTCACTTTTGCAACTCTATCTATCTGGATTTTTGCTCCTTGTACAGAAATATGAGGATCTAATCCACTTCCACTTGCAGTTACCATTTCCGAAGGAATATCAGCTTTAGCAACAGTCGGATTATGTTTTATGAAATTGTCTATTCTACTTTCTACTTCTTTTAGATAGTCGGGATTAGAAGGACCTTTATTGCTTCCTCCAGCTCCAGCAGCATTGTAATCTACTGCAGAAGGTCGAGTCCAAAAATATTGATCTTGTGTAAATGTTTGTCCTACATTTGGATAATATGTTTTACCATTTTGTGTAACTGTTTCGCTTTTTCCTTTTCCAGGAGCAAATTGAGCAATGCTCCATATAATTGCAGAGTAAATCCCTACAAAGAAAATTAAACAGACAATTGTTAAGCGAAGTGCTGGAATTATATTTTTAATCATTTTAGTTTATTTTTTATTAATTACATGAATAATGATACAATGAGATCAATAATTTTTATTCCGATAAAAGGAACTATTATACCTCCAATACCATATATAAATAAGTTTCTGCGTAACAATGCACTTGCTCCAATTGGTTTATAAACCACACCTTTAAGTGCTAATGGAATTAATATTGGAATAATAAGTGCATTAAATATTACAGCAGATAAAATGGCACTTTCTGGGCTATGCAAATTCATAATATTTAGTCCTTGTAAAGCAGGAATAGTTGCGATAAATAGAGCAGGGATAATGGCAAAATATTTAGCAACATCATTTGCAATACTAAAGGTTGTTAGTGTTCCACGTGTCATTAATAATTGTTTTCCAATTTCTACGACTTCAATTAATTTTGTAGGATCATTATCTAAATCCACCATATTACCTGCTTCTTTAGCAGCTTGTGTTCCGCTATTCATAGCTACACCAACATCTGCTTGGGCTAACGCTGGCGCGTCATTTGTTCCATCTCCCATCATGGCTACTAAACGACCTTCTGCTTGTTCTTTTTTGATGTAATTCATTTTATCTTCTGGTTTAGCTTCAGCAATAAAATCATCTACACCCGCTTTATTGGCAATAAATTTTGCTGTGAGTGGATTATCTCCTGTAACCATCACGGTTTTTATACCCATTTTTCGTAGACGTTCAAAGCGTTCTTGAATGCCAAGTTTTATAACATCTTGTAATTCGATAACACCTAATACTTCTTCATTTTCAGACACGACTAATGGTGTTCCTCCATTTTCAGATATTAATTTTACACGTTCTATTATTTCATTTGGAAAAGTATTTCCAGTTTGTGTTACAATATTTTTAATAGCGTCTGTTGCTCCTTTACGAATACGAGTATTCTCGAAGTTGATACCTGAACTTCTTGTTTCAGCAGTAAATTTTATAAACTCTGGTTGTTGAATATTAAATGTTGCAGGTGAAATATTAGCCAATTCTATAATTGATTTTCCTTCTGGCGTTTCATCAGCCATAGAGCTTAAAACAGCAGCTCTGATTAATTTTTTTTCATTTACTCCGTAAGCAGGATGAAAATGAGTCGCTTTTCTATTTCCAATAGTTATAGTTCCTGTTTTATCTAATAATAAAACATCTATATCGCCAGCTGTTTCTACTGCTTTTCCACTTTTTGTAATAACGTTTGCTCTAAATGCTCTGTCCATTCCAGCAATTCCAATTGCAGATAGTAAGCCACCAATAGTTGTAGGAATTAGACAGACAAATAATGATATAAATGCAGCGATTGTTATATTCACATTTGCATAATCTGCAAATGGTTTTAATGTTACACAAACAATGATAAACACTAATGTAAAACCAGCTAAAAGAATTGTTAGGGCAATTTCATTAGGTGTTTTTTGACGTGAAGCTCCTTCTACAAGTGCAATCATTTTATCTAAAAAACTTTCTCCTGGCTGTGTTGTTACTTCAACCACAATTTTATCAGAAAGAACTTTTGTTCCTCCAGTTACGGAACTTTTATCTCCACCAGCTTCTCTAATTACAGGAGCAGACTCTCCTGTGATAGCACTCTCATCTATTGTTGCTAAACCTTCGATAATTTCTCCATCAGTAGGAATGATATCACCAGCTTCACAAATGAAAATATCTCCTTTCTGTAGTTTTGCTGATGAAATTATTTCTCCAGTTTTTAATTTTGCAGGCGTTTCTTCTCTTGTTTTTCTAAGGCTATCTGCCTGTGCTTTTCCTCTGGCTTCTGCAATAGCTTCTGCAAAATTTGCAAATAACAAGGTTAATAAAAGGATGATAAAAACAGTAAAGTTATAACCAAAACTTCCTTGGTCTTTTGCTCCAGTTAATGTCCATAAGCTTACAATAAGCATTATAAATGTCCCGATTTCTACAGTAAACATTACTGGATTACGAAACATACTTTTGGGATTAAGTTTCAGAAAAGATTGTTTCAAAGCTTCTTGAACCATTTCTTTTTGAAATAGGGATTTATTATTGTTCATTTTTATGATAGTATTTTATTTGTAAAATGTAAAAAAGTGAAGAGTGAGAATTGAAAAATGAAATTTTTAATTCAATTTTGAATATCTAATATCTCTGCCTACATACTAAAGTATTCTGCAATAGGACCAAGCGTTAATGCAGGGAAAAAAGATAGTGCCGCAACAATTAATATAATTGCAAAAATCATAAAACCAAAGGTTGTTGTATCTGTTTTTAGAGTTCCTGCACTTTCTGGAATATATCTTTTCTGAGCAAGACTTCCTGCTATTGCAATAGGACCTATAATTGGTAAATATCTCGCAAGTAACATGACAATTCCACAGGCAATATTCCAGAACGAATTATTATCACTTAAACCTTCGAAACCACTTCCGTTATTCGCACTTGAAGAAGTAAACTCATATAACATTTCACTAAATCCATGAAATCCAGGGTTGTTAAGCCAACTGCTATATTCTTCAGAATTATTGGTAATCATATAACTTGATAGAGCCGTTCCTACAAGAATTAAGAATGGATGAAGTAGAGCTATAATCATGGCTATTTTTATTTCTCTAGCTTCTATCTTTTTACCTAAAAATTCTGGCGTTCTACCTACCATCAATCCACTAATAAAGACTGCTAGAATAATAAAAATGTAAAAGTTTAAAAAACCAACACCAATACCACCATAAAGACAATTCACCATCATTCCTAATAATTGATTCATACCACTTAAAGGCATAAAACTATCGTGCATAGAGTTAACACTTCCTGTAGAAATTACAGTTGTTGCAATACTCCAATAAGCAGAAGCTGCTGAACCAAATCTCATTTCTTTACCTTCCATATTACCCATTGTTTGAGAAATTCCCATTTCATAGATAGCAGGGTTTCCTTTAATTTCTGAGATAATTGTAGGAATGGAAAGAAGTATAAACCCTACGGTCATAACACCAAAAATAGTCCACGCTAACTTTTTACGTTTAATCATATATCCCATCGCAAAAACTATGGCTATAGGAATAATCATTTGCGTTACCATTTCTATGATGTTCGTAAAGTAGTTAGGATTTTCGAGCGGATGAGCCGAATTGGGACCAAAAAAACCACCTCCATTTGTTCCTAAATGTTTTATAGCTACAAAAGTTGCAACTGGACCTTGACTAATTTGTTGCTCAGCACCTTCTAATGTTGTAGTCGCTATTTTACCTTCAAACGTCATAGGACTTCCATTAAAAACCATTAAAGAGGCAACGATTATCGCAATAGGAAATAATATTCTTGTACAACTTCTTACAAAGAAGAAATAAAAATTACCCAATTTTTCGGTAGATTTTTCTTTCATTGCAGTAAATACAATTGCAGCAGCAGTTATTCCGCATCCGGCACTTATAAATTGAAAAAGCATTAAAATAAGTTGTCCTAAATAAGACATTCCAGTTTCTCCAGAATAATGTTGTAAATTGGTGTTACATATAAAACTTATGGTTGTATTAAAAGCTAATTCAGCATTCATAGATGGATTTTGATCTGGATTTAAGGGTAGCCAAGACATATTCATCAAAACAATCATCCCAAGTAAAAACCATACAAAATTGATGGTAAGAAGGGCTATAAGATGCTGTTTCCAATTCATCTTTTTCTTAAAATTAATTCCACTTAGTTTGTAAAAAAGTTGATCTAATGGATTAAATATTTTATCCAACCAAGTTGGTTCATTATTTAAAACTTTTCCGATGTATCGTCCTAATGGTAATGCGAATACTATCACTAAAACATACATCAATATAATTCCTAAAATTTCTGTATTCATTTTCTAATTTTTTAAAACTTTTCTGGTTTAATTAGTACGTAGCAGATGTAGATAAATACAATAACAGCTACAATAAAAAGTACAATCATGATATTGATTTTTGTATCGAATAATTTTTGTTTTGTAATAGGTAAATTTGTTTAAGATTTGTTGGAATCATATTATACAAGTCAGCCCATTGTTGAGGATTACATCTTCTTTTCATTCCTATAAAAGATTGAACAAAAAGATTTTCGATAATGTATTTTACATACTCATTTCCTCTTTTATATAACCAACCAATTAGTTTTATTTTAGTTCCTATTTTCTGAATTTGACCAGAAGTAAGTAAAACATTGATGTGATTAATTATTGCTTGAAACATTCCGACGAAATTTTGATGAGATGATAAATCTTGTAGCTCATCATTTATTTCATTGTAATGACTTGTTAAATAACTTGCAACGATGTCTTTGTTTATATTGTTCATACTTAAATGTTTTCAAAAAAATCAATTGATTTGATAAAGACGCCAAAAAAGACGACGCCAGTAAGCATTAGAATAGTTGTAACCATCTTATTTTAAATTATAATTAAACTGTTTTGTGACATTTGATTTATTATTTTGAGGAGGAATGCCAAATTTTAGTCCAGTCAATTAAAATTTTCAATAAGGTATTGATATGTAGTTTTTTAATGTATTTATGCTGTTTTTAGAGCAAATAAAAAGCCTATCATTTTGATAAGGTTTTATCAAAATGATAGGCTTAATCTTTTTTTAGAAGGGAGTTTTAGATTATATATTTTTCGACGGACTCAAGCAATGTTTTACTCCATCTTATATTGTTCCAACTTTCTGTAAAGTGTTGCAATTCCAATTTCTAAAAGACGTGCAGCTTCTGCTTTATTTCCAGCAGTATGATTTAGAATCTTCTGAATATGTAATTTTTCTGCACTTGCCATTGAGAAGGCAGATAATTGATCAGAATAAGATTTTTTATATTGTAAATCTTCAGGAAGAGTATCTAAGTCTAATTCATCATTATCAGCTAAAATAACACTTCTTTCAATTACATTTTTTAATTCGCGTATATTACCTTTCCATGAATTATTTTCTAATGCTTTTAAATAATCATTCTTTAATACTAAAGTTTTTCTATTCGCTTTTACAGCAAAAATATCAGCATAATGTTGTGCAATTTCTGGTATATCTTTTTTACGATCTCTTAATGAAGGAAGATGAATGTCAAAAACAGATAATCTGTAGAACAAATCACTTCTAAAATGCTCTTTTTCTATTTCATCTGCTAAATTTCTGTTCGTAGCTGCAATAATTCTAACATCAACTTTTATAAGCTGTGTATCTCCCACACGAAGAAATTCGCCTGTTTCTAAAACACGTAGAATTTTTGCTTGTAAATTGATTGGCATTTCTCCAATTTCATCTAAAAATATAGTACCATTATGAGCTTCTTCAAACAGACCATTCTGATCTTTTATGGCACCTGTAAAAGCGCCTGCTTTATGCCCGAACAATTCATTTTCTAATAACTCTTTGCTAAAAGCAGAACAATTTATTGCTACAAAATTATGATTAGTACGACTGCTAGCATAATGTATTGCTTGTGCAAAAACTTCTTTTCCAGTACCCGTTTCTCCTGTAAGTAAAACGTTAGCATCTGTTTTAGCAACTTTTTTAGCTAACTCTATCGCTTTAATAATAGGCTGCGATTTTCCAATAATCTTATCAAATGAATATTTTTTTTCTAATTGCTTTTCAAGGTGAATAACTTTTTTATTCAACTTTACTTTTTCGAAAGCTTTATACAGTAAAGGAATTATTTTATTATTATCATCTCCTTTTGTAATATAATCAAAAGCACCATTTTTTATTGCTTGTACACCATCTGGAATATTTCCAAAAGCTGTCAGTAAAATAACCTCTATAGATTGATGTTTTTCTTTAATAAGTTTTGCTGTTTCTACACCATTTCCATCAGGTAATTTTACATCACAAATTAAGACATCAATATCGTCTAGTTCCAATCTTTTTAAGCCAGATTTTAGGCTAGGGGCCTGAAAAACTTCAAATCCTTCAAAACTGATAATTTTAGCAAGAAGATTTCTTAATTTTTCTTCATCATCTATAATTAGTACTTTCATTTTTTTGTAATAATGTAGTTCTCAAAATTACTAATAAATAGCTTTATAAGCGATATTCTTAAATAAATGTTTAAAAACACCAATAAATGTTAAATTATTTTACAAGATTAACAATAATACTTATAATATTTATAAATTTGTTTTACCATACTAAATAAACCGAAATAAAGCTATGTACATATATACATTTAAGAATTTGATGCAATTCTCTGGATTGAATCATCAGATGATTACTCTTTGGAATAAAAAATATAAAATTTTTAGAGAAGAAAAGATTGATAGAGATTCTGTTTTTAACAAATTTGACCTAAAAAACTTATTTATGTTTCTTTTTTAGCCGATTCAAATAAAAAATTTACAGTTGAAAGATTGTGTGCAATGAATGTTTCAGAATTACAAGTTTTAGCAGAATTTGAAGTTCAGAACTATTTGCAAAAAAGCAACGATTACCAACCAATTATTCGTTTAATGATTAGTTCTTGTTTTTCTTATGATGAAAAGTCATTTGATTCTATTTTGAGCATTTGTTTTAAGAAACTTGGTATTGAGGATTGTTGTTTAGACTTATTATTTCCATTTATACATGAAATTGTAGAAATATTAAAAACCCATTCTATGGAAGAATCGGTTAAATCATTTACTAGAAATTTAGTTCGAAATCATTTACATTACTACATTATTGTATCATCTCATACAATAAAAACCAATGATAAAAGGAGGTGGTTGTATTTTTCACCAAAAGGAGAGAAGAACGATATAGATTTACTTTTTGCACATTTATATTTCAAAATTAATGGAGAAAATGGAATTTTATTAGGAAAAAATCAAGAGCTTTCTACAGTTGTACAATGTTTAGAAAGTGTTAAAATAACACATATATTCATTTACATTGACGATGCTTATGATTTAAAATTTTTAGCAACTTATTTGGAAGAAATAAAGAGTGTAGCACCAGAAGTTACAATTTTCGTTGCTTCGTATGCAAATATAAAGGATACTTTACAAACGAATGTTCCTTACGTAAATGTTAATTCTCCAAGAGAGTTTAATGAGTATTTAGAAAAAATAAGGAGTTTATAATTTCATAAACTCCAATTGATTTGATTTAAATTTTTACTTTTTAGAAAATCATTTGTTTTAGAAAAAGGTTTACTTCCAAAAAAACCTCTGTGTGCAGCAAATGGAGAAGGATGAGCAGATTCAATAACAAAATGTTTGCTACGATTTATTCTTTCTCCCTTTTTCTGCGCATAAGCGCCCCATAAGATGAAAACTAAATTTTCTTTTTTATCGGATAAAGATTGGATAATTGAATCTGTAAATTCTTCCCAACCTTTCTTTTGATGAGAACCTGCATTTGAAGCTTCGACTGTTAAAGTAGCATTCAACATCAAAACACCTTGTTTTGCCCAAGGTTCTAAGTTTCCTGATGTTGGAATTTGAATGTCCAAATCGTCATATAATTCTTTGTAAATATTTCTTAAACTTGGAGGCGACTTTACACCATCAGCCACAGAAAAAGATAATCCATTTGCTTGTCCAGCTCCATGATAAGGATCTTGACCAATCAAAACAACTTTTACATCATCAAAAGAAGTATGATTAAATGCAGAGAATATTTTAGATGCTGGTGGATAAATTGTTTTTGTTTGATATTCGTTACGAACGAAATCTATCAAATTTACAAAATAATCTTTCTCAAATTCATCTTTCAAAATCTCTTTCCAAGAATCATCTATTTTTACATCCATTTTACAATTTTTTGGACTATAAAATTATGCGTAAATTTGTATCAATGCAAATATCAGAACAAACTTTAAAAGATTTAGAATTTAATGCGGTTCAAAAAGAAATCGCAGAATTTGCTTATACAGAAAAAGTTGAAGAGTTTATTTTTAACTTAAAACCCTACGAAAATCATCAGAATTTAGTTGAGGATTTAGAGATAACAAACGAATATTTAACATCATTTGAAACAGGAAATCATGTTCCTTTTTCAGAATATTATATTTTAGATGAAAATCTGAGTCGATTAGAAATCGAAAATTACTATTTACCAGCCGAAGAATTTTTCAAGATTAAAGCAAATACATTGCAAATAAAAGAAATCTTGAAATACTTAACGACTTTCCAAGAATATGCTCCCGTTTTATTTGATAAGACTTCTTCTATTATTTATGAGAAAAATATTGTAAAATTAATAGATCAGGTTTTTAATAAATTTGGAGATATTAAAGATGATGCTAGTCCAGAATTAAAGATTGTTCGTGATAGATTACGTCATTTAAATGGTAGAATTACTGAATTGTTTAATAAATCTATGACTTACCATGCAGATTATTTAGATGATATTAGAGAATCTGTTGTTGGTAATAGACGTGTTTTAGCCGTTAAATCTGCTTTAAGAAAACGTGTGAAAGGACAATTTTTAGGAACTTCTAAAACTGGTTCTATCACATTTATTGAGCCAGAAAGTGTTCAGAATCCTCGTAGAGAATGGGAGGAATTAAAAGAAGAAGAAAAGCATTTAGTTATTCAGATTTTATTAGATTTAACTGCTAAAATAGCGGAATACAAACCTAATCTAGAAGAATATCAAGCTTTTTTAGAGTATATAGATTTTACACAAGCAAAAGCAAATTATGCTTATTCAATTAATGGTATTTTACCCAAAATTTCTGAAAATAGGATTATAAAATTAGTGGATGCTTTTCATCCTGTTTTATTTCTTAATAACAAAAGAAAACTACAAAAAACTATTCCACAAAGTTTAGAAATTAATGAAGAATGTAGAATTATAATTATTTCTGGACCAAATGCAGGAGGTAAATCAATTACTTTAAAAACAATTGGTTTATTACAAATTATGATTCAGAGTGGAATTTTAGTTCCAGTAAAAGAAGGAAGTCAGTTTGGATTTTTTAATCAGATTTTTACTGATATTGGTGATAATCAATCCATAGAAAATCATTTATCAACATATAGTTATCGTTTAAAACAAATGTCTTATTTCTTAAAAAATGCAGACGAGAAAACATTATTATTGGTTGATGAATTTGGTACAGGATCTGATCCAGAATTAGGAGGAGCTTTGGCTGAGGTCTTTTTTGAAGAGTTTTATGAAAGAAATTCATTCGGAATCTTTACAACACATTATACCAATATAAAATTAAGTGCCGAGCAATTATCAGAAGCTATTAATGCTTGTATGTTATTTGATAAAAAAACACTTGAACCTTTGTATCGATTAGAACTAGGACAGGCAGGAAGCTCATTCACTTTTGAAGTTGCGGAGAAAAATAAGATTCCATTTCGTTTAATTAATCGAGCAAAGAAAAAAGTGGAAAGTGGAAAAGTTAGTTTGGATAAAACAATTTTGAAGCTACAACAAGAAAAATTCGAAATTCAGAAAACGAAAGATCACGTTGAGGAGTTACGCGAAACAAATATTGAGAATAACGAAAAGCTAGAGCAAACAAACGAAAAAATACAGCAAAAACTTTACGATTTTCAACAATTATATGATCGAGAACAAAAACGCTTAAAACTTGGAGAACGAATTTCTGATATGGCAGATTCTTATTTAAAATCAAAAAATAAGAAACAAATGATTTCTAATTTCTTGAAATTAATAGAAATGGAAAATGCCAAGAAGACAAAAGAAGTTCAACAACTTAAAAAGATAGAAAAAATTGTAGAGAAAGAAGTTCAAAGAGAATTAAAACAAAATTCTGAGACAATTTCTAAACAAAAAGAAGTTATTGAAACCAAAGAAAAAGCTGCAACACAAAAGAAAATTGATGCTTTAAAAGTTGGGGATCGTGTAAAAATTCATGGTTCCACTTCTGTTGGTACCATTGATAAAATAAAGAAAGAAATTGTTTTCGTAAATTATGGTTTATTTACTACTCAAATTAATGTAAATGAAGTTTATAAAATATAGTCTTTTAGTAATAATTCTAATGTTACAATCATGTATATTATTTGAGAGTGATGAAGAAAGGGATAGAAAAAATTCTTATTCATGCTCACTTAATGTAAAAATAAACAATTGGAATAAATCTGTAAGAGAATGTAATTATTTGATTAGTTATACTAATTCTCGTTCTTATACTAGTACAGGTTATTTTCAGTTAACAATGAGAAGCAACACATCAACTTATATTGTTAAGACAGCTGAGCTAACATTAGAAGATGGAAATCATTCTATTCCAATAGAAATTAACAGCTGTAAATTTCAGGACGAAGTAACGGCTGTTTGTTTTATGACGAGATAGTTTTAATTCGCTTAACGCTTAACGCTTAACGCTTAACGCTTAACGAAGTTCGAGTTTCGAACTTCGTTTTTTATTGTATATGTATTTCGATATGACACTTGGAAGTCCTTACATCTAAAATGTAATTACCTTACAACTTCTATAATACTTCCTTTTTCCTCATCTTTTGTAATAGATAAGGCCATTGGAATTTTCTCTTTTAACTCTTCTACGTGAGATATGATACCAACAATTCTATTTTCTTTTTGTAGGCTTAGTAATGTTTCAAAAACTATATTTACAGCATCTAAATCTTGTGTTCCGAAGCCTTCATCTATAAAGAAAAAGCTTTTCTCTGATTTTGCATCAGCTTGTACGCTTTCTGCTAAAGCCAAAGCTAAACTTAATGAAACTTGAAAAGACTGTCCCCCAGAAAGTGTCTTTACACTTCTACTTTTACCTTCGTTTAAGTAATCAATAATTTCAAAATCGTTGTTTTCATTAATTTGTAAGCTTAACTGATTTCTAGTCATTCTATGAAAACGAACATTTGCATTTTCACACAATTGTTTAAGATAAATAGAAGAAACATACTGTACAAAACCTGCTTTGTAAAATAAGTTTTGCATTACTTTTAAATTATCCGCTCGTTGCTGTAATTCTTGTAAGTTGATTAGCAATTCTTTTTTCTCTTCAAAGGATTTTGTCAATCTATCGATTTCAGATTTTAACTGAATCACTAATTCGTTTGCAGATTTATATTTTTGTTCTGCTTCAATTAATTTTTGCTGTTCAAGTTGAAAAGCGTCTTCCTCAAAAGAAGTATTTTCTGTTTTTGATTCTAATTCAATAATCACATTTTTTAAAGTTTCAAATTGAATTGTAAATTGTTCAATTTTTTTTCTAATCTCAGAAATATTTAATTTTAAAGCTAATATCTTTTCAACTTCTTCTATAGATTTTATTTGTTGTTCGTTTAAAAGAAGATGAATATTTTCTTCTAAATTTTTCTCTTGCGCTTCTAAATCTATTTTATTCTTTTCGTTGATTTCAATTGATTTTTTCTGAACAGATAACAACGGATTTATTTTATTTAATTCTTCATTTAAAGCGTTATACTCTTTCTCGACCGAACTATTTTTTTGTTTTAAAACAATTAATTCTTGTTGAATTTCGGTACTATTTTTAGTTTTGAAATCATTAAAATCAAGAATTTTTAGATTACTTATATTTTGTTGAATTTGTGTTTTTTTCTGAATTTCTTCTACTTGTATTTTTTCTAATTCTTTCGAAAATCTTTCAACTTTTAGCCTTTCTGTTTCTAAATTTTCTCTCCTTTTTTGGATTAAACTATTTTTTTCTTCAAGTGCCTTTTCTACTAAAATAGTAGTGCTACGTTTTGTTTCGAAATCATTAAAGTTATGAGCATCAAATTCTTTCCAAGTAAACTTCTTAAAATGATCAATCAATAAGTTTTCATAATTTTTAGCAGCTTCTTTTTCTACTTTTAATTGCTCATCAATAAATTTTTTCTCCGAAAAAATATTTTTTAGAAGATTGCTTTTATCATTCAAAACTTTTAATTCATTTTCTATTAAAAGAGTTTTATCAGAAATATTATCTAATTCTATTTTTGATGGATGTTCTAATGCTCCACAAAGAGGACAAGGTTCACCATCGTGCAAATTATGAGCGTAATGTGATAACTGTTCTTGAACTTGAACTTTTGTTTTTTCTTGTTCTAATACAGTTTTTTTGTTCTCTAAATCTGTTAATTTTAATAAATAATCTTCCTCCTTTAAACTTTCTCCATCTAATTCAAAATTTGAAAGAAGTTGAATAATTTTCTTTTCTAAACTTTCAATCTTTTTTAGTTGTTGTGCAGAAGTGTCTTGTATATTTTTTTGTTGAGAAAACCAATTTCCTGCATCGATTAAATTAGAAGAATTGATACGATTTTTCGTTAATTCATTGATTTCATTTTCGACTAATTTTATTTGATCTTCAATTGTTTTTACTCCAGCTTTTACTTCTTCAACTTTTTGTAAACCATTTTGAGTACGAACTTTATTATCGTCAATATTTTTTTGATAATCAAATGTTTGAAGAATTAATTCTAAGTCATTTTCTTCTTTTTGTTTGGTTGTTAATTCCTCAAAATAAGGTTTTATTGCTGCTATTTTACTCGAGATATCTTCTAATTGATTAGTTAAAGAAACCAACTCCTTTTGTTGTTGCTCTTTTTCGGTAGAATTAATTTCGAGCTCGTTTTTAATTTTCTTTAAATCATAAAGCTTTTGATGAAATTGATTATAAACACGCTCATATAAATCTAATTGAGATTTTTGTTGTTGTATAATTTCTTTTTGATGAGTAAGTTTTTCAAATTCTACTTTCTTTTGTTTTAAACGTTCGAAATCATCTTTTAACCTTTTTAAACGTTGAAAATTATCATTAATTTGACTAACTTCTTGTTGAAGTTTTGTTGTGGTTTCATTTTCTAAACTTAATTTATCTTGAAGAGTTTTAATAATTTCTTCTGAAACTTCTTCAAAACCAGATAATTTTCCTTGTAATAAATTAAGATTCGTTGTGTTTTTACTATTTAATGCTGCAACTTTATCTTGTAAATCGTAACGATGAAGATTAAAAATATCTTTCATCATGTGTGTACGCTCCGTTGGTTTTAATTGTATAAAATCCTGAAACTTTCCTTGAGGAATAATAATTGTTCGACGAAAATTTTCTGAACTTAAACCTAAAATAGGTTCAATATCAGAACTCTCTTGTGGCATCCAATTATTGTCAACCAATTCATATAAAACGACACCAGAATTGATTATTTTTTCAAAATGCTTACTATTTCGTTTGTATTCTCTCGTAATTTTATATTGCTTATTTTCATGATTCAGAAATTCAAATTCAATAAATAATTTATTGGATTTTAAATTCATCATGTTATAAGCAAAATCCGACTTTCCTAAACGATCAGAATTTCCGTAAAGCGCAAAAGTAATTGCTTCTAAAATAGAAGATTTCCCGGAACCTACATTCCCAAAAATACCAAAGAGACCAACTTCTGTTAACGAAGTGAAATCTATGGTTTGTCTTTCTTGATAAGAATATAAACCTTCTATTTTTAATTGTATTGGAAGCATATTTCTTTAAGTTACGATGATAACGTTTTTATTGAATGATATTTTGATTTTGATCCATTTGATCTATTTTGAATAAAATAAGATCTCTCATTATTCTTGCTCTATTTTTAGCTTCTGTTGCAATATCTCCTTCAAATAAACTATCAACAATACCATACCATAATTCTATCCAACGATCAAAATGGTGTGGTAATAATTTCTCTTTTTTATTTAAAACTAAATGTGTGCGCATAGGCCAACCTTCAAAAGTTGCCTTTCCCAATAAAACCGTTTCCCAAAACTGAATCATGTGAGGTAAATGTTCGCTCCAATTTACTTTTGCAACATCTGAAAAAAAGTAACCAATTACATCGTCATTTTGTACTTTATCATAAAAAGTATTCACCAATAATGCTACATCTTCTGAAGTTTCGATATCATTTTTCATATAAACAAATTTAGGAAGAACTAAATCAAAACATGAATGTTTTTAATCACAAAAAAATACAGTAATTTTACATCCTTAATAAATAGAAGAAAATTGGATAGTAATAGACAACAAAAAGTAAGTAAATTATTTCAAGAAGATTTAGCAGAAGCTTTCAGAAAATGGGCTGTACAAGAGTTTCCTGGAAATTTAATAAGTGTTACAGAAGTAAAAGTAACGCCAGATTTAGGTGTTTCTAAAATTTATGTAAGTATATTTCCAAACAATAAAAAAGAAGAAATCTTTAAAGCAATTAAAGAAAATATTCCATTTTTTAGAGGAATCTTATCAAATGGAGCGTCAAAAGAAATGCGTATTACACCAGAATTAGTTTTTATTTTAGATAATTCTTTAGATGAAATAGATAAAATTGACAAAGCTTTAAAAGGAGAAGGAAATAATCCAATCTTGTAATGAAGAACATTTCACTTTACATTGCGAAACGCTACATTTTTTCGAAAACAAATACCAATGCAGTAAATATTATTGCTGGTATTGCTGTTTGTGCAATTTTAGTAGCAACTGCAGCATTGTTTATCATTCTGTCAGTTTTTTCGGGTTTGGAAAAAATGAATCTGAAATATTTTAGCAATGTAAATCCTGAATTAAAAATATCTCCAGCAAAAGGAAAAACATTAGATAGTTTAACTTTTGTTCTAAATACATTAGAAAAACAACCAGATATAAAGGCTTTTTCTAAAGTAATTGAAGAAAAAGTTTACATAGATTACAAAGGAAAGCAAGATATTGCTTACCTAAAAGGGATTGATGAAAATTTTACGAAGGTTACTCGTTTAGATACTGTTGTTTACGGTGGTGACTATTTAGATTTTAGTAGAGATGATAATTTTATTGTTTCTAATGGAATTGCAGAACGTTTACAATTGTATATTGATCCTGTTACACCTGCAGAGTTAATGATGCCAAAAGCAGGAACTGGATTGATAAAACAAGAAAGTGAAGCTTTTACTAAAAAAGAAGCCTATAGCGTTGGTGTTTTTATATTGAATGAACAATATGATAAACATATTTTTACAACACTTGATTTAGCACAAGAATTATTAGAGTTAAAAGGAGGTAAGTGTTATGCAATAGAGCTAAAAACGACAGGAAGTAGATCTTTTAATGATATAAAAAGTAATTTACAGAAATCTCTAGGTTCTAATTATATCATTCAGACAAGACAAGATTTAGATTCGGCATTTCTAAAAGTAATGAACATGGAAAATTTAATTAGTTATTTAATTTTCACATTGGTTATTATTATTGCATGTTTCAATTTAGCTGGAACAATTATTATTTTAATCTTAGATAAAAAGAAAGAAATCCAAACCATGTATAGTTTTGGATTATCCCGAAAAAATATTCGTAATATATTTTTCTATACTGGACTTATAATTACGCTTTTAGCAATGTTTACTGGACTTTTAATTGCTTGTGTAATTGGTTTATTACAAGTTAATTTTGGATTGGTAATGGCATCAGAAACCGTTCCTTTTCCATTTTTATTTTCAATGCAAAACTTTACAGTTGTAATTGTTACTGTTTTAGGGTTGGGAAGTTTTGTTTCGTGGCTTATATCAAGACAAGTGAAATAAAAAGACGAGATTATAAAATTTCAAAAATGGAAAATGATATAAAGTGAAATATATCATTTTCCATTTTTTATTTTGAACTTGTTTCAACTATTTTAATCATTTAGTTGATTTTCTTTTTTTGTTTCGTTTTTTTATCAAAAAAAATGAAAGTAAAACTTTATTTATAAAGATAATGAACTTATCTAAAACTATTTTCTAGTTTTCAACCAACCTGTAATACTATATCTAGGTCTATTTACCTTTTTTACTTCGTGGGGAATCGTTTTACTATCAAAAATAGCTAGTCGTCCTGCAAGTGGTAAAATATCAAGTTCTTTTTCTGTATTATTTTCGTAAGGAAGAAATAAGGTTAATTGTCCTCCAAAATCATCTTTCCAATCTTCATCGTTTAAATAGAAAACCATAGAAAGTGTTCTCCTATCATCATTTTTAAAAGCGTCAACATGACGCTGGTAAAATGTTCCTTCGGGATAAATAGCGTAATGAAATTCACTTTCTTCAATTCCCATGTAACATGTTCTGTTTAGATAATCAATAAAGTGATTAATCTTTGAGAAGAAAATTTCTTCTGTTTCTGTCATTTTACTTTCATCTATCCATAAAATTTTATCGCCACGAATAGACTTTACAATTTGTTCATTCTGAGAATTACCAATGGCTGCCTGATGAAAATCTTGTTTAGTATCTTGTTGAATAATAGATTCGCGAAGTTGTTTTGTTTCTTCATTAGAAAAGAAGAAATCGGAAATAGAATACTTTTGATTCAATAAATCATCAATAATCTTTTCATAAATTGGGTTTACTGTAATATCACTCATTCATTTATATGAAAACTTCAGTAAAAATAGTTTTTATTGATAAAATGATAATCATAGATTGATAAAAAAATAATTATCTTCGAAATAAAAAATTATGTTTTTAAACTTTGAAGATAAATCTAACCTTATAGCGCTTTTAAAAACGTTGAAAGTAGAGCAGCAACCAGAATGGGGAATTATGACGCCTCAACACATGATAGAACACTTAATTGTAACAGTTAAAATATCTAACGGAGGATTATCTATTGCTTGTGCTGTACCAAAGGAACAAGTTCCACAATATAAACAAGTTATTTTAGAATCTGATCAGGAAATGCCAAGAGGAAGAAAAGCGAATGGAATGGACTGTTTATTGGATTTGCGTTATGAGTCTTTAGAAAAAGCGATTGATAAATTAGAAACGGAAATAGATAAATTTCATACATTCTTTGATGAAAATCCAGATGCTAAACCTGTAAACCCAGTTTTAGATGAAGTAGGATATAACGATTGGAAAACATTTCACAAGAAACACTTTACACATCATTTTAAACAATTTAATTTGATGTAAAGTGTAATACAAATTTCGAATTTAATAAACTGGAATTCGAAATTTGTATTTTCTCATTTTACAATAATCTTAATTTATATCTCAACATCTCTTGTACCTTTGTAAAAAATATACTGTAGAATGGATTGTCCTTGTTGTTCAGAAAAAAAATACAAAGATTGTTGCGAACCCTATCATTTAAATAAAGCCTTACCAATATATCCAGAAGAATTAATGCGTTCTCGTTATACTGCATTTGCTCTTCATTTGATAGATTATTTAGTAAATACGACACATGCTAGCCAGCGTCCTTATCATTCAAAAAAAGAAATTGAACAATGGGCTAAATCAAACAAATGGTTAAAATTGGATGTTGTAAAAGTGTGGGACAATTTTGTGCATTTTAAAGCTTTTTATCAAGATTCATTGGGTGATATGTATGAGCATGAAGAATTATCAACTTTTAAAAAAGAAGGAGAGAAGTGGTTTTATGTTGATGGACAATTCGATTTTTGAAAATATACGTGCAACGTAAAAAACTCAATTCATTGAATTGAGTTTTTTAATTATTTAAAGATTTCTTCCGCTTCTAAAACGCTAGATGGTCTACCAACATCAATTAAGACTCCTCTCGAATGGTCAAAGCCTAAAATAGTATCAATTTTCATCAATTCCATGTAAACTTTCATGATAGAAAATTTTCCCTCGAAATGAATAGATTCAAACAATTTTGGTTGTATAAGATGAATACCAGAAAAAGCCAATTCTTTTAAATTCTCAGAATTATCTGTTGCTAAAATCTCTTCATGAGAAGATAAATTTCTCCAACCTTTTAATTGATTTTTTTCATCAAATAATAATTTACGAGAAGAGTTTCTATCAGAAACCGCTAACGAAACAATTGCATTTTCTTCTTGATGAGCTTTAATAAAATGAGATAAATTTAAATCTGTCAAAATATCAACATTCATCACTAAAAAATCATCATCAAAAAAATGTTGAGCATTTACTAATCCACCTCCAGTCTCAAGAACTTCTGGACGCTCGTCAGAAATATGAATTGTGATTCCGAAATTATTATTCTTGTTTAAAAAATCAATAATTTGATCAGCAAAATGAAAAACATTTACAACAATTTCTGTAATACCATAAGATTTTAAATACTCAATATTACGTTGTAACAAAGGTTTTCCATTTACAGGAGCTAACGCTTTTGGATGATTTTCTGTAAATGGTTTTAATCTTGTGCCTAAACCGGCAGCAAAAAGCATTGCTTTCATTAATTAGTATGCTTCGTTAATCCAATTTTTTTCTTCTTGTACAACATGTTGTATAGTAACTTGTACTTCAGGAAATTTATTTTCTATGTATTTTGCAGTTGTATCGGCAGAATAAACAGAGCGGTGTTGTCCACCTGTACATCCAAAATTAATTTCTAAATTCTCAAATCCACGTTGAATATAATCATCAATAGAAATATCAATTACTTGAAAAACACCTTCTAAAAAAATAGCAATTTTAGTTTCTGTTTCTAGGTATTTAATAACTGCCTCGTCTCTACCAGTTTGTGTTTTAAATTCTTCTTTGCGTCCAGGATTTAAAATTCCTCTACAATCAAATACAAATCCTCCTCCATTTCCTGTAGGATCTGTTGGGATTCCTTTTTTATATGAAAAACTGCGTACGTTAATGTTTAATTTAGCCATTTATTTTATTATTTATTTTTTTTATAGTTTCTGGTTGAATTAAAACTGTTATAATGTGTTTTAATTCAGGGTAATTTTGTAAAATAGGATAATCTATGATTGCTTTTAAATTCTCTAAACCAAAAGAAATGCTTTCAATAAAATGCGATTTTCTTTCAATAATACCTCGCAAACCATAAGTTCCTAATACTTGTATTAATCTTGCTACAACACAATATTCATAAGATACTTTACAATCTATCGGAACAATTGTGTTATCTAATTCTTGTAATTCTTGAAGATAAAAATTATACAAATCATTTTTAAATTCTGTAGATAAATTGGCTTTTGCTTGCCAAATTAATGCAACCAAATCGTAGAAAAGAGGACCATATAAACCTCCTTGATAATCAATAAAATAAGGTTCATTGTTTTTAACCATGATATTTCTTGATTGGAAATCTCTAAAAACAAAACCTTTTGGTGAAAGTTGATCGAATTGAGAGGCAAATAAATCAAAATCTTTAATTAATTTACCTTGGTTAAAATCGATTCCTATAACATTTAGGAAGTAAAATTTAAACTGAAATAAATCTCTTAAAATTAATGTTTTATCTAATTTTGGATAAGAAAATGCTTGATTAAAGTCAATTTCTTTTCCTGCTTCAATTTGTGCTTTTATTAATAATTTAATGCTGTCGAAATAATACCTTTTCGCTTCTTCAAAATCATTTTCCAAAACATTCATTAATGTTTTATCTCCTAAATCTGTTTGTGTATATAAAGTGAAATCTTCGCTTATTTGCCAAATTTTCGGAACGTTTGGTAAAATTTTATTTAAGATTTCAGTATAATAAAAGAATGTTTTATTCTCTTCTATATTACTACTTTCAGCAAGAATATAAGAGTGATTCTGATCAAAAAATCGATAATATTTTCGAGAAGAACCACCACCAGATAATAATTGAACTGAATCTGCAGCTTCTTGAGAATAATGTTGTGTTAAAAACGAAATAATTTTCGAATCCATTTTTACAATTTTCTGCAATTTACATCGAATCTTTGAGTTGATTTCTCTTTCAAAAGATTTTTTGTAACCTTTTTCTTTCTTTTGCATCTATAGACTATAAAAGATACTAATATGAAGAAAATAGCAGTTTTAATTATCGCAATATTTACACTACAATCATGTATTTCTGTTCGTGTAAATGCAGACATAGATCCAAATGCACACTATACAAAAGCAGATAATCCAAATATAAAAGTGCAAGGAACTTATTTTGTTGAAGGTTTTTCTGATGAGAAATGGTCTAATGCTAATAATTATAATTCGACAAAAGCTAAGTTTGAAAAATCTACAGGAACAACATATGTCAAATTTGATGTTAAAAAGAAAATGTCGGTAGAGTTTCGTTCTATAATTAAGCTTAAAGGAGATTTGAATTTTAAGATTATAGATAAAAATGATAACATTTTATTTGAACGTCACTTAAACGATTCTAAAGAAGAAGTTTTTACTGTTGATTTTTCAAAATCAGGTGAATATCAAATTATTTGGAATCAGCAAGCTGCAACAGGAAGTTATTTCCTAGAGTGGAAAGAGAATTAATTATGGGGATTATCTATCTAAAATTATAAACAAAAAAGGATTGAAAAATATTTTTCAATCCTTTTTTGTTTATAATATGTTTTGAAGTAAACAAGATATATATCATTATAGAAAATTATTTTATTTAAAAATTATTATCAAATATTTGCAATAATAATTTAGACTAAATAAAAATAATGAGAAAAATATTTATTCCTTTCGTTTTAATAGCGGTATCACTTAATGCTCAAACTTTTCAAGAAGTACAAACTGATATTTCAAATTATGGTTTTGCCTCTTTGAGTGTTGGAGATTTTGATGCAGATAGTTTTCAAGATGTATTAATTTGCGGAGATGATTTTTTAAGCAATACTCAATGTGATATATATAAAAACAATAATGGAGTTTTTCAATTTTATCAAGGGTTGCAACAAGGTACATATCTTGGAGATATACGATTTGTAAATCTTAGAAATGATAATACGTTGGATATAGTAATTACAGGTCAGAATCGTGAGGATATTACGGCATATAAAACTCATCAATTTAAATTTAATGGTTCTAATTACGTGTTGGATAACACCAGCGAAATTGGAAAAATTTATTCCAGTTTTGGCGAAGGAGATTTAGATCATGATGGTCAATTGGATTTATTTCTAAATGGTGTAGATAATGGTGCACATGGAGAACAAGGAAGAACGGTTTTAGACTTATATAAAAACGGAGGTGCTAAATTAACTTCTTCAGAATTAATTGGAGGAAGTCAAAATGGCGATTTTGTAATTGCTGATTTTAACAATGACGGATTACTTGATGTTGCCATTTTCGGTTTAAATGGTGAGAATGAAACAGAAACCGATTATGGTGCGTTTTTTAAAGTTTATATTAACCAAAATGGAAATTTAGTACAAAGTCAAGAATTATATGGAATGTTATATGGTTCTATGGTTTCTGCTGATTTTAATGCCGATGGTTTTCAAGATCTTGTTGTTACAGGTATCGGCAAAAGTGTAGAAGATGTTCCAACAACTTTATATTTAGAAAATGATGGTGCAGGAAATTTTATTACACATGACTTGTTACATGGTGTACAAAATTTTAGTGTTGTAAAATCAATTGATAAAGGAGATATAAATAACGATGGTTATTATGATCTTGTAATGGTTGGAGATGATGAAACAGGTTCAGCATCATCTAAAGTATTTTTATATGATTCATCAACCAATACATTTAATTTGGCTGAAAACTCTGGTTTAGCAAACTATACAATATCTGCTAGTTTACGTTTGTTTGATTATGATAATGATAATAACTTAGATTTAATTTTAGTTAGTGGAGATGAAAATTTAGATCCCAAAACGTCATTGTACAGAAACTTAACAACTGTAAAGAATGAAGCACCAAATGCGCCAACTACTTTTGATACTCAAATTTCTGACGATAAAGTAACTTTCTCTTGGGATGGAGCATCTGATGATAAAACGCCTAATAAAGCATTGCAATACGAACTATCTGTTGGTTCAACTTCTGGAAAAGCAGACATAGCAAAATATGTTGTAACAACCAATCATTGGTTTTTAAATAAAGAAAATATGCCATCAACTTTTTATTGGTCAGTAAAAGCAATAGATGCTTCAGCTGTACACTCTGTAAGCTCAGAAGAACAAGTTTATTCTAGCTTATCTACGAATGATGTTACAAAGAAAAATATTTCTATTTATCCAAATCCAACGAGTGATGTAGTGAATATTAAAGCCAACCAATCGGTTGTAAAAGTTAATGTTTACAATTTAGCTGGGCAGCAAGTATTTTCGAGAGCAAATGCATCTCAAATTAATATTCAATCATTAAATAAAGGAGTTTATTTAGTAGAAGTAATATTAAAAGACGGACAAAAAATCCAAACTAAATTAATTAAGAAATAGAATCTCAACTCATTTACTTTAATACTTACTTTAATTAACACAGAAATTGTAGAATTGCAGTTTCTGTGTTTTTTTATTTGCTTAATAATTGTTTAATTTTGCTCTAGAATTTATATTTTATGAAACAATTACAATTGATGCTAGGAAGTGCTATCCTTTTAGGATTTACAGCATGTCAAACACCTAAAGTAGCGACAGAACAGCAACAAACAAAAAATAATTATCATAGTTTACAGGTTGATGGAAAAATTTATGCAGCATTTTACCAACAACGTGCGGCAGAATATCAAGCATTAAGTCAGCAAGCTTATAACATTGCCAAATTACGTTTAGATGAGGCGATAGCTAAAAAAGGAGCAAAACCTTTGGCTATTGTAACAGATATAGATGAAACATTTTTAGATAATTCTTATTATGCTGTAGAAATGGCTAAACAAGGAAAAACTTGGTCACAAGATTCTTGGGCAGATTGGACATCTAAAGGAGTTGCAACACCATTAGCTGGTTCGTTAGATTTTTTTAATTATGCGGCAAGTAAAGGTGTACAAATTTTCTATATTACAAATCGTTACGAAGTAGAAAGACCAGGAACATTAGCTAATTTAGAGAAGTATAAATATCCTGTACAAAGTGCAAATAATTTAATTTTAAGAAGTAAAGAAAGTAGTAAAGAAGCTCGTCGTCAAAACGTAGCAAAAGATTACGATATCGTTTTACTTTTAGGAGATAGTTTAACGGATTTTTCTTCTTTATTCGACAATCATAAATCAGAAAAGGAGAGAGCAGATGCTGTTGAAACTTTGAAAGCTGATTTCGGGAAACGTTTCATCGTATTACCAAATGTTGGTTACGGAGATTGGGAATCTGCAATCTTTAATTATAAATATGATTTAACGCAAGAGCAAAGAGATTCTATTTTATACGAAGCAGCAAAGGAAATGCCTGCTAAATAAGATGAAATAACTTCTAAAAAATATCAAAAATAAAACCCAACAGAAAATGAAATCTGTTGGGTTTTATTTTTTTATTTAAAAGATTATTAATCTATAATCTTAAATTGTTTCATCAAGAAAATAGCATTCATCATTTTTGTAGTTCCTTTTCTCAATTTATAATCCGAATAATAATTATTGTTTTCATTTTTTAATTCGAAAGAATAATTAATAATATGTTCTGGAAAATCTTCTTCCATTTTGGTTAATTCCAAATCGTGTGTAGCTATAAAGCCAGTTAAATGAGTAGGAGATTTAATTAGTTTTTCTAAAAATTTTTGAGAACCAATTAACTTGTCTTCAGAATTTGTTCCTTTTAGTATTTCATCTAAAATAATAAATTGAGGCTGATTGTTTTCTAATCTATCAATTAATATTTTAAGTTTGTTTATTTCGTTTTTAAAATAAGAATCTCCAGACGATAAATTATCAACGGTTCTAATACTTGTAAACAAATCCATTGGGCAAAATGTCATTTTTTCTGCGCTTACTTTTGCGCCATTCATTGCTAAAACTAAATTACAACCAACAGTTCGTAAAAATGTACTTTTACCAGCCATATTTGCTCCCGTAATAATAGCAATATTATTTGGTCTATTGGTTTCGAAATTATTTTTCACAGCAATTTTTTCGTTTAATAATGGATGAAAAGCATTGTGTATTTCTAATTTATTTGGTTGATTTACAATTGTTGGAAAAGTAAAATTCTGGTGCAAATCATTAAAAATAGCAAATGAAACAAATGCTTCTATTTTAGCTAATTCATCTAACCAAGGTTTAATAGATTTAACTGTTTTTTGAATATCATTTTCAAATTGAATTGAGTAATACAAGCGCCAAAGAAAGAATGTATTAAGAATAAAACCAACAAGAGGAAAATTTGAAGCATCTAAAGTTTCTTTACTAGCTGAAATAACTTTTATTAATGCTGATGAAGATTGGGGTTTTTGAAAAATATGTTGAGCTTCTTTATTAATTTTTTCTTCGAAATTCTCTTTTTCTATATGCGAGAAAACTTCGTGAAGATTTACCAATTCATCAGCTTTTAAATTGGTATAAGCAGCGACTTTTCTTAGTTTGTTTTTATAAATAAGATTTATTACAAACGAGATTGCTACAGCGACAAGAATCCAATAAAAAACACTTTCTTTTGGAAAACCAATTATTGCTAAATAGATAAACGTTAGTACATTGATAATGGAAATAACAATTGGTATGTATTTTATATTTTGTTGATGGAAAACTCTATTTTCGAAAATAAAAACAGAAGCTTGATTCATGTTTAAGCGTTTTGTAAAGGTTAAAAACTTAACAATCCATTCATGTTTTTTTTCTATTTCTGAGAATGCTTTTTGTCTTTCTAAAATTTCTTCTTCATCAAGTATAAGATTAGAAAGAAAATGTTTTAGTTGTAAACTTCCAATACGTGTTTGTGTTTTATTAAGACGATTGAATATTGAATTTCCTTCGAGAATATCTAAATCTTTATTATAAACATTATTAAAATCTACATTGTCTTCTGGAAAAGAATCAACTTTGGTTGTTGATTTTATTTCACGAATAATTTCTAAAGCCTGAGTAATATATGTTAATTGCGTACTTACTTTTGATGCTTTAACAACGAAAAATAAGAAAATAACAAACAGAATTATTGCTGAACCTAGTAATAAATTGTTGCTAGTTGTTACATAAATTAGAAATAAGATAAGGGAAACAAAAAATAAAGAAAATCTACTATTACTTAATTTATTTTTTTTTGATTTTAAGAGAGAAAAATCTTGATTTAATTTTTCCTCAATCTGGTTGTATTGATTCATTCTTGTAAAATTCAATGTAAATGTATGAAAAAAAGAGCGTCTAAAAAACGCTCTTTTTCTACCATATTAACTAAACCTTACGTCTTAACTTTTGAATAAAAATTAAGACAAAACCAAACTTTAAATCTTAATTTCTTTATTATAAAAAGAAAATATATACGAAATTATAACCTAAAAATTTAATATAAATTGATCTATATCAATGGATTTTAATTTTTATTGAAATTGAATGTCTTTCCATTCTGAATTAAATTCATCTTATTTCCATTTTCTTCAAAAACAATTTTTATTTTGGCTGCATCAAATTCAAACTCTGTATTAGATATTGCAGATAAAGGAAATGCTCTTTGTCCAGTTGCTTGTGCCATTAGATTATTATTCTCTATAAAAAACTTTACTGTAACAGGAATTTCTACAGAAGAATAATCGTTCGTGTATTGTTTTAAAACTTCATTAGAAACAGCAAAAGAAGTAGATTTTGTTGGAATTGAAATATTTTTTGAATGTGTTGCATTAAATAAATTCTTCTTTAAATCTGATGAAGAATATTCATCAACATTTTTAATGAATGAATAACAGAACTCGTTATTGTCAAAGCAAAAAGAGTAAGAAGAGAAACCATCTATTCCTCCGGTGTGCCCAAAACCAATAGAATTATCCGCTGTATCTTTAAATAATCCTAAGCCAGCAGTTTCTTTAATTTTTTTCATTAACTGAAGCGTACTTTCTTTCAGAATTTTTCCACTTAATAAACTATACATAAATTTATTTAGATCAGATGAAGTAGAAACAATAAATCCAGCTCCTAAAGGAATTGTCATAGAAGTTTCGGGCTGCAAAACATAATTATTATTGATATACTGATATGATTTAGCCTCATTTTTTTGATCTAAAATTTTTCCACCAACTTTTGTATTTTTTAAGCCTAATGGTGTTGTAATATATTTTTGTAATGCGTCTTTGTAAGATTTTTTTGTGACATCTTCTATTATAAAGGATAATAAAATATAATTTGGATTTGAATATCCCTCTTCTGTTGAAGGATCAAAATCTGATTTTAAATTATAAATTTTTGATAGTAATTCTTGTTTTGTATAATCTGTAGATAACCAACTATCATAATCAACATCATCTGTAATATTATGAATACCACTAGTATGTTGCAATAAGTCTTTTATAGTAATTTTATCTGAATTTAAAACTTTTGGATAGAACTTAGATAATTTAGTGTCGAGTGATAATTTTTTTTCTTCAATTAATTTTAAGATTAATGTCGCTGTAAACGTTTTTGAAATAGAACCTATTCTAAACTTTGTTTCTGTGTTATTGGCTAAGTTATTTTCATAATCTCTGTTTCCAAAACTATTTGCATAAACTTCTTTTCCATTTTTGAAAATAGAAACGCTTCCTGCGCCAATTTTTTGTTGATTAAGATGTGTAAATAAACTATCTAAAGATTTTTTATTTACTTCTTGTGCAAAAGATGTTAGAGATAACATGCACAAAGTGGTTAACATTATTTTTTTCATATTGTTTGTGGAATTATTAGTGATAAAATAGAAGTAGAGATTATAATGAATAAAACAGCTGCTATAAAAGCAAAAACTTGAGGTAATGTTTTGAGATTGGTAACCGTTTTGAAACTGATGTATAAGTAATAAAACATTAAAGCAATGAATGCTATAGCAATAAATGCTACAATAACAATAACTGTCATTGTAGAGGCATCTTGTAATACACTTAGGTTATTAGAAGCAACACCTTCTGTTAAATGTTCTACTTTTTTATTGATGATAGGAATAAAATCTGTTATAAAAACCATGTAATAAGCAATACGAGAAATTAAAACAACATTTACAATATCTATGATTCTTGTCCTAGAGTTGATGAACTTTCCTACAGCGAAAAGAACAAGAATTGCAATAGCTATGCTTCTTGTATTTTGATATAGAATATCAATAAACTTAAAATCGATAGTTGTTTTTTTAATACTCAAAAAATCTGGAAAGAATGAATGAGTAGCATAAGCAATGTAACAGAAAAATAGATGTGTTATAATGCCAATAAATATTAGCGTTTTTGTATTATAATAGGCGAGAGGATTAAGTAATTTTTTCATCATTTTTAAAGTGTTAATAGTGATTGTCAATTAATATAAGTGTCGTTACTAATTTTTGATTGATATGAAATAAATAAAATTAAGTTTGACTTTAATTTTATTAAAACACTTTATTCATCTTTCATTAAATTTATTTTGCTAATTAAGTCATCAACTTTATTTCTCATAGTAGGATAACTTACATCTAATTGTTTTGCCATATCTTTTAAGCTACCAGAACTTAGAAAAAATTGCATAATAAAATCTTGCTCTTCCGCAGATAACTTCAAGAATAAAGGAAGTTTGTAATTTCCTACAACTTGCGTTTCACAACTGTTGCAAATTAATTTTTCTACAGAAAGTTCTTCTGTACAACTTGGACATAAAACAGGTAATTTTTTATTCATTTTTAAATAAAGTTAAAATAATATTTAATAAAGTTAAAAATAATATTAATAAAAACAAGTATTGTTTAAAAATAATTATTCTTGTTATATAAAGTATTTGGTTAATTTTGAAATAAAAATGGCTTTTAAACATCTTTTTAAAGTAGGACTAGATTGGAAGATAAATCCTACTAATACTTCAAAAAAATACATTAGAAATCATCAATTAAGTATTGAAGGAAAACCAATTTTAGATGTTTCTGCAGCAAAAGCTTTTAAAGGAGATCCAAGTTTATATAACCCAGAAGATTTATTATTGAGTAGTGTAACATCTTGCCACATGATGTCTTATTTATATTGTTGTACACAACATAATATAGAAGTTATTGCTTATACAGATAATTCTGAGGCATTCCTTGAAGTAAATGAAGATGGAAGCGGTAGAATTGTAAAAGTTATTTTAAATCCAGTTGTTACAATTGCAGATATTAATCAATCAGAATTAGCAAAATCGCTTCATGTAAAAGCGAATCAACTTTGTTTTATTGCCAATTCTTGTAATTTCCCAATAGAGCATCACGCAACAATAAAAGAAGTTGATTTTTAATCAGAATTTATTCTTCAATATAATTTAAATCTTTATCAAAACTCTCCTTTAATTGAGTTAAAGAATATATTGCAATACCAGATAATAAAAATATCATGACAAAAGCAGCAGTAATAATTCCGAATTGATCTACGATATATCCATATAAAATTGTAGATGGAATTAATGCTCCACGAACAAAATTAGGTGCTGTTGTAGCTACAGTTGCACGTAAATTTGTACCAAATTGTTCGGCAGATATTGTAACGAAAGTAGCCCAATAACCAACACCAAGTCCCATGAAAAAAGCTAACCAAAGAAATTTAGTTTCTGTTATTTCTGTAGAACTAAGATACCACGTAGAACTAATAATGATAATAACTTGGCAAATAAAAACAACTTTTTTACGAGATTTAAAAACTTGAGCAAATAAACCTGCTAAAACATCTCCCAAAGAAATACCAATGTAAGTAAACATTACACCTTTACCAGCATTTAATTCTACCTCAGCCCCAAGTGCTTTTCCTATTTCTGGTGCTTGTGTAACTAAAACTCCAACTACAAACCAGATAGGTAACCCAATACACAAACAATTAAGATATCTTTTTAAACGCTCTTTATTAGAGAATAACATGGTCACATCTCCTTTTTTAACGTTTGTATTTTCTTCTTTCTTAAAAAGACCAGACTCCAAAGATCCAAAGCGTAAAAGTAATAGTAAAAGTCCCATTCCTCCACCAACAAAATAGGCGATTCGCCAATTGTATTCACTCGATACATAATAAGCTAATAATGCACCCAAAACACCGATAGAAGCAACTAACATTGTTCCATATCCTCGTTTAGATTTATGCATGGTTTCCGAAACAAGCGTTATCCCTGCACCTAATTCTCCTGCTAAGCCAATTCCAGCTATAAAACGAATTATTCCGTAAGTTGTAACATCATTCACAAAACCATTGGCAATATTGGCCAAAGAATACATTAAGATAGAACCAAATAAGACTTTCATTCGTCCCATCTTATCACCAATAATTCCCCAAATTAATCCACCAATTAATAAACCTCCCATTTGCATATTAAGAACAAATTCGCCTTTTGTTCTCATTTCATCTAATGGAACACCAATGTCATGAAAAGAAGTAATTCTTACAATCGAAAAAATAATTAAATCATATATATCTACAAAATAGCCTAATGAAGCGATTGTAATAATGATCCATACATTTTTATTATTATTGACAGCAGAATTGTTTTGTGTTGACATTTGTATTACGATTAATTGCAGGCAAAAGTAATATACTGGAAAAATTTATTTTCTAAATGAGATATAATATTTGTTAATAAAGTAAATAATTAATTGATAATTCAAAAATACCTATATTTTGCTATATTATGTTTAACAAATAGGAGTTGAAATTGCAGACTGAATAGTTTAAAATGTTATCGTTTTTTTAGAATAAACTCATTATCTAAAAAGATGTACGATTTTGCTTACAATATAATATTAAACTTGATTTTTCACATAGGGTTAAGAAGCAAGTTTTTTTTATATTTGTGAAAACTACAATACAATTTATATGCTAAAGAAAATTATCTTTCTAGGTTTATTAAACTTTACACATACAGCTTTAATAGCACAAACTAAAACAACTCCAATCTATTTGGACGAATCTAAGCCAGTCGAAGATCGTATTAAAGACGCCCTATCTCGAATGACTGTTGAGGAAAAAGTGAGAATGTTACATGCACAATCTAAATTTAGTTCTGCAGGTGTTCCAAGATTAGGTATTCCAGAATTTTGGACGACAGATGGACCACATGGAGTAAGAGCAGAGGTGCAATGGGACGAATGGGATCAAGCAGGATGGACAAATGATTCTATTATCGCTTACCCAGCATTAACAGCTTTATCTGCAACTTGGAACAAACAAATGTCTTGGAATTACGGAAAAGCAATTGGAGAAGAGGCTAGATACCGTAAAAAAGATGTTTTATTAGGACCTGGAGTAAATATTTATAGAACTCCACTTAATGGTAGAAACTTCGAATATATGGGAGAAGACCCTTATTTAACATCTATCATGGTTGTTCCTTATATTAAAGGTGTACAGTCTAATGGAGTAGCAACAAGTGTAAAACATTATGCATTAAATAACCAAGAAATGTTCCGTCATACAAGTAATGTAAAATTAGACGACAGAGCTTTGTATGAAATATACCTTCCGCCTTTTAAGGCAGCAGTAATAGAAGGAGATTCTTGGACGATTATGGGTGCTTATGACAAATACAAAGACCAATATGCTAGTCAAAATCAATACCTTTTAAATGACATTCTAAAAGGAGAATGGGGATATAAGGGAGTTGTTGTATCAGATTGGGGAGCTGTAAATAATACTGAACAAGCCATTAAAAATGGTCTTGATATGGAATTTGGAAGCTGGACAAATGGTCTTTCAGCAGGTACAAGTAATGCATATGATAATTATTATTTAGCAAAACCATACTTAGATTTAATTAAATCTGGAAAAGTTGGAACAAAAGAATTAGATGATAAGGTTACACGTATCTTACGTTTAGCTTACAAAACAACAATGAACAAAAATAAACCTTTTGGTAGTGTAGCATCTGAGGAACATATCGCTGTTGCAAAACAAATAGGTGAGGAGGGAATTGTTTTACTTAAAAATGATAATAATATTCTTCCAATAGATGCAAATAAAGTAAAATCTATTGCTGTTATTGGAGAGAATGCCATTAAGATGATGACTGTTGGTGGAGGTTCTTCTTCATTAAAAGCAAAATATGAAACTTTACCTCTTGACGGAATTAAATCTCGTTTTGGAAAACAAACCGAAGTAAAATATGCGAGAGGTTATGTAGGAGATCCAGGAGGAGAGTACAATGGTGTAAAATCTGGTCAAAATTTAGAAGATAAGCGTTCAGAAACAGAACTTTTTAACGAAGCAATTGCTTTAGCAAAATCTGCTGATGTTGTTATTTTTGTTGGAGGATTAAACAAAGCGGATTTTCAGGATTCTGAAGGAAATGATAGAAAAAGCTATAACCTACCATATAACCAAGATAAGCTAATACAAGAACTTGCTAAAGCAAACAAAAATCTTGTTGTAAGTTTAGTATCTGGTAATGCAGTAGCAATGCCTTGGATAAAAGATGTACCAAGTATTGTACAAACATGGTATTTAGGATCTGAAGCAGGAAACTCTTTAGCATCTGTATTAGCTGGAGATGCAAATCCATCTGGAAAATTACCATTTACATTCCCCGTTAAATTAGAAGATAACTCTGCTCATCAATTAGGAGAATATCCTGGAAATAAAGAAGAGTTAGCTGCCGGAAAAGGAAAAGATCAACAAAATCCGATTAACATTACATACAATGAAGGAATCTTAGTTGGTTACCGTTGGCATGATACTAAAAAGATTAAACCTTTATTTAGTTTTGGACATGGATTAAGCTATACAACATTTGAGTTTGGTAAAGTAAAGGCTGATAAAACAACAATTAGTCAAAACGATAAAATCACATTTACATTTACTGTTAAAAATGTTGGTAAGGTTGAAGGAGCAGAAGTTGCTCAACTTTATATTACAGATGTAAAATCGTCTGTTCTTCGTCCAACAAAAGAATTAAAAGGTTTTGAGAAAGTTTACTTGAAACCGGGAGAAGAAAAAGAAGTTAAAATTACAGTAGATAAAGCTGCATTAAGTTATTTTGATGCTGATAAACATGCTTGGGTTGCAGAAGCTGGAGATTTTGAAGCTTTAATTGGAAATTCTTCTGATAATATAAAAACTAAAATTAAGTTTACACTTAAATAATCAACTAAAAGCTGTTCTGAAAAGAACAGCTTTTTTATTTATCTTATGCTATCTTTAGACAATGGAAAATCTATTTTCAGTACATCAACAAGTTGCAATTGTTTCTTCTTTTTCGGAGCTAATCACAAAATATTTTCATGGAGAAGTGAATGCATTATGTTGGCAAAGAAACTTAGAAGGAGATTTTAAAGAAGTAGTTTCTCAACTGCAATTAAAAGAGAATATTACTGAAATTTCTATTGAAGATTTGCAGCAATTAAAATTATCTGATAAAGGAAATATTGCAAGAGAAATTATTATAGATGATTTGGCTAATTTAACTGCTTTTGGAGCTATGCCAACTCTCAATCTATTAAAGTCGTATGACCGTGATGATGAGTTTGATTTCATTTCTACGGATGTTTATTCATTTCATGTGGATCGATCACCTATTGGAACAGATACTTTTTTGTGTACATATTATGGCGCTTCGAGTGATATTATTCCAAACGATGAGGTTGAACAAAAAATATTAATTCCAGAAGTTAGAGCAGCGCTGAAAGAACTACATGAAGGTACAGAAGAAGATTTTGAGGATTTTTTAAAAGATAATTACTTTGATTTGCATTATCAACCAAAACCAAATGCACAGCCTGTAAATTTAGGATTAGGTCACCTTTGGCGATTAGCTGTAGATCATCCAGATCAAGAAGTTTTACCTTGTGTACATAGAGCTCCAAAAGAAAATGAGGACGAATACCGACTTTTGTTGATTTGCTAATTCATCTTCATTAAACAATTTTCGAATTTTATAAATTTACACAACGCACAACGCAGATGACTATACAAGATTTAATAGGAGATTATTTTATAGAAGGGACTAATCAAGACGAAACAAACGATACTTATCACGGTATTCTTACTTTATCTCTTGATGAAAACAATCGTATCATTGCGCAATGGGTAATTGGCGATGCCGTGCAAAATGGAATAGGTTTTTATAAAGACCAGATTTTGGTCATTAACTTCAATTACGAAACAGGAGAGAATAAAATTTACAAAGGTGTTGCTGTTTATCGTTGTATTAATAAAGATATTCTAGATGGATTTTGGTCAGAAAAACATGGCAATCCTCTTTATTTAGGAACTGAATTTTGCTCTCGCATTAAAAAAGGAGAATTACTAGATTGATAGTATATTCTATTTAGTTTCATGTAGATTATTTATGATATGTTTTTAATAAGCTTTTCGTATATGGTATGTTTATTGAATATTATTAATCAGAACAAAGTGTTCGTTTATAATTTTAAAAAACAACAACCTCTACTTAATTAACAACTTTCACCTGTGTATGTCGGACAAATTGCTTTATCAATTTTAATAAAGCAAAACAATTCAATTATTCATCTTAAAAATAGATTAATTGAATGATGGTTTAGAGCTAAAGACTCTATTAGATATAGAATACTTATAACAGTTAAAACTAATCGTTATGTTTCCACAATTTGAAGAGTTCTTTTTATCTAGCTTACATATTTTTGCCTATATACTCTTACTTATAGGTGGATGGTTTTTTCTTTTCTTTTGGCTTAGGAAAAAGAAAAGAAATAAAAAGAACAGAGAAAACAGAGAGTAAAGAATTACTTTAATTAGTCGATTAACCAGTTTATTTAAAACTGCTAATCGACTAATTTTTTTTCAATTGATTCTTAATAGAAAGACGAAAAATTAAATAAAACTTATTTTCACTTTACTTATTACACTTATTTATGTTTTATTATTAAAGTATACTATTAAACGAATGTTAGTGTGTTTTAATTCGTTAATTTTAAGAGCTTTAAATGTTTAAGAGTGTTTATGATTAAGATCATAAACAAGGCATGCTTATCTTGATAATTTAGCTAAATAAAGAAATCTAATTAGTATTTCGATAAAAGTTTAATCCAATTTATAGCGTAAGTAAATACTAGTCCATTTATGAGATAAATTACAAAATTACAATTATGAAAAGGAGTAATTCAAACAATCACAATTCGCAAAGCAATTCCCACAATGCAAAATCTACATTAGAAGAAATCTATCAGTTGGGTTATGATCATGGTTTTAACGACGCATCTCAGGATGAAGACTATGATGATGATTTTTCTGATTATGAAGACGATTATGACAATTTTGCAAGTGGTTATAACGAGGATAACTTCGGCGACGATGATTATGATGATGACGACAATTACGACGTTGATTATGATTATGATGAAAGCGATTATCAGGACAATAGAAGAGGAAATAATAGAAGAAACATGCCAGAAAGAGACAATAGAGGGCGATTTGTTTCTTCTGATGATCGTTCTTCTGGTCGTGGAGGTCGCTCTTCATCATCACAATCAAGTAACAGAAGATCTTCTTCTAATTCTAGCTCTAATTCTCGCAGTAATGCATCGAGAAGCGAGAATAGCAGAAATTCAGGAACTGGAACAGGTTCTTCAAAAAGAGGTTTTGCTTTATTGAGTAAAGCAGAACGTACACGTATTGCGCGTATGGGAGGAAAAGCATCTCATGGAGGAGGTAATTCATCAAACCGACGTAACCAATCTTCAAATTCGAGCCGTTCAGGATTCGGAGGTAGAAGAAATGGTTAATTGTTTTGTATTGCCTCTTCTTGTAGAAGAGGCAATTTTATTTTAAAAAAAGAAAAATTATGGTAAAGAAAGATTCAAGCACAACTGTTACGACAGAAATGCCAAAAGAAAATGTAGATACGAACATGAAAAAATCTGAGCTACATAAGTTCTTTTTAGCTGCATTAAAAGATATTTATTTTGCAGAACATGCATTGATAGATGGTTTAGATAAAATGCAAAAATCAGCTACAACAGAAGAGTTACAAGATGCTTTTGAAGATCATCAATTACAAACAAAAAAACATATTAGTCGCTTAGAAAAGGTTTTTACATTATTAGATGAAAAAGCAGAAAAAAAAGAATGTGAAGCTATTAAAGGTTTAATAAAAGAGGCAGAAGAGATCATAAAATCAACTAAAGAAGGTACAATGACACGTGATGCAGCTTTAATTATTGCAGCCCAAAAAATTGAACATTATGAAATTGCGACTTATGGAGGTCTTGTTCAATTAGCACTAACAATGAAACACGATAAAATAGCTGATCTACTTGAAAAAACATTATTTGAAGAGGAAGAAACGGATTATAACCTAACCGATATTGCTGAGACTTCAATTAATTTTGAAGCTGAGGAAGAAGATTAGTTCTCTATCAGGTCTCTTATTGTTATTTTTATTTCTGAAAATATCAATAAGAGACCATTTTATTTAAGTAAGAAGGTAATTGCTTGTTTTTTAACAATTTATTACCTCTTATGGTATGTTTATTGGAACTCAATTAGTTTAAATTAAAATACCAAATACCAAATACCAAATGTAACAGACCAAATAAATACAAACTAAAAAAACAGACTATGTTAATTGACGAAAAACTATTATATCAGTATGGGGCTGAAAGAATGTTCTTTAAAAGTGGAGATATCATTTTTAATGAAGGGACGAGTCCATTTTTCTATTATCAGATTGTAGTTGGAAAAGTTAAACTCAATCATTATAACGAAGAAGGAAAAGAATCTATTCAGAATATTATATTACCTGGACAGAGTGTAGGAGAGTGTTTATTATTTTTAGACAATTTTTATCCTATGAATGCGGAGGTTTTAGAAGAAACAGTTCTTTTAAAATTAAGTAAAACAAAATTTTTAGAATTATTAAATCTCTATCCCTACCTGTATAAAGATCTTAGTTTATTTATGTCTGGAGAGTTATATCATAGATTTTTATTAATGCAAAATAATTCAATTAATAGCCCAATTATTAGGTTAAAAGGATTACTAGATTATTTAAAGAATGAGACTTTAGAGGTAGCAATTCCTTTTTCCTTTAAAATAGATTTAACACGCCAACAATTGGCAGGTTTAACAGGTATGTGCGTAGAAACAGTAATTAGGACAGTTAAGCTAATGGAATCTCAGAATATGTTGAGGTTAAAAAAAGGAAAAATACTTTATTAATTACGATGTAATTTCTTAACTACCTATAATTACTACCTACATTATTTTATTCTGACATATTTTTTTAATACGTACTAAAGGCAGATTTTAAGTTAAAAAATCTGCTACAGAGTATGTCTCACTCAAATTTTTCTCTTAAGAGAAATAGAATTTCTTGTTCTTTTTGGACTTTAAAATAAGCAAACTTTGAATATAAATTTATCAATGTTTCTTTCGTTATCTTTAACTGTAATTCTTGATTAAGTGGACTGTTTTCTTTCATAAAATCAATTGCTTGAGATTTATATTCAATTACTAAATTCGTTAAAAATTCCTTCTTTTCTTTGCAATTAGTTAGTTGACTCATTTTGTCTATAGATTGTAGAATAAAAGGAAGATCGTGTAATAAATGATTTGTTGTAGAACCAAAAATAAACTCATGAATGAAGTCTACAAATTCATGATCTTTTTGAGTTATTTTTATAATTATACTCATATAGCAAATTTTTGAATTTATTTTTTATCCATTAACTATTTCACCACCATTTGGATGAATAACTTGTCCACTAATAAATCGTGAATCTTCACACGCTAAAAATAAAAATGCAGGAGCAATTTCATTTGGCATACCAGCCCTTCCCATAGGAGAATCAGTTCCAAATTTTTCAATTTTTTCAGGCTCAAAAGAAGAAACAATTAACGGAGTCCAAACTGGTCCAGGTGCAACAGCATTCACTCTAATTCCCTTTTCGACTAAATTAGCAGCTAAACTTCTTGTAAAAGATACAATAGCTCCTTTAGTCGCAGCATAATCTATTAATTTAGGACTTCCTCTGTAGGCTGTAACAGAAGTTGTGTTGATAATAGAACTCCCTTTTTTCATATAAGGCAAAGCATATTTTGTTACCCAAAAACATGAAAATACATTGTTTTTAAAAGTTTTCTCTAGTTGTTGAGTACTTATTTTCTCTAAACTTTCACTTTCCCAATGTAAAGCAGCATTGTTGATTAAAATATCAATTTTTTGATATGATTGTATAGTTTGCTCTACAGCTTTCTCACAGTTTTTTTCAATAGATAAATCAACTTTTATTAGTTTACATTTAACATTATATTTTTCTACTTCTTTCTTGGTTTTTGATGCTTCATGTTTTTCACTTAAATAAACTATAGCTAAATCGGCACCTTCTTGAGCAAAAAGTAAAGCGGTTGCTTTTCCTATTCCACTATCTCCTCCTGTAATTAAGGCAATTTTACCAGCTAATTTTCCTTCTTTTTGATAATCAATTGGAGAAGTTTCCGGTACAGGTTTCATTTTTTTTTCTTCACCTGGTCGCTTTTGCTGTTGCTTTTCTTGATTTATTTTTTTCATCTCGTATTGTTTTTATTATTCAAAAATCAATTTATACTTTCTTCAAAAATTTCTTCTTCTCGTACAGCGTTTATAGAGAAATATTGCATCATGATAAACTGATAAATCAATTTTTCGCCCATGCATTTGCATAGAATCAGATATAAATAAGGATGCATTTCTAATAAATTGAAAAAGTTTATTTTTTCTAATCTAATAACATCGCAATCCTCAATTGCTTGAATTGCTATTGAGTAACAATCCTCTGAGAATAAAAAAGATTCTCCTAAACTTTGACCATTTACAAGATTAGTCTCTAAAATAATTTCTTCCTGATTAAAATTGTCTCTTCTTACTCTTCCACGTGATAGTTGAAAATAAAATTTTGCATTATCTCCTTTTTCCACTATCATATCTCCTTCCTTATATGTTTGTTGGATTGCTCCAAATTCAAATAATAATTTTTTGTCTATTAACATATAGTAAGTTTTATAAAAGGGTTAAAAAATGAAAATTTATCTTGTCTTAGAAGTATCAGCTAAAGTACGTTTACATTATTGCTGTTTTTATGAGTGCAATCATATTTATACTTAATCTTTTGAGTTTAAAAAGTAGCATTACTCTTATAGAATTCAATCTTTACTGTAATACTTTATAAGCATTTTAAATGAAAATCCAATATGATCTCAATCATAAACTTATAGTTTTTCTACTTATAATTTTGAAACTATATATGACGAATGTCATTTATGAATGTACTTTGTTTAACCACAAAAAGATAATTTATGAAATCTATTGCGACTATCACATTTCTATTTGCTTTAACAGTTTTTAGCTGTAAAAGAACAAATGAAATGAAAAGAAATAACACAGATATTGTCCTATACGATAGTATCATGTCAGGAGAGACCCCAATGTACCCTGACTCTACAAGTACTATACTTCCAGTTGATAGTATATCTCATAAAGCAGATTCTATTAAAAGAAGTAGATAAAAGAAGTATTTGTGTTAGGAGAATTCCTATGTAAATAGGAATTCTTTTTTTATTGTTGAAAAAGATACATTAACCTATAACTGTAATTCATTAATAATTTTTCCTAAATCATAAATTATGAGTTTATTTCAAACAAAAAGTATAAGTGGTAAAGTAGTTGTAATTACTGGTGCATCAAGTGGTGTAGGTTTAGCTACGGCCATTGCGTTTGCAAAAGAAGATTGTAAAATAGTCTTAGCTGCTAGAGGAGAAGAGGCTTTAAAAAAAGCATTACAACAATGCCAAGATCTTGGAGTTACTGTTGTGTATAAAAGAACAGATACCTCAAATGCAGAAGAAGTTGAAGAGTTGGTTAACTTCACATTAAAACATTTTAATCAAATAGATTTTTGGATAAACAATGCAGGCGTTATGGCAAGTGGTAAATTCGAAGAAATTCCTATGGAAGTTTCCGAACAAGTTATTAAAACAAATTTAATGGGCTATATGCATAGTGCGTATTATGTTTTACCAGTTTTTAAGAAACAAGAAAAAGGAATTCTTATTAATAATGTTTCCATTGCAGGTTATATGCCAGCTCCTTTTAGTGCGGTATATTCAGCTACAAAATATGGGATAAAAGGATTAATGGCTGGTCTACAAAGTGAGTATTCTATTTATCCAGAGATTCATATTTGTAATATTTATCCTCAAGTACAGCGATCTACAGGAAATATGCATTCTGCAAAATATTCTGGTTTAGATTTTAAAATACCTCCATTTGCCGCAGACCCGACAGATACAGCTCAATTAATAGTTAATTTAACTAAAAAACCTAAAAATGATAACTTTCCAGATGCTAGTTCTTACTTATTAAAATCCGTGCATGATTTGTTTCCACAAATAATTACCAATGTAGCCCATATAGCTATGCGTGTAATGATGAAAATGAAACATGGAGAGGAGAACGAAGGAAATATCTTGAAACCATCTGGAGAACCTCATCAAATTTATGGAGAAACGAGTTTGCCTGTACCTTTTAAAAATACTAAAAGGATAGTGACTTTAGGAGTCGTGATAGGATTTGGGTTATACATGATGAAGAAAGGAGGTAAGAAGTAATGATGAAATATATTTATATATTGTTCGTAATTAGTAAGATATGAAATGTAATTTGAAAAATTATGACTCTGCTCATACATTACAACTCTTGTAAAATTTTAAATTTATAGTAAGAATATTGTTTAATCAAAATACAATAACCATGAAACATATTGATGTACATAGTTTAAATAGAGACGAAATTCAAAACATATTGAATCAATTCTATGATAGAGTATTCGAATTAGGATACAACGAAGGAAAAGCTGAGGTTAGTGAAGATTGTAAAGTTGATACAAGAGAAGGAGTGATATTAAGCGAAGGAGGAAAACCTGAAGATAATGAAGGAGGTCTTTATTCCATCAAAGAAAAGTCTGGTTTAGTAGAATATATCACAGCTCAATTCTATGATATTTTAAATGCTTAAAAATTAATAAAACTTTATAAAATAATAGTTTAAATATTTTTCGGAATAGATTTTGTAAACCTTATAATATATAAAAATCATTAATATGAGAAATTTAATATCACTTGTTGCCGTTGTTTTGCTTATTCTATGGGCTATTGGTTATTTTGGTTTTGGCGAAGCCGTAGGTCAATTTATCCACATCCTTTTAGTGTTAGCAGTTATTGCCATACTTTACAGATTAATTACAGGTAATAGACCTTAATGAAAAAAGCTGAAAGAATCTATTGTTTAAAAGTTCTTTCAGCTTTTTTGTTTTAAATTATTTTTCATCAAACATAGAATCCCAAAAATCAGCATCTAATTTTTTATTTCAATGGTTTATTCAATTTGCATTCCTTTTGGCTTGAAGATGAATACGTGCAAAATCATAAATATATTCTGCTAAATCTTTTCCATCAATTAAAACAATTGGAATTCTGATTCTATTTTATCAATCACTTTTTGTGGAATATTTTGCTCTTGGCATAAAATTCTGAACTGATTGGTGGATTTTACAACTTCACTAATAATACCATTTGCATCTTTGATAGTGAATAAATCTGCAAGTTGCAATAAATCATCTCGATTAATTTCAGTTCGTTTTCCATTGATAGATATTGCTCTCGAAATTCTTAGATAGTTTTTCAAGGCATCCAATGGATAAGTTAAATCATAAGCTGGAGCTAAACTCCAACGATCTTTTTCTGTATTATAAATAAATGAGAAATTCTTTAAATGATCATCTATATTAGAGAAAACGAGATTAAAAATCATTCGTTTATATAACTGCTGAATATTTTTGTGAGAAAGTTTTAAATCAAAAACTAACTTAAAAAGATTTTCATAGGACGAATTTTCAGGTTTCTTGAAATCCCAACCTGTCATTCCAGAAGCAGTTAAAATATGTTGTTTTTGTCCATCTTGGCGATCAAAACGTAAGGTTGCAAAATGTTTATCATCAATTAATTTAGAAGGCATCATTTCAATTCCAATCGAAGTTGCAATTTTGTAATAAATATATTCTATTTTCTCTTTCGAATAACCTTGCTCTTCATCTACAGAAAGCTTGATTAAATAATGGTTATACTCTTCAGAGGTTTCTAAATCACCAGGAATAAGTTGACCAGTAGATTTATTTTCAGAAACTAAAATTTTAGGACGAGCTCCACCTGCAGAACTACCAATTTTGAAGATATTAAGTAAAGCAATATCACTTAATCCTTTTTCTTCTGTTGAGGTTTTCAAATCTAATACTTTCTTTACAACATTTGTTATTTCTTCAACATTAATCGTTTGATTAGATCTTATTTCTTTTGCAGGCGAAAATTCTAAAGCGCCCATTCCTCTTTTTCCTACATAAGTTAATTGCTCTAAAGGAGAAATAGAACTTACTTCTTTTTGAGTTGCTTCTAGCCATTCTTTGAAAACTATATTACCAAAAAAATCTGGTAAAGAATCAGCAATCATAGGAGGTAAGCCACGGAAAGTTTCTCCTTCAAATTCAGAAAACACTTGTACGTTGGGTGTTCTTCGGATGACGTAAGGAAATAATTTCTTGTAATTATTACTTTCTAAAAATTGAGGATTATATTGGAATGAAGATTTTCTTTGGTTTTCATCGTATCCAATTTTACCAATTTCAATTCCTTGAAAATTTACTGAAATGATTTGATTAATTGCCATAATTAATACATTGATTGATTATTCTCTAAATTATCAATTTTATCATAAATAAACTGATTGATTGATTTCATTTCATCAAAATACTGTAATACTTTTAAAAGAGTTTCTAGTGTTGGATTTTCTCCATTTTCCAGCTTTACAATTGTCAATCTAGAAAGAGCTAATTCATCAGCTAACTCTTGTTGTGTTAAGCGTTCTGCTTTACGCATTTTTTTACACCATTCGCCAATTGTATTTTTTACATCTTTTATTGTTGTGAAATCTAACATAAATGTATATTATAATAATCAAATATACAAAAAATAGACATAATGTATAATAATGTAAACATTTTGTTTTTTATATGTACAATAAATATTAATATAAGAAAGTAATAACTATTTACAATTTCCTCATTTTTATAATAATTAATTTTAATGTGTAAATTTTTAGTAGAGTCATTTATCTTTCATTATTTTTTTCCAGTTTCCTGTAATATTTTTTCAATCATTTTTTCTGCGTTACCATTAGTTCCACCCAATTCTATGGCTTTTTTATAACAATTTATTGCTAAATCATATTGTTTATTGGTGTAATAAGCTTCTGCTAAACTATCCATTACATTGGAATTTTTTGGAAATTCTTTTACAACTAATTTAAAAATTTCGATGGACTCATTTATTTTGCCTGCTCTTAGTAATTCATAACCTAATGAATTTAGTTCGCTTGGGTTATTAAAACTATATTCTTCTTCAGAAGTTTTTTTTACTTTATAGTAAGTTTCAATCGCTTTATTTACATCAGTAAAAGCTTCTTTCTTTAAGAGTTGAGCAATCGATTTTTTAGGAATTTCGTAAGCTTTTCCAAGCATGATATCTCGAATTATATGACCTAAATCCCAAACTTTATTGCGATTGTTTGATGCTAGGATTACAATGACATCATTTTTAATATCGTTTAATAAAATAGATTCAAATTTATACGAAATACCATTATGAAGTTGCAATTCATCTTCTTCATAGAATCGACCAAGTGATCCACCCTGATCTTTTGCGTATGGATTATTCAATAATGTTTCAAAGGATTTCCTAGAGATTAAAAGATTATGATTCATCGCTTCAACCCATTTGTACATATCGTTAATATCCAACCAAAGCCAACCGCTGATAAATTCCATTTCTGGACATCGCACATTATCCATATCATAACAAGATGTTCGGTTTTTATAACCCGATTTTGCATCAAAAACGGAATTGTTCATTTTCAATGGTTGGATTATATTTTTAGTAACAAAATCTTGGAAAGTCATTCCTGTTATCTTTTCAATAATTCTTCTTTGTAAAAACACATTACCATTATCATATCTGTAACCTTTTCCAGGTTCAAATAACAAGGTATCCGTTTTTTTCAAAATCTTCCAAGCTTCGTCATCATTTTTCGGAACAATTAATCCATTCTCTAGTCTTGGAATTCCGCTGACGTAATTAATCAAATGTCTTGTTGTTACCTTTTCTGACCATTTTGGCAAGTCCAAATTATATTTAGAAATAGGATCATCAAGATTTAATTGTCCGCGTTCCACTAACATCATAATAGCAACCGCATTAAATTGCTTTGCAATAGAGCCAAAATTTAAAATTGAATTCTTTGTTAACAGTGTTTTTTTAGTTTCATCAGTAAAACCAAATGATTTTTGGTAGATGATTTTTCCTTTTTTAGCAACCAAAACATTTCCATTGAATAAATCTCTTTCGTAGGATTTGGTCATTAATTTATTAATTTGATTGATTTCATTTTTTCGATCAATTGGTTTTTGGGCTAAAAGAAAATTGGTAAGTAAAATACTTAATGATACTAAGAAAATTATTTTTCTCATTGTAATGATATTTTTAAAAAACTTTCTGCAAATATGCTGTGAATAGCTTTACTAGACGACCGACTAAAAATAGTCGAACGCATTTGTAAGAAAAAAGGCGAATTATTTTGGATTTTTTCTGAATTCGGTAGGAGTTGTTCCCGTATATTTTTTGAATGATGTACTAAACGACGATTTAGAATTGAAACCTACTTCATAAAGAATTTCTAAAATAGTGAGTTCTTTTTTAGATGAATCTTTCAAAATTTCTTTGGCTTTTTCGATACGATATTCATTAATGAAATCAAAGAAATGTTTGTTCATGTATAAATTAATCAAAGCCGATAATTCTTTCACGGGCATTTGTACTTGTTCTGCCAAATTCTGAATCGTTAATGAAGAATCGAGGTAAGGTTCATTTTTAATCATAAACTCTTTTAACGCTTCAATTTGCGTATTCTTTTCTTCATCTATCTCTGGAGATGATTTTTCTTCGGAAATAACTTCTTCTATCAGTTTTAAATCAGAATTAACTCCTCGGAAAAAATCAGGATTGTTCAACGCTACAAAAAGATACCAACACGTACAAAACAAAAACGCAAATCCATCAATAGTAACAATCCATGCTCTAATTTCACCAAATCCAAAAATATACGTAACCAACCATCTTGTCAGAACAATAAAATGTAAAACATAATAGAGAATTGTTATTTTGTAAAGGGCATTAAGTGCTGAAATATTAGGGTTTGTATAATTCTCGAGATATACTTTTTTAGCCTTTCTAATTGCCAAAAATGAAGCAATAAAATAGATTTGGAACAATACTTCAAAAAGGAATAGCAAAAATTGAAAGAACGGCATATCGTTCATGCCATTAATGAATTTTATTTTAGCAGGTCTATCATTAAAATAAATTCCCCACATCATAAACGCATTGAACACCAAAAACGGAATAAGATGTATGATGTGTTTCGGTTTAAAACGAAAATTGGTGTAACATACAGATAATACATACAGATAAAATGATGCTGAAACTATGTAGTTAGAGCTCCAACGGAATGCCTCAAGGTTGATGAAATTAACAGGAAATCCGTGTTGTAAAAACTTAATTGCGTCGAGTGCATTTGTAAAAAGAAAGAATGCTAATAAATAGTTTGATAGTTTATTCTTTGTTTTTACAGTAAATAAAAATAATGCAAGTACAAGTACAAGAAAAATTCCTATAAAAGCAGCTATTTCTTTAAAAGTGAAGTTGTCCATTTTTGTAAACCAATACCTCTATACTACATTATTTCGTCTTGTTTGTAGAGGCAGTAAATATAAAATATTAATTTATATTAATTTAGTTTTTTCTATTTCGAATTGATGAATATGGGTTTTCCTAAAACAAAACCTCATCAAAATAATCTGATGAGGTTTTGTATATGTTTGTTTAGATTATTTCTTAATATAGAAAGTATAAAAAACCTTTATTCATCAATGGTATAAGGGAGTGTGATGTAGTTTTGATGGATTAAAATTTTAACATTTTAGATTTTAAAACAGCATTTCATTTAGTGCAATATAATGCACTATTTTTACTTTTTGATACTTTAAACTTACAGTACCATCTTAAAAGTGCTTTTTGTTGCACTTTTCTTGTTTTATATCTTATTTATTTCTAAATTTACTTTAAAAGTGCATTATATGACACTATTATTAATTGAACAGATAAAAGAACGTCGTAAAGTATTAGATATTACACAAGAAACATTAGCTGAAATTTCGGGTGTTGGTTTACGAACGTTAAAACAATTTGAAAGTGGTAATGGTAATCCAACTTTAGAAACATTGCAAAAATTATGTGATGCGTTAGGATTAGAGATGAGGTTAGAGGTTAAATCGATTAAATAATGAGAGTAGCAAATATCCTATACAAAGGCAAAAAATCAGGTATATTATCTCAATTAGATAATGGTAGTTTTCATTTTAAATACAATGAAAATTGGTTATCTGATGAATCTAAACCTTCCATTAGTTTAACACTGCCGAAAAATAAAATCGAATTCGAATCTGAAGCTTTATTTCCTTTTTTTTATCATTTATTACCAGAAGGCGTAAATAAAAGAATGATTTGTAAAACATATAAGATTGATGAAGATGATGCTTTTGGAATTTTGTTACAAGTGTCAAAAGTAGATACAGTAGGAGCAGTAACAATAGAAAGAGTGTAAGATGAAATTAGAATTAAATAATTGTCCAGGTTCTTTAAAAGAAAATTTTAATACATATAGTCCAAGTGTATTAAAGAAGTTGTTTAATGGAAAAAAAGTTAATCCAATTTTAAATTATGCTTCGCCTGCTGATCGTAAGGATAAAAGTAGTTTTAGTCACAATCAAACTCATATTTCTATTTCAGGATTTCAAGAGAAATATTCTTTAATTCTTGATGGAAATGAACTAAGATTAACGAATGAAAACGAAAGTGGTCAATATATTTTAAAACCAATTTCTGATTTACCAAAAAATAGTGAATTTGCACCAGCAAATGAACATTTGACGATGCAAATTGCGAAACAAATTTTTAAAATTGAAACAGCAGAAAATGCATTAGTATTTTTTGAAGATGGAAGTCCTGCTTATCTTACCAAGCGTTTTGATTATGATGTTAATGGTAATAAGTTAGCAGTAGAAGATTTTGCTTCTTTATTAGGTAAATCTCCTGCAACTGATGGTGAACAATATAAGTACGAAGGAAATTACTTTGAATTGTTTGAAGCCTTAAAAAAGTATGCTCCAGCTTGGAAAGTAGAAACTCTAAAGTTATTTACTTTAATCGTATTCAATTATCTGTTTTCAAATGGAGATGCTCATTTAAAGAATTTTTCTTTGATAGAGACTCAGCAAGGAGATTTTAAACTAAGTCCAGCTTATGATTTATTAAATACCAAAATTCATATTGACGATTCAGATTTTGCATTAAAAGAAGGATTATTACCTAAATCAATCTCAAAAGGCAAAATAATCGACCAATTATTTCTGTTAGGTGAAAAAGCTGAAATGACAGAAAAATCGATCATAAAAGTCATTCAGAATTTAACTTTTAAAGAAGATAAAGTTAAAGATTTAATCGATAAATCGTATTTATCAGAAAAGCTAAAACGTAATTATTTGCAAAGTTATCAGCGTCGATTGAAGAAACTGAGAATAGTTATAGAGTAAAAAAATGAACGAGGAAATTTCCTTAGCGCATTTTTTATAATTTATCATTTTATAGGTTATTCCTTCTTTTCAACGTAATTTTATAATAGAAATAATAGAAACAAAAATGAAAAAAATAGATATTACAACTTTAGATCACTTAGATCAAATTGATCAAGCATCTTTTAATCAGCCAAAAATTATTTATAAACACAGTACAACTTGTGGATTATGTGATATTATTTGGGATATTGTAAAAGAAAGCGATTTTGAATTGAATTATTTAGATTTATTAACATATAGACCACTTTCTAATGAGATTGAACGCCGTTACAATGTTCTGCACGAATCACCGCAAATCCTTATTATAAAGGATGGAAAATGTGTGTACAATACATCACATCGTAAAATAAAAAATGAAGAAATTCAGAAGCAATTAGATCAATTAGTTAATTTATAATACCTTAAAAATCATCTTCTTTGAATCTGAGTATAGTTAGATTTCAAATTATAACGTAGGTTGAGGAAACTAAGAAATAATTAATTCCAAATACAAAATATCCGTTATTTCATACATTTTGAGTTGTTTTGTATGAAATAACGGACGTTTTATTAATTAAAAAATTAGTAATAATACTTTGGAGAAAATTATAATAATTAAGTTACTATATTATAAATATTTAATCTATTAAGATAGCTTTTCTAATATCTTTTCTAATATCTTTTCTCCAATTGTAAAATCCAATTTTCCTTTATCATTTAAAACATTAATAAAACCAACTTTACATTGATTTTGTTCAGGATTACTTCTTCCTTTCCAAAAGCTTCCGAAGTTTTCAGATTGCAATTCTGAATTTGGATATAATAGCAAGCTTTTATAACTATCAAAATATAGGTTATAAACGTACATTTGTTTCAAATCATCATCAGAAGGTTTATTCATTTTAATAATTTTCCACTTAGTGTCAATTATATAATGTTGAATATTTTCACCTACTATATGTTTAATCAATATATCTGGTTTAATTTCCCTTTTTTCCCAGAACTTATCTTTTTCTTGTCTTGAAATTATTAAATTATCATTTTGTAACCGTTTTAAAATTCTGTAAATATATTCTTCCCATAATTTATTCATGTCAAACAAAATAGTTAGCATATTTTCTCTACCAATTGTTATATCAGGTGAATAATTCAGAATAATAATTTTAGCTATATTTATAGCCTTTTGATATGTAATGCTTTTTCGATCAATTTGAATCTTTTCAAAATGGTTAGATGAAATATGAAATGATTTTATTTCTGGAAAATTATATTCTATTTTTTTTATCCTATTTAAAAGATCTTCATCAAAAGTAATTTCTTTTAATATTTTTAAGGCATAAAGTATAATTTGATTAATAAGGTTATCATAATCAAAAGTTTGATGTTTTGTATAAACTCTTTCTTGATGTATTAAATTGTATCTAATTTGTTTTGAAAACTCTATTTTACCTTTAAAATTTTTAAGATTACCTTCTATAGGTCTATATTTTTTTATTAAACCTTTATGAATTAATTTTTCAATTTCGCTTACAAATAATTCAAAATAAATATCTAAAATAGAATTATGTTTTTTTTTCAAACTTGCTTCTGAAACTGAATCTATAGAAATGTATTTACAATATTTTAGCATATCTAACAAAGCAGAATGCCAAATAATGTAATCATTTTTGTTATTAGAATTATTATCAATTTTAGGTAAAATTTCAATCGTTAATTGCCCAATTTGAATTACACCTACATAATTACAAAATTTAATACCATCACGTGTAGGAACGAAATATTTATTGTTATTCGTATCATTAAATTCGTAAAGCTTATCCAATTCTTTTTTAGTTAAATAACGATTAAATGTATCTTTTTTAATTGTTATTTTTTCATATTCGTAAACTTTAAAACTTCTACTCATTTATTTGATTAAATTATATTAAAATCCCAATCATTCATTTTTTTTGTTGTGTAAACAGCTTTTGATTGTAAATCATCTATAAAAACTTCATCATAGCCATCAAAAGAAGAAAATTCAGTTTCATTTTCTTCAATTTTTTTAATAAAAGAATTTCCTAGAACTAATCCAATTTTACCATAATCAGCAAAAAAATACTCTTCTAGTAATGGAATTACTTTATCTCTGAAAACAATTTTTAAATCATTAATTGATTCTACTCCCATAAAATATGAATGACCTATAAGATGATCTTTGTCAATCAATTTTTCAATTCGCATGTTAATTGTTTCTAAAATTAATGATAGATCTAATTCATCTATAAAACCATCATTATCTTTTAATTTACCTTCCGTTACAATTAAATTTGGATTTGGTAACATTTGCTTAAAAGAAAAACGTCTTCTAAGTGCAGTATCTAAAGCTTCAATACTTCTATCAGCAGTATTCATGGTTCCGATAATATATACATTATGAGGCACTTTAAATTCTTCTTTTGAATAAGGTAATATAACACTCAATTCTTCATCATTTCCTGCTCGTTTATCTTTCTCTATCAAAGTAATTAACTCACCAAAAACAGAAGAAACGTTTCCTCGATTTATTTCATCAGCTATAAGTACAAAATTTTTAGGATTCTTGGGTAAATTTAGTTCATCAACAACAATATTTTTTACAAAGTAACTTTTATTAATTTCCACTTTATTCAACTTATAAATTGTTTGTTGAGATAAAGTCTTCGTATAGATTTCGCTTACAGGTATATTTTTTTCTTTGTAGATCCATTCAACTTTACGAAAGTGATTAAAAGTTGGATTTGTTTGAAATGGTGATTCATCAATATATTCATATTCTCCGACAACTTTACCTATTGCTCGTATATAATTGTTACCATTTGATATTAAGACATAATTACCAATTTTTAAAAAATTCTTAAAAATATTCATCGCTTGAATTGGAAATTTATCCATTCCATTTTCATTACCAAAATTTTTTAAAGCTCTTTCGTCTAGACCTGAAAAATTATATCCATCTCCGAAACCAATAGTAACACAATCGTTAGCAATACAGTAATCAAAAATTTCTTTATCATCTTGTATTTGAGTATTTCCAAGTGACATTTTATAAAATTGTGTGTTATCAAATTCTTCTTCAGATAATTTGAATGTACTCATTTTATTCGTTTCAACTGCATCTAAACTATCTTGAGCAAGGCGACAAACTTTTTTAAATATACCTTCTTGTACTTCATATTTTAGAAAAGTATCATCTGTCTCAGGTTTAATAGGTTTTATACCCTCAACAAAATCCTCATAACTAAAAGATTGATGGAATGTTGTAAATGCAATTTGTCCTTGATTTTCATCAGAGCTTTTTATTGAAAGCAATTTAAATCGTTCTTTTAGTTTATCCCTATCATTTGAGTATTTTGCATAAAAATTAGGATCAACAATTTTTATAGATTCATTTATAGTATGATACGTTTTCCCTGTACCAGGAGGTCCATAAAAAATTTGATTTAATTCAATACTATTTTTTGTTATTAGTCCTTGCTCATTATAAACTTCAATTTCATTATCCTCTTCTGTCGGAGTTTTATATTCCTTCCACAAAGCTTTTGTGAAAGTATAGTATTCTTCATCTCCTTTTTGTGAAAGTATAAAATGATTAAGCTCAGATGCAGATTTATTTACTTCAGAATAACCTAAGCTTTCAGCAGAACTTAATAGAGCATCATAATTGAAGATGTTTACAACATTATAATCACTATATAAAAATGCTATTTTCCATTTATATGCATTACCAAGATCAATAGAATCAATAACTTCAAGCTGATTATTAATCGCAGATTCAGCAATTGTTACAATTAATTGACGTACAGTTTCGAATGCTTCCTCAGCTGTAGAGCCGTACTTATTAAACCATGCATATATTCCATCTGTTGAACGATTATTGTAAGATAATACAGAATTTTTGTCCCCTCTTTCATATACTCCAAATTTATATGAATTTCCACCTCTAATACTTCCTAAAGTTTTAGTAGTATGTTCTATCCAATAACAAAAAGAGGTGTCACGATTAAGATTTGAATATTCTTGTAATGTCATTGACTTTAATCGATCAATAGACCATATTGATAAAAAGTTTTGTTTTAATTTATAGAGTTCTTCGTACATTGTTTTTAGTAAATAGATAATATTGGATTTAATAAATCAGCTAATTCAACCTTCATACGTTCGATTTCTAATCGTAGAGGATTGTTTTCTTGCTGATAAGTTTCGTCAATATTGTTGATTTTAATTAGTTTTTCTTTATCAGAAAGGTTTTCAATATCAGTAAATAACTCACGTGCTAATTCTTCAATTTTTAACCCTTTTGCTTGGAATTCTTCTGGAAAGTATAATTCAAAAACCAATGAATCTGTAATAAGATCATACATTTCTGAATCTAAAGATCTATTGTTAATAAACAGTAAATAATCAACTATGTTTTTTAAGGTAATATTTTCATGAAAATTATTAGCTAAAGGAAATTCTTTTATATCTTTTACTAATATTTTAGGAAAAGCTCCCTTAGTAGCTTTTGGAGAATAATTAAAATGATAATAAGTAGCTAATTTAGAATTTAAAATACCTAATATATACTTAACTGAAAAATTCACATTTGACTTAACTATAATTAATGAAGGGTCATTGTACATTTCTTCATCAGTTATAGCAACAAAAATTGAAGGATTGGTGATCTCTCTTATTAGTATTCTTTCTCCTATAAAATATTTAGAATCTCTTGGGTTAGCAATTCCATCACAATAATCTATATACTCACTTTGATTCCATTCTAATTTATATTTAGTTACATCTTCTCCCCATAACCATTTTTTTAAATCTTCTTTAACAAAAGAATCATAATGATAAGCTCTACTTTCAATAATTTCTCTAGATTGTCCTTTTAGGGCATCATAAGCGATTAGACCTTGACTAATTTCAGGATAATAGTGATTTAGATATTTATTATCTTTTTTAATGTGAGATATTTTAGTGATTGTATTCTCGTCTAATAAAAAAGCTAAGCCCCAATTTTGATTTAGTTGTAATAAATCTAAACTATTTATAAATAATCTTTCTTGATTTTTTAATTCTGTAAAATACTTTTTATTTTTAGTTAATTTGTAACCAATTTGATTATTGTATCCTTTTTTCCAAAGTGTTATAACATTTCTAACAGTGGCAGTTTGAAATAAATTAAATTTTGTGCAATCTAAAATTTCAATCAAATTCCATTTTCTAGTTAATTCTATTCGATATTTTTCTGCATAAGTATTAAAAAGAAAAGTATTTGGAATGATATAAGATTTTACACCATTATCTTTAATTAGATTATAACCTAATTCTGTGAAAAAATAATATATTTCATAATCTGGTACTTTCCCTAGTGTTTGTAATACTTCTTCTCTATAATTACCTTTTATTGATACTCCATACGGAGGATTTCCAATCACAATATCAAAACCTCCTTTATCAAAAACATCTTTGAAGTATAAGTTCCATAGGAAGAAGGGCTTATCGTTAGATTTGATGATACGACTAAGATCTGCATCTTTATCTACATATTCACTTAATTTAGTTTTATTTTTAACTAAATCTTTAGCCGTTCTACTATTAGATAGTATTTTCTTTTTTTGTTCCTCAGTTCTTGATGCATTAACATCACGTTCCAATTTAGCTTCAAGAACATCAATGTTTTTCTTTAAACCTTTTTTAAATTTATTAATCTGAAATTTAATATGATTAAAAACTTGTTCATCAATTCTATCATGTAAATCTTTCTTGTTTTCTGGATCGCTTGTGGAAAAATATTCTTGAATTAATTGCTGTATATCTTCAACTTTTACAGAAGTTTTTATTTTTTTCTTAGCTTCCCCTGTAAACATATCAATTTGTACGTCTTCCATGAATTCTTCATAAGCTTTGGCATCAGCAATCTTACTTAAGTCAATACCTTCATAACTTTCTAATAGACTATTTCCTTGCATAATTTTATAATCTAAATTAGGAAGGGGTAAAGGTTCAGATTCATCCACAATAAGCGCTAACCAAAAACGTAAACGTGCAATATCTACTGCACCACTTTCTAAATCAACACCATAAATTGATTTTTGAATAATTGATTTTTTTACTACACTCGGTTCCCAAATTTGGCTATTAATATCCCAGATAGGAGCAACTACATCTGGTTGTAAATGATATAAATCGTCTACGATTTTGAAAATTTCATTTAATATACCCATTGGGAAGGCTCCAGAACCAATTGCAGGATCACATATTTTTACAATGTGTAAAGCTTGCGCAATAGCTTCTACCTGATCTAAATCATTAATACCCTGCGCTAAACGATTACGAACTAAATCTTCTATGGCAATTTTTAATTCTGTATCTGGACTTGCATTTAACTTAGTCGCTAAATATTCAATTAAGCTTTCCTGACACATGTATTGTACAATAATTTTAGGCGTATAAAAAGCTCCTTTGTCTTTATTATCCTCTAATAAATTCTCGAAAATATGTCCAAGCATTTCAGGATCAATCCCAACTTCATGATCATTAGGATCATTTTCGTCAATTGTAAAATTATATTGTGAAAATAAATCAAGTAAGTCAATGAAATAATCTTCAGGAAAATCTATTTGTTCAGATATTTCCTTATCTGCATCAAATAATCCCCCATTTAAGTAAGGAATTTTGGTGTTATTTAGCACATCACTTACGCCTTCACACTGAAAAATAAAATTTTCTCGTTTATTATTATTTAATGTATTGAAAAATAATTGATGTAAACATTTACTATGAAAATGTGTTTTATCCGAAAACCCATCAAATAGTTTTTGCATGAATTGTTTTTCTCCATTTTCCCAATTAGTAGAGTTTATATCACATCCCATCCAACCTTTCTTTTGTAAAAAGTGGAGAAATACTACACGCCCCAATAATTTTTTGGTAAAATCGCGGATTTGTTTATCCTTATCATTGTCTAAGAATAGTTTGCGGTATTCTTCATGAGAATTAATATAATTCCAAAATTTTTAGAATTGAAACTTATATTTATCAAAAAATTCTTTAGATAATTTTTCTACAGAAAAAGCTTTTTGTAAATCACCTATCTCAGCATTTTCTTTATTCTGACTTAATTCAAAAAACCTTTTTGCAGGTGTTTTACAACTTTCATTTTTACCTAAAACATAGGTATATCTTTTAGTATCTGTTTTTATAGCTACAAAGTCACCTTCTTCTTCATCAAATTCTGAACTACGTGCAGAAAAAGTAAAGCGATAATCGTCTTTACCTTGATCAAAAACTGATAAAACACCATGTATTTGTTCTTGATCAATATGTTTAGAGACCTCAATATTAAGCTCTACACGATTACGTTGCAGATTAACTCCATCAGCTAATTTAATCTCAAATAAGGCAAGTACTTTTCCATCACTTAATCTAACACTCCCAAATTGTATGAATTTTGTAATCTTTTGACTTTCAGTGTAAATTTCTATAGGGTTTTCTAATAATGAAACATTTGGAAATACAAATTGAACAATTTCTTTCCAATTATCAATATTATATGGTTGATTCAGTTTATGTTGTAAATTTTTAACGTCCATATTATTTATGTGAATATGATTGTGAAATTATAATTTCAGGTTTAAATTTTTTGAATGATTTTACTGTAACAGTAGGACTAAAGGTTTGCTCTTCTTTTTGATCTAATGGATAATTTGCTAAGATTTTAATCATTGTATCTAAAAGGTCAATTGGTTTTATTTTTTGTGCTTTTGCATTTTTCTTTAATAAGTTGACTTCTCTTTGCAATTTTTGAAATTTAGCTTGTTTTATAGCTTGTTTAGCTGATTTTATTTGTTTTTTCTCATCTTCGTTGATAAATGGAAATGTTAGAAAACCATCTAAGTATGCCAGAGCTCTCTTTTCATTGGGTCCTTGTGTTGTATCAATTATTTGAGAAGATGCCAGCTCCTCTTTAAGTTTTGTATCAAAGTCATTTATTGCAAGCTCGACTTGTTCATGATGTAATTCGTGTAATGGCACTGATAATTCAGGAGGATCTGCTCTAAATTCTTTTGCAACTTCTACAAAACCTAATTCTTCAATTTCATTGTTTTCATTAATCCAATAAAAAGCATCTCTACGTGGATTTCTAACATATGAAATTGTAGACATTTTTTTGATACGATCTTTGCGTCCTACACGAGCTTTTAAAGGCATATTTTTAATCCGACGAAATTCTTCAGGATTCTCCTCTTTAAATTTTCTGAGCTCCATTAAATAACCTAATTTTTCATCTTTGTCTTCATCTACATCTTTTTCAAATAAACCAAAAGACTGAATTTCTTCATCAGGTGAATAGATTTCACTATCTTCACCTAAAGCAGAGTGAAAAGCTTGTAATTTCATGATCGCTTTTTTCTCCAACTCAATATCATCATTTACTTTTGCCGTTGGATAAAAATTGTATATATATATGTATGGAGCAGATGAACCAATTCTATTAACACGACCTATTCGTTGCATTAAACGAGTTGAATTCCAAGGAGTATCGTAGTTGACAATAACATTTGAACGATGGAGATTTACACCTTCTGCTAATACTTCTGTACAAATAATTATACGATAATCAGATTTATACTCTTGTCTAGGAATATTCGCATCAAAATTATTACGAATAACTTCTTTTAATTTATCTCTATTATCTGAATTTACTTCAAGAATATCTGTACGACCGATTTCTTTTAATTTATCAGTAATATAATTAGTCGTCTCTTTTGATTCTGAAAAAACTACCAATTTTTGTTGTGGATTAACCTCTTTATTTAAAAGTTGAGTATCTAAAATTCTAATAAATTCTTTAATTTTTGGATCTTCATTAACTAATTTCCATTTATTATTTAAATCTGAAACAATTTCATAATCCTTTTTTAATTGATCATAAAAGTGGGGTTCAAAATCATCAGGTGTACATACTGTTATTGTAGGATCTGTAAGTTCCAAATTAGCTATACGTTCAATCAGTTCTTCTTCATTCCCCTCTAATATGTATTCATTTACATTTAAGTTGGGAGCAATGTAAATTGTACCATTTTCAAACATTTGAATCATAGCTCGCGTAGATTCAGTAAATCTATTTAATGATGATTTAAAAGCATAAAAACTACTATCAATACGTTTTACTAATAAGACTTTCATCATTTTAGCTAAAGCTCCTGAAGCTACATCTGCATTCTTATATTTAGATTTTTTTTCTAGTTTTAAAAATTTTATAGCCTGATATCTATAATATTTAATGCCTTCTTTTTCATTAGACAACATACTCATTGTTAAGTCGTACAAAATATCAACTTTATTACTTAATTGATAAAAAACTTTTATAGGTTTTTTTATATCTGGAAATATAATTCCTTGTTCATCAATATCATCTTTATACTGTTGATGAATTTTTAAATCAGTACGTGTTCTTCTAATTGTTAGTGGAGCAATTACTTTATCTCGAATATCTTTATAGATATCTTTAACCCCTTCTTGAACTTGCGCTATATTTGGATTATCCTTTAATTTATTATAAGTATCTATTTTATCTCTAAAAAAGTGTTGTAGATTAGATATTTCTAAAGTAGAATCTTTCGCATCTTGAAATAAATATACTTGATTAGCAATATCTGAAGGTCTATTATTTAGAGGTGTAGCAGTAATTAATATTACTTTTTTTTCCGCTAAACTTCCGTCTTTTAACCTATGTTTTGTTTTTGTTTTACAAATCTTTTGCAAGGTATTATAAACTTCAGCTGAATCATTTCTAAATTTATGAGCTTCGTCTACTATTACTAAATCATATTTTTCAGGATCTTTTAATTTATGCAGACTTCCATTTGTTATTATTTCATAATTCTTTAATTCAAACTGATCAAGTGTTTCAACCCAATTATTTTTTAGAGCAGGAGGAACAATTATAAGTATTGTAGAAATATGGTTTGGAAAATCATTTGAATAAAAAAACTTTTTTGCAATAAGAGTTCCTACTACAGTTTTTCCAAGTCCAACCACATCAGCCAGAAAAAAACCATTATGTTTTTTTAACAATTCAAAACCCTGATTAACTGCATCAACTTGGTAAGATAATCTTTTAAACCCTTTAGGTAAGTCTGTTATTGAATTAGGATCAAACTCAATACTTTTACCAAAATATTCAATTAAAAATTTAATATAAACTTCAAAAGGAGTAAAAGAATCATTAATATAAGTTTCTTTCTTTATTTTTTCAATTTCAACAGGTAAAACTTGAATACCCTCTTTCCATAATCTCTCAAATTCATCTGAAGCAAATTTAACATCTTCATAAGATTGAAGAATTACATTAAATTCGTAATTACTATTATTAAAGCTACCTAAACCAGAATCAGTTAAATTTGAAGATCCTGTTATAACTTTACCTTGATTATGTTCATTCCAATTTTCTGGTTTAAATATATATATCTTAGCATGCAAATTTCTATGAGGATGTGCTTTTATCTCAATTTTTTTTGAAATAACATCATCGATAAATTGCAAAATACCTTTCTCAACTTCAATATTATATTTTGAAGTTTGTATATCCTCTTTAATCTCTTTTATAAATTCTGATAAAGTTTGATTTGAATCTGCCTGAAATAATAAACCCTTTGAATTATATTTTGCTATTATACTATCAACATTTATCCCTACAAGAATTCTAATATTTGGAACACTTTCTAAATAAGGTCTTATTTTAAAGTAACCTGATGCTCTAAAATATCCAATTAATGCATTAAAATATTCTATATTTCTATTATTCTCGAAGATTCCAATGAATTTATTTAAAAGAGTGTTTTCACTTTCATTTGTAAAGAATCTAGTACTCATCTTTTTAGTTGGTGTTTTTATGATATTTAATCTAAGCGTAAATATAATAAACCTTTATTTACAAATAAAATAATAACAAAGGATAATAAATTACGTAAAACCGTATTTGTATTGTGTTATATCAATATAAAACACAATAACGACAAAATAAGTCGCCTAGATAACAAGAGATAATAAAAGAATACCAAAAGGATAATAGGATATTGAAAGAGAAATTATATTTTTTAAGATATAACATTTTGTACCTGTTCAGACTTTAGCGAAAAAAAAAACGATTAATTAGATAATCATTGGATGTTGCATTGCTACAATGAAAAGCAAGATGTTGTCATTGTGGGTGAAATTATTTTAGATCCACATTTTAAAGAAGCTAACTCAAACAATATAGTGTAAATCCCTTTGTTAATGAATAGTGTAGGGAGTTTGGTGTAGTTTCGGTATATAAATGATATTAATATTCTAACTAAAAATTTATAATATCTGATAAAAGAATCAGCCTTATTTATTACAGTTTAATTTTTTTGGTTAAATAGTTCTTGAATCTTTTTCATTTGATCTAACAAATTAGACCAGCTCAAGCTTTCGCCAACAATCATATGTTCTTGCATTGTTTTATAATCCTGGTCCCATTTTGAAAGAACTTCATCAGGTGGAATAATACTCAATTTTCCTTTTTCGTGGTTTGAATAATCTAAACCTCTTAATGGATTTACAGTTTTACGATGATCTACAATAGTTTTAAATAAATTGCCATCAGCTATTGCTTTTTCACCAAAACCTGCTTGCATCATTTTGTCTAAATCATAAAAGTGACGAGTTAATCTATCTGTTCTGATTTTATCAATAGACTTAGAAAACTCTTCATGAAGTAATAAAACCTTTTCAATGAAAGTACGTGTAGGAATTACTACTTGTACATCAAAAGTAGGTTCTGTAAAAGGTAAGTCTTTATAATTTTCGTCTAGAAAAGAGATAATAGATTTCGTTTCAGATGGCTCTGTTAAAGATCTTGCACCCATTTCCAACAATACTCTTTGTTGAATATAAGCATTGTTGAAAGGAACTATAGATTGGTAATAAATTTCTAATGTATTAGGATCACTTGTGTCGTCTACATGTTCGTTGTATTTGATTTTATATAATTCTTTGCTAATTCCTAATTGATTCAACTGCTGAATTAATTCTTCTCTAAACTCATTGATAATAAATCCACCTGAAGCTTTTCGTAATTTTTTAATCTGAGATTTTTAATTTAATTCATCAAATCCTAACAAATGGCGATCAATAATTAAATCAATATCTTCAGAAAATCGATCAATTAAATGATAAGCTTTACTTAATGATGTCCCTCCTTTAAAAATAATAGAATTAGAATATTGTGATTGAAAAATAGCTTTCAATAAAATACAAACCCACCAATCTTTCTCTATTATAAATGCAGGTAAACCTTTAGCTATACCTGTTTGTTCAAGTACCTGAATTTTTTGTTCTTTTGTAAGGTTAATCCACATTGTTATTGTCTTTCGTAAGGTTAATAATTTGTTTTTGTATCCAAACAGGAGCGTACTTTAATTGTTTTTGAACTATTTCATTGTTTAATTGTAACACACTAGGATGTATTTGATTTAAGAAATCATCTGTCACGTTTTTTTGACCTATTTCTTTAAAAGATTGAACAATTAAGTGTAATAATTCATCTTTAATGGCAAAGCTTTTAGGAACTGTTTTTTTGAATTGAATAGATCTATTTCCTATTTTTATTTCGCGTTGTGAACCATCGGTTAAATAAACAGCTTTTAAAGGAATCTGAGTAGTTAAACCTAATAAGTACAAAGCCAAAATTCCTGTTGGTGTAATACGAGCTTTATCTCGTTGTGCGATTTTTTTCGCTATTTCCTCAATTGTGGGATAAATAGTACCTAACAGCGAATCTTTTTTTGGTTTAAGATAAATACCATGTGCTATACGTTCTAATTTACCTTCATTTTCTAAACGAAATAATGTTAACCTAATATTACCTGAAGAACCATATTTATAAAAGTCTTCTGCGAAAAATATTTCGCCAAGAGAAGATTTTGATATCTTTGTTTCTATTTGATTACTAGAAGGTATCATTTTTTTGTTTTTTTTATTTGTAACAAATTTAGTGAATATTTGTTACAAAATTTAATTTAAAAAATGTAATTCTATATCTTGTAATTTTCTACCAAATTCATCATCTACTGCTGATTATGGAAACCCGTAATATATATCATATTTTTACATTTACTTTTGTTTTGCTAAAAATAGTTTATTGTTTATAAAGCTTATAGGTTGTAAGTAAGACAATAAAGTTAGTTAAGAAATTTTAATTGTAAAAGAATGAATTATAAACAAATTATACATGAATTTGATCAAAAAGTCAATATTTATATAGAAGAGTTAGAATCTAAATTAGATGATATAAATTTTGACTTTACTAAATCCAAGTGCTTTACATTAAATGAAGACTTTGATTCTAAGAAAATTTTTGACGACCCGAATAAAGAAGGAATCTATTTTTTCGAAATTAATTTAGAAAATTTATATCCCAAAGTTGTGAAAAAAAAGACTAAAGTTTCTGATTTTATAAAGGATTGGGCAAAAAAGAAAAATGATAGTTTCTTTTCATCAAGCGTAGTTAAAAAAAGAAGTAATCATTATAAAGATTTTGACGAAGAGTGGTTGCCATTATACATTGGGAAAAGCAAAAAAATAAACAGTCGTATAATTGAGCATATTGATTTAAGTCCTAATAAAAATACATACGCAATGAAATTGAGACACAGGTCAAACTTAATAGGAGCCACATATAGAGTTTCTAAAATTGAATTAGATGTAATTAATTATGATTTTATTGCTCCACATATCGAACGAACGTTGAGAGAGAAATATAAACCTATTGTGGGTAAACAATAAAAAAAAGAAAATTGATTTAGAAATAATTATAATAATTTGTTTTTTTTGATGAACAGATAACTTGTGAATAAAATCTTTAGTAGTGTTCCTTCATTTTAATATAAAAAGTTGTTTGATGTTAAATAATGCTGTTGGAAACTATAAATGTTTAAGGATTTTACAGATGTTTTTTTTCATTTAAAAGGATTAGAAAATTCTTAAAATAAAGATTTATATGAGTAATATAAGCAAGGTTAAAACTTTAGAAATGAAATTATTACAGAATATGAAAAAATTCTGTAATAATAATATTGAATTAAAATCAAAGCTAATTCCAGATGGAATTGTTGATATACAAAAGTACCTATCTTCATCTATAAAAATCTTATGGATATTAAAAGAAGTAAACAGTAATGATGAAAATTGGGATTTACGTGATGCATTAAATGGAGAAATAAAAGTTGAAAAAGGTTTAAAAGAAGGTTGGGAAAAAACATTTACTCCTGTTATTTATACAACTTTAGGTATTCTAAATAATGAAGACTGGCATACAATGGGAGATTTTAAACTTAATCCAGATTTGATAGATTGTATGCAACAAGTGGCTTATATTAATGTAAAAAAAATAGGTGGAGGGAGTAATGCTTCGGATAATGAAATTAAAAATTTTTATCAAGAAAATAAGGAAGTATTGAATGAACAAATTCAATTGATAAATCCAGATGTTATTATTTTCGGAAACACAATGAATTATTTCGAAGATGGTAGTTTTGATAAAATTTTTGGACAGTTGGATGTAAATAAAGAAGATGATAACTTACATATTTATAGAAATAATCATCATCTATTATTACATGCGTATCATCCTAATAATAGAAGGATTTCTCACCAATTATACTGTGATACAATAATCAATACTGTTCATGATTGGATAAAGAATAAAAACAAGTAGAAAAATTAAGATTATAAAATCAGCGATAAACTAAAAGTCTATCGCTGGTTTTGTTATATATTTTTCAAATATTTTCTACTTCCCAATACAAAAAATGAAAAATATCTAATAATAAGGTTTTGAAATTAAAAGGTACAAATAGGGTACAAAATTGATTAAAACAGAACAATAATCAACATATATCAGAAAATATTTTTAGTAGATACTTACTGGTATTTCTTGTTATATATAAGCAATTTAATATTTCGTAACTTTATCTAAAGTAGAGATATTTAGATAATGGCTAACGGATTTAAAAGTGGAGGAAGAAAAAAAGGGGTTGAAAATAAAGTTACATCAGATATAAGAGAAAAGTTTAATCAATTGCTTACTGATAATCTTGAAACCATTTCTGATGATTTAAAAGAGCTTTCTCCTAAAGATAGAATAAACGCATTACTACAATTATCTAAATTCGTAATACCTCAGCTAAAATCTACTGAAATTAATCAAGTAAATCCAATTGAATCTCCTAAGATTAATATTATTCATTTAGGAAGTGGAGAAGAGCCATTACAAACAGAAAATGAAATAAGTATCTGTTTTACAGAAGGGGCTAAGAGAAAGAATTAATTTTAAATTACGGTTTCCCGTATTTTTAATTAGATAAGAACTAATAAGTTTGTGAATTATTACATTTAAGAAATTATAGATGAAAAACAAACTTTTACTTTTAATCACTTTTACTACTTGTTCAACGGCTTTTTGCCAATTGGATACCATTTATTCTAACAATGAAAAATTAGCAGTTAATGTTAAAGAAATTACAGAAGATGCAGTAAAATATACTTACCCGAATGAAGATTTAATCAATACTTCTTATAAAAATACAATTCAAAAAATAGTTCTTAAAAGTGGTCGAGTTCAGATTTTTAATGAAGGTTCAGCATTTAATAAAGTAAACTCAATTCAAGATTTTGAAAAAGTAACAATTTCAAATGTAGAATCAGAAGTTAAAGGTTTATTTAAGATAGCTGATATTGGAGCTAAAGCAAAAGGAGGAAGTACTTTTTCGAGTATGGAAAAAGTAAGAAATAGAGCTTATTCAAAGATTAAAATTCAATCTGCAATGATGGGAGCAAATGTTGTTTATTTAGCTCATCAAAATACAGAAGGTAATAAAATGGGAGGATATTGGCAAGCTGGTAGTACAACTGAAACTATTTTAACTGGTGTTGCCTATTCTAACTCAGTTTTAGATTTTAATACTTTTCAATCTAAGCTATCTGATAAAATGACTTTTGATGTTGTGAAAGAATTTAGATTAGGTACAAGCAGTATGGAGTATTCAGAAATCAAGGCTAAAAAAACGTTTACGATAAAAGAAGTTTTAAAAGAAAATACTGGGATTTACATTTTAGGAAATTTAGATAAAAAAGAGATAAAGTTTAGAGTAGCTTACTTTACAGAAGATGCTTTTTTTCTTTATTATAAGGATAAAAGTGATGCGAATTATCAATATGAAGTAAAATTCTAATTTATGGAAGATAATTTTATAGTATATTTAATGATATGGGTAGTTGTATCTGTAATTGTAGGTGTAATTTCAGCTGATAAAAAAATTGGTTTTTTGGGTGGTTTTATGTTGTCAATAGTTTTAAGTCCTTTAATTGGATTTATAGTTGTGTTATTGTCAAAATCTTTAGAACAAGAGAATAGAGAAAAGGAACTATTAGAGAGCAATAAAGAACAAACTCGATTATTAGCTGAAAAATCAAATAATAATGTTATTAGTATCGCAGATGAAATTGAGAAATTAGTTTCATTGAAAGATAAAGGATTATTAACAGAAGAAGAGTTTCAACAAACAAAACAACGTTTAATAAATAATGATTAAGATTATGAAATACTTTTATGTTTTCGCTTTTTTGCTATTAATAATTTCTTGCAAGAATGAATTAGATGTGTCTATCAATATACCTTTAAAAGATGAGGTTTTAGAAGAATATTCTGAAAAGGATTCTTTGTTTATTGAAAACTATAATGATATTAGAAAGTTAGTAGATAGTGCCTATTCTAACAAAGAAGTTTTTGAATTGACATATAATCAACTTTATGATTTTTATAAAGATATTTTTAAACAGAAAGAAACTTTAATTAAAGATGAAACCTTTAAAAATGATTGGAATAAGAAATTTTTAGAAACTCATAAAACCTTTAGAACAGATTCCATTAAATATGCACAATATATTAAAGATAATGATTATAAAAAGTACATTGATTTAAAGCTTGTTAAAGTCTTTGAAAATAAAAATCATTGGTTGCTTCCTAAAGATGATGCTGAAATTCTTATAACTCCAATTAATGGAGCTATTATTCGTAAAGTTTGGGGAGTTGTTTCTATTACAAAAAAAGGAGAAGAAGCTAATTATGTTGATTTATATATGGGTAATGCAATGTTTAATTATCAGGGATTAATGAAAGGTAGTAAAACTATTATAGCAACTGAAAATGATAATAAATTATCAGATTTTGTTGATATACCAGTATCTGTGATTTCAAAAGAATATGATATAAATTTCAATATATCTGAATTAATTGCTAACGATAATTATATTGATGCTTCATTAGAAAAAGTACCTTTTTTTCTGAAAGAATATTTATTAACTAAAGTTGATTTTTATAAAATGGGTTATATGAAAAATGACATTAATAAAGATTATAAAACTTTAGAACAATATGCATTTGAAACCATCAAGAATAAATCCAAAAATAAATACCAAAAGGAGTATCAGTTTTTTGAAAAAGGTTATAAATTGTATGATGAAAGGTAAATATTATGGGAATATTTGATTTATTAATAAAGGAAAGACGAATAAAGTTATTAAGTATTTTTATTTTATTTTTTTCAAGTTTTGTTGAGGGGCAAAAACTTTATATATGGTGTCCGAAAGAATCAAATATTGTTGAAAGAAATAATGCATTACTTAATCAAGAAATTGATGTAATAATATTTGATGGTAGAATAATTTCAGATAAATCAAAAGTTGAATGTGATTCTGATGTATTTGTTTATAGAATTTATGAAGATATAAAAAGAGCATATCCTTCAGCATTAGTCAATTTTAAAAGTAAAGAAGAATATTATTCAGAACCAAGAAAAAATATTATAACTATCAAAATTGGAATTTCAGCATATCAATCTGCTTTTGGAGTTGAAGTTAATACAGGATTAGGTATAATGGGAGGGAATTTAAGTTATGGTATTTTTCCTTCAGGTAAATGGAATGCAGTTACAAATTATTATTTGAAATTATATGATGAAAGAAATGATGGTAATTTGAAATTTGAAAAAGAAATACTTAGAATTTCATCTAAAGGAAATACTGGAGGCTTTACTACAGCTAAAAATATTTTATCGCAAACATATAATGAGTCAATTCAGGAATTATTGTTTTTTTTGGATAGTTCTTTAATGAAATAATAAAAATTATATTTAAGTAGATAAACTGAATGAATTTTTTAACTCCTTTAAATGAAAAAAAAAATATTGTGAGGAAATTTATAAGAAACAAATTTATAATTAATTGAAGCAGTTTAAGAAGATTTTCCAACAAGTTTAATGTAATCTTAAAAATTATTACGAAAAAATAAAATTATGTTTAAAAATTTATTTTCTAAAAATGAATATAGCAGTAAAACTGGATTTTTTGAAATTATAGATAATAAAATAATTCCTATTGATGAACTAAAATTAGGCTCAATCAATGATTGTATTGAAACAATTGGATATCCTACAAATCATATTTATGTAGTTCATGTTTTTGATGATTCAAAAATTTCAGCATTAGGATTTATTCTATTTACAAAAGAAGTAAAATTTGTATTAGCTAAAAATCATGATATAAAATTAAATATTAATGATATAAAAAATACAATTAAATCTATTGATTGGGAATTTGAATATTCAATTCTTAATGCTGAAGAAATATTACAAGAAGGAATAGATAATGAAAATTTATCAATTGATTTTTTGAAGCCATTATTAAATCTAATAAAAGAAGAAGAAACTTTATATAAAAATGAAAAATATGATTTGTATTTACGTTTTGAAAATAATATTCTTAAGGCGTTTACATCATCTGAGTGGGATAATACATCTACAAAATGGTTAAATGATATAAATCCTACTATGATTTCTAATATGATTATAGAAGCTAAAATATATCAAGAAAATGAAATAGATGTGATATCGGAAGTTAATAAACAAGCTGATTCTTTAATGAATATTCCAAATGTTATGCAAAATGAGTATATTCAATTTCATATAAATGATAAAGGAAATATCAATTTTTATAATTTATTAAATACTCAATTATATAAATGATTGCAACCTGAATGATTTTTTATTTATGAATAAAGGTAGATACAATAAAGTAGCAGAGATTAAATATGAAGTTGGAATGTATGTTTATGAGTTTGATAATAATGGTTTATTAATCAATGTATTTGAAAAATAATTATAATTTTAACATTTAGAAACCAAAAAAAAATGGATTCATTTGAAGCAATAAAGACTTTAGTACATTACACTAATGATGCTAATAAACAATTTCTTGAAGTAACTTCTGAAATTAACAATAACTATCCATCTATGGAAAAATTAGCAAATGATTATGAAAATTTTGCTAATAGTATTTTACATAAGTTGGATGAAGATGAGCAAAATACTTTACAAATATTTAATAATATTTTAAAAAATATAAATGAAGTCCAATTGGAACTTTTTAAAAATTGTATATCTCTCCATCAAGAACAAAATGAGCGTACTAAGGTTGCAGTTGATATTTATGAAAAAGCCATAAATTATTACAATAAATAAAACAAAAACCTCATCAAAATAATCTGATGAGGTTTTCTTAAAACATACATTTTCTACATTATCTACATTAATTTAGATTTCGGAATGTTTTCCAATCGTAATTGGTTAAAATATCTGCTAAATCAATTCCCTTCTCTTTTTGCTTATCAGTAGCCAGTTGCTCTAACATTTCAGAAACTTCAAAAGTTGAATTTGGTAATTGTTCTTGAATCTTCTCAGCCTTTTCTTTCCATTCATTGAAAGTAATAGCATTTTTAGAGGTATCAGGAAATAAAACAACTTTTCTATTTTTTAGAGCTTTACATTTAGCATAGTTCAAACTTGATTTATTGTAAACTGCTAACCAAAGATAATTATTAGGGTTATCAGGTAAACCAAAGTAAATAGAGCCAATTAGAGCTGTTTTAGGAGCTTCTACTAATGCAATTGGGTTATGAGGATATTTATCTAATAAATGTTCTCCAAACAAGCATCTAACCTTAGAATCATTTAATTCATAATCTTCAATCCATTGAGGTAAATCAATATTTTCTTTATCATATTTTTTCGACAGAATTGTATGTATAAAATCTGTTTTGATTGTATTGTTCGCAATGTTGAATTTCTTACATTGTATTGCATTAACCTTTTGATGAATATCAATAAATGGAAAAGTAATTGCTCCTCTCATATAGCCTTCTGAAATTGTGCCTAATTGATACAATTCGATTAATTGATAAACCTCATCATAATTAAATGGATAAGATAAGTTGCAAAGTAAATTTTGAATAAACGTATTACAATTATAATCCGATTTAGTTTCATCTAAAACGTGTTGAGGTATATAATAATTAACTATTGGTTTTACTTGTTGAATGTTGTAATAATTGTAATTAAAACTATAATCATTCCCTTTCAAATGGTATTTATCTGTATAAGGATTCAAATAATAACCGCATTTAGATTCCCTATCACAACGACCATATTCTAAAGGTAAAACCTCTCCAGTTTCTGTATCAACATATCTTCTGTAAGTTCTCTTTTCGTTACAAGAAGGGCAAGATTCTTTCTTACCCTTCATAAACTGAAATCTATAACCTTGTTGCATTAAAATTCGCATATCATTGTAGATTCAACATAAACATAATTTCCAGCTGATGTACGTTTGATTTCTATTGATTGTGCTTCTAAACGTTTTCTAAAGTTTTTCTGATTAAGAGCTACAAATCCACTACTTGTACAATATTCTCTATAATTTTTATATAAATCTGAAACTAAATAATGTCCTTTAGTTGATTTGGAATAACCTTCATCAATAAACATTGCAACAGAATCAGATTCTAATTTGAATTGTTTAAGCATTTCATTTACCTCATCTACTTGCGTAAAATCTTGTTGTTCAATTAATCTTTCTAAACCTTCTAAAGCCCAATTTAAAATACCTGATAATTCATTGTTAATGATTTTGGTATGTAAACTTTTATCTTGTTCTTCTTCGGGAATAGTTACGTTAAAAGGAACAATGATAAACCTTCTGAAAAAGCCTTTAGTTTGTTCAGTTTCTTTAGGTAATTCATTACAATTGAATAAAAATTTAGCATAATTACTCATAATAAATGGTTCTCCATAAGGTAAACGAGCTTCAACTTCTTCTCCTGATGCCAATTGTTTAAAAATCGTTGGATTCATCTTAGAACTTATTTCAGGTGCATAATTTAAAAGTACATTTTCTAATTTTGCTCTTTGATAACCAGTTTCATTTGTAAGCGATTGTAAGCTATAAGATGTAATATTTTCTTTTCCTATCAATGCAGTAATCACTTCATAGAATACAGATTTTCCATTTGCACCTGAACCATATAACAACATTACTTTTTCAATCTTTAATAAAGAATTTCCATTTTTAATAAAGATACTTCCAATATATTCAGCTAATAGTTTTTGTGTGTTTTCATTAGGTAATACTTTATCTAAAAAAGATTGAAATAAAGGATATTTAGCTTCCTTATCATAATTAAAATTCAATTGATAAGTAAGAAAATCATTCTGATTGAAATCTCTAAGAAACTTCTCTTTACCTGATAATTCAAAAGTTCCATTCTTTAAATTAATGAGAACTTTGTTCGCATCTTGTTGAGGTGCTTTATAATAACTATCTGCTAAAAATTGTTTGTGTAATTCATCTATTGTTCTATGATACTTTGCATCATATTTTTCAACTCCAAATTTTAAAGCTACATTTTTAAGAAAGTCCTGAAACTCTTCTTTTTCAACTTTTTGCCAAAAATTACCATTGTAAGCATATATATTACCATTGTGTTTGGATAGTCCGAAATGATTTTTCTTGATGATTTTTTTTAGCTCATCAATAGTAACCATCACAAAGTGCTTTTGTAATAATTTACATTTTTTAATTAATTCTTTGATGCTATTGTAATGGGGTGTACCAGCTTCTAATCCTTTTAACTGCTCTTCGTAATCCTTTAATTTTGGAAAAACAATAGCTTTAAAATCTATTGGTTTAATCTCTTTCAATATTTCATCATATAATTGAGAATGTTTAATAGATTGAATTACTTTGTACTTATTAACTCCTGAAACAATAGTGCTTATTACATTATTCGTATCTTTAGTTAAATCCAAAGGAGCAATGTTTAATTCAGATTCTAATTTTGCTATATTATTAGTTTTATTAACTTCCATTAGTTCATACCTTTTTTAGTTAATAAATACTGATTAGCTTGCTCCTCGATTTCCTGAAAAGATAACTTTTTACCTTGTTTTAGATATTCAATGATTTCACTTTTTAGATAATAGTTTTTACCTAATCTTTTCATTGAAGGAATTTCTCCGTTAGAAGTTTTTGTTCTAATTGTCCCAATTGTAACTTTTAATAATTGAGCAACTTCATTTGCATCAAGAATTATTTCTCCATCTGAAATGATTGGTTGATTGAATCGAGCCGATTCTTTTAATTGTTCTTTTAAGCTGTTAATCTGATTGATTAAAAAACTTAATGCCTCTGGCATATTGTTGTAGTCTACTGCTACCATAATACTATTTTTATTTGATTATGGTACAAAGTTGAAATACGCATTTGCGACGTTTTTTTACGCACTTTTACGCACTTTGTTAAGTTGCTTAATATGAATCTTTTAGATTACAAATATTTATCGTAATCTTTAGGTTTGCTAACTTTTCTTATATTCTCATTAGACATTCCTTTCAAATCATAAAATATATTTTTTATTAAATTGTAATAAGTTGAATCAAGTCTTTTAGTGAACTTTATTTTATAATAAAATTCTTTTAATGTTGTGACTAATACTCCTTGTGTAGTGTTTGTTTGTAATGGTTTATCAATTTTTGGAATTTGATAATCATTCTCAAAATAATAAGTTATCCATTCAATTAATAATGAATAATCATCATCATTCATTATTCTATTTTTCTTTTTGTGGTCGATATATTTAAAAATAGAGAAATGATATTCAGCTTGTTCTTTTATTGTTTTTTCAATTACCTCATCATTTATTAGAGTTTTCAATTTTATGTTTAGGTTTTCCTTAAATGATTTCCATTCATCAGTTTTTACGAACTTATATTTATCATTTCCAACACAAATAAGTGAATGTGAATTTTTATCATCTTTGATAATAAAATTTAATATATCATTACAAATTTCATTATTGTTTATTTTAGGTAATTTATCTTTAAGAAATTTAGTAAACTTCTTAATCTCTTTATCTTCAGTATATTTTTTATTTATTATTGTGTTTTGTAGTTGGTAAAATTGTTTGAAAATATCATTCATAACAATCAAAAAATCCATAGATTCAAAGTCTTTAACAAAATAAAATTCTTTTTCATCATTATTAATATTACTATAAACTTCTTTTTTATATTTGTAAAAGCAATTTTCAATATCATTTTCATCTTCATTTTCACTTTCAGGGTCAAAATATTTTAATTTATAGTAATAAAATTCAGGTTTTAAATCGTTAACTTTTTCATACTCTTGTATTATAAAATTTTCATATTTAGGATTGATTAATATTTCCCTTATTGAGTTCATATAATTTTGATAAACACTTATTTTATATTTCAAATAGTTTTTTTGTTTTATGTTATTAATAATCATAAATCCAGTATAATTTTATTAGTAGTTTGTTTTTTTGATTCGCTTACAATTTTAGCATAAATCTGAGTTGTTTTAAGGTTTTTATGTCCTAACATTTTAGAAATGGTGAATAAATCAGTGCCATTTGCCAATTGTAAAGTTGCGTATGTATGCCTAAAACTATGAAAGGTTATATCCTTTGTTATTTCAGCATCTTTTAACCAATCAGTTAATTGTTTGTTGAGGTAAGCAGAATATTTTAATCCATTGAATACTTTCTCTGAATCTTTTTGTCTTTCTCCTAAAAGATTAAAAGCTTGTTCGGAAATTGGAGAATATTCAACTCCTTCTGTCTTTTTTTGAATAAAGTTGATATAGTATTCATCATTTGTTTTATAGACATTTTTCCAACTTAAATTTTTTACATCTGAAAATCTTAATCCAGTTAATGCAGAAAATATAGAAGCTCTTTTTAGCAAATCATTTTTACATTCTGTGTTTGCTAATTTATTTAATTCTTCAATCGTTAAGTATGTTCGATTCGTTTCTTGTTCTTTAATATTCTTAATTCTTGAATTTATATCAGTACTCAATATTTCATCTACAAAAGCTTGTTTTAAAGCTGTTTTGAATTTTGTGAAATATGATAAAGCAGTATTTTGAGAAAGCTTGGTTTCTTTTCTCTTTAAACTATTCGTGTTCAATAAGAAATGCTTGTAATCTTCTGCAAAAGTCAAATTTATATCCTTAAATAATAATTTACTATTTGTATAATGCTCTAAATACATTATAGCAGAAATCCAATTTTGATAGTTTGAGCCATGCCTTCTATCAGCTATCTTTTTTATATAATCTATAAAGTTTTGGCTCTCTTTATTTTTCTTTTCAAGTTGAGCCTTTTCCATATCGTTATAAATTTCAGGTCGGTTGAGTTCAATGCCTTTTTTAGAAGCAATACTTTCTGCAATTGCTTCTATATTTTTATTATATTGTTTTTCTATTTGTCCTTTTGGATTCTCATAAATAGATAAACCTAAAAATTCTCTTCTTGTTGACTTTCCATTTCTAATAATAGAAGGATAGAAGTCTAAATACAAAGAAAGTTTTCCGTTTTTTAATGGTCTTTTTCTTAAAGTTACTTTTATAGCCATAGTTTATGTAGATAATGTTGATTATGTACGATTTTATAAAACTTTTAAAAAAGTTTTTCTACTTCTGATTTTTTAATTCTTGTTAACCTTTCATTTAGATTGGTTGATTTAATTTTTTTGCATTTGATTAGTCTATAAACAGTCTTTGTATTGCAATTCATAAGATAAGCAACTTCTTTTACAGAAAGGTAGTCTTTATCCTTAATATTCAGTAAATCAATTTGAGTAGTTTTAGCCTTGAAATTTTTATTGATTTTCTCTTTTGTATCAACTTCAATCTCTTTTTTTAGCTCTAACCTCTTTCTTAATTTATAATGTTGAGAATTGCATTTATGAGAACAATATTTAGTTGTGGTTTTTTGTGCTTCAAACATATTTCCACAATTCAAGCATTGTTTTAAAATCTTAATATTTGTTGAACTCATTTAGCCTATTTTTAAAAGTATATAAAATCCATTAAGTAGAAATAAGAGTATTTAAGGGACTTTATTTCGCCCAAAATGTCAATTTTTACTCAAATTTTTCTGCTGATTTTATCAAAGGTACAAATAAGGTACAAATTTCTGATACAAATAACGATAATAAACCTATAACATATTTATTCTTTTGTATCTTTGGAGTATTAAAAAACCTCCTAAAATCAATGTTTTAAGAGGTTTTGTATATGTTTATACTATGTTTGTATTGATGAGGTTACTTTCCAATACAAAACTTTCCGAAGATGGTTCCTAATATATCTTGGTCAACATCTATTTCGCCAGTAATGTGACCTAAATAAGTTAAAGCCTCACGAATATCCATTGCTAATAAATCTCCAGGAAGTCCCATGTCCATACCTTGTTTTATTTTTCCGATTTGTGATAGCGTATTTTGTAAAGCCTCCAAATGACGAGAATTTGTAACAATTGTATCGTCTTGATTAGTTCCTTTTAACTTTATTTGATGAATTAATTGTTCTTTTAAAGCTTCGATATTAAACTGATCTTTTGCAGAGATTTCTAAATGAACAACATCTTTAAATTCTTCTTTAATAGCGGCTGGAATTACAGCTTCTGTGTTCGAAACATCAATCTTATTTGCAACATTAAATAGAATTTTTCCACGACGTTGTAAATCATCTAACTGATTCGCAATTTGATTATCTTCTGTGATATTCGAATCATATAAATAAATAATAATTGAGGCATTGTCTATTTTTTCAAATGTCTTCTCAATTCCAATACGTTCTATCGAATCACCAGCTTCTCTAATTCCTGCTGTATCAATAAAACGGAATCCAATTCCATCTATGTAAATAGTTTCTTCTATGGTATCACGTGTTGTTCCTTCTATATCCGAAACAATGGCGCGTTCTTCGTTTAATAATGCATTTAATAAAGTTGATTTACCAGCATTTGGCGCACCAATAATTGCTACGGGAACACCATTTTTTATAACATTTCCAAAAGCAAAAGAGTCTGCTAAACGTTTTAGGATATTTTGTAATTGATTTAATAATGCATAAAATTGTGTACGATCTGCGAATTCTACATCTTCCTCAGAAAAATCTAATTCCAATTCCATTAAAGCAGCGAAATTAATCATCTGATCTCTTAAATCTTTTATCTGATTAGAGAATCCTCCACGCATTTGTTTAATTGCAATTTCGTGCGATGCCTTAGAGTCAGATGCAATAAGATCTGCCACAGCTTCTGCTTGCGTTAAATCCATTTTACCATTCCAAAAAGCACGGAAAGTATATTCTCCTGGATTTGCATTTCGAATACCAATTTTATTTAAAAGTTCTAAAACTTTTTGTTGAATATAGATAGAACCATGTGTAGAAATCTCTACAACATCTTCTCCTGTATAAGAATGTGGATTTTTAAAAATAGAAAATAAAGCCTCATCAACAATTGTTTCACCATCCATTATATAACCTAAATGTATGGTATGTGAAGCAGCATCAGTCAAAGATTTAGTTGAATTAAATTTTGATTGATAGATTTCTGCAACTTTGGTAATTGCTTCTGGTCCAGAAATACGAATCACCGCAATTGCACCCATTCCATTAGCCGTAGCTAATGCACAAATTGTATCATTGTTTAGCATAACACAAAATTAGTAGATTTCGTTGAATTCAGCAGTATTATTTTATTTTTTCACTTTTTATTAAAGACGATTTAAGTATTTAGAACTAATTTTATCTTGATTAAATAATTCATAAAACAATGCAAAAATCAAATCCTGTTATTTATTTTGAAATTCCTGTTAATGACTTAAAAAGGGCAGTGGGATTTTATAAAAATGTATTTAATTTTCAGTTTGAAGAAGAGATAATTGATGAATATGAAATGGCATTATTTCCGTTTTATGATAATGAAATGGGAATCTCGGGTGCTTTAGCAAAAGGTGATGTTTACAAACCAACAACTGATGGTGTTATTATTTATTTTAGAACTGATGATATTGACGAATCGTTACGAAATGTAATTTCACAAAAGGGAGAAATCCTTTACCCAGTAACAAAGAATGAAAAATATAAATTCTTGGTTGCTGAATTTTTAGATAGTGAAGGGAATAGAATTGCTTTACAGCAATTTTTGTAATATTTTTTTGAGGTTGTCTGTCTAAGTTCTCGATACATTTTTCTACAAAAAACACTCGAACTGACAGATAATAAATTGTGTATTTTAAGTTATTCAAAATGTCTTTTCGAGCTTGTCGAAGAATAAATAATAAAGCGATTATAAAAATGTTTCGACAGGCTCAACATGACAGAAAATAAAATTATATAGTCAATAATTAATTTAGCCAACTTCAATAAAATTTTGAGGTTATCTGTCTAAGTTCTCGATACATTTTTCTACGAAAAACACTCGAACTGACAGATAAGAATTTGTTTTTTTTAATTTTATTTAACCACTAACCACTAACCACTAACCACTAACCACTAACCACTAATCTAGTTCGCTCCGTAACTAGTTTTTACTGTAATTTGTGCTGTTTTTTGACGAGAAGTTGTGTTGAAAGCTCCACCATAAGAATATTCTTCATTGTCATTCTTACCAGTAATCTGAAAAATTCCTAAATCAGCTTTTTTCAAGCTTCCTAATTTTCCGCCAGATTTTGTTGCAATATTTTCTGCTCTTTGTTTCGCATTTTCTGAAGCTTGAGCAATTAATTCTAATTTTAAATCTTCTAATTTCGAATAATAAAAATTTGGATTAGATGAATTAAGTTCAATTCCTTGACTAATTAAATTTGAAATTTCTCGAGATGCTTTTTCTATTTTATCTAAATCTGTAGATTCTATAGTTACATCTTGCGAAAGAATATATCCATTAAATTGAGAAGTAGAATTCCCATTTGCATCTGTTCCGTAACGGATATCTTTAGAAATATTAACAGCTTTAAAAACAATTTCATTGGATTTAATACCTTGTGATAAAAGGAAATTTTTCACCATTGCTTGATCATTTTTCAATTGATCAGATGCAATTTTTAAATCAAAATCATTACGGCTATATGTTGCTCTCCATTTTACTAAATCTGCATTAAAATCTTTTAAAGCATTTCCCGTAACGTTAATAGATTCGCTGGTTCTAAATTTGTATTTGTAAGCATTGCCTAAAATACATGCCGCAATAATTAGCCCTAGAGCTAAAATACCTGCAACAATTGCTGAAAATTTATTCATAATTTAATTCGTTTGGTTTATTGTATGTACTTTTTTGAAATGATTTTTTTCTCCGAAAATTCTTTGTTAGAATAGGGTAGAGAAATTTTAATTCAAAAACACAACATATTCATTTAGAATAAATCTACGAAAAATTATGCCAATAAAATAGGATAATCAGGGTTGATGATAAAAATGATTAAATCACCTTCGGAAAATTCAATTTCGATACTATCGTCATCCGCTTTATTTCTTGTTCCGATGCGAGAAAGTAAATTTAAATCTTCCTTGTAAAGAGGATATTTTAAACCTTTTGTTACAATATTTTTACATTCGGGAAAGGGAAGGAGAGATATTGTTTGATTGTAATATCCAGTTAATGTAGTTTTTTTATCTGCAAAAAAGTAAGTGCTGTAATTATCGTAGAATGTAATTTTTATTTGATTCTTAAAACGAAATGCAGCATTTAAATTGCCTATAAAATGATCTTGTTGTTGTCCGCTTGCTCCAAAAACATCTACAGCATCAAAACCTTTTGAGATGATGATGGCTAAAGTTTTAGCAAAATCTGTATCATTTTGATCGGGAGTTTGAATAATTTCTATTGTTTCTGGAAAATCATTTGGATTAACAGAATCAAAATCACCAGCAATTACATCTGGTTGTATATTTAATTTTTCTAAATAGTGAAATGCCCCATCTGTACAGAAAATTTTTCCATAATTTTCTACAATAGGAATAATTGTTGGCACTTCACCATTCAAAAATAGGAGTGCTTTTTTACTCACCTGGAATCCATTTTAATTCTTCGTGCTTGTTGTCTAAAGCAATTTTTCTACCTAAAACAAATAAATAATCAGATAAACGATTAAGGTATTTTTGTAATTCAGGACGAATTTCTTCCACTTCAGCTAATCCCACTGTAAATCGTTCTGCACGACGACAAATACAACGAGCTACGTGTGCGTGCGAAGCTGCTAAATCTCCACCAGGTAAAATAAAATGAGTTAATTGTTCTAATTGACTTTCTAAATCATCAATCCAATCTTCTAATTGTGTAATATCTTCTTCAGAAATCGTTTTTGGAATACGAGGTTTACCGTTTGCTAAATATAATTTATCAACAGGAGTTGCTAATTCAGCTCCTAGATTAAATAAATCTTTCTGAATGATAATTATTTCTTCTTCTAAAGCAGGATTAATCTCATAAGAACGAATTAAACCTAAATAAGAATTCAATTCATCAACAGTACCATAAGACTCGATTTTTAAACTATTTTTAGAAACTCTTGTTCCTCCATAAAGTCCAGTTGTTCCTTTATCACCTGTTTTTGTATATACTTTCATTGTGTATGCGTTATTATAAAGGTCTAAGATAAGAAAATCTTACATATTTTTTTGTAAAAGAGGTTTCGTAAAAAAATGATACCCGATTGCTACAATAAATAATATGATAGAAGTAATAATCCAAAGTGTATTAAAACCGTAAGATGTAGCAACGTGTGTTCCTAAAAAAGGCGAAACAATAAATGCAACAGAAACTGACATTCCATTTAATCCCATGTAGGCGCCTTTGTTATTTTTTTGAGAACGATAAGCTGTTACAGTAGACATTAATGGTAAAACTAACATTTCTCCAATAGACATTAATCCGATACCTAAGTATAAAAATCCTAACGTGTGATTAAATACAAAGATGAAATAACTAATTGCTGTAACAAATGATCCGAAAACTAATAATTGTGTCACAGTAAATTTTTTCTCTGTATAATGAATTAATAACATTTCGAAAACAACAATTAAAAATCCACTGAATCCCATTAATAATCCAATTTCTGATTGTGTTAGTTTCACTACATCTTTATAAAATAAAGGTAATGTGTTAAGTATTTGAAAGAATGCGATTGAAAATAATATACAGAATAAATTAAAAACTAAAAATGGAACATCTGTATAAGCATTTCTTTCTTTTACAGTTGTATCTAATTCTAATTCTTCTGTATTTCCAGTATTTCTTTCTTTTCGACCATTAAAAAATACAAAAAATACAATTCCAGCAATTAAAGCCGCACCAGCATTACAATAAAAAAGTAAATCATATGAATAATAAGATAAGAAACCTCCAAGAGAAGGACCTATAGAAAAACCAAGGTTCACAGCCATTCTATTTAATGAAAAGGCACGTGTTATATTTTCTTTTCTTGCATAACGAGTAATAGCAACAGAGTTTGCAGGTCGGAACATTTCGCTAATACTACTTAAGATTAGCATAATTACTGCAAAAGACTCAACTGTTTTAAATAATGGTAAAATAAGGAATAGGGGAGCACTTAGAAATAAACTAATTGCTTGCACTTTAAAATTACCAATTTTATCTGTAATCCAACCACCAAGCCAAGATCCTACAACAGAACCTACTCCAAAGCAGCTTAAAACAATTCCAGAATTTTCTAATGTAAAACCTAATTCAGAAATCATGTAAATACCTAAAAAAGGTAAAACCATAGATCCCATTCGGTTCAACAACATTACAATTGCTAACATCCAAGATTCCTTAGAAAGACCGCTATAAGCATCAATGTAGATTTTTAGAATTTTCATCATTTTATTTCTGGTGTAATTTTTTGCAAAGGTACTATCTTTTTTTACAAAAAAATCTTCGTTTATAAAGGTTTCTGATATTCTTTTGATTACTTTTGGAACCATTATAAATACAAAATAAATAACCATGTTATTTTTTGATTTAATTCTTAAAGCCTTATTCGTGATTAATGGACCTGGAGCTGCTTCTGGTTTAGTAATCGATCAACAATATATTTATACAATAGCAGATAATGATGCTACGTTATATGTCTACGATAAAAAGAAAAAGAAAGTAGAAAATGTTAATTTAAAACCTGAAATTAAATCTCAGGAAATTACAAAAGGCAATAAACCCGATTTTGAAGCGATTACAAAATATGAAGATCATATTTACGTTGTAGGTTCAGGTTCTAAAGAAAATCGTTTTGATTTGATTTCTTATAATGTGAATACAAAAGAAATTAAAAATGATAATTATAAATTTCTATTTAATCAGTTTTTAGAAGTTTCTCAGTTATTAGAAAAGGATTTTAATATAGAAGGAATTGTAGCTGATGATAATGCAACTTATTTCTTTAATAGAGGAAATGGACCAGCAAAGAAAAATGGAATTTTTAGAGTTGCTGGAAAAATTAATGATTTAAGAAATAAGAAAGTAGAATTTTTTCCAATAGAATTACCTGAAATTACAAATGAATTAACAACTTTTTCTGATGCAATTTTAGTAAATGGAAAAATATTATTTACTGCAACAGTAGAGTTGAATAGTACAACTTATCATGATGGCGAAATAAAAGGTTCTATTATCGGAGAATTAGATTTGGAAACAATGAATGTTGTTCGTTGGGAAAAAATAGTTGACAATAGAAAAATTGAAGGATTAGCCTTAAAAAAGAAAAATAAACGAAAATATATCGTGTATATGTGTGAAGATAATGATGATGACTCTAAGAAAGCAACGATTTATCAATATAAATACAAGATTAAAAAATAAAATTCAAACTATTATAATACGGATTTTTTAATATAATATCTCTTAAAAAATTGTGAAAATATTTCTAAGACTGTTATATTTGTCCGTTAAAATTTATTTATCAATTAAACATTATGCGAGGAAGATGGCTCATTGCAACATTTGCAATTATTTTAAGTCTCTTGTGTATCAGACAATTAAGTTATACATGGTACACAACTAAGGTAGAGCATGAGGCGGCTCGTTTAGCGAGTAAGCCAGAAGACGAACCAAGAATTTTGGATAGTTTAGCTCAACATCCATTAGATTTAGGAATTATTAAATACGATTATGCGTATGCCAAAAACAATGAAATCAATTTAGGATTAGATTTGAAAGGTGGTATAAACGTAATTTTACAAGTTTCTGAAAGAGATTTAATCGAGAATTTATCAGCTAAAACTCAAAATCCAATGTTATCAACAGCGTTGGATGCTACAGATAAAGCTCAAAAATCAAACGGTAACGTTCCTTACGTTGAATTATTCTTTCAAGAATTTGACAAAGTAAAAGGAGGAACTAAATATGCTTCACCAGAATTATTTGGTAACAGAGATAATGCCGATAAGATTAAATTTAATTTTACTGATGATCAAGTAAAAGAAGTTATCCGTAAAGATATCGAAGCAAAAGTTGCTACTGCATACAACGTTATTAGTTCTCGTATTAACCAATTTGGTGTTGTAGAGCCAGTTATTCAACGTTTAGGTGAAAAAGGTGACGGACGTATCTTAGTAGAATTACCAGGTGTTTCTGATACAGATCGTGTTAAAAAATTATTACAATCTACAGCTAAGTTAGAGTTTTGGCAAGTTGTTCGCCAAGATCCTACAGTTTTACAATATTTTTCTTCAATTAATACAGAAAAATATAATGTAAAAAATGAAAAAGGGCAAGTGATTAAATCATTGTCAGAAGTTATGCAAGGACTTGGTTCTAATGCTAGTTTTGCTGTTGATGTAAAAGATACTGCTGTAGTAAACCGCGTTTTACAAGACAAAAGTTTTGTACCTAGTTTACCAGCTAATATTAGAGGATATAAATATTCTTGGGCAAATAAAGTAGCTAATTATGGAAATACTCCTGCTGACAAGAATGCTCCAAAATTATTAGAATTTTATGTTTTAAAAGGTAAAAATGGAACACAAGAACCATTAATTACTGGAGATAAAGTAGTTTCTGCTTCTGCAGAACGTAATGCAGGTTCTATTACAAATGAGCCAGTGGTTTCTATGCAAATGAATCAAGTAGGGGCACAAGAATGGGCTCGTATTACTGATGAATTAAAACCATCTGCTGCAGATCGTAATGGGCAAGGAGTTGCTATTGTTTTAGATAACATGGTATATTCTGCTCCAAGTATCAAGAATCAAATTACAGGAGGAAACTCTCAAATTTCTGGAAACTTCACATTAGAAGAAGCGAAAGATTTAGGAAATATTTTACAAGCAGGTTCTTTACCAGCTTCATCTAAAATTGTTTCTGCGGAGGTTGTAGGACCATCATTAGGACAAGAAGCTATTAATAGCTCTTTAATAGCATTTGGTTGTGCATTCGCATTGGTATTAGTATGGATGTTATTCTACTATAGCCGTGCCGGTCTTTATGCAAATGTTGCATTAATTATTAACTTATTATTCTTATTAGGATTCTTAGTTTCATTAAAAGCAACTTTATCATTACCAGGTATTGCAGGTATTATCTTAACATTAGTTACAGGTATGGATGCAAATATCTTAATTTACGAAAGGGTAAAAGAGGAGTTAAGAAAAGGAAAATCGTTGCGTAATGCTGTAGATTTCGCTTATTCTTGGAAAGGTGCTTTCTCTGCAATTATAGATGCAAACTCTACGTCATTTATCACAGCATTAATCTTATTTTTCTTTGGTAAAGGACCAGTTGTTGGTTTCGCAACAACATTTATGATTGGTATTTTTACTTCTACATTTACAGCGATTTTTATTACACGTTATTTTGTAGAAGGACGTTTAGCAAAAGGAAAATCAGTTCCATTCTATACAAGTTTTACAGCGCATTGGTTACAGAATATTAAAGTTGATTTATTAAAAACAAGAAAGGTAAATTATGCTATTTCTATTGTTTTAACAATTATTGCTTTAGTATCTATCTTTACAAAAGGATTTGATATGGGTATCGAGTTCCAAGGAGGTCGTACTTATACAGTTCGTTTTGATAAGCATGTAGATCCACAAGCTATTTCTGAAAGCTTAGGTGATGTATTTGTTTACGAAGGTGAAAAATTAGTTCCTCAAGTGAAAACGTATGGTGGACAAAACCAAGTAAAAATTACAACTGCTTATAAAGCAGATGAAGATGGAACAAATGTAGATGATGAAATTAAGACTAAATTATACACAGGATTAAAATCATATTTACCAGCTAATATAACAGAGGAACATTTCTCAGAAGATAACGCATCAATTGGATTAATGTCTTCTGCTAAAGTAGGACCTACAATTGCAGATGATACAACAAGAGCATCTTTTATAGCTGTATCTTTAGCCTTAGTAGCAATTTTCTTCTACTTAATTGTAATGTTTAAACGTTGGCAATTCTCATTATCTACGATTATTGCATTAGCGCATGATGTTATTATTGTATTAGGTGTTTTCTCTTTATTTAAAGGTGTATTACCTTTTAATATGGAAATTGACCAAGCATTTATTGCGGCAATCTTAACAGTTATTGGTTACTCGATGAATGACTCGATTATTATCTTGGATCGTATTCGTGAGAATTTAACAATCGAAAAACATCACAGATTGTACGATATTATTAATATTTCTACATCAGAAACATTATCACGTACAATCAATACATCATTATCAACATTCTTGATTGTATTAATCATCTTTGCTTTTGGTGGAGAATCAATAAAAGGATTTATGTTTGCTAAATTGGTAGGTATCGTTATTGGTACATTCTCATCAATTTTCGTAGCATCTCCATTATTGTATGACTTTACAAGAAAAGGTCAAATGAATAAATAAAATTCAAATTTTAAATAAATTTTAAGAAAGCCATCAAAGAAATTTGATGGCTTTTTTTATTTTTCTCAATTTAGATTTTATACATTTGTTACGTGAATAATTTAGTAATATATCCAGCGTTTTTAGATTTCCAAGAAATCGTAATTATAATGGTAGTTGCAGTCGTTATTTTTGGACCAGATAAAATTCCAGAAATTGCTCGCGGCCTAGGATCTGCTGTACGAAAGCTGAAAGAAGCCTCAGAAGACATTAAACAAGAAATAATGAATCCTGTTCAGGATGTTGACCCTACAAAAGATATCCAACGAACGATAAAGGAACTAAATCCAATGAATGAAGTAGAAGATTCTTTTAAGGAAATTAATCCAATAAAAGATTTTCAGAAGTCATTTGATGAAGTTCGTAATCCTGTAGATGAAATACATAATAGCATTCATAATGAAAATGTTGTTGAAGAGAAATCTGATGTAATAAAGGATGAAAGTGTAAAAACGGAATTAGAAATTACACAAGCACCAATTACAGAAGAAAAAAATGTCGAGAAAGAAGATGCTAAAGTTGAAGAAAAATCTCCTGTAGATGATGTTTTAGGAATGGGAGGTACAATTAGTAGATAATGATACAAGATTTCTTTGATTGGGATGCGCAAATATTTTTGTACTTCAATAATTTAGGTCAACAAAAATGGGATTGGTTTTGGTTACTTGTAACAGAGAAAAAAACATGGATTCCTTTATATGTAATTTTTTTAGTAGTATTATACCTTAAATTAGGTTGGAAAAAAACATTATTAGCAGGAGTTTGTATTGCTTTAATGATTACATGTGCTGACCAATTTACTAATATCTTGAAAAACTATTTTCAACGTCTTCGTCCTTGTCACACAGCAGAACTTCAAGGTTTATTTCGACCGATAGATTGTGAAGGTAGAGGGAAATATGGTTTTACTTCTGCACATGCTTCTAATCATATTACTGTTGCAATTTTTATGGGTGTTTTATTGCGTAAGCAGTATAAGTGGTTAATTTATGTATTAATTCTTTGGGCATTAATGATAGCTTATAGTAGAGTTTATGTAGGTGTACATTTTACTGGTGATGTATTTTTCGGAACATTAATAGGAGTAATTGTCTCTTATCTATTTTTAAAAATTTATTACTATTTTGAGAAAAAATATTTTTTAGATAAAGCATAGAAAAAAATGTCGGATAAATTTTATCCGACATTTTTTTTAAAAGAAAAATCCTATTGATACATCAAAATAAGAATTATAATTACTTTGTTTAAAGCTTGCATATTTGTATTTAGATTCTAAGAAAATGGTGTATTTATCGTTTAGAATGTAATTATGTCTATAAGCTAGGTTAATGAACCAATAATTTGATGTAAGATATTGATAGTTTTGATTCATCATTTCTTCTATAGATGGCTTTTGATAGGTATAATTTGAGAACCATTCATTGCTTAAGTTCTGATTAATCCCTACATCTACTTTGAAATTAAGGAGTGTTTTATCATTAAACTGATAAAATAAATTAGTATCTAATCCTACAATTAAATTTTCAATTGATTGCTTAATGGAAGGTTCTGTATATTTTTCGTTAGAAGAAAAATATTGAACAGAAGGAGATAAAGATAAATTCTGAATTGTATGGTTTTTCATCAATTCGAATAATGAAGAAAATTCAATTCTTTTTTCATCATAATGATAACGAGTTGCTTCACCAATTTTTTTGTAATTGGATGATGTTTCATTGAAAAAAATACCTTCTGTACCTTTTCTATTTCTAAATTGAGAAGAAAGTCTTATTCCTTTGAAGATTGCTAGATCTGGAGTAGAGTAGGAGATATTAAAAGAATATTTATTCTCGTCTGTTGTTGAGGCAACAAGACTTTGTAACTCGGTTAATATTTTTTCAATAGATGTTTTAGAATACCCGATAGACGCCATTAAACCTTTTTTAGAAGAGTTTAAATAATTTAATTGAAATCCATATCCATTTCCATCAAAATAAACACGTTTATTGTTGTTTCTAAATAGGTTGCTGTAAATACCCAATCCGTTAAAATGAAATACTTCAGGATTTCCTAATTCATTAAAGAATTTTAATTCGTTAGACTGTGTATACTTATGAAGTAAAAGGTTTAATGAAATTAATTTTTCCTGAGTAATTTTAGAAGAAAAACCAAGACCAAAATTTAAATCTGAAATAATATTTTTTGGTCGAGGATCTCTATTTCTATATTCCATTAAAGCTCTATAATCTGCTTTAATTCCTAAATTGAAGCCTTTCATTTTTCTGTTGTATCCTCCCTGAATGTAATATTCTTCTACAGATAAATTACCACCAACAGAATCTGCCATTACATAAGGAAAAATCTTATCATAATCAGAACTTTCGTTCCATTTTACATTCTTTCTAGTTCCATTTTTATAGTAAACATTTCCCCAAACATAATTCATTGAATCAATAGAAAAATTAGACGTCGCATGAAAAGAATAATGATTTAAACCATTTCCTTTTTGTTGAATAAAATTATTTTCTTTAGCATTATAATACTTTCCAATTAATGCCGTATAATTTATTCTTTTACTTATAATTTGATCCGCTATACTTGTATTGATAGAATCAAAAAACTGATTAACAGGTAAACTATTTTGCAAATGATTCTTCAAAGAATTATTCTGCGCTTGAGAAACTACACTAACAATAAAAAAAAGAAAGAAGATGTAATTGAAACGAAAGTTCATACTGTAATTTTATTTCTAATTAAATAAAGATGGTTTTATTTGAGCAGAAAAATCTCTTGTTGAATTGTTTGTATCAATCAAAATTTTGTTTCCATTTGCAGAAGTAGACAAAGTTTTTCTTCTTACACCTTTTCCATATCTATTACTATCTCTATCTACAGTACCACTGTATGTCCAACCAGCATCTAAAGAAGGAGCTGTTACAATCCACTGGAATTCTGAATTTACACTAAGGTTAACAGCATCAATAATCCAATTGTTAGGAATTCTGTATGCATCATTACTCATAGGGAAGCTGTCATCTCCAAATACAAAATCATATTCATATGTGTAATCGTATTGAGCTAAATATTGAGCAGTACTCATTCCTTCTGGTAATCGAGCTAAAACATAACTTGTAAAACCTCTATTATGCATAATCATATTAGAGAAAATAGGAAGTGTATTTTTTACTGAAGGATTATCAACATCATCCATATCATCATTATAAATTTCAAAATTAGCAGTTCTCAGATCTATAGAATTAGGATTAAGTTCTTTGTGATTAATAGCATCTTCTGCAACAATAATAGATTTTCCTGGTTCTATAGGGAAATCTTTTCCGTTTCCTGGTAACATAATTATAGCTCCTGCTGCAAAATCAGTTGACATAATATTTGGTCTATATTCTTGTTTTTCAACCGTTAAGAACTCAGATTGAACAATTAATAAACCATCTGCATATAATGTTTCATCAGAATTATTATAAATTTTAAAGTATTTATCTCCATTATATTGTTTTCCTTCTGGAGATAGTGTCCCTGTGAAAAATAACTCTTCAAAGATTAAATCTCCTTTAGCAACCTTTACAAATAATTGTATCGTTTTATTTTTATCAGTTGCAGTAATAGCTTCAGAAGAAATATATCCTACAACATCTTCTGTACTTTCGCTTCCATCTAATTGAACCTTTATTTGTCCAGAAACTGAAATTTCATAAGAACCTGTTGGTAAATCAATCGTTAAATCTTTATTTCCATTTACAGTATGTTCTGTAACTTTTCCTGTATTTAATTCTTTAAAAGTATAATTCAACTGAAGAACTTCAGCACTTTGAATTCCATCTGGTAATATACTTGAATAAGTAACTGAAGAAGATCTTATAACTTCGTCGTCGTTATTATTACAAGAGAATAGTAAAAATGCAGATAGTACCGTAAGTAAACCAAATCTGCTAAGTAATTTTTGCATAGTATTTATATTTAAAATTTTATATTAAGTTCCATTCCAAAATAAGGGGATGTAAGTCCTCTACGACCTAAAGTTTGACCGTTAACGTTATATTCTTTATAGTAATTTAATAGGCGATTAACGAACATAGAAACACGAAAGTTTTCATAAAATACTTTTGAAGCTTTAAAATTGACATTCATAGAAAATGGTGTTGTATATTTTCTGAAGGCGTTATCGTTATAATTTAAAATTAACCACTTTAAATTCGGATCAGTTTTATCTGCTTCTTCATAATTGTATTGAGTACCTGTTGGATCCACATAAGCGATTGGTACACCATTTTTTGGTAAAGACCTAGATGATGAAAACCACATAATTTGTACAGAAGTGGAGAATTCTAAATTAAGAACAGGTATAAATGTATCGCCCACAATATTAGTATTAAAACGTTCTCCTTCGGTTCCATCATCATTTAAGTAAAGACCTAAATAAGGAGCAGGCTTTCCATTGATAATAATTTTCTCGTTTCGATCATAAATAGGTAAACTATTCGTGTATTTAGTTTTAAACCAAGCCCCATTAACTGTAAGTCGAGTATTAATAACAGAAAATCTTTTTGTGCTCATTTGGAATTCAATTCCAGTTTTGTCTAATACACTACCGTTTGCTTGTTTAGTATAAGTTCCTAATTCATTTATAGTTTCAGAAGGTAAATCTTCCACATTAGGCGCTTGATTAATTGCTGTATGATCTATATCGGAAGTAGAAAATTTTCTATACGTATAGCGGTTATAACCTTTCATATTTCTAAACCCAGAACTCATTCTTTCTTGGAAATAGGTAATAGAGAAATTTGTTCCTTGATATTCTAAATCAGTTCTTATTTCCCATTTTTTATTTACAGCAGGTTTTAGCTCGTAGTTTGTATTATCAATAACATAGGTTTTTAAATGAATTCTTCTGTAAGCAGGGTTATCATGATAATAATTAAGTTGAACAAAATCAACATACATATTTTCAGGATACAGCATATTTAGAGTAGGTAATTTTGTATTAATTCCGTATCCCGTTGTAAAATCAATTTTTAATGGATTTTTATTGATGTAGATATTTGGTAATCTCCATTGAAAATTTACACGAGGATCAAAATAGAACTGATTACTAATGGTATATTTTTTATCAATTCCAGGCGATGTAATACTTCTTAATCCAGCTAAAAATTCAAACTGATGCTTCTCTATTTTAAATTTTTTATTTGTTTCTAAGAAAAATGATAAATCCTGAATTGCAGGTATTTCTTTATAAGATCTAATTCTAGAACTCATATCGGCACTTGGAGGAAGTAAAGGATTATAAATTTGCCCATCACCATTATTCTTTGCATATTTCCATTCAGTACCAGTTCTAGCAGTAAGCCATTTTAAATCGAAACTTCCAACTAACTTTAAATATAAATCAATTGGTTTTCCATCTACTTTTAGTTCAGAAATATATTTTGGTTGCAGAAAAACACCATAAGACTCTCCCTCTACATTTGTATTTGGTACAGCTCTAGCAGAACTTAATTGTACTAATTTTGATTGATTAATTTGATCAAATTGTTGAGAAATTCCGGAATAGAAGTTTAAACTTTTTAGAAATTTATTTTCTTTAAAAATCCAGTCAAGAGTACTAGAAAAACTAATGTCATTATAAGAAGATTTATATCGATCTGTTAAAGCATATGAATTGTCTGGATCGGTTTTCTCATCATCAATTGAACCTGTATAATCTAAATTAAAATTCCAATCGATAGTAGATTTTTCATTATTCCATTTTTTGTACGTACGCAATGATGCTGTAATACGTTTATAATTCTCAAAATCGTTTACAGGATCAGGCTTAGCATCTAGAAAATCTACTCCAAAATTAAAGTTTAAATTATTTTTAAGTTCTATTCCTTTACCTAAATAAAACATTTTGCTGTAAGCATCGGCTTTAAAACGACCTTCAAAATTAGACTGTCCTCTTTTTCTAATAATTTTGACCAAACCGCTTGTTAAATCTCCATATTCTACAGATGGAATTCCACGAACAATTTCAACACGTTCTATTTGATCAGTAGATATTGAACGCATATCAACACCTTTTGCAACACTACTTCTTCTAGCATCCGCAGCACCTATGTTATTGCCAGAGTTAATGGAAAGAGATGAGCCAGCTGTATACTGTAAATTAGCATTTACATTCTTAGGGATATTATCTACAATAAAACTTGTCCCTAAAGAAGAGATCGTATAATTTTCTTGAGAATCTGCAATTCCAGTTTCTCTTAATTTTATACTATTTGTACGATTAAAAATAGGATCAACAGAGCTTCTTCCAGGTAATAATTCTAACAGATCTGTAAAACTAGAAGGCTGTAAATGCTGCATTGCTTTTTGATCTATTACAGAAGTACTAGTTAAACCTTTAGATTCTTTTGCTGTAAGTACAATTTCGTTTAACTCGTTTATTTTAGTTTCTACTTCGTATTTCTTTTTTAGATTAGAAGTAAGGTAGATACTTTCTTTAATTGTATTAATCTTGATAGATTCTATTAAAATTGAGTAATTATCGTTTTGTAAATGATCAATTTTTAAGATTCCATTCTTATTGGTATAGCCAATAATCTTATTATTGAGAGGAGATGTAACAGTTATTTGTATACCAGAAACCAAAGAATCATTCTCATTCTCTAGTTCAATTTCTAGAGAATAATTCTGTGCATTTACTGAAAAGGACAATGAAGTAAAGAGAATAATGTAAAAACAAAATTTCATTTATGTTTTATTAATTTCTGCAAAACTACATACTATTTTAATTTAATCTAAATAAAATTAAATGATATATGTTGTTGTTTTTACTTTTTAAAATAAATAAGACATAAGTCATTATATCTACAAATGCGAGCAATTGCTCGCATTTGTAGAATAGGTTAGTATAACCTCTGTATAGAAAGATATAATCTTCTAATGTCATCAGAAGTTGAAGTGGTATTGTTATTATCTACATTCATAAAATAGTAGACTCTATACCATTTGTCGTCCAAATTGATATCCATTGTTAACACTTCTTGGTTGTTAACACCTGTATTGGTAATTTCATTTTGTGGATTATTGATTGTTCCATTAGAACCAAAATTAGAATATATACCATTATCTAAGTTAACCCAACCACCACCTCCAGGAGCAGATGAACCAGAACCTGCCGCAGATAAAACAATATTAGCACCATTAAACCTATCAACATTTGTTAAGGCTGCAAACCAAAATTTTACAGGTTGTTGACTTACATTAACTAATCTAGGATTAAAACTTACAGTTCCTGTTCCAGCATTTGCATTAGCGGTAAAGTAGCCATCCAATCTAAGTTTACCACCTAATATAGGAAGTGAGTTGTCTGCACTAACATTAGAGTTGAGCCAATTAGAATTTATTGTACCATTTGCTCCACCAGCACCAATATTGGCAGGAATATTATCAGCTTTGTAATAAACTAATTCTCCTAGTTTTACATCGTCTCCAATACCAACAATAGCATCACAAGTTTGCCCAGCTATTGAGATAGGGAAAGTAGTTGTTTCTGGACTAGAAATTGTAGGAATACCTGTTACAGTATAATTTAAAACACCAGATCCTTTTTCAAAATTACCTGAATTTAGAGTTGCTGTTAAACCATTTATAGGGCCAATAGATTTTGAAGTATAAATACCTCCATTTCCTCCAGTATAAGGTATTGTTAATGTTCCATTGTATGTTGTTCCTGCTATATATGATTTTGGGGATAATGTTACATCAGTACAATTAATAGAGCTTATTGTACCGTTAATAAGAGAATTCCCTCCAAGTGTTTTCCATTCTACACCATTCCAAAAAACATAACCATTATAATCAAAAGTAGGTTCTGTTCCAAGATTATAAACCAGTAATCCCGTTGCAGGAGATTTTATAGTTGCGACATCTAGGCTTGATGTTAAGGCGACTTGTGGAGCTAGAAACCCTTTTTTATTACCAGGTTGAAGTTGATTAACGTTAAGTTCTAAAATTGCAGAAGAGGTTGGTATAGCTCCAATTCCGACACTTCCATTTGGCATTACAATAAAATCATCTGATTGTTGCTCTAAAGTTGGAACTCCTGTAGTTGCATTTGTAGTAGCTGAAGTAGATTTTCCATCTACGTGAAATAATCCTTGAGGATTTTCGGTATTAATTCCTACTTGTCCATATGTAAGATTGTTGAATATTAATGATAGGATTAAAAGTATATATAATTTTTTCATTTTGTTTTTAATTAGTTATTTGATATTAATTTAAATGCTGATGTAAAAAATAGGAGGACCTCTTAAAATGTCATTATTGTTTTTATTTTTCATGTATGTTTGTATGAGAAGTGAGAATAATTAATCGAGATGAGTAATTATTTTTTCGATTAGTTGTGAGACAAATCTATTAATACTAATAATGGGTTTTGAATTGTTTATTAATGATTTACTGTAAACTATTTAAATTGGTTAAGTAGTTGTTTTTAAGTGTTTTAATCTAATAAAATACCGTAATTTATTATGGTATAGAAATATGGAATTTATTTTATGAATAATAGCAACATTAGAGAGGAGAAAATTCTTCAATTAAAAAGAGAAATGGTCACAAAATATGTTTACTTAATGGTAAGCATCTTTATTTGTTATTTGTGCTATTTTATATTTTTTCTGAAAAATACATTTATGCAGTATTATGTATTTGGAGGTCTTTTGGGAATAGTAATAGGATGGACTATTTTAAAAAATAGAATTGGAATAAAACAATTAGTTGGTGGATATTTATTAATAGCTCCATTATATGTATTTACAATAGTACTTGTATTCTGGAAATATTCTGTTACTAATTTTGTTTGGTTAATTCCTATACCTATAGGAGCTTATGTATTCTTTTCATCGAAAGAAGTTGTTTATTATAGTTTATATGCACTAATAATAATTATTGTAGCTTCAATACTTGCAAATCATTTACCAATACCAACAATAATAGCAACTAAAGAACAAATAAAAATATCAGATATATTTCTATTTATTTCTAATGTTATCATAGCAAGTCATTTTATGCTTTATAAAGATAAAGTTAGAAGTCTACAGATCATTGATAAACTAGAAAAACAAGAGAAAATAGAATTACCAGTTTCATTAGATCCAAAAGCATTGGAACATTATAAAAGCCTGTTCGATAAAATAGAACAATTAATGAAAGAGGAGCAAATTTTTAAGCAGAAAGATTTAAGTGTAACAAGTTTAAGTGCATTATTAAAAGTTAGTACAAGTTATATTTCTAGAGCAATTAGATATTCAGATTATTCTAATTTTAATAGTTACTTAAATTTTTATAGAATAGAGTTTGTTGTAGAACTTTTACATTCTGTAGATTTAGAGAAAGTTACATTACAATATGTTTATACAGAAGCAGGATATAAAAATCAGTCTACTTTTAATAATGCTTTTAAAAGCTTTAAAGGAGTAACCCCATCAGAATACATTCAAAACCTTGAAGGTTATTCGAAATAAATTTATAAACAAAGCTCTATTTAAAGTATTAAAATAGAGCTTTGTTTTATGAATAGAATTTTTTAGAGTGACCAATTAATTTCGATTAAAGATAGTTGAGTAAATTTTTTAAAACTTTTTACAGCTTTTTCAAATTCATTTCTATTTCGATAAATTTCAATCAAATATAAAACATGTCCAGAAGTGTAATATAACAGATAACTATATTCCCCTCTCCATGTTTTTCCAATTATAGCATTATACAGTATTTCTTTAAAATTATAAGTTACCTCTTTTTTTTCGTACATCTCGAATAGTTCTGTAAAAACCAAAGAGGATGAATCACTATCTGCAAACTTAGCTGCATCCAAAAGACTTATTTTTTTTTCTTTTATTTGAACAAAGTCATTATGATGTATATAACCTTCTTTAATTCTTTCGTCTATTGTGGTATTGTATTTATCTTTTTCTCTATCAACGTATATGTCAAAAAGAATTTTAGATTTTTTTAACTCTTTAATAATATCATCCGATTTTTCTACTCTTACTTTTGTTTTTGTAATACTAAATTGTAGTTCAATATCAGTTAATCGATTCGAAAGTAACCCATTTTTTATTTCGTAAATTTCTACCGAGCCATTTCTGTTAGCATTTAATAACCTATTGATAGCGTATTTATAAACTTTATCTGAAAAAGAATTGATAAACTCAACAGGAAGTAGAAACCATTGTAAGGAAAGGTCATTTAAATTCATTTTTTCGATAGAGATCATTATCTCAGAAGGTTCGTATAGTTCAAAAAAATATCCAAGTAAATATCGATATCCTTTTTCAGAAATATCCTGAATTTTTATAATAGTATATATACATTCATTTAATGTCAAAAACTTATTTTCATGTAAGGATTTTAAAGCTTTTGGTAAACCATAGAATGTATAATCTTTTCTGTTGTAATATTTAGTCCATAACAATGAGATACTTGATATATCGATTTTTTTCTTTCGATGTAAACCTAATCTAATATATTCATGAATTTTATTAGCTAAATCAAAACTTCCAATTTCTTTATTTTTTAAAATGACTTCTGCCAAAGTTAAATGATTATATTCATTCTTTTCTGTATTACTAACCTCACAACCTATAGCTATTAAATTTTTTTTAACGTCATTTAAATACCAGTCAGCATAATAATAAGAATTAGGATATTTTTCTAAAAACTGAGCTAACTTTATGCTTCCTCTTGACTCAAAGCCTTCTAGAAATAGATTTAATGAATCACTTAATTCGTCAAACTCTTGATATCTCTTTTGATGAAGAAAAAGATTTTCAATAATCCATTTCAAATTATCACTAAAATAGTGTGTATCTTTTAGAGCTTTAATGATTTTTATTTTTGTAAAGGCATTTTTATTTCTTACAAAAAAATATTCTTCTCTATTAACATCACCTTGTAATCTTATATAGAAATGATCAGTAGAGTAATTATCGTTTGATACTTTATTGTAAAGTAAAATAGGATTGCTAGTTTTTATATAAAATAACATTCCAAATAAATACCCTGAGCTGGTTATATCCTCTTCAGTATATCCGTTAAAAAGTAGCGATTTTATATAAGTGTAAAGAAAGCCATCTGGAGCTGAATTGTGATCTCTGTAAATAAGGTTTGTAATAAGTGACAAATCATAATAATGTGAAATTTCAAAATCATCGAACTTATGATCAGACATGCAATCTCTTAAATCAAAATAGAAAGTTCGTATTGCTTCAATATCTATGCTGCCATTTATTATTTCTTCAAAAATGTCTATGTTACTATATTTTCTAGCTATTTCTTTCCTCTGTTTATTAGTAAGCTTAAATAGAGAAAATCTTGAAAGAAATCTTTTATCTAAACTGATTATTGAATCATATACTAGGCCTGTAGCTTTGTCATTTAGTATTTTGTAATTAGTTGACCTGTTTCTTAGATAGGTATTAAAACTATCATGAAACAAAGAGATTCTGTTGAGCTTAGTATCAAATAGATAAGGATGTTCATTAATGAACTCTTCAACATAATATTTTGCTTCTCCAAGAAATAGTTCTAATTCTGAATACATTAGATAAGAATTCGTACATAAGAAGATAGAAAGACAATACTTTCCTTTCTCATTTTTGATGATATCTTCATAAAAACTATCGATATCTTTAAGTTGGTCTGTATTTGGAAGTTTTTTATTAAGCTTGTAAAATTCTGTAACGTATTTTACTAAAATAGGATAGCCCTGAGTAACATAGAAAATTTGTTTCTGAATATTGTAATCATTAATATGGAATAACTCTTCTAAAACAAACTCAGTCTGTTCTTTATTCCAATTCTCTAAAATATGTTTTTCCCAATCTAATTTAGCAGCCAGAGGTCTTGATAATACGATAACTTTACAATACTCTTTTAATTCTTCTATGAATTTTATAAATCTATGAAGTTCACAGTTATTATAATTTTCTATATGATCTAAACCATCGATTATGAAAGTCAAATTTCTTTTTTCAATCTCTTTAAATAGATCAGAAACTGATCTGTCTTTAAGATCGTGGAAAAGTTTAATATTTAGATCTTGGATAAAATTTTGAAATTTTAATCTATCTTGATAATCTGATTCTTGATTTCCTACCCAAAATCGATATAAAATATTTGATTGATATTCTTCAACAAGTGAATTTACAAAATGACTTTTCCCTATTCCAGGTTTACCTTCTATCAATAATAGTTTCTCAAATTCTATAAGTTTATGATTAACTTTTACCGATTCTTGTCGCAAGTCTGTACTGTAGATCTTTAAGCTTGGAAGATCAGCTCTGTTAATAAGCCAAACTCTTTTGTCTAGCTGTTTATTCAAATAATTTTCAACCTCAAATCTTCTACTTAGATTACCTTCATATAAATCATCGATAAAAATATCCACATCATTACGACTCATTGATATGATATATAAATTGTCATTTTTATAACAATCAAAATCCAAAATTTTTGCATTTGGAACAATATTGATGTACTTAAAAAAAAGAATGTTTTTATTATCTGACAGTTTATGAGCTTTTCCCTTAATTATTAAATTTTTATTTTCAAAAACAATTTGATTTAATTTTACATTTTCAAAATCCTTAATTTGAAAATTATATTCTTCATTATTAATTGAAACTAATAAATCATCGAAGTTGTCATTAACTTTTGCTTCTATTTCAATTTTTGAAATATTCCTCTTAACATCCATTATAGATAATAAAAGCTGAGTTATATGTTTTTGATAGGTGTAACCGCTGTAAGCATTTCTCATTAAACTATTTTATTTGATCTATAATTTTAAATTATACTGTAAAAAGTAAATTTAGCTATTTAATAGTTTAATTTTTAATTGGTATAATAATATTTTATTTAATAATTTCGTTAATTCGTTTAATAATATAATAGGTTCTTATACATATTTTCTAATTTTAATAGCTACTTAAATTTTTATAGAATAGAGTTTGTTGTAGAACTTTTACATGCTGTAGATTTAGAGAAAGTTACATTACAGTATGTTTATACAGAAGCAGGGTATAAAAATCAATCTACTTTTAATAATGCTTTTAAGAGTTTTAAAGGAGTAACTCCATCAGAATATATTCAAAACCTTGAAGGTTATTCGAAATAAATTTATAAACAAAGCTCTATTTAAAATATTAAAATAGAGCTTTATGTTTTATGAATAGAATTTTATTACTTTAAACAAAAGCACTAAATCCAGTAATTGATCGACCTACGATAAGAGAATTAATTTCTTTCGTTCCTTCGTAACTATAAATAGCTTCAGAATCTGCAACAAAACGAGCAACATCATGTTCCAAAAGGATTCCATTTCCACCTAAAACTTCTCTTGCTCTAGAAACGACATCTCTTGTACGCATTGTACAAAAAACTTTTGCCAAAGAAGCATGTTCATCTTTTAAAATACCTTCGTCTTGCATTTCAGATAATCTAAAAACAAGCGTTTGCATAGCTGTTAAGTTGGATAACATTTCTACTAAATGACCTTGTATCATTTGGTAAGAGGCAATTGGTTTTCCAAATTGTTCACGTTTTCTTGTATAGTCTAGAGCACTTTCATAAGCACCTCTTGCACAACCAGTCGCCATCCATGCAACACCAGCTCTTGTCATTTGTAATACTTTTGCAGTGTCTTTAAAAGAGTTGGCATTTTGTAATCTATTTTCTTCAGAGATAATACAATCTTTTAGTGTGATGAGACCATTTTGAACAATACGAAGAGCCATTTTTCCTTTAATTTTTTCTACAGAAAAACCAGGATTATCTTTTTCAACAATAAATCCTTTTACTTCGCCATCATCTAAATCCTTTGCCCATATAATTATAACATCAGCAAAAGTTGCATTCCCAATCCATTTTTTTTGTCCATTTAATACCCAACCATCATCAGTTTTTTTACAAGTAGTTGTTAATCCACCTGCAGCACCAGAACCAACTTCAGGTTCAGTTAATCCAAATGCACCAATTTTATCAAATTTTTGCATTTGAGGAAGCCATTTTTGTTTTTGTTCTTCCGAGCCACAGATATAAATAGAACCCATAGATAAACCAGATTGTACGCCAAAGAAAGTAGCGATTGAAGCATCAACTCTTGCCATTTCCATTGCTAAAACACCTTCCATAATAAAAGGTAAATTTGGGCAACCATAACCATCATAGGTTACACCACATATATTAAGTTCTCTAAATTTATCAATTAATTCGAAAGGAAATTGGTCACGAAGCCAGTAATCATTTACAATTGGTCTAACTTCTTTTTCCATAAATGCTCTAACTTTAAGTTGTAGTGCACGTTGATCTGGTGTTAAAGTATGAAACACATCATAAAAATCACCATCGATAGGAGGTAACTCTTTTTTCTTTTTATCTGGATTTAACATTTTCGATAAACCTTGTAGTTGTTTATCATCAAGTTTAGAAAAGCTGTTCATCAATAATGGAAGATCAACTTTTTTTGATATTGCACTTAATTGCTCTAAATCTACTGATTTCAGTAAACGAATAATATTTTTTAAATTAGAAAATGCTCTTGACATAATTAGTGATTTTATTCAAAAATTAGCAAAGAGCATTCCTAAAATTTTATATTATGGTAAAATATTAAGCTTTACCTAATTTTATTTTTAAATTATCTAACATTGTCTCAGTCATTTTCTCAATAGAAAATTTAGGTTCATAACCCCAGTCTTGTTTTGTTTCAGAGTCATCGATAGATGAAGGCCAAGAATCCGCAATTGCTTGACGGAAATCTGATTCATAAGAAATTGTAAAACTTGGAATATGTTTTTGGATTTCCGCAGTTAAATGTTCAGGAGCAAAGCTTAATCCACCTAAGTTATAAGACTTAAATTCAGTTAATTTGCTTTCGTCTGTTGTCATTAATTTTATAATAGCTTCAATAGCATCATCCATGTACAACATTGGCAAATATGTTCCTTCCTTTAAGAAAGAGGTATATTTTCCTTCTTCAACAGCTTTGTAATAAATGTCTACAGCATAATCTGTTGTTCCACCTCCAGCAGGAGTTTTCCAAGAGATTAAACCAGGAAATCGAACTGAACGTACATCAACATTATGTTTCTCTTTGTACCATTTGCACCAATATTCACCTGCTAATTTAGAAATTCCATATACGGTAGAAGGAGTTTGTACAGGATTTTGAGGTGTATTGTCTTTTGGTGTATCAGGACCAAAAACACCAATAGAAGAAGGCCAAAATAATTTATCTATAACTTTATCTTTAGCCAGCTCTAGGAAAGTTAACAAGGTATCCATGTTTAATTTCCATCCAAACATAGGATTTTTTTCTGCAGTTCCAGATAGTAAAGCTGCTAAATGATAAACAGTTTTAATGTTATACTTTGCGATTACTTCTTTTATTCTATCAGGATCTAGAACGTCAATTACTTCATATATCCCATCGTAATCAACATCTTCAGGATTTTTAATGTCTGAGATAATTACATTATTTTTCCCATAAATTATTTTTAATTTTTCGGCTAATTCAGACCCTATTTGTCCTAATGCACCGGTGATTAAAATCGTATCGGTTTCCATGCTAAAAAGTTACTTTTGTTTGTTTGCTCAAAGGTAAAATAATCTACTAGATTTCTAAACTAATTTTAGTAGATTTGTAACAATCGTCGAACTTTTTCGACATATTCTTTTAAAATAAACACTGAGATAATCATGAAAAAACAATTATTTGTAGCAGCTTTTGCATGTACCTCTATATTAGCAACGGCACAAGAAGCGTATCAAGCTTTCAATCCAAATTATATGGATAAGTCAGTTCGTCCACAGGATGATTTATATAGTTATGTAAATGGAAACTGGATGAAAATTACAGAAATTCCTTCTGATAGAGCTAGATGGGGAAGTTTTGATGAGTTACGTGAGAATACAGATAAAGTTACTTTACAGTTAGTAAAAGATTTAATTAAAACTAAACATACGCAAGGAACAAGCGAGCAAAAAATTGCAGATTTGTATGAAGCGTATATGAATACTGAGGCTCGTAATAAAATAGGTTTAGCACCATTACAAAAATATTTTAAAAAAATAGATGCTATAAAAAACCTTAAAGATTTACAAGATTACTTTATTGAAGTAGCTTCTATTGGAGAAAATCCATTTTATGGAGCATACGTTTACACTGATATGAAAAACAGTAAACAAAATGCTGTTTATTTAGGAGATGTAGATTTATCTTTAGGAAAAACTTATTATCAAAAAGAAGATGCGAAAAATACAGAAACTTTAGCTAGTTTATCTAAATTCGTAGATCAATTAATGCCTTACACAGGTTCTAAAACAAAAGATTTAAAAGGTCCTAAAATTGTAGAGTTTGAAAAAATGATGTCTAAATACATCAAAACTGTAGAAGAAGATCGTGATCCAAATAAATCATACAATCCTGTAAAATTATCTGAAGTAAAAAATCTAACAAAAAATATTGATATCGAAAGATATGTAAAAGCTTTAGGAATTAATCCTGAAACTGTAATTGTTGGAGAATTAGATTACTATAAAAACTTAGATAAAATCTTAAATCAGGAGAATTTACCATTAATTAAAGATTTCTTACGTTATAAATTAATCAATTCATTTGCAGGTTATTCTACATCAGAATTAGATAAAATTAATTTTGACTTTTACGGAAAAACTTTATCTGGGCAAAAAGAACAACGTCCATTAGAGAAAAGAGGTTTATCTTTTGTAAATGGAACAACAGGAGAATTATTAGGACAGATTTATGTAAAAGATAATTTCCCACCAGAAGCAAAAGAAAATGCAGAAGAATTAATTAGTTATTTATTTAAGTCATTTGATAAACACATTAAAGAATTAAAGTGGATGTCTGATGAAACTAAAACTAAAGCATTAGAGAAATTAAATAAATTTACTGTTAAAATTGGTTATCCAGATAAATGGAAAGATTATTCAGGATTACAAGTAAAATCTTTAGCTAGCGGAGGTAATTTAATTGATGATGTTATTGCAATTAGCAAATGGCGTTCTCAAGAAAACTTGAAAGATTACGGTAAACCAGTTGACAAATCTCGTTGGGGAATGTCTCCACAAACTGTAAATGCATATTTTAATCCAACAAATAACGAAATTGTTTTCCCTGCTGCAATTTTACAACCGCCATTTTATGACTATAGAGCAGATGCTGCAGTAAACTTTGGAGGTATTGGTGCAGTTATTGGTCATGAAATTTCTCATGGATTTGATGATTCTGGAGCAAAATTTGATGGGGATGGGAATTTAAAGAACTGGTGGACTCCACAGGATGAAGAAAAATTTGCACAAGCAACAAAAGCTTTAGCAACACAGTATGATGCTTACGAACCAGTAAAAGGAAGTCATGTAAATGGAACATTTACTTCTGGAGAAAACATCGGAGATTTAGGTGGTGCATCAGTTGCATTCGACGCATTACAAATGTATTTAAAAGATAAAGGAACTTATGCAAATATTGATGGATATACTCCACAGCAACGTTTCTTCTTATCTTGGGCAACTATTTGGAGAACAAAAGCAACAGATGAAGCTTTAGTAAACCAAGTAAAAACGGATCCACATTCACCTGGATATTACCGTTCATTTGCTCCAATTGTAAATATAGATGCTTTCCATGAAGCTTTTAAAACAAAGCCAGGAGATAAATTGTATAAAGCACCAAAAGACCGTATTTATATTTGGTAATCATGATTCGTAAAATCATAACTTGGTTAAAAAACAGAAAAAGAATTATAAAAATGACAACAGTAGAAGCAATAAATAATGCAAATGCAACATTAATTGATGTTCGTGAGCCTTATGAATTAGAAACAGATGGTTTTGTACCAAACGCAATTAATATTCCATTAGGAGATGTTCCAACAAAAGTGGAAGAAATAAAAGCAATGTCTAAACCAGTTGTATTTTTCTGTAGAAGTGGAAATAGATCTGGTTCTGCAGCTCAATTTTTACAGTCAAATGGATTAGAAGAGGTATTTAATGGAGGAGGTTTTCAAGATGTTTTAAATGTTTTAGAAAAATAAATTTAATTAGTTACCTACTAAGATATAAAAGCCGATAAATTAATTTATCGGCTTTTTATTTGCTTGAAAAATAGTTATTTGTGTTATTTTTGAAAATAAAGATAAAAAAATAGTGACCAATATTATTTTATCGTGTCATAATAACAATAAACAAATGTAATGTCAAAAGATTCATTGGGAAATTTGAATGATGACATTTTAGTGGATAAAATTGTCAAAACCAACAACCAACATTTGTTCGCAATATTGTACGATCGATATGCAGATGTGATTTACAATAAGTGTTTAAGTTTTGTAGGAGACAAAGACGAAGCAGAAGACATGACGCAAGATATATTTGTAAAGTTATTTGTTAAACTTAGAACATATCAAGCAAAGTCTAAATTTTCTACATGGCTATATTCATTTACCTATAATTTTTGTATTAATCACATACAAAGAAAACTTAATGAAGAGCGAAAAAGTTATACAGTAACAGAAGAATTAATAGAAAATTATGAAGAGGATTTAATAAATGACGCAGAGATATTTGAATTAAAAGTTGAGAAGCTACAATTATCACTAAAAAGAATGAATGTTGAAGAAAAATCGATATTACTAATGAAATATCAAGACGATTTTTCTATAAAAGACATTTGTGAAACTTTAGAGATAGGTGAGAGTGCAACAAAAATGAGATTGAATAGAGCAAAAAATCGATTGCTAGAAATTTATAATCAATTGTAAAATGGAAAATCCTTTTAAAACTATTATTGAAAACGAGAAGCTTCCAGAAAAGTTGAAACAAAAAGTAATGGATGATATCGCTTTGGTAAAGCTGACACTTGATTTAGCCGATTTAGTTGCTGTAAAATATCCTAAAACAATTTCAGGTTTTTTTAGTAAAAAAAATAAATCAGCTCAAGATAAAAAAGATGAAAAATAAAAAATAAGAATTAATTAATAAAAGTAATATGAATATAGGTTTAAATTTTAGTTTGTTAGATACTTTATATCAGGAATTTGCAATTGCTTTTCCTAAAATAGTAGGAGCAATACTTTTTGTTATTGTTTCTTACATGGTATTAAAATTAATCTTATTTATAACAAAATCTATTCTAAAGTTATCTAAGATAGATAGATTAAAAGAATCTCTAAATAATAACGATATTCTTAAAAACTCTTCAATAGAAATAAATCCAAGTAAAGTTATTTTACAATTTGTTAGATTATTTATTATTCTATTAATCATTATTATTGGTGCTGATATTTTTGGATTATCAGTTGTATCTAATCAAATAGGTAGAATGGTGAATTATCTTCCTCAATTTTTTAGTGCTTTATTAATTTTTGCAGGAGGATTTTATTTAGCAAACTATATTAAAACAATTATAAAAGGATTACTAAAGTCGATTGACCTTAATGGAGCAACCATAATTAGTAATTCAATATTTTATATTATTATCATCTTCACAGTTATCACATCACTTAATCAAGCAGGAGTTAATACAGATTTAATAACAAATAATTTATCATTAATACTAGGAGCAATCTTTTTAACATTGGCAATTGCATTTGGACTAGGATCTAAAGATATTATATATAGACTATTATTATCATTTTACGCAGATAAGAATTTTGAAATTGGTCAACGTGTTGTAATTGATGATATAGTAAGAGGAGAAATAATTGCGATAGATAATATATGTATGACTATCCATACAGGAAAAGAAAGAATTGTTTATCCAATAAAGTTAATAGCAAATAAAAAAATAACAATTTTAGAAGAAGAATCTTCTGAAAATCATTTTTAATAAAAAAATTACACTAATAAGCCGCATTTAACCTACCAGCTTTACCTAATTAAGGATGTTATCTGATGATAATATCTAGTTTAAAAGGCTAATAAAATAGCTTTCAACCTGCCTACCTAAAAGAGACTAAGTAAATATTTAGTCTCTTTTTTTAAAAAAGGTTAATTTATTGTGAAATAGTCGTATATTTGCACCTCATTACATAATAATTATTAAAACAATATTGGCATGTACTTATCAACAGAAGTAAAAAGCGAAATTTTCGCAAAACATGGGAAATCAGCAACAGATACAGGATCAGCTGAAGGGCAAATCGCATTATTCACTTACCGTATCAACCATTTAACTGGTCACCTAAGAAAAAATATCCACGATTTTAACACAGAGAGATCTTTAGTTATGTTAGTAGGTAAGCGTAAAGCATTATTAAACTACTTAAAGAAAAAAGATATTACAAGATACCGTGCGATTATCGCTGAATTAGGATTACGTAAGTAATTTTAGAAAAACTATAAAAAGGGCAATTATAAAAAATTGCCTTTTTTTTTGTTAGAAATTGAAATAAATAATTATATTTATATAATGCAGTTAAAGCAAACGGCTTTAACTTTAGACGAATTAAATACCAAGAAGACGAATGATTCCACAGGCGATCACAGAAAAAATTACTCTTTCGGACGGAAGAGAAATTACAATTGAAACAGGGAAATTAGCTAAACAAGCTGACGGATCTGTGGTTGTACGCATGGGTGATACCATGTTATTAGCTACCGTAGTAGCAAACAAAGAAGCTAATCCAGGTGTAGATTTTTTACCATTAACTGTAGATTACAGAGAAAAATTTTATGCAGGAGGACGTATTCCAGGAAACTTCTTTAGAAGAGAAGCAAAACCATCAGATGATGAAGTATTAACAATGCGTTTAGTAGATCGTGTGTTAAGACCAATGTTTCCAGAAGATTTCCATGCAGAGGTTCAAGTAATGATCTCTCTAATTTCTTACGATAAAAATGTAATGCCAGAAGCATTAGCTGGTTTAGCTGCATCTGCTGCAATTGCAATTACAGATATTCCTTTCACATTAATTTCAGAAGCTCGTGTTATCCGTTTAAACGGAGAGTTAATGATTAACCCTTCTAAAGAACAATTAGAACAAGCAGATATCGATATTATGGTAGGTGCTTCTAAAGATTCTGTTGTAATGGTAGAAGGTGAAATGAGTGAGATTTCTGAGCGTGAGATGTTAGATGCAATCGAATTTGCTCATGCAGAAATTAAAAAACAAATTCAAGCACAAGAGAGTTTAGCTGCTAAAGTAGGTAAATCTTCTCCAAAACGTGAATATAGCCACGAAACTCATGACGAAGAAATTCGCGAAAAAGTTTGGGCTTATGGATATGATAAATATTACGATATTGCTAAAAGTCCATCAGAAAAACACGAAAGAGGAGAAAAGTTTGCTGCTGTAGAAGAAGAATTCTTAGCACAATATGCAGAAGATGAAGAAGAGTTAGCTCGTGTTAAGCCTTTTGCTCATATTTATTTCCACGATGTACAAAAAGAAGCTGTACGTCAATTAATCTTAAACGAAGGAATTCGTTTAGATGGACGTGATCCAAAAACAATTCGTCCTATTTGGTCAGAAGTTGATTACTTACCATCAACTCATGGATCTGCTATCTTTACACGTGGGGAAACTCAAGCTTTAGCAACTGTAACATTAGGATCTTCTAAAGATGCTAATATGGTTGATGGAGTTGTTACAAACTTTGACGAAAAATTCTTTTTACACTATAATTTCCCTCCATTCTCTACAGGTGAAGCTCGTCCATTAAGAGGAACTTCTCGTCGTGAAGTTGGTCACGGAAATTTAGCTCAACGTGCATTAGCTCAAATGTTACCAGACGAATGTCCTTACACAGTACGTATCGTTTCAGAAGTATTAGAATCTAACGGTTCTTCTTCTATGGCAACTGTTTGTGCAGGTACATTAGCATTAATGGATTCTGGTTTACAAATGAAAAAACCTGTTTCTGGTATTGCTATGGGATTAATTACTGATACTAAATCAGGGAAATTTACAGTATTATCTGATATCTTAGGAGATGAAGATCACTTAGGAGATATGGATTTTAAAGTAACAGGAACTGCAGATGGTATTACGGCTTGTCAAATGGATATTAAAGTACAAGGTTTATCAATGGAAATTATGGAAACTGCCTTATTACAAGCTAAAGAAGGTCGTTTACATATCTTAGGTAAATTATTAGAAACATTACCAGAGCCACGTCAACAATTAAAACCAAATGCACCTAAAGTTGTAGTTGTAGAAATTCCGAAAGAATTTATTGGAGCTGTAATTGGACCAGGTGGAAAAGTAATTCAAGAATTACAAAAAGAAACTGAAACTGTTATTGCAATTACAGAATTAGATACAACAGGTCGTGTTGAAATTAATGGAGTTATCCAAGAGAATATTGACAGAGTTGTAGAAAGAATCAAACAAATCGCATTTGTTCCAGAAGTTGGTGCAACTTATAATACAGTTGTAAAATCTATTAAACCATTTGGAGCTTTTGTTGAAATTTCTAAAGGAGTTGAAGGTTTAGTTCATATTTCTGAATTAGAGCACAGACGTTTAGAGAAAGTAGAAGATTCTGTAAATATTGGTGATAAAATTGACGTTAAATTTTTAGGGTACGATGATAAAAAGAAAATGAAATTATCTCGTAAGGCTTTATTGCCAAAACCTGAAAGAACGGAAAAACCAAAAGCAGAGGAAAAACCTCAAGAAAATAAAGAAGCTTAATTAAAGTTTTTTCATAATAAAAAAAAGCCACTCAATTTTGAGTGGCTTTTTTTTATTACCTTATATCAACTTTTGTTTATAGAATATAAAGTACTTTTATCATAAATATTTAAAATCACAAATATGTCAAACGTAGGATTAATTTTAGAAGAGAAAGCTGCTGATATAGGAAACTTTTTAGTAGGAAGATTATTGCCATTTAAACAAAAAAGACATGTAGGTCCTTTTGTTTTTATAGATCACATGGGACCAGCCAAATTAAAAGATTATCAAAATTTAGATGTAGGACCACATCCACATATAGGTTTATCGACTTTAACGTATTTGTTTGAAGGTGCAATAATGCACAGAGATAGTTTAGGAACAGAGTTAGAAATACAACCAGGTGCAGTTAATTGGATGACAGCAGGAAAAGGAGTCGTTCATTCAGAAAGAACACCGGAATATTTAAGAACAACAGAAAAAACACTTCATGGTTTACAGATTTGGGTTGCATTACCTAAAGAATTAGAAAATATGGAACCAAGTTTTGTTCATGTTAAAGCTGATAAATTACCGCATTGGGAAGATGAAAATGCTGCATATAAATTAATTGCGGGTAAGTTTAGAGAATACACATCTGGAGTGCCTGTTTATTCGCCTTTGTATTTAATAGAAATAAAAGCACATAATGATTTTAAAGTTTCTTTAGGTAAAGATCTTTATGGAGAGTCTGCTTTATATGTTTTAGAAGGAGAAATAAAAGACGGAGGAGAGACTTATGGAACAAAACAGTTGTTGGTTGCAAAAGATGCGAAACTATGTGAATTTGAAATAAAAGCAGGTTCTACGGTTTATATTTTTGGGGGTGAAGAATTACCAGAAGAGCATTTTATATTTTGGAATTTTGTAAGCTCTTCTAGAGAAACAATTGAACAAGCAAAAGAAGATTGGAAAAATCATAACTTTCCAAGAGTTCCTGGTGATGATGATTATGTTCCACTTCCAAAAGCGCAATTAAATACTAAAATAAAAGACCAAAAATCTGATAATAATGAATAATGTAAAAGTAAGTTCTACAATTACTGAAGAGCAATATATAACTTCAAATAAAATTCGTCAACATCATTTAATTGTAGACGAGCCAATAGAAAAAGGAGGGAAGGATACTGCTCCAACACCAACAGAATTATTAGGTGTTGCATTAGCTTCTTGTACTACAATAACATTGCAAATGTATATGGGGTTTAAAGAAATTCCTTTCGAGAATATAGATGTAGAAACTGATTTTGAAGTAAAAACAACAGAATCAATTTTGTTTAATCGATCTATAACAATAGAAGGTGAGTTTGATGAAAAACAACAAACAAGATTACTCAAAGTAGCTAATTCTTGTCCAGTACATAAAATATTAGAAAAAGGTCATCAAGTTGAGACTAAAATTTCATTTAAATAAAAAAAATGCTCTCTAATATTAGAGAGCATTTTTTTAGCTTATTCTTACAGGATAATTTGATATTCCTTCAATTACCAGTTTTTTGTTGTTTTTTAATAATGTGATTAATTTTCTTAATTTTTCTGCATTATTATCGCTATTAAACATATCGTCATGCATTAAGATAACTAAATGATTTTTTTCGAAAGTTTTATTTTTATCTAAACGATGAATAATTCCTTCGTAAATCTTTTCAGGATTATCAAGATGTTCAGTATTACGATTCCATTCATAATCCCAACCGTAGATATAATATTGTTTTTTTGCAATAATGTCAGCAGCTACATTAGCATCCGTTAAGACATCTCCTTTTTTTCTATTATTAAGTCTCCAAACGTTACGAGCAGGTAAACGAACCCATCTTGAATGAATGTCTAATACCACTTCATTTTTTCGTATATCCTCAAAAACTTGTTCTGGCATGCTGTAAAAACTTTTGTATTTATTTCTAGCATGAGAAAAAGTATGATTCGCAATATCTACATTCGGATTTAATTTATAATCCTCAACATGTTCTTTTAACTCTTTTGTAAAAGCATTATATCCAACAAGAAAAACTGTACCTCTTACGTTTTCTTCTTTTAGAATTTTATTAATGTTTTTACTTCCTTTATATGGACCATCATCAAAAGTAAGATAAACATACTGTTTAGTAGAATCTATAGTATTTTCTTGTTCATTTTTAGCAAGTGTATCTAACTTTTCAGATAATGTATCTAATTTTACACTGTAAATAGTGTCATTTTCGTCTTGTAAAATCTCCTTTGGAGTGTCATCCTTTGAGGCGTCTTGTGTAGAAGAATTCTCATTTTTACATGAAAAAGCTAAAAACAATAAGCTAAAAAGGAATGTAGTTTTGTATATATTAAATCTTGACATTTTAATAAAAATTGGTTTTTCTGCGAAATTACTAATTTTTAAAGGATTAATATGTTAAAAATAAAAGCAATCCTTAATAATTATTTGTTTGTTAAATCTGATAAATATTTTTTGATAATTTGTAAAACACCATCTTCATTATTAGATGGGGCAGAGAAATTTGCAACTTTTTTTACATCAGGATGAGCATTTTCCATAGCATAACTATACTTTGCTAATTGTAGCATTTCTATATCATTCATAAAGTCTCCAAAAACCATAACTTCATCAGACGTAATATGTAGTTTTTCCATTAAGTTTTTCAGTGCAACTCCTTTATTAGAATTTTTATTCATAATATCAACCCAAACTTCTCCAGAAACAACAACTTTTAATCCATATTTTTCAAATTCTTTTAATAAAGGATAAACATTATCTTCTGTACCTCCAGGATGATTAATTGCAATTTTTATAAATTTTTCGTTTTCAACTTTAGTTAAATCATCTACTTTGGTATTTTTAGAATAATAATTTTTAAAATATTCAAGAAATTCTTCATCAGTAGATTCTACATACGCACCATTTTTTCCTGCTAAAACAAGATGTGCACCTTCTATCTTTCTTACTTTTTCTATAATTTTATGTATAACAGTTGAATCTAATTCATCTACAAAAATTTCTTCTCCTTTATTGGTAACAAAAGTTCCATTTTCTGCAATTACAGCTAATTCATCTTTTATATCCTCAAAATAACTTATTATACTAAAGTATTGTCTTCCACTTGCTGGAACAAAGAGAATATTATTTTGTTTTAATTGCTCGTAAACATGTTTAAATTCAGAGCTTAATGAATGATCAGATTTTAATAATGTACCGTCCATGTCGGTTACAATTAATTTTATATTTTGCATTTATTGTCGATTTCTTAATTAAAGAAATAAAGTTAGGAGTTATTATTGAAACGAAAAATTCTAAAATAGAAAGTATAACTATAATCATGTTTCAAATACCAGTTATTAAAAATATAATCGTAAATTTGCACACTGTTTTTTAAAGAGAGAGTAAATGCAAGAGGTTTTAGTGAATGATCAAGAAGAGAAATTTTTAAATTATTGGGGACAAAGATTTCGTACAATATTTGAAGAAAATACAAGCTGGACAACAATGTTTATGACAGTAAATAAATCAACTTTTCCAGAAACATTAGATATAGAAACGTTTTGTCAAAGATTTATTCAAGAATTTAATATGGGGTTATCGTATAAATATGACGATACCGAAAATAAATTTGATTTAACAATAACTAGATAAGTATTTATCTGTCAAATTATAATTATACTGATAATCAGGATTTGTTTTATAAGTTTTAAATTATTGTAAAATTAAATTAAAATCCATTTGATTATTATTAATAAAATGTTTAATTTCGCAATTCACTTTTAAAGGTGATTTAGTTTTTAAAGTTTACAACATTTGTATAGCTCATAATAAGGTTGAGCGTCTCTACGGCAGACCATGAATAATTGCCACTACAAATGAATTTTTTTCAATCAATTTGGGCGTTTTTATAAATGCTTGAATCTGAAAAATATTTGTTTGTGTAGATACAAATGGTTTAAACATAATAGACCAAGAACAACAGCAAACAGAACAATGAACCAAAGACTTTTCATTCAGAAGAAATCAAATTTTGACGTTATCAGTCAAAAGACTACAATAGAACTTAGAAACCTTGTACCTACAATTGTGTGCAAGGTTTTTGTTATTTATGATCTATTTAATATCGAAGAAAGCCAGCTACAAGAAGTTCAGAATAAAGTATTTGTAGATCCAGTTACTGATGTGGTTTATAAGTATGCAGAAGACGCTATTAGTGAAAATATACCTTACACAAAAAACTATTTTGCAACAGAATTTTTACCAGGACAATATAATCAACGTGATGATTCTGCAGAGCAATGTTTAGTTTTAATGAATGTAGAAAATGTTACCGTTAAATCTGGATTATTATACATTTTTAATGAAGATTTATCTGCAGCTGATTTACAAAAAGTAAAAGAGTATTTAATTAATCCGATTGAATCTCGTGAAAAGGATTTATCTAAAATGGAAGTTCCTGCGAATCCAGAAGCTACAGAAGTTCCAGTTATAGATGGTTTTATTTCTGCTGATGAAAATCGTCTTCAAGAAATATACAAAGAATTTGGATTATCTTTAGAGATGGATGATTTAGTTTTTATTCAAGAACATTTTAAATCTATTCAACGTAATCCAACAGAAACAGAACTTAAAGTTTTAGATACATATTGGTCAGATCATTGTCGTCATACAACTTTTGAGACAGAGATTACTGACGTAAAATTTAATTCAAAATTTAACGATACACTTCAAAAAACATTTTCTTATTACCAAGAAATACGTAAAGAATTAGGAATTTCTAAACCTATTCGTTTAATGGATTTAGCAACAATTATGGGGAAATATCTTTCTCGCACAGGAGTTGTTAAAAACATAGATGTTTCTGAAGAAATTAATGCCTGTTCAATTGTTGTTCCAATTGATGTTGATGGTGTAGAAGAAGAATGGTTATTACAATTTAAAAACGAAACGCATAATCACCCAACAGAAGTTGAACCTTTCGGAGGTGCATCTACTTGTGTTGGTGGAGCAATTCGCGATCCTTTAAGTGGACGTTCTTATGTTTTCCAAGCAATGAGAATTACAGGAGCAGCTAATCCTTTAGAAAAAATAGAGGATACTTTACCAGGAAAATTACCACAGCGTAAAATTTCTAGAGAAGCTGCAAATGGATATAGTTCTTACGGGAACCAAATTGGTTTAGCAACAACTTTTGTAAAAGAAATTTACGACGAAGGATATAAAGGCAAGCGTATGGAAGTTGGTTTTGTTGCTGGAGCTGTTAAAAAAGAATATGTTCGTCGTGAAGAACCAGTTGCAGGTGACCAAATTATATTATTAGGTGGAGCAACAGGTCGTGATGGTGTAGGAGGAGCTTCTGGTTCTTCTAAAACACACGATGGTTTAAAGTTAGATGACTTATCTGCTGAGGTGCAAAAGGGAAATGCAATTGTAGAACGTAAAATTCAACGTTTATTCCGTAATCCAGAAGTTTTAGCATTAATTAAAAAATGTAATGATTTTGGAGCGGGTGGAGTATCAGTAGCAATTGGTGAAATTGCACGCGGTATTAATGTTAATTTGGATTTAGTTCCGTTGAAATACGCAGGACTAAATGGTACTGAATTAGCAATTTCTGAATCGCAAGAACGTATGGCTGTTGCTGTAGAAGCAAAAGACGTTGAGAAATTTATAGCATTAGCAAAAGATGAAAATCTTGAAGCAACTTGTGTAGCCGAAGTTACTGCAGATGATACAATGACTTTAGTTTGGAAAGGAACTAAGATTGTAGAATTAGACCGTAAATTTTTAGATACAAATGGAGTTCGTAAACAAGCGAAAGTTGAAATTACGGACGAAGAATATAAAAATCCTTTTGAAAATAAAGCATTCAACAAGAATGAGTTTATAGCAATGATGCAAGAATTAAATCATGCATCGCAAAAAGGTATGGTAGAGATGTTTGATAATAATGTTGGACGTTCTACTATTTTAAATGCTTTTGGAGGAAAAACAATGGATACTCCAGAAGATGTTTCTGTACAAAAATTCCCAACAGATGGATTTACGAATGCTGTTTCAATTGCATCATTTGGTTATAATCCTATTGTTTCTCGTTGGTCAAATTATCACGGAGCTTATTTTGCGGTTATAGATTCTATGACGAAAGTTGTAGCTGCAGGAGGTAATTATGCTGATATCCGTTTAACATTCCAAGAATACTTTGAAAAATTAAGAAATGAAGAAATTCGTTGGGGAAAACCATTTGCTGCTATTTTAGGAACAATCGAAGCTCAGAAACAATTCGGGATTCCTGCAATTGGAGGAAAAGATTCAATGTCTGGTTCTTACCAAGATATAGATGTTCCACCAACATTAATCTCTTTTGCTGTTGCACCATCAAAAGCAGAAAAGATTGTTCAAGGAACATTTGCAAAAGTAGATTCTAAACTTTCAGTTTTTGTTCCTACTCAAAATGAAGATTTCTTAATCGATGAAAATAATACTAAATCAATTTTTGATTTTATTTACTCTTTAGATAGAGAGAATGTAAAATCGATGATGACAGTTAAATTTGGAGGAATCGCAGAAACATTAGCTAATATGGCTTTTGGTAATGAGATTGGTTTTGAAATTGAAACAACTTTAGATTTAGCAAAATATTATCCTGCATCGATTATCATTGAACATACAAATGATTTAATCGTTCCAGCTGAATTTACTAAGAATTACCATGTTTTAGGACAAACGAATACATCTGATATTTTTAGTTTTAATGGAGAGCAAATTCATGCGAAAGAATTAAAAGATGCTTGGAAAACAACATTTCATTCATTATTTCCATACAAAACAACGACAGATGTTGTCGTAGAAGAAAAGGATTTAAAAGCAGAACAAATTTGTTTTTCATTTGCAGATCATAAAGTAGAAAAACCAAAAGTTTTTATACCAATTTTCCCAGGTACAAATTCTGAATACGATTCAGCAAAAGCTTTCAGAAGAGAAGGAGCAATCGTTTCATCTTTACCATTCAGAAATCTTTCTCAACAAGATGTTGAAGAATCTGTTGAAGCTTATGTAAAAGAAATTAATCAAGCAAATATATTATTTATTCCAGGAGGATTCTCTGCTGCAGATGAACCAGATGGATCTGGTAAGTTTATTGCAACGGTTTTACGTAACGAGAAAATCAAAAAAGCAATTCATGATTTATTAGATCGTGATGGATTAGTTTTAGGAATTTGTAATGGTTTTCAAGCTTTAATTAAATCAGGATTATTACCATACGGTAAAATTCAGGATTTAGAAGAAAACACACCAACATTAACGTTTAATGAAATTGGTCGTCACATTACACAATTAGCAAAAATACGTGTAAATAAATCTCATTCTCCTTGGTTAAAAGGAATGGAGGGACAAGAATATTGGATTCCATTTTCGCATGGAGAAGGACGTTTTGTTGCTAATGAAGAAGAATTAGAAAAGTTAATAGATAAAGGACAAATTGCAACACAGTTTGTAGACTTAGAAGGGAAATTAGCTAGTAAAATGCCATATAATCCAAATGGATCAACTTTTGCTGTAGAAGGAATTGTATCTCCATGTGGAAAAGTATACGGAAGAATGGGACACCCAGAACGTTACGAAGAAGGATTATTTAAGAATATTCCTGAAAACGGATATATGAATATTTTTAAAAATGCTGTAGAGTATTTTAAGAATTAAGAATTTCGAAAAACGAGTTTCGAAGAAAAGAAGAAACAAACAACAAACAATACGAATTTTGATCCTGAACCAATCAAAATTTAATACCGAAGAATAACCCTGAACAAGTTATTTTTCAAAACAAATAGACAAACACGAAGTGGACTTTTTCATTTCAAACAAAACAAAAAAACAGATTTACGAATTTTCGGTTTTAGATTTTCGAAGCTAGTAATTAGATTCGAGCTTCGAATTTCGAATTCAAGAAAAAACAAAAGCGATGAGTTTAACAAAGAAAGACTTCATTTACGAAGGGAAAGCAAAACAAGTGTATGCTACAGAGGAAGCAGACAAAGTAATTGTTTATTACAAAGATGATGCAACTGCTTTTAATGCGCAAAAGCGTGGGACAGTTGAGGATAAAGGAGAAATGAACAACAAAATTTCGACTTTAATTTTTAATTATTTAATTGAAAAAGGTATCCCAACTCATTTCATCGAGCAATTAAATGATCGCGAGCAATTAGTAAAAAAAGTTTCGATTATTCCAATCGAAATGGTTGTTCGTAATTATGTTGCAGGAAGTATGGCACAACGTTTAGGATTAGAAGAAGGAGGAAAGTCTCCTATTACAATCTTTGATCTTTGTTATAAGAAAGATGAATTAGGAGATCCATTAATTAATGATCACCATGCTGTATTGTTAGGAGCTGCAACTTACGATGAACTGAAAGAGTTGTATACAATTACAGATAAGATTAATGAGGCTTTAAAAGAGTTATTCTTAAAAGCTGGCTTGATTTTAGCTGATTTTAAAATTGAGTTTGGAAAAGATCTTGATGGAAACATCATCTTAGCAGATGAAATTTCTCCAGATACATGTCGTTTATGGGATGTAGAAACAGGAGAAAAATTAGATAAAGACCGTTTTCGTCGCGATTTAGGAGACGTTTCGGAAGCTTATCATGAGGTTTACAATCGTTTGTCAAAAGTTTTAAAATAATTTATTTTTTTCATTCGAAATGATTGATAAAAAATTACATAAGGATCAGCTGAAGGCTGAATATATGACAAATTTCTATGAAAGAAATTTGTTAAAAAAATATGCAGCCGATACAGTTGACAGTGTAAACGAAGAATGTGGTGTTTTTGGTGTTTATTCACCAAATAAAATCAATACATATTCTATTACACAATTCGGTTTATTCGCTCTTCAACATCGAGGACAGGAAGCGTGTGGTGTATCTTTCTTAAAAGATGGAAACATCAAAACAGTAAAAAAAGCAGGTTTGGTATTGGATGTTTTCAAAACAATGGAAGCAGAAATTGAAGAATACCAAGGGAATGCTGCAATTGGACACACACGTTATACTACCGCTGGTGATGGACATAGGCGAAATATACAACCACTTTATACATACAATATTTACGGGAAACCTCATTTTTCTATTGCTCATAATGGAAACTTAATAGAAGTTGACGAATTGAGAAAAGAATTAGAAGCTGAAGGTTTACCATTTTTAGCAACTTCTGATACAGAGGTATTATTACGTTCTATTCAGAAATATTCTCATTTAGATATTGTAGAAGCTATTCAGAAAGGAACTGAGAAAGTAAAAGGAGCTTTTTCTGTTTTAGTTTTAGCAAATAATCAAATGGCAGCTTTTCGTGATCCAAACGGAATTCGTCCATTATGCATGGGAAAATTAGATGATGCTTATGTTTTCTGTTCAGAAACTTGTGCTTTAGATGCAGTTGGTGCAGAATTCATTCGTGATGTTGAACCAGGTGAATTAATTGTTGTGAATGAAGAAGGTTTAAAATCTTATTCTTTAAATCAACCATCTAAGAAAAATATTTGTGCATTTGAATACATTTATTTCGCTCGTCCTGATTCTAATATCGAAGGAAATGAAATCTATGACTTACGTGTAGAATCTGGTAGAAAATTATATGAACAATCTCCTGTAGAAGCAGATATTGTAATTGGTGTTCCTGATTCTGGAATTCCTTCTGCAATTGGTTATTCAGAAGCATCTGGAATTCCATACGAACCAATTCTTATTAAAAATAGATACATGTCACGTTCATTTATTGTTCCTTCTCAGGAAATGAGAGAACGTGTGGTAAATTTGAAATTAAATCCAATCAAAAATAAAATCAAGGGAAAACGTTTAGTCGTTTTAGATGATTCTATTGTGCGTGGAACAACTTCAAAATTATTAATCAAAATTTTAAAAGAAGCTGGAGCAAAAGAAATTCATTTCCGTTCGGCATCACCACCAATTATTGCGCCTTGTTATTTAGGAATTGATATGCCTTCAAAAGCAGATTTAATTTCGGGAAACAAGTCAATAAAAGAAGTAGAGAAATATCTGAATGTAGATTCTTTAGATTTCTTAACAGTAGATAATTTAATTGATTTACTAGGAAGTAATCAACATTGTTTTGGGTGTTTTACAGAGAAATATCCAGTTAATTATAGTAATAAAACACAGGAGGAATCAACTTCTTGTTGTTAATTGAAAATTGTAAAAAGTCCAATGTAAAATGTAAAAAGTATTTATACTCGATACGTTTTACAATTAAGCAAAAAATAAATTCATAATTCAATGAGTACATACAAACAAGCCGGGGTAGATAAAGAGGAAGGTTATCAAACGGTATCAAAAATAAAAGACGCTGTTGCAGCAACACATAATGAAAATGTTTTGAATGGAATAGGAAGTTTTGGAGCTTTTTATCAATTAGGAGGTTACAAAAATCCAGTTTTAGTATCAGGAACAGATGGTGTTGGTACAAAATTGCGTGTAGCTTTAGATTCAAAAATTTATGATACAGTTGGAATTGACTGTTTTGCAATGTGTGCAAATGATATTCTTTGTCATGGAGCAAAACCTTTGTTTTTCTTAGATTATTTAGCTTGTGGAAAATTAGATTCTGATATCGCAGCAGAAATTGTTTCTGGAATAGCAAAAGCTTGTAAAGAAACGGGAACTGCTCTTATTGGTGGAGAAACAGCAGAAATGCCAGGTATGTACAAAGTTGGTGATTATGATGTGGCTGGTTTTTGTGTTGGAGTAGTAGAAAGAGATGAAATTATTGATGGTTCTAAAATTAAAGAAGGACAAGCAATTGTTGCTTTACCAGCAAGTGGATTTCACTCAAATGGATTTTCTTTAGTTCGTAGAATTTTTCCAGATTTTAATGAAGATTTTGAAGGAAAACCATTATTCGAAACTTTATTAGTACCGACTAAATTATATCAGAATGATATTTTTGCTGTAAAAGAAGCAGGAATAGAAATGACAGGAATCGCACATATTACTGGAGGTGGTTTATATGAAAATGTACCTCGTATTATAGCTGACGGGTTATGCGCAGTAATAGATAAATCTAAAATAAATGTACCAACTGTTATGCAAGAATTAGCGAAACGCGGAGGTATTTCAGAAGACGAAATGTTTGGGACATTTAATATGGGTGTTGGTATGGTTGTAATTGTAGACCAAGCTGATGCCGAAAAAGTAGTGAATATTATTGATGGAAGTGCTGTTATTGGAGAAATCCAAGCGGGTGCAACCAAAATCATATTGAAATAGTAGATTAAGTAGTTTAAAGAAAAAGTCGGATAAGTTAATTCTTATCCGGCTTTTTAATTTTAAGAGGTTTCATGAATTGTTTCTGAAAATTCCAGATAAGGAATTTATTAAAATAAAATTAAAGGCTGTAAAACAAATTGCAGTTGTAGGAAAGTTATCATTAATTAAAATAACTGTAAGAAAACTGAAGAATATAATTAAGATAATAACTAGAGTAATAGCAAATAAATCTTGAAGGTTCAGATTTTTCTTCATGTAAAGTAATGGAACATCAAAATTTACATATGCAGTAAATATGAGGACAATAAAATTTACAACTAATGCGCCAAAAAGTAATATCATAAATAATACATCGATACCATTTAACGATTGAAAATTATTATTTATAGATTCATCAAGATTAAATGTAATAAGCATTAAAAACCAAAAAATATTGGTCACTATAAATAATTCTTTTGTATTTCTCAATCCTCTTTTCTTGATTAAATCTTCTAAAAACTCAAGTTTATAATAGAAACTAAAACCAGTTAATAGCAAAGAAAGACTTATTAAATAAATGGATATAGATAATATTAATTTAGGTTTTATGATTAATTGATTCTGTAAAGAATATGTCATCAGTAAAATACCGATGACAAAAATCCCTACATAAAAGTAAATTAGTTTTATTTTACCTTGTTCCATTCTATATTTTTTGAATAGTACATAAAAATGGCAACTATCATAAATAATCCAATACTTCCTACTAATAGTGCATGTTCTTTTAATTGTAAAACACTATAAATAAAGCTGTACAATAGGATTAGCATTAAGCTGATTTTGAAGGTCAATCTATAAGATTGTAAAAATGTATTGATGAAAAATGTGATTAATAGAATGGTTGCTCCAGAAGAAATTAAATAAGAATAATCAAAACCAATATATTCTGATAATGAAATTAACAATACAAAATTTACGCATATTGCAATTCCAACCAATGCATATTGTACCAAATGAATATTAAAACGATTTTTCATTTCTATAAAGAAAAATGCAGCAAAAGTTAAGCTAATAAATAAGATGGCATATTTTGTAGATCGATAAGTTTTTTCATAATGATCATTCATTTGTAAAAAGTTTACTCCAAAACTATAATCAGAAAAATTACTAGCATCATTCCAAATTTGCCCTTGTAATGGATTTTGTTGGTAGATAGACCATATTATATTTGTCTTTCCATCTTTATAAATTGGAGTTTCGTTAGGTAAAAAGTTTCCATCATATTTTAAATCTTTCCAATTCGTTGTTAAATTAACGTAGGTATTTATACCAGATGGAATAAAATTTAAAACTTGAGACCCTTTTGCAGATAAGCTAATGGTTACTTTATTAAAATTGAACGTTTCAAGATCTATTTTTTGAGACAATAATTGAAATTCTGTAACATTCTTATTTTCTTTTGTAGGTGTTGAATCATAAGAATTTTCACTCGAAACAGCTGGATTAATTTGTGGGGAATAAAAAAGTTGACTATCTGCAGTTAAAGAATAGTTTTTTCCTCCAGATTTAGCGATAACGTTATTTTCATATCCTTTAGAATCTGTAATTCCAAAAATAAGTTTAGTCGAAATAATGTCATTGGCATCAATTTCTGAACTTTTCAAAATTTCCTGAAAATTTTTGAATTTCGATTCTAAATTTAATTTTGTAGTATAAACTGTAACATCATATATACTTCTATTTTTAAGTTGAGCATTAACAGCTCCTTTTATGTTTAAATTATCTGCAGAAATGTAAGTTTTGTGTTGTGAGCTTACAATTTTACCTTTATCATTTGTCTGTTTTTCTAAATGAGTAATTTCTATAAACGGACCATACACTGTTTGTTTATCACTCCATTTACTTGTAAGTTCAGTCATTACATTTTCTCTGTTTTTTTCTCTTTCTTCTATTAAGTTTAGAATAAAAGGAATAGGAATGAGTAGACATAAAGTTAAAACTCCGACTAAAAAGCCTTTAATCATAGTTCTGTTTTGAAAAGTTGAATTTTCTGTTTCTTTTTCTAAATTGTTGTTTTCCATTTGATTGATTTTTATGTGTTATTTTAAAAGCACTTTGTTTTTCAAAGTTGAATGATAAAAAAAATTATTTCATGTTGTTAATTAGTTCTTCAAGATAAGCCAAGTGATCTTGAAAAGCTTGTTTTCCCAATTGTGTTATAGAATATGTTGTATTTGTTTTTCTACCAATAAATCCTTTGTGTACAATGATATAATTATTGTCTTCTAAGTTTTTTAGATGTGATGCTAAATTACCATCTGTTAAATCCAAAAAATCTTTCAAATCCTTAAAAGAAATTTGATCGTTCATTAAAAGAGCGCTCATTATTCCTACTCGAATACGATTATCAAAAACTTTATTTAATTTCTTTAAATTAAAATCCATAATCAAATTTAAGCTTTGTTTCTATATTTTACTGTAATCCATATACCAAAAACTACATGTAAAATACCAAATCCTATTAACCAAAATAGTAAACCATTGTATATAAAATAGTAAGCTAATAAGCCTAAAAGTATTTCTGCAATAGCTAAATATTTAATTTCTGTAATTGTATCACGTTCTACATGAAAAAGAGCCAATCCATAAAAAAGTAGAGTCGAAGGAGCGAAATATAAAAGGTTTAAATTTTTAATAAATAATAAACATACAATTCCTCCAATAAATAATATAAAACAGAATCTTTTTAAAATACGTTTTGTTACTGGATTAATAAATTTAATATTGTCTTTAGAAGATTTCTTTATCATAAAATAAAAACCTCCAGTTGCAGCTATAATTACAGTTGCAATACCTAATAGGATTAGTTTTAATTTGACAGTACTTAAATCAGAAAATTCTTGATAATTACTATAATTTGAAGAGTTTCCTAATAAAATGAAATGTGCTATTGCAGCAGAAATAATTCCTACAAAGCCAGCCCAAATTCCACTCCATCCATTTATACTTGTAAATTTCGAAGATTTTTGCATCATCGATTTTATTTCATTTAGACTATTTATAGGATCTTTATCGTTCATAATAAAAGTACTTTGAAATACAAAGTTAAATAAAATATTTGAATCTCTTACATCTTTTTTTAAGAAAATTTATTTGTTTTTAATTAGAAGAGAACCTTGTAATTTATTTCCATTTTCTAAATCAATAACATACCAGTAAGTATCACTTGCCAATGGTTTAAGCTGATATTTTCCATCCCAAATAATAGGTTGTTTACTTTTATCAGCTTCAAAAATTGTTCTACCTGATCTATTAAACACCTTTACATATTTTAATTCTTTAATGTAGGACAAATCCCATTTATCATTTTTACCATCACCATTGGGAGTTATCATATTTGGAATGTCTTTGTATAGATATATTTTTTTTGTTTCGATACATCCATTTGATGATTTAAAATAAAAAGTATATTCTCCTGTTTCTAAAATAAATGTAGGATTAGGGGAGTATTTAAAACCATCTAAACTATACTGTATATTAAAATCATTAAGAGAAGTGAATGTAACAATTTTACCATCGTATTTGTATTCTATATTTAAATCATTATAATCTTTAACTTCAAATTCCCTCGTTATAGAACATGATTCGTTAGAAACAGTTACAGAATATTTACCTGGATTAGTTATAGATATTGATTCTACATTTTTTTCTCCAGTACTCCAAGTTATCTCTTTATAAGACTGATTTAAATCTATCTCTATAGAGCTATTTTTACATTTTATGTATTCGTCTTGAATGGTAATAATTGGATTCAAGTTTTCTATTAAAGGAATTTCAATATATGTTTTACATTTTTCGGTTGAAGTAGAAGTAGCATAAATAGAAGTTCTTTTTGAATTATTTAGATATGTGCCAGTTAAAGTATTTAGATTATTTTTAGCATTCTCTAAAGTATCAAAATATTTTATTTCATTTTCATTTACACCTAACATTGAACTAATTTCTTTTGATTTTAGATATAAATCGAATTCACCAATAGCGCCATCATTTTTACAAATTTGGAATGGAGTAGAAGTTAATAATGTGTGTGTTGATAATGTAAATATTATTGTAGAATTATTTATACATCCATCTTTTGAAATAACCTTTGTATAAATAATCTGATTATTTGAAATATTGATTGGACTAGTTATTTCAGATGTATAGCTATTATCTGTATAAAAATGAATAGTTGTATCATTTTGATTATTTATTTCATTTTTGATAGTATTTAAATCAAATAAGATTAAACCAATGTTCTCTGAATCGCAAAGTATTTTGTTTAAGTTGTTTGCTTCAGGCTTTGGCATTACATTTAATGTTATAATATTTGTAGAAGAGCATCCATTATCTAATGTACCTTTTATAATAATTTCGGCGTTTTTATTCTTATTGATAAAAAGATTTGGTGTTTTTATAGGGGTGTTATTATTTAAATCATCCTCTGTTTCATAATATGTATAATTAGCTTTTGGTAAAGAGCTTTCAAATTTTGTAAGATCATAAACCTCATTACCAATATTATCACACTGTGATAAACTTAATTCATTAGGAATGATGTTATCAATTGCTAAAACAGTAATTTTTTGTTTTTGAGTAGCTGTATTTCCAAATTTGTCTGTATAGATCCAAGTAATTTCATAATTACCAGCAACATCAAAGAATATTTTATCTGTAGTTGCAATTAATTCTTCGCCACAAGCTGAAATCGCTTTTGGAGCTTCTAGTTTTATATTACAATATTCGCTTAATGTAGGTAAAATTTTAACCAACGGATTTGGTGGTTGATTGATATTTGCCTCATTAGCTATAACACTAATGTAACCTACATTAGTATCATCTTCAAATTTACAAGTATACTGACCAACCTTACTTGGTTTTAAAATAGCAGAGTTTGATACAATATTTCCATCATAATCATACCAAGTATATTTTTTAGCACCACTTGCTGTATAAATTAATGTATCAAAAAAACAATCATCACCAGCTTTATCTATTTTAAAATCGTTTGGAACATCAGAAAAAAGAACTATTGTACCATTATTCCCAGCCAATCTATCACTTTCTGGTTCATAAATTGGTTTAGTTTGAAATCCGTTAGGTGTAGAAATCATATAAGGGGAATTGTTCCAACCTACAGTAATTAGATCATTAGTTTTTTTATCATAATCTACACCAACAAATCTATTAAAACGTGATTTATCACCATAGATAAATCCAAATATAGGACTTCCAAATTTATCAAATTTCATTAATAAACCGTTTTCACCTATGTAAGAATTATTATTGAAGTTTTCCTGAAAATGATTACTTTCTAAAACTGTTTTAGGATTATTATTACCATCTCCTGCAATTATAATTTCATCATTATTTCCAATCACAATATCTGATACAAAAGATTTACCACGATCACCAATATAAGTTCCAAAAATTTCTTCTCCAGCTGAGCTATATTTTTTTAAATATCCAGCTGTTTCAAGATTCCAGTATTCATTACTCATTAAGTAGTCTGGAGAATAAGAATTCCCGAAGCTTATCCCTTTTTTATATCTAGTTGCACCAATAATAAGAATGTTATCTTCAGAATCTGTAATTGCTCTAGAAATGATATGATAATTTTCATTAATAACTTGTTGAGGATTTAATCCATTTTCTGGATCAAAAATTCTCCTCTTCCAAACAAGTTTTAAATCTTTGTCATATTTTGAAAGTGTAAAATTTCCTTTAGTAGAAGAAAATTCTTCAGAACTTTCAGATAAATCAATATTTCCATCAATAAAAATAAGATTGTGATTATTATCTACCGTAATGTAATGACTAGTGAGTGTATAACTACTCCAAATATATTTTCCATTTAAATCAAATTTAGCAATTACTCCTTTACCTATGTTATTATGAAATGTATTAGTAGGTACAATTTCTTTTGAAATGTGAATATCATCACTATTAGTTGTGCCTCCAATATATAAAGTCTGATCTGTTTTGTCAACAACTAGTGTTCTTAGATCGTCTGCTCCCCGTCCTCCATAATAGGTTGCCCACAATCTTTTTCCTTCAGGACTTAGTTTTGCTATAAGCATATCACCAGCCTCTTTTTTTTGATACTGATATGCTCCAGGTGTTGCAAAATTATAACCATAAGCGGTGAAACCTACATAAATATTACCATCATTATCAATATCAATTTCTTTAGAATATTCCATACCATCTCCAGTTCCAAAATATGTAAACCAAACTCTATCCCCACTTTTATTAAATTTAGTTATAAAAGGATGATAATTAAGGTTTTTAATAGTTTGGAAAGCTCCTGTGGTAGCTAAATTGAATTGATTAGTTGTACCAAAAATATAAATATCGGATTTGTAAAATTTAACCCTATCAATAAACATAGTATGATTACCGCCATATCTATGCTCATGAGTATACTTACTCAAATAACTTCCCCATTTTCTAATCGGTAAAGGGTCTATAATCACCTTGGAATTTTTAATAGATTGGTTAGTTTGTAAACCAATAGAGCCATCATTATGATAGCAATATTCTACATCAATTGGTTTACTCTTTCTTTTTTCTTCAATCCAACTTTTTGGTAATGATTCAGATAATTCACCAAATCGAAGTTTAAAATTTAATGTATTTGAATTTAGTTTTGTTTTAGCACCTTTTATTTCAAATTTTATTTGGTTAATATCAGCCCCAGGATGAAGTACAAAATTGTATTCAAATGGTTTACTCTGATCTTCATTAACATAAAATTCTAAATCAATACTTGGATAGAAATCTTTATAAATAATCTTTCTGTAGAATTCTATTTTATAATCATTACTACCATCAATAAAATTTTCAAAATAATTTATTTTGTCTTGGTGTAATATCTTGTAGTTAGGGTTCGTATTTTTAAATGAAAATTCTATTCTGTGAGTTTTAATTTTCTTTTTATTAATTTCATAAAAATCATAATTAAAACCATTTCGTTTAAGATTGATATTAAAATTTTCAAGCCTTAAATTATAAATGATAGATTTATTTTTCACATTATTTTCATCAATTATTTGCCCTATGTTTCTTGCAAATCCAATTTGATTTGCAAAAATGCTTGTAGTAAATACTAAAAAAAATAAAAAAGAATAGAGTTGTTTCATGCAACATTTGGTTATTTGATGGCAAAAATACTAAATATCCTATTACTTTCAATTTCCTTACTTCATACAATCTTCTTATCTTTGCTGTTTACTTTTAATATCTAAAATTCACATAGAAGATTATGCAACAATCAAAGGCTTTGGCAATACTAAAATCTGGAAGAAATGTATTTTTAACAGGTTCTGCAGGTGCCGGAAAAACCTATGTGCTCAATCAATACATTCAATATTTAAAACAACACGGTGTTCCAGTTGCTATAACAGCTTCAACAGGAATTGCTGCTACGCACATGAATGGGCAAACAATCCATTCTTGGGCTGGAATAGGAATTAAGGATTATGTATCGGATAGATATTTAGCTTCGTTACGCGATAAAAAATATTTTCGCGATAAAATGGATAAAGTAAAAGTGTTGATTATTGATGAAATATCAATGCTTCACCGTAATCAATTAGATGCGGTAGATTATGTTCTGAAATTTTTTAAACAAAATGATGAACCTTTTGGAGGAGTTCAAGTTATTTTTTCGGGAGATTTTTTCCAGTTACCTCCAATTGGTGAGGAATGGGAAGAATCTAAAGATAAATTCTGTTTTATGTCAGATGCTTGGGTGCAATCAAAAGTTCATATTTGTTATTTAACAGAACAATATCGTCAAACCAATAATGCACTAAATGATATTTTAAATGAAATTCGTTCTGGAGCAATTTCTCAAAAAACGATTAGTTTATTAGAATCTAGAATAGAATATTTTGCAGATGAAATAGATACGCAAACCCGTTTATATACGCATAATATGGACGTTGATCGTATTAATAAAGGACAATTAATTAATATAGATTCATCATCTAAAACATTCGAAGCAAAAGTTGCAGGAAATCCAGCTTTAATAGAAGTACTGAAAAAATCTGTTTTAGCAGAAGAGATTTTAGAATTAAAAATTGGAGCAAAAGTAATGTTTGTTCGTAATAATTTTGAAGTAGGTTTTGTAAACGGAACATTAGGAAATGTATCTGGTTATACAGAAAAAGATGAACCTATTATTAGAACATTAGACGGAGAATTTTATGTAGCAAAACCAGAAACTTGGGCAATAGAAGATGAAGGAGGTAAAGCCTTGGCTTCGTTTACACAAGTTCCTTTACGATTAGCTTGGGCAATAACCATTCATAAATCGCAGGGGATGACACTAGATTCAGCATTCATAGATTTATCAAAAGCTTTTGAAAAAGGACAAGGTTATGTTGCGCTTTCTCGTTTAAGAGATTTAAAATCGTTGATGTTACATGGGCTTAATCAAACAGCTTTAGAAATAGATTCTTTGGCAATGAAAGCAGATAAACGTTTCCAAGAATTGTCTACAGAAATAGATAATTTTTTAGATGAAAAAGAGTTACAAGATTCTTGGGCAAGTTTTATTAGATACTCTGGAGGTACGTTAGATAAGAAGCAAATAGCCAAGAATTTAGAGAAAAATAAAAGCAAAGAGAAAGGTCAAAAAAAATCTACTTACGAAATCACTTTAGAATATGTAAAAGATGGCTTATCTTTGGAACAAATTTCAGAGAAAAGAGGTTTAACAACATCGGCGATTGTCGATCATATTGGAAAAATCAAGGAAATTGAACCAGACTTAGATTATTCTAAATTTAAACCAACAGATAAAGTAATTGATAAAGTTCGTTTTGCTTACAGCGAAATAGAATTTGAAGAAAATAGAGTATTAAAACCAATTTTCGATTATTATAATGGAGAAATTGGTTACGAAGACATTAAAAAAGCATTACTATTTATAGATTAATGCTAAAAAAGGTTAATACTTAATTGTCTTAACCAAAAAACATAAGAACAAACACAAAATAACATAAATGAAAATAGCTGTATTTGTTTCCGGAGGAGGAACAAATCTTCAAAATATTATTGATGCAGTTGAAGACGGTACATTACCAAATGTAGAAATATCTATGGTAATGGCAGATAGAGACTGTTATGCAATAGAACGTTCGTTAGATAAAGATATTAGAACGTATGTCTTGGACCGAAAAACTTTTTCGGAAGATGCAGAACATAATTTAGAAGAAGAAGAAATAGATTTAATTGTTTTAGCTGGTTTCTTAACAATTCTTTCATCAGAATTTACAGAAAAATGGGGCTCAAAAATGATTAATATTCATCCATCCTTACTACCAAAATTTGGAGGTAAAGGTATGTATGGAGCAAAAGTGCATAAAGCAGTTTTAGAATCTGGTGACAAAGAATCTGGTGCTAGCGTACATTATGTTACGGCTGGTGTAGACGAAGGACAAATTATTTGTCAAGAATCTTTTGCTATAGAAGAAAATGATGAAGTAGCTGATTTACAAAGAAAGGTGGCTGAGGTAGAAAGTAAAATTTTTATCGAAGCTATAAAACAAATTAGCAAAGCATAATAAAAGAATACCTCGACGTATAAAGCGTCGAGGTATTTTTATTTCAAAGTAATTGTAAAATTACGAAACAACAAATAGGCATTATGCCTCAAACAATAAACTTTAAAAACAAAACATAAAATGCAAAAACAAGCGCTAATCAGTGTTTCGGATAAATCCAATTTATTAGAATTTGCAAAATTCTTAGTTGAACAAGATTATAAAATTTTATCAACAGGAGGAACTTACAAACATTTACAAGATAATGGAATAGCAGTTACAGAAGTAAAAGATGTAACAGGTTTTCCAGAAATATTAGATGGACGTGTAAAATCTTTACATCCAGCTATTCACGGTGGTATTATGGCTCGTCGTGCAGATGAAAATCACATGGCAACAATTGCAGAACATGGTATTAATCCAATCGATATTGTAATCGTGAATTTATATCCTTTCTTCGAAAAGATGAATACAGGACTTTCTGAAGCAGAAATGATAGAATTTATTGACATAGGAGGACCATCTATGTTACGTTCATCTGCTAAGAATTTTTATGATGTAACTGTTGTTACTGATGTTAATGATTACGAAACAGTAATTAATGAAATTCGAGAAAATGGATCAACTTCTATCGAAACACGTAAATTATGTGCTGGTAAAGTTTTCAATTTAACTTCTGCCTATGATGCTGCAATTTCAACTTACTTATTAGGTGAAGACTTTCCGCAATTCTTAGAGTCTTCTTACGAAAAAGTAATGGATTTACGTTACGGTGAAAACCCACATCAAAAAGCTGCATATTATGTAGATAAAACGAAAAATGGAGCAATGAAAGATTTCGAATATTTACAAGGAAAAGAACTTTCTTTTAATAATATTCGCGATATGGATTTAGCTTATAAAGTTGTTTCAGAATTCGAAGAAACAACTTGTTGTGCAGTAAAACACTCAACACCTTGTGGAGTTGCAATTGGTGAAAATGTTTTAGAAGCTTATGAAAAAGCATATGAATGTGATCCAATGTCAATTTTTGGAGGAATCATTGCTTTTAATAGAGAAGTAGATGGAAAAACAGCAGTTGAATTAAATAAAATATTTTTAGAAATTGTAATAGCTCCTTCTTTTACAGAAGATGCTTTAGAAATTTTTAAACAAAAGAAAAATCTACGTATTATTAAAGTAAAAAATCCTGTTTCGGATAAAGTTACTTATGTAAAAGTAGACGGAGGTTTAATTGTACAATCAACAGACAATCAGTTTTCAACAGATTTAAATGTTGTTACAACAACTCAACCTACAGAAAAACAAATGACAGATTTAGTTTTCGCTCAAAAAATTGTAAAATGGGTTAAATCTAATGCAATTGTTGTAGCAACTAATGGTCAAGCTTACGGAATTGGTGGCGGACAAACTAATCGTATTTGGGCGGCACAACAAGCTATTGCTCGTGCAAAAGAAAAAGTAAATGAAGATTTAGTTTTAGCATCAGATGCATTTTTTCCATTCCGAGATGTAGCAGATTATGCAGCAGAAAACGGTATAAAAGCAATTATTCAACCAGGAGGATCTATCAAGGATCAAGAATCTATAGATGCTTGCGATGAATATGGAATACCAATGGTATTTACAGGAATGAGACATTTTATGCACTAAAAACCTTTAATGTGGAAATGAGTTAATGTGATAATTTGGAAATTTTATCTTTCTATTTTCACTTATCACTATTCATTTAAAAATTAAAATTATGAACGAAATAAATAACACAAACCACAAAGCGCTTAGTCGTATTTTAATTATTGGTAGCGGTGGAAGAGAGCATGCAATAGGATGGAAATTTGCTGAAGATTTTAAAGCAAAAGAACAAGATTTAGAATTGTTTTTTATTCCAGGAAATGCAGGTACAGCTCAATTAGGTACAAATGTTTCTATAACATCTATAGAAGGTATGAAAGATTTTGCAAAAGAAAATCAAATCGATTTAACTTTTGTAGGACCAGAAGCTGAATTATCAGTAGGAATTGTAGATACTTTTCAAAAAGAGAATTTAAATGTTTTCGGACCGCATAAAGCAGCAGCGCAATTAGAAGCATCTAAGGCATTTGCAAAAGACTTTATGGATAAATATGGTGTAAAAACAGCAAAATATAAGAATTTTCAAGGACCAATGTTGGCGATTGATTATTTAAAAAAACAAGAATATCCAATTGTTGTAAAAGCTTCTGGTTTAGCAGCAGGAAAAGGAGTTATTATCTGTCAAGATTTTGAAGAAGCTAAACAAGCTGTCTTAGATATTATGGAAGATAAAACTTTTGGTGATGCAGGAAATGAAGTTGTTATCGAAGAATATTTAGAAGGTTTTGAAGCTTCAATTTTATCTTTCTTTAATGGTAAAAAAATTGTTCCATTTGTTTCGGCAAAAGATCATAAAAAAATCGGAGAAGGAGAAACAGGTCTAAATACTGGTGGTATGGGAGTTATAGCTCCAAATCCTTTGTTTACAGACGAGCATTTCAAGTTATTCGAAGAAGAAATTATGGAACCTACAAAATGTGGTTTAATCAAAGAAGGATTAGATTTTGCAGGTGTTATTTTCTTTGGATTAATGATTACTACTAAAGGTGTTTATTTATTAGAATATAACCTAAGAATGGGAGATCCAGAAACGCAAACAACTTTACCATTGTTAGAAAATGATTTATTTGACGTAGTAAACAAAGCGATAAAAGGAGAAAATTTCGAATTAAATTTTAAAAACCAACACGCTTGTTGTGTAGTAATGGTTTCTGGTGGTTATCCAGGTAATTACGAGAAAGGTTATGAAATTAGAGGTTTAGAAAATGTATCTTGTCCTACTTTTATTGCTGGTGCTAATTTAAGTGGCGATAAAATCGTAACTTCTGGTGGACGTGTAATTAATGTTGTTGGATTAGGTGATTCTTTAGAGCAAGCACGAGAAATAGCTTACGAGAACATTACAAAAATTAATTTCGATTACGAATTTTACCGTAAAGATATCGGGATTGTTTAAAAAGTAATCAGAGTAAAAAATCATAAAGAGTTCGATAATATTATCGAACTCTTTTTTTATATTCTAACATTTAGAAAAACATTCATAAATTCTTTGTAGATTAAAGTTCAATTAGAAAGAAGCAGTAAACACTTTTTTTATTCTAAAATTGAATATTTTTGTAAAAATATCTCGCATGCAAATATTAGTTATTGAAGATGATAAACGAATTAGTGATTTTCTAATACAAGGATTAGAAGAAAATAATCACTTAGTTACTTTATGTTTAGATGCAGAAACTGTCTTAGAAAATTACATGAACATTCAGTTCGATTTAATTATTTGTGATATTATGTTGCCTGCAATGGATGGTATTCAATTGGTACAAATACTAAGATTTAAAAAGATTTTCACACCAATTCTAATGTTAAGTGCATTAAATTCTACACAAGATAAAGTGACAGCTTTAGATTATGGTGCTGATGATTATATTACAAAACCTTTTCATTTCGATGAACTATTATCACGTATAAAAGCATTAACAAGACGTAATCAATTTCGTCAACAAGAAACTGTACCCAATAAATTAGTTTTTGATGAATTAGAGATAGATTTAGATCAGTATAAAGTTTTATTAGATGGTGAAGAAATAGAATTATCTCCAAGAGAGTTTAAGTTATTAAATTATCTTGTAGAAAATATGGAAAGAACAGTAACAAGAATTCAAATTTTAAATGCTGTTTGGGGAATAACATTCGATAACCATACCAATGTTGTTGATGTTTATATTTCTTATTTGAGAAATAAAATAGAAAAAAAGAGAAAATTCATTACAACTGTAAAAGGAGTTGGATATATGTTTAAAGCTTAATTTTATGAAGTTAAAACATCGTTTGTCCCTTTATTCTGTTTTTATTTTTAGTGTAGTTGTTCTAATTATATCTGCAATAATTTATTTTTCATTCTCTAACGAAATGGAAAGAAAAGAGCTTCAATCACTAGAAAGTAAAACACTTCTTGCAGCAATTTATTATTTAGAGCAAGATGAATTGCCAGTTTTGGAGCACAACAACATTAAGACTCAACTTCAAAAAAGTATTTCTCGAAATGATATTATGGTAGTTGATAAAAACAACCAAATATTTGGAGGTAAAATGGCAGTTGATGAAAATATCTCGAAAAAATTCATTGATAATATTCGACTAACGAAAAGCGATTTCTTTGTAACGAAAACTTATTTTTATAGAGGTCTTTATTATGAAGATAATCAAGGAAACTTTGTTGTAATTACAAGAGAATCTAAACAAGAATTTAATGAACGAGCACAGTCTTTATTACATATTTTAATTTCAGTTTTTCTAATAGGTTTACTAATTATCTACGTTTTTTCTAATTATTTAGGGTATTTAGCTTACGAGCCAATTATTAAAATTATAGACCAGATAAAAGAACGAGATAGTAAAAACTTTACTCAACCTTTGGTTCTAAAAAAATCGTATACAGAAATAGAAGATTTAATTATTAATTACAATCATTTTATTGATAGAATTTCTCAAACATTTACTGTTCAGAAAAATTTTATAGATTATGTTTCACATGAATTAAGAACTCCAATTACTGCTTTATTAGGAACTTTAGAAGTTACAAAACAAAAAAAACGTACCGAAGAAGAATACCAAGAAGTTATTAATCAATTACAACAATACACGAACGATTTACAAGAAACATTAGACCAAATGATGTTGCTTTCTGGCGCTAAGACAAGTTTCGAATTTGAATCTATTAGAATAGATGAGGTTGTTTGGCAAGTAATAGAAAACGCAATTTTGTATCATCAGGCAAAAATTAATGTTGACATTAAAGTTGAAAATACTAATCTTTTATCCATAGAAGGGAACGAAAAATTATTAGAATTAGCTTTTAATAATTTAGTGAGTAATGCAATAAAATATTCAGACAATAAGCCAATTCACATTCAGTTTCTAGAAGTAGATAATCGCTTAGAAATTCAAATTGTCGATCAAGGAATAGGAATTTTAGAAGAAGATTTAGTTAAAATAAAACAGAATTTCTTTCGAGGGAGAAATACTCAGAAATACCAAGGAAAAGGAGTCGGTTTATCTATGGCAAATGTAATATTAGTACTTCATCAAATTCAATTAGAAATTTCTCAGAATAAGCCAGAAGGTACTGTCATTAGACTAATTCTTTAATTTTTTTATTTCGTCTCCACATACTCTTTTGTCACAGACTTTGTATCAAGAAAAAAATGAAATTATATTAAAATTTTTGCATATTTCTACAAAAAAATATACCACTCTAATCTAATTCTAATCTACTTCAAAAGTTTTCTTAATGTTGCGCAACTAATTTTGCTTTTCATAAAATCAAACTATTGTGAAATCATATTATTTTGCTTTACTACCAGTGATCATTTGTGCTCAAATACAAGCACAGAATGTAACATTAGAAAATCTAGAAGCTGCCTTTTTAGAGAAGAATTACCAATTAATTGCCAATAAATTTAATGTCGATAAAATCGATGCAGAAATTGTTCAAGAAAAATTGTGGAATAATCCTACGTTAAGTATTTCTGAGGTTAATCTTTGGAAAACATATAATGTGGAAGAGCAGCCCTATTTGTTAGGAAGATATGGTAAAAATCAACAGATTTCTATAGATATTGATCAATTAGTAGAGACAGCAGGAAAACGCAAAAAGAGAGTTGTAATAAAAGAACTCGAAAAAAATAGTGCGTTGTTTGATTATGAAGAGTTAATGCGCGAATTGAAAAAAGAATTGCGACAAACTTACTTTTCATTAGGAAAAATGAACGAAGAAAAAATTGCTTTAGATAATAGTATCGAATTATTTACGCAATTAACTACACAATATAAAAAACAAGCAGATTTAAAAAATGTACCGAAAGCAGATTTTTATCGCTTGCAAACAGAATTAATTTCTGTTCAGAAAGATAGAATAGAATTAGAAAAAAATGAGATTGAAGAGTTAACAAAACTTCGTGTTCTTACTCAAAATCCTAATTTAGAAATAACAGAAATAGATTTTTCGCCATTTAAAGAACATTCAAAATCAATTCCTTTAAATATTAAAGAATTAGCTCAAAATCAGAATATTGGATTAAAACGTCAAGTAAACGAAATCAACTTAGCAGAGAAACAATTGGTTTTAGAGAAAGCACAACGTGTTCCAGATTTAACTTTTCAATTTGGTTATGATAGAGGAGGTAATATCATGCGAGATTTTGTTGGTCTTGGTGTTAGTTTAGATTTACCAATTTTTAATACAAACAAAGGGAATATAAAATCTGCACAATTGTCTGTTGCTCAACAGCAAGTTAACCATGACGGAATTATTTATGAATTAAATAGTACAATTGATGGATTGCAAAATCAATTAAATCAATTAGATAAAACTTTAGTTCAATGGAAAGATTTAAATACAGAAGATCAATTAAAAATGATTGAAAATTATAAAAAACACCTACAAAGTAAACAAGTTACAATGTTAGAGTTTATAGATTTTACACAAGCGTATAGAGAATCTCAACAGGCTTATTTAGAGCTATTAGAAACATACCAAAATACATTCGAAGAATTAAATTATATCGTAGGCCAAGATTTTTAAAAAAATGAAGAAAATAATCTATTTTTTAGCAACTATTTCTTTCGTTTTGAGTAGTTGTTCATCAAAACAAAAAGAAGAAGTGAACGAACAAGAAGAAGCAAAATTTTGTTTAAATGATCAACTTAAAAAAACAACAGGAATAGAACCAGTAAGAGAGCAACCTGTTCATGAACAGTTAACTTTATCTGGAAAAGTTGAATATAATGAGAATGATTTAGTTGCTTTTAAAAGTTTACTACAAGGAACTGTAGATAAAGTAAATTTTGAGTTAGGAGATTATGTGAAGCAAGGTCAAGTTTTAGCTGTTGTAAGATCTAATGATGTAATTGATTTGATGCAACAAAAACGTTCTTATCAAAATCAGGCAGATTTGGCACAGAAACAAATCAAAACTAAAAGAGAATTAGTAAATGATGGTTTAGCTTCTCAACAAGAAGTAACAGAAATTGAGCATGAATTACAATCTGCAAGAATTGAAGTAGAAAAAATAAACTCAACATTAAGAATGTATCGTGCGGTTGGAAATGGTCAATTTCAGATTATTGCACCTAAAAACGGTTATATCGTTCAGAAAAATATAAGTGCTGGTCAATCTATAACGGCAGACGATTCGGAAAATTTATTCTCAATTTCAAACTTGAATCAAGTTTGGGTAATGGTAAATATCTACGCAAACAATTTACAATATGTAAAGAAAGGAGATGTGGTAAAAGTTCGTACAATGGCCTATCCAGATAAAATTTACAGCGGTACAATAGATAGAATAGATAATGTTTTTGATGAAAATGAACATGTATTAAAAGCAAGAGTTGTTTTAGAAAATCAAGATTTAAACCTTATTCCAGGTTTAAGTGCAGACATTATTATCGATAAGAAAAATATTTTAAGAAACGCATATGCAATTCCAAACAAAGCAAAAATATTTGAAAACAATAAAGAATATGTTGTGGTATATAAAGATGATTGTAAAATGGAAATTCGTAAAATAACAACAATTGGTCAAAATGAAGAATACACTTTTGTAGATGAAAAATTTGCTCCAAACGATAAAGTTATTACGAATAATGCATTACTTATCTATGCAGAATTAAACAAATAAATTCATGAAAAAGTTAGTTCAAGCAGTCGTAACATTTTCGTTACGCAATACAACCTTTGTTTTATTTGGAGTTCTCGTATTGCTTTTTGCAGGAATTTATTCCTTAAAACATACTGCTATAGAGGCTTTTCCAGATGTAACAAACACCAGAGCCAGAATTATTACTCAATGGCCAGGAAGAAGTGCTGAAGAAATGGAAAAATTGGTAACCTTACCAATTTCTAAAGTAATGAATAGTATTCCGCATAAATCAAACATACGTTCTATTTCATTATTTGGTTTATCAGTTGTTACCGTTCAATTTGAAGACGGTGTAGACGACTTTTATGCGCAACAATATGTTTCTAATAAATTAAATGGGGTCGATTTACCAGAAGGTGCAGATGCTGATATAGAACCACCATCAGGAGCTACTGGAGAAATTTTTAGATATGTTATAAAAAGTGATTTACCTATAAAAGAAGTAACAGCTATACAAGACTGGGTGATAGAAAGAGAATTGCTTTCTGTTCCTGGCGTAGCAGATATTGTCAGTTTTGGTGGAGAAGAAAAAACATATGAAATTAAAATTAATCCGACAGAATTAAAGAATTATGATTTATCGCCATTAGATGTTTATGAAGCGGTTTCAAAGTCAAATATAAATGTTGGTGGAGATATCATTCAACAAGGCGATCAAGCTTATGTAGTTCGTGGAGTAGGATTATTAGATAAGATTGAAGATATTGGGAATATTACAATTAAATTAAATGGATCAACTCCAATTTTAATTAAAAATGTCGCAGATGTAGAAATCTCAAACAAACCTCGTTTAGGGCAAGTAGGATACAATAATGAAGATGATTTAGTAGAAGGAATTGTTATTATGCTTCGCGGAGAAAATCCTTCGGAAGTTATTGGTAATCTGAAAGCTAAAATAGAAGAATTAAATACGAGAACTTTACCATCTAATGTAAAGATTGAAACCGTAATTGATAGAACAAAATTAGTAGATAACACTGTACATACAGTTTCTAAAAATATTATTGAAGGAGTTTTATTAGTTTCTTTGATTGTTTTTGTGTTTTTGTATAACTGGAAGTCTACAGTAATTGTAGCATCAGTTATTCCATTATCTTTCCTTTTCGCAATTATAATGTTAAAAATTCAGGGTTTACCAGCAAATTTAATTTCCATGGGATCATTAGATTTTGGTTTACTTTTAGAAGGAACATTAGTTATTGTAGAAACAGTATTTGTTGCTTTAGCGACAATGCAACATAGAGTGGGAGCAGAACGTTTTGCGAAAATGAGCAAAATGGGAGTTATAAAGAAAAGTGCAGGAAGTGTAGCATCTTATATTTTCTTTGCATTAATCATCTTGATTGTAGCATTATTACCTATTTTCTCTTTTCAGAAAGTAGAAGGTAAAATGTTTACACCATTGGCGTTTACATTAGGATATGCGCTTTTAGGATCTTTGATATTAAGTTTAACTTACGTTCCAGCAATGTGTAAATTGTTATTTACAAAGAACATTGACGAAAAGGAAAATTTTGTTACACGATTTTTTCAAAAAACAATATTTGGAATGCATGATTTAGCATTTCGTTATAAAAAGCTAACAATAGGTTTATTTTTAGGATTATTAGCGATTTGTATGTTTAAGTTTTCACATTATGGGTCAGAATTCTTACCAAAGTTAAACGAAGGAGCAATCTATATCCGTGCTACTTTACCGAATAGTGTTAATCTCCAAGAATCAACTCGATTAACGAAAGAGATGAAAAAGTTGATGCAGAAAGACAATGACGAAATTGATTTTATTTTAACACAAACAGGTAGACCGAATGATGGAACTGATCCTACTGGATTTTTTAACATAGAATTCAACATTCAATTAAAAGATGCAAAAGATTGGAAAAGAAAAGTATCAAAAGAAGATATTGTTCAAGAGTTACGTGAAAAGTTAGAACATTATCCTGGAATAACATTTGGTTTCTCTCAACCAATTCAAGATAATGTAGAAGAATATGTTGCAGGGGTAAAGAGTTCTTTAGTTATAAAAATATTTGGAGAAGATTTATATGATCTCGAAAAATATGCAAATAAAGTTGGTACAGCTATTAAAAAAGTAGATGGGGTTACAGATGTTAATGTGTTTAAAAATATTGGTTTACCAGAATTAAGAATTCAGTTGAGTGATACTAAAATGGCTAAATATGGTATTAGTACAGCAGATGTACAAGCTGTTATTGAAATGACTATAGGTGGACAAGCAGCTACAAAATTTTATGAAGATGATCGCCAGTTTGATGTAATTTTAAGGTTTCAACAAACATACAGAGATACGCCAGAAAAAATTGGAAATATTTTAATTCCTACAAGTAACGGACATAACGTTCCTTTACAAGAAGTTGCTGATATTGGTTACCAAACTGGACCAGCATTTATCTATAGAGAAGGAAATAGTAGATACATTGGTATTGGTTTCAGTATAGAAGGACGTGACTTAGGAAGTACAATAGAAGAAGCGAAGAAAGTAGTTGAAAAAGAAGTTAAATTACCAAAAGGAAATTATATGGAATGGGCAGGAGAATTTGAAAGTAAAGAACGTGCCGCAAAACAGTTAATGTTAGTTGTTCCTATTTCTTTAGTTTTAATTTTGATTTTACTTTATACAAACTTTGGGAACTTTAAAGACACAGCAATTGCAGCCCTTACTTTACCTTTTGCTTTTATTGGAGGTTTTTTATCTCTTTGGGTAACAGGTACAATTTTCGGAATATCTGCGGGAATTGGTTTTATTATTCTTTTTGGAGTTGCTACGATTGATGGTATTGTGTTAATTGGTGTAATTAGAGAGAATTTAAAATATAAAATGCCACTAAGAGAATCAATTGTTTCTGGTGTAAAAAGTAGAATACGACCTGTTGTAATGATTGCTTTAATGGGATCCATGGGATTATTGCCAGCGGCATTATCTACAGGAATGGGCTCTGAAATCCAGAAGCCTTTAGCAATTATGATTGTAGGTGGACTTATTATTTGTTTAATATTATCCTTCACTATTTTACCAGTTGTGTTTTATTACGCTTATAGAAAAACAGAAAAATAACCTATATTAAATATCTTTTAAGTAAAACAGTAATAGCAAAATTTAGTTATTGCTGTTTTTTTTTTTAAATAATTATTTTAAGATGTTATAAATCAATTTATTATATTTGTAACAATAAACCGTTAAAATTACCATTTAATTACCGATTATGTGTTTTAATTACATAATCTTAGACCTTTTTTCAAATTATTATTCGAAATAAATTTAAAGTTATGAGATAAAAAATATAGCCTAATACCAAATACCAACTAACCAACAACCAACCTTATGAATAAATCCATTATGGAAAATTATACTAAACTTAGTTTAGTACCAATTCTTCCACCATTATTTTTGCTACTTTCAATTGTAGTTTATCTTTATACAAAAGATGCTTTAAATATTGAAAACTATATAGGAATACAAAAAGGAAGCTTCTTTTATATTAATCATGTATTAGGACAGTTTCCGATGCTTCAATATAATTTGACACAATTTGGAGATGCCTTTGTATTTCTTTCACTTTTAACAGTCTTTATTATTCATGCACCCAAAATTTGGGAAGCTTTAGTTTGTGCCTCTTTAGTTTCAGTTGTTTTTTGTAGTCTTTTCAAAAAATTATTTTCAGTACCGCGGCCAGCAGTAATACTTGACCATAATAGTTTTGTTATTGTAGGAAAAACATTGTTAGGTCATAATAGTTTGCCATCTGGTCATTCTATGACAGTTTTTACGATTCTTACTATTTTATTATTTGCCTTTATGCCCTCTAAAAAATCTAAACAAATAATCTGGACAATCTCTGTTCTTATGATCGGATTAGTGTTAGTTTTTACTAGAGTAGGCGTAGGTGCGCATTATCCTTTAGATGTTCTTGCTGGAAGTATAATTGGTTATATATCTGGACTTTTAGGCATATTTATTTGTAGAAAATATAGTTTATGTCAATGGATTGGTAACAAGAAAATTTATCCTTTTTTTATTTTGTTATTTACAGTAAGTATCGTTCTTTTAATCAATAAAATTCTGAAAGAAAATTTAGTTATTTACTACTTTCCTTTGGTTATATTATTTATTACAATTTATTTAATGATAAAAGTTTATGTTAGAAAAAGATTTTAAACTATTTCACTTCGGATTAATTATTAGTGTTCTTAATTTTTTATTGTTTCATTTTCCATTTTTTGGATTTGTAGCCAATCATATCGATGTAGATTATAAAAGTTTCAATGGAATATTATTAATCATTAGCCTTGTAATTGCAATGTTGGTAGCAAACTTCTTTGTTATCTATCTGTTTTTTTATTTATCACGAAGATGTAGCAAGGTTCTTTTTACCTTATTTTTTCTTATAAATTCTATTGCACTTTATTTTGTTACGACTTACAGTGTTATCATAGACGAAAGTATGATAAGCAATGTTTTTAATACAAAGTATGAAGAAGCAAGTAGCTTTTTTTCGCTTAAGTTTTTAGTATACATTCTTTTTCTTGGTATTGTCCCTAGCATTTTTATCATAAAAGCTAAGATTATAAAACCCACTTTCAAGCGATTTTCAATTACTTCTTCAGTTAGTTTATTAATCTTAATTGTTTTAGTTTTTGCCAATGCGAGTAATTGGTTATGGATTGATAAGAATTCAAAAACATTAGGAGGATTAGCCATGCCTTGGTCATATTCTGTGAATACATCATTATATTTTATTCACGAAAAGCAAAGAAATGCGAAAGAGGTTCTTTTACCAACAGCAAAGATTACCGACAATGAAAAATCAGTTGTGGTATTAGTAATAGGAGAATCTGCAAGAAGTGCAAATTTCTCTTTATATGGTTATAAAAAAGATACGAATCCATTATTATCTAAGGTAGAAAATCTGCATCATTTTAAAGCCAATTCTTGCGCAACTTACACAACAGCAGGAGTAAAGTGTATTTTAGAACATACAAGTAGCAATGAACTCTATGAGATTTTACCGAATTATTTATATCGTAATAATGTAGAAGTAATTTGGCGTACAACAAATTGGGGCGAGCCACCCGTTCACATAAAGAAGTATGAAACTAGAGATTATTTACGTCCAAAATGTGAGGGAGAAGATTGTGATTATGATGGAGTACTATTAAGTGGATTAAAAGAAGAAATAGAGGCTAGTAAGAAAAATAAGATATTGGTTATTTTACATACCAGTATAAGTCATGGCCCAACTTATAGTAAGAAATATCCACCAATATTTGAGAAGTTTAAACCTGTTTGTAACAGTGTAGACTTAGGAAAATGTACACCAACAGAATTAATGAATGCGTACGACAACACAATAGTTTACACAGATTACATTTTAAATAGGATTATAAAAGATTTGAAGGATTTGAAAGAGTACAATAGTACGATGCTTTTTGTATCTGACCATGGAGAATCTTTAGGCGAGAAGAATTTATATATGCACGGTGTTCCGAAGAGTTTAGCACCTAAGCAGCAATATGAGATTCCATTTATAGTTTGGGTGTCTGATAAAGACAAGCAATTAAAACCAGCTAATAACACAATTCTATCACAAAATAATGTCTTTCATAGTGTGCTTAATTTTCTATCCATAGATAGTTCTATTTACGATGAAAACATGAATATATTTAAGAAGTAAATTTTATAAATAAAAAATATAAGTCCAAGAATTAAACATTACTTCTTGGACTTTTTTTATCTAATATTTTATACTAAAAAACTAAAGTTTCATGATGTTTCTAACGTTATAGCTTACACTTTAAAATCTATTTTTAATTAAATACTTACTATTATTTAAAATGATTATAATGTAATAAATTATTAATTTTATGAAATTATATTTAAAAAAATAATATATTAGATAAAATATTTATATGTTTTATGTGTAAATATTGAATGTTTAGTAATTTGATAAAAATATTTTTATGCCGATGTTAGAGAATTTTGGATTATATCAACCCGAGTTTGAATTTGATTCTTGCGGAGTTGGTTTTGTGGCAAATATGAAAGGAGTAAAAAGTTTTAAAATAGTAAGCGATGCCATTACAATGTTAGAAAATATGGAGCATCGTGGAGCAACTGGTTACGAAAGTAATACTGGAGACGGAGCAGGAATTCAAATTCAAATTCCGCACGAATTATTATTTGATGAAGCTTTAACTTATGGAATAGATTTACCAGATCCAGGATTTTATGGCGTAGGAATGCTATTTTTTTCTCAGAACAATTTTATTAGAGAAGAATGCAAAGAAATTATTCAACAGTCGGCAGATAAGTTGAATTTGAAAATATTAGGTTATAGACCACTTCCTGTAAATAATCTTGATTTAGGAGACTTAGCAAAAAGTGTAGAACCAGTAATGGAAATGCTTTTCATAGAAAGACCTTATGATGTAGAAACAGAAAAAGACTTTGAGAAAAAGCTTTTTGTGTTTAAAAATTACATCTCACACCAAGTAACAAGTGTTACAAATAATGATCCAATTGGTTTTTATTCAGCTTCATTTTCTTGTAAAAAAGTTATTTATAAAGGACAACTTCGCTCGGTTCAAGTTCGTGATTATTTTAAAGATTTAACAGATCCTAGAACACGTTCTGCTTTTGGAATGGTTCATTCTAGGTTTGCAACCAATACATCTCCTACTTGGAGCCTTGCCCAACCATTTCGTTTTATTGCACATAATGGTGAAATTAATACAATTGGTGGAAATTTAAATTGGTTAAAATCATCAGAAAAGACATTTAAAAGTCAGTTTTTTACTCCTCAAGAAATGGATATGATTCTTCCTCTAACAAAAGCGGGACAATCAGATTCTTCTTATTTAGATAATATGGTAGAAATGCTTTATCATTCTGGGAGAACATTACCACATGTAATGATGATGTTGATTCCTGAGGCTTGGGATGGAAATACACAAATGGAGAAGTACAAGAAAGATTTTTATGAGTTTCACGCTTGTATGATGGAGCCTTGGGATGGTCCTGCTTCTATTTCTTTTACAGATGGTGAAATGATTGGTGCAACTTTAGATAGAAATGGGCTACGCCCATCAAGATACTGTATTACATCAGATGATATTGTCATAATGGCTTCAGAGTCTGGTGCTCTTCCTGTTGATCCTTCAAAGGTAATAGAAAGAGGAAGACTTCAACCTGGTAAAATGTTCCTTGTAGATATGAAAAAAGGTCGAGTAATTAGTGATGAAGAACTTAAAAAAGAAATTTGTTCGTCTAAGCCATACAGAGATTGGTTAGATAATATGAACATTAATATAAAGGAGTTACCAAGACCAAGAATCCGATTTAATAAATTACAAACAGAAGATATTTTTAAATATCAAAAGGCATTTGGTTACACAAGAGAAGATCTAAGTGTTTTAATTAAAGAAATGGCAGCTGGTGGTAAAGAGCCTGTTGGTTCTATGGGATTTGATGCTCCTTTAGCTGTTTTAAGTGAAAAGCCACAACATTTAAGTTATTACTTTAAACAATTATTCGCGCAAGTAACTAATCCACCAATAGATCCAATTAGAGAGCGATTGGTAATGTCTTTAACAACGATTATTGGAGGAAATGGAAATCTTTTAGAAGAAGATAAAAACTTCGCACATTCTATTAAATTAGAGAATCCTATTTTAAGTAATGAGCAATTAGAAAAACTACGAAGTGTTGACACAGGAAAATTTCAATCTAAAACAATTTATACTTATTTTAAAACAGATGTAAAAGAAGGAAGTTTTAAAAAAGCAATAGATCGAATTTGCCGTTATGCAATGGATGCAGTTGATGATGGTTTTGAAGTTATCGTTCTTTCAGATCGATCTATTGATTCTCAACATGCTGCAATTCCTTCTTTACTTGCTTGCTCAGCCGTTCATCATCATTTAATAAGAAAAGGAGTTCGAAAAAAAATTGGTATTGTAATGGAAGTGGGAGATGTTTGGGAAATACATCACTTTGCAACACTTTTAGGATATGGTGCAACTGCAATTAATCCTTATTTAGCTCTAGCTTCTATTCGTCAAATGTTTAATGAAGGTGAGTTTGGAGAACAGGATAATTTAGAACAATTAAAATACAATTATAAAAAAGCTGTTGGTGATGGCTTATTAAAAATATTCTCGAAAATGGGAATATCTACATTACAATCCTATCACGGAGCGCAGATTTTTGAAATTATTGGATTAAATAAATTGGTTGTGAATACTTGTTTTTCAGGATCAGTTTCAAGAATAGAAGGAATAGGGTTTGATGAAATAGCGAAAGAAGCCTTATCTAAACACTTAAAAGCATTTGGTAGAGAGGATGAAAAATTATTAGATGCTGGAGGAATTTATCAATGGAAAAAAGACAATGAGTATCATCAATATAATCCTCAATCTATTCATTTACTGCAACAAGCAACTTGGAATAATAAATATGATGTCTTTAAAAAATATTCTCGTGTAATTAATCAAGTATCAGAGAATGCAACATCATTACGAGGATTATTGGATTTTAGAAATGATAGAGAAGCTATTTCCATAGATGAGGTAGAATCTATTGAAAATATATTAAAACGCTTCGCAACAGGAGCAATGTCTTTTGGTTCTATTTCATGGGAAGCCCATACAACACTTGCTATTGCAATGAATAGAATTGGTGCAAAAAGCAATACTGGAGAAGGTGGAGAAGATGAGAAAAGATATCAACTAAAAGAAAACGGTGACAACATGAGGTCTGCTGTAAAGCAAGTTGCCTCTGGAAGATTTGGTGTCACAGCTCGTTATTTAGCCGAAGCGGATGAAATTCAGATTAAAATGGCACAAGGTGCAAAACCAGGAGAAGGAGGTCAGTTATCTGGTGATAAAGTCGATAGTTGGATTGGTAGAATGCGTCATTCAACGCCAGGAGTTGGATTAATTTCTCCGCCTCCACACCACGATATTTATTCGATAGAAGATTTGGCGCAACTTATTTTTGATCTTAAAAATGCTAATCGCCATGCTCGTATTTCAGTAAAGTTAGTTTCTAAAGCTGGTGTTGGAACAATAGCTTCTGGTGTAGCAAAAGCAAAAGCAGATCACATTCTTATTTCTGGATATGATGGTGGAACTGGAGCATCACCATTAGGTTCTATTCGACACACAGGATTACCATGGGAATTAGGAATAGTAGAAACTCATCAAACATTAATTAAAAATAAACTACGCCAACGTGTAAGATTACAAGTTGATGGTCAGTTAAAAACAGGACGAGATATCGTAATGGCTACTTTATTAGGAGCAGAAGAATGGGGTATCGGAACATCTGCTTTGGTGGTTGAAGGTTGTATTTTAATGAGAAAATGTCATCTTAATACCTGTCCAGTAGGTGTAGCGACACAAGATGAAAATTTACGTAAAAAGTTTACAGGAAAAGCCGAACATTTAGTGAATTATTTTACATTTTTAGCAATGGAAGTACGCGAATTAATGGCGAGTTTAGGTTTTAGAACAGTAGATGAAATGGTTGGTCAGTCTCAATGTTTAGAACAAAAATCGAATATAAATTTCTGGAAACATAAACATATCAATTTAGAACCTTTGTTATATAAGGTAAAAACAGATTTACCCATAATTAAAGACGAGGAGCAAGATCACGGAATTAATGATTCGCTTTCTTGGGAAATGTTAGCTATAGCAAATGATGCAATTAAAAATAACAGTTCAATAGAATCTTGTTTATCAATTAAAAATACTGATCGAACTGTTGGAACAATTCTTTCGCACGAAGTAACTAAAATTTATCATTCAAAAGGAATGAAAGATGATGCGTTAAAATTCCATTTTAAAGGAACTGCTGGTCAAAGTTTTGGAGCTTTTTGTAATAAAGGAATTACTCTTTCTTTAGAAGGTGATGCAAACGATTATTTTGGGAAAGGTCTTTCTGGTGCTAAGTTGGCAGTTTTTCCAGATAAGAATTCTATTATTAATGCAAATGAAAATAGTATTATAGGAAATGTAGCAATGTATGGAGCCACTTCTGGAAAAGTTTTTATTAACGGAATGGCAGGCGAAAGATTTGCTGTGAGAAACTCTGGAGCAACAGCAGTTGTTGAAGGAATTGGTGATCATGGATGTGAGTATATGACAGGAGGAGTTGTGGTTGTTTTAGGTGATGTCGGAAGAAATTTTGGAGCTGGAATGAGTGGAGGAATTGCTTATATATGGGATATTAATCAATCACTAGAGAAAAATTTTAATAGAGATATGGCAAATCTAGAATCATTAACAGATGATGATAAAAAATTGATATTTCAATTAATAAAAGAACATTATTTAATTACAACTAGTTCGTTAGCAAAATATCTTTTAGAAGATTGGGAAATAAATTTTAAATTCTTTACAAAAGTTTATCCAAGAGAGTATAAAAAAGCAATTGAAAAACAAATTAAAACAACGAAGTAATGGGAAAGGCAGATGGATTTTTAATGTATAAAAGAGAAGTTCCTACTAAAATAAATGTTGAAGAACGTGTAAAGAATTATAAAGAGTTTATACATAAACCAACAGATAAAGTTTTAAATGAACAGTCTGCTCGTTGTATGGATTGTGGTATACCATTTTGTCAAAGTGGTTGTCCACTTGGAAATGTAATTCCAGAATTTAACGAAGCAGTCTATAAAAAACAGTGGGAGAAAGCCTATGATATCTTAGTTTCTACCAATAATTTTCCAGAGTTTACAGGGAGAATTTGTCCTGCTCCATGTGAAGGAGCTTGTGTGTTAGGAATTAATAATCTTCCGGTAACAATAGAAGAAATTGAAAAAAATATTATAGAAATCGCTTTTGAACAAGGTTTTGCAAAGCCTAAAATTCCTTATTTAAGAACAGATAAAAAAATTGCAGTTATAGGTTCTGGTCCAGCAGGATTAGCAGCGGCTTACCAACTTAATCAAAAAGGTCATTATGTAACAGTTTTTGAAAGAGATTCGGAAATAGGAGGATTACTTCGTTTTGGTATTCCAGATTTCAAATTAGAAAAAAATATTATTGAAAGAAGAAAAAATTGGATGCAAGAAGAAGGTATTCGATTTATAACAAGTTGTAACGTTGGTGTAGACTATTCTGTAGAAGAATTAAATCGAAATTTTGATGCAATTGTATTGGCATTAGGAAGTACAATTCCCAGAGAATTAAGTATTCCAGGTAAAGATGCAGATGGTGTATATTATGCAATGGATTTTCTTACTCAATCTAATAAAAAAGTAAGCGAAATTCCTTTTTCTGAAGAAGAAATTAATGTAAAAGAGAAAAAAGTAATTGTAATTGGTGGAGGAGATACCGCTTCAGATTGTATTGGAACATCTAATCGTCAAGGGGCAGATATAATTTATCAGATTTATTATAAACCAATTTTACCAACGAAAAGAGATGAAACGATGCCTTGGCCAACTTTTCCAATGACTTTACAAATTACTTCTTCTCATGAAGAAGGTTGTATAAGAAAATGGGCAGTTAATTCGAGGGAGTTTATAAAAGATGAGAATGGTAAATTAATCGGATTAAAACTCGTTGAGGTTGAATGGGCAAAAGATGAAGATAATGGAAATTGGTCGTCGTACATCGAAAAACCAAATTCTGAATTTATTATTGAATGTGATATTGCATTTATTGCTTTAGGATATAAACATGTACAGCAAAAAGGATTGGTAGAGTATTTAGATGTTAATTTAGATCCGAAAGGAAATCTTATCGGTAATGATACAGAATATAAAACGAATCAGCAAAAAGTTTTTTCGTGTGGAGATGCACGAAGAGGGCAAAGTTTAGTTGTTTGGGCAATTCAGGAGGGAAGACAATGTGCTGAAAAAGTACATGAGTTTTTAGCAAATTGAATTAAGAATTAAGTTACACCTTAAATACTTAAATACTTAAATACTTAAATACTTAAATACTTTGCAAGAGATGTTAAACTAAAAATAATCTATAATTTCTTAAATTCCAAGAACAATAACAAATTGTTTTATGCCACTTTTTTGTTTATAAAATAAATAACCTTTGTGTGCTTCTATAATTGTTTTAGATAACGTTAATCCAATTCCAGCACCATTTTTACGAGTGGTATAAAAAGGAAGGAATATTTTTGAAACGATGGTTTCATCAATTAAATTTCCTGAATCGTGAACAATAATTTGTAACCTATTTTCCGATTGTATTGTGCTTATCTCAATTAATCTTTTAGAAGAATTTTCGACAGAATAAATGGCATTTTTTATAAGATTAATAAAAACCTGTTCCAATTGTATTCGATCTACATTAACCTTAATTTCAGATGAAACAGAGGAAATGAAGTTGATATTTTTTTCTATAAACTCATTTCGAAAAGATTGTTGAATCGCTTGTATAATCTCATCCAAATTATGAATAGATTTTATAGGACTTGGTAACATTGTAAGTTGTCTGTACTGATCTATAAACGTTTGTAAATGATGACTTCTATTCATAATTGTATCCAAGCTCAATTTAATATCTTCATAATCTTGTTTGTCTAATTCATCGCTTTCAAAATACATTTTTGTTGTATTGGCAAGTGAATAAATTGGCGTTAAAGAATTAATGATTTCATGTGCAATCACTTTCATAATATTCATCCAAGCCTCTTTTTCTGTAACATCTATTACTCTTTGTATAGAGTCTAGAAAGATAACATCATATTCTTCATTTGTAATCTGAGTTTTAGAATTCTGAATAACATATGTTTGACGTTCTTCACCATTTATCTGAATATCAATTGTAGTTTTTATTTCTTCAAATTGTCTTTCTTTTAATGCATTTGTAAATTGAGGAATAAACTTTTTTAAGTAATTCCAAGAACTAAGTTGTGGAATATTAAACATATCTTGAAAATGTTTATTCATAAAAATAATCTTACGATCATTTTCTTCTTTTTTCAGAATTAAAAATCCAGAAGATACCGCATTTAATAACTGATGATATAAGATTTCTTTAGATGAATTAAACGTATGTTCATCTTTTATTTTTTGATATAATTTTACAGTTGCATTCTCTTTTTTAAATTGGTTTTGAGAGATGTTTAAACTAAAATCATCGTATAACAAAGCATGAATAATTTTTTGATTTTGAGAGATATGTTTTTGAATAAATAAGATAGTCTCAATAAGAATTATAAGTGTAATAATAAGAGAAAGTGTAATAGAAAAAGGATATTTTTTTAAAATAAAAAATGCAATCAAAAACAATAAAATTGTAATAATTAATATTCTTAATGCCAGAGAAATATTGAAATTGAGTTTTTTCATACCTTTAATTTTGAATATTATATTTTTCTAATTTTCTGTATAAAGAAGCACGAGAAATTCCTAAATCTTCTGCTGTTTTTGTAATATTCCCATCAAAGAAAAGCAAGCGTTCTACTATTTTCTGTTTTTCTATTTCGTTTAAATTATTTGTATTTCTTGAATGAGTTGAAGGAAGAAAATAATCAAACCCCAGATTCTCTAAAGTAATCTCGTCGTTCTCTGCTAAAATAATTGCACGTTCTACACGGTTTTGTAATTCACGAATATTTCCGTTCCATTCATATTGTTGTAATTGATTAAGAATTTCTTCATTTATATTCGGAATATCCATTTCGTAGTTATTGGCATAAATTTCCATAAAGTAATGTATAAGAGGAATAATATCTTCTTTTCTCTCTTTTAAATTCGGCATTTTTACAGAAATCGCATTAATACGGTAATACAAATCTTCTCTAAAAAGTCCTTGCTCAACAGCTTTTTCTAAATTCGTGTTAGTAGCAGTAATTAATCTAAAATCTACTTTACGAGATTTACTTTCACCTAATCGAATAATTTCTTTATTCTGAATAACCTGAAGGAGTTTTGCTTGTAGATGTAAGGGAATATTTCCTATTTCATCAAGAAAAATTGTTCCTCCATTTGCAGCTTCAAAACGACCAATTGTATCTTGTTTGGCATCTGTAAAAGCACCTTTTGCATATCCAAATAATTCACTTTCGAATAAGTTTTCGTTAAGTGCACCCAAATCAACATGTATAAACTGTTCTGCTTCTCGATTAGAATTTTCGTGTATAGATTTTGCTAAAGCAGATTTTCCCGTTCCATTTTCACCCAAAATTAAAACGGTGGCATCTGTCTTAGCGACTCTATTTGTCATTTTGTAAACTTTCTCTATTGCATAAGAAGAACCAATAAAAAGAGATTTTTCTTTACTTTCTACAATCTGTTTTACTTTTCTATGTTGTTTAATTGCATCTTTTATTAAATCAATTAATTTTTGATTATCCCATGGTTTCAGTAAATAATCAATAGCACCTAGTTTTAAACTTTCTACAGCAGTTTCTACGCTTCCATAAGATGTCATTAAAATAACTTTTGTCTTGGGCTTTAATACAAGAATCTCTTTTAACCAGAAAACACCTTCTTTACCATCTTCATAACCAGTTCTAAAATTCATATCCATTAAAACAACATCTATTTCATTTTCTAATAGAATTTCTGGAATATTTTTAGGGTTAGAACATGTTATAATTGTTTCAAAAAGTCTTTTCAAAAGTAATTTACCAGCGATTAAAATCTCTTCCTGATCGTCAATTATTAGAATTGTAGCCTGTGTTTTTTTCATTTTAGTTTTGTTCGTGTGTACAATTTTGAACAGTTTACTGTTCGTTTTCGGACAGTTGATTGTTCATTCTATTTTCTAAAATTACTCTTATCAATTGTTTAGAAAATTATAAAATTTGGGCACGTTTATTACGTATTGATAATTAGTGAAATAGCAATATTTAAACAACTATTTTGGTAAATTTAAGAAATAATGGATACGAAAATCAAGCAAAAAAATAAAAAATATAAACGCATAGGATTATTGATTTTATCTGCTACAATTTTAGGAGGAAGTAGTTTTTATTTAATGAAAAAACCTCGAGTATTAAAAGTAGACAGAAATGAATTGACAGTAAAAGAAGTAACAGAAGAAAACTTTGAAGATTTTGTGATTTTTCAAGGACAATTAGAACCCATCAATTCTATTTTAATTAATGTTGTAGAAGGAGGTTCTGTTCAAGAAATTTTTGTAGAAAACGGAGAAATGATAACCATAGGAATGCCAATTGCCCGTTTGTACAATCCAAATACAGAACTCAATTTCTTAACACAAGAAACGGCAATTATAGAGCAAATGAATCAGTTAAATGTAGCTAAACTGTCTATAAGAAATCAGGAGTTGGATATGTCGAAAGATTTTGTTGCGATAGAGCACGATTACAACCAATCGAAATTAGATTACGAACTCAATAAAAAATTATATGACCGTGAGGTTTTAGCTAAAAACGAATGGGAAACTGCACAAGAAAAATTAAGATTCCAGAAAGAACGAAAAGGAATTATACAGAAAACTCTAATTAAGGAAAAAGAATCAAATAATATACAATTACGTCAAATAGACGAAGCATTAAATATTATGCGTAAAAGTTTGTCTACTTTAAGACAAAACAAAAAGAATTTTCTAGTGTTAGCGCCAGCAACAGGAAGATTAAGTTCGTTTGAATCGACTTTAGGACAGTCTATAGAAGCAACTAAAAGTATAGGAAAAATAGATATTCTTAGTGGCTACAAATTAGTTGCAATGGTAGATGAATATTACTTAGATAGAATACAAGTCAATCAATACGGACAAATTGAAATGAAAGGAAAAATTATCAAAGTAAAAGTTACTAAAATTTCTCCAGAAATAAAAGCAGGAAAATTTAAAACAGAACTAGAATTTATAGATAAAATTCCATCTAATTTGCAAGAAGGATTGTCCGTTGGTGTAAAACTAATTTTATCAGAAAAAGAAAAGAAATTAGTTATTCCAAAAGGTTCATTTTATTCAACAACACAAGGTAAGTGGATTTTTGTTGTGAATGATGACAAAGCAACGAGAAGAAAAATTGAATTAGGAAGAGAAAACCCAGCTTATTACGAAATAAATTCTGGATTAAAATCTGGTGAAAAAATAATTATTTCAAATTACGAAGATTATAAAGATGTACAAGAATTAACAATAAAAAATAACAGCAATGATTAAAATAGAAAACCTTTCGAAAATATTTGTAACAGAAGAAGTTCAAACAAAAGCATTAAATGGAGTTAGTTTAACCATTAACTCAGGAGAGTTTATTTCTATCATGGGACCATCTGGTTGTGGTAAATCTACCTTATTAAACATTATAGGATTATTAGATTCTTTTAACGAGGGTAGTTATTTAATCAATAATCAAGAAATGGCGAATATTACCGAATCTAAGAGAGCTAAAGTTAGAAAAGAGAACATAGGATTTATTTTTCAGAATTTCAATTTGATAGATGAGCTTTCGGTTTATGATAATATAGAATTACCAATGATTTATGGAAAAGTTTCTAGTTCCGAAAGAAAAAAACGTGTACAAGAAATTGCAGAAAAACTAAATATCGTACATCGTTTACAACACTTTCCTCAACAACTTTCTGGTGGTCAGCAACAGCGTGTTGCAGTAGCAAGAGCATTGGTTATAAATCCTAAAATTATTTTAGCAGATGAGCCAACAGGAAATTTAGATAGTACAAATGGAAACGAAGTCATGGAATTACTAACAGATTTACACGCACATGGAGCAACGATTTTAATGGTGACACACTCTTCTCATGATGCCGCATTTTCTGAAAAAGTTATTATCATGAAAGATGGTGAGATTCTTTCTACAAAAGTGAATCAAAAAGATGTGAATTTCTTTGAAAAAACTGAGATCTAATTTATTATGCTAAAAAACTGGTTTAAAATATATATACATAATGCCATTAAGAATAAATGGTTTACGTTTTTAACGATTATTGGATTGGCAATAGGAATTGCGGGTGTTATTTTTTCGACATTATATTGGAAAGATGAAACAAGTTACGATCAATGGAATCCAGATAAAGATCGTATTTACGAAATGCTATCTGTATTTCCTATTGCTGGAGAAGAATGGCCAACAAGTGTAGAGCCTTTACCTCGTTATTTAAAAGAAAAGTCAGATAAAGTAGAAAATTATTGTTGGTTTGAAGGTTGGTATGGTAAAGAAACTTTTTATGTCGATCAAAAAAAGGTTTACATAGATGGAATTATTAGTACAGAACAGAATTTTTTCGATTTCATTCCATTCAAATTTGTAAAAGGAAATGTAAACGATTTTCGTAAAAACAAATATGGAATTGCACTAGAAGAAAAGGAAGCGATAAGACTTTTTGGAAATGAAAATCCTGTAGGAAAAATTCTTACAACTTATTATGGAAGAAAAATGCCTATTTATGGTGTTTTTAAAGGAGAAAAATTCAGTAGTTTTCAACCTAAAATGGTCGTTTCTAATATTTATACTCGTTTAGATGATATAAAAGATCATTGGGGAAATTATGGTTCAGGTCTATTAATAAAATTAAAAAACTCTAAAGACCAAGCTGAAATTGAAAAAATAGCCACACAATTATTTTATGAAAATAATACACTAAAAGGAGCTCAAAGAGAAGGTATTTCAGTAGAAGAGTTTATAAAAGTATATGAACCTGTAAAAGTAAAATTACAAGCTTTAAAAGATTCTAGGTTAAATGCTAAAGTTTCTAGACTTCCAGAAGGAATGGGAAATAAGTTGTTTTTACAAATTAACTTGGGATTATCTTATCTTATTTTAATTTTATCGATGATTAACTATGTTAATTTATCTACTGCACAAGCAATACGAAGAGCTAAAGAAGTAGGAATAAGAAAAATAGTTGGCGCATCTAAACGTAATATTATTTTACAGTTTATGATAGAAACTATTATAACAACAGTTTTAGCATTTTTTGTAGCATTGGCTTTAGTAGAAGTAACTTTATCAAGCTACAATGTGTTAATTAATAAAAATTTAGAAATAGATTTTATTGATTTTATACCTAATTTAATTCTCATTTTTACTATTGTGGTTGTGATTGCTGGAATATTTCCTGCAATTTATGTCTCGAATTTTAAAGAACTAAATGTTTTAAAAGGAAATTTTTCACGAAGTAAAAATGGTATTTGGCTACGAAATGCAATGTTAGTTTTACAGTTTTCTATCGCTACATTTTTTATTGTAGGAGGAACGCTTGTTATTCAACAAATGAACTATTTAGCGAATAAAGATTTAGGATTTTCTGGCGATCAAATAATTAGTATTCCTTTCAAGAGACAAGATTTAGGAGAAAAAAAATTCGATTTTTATAAAAGCTTTCAACAAGATTTATTAAAGATAAAAGGTGTACAAGCAGTTAATGCAATAGCTTTTAAATTTGGTTCCAATGGAGCAGGTTCTAATACTAGTTTTAGGGTAAAGGATAAACAATTGGTAACAGATAATATGGCGATAGATTTTGATTTCTTTAAAACGATGCAAATTAAAATTATAGAAGGACGAGATTTAGATGCTGCAATTTCATCAGATACCATATCTAATGTTTTGATTAACGAAACAGCTAAAAATTATTTTGGTGAAACATTAAAAATAAATGATGAATTTGAATGGAACGATCAAAAATTAAAATTAATTGGTGTAACAAAGGATTTTAATCTAGGAGAACCACAACATAAAATACGTCCAATGATATTCTTTAATTTTAAAGTTGTGAAATGGTTGACTGCTAATGTAGAAAATATAATTATTAAAGTAGATACAAAAGACACCCAACAAACAATTGATAATATTGAGAAATTTTGGAAAGCAAAAGTAGACCAAGATTATCCTTTCGAATATGAATTTATTAATAAGCAATTTGCTCGTTCGTATGAAAATTACACAAAGCAAGAACAAATGTTTAAAATTCTAAATGTTATTGTAATCACCATAGCCTTATTCGGATTATTTGCATTGTCATCTTATACGATAGAACGTAAATACAAAGAAATTGCTATACGTAAAGTTTTAGGAGCAGAAACGGGATCGTTATTAAAAATTCTTTCTAAACACTATATTTATTTATCTATAATTGGTTTTACGATTGCAGTTGTACCTAGTTATCTTTTTGTACAAAAATGGTTAGATAGTTTTGTTTACAGAATAGATATCTCTATTTGGGTTTATGTATTAGCCTTTGTTTTATTATTAACCTTAACGCTTTGTGTTGTTTTATTAAAAGCCTACAATGCAACAAGAATTAATATCCTCAATTATTTAAAATACGAATAAAATGAAATTAAAGTATTTTTTATTCATCTGTGTGCTTTTCTGTATAAATGGAAAAGCACAACAGTTGTCGTTGGAAGATTGTATAAAAATAGGAAAAGAAAATCAGCCCGATTTTAAAATACATGCTATAAAAATAGAGCGAAGAAAAACGGAAAAACGTTCTTTTTCTTCTCAGTTTTTACCAAAGATAGATGCATCTGTTACACATGCCTATAATTTTGGATCATCTATTGATCCATCAACAAACACACGAGAACCATCTAATATTCAGTCGGATAATTTATCTATCAATGCACAAGTCAATTTATTTGATTTTTCTAAATGGAATCAAACAAAAATTCAAAATTTAAGCATTGAGTTAGAAAAAATGGAATTTCAAATAATTGAAAATCAGTACGAATTATTGGTTTTAGATAAATTCATGAAAGCTTTAGCTGTTCAAGAATGGCAATTGGTATTAACTAATCAATTAAAAAATGCAGAAAATCAATTAAATAGAATTTCTAAAGAAGTAGAAGAAGGGAAGCGCCCAAAAAGCGATTGGTATGATATTAACGTAATTTTTCTTCAGGAGAAAAATAATTTAGAAATAGCTAAAAACGATGAGGTTGTAAAGAAAACAGAATTAATACAATTACTAAATCAAATGGATTTAGATGTACAAAATTTAACTTTAGAGCAACCCATTTTATTAACTTCATCAGAAATAAATACTATTATTAATGATTATCCGACTTTAAAAAAGATAGATTTAAATAACGAAAAACTTAGTAAAGAATACACACAACTATTGTCTAATTTCTTGCCCAGAGTTTCATTAAACTATTCTTATGGAACATTTTATTCTCAGAAAATAAAAAGCTTAGCCGATACAAATTTCAGCTTTGGTAATCAACTAAAAGATAATAAAAGTCAATATGTTGGAGTAGGTTTTTCAGTTCCGATTTATTCTAGAGGAGATAATAATCAATTGTTACAATTAAATAAGATAGAACAAACTTTAAATAATGAATTAAAGCTGAAAGAAGAAAAACGCTTAAATGATTTATTAGCAATTGAAACTAGAAAATTACAATTACTAGAAAATTTAGATCAATCCTTGAATGAGGTCTTAAAAGCATCCGATCAATCATTAAGCACAACAGAAGCAAAATATATGTTTGATAAAGTAGATGCTTCTGTTTATAAATCCGCTAAAAATCAGGTTTTACAAGCAAATTATAACGAACTAAATAATACACTAGATAAAATTTATATTCAATACCAACTTCAAATATTGAGAGGAGAGTAATTGAATAGATTTATTGAAAGAATATTTTTATTTAATTTCAATATATTTGAAGATTACTGTTGTAGGAATCGATATGAATAAAAAAGAGAAAGTTAAGGATTTTAATGACTTTGAAAGATCTATATCAGATAGAATCAATTTAATAAATGAACTGTATGCTCTTAAAGAGGGTATAGTTTTTTTTAGAAATTTAAAAAATGAAAATTTAAACTTGTATACCTATCAGGCTATCAAGTCATCTAATAAGTTTTCTATATCTTATTTATTTATAAATTTATTTAAATTAACATCTGCCTCAGATTCAGATGTTAATTCAATTGAAATATTGATTAATGAATTAGAAAAGAAAGAATTTATAACGTTTTTTAAAAGAGAACCAGATGTAAATTTTATAAAATCAGAATATGCAAAAATTTCAAAAGAGCAGAAAACAATAATTTATTGTCAGAGAAGCAAGTTTTATGCTCATTTAGATTCATTTTCCGAAAGGATTAGTGTTTATAATGATGATACTATATCTATTAGTTATAATGAATTATATGAAATTATTAACATATTATCTGGAATTGTTTTTTATGTAGCGAAATATTTTACAGAGGAATTTGAAAAATATACTGGACGAATAGAAAATGTATATTTCTTGGAAAGTGAAGGAAAAATCAATTATAATAAATTAGATAAAAATGTAGATTTATTATATTTTAAAAGTATAATAAACGATGATTTGGATAATATATTTAATATAAATCCAAATGCTAATTACAAAGAGGAAAAAGATAAGTTAATAATAAAATATAGACAATATTTTGAAAAGCATGTTTCAGAAAAAAATGCCCAATAAGAGTTTTTTATTATACATGTAATACTTTATTTGCTAGCATCTTGCCCGTGACTTTAAAATGACTAAATATTGAATAAACACCATGGAAAAACTTTTTATACTACATCACGAATATGAATACACTTATAAAAAAGAGATATTTGATGAAGTTAAATTTATTGGAGTTTTCTCTTCAAAACAAAAAGCTGAAGAAGCTAAAAATTTATTAAAAAATAAAAAGGGATTTATCAATTATCCTGAAGACTGTTTTATAATCGGTGAAATAGAAGTAGATAAAGTAGAATGGTTAGAAGGATTTATTACTACAGAAGAGGCTGAAAAAATATAAATCTTTAATCTTATGAAAACTAAATTTCTTATAATCACGATTCTACTTACTCTTTTTGGATGTAAGAATTTTCTTGAAGATAAAGTCTTAATGTTAAAAACTATTGAAAGTTCAACCTATAAAATAGAATGGCATACAAAAAGTGGGATTACTAAAGTTTACCCTAATTATATAGATATCACTAATAAAATAGAAAACAAGAAATATCAAATAGTTGATGATTTAAATATATTAGATGTTAACTTAATAGGTAATGATAGTCTATTTATTATTTACAATAAAAATGATAGACTTAATGAAATTAGAAAAACTAATGAAAAGTTAGGTTTAAAAATAATTCCAAAAAACTACTACGTTTATTATACAGGAAAAAGAATGTACTAATAATGTTCTTAAAACAAAAAAACAGCTAGCTAAATTAGCTAGCTGTTTTTATTTTTACTATAAACTTATCTTAAAATATTCTAAATGCATCAAGGAATGTAGCGGAATCCTTTGTGGAGTGTTTTAGCGAACAAAGATATAGGAAAGCCTGTTTGGGCGTCCACAAAAAAAGCTACCTCAATAGAGATAGCTTTTGATATATGAAAAATGTTGTTTTTTTAAACTTCTTCAAAAAATTCTGCAACATAACGCTCTGCATCTAAAGCTGCAGCACATCCAGAACCAGCTGCAGTAATAGCTTGTCTGTAAACAGAATCTTGTACATCACCAGCAGCAAAAACTCCAGGGATATTTGTACTATATGAACGATCTTGAGTAATTAAATAACCAGTTTCATCCATTACCAATTTACCTTTAAATAAATCTGTATTTGGCTTGTGACCAATAGCGATAAAAACACCATCTACAATTAATTCTTTTTCTTCGTTAGATTGATTGTCGATAATTTTAGCTTTTTCTACCACATTGTTTCCCTCTAAACCAATTAATTCGTGGTGATATAAAACCTCTAAATTAGAAGTATGTTCAACTCTATGTTGCATTGCTTTAGAAGCACGCATTTCATCTTTACGAACTAATAAATAAACTTTTTTACAAAGTTTAGCTAAATAAGTTGCTTCTTCTGCAGCAGTATCTCCACCACCAACAACAGCAACGTCTTTACCACGGTAAAAGAAACCATCACAAGTAGCACAAGCAGAAACTCCGCTACCAGCATATTTTTTCTCGTCGTCTAAACCTAAATATTTAGCAGTTGCACCAGTACTAATTACAATAGATTTTGCAACATATTCCGCAATATTAGTTTTTACAGTGTGTGTATCACCTTGTTTATCTCCGAAAATTACTTCAGTTACATACTCGTATTTTATTTCTGTACCAAAACGTTCTGCTTGTTTTTGTAAGTCAGCCATTAATTCTGGTCCAGTAATACTTTCTGGATATCCTGGGAAATTCTCAACTTCTGTTGTTGTTGTTAATTGTCCACCTGGCTCCATTCCTGTTAAAATTAACGGATTCATGTTTGCACGTGCAGCATAAATACCTGCCGTATAACCTGCAGGTCCAGATCCTATAATGATAACATCTCTTACGTTATTTTCCATTGCGAGTTCTTATTTTTTTACAAATTTAGTTCTTATTTTTCTACTATTAATGATGTAATTATTTCAAAAAATTATAAGTGCATAATTTTATACACTAATTCTATTAATAATTGACTTGGTGTTACACTTCCTGTTGTTCCAACACCTTTTCCTTTCATGTCATATTCTCTAATAAAAGAGATAATTCTTGTTGCCTTTTTTAAAGGATAATTAGTAGCAGCAGTTGTCATTCCTTGTACAAAATAAGGATTAATTCCTAATACTTTTGCCAAGTTTTGTTTAGATTTATCTACTGTTACATGAACCTGAATAATATTGGTAAACAAATTAAAAATTGTAGTAATTGAAACCACATAAGGGTTGTCTTTCGGATTTTTCTCGAAATATTTAATAATCTTATATGCCTTTTCTATATTCTTAGTTTCTATAGCATTCCTTAATTCGAAAACATTATAATCTTTACTAATTCCAATATTATCTTCTATTAATTTTGGTGTAATCGTTTTATCGTCTTTAGCAATCGTAAAGAGCTTCTCTAATTCATTATTTAATCGAGATAAATCTGCCCCAACATATTCCGTCAATAAAAATTTTGCTTTGGGCTCTATTTGGAAATTATTTTCGGTTACTTTTTGTTCTATCCAAGCAGGAAGTTCGCTTTCGTAAATCTTTTTAAATTCTGTATAAAATCCTTTTTCATTTAAAAGTTTATATACTTTTTTTCGTTTATCTAAAGTATTTCCTTTGTAATTGATAATTAGTATAGTCGAATCCTGAATTTGATTTACATACATTTCCAGTTGATCTATTGTTCTACTAAGATGTTGTGCTTCTTTTACAATAACAACAGCTTTTTCTGCACCCATAGGATATTGGCGTGCCATTCCGATTAATTGTCCAACTTCTACATCTTGTCCATAAACAATTGTTTGGTTAAACCCTTTTTCTTCTTCGTTTAGAATAGATTTTTCTAATAAATCTGTTACTTGATCTATAAAAAATGGCTCATCGCCAGCCAAGAAGTAAATAGGTTTATAGTTTTTGTTTTTTATATCTTTGATTAAAGATTCTACAGGACTCATACAATGACTGAATTAGTACAATTAAATTTTTCCGAAAAATACCAAATAAGATTGAAACAAGCCCAAGATAAGTTATATATATTTTGCTTGATTAGAAAAAAATGGTTTATCTATACACCAGAAGAATGGGTTAGACAACATGTACTGAATTATTTAATAACAGATTTGGGTTATTCTACTTCTGCAATTGCCTTAGAAGTTATTGTTCCTATTACTGGAATGAAGAAACGTGCGGATATTGTAATTTATCAAAAAGAAAAACCATTGATAATGGTAGAGTGTAAAGCGCCTCATATCGGAATAACACAAGCTACTTTTGATCAGATTGCACGTTATAATATTATTTTAGGAAGTCAGTTTTTAATGGTGACAAATGGTTTAAACCACTTTTATTGTATGATGGATTTTGAACAAAAACGTTATAATTTTCTAAAAGAATTACCTAAGGTTTAGTGTTTATGGCTAAACGCTCAACACAATTTTACTTGGTTAAGCGTTCACCATTAAACTAATTTTTATTTAATATCTAACTGAAATACAGTTTCTAAATCATCGTTAGAATTTAATGTTACATCTAAATCTTTAACTAATCCAGATCCTACACCATACACCCAACCATGAATGTGCAATTCTTGCCCTTTTGCCCAAGCGTTTTGTACGATAGAAGTTTTTGCTAAATTATAAACTTGTTCTATTGCATTAATTTCTACAAATCGATCAAATTTTTCTTCTTCATTTTCAATAACATCTAATTCAGCTTTATTAAAACGGTAAGAATCTTTTATGTGACGAATCCAGTTATCTATTAAACCTACAGAAGCATTTCCCATTGCAGTTTTTACACCTCCACATCCGTAGTGTCCACAAACAATTACCTCTTTTACTTTTAATACGTTTACTGCGTAATCTAAAACAGAAAGCATACTCATATCAGAATGTACAATCATATTAGCAATATTACGGTGTACAAAAACTTCTCCTGGTTGAGCACCAATAATTTCGTTTGCTGGTACACGACTATCAGCGCAACCAATCCATAAAAGTGGTGGTTGTTGACCATGTGCTAGTCTATTGAAAAATTCTGAATCTAAATTTAATTTCGATTCTACCCATGCTTTATTATTATCTAAAATTTGTTTGTAATAATTGTTTGCCATTTTGTTGCTTTTAATATTTTGTTTGATTTTTGTGTTGGTTTTTTGGATGTTGTAATGCTTTTATTTTTAATGTTTTATATTAAAAATAAAAGTACACCAAAAAGTTAAACACATTCTGTTTGTAATGTGTTTTTTTGAAATTTAATTTTGAGTCCCTTAACAATTCTTATTCCAATTCGGAATAAATGATATAAAAAATTGATTAAGATAAAAATTGAGGAGGTGGAGTTGTAATTCTACTGTTTGTAAAATTATACTTTTTTGTGTGATGAAAATTGATAACTAAAGTAAGTTGGTTATCATAAAAGCTAAATGATTTTATCTGATGATAAAAAGGCATTTTCTCAGTAATTTCTTTTGCGGAATTGTTATTTTCTTCTTCTGAAGATGTTTGAGAAAAAACTTTTTTTGATTTTTTTTGATGAGAAACTTTACTTTCTAGCTTCATTTGGTAATCCATATAACCAGCAATTCCTTGCATATTAGTGCTAAAAACTAATAAGAAAGTAAAAAATATGCCGATAATATGTTTTGCGAAGTTGCTTTTCATACCGAAACAAAAATATAGGAATAATTTTAATTATAAAATGCCTTAGGACTATTTTAATAAATGTTTATAGTTTTATTAAATAGTCTATAGTTAATTTTATTGATTTTAAATATCAGATCATATTAATTTTATATCAAAAATCATTTTTGAGAACTATTTTAAAGAATAGCTTTGCATAAAAATTTAAGATTTGAAAAAATATATCAATTTACTATTCTTATTTGCGTTTGTTGCAGTAAGTTTTGGACAAGGGAAAAATAACAAGGGAAAATTTTATGTTTATTGGGGATGGAACCATGCTCAGTATACTAAATCAGATATTCAATTTAAAGGAGATGGATACGATTTTACATTAGATAATGTTGCCGCTCATGATCGTCAATCTGCTTTTGGAATGAAATATTTCAATCCAAGCTCTATGACAATTCCACAATATAATTTTCGTTTAGGATATTTTATTTCTGATAATTGGAATATATCTTTCGGTATAGATCACATGAAATATGTAATGGATCAAGATCAAACGGTAAAAATGAATGGACACATTAATACTGGTTCTGCCTTTGATGGAACCTACACTAATGCTGATCAGAAATTAACAGAAGACTTTTTAACTTTTGAGCATACAGATGGACTTAATTACGCTAACTTAGAAATTCGTCGTTTTGATAATATAGTTCATTTACCTATCTCTAAAAATGGAAAAGGAATAGATGTAAACATTACAGAAGGTGTTGGTGCAGGTATAATGTATCCAAAATCTAATGTAAAATTATTAGAAAGAGAGCGTTATGATGAATTCCATTTGGCTGGTTTTGCTGCTGCTGCAATGGTCGGAATTAACTTCACTTTTTGGGACTATTTCTTTGTACAAGCAGAGCTAAAAGGTGGGTATGCTAACTTAAGCGATATTAGAACAACAGCAGACAAAACTGATAAAGCAAAACAGAATATTGTATTCTCTCAACAAAACTTGGTGTTTGGAGCAATTATCCCTGTTTTTACTCATAAAAATAAGTTAAATTTCTAATTAACATATTCAAAATAAATTATTTAGTTTAATTTTGAGTGTAGATTAAATTTTTTTAAAAAATCAATTAAGGCATCATTTGTTCACAATATTAGTGAGTGATTGATGCCTTTTTTATACTGTTTTGTAGCGCTTTCTAACTTAAGAATTACTATTTTTACAATTAGTTAGAATAAAAGTTTAAGAAATCGATATGAATAAAATTACTCTACTGGTTGCAAGTATTTTGGTAACTACAACAGCAATGGGACAAAAAGTAATGACGCCAGAACTTCTATGGCAAGTAAAAAAAGTTTCTCCAATTGGAGTTACAAAAGATCAAAAGAATTTAATTTATAAAGTAACTTCTACAGATGTTAAAACACAAGAAGATACTTCAAAAACTTATATGATTTCTTTAGCTGGTGGAAAAGCTTCGGAAGTACAAGATTATAAAACTTTATTAGATGATAAGTCATTAAATAAAGATCAGAAATATAAGGCTGAAACAGATAAAGTAAAATTAGAAAAAGTTTTTGGTTCAGACTATTATCCAGCATTAGACAAATCAAATGTTCAGATTTATGATGCATTAAATTACAGACATTGGGATACTTGGAACGATGGTAATTATGAACACTTATTTGTTTCAGAAAATAAAGATAATGCAACTAAAGTAGATGTATTAAAAGATGAACCTTTTGCTGTTTCAGAATTTGTATGGACACCAGATGGAACGAAAGTTTTATATGTTTCTAAAAAGAAATCTGGAACAAACTATGCATTAAGTACAAATACGGATATTTTCCAGTATGACTTAGTAACTAAGAAAACAACAAACATAACAGAAGGAAAAATGGGATATGATAATACGCCAAGTTTTTCTTCTCAAGGTGATTTTGCTTTCTTAAGTATGGAGCGTGATGGCTATGAAGCGGATAAAAACGACCTAATTGTTCGTAAAGGAGACATCGAAATTAATCTTACTAAACATTGGGACGGAACTGTACAAGATTACAAATGGAGCAATGATGGTAAGAAAATCTATTTTAATGCTCCAGTAGGAGGAACTATTCAGTTATTTGAAGTTGATGTAAACTTCAAAACAAAAAAGCTACCTACAGTAAAACAAATTACAAAAGGAGATTTTGATATTGCAGATTTAAAAGAGATAGTTGGTAATAAGGCTATTGTAACTAAAACAGATATCAACCATGCAGCAGAAATTTACAGTGTAGATTTAAAATCTGGTGCATTAACTCAATTAACAAATGAGAATAAAGAAATATTTGAATCTATTGCATTGAGTGATGTTAAAGCAAGAAAAATAAAAACAACAGACGGAAAAGAAATGCATGCTTGGGTAGTTTATCCACCAAATTTTGATCCGAATAAAAAATACCCAACTTTATTATATTGTCAAGGAGGACCACAATCTGCATTAACTCAGTTTTATTCTTCTCGTTGGAATTTCCAATTAATGGCAGCGCAAGGATATATTGTTATTGCACCAAATCGTCGTGGAATGCCAGGACATGGAGTGGAATGGAACGAACAAATTTCTAAAGATTGGGGAGGACAAGTAATGCAAGATTATTTGGCTGCTATAGATGATATTTCTAAGGAAAATTATGTAGATAAAGATAGAAGAGGAGCGGTAGGAGCTTCTTACGGGGGATATTCTGTTTATTATTTAGCAGGAATTCACGAAGGTCGTTTTAAATCATTTATTGCGCATAATGGTGTTTTTGATTTAAAATCGATGTATGGAACTACTGAAGAAATTTTCTTTACCAACTGGGATGCCGGAGGTGCTTGGTGGGAAAAAGATAATAAAGCTGCACAAAAAACATACGCACAATTTGATCCTAGTAGCACAGATTTAGTTAATAAATGGAATACACCTATGTTGATTTATGTAGGAGGTAGAGATTATCGTGTACCAATGGGACAAGGACAAGAAGCTTATCAAATCTTACAGTTAAAAGGAATAAAATCTAGATTTATTTATTTTCCAGAAGAAAATCACTGGGTTTTAAAGCCTCAAAATTCTGTAATATGGCATTCAGAGTTCTTTAAATGGTTAAAAGAAACATTATAAATAGACTATAAAACACAACTTGAAAAAGTTGTGTTTTTTTATTCGGTTGAACTGTAGTTGATTATAAAAACAAGTTGCGTCATATTTTTGTTTAATTTTGTTTAATAGAATAATCGTTGTAAATTCATTGACGTAAGTCAAAACAATATTATAAAATGAGTAAGGAAAATAACAAAATATATATATCAAATAGTCCATTTACAAACGGTCATAAGATAGTAGATTTTGTTTGGAGCGCTCGTCTAGATGAAGACTTCGAGCTATGGATGGATTTCCATTTGGAAACCGATAAGTATGACGAAGAAGAAGAATACAAAGATGATTTAGATGAAATAGATGATATTTCTGAGGAAAATGCAGAAAAACAACTATGGATTAATTACGATCATTGTACAATTTCTAGTACATTCTGGAATAATAAAGGAATTAAAATAGAAAATTTTAAAGATTTAGACTTTAATAACTTAAATAATAAAACAATTTTAGTTGATGAGTTACCAGTTGATTTAGAAAATACGAAAGATTTAGCTTTCGGTATTTCAATGCTTGGTAATGATACAATAGCAAATCACGATATTACTTTTATAGATACAAAAGAAATAGGTGTTTTCGATATAAAATGGAAAGGTAAAATTGCCAATACATATTTAGGAGAAACAGATTTTGATTATGATTTTTATGTTTACATGAAGAATATAAGATTTGCAGGAATAAAGATTAACCCAAACTTAGAGAAGAAGCAAGTCGTAGAATTTTTTAAATCAAACTTAAGTCATTTTGCTGATTTTGAATTAATTGATGCAAATGAATTTGAATTAGAAAATTATGTAATTAAACTAAAAAAATAAGGTAAAATTAATCTTCATTATTGTTAAGTCGTATTATATTTGCGTTTAGCCTGTAGTGTTTTTTAAAACGCGTATTAATATGACAAATGAAATCATTCAAAATTGTGAAGATGAGAAGATACAATTTCTCAACGAAGTACAGAATTTAGGTTATTTAATTGGAATTGACCAATCGTCTCACCAAATAAAATTTGTTTCTAATAATATCAACGAGATATTTGATAGAAACCCATCAGAATTAATCTCTTTAAAATTAGATGAGGTTTATAACTTCGGTCTAAATTTATCTGCAATTTATAGTCTAGAGAGTGGCGAATTTTTAAGAGAGTCAATTACGATTAATGGTAGAGATTTTCATAAAACTATTTACACTTTAAACAATTTTATTTACATAGAGCTAGAAGAGTTAATTATTTCAGAAAATAGAATGTTTTACTATAATACATCTGAACAAATTCTTTTCTCTAAATCTAAGAATGATATCTGGGAAGCCCTTTTATCAGCGGTACAAAAAATGATCGGTTATGATCGTGTAATGTTATACCAATTCTTAGAAGATGATAGTGGAATCGTTATTAAAGAAAAAGTAAATAATAAATTAGATTCTTACAATGGACTTCGTTTTCCTGAATTTGATATTCCTCAACAAGCCAGAAAATTATATTTAAAAAAGAAAAGTAGACTTGTTGCAGATGTTGATTCACCAAGAATAAAAATTATTTCTGAGACCAATTCTCCTATAGACTTAACGTATACTTCGATTAGAGCATTATCTCCTGTCCATATAGAATATGTTAAAAATTCTGGATCAAAAGCCAGTTTTTCAATTTCTATTGTGATAGATAATGAACTATGGGGATTAATTACTTGTCAAAACTCTACTGCTAAGAATATTCCGTACCAAATAAGATTACAATGCGAATTATTATCGAGATTAGCGAGAATAACTTACGTAAACTTTAAATCGACAGAACAAATTGAATTTCAGAATAAGTTTAGTGAAACAGCTATAAAACTTAAAGAAAATTTATTAGTAGAAGAAAATTTAAAAGATTCGATTTCAAAAAATCTAAAACCAATTTTTAAGTTAACAGAAGCCGACGGAATGGCTTTTATTTATAAAGACACTGTTATAAAAGATGGTGAAACTCCACCAGATGATGAGATTATACGTATAAAGAATTGGGCAAAGAAAAATAATATAAAGAATTTTTATCATTCAAATTCTTTCAAAAAAACGTTTGGAGAAGAGTTAATTCTTTCATCTTCGTCAACAGGAGTAATGTTTAGTTTCTTAGATCAATTCAATAAAAATTTTATTATTTGGTTTAAGAAAGAAGAAAATTTAAAATTAAATTGGGCAGGAGAGCCACAAAAATATCTTAAAGAAAAGTTAGATGATAAGGGAAATCCAATCTCTTATTTTTCACCAAGAAGTTCATTTAAATTTTGGCAAGAAGAGGTTGTTGATCGTTCTTTTATCTGGAAAGAGAATGAAATTTATGTAGCAAAAGAAGTTATAAAACTTGTGATAGAAACACTTCATGTACAATCTTTTAAAATTCACAGTTTATATGAACAATTAAAAGAGATTAACGAAGAGCTAGATGCTTTTTCTTACACAGTTTCTCACGATTTACGTACGCCTTTAACGGTTATGAAATTAAATTGTCAGATGCTAGAAAGAAAATTAAATGAGAATCCAGAAAATTCTAGTCAAGTAAAAAGTGTAATCAAAGAAATTGATAAGATTACAGAAATGATGGAAGAAATTTTAGCATTAAGTAAAGCAAAAAAATCTGAAATCAAATTAATTGAAATTAATTCGGGAGAGGTGATTAATAAAATTGTAAATGATCTTAAAGTCTATTACAATGCAGAAACTACCGTTATTAACATCGGAAGTATTAATAATGTGTTTGCTGAGAAAACAATGGCTTATGAAGTCTTTCTAAATATTATTGGTAATGCTATAAAATATTCTTCAAAAGAAACAACACCAGTAGTAACAATATCTTCTACAGATGATAAGAATTACATCTGTTATAAGATTACGGATAATGGAATTGGTATTAAACAGGAAGACCACGACAAAATGTTTAAATTGTTTAGTAGAATGTCCAATACAGCAGATATAAAAGGAAATGGAGTAGGGCTAACAATTGCTCAAACCATGATGAGAAGAATGGACGGTGAAATTTCTTTTGAAAGTAAAGAGGGAGTTGGAACAACTTTCTCATTGAAATTTAAAAAACCATAAACAATGTTGACAAATTATTTAAAAGAGAATACAGCAGATTTTCATAATGAAATTGAAAGTAAATTAGAATCAAAAAAGTTATTTGAAGGAACTTTTTCTGATGAAAACTATTACAAGATGTTACAAGTTAATCATCTGTTTTTAAAAGAATACGAAGATAAAATCAAAAAATTATTAACGGTAAAAGATTTTGGAATTTTACACCAAACAAATTTTGATAAATGCCGATTAATTGAAAAAGATTTAACAGAATTAAATTTAACAGAATTAGAAGCTCAAAATGCATCTGAATTAGAAGATAGAGCAGAAGCTTTCGGAGCACTTTATGTTATAGAAGGTTCTATGTTAGGAGGAAACGTAATTGCAAAAACATTAAAAAAATACCCTAATTTAAAAGATAAAAGTTTTAATTATTTTGGTCATTATGGCGAAAAATTGGGACAAAGTTGGAAAACTTTTTTACGTTACATTAACGAAGAATTTACAACAGAAAAAGAACAAAGTCAAGTAATTGCTGGAGCAAAAAAAGCATACGAAGATTTAATACGTTTTGCTTAATTGTAATGAGGAATAAATTTCTTGTAAGATTTTTTATAGCATTTATTCTGCTTTTATATTCTACATTTTCGTATTTTATAAATACAGATTTTGATATGTCAATCTTCTTTATCTGTGTACTTATTTATCTTTTTATATTTTTTGATTTAATTTTTCAAATTTATAAATCGATTAAAGTGAAGTATACAGATAAAGTTAGAAATTATCTGTGTATTTTTTATGCTCTAGTATTGATAATTGTTTTTATAAAACCTAAAGGAATTATTGATTTTGAAGAGTTAGGAAGTAAAATTATTCTTACGGGTTTTTATGAAGGAGCAGCTAGCTGCACAACAACATTAAAACTTAAAGAAAATAATACATATAGATTAAATAGTATTTGTTTTGGTAGTGATACAAAAATAGGGAAATATGTAATGCGTAACGATTCTATTTTCTTCGATAAAAAAGATGATATACCATACAGTTTTGGTGTTATTGATGATAATAGTTTGGATTTGTATTATAAAGAATATTCTGAAAAAGATGATTATTTTAATTTAATGATAATTAGAAATTAATAAGACACCATTAGGTGTTTTTTTTATTAAAAATATCTCATTTAATAAAAATATATTTTTATGTTTGTTACAATTAAAAATAATTAACACAAGATGAAATTAATTGTAACAACTTCTCTATTTATAATAGGAAGTTTATTTCTGCAAGCACAAAATTGCGACTGTAAAGCTAATTTTTTATGGTTAAAAAAAACATTCGAAGAGAATGATGCTGGCTATGCTCACATAATAAAAAATAAAGGGGAAAGTGTTTATCAACTACACAATCTACAAACAGAAAAAAAAGTTGAAAAAATAACGGATTACGATCTTTGTCAACAAGAATTAACTAATTGGGTTTATTTCTTTAGAAAAGATCACTTTAGAGTTATTACAACACAAAAAGGACTTCAAAAACAAAAAGAATTAAAGACTTATAGTCCTTTAATAGAGAAAAGTATTCAATTAAAAACTTTTAAATCTTATTTATCTTCTAAAAAGACAGATGATATAGAAGGAGTTTGGAAAGCAGGTAAGAATACAATTGCTGTAAAGAAAATTGGAAATGATTTTATAGGAACAGTTATAGAATCAGCTTCAACTTCAACATTTAAGATTAACGAAGTTGTTTTTAAAGTAAATAGTGATTTAAGTAAAGGAACTTATTACTTACAAAATTATAAACCAGTAGATACAGATGCTATTCATTATTTTGGTCAAAATCTATTACAAGTAGGTAACAGTTTCTTCGAAAGAACTTTTCCTGTATATCCCTATTCAGAAAAGACGAAAGAGTATCTAAAGCTAAAAACAGATAACAAACCATTTGGTTATAAAAGAGATGAAAATACAGTATATATACATATCCCTAGTTTTCATCAAAACAAAAAAGATATAGATAGTATCTTCCAAGCATTAAACCAAGAAATAACTTCTACGCCTAATCTTATTCTAGATTTAAGAGATGCACAAGGAGGTCAAGACAGAAACTTTTTAGCAATTACACCATACTTATATACAAATCCTGTAAGAAGTGTTTTAGCAGAGTTTTATTCAACAGAAAAGAATAATCAATTTATAAAAGATGCTGCAAGTGATCCTGATTTAGATGAGGATTCGAAAAAGTTTTATGATGGAATGATTAAAAAATTAGAAAATAATTTAGGTAAATATGTCAATATTTTTTCAGAAGAAAATGTTTCTATTTTAAAAAAAGATAAAGTTTTTCCTTACCCAAAAAATGTTGGAATTATTATTCACGAAAATAACTTTAGTACAACAGAAGAATTTATCTTAACGGCTAAACAAAGTCGAAAAGTAAAGTTTTTTGGTAGAAAAACAGGTGGTGCGTTAGATGTTTCAAATATGATAGAAACAGAATCACCAACGGGAGATTTTATTCTTTCTTATTGTATTTCTCGTTCTTTCCGTATACCAGAAAATACAGTTGATGATATGGGAATTCATCCAGATTTTTATTTAGATAAAACTGTTCCAGAAGATGAATGGGTAGATAAAGTAACCGAAATTATGAATTATTGGAAATAAATTTAAAACGCTCAACTTTGAGCGTTTTTTTATTGAATGACATCTATTATTGATTTTCCTACATAACATAAAATTACAATCATTAGGAGAACTAATAAGAATCGACTATTTTAGCGTTTCGTAAAATTGAAGACAAATAAAAAATGAGAAAAATTTTATTATCCACACTTTTAGTGGTTATGCTTTTTCCTTTTAAAGTAAAGGCAGACGAAGGAATGTGGTTCTTGATGTTCATAGAACGATTGAATCAGAGAGATATGCAGAAAGAAGGTTTGCAATTAACTTCAGAAGAAATTTATAGCATTAATAATAATTCTTTAAAAGATGCAATTGTTCAGTTTGGTGGAGGTTGTACAGCCGAAATGGTTTCTGGACAAGGATTAGTTTTAACAAATCACCACTGTGGTTATGGTGCTATTGCAGAATTATCTGCACCAGAACATGATTATTTAAAAGATGGTTTTTGGGCAAAAGATAAAAAAGAAGAATTAAAACCTAAAAGTTTAAAAGTTCGCTTTTTTGTTCGTATGGACGATGTTTCTAAACGAATTTTAGGAGTTGTAAACGATAAAATGTCTGAGGCTGATCGTGAAAAAGCGATTAACCAAGAGATTGCTAAAATTGAAAAAGAAAATAACGAAAACGGAAAATATGTTGTTTCTGTTCGTTCATTTTTTCAAGGAAATGAATATTACTATTTCGTTTACCAAGATTATGAAGATGTTCGTTTAGTAGGAACACCTCCAAGTTCTATTGGTAAATTTGGTGGAGATACAGATAACTGGGAATGGCCACGTCATACTGGAGATTTCTCTATGTTCCGTGTTTATGCAGATAAAGATGGAAATCCAGCACCATATTCAGCAGAGAATGTTCCATTAAAACCAAAACATCATTTACCAGTTTCATTAAAAGGTTATCAACCAAATGATTTTGCTATGATTTTAGGTTACCCTGGTCGTACAAATCGTTGGATGCCTGCACAAGGAGTTGCTCAAAATGTAGAGTTTGCTTATCCTGCTTGGGTAGAGGCTTCTAAGGTAACAATGGATCAGATGAAAAAATACATGGAGAAAAGTCAAAAAGTAAATATTGACTATGCTTCTAAGTATGCTGGTGTTGCAAACTATTGGAAAAACCGTGATGGAATGATTGAGGCTTTAAAACTTCATGGAACTGTTGCTAAAAAAACAAAAGAAGAAGAGAAATTTAATAAATGGGCAAATAAGTCTAAAAATAAAGCTGAATACGGAAATGTTGTCTCAAGTTTAAATGACTATTATGTGAAAACAAATTTAGATGCTCGTCATAATAATTATATCAATATTTTATTACGTTATTCTACTTTAGCAAGTGCGCCATATTCTATAGGTAAAGCTTTAGAGGTTTATGCTGATGCAAATGATGCAAAACGTAACGAGTTACGTCCACGTATTCAGAATGCAATAAATGCATATTACGAAAAAATGTATTTACCATTAGAGAAAGATTTATTAACGGCTCAACTTAATTTATATACTACAAAAGCAAAAGAAGCTGGTTTAGCTACTTATGTTGCAGAGTTAGCACAGAAAAACAATAACAACTTTACAGCATTTGTAAATGATGTAGTTGAAAGAAGTTTCTTTGCAGATCAAAAACAAGTTGAGAATTTCTTAATTTCTCCAGATGTAGAAGTACTTAAAAAAGATCCGTTGTATGTTTTATCGAATGCATTGGTAGAAAGAGCTTCTAAAGAAACAGAAGAGCAAAAAGCTTCAGCAGATGTTTATGCTAAAAACTTCCGTTTATTAGTAAAAGGATTACGCGAATCTAAAATTGGAAATATTTTATACCCAGACGCTAATTCTACTTTACGTTTAACTTACGGTTCAGTAAAATCTTTACCAAAAAGTACAAACCCAAAACGTCAACCAGATGTAGCTTCTAACTATTTCACAACATTAGAAGGAACTGTTGCAAAACATATTGCTGGTGACGAAGAATTCGAAAATCCACAACGTTTGTTAGACTTAGCAAAAGCTAAAGATTACGGACAATATGCAGATAAAGATGGATATTTACATATCAATTTCTTATCTAATAATGATATTACAGGAGGTAACTCTGGCTCTCCAGTAATGAATGGAAAAGGAGAATTAATCGGTATTGCTTTCGATGGAAATATTGAAGCAATGGCTGGTGATGTTATTTTCGATGAAAAATTACAACGTACAATTTCTGTTGATATTCGTTACGTATTATGGGTTGTAGACCGTTTCGCCGGGGCAACAAATATTATTGATGAAATGACAATTGTTAAGTAATAATCAGCTTATAAGTTGATACTTATTAAAAGACTATTTTATATTATAGTAATGTATAGTATAAAATAGTCTTTCTTTTTTCGCAAATATTTCGCAAAAATAAAAAAAAGTAAAGATGACAGAGAAAGATAAAATGTTAAAGGGTCTTGTTTATAATGCTAACCATGACGATGAGTTAATTAATGAAAGAATTACTTGTAAAGAGTTATGCGAACAATACAACAAAACAAGTTATTCGGATTTTGACAGAAAAAGAGAACTTATAAAAGAAATTGTAAAGACAGCAAAAGGAACTTTTTTAATAGAACAACCTTTTTATTGTGATTATGGATATAATATAGAAATTGGAGAAAATTTCTATTCTAACCATAACTTAGTAATATTAGATGGAGCTCCTGTTACTTTTGGTGATAATGTTTTTATAGGTCCTAATTGTGGTTTTTACTCTGCTGGTCACGCTATTAATGCAAAGGAGAGAAGTGAAGGACTAGAATTTACAAAACCAATTACTATAGGAAACAATGTATGGTTAGGAGGGAATGTTGTTGTAATGCCAGGTGTAACAATAGGAGACAGTTCAATTATTGGTGCAGGAAGTGTTGTTACGAAAGATATACCCAGTGGTGTTATAGCAGTTGGTAATCCTTGTAAAGTCTTGAGAGAAATAGATGATAAAGATAAATAACCAAATATTATATTAGAATCATTTATTTATAAAAAATGAGAATACAACTGTTCTATCACAAAATAATGTCTTTCATAGTGTACTTAATTTTCTATCCATAGATAGTCCTATCTATGATGAAAACATGAATATATTTAAGAAGTAATTAGAAATATTAAAAATAATAAAAGCTCTTTTAAAGAGCTTTTATTATTTTTAATATCCAATTTCTATAATTTAATTGATTGATTAAATTGTTTAGATAAATCCATTCTCATTCCTAAAACGAAAATGTTCTGTTCCTTTTGCCCAGAAGAATTATGTCCAAAAGAAAACCTTTGCTCAGAATAAAGTTGAATAAATTTTATAGGAGAATAATTTACACCCACTATCCAATCACTTTTTCTAAATTTACCGCTAACATATTGTGAATTATCTTTATTGATACCATTAGGAACATATAAATTATAACCTGTAGAAAGAGCTAATTTTTCCATCTTCCATTTAAAGTAGCTTTCAAAACCTTTTGCTCCGAATACATAAGAAGGAATAATATTGTTTTCTGTTAGATTATTAGAAGAAGTAAAATCTCCATTTTCTTGAATTATTCCAACCAAACTAAAATCAAATTTTTTAGAAGAATAATTAGAACCTAATGTAAAATAACTAGGATTTCCATTTAATCCCAAAATTTTGTTATCTATTAAAGCCTTATTAATAAAAGCTTTATTATAAGCTACACCAATTAATAATTCTTTTGAAAGCTCTACTTGAGCAGATAAACCAAAACCATCTATAAGATTACTATTTCCACCTTTTGTTTGTATTTGCGTACCGATGTGTAAAAATTTTATCTTATTTCTATAAATTATAGCTTGGTCGGCTCTTCCTGTTCCAAGTTCTCCACCATCAGTACCACCAGTAAAAGTAGCAGAAGCTCTTCCTCCAAAAATATTAAATTTATCAGTGTAAGCGGTTACATCTCGGTATACTCCCCATTGTTTACCAAAGGTTAATTTTCCATATTGATTAAAATCAATACCCAAATATCCTAATCTATTTCCCAGAACTTGTTGCTTAGTTTCGGATTTAATAGCTAAAAAACCGTTATCTAAATTCCCATCCACATTAAAAGAAGAGTTTCCTTTAAACATATTAATCTGAAATTCTAAACCAGCTATAAACGAAATAGATTTATTTTTTATTTTTAATTCGATACCTGTTCTAGAAACATTGTCTTGTAATTCTGTGTCTTTATCAAATACAGCTAATTGTCCTCTTAAACTAACGTATGGTTTAACAGAAACATCTATAGAGTCTTGCGCATAATTTATAGTAGAAAAAAGTAGAAATAGAAAACAAGTTAATACCTCTGATAATCTGTTGTACATAAAATGAGAATATTTGTCGATATAGGTTGAAAAGAATGAATAAAAAATCAACTGAATAAAAATATCCAGTTGATTTATTCTATCAATAAATGAAATTTATATACCTAAAAATGTAAATGGTTTAGTATTCGTAAAAAGCTGAGATGTATCTCCAGAATATGTTTCGTTTTTACTAACGCTTAATCTTTTAGTACTTGCTTTATTACTAAAATCAAGTTTTTTTAAATCTACCCAAAAAGTATTTGGAGTTTTTGTTGTTTCAAAATAGTAAACTAGATTTTTTTGATCAGATACAGATCTCCATCTTGTAGAAGAAATGTTAGGCTCTGTTTCAGAAGAAATACCTAAAGGAACAGAACTATTTCTAATTACACTAAATACACTTGCAATAGCAGTTCTTGTATCATTTGTTTGTGGAATAGCATTAATGTAATAAGAAGCTCTCACAAAGCGATCTGCTGCTCTATTTGTTCCTGGAAGCATAATAGTTCCTGGAATACCTTTCCAATATTCGTTAATTGATAATTGCTCTTCAAATAAAGGAGAATTTGTCATTACTGTATAAGAAGGATCATGATGGATAACTAATTTTCCATTAACGTATTCAAAAATAGCATTATCTCCAGTATTATCTGATATAGAAAGATGTAGTGTAGTGAATTTTTTTGTACCAGGTACATAATCAGAAACGATTGCAAATTTCTCTTTTTTTAATTCGTCCACAGCTTCTTTTACTGTTGAAAAATTATCTAATACATATTGTGCCCATGCAGCAATTGTAACTCCTAATTTAGTTCCTTTTGGATCAAATTTAGGATATTGACTTTCTACTAACCATAGAACATTTGCAACCAATCCTTTTTCGTTTATTCCGTCCGTAGTCGCAATATCCCAAGCACTTGTAATTACGCTTCCGTATTTAGAGTTCCATTTAAAAGAATTGTCACCTACATTTCCACTTCTATCTAATCCTCTTGGGAAAACCCAAATATTGGCATCTATTTCATCTTTCCAATCCATAGAACGTGCTGTAATAACGTTGTTATCTGGGCCTTTGTATACAACTCTTGTACACGCATCTAATGTTGGCGATAAAACCAATAAATTGGTAGAAAATAAAGTAAACGTAAGGTTTATCAAAAATTTATTTTTCATAATAATAGATTTTAATTTTAGTGATAATTATTTACGATATAGATTGGTTGAGTAAATATACATTATTTAATGTGTTTTTAAAAAGAATCTAACCATCTTGAAATAAGGTTAATTAATTGATTCTCTTTTTTATTGAAATAATAGTGATAACTATCAGATAATTTATTACTAATGAGATAGTAAATAGGCTGACACTAAAAGTAGTATCAGCCTATTTTCATATTTCCCTTTAATTAAAAAAGGGAAGATTTCAAACTATGTAGATTACATTTTTTCTTCACTATATTCTCCAAGTAAAGCATAATAGCCAAAAAGAGCCATTCCAAGAACAATAATTGGAGTAAGAACAACAAGAATAATAATCCCGAAAACTAAATCATCTTGCGAACCAGAAGTTAGTTTAGGAATACCAAATTCCATTATACAAAAGTAAGCGATAACCAATGATAAAGCTATCCATACAAATCCTAATATTTTTTTAATTGCTTCCATTTTTTTTTAATTTTTTAATTAACATTTCTGTCTTTGTTACTAATATAAATTGCTCCAATAATAAAACATATTGCTGCAATCCCAATAGGATACCATAGTCCTTCTAAATAAAACTGTGGATCTCCATTTACCTTAGCATTTGTAACCAAATATGTAGAAACAGCTGGTAATAATCCACCGAAAATTCCATTTCCTATGTGGTAAGGTAAAGACATCGAAGTATAACGAATTTTAACAGGGAACATTTCTACTAAGAATGCCGCAATAGGTCCATAAACCATTGTAATAAAAATAACCTGAATCCATATTAATCCAATTAATTTCCATCGATCTGTATTTGTAATATGAGTTGTTTTCTTTATAATCTCGCTTATTTTATCATCAACTACTTTTGCTTTTCCATTTTCTAAATGTCGTTTTGTTATTTGATTGTAAGCAGTACCATCAGCAAAAGTTTGTTGTATGGTATAAACAGAATCATTAACTGTTCCATTTTTTACAATTTCTGCTTTGCGAACAGTGTTTTCTACAACTTCTTGTTTGTTTTCTAAATTCGTTGTTTGGTACATTGTTTCATAAATCGGACGATATGAAAAAACAGCAACTAACATACCTGTTAGCATTACCCATTTTCTACCTACTTTATCACTTAACCATCCAAAGACAACAAAGAAAGGAGTTCCTAATAATAAAGCGACTCCTAAAAGAGAATCAACCTGATCGGACTCAACATTCATTACTGTTTTCATGTAGCTCATAGAATAAAACTGTCCAGTATACCAAACTACCCCTTGTCCCATTGCAGCACCAAATAATGCTAATAAAACAAACTTCATGTTGTATTTATTTCCGAATGATTCTTTTAATGGGTTTGTAGAGGTTTTTCCTTCATCTTTGGCTTTTTTAAATGCAGGAGATTCATCCATATTTTTACGAATCAAGTAAGAAACATAAACCATAAAGATTGATAATATAAAAGGTATTCTCCATCCCCAAAGATCAAACTGTTCATCTGTTAAAAATGTTTTGGTAACTAAAATCACAAGTAATGATATAAATAAACCAAATGTTGCTGTAGTTTGTATCCAAGAAGTCCAATAACCTCTTTGCCCTTCTGGAGCATGTTCTGCAACATAAGTTGCCGCTCCGCCATATTCGCCTCCAAGAGCCAAACCTTGTAATAATCTAAGAATTAAAACCAAAAGAGGAGCTAAGAAACCTATTGTTTCGTAAGAAGGAATACATCCAATTAAAAATGTAGCACCTCCCATAAGAATTAGAGTTGCCATAAAAGTATATTTTCTTCCGATAATGTCGCCTAAACGACCGAAAAATAATGCTCCAAATGGACGAACTACAAAACCAGCGGCAAAGGTAGCTAACGTAGAAAGGAAGGCGGCGGTTGGATTGTCGGAAGGAAAGAATTTAGTAGATAGTACAACAGCAAGACTTCCAAATATAAAGAAATCATACCATTCTATTAATGTACCCATGGATGATGCTCCAATGACCTTCCATATTGTTTTTTTACTTGCAGTTTCACTCATAAATTTTGTTTTTTGTTAATTTTTTTTGTGGTGTTAATTGTTTTGTTATAATAATATCATTGCTTGTATTGTAATCATATCATCCATATTTTTCGGTTGATCAAAAGATTTTTGATATTCTATAGATATTTTAGAATTTTGCCCATCTATGTACCAATTTCCTCCAAGTTTTAATTCGTTTGCAGGTTTTATTAAACCTTTAAAATCTCTGTAAGAATAACCAACATATGGTTGAATTCTATTGCGGTATTTGTGTTTTCCTTCTTCAATATTTTTTGGTAAAAGATAACCAACATGACCAGAAAATTGGCTTCCACTTCCGACGATGTTTCCTTGTAAATAACTATCTCCCATATCAGAATTTTGATATTTAGCATAAGCTGTAACAGAAGAACTTTTTCCAATTGGCGCATCATAAAAAACATCAACTGCTAAATGACTTACATCTTCTCCAATTAAATTATCATTTTCTCTTTTTACGATTGCATTACTCTGATTAAAAAATCCAGCTCCAATATTAAATACTTTTTTTGCTCCCAGGTAAGTTCCAACTCTATAAGATAATGCGTTTGATTCTTGATCTAAAAACTGATAATCAAAATATCCAGAAACGGCATATTTTCCTTCACCCAAGATGGCTTTTCCTAAATATTTTTCTTGTCCGTTCTGTATAACTGTAGATGAATTGCCATCCAAAGTATTCGTTAATGCGTCACTTAATGCAACACGGTAGTTTAATTTTCCAAAACGTCCTTTTGCAAAAATTCCTAAGTGATTTGTAAATTGATCAGATAAACCAAGTGTTGTCCAATCAGATCTATTATTATCTAACATTAACATATTAATAGAACCTTGTCCATTTCCACGAGAAATACCTCCATAATTATTTAAACCAGCACCAATTGCTAAATTATTAGTTACTTTATACTGTAAAAACATTTCGTGTAGAAACATAGAAACATCATTGCTTTTACCAGTTGGAGTAAGGTTGTGATCGTAAATTCCGTTTGCACCAAAGTGGGTGAGAATCATAAAGCGATCATTTATTTGAGAATAGGCAAGTACTCTTGCTCGTTTAATAGAAAACCCGTCGTTTATATTTTTTCCTTCATAATCCTGAAACCAAGTTTGTCCCCATAATATAAAACGAATAAATTTACTTCCGTCATCATTTAATTTTACAACTAATCCTCCATCATATTCAGAAGCATATTGCGCTTTTGTTATCGAAATCCCTATTGTCGACAATAAGGATAGTGATAAAAGAATTTTTTTCATATTTGTTTGATGTGTTTTGTGTTAATTTTTCTTAATTCTAAGATAAATTAATAAAATAATAAAAATGATTTTTTGGTTGAGTTATACTGATATAAGTCATTATTATTTTATAGTGTTCAAAATACACCACGAAATAATTTTAAAATAATAATTTATTGAGTCAAAAAATGAAGAATTCTTAATTATTATTCAATTAAGAAGTGAAATTTATTTTGTTAAGTTCGTTAACAGAGTTTTTTGGCACAGTTTATGAAAATGTTAAGAAAACTAAATTATAAAACATACTTATTATGAAAAAATTATTTTTATCATTAACATTAGCTATAGTTTCATCTTTAGCATTCGCACAAGATATACAAACACCAGCAACTTCTGCAAACGTTGGAGATTCTCCAGTACAGCAAGGTAATTGGATTGTAGGAGGTTCTGTAGGTTCTTTAGGATACTCTTTTGAGGGAGAAAATTTTAACATTAATATAAATCCTCAAGCAGGTTACTTTATCGCAGATGGATTTGCAGTAGGTTTAAAAGCTGGTTTTGGTTTACAAACTGTTAAAGGAGGAGATAACATCTATCAATATAGATTAATGCCTTTTGGACGTTATTATTTTTCTGAAGGAGCTAAATCTACAGGGCGTTTCTTTGGACAAGGTGAAATTGGTGTAACAGGAGCTAAACAAGGAGGAGTTTCAGATACTTCTTTCGGATTCGGTGTAAATGCTGGTTATGCTCATTTCTTATCTCGTAATGTAGCATTAGAAGGTACAGTTGGTTACAACTATTCAAAATCTAATTTAGCAAATTCACAAGCACAAAATGGATTAGGTTTAGCAGTTGGTTTCCAAATCTATTTATAAGAATGAATTAGATTATATTCTTTTATATGAAAGCATAAGCCTAACTTTTAGAGTTAGGCTTTTATTTTTTTAAAAAATGGGAGTTATTATTTCGCCTTTTTGTATATATTCTACGATATTTTTAGCACATAATTCTGCCATTTTATTTCTTGTTTCAAATGTAGCAGAGCCAATATGTGGTAAAATACAAACATTAGATAATGATAATAATTTGTCATCTGCTTGCATAGGTTCGGGATCTGTAACATCTAAACCTGCAGCAAATATTTTATTTTCTTTTAAGGAATGATATAAATCTTCTTGATTAATAATAGGGCCTCTAGCAGTATTTACAAGTATTGCATTAGATTTCATTTTGTTCAATACATCTTTATTAAATAATCCTTTTGTAGAGTCATTTAAACTAGAATGAATAGATAATACATCAGAATCCTGAATAAGCTCTTCAAAAGAAACATATTTTGCATCCACTTCTTTTTCTAACTCAGGTTTTGGTTGACGGTTATGGTAAATAATTTCCATGTCAAAAGCTGCTTTACATTTTTTAGCCATTTCGATTCCAATTCTACCTAAACCAAAAATTCCTAATTTTTTATTATATAATTCTATTCCAAAATCTCTTTCTGGAATTAAATGCTCCCAATCATTTTGCTTAATTCTATCATATTGAGAAAATGCTTTTCGGGAAGCTGCTAGCATTAATAGAAAAGCTATATCAGAAGTTGCTTTACTTAATACGTCTGGTGTATTAGATATTTTAATACCAAATTCTTTTGCATCATTTACATTTACTTGATCAAACCCGACAGAAAATAAAGCGATCATTTTGATTGATGGACAAGTAGAGAAGAAATCTTTGTTAAAATCTATTACATGACCAACATTAATTAATGCATCATAGTCTTTACAGAAATCAATTAATTCTGTTTTATTAAGTTCAGATGGGGCTATTGTAAAATTGATATTATTCTGTTTCAAAATTTCCATTCCAACCGGAAGTAAAGGTTTTGTAAGTAATACTTTCATTGATTATTTTTTTGTTTGATTAAGTTACCACAAATGAAAAAACCGTGCAAAATAATTTACACGGTTTTTTTATATGATTAAATCTAAATTAGATTATCCTCTTCTTTTACGTTTAGACTCGAAGTTACCAACGTATTCTTGTGCTACACGGAACCCAATCCAGTTTGTAGATTGCGCTTGGTGTAAGTATCTTCTTTGACCTGGATCAACCCAATAAATAGGATCTTTCCAAGAAGCACCTTTTACAACACGTGTTTCATTAGAGATATCAGAAGAACGTTTTGCATCATCTTTTTCTAAAATAACTCTTCCTTTTTCGTCAACTCTAAATTTACGTTGAGGAGCGTTGTACATTTTTTCAGTTTCTTGATCACGAGAAATACCTTCTTCAAAACTTTGATTTAAAGATGAATTTAAATCTCCATCATGATAGTTTGTCATATCATAATCAACTTCTTTTTTATAAGCACCAGGTAAACCTTTGTAAACTAAACGTCCGTTATCTAAAGTGTCAAATTCAACATTTGTTTCATCATATTTCTCGAAACCACCTTGACCATTGTCAATATTTCTAGTTTGAATATTTCCACGGTAATAGTTGAAATCATTTGCTTCTTCATCAATAATTGGACGATAAACATCAGAAACCCATTCAGCAACATTTCCTAACATTCCGTAGATTCCATAATCATTTGATGGATATTTTCTTACATCATTAGAAATTGCAGAACCATCGTTTCCAAATCCTCCAATACCAGAATAATCTCCACGTCCTTGTTTAAAGTTGTCTAAGTATTGACCTCTTTGAGCACCTTTTTGAGTACGTAAATTATTTTGAGTAACACCTTTTCCGTTATAGTCATTGTACTCTCTTTTCCCAATTAAAGAAAGAGCTGCAAATTCCCATTCTGCCTCTGTAGGTAAACGGAACGGACGAACCTCTAAAGTAGTTGACGAAACATTTGCTTTTAAGATACGAGAGTTTTGACTTTTAATTTGTCTAGATTTAATAATTCTAGATGAATCAATAGCTTCACTAACGTTTGTATCTCCTAATTTATATTGTTCAGCGTTAAATGTTTTATTACCGTAGTTGTACTCTTCGTTGTTGTAGTAATCTTTAGAAAGAATACCTTTATCTATTAAAGCTTTTTCATTAGAACGGTCTGTTAACCAATCACAATAATTTACAGCTTGTAACCAAGATACACCAACTACTGGGTAGTAACTAAATTCTGGAGAAAATAAATAATTTTCTGTAGAAAAATCATCACGAGATAACTGGTTGTTAAAAACAGTTTGATCTGGTAATGCACCAGTATAAATATCTTTATATTGTGTTTCTTCTGGAGGAAAAACAACTTTTAACCAAGTTAAGTATTCTCTATATTCGTAGTTTGTAATCTCTGTTTCTCCAATGAAGTAAGACTTTACTTGCATACGAACAGGAGAGTTATTCCAATCATGCAAAACATCGTCTTTTGTAATACCCATAGTGAAAGATCCTCCTTCAACGAAAACCATACCTGGCCAACCTTTAATATTTTCTTTCTTTTTACCTGAAAAGAACCAACCTTTACTATCGTTTGGTTTCCATCCTGTACGGCTAGTGAAATTTTTTGTTCCACCACCTTTTTTCTTACCAGAACTACTAGCACAACCAATAAATGCGCTTAATGTAAGAGCAGCAAAAGCAAGAGAAAAAATACGTCCTTTATTCATTTTCATAGAAAATTTCGGGTTTTCAAAAATTAAATTTTATGCAAATAAAAGCATTTGACATTAATATTACAACGAAAAAATGCTTTATTTCTTGTATGTAACGCTAGAAATATTTTTTTATTTTGCATTTGAAAATATATTTGCAAAAATAGCGTTTAAAAATACATGAAGAAATATTTTATTCTAGTAGCAACTTTGCTTCAATTTCCTCTTTTATTTAGTCAAAATTACAAAATTAATTGGGAAAATAATCAAGCAATTTCTTTAACAAATGGAACAACTGTAAATGTTCCGTATTTTTCTAATAAAGAAAATTATACATTAGGAAGTCATTTTCTTCCCGAGTTTGTTGTTGAGCTAAATACAAATAATTCTTCTGTAGAAATAACGAATGTGAGTCTAGCAGAGGCTCAGAAAGAATTATTAGATTTAGATATTTCTTCAATTTCAGAGCAAGTGAGTTATTCTGCTTATAACGTTATTGATAAAAATGGAGAAGCAAAATTAGTTGTTAAAGTTTTACCTTTTATAAAAGAAAACAATAAAATATTTAAGATAGAATCTTTTTCTATTAGTCAACAACTCCTTTTATCGAATAGAATTTCTCAAAATGCTCGAATTAATAATTCCACAACAAGCGTTTTAAAAGAAGGAGATTGGTTTAAAATTAAAGTATCAAAAGACGGTGTTTTTAAATTAGATCGTAATTTTTTTAGTAGAAATGGTATTCCAACAAATTTTAATCCCAAATCTTTAAAAATTTACGGAAGTGGCGAAGGTCGTTTAATGGAAAATACAACAAAAGATAGGGTAGGAGCATTACAAGAAATTCCAATTAAATTTATTGGACAAGAAGATAATTCCTTTGATGCGAATGATTATGTTTTGTTTTACGCTAAAGGACCACATCAATGGTATAGAGAGAATACTACAACTTCAGAAAATATAAGACTACGTTATAATTTATACGATGATTATGCATATTATTTCATCTCATTTAACGGGGTTGATGGGAAACGAATTACAGATTTACAACCAACGGGAAGTCCTGTTAAAACTTTTTCAACGTTTGATAATCTTCAGTTTCATGAAAAGGACTCTATTAATCTTAATAGTTTAGGACAAATATGGGTAGGAGAAAGTATAGATGCTAATGGTGGTTTTAGAAAAACTTTTACAGCAAATAATATTGACGCTTCTTCTGATGCTTATTTACGTTATTCTGTTGTAGGTAAAAATGCAAGTAATAATGGTTTTACTGTTTCTGTTAATGGACAAAGTTTTACAGGTTCTTTAGGAACGTCAACATTTAGTCAAACAAAATTAAATAGAACGTTAAGGTTAAATTCAAATTCAATAGATGTAGTTGTTGCTTCTAACGGATCTAATCCATCTGGACAAGGATATTTAGATTTTTTACAGCTTCGTTTTAAAGATAATTTGGTTTATAATAATGAACAATTTACATTTCGCTTTTTAGAAAATATAAATGATGGAAATGTTTATGGTTTCAATTTAAATAATTCAACAAATGTAAATGTTTGGAATGTTTCCAACATACATCAACAATCTAGTATCCAGCCAGAAAATGGATTATATAAATTTAGTACAACAAGTTTAAATCAATTTGTAGCATTTAGAGACGAAAATACATTTACTGATGCACAGTTTGTTGGTAGAGTAAACAATCAAGAAATAAGAAATTTAACTGATATCAATTATGCTATTATTACGCATCCTAGATATTTAGATCAAGCAAATAGATTGGCTAATTTCAGAAGAACTCACGATAAGATTAATGTTGCAGTTGTAACAACAGATCAGGTTTATAACGATTTTTCTTCTGGATCACAAGATCCAATAGCAATACGAGATTTCTTAAAGTTTTTAAAAAGTAATCAAAGTCCTAATTTAGAATATGCAGTTTTATTTGGAGCAACAACATATGATCCTAAAAATAGAGTAAAAGATTATACAAATTACTTACCCACTTTTACAGACGAACCATCTAGTGCTATAGAGAGTGCTATTGCAACAGATGATTTCTTTGGTATGTTAGGAGATAATGTTGTGATGCTGAACAATAATGTAGATGGAATTTATAGATATGATGCTAGATGGTTTAGTATTGCCGTTGGCCGTATTTCTGCTTCTAATACTAGCGAAGCTAAAATATTAGTTGATAAAATAATTTCCTATTATGATAAAGTTCCTGCAAAAGGTTCTTCTTATGGAGATTGGAGAACAAAAATTGTTGGTGTTACAGATAATGATAATAATGTTAATACACCTGCTTTTGATGCTACATTAGATACAGAGTTTGGGAAACCAGAGAATCAAATATATACTGTAAATAAAATTTATATTGGAGGACATCAACCACAAAGTACATCTGCAGGAATCCGATATCCAACTGTTAACGAAGCTATTCTGAATGGAATAGAATTAGGTTCTAATTTCCTAATGTATTATGGGCATGGAGGACCACGAAGTTGGGCACAAGAACGTATTATTACAGCGGAAGGTTTAACAGGTTTATCTAATTTTAATGCTTCTTATTCTCGTTTACCAATTGTAACAACAGTAACGTGTGATTTCACTGTCTGGGATTTACCTCAGTATAATTCGGCAGGTGAAATGATGTTAAAAAATGCAAATGGAGGCGCTTTATCCATGATCACAACAAATCGTCCTATTGGAACTGGTTATGGTGATAATATGAATAACTTTTTAGTAAAAGAGTTTTTCAAAAAAGATGGGTTAGAAAATCAAACGATTGGCCATGCTTTAAATCAATCAAAGTTAGATTTTTCTCCAACAAATTCTTATCATAAAAGTGTAAGTATATTAGGAGATCCTATGTTAGCGGCACACCGTCCTCAACAAGATATAGAAATTACGAGTATTAAGACAAAGAAAGATGTCGATGTTTTAAATGGAGGAAAGTTACAAGCGTTAGATTTTGTAACAATTACTGGAAATGTTCATCAATTAAATTCTTCTACTATCGATGCTAATTTTAGTGGGAAAATTTCAATAAGTTTATTTGACAAACAGCAAGTAAATACTTTAATGAGTGAATCTAGTTGGGTTGGGAAAAATTTTATCACAGAAGATAAAACAATTTATAAAGGGAATGGTAAAGTTGAAAATGGAATTTTTACAATTCAATTTTATGTTCCAAAAGATATAGATTATCAGTTAGCAGATCGTAAAATTAAATTTTATGCTTGGGACGACTCAGATGGTAAAGATGCTTCTACTCTTAAGACCATTAAAATGGAAGGGATTAACGAAGATGGATTAAATGATGATGAACGTCCACAAGGAAAATTATATATGAACAACCTTAATTTTGCTAATGGAGGAATTACAGATCGTTCTCCTTATTTAGTAGGTTGTTTAACAGATAATACAGGAATTAATGCAACAGGAGGAAGTATTGGTCATGATATTGTAGCTACTTTGGATGGTAAGGTACAAGATGCTTATGTGTTAAATAATTACTATGATGGGGGGGATGCAAATCCTTGTGTAAATAAGAATTATGAGGACTATCAGAAAGGTCAAGTAATGTATCAATTAAAGAATTTAGAACTTGGTCAACATTCAGTTAATCTTAAATTTTGGGATATTAACAATAATTCCAATACTGCTACGTTAGACTTTGTAGTAATGGAAAACGGAACAGGGCAATTGCATATTGATAAATTGCTAAACTGGCCAAATCCATTTACTAAAAATACGTTTTTTCATTTTGAACATAATTGTAGTTCTGAATTAGATGTAATGGTTCAGATTTTTACAATTTCAGGAAAATTAGTTAAAACAATTAGACAGACTGTTTCTGCAGAGCCTTTTAGAGAAGGTTATAGAACTGGGAAATATGCAATAGAGTGGGACGGCTTAGATGATTTTGGAGACAAAATAGGAAAAGGTGTCTATATTTACAAAATAAATGTAAAAGGTGTAGATACCACAATTTGTAAAGGTTCAGCAGCAGCAGTAGAAAAATTAGTTATTTTAAAATAAGAAAAAAAATTAATCAATAATAAACAGAATGAAAAAAATTACCGCTAGTTTATTGATTTTAGCGAGTGCATACTCGTTTGCTCAAAATACTCAAGAAAATACAAACAATCCTATTTTAACAGGGGCTCCATTTTTAAGAATTTCTCCTGACGCTCGTGCAGGTGGATTAGGAGACCAAGGGGTTGCAACTTCAGCAGATAATTATTCTCAGTTTTGGAATGCTGCGAAATATTCTTTCGCACAAGATTATTCAGGAGTAGCATTTTCATATACTCCTTATATGAGTTCTTTAACAAATGACGTATTCTTATTGAATGCTACTTATTATACATTTTTAGGACAGGATGAACGTAGTACTTTAGGAGCAAGTATTTATTATTTTAATATGGGAGAAATTCAGTTAAATAGTTTAAATGCTGCAACTGGAGATATTGTAAATAACGGAATTGCTAAACCTAATGAATTCTCTATAGATTTATCATATGGTTTACGTTTATCAGATACTTACTCGATGGCTGTAACTGGACGTTTCATTCGTTCAGATTTATTTAATGGTATTAGTGATGGAACGGTTCAACCAGCAAACACTTTCGCAGTAGATTTAGCAGGTTTCTACCAATCAGAAACAATGAGTACAAATAATTTTGATGGTAAGTTAAGAGCAGGTTTCCAAGTTTCTAATATCGGACCAAAATTAGATTATTCAAATTCTGATGATAATGCATCTTATTTACCTACAACACTTCGTTTAGGTGTTGGATATGATTTTAAATTTGATGATTATAATAAAATTGCTGTAACAACAGAGTTCTCTAAATTATTAGTGCCTACACCAACTTATGAAAAAGATGCTGATGGGAACGAAATTCCAGGAACAAGATATATTCCTAATAAAGGTGTTTTAGATGGTATGTTTAGTTCATTTGGTGATGCGCCAGGTGGAGGTAAAGAAGAATTAAAAGAAATTATGTATTCTATTGGTGCAGAATATTCTTACAATGATGCTTTATTTATTCGTGGGGGTTACTTTCATGAGAGTCCTGTTAAAGGAGATCGTCAGCACGTAACTTTAGGATTAGGATTAAAATACAATTCATTTGCATTTAATACATCTTATTTAATTCCGATGTCTAAAACAAACAATGCATTAGAAAATACATTACGTTTTGGAATTGCTTGGAATTTTGGAGGTGAAACTCAGAATAATTATGATTATTAATCAAAATAATATTTAAAATAATAAAAGAGAGCAATATTGCTCTCTTTTATTATTTTAAATAAAGTAAATGTATACTTATTCTGCTTTACCTTTTACTCTAAATATTTTTCTAGAACTTGCAGGGTCATTAGAAGTGATAGTTACAGATTTATTAAAATCTCCTTTTACATCACCTGTCGAATATTTAATTACAATATCTGTTGATTTTCCTGGAGCAATAGGTGTCGTCTGAAATTCAGGAACTGTACAGCCGCAAGATCCAACAACACTTTTCAAAATTAAAGGTTTATCACCTGTATTCGTAACTTTCATTTTAGAAGTTGTAACAGTATTTGATTTTAAATTTCCAAATTGAACTTCGTCTTTTTCTAAACTTAGTGTTTGTGCAGAAAGGCTTGATAAACCTAAAGCAAAAACACCTAATAACATAACTTTTTTCATAATGATTATTATATAGTTATATCAAATCTACAAAAACTTATTTAAATTGTAATATGAATTATTACAGTTTCTTTTTTATTTAAGAATATGTTGATATAAATTTTAAATATACTAGGGAATCTAAGCGAGATTGTTTAAATTTGCCCAAATTTATTTTTAAGAAATTACAAATGGAAATCGCATCAAAATATACGCCTCAAGAGATTGAAGGAAAATGGTATGAATACTGGATGGAGAAGAAATATTTTAAATCAACTCCAGACCAAAGAAAAGCTTATACAATTGTAATTCCTCCACCAAATGTCACAGGTGTTTTACATATGGGACACATGTTAAATAATACGATTCAAGACGTTTTAATTCGTCGTGCGCGTATGCGTGGATACAATGCTTGTTGGGTTCCAGGGACAGATCATGCATCTATTGCTACTGAAGCAAAAGTTGTTGCGAAATTAAAAGAAGAAGGAATTTCTAAATTTGATATTGGTAGAGAAAAATTCTTAGATCATGCTTGGGATTGGACTCATAAACATGGTGGAATTATCTTAGATCAGTTAAAAAAGTTAGGAGCTTCTTGTGATTGGGATCGTACAAAATTTACGATGGATGCAGATTTATCAGAATCTGTACAACGTGTTTTTATTGATCTTTATAACAAAGGATTAATTTACCGTGGATACCGTATGGTAAATTGGGATCCAGAAGCCAAAACAAATATTTCTGACGAAGAAGTTATCTACAAAGAGAAAAATGGAAAATTATATCACTTAAAATATCAAGTTGTTGGTTCAGACAAATATATTGTTGTTGCAACAACTCGTCCAGAAACTATTTTTGGAGATTCTGCTGTTTGTATTAATCCAGATGACGAGCGTTATGAATGGCTTAAAGGAAAAAAAGTTATTGTTCCTTTAGTTGGACGTGAAGTTAATATAATCGAAGACGAATATGTTGATTTAGAATTTGGAACAGGATGCCTTAAAGTTACGCCAGCTCATGATACAAATGATTATGAATTAGGTAAAAAACATAACTTAGAATTTATTGATATTTTTACTGATGATGCAAAATTAAACGACTACGGATTAAATTATGCCGGAATGGATCGTTTTAAAGCACGTAAAGAAATCGAGAAAGAGTTAGATGAAAAAGGATTAATAGAAAAAGTAGAAAATTACACAAATAATGTAGGAACTTCTGAAAGAACTGGAGCTGTTATTGAACCTAAGATTTCTAATCAATGGTTTTTAAAAATGACAGATTTAGCAAAACCTGCATTAGATAATGTAATGAATGATACAATTAAATTTCATCCAGCTAAATTTAAAAATACGTATCGTAATTGGATGGAAAATGTAACAGATTGGAACATTTCTCGTCAATTATGGTGGGGACATCAAATACCTGCATTTTTCTACGGAGAAGGGAATGAAGATTTTGTTGTTGCTTTAACAATAGAAGAAGCTTTACCATTAGCGCAAGAAAAAACAGGAAATTCAGCTTTAACATTAGACAATTTACGTCAAGATGAAGATGCTTTAGATACGTGGTTTTCTTCTTGGTTATGGCCAATGTCTGTTTTTAATGGAATAAACGAACCAGATAACGAAGAAATTAATTACTATTATCCAACACAAGATTTAGTTACAGGTCCAGATATTATTTTCTTTTGGGTTGCACGTATGATTGTTGCTGGATATGAATACCGTGATCAGTTACCTTTCGAAAATGTATATTTTACAGGAATTGTTCGTGATAAACAAGGACGTAAGATGTCTAAATCTTTAGGTAATTCACCAGATCCAATCGAGTTAATGAACGAGTATGGAGCTGATGCTACACGTATGGGAATGTTATTAACTGCACCTGCTGGAAACGATTTACCTTTTGATATCGATTTATGTTTACAAGGACGTAACTTCGCTAATAAAATATGGAATGCCTTCCGTTTAATAAAAGGTTGGGAAGTAAAAGAAGATTTAGAACAATCTTCTGCAGAAGCTAAAGCTGTTGAATGGTTTGAAAATAAATTTCAACAAACATTAGTTGAAATTGAACATAATTATGATCAATATCGTTTATCAGATTCGTTAATGGCGATCTATAAATTAATTTGGGACGATTTCTGTTCTTGGTATTTAGAAGCTATTAAACCAACATTTGGTGAGCCAATAGATGCAAAAACTTTCCAAGCAACGATAGGATATTTAGAAAATGTTTTAAAAGTTTTACATCCATTTATGCCATTCTTAACAGAAGAAATATGGCAATTAATTGCAGATAGAACAGAAGATGAAGCATTAATTATTTCTGAATATCCAACAATTAGTTCTTTCGATGAAACAGTTATCAAACATTTCGAAAATACAAAAGAGGCAACTACTGCAATTCGTGGTTTACGTTCAGAAAAAGGAATGTCACCAAAAGAAGCTTTAGAAGTTTTTGCAGATGAACAAGCCGCATCAGAAATTTTTGTTGATGTATTCTCTAAATTAGGAAATGTTCCGAATTTTAATACAGGAAATAAACCAGAGAAAGGATTTGCTTTCCGTGTAGGTACATTAGAATTTATGGTACCAATGTCAGATAATATTGATGTTGAAGCTGAGCGTGAAAAATTACAAAAGGAATTAGAATATAACCAAGGTTTCTTAAATTCAGTTCGTAAAAAATTATCAAATGAAAAATTTGTTGCAGGAGCTCCAGAACAAGTTATCGTTAACGAGCGTAAAAAAGAAGCAGATGCATTAGAAAAAATTTCTCAGATAGAAGAGCAATTAGCAGCTTTATAATTTAATTATCGCAAATTATTATATACAAAAACCACTTCTTATGAAGTGGTTTTTTCTTATACCATAACTTTCTACGGCTTTATATAAGCGAAATAGAATAGAATTCTTAAATTAGCGAACCTTAATAAAACTATGGACTTTATACAACTTCTTTTTATTGGAATTTTTACAGCAATTATCGGAACATCAATTCCTGGTTTGTTGAATATGACAGTTGTAAAAATAGGAAAACAAGAAGGTGAAAAGTCTGCTTATTCTTTTATTTTAGGAGCTTCGATTACAATTTTAATTCAAGTTTATTTAGCAATCTTCTTTGCGAAGTTTATCAACTTTAATGCAGAGGTAACGAAAATATTCAGAGAAGTTGGTCTGTTTGTATTTGTTATAATCACAATTTATTTTTTATTTATAGCTAAAAATAGAGATAGAAAAAAGAAGCAAAACAAATTAGATGAAATAGGAGAAGTTAAACAAAAGAATAAGTTGATATATGGTTTATTCTTATCCTCTATTAATGTTTTTCCTATTCCTTTTTATGTTTTTTTAAGCGCTACGTTGGTTTCTTATAATATTGATGTTTTTGGACAACCTAATAGTTCAATTTTTGCATTGGGAGTCGTAATAGGGTCGGTATTAGTATTCTATTCTTATCTAAAGATTTTTAGAAATAAATCAGAGGATAACTCTTTTATCTTAAAGAATATAAATTATGTTATAGGTGGTATAACTAGTGTAGTCTCCCTCTTAACAATCTACCAATTATTTATTGCTTAATTAAATATAAAAGTTAGTTAAAAGAATTATCTTTTACTCATCTTATTCTAACATCTATCATAAAAAAAATCAGTTCCATTAAAATGAAACTGATTTGTATATTCACATGTATATTGTGATAATTTTATTTCTTGTCTTGTGCTCCAAAAACTTGTTGTAACAAAGAAGTAGTTCGTAAAGCAGTGTTTCCTCTAATACCAGCTTCTTTTTCTGCAACCATATTAAACACTCCATTTATTGCTTGTTGTGTAACATAAGCATTAAGATTAGTATCAATTTTATTTCCAGTAAGTGTATTATATTTTGTAATTAAATTATTCCACACTTTATCTGCACCAACTTTCCCTAAAGAAGCTTCAATTTTTGGTTGAAAAGCAATAGACAAATCATTATTTGTTTTAGATTTCAGAAAATTAGTTGCTGAATTATCTCCTCCTATTAAAATATTTTTAGCATCTGTAATTGTCATAGAAGACAAAGCATTCACAAAAATTGGAGCAGCTTCAGAAACAGCATCTTCAGCAGCGCTATTCAATAATTTTACACCTTTATCTGCTAAACTTCCCATACCTAAAGAACGTAGAGTACTTTCTACTTTTTGTAATTCCTCTGGCATTAAAATTTTAGCAACAGGATTATTTAGAAAACCATTTTTTTGACTCAATGATTTTATTCCATCTTGTAATCCAATAGATAAAGCTTCTTTTAATCCAGAAGAAACAGTAGAATTAGATAAACTATTCAACTTTGTAAGAGATTCGGCAGAAATAGTTTCTTTAGAATTTACAACTTCTTTTTTTGTTTCTACAGGATTAGATGATTTTTTTTTATTGTCTTCATTTGCTTTCTTAACCTCTTTTTTAATTGTCCCGAAAACAGATTTTAAATCTTGAGCTTTTACATTCATGGAAAAAGCTGAAATTAACATGAAACTTGCGATTGATTTTTTCATAGTATTATAGTTTAGTTTGATTAAAATTCACTTACAAAATGTAATTTAACCGAAGGGAATTTATCTTGCGTCATCTGAATTGTGAATGCAGAATCTGCTAAGAATACCAATTGATTAAATTTATCTCTTGCTAAATAACGTTGTTTAACTCGTTTAAATTCTTTAAACTCTTCAGTATTTTCGTCCTCAACTTCTACCCAACAAGCTTTGTGTACAGCAAATGGTTCGTAAGTAGCTTTAGCACTATATTCGTGCTCTAAACGATACTGAATAACTTCGTATTGTAATGCACCAACAGTACCAATAATTTTACGGTTATTCATTTCTAATGTAAATAACTGCGCCACACCTTCGTCCATTAACTGGTCAATACCTTTTTCCAATTGTTTTGCTTTCATTGGATCAGCATTATTTATATAACGGAAATGTTCTGGAGAGAAGGCTGGAATACCTTTAAAAGTAAATTTTTCACCTTCTGTTAATGTATCTCCAATACGGAAATTTCCTGTGTCGTGTAAACCAACAATATCACCAGCATATGACTCATCAATAACCTCTTTTTTATCAGCAAAGAAAGCATTTGGTGCTGGGAATTTCATGTTTTTACCTTGACGTACATGAAAATAATTCTTGTTACGTTCAAATTTACCAGAAACAATTTTTATAAAAGCTAAACGGTCTCTGTGCTTAGGATCCATATTAGCATGAATTTTAAATACAAAACCAGAAAATTTATTTTCGTAAGGTTCAATTTCTCTTAAATCTGTTTCTTTAGATTGTGGAGTAGGAGCAATATCAACGAAAGCATCTAATAATTCGCGAACACCGAAGTTATTTAATGCAGAACCAAAAAATACAGGTTGTAAATTTCCGTCCATATATTCTTGCATATCAAATTCTGGATAAACACCATCAATTAAATCAATTTCGTTACGAAGATTTTCTGCATAATCAGTTCCAATTAATTCATCTAATTCTAGATTTGCTAAATCTTCAATTTTAGTTGTTTCAGAAATTTTTTGCTTGTTGTCTCCAGAAAAAATATTGATATTCTTTTCCCAAATATTATAAATACCTTTAAAAGTAGCACCAATACCAATTGGCCAAGAAAGTGGAGTAACTTTTAAATCAAGTTTTTGTTCTACTTCATCCATCAAGTCGAATGCATCTTTTCCTTCGCGGTCCATTTTATTAATAAAAACCAACATTGGAATTTTACGCATTCTACAAACTTCAACTAATTTGATTGTTTGTTCCTCAACCCCTTTTGCAACGTCAATTACTACAATTGCAGAATCTACAGCAGTTAAGGTACGAAAAGTGTCTTCAGCGAAATCTTTGTGACCAGGAGTATCTAAGATATTGATCTTTTTTCCTTTGTATTCAAAAGCTAAAACAGAAGTAGCAACAGAGATACCACGTTGGCGCTCAATTTCCATGAAATCGGAAGTTGCTCCTTTTTTTATTTTATTACTTTTTACAGCTCCTGCTTCTTGTATAGCACCCCCAAATAATAATAACTTTTCTGTTAAAGTTGTTTTTCCAGCATCTGGATGGGCTATAATTCCAAAGGTTTTTCGTTTATTTATTTCTTTTTCTAAAGACATTGTAATCAAATTTTCAGGTTGCAAAGATAGTCTATCTCAAGAAAACACGAAACATTAAATTAACGAATAGAATAATATAAATAAAAATACGTTAACTATAAACGACGTCAGATTTTATGAAAAAGATAATTTACTTTTTAATACTACTTATAAATAGCTTTGTACTCGGACAACAATATCCTACAATTCACCCATTACAAGGAGGTTTTACTTTTACTGGAGAAAAACTAGAGACTTATGCTATTCCATTTGGAACTAGAGCTTCAAGTTGTGGATTTACTTTTGGGAATACGTATAAATATTTTTCATTCAAAGCAAATTTTGATATGGTGTTTGCTTTTGATTTAATTGCTAAAAAACCAGATTTTCGTTTTATTGTATGGAAATTAGATAAAGGTAAATTACCAACAGCAATTTTTGATAAAGGAGGTACAATTGATGCAGATAGAGCTGTTGAAGGTAATTCTAATATAAAGGGATTAAAAGAAGGGGATATTAATTCTTGTGAAAGTTATTCCACAAATTCACCAAATGGATATGTAAAAGCTTTTGAAGGTAGTGAGTTATTGAAAAAAGATGAAACAGTTGTTATTGCTGTATATGGAGGTTTTGATACAGAACTTTTTGATATAAAAGTAAATGTTGCTGAGGAAAGACAAATTAACACATTTAATAATCTTTGTGTAGGATTATCTTATACTTATAATCAGATTTTTGATGCTATAAAAACTGATTCAGGTTTAACAGATATTAAATTATATACCAACAATGTATTTAATACAGAAATTAATTCAGGGACTACTTTTAGTACAGATACTACAATCTATGCGCAAGTAAGAGATGCATCTGGAAATTTGAAATATATTTATACAATTCCATTAAAATTTATTCCAGAACATCAATTTAATTTTAGATCAGATATTACACCAATTTATACATGTATTCCTTATAATGTTATTAATAATGATTTTATACTTAGTAAAATTATTCCTGAGGGGGAAGACCTAAGAAAATACAGTATAAAATCTATAGATGGTAGACCGCGTGATAATAATTCAAGTTATATAATTGAATTCTTGAGAGGTGAAGGGGAAGTTGAATTTCAAGTGGTTGTTTCTTATAATGGTACCTGTGTTAATGATTCAGAAATAGTGATTTTAAAAATGATTTATTCAAAGCCTTTTATAGATAATGATATAGAAGATGCAACATGTAATGATACTTATTTGACCAACTTTTCTATTATTTACAATAAATTAGGAGTAGACAGAGCTCATTTTGATTTAGTAGTCACTTTAGACGGAAATAATGTTAATGATGGAGTGTCAGTGCCAATTACATCTACTTTAAATTATAAAATTAAGATTAAATCAAAATCTGCTGCTACTTGTGAAAGTAATGAAATAAATTTTATTGTAAAGAAAACTTCTAATGCTGACATTAAGAATTATAGTATAAGTAATATTTGTAGAAGTGATTTAACTAAACAAGTTATTCAGGATGCTATAGATTCTATTAAAAATGGAAGTTCAATTGAATTAAGGTTTTTTACTCAAAGTGGTAATCAAATTGAAGAAGTGAATTTAGAAGAATATATGAAGAGAGTTTTAAACGGAAAAATAATCGTTAAGGCTTTTGCTTCTAATAATCCAGGAATTTGTGACACAACGGTCGAATTATCATTTAACTTAAGTCAATCATCATTTAGTAAAGTTGAAAATATAGAAACTTTAAAATCTTCTTGTTCAGAAGTTGGTTTAGGTTACACATTTTCTAAGTCTGAAATAGAAAATTATTTAAAAACAAAATTAAATCGTACAGATATTATTTTTTCAGGAATAAATGATACATCACTTGCAGACAATCAATCAGGTTCTATCAGATTCAAAGTTCAGGTAAATGGTGAAGCTTGTTGGTCAGAAGAAATGATTTTACCATTGCAAGTATTAACAAAACCTAATGTGTCAGAAGCTTCAAAAGAATTACAAGCAGATTGTAATAATTTGATAACAATAGATGAGGCAACATTAAAAGAATTATTTGGAGCAAATTCTACAACAGATTTCAATTATCAAATTCAGCATATAAATTCAACTCCATTAACGTTTGATGGAAGTGGAAAAGCATTTGTAAAAGTTATTTTCAAGAATAAATTAGATGAAAATTGTTTTGTAGAAAAAATCATTACAATTAATAAATCACAAGAATTAGTTGTTGATACTGCTTTATTAGAGAGTTTTACAAAATCAAATGAAATTATTTACTGTGAAGATAATAGTAATACAGCTAAAAATCAAATTCAAGTAATTTTAGATTACATCAAAACTCAATATCCTAATTTGGTTGCACAATCAACTGTAGATGAAATTTATTCTAAATTTAATTCAAACAAAGGAGAAGTTGAGGTAATATTTAATGATCCAAGTTTTTGTGGTAATGCTATTGTAAAAATTTATTATCAAAAAAATAACTTACCAACAATTTCAGTTCCTGAAAATGGAGCAGTTTGTAGTGGAGAATTGTTTGTATTAGATTTTACATCTCAACCAAATTACTCAAACTATAATTATAGTGTAGAAAAAAATGACGGTTCTATAATAGCAGGAATAGATAAATTTGAATTGAATGTTGGAACTTACAAGATTACAATAGAAGATAGAACAACGAATTGTAGTATTGTAAAAACATTAGTTATTGCAAACTCTGAATTACCAACAATTGAAAAAATAACAATTAATCAAGGTAATATTACAATTATTGCTAAAGGTAACGGAAGTTTAGAATATGCTTTGTTTGATGATAAAGGAAACATTATTGTAAATTGGCAAGCGAAAAATACTTTGGATGTTCCAGTAGGAAATATCAATAATAATTTTACAGTTAAAGTGAGATTAAATAACTGTGGAACAACAGAGGTTTCAGATTTAGTTTATCTTGATTTACCGAATTTTGTTTCTCCTAATGGAGATGGTAAAAATGACCTTTGGCAACCAATGAAAAAAAATGGACAAGCAACTGATACTAAAAATTCTTACAAGTTGATAATTTTTGATAGATTTGGAAAACAAATTTTAACACAAGAGGGTATTAACATTATCAAATGGGATGGGACACATTTAGGAAAGCCCGTTGCAGATGGAACATACTGGTACTTATTAGAATTTTCTAAAGAGAGTAGTATATTAAATGTTCAATATTCGGGAAGTATATTAGTTAAACGAAAAGTCAATTAATTGATTGAAAATATTTTATGAAGAGAATACCATACATACTTATAACATTATTATCATTAACAAAAGTTGATGCACAACAAGGTTTACCATTTTATAATCATTATTTAGTGAGTGATAGAATGTTAATCAACCCTTCTTATGCAGGACAAGATCCTAATGTAATTTCTATAACAGGTACGCACCGCAATCAATGGGATGATTTACCAGAAAGCCCAAGCACACAAACTGTAAGTGCTCATGGTATTGTAGCAGATAGATTAGCGTTAGGGCTTCAATTTTTTAATGATAGAAATGGAGCTGTTAGTATGACAGGTTTTGGTTTAAATGCGGCATATCATATTCCAATTAATGATCGTTATGATGATGAAGAACCAAATGTTTTTTCGTTTGGTGTAGGTGCTTCAAATGTATCACAACGTTTCGATTATTCTAAAATAATCGTAGAAGATCCATCAGATCCAGCTTTACAACAAGATAGATATTCAACATTTTTCGCAAATCTTGGATTATCTTTTAAATATGCAGGATTTTTTGGAGGTGTTTCTGTATTAGATATTCCTTTAACACAAAATATAAATTACGTAAACAATATAGAGCCTTTACCAACGTGGTATTATTTTAATTTTGGTTACAAATGGTATGTTAGCGATGGTATAGCTTTTGAACCATCTTTGGTTTATAACCTTAATTCAAGTTCAGAACGTCATTTGGATATTAATTTCATGACACATTTAGGGTTTGGAGATAATAACCAAGGAGTTGATATAGGAATTGGTTACAAACAAGGAATGGATTCGCAGAATAGTAATCCTTTATTCATTTCTCCAATTCTAAAGTTTAAAGTTGGTTCTTTAAAAGCTGGAGTTTCGTATGATATTGGTTTATCCGACTATCAAGTTGATGGAAGAAAGAATGGAATGTTATTTAGTTTAGGATTCGATTTGCAAAATCCTTGGGGAGAGCGTTTCTATTACTAATATTCTATTTTTTATACTATAATTTCATACAGTTTTAAACTTATTAAAACTGTTAATTTTTTTTTTTAATCGATATTGATTTAAAGTCTACTTTTGTTTTAAATATTTTTTTAGATGATTTCAAATGTGCAACTTCGGTTACAGTTTCTTGTTTTGCTTTGGGGCTTTACAGGTGTTTTTGGAAAATTAGTAACAATGAGTGCATTACCAATGGTTTGGTATCGCGTATTGATTGCTGCTGTAGTCGTTTTTATTTATATGAAATTTAAGAAAACGAGTCTTCAAATATCTAAAAAAGAATTATATACTTTACTTGGTATTGGTGGGATTGTTGGTTTGCATTGGTTTAGTTTTTATTTATCAATAAAATTATCCAATGTCTCAATTGCTTTAAGTACTTTGTCTATGGGCGCACTTTTTAGCTCAATCTTAGAACCTATATTTTTTAAAAGGAAAATTAATATCTTAGAGGTTCTTCTTTCTGTTATCGTTTCTGCCTGTGTTATTGTTATTTTTAATGCAACACCAGAATACAAATTAGGAATATTTATAGGCGTAATATGTAGTTTGTTATCAGCACTTTTTGCAGTTTTAAATTCTAAATATACTAAGTCTATAAAACCAACAAAAGTTACGTTGTATGAAATGATTGGTGGTGTTATTACCTTATCATTGGTAATGATAGTTTTTCAACCAGAAGGTATTTCAGAAGTTGTAAATATTAGTTGGGAAAATTTTGGCTGGTTATTACTACTTGGAGTTGTTTTTACTGCTTTGGCTCAAATAGAATCCGTAGATTTATTAAAACATGTAAGCTCTTTTACTCTAATGCTTAATGTTAATTTAGAACCTGTTTATGGTATCATTTTGGCAAGTCTTATTTTTGGTGATTCAGAACATATGACTCCTGTCTTTTATATTGCTACTAGTGTAATGATATTATCTATATTAGTTAATGGTATTTTAAAAGTGAAATTTTTTAAATAAATTATAGTCAAAAAGACGCATATATTTTCCAGAATCCTTATCATTTAATATCTTTGGTATTATTCAAAAAATAAAACCACAAGCGTATGATTCGCTCTATTATTACAGGAGTTGGGCATTATGTACCCGAGAGAGTTGTTACCAACTTTGATTTAGCAGAGGTAATGGATACCAATGACGAATGGATTCAAGAAAGAACAGGTATTCAAGAAAGAAGACATGTAGAAAAAGACTCGAAAGTATCATCTACAGATTTAGGTATCATAGCTGCTAAAAATGCTTTAGAAGATGCAGGAATTACAGCTCAAGATATAGACTTTATATTATTTGCAACATTATCACCAGATTATTACTTTCCTGGAAATGGCGTTTTAGTTCAAAAAGAATTAGGTTGTAGAACAATTGGAGCAATGGATATTCGTAACCAATGTTCAGGATTTGTTTATGCCATGACAACAGCAGATGCATTTATAAAATCTGGGATATATAAAAATATTTTAGTGATAGGAGCAGAAGTACATTCTTTTGGTTTAGATATGTCTGACGATGGTCGTGGAGTTTCTGTTATTTTTGGAGATGGAGCAGGAGCAGTTATTGTTTCGGCAACAGAAGAAGAAGGAAGAGGAATTTTATCTACTAACTTACATTCAGAAGGTGAATATGCAGAAGAATTAGCTGTTTTATTTCCTGGAACAAAAACAGGTTGGTCTGATGAATTACTCAAAGAAAGAAATTCTTTAACAAAAAAAGAAATTTATCCTTACATGAATGGAAATTATGTGTTTAAACATGCCGTAACTCGTTTTCCAGAATCTATAGTTGAAGCATTAACTTCAGCCAATAAAAAACCAGAAGATTTAGATTTGTTTATTCCTCATCAAGCTAATTTACGTATATCTCAATTTGTTCAAAAACAATTAGGATTACCAGATGATAAGGTTTACAATAACATTATGCGTTATGGTAATACAACAGCAGCATCTATTCCGATTGCTTTAAGCGAAGCTAAAAAAGAAGGAAAAATAAATAAAGGAGATTTAGTTTTGATGACAGCTTTTGGAGCTGGTTTTACTTGGGGTTCTGTTTTAATGAATTGGTAATTTTATATCTATCTTAAGATGAAAAAGTTTTTATTTATATTTTTAATAGGAGCAATTATTCTATTTGCTCAAACAGTTAATAAGAGTATTGAAAGAGATTTTAATGCTTATAGTAAATTAATCGTTGAGAAAAAAATAGATAAAGCGATGGAATATATTAATCCAAAATTATTTGAGATTTTTCCAAGAGATGAAATGGCAAAATTACTAGGAGGACTTTATAATAGTCCTGAAATTGAGTTTAAAATTTCGATGCCAACAATTCAATCTTATGGAGATATGTTGACTATTGATAGCATCAATTATGTTAAAATAAAAGCAATTACACCTGTAGAAATGAAGTTAAATAACTCTGAATTTAAAGATGAAATGATACCATTTTATTTAGCCTCTTTTGAGAAAAAATTTGGAAAAGGTAATGTTGTTTATGATGATAAAAGTAAATATTTTAAAATATCATCATCAAAATCCATTATAGCAAGTTCTACTTATAAAAATAAAAATTGGAAATTTATTACAATTGATAATGAAAAAATGAATTTTCTATTAGAAAATTTTATTCCAAAAGAACTTTTAGAATAAAATAATTAGTTTAAACAACTTTCATAAAATAAAACCAGATAACTTTTTTGATTATAAAAATCATTAATTTATCTGGTTTTCTATTGTCTCAAAAATGGTTTTCTACTTCTTTATTTCGATGTAAAGTTTTACCTTTGCTCAATAAATTAGACGACAAATGTTTAGAACAAATACTTGTGGAGAACTTACACAAGCCAATATTAACGAGAAAGTAACTTTAAGCGGATGGGTTTCAACACTTCGCGATAAAGGTTTTATGGTTTGGATAGATTTACGTGACCGTTACGGAATTACTCAAATTATTTTAGATGAAGATCGTTCTTCTAAAGAATTATTTGAAACAGCTCGTAAACTAGGAAGAGAATTTGTAATTCAAGTTTCAGGAACTGTAATAGAAAGAGCTTCTAAAAATCCAAATATCCCAACAGGAGAAATTGAAATTTTAGCAGATTCAATTACTATTTTAAATGAATCGGCTTTACCACCATTTACAATTGATGACAATACAGATGGGGGAGAAGACATTCGTATGAAATATCGTTATTTAGATATTCGTCGTAATCCAGTAAAAAATAAACTAATCTTTCGTTCTAAAGTAGCGCAAGAAGTTCGTAAATATTTAGATGCACAAGATTTTGTTGAGGTAGAAACGCCAGTTTTAATAAAATCTACTCCAGAAGGAGCAAGAGATTTTGTTGTACCATCTAGAATGAATCCAGGAGAATTTTATGCTTTACCTCAATCACCACAAACATTTAAACAATTGTTGATGGTTGGAGGTTTAGATAAATATTTTCAGATTGTAAAATGTTTTCGTGACGAGGATTTACGTGCAGACCGTCAGCCAGAGTTTACTCAAATTGATTGTGAAATGTCTTTCGTTGAACAAGAAGATATCATGAATGTTTTTGAAGGTTTAGCAAAACATTTATTACACACTTTTAAAGGTTTAGAATTCGGAGATTTTCCTCGTATGACATTTGCTGATGCAATGCGTCGTTATGGAAATGATAAACCAGACATTCGTTTTGGAATGGAGTTTGGTGAAATTACAGATTTAGCTAAAGGTCACGATTTCAAAATATTTGATGAGCAAGAATTAATTGTTGGTATTGCAGCAGAAGGTTGCAATAGTTATACAAGAAAAGATATTGATAAATTAATAGAATGGGTTCAGCGTCCACAAATTGCAGCAACTGGTTTAGTTTGGGTTCGTTGCAACGAAGACGGAACATATAAATCTTCTGTAGATAAATTTTATACACAAGAAGATTTAGCAGCTTGGGCGGAAAGAATGAATGCGAAAGCTGGCGATTTATTATTAGTAATGTCTGGAAACACTAATAAAGTTCGTGCACAATTATCTGCATTACGTATGGAAATAGCAGAACGTTTAGGTTTACGTAAACCAGACGAATTTGCTCCACTTTGGGTTGTAGATTTTCCATTATTAGAATGGGACGAAGAATCTGAACGTTACCATGCAATGCATCATCCATTTACATCTCCAAAACCAGAAGATATGGAATTAATAGATTCTAATCCAGGAGAAGTTCGTGCTAATGCTTATGATTTAGTATTGAACGGAAATGAAATTGGAGGGGGTTCTATTCGTATTTTTGATAAGAATATCCAAGCAAGAATGTTCGAGTTATTAGGATTTACACCAGAACAAGCAGAAGCTCAGTTTGGTTTCTTAATGAATGCTTTTAAATATGGAGCACCACCACATGGAGGTTTAGCATTTGGTTTCGATCGTTTTGTATCTATTTTAGATGGGTCAGAAACTATACGTGATTATATTGCATTCCCTAAAAATAACTCGGGAAGAGATGTAATGATTGATGCTCCTGCAGCAATAGATCAAACACAAATGGATGAATTATTTATTCAATCTAACGTTGTAGAAAAATAATTAAATTTAAACAACATCAATACAAAAAATGCCTTAAAGTAATTTAAGGCATTTTTTGTATTTAAAACGTAATAAATATTAATTCAGATTAATGATAAATTTATCGTCTAATTTTTCTGATTTAACGGCAGAAATAGATTTTGAAAACATCAACAATCTATTTACTGTGGATTTTTTTGGCTCTAATTTTTCTGTGTAAAACTTAATCATATACGACTTACTTTATAAATAAACGCAAGTAATTAAGTTTTATTTTTTAATCAACTGTTAAAATAATGTTATTATTTTCAATAACCTTTCTCAAATTGATAATAGCATAACGCATTCTACCTAGAGCAGTGTTAATGCTAACGCCAGTTTCTTCTGCAATCTCTTTAAAACTAAGTTCTTTAAAAATTCTTAATTCTAATACTTCTCGCTGATCATCAGGTAACTGAGTTACTAGATAACGTAAATCTTGATCAATTTGATTTTTTATGATTTTAGTTTCAGAGCATTCATCTGAATTTCCTAGAAAGTCAAAAATATTATATTCATCATCGCTGCTGCCAGAAGATTCTCTTACTGTAGGCATTTTTTTGTTAGAACGAAAGTAATCAATAGTTAAATTGTGCGCAATACGCATTACCCATGGTAGAAACTTGCCTTCTTCATTATATCCTCCTCCTTTAAGTGTCAGAATAACTTTGATGAATGTATCTTGAAATATATCTTCTGTTACATCCTTCTCCATCACTTTGGAAAATATGAAACTGTATATCCTACTTTTGTACTTGTCTATTAATATTTCTAAAGCATTCTCATTACCGTTTATATAATCTCTAATTAGTAATGAATCTTTTTCGTAATTCATAGTTTAGTATTTTGATTAAAAAAGTAGATTTTTATCTATAGGCTAAAATTTTTGTGAGAGACAAATATAGAGAACAAAAAATAAATTTATATAAAATTAACAAAAAAAAACTTTAAAATATCTAAAATATTCTTAAAAAATGATTTTTTATACCTTTTTATGTTGTTGATATTAAATTTATGTTAACTAAAACACTTAATAATCATTTATTAAATGGATATAAGTAAAAATAAAATAGTTTAATGATTTATATTTTTGTTTGCTAAATATTGATTTGAAGTATATTATAATGTATGAGTAAAGATTTGATAATTTCTCTAAAATATTATTGATATTCAATATAATTTATTTAGACTAATTATTAATAAATTGAATTAATGCTATTTACGCATAATAAATTAAATATTTAAAGCGCAATATTAATTTTTTGTTTTCAGTTTTAAGAAATTGTTAACAAAAAAGAATTGTTTTAGTAATTTCTCACAATAATGTGAAAACATTTACTTTTACTCTCTTTTACATAGTAAATTTTACCAGTAGTAACGTAAGATTTTAAAATATTTTCTAAATGATTTTGAAGTTTAGAATCAATTCTAACATTATGATTAAATCTGATATATGAGATGTCGAAAGCAGCACCAAAGTTGTGTGCGCTGTCGTTAGAAGAAGCATTGCTATTAACTCCTCTTAATCTATTTTGGTCTTGTAATGTTCTTGTTAATGAAGTAACAACAAAAAAGTTTTGCCCAGTAGTTTTTACAAAATCTCTGGCAATGTTACGAAGGACATCTTTACCTTTTGGAATTAAAAAAGCGTGACTATGGGACAAATCTGCTATTCGCCATCCATAACCACGCTGTGCTATTCTAATCAATTTTCCTTGATTGGTATATTTTTCTAATTGTTTTTTATCTTTTATGAGCTCTAATTTATGAGATTTAGCTGCATCTAAATGTTGTACGTATTCTTTAGAAGGTTCTATAATTATTCTGCTTTGAGCAGAAACATAAAAAAATGAAATATAAAATAAAACGGCAAGTAAATTCCTCATATTAATTAATTATTCTTTGTAAAAATAACAAAGAAACTCAAAAAATACTACATTGTTGTCGATTTAAATTGTTCTGGATTACGAACTGTTACATGAAAACAATGTTGACGGTATTCTTTAATGTAATATATTTTACCATCTTCTTGCAATTGTTTTAAAATTGCTTCTAAATTTTCACGATGTTTTTTACTGTAAGTATACTTGTTATTGAATTTAGTATAAGATAAATCGAAAGCAGCACCATAATTATGTGAACTATCACCTTTAGCTGCATTGCTATTGACTTTTCTTAAACTAGATTGACTTTCTTCTGACCTTGTAAGAGATGTAACTGCAATCGTTACATTATTTTCGTCTAGAAACTGTGAAGCTATTTTCTCTAAAACAGATTTTGCTTTCGGATTAAGAAATGCCTTACTGTGGGTTAATTTTTCTATTGTGTAACCATTTCCTTCCTCTGGTACAGCAACTAGTTTTTTTAAGATAACCATTCCGTCAATTTCGTCGAAATTTTCTATTACGGGCATACTAAAAGACTTTGCTGCTTCTAGATGATCGTCATAGGTTATTTTTTTCGTTGGAATGGAAATGGAATTTTTTGAAGTATTCTCTGCTAAAATGTAACTTTCTTGGCTTTGTGCGGAACAGTACATTCCAAGGCAAAAACAAGAAAGTGCAATTAATTTTTTCATATAAATAATTTATTACGGCACAAAAATAGAGGTTGCATTTTAATAAAAGGCTGTTAAAAATAATAAAATTAATGTAAAATTTTATCAAAGAATTCTTAAAATGGTATTGATTACTAATATTTTATTTTTTTTAAAGGTTAATAAAAGTTAATTAAATTAAGAAAAATATAAATTCTTTTATCCTTATTAGTTATCCTACTAAAATCCGTATTTTTGTACAATAATTATCACTTATTTTATACATCGATTAAGTTAATATGGCAAAGGTTAAAGTTGGTTTGGTACAAATGACATGTACAAAAGACAAACAAGAAAATTTAAATAAAGCAATAGAGCAAGTAAAAGTTGCAGCTGCAAAAGGTGCTCAAATTGTATGCTTACAAGAATTATTTACATCATTATATTTTTGCGACGTAGAGGATTATGATAACTTTGATTTAGCAGAGGCTATTCCAGGTCCATCAACAGATGCATTATCTGTTGTAGCAAAAGAATTAGGTGTTGTAATTATTGCTTCATTATTCGAAAAACGTACACAAGGATTATATCACAATACAACAGCAATTTTAGATGCTGACGGAACTTATTTAGGAAAATACCGTAAAATGCATATTCCAGACGATCCTGCTTTTTATGAAAAATTTTATTTTACACCAGGAGATTTAGGTTATAAAGTTTTCGAAACTAAATTCGGAAAAATTGGAGTTTTAATTTGTTGGGATCAATGGTATCCAGAAGCTTCTCGTATAACTGCATTAATGGGAGCTGATATTTTATTTTATCCAACAGCAATTGGTTGGGCAACAGATCAAGACGAGGAAACAAATAAAGACCAATATAATGCATGGCAAACAATTCAACGTTCGCATGCTGTAGCTAATGGAGTACCAGTTGTTTCTGTAAACCGTTGTGGTTTCGAGCAAGATGGGGCTATGAAATTCTGGGGTGGTTCTTTTGCAACAAATGCACAAGGTCGTCTTTTATATTTAGCTTCTCATGAAAATGAAGAAACAGAAGTAGTAGAATTAGATTTAAACGAAACAGATTTTTTCCGTAAACATTGGCCATTTTTAAGAGATCGCCGAATTGATTCTTATCAACCAATCACGAAACGTTTCATTGATGAAGATTAATCCAACCTTAAAAAAAAATATGAAAATTACTCCAACCTTAAAAAAACTAATTTTTAGTTGCCTTTTTTTTAGTAGCTCATTTTTAGTAGCTCAAGAAAAACCATTAATAATAGAAAAACTAACACCAGAATTATATGTTCATACAACATATAATACGTTTAAAGGAAAGAAATATTCAGCAAATGGAATGTATTTAATTACAAAGAAAGGAGTTGTTTTATTTGATACTCCATGGGATGAAACGCAATATCAACCCATATTAGATTCTATTAAAAAACGTCATAATTTACCTGTAATTGCAGTATTTGCTTCGCACTCTCACGAAGATCGTTCGGGCGGTTTTGCGTATTATAATAAATTAGGAATACCAACTTATGCAACCAAGCAAACAAATGCTATTTTAAAAAGTAATAATCAGGCAACTTCTACAAAAGAGATTAAGTTGGGCAAGACTTATAAAATAGGAGGAGAGCAATTTGTTATTGAATATTTTGGAGAAGGGCATACAATAGATAATACTGTTGTTTGGTTTCCGAAGTATAAAGTTCTAAATGGTGGTTGTTTAATAAAAAGTGCAGAAGCAGTAGATTTAGGAAATGTTGCGGAGGCAAATGTAAAAGCTTGGCCAAATACAATTGATAAATTAATGCTTCAACATCCTATTATTCAGAAAGTAATTCCAGGACATGATAATTGGAGATTAACGCAACATTTAGAGAACACAATAAGACTCTTAAATAAAAATTAGATTTTGAAAACAATAGATACATCAAAATACCCAAAAGATTTAGGTTATAGATTTCCTGCAGAATGGGAAGAACATGAAGCAACATGGTTATCTTGGCCACATAAAGAGGCTTCTTGGCCAGATCGTATACATTTAATATATCCTGCATATGCAGAATTTATAGCCGAATTATCTAAAGGTGAGAAAGTTCGCATTAATGTAAAAGATGAAGAAATGAAAGCTTTTGCTTTATCACACATAGAGAAGACAAATGCAGATTTAACTCAAGTTGAATTCTTTTTTCATGAAACGAATGATGCTTGGTGTAGAGATCATGGACCAGCTTTTTTAATTAATAAAGAAAATAAGAAAAATCCGAAAGTAGTTGTTGATTGGGGATTTAATGCTTGGGGAGGAAAATATCCACCATTTGAAAATGATGATATTATTCCAACAAAAATAGCTGAGGCATTTAATTTACCAGTTTTCTATCCAGGAATTATCATGGAAGGAGGATCTGTTGAATTTAATGGAAAAGATACTTTGATGACATCAAAATCTTGTTTATTAAATGAAAATCGTAATCCAGAATATTCACAAGAACAAATAGAAGATTTTTTAAGAAACTATTATGGAGTTTCTCAAATTCTTTGGGTTGAAGATGGAATTGTTGGAGATGATACAGACGGACACATTGATGATACAATACGCTTTGTAAACGAAGATACAGTATTAACAGTTGTAGAAGAAAACAAAGAAGACGATAATTACGAATTATTACAAGTAAATCTTCGTCAATTACAAGAAATGAAATTAGCAGATGGTCGTTCATTAAACATTATAGAATTACCAATGCCAGATGGCGTTTATTGTGAGGGAGAACGTTTGCCAGCATCTTATGCAAATTTTTATATTGCAAATAAATCGGTTATTGTACCAACTTACCGTTGTGAAAAAGATGGTGTTGCTTTAAAAATTATTCAAAAAGTATTTCCAGATCGTAAAGTAGTCGGAATAGACTCTACAGATATCATTTGGGGATTAGGATCTTTTCATTGTTTAAGTCAACAAGAACCAAAAATATAAATCAAAACCGATTCGTAAGAATCGGTTTTTTTTATTAACACAAAAATAATTTCAAATATTTTACGAAATAACGTTTATTTGCAACTAATTTAAATAAAATATGAAAAATAAAATTTTTACTTTATTAACTTTATTAGCTATTTGTTTATCAAGTTGCGTTACTAAAGTTCCTATGGATCCTAGCTTTTATAATGAAAATAAAGTTGGAGTTATCGTTCAAGTAGATTCAATAAATAGATTTAAAGAAGGAGCACAAGGTTTATTAGATATGGCTATTTCTTCTGGAGCTAAATACAAAGAGGCTTTAAGTCATATAGGAACACAAGTAGATCCTGAACCAATTTTTAAAGATGCAATTCTGAACAAACTGGATAAAAAAAATAAATCATACATCTTTATAGAGGATAAAATAGATTTAACTTCATTCTCTAAATTTGATAAACCAGAAAGTGATTCTAAAGTTAAATATTATGCTAAAGATTTACGATCTCTAAAAGCTAAATATAATGTTGATCAGTTAGTCGTTATTAATGTTAAATATGGCCTTACAATTGGTTATTATAGTATGATAGAAACAGGAAAAGGAGGGTCAAGTTATGTTACCACAGAAGTTATAGATTTACAAAATAATGCTATTTTATACAGAGATACTTATGTAAAAACTGTTCCATTTAGAGGGAAATGGGATACTCCTCCTCATTATGAAAGATTGAAAGAAAACATTGATCAAGCAGTTAGTCAATCAGTACTTGAGTTTGAGAATAAAATGTAAAACCCAAAATAGAAGCTGTTTAGATTTTAGTATTTTAATCATTTAATAAATTTTCTTTTTTAAACGGATTAAAAAAAATGAAAATAAAACTCTATTAAACAGTTATATGATGTATTGTACATTATAAAAACATAAAAAGCAATTTTATTATATTAAAATTGCTTTTTATAATTATATAGTTTTTTAACTAAAATCTACGTGATAAACATCTGTTTTATTTCGAGGAATTTTTCGGTATTCGAAACCACCCGCTTGTGGGATTAATTCAACCAAATCAAAAGACTTACAACTTTTTGGTAAACCATTAAAAATTAAAGTAAAATCTAAACTAGAATTTTCTTCAATATAGGTCCAATTAGGATACATTGTAATTCCATCAGCAAAAACTAATTGACAGCGCTTTCCTGTTGTATTATCAATTAAAAAAGTAGATGGCCAAATACGTGCTGCATTTGCATATTCATCAGCATTCATACGACAATGAATAATAACTTGACTTTCTTCTTCAATATTTGTTAAAAGTTCAGCATCAATAAAAATTTTTTCTTCAAGAATTGTTGCTCCCATTATTTTGCAATTTTTTTGATATATAATTCTTCTACTTTTTTTCTTGCCCAATCAGTTTTTCTTAAAAACTTTAAAGAAGATTTTAAACTTGGATTATCCATAAAACATCTAATATTTATTTGATCTCCAAGACCTTCCCATCCTCCATAATAGATTACCAATTCTTCTATAATGTCATCTAAACGTTTTCCGTGAAGAGGATTATTTTTTTGACTTTCCATTGTGCAAAGATAATTATAAATAGGTTACACGAAAAAGACAAACGTGTAAAACCATCATAATAATTACAATAAAATGCTAATGTTGTCTTACTTTTGCATAAATATCTTTGTATGAGTACTCCTGAAAAGAAGAGTAAATTAAAAAAATTACATTCTCGTAACCGTCATTTAGCTCCTTATAATTTCGAAAAATTGTGTGCAGTTTATCCGCCACTTTCTAAATATATTAAACCAAATAAAGAAAACGAACCAACAATTACATTTTCTGATAGAGAAGCTGTAAAAGCATTAAATAAAGCTTTATTAAAAACATATTACGATATAGATTATTGGGAATTACCTAAAGATAATTTATGTCCTCCAATTCCTGGTCGTGCAGATTACATACATTATGCAGCAGATATTTTAGCAGAAAGCTTTGATGGTGTTATACCAAGAGGAAAAGATGTTAAGATTTTAGACATTGGTGTTGGTGCAAATTGTATTTATCCAATTATTGGAAATTATGAATACGATTGGAATTTTGTTGGAGCGGAATTAGATTACGAATCACATAAGAATGCAGAGGAAATTGTAAAGAAAAACACTAGATTACGTAATAAAGTTGATATTAGAATGCAATTTAATCCGAATAATATTTTCAAGAATATTATTAAACAAGGAGAAAAATTTGATATGACAATTTGTAATCCACCATTCTTTAAATCGAATCAAGAAGTAATGGAGCAAACGATGCGTAAGATTAAAAATCTTGGAGGAACATCAGATCAGAAACCAATTCAGAATTTTGGTGGAAATAATTCAGAATTATGGTGTAGAGGAGGAGAGCGCTTATTTATTACTAAAATGATAAAGGAAAGTGTGGCTTACAAACATCAAGTAAAATGGTTTTCTACTTTAGTCTCTAAAAAAGAAAATGTTCGAATTTTAGAAACTGTTTTGAAAAAAGAAAATGCAAGAGATTATCGCATTGTAGATATGCAGCAAGGAAACAAAGTTTCTCGCTTATTAGTTTGGCGTTTTTAAGTTTATTTAAACTTAATCCAAATTTTTTAAAGCTATATTTTAGGATGGATTATTGTTTTTAATTTGTGAGTATTAAAGAGACACAAAATGAAAACAAAAAAAATCTTAGCTCCCTTAAGTGTAATTGCATTAATGTTGGTGATATTTTCTTTTACTACGAATAGAAGTATTGATAAAGGAAATAAAATTTCAGATCCACAATGGAAAAACTTAAAAGTTTTACCACAAAATATTTCAGAAGATAGTTTGAAAGGGTTAATGAGAGGTTATAATGATGCTCTTGGAGTAAAATGTAATTACTGTCATGCAAATAATGCTGAAACTAAAAAAATGGATTTTGCTAGTGATGCTAAAAAAGAAAAGGAATATGCACGTCACATGATCTTAATGACACGTGAAATAAATGCAAAAAACTTTAATTGGAATAATGCTAAAAATCCTGAAACAATAAATGTTGTAACATGTACAATGTGTCATAGAGGAAACACAAGTCCTACTAAATCTCTGAAAGAAGCAGAAGAAGTAAAAAGTGTTACAGAAGTAACAAAACCTTTAAAAGAGGAAATTAAAAAATCTAAATAGAAATTATTTAAACTTTCAACTGTTTTATTTTAATTATTTAGCTAATTTTCTTTTTTAAACGGATTAAAAAAATGGTATTTAAATGTTTGACGTTAATAAAATTGAATAAGCGTAGGATACAAATGATTTAATGAACGAATGTGAATTTTTAAATCATTTCCGTAGCGTTGATAATTTTTAGTCAAAGATTTACGACCTTGATTTTTTTGTTTCGTTTTTGTATCAAGACAAAAATGAAAATAAAACTATATTTAAATAGATATTTATATAAAAAAGTTTAAACAACTTTAAATTCATCAAATAAAAAAAATCTCCATAATGGAGATTTTTTTATTTGATGATATACCATGATTATTTCGTTGCTTTATCTACAACTGGTCTATTTTCTGCATTTGCTAAAATCCAAGCTGTATTAAAAGTTAATTGTGTACGACGTTTTAATAGATCATATTCAATTTTGTCTGGTGTATCTCCTGGTTGATGATAATCATCGTGAACACCATTAAAAAAGAAAACAGAAGGAATATTATGTTTTGCAAAATTATAATGGTCAGAACGATAATAAAAACGATTTGGATCGTTTGGATCATCATAACGGTAATCTAAATTAATTCCTAAATCTTCGTTTGCTTTTTTTACAGCATTATATAAATCTGTAGATAACATATTCGAACCAATTACATAAACAAAGTCTTTTGTTTCTTTATTATGTTCATAATCAATTCGTCCAATCATATCAATATTAATATCAGCTATTGTATTTGCTAAAGGAAAAATTGGATGATCAGAATAATATTTAGAACCTAATAATCCTTTTTCTTCACCAGAAACATGTAAAAATAAAATAGAGCGCTTTGGTCTAATTCCTTTTTTCTCAGCTTCCCTAAAAATTCGAGCAACTTCCATTACACCAACTGTACCAGAACCATCATCGTCAGCACCAGCGTATAATTTTCCGTTTTTTATTCCCTCATGATCGTAATGGGCGGAAACAACTAAAACTTCTTCAGGTTTTTCAGAACCTTGTATAAATCCCATTACATTGCGCATTTCTCCTTTAACTCGAGGAAATGTTCCTTCTGGGATTAATTGAAAATAATTATTATTTGGACCATTAATTCCTAACTCTTTATAATAATTAGAAATATAATTACCAGCTTTTATTTCGCCTGCCGAAGCAGCATTTCTACCCTCCATTTCTGGACCAGCAATAATGTAAAGATTTTTTTTAAGCTCTGCTTCAGAAATTTTTTCCGAATATTTAGAAAGCTCTTTATCATACTTTGCTTGCGAAATTGGTTGTGTAGAATTACAACTAATTAATGTGGCAGCTAAGCTAATTGCAAATAAAAATTGTTTCATGTAAATTTTTGATTTAAATTTAAATTTAATCTAACCTAACAAAATAAAAAAGAAATTTTGTATAAAAAATCAATATTTATACAAAATAAAGACTATTTTGGTGTTGACTTTTTTATATTTGTCCGTTTTTTAAATCAATTATGTCACAATTATTCAGAAAAAAAACCGTAGAATCTATTTTAGCCGAATCTCATAAGAACTCTGCTTCAATGAAAAGAACATTAGGTGTTCGGGATTTAACAGGTTTTGGAATCGCAGCTATCGTAGGTGCAGGAATCTTTAGTACAATTGGTCGCGCTAGTTTTGAAGGTGGTCCAGCTGTAATTTTCTTATTTATTTTTACAGCTATAGCATGTGGATTCACTGCATTTGCTTATGCAGAATTTGCTTCGCTTGTACCAGTTTCTGGTAGTGCTTATACCTATAGTTATGTTGCTTTTGGTGAATTATTTGCTTGGGTAATTGGTTGGGCATTAATTATGGAATATGCCATAGGAAATATTGTCCTCGCCATTTCTTGGAGTGATTATTTTACCACCTTGCTCTCTGGTCTAGGAATACATTTACCAGAATGGATGACGATGGACTACTTTACTGCAAAGAATGGTTTTGAATTTGTGACAAACGAATTAGCAAAAGGAAAAACATTAGAAGGAATTGCAAATTCTCCTTATGCACAAGAGATTCCGAAATATCTGGCATATAAAGATGCCCCATTTGTAGGATTCAATTTAGTAGTAGATATCCCAGCTTTATTGATTACGTTTTTAATAACTGCGCTTGTTTACCGTGGTATAAACGAATCTAGGAAAGCAAGTAATGCAATGGTAGTTTTAAAATTAGCAGTTGTATTATTGGTGATAATTGTAGGAGCTTTTTATGTGAATCCTGATAATTGGAATCCATTTGCACCAAATGGAATAGGAGGAGTTTTAGCAGGAGTTTCATCTGTTTTTTATGCTTATATTGGTTTTGATGCCATAAGTACTACAGCAGAAGAATGTAAAGATCCTAAGAGAGATTTACCAAGAGGTATTTTTGCATCTATTATAATTTGTACTATTTTATATGTATTAATTGCGATGGTAATTACAGGAATGGTACATTATTCTGAATTAAACGTTGGTGATCCACTAGCATATGTTTTTGATAAAATACAAGATTTAAAATGGCTTGCGGGAATTATTGCTTTTTCAGCAGTTATTGCAATGGCGAGTGTATTTATTGTTTTTCAAATTGGGCAACCTCGTATTTGGATGACAATGTCTAGAGATGGATTATTGCCTAAGAAATTTTCTAAGTTACATCCGAAGTTTAAAACGCCATCTTTTTCAACTATTTTTACTGGTTTTGTAGTAGGAATTCCTATTCTTTTTACAGATTTAGAATTAGTGGTTGATGCATGTTCTATCGGAACATTGTTTGCTTTTGTGTTAGTTTGTGCTGCCGTTTTAAGAATGGATGCTGATCCTAATGCTAAAAGAGGAAACTTTAAAACACCATTTATAGATGCGAAGTTTGTAATGCCGATTGTAACCTTTTTTGTTATTGCAGTTTGTGCGACAACATTTAAGGCAGACATGGCAGATTTCTTTACAAATAAACCACAACCAACTCCTGTAGAGAAATTTGTAGGTTCGCTAACATCAAAAGAATTAAAGGATTCTTACACAACATTAAATGATATTACTGGAAATGAAGTAGAGTATTTAGATGATTATTTGAAAAGTTTAAGCTCAGAACAATACGAAAGTACATTACAAAAGTTACCAGTTTACGAAGACAAAAAAACAGAGAAAGGTTGGGACGTTTTTAAACATAAAATTCCAATGTATATTTTCTTGTTAATTTATATCTCAATGATAATTCGTTGTTATTTTAAAAGAACCTCTATTATTCCATTAGCTGGAATGTTATGTTGTTTTTATATGATGGCACAATTAGGTCTAAAAAACTGGTTGATTTTCTTAATTTGGTTAGCAATCGGATTAGTTATCTATTTTGCTTATGGATATAGAAATAGTAAATTGAGAAATATATAATCAATTATAAATAATTTATTAAAGCTGTTTTTACGTTTGTTTAAACAGCTTTTTTATTTTTTTAAAAATGAGTTTAATATTTTTTAATTAAATTTATTTATAAAACTTCATTATATGAATTTAAGAATCAATCACATTTTTTTACTACTATTTATTATTAACTCATTTTTACAAGCTCAACAAAGTTTTGTTGTAGAATATGAATCATCATACATTATACAATTTTTAGGGTCAGGCGAAAACAAAGCTTCTCAATCATTTTCTCAATCAGATTTTTATGAGTTACAAATAAATGATAAACAGAGTTTTTACACTAAAATTGATAAAATTAATAATTCTCAAGGAGGTTCTTCTATTATGATGTCAGGATTTCTCCCTAAAAATCTATTTTTGGATTTTGAACAAAATATTCAGAAAAGAGAATGGGAGGTAGAAGCGAAAAAATATATTGTTGTAGATTCTATTTTGACAGAAAAATATCAATTAACAAGAGAGAAATCAACTTATTTAGGTTATAATGTAAAGCAAGCAATTAGAGAAACTGAATATGGAAAAATAGTTATTTGGTATGCGCCAGATTTACCAGCTAAGTTTGGACCTTCTAACTATATTAATTTACCAGGCTTGGTTTTGAAAGTTGAATCATATGGTAAAGATTCTAATGAGGTTACTTTTTCTTTGAAGGCAACATCAATTAAGATAAAAGATAAATTAAAGCTTGGACAACTTTTTAAAGGAAAAGAAGTTAATGCGACTGAATTTGAAAAAATAGAAGAAGAATATAATAATAGATTTAAAGCTTACCCTTTAGGAGTAGATAAAAGCTAAAAAATATCAATAAAAAAACCTCAATAGAAGTGAAAAACTATTGAGGTTTAATTTTATATTTTAAATTGAGATTATTTATCAATAGATCCCATTACACGTTGCATAAAAGTATTAGCAGCAGTACGTTCATCCATACCTTCTTCTTCCATCATTTGTTTCATTTCAATTGCTCCACAAATGTTAGAAATCATTTCACCAATTATTTCCTGTTCTGGTTCTTTAACAGCAGGAGAATCAGCATAAACTTCTAAAACTTCTAATGTAGTTTCCATTGCTTCAATAGAAACATTTTTTGCTAAATTCTTAAATACCGGCAGCTTCATTTATTAATTCTTTTACAGCATCAATTTTAGATGCAGTTACTTGTCCTACATTTTCTCCTCCTTTAAAAACTGCGAAAGTTGGTAAATTTGGAACATCAGCTAATTTTCTTGATTCTACTAATTTCTCAGCATCAACATATAAAAATTCAGCTTGACCTTCGTATTCAGCCGCTAATTTTTTAAATTTTGGTTTTACTAAACGGCAATTACCACACCATCCAGCTCCATATTGTACAATAACAATATTATTATCAGCAACAACTTGTGCTAAATTATCTTGTTCTAATTCTGCAAACATTTTATATTTTTTTATTAAAAATTGGTTATAAAAAAGGCTGTCTAAGGTTTTGAACTTAGTGATTTTTATTGAAAATGAATTCATTAAAATCCTTGTGTCAATTTAATTAGACAGCCTTTATGTGAATTTTTGGAATCTTAAAAAAGATAACCAATTATTTTTTATTAGTTAGCTGATAAGTAAGCAGCAACACCATCCTTTGTAGCGTTCATTGCTTCTTTACCTTCTTCCCAGTTAGCTGGACAAACTTCACCGTATTTCTCTACGTGTAAAATTGCATCTAATAAACGAACATACTCATCGATATTACGACCTAATGGTAAATCGTTGATTGTTTCGTGACGAACAACTCCATTTTTATCGATAATAAAAGTTCCTCTGTATGCTACAGGAGCTCCTTCGAATGTAATAGAATCTTTTTGTTCGTTGTAAACGTACTCACCAGCTAATACACCGTAATCCATAGCAATTGTTTTTGCTAAATCAGCTACTACTGGGTAAGTTACACCTTCAATACCTCCGTTATCTTTAGAAGTATTTAACCAAGCTAAGTGAGATTCTTCAGAATCACAAGAAGCAGCGATTACAACAGCATCTCTTTTTTCAAATTCAGCTAATTTAGCTTGGAATGCATGTAATTCTGTTGGACAAACAAATGTAAAATCTTTTGGGTAAAAGAATAATACAATGTTTTTCTCTCCAATTGGTAAAGAAAAGTTTTCTACGATTTCATCTCCATCAATTACTGCTGGGGCTGTAAACAAAGGTGCTTTTTTTCCTACTAATGACATAATTTAATTTTTATATTTTGTTTTTACTTACTTGATTGAATAAATATACAGATATTTTCTACCTTATTTTCTGACACAAATTTAGACGGATTTCTTAATTTGTCAATAGATTTTTCATTTCTATTTTAGATTAAACTATAAATAAAATTTATTAAGGTTTTATTTCTTTTTAATTGATAATCGATCCTATTTTTTTACGTTTCACCGCTAATTTACTATTATAAATTCTAAGTAAACATGATATTAATTATTAAGAATGGGTTAAATATAAATTTGAAATAAGCCTATTAATTTTTAATTAATTAGAAAATTACTAAAACAATAAAGATTAGGTAAAATTAATTTTATTTCTATATTTGTAGAATTAAAAACTAATTATGATAAAATATTTAATCGTTCTTCTACCTATTTTCTCGTTTTCTCAAGAAGCAATTAGAGTAGAGTATGAAATGAAGCAAGAATTTGACAAACAAGCTAAAGACAAACTTGGAATAAAATATGCTGAAATATTGCAAAATTCTGAAAATAAGAGATATTATTATGAATTGCTTGCCAATACAAAACAATCACATTTCTTGGAAATAGAAAGAATTAACAATGACCAAAATTCTAAAGGAGCTACATTAGGTTTATCTACAAATGTAAGTGCTAATATCTATAAAGATTTTAGCATGAATGTATTGTACGAAGAAAATGCAATGAAATCTAAGCTATTGGTTAAAGATTCTTTACAGCATTTTATATGGGTTTTAACGAAAGATGAAGCTACTGTTCTAGGTTATAAAGTAAAAAAGGCAACATACAGCAATAATAATCAAATGGTAGAAGCTTGGTACACAACAGAATTACCTTTTCGCGACGGACCATCTCGCTTTTCGGGATTACCAGGACTAATTTTAAAGGTAAATTTTAGATTACCTTTTGTAGCAGATATGGATACAAATGTTTCATTCACAGCAATTGATGTAAAACCATATCAAGGGAAAATAGAAATTTCAAACAAACTTAAAATTGTATCAAGAGAAGAATTTCAGAAGGAAGTAGAGAAAAACAGCTCAAAATTTAATAATCTATCATCTGGAGTAGATAAAGATTAATTATAGAATGGAATTAAAATCGCAAATGTTTTTAATTTCATTACAGAATTTATAGACTTCATTACATACTGTCATTTTTAATCATTTCTAAATGTAGTTTTGGTGGTAAATAACAATAATGAAAAAAAATCTTTGCCTAATTACAATTCTTTTGTCAATAATAGGTTTTTCTCAAAAATCTCAGTCTAAAATAAAAGTTTCTTTATTTGAAGGAGCTGTAGTTGCAGGTTATGTAGATAACGGAGGTTTTATAAATTTTACAGGTCCAAGTGTTAGTTATAAGCACAATGATTTTAAAATGAGTGTAGGAATGTTACCATCTCTACGAATTAAAGAGGATAAATCTCCAGGGACTAAAAATAGTGTAATAACACCAAACTTAGGAGGTGGACTAACTTTTGTTTATAAAAAGATTGCATTACAAATCCCATTTTATTACAATACGAAAACATCAACTCAAGATGGCGCTTGGAAAATGGGTATAGGAATAGGATATTCATTTAAATAATAATTATAAAATTTATTTAGATAAATTATAAATAATAATTATATTAAATGATTCGTAACATAATAATAATTTATAGTTAAATAGAATGATTCAATTTCATTTTCCTAGTATGATTTAGTATATTTATGATATTTACAACATAAAACAAACGAAAAATTTAAAATACTATGGAAAATTTAGGAGGGGATATTTCAAAATGTCCATTTCATAACGGAACAATGAATTCTCCAGTTGCGGGAGAAGGAACTACAAACCGCGATTGGTGGCCTAATCATTTAAAAGTTGATATGTTACGTCAACACTCATCATTATCAGATCCTATGGGACAAGATTTTGATTATGCGAAAGAATTTGAATCTCTTGATTTAGAGGCTGTAAAAAATGACTTAAAAGCATTAATGACAGATTCTCAAGATTGGTGGCCAGCAGATTTTGGTCATTATGGACCTTTATTTATTCGTATGGCTTGGCATAGTGCAGGAACTTACCGTGTACAAGATGGTAGAGGTGGAGCAGGAGCAGGACAACAACGTTTTGCACCTTTAAACTCTTGGCCAGATAACGTAAGTTTAGACAAAGCACGTCGCCTTTTATGGCCGATTAAACAGAAATATGGAAAAAAAATATCTTGGGCAGATTTACTAATCTTAACAGGAAACATGGCATTAGAATCTATGGGATTCAAAACAATAGGGTTTGCTGGTGGGCGTCCTGATGTTTGGGAACCAGATATGGATGTATATTGGGGATCAGAAAAAGTATGGTTAGAAGAAAGCGGTGGAGATAATAGCCGTTATTCAGGAGATAGAGATTTAGAAAATCCATTAGCTGCGGTACAAATGGGATTAATTTATGTTAACCCAGAAGGACCAGATGCTAATCCAGATCCACTTTTAGCTGCTCATGACATTCGTGATACTTTTGATCGTATGGCAATGAATGATGAAGAAACTGTTGCACTTATTGCAGGTGGACACACATTTGGTAAAACACACGGAGCAGGTGATGCTGATCTTGTTGGAAAAGAACCAGAAGCTGCTGGATTAGAAGAACAAGGTTTAGGATGGGCAAGTTCTTTTAAATCTGGAAAAGGAGGTGATACAATTACTTCTGGACTAGAGGTAACATGGACGCAAAGACCAACAGAATGGACAAATCTTTTCTTTGAAAATCTTTTTAAATATGAATGGAAATTAACGAAGAGTCCTGCAGGTGCTCATCAATGGGAAGCAATAGATGCTCCAGATGATGTTCCATTAGCAGATGATATATCGCAAAAACAAAAACCAAGAATGTTAACGACAGATTTATCTTTAAGATTTGATCCAGCATATGAAAAAATTTCTCGTAGATTTTACGAAAATCCAGACGAATTTGCAGATGCTTTTGCTAAAGCTTGGTACAAGTTAACACATAGAGATATGGGACCATTAGACCGTTATTTAGGTCCAGATGTTCCACAAGAAGAATTTATTTGGCAAGATCCAATTCCAGCAGTTGATCACGAATTAATTAATGATGCAGATATTGTTACGTTAAAATCTAAATTATTAAACTTAGGTTTATCTATTTCTGAATTAGTTTCTACAGCTTGGGCTTCAGCTTCTACATTTAGAGGTTCTGATATGAGAGGTGGAGCAAATGGAGCAAGAATCCGTTTAGAGCCAATGAAAAATTGGGAAGTAAATAATCCAGTACAATTAAATAAAGTTTTAACAGCATTAGAAGGAGTACAAAAAGAATTTAACTCGACAGGAAAAACAGTTTCTTTAGCAGATTTAATCGTATTAGGTGGTGTTGCTGCAATAGAAAAAGCTGCATTAGATGCTGGTCATTCTATTTTAGTACCATTCTCTCCTGGACGTATGGATGCTTCTCAGGAACAAACAGAAATAGAATCTGTAGTGTATTTAGAAACACAAGGAGATGGTTTCCGTAATTATCGTAAATCTAAAAATCCAGCAGTTTCTACAGAAGAGTTATTAATTGATAAAGCTCAATTATTAAAACTTACAGCACCAGAATTAACTGTTTTAGTTGGAGGTATGCGTGCATTAAATACGAATTATGATGGTTCTAAACATGGTATATTTACAGATAGACCAGGCCAATTGTCAAATGATTTCTTTATAAATCTACTTGATATGAACACAGTATGGAAAGCAATGGATGAGCGTAAAGAAATTTATTTAGGTTCTGATAGAAAAACGGGACAACCAAAATGGACGGGTACTCGTGCAGATTTAGTTTTCGGTTCTAATTCAGAATTACGTGCAATTGCAGAAGTTTACGGAAGTGCAGATGCGCAAGAAAAATTTGTAAATGATTTTGTTGCTGCTTGGGCTAAAGTAATGAATGCTGATCGTTTTGATTTAAAGTAATAACAAGATAACTTATAATACAACAACAAAAAAAATGCTAATCAATTGATTAGCATTTTTTTATTTCATAAAATCTTCTCTATATGGAGTAAAAGAATCAATCAAAATACCTTCTTCTAAACATACAACACCATGTTCTATGTTAGGTTGAGCGAAAAACCCATCTCCTTTATTCAGAATTTTGGTTTGATTATCATTCGTAACCTCAAAAGAACCTTCTGCAACATAAGTAATTTGTGAATGAAAATGTTGATGTAAAGTACCAATTGCGCCTTTTTCAAATTTTACGATTACCATCATTATTTGAGAGTTGTAACCGACAAATTGTCTTTTTATACCATTTCCTAAATCTTCCCATTCCGAATTTCCATCGAAAAATAAATCTTTTTTGTATTCCATATTTATTATTTCTTTACAAACTTCTCTAATCCAATATTTAGTTTTACTAATGCTTTCAATGCTTTTTCAGCAGTTAATGTAGCACCCAATTTAGATAAATGTGTATCATCATGTTTACCATCGGGATAATAATTAACTTCTTTTGGTTCGAAATGTAAATACAAATTTTTAGATTTTTCTGGACCATAAGCCAAAACAATTTCTTCTGTAGCTTGCTGTAAATCAACAAAAGGAACATCTAAATCTTTTGCAACCATTCTTACAACGATAGGGTATAAATTATGTGTATCAATTAAAACACCTTTTTCGTTGAAGTTTCTACGAACAATCGACGTCATTAAAATAGGATTAGCACCTTTTTCTCTTGTTTCTTTTATATATCGTTCCAAGTTTGCACGGTATTGAGTAGCAGGATTCGTATATCGTATAGAATCTTCTATTTTCTGATCATTATGCCCAAATTGTATAATCACATAATCTCCTTTTTTTAATTGATTGTGTACTTTATCCCAACGACCTTCGGTTCTAAAGCTTTTAGAACTTCTACCGTTTGTCGCATGGTTTTGTATTGTAATCTTATTCGTCATTAAAGTAGGTAGAATTTGTCCCCAACCATGTTCAGGATTTTCATTGGGATTGACTTTATCTGCCATTGTAGAATCTCCTACTAAAAATAAAGTTGGTTGTTGTGCTTTAGTTATTCCGATTAAGCACAGAAAAATAGTAATGATGTATATTTTTTTCATTTATTGTTTTTTTATGTTTTTAAGTTAGTAAGTGTTGATGTTTTTAAATGATTTTGTTATTTTAAAACAACATTTCGACATGCTCAATGTGACATCTATACTTTTAATATCCTTATATCTTACAATCTTAGACCTTAAGTCTACTAATGAGTCTACTCAGGAATCCATCCTCTAAATATTTTCTCTATGGTATACTTATTCAATTCTTTTTTCTTTAATTGATGCGACCATTTTACACGATCGAGAGAGTTTGCTCCATTTCCCTTACTTTTATATTCTGCATAATAAGCAGTTTTTTCTTTGTCAGGAAACATTTTATCACCAGCCCATTCATTCCAACCTTGTGGTAAAATATGTTTTCCCATTTCGGTGTTAATAAAAACTGTTTTAGCATAAGGTCGCCAAGGTCTTCCTAAATAAACTTTGTTTATACCTTCTTTTGCGATTAAAAAGCAATCGAAGAATACATAACCATAACTATTATCTTTATCTGTTGCAGCAGCAGTAATAAATGAATTTGCTAGGCTTTTTATGGTACAGTTTTTAAAAACAGTAGTTGCTTGTCCAAAAATAAAATCGGTCGTTCCTTCTATATAACAATTTTCATAATACTGTCTGCTGTGATTTGTAGCAGTATATAAGGTATCTTGACAACCTAATAAACGAAGATTTTTCCCAATAAAATAATCTCCTTCTACATGCAAAGCTACCGCTTGTCCTTTTGTACAATGTGTATTTTGGATACTAAGATTTTCTATTTTAATATTTTCTCCCGTAACTAAAACAGTATAAGAAGTAAAAGTTGTCATTTTTTGATGAGTTATTTCATCTATTTTTCCAGAGAAGTCGTCATTTGTAATGATTGTATTTTCAGTACTTTCTCCTTTTAATGTTAATTGATGTTTATTGGATGGAATAACAATTTTTTCATGATAAGTTCCATTTTTAATAAAAATTAATGCTTCGGCAGGGCCTAAATCTCGAGTAGAATTTATAGCCTCTTGTATAGTTGTATAATCTCCTTTTCCGTCTTGTGAAACAGTAATTGTTAGGTAAGGATCTTTTCCAAAAACAACTGAAAAAAGAAATAGAAAAGTGAAGATGATTTTATTTTTCATGTTACTTGAATAATTTATTTAAAAAGTTTAAACTAATCGTCAATGTTTCATTGAACCAAGGTTTAGCTAACCAAAAAGAATGTGGCGAATCTTTAATCTCGTGCATTTCGGTGTAAATATGATGGTTGCTCAGAATTTTCATCATATCATCTCTACCAGCATGGAATCTTGGCTGAGAACTATTAATAAATAGAGTAGGAGGCGTATTATTTCCTACAAACTCCAATGGTGAAGCTTCTTTCCAACGTTCGAAATTATCATCTTTCCAATCGCCTAACCAATAGGCAGCATATTGTCCTTCTTCTGCTTCTGGATGAATAAAAGATACAATGCCATCTATGTTTATGATAGCTTTTATTTTGGATGATTTGACACCAACTAAAGTTGCTATTTGCGCACCTGCAGATGCTCCAAGAATACTTATTTGTTTGGGATTAACATGATACTCCTTTTTATTTTTAATGAGATAGTTAATTGCACTATATACATCATCAATTGCTGCAGGATATTTTGCTTCGTCTGCTAAACGATAGTTAATTGTCATGGCAACATATCCATTACTAGCCAATTGTTGTGCCATATAACGTTGATTTTCTTTACTTCCAGAAATCCATCCACCACCATGAATTAATATAATTGCAGGATTTTTTTTGACGGAATTTTTAGGAGAATAAATATCTGCTTTTAAAGAAACATTTTTTTCTTCTTTGTAAATAATATTTTCTTTAACAACGATATTCTCTGGTAAAGCAATTGTATTGATAGGCTCAATAAAAGGATAATTTTTTTTGAGTTTTTGATAAGTAGATTCTATTGTATAAGGCGAAGCCTTTGGTCGTTCAACTTGACCAAAGGCTATTGCCATATAAAGTGGAAAAATAAAAATATTAATGTATTTATTGAACCGCATTTTTTTGTACAGATTTTGAAATGTTCACTCTCTTTTTGTCAACACTTTTAGGAAGTTTAACTTTAGAAGTTTTATCTCCTGTTACATTAACTATCGATTTATCGTTTGTAGTTTCGAATTGAACAGAACTTAAATCAATATTTTTACTGTTGTAGATTGTTGCACCAGTTCCATCAGAATAATTGAATTTCACATTTTTTAATTCAACGCCATCTGCATCAATAATGCTTAATGCTTTTTTAGTATCGAAAGTAGAATTCTCTATTTTAATATTTTTGATATTCATTTCATTTAAACCACTTATGTAAAGTGCTTCATGAGATGAAGTAACATTAATATTTTTAAAGAAAATATTTCTCATTTGCGGTGTTTCTTCAGTTACAGGAATTGCTTTTTCTGTGCGTTTTTCGTCATCAGCATTCTGATCATCTTCTATAATTGGTGAGTTACCTTCATAAAACATATTAAAACCAATTGCTTGCGCAGGAATATTAATCATATCAACATCAGAAATGTAAATGTTTTCAATAATTCCTCCACGACCTCTTGTTGTTTTAAAACGTAAACCAATATCAGTTCCAATAAAAGTAGCACCAGAAACATGTATGTTACGTACACCACTAGACATTTCGCTTCCAATTACAAAACCTCCATGCGCATGATAAACCGTATTGTTTTTAATAATTACATTTTCTGTAGGCATAGCTCTATCTCTACCGTCTTTATCTTTTCCAGATTTTATACAGATCGCATCATCGCCAACATCAAAAGTATTGTTATAGATTAATACATTTTTACATGATTCTAAATCTAATCCATCTCCATTTTGAGAGTACCAAGGATTACGTACATTTAGGTTACGAATGATAATATTTGAACTCATTAATGGGTGAATGTTCCAAGCTGGTGAATTCTGAAATGTAGGTCCATCTAATAAAACACGATCAGAACTAATAATACTTACCATTACTGGACGTAAAAAGTCGTGTACTTGCTCGTATTCAGCTTCAGTAATTTTATCAGGAACATTAAAATTAGAACTTAATTTATATCCTAATTTAGAACTCTCAGATGGAAACCATATTTTTTTATCTTCAGATAAAACACCACCAGAAGCAACTAAGTTTTTCCATTGGCTATCTGTTAATTTACCTTTTTTAACGTAACGCCAAGCGTCTCCGTTTCCATCAATAGTTCCATTTCCAGTAATCGCAATATTTTCTACATTTCTAGCAGAAATAGGAGAAACTGTACGAATCGTATTTAAACCTTCGAAACTTGTTTTTACCAATGGATAATCTTTAAAATCTTTACTAAAAATAAGTAAAGCACCATCTGCTAAATGCAAATTGATATTACTTTTAAGTTCTACGGGACCAGTTAACCAAATTCCACGAGGTATAACAACTGTTCCACCTCCTTTATTACTTGTTTCTGTTATTGCTTTGTTTATAGCCTCGGTGTTTTTAAAAACTCCTCCAGCTTTTGCACCAAACTGCGTAATTTGCACCGAATAATTTTTAAAATTCGTTTCTTTTACTCGTGGCATATTAAACTCTATTCCTTTGTAAATGTTTTCATCTACTTGTGCATTCATTTGCGACGAACAGCTAAGTGTTATCGCTAAGGCGATTAATTTAAAATATTTCCTCATTTTTAATGTGTTGTATTGTTAATGATCTTTTTTAATTCTGTAAATACTAAAGCAGCTACAGCTTTAGCTCCAGCTATCTGAAAGTGTGTATTATCTTTTTGTCCATCTGGATATGCTTCGTAAAGATTTGCTCCAAAATTCATAAAATATACATCACTTACATATTTTTCTCCTTTTTTAGAAAAGAACTGCATAGAAATTTCATTTAAATCTAAGAAAGGTACATTCATTTCTTTTGCGATTTCTTCTGCAGCTTTAGGATAATCTCCATGTACATTTTCTAAATGTCCATTTTTCCAAGGATAGTTTCTTGCAACTGGACTTAAAATAATTGGAATAGCTCCTTTTTGTCTTGTTTGAGAAACATACAAACGTAAGAATTCTTTGTATCCTTCTATATTTACATAACGTTCTTGTTTTTTTTCTGCTGCATCATTATGTCCGAATTGCATTAGAACATAATCTTTTGCATTAAGATTATCGAAAACCTCTCTCCATCTTCCTTCCTGAAAAAATGTTCGTGTGCTTCGTCCACCTTTTGCTTTGTCTTTAATAACGACTTCTTTGTTTTTTAAAGTCTTAATATCATTCAAACTATCTTTTACAAAAAATGGCTGAAATTCTTGTCCCCAACCAGCAATTGGATAACGAGATTTCATGTAATCTTTTCCCGGATCATAATTTCCTGTATAATCGGCTACAGTAGAATCTCCAATTAAATAAATAGAGACTGTATTTTGCTGTTTTTTTTGAGCAGAGATTGTTAAAGCAATCAATAAAAAAAACAAATTGACAAGATTAAATTTATTTTTCATTTTACTTTTTATTATTTGTTATTCTGAAATAATCAAAATCTGCATAACCTCCACGTTTTGCATCTTTCAGACTAATACTGTATAAACCTACTTTAGCACCAATCCATTTTCCTGGTTTGGCTTGAAATGGTTCTCCTATATCAGTATATTTTTTACCATTTTCACTGTAACTAAACTGACAAATTCCGTTTGGATTATTCACTTTTACTTGTAAATACGCTTCGTTACTTTTTAGTTTTGTTTCGAATAAAACTTTTTCGGGATTATTTTTCTCCGCTTTTTCAGCACGAATTAATTGTAAATAAAATCCATCAGGTTTATTTGTAACAACAACAGACTGATAATCTGTACCCATAATGACTAATCCAGCAGTTTTTCCGCTCGTAGCATCTTCTGGCGTAAGTTTTACTTTTGTAGATACAACAAAGTTTGGTGATGGAAATTTCTGTGTTAATAAATTAGGAACATTCCATAAGTTATTGGCATTTTCTGGTGTTTTGATAGAAAATAAACGTAAAAATTTTTGATTGGCTAATTTACTGTACCAAACAATATTTGGATTGGCACTCCATTGCCATTGTAGACCAATATCTTTTCCATCAAATTCATCTGTTTCTGGAGGAGTTTGAATAGGATATGTTTTGCCAACGTTTGGTTTTTTGTAAGTTAATACAGGTTCTCCAATTCCATTTTTATCATTATCTATTCCCATAAATGGCCAATCATTTATCCATTTCATTGGTTGTAAATGAACTATTCTTCCGCCAGCATCAACATCCTGAAAATGATAAAACCAATCTTCGCCAGTTCCACTATCTACCCAAGCACCTTGATGAGGTCCATTTGTAGGTGTTTTACCTTGCTCTAAAACAATTTTTTCCTCGTAAGGACCATATATATTTTTAGATCTTAAAACCAATTGCCAACCAGTAGCTACACCACCAGCTGGAGCAAAAATGTAATAATATCCATTTCTCTTGTAAACCTTTGGACCTTCAACCGTTGGGTTATTTTCGTGTCCATCAAAAATATGAGTGCCTTTATCAATTACTTTTGTTCCTTCGGCATTCATTTTTTTAATGGTTAATAAGCTTTTTACACCAGCACGGCTTCCTGCCCAACCATGAATCATATAGGCATCACCATTATCGTCCCAAAAAGGACAAGCATCTATTAATCCTTTTCCTTCTTCAATTAGAATAGGATCTTCCCATTTACCAAAAGGATTTTTAGTTTTTACCATGTAAATTCCAAAATCTGGATCTCCCCAATAAATGTAGTATTCATTTTTGTGAAAACGAATGCTTGGCGCCCAAACACCATCTCCACGTTTTGGAGTAGCAAAGTGTTCTTTTGGAAAAACATCTGGTAAAGCATAATTAACCAATTGCCAATTCACCATATCTTTCGAATGTAAAATAGGTAAACCTGGCGCTTCGTTAAAACTAGATGCGGTCATAAAAAAGTCTTCTCCAACACGAATAGCATCAGGATCCGAATAATCTGCATAAAGAATAGGATTTTTATAGGTTCCATTTCCTAAATCTGAAACCCAAGTTTGGGCATTTAAGAATTGAAAACTAAAAGCTAAGCAAGATGCAATGAAAACTATTTTCCTCATGATTATTTATTTAATTCTAATGAAGCCAAAATAAAAGGACCAGTTCCTTTAGGATCATTTGCACGAATAGGTTCGTTAATATAATAATCGTAAGAACCATCACGATAAGGATTTCCTCCTAAGCCAGCAACAGAACAACATTTTTCTAAACTAACAATTCCTTTTTCGTCAACTTTTATAAACTCCTTTAAAATACCATTGTATCCTTTTTGAGCATCTTTCATGTATTTTTTATTAAGATAACCTTTGTTAACTCCTTTTGCCAAGGTATAAACAAACATTGTAGAACCTGTTGCTTCAAGATAATTTCCTTGTTTACCACCTAAATCTAACACTTGATACCAAGTACCAGAAGAATGTTGAACTTTTACAATAGCCTCAGCATATTGGTTAAGATAAGTTGTTAACTTTTTATATCCAGGGTGATTTTTTGGTAAATAATCTAAAACATCAACTAAAGCCATGCCATACCATCCCATGGCACGTGACCAAAAGTGAGGAGATAATCCTGTGTTTTTATCTGCCCATTTTTGTTCTTTACTTTCGTCCCAACCATGATAATATAATCCTGTTTTTGGATCGCGGTTATATTTCTCAATCAAGTCAAATTGTAAGACAATTTTATCGAATGATTTTTTCGCTTTATCAGCATTTTCAAATTGCGTTGCATAACGTGCATGAAAAGGTTCTGCCATGTAAACACCATCTAACCACATTTGATGTGGATAAATTTGTTTATGCCAATAACCACCTTCTGATGTTGTTGGTTGTTCTGCCAATTGTTTATCTAAAGTTTCTAAAGCAATTTTAAAACGATTCTCTTTTGTCTTATCGTATAAATCTAAAATAGCATCACCAGACTTTATCATATCCAAGTTATAATTCTTGAATTTATAGGTCTGTATAACTCCATCTTTGTCAATCATTCTATTGGCATAATCGTAGATGTAATTATAAATAGCTTGATTATTTGTCTGCTCGTAAACTTTGTACATCGCATCTAAAACCAATCCGTTTGTATAACTCCAACGAGGTTTTGTTTGGAAGTCTAAAAGAGTAGGGTCTGGGAAACGAATTGTTTCCGAGATAGCCATTCTTTCTGACCATTTTAAATTTGAATTTACTAAAGCTGTATTTTCATTTTTCTTTTGACTTGAGCATGAAATTCCTAAAAATAAGGCACAAGCGCTTAATGTATATGTGATGAATGATTTCATATTAAATGAGATTTATAAACGATTGTTCTTTTGTAATTGAGTTAATTTTACATTTAAATCATTGTAAAAATCTTTTTCATTATTAATTCCGTTTGGTTCTTGTTCCCAAGCAGCCAAAATATAATAAGTTACTGTTTTTGTAGTTGGTTTAAAAACGATTAAGTGATCGTGCTGACCATCTACTAAATTATCTACTTCAGAAGTTTTATAGAAAATAGCCATACCAAGTAAATCTGTTTTGCTAACTAATGTTTGCGCACCATAAGTTGCAATATAACCCCAAGATCCATCTTCGCTTTTCTTTTTCTGTAAAGGAATTTCTTTAAATTTAACTATTCCTGTGCATAATCCATCTGTATTAGCAGAAGTTTTTAGTTCAAATTTAGAGAAACGATCATACGGAAAAATAGAAACACTTGCTTTTACATCTGTTACATGATTTTCAGTTTTCCATTGCGTATAATTAATTTCGTAGCCAGAAGATTTCTTTTCATTGTAAACTTTTACATGCGTGTCTTTTACATCATTTAAATGCGCAACTTCACCATTTATTAATCTACCAAATCCACCAATACCTAAAGCTTTACCAGATTTTAAGATATCTTGTCCCCAAGGTTGAGCATTGTGATAAGAATCGAATCCATCTTGACCAACTTCTTTTAAAACCGAAGTTTTTACTTTTTTACCGTAAATATCAACAGCATTTCTCCAATCTAAATATAAACGAAAAGCTACATTTTGATTTTCCCAACCTGGACCTTCATAACGAATATCAAAAGAATGATCTGTATGATTTGGATCTAAGCTTAATTCTTGTACATTTTTAAAAGTTCCACCAACATATTCTTTGTGTCCTCTTTTTCCATCAACCCATTGTCCACCTTCTTTTACAGAAATTTCGGAATATGTTAAACCATTTTGAGCTTCAACACTAGATTGATTCTGTTTGTTGCAAGAAAGAATGCTGAATGCGGCTAATACGATACAATATTTTAGATTTTTCATGTGTGATTTTTTTTATTATTAATTTAATATATAAGCTGTTTTAAACTAATTATTTTATACAATAATTTTTAAAGATAATCTTGTTTTTATTATAGTTTATCATGTTGAGCTTGTCGAAACATTTTATTGAATTTTTATTATTCTTCGACAAGCTCAGAATGACACTTGGTCTTAATTATTTTTTTTGAAAATTTAAACAACTTCATTATCTATTTCTTTTAATGTTTTAGTTTAAGAAAAGATGCCCTTTTAACAAGGACACCTTCTTAAAATTCAAAATTGAAAAAATGAGAAAAATTTTAGTAAGCCGGATTTTGTTTAAAATCTGGATTTTTATTTAAGTCAATTGCCGATTGGGGAATTGGTCTTAATATTTTTAATAAACCGTTATTTCCATTAAAATTAGCTTGATTAACTAAGAAATTGTGTAAAGAAGCTCTCTCAACTAATTTACCAGTTCTCTTTAAATCAAACCAACGATTATATTCTCCAAGCATTTCTCTTGCTCTTTCATCTAAGATAAAATCAATTGATAATTGACCTGCAGTTACATTTTGTACTCCAGCTCTACGACGAACTTCATTAATACGATCTAATGCTAATGTTGTATTTCCTAATTTTAGGTAAGCCTCAGAAGCAAGTAAATAAGTATCTGATAAGTGAGATAAGATAATATCTCTTGTACTCGAGTTTTTCCCAAATTGAGCTTTTGGATCATCAAATTTCTTTACAGGAATAGTTTGATAATCGAAATTAGGATTATTTTCTGCTGCATACGTTCCATAATTATGATATTCTACACCAGGATGAGTAGCAATGTATTGTGCTTTATATGTAGCATCACCAGCATGCCATTTAGGCTCGTAATAATGTACAACTTTTAATGTACTACGATCTGGTTTATCAAAATAATCAAAATAGCGATCATATACTTCTGTCATAAAAGTAGCTTTCCATCTTGTATCATCTTCTGTGTATAAACCTATAGCAAATTGAGTAGGGCATAAACTATATGTACGATAAGGTGCTTTCCCAGCAACTTCGCTACCACCATGATATGGACCAAAATAACTTCCTTGTGGATGACCCAATGTTAAAGGAGATGTCGCAGAAGAAGCTGCACTATATTGTACAGAGAAAATAACTTCTGCATTTATTTCGTTTTCTGGAGCCCAAAAGCGTTCGTATGTTAAAGACAATGGTTGTCCTGCAATAGCTTCGTCAGCGTATTGTGCTGCTAAACGAAAATCATCGTTAGTACCATATGTTTCGTATCCTCTAGTAAGATATACTTGTGCCAATAAGTTTTTTACTGCTCTCGCATTTACTTTTCCAGCATAAACATTATTATCTAATAATGGTAAGGCTTCTTCTAAATCTTTTATAATAAATTGGTAAATCTCTTCGGCAGAATTTCTTGAAAAACTTAATTGCGTATCTTGAATGTAATCTTTAATTAAACTTACATCTCCATAGGTTTGTACCAATAAGAAATAAGCATTTGCTCTTAAGTACTTTATTTCACCTATTTGATGAGGTAATACATTTGTTTGAGCTGTTTTATCAGAAAAATAGATTCCCATATTTGCTGTTTGTATAGCAGCGTAACATGCTTTATATAATTGATCTACTCCTTCTGAGAATGCATTTAAATTTGTATACTCACTTAATCCAGGAGGCTCAGCAGTTCTACCACGCGCGTATAAATCTGTTCCAGCAACAAATAACCATGGATCTTTTCCGTATATATTTTTTAATTGTCCATAGTTCGCATTTACTAAAGATGCATATCCGTTTGCTGTTAAATAATGTTCGTCTGCAACGACATTAGAAAGATTTTCTTCTTCTAAGAAATCGCTACAAGAATATGTTGTACTAAGTGCTAATAATAATATGAATATTTTTTTCATGATCGATCGTTTTTAAAATTTTAAACTTAAACCTAATTGATAAGTAATAGAACTTACACGTCCTACACCTAAAGAAGCAGTTGCCCATTCTGGATCATATCCATCGTATTTAGTAAATACAAATGGATTGATAACATTAGCATATACACGTAAAGAGTTTAAAACACCAATTCTAGCTAGCGTTTCTCTTTTAAATGTATATCCAAGAGCAATATTTTTTATTTTTACGAAAGATGCATCTCTGTAATATCCTACTTTATTATCTCTCCAATACGTTCCTTCATTTAAAGGTTGTGGCGCATAATTTGTAGATTGAGGAGTAATTCCTGCATTATTATTAGGAATAAACCAGTCCATATCTAATCTAGCTCTACCACGGTCGTAAACATTCGTGAAGTTTTCATGAAATGGTGAATAAGCTAAAACACCTTGGTTTGTAATTAATGAAGCAGATAAGTCGAATTGACCAACTTTTAAAGTTGTAAAAATACTACCAGACCATTTTGGATCAGAATTTCCAAGAATAACACGGTCGTCAGGTGTAATTCTACCATCTCCGTTTACATCTCTTACTTTTGCTTGTCCAACAGTTTGTCCATAGTTAGCAGCTTCAGCTTCTTGACCATATTGCCAAACACCATCATAAATATAATTGTAATATGAATTAATGTTTTCACCTATGAATAAGTTATTTCCAATATCATCAACTTCACTTTGTCCGTAGATAGATTTAATCTTATTTACATTTTTTGAAAATGTGAAAGTTGTTTCCCAACTTACTTTTGGTGTTTGAATTATTTTTGTAGTTAAAGCAACTTCAACCCCTTTATTACTTACAGAACCAATATTTCCATTAATATATGGCCAACCTGTTTCGAAAGGTAATTGTTGTCTCATTAATAAATTATCAGATAATTTATCGTAAACATCTACAGATCCCGTAATTCTATTTCTAAGAAAACCAAAGTCTAAACCAACGTTAAACTCTCTTGTTTTTTCCCATGTTAAATTAGGGTTTGCAATTCTACCACTTATCCAACCATTTGCAATTGTACCTGCATAATCGTAGAACAATTGTTCTGTAAGTAAGTTAACTGTAGAATAAGGATCAATTATATTGTTTCCTGTATATCCCCAACTTGCTCTTAATTTTAATTCAGATACAGCCTTACTACCTTTTAAAAACTCTTCGTTATTAATTTTCCATGCAACGGCGGCAGAAGGAAAATATCCCCATCTGTTATTTTCAGATAATAATGATGAACCATCTGCACGTACAGAAACTGTAAGTAAGTATTTGTCTAGTAATGAATAGTTAACACGTAAAGCATAAGAACTTAAAGTTTGTTTTAAGTAATTAGAAGCAACATTAAATGTACTTTGAGAACCAGAACCAATATTATGATAACCACTATCAAAAGGAATGTTACGAGAACTTTGTAATCCTGTTTCTGTTCTACTAGAGTAAATACTCTGTAATGCTAAAATATTGAATTGATGAATATCATTAATATCAAAATTAGCATTTACTTGATTATCCCACGTATAATTAAAATTTTCTGTTCTGTTGATTCTTGCAGAAGCTAAATTGTTATTATTTGCTCCTACAGATGTTAATGCTCCCCATGCTTCACCTTTTCTTCTTGAATCGAAATTAGCAGAGTAAGTTGTTTTAACAGATAACCAATCTAACGGACGATATTCGAAAAAGAAATTACCAATACCATTCCATCTTCTGGTTTCGTTTATGGTATTATTAATCTCTAGTATTGGATTATATGTAGATGTTTTATCAATTACAAAACCACCTTGTTGATTTTGTAATTTCCCTGGAAGTGGAGTTAATCTACTATTGCTTTGAAATTCGTAAGGACTAAGGAATGGATTTAATCTAAACGCTTCTTGCATTGCAATATCAGAACCATCTTGTTGTTCAGTTAAAGAGAAACTTAAAGTAAGTCCAGTAGAAAATTTATCGTTTATTTTATGATCTAAGCCTAAATTAACGTTGTACTTGTCTAATGCTTCGTTTTGTAAATTTCCTTTTTCTTTTTGTACACCTAAACCAATATTGTAGCCAATTCCATTTTCAGAACGACCAGACATATTAATGTAGTTATTTTGTGTAACACCAGAGCGAAGAACAGCATCATACCAATCAAATGTTTCATTATTTTCTACACGTCTTAGTAATTCGCTATTTCTAGTTCCTAAAACTGCAGTTCGTAATGTTTGTGCAGTTACTTGTCCAGTAACAGGATCTTTTCCTGCAGTTGCTAAATAAGCTGACTGATGATAATTCCACCATTTTTGTCCATCCATCATTTTAGGTAAACGCGCAACCGCTTTTACACCATAATATGTTTCATAAGAAACGGTGAATCTACCTTTAGCAGACGATCCATTTTTAGTTGTAACAATAACAACCCCGTTAGATCCTCTAGAACCGTAGATGGCAGTAGAAGATGCGTCTTTTAAGATATCGATACGAGCAATATCTTGTGGATTTAGAAAGTCGATATCAGTAGTAGGAACTCCATCAACAACGAATAAAGGTTTAGAAGCTTCATTCATTGAGTTGTTTCCTCTAATTACGATATCAAATCCATCCCCAATACGACCAGTAGAAGTAGAGATTTGTACACCCGGTACATTTCCTTGCATAGCTTCCATAGGATTTGTCATATTCCTTTCTGTTAGCTTAGTGGCATCGATTACACCAACTGATCCAGTAAGGTCAGATTTCTTCGCTTTTCCATATCCAACAACAACAACTTCATCTAAAGCTCTGTTCTCAGATTCTATATCACTTGCAATAGTTGTATCGTCAGTAGGAATTAAAGTAATATTAAAATCTTGTGTTCCAGTAACTGGAATTTGCATTTGCTGAAACCCATCATAACTAATAGTTATAATAGCGTTTTCAGGAACACTTAATTCATAAAATCCATTTTCATCTGTACTTGTTTCGTATGTTGTACCATCAACATAAACGTCAACTCCAACTAGTGGGCTTCCATCTGTTGTTGATTTTATGATTCCAGAAACGGTTTTATTCTCCTGGGCAAATACTGCCATTGGTAGGAGTAGGAGAGCGAGTAATTTTATTTTTGACTTCCTCATAATAATGTTTGATTTTGTGATTTTTTTTGTGATTGTGATTTTTTCGGTTTTGGTTTAATTCTTTACATAAAAAAAAAATTAATGTGATTATTTATCTGTCTTTGATTATAGTTTCCAGTCTCCAAGAACTTTATCTCTTGAATAAAACTCCATATCTTTTGACTGAATTTCCTTACTCCATTTTACTCTATTTTTAGAAGCTCCTTTTCCAACAGAATTAACATCTGCATAAAATGCTGTTAACTCGTTAGATGGTTTTCCCCAATTGTTCCAACCGTCTTCATGAATAGAATTGTCCATCTGTGTATTAATAAAAACTACTTTAGCATAAGGACGCCAAGGTCTCCCTAAATAATGAGAATTTGGCTCTTCGCCTTTAACTATACAATTATAAAATACATAACCATAAGGTGTATCTTGTAATGTAGAAGCAGCTGTTATATATCCTTTTCCTTTATTTTGAAGTTCACAGTTTTCGAAAAAAGCAGTTGCTGCTCCAAAAATATAATCTACAGTTCCCTCTATATAACAATTATAGAAATATTGTCTCGAATTAGGTTTTACTAAATAGACTGTATCTTGATCTCCTAAAAAATTGCAATTAATAAATTTTGTTTTATCTGCTTCGGTACGTATTGCAACAGCTTGCCCAACGCGTCCTGCAGTATTTTGAAATGTTATATTTTCTGCTGTAAAATCGTCACCATACACAAAAAAAGAAGCAGAACCTGAAGTTCCTATTTTCTCTCCGATGTTGTTTAATTTAGAAGCATGATCATCGTAAGTTAAAATAGTTTTCGTTCTATCTTCTCCAATAAATGTAATATTCGTTTTAGATGTAGGCAGGATAATTTTTTCCTTGTAAATACCATTTTTAATTAAAACTTTTACAGTTACTTTACTGTAATCTGGTAAGTTTAAAACTAAATCTTGTATGGTTGTAAAATCTCCAGATCCGTCTTTTGCAACAACAAAATCATATTCCTTTGCTCTTGCAGACATTCCTTGATTGATTGTTTCTACAAGCGATTCTGCATAAACTTCTATGTTAGAATATTGAGATGATAAATTAAATTTTGATCCATCTTTTGTACCAACATTTAAATTATTTTTCTTTTCCCATTCATCGGGTATTCCATCAGAATCAGTATCAATAAAAGTTGTAGACTTTAATGGAGGAAAACCTCCAACATCTTTTTGAGAATTAATTATTCCAGTTTTACCAGTAGGGTAACCATTTTTTAAATAGTCTATTAATCTGTTATCAACAGCATCTCGTACATAACTAGCACCTACATATTTAGTAACTAATTCTAATGCTTGTTGTGCTGAATGTGTTTTGATTTCGTTTTTTCCGAATTCTGCTTTAGCCATAGTTTTTTGAGGCTCATCACATTGAACTCCACCATCCCAATTATTTGCTGTAATTTTAGGGAAATCATTCACATAATTTCCATCAATATAAAACTGTCCATAAGGAATTGATGGATTGATAATACGATTTTTGTGTTTAGAAGCTGGACCAGATTTAAAGTAATTATTTACAATATTGTATTTTCCTTTTTCTCCACCATAAATATTATTATCTCCCCAATTGTAGATGACATTATTTCTGAAATCAACCATTTCATCTGCAGGATTTACAGTAGATTCAGAACCACTAAAACGAGGATTTCTACTGTTATTACTCATAATTAAATTATGATGAAATGAAGCAGGTTCTCCTCCCCAAATACCTCCGTATCCATGTGCACCTTTTTGATGAACTGATTGGTTAAGTGCTTCTGCAATGATAGACCACTGAATGGTTAGGTTTTTTACTCTATAAAAAGAAATGTTTTCATCTGTTGCCCAACTAAAAGAACAATGGTCAATCATTATATTCTCTATATTTCTACCACCTAAAGCATCACCTTCAACCTTTGCTAAATCACCTAAGCGGAAACGTAAATAACGTAAAATAACATTGTCAGATTTTATTGTGACAGGATAGTTCGCAATTGTAATACCATCTCCGGGAGCTGTTTGTCCTAAAATACTAAGATTTCCATTATTAATATCCAATGGAGATTTTAAGTTGATTGTCCCAGAAACAGCAAAAACAATTATTCTATTTTGCTTTTTTGTGATTCCTTTTCTTAAGCTACCTTCTCCAGAATCATTAAGATTAGAAACGATGTAAACTTCTCCACCTCTTCCACCAGAGGCATACCTGCCAAATCCTTCAGCAGAAGGAAAAGCAGGTATGTTCTGAGCAAATGAACACACATTGAGGATTAATGATATGATTGTGATTAAAAATGTTCTCATTTGGAGTGTATTTTATTAGTTCCACCATCTTGGGTCTCCAATTGCACTTCCAGAAGAAGATGCTGTTCTTAAAGGAGAATTAGTTGGTAATTGGAAATTTAGTGTTGTATTTGTCCACGATAAATCTTGTTCTTGATTGTTTGCGCTTGTAGCACTATTTGGAAGAACAAGTTTTTGTAAGTCTGCAGTTTTTCCATTTGTCAAATTATAGAAATTATTAAAAGAAAATACAGCTGAACTGTTTGTTGCTAAACGAATTAAGTTATTATTAGCAAAACTTCCTCCTAAACGGGGTGAGTTAGCTAAGATATTATTCGTGAAATTTAATTTAATTGGAACATTATTGTTATCTAATAATGGATAGATAGACGTTTGTCCAAAGCTATTAATGGTACAGTTATTAATATTAATTGTTGCATTAGCAGAAGGCGTTGTTATACTTTCTCTGTATCTTATAAATAAATCTCCGACTTCTGTAAATGTTGAATTTTCTAAGTTGACTTGATTAAAAACTAATTTATCTAAATGTAAGAAGCCATAAGTTGATGCAGGGAAATTTCTAAAGAATGAATGTTTAATTTCAAACTTATCCATTATATATCCACTATTAGGACCTCTGTTTGCTCTAAAAGCAGCAGTAGAAACATCATGAACTAAACAATTTTCTATTAAGATGTTTTCAAAATTAGCTCTTGCTGCATTATTATTACTACTTGTAAGGTTGATTAAATAAGCCGCTTTATTTGTTGTTCCATCTAAATCGATATTTTTAAGATGTAATCCTGCTCCAGTATCATTTAATGTAAATTCTTTAAATAATACTTTTGTGTCTTCTGCATTTCCTGATATTCCAATCAAAGAAACTTTTTTAGCGTTAATTGTTATTACATTATCTCCTGTATTATATGTTCCAGGATTTAACCCAATAACATCACCATTTTTTGCATTGTTAACTAATGCAACAATATCATCGCCAGGATTAGCTACAATAGTATAGTTAGTGGAAGTTTTAGTTGTAAAAGTTTGTATACCAACACTTGTATTTCCTTTATATATTTCTACACTATATCTTGTATTTGGATTTAATCCTTTTACAGTTTTAGAAGCTGAAGCAGCTTCTGCAGGAGAAATTTCGCTTGTAATTGGTGTTCCATAAACAGGCTCTTGTCCAGATGCTTGAGTAAATGGTGTAAATGTTAGTTTTGTAACACCATCTGTTTTATCCCAACTTAATGTAATTTGAGATTCTAATACATTTGGATCATAAATAGGGTGAAGGATTTGTACTCCAATTATTTTAAATCGAGCACTTTTCGACCAATAAGATTCAGGTCGATCTGGTAAAGCATTTGCTTTTACACGAATAAATAAATCCTTACGAACAGGAATTTCTTGATCTGTAATAACAACTCCAGCCGAATCCGTAACTTTAGAAATCAAGATTTCGTTAACGTTTGTAAACAGAGAGTCTGTTGAGACTTCTGTGGTATATTTTACTTCATCTGCATTAGAATGCAAAGAAGCTTTCCATGTAACTTTTGATTCTGTTTCACCATTCACAGCAGTTAAAGAGAATGGAGTAAACATTCTCATTGGATCTGTTGATTCTGCTTGTAAATCATCATCTGTACAAGAAGTAATTACGGTTCCTGCACAAAGCAAAGTTCCTATAAAATATAATTGATAAAGTTTTGTTTTCATTTTCAAATAATTTTTAGTATCCGTAATCTTGAGTTAAATTATAATTTGTATTGATGATATCTTGGAAGATTGGTAACAATTCTGAATGATTTGCTTTGTAATATTGCATCCAACCTTTTCTTTCGTCGTTAATCATTGTTGCAACCATTGCAGTCTGCCAATTAATTCTAGTATATCCAGTAGGAGTAGAAGCGGCTGATGGAGCGTAGAAAACATTACCTTTATCTGTACCAACAAAATAAGTATCTAAACTAAGTACTGTTTGTTGAGCATTTTGAGAAGGAGTATAGCTTCCTGCTTTGTAATAGATGTATTTAGGAACATTTACATATTCACCAGTTCCATCTAATAAACGTTGTAATTTTTGTCTTGTTTGTGTTACAACATCTCCTAATAAGTTCCATCTAATTAAGTCATATTTACGAATAGATTCTCCTCCAAATTCTAATAAACGTTCTTGAACAATTTCTTTGAAAAAAGCATCGTGTCCACCAACATTAACCTCTGGCATTTGAGAAGGATTTTGACTAAATGCTCTAGCTCTAACTTCTCTTAAAGCTTCTATTGCACTTGCAGTAGGACCAGCATTTAATTCATTTTCAGCTTCAGCATACATTAATAAAACATCTGCAAAACGTAAAATAGGCCAATTGATTCCCAAGTTTTGAGAAGGACCAGTAACTTTAGTCCAAGATTTTCTAAACTTTCCGTCTGTTAAAGCGTCAATTTTAACAACTTGAGATAAGTCATCAGCATTAATTTCGAAAACATTTATAGTTACATCACGACGTTGGTCGTAACGATTGAATTCGTAAAAATAAGTTGGTAATGCAGTAAGACCACCACCACCGTTCCATTTAGAAGCCGCATTGTGTCTTAAACCATTGTAATAACCTAATTTACTATCAGTACGAGAATTTCCTCCAAATGCACCAACCTGAAAAATCATCTCGTTTGTATTATCCATTCTGCCTTCGTTGATAGCACGGAAAACATCTTCGTAATTTGGATTTAAATTGTGACTTCCACGTTGTTGCATAATGTCATACGTTTCATCTCTTGCTATTTGATAATATTTGTTTGCATCAGTTCCTTTCACCATTTGTAAAGGATTTCTGCGTAAAGAATATCCAGCTCTTGCTAAAGCAATTCTAGCTCGTAAACCTTTTACATATGCTTTTGTAACACGAGATGTAGGATCATTAGATTCTGCTCTCCATGGAATAACTTTTGATGCTTTTTCTAAATCAGCTAATAAAACTTCATATACTTCATCACGATCTGTTTTTGGTAAGAAAATATGTTCGTATTGAGAAGAAGGTTTGTCTTGAAAAGGGACATCACCCCAGTTACGAATTAATTCGTAATAAAACTGTGCGCGTAATGTTAATGCTTCACCATAATAACGATCCATTAAAGCTTTATCGCTATTACTTCCCGTAGTATAAACTGTAGAATTAGGAATATTAAATATTAATAGGTTTGCGCGTTCTATACCTGTATATAATTGTCTAAATGGACGATCTAATTCTGTATTTGTTGCACAAGCAGCATACATACTGATTCCACGTCTATCGTTGCAACTATAATCACCAGAAGTTTTAAAATCGTCAGCAGCTTGTCCAATGATAGATGAAATTCTGTTTCCATAACCATTGTCTCCAGCAAGTTGATTGTAAACTGCTATTAAGGCAGAGTAAGTATAATCTGTATCATTATAAACTTCAGATTCTGATGTGTTAGAAGGACTATTTACATCTAAATAATCATCACAAGAGTTAAAAGTTAATAAGACTAAGCTTACGCTTAAGATTTTTATATATCGTTTTGTATTCATTTTTTTTAATTTGAAAGATTAGAAAGTAACATTAATTCCAGCCAAGAAGAATCTACTTCTAGGATAAGCCGCATAATCTACACCTGGTGTAAGTGGGCTTGTTCTTCTTGTATTTGCTTCTGGATCATATCCTGAATAACCTGTAATTGTAAATAAATTATTTACAGTTGCATATACTCTAAATTTACTAATAAACTTGGTTTTTGCTAACATCTCTTGTGGTAAAGAATAACCAACTGTAAGATTACTAAGTTTTAAATAAGAACCATCTTCAATAGCATAAGAATGTAAAATATAATTACCAGTAGATGGAGACCAGAATGTAGCATTTTCATTCATTGCAGCCAATTGAGTAGGATCTGTTACTCTGTTTCCATTATTATCAAAATTTCTCCATGCTCCAGCAACCTCTTTCAACATATTATTGTCTTTGTATTGAAAGTGAGTTGTAAATTCCATTCTATTTGCATTGTATACTTTATTTCCTACAGAGAAAGTAAAGAATAAACTTAAATCGATATTTTTGTATTGAAATTGTTGATTAATTCCTCCATAAAATTTAGGTTGAGAATTACCCAATACTTTCTTATCATTATCATCAATAACTCCATCACCATTAAGATCTTTTAATTTTAAATCTCCAGGTTTTACCGCTTTAGAACCTAATGCAGCAGCAGAGCTACTCGCGATACCAGGTTTTAATGTGTATTGTTGATTTGCTGGATTGTAATCAAAATCTTCTACTTTGTACCATCCATCTGTTACATATCCATAAAATTGACCAATAGGTTTTCCTACTTCAACTTTGAAATCTTGAATACTATTTACCCAACCAGAAGATTGGTAATAATACTCTAATCCTTCTCCTGTAACATCTTTACCTAAAGACTTAATAATATTTCTATTGTGAGATACATTAAAATTAGCTGTCCATTTAAAATTTCCTTCTCTAATGATATCAGCACCTAAAGAGAATTCTATTCCTTTATTTTCAGTTTCTCCAGAATTCTGATATTGAAATTCGTAACCTCCAGTTTGTGGAATTTTAGCTAGTAATAATAAATCTTTTGTATTGGTAATATAGGCATCAATAGCTCCATAAATTCTTTTATTAAAGAAACTGTAGTCTAAACCAATATTTTTAGAAATTGTTCTTTCCCATTTTGTACTAGCATTCGCTAATCGCTCGTTTGGAGCTAAACCAGGAACAACAGCATTATCGAATGAATACCCCCAGTTACTAGAACTGTTGAAGAAAGTACTGTATAAAAATGGCTCGATTCTATTATTACCAGATGTACCGTAGCTTAAACGTAGTTTTAATTCGTTAATCCAAGAAGAATCTTTCATAAAACTTTCTCTACTCATATTCCAAGCGAAAGAAGCAGAAGGGAAGTATCCCCATCTATTATCTGGAGCAAAAACACTAGAACCATCTGCACGTAATGTTAAAGTTAACATATACTTTTTATCGTAAGCATAATTCGCTTGTCCGAAGAAAGAAGCTAAGCGATCTACAGTTACAGCAGTAGAAACAGGATCCTGAACCATACCAGTAGGAGGTACAGCACTCTGAATATTTGCAAATGCTTGCTCTGGACTAATATTTTTTGGTAACCATTTTACATAAATTCTATCTGTATCACCATCTGTTTTTACAATCTCTTGTCCAACCATTACATTTAACTTGTGTAACGAACCTAATTTTGGTGAGTATTGTAATGTATTTGTACTTGAAATTCTTTTACTTCTAGATCCCCTTAAATCAATTACTGGTAAATTAGCATTTGCACGAGCAACGTTAGTTATATTACCATAAAAGAAATTATCTTGACGATCACTTTGTACATAACCTAATACAGTTTTAAAAGTTAACCCTTTTACTATTTGCAATTCAAAATATCCATTCATTAAAATATTTTGTCTTTCATCTTCTCTAAACTCATTATTAGTAAGTAGAACTGGGCTAGTAAGATTAGTTTGAGCAAAATAATCAGGATCAAAGAAATCAACAAAAGATTCATTTCCTGCGCCTGCAAAAGGTTGATATCTAACTGTATTTCTTAATTTGTTGTTACTTTGAGATCCTGTATTTGAAGTTCCAGAACCCGTAACAACATCTTTACTATATCTAAAATTAATTCCAACTTTTACCTTGTCACTAACTTTGTTGTTCAATTTAAAATTGGCAAGATGTCTTCTGTAACCAGAATTAATCATAATACCATCTTCGTTTAAATAATTTAAATTTAAACTATAATCTGTTGTTTTATTTCCTCCAACAACAGAAATATTGTGATTTTGAGAAAATGCTTTTCTACCGAAAACTTCTTTCTGCCAATCTTTAGGTTGCATACTTTTATAGATATCCATATCGCGGAATTCACCATATCTATTTCTAAAAGCATCAGCAGATTGTTGATCACCAGCAACATTATATAATTCGTATTGATTTCTTACGAATTCGTATGGAGACATTACACCTAATTTATTTTGTATTTCTCTGAAACCTGTATAATTAGTATATGAAATTTGCGTAGGTAAATTAAATCCACTTTTTGTTGTAATTAAAATTACACCATTGGCTCCACGAGCACCATAAATAGCAGTTGAAGCGGCATCTTTTAAAACATCAATAGATGCAATTTCTTGTGGAGATAATATTGATAAGGCATTTTCTACTTGTATTCCATCAACAATATATAAAGGACTATTGTCTTGTGTAATAGATGTACCACCTCTTACTCTAATACTAACATCTGCTCCAGGTGCACCTTCGGAAATACCAACTTGTACACCAGCTAAACGACCTTGTATTGCTTCAGCAGCAGAATTTACTGCCATATCTTTAATTTGATCAGAATTAATACTAGCAACTGCTCCTGTTAATTCATCTCTAGAAACTGAAGTATATCCAACAACAACAACTTCATTTAAATCTTGATGTTCAGCAACAGATTCTATTAATTGTATGTCTATTAAACCATTTTTATTTACAGGTATAAGTTGCTTCTGAAAGCCATCGTAGAGTATTGTTAGTGTAGCATTATCAGGAACATTTAGTTCATAGTGACCATTTTCATCTGTAAAAGTCTCATATGTTGTTCCATCTACAAAAATTTCTACTCCAACTAAAGGTGCTCCATTAGCAGAAGTAATATTACCTGTAACAACCATTTCTTCTTGTGCAAAACTTGCAATAGGAAGAAGTAGTAACGATAATAGTTTAATTTTAGACATCCTCATTTTATGTATAGTTTATTATATTATGTGTTAATATTGCTGATATATGTAATCGATTGCAATGTTTAAAATAATTAGGTGTACAGAGGACACTAAAATATAAAATATTTTTTAAAATAAAAACGTTATGCTAAAAAAAGTTAAAAAAAAACTAATTAATGTAAATGATTGTTATTTAATATGGTATGTATGTTTTTAAAATAATCAAACGTTATAGTTATAGACGAAATGTTAAGTATTAGTTACTATTTATAGAATTATTGAAGTTGTTGATTACATTAAAATTACATTTGTAATCGATTACAAATGTAATTTTAGTCAAATTTTTTATATATTAGTGTGTACAAAATACAATAATATTTGTTGAATTATATTTAAAGTATCTTTGCACAGATTGAAAATTAATATTCGATTATACCTATGAAAAAAAGTGTTACAATTTACGACATTTCTAAAAAACTTAATATTAGTGCTGCAACAGTTTCTAGAGCGTTAAATAATCATCCAAAAATTAGTCAAAAAACCAAAGAACTTGTATTAAATGCAGCGAAAGAATTAAATTACATTCAGAATACTTTAGCACAATCTTTAAAAAGTGGAAAGACCAACCGTGTAGGAATTATTGTACCATATATTAACAGTAGTTTTTTTTCGTCAGTAATTCGCGGAATAGAAGAGGAGCTGACACCTCATGGATACCATGTTATTATATGCCAAAGCCACGAAGATGTTAATTTAGAAAAGAAACAACTTAGCACATTATTAAATGCACAAGTTGATGGAATTTTTATGTCAGTTTCTAAAACGACAGAAGATATTAAGCATATAGAGAATGCAAAAAGCAAAACTCCAATTATATTTTTTGATAGAAAGAAAGATATTTCTGGAATAAGTACTGTAGTAATAGATGATTATAAAGCAGGTTATTTAGCTACTGAACATCTTATAGAACAAGGTTGTCGAAAAGTATGTCATTTATTAGGTGACTTAAGATTAGAAATTTACCAAAATAGATACAATGGATACTTAGACGCTTTAAAAGACAATGGAATTTTATTAAATAAAGATTATGTAATTCCAATTGAAAGTTCTGTTGAAGATGGAATAGAAGCAACTAAAAAATTATGGAAACTTCCATCTCCGCCAGATGCAATATTTTCTGCAAGTGATTATGCTGCTTTGGGTGTTTGTCAGGAATTAAGAAATAATAATATTAATATTCCACAAGATGTTACTGTAATTGGTTTTAGTAATGAACCTTTTACACAGTATATGGAATTGCCTATTAGTTCTGTTGATCAGACTCCTGATATAATGGGAAAAATTTCCGCTCAAGTATTTTTGGAATACATCAACGAAAATTTTTCAGGGATAAGCATAGAAAAAAAGGTAGTTCTTAATCCTCAACTTTATATTCGAGAATCATCTAAACGAAAATAAATTAAAGTGAAACTCCTCTTTTCCAGGGAATAAAATCGTTTTGATTTAATAATTGAGCTTTAGTTCTTACATCACCACTTGCTACTTTTACAATAAATTCTAATAATTCATCTGCTGTTTCATCAATTGATTTTTTTCCTGTGATTATTTCACCTGTATTAAAATCAATGATGTCTGGCATTTTTTCTACTAATGCATTATTAGATGAAATCTTAATTACAGGAGCAACAGGATTACCAGTTGGGGTTCCTAATCCAGTTGTGAATAATACAATATTTGAACCTGATCCAACTAGAGCAGTTGTGCATTCAACATCATTTCCTGGTGTACATAATAAATTTAAACCTGGTTTCTGAATATATTCTGTAAAATCTAATACATCTTGAATAGGAGATGAGCCTCCTTTTTTTGCTGCACCAGCAGATTTCATTGCATCTGTAATTAATCCATCTTTTATATTTCCGGGAGAAGGATTCATATCAAAACTAGAACCAGCAGCAATAACAGAATCTTCAAAATCTTTCATTAACTGTAAAAAACGTTCTGCATCTTTTTCTTCAACACATCTGTTTACTAATTCTTGTTCAACTCCACACAATTCTGGAAATTCTGATAAAATTGTCGCACCTCCAATAGCCGCCATCAAATCTGATAATCTTCCTAATGTAGGATTAGCAGAAATTCCAGAGAAACCATCAGATCCTCCACATTCTAATCCAAGTACTAATTTTGAAATAGGAGCAGGCTTACGTTCAATCTCGTTAGCTTGTTTAATTGCTTCATAAGAATCTTTAATAATTCCATTCAACATTTCATCAACCGTTCCAGATTTTTGTTGCTCATATATAACAATTGGTTTTTGGTTATTTGGACTAATCTTTTCTAATGCTTTTTTGAAAATATCAATCTGTAAATTTTGACAACCTAAGCTTAAAACAGTTGCACCAGCAACATTCGGATTATTTACATAACCAGCTAATAATCTTCCTAATGCTTCTGCATCTTGTCTTATTCCTCCGCATCCACCTTGATGTGTAATGAATTTTACATCGATGTTTTTAAAAACTCGATAATCTTCAACTTCGTTTGTTTCTACAGTTTTGGTATTATCATTAATTAACGAACGTAATAACAATTGATGTTTAGAAGGTTTATCGAATAATAATTCTTTTTCGAAGATGTCTTTTAATGTCTCAACATTTCTGTTTTCACAAAAAACTAAAGGAAAAAATAACCAAATATTTTCTGTACCAACTTGTCCATCTGCACGGTGATAACCCATAAATGTTTTATCTTTCCATTTATCAATATTAGGTGCTGTCCAAGAAGTTGTTTCGGTTTTACCTTCAACTTTTGCACTTTTATGTTTTACATTTTCAGTTGTAATAACTTCTCCTTTTTTAATAGGGTAAAGAGCTCTTCCTACAATAACACCGTACATGTAAATAGAATCACCTTCCTCTAAATCTACAGAAGCAAATTTGTGTTTTGCTTTAGTATCTTTTAAAATAGTAAACTCTAAATCTTCAACAACAATTTTCTCATTCGCCGATAAATCTACCAACGCTACAATTACATTGTCTGTTGGATTTACTTTTAGTGCTTTCTTTTGCATATAATTGTCATATTATGATTGAAGATAAATTGAATATGCTTTTTCAATACCTTGTTTATCAATTAATTCTAATGCTTTCGAAATTTCGTCTACTAAGTTTTCTACTTTTGTAAGATTTTGATCCCAAAACGTTTTATTTTGTAAAATTAATGTGGAAATTTCATTGTAATTAGTTGATTTCCATATTTTTTCAAACTCATTAGTAATTTCTATATCGTCATTCACTGGTAAAACTTCATTGTTCCAATTTCCTTTGTAAAAGCGTAATAAACAAGCAAATGCAAAGGTGATATTTTTTGGTAAATGATTAAATTTTTCTACATATTCTAATAAAGTTGGTAGTACACGAACTTTAAATTTTGAAATTGAATTTAATGCAATACTCGATAAATGATGCTTAATGAATGGATTTCTAAATCGATCAAAAACATCTTCCGCATATTCTTCTAATTCTGCTTTTGGCAAGTCTAAAATGGGGATTATCTCATTGTAAACAATTTCTTTTACAAAGTTACCAGAAATAGTGTTATCGATTGCATTTTTAACAGTATCTATTCCTAACATAATAGAAAAAGGAACCATTGCTGTGTGCGCACCATTTAAAATTCTCACTTTAGACAAGCGATAAGGCTGAATGTCATCTACAACAAGTATTTGTTCATTTGCTTTATTAAATGGAATTTTATCTAATAAATCTTGATTTCCTTCTATCGCCCAAAATAAGAATGCTTCTGCAACAACAATTAATTCGTCTTTGTAATTTAATTGATTGGTGTAATTCTTAAGATCATCTTTCGGAAATCCAGGAACAATACGATCAACTAATGTATTATGAAATGAATTTGAGTTTTCTATCCAAGTAGAAAACTCGGGCTCTAGATTCCATAATTTTGCATAATCTAAAATATATCCTTTTAAAATAATTGCATTATTTTCAATTAATTCGCACGGAATAATTGTTAAACCTTTTTCTAGATTTCCATTAAAATGCTGAAATCTTTTGTATAATAGTGCAGTTACTTTTGCAGGGAAATTTTTGTGAGCAGTATTTCCTACCTCATTTTCAGAATCATCGAAAACAATTCCAGCCTCTGTTGTATTAGAAAAAATGAATTGCAACTCTTCTTCTTTAGCTAAATCTATAAAACTTTGATAATCTTCGTACGGATTAATTGATTTTTGAATAGCAGAAATAATCTGTTTATGCTCAATTGTTTGTCCTTTTTTTACACCTCTTGTAAATAGAGTATATAAATTATCTTGTTTTTCGAAAGTATTAAACGAACTTCCTGAAGGAGTAACTTTTATATTGGCGATTCCTGCATTAAAATTGGCATCTTTATTCAGTTTATCAATTACATAGTCTGTAAATGCGCGCATAAAATTTCCTCCTCCAAATTGTATAACTTTTATAGGAAGTTCTTCTTTACTATTTATTATTTCTCTTGTTAAATTAATTTCCAATTTATTCAATTTAAAATTGTTATTTGATGACTTTATATTTCGGAACTAAAAGCTTCATGACAATCCATGCTGTTAAATATGCTATACCACATACAGTAAAAATAATCATATAACCTTTGTCAATTCCGTCTACTACGATTGCTCCAGATTTTTCTAAGTTAGTTAGCAAATCTTCTGGCATGCGTTCTGTACTATATTGTGGAAATTTTTCTAATAATGGAATTCCATCTATTGTTGTCCATGCTTTGTGTGAATAATCAAATAAAACCCCCGATGATTTATTGATAATAAATGAACCTATTCCACCTGCCATTCCTCCAATTCCCACAATTGTTGCAACTGCACTTTTAGGAAACATATCACTTACTGTAGAAAAAATATTAGCAGACCAAGCTTGATGCGCTGCACCAGCAATACCAATAATAAGTACAGGAATCCAGAATGTTGTTGCCCCTAATGGTTGTGCTACGATAGCTAATAAAGGGAAAAAAGCGAAAATTAACATGGCACGCATACGTCCAGCGTAAGGATTCATTTTTAATTTGTCTACAAAATATTTTGGTAACCAACCTCCAATAATAGACAATAATGTAATCATGTACAATACAAATAATGGAATAGAACTTTGTGTACTGTCCATATTATAAACAGAACTTAAGTAAGCTGGTGTCCAAAATAAATAGAACCACCAAACACCATCTGTCATAAATTTTCCGAAAGCAAAAGCCCATGTTTGTTTGTATTGAAAACATTCTTTGAATGTTAATTTTCTTTCTTCTACTTTGGTAGCATCATCTGTAATCTCTTCATCTTGCTGAATATATTGTAATTCAGCTTCATTTACTTTTGGATGATCTTCAGGTTTTTGATAGATGAAGATCCAAAATCCCATCCATACAAATCCTAATCCTCCAATAATAATAAATGCCATTTCCCATCCCATAGATTTTGCAATGAATGGAATAGAAAGTGGAGCAGCTAATGCTCCAACAGTTGCACCAGCATTAAAAATACTAGTTGCTAAAGCTCTGTCTTTCTTAGGAAAATACTCTGCTGTTGCTTTTATAGCACCAGGAAAATTTCCAGCTTCACCAATAGCTAAGATTAATCGAGCAAAAATAAATAAGGTTACACTTGTAGATATTACAAGAGATACATTACTCACTTTTTCTAATGTTTCTTTTGCTTCTGCAAAACCAACAAACCAATTTCCTGTAATCCATCCAGATGTAGCAATTCCGCAAAATGCGTGTAAACAAGCTCCGATAGACCAGATTGCAATGGCATAAAGGAAACCTTTTTTTGTTCCCATTTTATCTATAAATCGACCAGCAAATAACATACTTACTGCATAAAATATAGAAAATAATGCGGTTATATTTCCGTAATCGTTATTATTCCAATGGAATTCGGGAACTAAATAGTCTTTCCAAGTTAATGATAAAACTTGTCGGTCTAAATAGTTAATAGTCGTAGCAATAAATAATAAACTACAAATAGTCCATCTAAAACTACTTGGTTTAAGAGTCATATTGTTTCTCATTTTTTCGTGTTAAATTTTTGTGTGTGGTTTTGAGTATTGAGTTAAGCTTTATTTCATCTTAATGTTTTAATATATTCAATTGATTGTTTTACTGTTTGTTTTATTTGAGGATAATTAAAATTACCATCTTGCTCTTTTGTAAATAATTGAGAGCCTAAACCAACACAGTACGCACCGGCAGAAATCCATTCCTTTAAACTTTCTTCTGTAGCATTCACTCCTCCAGTAGGCATTATATTAGTCCAAGGCATAGGTCCTTTTACAGCTTTTATAAAATCTGGTCCACCAACTTGTGTTGCAGGAAATATTTTTACAACTTCTGCACCTAGTTCCTCTGCATAAGATATTTCTGAAACAGATCCACATCCTGGCATCCAAGAAATTTTTCTTCTATTACAAACTTTAGCAACTTCAGGATTAAGTGAAGGAGCAACAATAAAGTTAGCACCTAATTGTATGTATAATGAAGCTGTAGGAGCATCTAAAATAGATCCAATTCCTAAGATCATTTCAGGTAGTTCCTTTGCAGCAAATTTTGTTAACTCAGCAAAAACTTCGTGAGCGAAATCTCCACGATTAGTGAATTCGAAAATACGAACACCACCTTCGTAACAAGCTTTTAAAATATTTTTACAGATTTCTACATCTTGATGATAAAAAACGGGAACAATTCCTGTTTCTTTTGCTTTTAAAGCAACTTCTATTCTTGTAAATCTTGCCATTTTTATCTTTTTATTCTTCCTCCTAAATTACCATTAACAACTTCTAATACATCTGCTACAGAAGCTAAGTTTACATCGCCTAAAATTGTATGTTTTAAGGCACAAGCGGCATTTGCAAAGTCTAATGCTTTTTGAGTATCATAATTAATCATTCCGTAAATTAAACCAGCAGCAAAAGCATCTCCAGTTCCAATTCTATCTACCACTTGATTAACTTCAATTTCTGTTGTTTCAATATATTGATTATCAACCCAAGCACGTCCTTGTGTTAATTGATTACTTGCATTTTTACCGATTCTAACCTTATCAAAAACTTTTTTGATAGAAGGAGTAGTATTTAGTAATGTTTTTGAAGCCTCAATAAAACCATCTTTATCTGAAGAAAATTGAGTTCCTAAAATTTCATTTATTTCATTTACACCTCCAATAAAAATAGTTGAAAGACCAATTAATTCTTTTAAAACTTCTTGTCCTTTTTTACCATAATTCCAAAGGTTGCTTCTATATGCAGGATCTGTTGTAATGTTGATTCCTTTTTCTTTTGCGATTTCTAATCCCTGTTTCAGTGCTAAATAGGCATTTTCTGAAATTCCTGGCGTAATTCCAGTCCAATGAAAATATTCGCAATCTTGTAAAGCAGCATTCCAATCAATATCATTTGGATTGATATTGGCAAATGAGCCGTTTAATCTATTGTAAGCAATTCTACTTGGACGAACAGCAGAACCAACCTCTAGAAAATATAACCCTAGAGGATGTTCATTTTTATTGACTTGAGAAATATTAATTCCAAGACTTTTCATGTAAGAAATAGCTGAATCACCTACAAAATCATTCGAAACATTTGTAACGTGCTTTACATCGCATCCAAATGTAGATAACGAAGCAGCAACATTCATTTCTGTTCCTCCAAAGAAAAATTCTACTTCTTTGCTTTGTTGTAAAGTTTTATTGTTTGAAGGTGATATTCTCATCATTACTTCTCCAAAAGTCAAAATTTTATTGCTCATAGGATTTTTTAAAATTCAAAATATTCTTTTGCATTATGGTAACAAATATCTGAAATTATTTTTCCAACTAATTCAAAATCATTTGGTAATTCACCATTCTGCATTTCTTCTCCGAAAAGATTACATAAAACTCTACGGAAATATTCGTGTCTAGGGAAAGATAAGAAACTTCTAGAGTCTGTTAACATTCCGATAAAACAACTTATAAGTCCCATATTAGATAAAGCATTCATTTGTTTTATCATTCCGTCTTTTTGATCTAAAAACCACCAACCAGAACCAAATTGAACTTTACCTTTTATACTACCATCATTAAAATTTCCAATCATTGTTGCAAAAATTTCATTATCAGCAGGGTTTAAATTGTAGATAATTGTTTTTGTTAACTTGTCATTTCCATCTAAACGATTTAAAAATTTAGATAAGTTTGCAGCTTGTTTAAAATCTCCAATTGAATCCCAACCAGTATCAGGACCTAAAACTCTATGCATTCTTGCATTATTATTTCTAAGGGCACCTAAGTGAAATTGTTGAATCCATTTAAACTGGTGATAAGTTTCTCCTAAGAATAGGAGTATAGCTGTTTTAAATTGCTCAATCTCTTTTGCAGTTAATACATCTCCGTTTCTTTTCTTATCAAAAATATTCTTGATTTCAGCATCTGTAAATTCTTCATATGAAATGTAGTTTAATCCATGGTCACATACTTTGCAACCGATTGCATTAAAGTATTCAATTCTATTGTACAAAGCATCAGTTAAATCTTTGTATGATTTAATTTCGATACCAGCAGTTTCACCAAGTTTTTCTATATAAGCATTGTAATCATCATTTTCGATTAAAATAGCTTTATCAGGGCGAAAAGCAGTACTTACTTTTGTTGTAAAAGAATCATTCTGTAATGCTTTGTGGTATTCTAAATTATCAGTAGGATCCTCTGTCGTACAAACAGTTTCAGCATTTACTAAACTTAATAATCCTTGACAAGATTTATCTGCTTGTTGTAATTGCTGAGAAGTTGTTTGATAGATTTCAGTCGCATTTTTCTCATTTAATAACTCATCAATACCAAAATATCTTTTTAGTTCTAAATGTGTCCAATGGTACAATGGGTTACGTAAAGTATGAGGAACTGTTTTTGCCCAAGCTTCAAATTTTTCTTGATCTGTAGCATCTCCAGTAATAAATCTTTCATTTATACCTAATGTTCTCATTGCTCTCCATTTGTAATGATCTCCAGCGATCCATACTTTTGAAATATTTTCAAAAACACGGTTTTCTGCAATATCTTTAGGTGGTAAATGGTTGTGATAATCTATGATTGGAAGTTTTTCTGCATAGTTAAAGTACAGTTCTTCCGCGTATTTATTTTGTAATAAAAATGTATCTGTTATAAAAGATTTCATATTGATTTTTTATTTTTTTATTCGTTAGAAGGTTTACCAATTGTAGCTAAAATTCCACCATCAACATAAATAATTTGTCCGTTGATGAAATTACTAGCTTCTGAAGCTAAGAAAATTGTCGTTCCAGCTAGATCTTCTGGATTTCCCCATCTTCCTGTTGGTGTACGACTGATGATAAACTCGTTGAAAGGATTTCCATCAACGCGTATAGGTTCTGTTTGTGATGTTGCAAAATATCCAGGACCAATTCCATTGACTTGTATATTGTGTTTAGCCCATTCTGTGGCTAAATTTCTAGTTAACATTTTAAGTCCACCTTTTGCAGAAGCATAAGCCGAAACATTGTCACGACCAAGTTCACTCATCATAGAACATATATTGATAATTTTTCCAGCCTTTCTTTTTATCATGCCTTTTACTACTAATTGAGACATGATAAAAGGACCAACCAAATCAACATCAATTACTTTACGAAAATCTTCAACAGGCATATCGATTGCTAAAACACGCTTGATAATTCCTGCATTATTAACAAGAATATCAATTTTTTGATGATTTTGTTCTATTTCAGCAACTTTTTCTGCAGCCAGTTTTTCATCAGTTACATCAAAAATATAACCTGATGCTTTATAACCTTTTTGTGTATAATGAGCTAGTGCTTCTTCTAATTTTGATGGAGTAGTGCTTGTAATTACTAACTCTGCACCAGCAGAAGCTAAACCTTCTGCCATTGCCATTCCTAGACCATGAGTTCCTCCAGTTATTAAGGCAACTTTTCCTGTAAGATCAAATAAATTCATACTGCTTACTTTAATTCATTTGTTTTTACACCATCCATATCACCGTAATCCATATTTTCTCCTGCCATTCCCCAAATAAAAGTATAATTTGAAGTTCCAGCTCCCGAATGAATTGACCATTCTGGAGAAAGTACAGCTTGATGATTGGTCATAAAAATATGACGAGTCTCTTCTGGTTGTCCCATAAAATGACTAACCGTTTGTCCTTCTTCTAAATCAAAATAGAAATAAGCCTCCATTCGTCTTTCGTGTGTATGTGCAGGCATAGTATTCCATACACTACCTTCGTGCAACTCTGTCATTCCCATTTGTAACTGACAAGTTTCTAATACACTGTTTACTAAAAGCTTATTAAGCGTTCTTTTATTAGAATATTTTGTTTCTCCTAATTCTACGATTTCAGCTTCAGCTTTTGTTACTTTTTTTGTTGGGTATGCATGATGAGCAGGAGCAGAGTTAATGTAAAAATAGGGTTGTTCGTTATCTAATTTATCAAAAATAACTTCTTTGTTTCCTTTACCAATGTATAAGGCTTCTTTGTTACCTAATTCGTAAACCGTTCCATCTACCGTAACTTTTCCTTTTCCACCAACGTTAATAATTCCTAATTCTCTACGCTCTAAAAAATATTCAGCTTTTAAATCGTCTGTTGGTTCTAAAGTTAATGCTTTAGATGCTGGAAAAACTCCTCCAACAATTAAGCGATCGTACATAGAGTAAACTAATTTGATTTGATCTTTTAAGAAAATATCTGGAATTAGAAATTGTTCTCTAAGTTCTTCTGTAGTGTATTTTTTTACATCATTTGGATGATGGGCGTATCTAAATTCTGAATTTGTCATAATTTTAAATTAAGGATTTATGTAATCGATTACATTTTATAGTCTAAAAACTTATCTTTTTGACGTTTTGTAAAAATATAAAAACATTTTTAATATTGTACATAAAACACCAATAAAATTTTTTATTCGATAAAAATTAAGGCTAATGTGTTATTTTAGATGTTTTTAAAGTGAATTTTAATGGAATTTTTATGAAGTAAGATGTACAAAGTAAAATGAAAAGTGTATAAACTAAAATGTATAAAGTATAGTGTAAAAAGAAAAGTGAATAATGAAGAATAGGGTGGAATTAGAATGAGAATTATAAAGTATTATATTATAATTTTAAGTCTATTTTAGTGCTCTCTTCTAATCTTTTTTTATAATAAAATAAATAAAAAAAGCTGTTCCAAAAATTTTGAAACAGCTTAATATTATTAAAAACTAATTTGTATTAGATTTTTGAGATGTGTTGAACTAAATCAACAACTTTGTTTGAGTATCCAATTTCGTTGTCATACCAAGCAACTAATTTAACGAAAGTAGGGTTTAACATAATACCTGCTTCAGCATCAAATATACTTGTTCTTGTATCACCAACGAAGTCTTGAGAAACTACAGCATCTTCTGTGTAACCAACGATTCCTTTTAAATCTCCTTCAGCAGCTTCACGCATAACTTTTTTGATTTCGTCGTAGTTCGTCTCTTTTGCTAATTTTACAGTTAAATCAACAACAGAAACATCTACAGTAGGAACACGGAAAGACATTCCAGTTAATTTTCCATTTAATTCTGGAATAACTTTTCCTACAGCTTTAGCAGCTCCTGTAGAAGAAGGAATGATATTTACCATTGCACTTCTACCACCTCTCCAATCTTTTGCAGATGGTCCATCAACAGTTTTTTGTGTTGCAGTTGTAGCGTGTACAGTTGTCATTAAAGCTTCTTCGATTCCGAAGTTTTCATGAATAACTTTAGCTAAAGGTGCTAAACAGTTTGTAGTACAAGAAGCGTTAGAAACGATAGTATCTGCAGCAGTTACTTTATCGTGGTTAACACCCATTACAAACATAGGAGTATCATCTTTAGATGGTCCTGTTAAAACAACTTTTTTAGCTCCAGCTTCAATGTGTTTACCAGCAGTTTCTTTTGTTAAGAATAATCCTGTAGCTTCAACAACGATATCAGCTCCAATTTCATCCCATTTTAAATTTGCAGGGTCTCTTTCAGCAGTAACTCTAATAGTTTGTCCATTAACAACTAAATTTCCGTTTTCTACTTTTACTTCACCTTCAAATTTCCCATGAACAGAATCATATTTTAACATGTAAGCTAAATAATCAACATCTACTAAATCGTTGATACCTACAATTTCAATATCCTCTCTCTCTATAGCAACCCCAAATACTAGGCTACCAATTCTCCCGAATCCGTTGATTCCAATTTTAATTTTTGACATAGTTATATAATTTCCCTTTATATTTTAAATTTATATTGCTAAAATGTTAGCCACTTTTATTAATTCAGTATCGATTTCGTTATGTTTTATGATTGCTTCATCGATAGGAGTAAACACAATTTTATTTGAGCGAATACCCGCCATTAAATTAGTTTTACCTTCTAATAAACCTTCTACAGCTGCAATACCTAAACGACTAGCTAATACACGATCATGACACGTTGGAGATCCACCACGCTGAATGTGTCCTAAAACTGTTACACGAATATCATATTCTTGGTGACGAGCTTTTACTTGTTTTGCAATTTCGTAAACTCCTCCCAATTGCTCTCCTTCAGCAATAATAACAATGCTCGATTTTTTTCCAGACTCTTCAGAACGTTCTAATGAATCACATAAATCTTCTACACTGTCACGTTGTTCTGGAATCAAAATATCTTGAGCTCCTGAAGCTATTCCACTATTAAGTGCAATAAATCCAGCGTCACGTCCCATTACTTCTACAAAAAATACACGGTCATGAGAAGTAGCAGTATCACGTAATTTATCTACAGCTTCTACGACTGTATTTAAAGCAGTATCATATCCAATTGTGAAATCTGTTCCAAAAATATCATTATCTATTGTTCCAGGGATTCCAATAAATGGAATATTGTATTCTTTGTGAAAGATATTTGCTCCAGTAAACGATCCATCTCCACCAATAACAACCAATGCATCAAGATTGTTTTGCTGTAAATGTTCGTATGCTTTTTTTCTACCTTCTGGTGTTCTAAATTCTGTTGAGCGAGCAGTTTTAAGAATAGTTCCACCTTGGTTAATTATATTTTTTACGGAACGAGGACCAAGTTCAATCATATCATTATTGATTAAACCTTCATAACCTTGGCGTATTCCGATAGATTCTATTTGATAATATTTACAGGCTCTTACAACGGCACGTAAGGCCGCATTCATTCCTGGCGCATCTCCCCCAGAGGTTAACACACCAATTCTTTTTATATTTTTTCCCACTTTTTCCCTTTATTAAATCAAAAGTAATAAAAAAACAGCAATTAATTGTAATCAACTAACTAGTTAAACATAAATTAATCTTCATCAACAGGAATTAAAGTTCCATCTGCAAAATCTCGTTGAAGAATAACAGCTATATATAAATCCTCTCGTGTTCTTCTAGGATCGTAAGTTTGTTTTAGATCAATATTAAATGCTCCACTAGCTGCATTATATAAAAAAGCGTTTAAACCTCCTCGTAATTCTTTAATTATTTCGTAGGTTGTTTTATTAGTCTCTTTATAAATTAATTTAGTAAGAATTTGACCACGAGAACTTGACATATTTTTTAGTTGATTCTCAAATTGATCTGCTAATTCCTTTTGACGAGATTTTACAAATTTCTTTTTATCTCGTCTTTTGTCCATTGTTTGTATTGTATCAGAAACATAATTATATTCTTTTACAGCTTTTCTTACATAAGGCCAAACATCTCTAACACGTTTTCTTAGCCATAAATAATACTTTTTCTCTAAATCTGTTTTTAAATGAACAGAATAGTAATTTGATTCGTTTAAGTGAATTGTATCTAATGGATTAAATGCAAAATCATCTAAATTAATTGAATCATTTTTTATTTCTTGTACAGGGTTTTTCCCTCCTAAATCTAAACCAAAAATTTGCGCTTCCAATTTTGTAGTTGAAAATAGGGTAATGAAAGTAATAATATAGTACAAATGATATTTCATATTAAAAAAATCGTTCAAAAATTGTTCCTAAAATTACTACATTTGTTCGTAAAATATATAAAATGAGTGCAAATAATTTATTTGACGAGAAATCGTTAAATTTTTTGGAGAACTATCTAAATACTGCTTCACCGACTGGTTTTGAGAGTGAAGGACAAAAAGTATGGATGGATTATATTAAGCCATTTGTAGACGAAATAAAAACAGATAATTATGGTTCTGCTTATGGAGTTATCAATCCGGAAGCTAAATATAAGGTTGTGATTGAGGCACATGCAGATGAAATTTCTTGGTTTGTAAATTATATTTCTGATGATGGATTAATTTATGTTGTTCGTAATGGTGGTTCTGATCATATGATTGCACCATCTAAAGTTGTTAATATTCATACTAAAAAAGGTATTGTTAAAGGAGTATTCGGCTGGCCAGCAATACATTTACGTCAAGGAGGTAAAGAAGAAGCGCCAACACAAGATAAAATTTGGATTGATACTGGTTGTACATCAAAAGATGAAGTTTTAGAACTTGGTATACATGTAGGTTGTTTAATTACTTATCCAGATGAATTTTTTACTTTAAATGACCGTTACTTTGTTTGTCGTGCTATAGATAATAGAATGGGAGGGTTTATGATTGCTGAAGTAGCACGTAAATTAGCAGAAAATAAAGATAAATTAGATTTTGGTTTATATATTGTGAATGCTGTTCAGGAAGAAATTGGTCTTCGTGGTGCAGAAATGATTACACAAACAATTAAACCTAATGTAGCAATTATTACTGATGTTACACATGATACCACAACTCCAATGATTACAAAATCTAAGGAAGGTGAACAAAAGTGTGGAGATGGTCCTGTAGTTTATTATGCTCCTGCTGTGCAAAATAATTTGAGAGAATTGATTTTAGATACTGCTGAAAAAAATAATATTCCTTTTCAAAGAGCTGTAAGTTCTCGTGTAACTGGAACAGATACAGATGCATTTGCTTATAGCAATGGAGGAGTTCCTTCTGCATTAATATCTTTACCATTACGTTATATGCACACAACTGTTGAAATGGTTCATCAGTCAGATGTAAAAAATGTTATTGAGTTAATTTACGAATCAGTAAAAACAATTAAAAACGATCAGAGTTTTAAATATCATACTGTTTAATACTCAATTTGTATTAAAAGAAATGACCCGCAATTTTGCGGCTCATTTCTTTTGTATTAAAAAATAATTTTATGCTTTTATTTTAGATTTTAAATTTAACCTTTGTCCAACTTTTGGTTGGTCTCCAGGTTCCATTCTATTATATTTGTAAAGATTCTTAACTTTTATTCCAAATTGTTGAGAAATAGTATACATATCATCTCCTTCCTGTACTTTGTAAGAATGGTCAGATCCTTTAGATTTCTTTTTACCAAAAAATACTATTTGTCCATTTTTTAATTTAGATCCCATTTGGATTTCATTAAAATTGGCTATTTCAGATGGAACTTTATTATATGTTTTTGCAATTAAAGCAATTGTTTCTCCTGCTTGAGCAACAACATAAGGAATATTATTTTTATGATTTAATATTTTTGATGCAGGAATTCTTGAAGGTTTTTCCTCATCTATTGTCTTCGCAATTTCTGCTCTAAGTTTTTCTTCTCTAGAACTAACAGTTGGTAAGACTACCTCTGGCTTATTAGATTTTGCATATTTTTTTTGATTATTATTACTTGCTAATAAATCATCCTGATTATTATACAAGTTATATAATTTAGCATAAACCTCTTCGGAAGATATTTGATCAAACTGATCTAAGCTGTATTTTTCGATTCGAGAAATTAATTTAGAAGGATATTTAGGGTCTGTAGCATAACCAGCTTTTTTTAATCCATTTGCCCATGCACGATAATCTTTATCATCTAACGTAAAAAGCGACTTGTAGTAAGGTCTTAATGCTAAAAATTTTGAATGATCACGATAACTTTCTTCTACAGATTCATATTTTCTAAAACATTCACCTCTTGCATCATCGTCATGGTAAATTCTTGGTTTATCAAGTGACCATTCTTCTGGACCTTTACATTTTATTCCAAAATGATTATTGGCTTGATCTGCTAATCTACTTTGCCCTCCACCAGTTTCTAATAATCCTTGGGCTAATGTAATACTAGCAGGAACTTTATACAATTGCATTTCCTGAACAGCTAAAGCAGCGTGTTTACGAATGTAAGTTACGTCTTTACTTTCTTGTGCTTGAGTAGAGATTGTCACTATCAGGCTAAAAATGTATATCAACTTTTTCATTCAATAAGTGTTTTGTTCTTTTTTTTCAGAAGTTTATTCATTCCTTCAATTCCTTGTAATCCACCAGTATGAACCATTAAGATAGTTGAATTTTCTTCGAAATAATTATTTTTAATTAACTCCATTATTCCAAAAACCATTTTTCCTGTATAAATAGGATCTAATTGAATTTGGTTAATTCGTTTAAAATCATTTACAAAAGTAATTAATTCTTCGTTAACTTTTCCATATCCTCCAAAATGAAATTGATTAAAAATAGTAAAATTCTCTTTTTCTGTTAAGTTACGTATAGCATTTATAATAAAATCACCTTTTAAACTTGGGAAGCCTAATACGGTTTGATGGGGTTGAGAACTTTCAATTATACCTGCAATAGTTCCTCCAGTTCCAATAGCTGTTGCTATATAGTCAAAATTAAAACAGTTTTCATGTAAAATTTCTTTACAACCTTTTATGGCTAAATTATTTGTTCCGCCTTCTGGTATAATATAAGTATCAGGAAATTGCTTTTGTAATTTTTCTAAGAAATCTACATCATCTTTTTGTCGATATTCTTCTCTTGAAATAAAGTGAAATTTCATTCCGCATTTTTTAGCAAAACGTAAAGTAGAATTTTCGTCTATTTTATTTTCTAATTCTTCGCCACGAATTATTCCTATTGTTTCAAAATTATGCAATTTCCCAGCAGCAGAAGTAGCTGCAATATGGTTTGAAAATGCACCACCAAAAGTTAGAATTTTTTTGAAGCCTAATTCTTTTGCTTCAATTAAATTATACTTTAATTTTCTAAACTTATTACCTGAAATTTCGGGATGATTTAAATCTTCTCTCAAAATACATAGTTTAATATTTTGATTAGTGATTGTAGATAAATTGATTTCTTGTATTTCCGCTTTATATTCGTTCCAAATCATTTTATAAATAGTTTAAAAAGCTATAAAATTTTCGGTTTTTCAAATAATTTAGGTTGTCTTCGTTAGCATAGGCTTCTTTTTCGAAACTTATATTTCTATATGCTTTGTTTTGATCTTTTGATATAATTAACCGAATAAAAAACTCGATTATATACCAAATGTAAAACAGAAAAATTAAGAGTTCAAGTTGTTGAATAAGATGAATTTTCTCGTGATTAATAATGGTTGGATTGTTTTTTAGTTTTTTATCTCTCAGAATAATAAATGGAAAAATAGCTATTCCAATAAAGTTTTTCCGAAATATTTGACGTAAAACAATAACAAACATAAAAATCGTTTAATTAAAGATATTCTTAAGAATGCACAACAAGCATAGCTTTTTACAAAAGTAACAATTTATAAAGAGAAGTCATTTAAACTTTTTTCAATTGGCTACAAAATTGTCTTTTTTTGATTCCGTAACGATGCTATGCAATAAAAAAAAGACGAAATATATAACAAAAAACCTAATTTTTCGCTTCAATCAAAAAAGGTTAAATGACTTCAGAATTATTTGACAATAAGACATCATACTTTTTTTCAAATTATTTTGTAATTTCACACGATTAGAAATGAAAAAGTTTGAAGAAGGAGATTATTATTTATCTCCAGAAGGTTTCCGAATTTTTACGGTTCAATATTTAAATAAGAGAGGATATTGTTGCAAAAGTGGTTGTAAACATTGTCCTTATGGCTATGATAAAAAAACTGATAAAATAAAAAATAAAAAATGAAAAATACATCAACAATTTTAGCTTTACTTGTTGGGACTTGTGCCTTTGCACAAATGAAGTTTCCAGCAGTTAGTTCGCATGCAGAAATAGAACAAAAAGTTGGATTAACTGAATTTGAGATTGAATATAATCGTCCAAATATTAATAACCGAGAAGTATTCGGGAAATTAGTTCCTAATGGAGAAGTTTGGAGAACTGGTGCAAATGAAAATACTGTTATAAAATTTGATCAGCCCATAAAAGTAAATGGTAAAGAATTAGCGGCTGGTGAATATGCTTTGTATACAATTCCTAATCAGAAAAGTTGGGATGTTATTTTTTATAAAGATGCTAAAAACTGGGGAAATCCTCAGGAATGGAAAGAGTCTAATATTGCTTTAAAAGTAAATTCTCCTGCTGCAAAAACGAAAGGTGTAAAATTAGAAACATTCGAAATTCGTTTTACAAATGTACAACAAGATAAAGCAGATTTAGTTTTAGCTTGGGATGATGTTTCGGTTGTTGTTAAATTAGAAACAAATACAAGACAAGCTGTTTTAGATATGATAAAATCTCAATTGAATGAAAATTCTTCTGCAAGAGATTTTTACAATTCTGCGAATTACTATTATACAAATAAATTAGATAGAGCACAAGCTCTAAAATGGATTAACAAAGCTATTGCTATAGATGCAAAAGCACCAAGTTATTTTGTTGAGTTAAAAGAGAAATTAGAAAAAGAAAAATATTAAACTCTTTTTTAATAATAAAATATAAGCTACCATTTGGTAGCTTTTTTTATAACTAGTTTTTATTTGAATGTAAATTTTAGTTTATATTTTTTTATTGATAGTGATGATTTGTGAAATTAATGTAATTTTGTCGCATTAATAAAAATGAGCGAGTTTCTAAGAAAAATACTGATACTTCCTTTACTATTGATGTTTTTAATAAATGTCAGTGGAATAGGAGTGTGTATAGAACACTCGCAACATAGTAACTCTACTTCAGCCAAATTACATCAAGATAACAAAGAAACGTGTATTGATAATGAAGATGTGTGTCAGTGTTTACTTCACATGCACATGAATCAGGTTTTAATGCCAGAAGTTTTTGTTATAGATACTCCAATTAGTTCTATTATTGATAATGAAATGCCTCAACCAAAGTCAATTAATTATCGATGCTTATTAGACTTCTTTAGTTCTAGGGCACCTCCATATTTAGTATAGTAAGTTTAATAGTTAAAACTAAAATAGATTGGATTCATAATTTATTTTTTGTTTTAATGGATTCTTTATGTTTTTACATTTTGATTCCTTTTCTATTCTATCTATTAAAGTATGAAAATGAATGTTTTCATATCAGCTATACATCAATGTTTATTACTGTTTTTACCAGTATAAAATCTCAAAATTATATATCAGATTACTAATTGTTATTTATAAAATAATAATGATAAATATTGATATTCTAATGATAATCAATGCTGTTTATTGAAATTAGAACAGCGACTTATAAATTTTAAATAAATGTCAAACTTTAAACAAATCGCTCATAAAACACGAAAAGATCTGTTCAAAGGCAAGCAAAGTCTACTTATTGCCACAACTGTTCTTCTTTTTTGTTTTCTGAGTATCGGAATTGGATTCATAAAATATAATGAAACGTTTTCCAAAGTAAAAGAGTACCGTGAAGAAACACGAAAAAATTGGGAAAGTAGACCAGATAAACATCCACATAGAATGGCGCATTATGGGTATCTAGTTTTTAGAATTGGACATCCATTAAGTGTATTTGATAATGGTTTGGATGATTATTTAGGAAATGTAATTTTCTTAGAAGCACATAAACAAAATACAGCCAATTTATCAGAAGCAGGAAGTTCTGGTATTTTAGTAAGATTTGGTGCATTTAGTAGTGCATTCATTTTACAATGTATTGTTCCTTTAATTATTATTTTTTTAGGATTTGGTTTAATTGTTAGAGAAAGGGAAGATGCTACGTTAAAAATTTTGAACGTTCAAGGTGCGTCTCCACGTGCAATTATCTGGGGAAAAATTATAGGTCTTTGGCAATTCTCTTTGTTATTTTTAATTCCTGTGATTCCGATTGTTTTTTTAGCTGCAATTGCAACAGAAACAAGTACAACGATTGATATTTTATCGAGAATACTAGTCATATTACCAGCTTACATGATATACTATTTCTTTTTTTGTACACTGACGGTATTAATTTCTGCAAATAGTAAAGTATCTTCTTCAGCTTTAATTAGTTTAATTGGTTGTTGGTTAGTTTTAGTGATTTTTTTGCCTAAAATAGTTCAATTTACAGCTCAAAATTTTTATCCAACACCATCAAGAATTGCATTGGAGACAGAAGTTGAAGAAGATGTTTTAAAAGTAGGGGATAGTCATAATCCAAATGATCCACATTTTAAACATATTAAAGATTCTTTGCTAACAAAATATAATGTAAAAACAACAGATGAACTTCCTGTTAATTATGGTGGTATTGTAATGAAAGAAGGAGAAAGAATTAGTGCAAAAATATACAAAGATCATTTAAACGAACTCCAAAAAAAATACAATAAACAACAAAAATTAAACGAATTGTTTGGCTTTATAAATCCTTTAATGGCAATTAAAAATATTTCGATGATTGCCTCTGGAACAGATTATTTTGCCTATCAACAATTTCAACTGCAGGCAGAAGATTATCGTTATAAGCTAGCACAACGTATGAATGATTTACAAATAGAACATATTGCGAATGTTAAACCATTACCAGGAGAAAAAGCAGCAATGGTTAGTAAGAATAATTGGAAACAGTTTTCTGACTTTACTTATCAATTCTCTTCATTAAAGGAGAGTGTTTTTTCTCAAGTAATTCCATTTTTAGCTATTACTTTCTGGTTACTATTATGTGTTATAAGTGTTGAATTAAGTGCTAAAAAATTAAAATTAATCTAAATGAATTATTACTTATTTAAACAATTTTGTAGAAATAAAGCGTACATTATTTCACTTATTATTTTATTATTTGCAGGCTTAAGTTCTTTATATACTGGGAAAAAATTTTTAGATAGAAATGAAGATATTATTGCTAAAAGTGCAGCTTATCAACAAGAAAGCCTTGATAAAAATTTATCGCTACATAGCGACGACATAGGATTGCTCTTATACTATGTAAAGTTTAATTTGGTAAATGAAATGCCAAAATTAACAGCATTAAATATAGGTTTAAGAGATCTTAATCCTTCTATACAAGGAGTTACAATAAGAAACCTAGAAGAACAAAAGAACAATTCAGATTTCTTTAACCCAGCAAACGCTGTTGTTGGTAATTTTGATTTTTCTTTTGTCTTAATTTTTCTTTTTCCTCTTGTAATTATTGCATTTTGTTACAATGTAATTTCAGATGATCAAGAAAAAGGAACATGGAAATTACTTGTTGTGCAAAGTAAAAGTATAAAAAGAATTATCGATACTAAATTATTTATACGCTTTCTAGCAATAGTATTCGTCTATTTTCTACTCTTAACAGTTGCTATATTATACATTGAAATTCCTATGAATTATGATTTTATAATTTATAGTAGTGTAGGGTTATTATATATTATTTTTTGGTTTGTTTTAAGTAGATGGATAATTAGTTATCAAAAATCATCTTCATGGAATGCACTTTCATTGGTTATTTTTTGGATGGGAATGAATTTTATTTTTCCAATGCTAGGAAATATGATTATTCAAAAAATATATCCAGCAAAAGAAGGTTTACAAGCACAAATAGAACAACGAGAAGGTTATCATAATAAATGGGACGAAAAGAAAGCAGAAACAATGAAAAGGTTTCATGTTATATATCCTCAATTCAGCCATTATAATGTAGATGAAAATGTTAGTTCATCCTATATTTGGTATTATGCCATGCAACATCTTGGAGATGTGGAATCTTCATTGTCATCAAAACAGTATAATCATAAAATGCTACAGAGAAATAATGCTGCTATATTTATTGGTTATATCTTACCAAATATTCAAACACAATTAGTACAAAGTAAACTTGCTAAAACTGGAATGGAAAACCAATTAAATTATGCAAATGGTTTAAAGGATTTTCATGAAAAGAAAAGACTTTATTTTTACCCCCATATTTTCGAAAATGATAATGCTGATGTAATTAATTGGAGTAAACAAACTGTAGAAACATTTATTGATTCAAAAAAAATAAATTTAGACCGTGTTTTTACACCTTACTTAATTATTATAACTCTACTATTAATTCTATCACAAAATAAATACAAAAAATTATGCTAAAAACTGTTCATCTTCATAAAAAATATAATGATTTTACAGCACTAAAATCTCTTGATTTAGAAATTGGTAAAGGAGAAATTTTTGCTTTACTTGGTCAAAATGGTGCAGGAAAAAGTACAACGATAAATATCCTTTTAGGGTTGATAAAGTCTACTTCTGGTGATGCATTTATTAATGGGATTTCTGTAAAAGATAATCCACAAGAAATTAAAAAACATTTAGCATATATACCAGAAACAGTATTGCTATATCCTAATCTTACAGGAATAGAGAATCTAGATTTCTTTTCTAAAATAGCAGGGTTTAATTACACCAAAGAAGAATTATCTGATTTTTTAAAAAGAACAGGTTTACAAGAAATAGCTCATCATAAACCTTTGGGCGGATATTCTAAAGGAATGCGTCAAAAAGTTGGAATTGCTATTGCATTGGCTAAAGATGCAAAAGTTTTGTTGTTAGATGAACCTACTAGTGGTCTAGATCCTATTGCAACAGCTGAGTTTACAGAAATTGTTCGTCAATTTGGACAAGAAGGAAGAACTGTTTTAATGGCAACTCATGATATTTTTAATGCAGTAAGTGTTGCAACAAATATTGGAATTATGAAGCAAGGAGAATTAGTTCAGAATTTGCCTTCAAAAACATTTTCTGCTGCGGAATTACAAGAATTATATTTAAAGACGATATAAGATAATTGGAATAATTTATATTATTATAATACTTATTTTTATAAAAAATAGATGCACAATTTTTTGTGCATCCATTTTATGGTATATTTATTACATTTGTAATGTATAATAGTCGATACTACTGAAAGAATGAATAATAAAATTGGAAAAATAATAGGGTTATTTTGCTTTATCTTAATAATACTAAGTTCGTGTTCTACTAGTAAAACACATAAAAAAGTGGTTTATAAACGCGTACCAAAAACTACTTCAAAACCACCAGTTCAACCTGTAAAGAAGCCAGAAACAAAGGTTGTAAAAACTGAAACAGAAAAATCTAACATAGGTATTTTTAAAGTTACTTTACCAGAAGTTAACAGGGAGTTTCGTGCTGCTTGGGTTGCTACAGTTGCCAATATAAACTGGCCATCTAAAAGAAATCTAACAACAGAACAGCAAAAAGAAGAAGCTATAAAATTATTAGATATGTTAGAAGATAATAATTTTAATGCAGTTATTTTTCAGGCAAGACCATCGGCAGATGCATTATACAAAAGTAGTTTAGAACCTTGGTCATATTTCTTAACAGGAGAGCAGGGTAAAAGTCCATATCCGTATTATGATCCATTACAATTTTGGGTAGAAGAAGCGCATAAAAGAGGAATAGAGTTACATGTTTGGTTAAATCCTTATCGTGCACATCACAGTAGTGGAGGAGCAGTTACGAATGAATCTATGGTAAAAAGATCTCCAGAAAATGTGGTACGTCTTAAGAACGGAATGTATTGGTTTGATCCTGCTGATAAGAAAACACAAAATCACGTTTCTAATGTCGTTCATGACATTGTTTCTAGATACGATATTGATGGAATTCATTTCGATGATTATTTTTATCCATATGCTTCTTATAATGGAGGAGCAGATTTTCCAGATAATTCGACTTGGAATATTTATGTAAAAAATGGAGGTAAATTATCTCGTGCAGATTGGAGAAGAGAAAACGTTAATACAATTATTGAACGTATTTACAAAGAAATAAAAAAAGAGAAGCCTTACGTTAAGTTTGGGATTAGTCCTTTCGGAATTTGGAAACCAGGATATCCAGCAGGAATCACAGGTTCTTCTCAATACGATGAATTATATGCAGATGCAAAACTATGGTTAAATAAAGGTTGGGTAGATTATTTTTCACCTCAATTATATTGGCCAATCAATTCAACAGGACAAAGTTTTCCTAAATTATTAGAATGGTGGAAATCAGAAAATACACATAATCGTCACCTTTGGCCAGGTTTAAATACTGTAGAAGTAAAAGTTTCTGATAGAACAACAGAAATTACGAATCAAGTAAAAATGGCTGGAGAAATATTACAAAATAATGTAGGTGTTGTGCATTGGAGTATTGCAGGATTAACAAAAAATCCAACCATGTTATCTTATTTAAAAGAAGGTCCATACAAGCAAAAAGCGTTGATACCAAATATGAATTGGATTAAAGGCGATCGTTTAGCGAAACCAAGTTTGTATATTAATAATAAAACAACAGATGTTGTAATGAATTGGAATGATAATAAAACATCTAATAATGTTTCTAAGTGGGTTTTATATACTCGTTATAACAATGATTGGGAGACAAGTATTTTAGATAGTTCAAAAACTACTCAAACAATATCTAAGCATAAAAATGGTAAAAAATTAAATGCTGTTGCTTTAAAAGCTGTTGACCGTTTAGGAAATGAAAGTGATTATACAGCGGAACAAATTAATTAGAGTTCTGGAAGAGTACAAACTTATATCAAAACAAAAAAGGTTATCCAACGGTTAACCTTTTTTGTTTTGATATTTATATTCTAATATTAATCGCGTCTTCCGCTATTAATCGCGTCTTCCGCCCATTGCCATCATCACAAAATATAATAATTGAGCTAATGAACCAATAGCAGCTACAAGATAAGTACGAGCAGCCCATTTTAAAGAATCTTTTGCACCGTCATATTCGTTTGGCAATAGCATATTTCTTCCTTTTAACCAAGCTAAGGCTCTATTAGAAGCATCATATTCTACTGGTAAAGTGATAAATGCAAATGCTGTTGTAACAGCAAATAAAAAGATACCAATCCATAATAAAGTTGCATTCTTAGAAGAAACCATTACAACTAAACCTAACATCAAAATCCATTGATTTAATCGTGATGCAATATTTACCATCGGAACCATTTTAGAACGAAGTTGTAACATACTATAACCTACAGCATGTTGCACAGCATGCCCACACTCATGTGCAGCAACAGCCGCCGCCGCTGCATTTCGTTCATGATAAACAACTTCGGATAAATTGACTGTTTTGTCAGCTGGGTTATAGTGATCTGTCAACTGTCCAGGAGTAGAGATAACTTTTACATCTGTAATACCATTGTCTGACAACATTTTTTCTGCTATTTCTCTACCGGACATTCCATTTGCTAAATGTACTTTAGAGTAATGTCTAAATTTACTTTGTAGTTGGTTGCTTACAAACCAACTGATTAGCATAAAAAGACCAATAATAATGTAATAACCTGTCATGTATTTTAATTTTATTAATAGTTTATAATTATTTACTGTCAAAAAGTATTCCAACCGTAATATTAAGACAAAAATACATTTTTTTGATTTTATGTCTAAAAACAGTAAAAAGTCAAGCAACAAAAAGCGTTATTGAAAACTATTTCAATAACGCTTTATACTAAGTTAAAATATTAAAAGTGATTATTTTTTGATAAATTTAGTTGTTGTATTTCCATCTTTAGTCACAATATTAATAATATAGTTTCCTTTAGATAAGTTTGATACATTTACTTTTTCAGAATTATTTCCTGCTCCAACTTTTCTTCCTGTTAAATCATAAATTTCATATGATAAAACTTTAGAATTTGCTTTAATGTTTACAACATCAACAGCAGGGTTTGGGTAAAGTGTTGGTTTTTGCACAACTTTTAAGTCATCAGTTCCTAAACTTCCTTCACCAAATGTTACATTGTCTAATGTCATTGATGTATGCATTACTGTAGCATTAAATTTGAAAGCGATATACTTTGCAGTTGTAGATGCTTCAACATTAATATCATACCTAACTACTGAAGTATTCATATTGTACACTTCAGTTATAGGAACAAAAGTTGTTATGTCATTTTTATCTGTTAGAGTTCCAACTTGCATTGTCCCTTGTGTAGATATTCCTCCAGTAACAAATGAGTCAAATGATAATTTTTGTGTTCCAGTGAATTCTTGAATTTCTGGAGTTATGATATAAATAGGTACACCGGGTGTAGAATAAGAGTATGCTTGTATACTTTGTCTACCTAAGTCTACGTGAGCTCTAGGACGAGGTTGATCTGAAGACCAGCAGTTTTGAGGCAAATTTTCTCCTGTAAATGTGCTAAAGTTCTCATTAATTTCTGTAACTGGTGTACAATCTTGTGCATAAGAAAAGGTTGCTAAGGCGATTAGCGGAATAAATAAAAGTTTTTTCATGTAAAATTTTTTTTCAAATATATATTAAATTTATTTATTCTAAATAAAAAGAAATGAAATTTATTGATTATGTTTAAAATATATTTTTAATAAAATAGTCAAAACTTATTACATTTGTAGGCTATGAGCATTCGTATTAAAGAAGTACAATCAAAACATGATTTGGAGGTTTTTATTAAATTTCCAATGAACTTATATAAAGAGAATAAATATTACGTTCCGCCTTTTATTAACGAGGAAAAAGAAACATTAGATGTATCTAAAAATCCAGTTTTTAAAGACGCAGAAGCACGTTATTTCCTAGCAGAGAAAGACAATAAAATAGTTGGAAGAATTGCTGCTATTATTAATTGGCAAGAAGTAAAAGGTCAAGGTAAAAACAAAATGCGTTTTGGGTGGTTTGATGTAATTGATGATATAGAAGTTACAAAAGCACTTTTATCTAAAGTTGAAGAAATTGGAAAAGAAAATAACTTAGAGTATATAGAAGGTCCAGTTGGTTTTTCTAATCTTGAAAAAGCAGGAATGCTTACAATGGGATTTGAAAAACTAGCAACAATGGTTGGTTTATATAATTATGCATATTATCCTCAACATTTAGAATCGTTAGGGTTTGATATTGCAAATGAATGGGTTGAATATGAATTACCAGCACCAACTATTTTACCAGAGAAAGTTGTTAAATTCAATAAGATTATTAGAGAGCGTTATAAGCTAAAAGAGTTAAAGTTTACGAAGACCTCAGAAATAATTCCTTACGTAGACGAAATGTTCGATTTGTTAGATAAAACATATAGTGAATTAGATACTTACGTTCCTATTGCAGATTATCAAATAGAGTATTATAAAAAGAAATATATTCCATTTATTAACCCAGATTTTGTAAACTGTGTTATAAATGAAGAAGGAAAAATGGTTGCATTTGCGATAACAATGCCATCTTATTCTAAAGCAATGCAAAAGGCCAAAGGAAAAATATTTCCATTCGGTTGGTGGCATTTAATGAAAGCGAGTAAGAAAAACGATTCTGCTCAATTTTATTTAATTGGAGTTGATCCTAAGTTTCAAGGAAAAGGTGTTACAGCGCTTATTTTTAGTGCAATGTTTGATACCTTTAGAAATAATCATATCAAATTTTTAGAAACAAATCCGGAATTAGCCGATAACGAAAGTGTTCAGGTATTATGGAAACCTTATGAACCTGTTAATCATAAAAGACGTAAAACGTTTAAAAAATCGATTAAGTAATGTTAGATATTCATCATTTGGAGAAAGATTATGCTAACTTTAGACAAGAAGGTTTTGATAAAAAATGGTTAAACTTTGAACAGTTGAATCATTATTTCTCTCTAAAATCATCTGAAAAGGAACAAATTGGCTCATCTTTTTTAGGTAATCAGATCTATAAATTATCATTTGGAACTGGAGAAAAAAGAGTATTAATATGGTCTCAAATGCACGGGAATGAATCTTCTGGAACACGTGCAATGTTTGATGTAATTAATTTTTTTGAAGCAAATTCTACACTTGCTCAAACTATTTTATCTCAATTAACGATTGATTTTATTCCAATGCTAAATCCAGATGGAGCAAATGTGAATACGAGAAGAAATGCTGTAGGAATAGATATTAATAGAGATTTTTTAGCCAAACAATCAACGGAAATTCATGTTTTACTAAATCAAGTAGAAAAAGGGAATTATGATGTATTGTTTAATCTTCACGATCAAAGAACAATTTTTAATGTAGGACAAACAAATGAGCCTGCAACATTATCTTTCTTAGCACCTTCTTTTAATTTAGAAGAAGAAGTAAACGATGTTCGTAAAAAAACAATGGGAATAATTCAGGCAATAAATTCTGATATACAAAAAGTAATTCCAGGAAAAATTGGTCGTTATACTTCAGAATTTTATCCGATGTCAACAGGAGATAATTTTACAAAAATGGGATATCCTTGTGTTTTGTTTGAGGCTGGATATTATCCAAATGATTATGAAAGAAATGAAACTAGAAAATACAATGCGCTGGCAATTGTTTCTGGTTTAGAAGCTTTAGCAACAAGAAAAGAGTTTCCTTTCGATGAGTATTCATTAATTCCTCAAAATGGACAAAAATTTTTAGATGTTATTATTCGAAATGTTCAAGTAAAACAAAACGAGAATTCTTCGATTGTTGATTTAGGAATTTATTTTGAAGATGTTTATTCTGAAGAAAATAATACAGTACAACAAGTTGCAAAAATTATAGAAATAGGAGATTTAAGAAAATTTGTTGGTCATTTAGAATTGGATGCAGATAAACAATTATTTAAAGGAATTGAAAAAGATTATCCATTACTTAGTCAAATTGCATCATTTGAAATAGGAAAAATAAAGTGTGAAAATGGTCAGATTATTGACTAAATTTATATGCTTAAAAATTAAATTAACAATGAAAAAAATAATAGTACTATCTCTTTTTACGGCTTTAGCATTTACAAGTTACAGTTATGCTCAAATAAAAGTACTTAATCAATCTATAATTAATAATGGAAAAAAAATGCTTGTAGGTGAATTTGAACGTAAAGCTTTAGAAGATGTTGACTTTAAAAAATGGTATCAACAAGAATACAATACTTACGAAGTAGAAAAACCAAAATTAGCTGGATTAAAAAACTTACAAAATTATACAATAGAGGTATTCATAGGGACTTGGTGTCCAGATTCTCGAAGAGAATTACCACGTTTGTATAAAATTTTAGATGATATAAAATTCCCAGAAAATAAACTAACAACGTTTGCTGTTGATAGACAGAAAAAAAGTTTAAACGGTGAAGAAATAGGAAAAAATATTACACATGTTCCGACAATTATCGTTTATGATAAAAATAAAAAAGAAGTTGGTCGTATTGTAGAATCTCCAGTTTCTGGTTATTTAGAAGAAGATTTGGCACAAATTGTGAATGGAACTCCATTGAAACCAAATTATTCAAATGATTAAAAATTTAAGCAGAGTAATAGTAATTATCGTTGCCTTTTTATTTGGTGTAATGATTACTTATTTTATTATCAATAAATTTAAAACAGAAGATTACAGCGAACAGTCACACGTTATTGCCTACCAAATAGAAAGGATGAATAAAATGGTTGTTGCTGAACAAACGTATTCAGATTTATACAACCATACATCAAAAAAATCGTTACCAGGTTTATCTAGCTTTTATTCAGCAGATAAAAAAGTGACATTGTTGGTAAAAGCAAAAGCGCAAGCAACTTACGATTTAAAAAAGATGGATATAAAATTAGATTCGGTTAATAAAAAAATTATTATTCAGTCTATTCCACCAGTTGAGATAACAGTTTATCCTGATGTGAGTTTTTTTGATATGGATCAAAGTACATTCAATAAATTTAGTAAAGATGATTTGAATGGAATAAAAAAACGAGCGGTTGAACATGTTGAAAAAACAATAGATAAAACTTCTTTAAAAAAAGAAGCACATCAGCAACTTATTCAGAATCTTGGAGATTTATATTTTCTAGCTAAAACCTATGGTTGGACGATAGAAGATAAAACAACTTATGCTGGCGAACTTAAAAAAATATACGATTAATAAAAGAGCTTTTTCTACAATTAGAAAAAGCTTTTTTTTGGTTAAATTTTGAAATTGTATGATATATTTTTCTTAGAATATAATCGAAAAATAGTATTTTCGCTAAATAGAAAAACAAAAATGAATTGGCGTAGACTTTTACTTCCTTTTTCTGCATTATATTGGATAGGGACTTCGGTTCGTAATGGGCTTTACAATACAGGAATAATGCGTTCTCAATCCTTTAACATACCAACAATTAATGTTGGAAATTTAACAGTTGGTGGAACAGGAAAATCCCCTCATATAATGTACTTAATAGATTTATTGAAAAATGAAAAATTAATTGGTACATTAAGTAGAGGATATGGTAGAAAAACATCTGGTTTTTTAATTGCAAATTATTCTTCAAAGGTTTATGAAATAGGTGATGAACCAATGCAATTTTTTCAACGTTTTAAAAATAGAATATTAATAGCCGTTTGTGAAGACAGAGTTTTTGGAGCACAGAAGCTAATGAATCATTACAATGCTGAAGCTATATTATTAGATGATGCATATCAACATCGTGCAATAAAAGCTGGATTTAACATAATGTTGACAGATTTTAATCAATTATATTATAAAGATTTTCTTTTACCAGCTGGAGATTTACGCGAGAGTAGAAGTGGAGTAAAGAGAGCTGATATAATTATTGTGACAAAATGTCCAGATCAAATATCAGAAGAAAAATTTAAAGAAATTTCATCTAAAATAAAATTGAGATCTCATCAGCAATTATTTTTTTCTAAAATTATCTATTCTAATAAATTGATTAGCAAGTTAGATGAAATAGAGAAATCTGCTTGGAAAAACCTGAATGTAATTTTAGTTACAGGAATAGCAAAAACTGAAGGATTGGTTAAGTTTGTAGAACAAAATTTTGCAAATGTTCTACATTTAGAATATCCCGATCATCATAACTTTAGTCAATCAGAAATTGAGTATATTTACACACGATACGAAAGTACGGAAGGTAGAAGTCGATTCGATAAAATTATTCTTACAACAGAGAAAGATTATATGCGTTTGATGGAAGAATCCATGATAAAAGAAGACTTGTATTATATTCCGATTAGTATTGATATAAACGATAAAGAAAAATTTAATCAAACTATTTTAGAGTATGTTAAACAGAATTAATGAAGCCGTAAAACACATCAATAATTTATTACCAGATCAACCAGAATTTGTAATTGTTTTAGGATCAGGTTTAGGAAAATTAGAAGATGAGGTAGAAGATAAAATTATCATTAATTATAAAGATATTCCAAATTTTCCACAAGTAACAGTAGAAGGACACAAAGGTCATTTAGTTTATGGAACTATTTTAGGTAAAAAAGTTCTTATGATGGCTGGACGTTTTCATTATTACGAAGGGTATACTATGGAGGAAGTAACTTTCCCAATGCGTGTTTTTAATGGATTAGGAATCAAAAAAGTTATTTTATCAAATGCATCTGGAGGAGTAAATCCTGCTTTTCAAGTAGGAGATATTATGTTATTAAAAGATCATATTAATATGATGCCAGAGCATCCATTAAGAGGAAAAAATATAGATGAATTAGGACCTCGTTTTGTAGACATGTCAAAGGCTTACGACAGAGAAATGTTGAATGAAGCTGCTGAATTTGCAAAAGCTAATGATATTTTAGTTCATCAAGGAGTTTATGTAGGTTTACAAGGTCCAACTTTCGAAACACCATCAGAATATGGTTTAGTTCGTTTTATAGGGGGAGATGCTGTTGGAATGAGTACTGTTCCAGAAGTTATTGTTGCTCGCCACATGGATATGAGAGTTTTCTGCCTTTCTATTATAACAGATTTAGGAGGGCCAGAAATTTCTTTTGATGTATCTCATGAAGATGTATTAAATGCTGCAAATAGCGCAATGCCAAATGTAATAAAAGTAGTAAAAAGCGTTATCGAAAATTGCTAGTAAATACTTAAATTATAATAAAATAAAAAAGTCAGCTTAAGCTGGCTTTTTTATTTTATTATAATTTTTTAAAGTCCTCCAGTACCACAAACTTTAGGTCTAAAAGTTTTTTGAATTACTTTAGAACAAGTTCCGTTATTTACCGTTACTTTTACTTTTTCAACTCTATTTGTACAAGATACAGGAATTTGTGGTTCTCTAACAGATGAGAAATCAATAGAACCATCTTCAAAAGTAAATTCCCAATCGTAATGATATGCATCTGCATTAGGATTTTGTAAGTGATTTGGTGCTGTATAAAAAAATACATCATCAGAACCAAACAGATTAAGTTCATATACACCATTTTGTTCGATGCTACAAGTTTGTCCAAAACTAAATGAACCTAAACCTACTAATGCAGAAAATAATAAATTTTTCATAAATTGTGTTTTTATAATTAATTACAATATACTATTATTGTTTTATTGTAATGTTATAAAAATGTAAAAAAATCTATTTCAATTTATATTTTAACTTCTTGCTCAGAATTTGTACAATTATTATGTAATATATAATCTATTAGTTTTCCATTTTCGAAACAAAGCATTATATCTTCTTCATATATAGAAGTATGAGTTAATTGATTAAATTGAATTAACTTTCCTTGTGAAATTTTGATAATTCCAGAATACCAATCTGCAAAAACTTCTTCCTTTGTTGGGAAAATGTAATTTAACTCAACTTCGAACAAATCATCTAAATAACCTTTGAAATTAATTAAATATAATTCATCATTTCTTAATTCCCATTTTCCATAATACCCTCGCCAACAAGTCGGAGAAGGAGGAGTAAAATAGGGAGGGTTATTTAATGATTTAAAATAATTATGTAATGGTTGCTCAGCAATAATAAATTGTTGTTGATCTATCAATAAAATTTCTCCTATTTGTGCAGTCATTTATTTTGTGGTTTTCTCAAATTTAAAGTAGAGAACCCAAAAAATAAAATAACAAAATCACTATTTTATTGAAAATACAAAAATTGACCGACTAAAATAAATAATCAAAAATTATTCTGTCTTTAAATAATAAATACCATAATTGTTATTATTTAAGCACAATTCTTTCACCTTGTTTTGGGAAAACATAATTAATTTTAAAAGGATTATTTTCTGATAATTCTTTTATTATTTTTTGTTCATTATCGCCTTTAGGTTTTATATGAGTAACAATAATTGTTAAGTTTTTAAGATTTTTTTTGCCAACTTCTTTTGCTAATTTCTCCATTTCTTCGTTAATTAACTTTGGTGTTAAATGTCCAAAAAGTAAATGTTCAGGTTGAGCATTAGAAAAAGAAACTTCTAACATTAAAGTTTTTAATTTTCCTGATTTTATTTTAGGAGCAATATTTTTCCAAATCGAAGAAAGTTTATCAGATTTTTCTATTCTATCAGCTCCTGTATCGCCAAAATAAAGAACAGCATTTGTATTATTTTCGATTAAAATTGCAGCACTTTTTAAAGGATTTACATGACTAAGTTCGTAAACTGTTCCAGTAAAATTTGTATTTTCTATTGGAAAAGATTTTCCAATTTCGGAAGAATGATATTGGTATTTATTAAGAATTGGACTCTCACCTTCATTTCCGAAATTAGCCCAAGCTGTATTGGTAAAATATTTATTTTTTAATACATCAATTGTTTCTGTAATAGCATAAATAGGTTTTTTAGCATCTTCTGGCGAGTTAATAATCATTCCAGAAAGATGATCTAAATGACCATGAGAAATAAAGTATCCTTTAATATAATCTTTTAAAATTGTTGAATTATCTGCGGAAAATGTACCTTTATCAATTCCTTTTTCAATTCCGCTATAAATTGTACCAGCATCTAAAGCTAAAAAAATAGTAGTATTTTCTTCTCCAATTAAATAAGAGGATAAATTACTTTCGTTACTTCCTCCATAAACACCAAGAGGAACAATTTGTATATTCTGAGCAAAGGCAAAAAATGATAAACCAAAACACAGTGGAGCTAAATATTTTTTCATATCTAAAATGAAATTAATAGTATATTTTTCTATAAAAACTGTTGGCAAGTTACAATAAAAAATTAAGGAGGAAATTTCTTAGAAAACTATTTTATTAGATATTTTACAAGAGATTTAATCATTAAAAATAAAGTGATAATGTTATATATTTGTTATGCATTCTAATGTGAAGTTTTTGTGCAAATTATTTAAATAAAATTAATAAAATAATATAGAGTCACTATTTATGGGAGTAGAGGTAGCAGTGTTAGGTGCTGGGTGTTTTTGGTGCGTAGAAGGAATTTTTAATTCGATAAATGGAGTAGAGAAAGCTTTATCTGGCTTTGCAGGAGGTAATGTAGAGAATCCTACTTATAGACAAGTTTGTGATACAGATACAAATCATGCAGAAGTTGTAGAGGTTACATTTGATCCAGAAATAATATCATATAAAGAGCTATTAGAAATTTTTTGGAATATTCATAATCCAACACAATTAAATAGACAAGGAGAAGATGTTGGTACACAATATCGTTCGAGTATTTTTTATACTTCTGAATTACAAAAACAACAAGCAGAAGAATCTATTAAAGAGTTTGATAATGGAACATTATACGAAGATAAATTTGTAACTACAGTAGAGCCTTTAGATAAATTTTGGCCAGCTGAAGATTATCACCAAGGATATTATAACGAAAATCCAGATCAACCATATTGTTCGGCGGTTGTTGGTCCAAAAATTGCAAAATTTAAATCGAAATTTAAACCAATTCTAAAATAATTTACAATGAAAATAGAATTAAACAGAATAAATAATGCATCGCATTATGAAGCAACAGCGGCTAGTTCTTCTGTAAAAGTTAATATAGATGGACCAGAGTCTATTGGTGGAGAAGGAAAAGGAGTTCGACCAATGGAATTGGTATTAATTGCATTGGGAAGCTGTAGTATTTTTGATTTAGGAGAGATTTTAAAGAAACAGCGTCAAGAAATTGAAGATATAAGAGTTGAAGTAGAAGGACAACGTAGAGAAGAAATACCAAATATTTTTACGAATATTCACATTACTTTTTATTTAAAAGGAAATATTGATTCTGATAAAGCAAATAAAGCTGCAGAATTAGCTGTAAAAAAATATTGTAGTGTACACGATATGTTGGCTAATGGTGGAATTGATATTACGTATGAGATTATTTTAAACTCATGATATAGTAGTGCAAAAGCAAAAATCCGTTTTCAATAAATATGAAAACGGATTTTTTACATGAAATAGTAAGTTATTAAGTATTTATTAAGCTATTACAAAAGAATTTTGAAAAATTTCAATTTTCTCTGCAATTGTATTTTTAAGCTCTTCGTTCACAATTTCACCATCTTTAAAATTGTCATTAAAAAATGGAAAAGTAGAACTTGCTATAATTTCTCCACTAGCAAACATTCCGAAATATTTTGTTGCAACTTCCATTACATTTCCACCACCATAACTTCCTGGAGATGTACTTAATAATAAAAGTTTTTTCTCTTTCAAGAACGCCATATCGATACGAGAAACCCAATCTAAAATATTTTTTAAAGCAACAGAAAAATTACCATTATGCTCAGCTAAAGAAATAATTAAACCATCTGCAGCTTCCACTTTTTTATGAAAATCAACAGCTAATTCAGGAAAACCATTTTCTATTTGACGATCTATAGAATAAATAGGCATCTCAAAATCGTTAATATCAACTAAGTCAATTTCAACGTTTTCTAATTTTCCTAAAGTATAATTTAATAATTCCTTGTTTATTGAGTTTTTACTGTTACTACCAGCAAATGCTAAAATTTTCATATTTTATTTTTGTTATTGTATGAGGCAAATTTAAAACAGCTCAATATTATTTTTATTGATGTATGTTAGGATTTTAATTTTTTTGCAAAAAAATATATTCAAATGTTTATTTTTACTCTATAAACTATACCATGTATATTGAAGAAATTTTAAAAGATATTTCTACATTAAGTAATGAATCATTACAATTAATAATAAGTAAAATAAAATTAGTGTCACTTCCTAAAAATACAATTTTAATGGATGCTGATAAAATTGAAAAAAAGGTTTATTTCATAAAAAAAGGAATGGCTAGAGCTTATACAATAGACGATGGTAACGAAATTACTTTTTGGTTTGGAAAAGAAGGAGATTGTATCCTTTCTATGCGAAGTTATGTTATCAATAAACCAAGTTATGAAACGATACAATTATTAGAAGATTGTGAGTTGTATGAAATAGAAATGAAAGAGTTATTTGATTTTTATTCAACAAATTTAGAAATAGCCAATTGGGGAAGAAAGTTCGCAGAAATAGAATTAATTAATACAGAAGAACGATTTATTTCGAGACAAATAGGAACTGCAAAAAATCGTTACGAAAAACTTTTAACAGAAAATCCATCTTTAATAAATAGAGTACAGCTAGGATATATAGCATCCTATTTAGGAATTTCACAAGTTACTTTAAGTAGAATTCGTTCCGAAATTTAATTGGTTTATTTTTTTACATATGTAAAAAAATAAACCAATTAAAGAATCCAACTTTGCAAAAAAAAGAAAATGAATTGGATTTTATTAATTTTAGGAGGGCTTTTCGAAATAGGGTTTACTTCTTCTTTAGGTAAGGCAAAAGAAACAACAGGTTCTACAATGTATTTATGGTATACTAGTTTTGCTATATGTTTGGTAGTAAGTATGACACTTTTAATAAGAGCTACAAAAACATTACCATTAGGAACTTCTTATGCTGTTTGGACAGGAATTGGAGCTGTGGGAACTGTTATAATTGGAATTATATTTTTTAAAGAAGATATTAGCTTTTGGAGAATATTTTTTATTATAACATTAATAGGTTCAATATTAGGATTAAAATTAGTTTCTCATTAAAAACTAATTTTCCGAAACCTTCTATTAAAATACTATAAGATTCGATTACTTTAAGTCTTACTGATAGTAATAATTTATCCTGTAAATATAGGGGTATATATGTGTAAATGATTGGTAGAAAGTTTTTTCATATATATATTGTTTTATAATAAAAGTAGATAAAATAAGTTTATATGAATTTCAAAATGATTGTAAATTTCATAAATATAAAGTAAATTTAAGGCTTATAGAATCTACGAAACCAAATGAAAAGTTACAAAGTACTAATAATTGATGATGAATATTTTGCACAAGAAGGCTTAAAAAAAATAATAGAACATATATTTCCTGATTTTTTTCTATCAATTGATTTAGCAATTTCTGTAAGAGATGGAGTTGAAAAAATAAAGAATAATAACCCAGATCTTGTTTTTTTAGATATTCATATGCCAGATGAATATGGTTTTAAATTATTTGATTTTTTTGATGAAATATCCTTCGAGGTTATTTTCACAACCGCACATTCAGAGTATGTTCTACAAGCTGTTAATCAATGGGGGTGTTTGGGATACTTAATGAAGCCTATTGTTATAGACGAATTAAAAACATTAATTCATCGTTTTGAGAATAAGCGAAATAATCCTTTAGAAATTAATAATCAATTTTTATTAAAAGAAGATTTAGACGAAGGATTAACTAATGCTAATTTAAAATATAGCTTCAAAAATGAACATGGAATTATACTAATTTCTACAATAACAGAGGTATTTGTTATAAAAATTGAAGAAATTGTTTATTGTAAAGCAGATGATAGTTATTGCACAATTTATACAAAAGATAAAGCTTTTGTTGTGACAAAAACTTTAAAAGATGTAGAATTTTTGATTAATCAATCTATTTTTTTTAGAATTAATAGATCTTATTTGGTTAATATAAACTTTGCAAAAAGAATCGATAAGCGAAATAATATTTTAGAATTAAATTGTATACCTGATTCAGGAGAGAAAAATTTACCTGTGACAACTTTAGGATATAAAAATTTATCAAATGTTGTTTCGTAATTACATACTATTATTTTTATTATTGTTTTCAAAACAATTATTATTTGCACAATTTATTTTTACAAAACAATATACTTATAAAGATGGATTGCCTTCTAATGAAATAAGTAGTATTTATAAAGATTCAAGAAATATACTTTGGATTGGAACTCGCTATGGTGTTTATGTTAAAGACATGGGAGAGTTCAAAATGATAAAGCGTTTTCAAGAAAAACAATTTAATAAGATTTCCAGTATTGTAGAAGACCATGAAAAAAATATTTGGTTTGGAAGTTATGGCCAAGGTTTATTAAAATTTACAGGTAAAGATTTTTCTTTAATTAATGAAGAAAATGGTTTAATTTCTAATAGAGTTGGGAGTTTATTTTATGATGAAAATTTTATTTATGTTGCAACTCAAGGTGGAGTTTCAATTATTGATATAGAAAGTAATAAAATTTATAATCCTTCTATTGCAAAAAATGACAATATAATTTTCAATGCCTTATCTTTTTTTAAGTACAACAATAAAATTTATGTATCCACTTCAGATCATGGTGTTTTAGAGGTTTTTTTAAATAAGTTAAAACAAATAAACCCATACAGTAGAATTAATTTTAGTTTTTTGTACAATGAGAATATTTTTTTTACATCAGAGAATGGATTAACAAAAATATCAATAAATGATTTTCTATTAAATAAATCAACATATAAAAATTATCATTATCCAACATTTAGAGATTATACATTATCTCATGATAAAAAATCTATTTATACTGCAGGCTATTTTACTGGAACAGGTAATGGAATGGTTGCAGAAATTACAGAAGATTCAATTATTAACAGAACAGGTCAATTTAAAATTACTTCTGAATATGTTAGTAATATATTAAGTGATAATAAAAGAAAAATAGTATATGTAGGAACAAATGACCAAGGACTGTTCGAAGTACATTTAGATCATTTTCTTAATTTTACAAAAATAAATGATGAGAAAATAATAGGAATTTACAATTATAATCGTTCTCAATATTTTTTATCTCCATTTGGTCTTTATTTAAAAAGAAATAATCAAACAAAAATTGTAAAAAAAAGAAGAGACTTTTTTAAGTATGCGCATCAAAAAAAAGACACTCACCCAAAGATAAAAACAGAAAATAATAAAAAGTTCATTGAAATTGATTTTAACCTTTCTCAAGATCAATTAAGATTTTATAAAATTATAGGACATTATAATTTCATATGGGTAGCAACCAATTTAGGGATTTTTCAACTTAATTTAGAAGGAGAATTTATAGATTATTTACCTTACAGAACATATCAATTTACTTATTTTAATAACCAATTTATACAAGTTAATCCTCAGGGAGGAATTTTAATATTTGATGATATTAAAGAATTTAAGTATAAACATTTTTCTTTATTAGAACTAAACGTTCCTAATGATGTCTCAAGTATCTCTCAAAATGACAAAGCTGTTTTTTTTGGATCAAATTTAGATGGATTATTTAAATATGAGGATGGTAAATTTATTTCATATTTTTCAAATGGTGAATTTAAAGAAACTAAAATTAAGCAGATAAAATGTATTGCTAATAATCAAATAATGGTTGCTACAGAGTTAGCTAAAGTATATATTCTAGATATAAATGGAGATCATTTAAAAATAAATAAAGAATATAATATTAGAGAGTATGGTGGTGTTAATATATCTAAAATAGATAAATTCAATGATAATATTTTAATAGGAACAACAAATAATCTTTTAATCTTCAATAATAATAATTTTTTCACAATAAATGAAGAGCATGGTTTTTATAATAAGAATATGTATTCTTTAGATTATGATGGAAAATATGCTTATTTAGGAGTTGAAAACGGTTACTATACAATTGATTTAGAAAAGGTTATTAAAAAAGAGTATAAAAAAAATGAAGTTATTATTACTAATGTAAAAATTAATGATAAACAAATAAGTAGAGAAAGGTATTACTGGTTTAATCTGGTTAATAGATACCTAGATTTAAAAAATGATGAGAATGAAATAAGTATTGGTTTCTCAGTTAGAAATACTACTTTTCCTAAGAATTATAAATTTCGTTATCGTTTAAATAAAAATGAACCTTGGAGTGATTATTTTAATACTAATTTAATGTATTTTCATAATCTAAAATTTGGTAAATATAATGTTCAATTAGAAGTTACTGATATTTGTAATGATGATAAACAGATTATAGATCTTATAGATTTAAATATTGCAGAACCATTCTATCTTAATATTTATTTTTTGATTATTTTAACTTTAACCATTGTTTTTCTACTTTATCAATATATTAATAATAAAGTAGAAACGATAAGTAGATTTAATAGTTTAAGAATAAATCAATTAGAAGAAAAGAACGAAGAGGAAAAGAAAAGATTAAAATTAGAAAATCAATTATCTGAAATAAAAATGAGTGCATTACAATCGCAAATGAACCCTCATTTTATTTTTAATGTACTTAATTCTGTTCAATACTATATTTTAGATAATGATATTGATAATGCTCTTAATTCTTTAGGGAGATTTTCTCATTTAATTCGACAAATGCTTAATATTTCTACGCGTAATGAAATTAGTATATCAGAAGAAATTGAATTTTTAAAATTATATGTTGAAGTAGAAAACTTTCGCTGGATGAATAAAGTATGTTTTGAAGTAAAAACCTCTTGTTCAATAGATATCTATAACGTTAGAATACCTCCAATGCTTCTACAACCATTAATAGAGAATGCTTTTGTACATGCATTCGATCAAAATTCTATAAATCCTCAAATTATTTTAAAGTTTTCATTTGATGAAGAATTCTTAAAAATAGTTGTAGAAGATAATGGTAAAGGATTTTCTGATAAAAAGAGAAACGAAAAACTTTACGAATCTAAAGCATTAAGAATAATCAATGAAAGATTAAGATTATTCAATCAAGACAAAGGAGAATATATTACGATTTCTTTTGAACAATCATGTACTAGAGTATACGTATTATTGCGTATTAAGCATGAAAATTAACTAGCTCAGAATGTGATTTCACCCTCTCAAAATCATCATTAACGAAGTTTGAGTATTAATATGAAGTTATTATAAAGATGCTGAGTATATTCGTGTATCGATTTCAAACTAAGTATTTAAGAGTTAAACCTTATTTGACCAAATCTATGGAAATATTTTAAGTACTTAGAATTACAATTTTGACGTGTGAGTCGAAAATGAAAAATAAAAAAAGGCTACCATAACGGTAGCTTTTTTTTATCTTTACCTCATGAAAAAGATACAATTAGGAGATACAGATTTACTGATTACTCCAATTATTTTTGGAGGTAATGTGTTTGGATGGACTTTAAATGAAGAAGAATCTTTTACTATATTGGATGAATTTGTTGCGAATGGTTTTAATGCGATTGATACATCAAACAATTATTCTCATTGGGTTAAAGGAAATGTAGGAACAGAATCTGAAAAAATAATTGGGAATTGGATAAAATCTCGTGGCAATAGAGATCAAATTGTTATCGCAACAAAAGTTGGTGGACGAAATCTAGTTCAAGAAAAATATAATAATACAAAAGCACATATAATAAAAGAGATAGAAGAATCTTTAATTCGTCTAAAAACTGATTATGTAGATTTATATCAAACACATTATGATGATAATACTACGCCAGTAGAGGAAACATTATCTGCCTATAATCAATTAATAAAAGAAGGTAAGGTTCGCTACATAGGTGCTTCTAATTTTTCATCAGAAAGATTAAAAGAATCTTTAGATAAAGCTTCATTATTTAATTTACCAGCATACAAAACATTACAACCAGAATATAACTTATATGATCGTCAAAGATTTGAAGAATTTTTACAACCAGTTGCCGAAAAATATAATTTAGGAGTAATTCCTTATTATAGCTTAGCGAGTGGTTTTTTATCTGGTAAATATAAATCTGAAGAAGATTTAGAACAAAGCCCTAGAGGAGAGCGTGTAAAGAATTACTTAAACGAAAGAGGTTTTCAAATTTTAGAAGCTTTAAAAATTCTATCAGAAAAATATAATGTAAGTTATGCTTCATTATCATTGGCTTGGTTACTAAAACAAAAAACAATAGTTGCACCAATTGTTAGTGCAACTACAAAAACACACTTAGCAGCTTTTTCAGAAGCTTTAAGTTTAGAACTTTCTCATGATGATATTCAACTTTTAACAGAAGCAAGTCGTTATTAAAATGGAACATGAATTAAAACCTAAATTAACTCCTGTAATCTTATGGATAATGATTATTGGGAGTGGTTTAGTAGTGGCAAATAATTATTATAATCAACCACTTTTATCTTTAATTTCTAAAGACTTTCAGGTAAGTGAAAGTGAAGTGTCAAATATAGCAATGCTGACACAGATAGGTTATGCTTCTGGTTTACTTTTTATTATACCATTAGGAGACTTATTGAAACGTAAAAAATTGATTGTAATCGATTTCTTTTTTATCATTTTATCGTTGTTAGGAATGTATTTTTCTCCATCTGTTGACTGGTTATTTCCTTTAAGTTTTTTAATTGGTTTTACTTCTGTTATACCACAAATTTTTATACCGATGGCATCGGAATTATCAGAACCCAAAAAGAAGGCAGAAACTGTAGGTATGGTAATGAGTGGTTTATTAATAGGTATTTTACTTTCTCGCGTTTTAAGTGGTTTTATAGGAGAATATTTAGGTTGGAGAGCTGTTTATTTAATAGCTTCATTTATAATGTTTATTCTATGGGTTTTAATATCTATTTTCTTACCAGAAATACAGCCTAATTATAAAGGAAGTTACAAAGGGTTAATGAAGTCTATAATAGACTTAGTAAAAAATGAAAGAGAATTACGATTAGCATCTTTTAGAGGAGCTACTGGTTTTGCTTCTTTTAGTGCTTTTTGGACAACACTTGTTTTTCATTTAGAAGAAGCTCCTTTTTTTGCAAGTAGCGATGTAGCTGGTTCTTTTGGTTTAATAGGAGCTGTAGGTGCATTGTCTGCTGCATTTGTGGGAAGAATAAATAAATTTTTATCTACATCTAAAATAATATTTTATTCTATTATAATTATGTTAATCTCATGGGGATTCTTTTTTCAGTTTGGATTTACTTATTGGGGATTAATAATAGGTGTAATCTTAATAGATTTAGGACTACAATCTATGCATGTTTCTAATCAGACAATTATTTTTAGTTTAAACGCTAAAGCAAGTAATAGAGTGAATACTGTGTATATGACAAGTTATTTTATTGGAGGTTCTTTAGGAACTTATTTTGCAGCTAATGCTTGGACAAAATACCAATGGAATGGAGTTGTTTTTGTAGGTATATTTTTTGTATTGTTAAGTTTATTATCACATCTAATTTTCTCAAAAAAATAAAGATTTATCATGAAAAATTTTTCTTCAGAAATTTCCTATAAAACGGCTAGAAGCAGTGGAGCAGGAGGACAAAATGTAAATAAGGTAGAAACAATGGTTACTGCAAAGTGGCATGTTGAGAATTCTGTATTTTTTACTGAAGAGGAAAAGGAAATCTTATTAGTAAAATTAAAGAATAAAATAAATACAGAAGGTTTTCTTCAGGTTAGTTCCCAAGAGTCCAGATCTCAGCTTGATAATAAAGAAAATGCGACAACTAAAATCTTAGAATTAGTCAAAAAGGCTTTAATTATTCCTAAGAAAAGAAAAGCTACCAAACCATCAAAAGCATCTAAAATGAAGAGATTAGATGATAAAAAACAACAAGCAGAAAAAAAAGAAAATCGAAATTTTAGAATTTAAATATTTCAAAACTTGAAGTATATAACAGGTAACAAATCGTTAATTGTAAAGAAATAATCAAAAATAGTTTTAATAGAAAAGAGATTTTTTTCGTCTTATGATGATATATTTTCATAGATAAAAGAGAACCTATTGTTCCACCAAATAATGTAGTCGTAAGTAAAGTAAATTCAGAAATTCTCCATTTGCCATTTTTAGCATTTATTTTATCTTGACGGAAAAATAAGTAAGAAATTACATTAATAGAAAGTAGGCTAGTAAAAATATATTTTTCCATAAAAAACTAAATATTATCGCAAATATAACAGAAATCTAATTTTTGTTTTTTAAACATTTATATAAATTTGAATACAATATCTCAAAATAATAATAAACTATGCAATCAATAAAAGGAAAAAAAGCCTTAGTGACAGGAGGGAGTAGAGGTTTAGGTAAAGCCATAGCTTTAGCATTAGCTACTGAAGGAGTTGATGTAGCTATTACTGGTCGTAACAAAAATAAATTAGAGGAGACTGTAAATGAAATTAAAAAATTAGGTGTAAAAGCAGCTTATTCTGTATTTAATGTAGCTAATAAAGGAGAAGTAAAAACAGAAATTCAAGCATTAATCGATTCTTTTGGATCATTTGATATTTTAATAAATAATGCTGGTATTGCTGCTTTTGGTAGTTTTCTTGAAATGAATGAAAATGAATGGGAAGAAATTGTAAAAACGAACCTTTTCGGACCATATTATGTATCTAAAGCTGTTTTGCCTTCTATGGTAGATTTAGGAAGTGGTGATATTATTAATGTATCGTCAACAGCTGGTCTTAAAGGAAATGCAGTAACTTCTGCTTACTCAGCATCTAAAGCTGGTTTAATCGGAATGTCGGAATCATTAATGTTCGAGTTGAGAAAGAAAAATATTCGTGTTTCTACATTAACACCAAGTACTATTGCATCTGAAATGTCGAAAGATGTTTTAAAAATTACAGATGGTGATCCAGATAAAGTTCTTCAACCAGAAGATTTTGCAGAATTAATTGTTGATATGTTGAAACTAAATAAGCGTGCGCTTTTAGCTTCTGCTTCTTTATGGTCAACAAATCCATAAAAAAATAATTTTCATAAAAATGCCCCTTAAAATATTTTAAGGGGCATTTTTTATAACGGATTGTAATTATTAAATCATCTATCCTGTCATCCTTGTCACATTGAGCTTGTCGAAATGTCGTTTCAGGATCTCATTTCACTAATTATTCTTCGACAGGCTCAGAATGACAATCTAAATTAATATTTAGTTTATTAAAAATTTTATACAAGTTTATTTATAAATCTCTTTTCTTGATAATAAATAATGTTAAACCAAGGAATAAGAAAATGTAGAAAACATTTGTTCCGAAAAATTCCCATTGTATGTGATCTGGTGTAAATAATTTTCCTCCACTCATAAGACTTTGAATATCCATTGATGGAGAATCCAAAATCTCGCTATTAGAGTTTAGTGGTAGAAAATTTGAAAAGAATGTAAACTCTTCACCTGGTTTTGGAGGAGTTTTTCCAAATCGAACAAAAAATTCTACACCTTTTAAAATAGATTCTCCAATACTCAATACGATAAGTGATAAAATTGCAAAGGCGCTTTTCTTTAATAAGAAAGACAAAAACATTGCAAAAACGATGTAAGCGAATATCTCTACAAAATACCCTGCTAAAAATTCTATTCCATTTACAATATCAAATTTTTCGCTGAAAGAAGCTCCTAAACCAAAAACAAGTGCAGCAACAACCAAGCTTGAAAACAATGTAATAATAATATTTAATATTATTTTAGAACCAAAAAATTCTGTTTTTGTTAAACCATCAATTGTATTTTGTTTAAATGTACCGAAAGAGTATTCGTTTGTAATATTATTGATGACAATAATTGCTAAAAAGAATTTACCGAAACCAACTAACCAAGCAATATTATGCCAAATAGCAGGAAAATCTAATGCTCCTAATTTAATGAAATCTACTTCCATACCACTAATGGTAGGTTTAAAATTAGGTAAAGTAATTCCCATTAAAATAATCATAATAAAGTAGATGATAATAAAAATTCTTGTTCCTTTATTATAAAAAACTTTATTCCATTCTATGCTAAATAATCTTTTCATATTAGTTTTTTTGATTTTGAATTAATTGGAAAAATTGTTGTTCTAACGACTCTTTACGTTTCACTAAATGATTAACAACAATACCTTGTTCGAATAATATTTTATTAATTTCTGCTGGATCTTTTTCTTCATTTAAAACAGCAATTACTTTGTTGTTCTCATTTTTTATTGTCGAAATAAATGGAAGATGAGACAAGGCATTCTGTAACGACTCTATATTTGTTGCAGCAACTTCTATACTTCCAAAACTAGAATTCATTTCTTCTACAGAACCAGCATATAGCATTTTTCCTTGATTAAGAACAACCACATGAGAACAAACTTTCTCAACTTCATCTAACAAATGACTTGCTAATATAATTGTTGTCCCTTGCTCAGCAATTTTAATAATTAATTCTCTAATTTGGATAATTCCTTGTGGATCTAATCCATTTGTAGGCTCATCTAAAATTAAAACTTCAGGATCATTAAGCAAAGCTCCAGCAATAGCTAAACGTTGTTTCATTCCTAACGAAAAATGCTGAAATTTATCTTTCTTTCGTTCCAATAAACCTACTAATTCTAATTTCTCGTCAATTTTAGAATAATCAGCTTCTTTAATATCAGCAACTATCTCTAAATTTTTATGGGCAGATAAGTAAGGATAAAATTTTGGACTTTCTATTATTGCTCCAATTCTTTTTAAAGAATTATTATTAGGTTCTTCTTGAAACCATTTCCAATTTCCATTTGTAGGATTTAAGGCATTTAAAATCATTCCTAGCGTAGTAGATTTTCCACTACCATTTGGACCAAGTAATCCATAAACATTTCCTTTTTCTACCGAAAAACTAATGTCATTTACAGCGGTAAAGCTGCCAAATTTTTTAGTAAGATGATTAATTTCTAATACTTTATTCATCGTAGTTTAATTTTGTTTTTATTATTAGTGTAAAAAGTTGTTATTTTGTTACAATTTAGAATTAATTTAAATAATATAAAATGCGAAAAATAGCAATTACTTTCTTATTTCTCTTAACAGTACTTGTAAATGCACAAGAATTAAAAGTTTATCAAATCTACAATCAAAAAGAAAAGAAAGTGGATTTTGGAAAAATGATTTCAGAACTTTCTAAATATGACGTAGTTCTTTTTGGTGAACATCATAATAATGCCGTTAATCATTGGTTACAATTAGAAACGACAAAAGCTTTATACCAAAAGAAAAATGGTCAAATAACTTTAGGAGCAGAAATGTTCGAACGTCATCAGCAAGAAGCCTTAACAAGTTATGTAACGAATAAAACAGATGATAAAACTTTTCAGTCTAGTACAACTTTATGGCAAAACTATAAAACAGATTATAAGCCTTTAGTAGATTTTGCAAAAGAGAAAAAAGTTCCCTTTATAGCAACTAATGTTACAAGAAAATTTGCTTCTTATGTTTCAAAAAACGGATTATCAAGTTTAGATACAATTGCTGATACCGATAAAAAATACATAGCAAAACTTCCTTTCGAAATAGATTATGATGCACCAGGTTATCCAGAAATGATAAAAATGATGGGCGATCATGCTGGATTAAGAGCTAAACAATTTGTAGCAGCTCAAGCATTAAAAGATGTTACCATGGCAGAATCTATTTTATTAAATCAAAAATCAGGAAATTTATTTATTCATTATAATGGAGATTATCATTCTAAAAGTTATGGAGGAATTTATTGGTTTTTAAAGAAAGCAAATCCAAATTTAAAAATTGCTGTAATAGAAGTTTTAGAAGCACAAGACGATATTCTTTCTATTTCTAAGGCAAAAGACGAAGGTTATGTTCCAACAGAATTTATAATTGTCTTTCCTTCAGCATCACCAAAAACGTTTTAATGCAAAATGTTTCAAACAAATTAAGTTTTTCAGAATATTTTATAAAAATAGCAGTTAGTTAAGCTAACTGCTCTTTTTATATATAGTTCTTAAATTAAGTGCCTAATATAAAGTTTTATATGTAAAAAACTACACAAAAAAGGAACTTTTTACATAAAGGTCCTTTTAATTTTTGAGATAAGAAGTATTTTATATCTAATGAAATTGATCGCGATTTTATACTAATTCTGATATTTTTATTTGTTTTTCAATTTCTGGTCTCCAATTATCTTGGTTAGACATTGTATCGCAAACTTTTTCATGGTAGTATACCTGAATCCAAGTTTTTTTATGAAACTCTCCTACATTTTGATATGCTTTTTCAGAATGAATCATAAGTTTATAAAAAAATTCTTCTTTAGGCTCTAGATGTTTATTAATAATCTTGCTTAAAAAATTTGAATTAACATTAATATCATCGGCAAACTCATATCTTTTAGAGTAAATAGTATCAATATATTGTTCTAAAAACTTTGTAAAATGGTTTTGATTATCATAAACTGGTTTGTTTAAGTAATCTTCCATATTTAATTTTAATTGTAAGAGCTTAGCTCTGACGATTTGTTCTTTTGGTAATTTTTTTAATCTCTCAAGTCTAGCTTCCATTAATTTAATAGAGTCTTGATCTTGCTCTTTTTTAGATTTATATCTTGAATCAATTCCAAATTCAAAATCTTCATTATTATTTATCATTGTCATATTGATTTATTAAATTTAATATTTCTGGAACTTCTAAGCTTAATGTTTTACCTGTTCTATTCATATTATATTTTTTGATATAATGATTTGCTATCGAAGTTTTTGGAATAAGAGATACACAAGCTAACTCAGCAAATTCCTTAATAGCTATTTTTGAAATAAATGCAATTAAATTTCCAGCTATTTCATCATATTGTTTGTTTTTACCCATATTTTCAACAGAAACAGTAAGTAACCTGATATGAATTCTCCATTCTGAAGGTATTCTTTCAATAGAAATAAGCCCTAGAATATCATTTTCCCCTATTATTAATAGTTTATATATTTCAAGTTCGTTTTCAGTTTTCCAATCAAAAAAAAATCTCTCCTGAGTAATAGACTCATAATCTTGCTTCTTAACAGGTATAATTTCGATAGGAAAAATCTTTCCTGTAGAAATTTCAATAATTTTCATATATGTAAAAATAGTGAAAATATTCCAAATAAAGGAATTATATTTTTAAATCATTCTAAAATGCGGAATATTTTTAATAAAATTATTTTGCAATAAATAGTGGGATCTTTACTTTATGTCTTAATTTATTAATCGTTTCTCCAAAAATAAAATCCATAAATCCTTTATGACCATGAGAACCAACAATAAGTAAATCTGCTTGTTGTTCTTCACAAATTTTAGCAATAGTATTTACACGATTATTATACCCTAACTGAATAACTGTTTGTTTAAACAATGGACGAAGTATATGCGCATACTTCTCTAAACGTTTTAAATCAGACTGAGCTTCGGTATCATCCGTTTTTTCTCCTGTATATTTAACAGAAGCACTCTCAACAATATGTATTAAGATTAAAGTTGTATCCTTCTGTGCAAGTTGTGTAGCATAATTAATGATTTTATGATCTGTTTTAGAAAAATCTAATGCTATAGCAATGCGAGAAAAATGTTGTGTTGTTATTTCGTTTAAAGTAAAAGGTTCAAAAGGTTCATGAATTTCTTTTATTTCTTCAGGATCCTTTTTTCTAATTATAGGAATAATAAAAGTAAGCAATAATAGCACCAATAAACCAACTTCTAATCCAACCAAAAATAATTTAAAGAGGTATGAGTTATTTTCTCTCATCCAATTATTAAATTCCTCATAAACTAACTGAGCATTTAATATACAGATAATAACAGCGATTGTCCAAGCAAAAAACTTTGTTGTAGTAGAAATGGTAAATTTTCCCATCTGTTTTTTATCACTCACAAAATGAATGAGAGGTATAATAGCAAAAGCCAATTGCATGCTTAAAATAACTTGACTAAATATTAATAATGAACCAACTTCATTTTCACCAAAAATTAAAATAACAACAACAGCAGGAACAACAGCTAAAAGTCGCGTTAAAATTCTACGTAATACAGGATTTATACGAAGATGTAAATAGCCTTCCATTACAATTTGCCCTGCCAGTGTTCCTGTAACAGTAGAACTTTGTCCAGCTAATATAAGTGCAACAGCAAAAAGTTTTGGTGCTAAATCTGTTCCCAAAGTAGTTCCTAATAAATGGTAAGCATCATTTAATTCAGCAACTTCATGGTAACCATTTTTATGAAAAACAGAAGCGGCTAAGATAAGAATGGCAGCATTTACAAAAAATGCTAGATTAAGTGCAATTGCACTATCCCAAAAATTATATTTTAAAGCTCTTTTAATTGATTTATCGTCACGTTTTATTTTCCTCGTTTGTACCAAAGCCGAATGTAAGTAGAGGTTATGAGGCATTACAGTTGCTCCAATAATTCCTATACTTATGTACAAAGCAGTACTATTGGGAATAGATGGAATGAAACCTTTTGCAACTTCACCAAAATCTGGTTTAGCTAAGAACATTTCTGTAAGGAAACATAAACCTATCATGGTAATTAATCCCACAATAAAAAGTTCCATTTTTCTCATTCCTAATCGTTGTAAGTACAACAACAAAAAAGTATCTGCAAAACTAATTAAAACACCATATAATAAATCTATTCCGAAAAGTAAATTAAGTCCAATTGCCATTCCTAGAATCTCGGCTAAATCACATGCAGCAATAGCAATTTCAGCTAAAATGTATAAAACTAAATTCATTCCCTTAGGATAAGTTTCTCTATTGCATTGTGCCAAATCTTTTCTGCGAACAATTCCTAAACGTGTACACAAGCTTTGTAAAAGCAAAGCCATAATATTACTCATTAATAAAACCCAAATTAATGTATAACCAAATTGGCTTCCTCCAGCTAAATCTGTCGCCCAATTTCCGGGATCCATATAACCAACACTAATTAAGTATGCTGGTCCAAAGAAACTAAGTATTTTTTTAAACTTTCCCTTTTCAATTTTTACACTCTCGTGTACATTCTCTAATGACTTATTTTGGGCTTGTTGAGGCATTTCTATATTTTCAATTACTCAAATTTAAGTTAAATTGAATAGAAATTGTAGAATGTTTTCAAAGATTTTAAGTGGCTAAGTGTTTAACATCTAATACTCAAAATAAATCTTGATAAGATATTTAAATTAATATTGTGTTATTTCGATATTTTTTCATCTTCACAAATAAGAAATATTGTATATTTATTACAGAAATATAGTTGATATAGTGAGAATATATCTGCTTTTACTATTACCAAAACTAGAATATGATGAACACTCCTCACATAATAACAGACGAACAGTTAGAAAAAGAAAACGTTGAGATAGCGAGACGCTATAGAGAAATGCTTCAAAATACCTATATAACATTATCCGATGAAGATAAAAAGTTAATTAGGAGAGCTTTTGATTTGGCTGTAGATGCGCATAAAGATCAACGTAGAAAAACTGGAGAACCTTATATTTATCACCCAATTGCTGTAGCAAAAATTGTGGCAGATGAAATTGGTCTTGGAGCAACTTCTATTGCTGCAGCTTTAATGCACGATGTAGTGGAGGATACGGACTATACTGTAGAAGATATTGAGAAATTATTTGGTGCCAAGATAGCGAAGATTATAGATGGTTTAACAAAAATTTCTGTTCTTAACAGACAAGATTTATCTATACAGTCTGAAAACTACAAAAAGCTTTTATTGACTTTATCTGAAGATGTTCGTGTTATTTTAATAAAAATTGCAGACAGGCTTCATAATATGCGTACCCTAGAAAGTATGCGAGAAGATAAACAACTTAAGATAGCTTCTGAAACTGTTTTTATTTATGCTCCATTAGCGCACAGAATGGGATTGTACAACATTAAATCTGAATTAGAGGATTTAAGTTTAAAATATACGCAGCCAGAAGCTTATTTAACAATAGAACAAAAATTAACAGAAGCAAAAGCTCAAAGAGAAGATTATATTCAGAAATTCTGTGAAGTAATTTCAGAAAAACTAGAAGCTGAAGGATTAGAATTTGAAATAAAAGGACGTTCAAAATCTATTAATTCAATTTATAGAAAAACAGTCAATCAAGGAATTCCTTTTGAAGAAGTTTTTGATTTATTCGCGATTCGTGTAATTTATAGATCAGATAAAAAGAACGAAAAATTCTTAGCTTGGAAAATCTATTCATTAATTACAGATTTATATATTCCTAATCCAAAACGTATGCGCGATTGGATTTCTCAACCTAAAACAACTGGTTATGAGTCTTTACACGTTACTGTTATGGGGCCACAAGCACGTTGGGTAGAAGTTCAAATCCGATCAGAAAGAATGGATGAGGTTGCAGAAATGGGGATTGCTGCACATTACAAATACAAAGAAAATGTTTCGGATGATGATACAAAAGTAGACGAATGGATTCATCAGGTTCGAGAGATGCTTGAACAAGAAGATACAAAAGATGCAATTGAGTTTATGGATAATTTTAAATTCAATTTGTATTCCAAAGAAATCTATGTTTTTACTCCAAAAGGAGATTTACACTCATTACCTAAAGGTGCAAGCTCTTTAGATTTTGCTTATTCTATTCACTCCAATGTTGGAGATCATTGTTTAGGAGCAAAAGTAAATGGAAAATTATATCCGTTATCTCACAAGTTACAAAGTGGAGATCAAGTAGAAATTATTACTTCAACACAACAGAAACCAAAATTAGAATGGTTAGATTATGTTGTGACAAGTAAGGCGAGAAGTAAAGTAAAGGCTTCTTTAAATTCGGATAAGCGAAAAATTGCTGAAGAAGGAAAAGAAATAATTCAAAGAAAATTAAGACATTTAAAAGTTGATTTTAGCGAGAACACGGTTAATCAATTACAACAATTTTTTAAATTAAGTTCAAGCCAAGATTTATTCTATAATATAGCGATGGGAATCATTGATAATAATGATTTACGTAAGTTTGCTGAAAGAAATTCTGGATTTACAGGATTAATCAACCGTTTCAGAAAGTCTAGTTTTAATCCAACTAAAAAAGATGATGTTCCAGTAGATAAAACAAAATTAGATAGTTTAGTTTTTGGGAATGATGAAGAAAGATTAGATTATGAATTAGCAAGTTGTTGTAATCCAATTGCAGGAGATAAGGTTTTTGGCTTTATTACAGTTTCTAAAGGAATAAAAGTGCATAAGGTAGATTGTCCTAACTCGGTTTCGTTACAAGCTAATTATGCTTACCGTATTATAAAAGCAAAATGGATTGATTCTTCTCAACGTGAATTTAAAGCCTTAATAGAATTACATGGGTTAGATAGATCTGGTATGGTTAGCGACATAACATTGGTTATTTCTAAAAATAATTCATTGAATATGCATAGTATTAATCTTTCTGAGGATGCTGGTATTTTTGATGGAAAAATTACAGTTTCTGTAAAAAATAAAGCTGAGTTAGAGAAAATTATGCTCGAATTAAAAAATATTGAAGGAATTCAATCTGTAAAAAGAACATATAAAAATTAAATATTTCAACCTGTTGTAAATTTTAAATGATCGAATTTTTTAAATTATTAATTATTCCTTTTAAAGTAAACTTTGTTTATATATTGAATAACAGTAAGAGCTACTATTTTAGCTGAAATTCTAGTTTTAAATCTTTGAAATGATTTTGTATAATCCCTTCTAATCATAAACTGTTCACATAATAGCGAAAATAAAGTTTTAATTCTTTTTCTATATTTTTTTAAACGATAAAATAGCTTTTTAAGTGGATAAAATTTTGTTAGTCTAATTTTTCAACAAATAATGTTGCTGATGATGCTACAGCAGGTATACTTCCATCAGCACCAATAGCACCATTTAGATTTGATGTTATTCGATATACTTGTCTTGGGTTATGTAAGATAATGATAGATTCTGATACATCTCTATTATTAGGATTTATGTTGTATCTATTCTGATCACCTTGATTATCCATTCTATACCAGGTATTTGCTATTGCTGCTTGTGTTGACCAAATATCAAGTCCAACACCACCATTTCCTGCTTTTTTGTACCAAACTGTAACATGAGATGGTTGTATTATAGAATATTCAATAAAACCTTGATCAGAAGTAGTACCGTTGTATCTAACACTAAGATTGCCAATTCCTACAACAGAATTAATAGGCGTATTTGCATTGATAGGGCTTGAAATAGACCTAGAAAAAGTTAATGTTTTGATTGGTTCTGTTTCATTAACAGTAATAGAACTTTGTATAATGACTTCCCATCTGTTCGCAGGAGTAATATTTTGATTTTTTATAATTTGTACACTTGTACCTGGGGCAACAGTTATAGTTTGAAATGAAGTTCCATTTGAGGTTCTTAATCTTTCACCAGCACTAAAGCCTCTAATAATTACATTCTGAGAAGAGGTATTTTTTATTGTGTATATTCTACCTCTAATAGATGGTTCTATATTTGTATTAGGTAAAGTTACCGTAACAACAGCATTAGCAACAACATTGATAAATTGATCATTATTGCCTAAAGTTGTATTGTTTGAAATTACTCTAAAATTACCTGCGTAAGAACCATTAAGGGTTAAGGTACTAGATGGATTATCAGTATTTATTCCGACTTGGCCAAATATAAAATTGGAAAATATAAATATTGCAAATATCTTTTTCATAAGTTTAAAAATTATTAATTAGGTTGGTATTACAAAAATATAAATAAATAACCTATTAGATTTATTGTTTTTTAATAAAATTTTAGATAACTTAAACTTTTGTAAAAAGTAGTTTTTATAGTAATAAACCTATTTAAAATGCTGAAAAGTAGAAATAGCTTTTCAATGGTGGTTCAATGTGACAGTCTTTAAAGATGAAGTTGTTTAAACTTTTTTTAAGAGATTATAATTTTAATTAATTCAGAGTATTATTCCGAGCCTATCGAAGAATAATATAGAGTATTATAAAATGTTTCGACTATTTCAATACGCCAAATTTTTTAAAAACAAGATTATAATTGAAAATTATAAAATAATTAGTTTAAACAACTTTGATGTCATATGTATTAACCCCAAAAAAGACAAAGTTTTCCTAGAGAAAGTAAAAGTAAGTATAGAGATTTGTGAAAGAATCAGTTTAGCATTAACTTCTAAACTTGCAATGTTATCTTAGCTAAATATGAATCTCCATCAGATTTTATTTTTATGCAGTTTAATTTATGATGATTACAAGCATTTTTTAATGTCTCAAAATCTAAATATAACCAATTAATGGTATCTTCAATTTCACCTTTGTAATGAACAGTGAAATCTAATTCACCATAATAATTTCCATTACTAGGTATCCATTTTCCACCATCTTCATCTTCATCAAACATGTAAATAATATCAGTTCCATCAATTAATACTTGTCCGTTTTCAGCTAATAACTTTTTTATTTTATCTAGGTAAACATTAATTAGAATTAAATTCTGAAAAATTCCAGTTCCATTCATTAAAAATAGAATAGTATCGAATTTATTTTCTTCATTTAAATCTAGAAAATTATGAACGTTGGCATTCTTTATTCCTCTCAATTTACAAGCTTCTATAGCTTTTGGAGAAATATCTATTGCTGTTACATCAAACTTGTTTTCTTGTAAATATAAGCTATGAGATCCCGCGCCCGCGCCAACATCTAAAATATTTCCTTTTGCTAATTGTAGCGCTTTTTGCTCTAAATTTGGCATTTCATCATATCCTCTAAAAAGATAATCTATAGGCATTACATCTAATTCTGAAATAGAAGTTTCTGTGTATAAATCTTCAGGAGAATTGTTCGTTTGATAATCTAGAATAGCTTGCCCAAATAAGTCTTTCATAAATAATTAGTTTACATTTTGTTTTACTAAAATAGCTTCTACAATTTGTTTTGCATGAATGCGAGAATTTTCAATAAACCAAATGTTGGTTAACATTCCACCACATACAACACCAGCCAAATATAAACCTTCTACATTTGTTTCCATGGTAGTTGTGTTGTAGTTTGGCGTTTTTAATTCATCATCACTTAAAGTAATTCCTAGTTTTTGTAAAAAATCAAAATTAGGGTGATATCCAGTTAAAGCTAAAACAGTATCATTTTCAATTTCTAATTCTCCATCTGGAGTTTTAATAGAAACTGATTCTTCATTAATAGATGTTATGGTAGAATTAAAGTAGGCTTTTATGCTTCCTTCTGCAATTCTATTTTCTATATCTGGACGAACCCAATATTTTAAATTTTTAGTAAATCCTTCTCCTCTAATAATCATTGTAACATTAGCACCTTTTCGGTAACATTCTAATGCAGCATCTACTGAAGAATTGTTTGCACCAACAACTACAACATTCTGAAAAGAATACGGATGTGCTTCTTTGTAATAATGATGAACTTTAGGTAAATCTTCTCCCACAATATTCATCATATTTGGAATGTCATAAAAGCCAGTAGCTAAGACAATATTTTTAGAAGAGTAGTTGTTTTTACTTGTTTCAATATCAAATTCTGCTTTATCATTTTTAGTGATATTGAGAACTTCTTCGTATAAATGTAAATTAAAATTGAAATATTTATGAATGTTTCTATAATATTCTAAAGCTTCTTGTCTACCAGGTTTTGGTGAAATACAATTAAAAGGAATCTCTCCAATTTCTAATCTTTCAGCTGTAGAAAAGAAAGTCATATATAAAGGATAATTGTATAAACTATTTGTTAAAGCGCCTTTTTCAATAACTAAATAAGAAAGATTATTTCTTTGGGCTTCTATGGCACAAGCTAAACCAATTGGTCCAGCTCCAACAATAATTAAATCATAATTTTCTTCCATTAAACAAATTTAGAAAGAATAAATAGTTTAAGAAATTAACTTTTTTGTCAAATTTTTTAAAGAAAAGTAAATCAGTTATTTGGTAGTATAAAAAAAATTAATACTTTTGTTTAACAAAAATGTCAAACAAAAATGTTTAATCAACTATAATGAAAGATCAAACGGAAGAATTAATAAAAAATACAGCCAAACGAATGTTTTTTACTGAAGGTAAGTTTAATGCAACAACACAAGAAATTGCAGATGAAGCCAAAGTAAATAGAACTCTTATAAACTATTACTTTAGATCGAGAAACAATTTATTTGAGAATGTTTTTGAAGAAGCAATGAAACAAGAGCATGAAAAATCTGAAGCTATTTTACATTCTGATATGACTTTTAAAGAAAAGATTGAAAATTATATAGACTATAGTTTAGAAGTAGCATTAGAGTATCCTTACTTAGAAATTTATTTAGTAACACAAATTAATCAAGGTTGTGCTTATAAAGATCATGAGCAAATGGATAAAATAATGAAGGTTCTAACAAAAGAGCTTAATTGTGAAATTGAAAAAGGAAATATCTCTCCAATAGAGCCTTTTCAATTTATAATGAACTTAGTTTCATTGGTTACGTTTCCTATTTGTATGCGTCCTTTAATACAAGAGTCATTTAAGTTAGATGATAAACAATATGTTGAAATAATTTCTCAGAGAAAACAAATTATTATAAATACACTTTTTAACTAGTAAATCGATGAAAAGATTTAAATTACTACTATCAATTTTATTTGTAGGTGTTTTATACCAAAGTAATGCACAAGATATTGTGTCCTTAAAGGATGCAGTAAATTATGCATTACAAAATAAAGCTGATGCAAAAAGAGCAGATTTGGCTGTAAAAAAAGCTGAATTTCAAATTAATGAAGCGAGAGCAGGAGCTTTGCCTCAAATAAGTGTTAACAGTGGTGTAACGTACAATCCAATTCTTCAGAAAATGGCTTTGCCAGGAGAGTTTGTTGGTCAGCCAGGACAAACCTTATTTGCTCCATTAGGAACTAAATTTAATTCAAATTTAGGGGTTAACATCAATCAAAATATTTTTGATCAACGTGTTTTTACAGGTTTAAAAGCTGCTAAAACTACTCGCGAGTTTTATCAAGTAAATGCTGAATTAACAGATGAGCAAATTATTGAGCGTGTTGCGAATGCTTATTATCAAGTTTTTGTACAAGAAGAAAAACTACAAACAATTAATATCAGTTTAGAAAATACAACTAAAGTGAAAAATGTTATTAAAAGTTTAGTTGATAATGGTTTAGCAAAACAAATAGATTTAGATAGAATTATTGTTCAATTGAATAATATTTCATCTAATCGTCAACAATTGATAAATGCAGTTAATATTAATAAGAACTCATTAAAATTTTACATGGGTTATCCTATAGAACAGGATATTGATTTAGCACAAGAATCTATTCAACCAAATGATGTTTTGTTAGAGGAAACGATTAATGTTGAAAATAGAACAGAATATAAGGTTCTTTCTAAACAAAAGGAATTACTTGGTTTTGCTAGAGATGCAGAAAAAGCAAGTTTATATCCAACAGTCAGTTTAGCTGGTAATTACGGATTACAAGGATTAGGTGATAAATTTATTACTTCTAAAGATTTTTATTGGTCAGAGTTAGCTAGTATTGGTTTAAATGTAAAAATTCCAATTTTTACAGGAGGTGCTACTAAATCAAAAATTGGTCAAGCAGAAATTGATTTATTAGATATCGAAGAACAAATTAGCGACACAAAACTTGGATTAGATTTAGAATATCAAAATGCAAAAGCACAAATAGAAAATGCTTTAAAAACAGTTGATATTCAGAAAGAAAATGTTTCGTTAGCGGAAAAAGTTCTGACAAATACACAAAATAATTATCAACAAGGATTAGCTAATTTAACAGAAATTCTAGATTCAGAGAATGCGTTAACAGATGCACGAAATAATTATTCTAATGCATTATTAGAGTATAAAATAGCAGAAGTTGCTTTAATAAAAGCAAAAGGAGATTTAAAAACATTAATTCAATAATATAACCGATTTTTATGAAATCAGTAAAAACACTAATTTATGTACTAATTGCTTTAGGATTAATAGCTGGAGCAGTTTATATCATCAAAAATAATAAAGCAAAACAAGAAGAAGAAGTTGCTATTGTAAATCAAGCTAATAATGAAGTTGTTGTAAATACAACTAAAGCTAAATATGCAAGTTTAAATTCAGACTATTCTTCTAATGGAACTTTTGCGCCATCGCAAGAATTAACTTTTCCATCAGAAATTTCGGGAAGAATTGTTCGTGTTTTGGTAGATGAAGGTGATTATGTTCGCGTAGGACAAACAGTTGCAACAATTAAAAAAGATGCAATCGAGGTAGATATGACGCAAGCTCAGAATAACTTACAGAATGCAGTTATAGATAATCAACGTTACGAAAATGCTTATAAAACAGGAGGTGTAACAAAACAACAATTAGACAATTCGAGATTACAACTTAAAAATGCAAAAGCAGCAGTTAATGCACAAGGAATTCGTGTAAATGATACAAATGTAAGAGCTACAATTTCTGGTGTTATTAATAAACGTTATATAGAACCAGGTTCTGTTGTTGCGCCAGGGACACAAATGTTTGATATTGTAAATGTTTCAAAATTAAAACTACAAGTAACAGTAACAGAAAGTGAAATTGTAGGTTTAAAAGTTGGACAAACAGTAAAAGTTTTAGCAAGTGTTTTAGCAGACAAAGAATTCGTAGGAAGAATTTCTTTTATAGCACCAAAAGCAGATGCTTCTTTAAATTTCCCAGTAGAAATTGAGGTTTCTAATAATAAAGATTTAAAAGCTGGTATGTACGGTACAGCAGTTTTCTCTGCAAAAGACGATGTAAATGCTGGCAAAAATAGGTTAATTATTCCTGCAGGTGCATTTGTAAACGGAATTAGCTCAGGACAAGTTTTTGTGGTAAACAATAATGTAGTAAAATTAACGAAAGTTGTAATTGGTAAAACAGTCGGAACTAATGTTGAAATTATTAGTGGAATAAGTGATGGTACGGAAGTCGTTACAAGTGGACAAATTAACTTGAAAGACGGTGCTAAAGTAAAAGTTGTTAAATAAGATTAATTCTACATGAAATTAGCAGAAATATCAATTAAACGCCCATCGATGATTATCGTATTATTTACGATTCTTATTTTGGGAGGGGTGTTTAGTTATACGCAAATGGGATACGAATTAATCCCTAAATTCGAAACAAACGTTGTAACAATTTCTACCGTTTATCCAGGAGCTTCTCCAAACGAAGTAGAGAATTCTGTTACAAAGAAAATAGAGGATGCTGTTGCAGCATTAGAAAATGTAAAAAAAGTAGAATCTAAATCCTACGAAAGTTTATCAGTTGTAATGGTAACATTAAATGCTGGTGCAAATGCGGATTTGGCTTTAAATGATGCACAGAGAAAAATTAATGCAATTGAGAAAGATTTACCAGATGATGTAGATCCTCCATCATTAACAAAATTCTCTTTGAGTGATTTACCAATTATTACAGCAGGTGTAACATCAAATAAATTAACAGAGAAAGAATTGTACGATTTATTAGATAAAAAAATCGAACCAGTTCTATCTCGTGTAACGGGAGTTGCCCAAGTAAACTTAATTGGTGGACAAGAACGTGAAATACAAGTTAGTTTAGATCCTCAGAAATTAAAAGGATATGGATTATCTGTACCTCAAGTTCAGCAGGCTGTACTTACATCTAATTTAGATTTCCCAACAGGAAGTGTAAAAACAAGAGAACAATCAACAATTATTCGTTTATCTGGTAAATATAAATCAGTAGAAGAATTAAATAATTTAGTGATTAATTCTAATAACGGTATTCAGGTTCGTTTATCTGATGTTGCTTATGTAGAAGATTCACAGAAAGAAGTAGAAAAAATTGCACGTGTTAATCAAAACTCTGCAATTGTTGTACAGATTGTAAAACAATCAGATGCAAATGCGGTAGCTGTATCAGAATTAATGAAAGCTACAATTGCAAAAGTTGAACAAGATTATAAAACAGAAGGTTTAAAAGTTCAGATAGTTAATGATACATCAGACTTTACTTTAGCGGCTGCTGATCACGTTATTTTCGATTTAGTATTGGCTGTAGTTTTAGTAGCAATCGTTATGTTATTATTCTTACATAGTATTCGTAACGCATTTATTGTAATGGTTTCTATCCCAGCATCGTTAATTGCAACGTTTATCGGAATGTATTTAATGGGGTATACCTTAAACTTAATGTCGCTTCTAGGTTTATCTTTAGTTGTTGGTATTCTGGTAGATGATGCAATTGTTGTATTAGAAAACATTTACCGACACATGGAAATGGGAAAATCAAAAATTAGAGCTTCTTATGATGGAGCAAAAGAAATTGGTTTTACCGTTACAGCCATTACATTGGTAATTGTTGTAGTATTCCTTCCTATTGCAATTAGTTCTGGTTTAGTAGCTGATATTATTGCACAATTCTGTGTTACAGTTGTAATTGCAACATTGCTATCATTATTATCATCTTTTACAATTGTACCTTGGTTATCTTCTCGTTTTGGAAAGTTAGAGCATATTACAGGTAAAAATATTTTTGAGAAATTTATTCTTTGGTTTGAAAAACAATTAACTGCATTTACACATTTTGTTTCTAATTTATTAGAATGGTGTTTAAAATCTACAGCTCGTAGAATTGGAGTTTTTATTGGAGTTTTTGCGTTGTTATTTGTTACAGTAGGAGTATTAATGGCTGGTAAATACATAGGTGGAGAATTTTTCCCGAAAACAGATAAAGGAGAATTCTTGGTACAAATGGAATTACCAAAAGATGCAACAATAGAGGAATCTAATTTTGTAACTCAAAAAGCCGAAAAATTTCTTCGAGGAAAGAAAGAAGTTGTAGATATGATTACAACTGTAGGTCAAAGTTCAGAAGGATTTGGAGCTTCTCAAGCTACTGCATATAAAGCTGAAATTGATGTAATTTTAGTAGAAAAAGATAAAAGAGCAGATAACTCGTTTATTTATGCAGCCAAAGTAAAACAAGAATTACAAAAAGAATTGGTTGGTGTAAAAGTAAAAACTGTACCAGTAGGTCTTATTGGAGCTGAACAAGCACCAGTTGCTTTAGTTGTAACAGGTCCTAATTTAGAAAGTGCAATGAAGTTTGCAGAATTAGCAAAAGCTGAGTTAGAGCAAATAAAAGGTTCTTCGGAGGTTAAGTTAACATCAGAAGCCGGTAATCCAGAAATTAATGTTCAAGTAGATCGTGATAAAATGTCATCTCTTGGATTAGATTTACAAACTGTTGGTCTAACAATGCAAACGGCTTTCTCTGGAAATACAGACGGAAAATTCCGCGCAGGTGATTATGAATATGATATAAATATCCAATACAATAATTTTAGTCGTTCTAATATAGATGATGTTCGTAGTTTGATTTTTGTAAACAGTAAAGGTCAACAAATTAGATTAGATCAATTTGCTACAGTTATGCAAAGTTCTGGACCAAGTTTCTTAGAACGTCGAGATAAAACACCATCTGTAACGGTAGAATCTCAAGCTGTAGGACGAACTTCAGGAGATATTGTAACTGAATTTAAAGAGCGCTTAACAAAAATTGATGGTAAAAAACCAACAGGTGTATCGTATGTTTGGGGAGGTGATGAAGAAAATCAATCTGAAGGTTTTGGTACATTAGGTTATGCTTTAATGGCTGCAGTTATTTTGGTTTACTTAGTAATGGTAGCATTATATGATTCATTTGCTTATCCTTTTGTTGTATTATTCTCAATTCCCTTATCGTTAATTGGAGTATTCTTAGTATTAGCATTAACAAATAACTCATTAAATATTTTCACTATTTTGGGTATGATTATGTTGATTGGTTTAGTATGTAAGAATGCCATCTTATTGGTCGATTTTACGAATCATAGAAAAGAAGCTGGTGAAACAACACATGATGCTTTAGTACAAGCCAATCATGCGCGTCTTCGTCCAATTTTAATGACAACAATTGCCATGGTATTTGGTATGATTCCTATTGCTTTGGCAAAAGGAGCAGGAGCAGAGATGAATAATGGTTTAGCATGGGTAATTATTGGTGGATTAGTTTCATCATTATTCCTTACATTAATTATTGTGCCAGTAGTTTACTCTCTTTTCGATAGTATGATTAATCGCTTATCAAAAGGAGAAAAAGTAGACTATGAAGCTGAAATGGTTGCTGATTATGAAGCGAGAGAAATTAAAGAAGAATGGGAATAATTCATTTTTAATACTATAATTTAAAGAATCGTTCAGTTTATCTGAACGATTTTTTTTATTTTAATGTTTTTTGATTGAAATAATTGTTAATTTTGTAAAACTAATTCATTACTAAATAATTAGTGATGAGGTAGTAGTTTATTATAATAAAGCATAAAGATGGTTAGTTATGTCTATTTTATTACTATTAAGTATTATTGATATAAGTAATCATCTAAACCAAACCAAATAAGAAACCAATTTTAAACCTAAATTTTGTGATATGAATAAGTTATATTATATCTTATATTTCTTGTTCTTTACTATGTTTTCTACAGTAGCAGAGGCAAGAAGCAATTCAATTCTTTTTAGTTTTGATTGTATATATCAGTCTTCTCCACAAGTTATTTCATTTAATACTTTTACTGTAATGAGATATGGAGACGAAGATTTTTTATTAACTGCAACTTCAGACTCAGGTTTAGAAGTTAGTTATTCTTCAGCCGATACATCTATAGCAGAAGTTTATCAAGATTCTAATAATGGTAATAGATGGAAATTGAAAATAAATGCTGTTGGTTCTGTTGTTATAACAGCTTATCAAGCAGGAAATGAGATTTTTGATGAAGCCGTTCCCGTTAGCCAGAACTTAGTAATAAATGCTGCAACTTTAACAATTTCAGCAGTATCAAAATCAAAACTATATAATGAAGTAGATCCAGAATTAACTTATAATGTGGTGGGTTTAGTTAATGCTGATGAAGAATCAACAGTTCTCTCGGGAGAATTAGCTCGAGCAGAGGGAGAAGATGTTGGTACATATCCTATTTTACAAGGTTCTTTGTTAGCTACATCATCCTATACAATTAATTATGTTGGAGCAAATTTTCAAATTACGAGAGCTCCTTTGCCAGATATTACATTCGAAAATGAAACATTTGTATATGATGGCACACCAAAATCTATAGTTGTTAAAGGAGATATACCTTCAGAAGTTGTTATAACATATACTGGGAATGAACAAATAAATGCAGGCGCGTATACAGTGAGTGCATTTATAGATGGAGGAATTAATTATGTATCAGAAACATTAACTGCAACTTTAGAAATTACAAAATCTCCCCAAACTATTACTTGGACACAAAGTTTAATTACAGGTTGTTCAGGAGAAACTCAAATTATTTTAGATGCAACAGCAAGTAGTGGTTTACCAATACAATATTCCTCATCTAATTTAAATGTAGCAACGATTAATGGAAATATTTTAACAATTAATACAGCAGGATATTCTGATATTAGAACGTACCAGTTGGGAAATCAAAATTATTTAGAAACTGACACGATTAGAAAATTAAATGTTAGGTTGATAGGAAAAGTAAAACAAAAATGGAATGATGTTTTGGTTTTTGATAATACAAGCAATAAATATGTTTCTTGGCAATGGTATAGAGATAATTCTATACTTACGGGTGCAACTAGACAATATTATACAAGTGCTCCATCTGCGCTTTCTGGAATTTATCATACTGTTGTAGAGGATACAGACAAAAATTTTATGGAAACTTGTCCTTTCAATGTTTTAGATGGTATTAGTAAAGGAGGAATAAAAGTATCACCAAATCCTTCTCCAAGAAATGCGAATATAAGGATTGTATTAGATTATACAGAAGAAGAACTAAAAGGTGCTCGACTTTTAATTGTAGATCTTACAGGAAATATTTATAGAGAGTTTGCAATGGTTTCACCAGAGATTAATATTCCTTCTCCATCTAATCCGAACATGTACATTATCTATCTGTATTTTGCTACAGGAGATAAAACAACTGTAAAGCTTTTAGTGAATTAATTTTGTAAAATCATTTTAGATGAAAAAGAATAATCAACTTAAAATCGCACTAATTCTTCTACTATCTTTTACAATAGGAAGAGCGCAAGAAATAAGTATCTATGCAAATGGAGGATTGCAGGGATTAAATCATAAGCTAAAAGGAGGAACTAATGAAATTGGTTTTGGAGGAAAATTAGGAATAGGTTATACTCATTATTTGAATGAACATTTTGCAGTTGTTACTGGGATAGAAGGAAGCATATATCAAAATAAATTAAAATTTGAAGAATTAGATTATCGTTCTGACCAAGTGGATAATGATGGAGATGCATTCGAGTTTCGTGCGCGTTTTAAAAATTATCAAGAAAAGACGAAATTAACAACTATTAATATTCCAGTTATGTTGCAGTACAGAACATTTAATGCAACCAATCAACAATTTTATTTTAATGCAGGAGGAAGAATAATTTTTCCTATGGTTGGAAAAACCGATGCAACTGTTGAAGAATTTAGAATAACGGGTTATCATGCAGATACTAATGCAGAATTAGAAGATTTACCAAACCATGGTTTTAATTCCTACTATAATTGGCAAGGTAAAATAGATGATAAATATAATATAGGGCTTGCACTGAGTGTAGAGACAGGATTTATTTTTGAGTTATCTAACAACTTTAGATTATATACTGGTATCTATGCAGATTATGGTTTAACGAATATGATTACATCTAGAGAAAATAGGGATGGAAGATTTTTAATAACTTATGATCCAGATGGGAGCGATAATTTACCCAATACAATTATGAGAACTTCAAAACTTGTAGATAAATCAAACATATTATCGGTAGGTTTTCAAGTTAGACTGGGCTTTGGTTTAGGTGGCTCAGAGTCTTGTCAATGTAGAGAATAAATTTTGAAAGAACAGAAAAATCTTTTCATTTTTCTATTTCCTATTATCCTCATAAATAAGATGAAAATTATGGTATTTCTTTTTTAGTCGTTGTTTGGCTTTTTTTACAGAATCTATAGATATACCTAATAATTGAGAGATTTCATGATTTTTTAAATCTAATTTCATTAGAAAAATTATTCTAAGATTAGATTCTGTTAAGTCTGAGAAGTTGTTATGTAAGAAGTCTACAAAACTTTTTTGTTCTTTTGTAAAAGAATTTTTAAAGTTAATCCAGTTTTCATCTGTCATTAGATGAGAATCTAATAATTTATTTAATTCTCCTTTTTCTTCTTCTAAATGAGAAACAGTTGACGATTTTTTTACTTTGCTAATTTCGCTATTTAAAACTTCAATTTGTCTATTTCTTTCCAATAAATAATCTTTGTAAGAATTTAAAGTGTTAGTTGTTTTATTCAGTTTACTATCAGATTTTAATTTCTCATTTTTTAATAATAAAACTTTGTTTTCATAAGCAGAATACTGTATTTTAATTTTTCTTTTAGAGGAAATGTAAACAAAAATAATAATCAGAATTAAGAGAAAAGCAATTACAACTAATGTGTTTCTTAGTAATATAGATTTCTCTGACTTTATTTTTTCTGATTCATATCGATAGTTAAAATTCTGCTTTTGTATATTCCAATTAATCTCATTAATTACATTTTCACCATCCGTAATTTTTAATGATTTATCTAATTCATCTAGCTTACGTCTAGCAATTAACTCTTCGTTATTGTTTTTAGTTTTTAACGAAATTTCAAGTAAAAGTGAGTAAATATCATGCTCAAAACTATTAAGATGGTTTTTAGTTGAAGCATATGTTTGTGCCTCGTTTAAAATATCTTTAGCCAAATTAACTTCATTTAATTTTAAATAGAGTTTACCCAATCTAATTTTAGCAAACATTAAGTTTCTAGGATCATTTTCTCTTTTAGAAATAGCAATATCTTCTTTTAGGTTTTTAATTGCAATATCATATTTTTTATCATTAATATTAATCAATGCAATATCACCCAATGCTTTTGCATAACGAATTTTATCATTGTTTTTGAAGGCATTATTTTTTGTTAATTCAAAATAATGATTCGCTTTTTTGTAATTTTTTTTATCTATATAAATATGTCCAATTGCATTAAGAATTGTCCCATATTCTTTGTCATTTTTAGATGTATATTTAAGTGCTAAATGAAGATATTTTTCGGCTTTATTTAATTCTTTTACATTCATAAAAAAGAAGGCGTTTTTTTTGAATGTTTCACTTTTCTGAAAAATATATTGAAGTTCTTCTGTATCTAAAAGTTTTGAAGATTCCATGAAATAAGGATAAGCTTTTTCATAATTACTAAATGTGTAATAATAAAAACCAATTTCTGTATTTAACCAACTGTATAAATTAGTTAATTCTTCTTTTTTTGCTTTTTTTAAAGCTTCGAAAAGTAATTGTTGACTTTTAGGGTTTAATTTATCTATTCCTTCTGTATAAATTTTTGCTAATTGTACTTTGTATATAATATCTAAATTTTTCTCAATAAAAGGATTGGCATTTTTCTTATACTCAGCAAATCTTACTTTTAAAGAAACAGAATCTTTACTCTCTTTACTTTGTTTTATAACGTAGTCTAATAAAACAATATCTTCTGTTCTAATTGAAGTAGAGAAAGAAGAAAAAATAATACAGATTGAAAATATAAAAAATAAAACAATAAAAGAGTTTCTCATAATATTTTCCAAATATAATTTGAAATATGTTATAATAGAAAAAATAATGATATATTTTTTCTTTAAATTTTGAAATTAAAGTGATTGAAATACAGTTGTATATAAAATGTCCACCCCGATGTCCACCCTAAAAATCAAGTTCGAATCCCTAACTAAACTATTTTTGTATAAGAAATTACTAACTAATCTAGAATTACTAACCAACCTATAATTTTATATCAACCTAAACCAGTAGTTTGTTAAAAATCCTCAGAGCTATAAATTCTAGGGGATTTTTTATGCATTGTATTTTATTCGTAATTTAGTAGGATAATTACAACAATGGAAAAATTAAAAAATATAAAATATTCAGTGTTAGATTTGGCTTATGTAAGAGAAGGAGAAAGCCAAAACGAAACGTTTAAAAATACATTAGCAAATGCAAAATTTGCAGAGGATTTAGGTTATTCACGATATTGGTTGTCAGAGCATCATAATATGCCAAATGTTTTAAGTGCAGCCACTTCAATTTTAATAGGCTATGTTGCTGGTGGAACTTCAAAAATTAAAGTTGGTTCTGGTGGAGTAATGCTACCCAATCACACGACGCTTTCTATTGCAGAACAATTCGGAACTTTAGATGCACTTTATCCAGATAGAATAGATTTAGGACTTGGTCGTGCTCCAGGTACAGATCAGTTAACGGCATCTGTACTACGTAGAGGTGAAAACTTTATGCACTATAATTTTGAAGACGAGATTAATCAACTTCAACAATATTTCAGTTTAGAAAACAATACAAGTAAAGTTAGAGCAATACCAGGAGAAGGAGCTAATGTACCTCTTTACATCTTAGGATCTAGTACAGATTCTGCTTTCTTAGCTGCTAAATTGGGATTACCTTACGCATTCGCAGGGCATTTTGCTCCTCAACAATTTTATAATGCGGTTGAAATTTATCGTTCACATTTTAAACCATCAAAATATCTGGAACAACCTTACACAATTGCTTGTGTAAATGTTATTGCTGCTGATACAGATGAAGAAGCACATTATTTATCAATGTCGATGTTTCAAAGTTTTTTAAATATTATTATAGATAAAAGACAAGCAGTGGTACCACCAGAGAGAACAGAATTAGAAGTAGCTTCACCAGAACAAAAGTATATGTTAAAAGGGATGACAGCATTGTCATTTATAGGTTGTAAAAATACATTAGCACAAAGTTTTAGTGATTTTATAGAAGAATCTAAAGTAAATGAAATAATGGTTTCGACTAATATTTTCGATCAAAAAGCGAAAAGAAAATCGTATCAAATTTTAAGTGATTTATTTCGCTAATTAAATGAAAAAGAAAAAATCATTATCTAGAGTTGATTATTATTTGATGTTTATAGACAACTTTAAAGATCAATTGACAATTGTTTTGTCTATAAATCTTGTTTTATTTTTTGCGATAAATCAATTGCATCAATTATTTCCTCAAGTTTTTTTACAAGCTCGTTTTCATGATTATTTTGAGGTATTCACTTATCAATTTGATTTGAAAGATTTTTTCGAAGTTCTTTCTTATACTTATTTAGGATCTTTTATAATTCATTTAATGACATATAAGCTTAATAAAACAATTATATTTCGTTTAAATGCTTTATTATTAGTAGTTGTATCGTCATATATGTGGTCGATAATAGCTGTAGAAAATATTTTTTATCTTCTACAACATACGCACCTGCTTTTTATTTTGTCGATGATAGGACAATTTATTTTATATGTAATTGTAGGAAGTGAGTTTTTTCAGTTTTTCAAAAAAACGATAAAACAACCTAAAATCAATCATTCTTAATTATATTTGCTCAAACTTAATTTTTACAAAAATAGAACTATGCATTCTTTTGATAAATTTCACGAATTAGTATCCAAAACAATAAACGAAAATCCATTTTCTAACTCGCCAGAAGAGTTATATGAACCAATGGACTATATTTTAAACATTGGTGGAAAAAGAATTCGTCCAATTCTAACTTTGTTAGGAACAGATTTATTTGGTGGAGAAATCAAAGAATCACTAAAACCATCACTTGCGATAGAATTTTTTCATAATTTTTCTCTAATGCACGATGATATTATGGACAATGCTTCTTTAAGAAGAAGTAAAATGACTGTTCACGAAAAATATGGTGTAAATACTGCAATTCTTTCAGGAGATGCAATGTTGGTAAGAGCTTATCAGTTTTTAGAAGATTTAGAACCAGTACTTTTTAAACGTTGTACGCAGCTATTTTCTCAGACAGCAATAGAGGTTTGTGAAGGACAACAATTTGATGTGAATTATGAGACAAGATTAAATGTTACGTATGAAGAATACATTAACATGATTTCTCTTAAAACAAGTGTTTTACTTGGTGCAGCATTAAAATTAGGTGCAATTATAGCAGGAGCAAAAGAGGAAGAAGCGGATAAATTATATCAATATGGTTTAAATCTTGGAATTGCTTATCAGTTAAAAGATGATTATTTAGATGTCTTTGGAAGTTTAGAGCATTTAGGTAAGAAACATGCTGGTGATATTTTTGAAAATAAAAAGACTATTCTTTACATCTCTGCATTAGAAGCAGCAAACGAAGAACAAAAAGAAGAATTATTATATTGGTATAATTCGAACACAGATAATATTGATAAAATTTACGCTGTAGAAAAATTATTTAGAAAGTTAAATGTCAATAAAAAGCTTTCTATGTTAATTAGAGAATTTACAAATAAAGCACACAAATTCTTAGATGAAATAGATGTTCCAGAAGAAAGAAAGGTACATTTAAGAGAATTGAGTGAGGTACTAATTGATCGCCAAGGATAAAAAAAATGCAATTTAGAACGACTTTCCAAATTTCACCCTCAGATGAAAAAATAAATCATCAACAAAAAATATTAACCATAGGTTCTTGTTTTTCAGATGAAATAGGAAATCGTTTGCTTTATTCAAAATTTAATGGATTAATAAATCCATTCGGAACAATTTTTAATGCAATATCCATTCAGAATTTAATAAGAAGAAGTATTTCTGAAGAATATTATAAAGAAACAGATGTACATCAAAACGGAGATCAATTTTTCTGTTTCGATGTACATTCATCGTTTAATGCACTTTCTAAAGAAAAAGTTGTTCAAGATTTAAATTCCACAATTAAAGAAGTTCATCATTTTATACATACCTGCGATGTTATAATGATTACACTAGGAACATCTTGGGTTTATAATTTATCATCAGAAAATAAAGTTGTAGCAAATTGCCATAAAGTAGAAGCTAAGAAATTTGATAAAACATTATTATCTACAGAAGACAATTACAATGCTTTAAGTTTAATTGTTGAGGATTTAATAAAATTAAATCCCGCTATAAAAATTATTACAACTGTAAGTCCAGTTCGACATATAAAAGATGGAATGGCAGAGAATAATGTAAGTAAAGCAAGATTAATTGATGCTTTGTATCAATTAAATTTAAATTACAAACAAGTTGATTATTTTCCTTCTTATGAATTAGTTTTAGATGATCTTCGTGATTATCGTTTCTTTAAAGAAGATATGATTCATCCGACAGAGCAAGCGGTTGATTACATTTGGGAAAAATTTGGTGAAACATTTTTCAATTCATCTACCCAAACAATTATTCAAAAAATAAATAAAATACAATCTGCTCTTCATCATCGTCCTTTTAATGAAGCTTCTGATAGTCATCAAAAATTTCTAAAAAAGATAATTGTAATGATTGAAGAAATTGAAAAAGGAAATAATGTTGATTTTGAGCAAGAGAAAGAATTTTTACAATCAAAAATTATATAATGTTAATTGATACACATACACATCTATATTCGGAACAATTTGAAAACGATATAGATGAAGTTGTTTTACGAGCTAAAAAAAATGGAATAGAACGATTTTATTTACCAGCAATCGATCATTCTTATACAGATAGAATGTTAGCTTTAGAGGCTAATTATCCAAATGAAATGTTTGCAATGATGGGGTTACATCCATGTTCTGTTCATCCAGATACTTTAGAAATGGAAATGTCTCATGTAAAAGAATGGATTGATAAAAGACCATTTAAAGCAATTGGAGAAATTGGAATTGACTTATACTGGGAAAAAGCTTATTTAAAAGAGCAACAAGATGCATTTAAATTACAGATAGAATGGGCAAAAGAAAAAAATCTTCCAATCGTCATTCATTGCCGAGATGCTTTTAACGAAGTTTTTGATGTCTTAGAAGAAGTGAAAGATGAAAAGCTATTTGGTATTTTTCATTGTTTTTCTGGAACAAAAGAAGATGCTCAACGCGCCATAGATTTTAATTTAAAATTAGGTATTGGTGGAGTTGTAACATTTAAGAATGGAAAAATAGATCAATTTTTAAATGATTTTGATATAAAAAACATCGTTTTAGAAACAGATTCGCCTTATTTAGCACCAGTTCCATTTAGAGGAAAAAGAAATGAAAGTAGTTATCTAGCTTATGTTTGCGAGAAATTAGTCGACATTTATAGATTAACACCAACAGAAATAGCAGAAATTACAACAAAAAATGCATTAGACATTTTTGAACGTTAGGATAATTTGAAATAGAAAAATTATATTTGCAAAAGAAAACCTTTTTACAAAATGAAATACAAAAGAATATTACTTAAATTGAGTGGTGAAGCATTAATGGGAGATTTACAATATGGAATAGATCCTGAAATGCTGAAACAATATGCTCAACAAATTAAAGAAGTAGCAGACCTTGATTGTGAAATAGCAATCGTAATTGGAGGAGGTAATATTTTTAGAGGTGTTCAAGGTGTTGCATCAGGAATGGATCGTGTACAAGGAGATTACATGGGAATGTTAGCAACTGTTATAAATAGTATGGCATTGCAAGGTGCTTTAGAAGAAGTAGGAGTAAATACTCGTTTACAAACAGCTATTCGTATGGAGCAGATTGCAGAACCTTTTATTAAAAGAAGAGCAACGCGTCATTTAGAAAAAGGAAGAGTTGTTATCTTTGGAGCAGGAACAGGAAATCCTTACTTTACAACAGATACAGCAGCTGTTTTAAGAGCAATAGAAACTCAAGCTGATGTTATTTTAAAAGGAACTCGTGTAGATGGTATTTACACAGCTGATCCAGAAAAAGATCCAACTGCACAAAAATTTGATACAATTTCATATCAAGAAGTATATGATAAAAACTTAAAAGTGATGGATATGACTGCTTTTACTTTAAGTGAAGAAAATAATTTACCAATTATTGTATTTGATATGAATACAAGTGGTAATCTAAAAAAATTAATATTAGGAGAAAACGTAGGTACTCTAGTAACAAATAATTAAATCCCAGATGGAAGAATTAGATTTAATCTTAGAAACAACTAAAGAGCAAATGCAAGGTAGTGTAGAACACTTAGATATAGCATTTGATAAATTAAGAGCAGGTAAAGCTACTCCTGCAATGTTAAGTTCAGTTCGTGTTGATTATTACGGAAGTTTAACACCGTTAAGTCAAATTGCTAACGTTAATACACCAGATGCAATGACTTTAAGTATTCAACCATGGGAAAAGAATTTAATTTACGAAATAGAGAAAGCAATTATCAATGCTAATTTAGGTTTTGCACCTTCTAATAATGGAGATACAATTATTATTAGTATCCCTCCTGTAACAGAAGAGCGTAGAAAAGAATTAGTAAAAATGGCGAAAGCCGATATGGAAAACGCAAAAGTTTCTATTCGTAATGCTCGTAAAGACGCTAACACAGCACTTAAAAATGTGAAAGAAGCTTCTGAAGATATGGTAAAAGATTATGAAACTCGTGTTCAAGGATTAACAGATAAATTCTCTAAAAAATTAGAAGAATCTTTAGCTAAAAAAGAGGCTGAAATAATGAAAGTATAATCTTTCAAAAAAAATATTTTTTTAAAGCAGCGTTTCGCTGCTTTTTTTATTTATTTGCATAACAATTTTAATAAATGAAGAATTCTATATTTTTACTTAACTTCTTTATATCAATTACGTTATTTAGTCAAACAAAACTTAAAGTTTTTGATGCACAAGATGACTTTAGATTAACAGGAGCTAATATTTATAATAATAAACAATTTTTGGGTCAGACAGATGAGATAGGGGAGTTTGATGTAGAAGATTCTATTCATTTCGTTGAAATTATTAAAAATGGTTATTTTTCTGAAAAAATCCAGCTTCGAGATAAAAGAGTAGTTGAAGTTAGAATGAAACCATCTTATATTAATTTAGATGAGGTTATATTTACAACAAACGATTCTGTTGGTCGAAATATCATTAAAAAAGTAATTAAAAATCAATCCAAAAATTCAATAAGAAATGATGGAAACATCTTCTTGAAATCTTATACAAAATTTTGGAGTACAATAAATAACGATTCAATTCCTTATATTCTAAATCCAAAAAATCATAAAGATTCTGTTAATAATCAATGGAAAAAATTGTTAGATAACAGTCATTTATTTTTAGGAGAAAGAGCAATGGATCATAAAATATCTAAAAGATTAGGACTTAAAAATATTGTACAATCTTCTCGTATTTCTGGTATTCGTTCTCCGTTGTATGAATATTTAGCGATGCAACCCATCGCGTTTAATTTTGATAAAGAACAGATTAATTTTTTCTTTAAAGGAATTGTAAACCCTTTAAGCAAAGAAGGTTTAGCACAATACCGTTACGGTTTTAAAGAAGATGTTTACATTGATGGAAGAAAAACTGCAATGATTACTTTTTTCCCTTCTGTAAAAACAGATAAACGTCAAATAAAAGGTACACTTTGGATTGATGATAAAACGAATGCATTAATAAAATTTGAAGGAGAAAACATAAGTACTAATTACATTGCAGAGTTAGAGGCAGATTGGAAATTAAATAATGGTACGTGGGTTCCAAATCAACAAAAATACAGAATGGAAGCTGGTAATTTTAAATTTACAGAACAGCTAACAGGATCAGAGCTTATCGATAAAAAAGAAAAAATATGGATAAATCTTGAAACAAATTTCAAAGACATTAAAAATCCAGCGCATTTTAAACGTAACGAGTTTTTAGGTTATGAAGACGAAATTTCTTTTGGAAATATGGACGATAAGAAATGGGACAATGTAATGGAAAATTACAGAGATACTTCATTATCAAAAAAAGAAAGAAATACGTATGTAAAGATTGATAGTATTGGTAATAAATATAAATTAAATCAGCAAGCTAGATTAATGCGAATTCTTAATTCTGGAGGAAAATTATCTTTAGGAAAGGTTGATTTAGATTTAACAAAAATTCTGGCATTTAATGATTATGAAGGTTTTAGATTAGGTGGAGCTTTTAATACAAATGAAAATTTTAGTGAAAAATTTTCATTAAATGCTTACAGTGCTTATGGGTTTAAAGACAAAACATTTAAATATGGTTTTGGAGGAGATTATTTTGTAAATAAACCATATTCTGGACGTTTATTTGCAAAATATAGTCAAGATGTTTCTGCCTCAGGGAGAATGCCAATTCTATTACAATCTAATTATACAAGCCTTGTAAATAATTCATTTAGTAATATTTATAACCGCGAATATTTTTCATATAAAAAATATTCTTTTGGTTATGAGCAAGATATTTTTAAAAATGTAACCTTTAATTTATCTGCAAATTATGAAAAACAAAAAGCAGAATTTGATTATACTTTTTTAGATAGAAATGATTGGTTTAATTTATATAACACTCAATTATCTATTCGTTATGCACCAAAAGATAAATTTATAAGAACACCTTACGGAAGAGTAACTGTAAATAGTGGTAAATCTGTTATTTATGCAACACTAACAAAGTATTGGGATATTTTTAATTCTGATTATGATCCAATTCGTTTTAATGTTTCTTATTTTGATGTTGTAGATTCTAAATTAGGAAAATCAAACATTAATATTAATGCAGGACTTACAGAAGGAAAAATGCCTTTAATGAACTTGTTTGAAGGAAATGGAAATTCTAAACGAAATGATTTCTTAAATTTTGGATTGGCAGGAATTTCTAATTTCGAGACAATGCTTCCAGGAGAATTTTATTCAGATAGATTTGTTTCGTTTCAAATTAAACACATTTTTGCAGGAGTAAAAGTCGGAAACAAAATCATTTTACCACAGTTTGTTTACCGTGGAGTTTTAGGGGATATGAAAAATAGAGAAGATCATCAGAATCTAAATTTCAAAACGCTTAATCAATATTACCACGAAGCAGGAATTGAGGTAAACAATATCTTATTTAAAACATTTGGAGTTGGTTTATTCTATCGTTTAGGAGCTTATTCAGAACAAAAATTTCAAGATAATCTCCATTTAAAACTAACAATAAATTTAAACTTCTTATAAAAATGTGTAGGGTTTTACTGCTTGTTTTTTTAGGATGCATGATATTATCTTGTTCTAAAAGAGTAAGGAAAGACTTATCTGAGGGAGAATATGTCATTGAGCATTATAAAAATGATTCTATTAAAAATGGAAGATCAACTTCCTATTTTAAGAATGGTAAAAAGCAAAGAATTATAAAATACCGTAATAATATAATGGTTGGTGAAATGAAATATTATCATGATAACGGTAAAATTGCAAGTAAAACACATTTTAAAGATGGTAAAGTAAAAGATAAGTTTTACAATTTTCACAAAAATGGAAATCCTTATAATACATATATTTATGCTGAAAATAAATTAATGGGTGTAGAAAATTGTTTTGATGGAAATGGGAAATTATTAAATTGTGGAACTTTAAAAGCTGGAACAGGATTTATAAATCAATATAATATTGAAGGTAAAATAATTGCAATTGACTATATACAAGATGGTCGATATATAAAGACAGATTCTATAAAATAACAAAATATCATTAATCAAAAAACCTCTATTGTTTTCATTTACAATAGAGGCTTTTTAATTTTACATGAAAAATATCTTCAAAAATTATGCCTATAATTTTTATAAGATAGAATATTGATTAAATTTGTAAGCATAAATATTAAACAATATGCAATCGTACGGAATTAAAGCCTTATTAGAAAAAGGCAAGGATTTGTTGCTACAAGAAGTAGTTGTAAATGGATGGGTAAGATCATTCAGAAGTAATCGTTTCATCGCTTTAAATGACGGTTCTACAATTAATAATATTCAGGTGGTGGTAGATTTTGAAAATTTTGACGAGTCTATTATAAAACAAATTTCAACAGCGGCTTCATTAAGCATTAAAGGAGAAGTTGTAGAAAGTGAAGGAGCAGGGCAAGAAATAGAAATTATTGCAAAAGAAATTAAAGTTTTAGGTACTGCACCATCAGAAGATTTAAAAGGGACAATCTTACAACCAAAACAACACAGCTTAGAAATTTTACGTGAGCAAGCACATTTACGTTTCAGAACAAATGTATTTGGTTCTATTATGCGTGTTCGTAACTCTTTAATGTTTGCAATACACAAATATTTTAATGAGAGTGGGTTTGTATATATTAATACACCAATCATTACAGGTTCTGATGCTGAAGGAGCAGGGGAAATGTTTCATATTACGAATTTAGATATGGAAAATTTACCTAAAAATGAAGAAGGAAAAGTAGATTATACGCAAGATTTCTTTGGTAAGTCTACTAACTTAACGGTTTCTGGACAATTAGAAGGAGAAACTGCTGCAATGGGATTAGGAAAAGTGTACACATTTGGACCTACTTTCCGTGCAGAGAATTCTAATACTTCTCGCCACTTGGCTGAATTCTGGATGATAGAACCAGAAGTAGCTTTTGCTCATTTAGATCAAAATATGGATTTAGCAGAAGATTTTATGAAATCTGTTATTTCTTATGCAATGGAAAATTGTAAAGATGATTTAAAATTCTTAGCAGAGCGTTTTGATAAAGAACAAAAACAAAAACCCGAAGCTGAAAGATCTGAATTAGGATTAATAGAAAGATTAGAATATGTTCTAAACAATCAATTTATCCGTTTAACTTATACAGAAGCTATTGAAATATTAAAAGATTCTAAACCAAATAAGAAAGGTAAATTTAAATATCCAATAGAAGGTTGGGGAGCTGATTTACAATCTGAACACGAACGTTATTTAGTTGAGAAACACTTTAAAACTCCAGTAATCTTATTTGATTATCCAGCAGAAATAAAAGCATTCTATATGCGTATGAATGATGATGGAAAAACGGTAAGAGCAATGGACGTTTTATTCCCTGGAATTGGAGAAATAATCGGAGGTTCTGAGCGTGAAGAACGTTTAGAAGTTTTAGATGAGAAAATGGAAAAATTTGGAATCGACAAAGAAGAATTATGGTGGTACCGCGATACAAGACGTTTCGGTTCTGTTCCGCACTCTGGATTTGGATTAGGTTTAGAAAGATTAGTATTATTTGTAACAGGAATGGGGAACATTAGAGATGTAATTCCATTTCCTAGAACTCCGAATAATGCAGAATTTTAATTGAAAATATAAATGTAATTGATAGGCTAAAATCTATTAATTACATTTTTTTACGTAACCACAGATAAATTATTACAATGTTAAAGCAGGAATTAAATTTAAAGTTACAACAGAAATTATCGCCTCAACAAATTCAATTAATGAAATTGGTGCAACTTCCTACAGTTGCATTTGAACAGCGTGTAAAAGAAGAGTTGGAAGAAAATCCTGCCTTAGATGATCAGGCTTCAGATTTTGATGAAGATTATGGAGGTGAGAAAGATGAATGGGACAACCAAACAGATGATTTTGGTGATGAACAAATTATTGATACAAGTGATATAAATATTGACGATTATTTGAGCGATGATGATATCCCAAATTATAAGACATATACAAATAATTATAGTGATGATGATGACGAAAAGTCTGTTCCTTATGCACAAGGGGAAAGTTTTATAGAATTTTTAACATCACAGTTGTATACAAATAGATTAACACCAGATCAGTTTAAAATAGCAGAATTTATTCTTGGAAATATAGATGATGATGGTTATATGCGAAGAGATGTAAGATCTATTGTAGATGATTTAGCATTTTCTCAAAATTTATATACATCACCAGATATTGTAGAAGGTTTATTAATTAATTACATTCAACGAATGGATCCAGTTGGAGTTGGAGCCAGAAATTTACAAGAATGTTTATTAATTCAGTTAGAAAGTAAAGTAGAAACAGAGGCAATAGAATTAGCAGAAAAACTAATAACAGAATCTTTTGACGCATTTACTAAAAAACATTATTCAAAGTTATTAGCAAAATATGATGTTAGTGATGAAGAATTACGTGATGCTATTTCTGAAATAGAAAAACTAAATCCTAAACCAGGAAAATCATTTTCTAGTAGCAGTAAAATTGTAGAGCAAATTACACCAGATTTTACAATTAATATTAATGATGGAGATTTAGAGCTACTATTAAATGGTAGAAATGTTCCTGAACTTAAAATATCTAATGCTTTTGCTGAAATGTTAGATACGTATAAAAAAACAGAGAATAAATCGAACGAACAGAAAGATGCTGTAATGTTTGTTAAGCAAAAATTAGACTCTGCAAAATGGTTTATTGATGCTGTACAACAACGTAGAAATACATTGTTATATACAATGGAAGAAATTATGAAATTTCAGAAGGATTATTTCTTGACGGGTGACGAAACCAAAATAAAACCAATGATCTTAAAAGATATTTCTGATCGAATTGGAATGGATATCTCGACGGTTTCTCGTGTGGCTAATTCAAAATACGTTACAACTCCTTATGGAACTTTTTTAATTAAAGATTTATTCTCAGAATCATTAACAAATGATGAAGGAGAAGAAGTTTCTACTCGTGAGATAAAACGTATTTTACAAGATGTAATTGAAGACGAAGATAAGCGTAAACCTTTAACTGATGAGAAGTTAACTGAAATTTTAAAAGAAAAAGGTTATCCTATTGCACGCCGTACAATTGCAAAATACCGTGAGCAATTAAACATTCCAGTTGCAAGGTTAAGAAAAGAAATATAACTTAAAATTACTTTGGTTAATTTTGATTAACACTTGATGTCATTCTGAGCCTGTCGAAGAATAATAGTAGAGTTTAATAAAAATGTTTCGACAAGCTCAACATGACAGCATTTTCTTTTGAGATAATTGAATAAAATAAATAATATATAGCCAGTTATAATTATGACTGGCTTTTTTCATTTATAAAAAATTCAGTTTTTGTTGATTCATTTTAATTCTAAAATAGAAGGCTAGTTCTAATATATTTTGTTAGAATTAGTGAATTACCTAAATTTGTTTAAACTCTATAAAAATGATAGAGAATAATTATGTTAAATCTATGATTGAATTAGAAAATATTTTAAATAAAGTAACAAATTTAAAAACGTTAGAGGAAAAGTTAGCTTATATCGATTTAAATGTAAAAGAGAAGATTGTATTTTCTACAAGTTTCGGATTTGAAGATCAAGTCATTTCTCATGCAATTTTTAATCAAAAATTACAAAATATTGAAATTTTTACTTTAGATACAGGACGAGTTTTTCCTGAAACTTATACAACTTGGAATAAAACAGAATTAAAATATCAACAAAAGATAAAATCTTATTATCCACCAACAACAGAATTAGAAAATTTTATAGAAGAGAATGGTATCAATCCATTTTACGATTCGGTAGAATTAAGAAAACAATGTTGTTTTATACGTAAAGTAATTCCATTAAATAGAGCATTAGAGGGTGCTTCTGTTTGGATAACAGGTTTACGTGCTGAGCAGTCTAATAATAGAAATGATATGCATGAAATAGAGTGGGATGAGAGTAAGAAATTATTTAAATTTAATCCGTTAATAAACTTTACAAAAGAAGACTGTTTCGCCTATTTAAAAGAAAATAGAGTTCCGTATAATCCTTTACATGACAAAGGTTTTATAAGCATTGGTTGTGCACCTTGTACAAGAGCAATACAAGAAGGAGAAGATTTTAGAGCCGGAAGATGGTGGTGGGAAGATGAAACCAAAAAAGAGTGTGGTTTACACGCAAAATAGTTTTCATCTATATAAAAGTTGTTCAAATTTTTTAAAGATTAGTATTTTTAAATACTAAGTGTCATTCTGAGCTTGTCGAAGAATAATGAAGAGTTTTGTAAAATGTTTCGACAAGCTCAACATGACAGATTAAAGTAAAAAGTATTATAATTTAAACTCATTGAAAAAGATTATTTTTATAAAAATTATAATTTAATCTAATGAAAAAGAAAACCCTAAGAAAGATGGTTCTATTTCTTCTATTATTTATTACAGTTGTTACGCTATTTACTGTATATGCAAACTACAAGATAGAAAAATCTACCCAAAGTTTTGTAACGGACAAAATTGATAAATTACCAGATACAAAAGTAGCTTTAGTATTAGGAACTTCTCCAAATTTAAAAAATGGTTTTCAGAATTATTATTTTACTTATAGAATACAAGCAGTAACAGAATTATATAAATCTGGAAAAGTTTCTCACTTTATATTAAGTGGAGATCATGGAAAGAAAAATTATAATGAGCCAGAAGCAATGAAATTAGCTCTTGTAAAAAATGGTATTCCAGCAAATGTAATTTATTTAGATTATGCTGGTTTTAGAACATTAGATTCTATGATACGTGCAAAAGAAATATTTGGACAATCTAAATTTATTGTCGTATCACAGAAATTTCATAATCAGAGAGCTGTTTATATTGCCAAACAAAATGATATAGAAGCATTTGGTTATAATGCGAAAGATGTAAATAAACAAATGGGATTTAAAACGAATGTAAGAGAGTACTTTGCTCGAACAAAAGTTTTTATTGACAATTGGTTTAGCGTTAAACCAAAATTCTTAGGGGAGAAAATTGAGATTAAATAGCTATTACAATAAATATATGAGTGCCAAAAAATCTGTGATTGAAAAATTTGATAATGAAACATTAAAAACCTACATACTAAATAATGGTAGATTTACAAAAGAAGCAAAATTATTAGCTTTTCATATTTTAAATGAAAGAAAGTATAATTTTTCAGAAGATGAAATTGAATTTTGGAATGAGTTGAAATATAATCAAATAGAAGAAATTAATAAAAATAAATACGTTCATCCAAATTATATTAAAGCTTCAAATTTAATGTACCTTTCTGGTGTATTAGGATTATTATCTTACTTTATTTTTGGAATTTTAAAAGGAAAATTTGAAGGAATTTTTGAAATTATTATTTCTGTGGGTATGACATTTCTTATTGGCTACTTATTAAGAAAAGGAATTTCTAAGATAAGATATATATTGCTTTTTTTATTAATTTTTGGAGTATTAATATCTTTTCAATTTTTAGAGTTTTTGATATTTTTTTATCCTATTTTAACTATAATCTATTTTATTCAATTAATTCTAGAATCTATAGCTTTAGTATTATTATTTTTAGTACCAAAAAAACAAAAGCCGAATTAAAATATCGGCTTTTGTTTTTCTATGTCTTTAATAACAGTTTCCACAATAACCACGATCAACATACACTTTATTACCACTTCTTGCATAATAGTAACATCCTCCTCTTGGGCCAATATTTAAACTATTTCCGTTATAAGAACAAGAATTTGTAGATTTAGAATAACTTCTTCTATTAGCATATTTTCTTTTGGTGCTTGAACTTTTCCTTTTCGTACTTTTTCTTTTTACAGAGTATGAACTTTTTCTTTTCTGAAACCCAGAATCTATAGTTGTATCAACTTTTGCTAATAGTGGTATTGAGAAGAAAGATAATAACAGTATAATTTTTTTCATTTAATTAATTTTTTCAAATCTATAAATGAATATTTGAAATTAATTATGTAAAACCGTAAAGAGGATTATTTTTTTATGATTTGTTACAGAGAGATTCTACGTTATTTGATGTGATGTTAAAATACATATAACATGACACTTGATGCAATAAATTGTTTATTCATTTTATTTTTTCAAGTTTAGTCTGTTTATTCTTGTAACATTGAGCCTAGTCGAAATGTTATTTCAGAAACACATTCTGCTAAATTCGTCAGTTCGATTGAAATTCTTTAGAATTTTGTGAACTAAGACAGCTTTTTATAATAGTTAAGTTTTGAGTGTTCTAAGTAATACAAAATTCCTCAACTTTTTAGTTGAGGAGTTTTTATCCTTAATCTCCTAAATAAATAGAGATTACTTTTCCTCTTAAAAATAGAATACTAAAAAAGATATCTAGCCTATCATTTTGGTTATCTCTTAGATCGTTATTAAAAAATCTTATATCATATTCTAAGTTTCTAATTTTTCTTCCAGTGCTATTTGGAATGAGTGGTTCAAAATCTTTGATATGTGGAGCACCTCTTCTTCCTCCTGCAATTGTTCTATACGTCATATTATCTCCCACTTTTACTTGAAAGGTATTCAGTTTCCCAAAAGCAAGAGTATTGTCAAGTAATTCATAATAAAATACTTTTTTTTCCCTGACATATATTTTATTCTTATTATAATAATAAAGTTTTTCATTAGTATCATGCATTTCATTATAATATTCATCTATTTTAGTAGGATTACCAAATAATCTGATTAATTTATCTTCAGAATCTTCGTAAGAAATCCCTTGGCTCATATCTCCTGGTTTCATAATCAAAATTTCTGAAACTTTGTATGATTTTACAACTTGTTGATTAGTTGTTCGATGGGGGCCAGAAGGTCTAGTTGGTCTAGTAGGTCTACGTTGAGCGCTAATTTGCTCACTGAATAATAGTAATCCTATAAGAAAGATTATTTTTATTAGTTGGTTAAAAAATGTGTTCATATTAAAATATATTTTCATTTACAGTTAGCGGTAATATTACCATTTCGTTTGTTAATTTCACCATTTAAATACTTATCTGGATTGGTTCTTTTTCCATTCTTGTCTTTGGCTTGTATATGTACATGTGGTATAATAGGAACATCTTCACTAGCAGCATTTCCTGTATTTCCTAATGTACCTATAGTTTGTCCTTGAGAAATTCTGTCTCCAACTTTTATGTTAGCTACACTATTTAAATGGTTGTACTTTAATGTAAATGTTTCTCCGTTTAAAGTACTTTCTACTTGTACATAATTTCCATAACCATCTTTACCACTACCATATTGTCCTGGAGCAAAAGAATTTTCGACTCTAGTAACAATTCCTTGATACATGTTATATAAATTAGACCCTATTTCACCAGCAATATCTATACCATCGTGGAATTGTTTTCCTTTACTTCTCGTGTAACCATATGTTCCTCCATTTATACTCCAACCACCTGAAGGAGCAACTTTCATATCTTTCATAGGCGTTCCTGGGCATGGAACTTTTGGTGATGGAATATTGGGAACTGTTATCGGTGGAGCTGGTGTATTATAAGGTGGTGGTGGACCTGTTGGTGGTCTCCATGGACCTGGGACGGTTATTGGTTCTAATTCTTGTATACACCATGGCCAAGGACTACAGGGGTTAGTTTGCGCATTACTATTAACAATAGTTAAGAAAAATGCTAATAAATAGATTTTTTTCATTTATTCAACTATTTTTCCATTAACTAATCTGTAAAGAGAAATGGTAGTCCCGTCTATTTCTTTGTAATAAACATATCCACTAAAATCAGGATCTGTACTTTTAACTCGTCTATAATCAATAAACATTTCCTTAGGAGCATCTAAATTTCTTGCCTTCATATAGGCTTTGTCTGGATGTATTTCTACAATACAAAGTTTGTAGTCTTTTGTATTTTTCTCAACTGAAACTGCTAAGTCTGCATATCCTCTCATGTTCATATCACTGGATAAAGTTGTCTTAATTTCTCTATTAAACATTGGTACATGTAAAATATAGTATTTATCATAGTCAAGGATACTATATCTATCCCAATCTAAATCAGCACCAAAAATTAATTTGTTTTGAGACTTAATCTTATTAATTTCTTCTTTTGAGTAAATACTTTTTGTATTATCGGATAATTCATTGTAATTACTATAAAACCAATTTTTAAAACCTTGTAAAATTTCACTTGGGTTCATAGAGGTTTCATTTGCTAAAGGTTCTTGAGTATCCAAAATATCTTCACTACAGGATGTAGTGAATAAGAGTGTTAGGCATGCTAAGAGTAGACTTTTTTTAATCATAATTAATGTTTTTTAAAGGTTACAGTTAAGTTGTTTTTCAACTTTCATAGCACAATATTATTTATTACAATTCTAAATAAATAATAATAAATATTTAAAACCGAATAAATATTACACAATAATTATTTGGCGAAAAATTGAAATATAGGAGGATATGTAATATGGTTAGAGTAGAGAGAAATTTATGATGTAGAAGAAATTATGTAAAAAGTGGATTGTAAAACGTGAACTAAACTTGAGAAATAGAATAAATAAAAAATAGAGGTTATCTAAATTTTATTAAAAATAAAAGTCGAATGCATGCATTCGACTTTTGTAATATAAGTATCATTAATAATCTATTTCAAGCTACTAAAATAACCTCTTAAAATAGAGTCATTGGCAGCATTTTTTGTATCAATTTCTAGAATTTTAGGTCTATCACTTTCTGCATAAAAATGACTATAGCTATCTTCTAAATCGCTTAAGTTTGAAACAATAAGATATTCAAAGTCAAACATTTTAGCTAAATGTTCTGCAGTAAGATGATGTTTTGTTTCAAAATAATCTTCAACAACATTTGTATCAGAAGGACCAGGGATAAATTTAAAAATATTTCCTCCACCATTATTAATTAAAATAATTCGGAAATTTTTAGGCATATTAACATTCCATAATGCGTTAGAATCATATAGAAATGAAATATCGCCTGTTACAACTAATGTATCTTGTTTAGAAGCAATACAAGCGCCTACTGCTGTAGATGTAGATCCATCTATTCCGCTTGTTCCTCTATTACAAAAAACAGGATTTTTTACAGGATGATCAAATAACAAAGCGTAACGAATAACTGTAGAATTACCATATTGTATTTGCCAATTATCGGGATAATTTTTAATAATAGAATTAAAAACTTTTAAATCAGAAAACGGAATCATGTTTACATATTCTTTATGTTTTATATGATTTGCTTCTCGAATAGTATTCCACTTAGTGTAATAATCTGATTCTTTTGGATTAACAAATGGAATAAATTGTTCTAGGAAAATTTCTGGTTTCGTTTCTATTTTATCCGTTAATACTTGGAATGTATCTGGTTGCCAATATTCGTCTAAATGCCAATGTTGCATTGGTTGATGGTCTCTTAAAAATTTTTTTATTTTTTTAGACACCACATTTTGTCCAATCGTTAATAAAATTTCTGGTTTTAAACTTTCTAATTCTTCTTCAGAATATGGAAAAATAACCTGATCTATTTTATTAAAAAATCTTGGATGATGAATATTAGAGGTTACTTCCGTTAAAATAACAACCGATTCGTCTTCAGCTAATTGTGTAATAAATTGATTAAACTTTTCATTTAGATAATGTAAACCAATTAAGACCATTTTACGAGTAGATGAGTTCCATCTCTTCATAAAATCAATTACATCAAATTCTGGGTATTCTTTTTCATCTATAGTAACAGTATCAATTTTTATATCTGGAGTTGTTACAAATCCATATAAAGGCTCAGAAAAAGGCATGTTAATATGAATAGGAGCAGACTTATTAATACAATCCATCAACGCATACTTTGTTAGTAACATATTGCGTGTTAAATCGTCTGTTTCTTCACTTTCAGATAACTGAACATTATGTACAGAATGCTTTTCGAATAAATTTTGCTGACGAATAGTTTGCCCATCAAAATTATCTACTAAATTTTCTGGACGATCTGCAGAAAGAACAATAATAGGAATATTCTGAAAAAATGCTTCTGTGATGGCAGGATAATAATTTGCAGTTGCCGAACCAGAAGTACAACATACAACTACTGGTTTTTGTATTTGCTGTGCCATTCCTAAAGCTATAAAACTAGCCGAACGTTCATCGATAACACTGTAAGTTTTAAAACGTTTATCGTTAGCGAATTGCATTGTTAATGCGCCATTTCTTGATCCAGGTGAAAGAACTATATGATCAATTCCGAATGCTAAAAGTAATTCAGCAATTAATTGAACATTTAATTTATTTGATATTTTTCTCAACGTTGTTGTCTTAATTAAAAAAGGTTTTGTGTAGCAAATTTACTAAACAAAACCTTTTAGAACCTGTTTAAAATTCATATAATAATTTGTTTATGTCTCTTTTTAGCTATAAAGTCGTTAAATTTTTCATGATAACTTCCAGCTATCCTTGCAAAATTTGCCTATTTATACCTCAAAAATAAACTATAAACATTTTTATAATATAAATTCAAACAGATTCTTAATTTATATGATATTTGACGTATTATGTGTGCATTCCACCATCTACGCTTAAAACTTGTCCTGTTACATAGCTAGATAAATCTGAAGCTAAATATAAACATGCATTTGCAATATCTTCTGGCTTTCCTCCACGTTTTAATGGAATACCATTGCGCCATTCTTCTACAACTTTTTGATCTAAAACTTCCGTCATTTCAGTTTCAATGAATCCAGGAGCGATTGCATTACAACGAATATTACGAGAACCTAATTCTAAAGCAACAGATTTAGAGAAACCTATTAATCCTGCTTTTGATGCAGCATAATTTGCTTGACCAGCATTTCCTTTAATTCCTACAATAGAAGACATATTAATGATAGAACCAGAACGTTGTTTCATCATTGGCTTAATAACAGCTTTTGTTAAGTTGAAAGCAGAATTTAAATTTGTTTGAATAACATTTTCAAAATCTTCTGCAGACATTCTCATTAAAAGGTTATCTTTTGTAATTCCAGCGTTATTAATTACAATATCAATTTGTCCAAATTCTGCTAAAACATCTTCAACTAATTGTTGAGCTGCATCATAGTTTGAAGCATCAGACTGATATCCTTTTACTTTTCCAAATTGACTTAATTCTTCTTCTAAAGCTTTTGCTTTTTCTACAGAAGAAGCGTATGTAAATGCAACGTTTGCACCATTTTTTACAAAAACTTCAGCAATACTTTTTCCAATACCGCGAGTAGCACCTGTAACGATTGCTGTTTTACCTTGTAATAAATTCATGTTTATAGGTATTTATTTTTGTCAAAAATACAATTTTTTGACAAAGTGTGAAATGTTAAAAAATATTAATGCTTAAAACTAATTAATTAATATTATTTAATTTTTGTATTAAAATAATAATTTTGAACATAATAAATTTATATAACTATAAAAAATGTTGTGTCAAATTATTAATACATGAAATAAATCCGATATTTTAAGAATAAATGTTTAAGAAATGATTTAACCAATCTTAGTTTACTATTTTCGTCCAAATTTTAGAAAAAACAACATACAATATTAAACACTATGAAAAATAAAAAGTTATCAAATATACTTACGTTAGGGTTTGCACTTTTTGCGATGTTCTTCGGAGCAGGAAATTTATTATTACCACCTTTAATTGGAGTACTTGTAGGTGAAGATTATCTTATAGCAATGTTAGCATTTGGTTTAACAGGAATTTTATTACCATTTACAGGAATATTATCAGTTACTTTTTCAGGAGATAGTTTTAATGATTTAGGAAACCGTGTAAATAAATATATAGCACCCATTTTAGGTACAATTATCATGATTTGTATTGGACCTTTAATTGCTATACCAAGAACTGCTGCTACAACATTTGAAGTTGGAATTAAACCATTCTTTCCAACTCTTAATCCTATTTATGGGTCTTTAGTATTTTTTGCTATTACATTTATTCTTGCTATAAAACCATCAAAAGTTGTAGATGTTATCGGAAATTATTTAACACCAGTTTTACTAGTCCTTTTAGCATTATTAATAGTTATTGGTATTTTACATCCGACAGCTGATTTTATGCCATCAGAAATGACAATGTTGGAATCTTTTTCTAAAGGGTTTATTGAAGGTTATCAAACATTAGACGTTTTAGCTTCAGTTATTTTTGCAGGAATTATTATTACTGCAGCAAAAGATAAAGGATATACAGATATAAAAAGTAAATCTAATGTTGTTATTACTTCTGGTTTACTATCTACTATTTGTTTATTATTTGTTTATGGAGGGTTAATTTATTTAGGAGCTACTTCTGGTGTAACAGGTTCTGGAATGTCTCGTTCAGAATTATTAATAAAAATAGCACGTGATACGTTAGGGGATTATGGATTAGTTGCTATTTCATTATGTATGGCTTTCGCTTGTCTTACAACTTCTATTGCATTAACATCTGCTGTGGGAACATTTTTTGGAAAATTATCAAATGGAAAATTAAGCTATACAGTTTTAGTCATCTTATGTACATTAATCTCTTTTGGTTTATCAATAAAAGGAGTAGATGATATTATTAATTTTGCTTACCCACCATTAGCTTTTGTATATCCAATTACAATTACATTGGTTATTTATATCGTGTTTTTTGGAAAATTTGTAAAAGATAAACTTCCTTATGTTTTAGCATTAATCGCTTCTACAATAATTGGATTATTGAATTTATTAAAAGTAGTAGATCTTTTAGATGATAGAACAATTGAGAGTTTAAACAATAATATTCCATTTTTCGAATATGATTTAGGTTGGATTATACCTTCTGCATTAGGATTTATTTTTGGATTATTTTATGTAAGATTTCAACCAAAATAATTTACCTTTAAGAACATTATCAGTTATTGTTTTATGAAAGATGTATGTTCTAGATGTAAAAAAGAGATTTATTGTAATGTAGATGATATTGAAAATTGCCAATGTTCTACAATCAAATTAAAATCATCAACAAAATTGTTTCTAAAAAAAACACATTATAAATGTTTATGTAATGATTGTTTAGAAAAATTAGATTATTTTGATGCATTAAATGAGCAATATAAATCTCCAAAAACACCATCAGAATTTATAGAGCATATTCATTATTACATAGAAAATGGCTTATGGGTTTTTACAGAATTTTTTCACTATCAAAAAGGGGAGTGTTGTAAAAATAATTGTAGGCACTGTGCCTATGGATATCAGCGATAGAATAATCTTTTTATATTTAATATAATTTTATTAGCTTTACTATAAAGACAACAAAAAATGAAAAAAGTATATTTATGCTCAGCTTTAGTGTTATCACTTTTTGCTTGTAATTCGTCAAAGACAAATTCAGGAAGTTCTTCTACGAATGTTAAAAAAGTAAAAACAGAAAACCCTAATGATTCGATGAAAATAATGATCCCTGATAATAGTTGCTATGCTGCTGTTATAAGTGATGTAGATGGAGCATTATTAAAACTAGAAGTTTTTCCAAATGTTGTAACTGGAATCTTAAAATACAACTTTGCTGAAAAAGATAGTAACGAAGGTACATTAGAAGGAAAGTTAGTTGGAGATAAAATTTTTGCAGATTATACATTTAAATCCGAAGGAAAAACTTCGGTTATGGAAGTTGCATTCTTAATTGATGGCAAAAAGATAACAGAAGGTCATGGAGAAATGATCGAATCTAATGGTAAGATGATTTTCAAAGACAAGAAAAAAATAGATTATAAAAATGGAACAACTTTTTCTACTATAGATTGTGTAGAAAATGATGAAAAATTTAGATTGAAAAATTAATTTTCAATCTAAATTATATCTGTTTTTCAGTTAAATACTTCCAAAAGCGTTTTGGTAAAACTTGTACGTGTAATCGTGTATTTTTACGAGCAACAATATTAGATGATTTGAAATATGACTTCCATAATTCTTGATAAATTTGTTCATTTACATCGATATATTCAGTTGGAACAGTAGATGATTTAGGTGTGAAATTTAGTTGAACTTCTTGTATTTCGCCAGATTTTTTATCGTAAATAATTCCATATTTTCGTATCAAATCATAAATTAACCAATTCTGATCTGCATAACGTTTTCTAAAGTGATTGGTAATAATTGGTAATACATTATATTTAGGTTCAACCTTCGCAAAATATAAATCTTTATTTATCTGCTCGAAACGAATAAATGCTTCGTAATGATGCTTTTCTCTATGCACAGATCGATACATTTTCATCACATAAAAAACATACTCATTTCCATAATTTAATTGTATATCTGCTGAATTATCTAAAATTAAACAACAATAATGAAATAATTGTTGGTAAGCATCAACTTCCTCACATAAAAATACAGCTTGTAAAGCTTTATAATTCGTTCCATATAATTTATTTTTTAATGATTGATGAACTCTTTTAGCTTTTTCAATATCTGTTATTACTTCATGCGTTTCCTCAAACATTGATGGTTGAAAATCCCTTTCGGCAAAAACTTTTATTGCTTTTGGCTTACGTACGTAATAATCAAATACTAAAGTCATAAATCCTTCAAAGCTATTATCAAAAACATATATTTCCATTAGTCGAATAGATTTAATTGATTGGGCTGAATTTTTAGATATTTGCTTTTACTTGTACTTAAAATTCTATTTTTTATTTGTGATGCAAGAAAATCTTTCTGACGAAATTGATCATCTGCACACGTCATAAAATATTTAGCTCTATTATAGGCAATTCCAAGCCTTTTTAATTGGTAAGAATATATTTTCCCAAACTTTCTTGCCATAACTATTTTTTTCGCAGACTGAACTCCAATTCCAGGAATTCGTAAAATCAAATGATAATCAGCAGAATTAATATCAATCGGATATAAGTGTAAATTACGAAGTGCGTAACTTAATTTTGGGTCGATATCAGTATCCAAATGCGGATTTTGAGTGTTTAAAATTTCATTAACATTAAACTGATAAAAACGCATCAACCAATCGGTTTGATATAATCTATTTTCTCTTAGTAAAGGCGGTTGAGATCCAATAGAAGGTAATAATTTATCGTTGTGATTAATTGGAATAAAACCCGAATAATAAACACGTTTTAATTGATAATCTTTATAATATTGATTGGCGGTATGCATGATTTGCATATCATTTTCTGGCGTTGCTCCAATCACCATTTGTGTAGATTGACCAGCAGGAACAAAAATAGGAGTAGACTTAATTAATTTACGTTCCACTTTAAACTCATTCATTTGTTGATGAATAATACTTAAAGGTCTTTTTACATCTTCATGAGATTTATCTGGTGCAACCAGTTTTAAACCTTGTTCTGTTGGCATTTCAAGATTAATAGACATTCTATCTGCATACAAACCAGCTTCTTTTAGCAGCTCTGGACTTGCTCCAGGAATTGTTTTTAGATGAATATAACCATTAAAATTTTCTTCTAATCGTAATTTTTTAGCAATTAAAAGCAAACGTTCCATTGTAAAATCTCCATTCTTAAAGATTCCAGAACTTAAGAATAAACCTTCTATATAATTTCTTCTGTAAAAATTAATCGTTAAATCAACAACTTCTTGTACAGTAAAAGCTGCACGTTTTACATCATTACTTTTTCTTGAAACACAAAAAGCACAATCGTATATGCAATGATTGGTTAATAGAATTTTAAGCAAGGAAACACAACGTCCGTCTTCTGTAAACGAATGACAGATTCCAGACATATGACCATTCCCTAAACCCTTGTTAGTATTTTTTCTATTACTTCCACTAGAAGAACAAGATACATCGTATTTTGCAGCATCAGCTAAAATACTCAGTTTTTCATTAATACGATCAAAATCCATTTTTTTGCTTTTAGCAAATAGACTTATTTCATACGCCAAATAATGTCGCTGTAAAAACTTTAACAATTAAGAGCCTATTTAAATAGGTTCGGATAATTAATCGTACTCTAAATTGATAAGTAGTTCAGTTTTTAATCGACCAATAAAATTGCAATCTAATTCGTAAAGTAAAATGTCCATTAATTGTGACAGGAAATCTCTGTGAATGTAATTAAAAATAAAAGCATCACCTTCATTTATAAAATAGAAATCATATACATTAAAGTAACCTGAAATAGATTTTATGCTTAAGCCTTCAATTTCATCTGCTTCGAAAATGTCACTTATTTTTGCTTGATGTTCTTTTATTTTTTTAATAGAAGTTGTTTTACCATTAGAATATTCAATCTGTAAATCTTCTATTTGATCAATATAAAATAAGCGTAAAAAGTCTTCTTTAGGATAATTTTGGACATGAAGATTGAAGCGGTTATCTTTTTGATACAGCTGAAAGGATTGATTAAATTGTGGAACATCTTTAACCATTTGCTTAACTTACTTAAGATTGATGATTAAATATATTCATTTTTAGATAAAAAACAAAAAAAAAGAGTCAATAAATGACTCTTTAATAGTGTTTTAATATCTAATTGTTCGTAAAGTATTAGAAATTGGCTCATCTATTTTTGATGTGTATTGAGTTCTTTTTATCCAATTTTTCTGCTCATCATATTCATACATAATTTGAGAAGAATTGGTTATTTTCCCATTTGTATCATAAGTATTTTCTTCGATAATATTTTGATTCTTATCAAATTTTCGAACAAATTTATAGATTAACTTGTTGTTTTTATCCATATAATGTTCTTCAATAGCATTCCCTAAAGCATCATTTTTATATAATAAAGTGTGAAAACCATTGTTATATTTTACAGTTGTTTTAGTTAAGAAACCACCTGTATACTCATATTTTTTTTCTGTAAAAAGATTTCCCTCTTCAAAAAGATTTGTTTCTTTCTCATAAATTACATTTTGGTTATTATCTAACTTATATTCTGTTTGTAAAATATTTACATCATTCTCACTTTTTACAATTGTATAACCCTCTTCTGTATACTCATACTGAAAATAAAATTTTAAAGTTTCATCTTCACTTTTCATTTCACTAGAACTGATTTTATTGTCTTCGTTATAAGTAAAACTTTCAGAAGAAACTCTATTTCCGTCTTCGTTAAAATATTCTCTACTTACAGGATTTCCATCTTTATTATAAATAGATTTTGTATGATATTGTAATTCATATCCTGTTATTTGTTGCATTCTTATAGAAGCTTTTTGCATAGATTCTTCTATAGAAGTAGGTTTTCCGTTTACTTTATTTTTTTCTATTTCAGATTTCTGAGCAAATGCTAATCCCGAAAATAAAATGGTTGAAAGGACAAAGTATTTTAACATAAAACAGTTTTAGTTTATTTTTCGATAAAATTAATAGAAATTTTTAGTCTATTTTTATTTTAACATAAAAGTTGCACTTATATTTGGAATAAATTAAAAAAATGAGTTCAAAATTTAAACTACTAGGAAGTCATCCTGCATTTATAGATACATCTTTATTATTATTAAGAATTGCTGGAGGGGGATTTATGTTAACACATGGTTTTGGAAAATTACAGAAATTAATTAACGGAACATTTGAGTTTGCAGATCCTATAGGTATAGGTCCAGAAATGTCGTTAGCATTAGTTGTATTAGCAGAAATTGTTTGTGCTTTTTTTATATTAATAGGTTTATTAACTCGTTTAGCAGCTATTCCATTAATTATAACAATGTTAGTTGCTGTCTTTATAATTCATGATAAAGATAGTTTTGGGAACAAAGAATTAGGATTATTATATTTAATTCTTTCTATTGTAATTTTCTTGGTTGGTGCAGGTAAATATTCTATTGACAGATTAGTTCTAAAAAAATGATAAAAAAGTTATTGTATGGCATACTATTTTCTACTTCCACACTAATTGCTCAAAATCAACTTATGAATAATACAGATTATAAAGCTTTATCAAAAACAGAAATAAATCTTATTCAAAATAAAAAATCATACGAACCATTTCGTGTTTTATTAACTACATCTGAGAAGGATACAAAAATATTGAGAAAAAAATCAATTGATATTGATCCTAAAGATCCTTTAATAAAACTACTTGCAGATAGAATGTATGCAACAGTACAAGATGAAGCAAGTAAAGGAGTAGGGATTGCAGCACCACAAATTGGTATAAATAGAAATGTCGTTTGGGTACAACGATTTGATAAAGAAGATGAACCTTTTGAGTTTATTATCAATCCAAAAATTACATGGTATTCAGATATTGTTCGTTACGGAAGAGAAGGTTGTTTGTCTATTCCAGATGAAATGGGACAAGTTTACAGAAGTCTTATTCTAAGATTGCAATATTATGATTTAGATGGAAAATATCATGATGAAAATGTGGAAGGCTTTACAGCTGTGATTTTTCAACATGAATATGATCATTTAATCGGAACACTTTTTACTGATAGAATAAAAGAACAAGAAACAATAAATTATATAAAAGCAGAAGTAATGAACGAAGTTTATTATATTAAAAAAACTTCTGCAGATAATGATTAATAGTTAAATAATAATCAATTGTTTAAACTTTTTTAATATTTAGTGTTTTTCAAAACTAGGTGTCATTCTGAGCTTGTCGAAGAATAATAAAGAGTTTTATAAAATGTTTCGACAAGCTCAACATGAAAGTGCGTAATAGAAACATGATTATAATTAAAAATAAAAAACTTCTGAAAACCACTTATAATCTGCAAAACGAAATGTACAAGAATTTAAAACGAAATGTACATTTTTTTACACATCACAACTCATTACAATAACTTAAATTTTCATAAATTTATTCATGGTATCAAGAGAAGATTTAGATAAAATAAGTAGTTTACTGAGGTATATCGTGGGTGGAGCTAGTGGAGCAACTCAAATATGGAATAAAGAAAAAGAATTTATGTTGAATACGGTTTATAAGATTGAATATTCACATAATAATTATTTAAAAGCTTTTTTTCAGATAAAAGATATGTCTGAACCTAAATGGAAAAAAATACTTAAAAGAAGAAATGAGCTGTCTCATCTAAATCTCACTATAAAAAATAAAGATGATAAATGGCTACTAATTTGGGAGTGAAAATAAAAGCCCTTTAAAGTTGTTTTAAAGGGCTTTTAATTACTCACTTAATTGAGAATATTCATTAGATATATCTTGAATTGATAATTTAATCATATCAATTAACTGACCTACATTTGGAATATCCTTAGAGGTTTTAATATCAAATTGACCTGTTTCAAGGAAACAACTTCCAGCTAGTATTTTTACTGATTCATCTGTTGATGATAGTTGAAAAGTTATTACTGATGGTTGTTTATTAAAATCATAATCAAAAATATACTCAACTGTAAATTCTTCGGATACATTTTCTGATAAAATCTCTGAAATTCTTCTTTGTTTTAAATTAAATTTGTTGTCCATAATATTATAAATTAGTCATTACTATTATTCTACTTTGTCGATAAATACCAGCTTCAATAAACACAACTTCGACAGATGGTTTTGAAGTTATTGCATCTTGAAATAGTGGTCCATAATTCATAAGATACCAACCGTTCGATATATTTGCTGTTCTTGAATTGTTATTTGATTTATAACCATTGTATTGCTGCCAATCTGCATTTGAAGGAATAGTTCCATTAAAATACTCCCAGCATTGAAAATTTAGTTTATTTTGTTCAATTAAATAAATACCATTAGAATTAGTGATTAAAGGTGTTAAATAAACTCTTATTTCATCATCAAATGCATCAATATTTGTAACAGGTATTCTATAAAATTTTCTTTCTGACCAGCTTTCTTGTGAGTAAGCTACATTTACTAACCCTCGAGAAGGATCAAGTTTAAACATCAAATACCCATCTTTATGATAACCATTCATTGCAAAAACACCATTTTCTAAACCAAATTTGAATGCTAATTGACCATTAGGATGATAGAAGTTCATTGTACCATCATCTAAAGTGTTCCATGCTGCTTTATTTCTGTTTTGAGCTGTCCCACCAGCCCAAAGTCTAACAGACTTTGAACCGCTCTCGTTAAGACCACTTAATCCTGCATTGGATTGAAATTCGGAACCAACCATTAATAATCCTGTTGCAATTACATTTTGATCTATTGTAGTGCCTAAGAATGATGTAATACCATCAATCCTTTTCATTGTATTATCAAGTTCAGTAATTTGTTGTTGAACGTCTTCTGGCGCAGCAGACCAATCTGTTACATTAGTTCCTTTGCTTATTTTTACTTTAGAATCAGTTGGATAAGAAACAACTAATCCAACAGCATTATTTGGAACTACATCAGTAAAGGAATTAAGGTTATTTGCTTTTCTTGATATTAAGTTACCAGCTGAATTTACATATTTATATCTCCAATAATTATCAGTATTCTGAACTGTTGATTTAGTAAATACTAATGATGTACCTGCAATTACTTTGATAGTAAAAATACTTGTTGAACAGTTATCAAATACACCTTCATTCCCATCTTGACCTATAATAGTATTCTTTTTCTCATTGTTTCTAATTACTAAATTTCTACCTACAATTTCAGTTGAACTAACTAAAGAATTCTGAATATCTGTTAACAACTTTACATTAGCTTCATAATAAAGATTAAAATTTGAACGAAAAGTAGTTCCGATAATATCAGTAGTTGTTGACAAATTACTTAATAGTGGAGTTAAATAGTTATTTAATGCGTTATAAGCACTTGTATAAGTTGTGGCTGATACGTTTAATTTATTTGCATCTAAAATATTCTGTTGATATTCTAATTTTATTCTATTCCATTCGGTTAGTGTTGTTTGTTTTTCTGATGGTGATAATTTATTGTCACTAGCAATATCACTTAATGTATTATTTGCTGCAGTTGCATCATTTTGGGCTTTATTAATTGCGTTATCAATATCTTCGGGTGCAGGAGTCCAATCAGTTGCTTTTGTTCCTTTTTCAAGCTTACAATTCGCAATATAAAATGTACCTATCCCGTAAATTCTAAATGCAGCATTTGATGTAAATATTTCATTCATTGTAAAATACTGCCATTGATTAGTTAATTGAACTTTTTTAGCTCTGGAAATACCAGCACCATCAAACCCAATATAAGCTTCCATATTCACATCAGCCTTTAACCAAATAGAATATGTGTAAGATTCGTTATTTATAAGATTTAAATTACTATTATAAGTACCTGAAGTTATTGTGTTGCTAATGACCTTTAAGGTATTAGTAAATCGCGTATCACTTACAACTGATATGGTGGAATTAACAACTGTCCAAAATTCAACACCGTTAATAAAATTACTATTTCTAATTAAATTCCTTCCTCCAATAACAATAGAATTGTTTATTTGTTCAAATGCGGGGGAATCAGGTAAAAACTCAACAGAACCGTAAATTTTACGATTATCAATATCAATAAACGTTTGTCCATTTTGTCCTAAAATTTTACCTGTTGTAATTTCACCACCGTTAATATTTGAGAATCCGTAAGATGTTTTAATCTTTCGAAATCCATCAGTTACAGATGATAAATAACCATATTCGAAATGATAGAAATTTGGATCAGCATCAAATCTTATTTGTTCTGTAGTAACTATCAAATTGGCATTCATTCCAACTCGTTGACAACGTAAATAGATGTAATTAAATACAGATGATATGTTGTTTATTTGACCTGCTAAAATATTCCAAATTCTTTCTGTTGTATCATCAATTGTAAAATGAATTAACTGTCCAATAGTATTTTGAGCTGTCGTATTATTTAAAATAGAAAACTGTGCATCTTTTATTGTGTATTGCTGGCTCCTTGCTCCAACAGCTAACATTTTAGTCTCAATAGAAAGTGGCTTTATTTTATCAGCATCAAAATAACCATCGGTATCGAATATATTTTCTTGAATCTCTCTTGAAAATAAATAATTACGGCGAACGTTACGATCAACTTGTTGTTGATGTTGTATTATTTGATTTTGCCATTTCTGATCATCTAAATATTGACGTACATAACGAGAGATTTGAACTTCATCAGCTAACTCAATTTGAACATTATACTCATCTTGTAAATCTTGTGATAAACCAATAACACGAATATCTGCTTCTAATTTGAATGCAGCGTCAAGCATACGAACAGTTTGACCAAGCTTAATTTTTATATTTTGCTCTTCGAAATAAAATAAATCAGATACAGCAGAATACTGTAATCTTGGATTACAATTCGCAGTTAAATATTCTGTAGCACGATTCTTTAATTCTGTTTGTGCTTCTGTTTTATATTGCGAAGGCATCACAATATCTGTTAAAACATACTCATCACCAATAGCTGGACGCATTAACTCGCTTGGTACTGTAATTGCTTTTTCTTCTTGGTTGGGTTGAAGTTCGAAAGTTTTGGTTGTATTATTAAAACCAAACTCTTTTACTTCGAATGTGTAACCAGCTAATTGACCTGTATTAAATGTTACTTTAACAGTAGTAACAGGAATTAAAACATCAGATGAATTCAAATCAAATTCTAACGTATTATCTGAGAATTGTAAAAAATTAGAAGCATTTACAGCTGTTACCTTTCCTTTACGATTTGGGAATACATCTTCTAATATTTCAGTATGTTCAATAACTCCATACTTTTCGGTGTTTATTTCCAAATAAGGAACATCCATCATTAATCTATTTGACCAATTGCCATCTTCAGCTATAATATTCTTTGTAGAACCAACTGCATATAAACGTGTAACAATATTAGAAGCATCAATACTTGTTCTTATTAATGAGCGTAAACCTTTTGATTTTCCATATTCCAACGTTAAACCTGAAAACTCTTTTCTTGTAGTGAAATGAATAGTTTTATCCTGATCTATCCAAAATTCATTTTTAAATTCATCTGCTAATGTTGTAAGAGCAGTTAAAAGATTGTTTGCAGAGTAAGAGATATTTTTTGTTTCTGTTTCATCAACAGTTCCCAATTTCCAACCATTTTGTACACGATTTGCATTTTGAACAATTAATTCCAAAGTCAGTCGAGCATCTCCCATAATAGAGAAATCTGTAATATTTAAATTATTATTTGTGTCTGGAAATAGTAACTGAACTTTTGCTAACTCGTATTTTATGCTCTCAAATTGTAAAGTATAATTATATTGGATAGATGATATTTTTTCTTCTGTTGGAGCTACATTTAAAATAAATAATTGTCCATAAACTTCTACCATATCACCAATTAGAAAATCAATTGGTTCAGATAAGGTAAAATTCATATTAACCAATTCATCACCCATTATTTTAGCGTCGTATGTTCCAGTAGGAACAACAGACGCTATAATTTCATTATTTCTTTTAATATTATAATACATTTGGTTTTATTAGAATAGTTAAATCAAATTTTACGAATACTTTATTTACGTTTTTAAGGCGTTTTAAAGCATGATTAAAGTTGTTGGCTGATTTATAGAAGAATTGATAATTCATATCATGATCATCAATCCATAAGACTTGAAAATTAGGTTTAGTAATCTCCTTAAAAAAAGTATTATACTTAAACCAAAAGTCTGCATTATCATCTGCCATAAATGCCATTTGCAATGTGATTTCTTGATCATTAAAGAATACTTTTTTTAATTGATATTCTTGACCATTCTCATCTTGCCAATCAAAAGATAAAGGTGTTTTGCGTTCAGGATAAGCCAACAATCTTTCACGTCCTGTTAAAATGGCAAGACCATAAGTTTCTTTTAAATCTATATTATTGATTTTATCACTCATTTTATATGGTTTTAAACAATTCCTCCGCTACGTCCGTTATCGTTTGCCATTTTCGTTAATAAATCTTTTATTTTTCGAAGTTCACTAACTGACATCTCTGTATTGGTAGCCGTTTGTCTTGTGTTAATTTCTATTTGCCCAAGTTGTTCTATCATTCGGCTACTACTAGCTAATTGTTGTGCAGCTCCACTTTGTAAAATCTTATTTGTTTCTAGTTGCACTAAACGTAACCCTCCGAATTGACCAGCTAACAAATCTGCTTGATCTGCTGTAATTCCAGATATTGCACCTTTTAAAGATGTTGCATTACTTACAGTTCCAGACATGTTTATTCCTGTTTGATTAATCATGTCCATGTACTGTTGTGCGTCTTGTGCAAGCTTCATATACATTTCTTGGAACTGTTTACGTTCATCTTCAGTTAGTACACCATCGCCCATCATTTCAGCTAAAGCATCTTGTAATTTCTGCATTTCAGGCTCTAAAACCTTTGCAGACATACCTGCAATCATTGCATCACGTAAGAAACCTTCTACATCGTCTGCAAAATCAGCAAAAGATCGTTTACCACTTTTAAGACCTTCAATAATAGAATCTGCAATACTTTGGGCTGTTGTACCTGTAAGCGCATTTTTAAGATCTATTTCTAGCTGTCTCATAGCTTCATCAATAGATCCGTATTCATCACGAACTTTTTTCAATTGCTCATAAGCTTCTTTAGCATCTCCAGTTAAAGGTTTTTGAGCATTTAAACGTTCTAAACGCTCAAAAATATCATCGGTTAATTGTGCACCTTCTTTTAGTCCTAAGATTTTAGAGATAGTTGATTTTTCATCTATCACTACAGTTTTACGTCCGATACCAAAAACTCCACCTTTCTTTTTTGTTGATTTTCCGACAATAGTTTCAGAATTTAATAGACGATCAAATATTGATTGTTGATCTCGTATAATGGATTCTTTGTTCTTTTTTAAAGCATCCATTTCCTCTTTAATATTTTGAACACGTGAAACGTATAGATCATTGATTCTAGCTTCAATTAAAAAACGATCTCGTAATGTCTTGTTATACTCTAGTTGAGAAGCAATCATTTCAGCTTGGTATTTTTTAATTTCTTCTTGTGCTTTCTTTTCGCTTTCTCTCGATTTTTTACCAATGGATAAAACACCAGCTATTGTTTTCATAGTACTTGTGATACCTCCAACAATATCACCTGAAGAAAAAGAAGCTACAGCTGACGCAGCACTACTCGCAACATCCAATAAATCTCCCATTGTTTCTAATGTAGAAGACAAACCAACATTGCTATCACCAATAGCTGAAGCCATATCTTTGAAACCTCCTGCAAGTTGTGCGGCTTTCTCTGAGACTATTTGAGCTTTTAAACCTGTTGTAATTCTTAATTCTCTATTAATCTCTTCTAATCTTTGAATTTCAGCAGGATCAATTGGTAAACCTTTAGGACGTTTAGCAATCAAATCTAATAAACGAGCCTTCTCTTGTAATAATGAATTTTCATATAAACTTAATTCCGACGAACTTAATAGTGTTTTTGCTTTTTTCTTTTCTGATTCAATAAATGCTTTTTGTTCATCAGTTAATGATCCGTCAAGTTTTTGTAAATATTCGTCTAAAGTTTGAATTCTTATTGCTAACTCACGTTTTGAAATTCCTATTAATGATTGTGACATTCTTTCATAGATTGTCGTTCTCTCGTACATATCAGCATTAGCAGAATTAATTGCCTCTTGGCGTAAAATTTCATTTTGCTTTAAATGTTCAGCTTTTAATTTTTCGTCAGTCGTTGATTGAAGTGTTAAAGCTTTTTTATCATACAACTCATTAATCCTTTGTAAATTTTCACGATGTGTTATTGTTGCTTGATAAGCTTCTGCAAATTCATCAATTTGCTTTTGGTTATTTCCCTTGTCTACATCTGTTTTTAAAGTTTGTAAGGAATTTAAACGCTCGTTTTGTTCAAATGTCCTATTTTGAATATCTGTTAGCTTTTTAATTTCAGCTTCTAAAACATCAGAGAAAGTTCCAAATTCTTTCTGAGCAATATCATAACGTTTCTTTGCTTCTGTTTCTCCAATTTTAGTTTTTAGAGCTTCGTAAGCTGCAAATAAATCTTGTTGCTCTTTTAGATTTTTTAGTAAATCTTTAGTTTCATTTTCATAGGTTTTAATTTGAATTTCTTTTGTTTCTAAAACATCTATGCGTATTAAATCTTTTTGTCCTAAACCAACTTTTTGCGCTTCTTTACGAATTTGATCGTATTTCTTTTTAATCTGAGCAATTTCATTTCCTTCATTCTCACGATTATTTAAATTATCTTCAAGCGCATTAATTTTTTCTTGTATTTTTTTTCGAGCTTCAGCTAAACGTTCTGCTAACTCTTTTGCTTTTTTTGCTGCTGCTTCAGCATCTCTTTGCCTTTTATCATGTGCTTTTTTTGCTTCATCAGTTTGCTTTTTCTCCTGATCTGCATACAAAAGATTTAAATCTTGTTTTAACTTTATTTCTTCTTCAGAACCTTTTTCAACTAATCTCAATTGCGCTTTGATATTCTTCGCTCGACGAGCATATTGTTTTTCTCCAGTTCTCGCTTCGATAACTTCAATATTTCGCATATCCTCTTCGATAGCTTTTTGAAGTTTTTTATTTTGCTTTTCTTGAAAAGATGCATTTAAAGAATCTTGTTTGGCAGCATTAAAAGCATCTGTTATATTTGTTCCAGCTCCTTTTATTTCATCCAAAGCACCTTTAAAATCAAAGTTTTTTATTCGCATTAAAGTATTCCAAACAGTTTTCCATAATTCTAAATAAGCGTTTAGGAATCCCCACAAATAGGCTTTTAATTTATCTATTTGGTCACCAAAACCATTTAATGCAGGAAATGAATTTTTAATGGATGCCGTCACTTTATCCCAGTTAGCAATTACAGAAGCTAATAAAATAATGATTAATCCAATACCTGTAGAAGCTAATGCAATTCGAAATAATTTTAATGCTCCAGTTGAAGTTCCTACAACAAGTGTGTAGGCTTTTTGTGCCGCAGTTTGAGCAATTGTAACAACAGAATCTGCACGTTTTAACTCTACTTGAATTTGTTGTAATCCTTGTAAAATTGCCATTGTTGCTGTTACTTTTGCTATTGTACGTTCTACATCTTCATTTTCAGAACCAAATAAAGCGGCAGCACCTTGAGCCATTGCAAAACCTGCTGAAATAGCTGTAGTTGCTCGAATCAAAGTATCAAGACCAGCTGAAGCAGAAGAGCTTGCATTGACTTCTTGATTAACCTTATTTAAAGCTGTACGAATTTCTGTAGCACGATCTTTTAAATTTTCGTACTCTTTACTATTTTCTTGATTTGCCAAACGTAAACGAGCCATTTCTTGAATTAGATTTTCAAGTTCTGTTTGTAGCTGAACAACAGTTTGCTTTTGTTGAGTTATTTTTTTACCAAATTCATCAAACCCAGTTTTTCCAGCATTTTTAAGGTCTTTTATTGAATTTTCTAAAGTCTCAATGTTCTGATTTAAAATTTGGATTTTTTCAGGATCAGTTTCTGAAGATAATTGCGCTTGAAATTCCTTTAACGCATCATTCATTTGGTCTATACTATTTCCTGCTGCATCATAAATAGCTGGAGATCGTCCAAGCATCTCGTTTGCTGTTTCAATATCAGCAGATAACTTGGCGAACTCTTCTGAATTTGGGTCTAAGTCATTTAATTTTGCTGAAACAAAATCAATAACAGTTCCCAATTGCTCCAGCTCATCATCTGTTTTATTCAAATGAGTAGATAATACTTCTAATTCTTCTGGTGTTGCAAATGATGGAGAAAAAGTTGTATCGGAGATTTGATCTATTAATTTTCCAGCCTCTTCTAACTTAGCATTAGTTTGCTCAATTTGTGCAGTATCTAATAATTCAACTCTTTGGTTGGCTGTTTGAATTATTTTATCAATTGCAGATTCAGCTTGGGTGATTTGATATTCGTAAACCTTTATTTGTGTTGGATCAAATGTTGTCTCCAATTGTTCTTTAAGCCAAACGAGTGCCTCTGCATGGCGTTTTATCGCATTTGATTGCGCTTCTGTTAGTTTAGCATTTTCATTTAATACACCTTTACCAGCTAATTGCGCTTGTACAAAATCGTTAAATGATGTTTTTGCTTGAGCAACTGACTTATCCAATTGCCCTGATGATGCCATCATTTTATTAAAATCTGCAATTACTTCTTCTCCATTAATTGCTATTCCTAATTCTATTGGGTCTAAATCACTCATGATGTTATTATTCTTCTGTTGCTCCGAGCCAATTTGCTAAATCTGCATCTGTTTCGAATGAATCTGCTTGTTTCTTTTTTGTTGATGTTCTTGGTGCATCTGAAATCATTAGTTGTAATGCAGCAAAACTTGTATTGTAGATAATTTCTTTTTTTGACCATCCAGTTTCTTTAGCCACCATAAAAATGAATCCTGCAACGCTATGAAAGCTTTCACTTATTAACTCGTTGTCTCCTTTTGACTCAGATTCATCGGCATCGTGATGCGTGTCGCTTCTGTTAATCTGATAGTATTCGTAAAATCCTGTATTCCTCCGTAAACAATAACTAATTGATATAGATAAAATAATTCTTTTGCTTGAAGTCTGCCATGTAGTAAGTAAGCTATATACGGGACTATAAATTTCAACCAACGATTATTAATAATAGATTCTGCAACAATTTTACTAACTGCTTTATTATGCTTTAGGAGAATTTCAAAACCTTGGGGAACTGTTAATTCATCTATCGATTTTATTTGCATTTGCAAATAATGAATCGCAACTCGTTTTAAGGAATAAATTGAAAGAGCTTTTACAACGAGATTTATTTTTTTCTTGCCAAATAAACGTAAAAAAAGAGGTGCCGTGACTGGCACTTTGACACCTCTTTCTATTAATATATTAGCAGCTCTTTCTTCTACATTGAAATCCATTAAGGCGTTTTCTTACCGATTAATACAGCAGATTTTCCATCACCTGGTGATAGTGGTTTTAAAGTAACCTCTAAAAGAGATAAACCATTTTTTACGAAACTCGCATTAAATCTTGCAAATACTCGACATTTCGGAAAATGAAAAGGCAAATCTGCATTAGTTAAGATTTCAATTGCTTCATAAATCTCAGGCATTACAACAGGTTCTGCCCATTGTCCATCTACGATGGTACCACCTTTCAATTTAACCAATGTTTCAGGTGAGTAATCAAAGGTTGAAAAAGTAATATTTTTACCTCCTTTTACTACAAATGTATGAACTGGATCATCTTCTTGATCTGAAAACTCATCTGTTACTGTCGCTTCATCTTCTGAAAATGTAACAGAATCACGATAGGTTTTACACAATTCAGTTAACACTGCTGGCATTGCTCCAGTTTCTGTAATTGGAGCACTGTTGATTTGTTTACAACCGTATGTTTTTACCATTTTAAAATCTTTTAAATGTTGTTTAAATACTGTTTAATCCTCTTTTGTTTCAGCTGGATTCTGTTCTGTTTTTTGTTCTGAACTCTCTTGAATTACTTTTTGTTCATTCAAAGGATTATCTGCAACATTCGTTTCTGAAGATGTTAACTCAGCTTCTTTTTCTTCAATTGAGGCTTTTAATTTTTCAGAACCAATATTGTGAGCTGGTTTTTTACCGAATAACTCCTCATAACGAGCGAATAACTGTTCACGCTCTTCGTTATTTTGTTTTGGAGGAAGCGTCGTATTTTCTGTTAATACTTTTGGAGATTTATCCGCTACAAAATGATGAACTGTTTTGTCTGCTAAACGATGACTATGATTTTCAGCACGATTTAACGCTGTAAATCCTTGTTCGTCTGTGCAAATAAAAACTTCTGATAAACCATGCGCATCCATCATTTCTTTTGCCTTTGGAGCCAATTGCTCTCTTGTGATATTTTCTTTTGCCATTTTTTAAAAATTAAAAAGGTTATAATTAAGCCCTATACCAACATAAGGCGTTGTTTTAAGTTGATTATCTTGTTGTATTACACCATATCCAAGCTGAATTCCGACACCAAATGGACGCTGTTTTTTCTCTTGAATGGTAAAGGTTTGTAAGCCTTTTATTGTAACTCTTGGATCATCAGAATAAACATCTACATAATTAGTTTGCTTACCTAAGAACCACTTTCTGTCACTATATCGTGCTACATTTAATCCAACATCGTAATTAAGCGCTACCAAATTGCTATCTTTATTATAATCCAGCTTTAGCCATTTATCTTGATACACCATATTAGTCGATTCAGATTGTGTTAACTGAACTCTCGCTTTTAATTCTGCGTTTACTTTCGTGACTTGATTTATTTTATTTAGCGATATTGATAACGCTCTTTCGAGACTGTCGGCATAACTCTTAGATATAGCCAAACGCTTTGCGGTTTCATTATCAGGAATTATTTTATCTTGATAAACAACATGAGGAATTGAATCTCGGATGTACTTTTTAATGACGGTCGCTTTGGCTCCAGTACTCACAAGTTCATTAAATTGCTCTCGTTGTTGTTTTTCAGCCTTACATTCTCTAATACATAGCCCAGTTGTCACACAACTGAAAAAGACTAATAATATGATGATCAAATTTTTCATTGCAATATTTTTTTTACGAACCCTTCCGTTTTATCTCTGTATATAGAATCTTTGGTTATCATTTCGTTTTTGAGCGATTTATTTTCGGATTTATAAAAAATCATCGATTCGTACAGTTTAATTCTATCGTTACGCTCATCAAGGATTTGTTTAACTAAAGCTTTTTTTTCAACCTCGCAATCGTCTTTATCATCTTCCTTTCGGATGAATAAAAATCCTATTACTCCACAGGCTATCAACAATAAGCCGATTAATAAAGAGATAACTACCGCTTTTGGGTGCTTTTGAATATTATCAATTGTAAATGGTTGCGGTAGTTCTGGTTTCATACATTATTTATTTCTGTCGTATTTAATAGCTATTTTTTCTACTAGATCAAGAATTTGTTCCTCTTTTTCAATAAAAATTTTCAAATCAGTTTGAATAAAACCAAACTCTATCAAAACTGCTGAACCTCTTAAGTTCAGAATACCAATAGAAGAATGTTGAGACAGGTTCTCAACCTTAACTCCCCGATTTGGAATTTTCATTATTTCAGACAATCCGTCAACTAATTCTTTAGCGGCAGCTTTTGAATCAGCTCCTGCATTCTTAGAAATAAATGTTTCAACACCTGTTGCAGTTCCTCCAACTGATGAATTAAGATGAAAAGCTAGAGTAATATCTCCTGTTTTTAACAAGGGTTTAATTCTGTTTTGAAAAACTCTATTTGTTTCAGAGTCTTTGTCAGAAATATGATTATGCCCTTTAGCTGATAATCTTGCAGACAGCTTTACTCTGAATCTTCTCATCACTTCAAACTCAGTAACGCCGTTATGTACAGCTCCAGAATCTTTTTCATGATGACCTGCATCGAGGATTATTTTTTCGGGTGCAAAAAACTGTATCATTACGCTCCTAATGCTTGTGATAATACAGCAACACCTTTATAGTCTTTACGTCTTGCACGTCCTCCACATCTTACAAGGAATGAATAAATATCTCCATAGAAAACAGGATTACCTTGATCATCGAATGCCTCTGTTGTTCCAATAGCCTTTTCAAGCATATTTTTATTCCAAAATAAACATCCATCTGAATCGTCTGCCTCTGCAATTGATTCAAATCCTTTAAATTCTTTATCTGAATTTAATACGTAAACACTTGATCTAATCAAAATATTCCAACCTTGCACTTTATAGATAACCCCTTCTTCACGTTCTTTTTGAGAAACTGCTGTCATATAAGTTGCTGTTACTGGAGAATCTGCTGGAAATAAATGTACTGCGGCTTCTGGTGTAATAAGAGCATACATCTGTCCTTCTTTCCATGATTTATCCTTTCTAAACTTAACCTGCATACGTTGTAAATCTGTTAAAGAAAATGCCTTTCTCTTTCCTGATGCTCCCGCAACTGTAGCATCAATCAAAATTGAAGAATCAGTCAATAAAATATTATCTTTAGGTAATTCTTTATTGTCTCCAACTGGAGAAACTACAAAGTTTGTTAACATACCTTCAGCAACTTCTTCAGATAAGTTTTCGATGTCTTCATCTAATACTGAACGTCTTTTATCATAAGACAACTCTTTTGTTTCAGCATTTTTGATTAACACAGGGTCAGTTGTATATTCATCAATCATATACAATACTTGACCGTCTAATCTTGTTTTAACCGTTGCTGGCAACAATTTTCGATTTTTTTCCACGTTTGATGGTTCACCTGCTTGAGGAATATGTACAATTAAACCATTAACTATATTATCTTCGCTTACATCAGCTACATGATTCAAAAATGAATTATCTTCAAGCAACTTACCATATATTGTACTTTGCCAAATTTCAATTTCTAATCCCATTATATTCTTTTTTTAATTTTTAAACATTTGTTGGTTTTTTTCCGAATTGCTGTTCGAAACGTTGAACATAATAATCAGGATTATCAGCTCTCAGTTTTCCTAAGTGATTTCCGCGATCCAATTCCTGCCAACTCATTTTATCTAATGCGGCTAATTGTGCAGCGGGAGTTTCTAATTTTCCAGCAATTGGTTCTCGTTTAGGTAAAGTTTCTAATAGTTTTAATCCTTGTTCGTAACCTGATTTAAGAACCATTTCATCAATTGGAGCTTTTCCAGCTTCATCAATACGACCATCCTTTATTGCTGCGTCTCTTTCAGCTTCATATTTCGCTTTTAATTCGGCAGTTTGCGTATCAATTAACGCATCGTATTTTGATTTTAATTCTGCGTTAGCCGTTTTCAACTGTGTATTTTCAGTTGAGTATTTTAGTTCTATTGCTTGAATAGCTGTTAGAACATCAACTTCAGTTGCGTTGTCTGAAAGTTGTAAATGAGAAATAACTTTTTTCATTATAATATCCTTTGGATTAAAAATTTGTTCTTTTGCTGATAAACAAAGGCTTTCGATTTCAGAAGCACTTAATTGTTTACCTTCTGTATTGTAAAGTGTGATTGTTTTAGAATTAGAAGGAACTGCGACGATAGAAATCTCTTTCAATTCACATTTGATTAAAACAACCTCTCCTGAAATGACATGGAAATCCTCAGGGTTAAAATCGAATCCAAGCGAACAGCCTTTTAATTTTCCTGCTTTTACTTTTCTTACAACCTCTTTTCCTTCGGGGTCTTCGGTATCAAAATCGGGGGAGCCTAAAAACTGAGAGCCTTCAAATTTCAAATTTGTCCAAGTACCTAAAACATCTTTTGTATTGTTTCGATGGTCATTTAAACAAACAGGGTTCTCTTTAAATCTTTCTAAACTGATTCCTGCATTTAACACACGAAAGCCATAGTTATTTAATTGCGTTTCGTCATTTAAGACAAATGATTTTTGCATAAGCTTTTGTGTTTATTGTTTCACGTTTCTGATGCAAATTTTGGTTAGAAAAATTCCATACGAAAAAAGTCAATCTATCATACTCTTAAAATTGGGGTATCATACCCCAAAATCTAGGGTATCATAAGTGAAGTAATTTATTAGCTGAGCGTTACACAGCAACTTTGCTACATAATAAGAAGAATATGGCAAGATTAACCGCTGAAAAACGCAAGGAAAAAGAGGAGTTTGCTAAGCTTTTATTCACCAAAGAAAACGTTACAGATTTTACAGAATTAAAAAGGCGTACTGGAGTAAGCGAAAAAACGCTTCGTGCATGGGAAAAGGAAGGCAATTGGCAAAAATTAAAGAGAAACATTGTTTTAACTCGTGACGAGCAAATGGCAATGATGTATGATGAATTAGCAGAGATAAACGAGTTTATTCGTAATAAAGCTGAAGGTTCACGTTTCGCAGATCATAAAGAAGCATCGGTACGTCGTCAATTAGTAAAAGATATTAAAGATTTGGAAACAAAAGCAATGCTTCCAGAGATTATAAATTCTTTAACTCAATTCTTAGATTTTGTTCGTAGAAATGACATAGAAGACACTAAACTACTTGCCAATTATGTAGATCAATTTATTAAACAAAAACTTAGAGGAAATGGCATTCACAACTACTAAAACTAGAGAAGACAAAGCGGCTCTTGATTTTTGGGAAGAATACTATAAATCTATTCAAAACACAGATATTGTTGATACTTCTGAACCTGCTGAAGAAAAAGAAAAACGTATCAAACGATTAGAAGCTGATCCAATTAAATGGATGAAGCATCATTTTGAGAAATATTGTACAGCTGAGTTTACACCGTTTCATGAAAGATTTATCAAAAGAGCTATACAGAATCCTGAAATCTATTTAACCAACGCTTGGTCTCGTGAGTTATCAAAAACAGGTGTAACCTTTTTGGTGATGATGTATTTGCACTGCACAGGTAAAAAAAGATTTACATTAATGATCTCTGCAACGAAAGATGCAGCAGAACGTTTGCTAAAACCTTACAAGCTTGCTTTTGAAAAGAACCCACGTTTACGAAATGATTACGGAGATCAAGTGAATTATGGTTCATGGGCTGGTGATGATTTCACAACAAAATTAGGTTCTCGTTTTATTGCCGTTGGTGCTGGTCAAGCGCCACGTGGTGCCCGTAATGAAGAGTTACGTCCTGATAGTATTATCATGGATGACTTTGATACTGATGAAGAATGTCGAAACCCTGATTTAATAGATAAAAAATGGGATTGGTTTGAACAGGCAGTATATGGAACTAGATCTATTTCTAACCCTTTATTAGTGGTTTGGAATGGAAATATTATTGCAGAAAACTGTTGCGTAAAAAAAGCGATTGAGGTTTCAGATTATTATGAGATTGTTAATATCAGAGATAAAAATGGTAAATCAACATGGGCAGATAAAAATACAGAAGAATTTATCGACCGTGCACTATCAAAAATTTCTAAAGCATCAGCACAAAAAGAATATTTCAACAATCCTATTGTTTTAGGTAAAGTTTTCGAGAAGTTACATTATGGTAAAATGCGCCCTCTAAAGGATTATAAATTCTTAATTGCTTATACCGATCCATCTTATAAAAAAAACGCAGATACAAAAGCAACAGCATTAGTTGGAAGATGGAAAAATGAATATCATGTTATACGAATGTATTGTGGACATGTTAAAACTTCTGTAATGCTTGATTGGCAATATGATATTTTGAACTGGGTTAATAATGACGTTGCAATTTATTTTTGGATAGAATGGCCGTGGATTGATGATATGTTGAAGCAAGAAATTAAACTAGCAAATAAGCGTCATAAATACATTTTGCCTTTAAAACCTGATGATCGTGATAAGCCTGAAAAATTCTTTCGCATAGAATCTAATATTGAACCACTAAACTCTAATCATCAATTGATTTTCAATGAGAAGTTTAAAGATGATGATCACATGAAAGAAACTGAATTTCAATTCAAAGCATTATCACCAAAATCACGTGCACACGATGATGCACCCGATGCAGTTGAAGGAGCTGTTTGGAGAGTTAATAAAAAAGCACAAGAAAATGTTGCACCACCAACTGGAATACCAATTACTCAAAATCAAAAACGATATTAACATGTACTTAGATATAGAAGAATTAAAAACGCACGCCTACGATGAAGAAATAGGCGAAATTATTAGAGAAGATGAAACAATTGCATTAGCCTGTATTGACATGGCAATTGAATATGCTTCATCCAAACTAATGAAGCATTACGATGTAGAAAGTATTTTCAAAAAAGAAGGTTCTGAGCGCAATCCTTTGCTTTTAAAAATAATTAAAGACATTGCTATTTGGGAGATTATTGGTTTAGCAAACCCAAGTATTGATTATGAAGACAAAAAATATCGATATCAACAAGCAGTTGATTGGTTAACGGCTGTTTACAAAGGAATGCCAACCAGTTTACCACTAAAAGAGCAAGACGATACAAGTAAAGCATCAAGTTTTACTTATCAATCTAATCCAAAACGTACTAACCATTATTAATTATGAACCGTAGAAATAGATTAAAAGCAAACCAAAAAAGCAATAAACAGATCAATATATCTCAATCAATCACATTTACTCCACCACAACGATCAAATGTTGGTATTGATAAATGGCGAAATGCAATGAAGCAAGCTGATAGAGGAAGGCGTGCACCATTAATCGAATTAGTATTAGAGATTATGGATTCTGATCCTGTATTTTCTGAAGCATGGGACAAAAGAGTACGTGCCATTACCAATGCTGATATTGTTTTCCAAGTAAAAGGAGGAAAAGAGGTTGAGGCAATGATGGATCTTATTGACACCACAGAGTTTGAAGAAACTCTAAAAGAGTTTATGTTTAGTAAACTTTTAGGTAAAACAGTTGGCGAATTAGATTTCACTAATGGTTATAAATTCACATCAATTGATCGTCGATATTTAAATACGGAAACAAAACAGATTGTTTTAAACCTATCTGATACTGTTGGTATTTCGTATGAAAATAATGATTTCCTTTTAAACATTGGTAAAGACAAAGATTTAGGTTTAGCAATGAAAGTAATTGCTTATGCTATATTCAAACGAAATGGAGGCGCCGACTATGCGCAATTTTGCGAACTTTTTGGAATTTCTCAATTAGTAGGTCTTTATGATCCTGATGATGAACAAGGTCGACAAGAAATGGAAACGGCATTCAAGAATCGTGGCTCTGGTGGATCAGTAGTCATGTCAAAAAATTCTGATATTAAAACTATAGGAAGTGAAACAAGTGGAAATACTGTTGTTCATGATAGCTTTTTAAAATGGTGTGATGAGCAAATTTTAATTGGACTTATAGGTCAGACTATGACAACTAAAGATGGTGCTAGTTACTCGCAAAGTCAAACACACGGAGATACTGAAAACGATATTAATAAAGCTGACCGTCGCTACATTCAACGTATTTTAAATGAAAAACTTTTACCTATTCTCGAAAAGCGTGGCTATCCTGTAAAAGGTGGTTGGTTCTCTTTTCCTGAGAAAGAAAAAGCATTATCAAAAAAGGAGCAACTGGAAATTGCTATTCAAATTGATGACAGAACCGAAGCTGGTATTGATGAAAAGTATTGGTACGAGAATTTTGGATTACCAAAAGGTAACAGAAAAGCTAAACCTGAAAAAGTAGAAGAAACAGAGGAAGAGCCTACAGATAACCCAAACGACAAAAAGGAAAAGAAAAAAAGTCAACCAAATTCAACAAAGACAAAGAAAGTACAAGCACAAGAACTTTCATTTTGGAATAAACTTGCTCACAATTTAAAGGATTTTTTCGCGGGCGCTCCTCGATAGAACTTACAATCTACGAGGAGCTAGATTGGCAGGCTCTTGAAAAGGAATACAAAGGAAAATGTAATCATTCTCATCATCATTTAAATGCTGATGAGAACCAACCTGATTGGGCAGATTTATTAGCGGCTCAATGGATGGACACCGTAAAGGAAGTTTATAAGCAAAAAGATATTCCTAAAGAAAAGGTTTCACGTCCAATTGTTAAAACGCAAGCTGAACGTTTTGAACAAGGTGTAAACTCTATTTTAGGAGAGGTTGATTTTGATTCACCTGAATATTATTTACGTGAAGTATTACGTAAAAATATGTGGCAATTTTCAGCAGCTAAAAATTACAATGATTGTGTAAGAATTAATAATTTACTATTAGATGAAAATGGAAAATTAAGAGGTTGGAGCGACTTTTTATTTGAAGCAAAAAAAGTAATTGGAGATTCTACTCGCTATTTAAAAACAGAGTACAATACAATAATTGCAAGCGCACAAATGAGCCGATTATGGTTCGAAATTCAACGAGATAAAGCAATTTTTCCTTTCGTTCAATTTTTAGTCGTACAAGATGATCACACAAGTGAAATTTGTAGCCCTTTACATAATCTTATTTTTTCGGTTGATGATCCAGTACTAGCTTATTATTTCCCTCCAAATCATTTTAATTGTCGTACAACGGTTAAAAAGTTACGTTACGGTGTTCCTTCAAAGGATTATTCATTACCTAAAATACCTGAAGAATTTGAAAACAATGTTGCGCAAACAGGTGAAGTGTTTACAAGTAAAAATAAATACATAGTAAATGCACCTAAAGAATTAGCAAGTGATTTAGAATATTACGAAGAAGATGGAATTCAAATATCAAATCTAGCTGAAAAATTTAGCAAAAGTAAAGTTGAGCGAGAACGTGAAAAGACAGAGTTCACTAATAGAAAAGTAGTTTCTAAAACTTTAAATGAATATTTTAACCAGGAAACATTTATTCTACCCGAAATAAAACCTGATCATTGGAGTTATGATTTTCATTTTAAAAATCAACCTATTGCTGGAAAGATTACAGACATTAAAGTTGGTGAGAGATTTTGGGAGTTAGAAAGCTATGAAGGAAAATATAAAAAGACAAAGCTTGGACGTATGATAAAACATGGACAAGAACAGTCGAATAATATTGTAATCAAATTAAACCATAATATACCTATTAATCAATTGAGCAATCAATTTGAAGAATTATTGAATCATAAAGGTTTTGAAATAACAGCAGATAAGATTTTTATTATAGATAAAAACGGTAAGTTAATCTACACATTTGATAAAGATAAATTCTTTTAAAAAAAAGTAGGACTTAATTTCTTAAGTCCTACTGCCTTTAACCTTAGCTAAAGGTGTCACAGAGTTTTAACGCCCCGTTGGTACAAATATACAACATTTTTTAAATATGATTTAAAAAACCTTTAAAAGCTATTTAAATGATAACTGATAGATTAAAAAAAATACAAGAACGTTTGGCAAATACTTTAAGAACACTTCCTCCAATACTAGGAGAGGAAGCAGTAAATTTTTCTTTAAATAGTTTCGACCAACAAGCATGGAGCGGCAATTCGCAAGAGACATGGAAAAAGCGAAAAAATCCTACCAAATGGGGCAAGTCAGATGATACAGGGCGTTCGATTTTGATTAAAACAGGTCAATTAAGACGAAGTATAAGAATAACAAGAATTAGCAATAATTTAGTTTATATTGGAGCTGGAGGAGCTGACACACCTTATGCACGAGTGCACAACTACGGATTTCGTGGAAAAGTAGAACAAAATGTTCGCCCATTTACTCGAAAAATGAAAGATGGAAAAACGCAAAAAGTAAAAGAACACAAGAGAACAATTTTTCAAAATATTCCCAAACGTCAATTTATAGGAGGTGACAAAGATTCACCATACTTGAAAGCGAGATTACGAAGAATCACAATATTAGAATTAAAGAAAATTATATAATAATGGAAGAAAATTTATTTGAACTCATTTTAGAAAAGCTAGATGAAATAAAAGAAATCAGATTTATAGATTTTGATTTAGGTCAATTGACAGAAGAAAAACCATCAATAACATATCCTGCTGTATTAATAGATATTGATTATCCTTTAACTCAAAATATTGATAAATATTTGCAGGAAGTAAGAGCAATTGTAAAATTAACAATTATCACAAAATCACTTTCAGAAACAAATAATCTTGCGTCAAAACCTACACGAAGTAAAGGTTTAGAGTTTTTAAGATTACGCCAAAAAGTTTACAAAAAATTACAAGGATTCGGAAATGAAGAAATTTTTCCACTAGAAAGAAAATCAATGAGAAATGCACAAATTAGACAAGGTCTAAAAACAACTGTCCTTCTCTTTGACACATCTTTCCATGATGATACTGCCAATTCATAAAAGGAAAGTAATCTTTTAATGTTTGAATAGTATAGTTTTCTGTTTCTAAATGGCAAATATAATCTGTATGTGCTGCCAATAAATCTGTAATACGAGATTGAGAGATAAAGAACTCTTTCTCTAGGTTCTCAAGACATTTAGAGAACTTTAAACCATTAAGTGTACTGTAATAGTAGAAACGTGCAGTTAGTAGCTTATTACGATCAGCAATAAGATTTTCGTTTCTTCCTTTTTTGATATTTACAGTAGATGTGGCTTGCATATAATACAAAATTAATAAACCCCAACTTGATTTGCAAATTGGGGTTTATTATAAAATTATACAATGTGCTACCAATCTGATTTTTGACTAGCATTTTTTACGTCTTCTATAAAACTGTTAGCAAAATTATTCAAATCTTCAACCGCTTTATCAATTTTTACAATTCCTTTCTTATTATAAATTCCAAAATAACTACCATCTAAAGAAGACCCTCCATTTAATAACATTATTTGTTTTTTACCATAATCAAATGTATATAATTCAAATGTTGGTGCATCAACTTTTATTTTACCATCTTTAAAAGATAGAACTATGTTGTAATGATTTTTGAAAGAATGAGCTCCAGTTCTTCTTATTTCTTTAGCCGCTAACGCATTTAAAGTAATAGTTTCGGGTTCAACACCACTTACAACATCTTTTGCTGATTTATACTTTTTATTAAGCATTATTAAAGTTTGCTTGTATAGTTCAGCTTGTGTTTTTCCTGTTTCTTCAATGACAATATAATTCTTTGATTTATCTTCAGCATTAACAAATCCTGATGAAGTTAATTCAAACTTTTGACCAAAACTAAAAGACGACAAGAGTAATATTAAGTATAAGTATTTCATTTTATTGATTGTTTCTCCAAAAATACAATTTTGATTTTATTTATTTCTACGGTTTTCCTTTTTATAAAAAGAATGATAATATTATATATTTGGAAAAATTTAAAGAAAACATGAAAAATTACTTTAATAAAACTAATATCAGTATACTATTATTAATTTCTATAATACCAATTACTTTTTATTTTATTCATTTTTTCTGTAATGGCATCTCAAAAAATCCCGAAGATTGGGCACTGTTTGGTGATTATGTTGGAGGTGTAAGTAATTTAATTCTTGGTGTATGTAATATTATTATTACAGCTTATATCGCTTATTTAATTGGGAAGGTTGACAAAAAGAGACATAAGAAGCAAAAAGAATTAGATAATTTAAGACATCAACAAAGTTTAGATTTACAAGAGAAATTATTTGAAAGAAATTTAAAAGAAAACGCTTATAAAGAGTTTAATATTTTAATAAATTCTAATAAAATTAGCCCGTATGAAACTAAAGAATATTTAGAATATCTTTATGATTTTTATTTTAAAATATCCAATTATTATTTTACAAACTCACATATTTTTGATTCCATAAAAAAATGTGAATTAGAAAGAAAAACATCTGAAATATTAAACAAACTTATCACTGATTTAGATGATTTTGATCAAAATAAAGGTATTTATTATAAAGACAAAAAAAATATGATTGACATATTCAAGGAAAGGAATAAACTTTTTAGTGATATCAATTTCTATTTTATAGAAGAAATGAAAAAAGAAACTCATTAAGAGTTTCTTTTATCCTGTTCCTTATTACAAATCTTACAATAAGGCGGTTCATATTGTCCTGCTAATGAGTCAGAAACCCATTCATGATCACAAATATTTTGTAAACTTTGAATAGCTACATCAACATTAAAAGCGTGTGTATCGGCTTTCTTTTTCTCAGCTTTAAGCTCTTTGAATATTTCTTTAGTTAGTTTCATTCGGAGGATCTTTTTCTAAATATAAAAATGTAATTGCTAACATTCCGTAGATAATGGATATTAATCCTCTAGTAGTTTCATTCCATTTAGCAATATTAAAATCTGCCTGAGCAAAAGCACCTATCAAATATAAGATAATTGCCAATCCTATTAGTTCTGTAATTATTCTAATTCTTTTCATAATTCTTTTTTTGTTGGTTCAAAGAAGCCAATTATTTTAAGTTGGCTTTTTTAGTCCTATTTTTACTATTCCATCTTTCTAAAGCAAATTTTGCTTGATCTTTAGTACCATAACAAAATTTTCTCTGTACTTCTTTTGTTATATACCATTCGTCAGCTGAGTCTAAATCCAACATTTTCCAACCATGTTTTGATAATCTTCTGACACAATAAGTACCATCTTTAAGCTTAACAACTCTTAAAAATATTTCTATTCCCATCGTTTTTGGTTTAAATAAGTTTCTGCATACGGCATTGCAGTACCGTCTAATTTCTTTTTATCTCGTTCCTTTGGTAAGTGTAATAATGCGGCTAATTGCTCCAATGGCTTTAATTTCTCATATCTTTTTTTGGAAACAGACTTTGTACCATGCTTTCCATATTCCTCCCAAAACCTGTCAAATGATAAATCAGCTGGAACTTCTTCTACTTTAAAGTCTTTTGCTTTATCCAACCACTCTTGCATCATATCAAGATTATAAGGTAGATTAAGATAAAAGAACTTTACTATACCAATTATTGTATTGGATATATTTATTGAGAAATTAAGTAAATAACCATTTAGATTATATTCATAAATAACTTCTCCTGTAAAACGATCACTCGTTACGATGTATTTCTTTCCTTTCATAATTGCTCATGAATTTGATTTGCTACTTTTGAAACTACCATATTGATATATGGACTATCACTCTCTACATTCTGAAAATCACGTAAAATAAAATGTAATGCGTAAGCTTGATGATACTTTAAAGTGATTTTGAAAGCCTTTACATTCATTCGCTCTGTAACAAACTTCTTTAAGAGTTTTTCTGCTAATTCAAACAAAATAGATTCTACCAACTTGGTTTCAGGAGTTGGAATGCTTTGTTGATTTATCCTATTTTCAATTATTTGATTGATAATACTCAACTCATCATTCTTAAGTGAGAATTTTATCTTTTGCATCTAATCATAATCTAATTCATCAATAGTATAACTCCAATCACAAGCATCATCTTCTTTAAAATTCTCATTCAAAAATTCTAAAACTTCTGGTGAATTAAATTCTAATTTAGAACCATTAACATCGCCACCTCTTTCATATATTTTCTCTAATTCGTTAAAAATATTATTAGTAACTTCTAAATCACTAAGTGTAACCTCATAAGTAACTTTAACTGTTATTTCATTTATCTTTTTCATCTTATTTCCATTTAGATTTAATCATATTTTCAAGTGCTTTAATTACTTTGGATATATCCTCGTAATTCATATCTTTTAACTTCTTACCCTGTACTGGGCATCTAGGAGATTTTATCCATCCACCTAACCTCTGTAAGTCCGCATAACCTGTATTTTCATCAATCCAATCTAATTCCTTAGCTAAGGATAAAATTTTCATGTGTCTAGGGTTATTTTTGTCAAAGAGTGCATAAGAAGTATTATCTGCAACTCTACCAGTTTGAAAGAAAGTTATTACATCGTCAGCTTCATTTTTCGATAGTTCTTTTACAGAACCTATTTCACGAAAAAAGAACTCAGAAAAGAACTCTAACCGCTCATCACGGCTAGAGAATTTTCCACTACAAATCGTTTGAATGATTTGTATTTGGTTTGGGTTTATTGTCGCCATATTCAAATAGGTTCAAATGAAACAATCTTGGAAGCATATTCAATAGCTTCTACAGGATCAGTAATATTTAGCCATACAAAACAAAAACCTGTATAAACGCAAAAACCTTGATTAATTCCTGTATTACCAATTAGTAAAGCTGGTAAATCTTCCTCAGCTAAACCATTTTCTTTCATCACCTCTTGCTTAATATCATCTTTAATTAAACATTTTGAATAATAAAACATTTGATCTATTTTTTCATGCTCAAATCCAAGTGGCAAAAATGTTGAATCATTTTCTTTATAAAAACTTTCTTTATCCATTACTCTAAATTTTTAAATTCAACTTTAATCTCTTTTTGAATAGCATTTAAATGCTTTTTAAAAGCATCTATTTCGAAATATTCGAATTTGATTTCGGCAATCCATATTCCTTGTTTATCTTGATAAACAGCTTTGCCATTTACTAAATATCCTTTATCTGATAGTTTTGTGATTTGTATTGGCATTTTCTTATCTATAAAAAGTTCAACAATATTTTCAATTGGGTAAGCAACAATAGATTTTCCATTATTGATAACAATTTCCTTTTCTCGGATTGAATGAAGAATTCCTCTCTCTTCACCATTTTTAAATCGCAACAAGATCGTTTGATTAGAAAATGAATTATCTAGCTCAGAAATTGGGGTTTTATGCAATGCAATCTTTTGACCTTGCATTTCAGTAACAATTAATGCTACTGTATGTTTTCTTACTGTAGTCATGACTATCTAATTTTAATTAAAATTGAAACAATACTTTGTCTATTCCCTCTTTTTTGAATACCTAAATAATCACATATTTCATTTGCTATTTCTATATTAGATAAATCTGAAAGCAACAAACTCTTTATCTTTTCTTCTTGTCCTTTAGTGAAATCTGGCCAATAAATAGCTTTTAAAATTTCTGATATTACTTGATCTTGATTTTCCATAATTAATCGTTGTTTTGTTTGTTAGAATTCTTGTGAAGTTTGTAAATCCACAGCGCCACAATAACGCTGTAGATTACTATTGCTATAATGGTGTTCATTAAATTGTAAATCTAAATTCAAGCTTTACAGGTGGAGTGTCATCCTCTGAAATAAATTTCCATCCAGAAACAAACATTGAATTTTTACGTTTCTGTTGAGCATCAAAAATGATTTGTAGACCATCATTAAAACGCTCATCATTAAAATCATCTTTTAATTTTGAGAGTTCAATTATTTTGGAAGGATTTAACATTCCTGTCTTAGCATTTGGCTTAAGAAATGTTTCAGAAATCTTAGCTAATTTCTTTTTCTTGTTATCGTCATCCTCATCGGATAATTCATTAATAACTTCCATTATCATTTTAACACCTTCGCTTTCTGTACCATCAAAACCAATTGTAACATTGTAACCAATTGTAATACTAGCAGAACCATCAGGCAAAGTAGATGTATGTGATTCTTGTTCCAAAGCTTTGGTTCCATAAATGTTAGACTTCAATTCTAACAATGGTGTAAATTCTTTCCAAAGATTTTCAATTGCTAGACCAGTTGCTCCCTTGTGAGTTATCCAAAAGTCTATATTACGATTAACAAATTCTGTTGAAATCTCTTTAAATGCTTTTCTATCTTCAGATTTTGTCTTTTTTTCAATTTTATCAAGTTCTCTTGCCTGATTAACAAATTCTGCACGTTCTTCTGCTGATAATTTTGTAATGTCTATTGCCATGATTTTTATTTTGTAATTATTAATTCTTTTTCTGTTGTTTCTGAATTCTCTTGCCAGTAAGCGAATACTCTTACATAATTATTTATTTTTAACTTCAGTAAAAGTTCTTTGATAGTTCGATACAATGGTTTTGAGAATTCAATTCGACCATTTATCACTTTATGTATCTCACATCGTTCTGTAAGTGTTAATACTCTTTGTCCATGCGTATCATAATTAAGCACTAAGAGCAATTGTTCTTGATTAAATTTTATTTCCATTAGATAAAAATTCCTATTTGTTGATAAATTTGGGTAGGACAAGAGTTAATTATTGTTTCTGAATTATACTTATCCAATACATTGGCTAAATCTGTATAATAATGCAATTCAGCTATTGCAGTTCCTGACATTGGAGCATCGATATTATTCAGAATCCAATCATCTAAAACCTTGATGCGTTCTAGCAATTCTTCTTTATTCAAGTATTCTTTGTCCATTTGATTTTAGATTATTGATTAGTGTTATTGGGTATATTTCTTCTAGTTGGAAAGCTAATAACTCAAAAACTTCAAATAATTCGTTAGGAGCTTCATCTCCAAGACTGTTGATATAGATTCGGTTCTGTTTATAAAATTGCTCTTCTACTTTTTCGAACTGTGCTTGATACCAATTCCAAATTGGTTCGCTTCTACTTAAATCTTCTAGTAAAACACAATGATCATGTGCTTTTACCATTGCCCATCGCTCGAAAAAACATCGCATTTGATTTCTCCATTGGAGAGAAGTAAAGCACATTGCTGCTTTTATCTGAATTTGTATTGTTTGGTGATTCATAGTTGTAATTTTTAGTTGTTAGTTCCGTGATATAGAAGTCCTTTTTTATCATCTATTAAATATTCGCCTCCCAATCCATCACGATTGGTTACGATAGCTTTAAGACCTACGACATGAAAAATTCTTTTTGAAAGCTTTTTTACCAATCGCCCTAAAGCTCCTACAGGTTCTTTTCTCTCTTCATGAGCCAAAATGATGAAAGTGATTTTTGGAAAATCTCTAGTTAACTGCAAAATCATTTTCTTATCTATTTCGCCATCATAAGCCGTTAAATTGTCAATGAAAACTACTTTTGGAAATTGTCTTCCTTTAAATTGCTCCAAATATTCTTCGAATAAATCGTATGGATAAGCCATAAATTTGTGTTGTTTTACATCTATCCCAATTCGCAGACATCTTTGTTGAAATGATTTATCAGTTCCCTCTTCTGCGCTGATATAAGCAACTTTTTCTAAGGTTGATAAGTATTTGGCTAATGATAGTGCTAAAGTTGATTTTCCGTTCTTTTCTAAGCCATAAATCAGCCAATAACCACCTCTTTCGGGTTCACCAAGTATATCTTCCCATATTCCTTCAAATTCAAATGTTTTAAACTTCTTCTCGTAAAGCTGTTTTGGTGATAATCCTCTTGCCATTATTCTCTCACTATTTCAATTAATGTTTTTAACTTTCTTAAGGTTGCTTGCTTATCCAAACATTGCTTAATAAGTTTGTTCACTTTTGCAGTATCTTTTATTTGAGCAATTGCAACGGTTCCAATTAAATCAGTATAAAACTCTGTACGCGCATCTTTACCAGTTGGTACAAGTGTTATGAATTCGTCAGAGAAGCGTGAGAAAATTTCAGCGTAACCAATTTTATCGTTTTCCATTCCTCGTTTAATTTTTCTCTGTAAGCCTTGAGCTCCCATCATATACCAACCGCAAGAACCAACAGTTGCATTATGTATAGATTTGATTTCTAAGAAAGCATGATATTCTAAATCTCCTGCCTCATCAAGAACAATAAGAGGCTTATCCAAAACAGTTATGTAGTATTTTATATCCTCTAGTATTTCGGCAAATTTTCCGTGACCTTCTAATCCGATAGTTTTAGCAAGGGCTTTTATAAAAGCGAATTTTGTTTTAGTTTGTGAACAATCGATGTAAAAAGCATTTTTCATATTACTAACAATATGTTTTGAACAAAATGTTTTACCAATTCCACAGTCATCAACTAAAATCATTGATGAACTATTTTCTTTACAGAAGTATAGATTATCTTCAATCTCATTGTAAACTGATGTACGTGTAACTTTCCAATTTTGTTGATGACGTGAAACACCTAATTGTCTTCCTATTCTCAAATAATTTGAGTCACTTATTTTACCCTCTAAATCTTTTGAGTTAAAAATGTTACTCAATATACCTTCGTTTAATCCTATTGTTTTTGAATAGGCAGAAGTTGAACCTCCATAATTTGATCTATCAGCTTTTATAGCTTCAATAACATTATTTTTAAATTCTTGTGGGATTTTAGATTCCATAATTCTTTTTTATTGGAAAGCACTTCGCCAACTTTTTACATTGGACTGATTGCTTTGATTAAACATTAATTCATTTTCAACCTCTTCAATATCGTCTTCAAATATTTCAGGTTCTTCGATCTCCTTAACCTCAAATTTTCTATTTCTGTTAAAAGAGAAATTGTTATTAACACGTGTTGGAGTTCTATCGATAATATTTATATCTTCTATTCCTTTTAATTTTTCACGTGTGTACATTTCAACAGTCATTGCATAAGAACTCTGTAATGCCATTGCTTCTCTACAAGCGTCTGTTTGTTCTACTTTTGCACGATTATAGCGTGGCATTTCCATTACTTCACAAACAAATTTGTCATTTAGATAAGCGTAAGCTTTCATTACATTACCTTCCTTATCGTCTAACCAGTAGATTTCTAAATCTTTTCCTTCAATCATTCTCATCTTTTCGATTAATGATTCGCCAGTAAGTATTTTTCCATTTTCAGCAATTGCACGCTTACGTCCTTGTAAATTAATTTTAGCGACGTTACATGATGTTTTTGTATAATGACCTATAAATGGTAGTATTCCATGCCAATTAATCGGTTTAAGATCATTAGATTGATTCTTTTCGAAATAATCCCATCTTGATAAAGAATTATCTTTCGGATGTGGACTATTGTTCCAATTTTCAATCTCCACCAAACGATCATCAACTAATTGATTGTACGGAATGATGATTTTGTCTTCAGTACTCTTTTGGTTTGATTCTTTTTTAGCAGTTGGACGAGCAATCCATCCTAAAGCTTTCTTTTCTTCGCCATAACGAACCATTCCAAAAACTCGCTCTATATATTTTCCACGTGCGTTATTTGCTTCTATCCTTACATTCTGGAACATATGACCAGGTTTTAGCAACGTATCACGATAACTACTATTCAATGAACTCTCACACTCTAATTCGTAGGGAAGAGGTAAACCCCATGCAACGTAATTCCTTACCATTTCTCGGTAAAACTCAACGATTAAACCTTCTTTTGATTTACCCCAAACAACTGTCGTAAATGCTTGTGAAGCCACATCCAAACCAAGATAAAACCACATCCTTTTTCCTTTGTCATACCAAAATGGTGGCTGACGGTCATCAATGGACATTAGCGAACCTGAGAAAACAGGTAAATCCATTTCAGCAGCAGGAGTAAATTTGGAAATATACTTTTGACGATCACCAGCGCGACTTCTTTGCGTGGCAATTGCATTCTCCCATTTGTTGATATAGCTTACAATTGTGGAACTTGATAATTTTTCGAATTCTTTAGGATCGTATAATTCACCAGTATTTGAATCGTATATCTCTGCATAACCGTTAATGAACGCTTCGTAATTTCTTGCAACTTCTGTTGGTGTTGGTTTATGTTTTTGATTTTTAAACAAGGCATTTAAAACCATTTCAATTCGTGCACTTACTTTTCTTGCATTTTGTGTCGATTTCCCCTCAGGGTCTTTTATCAATGGATAAAACAAATCTTCTTTGCAAGCTTTAAACAAATCCTTAAATCGTATAGATGTAGGAAGTGTATGTGTTTGCTCATAATTCAATTTCAAATAATGTTGAAAATCAATCATGTCTTTTATCAACGTGTCGTAGATTCCACGTGTAGAACCTTTCAATTTTACACGTTCAGAAATTCGAGCCTGCTCCAACTTTATAACTGCTTTCATAACTGAAGCATTCAGAACATATTTATCTTGTTCCTCATTACTTAATGCAGAACCAGCTCTTTTAAATTTCGCATAATAGGTGGGTGCATCCGCATCCCATTCAAAGAACATCTCTAAAGGGTTATCCACTTTTCGAGGATCACCCAAAGCCTCTTGTATTTCATCTTTCAGCGAATCGAAGTCTACTAACATTTTTCGCCCGTTTCCTCCGAGTTGCAATCGCTTAATACCATAAGGCTTTTTTTTGTAGCGATTTAATTCTGACATCAAAGAATTTATTGAATTCCAGAATCGAGGAACTAACTCCTCTTTTTCAACCGCTACCTTGTTATTTGTCCATAAATAAGGCATAGCGTATTTTTATATTTTGTTCCCTTAATCGGAATCGAACCGATGACGCATCAAAGAAATTTGACCGCTCTAACCTCTGAGCTATAAGGAAAAACCAATTAATCTTCTTGATTAAATCTTTCAGTTAGTGATTTTAAATAATCATCTATTGCTATTTGTTGTATTTTGTTCACTATCGTCATTCTGATAATCTTTTATAAGTTGATCTCTATTATTAATTATTTTTTCTAATGCCTCTAAAGCTTCAGAATCTCCTCTTCTGCATCTCATTCTCGCACTGTCTGGACTGTTAACACCTAACATTTTCGCAAGCGTAATGTAGTCACCTGTCATAATTTTTGGTTTTAATTGTTCGTATATCATAACATTACTAATATTTTATATATCTTTGTTCTATTGTTCGTACAAATATAAACGAAGATTTTCGTAACAACAAAATAAAAAACGATGAATTTCGCTACAACTAAAGAAAGAATTATACAATATATTGATTATAAAGGTTTTACAATTAAAGATTTTTTAACTAAAACTGATATTAAACGTGGTTTTTTAGATTCTGATAAATTAAAATCAACAGTTTCCGATGTTTTTATTGCTAAAATAATCGCTTCTTACCCTGAGATTAATGTAAAATGGTTATTAACTGGAGAAGGTGAAATGGAAAAAAACGATAATATTAGTAATGAAAGTGTTATTACTAAACCTTTATCATCGTTTAGAAGAACTAAAGACAAAAAATATCCTAATCAAGAAATTCCTTTGTATGATTTCGAAGCATCTGCTGGATTAAAAGAATTATTTGATACTGACGCCCCACGAAAAATTTTAGATACAATAAGAATTCCTAATTTACCGAAATGTGATGGTGCAATTTCTGTTACAGGCGATAGTATGTATCCATTGTTAAAAAGTGGTGATATAATACTTTACAGAGAGACTGATCTTCAAAATATATTTTTTGGTGAAATGTATTTATTAAGTGTTCAACTTAACGAATGGGAGGAGTATATTACAGTAAAGTATGTACAACGTTCTGAATTTGGAGAAGAATATGTAAAATTAGTAAGTCAAAACCACCATCATCAACCTAAAGATATACCTGTAAATAAAATAACCGCATTAGCTCTAATTAAAGCAAGTATACGCATTAACACAATGATGTAGTTATGTGTTTATGTTTTTAATAAGTGTGAATAAATAAAAAATATTTAATTAATTGAAAAACAATTATTTGCTATCTATTTTATACTCTTTCAATTGTTTTTATCCTAATTGAGTTTATATATAAACTCATTATTGTACAATTATTTTGCGATTATTATCGTTTAACAAGTATGCGATTATCATCGTAATGAATATGCAACTGCATATCCAACTGCACACCCAGCTATTTTTTTTAGATATTTGGATTTTTTTTCATAGATCATTATTTTATAAGTCTAATAGCTAAGGTTCTTTTATCTTTTTATCGCTTATATAGTAGTTTTAAGCTATATTTACTTAGATACAGTAGTAAAGATTCTTTATTTGGTATTTAAAGAGCTTTTAAAAGGTAATTAAATGTAAGATAATGGTAGTTAATTAACATTCCGTTATTTCATAAAACCGCATAAAAAAAACGCCAAACTATGATAAATAGGGCGTTTTTTGGGCTTTTTTATATTATATCTCTTTCTTTACATTCTGTATCCCCCTTGTTACACTTTTCAGAAGTTTTTTATTTTAATTCTTTTTTCAATATTTCAATCACTTCATCAATTTCATTGTAATTAAGATGAGCAAATCCAATTCTCATTGCTGTTGTAGATTTATTTTGATAAAGAATAGTTTGTGGAATAAATAGATTATTTTCAGCACAATTTTTCTTCAATTCCATTAAGTTTATTCGATTTTTAAAAAGAACCCAAATTGCTAAACCACCAGTTGGTTGAATAAAATCTATACTATTTTGCAGTTCATTTTTTAATTTATCATAAAAGTATTGCTGTCTTTCTTTATACTCCTTTCTCAATTTTTTTAGAATTCGATGAATTTCTCCTTCATTAATCATTTCTCCTAAAACTTGTTCTATAAAAGGATCAAACTGTTGATCTAAAATAGATAGATGCTTTTTAGCTTCTTGTACAAAATTTTCAGGAGCAATTAAAAAACTAATTCTATAACCAGGAGCCAAATAATCACCAAACTTTCCTGTGTAAATAACCATTCCATTTTGTTCTGTACTAGCTAAAGGAAGAATAGGATGATTGGTAAAATGATAATCAAAATCGTAATCATCTTCAATAATAACAAAACCAAATTCTTGAGAAAGCTGCAATAATTCTATTCTTCTTTCAGAGCTTAATGTAGTTGTTGTTGGATAATTATGATGAGTAGATAGGTAAATCATTCTAATAGGAAAAGTTTTACAAACTTCCCTTAAATGATTCGTATCTAAACCAAATTCATCTGTTTTTATTTGTTTTATATTAACACTTTGTGTCTGAAAAATCATATTACTTTTATAGTAACTTAAATCTGTTATTGCAACAAAATCATTTTTCTTCAATAAAATTTGAGCAATCAAAAACAATGTAATTTCTGAACTTTTTGTAACCAGTATATTATCTTTTGTAATATTTAAACCTCTTGTTAAATTAAGATAATTTGCTAAATTTTTAAGAAAATAATCATTCTTTGTTTGGTTTATTTTTCCAACAGATGTTTTTCTTTTTAAAATAGTTGAATACAATTTTGCAGGAATCTTTAGTTCTGCCAATCTATGATCTATTGTACCATCTGTTAAATACAATCTTTCCGTAAAACTATCATATGGATGATCTAAAAGAATAGATTGATCAAATGAAAAACCAGTTCTCTTTGGATAAAAATGAATAGAATAATCACTTAATGAATTTACTTTTTGCTCTTTCTGAATGGATTGATTTAAGATAAAACTTCCTTTATTAGGTACAATCTCAATCCATCCTTGTGCTTCTAGTTCCTGAAAACTAGCAACGATTGTATTTCTATGAAGATTAAATATTAGACTTAATTGCCTGGTTCCCGGTAACTTTGTTCCACTTGGTAAATACCCCAATTGTATTGCTTTTGCAAACTGATTGGCAAGTTGTAAATATATTGCAGTTTCTGATTCTCTATTTATTTCAATAAAACTATTAAATGGAATTTCTGCCGGACTATTCATAATATAAAAACTGGTATAGTTTAATAGTTCGGAAAGATACTATTTTCGCATCAGATTTAATGAAAAGATTTTTACAAGATGAGAAAAGTTACTGTGGTATTACTTTTTGCTGCTCAAAGTATTTTTGCACAAAATGTAAATGATACCATTGCGATGGGAGAAGTTTCTATTTTAGATAATAGACTAAATACGCCGTTATCAAAAGAGAATAGAAATATATATGTTATAGATAAAACACAATTAGATAAATTACCAGTACGTACATTACAAGAAGCTTTACAATATGCTACAGGAGTAGATTTACGTCAGCGTGGACCATTTGGTTCGCAAGCAGATATTTCTATGGATGGAGGAAGTTTTGAGCAAACTTTAATTTTATTAAATGGAGTAAAAGTAATGGATCAACAAACCGCTCATAATGCACTCAATTTACCAGTTCCATTAGAAGCTATAGATAGAATAGAGGTTGTTCGTGGACCTGCGGCTCGTGTATATGGTAACAATAGTTTAACAGGAGTTATAAATATTGTTACACGAAAACCAAAGAAAACGGGAGTTTTTGCGCATACTTATATAGGAACAAATTTTGAAAAAGATAGCGAAGATACTGGTAAAACTTTTACAAATAGAGGAGTTCTATTCGGTGCTAATTTAGCTGAAGAAAAACATCAGCATCAATTATATGCTACACATGATTGGGGAAGTGGATACCGTTATAATACTGCTTTTGAAAATAATAAATTATATTATCAAGGAAATTTTAAGTTTAATAATGAGAACAGCTTAGCGGCTTCTTATGGATATGTGAAAAACGGGTTTGGTGCAAATGGGTTTTATGCAGCTCCTGGCGATAAAGATTCAAAAGAAATTGTAGAAACTACAATGGTTAGTTTACAATCAAAACATAAAATATCTAATCGCTTAACACTTGCTCCGAGAGTAAGCTATCGTTACAATTTTGATGACTATCGTTATTTTAAAAATAATTTAAACAGTGCTCGTTCTAAACATTATTCTAATGCAATTGCAGGAGAAATTAATTCTACTTATCAATTAAATAAAGGACAAATAGGAATAGGAGCAGAGTATAGAAATGAGCAAATTAACTCTACTAGTATTAAAAATCATACACGAGAAAATGTAGGTTTTTATGCAGAATACAAAACAGATTTAACAGATAAGTTAAATGTGAATGTAGGAACTTATGTTAATTATAATTCTCAGTATGGTTGGAAAGCATTTCCAGGAATTGATGCAAGTTATGCAGTAAGTTCTAATTTTAAATTAGTTGCTAATGCAGGAACTAGTCAAAGAATACCATCTTTTAACGATTTATATTTAGACCAACGTCCAGGAAACATAGGAAATGCTGAAGTTATTTCTGAAAAGGCTTTTCAGACAGAATTTGGTTTTAAATACAATAAAAGAAATTGGAACTTCAACGCATATTATTTCTACCGTTCAATAACAGATTTTATAGATTGGGTTCGCTTAACAACAAATGAGCCATGGCAAGCAAATAATTTTGGGGATTTAGAAACACACGGATTTAATACTAAAGTTTCTTATAAGGCTAATTTAGCAGCAAATCAATCGTTGAGATTCTCTTTAAGTTATGCATACTTAGATCCAAAATTCTCAAATGTTGATGATGCCTATAATTCTAAATATAAGATAGAAAGTTTAAAACATCAAGTTATTAATACAATAGATTATCAAGTAAAAAACACAACAATTTCTTTTGCTAATCGTTTTAATACACGACAATCATATAAATCATATTGGATTACAGATATTAGAGTAAATCACTCATTTAAAAATAATATTAGTATATATGCAGACGCTCAAAATATTTTTAATACAACATATAATGAAGCTGGCGCAATTCCATTACCAAGTCGCTGGTTAACGGTTGGAGTTAAATTTAACGGAATATAAATTGTTTATTACATAAAAAAATGTGGTCAAATTTTGACCACATTTTTTGTATTATCTATTTTTAATTTTCCTCTTCTTTAGATTTCTTTTTAATTTTAACTTTTTTAGTCGTTAATCTTTTTTCATAAAGAAATAATTTTAAATCTGTATCTATTTCAGTTGTATCATCATCTCCAAGCAAATATCCCCAAGGCTTTAATTCGCGAACATTATCAAATACAATTTTCATTAAAGCAAGAATAGGAATACATAAAAACATTCCCATAATTCCCCATGTCATCTCGCCAATTACTAATCCTATTACCACAATTAGAGAATTGATTTTTACTTTAGAACCAACAATTTTTGGCATTATTATATTTCCATCTATTGCATGAATGATAATAAATGCAATTAGTACAAAAAATAATTTAGAAGCTGACATTGTTGCAAATGTTATGATTAATGAAATAATTAACGAAATAACAATTCCAACATAAGGAATAATATTTAATACACCAGTTAAGATAGCAAGTACAAAAGAATATTTTAATCCAAGCATAGAGAATGCAATGAATGATAAAATAGAAACAATTAGCATTTGCAAAAATAAACCAATTAAATACTGTTTTACTACTTTCTGAATAGATCCTACGACATCATACACCTGATGATGCGATTTTCTATCAAACGTATAATAAAGGAATTTAACTAAATGTCTACGATAGATTAAAAGAAATACAACATATAAAAATGTGAAAATTGTAAATACAGCAACAGATGTTACCGTTGAAATAACTTTTTCAATAACGAGTGTACTCGTTTCTATTGTTGATTTTATGTTATTTGTTAGATAATCTAACTGAGCTCTAGAATTTATTCCGAAATTTTTATGAATCCATTTTTGGATAGAGTAAAATGAATCGACAATTTGTTTTTGAAAAGTGGGCCATTCATTCGAAATGTCAGCTAGTTGTAAAACAATTACATATAAAATTCCGAGGATAAATGTTGCAAATAAAAGTGTTGTAATTATACTCGCTACAACACGAGGAAGAAACAAATATTTTTCGAAAAAATTACAAAGCGGTACTAATAATAATGAGATTAAAAACCCTAATATTAAGGGAGTTAGAATACTTTTACCAATAACGGCAATGTAAAATAAGCAAATAATTGAGATTAATGTACAAGCTAATTTTAAGAAAAAGGGCCATTTTTTAATGACTTCCATGTTTTTAGTGTTAATTTTAAATAATAATGTAAATTGATTAACGTAAATATACTTTTTATAATTTACATTATTGATAATTTTTTTACAGAATTATTTCGAAAAACCTTTTATAATTGTTAAGGTTTTTTTATCTAATTGATCAGCATAAAAATGCTTTAAAACATCTTTTATAATCTTTTCTTTTGGTACAATAAAATTGAATAACGTTAAACTAGATTTTAGTTTCATTGCATCATTTTTTCCGAAAATTAATTGTGGAATTGTTCCTTTATGGCGCATTAATAATACAGATAAAACTTCTAAATAATTTGCCCAAAGTTCATCATCTTTTACAAATGCTCTTGCTTCATCTTTAGACGAAATAGAAAATTCTTTAGAAGAATCGCTAGAACCAAGTCCATCCACTTGTGGAAACATAAAAACCATCCAATTAGTTTGTTTTTTCCCAGTATGTACTTCCATTAAAATTTCTTCATAAACAAAACTTTGCGCGTCATGAAAACGTTTTAAATTAAATTTATCGTTAGGATCTTTTTGTTTTAATAAATCTCCGATTTTCATATTATTTACTTTCTAAGTTATATGCTATAAATAAAACGGTAAGCTTTAATGCTTACCGAATTTATTAAATTATTTTTCAATTTTTTAAAATTGAATATGTATTATTTTTTAATCTTATTTTACATTCTCTCTGGAACTTCAATTCCTAATAATCTTAAAGAAGATTCTATTGTATTTGCAACCCATTGCGATAAATGTAAACGGAAATTCTTCATGTTTTCATTTTCATTTTTAATAATAGGATTACTTTGATAGAATGAGTTGAATAATTTTACTAATTCGTAAACATAATTTGCAACTAAAGCAGGGCTCATTTCTGTTGCTGCTTTTGTAATTGTATCTTCAAAGTCATGTAACGTTCTAATAATTTCTTTTTCTGTATCATTTAATTCGATAGCAGAGAAATCAAATTCTTTTGGCGATTCTTTTCTTAATAAAGATTGAATACGAGCAAAAGTATATTGAATAAATGGTCCTGTGTTTCCATTAAAATCTACAGATTCTTTCGGATCAAATAATATACGTTTTTTAGGATCTACCTTTAAGATGTAATATTTTAAAGCACCCATTGCTATTGTTTCGTATAATGCTGATTTTTCCTCTTCAGATAAACCATCTAATTTACCTAACTCTTCAGAAATTTCTTTTGCTGTTGTGTAAACATCTTCCATTAACTCATCAGCATCAACAACAGTTCCTTCTCTAGATTTCATTTTACCTTCTGGTAAATCAACCATTCCGTAAGATAAATGATGTAAAGCATCAGCCCAAGAGAAACCTAATTTCTTAAGGATTAAGAATAAAACTTTAAAGTGATAATCTTGTTCGTTACCAACAACATACGTTAACTCTTCTAATGTTGGATTATTTTTAAAACGCTCTACAGCAGTTCCTAAATCTTGTGTAATGTAAACAGAAGTTCCGTCTGAACGTAAAACTAATTTTTCGTCTAAACCATCTTCCGTTAAATCTATCCAAACAGAACCATCTTCTTTTTTAAAGAAAACACCTTTGTTTATACCTTCTTCTACAATATCTTTTCCTAGAATGTAAGTATTAGATTCGTATAAATATTCATCAAAAGCAACACCAAGACGTTTGTATGTTTTTGCAAAACCATCATAAACCCAACCGTTCATTTTTTTCCATAAAGCAATTACCTCTGCGTCTTGAGCTTCCCATTTACGTAACATTTCTTGTGCCTCTAAGAAAATTGGAGCTTCTTTTTTAGCTTCAGCTTCTGTTTTTCCTTCAGCTTCTAAAGCTTTTATTTCTTCACGGTATCTTTTATCAAACTCTACGTAATATTTTCCAACCAAATGATCTCCTTTCATATTAGTAGAATCTGGAGTTTCTCCGTTTCCAAATTTTTCCCAAGCAATCATAGATTTACAAATATGTATACCACGATCGTTGATAATTTGAGTCTTAATAACATTATTTCCAGCTGCTTCTATAATTTGAGCAACAGAGAATCCTAATAAATTATTACGTACATGTCCTAAATGTAAAGGCTTATTTGTATTTGGAGAAGAATACTCAACCATAACAGTTCTAGAATTTTCATCTACTGTTTTGATTCCGTAATTCTTATTTTGAGCATTTTCGCTGAAATTTTGTAAAAAATCAGCAGCATTTAAACTCATATTCAAGAATCCTTTTACAACATTAAAAGCTGTAATTTTATTGTTTTCAACCAAATTCTCTCCAATCTTAGTACCGATTTCCTCTGGTTTACCTTTTAAAGCTCTAATTAATGGAAAAACAACTAATGTATAATCACCTTCAAATTCTTTCCTTGTAAATTGAATTTCAATAGATTCTGGATTAATTTGATAAACGTTCTGAATTGCTTCTAATACGTTTTGAGTGATGTGTTGTTTTAAATTCATTTCTAATTCTTTATAATCGAAGTGCAAAAATACAAAGTTTCAATGAATTTGAACCTTTCATTTTACTTTTATATTATTGATAGAGTATCTCAAAATCTCGTATTTATAATTATTCTAAAATACTTATTTGAGAAGGTTTCCTCTAAAACTCTCAAATATTTCGTACTTTTGCAGACTTAAAATAAACGTAATGCGTACAAAATCGGTAGGAAAAAAGAAAATTAATGTCATCACATTAGGATGTTCTAAAAACGTATATGATTCTGAAGTATTGATGGGACAACTGAAAGCCAATGGTAAAGAGGTTGTTCATGAACAATCAGGAGATATTGTGGTAATTAATACTTGTGGTTTTATCGATAATGCAAAAGAAGAAAGTGTTGATACTATTTTAGATTATGTTCAACGTAAAGAAGATGGTTTAGTAGAAAAAGTATTTGTTACAGGATGTTTATCTGAACGATACAAACCAGATTTAATTGAACAAATTCCAAATGTTGATCAATATTTTGGTACGCGCGAGTTACCTTTATTATTAAAAGCACTTGGTGCAGATTACAAACACGAATTAGTAGGAGAGCGTTTAACAACAACTCCTCGCCATTATGCTTATTTAAAAATTGCTGAAGGTTGTGATCGTCCTTGTTCATTTTGTGCAATTCCATTAATGAGAGGAGGAAATATTTCTCGTCCAATAGAAGAGTTAGTTAAAGAGGCAACTAATTTAGCTAAAAACGGTACAAAAGAATTAATTCTTATTGCACAAGATTTAACTTATTATGGGTTAGATTTATATAAGAAACGCGAGTTAGCAGCTTTATTAAAAGAATTAGTAAAAATAGACGGTATAGAATGGATTCGTTTACATTATGCATTTCCATCTGGTTTCCCAGAAGATGTTTTAGATGTAATTAGAGAAGAACCTAAAGTTTGTAATTATATTGATATACCTTTACAACATATTTCTACAAAGCTTTTAAAATCGATGCGTCGTGGAACAACACATGAGAAAACAGATGCTTTATTAGCTCAGTTTAGAGAGAAAGTTCCAGATATGGCAATTCGTACAACGTTAATTTGTGGATATCCTGGAGAAACAGAAGAAGATTTCCAAGAAATGAAAGCTTGGGTACAAGAACAAAAATTTGATCGCTTAGGATGCTTTACTTATTCTCACGAAGAAAATACACATGCTTACAATTTAGAAGATGATGTACCAGAAGAAGTAAAACAAAAAAGAGTAGAGGAGATCATGGAAATTCAATCTCAGATTTCTTACGATTTAAATCAAGAAAAAATTGGAAAACAATTTAGAGTAATGATTGATCGTAAAGATGGAGATAACTTTGTTGGACGTACAGAATATGATTCACCAGATGTAGACAACGAAGTTTTAATTTCTGCAATTGATACGTATTTACCAATAGGAGATTTTGTAAACGTAGAAATTACAGAAGCTTATGAATTTGATTTAATTGCTAAAGTAATAGATTAATTAAAACTATATAAATAAAAGAAAACCACTCAATTGAGTGGTTTTCTTTATTGTAATTAACTTTTTGCATTATTTCTACGTTTCTTTTTTAAACGATTCGTAGCTTTTAATTGTTTATGATTTGGATCTTTCAATTTATCAACCAATGTTTGTAAATGATTTTCTTCCTTTTTTGATTGTTTAGCCATTGTTTTGTATTTTAAGTTAATGTTAAATTAATCAAATTATTTTAAACAAGAAAAAACAATAATGTTATTTATATAATCTTTAACGTTTTACTTCTTTGGTTTTTCTCCCATGTAAAAAACGATTTTTCCTCCATTCACAATATCTTGATGTTTCAAATTGAAAGAAGAATATTTTTTTCCGTTAAGTTCTATTTTTTGAATGTAAACATTCTTCTTTGATTGGTTTTTAACTTCAATTTCAAATTGTTTTCCATTCTCTAAATTTAATACCGCATGGTCTACTAATGGACTACCAATTGCATATTCATCTGCGCCTTGCTGTACAGAATAAAAACCTAATGCACTAAAAATGTACCAAGCACTCATTTGTCCTGTATCATCATTCCCACCTAAGCCATCTGGTGTAGGTTTATATTGCATATCTAGAATTGTACGAATTTTTTCTTGCGTTTTCCAAGGTTGTCCAGCCCAGTTGTATAAATAAGCAACATGATGCGCTGGTTCATTTCCATGTACATAACCACCAATAATTCCTTCGCGTGTAATATCTTCTGTATCGGCAAAATATTCATCTGGTAAATGCATAGAAAATAAATCATCTAATTTCTTTGTAAACGATTTTTTTCCGCCCATTATGTTCATCAATCCAATAGGATCTTGTGGAACAAAAAAGCTATAATTCCATGTGTTTCCTTCTATAAAACCTTGTCCATGTGTACTTAATGGATCAAATTCTTTCTTAAAACTTCCATCTGCTAATTTTGGACGCATAAAACCAATAGAAGAATCATAATTATTTTTCCAATTCTCAGATCGTTTTATAAATGTTTCATACACATCCATTCTGTTTAATTTTTTAGCAGCTTGTGCAATTGACCAATCATCAAAAGCATACTCTAATGTATTAGAAACTGAAGTCCCATTTTTCTCAGCAGGAATATAACCTTTGTCAATATAGTCACCTATTCCTTCATAGTCTCTCTTATTAGCAGTAACAATACAAGCGTCTAAAGCTTTGTTGGCATCTCCATTATAAGTTCCTTTTACAATTGCATCTGCAATTAAAGTGACAGAGTGATAACCGCTCATACACCAATTCTCGTTTGCATAATGAGACCAAATCGGTAACATTTTAATCGGATTCTGCTCATAATGTTTCATCATCGATTTTATCATATCATTATTTCGACTTGGCTGTATAATGTTAAATAATGGATGTAAAGCACGATAGGTATCCCAAAGTGAGAATGTTGTATAATTTGTGAAACCTTTTGCTTGATGAACTTCTTGATCTAAACCTTTGTACTGACCATTTACATCCATATATGTTGTTGGATTGATAAATGCATGATACATTGCGGTATAAAAGTTAGTTTTATGATCTTCGGAAGCCTTAATCTGAATTCGGTTTAATTCTTTATTCCAATTCTGTTTAGCTTCTTCTTTTACTTGTTCAAAATTCCAATGTGGGATTTCTGAATTTAAATTCTCTAAAGCATTCGACTGGCTAACTGGTGAAATAGCGAATTTTATCTTCACTTTTTCATCTTGGTTTGTAGCAAAATCAAAATACATTTTGATGTTTTTACCTTCAATTAAAGGAAAGTTTTGATCTTGATTCCATTTTCTCCAGAAACCTTTGTAATCTACTTGACCATCCTCATTTTTTTGACCATAATTTTTAAATGGTTTAGAAAATGTCATAGCGAAATAAACTGTTCTATTTCTTGCCCAGCCACGTGTTTGTCTGTAACCAGTTACCAACGTATCATTTATAACACGTACATAAGTCCATGTATTTTTATCATCATAATTGTAAATTCCAGCATTTAAATCAAACACAATATGAGATTGATCTGATTTTGGAAAAGTATATTGATGAAAGCCAACGCGAGTTGAAGCTGTCATTTCTGCTAAAATATTATAATCGTCTAATTTAACTTTATAATATCCTGCTTCTACCTTTTCTGTGGAATGAGAAAAACGAGAGCGATAACCACTTTCTGGATTTTGAGCTGTTCCTGGGTTTAATTGTAATTTACCAACAGTTGGCATAATAAGGAAATCTCCTAGGTCTGAATGTCCAGTTCCATTAAAATGAGTATGGCTAAAACCTGTAATAGTACTGTCTTCGTAACGATAACCAGCACAATAATCGTAAACTCTAGGATTATACTTATGATTTACAGCATAAGGAATAGAGTCTGTTTCGGGACTTAATTGGACTGCCCCAAATGGAACTGTTGCACCTGGAAAAGTATGTCCCATTTTTTCTGTTCCAATAAGTGGATTTACATACTTTACTAAATTTTGTTGTTGAGCATTTATTAATTGCGAGCCTAAAAGAGATATGGCAAGAATAGTATTTTTTTGCATGGATTTTATATTATCATTTCTGGAATATCACTTTCGATAATTAGCTTACCAGCTGTCGCTTGTTTTATATCTTCAACACTAACACCAGGAGCTCTTTCTAAAAGTTTAAAACCTCCTTTTGGTAAAACTTCTAAGACAGCAAGTTCTGTGACAATTTTCTTTACACAGTTTATTCCTGTTAAGGGTAAAGTACATTCGGCTAATAATTTTGATTCTCCAACTCTGTTTACATGTTGCATGGCAACAATAATATTATCAGCAGAAGCAACTAAATCCATAGCACCTCCCATTCCTTTTACCATTTTACCAGGAATTTTCCAATTGGCGATATCTCCATTTTCAGAAACTTCCATTGCTCCTAAGATTGTTAGGTTTATTTTTCTAGCTCTAATCATTCCGAAACTCATTGCAGAATCAAAGAAAACTGAACCTGGTAGTGTTGTAATAGTTTGTTTACCTGCATTAATAAAATCAGCATCTTCTTCTCCTTCAAATGGGAAAGGCCCCATTCCTAATAATCCATTTTCGGACTGTAATACAACATTCAAGTTATCAGGAATATAATTTGCTACTAAAGTTGGTATACCAATTCCTAAATTAACGTAAAAACCATCTTTTACTTCTTTTGCAATACGTTTTGCAATTCCATTTTTATCTAACATAGTTTTTACGGTTTTTGTTGTACAGTTCTTTGTTCAATACGTTTTTCGTATTTTTCACCTTGTATAATACGATTAATATAGACACCAGGAGTATGAATTTGATTAGGATCTAATTCGCCTACTTCTACCAATTCTTCAACTTCAGCAATTGTAATTTTTCCACACATAGCAGCAGGATGATTAAAATTTGCTGTGGCACCACGGTAAACTAAATTACCTGCTGTATCTCCTTTCCAAGCTTTTACAATAGCATAATCAGGTTCAAAAGCATATTCTAATAAATATTCTTTTTCAATTCCATGAAAAGTAAATTTTCTTACTTCTTTTCCTTCGGCAACTTCTGTCCCAACACCAGCTGGCGTAAAAATAGCAGGCATTCCATAACCAGCAGCCATTAATCGTGTAGCTAAAGTACCTTGCGGAATTAATTCAACTTCTAATTCACCAGTAAGCATTTGACGTTCAAATTCAGCATTCTCACCAACATAAGAAGCTATCATTTTTTTTACTTGTCGTCCTTGTAATAATAAGCCTAAACCAAAGTCATCAACACCTGCATTATTACTAATACATGTTAAATTATTAATCTTTTTATCAACTAAACCTTGAATTAAGTTTTCTGGAATTCCAGACAATCCAAAACCTCCAACAGCAAGTGTCATTCCACTTTCAATACCGTCTAAGGCTTCTTCAACGCTGTTCACTTTTTTGTTTATCATTTTTTTGCGTTTGTTTAAATTCTATTGTTAAATATAATAATTTTATAAAAGAATTAAGAATTAAGAATTAAGAATTAAGAATTAAGAATTAAGTTGTGCCTTAAACACATTACCAAATTAACACATTAAGCACTTAAAGTAATTTCTGTATCTTTGTAAAAACACAAATTATGGCAGAGTATATCAGAATTCATCCCGAAAATCCACAACCTAAAGCTATTGAGCAAGTCGTGAAGATTTTACAGAATGGTGGTTTAGTAATCTATCCATCCGATACTGTTTATGGATTAGGATGTGATATTACTAATCTTAAAGCAATGGAGAAATTAGCTCGTTTAAAAGGAGTTAAGTTAGATAAATCTCAATTTTCGATTGTTTGTAACGATTTAAGCCACTTATCTCAATTTACTTTACCTATAGACAATAGTTCATTTAAGATTTTGAAACGAGCTTTACCAGGTCCTTTTACATTTATTATGAACGCCTCTCGCAACTTACCAATTGCATATAAAGGAAAGAAAACTGTTGGTATTCGTGTTCCAGATCACTTAGTTCCTCGTGAAATTGTAGAAAAATTAGGAAATCCTATTGCTTCTACATCTATTTATGATGAAGATGAGATTATTGAATATACTACTGATCCCGAATTAATTTTTGAAAAATGGGAGAAACTGGTTGACGCTGTAGTAGATAGTGGTTATGGTGATAATGTTGCCTCTTCTGTAATAGATTTAACAGATGGAGTAGAAGTACTAAGAGAAGGAAAAGGTGAAATTGAAGATTATTTATAATAGAACAATAATAGATACCATTTTAACAAAAAAAACACTCTTAATGAAGAGTGTTTTTTTATTTAATTTACTGGAGTTGGCTCATTAGGCATTGGAGTTAATGGAGTTGGAGGAGTCGTTGATCCGCCACCGCCAGTGTTTCTTGTTTTTGTTCCGTACGTAAATGATAAGTTAGGATTACCAAAATCTGTACAAGTTACGATGGTATAATCTCCGCTAATTTCGTAAGTTTTATATCCATTTTCATTGCATTGTAATTTTTTCATTTGATCTTTCGTTGGAATTAAATGATCTACAGATCCATCTCCAGGAGTAGGAAAATTTAAATCTTGTCCAAACGAAAATCCGCTTAAAACTAACGTGGTAATAATAAATAATTTTTTCATTCTTAATAATTTAATTGTTTATTTAAATTTAGTAAATTACATTTAATAAAACAATATAGTAAAAAAGAAACTAATTAATTATCGTATTTTTCTCGTAAATAATGCATTAATAAAGAATGATTCTCCTTGCCAATCACTATTATTACTAGCATCTTTTCCTATAAAATCTATTCTAGAAATTGTTAATGTTAATCTAGTTTTTCCATTCACATTATTAAAACCACCGAAAGATGCTATAAATACATCTGGATAATTAGAAGAATTACCAATTGTAAACATCGGATGTAAATCTGTTAAATTGAATTGTGTACCTTGATATTCGTAAACAATTGTCATTTTACTTGGTTTTACATATTGACCTGCACTTATGGAGTAATTAGAGCTTGTAGATGAAACAATCCACCATGTGTCTGTACCTGAACCCGAATCATATTTTGTTGAATTATGATTAGATATGTTGGCAGAAAAATGTGGTATTTTGAGAGTTGTCCCATATAAATCTACATTTGGCGAATAAGTTATACCTAAAAAAGATAAGTCCCATGTAGCAGATGTACTACCTGTATTTTTATTATTTACAATTTCTACATAATTACCTGGTTCTATAACAAAGCTAGTTAAGGGAGTACTTGTTGCTCTAATTGTATTATTTCCAGATGGGCGTACAGTAACTTTTTTACTCGTTACATTTTTTAAACGATAAATTCTACCGTTAAAATTATTTACACCTGTAGAAATAGGAGGTAATGTAATAGTAGCATCTGTTGTTCCATTATACGTAACATAATAGTCATCAGCTCCTAAAGTAGTATCTGTTGTTACTTCTTTAAATGCAACTTGTAAAGAACCCTTAATATCTAAAGTACTGCTAGGATTTTCAGTTCCAATTCCTACTTGAGCATTTAAATTGTTAAGCATCATAACTGAACTTAATAGTACTAATAATTTTTTCATTTGTTTAATTTTAAATTGTTGCCAAATGTAGCAATTGAAAATTCTTAACAAAATGATTTTGAACGTGTTTTGCTAAAGTTTATTGATTAAAAATTATCTATTTTTAATAAAATTTAATGAGTAAAAATTATAGGTTATATGTAAAATTTATTGATTAAAATTAGCAGATAATTCTACTTTTTATTAAGTAGTTTATGAAGTGTAAAATTAATTTAAAATACTAAATTTGTAAAAAAATATAAAGGATGGGTGTAGCAGAATTATTACAAAAAAGAAAAAAGGAATTAGCAGAAAAAAATGCTACTGAAGGTTTAGCTTTTAGAGAAGCGTTCAAACAAAGTGAGAATGTTATCGAAACTCCCTCTGGTTTATTATACGAAATTATTACAAAAGGAGATGGAATTATGCCAGTAATGAGTGACACTGTTCTTTGTCACTATCATGGAACAACTATTCACAACGAAGTATTTGACAGTTCTGTTCAACGCAAAAAACCAGCTGCTTTTCCTTTAGAAAATGTAATAAAAGGATGGGCTGAAGGTGTTTTATTAATGCCAGTTGGAAGTAAATTTCGATTTGTAATAAAACCTGAAATAGGTTATAAAGACCGAGAAATTTCTAAAGAATTAGGTCCTCAATCTACTATGATTTTCGAAATAGATTTATTAGGTATTTTATAATTGAAGTTTATATTATTAAGATAATCTAAAAGTATTATCTCCATTTATCCATTTCAAATCTTACAGAGAAAATATTAGAATATAAACCAATTCCACTGTTACCAAAGTTTGTTAAGGCATAATCAATAGAAATTCCTTTATACTTAAATCCAACTCCAATATTTGGTTGAATTTGAGTTTGTTGCTTACCATTAAATTGTTCTATTTTTTGAAGATTATTTAATCCTCCACGAACAAAAATCATCTCATCATAATTTAATTCAGCACCAACTTGTGGAGAAATAGAAAATCCTTTTCCAGAAATGGCAGCATTTGTTTGTTGAAACTCAACACTAAGATCAACCTCACCTAATAGAGATAAGCGGTCGTTAAAATCAAAACGTTTTCCAATACCAAATTGTATTTTAGGCATTGTTAACTCAATATTTTCTGCTGGTAAATCATTTAAAATTACAGGTTCACCTTCATTTTGTGGCTCATCAACAACAATTTCTTTTACTTTCTCTTTGTTAATACTCCAAGCATTAAAAGTAGTGGTAATATCACGTGCCATAACACCAAAAAACATTTTGTTTTCTGTACGATATTGTATACCCAAATCAATTCCAAATCCAAAACCTTGCGCAAATTTTCCTATATGTCGGTAAATAACTTTTGCATTAGCACCAAATTGTATGTATTTGTTATTAAAAACATTTCCTGCGTAAGACATTGTTAGTGCATAATCCGCAGTAGAAAATTTAGAAATTCTATCATAATTTACATTTCCTTGGTTGTCGATTAATTCTGTTGTATTTAAAATATCATCAACACCAAAACGCATCAAAGAAAATGCAATTGTAGAATTACTTTCTCTTAATGGAATAGCAACTGCAGCATAATCAAACTTTGCTATCGACTGAAAATATTCTGCATGCATTGCAGATGCTTCCCAATCATAATTTACCTCTGTCAAACCAGCTGGATTCCAATAAGCAGCATTTGCATTACCAATATTGGCTACAACTGCATTTCCCATAGCAAAAGAACGTGCATCGGCACCAATATTCAAAAATTCATTTGAATATTTTCTAGCTGCCTGAGAAAAAACAAATTGACTTGTAATTAACGATAAAATAAAGAATGATTTTTTCAAAATAATTTGATTACGAATATAAAAACTCAAAATTAAAGGTTTTATTGTGTTTAAAAAGGATTAGGATAATTTTTTGTTTGTATTTTTGTCTAGAAAAATTCATTTATGAAATTAATTACAATACCAAACTTATTAACTCTTCTTAATCTTTCTTGTGGCGTTTTGTCATCAATTTTCATCATTTCTAGTAATGGAGAAATTACTACAGCAACTGTAACAATTATTATGGTTTTAATGATTATTTCTTTGGTTGCAGATTTTTTAGACGGAATGGTTGCTAGATTAATGAAAATTGGTAGTCCAATAGGAAAGGAGTTAGATTCTTTGGCAGATTGTATTTCTTTTGGAGTTGTTCCTGGTTTAATGTTATTTTCTATGTTTAATCATTTATCTTTTGATTTCATTTATGAAAATAGTAATCTAAAAATTGCAGCAATTTCATTATTTGCTTTTCTAGTTCCAGCTTTTTCAGCATTACGATTAGCAAAATTTAATTTAGATGAAGATCAGGCAACCTATTTTAAAGGTTTAGCAACGCCATCTAATACATTATTTATTTTCTCAATTTTTTCAATTTACTATAACAATGGACAAATTATTAATACGGAAATTGATCCTTATTTATTAATTTTAATCTCTATTGTATTTAGTATTTTATTAATTATAGATTTACCATTATTTGCCTTAAAATTTAAAGGATTGAGTTGGGCAGAAAACTATTATAAGTATATATTTTTGATTGTTACAATTGGTTTATTAGCTTGTTTACAAATTGTTGCAATTCCAATTATTATAGTTTTATACATTATGACCTCAATTATATTCAGAAAAGAAATTACAAAATGAAACTAACTAAAAATATTTGTTTCTTTGATTTAGAAACAACAGGAACTAATGTTTCTAAAGATCGTATTGTAGAAATTGCAATAGTAAAAGCATTTACAGACGGAACAAAAGAAGTAAAATCGTGGAAAGTAAATCCTGGAATTCCAATTCCACCAGAAACAACACTTATTCATGGTATTTCTGATGAAGATGTAAAAGACGCTTTAACATTTAAAGAACTTGCACCAAAAATTATAGAAATGATTAAAGATTCTGATTTAGCAGGATTTAATTCTAATCGTTTCGATATTCCATTATTAGCAGAAGAATTATTACGTAACGGATTCGATTTTGATTTAACAAAACATCGTCCTATCGACGTGCAAGTTATTTTCCATAAAATGCAACCTCGTAATTTAAGTGCTGCTTACAAATATTATTGTGATAAAGATTTAGTAGATGCTCATTCTGCAGAAGCAGATACTTTAGCAACATACGAAGTCTTAATGGCACAAATAGAAAAATATGATGAGTTAGAGAATGATAATAAATTTTTAAGTGAATTTTCTTCTCAACGTAAAACTGTCGATTTAGCAGGTTTTGTGCAAATAGATGAAAAAGGAAACGAAGTAATTTCTTTTGGTAAATACAAAGGACAAGTTGTTTCTGATGTATTTGCAAAAGACCCTGGTTATTACACGTGGTTACAAAATGCAGATTTTCCACTTTATACAAAAAAAGTTTTCACTAAAATTAAATTACAAAACGGATTTTAAATTATGAAAATTATTTGTGTAGGAAGAAATTATGTAGAACATGCTAAAGAGTTAAATAATGATGTTCCAGATTCTCCAATGTTTTTTATGAAACCTGATTCTGCCATTCTTAGAAAAAACTTTCCGTTTGTAATACCAAGTTTCTCTAAAGAAATTCATTTCGAAACAGAAGTAGTGATTAAAATAGATAGAGTAGGTAAAATGATTCAACCTCAATTTGCTCACCGTTATTTTTCTGATATTGCACTTGGAATAGATTTTACGGCAAGAGACGTTCAGCAAGAATTAAAAGATAAACGTTTTCCTTGGGAAATAGCTAAAGCATTTGATGGCTCGGCTTTCGTTTCTGATTTTTTTCCAAAAGAGAAATTCGATTTAGATAATCTTTATTTTAAATTAGATCGAAATGAAGAAAATGTACAAACAGGGAATACAAAAGAGATGATATTTAATATCAATACTTTAATTGCTGAATGTTCTAAATATTTTACATTAAAAAAAGGAGATTTAATATATACAGGAACACCTGCTGGTGTTGCAAAAATTAATTCTAAAGATAAATTAGAAGGATACTTAGATAACGAAAAAGTATTTGAAGTAAGTGTTTTGTAAAATATTTACATTATAAAATAAAAACAAAACCCGATAGGAAACTATCGGGTTTTGTTTTTGAAATTTTATATGTTTATCAATTAAGATTCATCAATTCTTTTGCCTGATTAAGCGCTGCATCTGTAACTTCTGAACCAGAAATCATCTGAGCAATTTCTGTTAATCTTTCTTTTTCAGATAATTCTTTTACATTTGTTTGTGTAGTTTCACCCACAACTTCTTTATAAACTTTTACTTGATAATTTCCTTTGGATGCAACTTGTGGTAAATGTGTAATAACAAATAATTGCATATTCTCAGCCATTTTTTGCATTACTTTTCCCGTTTCATTTGCAACTTTTCCAGAGATTCCCGTATCAATTTCATCTAAAATTAAAGTAGGTAAATGTTGATGTGTCGCTAATAATTTTTTAATAGCTAACATTAAACGTGAGCGTTCTCCACCAGAAACAGATTTTTCGAAAATTCTAGGTTCCATTCCTTTGTTAGCAGAAAATAAAAATATAACTTCATCTTTACCTGTTAATGTAAAATCAGAAGTTTCATTTAGCTGTATTGTCAATTGAGAATTCTCCATTCCTAACTGTGCAAGCGTTTCTAAAATGTTCTTCTTAATAATTTCAATAGAAGAAGTTCTATTTTTTCTAATTTTAATCGCTTGCTTTTGTAATTTCTCAGAAATAGAATTTAATTCTTTATTTAGATGAATAATTAAATCACTTAAATTATCAAAACCAGAAGTCTGGCTCTCAAGTTCATCACGTTTTTCAATTAATTCTTCAATTGTAATTACATGATGTTTTCTTAGTAACTGATGAATTAAATCGTGACGTTCAGTAATTTCTTGTAAACGTTCAGGATTAATTTCTGTAGCTTCTATTAATGAGCTCATTTCGTTAGAAATATCTTCTAATTCAATTTTAGAAGAAATTAAACGATCATAAATTAAATTGTATTGTGTATTAAAATCTGAAATTTTATTTAGTTTATTGCTAGCCTCATTTAATTGAGAAATAATTCCCATTTCTGGATGCTCCAAAAATTGATAGGTTTCATTTAATGTAGATATTATTTCTTCTACATTTGATAAAGATTTTATTTCAGCTTCTAGCTCATCTAATTCTCCAGCTTTTAAAGAAGCGTTGTTTAACTCTTCCCATAAATGCAATTTATATTCTAAATCTTGTGATTGATTTTCTAACGAGTTTTGTGCTTCTTTTATTTTTTTCTTCGTAGTACTATATTGTTCAAATACTGTTTTATATTCTTTTAGAATTTCTTTATTATTACCATAAATATCTAACATTGATAATTGAAAATCAGCTTCAAAAATTTTTGGCGTATTAAATTGCGAATGAATATCAATTAATAATTCAGATAATTCATGTAAAATAGAAACCTTAACAGGTGTATCATTTACAAAAGCTCTTGATTTACCTGAAGGTAATAATTCTCTTCTTAAAATAGATTCGTCTTCATAATCTAAATCATTTTCTTCGAAGAATTGTTTTAACTCTAAATTATGAATATCGAAAACAGCTTCTATAATGCATTTTTCGTCAACATTTTTAAGTGACTTTAAATCGGCTCTTTCACCTAAAACCAACTTTAAAGCTCCGAGAATAATAGATTTTCCAGCACCAGTTTCTCCAGTAATGGTTGTCATTCCAGCATTAAAATCAATTTCTAATTGATCAATAATAGCAAAATTGTTTATACGAAGCGTTCTTAGCATTTACTTTTTCATTTTATTCCACTGCGCATCACTATATCTTGGCGCAAGAGCGTTTAAAATTTCTTTTAATTTTTCTATATTAACTGTAGAGGGTTGTCCTCCTGAAAATATCTGACCAATTTCGTTATTTTTTGCAGTTAAGAAAAGTTCTAAAGGATAAAATTGAGAAAAATTTCCACGTTGGTAAAACTCTAGTTGTAATAAAGTGTTTCCAATTGTATTTTTTGCACGTGTTTCGCCATCAGACATTAAATCTAAACCATTTCTATGGTATTGATAGCTTATATTTCTTAAAGTTGAATTATCATTTTTTAAAATATTGTTAATTAATGCTGTACGAGACTTTAGTCCATCCATTTCACTCCAACCAGAAAAACTATTACTAGCTTGTGCAAAATCAGCAACTCTTTTAGACATTTTAAAATATTCTGTTCCACCTTCTTTTGTAAAAGTATCTGCATCATATCCTAATATCAAATAAATGTAGTAAGTAATAACATCTGTTAAGTTTTTATTACTAAACTTACGATCATTAAAAATTAATTCTTCGAATTCTTGGTATTGAAAAGAAAAATTATCGTCAGATAAATTAAGAACAGGAGTGTAGTAAGTTGAATTAAAAACTGGTCTTCTAGATTGAACCAAAATTTTTGCTTTAAATCTGTTTCCTTCTCTTTCTATGACGTTAATTACAAAATTAGCTTCTATTCTTTCGTGTGTTTTCAATCGTTCGTTGCTCCATTTTGTAGAGTTTATAAACGTTGTTAATGACTTTTGTAATGTTTGATAAACTTGCATATTTGAGCCTTGCACCATTGAATAATCTACTTTTACATCAGCGATTAAATTTTGTGAAAACGCAGTAATAGCGAAGCAAATCGAAAAGAAAATAGTAGCAAATTTCTTCATATCAGTTCTTTATAATTTATTTATAATAGTATTGATAATATCTTTAGCAACATCTGTTTTTGTTTTAGCTTCAAATTGTTGCATTGATAAATCTTTATCAATAATTGTTATTTTATTTGTATTCTTTTGGAAACCAGCTTCTTTATCTTGCATAGAATTAAGAACGATAAAATCTAAATTTTTCTTGATTAATTTCTTCTTTGCATATTCTTCTTCATTATTTGTTTCTAAAGCAAAACCAACCAATAATTGATGTGTTTTGATTTCGCCTAATGATTTTAGAATATCAGGATTTTTAATCAATTCGATTGTCATATTATCATCATTCTCTTTCTTTATCTTTTGTTCAGCGACATCCTTTGGACGATAATCTGCAACTGCAGCAGACATTATAACAATATCTACGTTATTAAATTCAGCATGCATTGCATCGTACATACTATTTGCAGATATTACATCTACACGTTTTATAGGATATCCAACAACAGTTTCGTGGCTTGGACCACTAACTAGAGTTACTTCAGCACCTAGATTAGTTGCAACTTTAGCAATTTCGAATCCCATTTTACCAGATGAATAATTACCAATAAAACGAACAGGATCTATGTTTTCGTATGTAGGTCCTGCAGAAACTAGAATTTTTTTACCATAGAGTGGAAGAGAAACTGCAATAGATTTCTCTATAAACTGAATAATATTTTCAGGTTCAGCCATTCTTCCTTCGCCAATTAAACCACTTGCTAATTCACCTGCTTCTGCAGGAATACAAATATTACCAAAAGAAGTTAATTTTTCTATATTTTCTAAAGTAGAAGGATGTTTATACATATCTAAATCCATTGCTGGAGCAAAATAAACAGGACATTTAGCAGAAAGATAAGTTGCTAAGACAAGATTATCACACGTGCCGTCTGCCATGTGAGAAAGTGTATTAGCTGTGCAAGGAGCAATAATCATATAATCTGCCCAAAGTGCATATTCAACATGATTATTCCAATCGCCTTTTTCTCCAAAAAATTCCCACTCAACAGGATTTTTAGACAAAGTAGAAAGTGTTAGTGGCGTTACAAAATTTTGTGCATCAGGAGTCATGATAACTTTTACCTCTGCACCATTTTTGATAAGTCCTCTAACAAGAAAAGCGGCTTTGTAGGCCGCTATTCCGGCAGTAACTGCCAAAAGAATTTTTTTGCTATGTAAAACAGACATTATTTATCCTCATTTGGATTTCTGTAATATACGTCATTGTCTAACCATTCCTTAACCGCGATTGAAGTCGGTTTTGGTAATCTTTCGTAAAATTTAGAAACTTCGATTTGTTCTCTATTCTCAAAAACTTCTTCTAAAGAATCTGTGTGTGCAGCAAATTCATCCAATTTCTGAATTAATTCAGTTTTCATTTCTTGGTTGATTTGTTCTGCTCTTTTTCCCATAATAACAATCGACTCGTATAAGTTTCCTGTTTTCTCATCGATTTTATTACGATCATAAGTTTGTGTTGTTGGTGCTGCACCTATATCCTTGAAATTCATAATGAAAGAATTAAAATTTTATTATTTTATATTATTTTTCTTTGTTTATAAAGAAGCTTGTTCAGCTTCAACTTTTTTTCTTGCTGCTTCTAAATTAGTTAAAGCTGTTTTAGTAACAGTAATGTCTTTTTCAATTTTTTCTAACAATTTACCAGCCTCATCTTTAAATTTAGTTTCTGGATAGTATCTTGTTAATAATAAATATTGAGTTTTTGCTTCTTGTAAACGTAATTCTTTATTTTCTAAACGAGAAAAGTTTAAACTTAATTCTGCTTTAGAACGTAAAGAATACATCATTGCTTCTTCTCTAAATTTAGAATCTGGATATTCATCGATCATATTATCGAATGCAACACCAGCTGCTTTATATTTCATAGTTCTGTAATAAACTTTAGAAATTTCAAAAGCTTTTAATTCTAATTTTTGTCTAAGTTCTGTAATATAATTATTGGCATCATTTACATGAGCAGATTCAGGATATGTATTGATGAAACTTTGTAACTCATCAATTGCTGTATATGTACTTGTTTGATCCAAGTCATATTTCGGTGAATCTTTGTAATATGAGAAAGCAGATTTAAATAATGATTCTTCTGCACGGCTATCCATTGGATAAGCACCTGCAAAACTCTTAAATTGATGACCGGCTAAGCGAAAGTTTTTTTCGTTAAAATTAGCTTGAGCCATATTATGTGCAATATCTGCTGCTTTTTCTGTTCCTACAAAGGATGTCGAAATTTTTTCGTACAATTCATTTGCTAAATCATATTTACCACTTTCATACAACTGTGTTGCTAGGGTAAAAATTTCATCTTTATCCGTACTTTTCATCGCTTTATTGTAAGTCTTATTACAAGACATTACAGAAGCGCCAATTAAAACTATAAGGCTTAGTTTTTTAAACATTCTGCAAATTTAATAAAATTTGAGGACTAAAGTATAAAAAATATTCTCTAATCCTCTTAATAAAATCTCAAATTTTTAATTTATTCTCCCGCAGGGGCAACGCTTATTGTTACAATATCACGATCAAATAAGTATAATCCACCTTTATCAGAACCAATAAGGTCTAATTTATCTAATATATTTCTTGCTAGTTTTTCTTCTTCAATTTGCTCAGAAACATACCATTGTAAAAAGTTGTGAGTTGAATAGTCACTTTCTTTTAATGTTAATCCTACAATTTCATTGATAGAATCTGAAACAAAAATTTCGTGATTAAGAATTGCTGTAAATATATCTTTTAATGTAGAAAAATCTTGTTTTGGTTCTTCTATTTGAGGAATATGAGCTTTTCCACCTCTTTCATTGATAAATTTTACCAACTTTAACATGTGTGTACGCTCTTCGTCAGCATGTCCATATAAGAAATTTGCTGTTCCTTCTAATCCTTTAACTTCTGCCCAAGAAGCCATTGCAAGATATAATTGAGAAGAATCTCCTTCTAATTTTATTTGTTTATTTAGAGCTTCTAATACATTGTCTTTTATCATAGTTGTTTGTTTTAAATATTTATTAATAATTGATTTATTTTGTTCGTTAACTTTTCAGATGCTGGTACTAACGGTAATCTAGTTTGAGATGAACAAATTCCTTTGTTAGATAAAACTGTTTTAATTCCACATGGATTACCTTCTTCAAAAATAGCACGAGTAATTTCTACTGCTTTGTAATGTTTTTTATAAGCTGTATTAACATCTCTATTTATTCCTTCTTTTATCATCGAAGAAAATAATTGAGGAAGTCCTTGTGCTATAACAGAAATAACTCCAGATCCACCAGCTAATACCATTGGTAAAGCATATTCATCATCTCCAGATATGATATGAAAATCTTCGCGTGTATTTGTTCTTAAAATATCTGTTGATTGCAAGAAATTTGGTGAAGCCTCTTTTATTGCAACAATATTTTTAAATTCATTTGCTAAACGAATTGTTGTTTCTGGATCTATATTAGAACCTGTTCTACCAGGTACATTATACAAAATGATATTAGCATCAGTATTTTCTGCAATAGCTTTATAATGCTGATAGATACCTTCTTGATTTGGTTTATTATAATAAGGAGAAACAGTAAGAATTGCACAATAATCACTTAAATCAGTTTCTTGGTATTCTTTTACGACTTCAGCTGTATTATTACCTCCAATTCCTAAAACTAATGGAACACGTTTATTGTTAACCTTCTTTATAGTTTCTATTACCTTTTTCTTTTCATCATTTGTTAATGTAGCAGCTTCTGCTGTTGTTCCTAATATAACTAAGTAATCTACACCACCGTCTATATTATAATTAACTAATTTTTCTAAACTTGGGTAATCTACGCTACCATCTTCATGAAAAGGTGTAACTAAAGCAACTCCTGTCCCAACTAATTGTTTCATTTTTTGAAATGTATTATTAAATATTAATAATAAGGTTAAAATTCGGAATTATATCTTGAATAATCAAATTATGGACTAAATCTCTAATTTGTCTTAGATTAAATCTAAAGTACGATACAATTTGTTTCAAAATTAATGAATTATTAATTGTCTATGAAATTTAAGTTACAGTATAAAAAAAAAATAGTTATTCAAATTTGAATAACTATTCTTTTATCTTGATAAGTAAAAACTTCTTAGTTTAATGTGTATTTAAATCCTAAAGAGAATCTTCCTGCTTCAAAATTAGAATCATTAGATAAATTCCACCAAGGTTTCCAATCGAAATGGAATGCTAATGGAGCACTAGGAATTTTATACTCTAAACCAACTTGTGGACGAATAGCGAAATATGTTTTGTCATCAAAACGACCACCATCAACAAAAGATAATTGTGGACCAACACCTACAAACCAGTTTAATCCGTTTGCACCATTAATAGACTCATTATATGTATAATCAGCTCCTAAAGTTGTTATTCCATCACCAAACATAACTTGTACGTTACCAGCATTTCTTCCATCGAAAGAATGTTTAAATTGAGGTCCGAATAATGTTTCACCATCTCCTAAATCAACAACAAGTCCTAATGCATTTTTATAATCTTGTGCATTTGCTTGAGCAACACCTAATACCATAACGGCAGCTAATAATAATTTTTTCATTTTATTTATTTTAAACTATAAAACCATTTTAACATTTACAAAAAGCGTGCTAATTTTGTTAATTTTAACAAAAAAAAATTAAATAATTTTTAATCATTTAAAAATCAGTTATATAATTAACAAAAAAAAATATTTTATTTTTTCAGCGCTTTAATTCGTGCTTTATTTCTTCCATCTAATAAAGATACACAAGCCCAAATAGCCGCCGGAAGCCAGCCAATAAGTGTTATTTGTAAAATAAAACAAACAATAGCATGTAAAATTTTTCCTCTTAATAAAAAAGACAATGGAGGAAGAATTATAGCAATAAGGATCATATTTATAGTTTTATATTTTTATTAATAACCATAACCAAGCACTGTTTACGTCTCCTTGTTCTAACAACTTGGCTACAACTTGATGTCTAACTTCAATAGGTTTAAATTTTTCTAAATCTAAACGCTCTTCTAGTTGTTTCTTAAATTTCTCTACCATTTCATCTGTCGGTAAAGTTTCTACATTTCCTAGTTGACCCAAATTGTTACCTGTTAAGAATTTAGAATTTCTTATTTCAATTGGTAAATTGTCAATTCCTAATCCGATAGTTCGTGTAGGTTTAGCAACTTCAAAAATAGATTCTGGTATAAGTCGACAATAAAAATCATCTCCTAATCTGGCAACTAAGTCTAAATCATAAGGAGATACATTTTCGTTTTCGTCTAAAAGCTCTTCTTTTACATGTATGCGTACAATTTCGGCAATAATAAGATTTGCAGCACCTGGTTCATCAGTTATTGATATAACATCTCTTACTTTACATTCTAATTGGAAAGGACTTTCTGCTACACGTGGTGGTTTCACAATTTCGGATGGAATAGCTGTTAAACCAGCTTTTTCAAATTCGTTAACACCCTTAGGATATTCAACACTTGCTAATGATTGTTGTTGTACAATATTATAATCTACAATATTGATAACACATTCAGGATGCTCTAAAACATTATCTAACGTGTGCTTTGTTGAACCATCTCTCATTTTTCGTAAAGGTGAAAATACACAAATAGGAGGGTTTTGCCCCATTAAATTAAAGAATGAGAATGGGCTAAGATTTACATTACCATCTTTGTCTATTGTGCTTGCAAAACAAATAGGTCGAGGTGAAATAGCATGTTTAATTAAATTATTGAATGTTTTGGTGTTTGGTTCAAATGACTTTGTAAGCATCTTGAATGTTATTTTTTGTTGATCTAAAGATGTGCAGAATTTATCTAAATTCCTAATTATATGATTAGATAGTTTTTATTAGAATAATTATCTGATAATCTTTTGTATTAAACTTTTCAGTAACTAGAGTTTAAATCAATAACAGTATTTAATATTTTCTAAAAATGTTTGCGAGAAAGCCAAAAAGATGAAATTTATAATATCTTATAATGAGTTCTAGATAAGTAAAATAAAAAATGCCCCGATTATAGTCGAGGCTCTAAATGTTTTCACAACGGAATAATCCTTATTGTGAGTTCCTTTCGATACAAATTTACAATATAATTATTTAGTTAACATTATGGTTTTCCATAATTATAAGATTTTATTTATTTATAACTTAATTGCAAAATTAAAAAGAAGAATGGCAAAAAATATACTTGGATTAGATTTAGGAACAAATTCTATTGGTTGGGCGTTGATTAATCAAGATTTTGAAAATAAAAAAGGAGAAATTCTAGGGATGGGAAGTAGAATTATTCCAATGTCACAGGATATATTAGGAGATTTTGGAAAAGGAAATTCTGTTTCGCAAACAGCTTCACGTACTAGATATAGAGGTGTAAGAAGGTTACGTGAAAGATTTTTATTGAGAAGAGAAAGGCTTCACAGGGTTTTAAATCTTTTACAGTTTTTGCCAGAGCATTTTGCTTCTCAGATAGATTTTGAAAAAAGATTCGGTAAATTCAAAGATGAAAATGAACCTAAGTTAGTTTATGATGCAAATGAATTTATTTTTAAAAAATCTTTTAAGGAAATGCTATCTGATTTTCAGAAGCATCAACCTCAGCTTTTAGAAAATGGTAAAAAGGTTCCTTATGATTGGACAATCTATTATTTACGTAATAAAGCTTTAACTCAAAAAATTGAGAAAGAAGAATTAGCTTGGATTCTTTTGAATTTTAATCAAAAACGTGGTTATTATCAATTGAGAGGCGAGGATTTTGAAGAAGAAAAAGACAAAACTTTTGTACGCCTAAAAGTTGAAAAGATAGTTGATTCTGGAGATAATATTAAGGGTAAAATATTATATGATGTGTATTTTGATAATGGCTGGAAATATGATAAACAAATTGTAAAAACTGAAGATTGGATAGAACGTGTAAAGGAGTTTATCGTTACTGAATCATTCTTAAAAAACGGAGATATAAAAAGAACCTTTAAAGCAGTTGATTCTGAAAAAGATTGGATTGCTATTAAGACTAAAACAGAACAAGAAATTGAAAATTCAAATAAAACCGTAGGAACCTATATTTATAATGCACTTCTCCAAAATCCAAAGCAAAAAATTAATGGAAAATTAGTTCGCACTATTGAGCGAAAATTTTATAAAGAAGAACTAAAAAAAATTTTAGAAACGCAACAATCTTTTCATACTGAACTAAAAAACGATGATTTGTATAATGATTGCGTTCGTGAATTATACCGAAATAATGAAGCTCATCAATTGACTTTAAGCAAAAAACATTTTGTTCATCTTTTGATGGAAGATATTATTTTTTATCAAAGACCCCTGAGAAGTCAAAAATCATCTATTTCTAATTGTACTTTGGAATTTAGAAAATACAAAGATGCAAATGGAGTAGAACACACACAATACATCAAAGCGATTCCGAAGTCTAATCCGTATTATCAGGAATTTAGGGTTTGGCAATGGATGTACAATCTGAATATTTATAAAAGGGATAATGATTTTAACGTTACAAAAGATTTTTTAAATACAACCGAAGATTATGAAAATCTATTTGAGTTTTTAAATAACAGAAAAGAAGTTGATCAAAAAGCATTGCTGAAACATTTTAAACTCAATGAAAAAACGCATCGTTGGAATTTTGTAGAAGATAAAAAATATCCTTGTAATGAAACCAAAACAATGATTTCTTCAAGGTTAGATAAAGTTGAAAATGTTGCTAGTGATTTCTTTACAAGAGAGATAGAGCAAAATATTTGGCATGTTATCTATTCCGTAAACGATAAAATTGAGTATGAAAAAGCATTAAAATCTTTTGCTAATAAAAATAATTTGGATGAAGTTTCTTTTTTTGAAGCTTTTAAAAAATTTCCACCTTTTAAAAGCGAATACGGTTCTTTCTCCGAAAAAGCGATTAAGAAATTATTGCCTTTGATGAGATTGGGGAAATATTGGGATTATACCGATATTGATAAAGATTTAAAAGAAAGAATTCAGAAAATTATCAATGGAGAATATGATGAAAATATCAAAGATAAAGTAAGAGAAAAAGCAATTCATCTTACGGATGAAGAAAATTTCCAAGGTTTGCAATTATGGCTGGCTCAATATGTTGTGTATGGAAGGCATTCTGAAGCTTTAATGATTGGTAAATGGCATTCTGCAGATGATTTGGAAAATTTCTTGAAAGATTTTAAGCAGCATTCACTTCGTAACCCGATTGTAGAACAGGTTATTACCGAAACGCTTCGAGTTGTAAAAGATATTTGGCTGAAATACGGCAATGGTAGAAAAGATTTCTTTGATGAAATTCATATTGAATTGGGAAGAGAAATGAAGCTTCCTGCAGATGACAGAAAAAAAATAACAAACCAGATTTCTGAAAACGAAAATACTAATCTCCGTATCAAAGCTTTATTGGCTGAAATGATGAATGATAGTTTGGTTGAAAATGTTCGTCCATATTCTCCAATGCAACAGGAAATTCTGAAAATTTATGAAGATGGAGTTTTAAATTCAGGAATTGAGATTGAAGATGAATATTTGAAAATTAGTAAAACTGCGCAGCCTTCTCCTTCAGATTTAAAAAAGTATAAGCTTTGGCTGGAGCAAGGATATAAATCACCTTATATAGGACAAATTATTCCTTTAAATAAATTATTCACATTAGAATATGAAATTGAGCATATCATTCCACAAAGCCGTTATTTTGATGATAGTTTTAGCAATAAAATCATTTGTGAGTCTGCGGTAAATAAATTGAAGGATAATTATATAGGACTTGGATTTATTAAAAAATTTGGAGGAACTATTATTGAACTTGGTTTCGGAAAAAGTGTAAAAGTCTTTGAAGCTGAAGAATATGAAAATTTCGTTAAAAAACATTATGCGAATAATCGAGGCAAAAGGAATAAACTTCTTTTGGAAGAAATTCCTGAGAAGATGATTGACCGCCAGCTGAATGATACACGTTATATCAGTAAATACATTTCTGGTGTACTTTCCAATATTGTCAGAATTGATGAAGAGCAAGCGAAAAAAATAATTGATGATGCGGAAGTTTTAGCAAAAAAGGAAATAGATAAAGATAAAGCTGACGAAATTAGAAGAAAAGCAAAATCACAAGCAACTGATGATGGTGTAAATTCTAAAAATATTGTTCCTGGGAACGGAAAAATTACAACGCAATTGAAACAAGATTGGGGACTGAATGATGTTTGGAATGAATTGATTCTTCCACGTTTTGAAAGAATGAATCAATTGACTAATTCGACAGACTTTACCACTTGGAATGAGAATCATCAAAAGTTTCTTCCAACTGTTCCGATTGAATTTTCTAAAGGTTTTTCTAAGAAAAGAATTGATCATCGCCATCACGCTTTGGATGCTTTGATTATCGCTTGTGCAACAAAAGACCATATCAATTTACTCAACAATCAATCTGCGAAATCGGATACTAAACGTTATGATTTGAAAAAGAAATTGATGAAGTTTGAGAAGGCAGTTTATAATCATCCGCAAACTGGCGTTAGAATTGAAAGAGATATACCGAAACAATTCCTGAAACCTTGGGATAATTTTACAGTTGATGCAAAAAATAGTTTAGAAACCATTATTGTAAGCTTTAAACAAAACCTTCGTGTCATCAATAAAGCGACCAACCATTATGAAAAATGGGTAGAAAAAGATGGGATTAAAAAGAAAGAAAGAGTAAAGCAGAAGGGAATAAATTGGGCGATTAGAAAGCCTATGCACAAAGAAACAGTTTCTGGAAAGGTAGATTTGCCACAAATTAAAGTTCCAAAAGGAAAAATCTTAACAGCTACAAGGAAAAGTTTAGATACATCTTTTGATTTGAAAACGATTAAATCTATTACAGATAAAGTAATTCGTGAAATACTTAAGAACTATTTAGAATATAAAGGTAGTCCAGAACTTGCATTTTCGCCAGAAGGAATTGAAGATTTGAATAACAATATTGAAAAGTATAATAAAGGCAAAACGCATCAACCTATTAATAAAGTTAGAATATTTGAGTTAGGAAGCAAATTTCAAGTGGGACAATCAGGAAATAAAAAAGATAAATATGTTGAAGCTGCCAAAGGAACCAATTTGTTTTTTGCTGTCTATGAAGATGAAAATAAGAAAAGGAGTTATGAAACGATTCCGTTGAATGTTGTTATTGAAATGCAAAAGCAGGGATTAAACCATGTACCATTAGAAAATCAAAAAGGCAACAAACTTTTATTTTATTTATCACCTAATGATTTAGTATATGTACCACATGAAGATGAAATAATAGATGACAATTTTAGTTTGAATAAATTGGATGAAGGGCAAATTAAAAGAATATATAAAGTTGAAAAAACTTCAGGAGTTGAATGTTATTTTGTTCGTCAAGATATTGCCTATTTGATAAAACAATATGATGCGAAAACTAAAATAGGAGAATTGGAAAGTCAGAATAAACTTCAAGTTACAATGACAGATGATAGAATGAAGATAGCTGATGTTTGTTTTAAGATTAAAGTAAACAGATTAGGAAATGTCTCTAAAGTTTAAATTTTATGCTAAAACGAACCATTTACATCGGTAATCCATCATATTTGAAATTGAAAGATAATCAACTCAAAATAGAAGATGTAATAAATAAAGAAGTCAAAGGAAGTATTCCAGTAGAGGATATGGGATTCTTGATTTTAGATCATTATCAGATTACAATTAGTCACCAGTTAATTGTTGCTTTACAACAGAATAATGTAGCTATTATTAGTTGTGATGAAAGTCATTTACCATATGGTTTAATGTTACCAATGAATGGACATGTTTTGCATAGCGAACGATTGAAGCATCAAATTAATATTTCAGAACCATTACGCAAACAATTATGGAAACAGACTGTAGAAGCTAAAATATTTCAACAAAAAGCATTGCTAAGAAAATTTGGATACGTTGAAGAGCCTATGCAGAGTTATTTGGTTAATGTAAAGGCAGGAGATGCTTCGAATATGGAAGGAGTTGCTGCTCAGTATTATTGGAAACAGTTATTCGATAATTTTACGAGAGAACGAGATGGTGATTTTCCTAATAATTTCTTGAATTTTGGTTATGCAATTTTAAGAAGCATAGTTGCAAGAGCAATTGTAAGTTCGGGACTAAATCCTACTATAGGAATATTTCATCGTAATAAATATAATCCATATTGTTTAGCAGATGATATAATGGAACCTTACAGACCTTATGTAGATGAATTAGTTTTAGAATGGATAAATAAGCCATTTAGACCTACTGATCTGGATAAGCAAGCAAAAGTACATTTGCTACAAATTGCTACAAAAGATGTAAAAATAGATGGTTTAACAAGACCTTTATTGGTTTCTTTGAGCAGTACAACAAGTTCATTGTATAAGTGTATGATAGGAGAGCAACGTGTGATACGTTTTCCAGAAATGACATGAGTTTTAGTCGATATAATGCGTATAGAATTATGTGGGTATTGGTTTTGTTTGATTTACCAACAGAAACAAAGAAACAGCGAGCACAAGCTAATCGGTTTCGTAAAGATTTAATGGATGATGGTTTTACAATGTTTCAATTTTCTATTTATTTACGACATTGTCCAAGTAAAGAAAATGCAGATGTACATATAAAGCGTGCAAAAGCAAAATTACCAGAATATGGAAAAGTGGGAATAATTTGTATTACAGATAAACAATTTGGCCAAATGGAAATGTTTTATGCTAAAAAGGAAACAGATTTGCCAACAGGATCACAACAATTAGAATTGTTTTAGTTGTGAGTAGAAATAAAAAAAATCTGATAGTAAATTTGCTTACTATCGGATTTTTACTTTTTTTAAATCCTACAAATCATCTTTGTGCCTTTATTTATAAGGCTTTACAAGATGAGGTTGTAATATTCTTGATAAATATACCAAAATGAAAGGAACTCACAACTGACTTGATAAAATTTAAACATATCAAATAGTTGTAATATTCTTGATAAATATACCAAAATGAAAGGAACTCACAATATAATCATCTGTATGGTCAATATTCAATGGGTTGTACCTAATTGGATAATGTTATAAGAATATGCATAAAAAAACTTAGAATTAATTTTCTAAGTTTTAAATTATTTTATCAAACATTTAATTTAATAAACTTATTAAATGTTTTAAATTATCTATATCGTATTTAAACGCTTTAATATGCCCAGGGATTTTACTAAAAATAACTCCACTGTAATGTGTAATGACAATGTGTTTATTATGGCTGTAATAAAAATAATCACCACCACAATTATTGTCAAATTCCTTAAACCCAAGATTTAGTAATTCTTCTTTCATAGTGCTTCAATTTTAAGTGTTTATGTAAAATATCTATTAAGCGAGTAATCAACTATTATACCATTTGAATTAAAAAAAATAAAATAAATTAACAAAAATTATGTTAATGTACTTTTACCGTTGTTTTAATGTGTAAATAGATGTTATAGAAAGCATTTTTTTTAGAAAAATAACTTCATAAAATGCCCTCATTTGTTTTATCAATAGTAGTTCTATCAATGACGATAAAACTATTCTTATATTTGTAAAAGAAATTTAATTCTACCAACTTAATAATAAAAATATAAATTCACTCACATCATGAAAATATTATTGTCGCCAGCTAAGATGATGAATCTTCAAACAGACACAAAATGGAAAGCAACAGCACCACAATTTTTAGGTCATTCTCAAGAAATAATGGATGTAATGAAAAAAATGAAAGCAACAGACTTAGAAAAATTAATGAAAATTTCTAAAGAAATTGCTGAAATGAATGTTGAGAGAAATCAATTATGGAAAGTTAGACCATCAAAAATAGAATCTATTCCTGCAGTATTTGCTTTTAAGGGAGAAGTTTACAGAGGTTTAGATGCTGAAACATTAGAAGAAAGTGCTATAGAATATTTAAATAGAAATGCTTTTTTACTTTCGGGTTTATACGGTATACTTCGTCCTTTGGATAAGATTATGTTATATCGTCTAGAGATGGGATCTAAACTAGATATCAATGGTTCTAAGAATTTATATGGTTTTTGGAAAAATGTTTTAACTCCTTTTTTAAATTCAAAACTTAAAAGGGGAGAGTTTATATTAAACCTTGCAAGCAATGAATATATAAAAGTATTAGATGCTAGCGATTTAAAAATACCAATGATTGATGTTGAATTTCAGGATTACAAAAATGGAGAATTAAAGAAAATTATGATGTATTTTAAACATGCACGTGGCGCAATGGCGAGATATTGTGCTGTAAATAATGTACAAACAATAGATGAAGTAAAAGCATTTGATGTAGATGGTTATCGTTTTGATAATAACCTATCAACTAAAGAAAAATTAGTTTTTACTCGATAATTTTCTTTAAAATAATTGATATAAAAGACTACATTTAGTGGTCTTTTTCTTATTTTTAGAACATATATGACAGAAGATATTATTCATAATTTACCCATAAAAATTATCTACTCTTTCGAATCTTTGATTAAAGAGCTGGAAAACTCTGACTATAATTTTGGAGAGTTTAAAGCTTTTTTAGAGTATATAAAAGAAACTAAACCCGCTTTAATAAATGGAGTAGATAATTTCGATGAATTTGAGCAATTAATAAAAGATATAGAGCCAATCATCGATAAAATAATACCTAAACCACTAACAAAATATAATTTAAAGGCTATAACATTTCCTTTTTCTAATAAATTTCTTTTTAAAACAGAACGACTTAAAGAATTGCTAGATCAAAAAGAATCTAGACTAAAATTTAATTTTGAAGATATTGATTTTGAAACTTTATATAAGTTTTGTTGCACGTTCATTTTATCTAAATATTATAATATAAATTTAGATTTAGAACTATCAAACCAATTAGAAATAGAAAATAAAAACGGTTATATTACTTATTTAGGAACTGATATTAATAACGATTATTTTTCTATTTATCCTTCTGATAAAAAGTATGAATTAACAGAAGAAGAGGTAGAAGAGTTATTAAATAATTATGAAAATACAGAACTTTGGTTAGAAAAAATTCCTGTAGGTTCTTGGATTGCTAAAGGATTTAATTTAGTTTCCTTTTTTGATCATACAACAGAAATTGCTTTATCTAATTTGAAGACAAAATTAATATCTTATGGAGAACCTTTTGATGCTTTAAAAACAGATATTGTTTCTGCATTAAAATCTGTTTTTAGAATAGATGATTTACAGGTTGGTTTTTCAGCTTATAATTCTGATAAAGATCAATTAGAAATTAGCAATTTAAATCACATGAATGTCAGTATGATTTTAGATGATAAAAATCGTCTTAAAATGAATGAAATTTGCTGTGCTAATTTAAAAAGTAAAATTTCTTCATCAGATTTTTATGTAGTTTCAAATGTAGATAAAATGCTTGCTAAATTTCCAGAAGATAAAATGCTGGGAATTATTAAAGAAAAGAAAATACAAAGTCTAATTCTATATCCATTAAAAAATAAAAACGAATGTTTGGGTATTTTAGAATTAGCTTCGAAATCTCCAGGAGCATTTAACCGTATTAATGCAAATGTTTTAAAAGAAATTACACCATTATTCGAAGAATCTATTTATCGCCATAATGTAGAGTTAGAAAATCAAATTAATGCATTTATACAAACAGAATACACATCATTACATGCTAGTGTAGATTGGAAATTTAGAGAGAAAGCGATAGATTATATTACACATGTAACAAATACTAAACAAAAATCTCAGGTTTCTTTTCTAAATGTTTATCCTATGTATGGAGAAATAGATGTTAGAAATTCTTCTATTATTCGAAATGAATGTATGAAGATTGATTATCAGAATCAATTAAACTTCCTAGTAGAAGTTTGCCAAGAATTATACAAAAGAAGTCATAAATCTAAATTCTTAAACTATATTGATGCTTTAGAGGATTTTTTATCGAGAATAGATAATGTTGATAAAATTTATTTTGAGACAGAATTGTTTGATTATATCAATTTAAATATTCATCCAGAGATTCCTAAATATGTACAAGATAATGAGAAGTCTGTTATAGCAAAATATCTTAAAAAATTAGATAAAATAACAGGATTATATTATGTTGAGCGTAAAAAGTTTGATCAAGCAATACAGACTATAAATTCTTTATTATCGAGTAAATTAGATGTTTTACAAAATGAGGCGCAGGAAATTTTTCCTCATTATTATGAACGATTTAAAACAGATGGAATAGATTATAACTTATATGTAGGAAGAAGTATTTCTCCACAAAAAAAGTTTAACTATGAACATGTAAAAAAGATTAGATTTTGGCAGTTACAATCTACAATTTTGTTGGAGCAATTGTATAAAATTTCTTCAAATAAAATACCTTTGAAAATTGAAGTAGCCTCTTTAATATTTGCAACTAATACAACCTTAGATATTTTATTTAAGTTAGATGAAAAACGATTTGACGTAAATGGTTATAACAATGCTAAATATGAAATTGTAAAGAAAAGAATTAGTAAAGCATTTATAAAAGACAGTACAGAAAGAGTAAATCAGCCAGGAAAGATTTGTATTATTTACTCAGAGGATTTATTGAGAGAAGAATATACTAATTATATCAATTTATTGATTAAAGATAATTTCTTAAAGAATGATATAGAATATCTGGAAGTAAATGATTTACAAGGTATAAATGGATTGTTTGCAATTAGAGTTTCTATAAATTATGATCGTGATATACCAAAATGTACAGAAACAGAAATAGAAGTAGAATTAAATTGATAATATATATGAACGATACAGTGTTATTAAATATGTCTCTTGAAGCTAATGCAGAAGAGATTTGGAATGTTTTGACGAATGTAGATACATTTAATAATTGTTTCGAGAATACATCTATAGAAGGAGGTGAGTTTAAATCAGGTGATGTGGTTAAATTTATTACAGATGTAAATGGAGAAAAAGTAATAGATGAAGCAGCTATAAGATCTTGTTATACAAACGAACGTTTATCTTACGGTTATAAAAAACAAAATACAACCAATGAAATAGATGTTTCTTTTACATTAAAACCTTCTGGTAATTTTACCTACTTAACAATAGAAGGAAGAAATTTTACAGATGATTACGATCGATCTCATTCAGAAAATAACTGGATTAATATGATGCAGGGAATAAAAAAATATATTCTGAATAAATAAAAAAATAACCTTCAAATTTTTGAAGGTTATTTTTTTATTTTATACTCTGTTTAAAATCCGAAATTAATTCCGAATACAACACGACCAGGATCTTCTCCTTTAAAGTAAGAAATAGTAGCAGTTACAGATTGAGCTCCGTTTAACCAAATTCCGCCTCCAGTAGAAGTATGCCATTTATTAGAATCTTCTCCTTGTAACCATACACGTCCATAATCTGCTCCAACAAATACACCTAATCTCATAGGTACAATAGCTTTAAAACGAAGAGCATCAAAACGCAAGTCAGAAGTTTGCAAAAAGACTTTATGACCTGTGAAACGACCTAATCGGTAACCTCTTAAATCTTGATCACCACCTAAATTTGCCATTTGATAAAACTCTATAAAATCTCCCCAAACAGCTTTTCCTTTTAACATAGACGCAATTGTTAACCTACCATTAGCAGATACTTTATGTGTAAATCCTAAATTAATTTCTGTATAAAAACTATTGCGTTGGAATTCTGCTAAGTTGGAAATCCATTTTGCATTTGCTAAAAATGTCATTCCTAATTTTGGTAAAGACTCATTATCATAATTTCTGAAAGTATATTTAGCACCAACTTCTCCGAAGTTTTGACCTTTAAAAACTTCTCGGTAAATATCCATATTTTCTTCTCCAACAATACGATCCATATTTTCCTCAATCTTTCTATAACTGTAAGTTGCAGAAAAATCTAAACGACCATTATTGTTTAATATCTTAAAAATTGATGGACCAAAACTATAACTCTCTAAACGAACACGGTTATAATCCATTCCTAATCGTTTTTGTTCGTTAATTGTTTCGTTACCAAAACCAAAGAAATTCGTACTAAATGTTGGACTGGTATGTGTAGCATTAATATCTAAATTCCATTTTCCAATAGCTTTTGTAAATGTTCCTTTGTATTTTGCTTCCCAACCACCAGTTGCAAAAAAGTAATTTAATTGTAAATTATGACGTTGAGAATAAGGTTTGCGATCAAACCCATTAACTGTATATGTAGGCGATAGACCTATTTTTACACCGTCATCTGGATTATACCCCACATTAGGTAACATGGTAAAGAAATTATATTTTGGTTGCTTATAATCGTACGTATTAATTTCATAATCATCTACAAAATTCTTCGTTGTTAAAAAAGTTGATTCAGCTGCGTCACCTCCGTTTGCATAATCATAAATTTTTATTTTAGAAGAGCGTTTTACTTCATACGTATCATCATCAACACCTCCAATAATTCTAATTAAAATAGCTTGAGTTGGTTTACCATCAACTTTAAATTGATCTTTACCATTTAAACCATATAATCTAATTTCTTTCGTTTCTTTTTTATCAAAATCTTCATCAAATACTAATGTATCGTTAGAATAAATTTTAATATTTGTTTTTCCTTTTGGGTAACGAGTGATAATAAAGTTATCATCCTTATCTGTTCCTTTTAAAATGACAAGACGTCTAAGAGTTTTATTATATTCCTCAGCAAATTTTTCCAATTTTGCCTTACGTTTAATAAGATTATTTATAACCTCATCATCATATTCTCTTTTAGTTTCTTCAGGGATTAATTCAAATGATTTTCTAATGTAATCATCTGTTAAATTTTCCTGAATAAATCGAGCTTGTTTTTTCCATTCCTCTAAATTAGAAGATTGTAAAATAGCTAAGTCTAAAGGGTAAGGTTCTCTGTTGAACCATTTTTCACTTTTTATATCATCTTTAAAATCTTGCATATGTCGCAATGCAGGAATTCTCATAATCACATTAAAAAGTAAACCATCATATCTAGGAAATGCCTGATCTCTATCTCTAGGAATAGGTTTATATACAGTTAATTTATCATTTTTGTATACACCCCAGCGCCATTGATCTGCATGTCTATCCCAATCACCAATTAACATGTCAAATAAACGAGCTCGCATATATGCTTCTTTATCAACACTTACTTTCGTATTTTTATTAATTGCAGCTAACATGTCGTCTGTACTTACAATATTTTTTGGAAAACCAAATATACCATCTTTAAAGCTAGACATTGGGCGTTCTTCTATCATATATAACTCATCACCAAAATGTTCGTTATATTCATCCAAAGCTTCTTGTTTTGGTACATAATATAATTTTGGTGTTGCGTGCATAATATCAAGAGGCTTCATTAAATTAGCAACTGTTAAGGGATAATAAGGATGATTTGTTGTATAAAAATCCATTAAGAACTTTTCTGTAAATGATCCTTCAAATTCATTTGCTATATATTTATTCTTAAAAGCAACTTGCTGAATAAATTGTGTAGCACTTTTTTTAACAGATCGCATATTATATTCTTGTCCTTTATTATCTACTAAACGTAAACTTTTTGTTTGATGTCCACCGCCCATTCTAATGGGAGTTAAACCGCCGTATAAATTTTCTAAGTTAATTGTATTAGCAGAAATTGGCTGACTGTAAATATTACGATAGTGTTTTCCTAAAAAGAATTCATAAGACTTAGATTTCTCTGTCATCTTACTTGGATAAACTACTGTCTCTTTTTTTGCAGGCATTCGTTTATCATCATATACTTTGGCTAAGTATACTTTCTTTTTCTCTGTAACTTGTTTAGATAATAAAAGCTCAGAATCATTTTCCGTGAATTTATAAAAGTTGACTTTAGATGCACCGTTATCATAAATATCTAAAATTGCATAACCTTTATTTCCGTAAGAAAAATCATTTTTCCCAACTGCTTTTGCAGATTCATTTAGTGAACCACCTCCACTAATAATTTGTTTTACATTTCTATTCTGAATGTATTGTAAATTATGATCGTGACCAGAAACCATAATTACATTATCTCTGTTTTCTATTAAAGTGGCTACACGAGATGCAAATTCTCTGTATCTAAAATTATTTACATCTTGCGGACTTAAACCTGTTGTACTTCTAAATAAATTGATAAATGATCCTATAACAGGTAAAGGAACCTTAAAACTCTCTCCAAAAGGATAAAGTTGTTTTTTAAAATCGTATTGACCGCCATGTGTACCGTTAGAAAATAGCGGATGATGCATTGCGATTACAGTTGTTTTATTCTGTAATTTATTTAAACGAGATTCTAGTTCCTCAAAAAAGCCTTCTCTTGTCTTTATATCACATTTCTCATTAATTTCTGGGTGGTTATCCCAATTTTGTAAATACCATTCAGAATCTATGACGACATAACCAATACTGTCGTTAACACTAACGTGTGCTATAGGACATGCATCTTTAGGTAAAAAAGATTTTTTATCGTCTAATTGTTTTTTTATAATTTTTTCTTGCTCTTTAAGACCTTTCATTCCATTTTTCCAATCATCATTACCTGGAATAAAAATAGTTTGCCCTTTAAAGTCTTTTGCTAAATCTAACTGAATTTGTAATTTTTCTCTACTTGTTCTGTAGTCTTTTTTTGTAGAATCTATTACAATTCCATTTTCTGAGACATTATCACCAAGGAAAAATAAATAATCATTAGTATCTGCTTTTTGAAATTGATTCTTTAGAATATCGATATTTTTCTTGTTCTCTTTTGCATCTATATTTCCAGCATCACCTATTAAATAGATAGACTGAATTTTTTTTCCCTCAACTTCTTGTATTTTTTCAGTTCTTATATTTTTTCCATATTGTGGATGATTTGTAGCACAAGATGACATATAGAAAGTACCTACTAGGGCAAGGAAGGGATAATGCAATTTTTTGTTATTCAGCATTAGAAATAATTTCATACATTTAAACATTAAAAACTTATAATGAATCAATCATTATTAAATATAGAAAACTACGTTTTCAATCTCTTCAAAGATAATCTTTCTTTAGACTTTATGTATCATAATTTTATGCATACTGTAAAAGTTGTAGAAGCAATAAAAAACTTAGCTTCACAAGAAGGTATTTCGACAGATGAACAAGAAAAACTATTGATAGCAGCTTGGTTTCATGATACTGGATATACTAAGTCTGTAGAAAATCATGAAGCTGAAAGTATTAGAATAGCTAGAGAATATTTAAGTTCATTTAATTATTCGGAAGATTTTATAGCAGATATTGAACGATATATTAATGCTACAGATGTTCATTATGAACCAAAAAATATTGAAGAAGCAATTATAAAAGATGCTGATAATTTTCATTTAGGACAAGAAGATTATCCTAAAATATCTGATCTTTTAAGAAGTGAAATTTTTAATATTTGTAAAAAAGAATTTTCTGATTATGAATGGCATTTACAAAACAGAACCTATTTTCTTAATGTTCATCATTATTATACAGATTCTGCAAAAAGAAATTGGCAAAGTGGAAAAGAAGATAATTTAATTTACACTCAGAACAAAATAAAAGAAATAGAGGCTGTAGGCGAGGGACCTAATAAATATGAATTAAAAAAGAGGAAAGCAGATAAAATCCAACAACCAGATAGAGGTGTTGATACTCTTTTTAGGATAACACTTAACAATCATACAAGGCTTAGTGATATAGCTGATAGTAAAGCAAATATCTTATTATCTGTAAATGCCATTGTTATTTCTATTGCTTTATCTACTTTAATTCCAAAATTAGCCAGTCCGAAAAATGAATATTTACTTTTACCCGCAATTATAATGCTTCTTTCTAGTGTTGCATCTATCATCTTTGCAATTTTAGCTACAAAACCAAATGTTACATATGAATCTTTTAACGAAGAAGATATTAAAAATAGAAAAGTTAATTTGCTATTTTTTGGTAACTTTCATCAAATGTCATTAGAAGCTTATGAAGAAGCTTTGCAAGAGTTAATGAAGGATAGAGACTATTTATATAACTCTATGACTAGAGATCTATATTATCTAGGAAAAGTATTAGAAAGAAAATATAAATTATTAAGTATTACATACACTATTTTCATGATTGGAACAATATTGTCTGTTGTATCTTTTGCTTATGCATTATTAACAAATCTTAATTAGATTTTTTTAATTCATAAAAATGATGAAAGGTGAACTAAAAAACAAATTTATAGAAGGTATTTTTTTTTCTAATTTCTTTTTGATTTTACTTTCTTTTGTACTTAATATTGAAACTATAATAAAGATAGGATTACCTTTTAATTCTCTAGAATATTACATGTTCATCACTTCTGTAACGGTACTGTTCTATCTTTATGCTTATCGTATTCCAAAAACCATTAGCTATTCAACTAATTTAAGAACACTTTTCTATGTAAATAATAGAAATATTATTAAAGTATTTACAACCATTTTATTGATAATTTGTGTGTATTCTAGTTTAGTTTTATTTGGAAGAAGCTTTTCTAACTTTGATATTATTCCTTGGAAATGGACATTAATCTTAGTTTTTACAGCATTAATTTCAATAGGATATTATGATTATCAAATGGGAATATCATTAAGGAAAGTAATGTGGTTAAAACCTTTTCTAATTGGCTGGACATGGGCAATTACAACTGTTTTTTTTCCTATATTATTTTTAATGTTAGAGAATGGGAAATACTATCATTTAGACGCTAAATTCTATTTCCTATTTACTCAAGCTTTTATGTATTGTGTTGTGAATGCTATTTTGTTCGATTTAAAAGACTTTGAAGATGATAGTAACAAAAATTTAAAAACTTTTGTGGTACAATACGGTTATCATTTTACGTTAAATCGTATTCTTTTACCATTAATTTTTTTAGGAGCCATGAGCTTTATATTATTTGGAATTTGGTATAATTTACCTTTGCATAGAATTTTATTTATGTTGATCCCAATTATTTTTCTTGCAATTTTTGCTTTTAGACTCAATCAGCCAAAGCCCATTTTATATTATCTAATAGCGATTGATGGAATGATTTTTTTTAAAGCAATTTGTGGAATTTTAAGTGTAATTATTTTTGAATAATGAACTATAATTTTATAGCACCATATTATCATTCATTAAGTCGAATAATATTTTTTAATCGACAACATTTGGCTCATTTTCCTATTTTAAATTATTTAAAAGAGGATGATAAAATTTTATGGATTGGAGGAGGAGCAGGAAAGTTTATTCCAGAGTTAGAAAAGTTAAATATTAAGTTAGAAATTGATTACATCGATTTTTCTTCTGAAATGATTAAAATTGCTAAAAAAAATAACGTTCGTAATATCAAAATCAACTTTATAACATCAGATATTTTTAATTATCAATTAAACAAAGAATACGATGTAGTGATGACAACTTTTTTATTTGATCATTTTAATCAAGAAAAAGCAAAAGAATTATTTTTAAAAATAAATAGAGTCATCAAAAATAATGGAGTTTGGTTTTATGTTGATTTCTCTCAGAATCAAAAAAAATGGCAAAAAGGAATTACTACATTAATGCTTATTTTCTTTAGAATTGTAATTGGTTTAAATATCAATCAACTCCCTAAAATGAAACCAATCTTTGAAGATAATTTTGAATTGATGCACCAAGAATTATTTTTCAGAAAATATATAGAAAGTTTAGTTTGGAGAAAGAAAAAATAAAAAGCGATTCATTAAGAATGAATCGCTTTTTATTTTACATATAGTCTGTGTCTAATTTTCCTTTCTTAAACTGAATAATATTCAATTTATTCATTACCCAAATACAAGGATACATTGGATCAAATTCCCATTTTTTTACTGCAAAATTTGGTCTTCCTCCAAATTTGTGATGATTATTGTGTAAAGATTCCCCCCACATTAACCAATCTATAGGCATTAAGTTTGTAGAAGTATCACCAACATCATAATTACGGTAACCAAGTTTATGAGAAAACCAATTAATAATTACACCATGTAATGGGCTCATTAATATTTGCATTGGAATAAATACGAAGTATGTCCAAAGTGGAGCATCAAAAGCAACATATAATAAGATATAAATAGCTACCCAAGCTAAACGTACAATATTATTCCCAGCAAATTTATCCCAAGATCTCCAAGATGGAACTCCTTTTTTAAATTTAGCTAATATTTCAACTTTATCGTGATCAATTTGATTATAAACATTTCTAGTTCTCAACATCATTGAGAAAAAATTGCTATCGAATTGTGGCGAATGAGGATCTTTTTCTGTATCTGCATAAGCATGATGATGTCTGTGCATTACGCCATAAGTATATGGACTTAAGTAAGAAGATCCTTGGAAAACCCAAGATAAAACATGAAATGTCTTTTCCCAAAACCTTGACATCGTAAACATTGCATGTGAAGCATATCTGTGATGAAAAAATGTTTGGAAGAATAAAGAAGCATACCAATGTATGACGAAGATAATGATTACTGCTGTCATTATTAATTATAAATTTTTACAAATATAACATTTAGGTTTGGTATATTGGCTAAGTAAAGTCATCAACTACTAATTTTATTTTTATTTAAAATGAATAAAGAACTTTTTAAACGTACAATTACCACTCAAATTCCAATCGCATGGATAGCTGGAGTAAGGTTAGAATCTTGGGAAGAAAATAAAGTTTCAACCAAAATAAAGTATGATTTTTTAAATCAAAATCCATTTAAGAGTATTTTTTGGGCCGTACAAGGTATGGCAGCAGAATTCTCATCTGGTTTAATGGCAAATGCAAAAATTGCTAAAACAGGAGAAAATATTTCAATGTTAGTTTTAGGAATGCAATCTAAATTTCTAAAAAAGGCTGTTGGTAAAATAATTTTTACTTGCGAAGATGGAGAAAATATAGATTTAGCAATAAAAGAAGCTATTTCTACAAAAGAAGGAGTTTTGATTAATGTTAAAAGTGTTGGAATTGATGAAGAGGGTGATGTAGTTTCAGAATTTCAATTTACTTGGACATTTAAGTTAAGAGAGAAGAAATAGATTGCTGCACAAAGTAAAATGTACATAATATATTGTATCGAGAAATAAATATAGATGAATAGTTTTCCTTGTCTAAGTTTTCGATATAATTTTTCTTCATTTCATTTCGAAAAATCATTCAAACTGACAGAAAAATTACTTTTCTAACTAAAACACAAAAAGCATCTAAAATTTTAGATGCTTTTTGTGTATATTAAATTATTCTTTTAATTATCCTTCAAAACTTCTTACAGCTTCTAATGTTTTATTTATTTCTGCATCTTTAATAGCATCAGAAATAAACCAAGTTTCGTAACCAGATGGAGCAATATAAACTTCATTCGTTAATAAATGATGAAAGAATTTATTGAATCTTTCGTGGTTACAATTAGTAACATCAGTAAAGTTTCTAATTTGCTCTTGTTCTGTAAAGAAAACAGATAACATAGAACCTAAACGATTTGTATGTACTGGAATACCTTTTTCTTTGAAAATTTTAGTCATCTCAGTATCTAAAATTTCAGTTGCTTTGTCTATACGATTAAACAATTCTCTATCATTATTGATAATGTTTAAAGTAGTTAAACCAGCTCTCATTGCAATAGGATTACCAGATAATGTTCCTGCTTGGTAAACTGGACCAAGAGGAGCTAAGTGGCTCATTATTTCTTTACGAGCTGCAAAAGCACCTACAGGAAAACCTCCACCTATTACTTTACCAAAAGTTACAATATCTGCTTTTATATTTAAACGTTCTTGTGTTCCACCCATTGCCTGACGAAATCCTGTCATAACTTCATCAAAAATTAATAAGGTATTATGAGCATCACAAATAGTTCTTAAACCTTCTAAAAAACCTTTATCTGGAACAATACATCCCATGTTTCCAGCAATTGGCTCAACAATAATTGCAGCAATCTGATCTTTATTTTGTTCAAATAATTCTTTTACAGCATCTAAGTTGTTGTATTCAGCCAACAAAGTATCTTTTGCAGTTCCTTGCGTAACTCCAGGAGAATTTGGATTACCAAAAGTTGCAGCACCAGAACCAGCTTTAATTAAGAAAGAATCTGAATGTCCGTGGTAGCAACCTTCAAACTTTACAATTTTATCTCTATTTGTGTAACCTCTAGCTAAGCGAATAGCAGACATACAAGCTTCTGTACCAGAGTTTACCATTCTTACCATATCTACATTTGGTACAACAGAAGTAATTAATTTTGCTATTTCTGTTTCTAATTCAGTTGGTGTTCCAAATGAGAATCCGTTTTTCATTTGTTCTACCGTAGCATTTAATACTCTAGGATCTGTATGTCCAATAATCATTGGTCCCCAAGAGTTAATGTAATCTACATAAGCACGTCCATCTTCATCATAAATATAAGCTCCTTCTGCTTTCTTTATAAAAATAGGTGTTCCGCCAACAGATTTAAATGCACGAACAGGAGAGTTTACACCTCCAGGAATATATTCTTGCGCATCTTTAAATAATGCGCTACTTCTTTGATACAACATAATTTCTACAAAATAGTTGCACAAATTTACTGAATCAAAAGTGAAATAAGAAGTAATTTGTGTTAGATTATTAATCTATTTGCTGTTTTCTTCTCTAAATATTCTATCAATGTTTTAATGATTGCATTTTCTTTTAAAATGGCTTGATTACCAATTAAAAATAATTGCTCTTTAGCGCGAGTTAATGCTACGTTTAATTTTCTATCCACATTTCCATCGTCGTTCATATTTACCAAAGCATTTAATTGCGATGAATAAGTTACAGCAAAACTGTACAAAATAATATCTCGTTGACTTCCTTGATATCGTTCCACAGTATCAACAGTAATCTGCTCATGATTAGGAATATTAGCTAGTTCTAATTTCTGTTTTATTAAGGCGATTTGATTACGAAAAGGTGCAATAATTCCAATTGTTTTCTTTGGATCAAATTCTTTATTATTTAGTGCATAAAGTGCAATAATTTCTTGTACAAATTGTACAATTAAATCTGCTTCTTGAATATTAGTTGGAGCTAAATAAGGATTTTCGTCAACATTAATATAAGCAAAACGATTGTTGATAATAAATTGCTGAAATTCATTTGTTATATCATGATTGATAAAATATAAATCGGCACGTTGACGTTCTAGACTTTGTTTTACTCCATCATTAAGATTTGGAATATCAAAAGCAACATTAAGCTTTCCATCATAAAAATAGTGATTCGGGAAATCGGCAATTTCAGCGTGCATTCTTCCTTGATAAGTCAATTGGTCGAAAGCATTTTCTATTTTATTTTTCTCGCAAAACTCATATAAACGTTCAAAAATTGAGTTTTTACGATTCATTAAGCCAATACTTTCTAATAATTCATTATTTGTTTTGGCTAATTCTGGACTTTGTAAAACAATAGCTGGTAGTTGTTTATGATCTCCAATCATAATAAAACGTTCGGCTTTTGGTAAAATTCCAACAATTTGTGGTTCTAGAATTTGAGAAGCCTCATCAATTATTATTGTATCAAATTTCTTTAGCTTTAGAATATCATTTTTACTTGAAATAGATGCAACTGTTGAAACAAAAATTCGCTGATTATTAATAATATCCTGAATTGTTTTACGAGAAAATTTTTCTCCTTTTTCTTCTAATTCATGATCTTTTTGCTCAATAATCTTATTCAATAAATTTTTATGAAATGCTGTAGAAGTTGATAACTCACTTCCAATTCGAATAAATTTTTGCTCAATTTCATCAGAAATCGCTGTATTTATAGCTTCACATAATTCGTCAACAGCTCTATTTGTATAAGCCAATAACAAAATATTTGAAGTTTGTTTTTCAAAAATTTCTTTAACCAATTCCTTAATAATAATAGATGTTTTTCCTGTTCCAGGAGGTCCATTTAATAAGAAATAATCGTTTGCCGACAGTGCTTTACTTAAAATTCTATTTTGCTCTTCAGAAAGCAATCCATTATTATAACTGTAATTAGCTTTACTTTGTGGAGAAGTTTGCGTTAATATCAATTCTTTTTTCTGTGTAGAAGATTGCATAAAACTGTACAAATTTCTATACATAGATGTAAATGAGGAATCCATGAAATCTCTTTCTAATGCCCATTTTCCATTTTTCTCAAAAGAATCAAAAAAGCGCGTATTAGGCTGTTGATAACGAAAACGCAAAACAATATATTCTCTCGAAATGCTTTTAATGGTACATTTAAAAACCTGATTGGTTAAAACAGAATCATTTGATTTATTTCGAGGGTATAAAATACAGATATCACCTTCTCTGATTGATATAAAATCATTAGAAATGTTTGTACGTTTTAATTTAATCTCTTTTTTAATATCAGAAATATTATTTTCTACAATTTCTAAATCATAAATAATCTCAAAATTATTATTTTTCTCTTCAAAAGAATTTAGCCATAAACTAGCCAAACCGTTATTGGTTGTAGATTGACTAAGACCAAGTTTTGCCATGTATTGTTCCTTGGCTATAAAATTAGCGAAAGAGTAGAAGTAGGCTTTTTGTAAAGGAGAACTGCTACGAATAGGATAAATAAATTTCTCTAATTGTTCTTCTAATAATTCACGAAAACGAGGATTAATTTTACGTTTTATAAAATTAGCAGGCTTTATGTTATAAAGAAGATTTTCTATTTCCTTATCCGTTTTTGTAGCCAAACGATTCTCGTTAATAATAATTTGATTTCTTAATTCGAAAATTCGTTGAACTCGTTTTAAACTAGGAACTTCAAAACGCAAATTTCCTTGGTATACTTTAGAATATAAGATAAAACCTTCTGTATTCTTTGTAATGTCTTTAAACTCTAATTCATATAAAACACCAATAATTTGATAATATAAAAATAACTGTGTTGCATGATTAGGTTTTATACTTTTTCCATCGTCAGGAAATGGTGCTCCACCAGATTTTAATTCTATAATTTTATTTGTTCCATCATCATTTAAATCTAATAAATCTAAACGTCCCTGGATCCCATATTGTTCACACAAGAAAGATGGCTCTAATAAAGCTCTATCTAAAGAAATATTGTAGTGAGAAAAATCTTCTAATAGAACTTTCTGTAAACGATGAAAATGTCCTTTAGCATCTTCGTAATATTCTTTTAAATTTTGAGGATGTGTAAGGTCTTTACAAGAAGTATATTCTAATGGATAATTCTTAAAATCGTTTTTAAATAATTCATTGAAATCTGTTTTCTCTATATTTTCTGTACAAAAATGATCCACAACCGAATTAGCAAAATTTCCTAATCGTATATGTTTACTGTTAGGAGCTTCTTCAAATTTTTTCTGAATATAATGTAATTCAGTAGTTCCATAATCCTGAAAACATTCTGCTATTGCAGAAATATCAACCAAATAATCTGGTTCTAAAATAATAAATCGAGGATGATAAATTCCTTCCTCATCTATTGTCGAATTAACTAAGTTTAATTGTGCGCCAACCCAAAAATCCGAAGGAGATATAAAAATTTCATTTACACCATCTTCATCTATTTGTATTGTAATATATTCATCACTTTCATTTTCTTCGTGGTCACAAATTAAACAGTCACGCTTTATTTCAATTACCTGTACACGAAGTTTTTTTACTCGATTTCGTGATAGAATTTTATTGGTATAATATTCTTTCTCTGGAAAAAAATAGACAATTTCCGCCGGAATTAAAACATCATATAAACCTGATATGAATTCTGTAACATACTTAAAGTGGGTAAAATATTCATGTTCTGATGGTTCATACTTTTCAGATAATACACGTTGAGCAGTTTTACGAAAAGAATGAATTTTTGTAGAAATATGGTATTGGTTACAAATGAATGATAATTTAGAGAAAAAATTAGAAAATTGTAGCGTTTCATTTTTAGTTAATTCGAATGCAATAATTTCTACTAATCTTTTTAAATCAAAATATTTAGATGAAATTGATTTGGAAGATAGTTGAATTTTTAATGCTTCTTGTAAGTAATGATTTGCTAATTTTTCCTGATTCACGGCGATTAAATTTGTGTAAAATTAGGCATAAAATTTAATTCCACGTTTTCCAATCTTCACTTGTAAACTTCCATTCGGGTGTTATAATTCTACCATTTTTCACATTATACCAAGGAGATAGTTGTTTATTTATAGGATTATCAAGTATTTGTAATTCTTGAGCGGGCATATAACTTTGAGCTAATAAAACAATTTGTTCTCCTTTATTATTTTTTGCTAAGTCTACAACAATAACAGCATGTCCAAATGGACTACCTTTTTGTATTAAAATATCACCAATTTTAACCTCATTATACTTAATGCTCTTTAATTGTTGTTGTAAAGATGCTGTGTTTGCATAACTAAAAATAGTTTCTAAATATGCCCAATATTTATCTTTAGAATAGTCTCCTTTTACGTAATTTTTATAATAACGTGGTTTCCCGTCTGACAAATAATTGAAAGCAATTTCATCGTATCTTTTTTGTTGATATAAATAATCTGCTCTTAATCGCATTGTAGCATCTGCACATTGGTGTAAATCTTTATTTCCGATTGGTAAATCTATTACAGAATTGTAAACATTCTGCTTGTTTTTTTCTTTTCCATCATAATATTTAACAACGGAACCAAATGGTTTTAAAGGGAGATGTTGTAAGAAATAACCAAAATCTTTAGTTGAATAGTTTTCTCTTTCGTAACCTTTTGGTAGTGAATATCTATTTAAAATAATTTGCTCATCTTGTTGTATAAAACCTGTATTAACTTTCTCTTCTATATCAGTTGATTCATCTTTAGAAATACTTTTTTCTTTATTTTCATTTTTACATGAAAATATACCGATAGCTATTAATAAAACGTATAAATTTTTCATCATGATTTATGTATTTAGTAACTTCTATTGTAAGAATTATTTTATGTGAAATTATTAAATATTCTTTATATAAAGTATTAATTTTTAATTTCTAGACTCAAAATTGTAGGATGTGATGTTGAAACGACATTTCGACAAGCTCAATGTGACAAATAAACTAAATTTATCATTATAACCATTCGAATAGACAGAAAATAGCTTTTTAATTATTTCTGATCCGTCATTTCGAGTGAAATTCGTTTAGAATTTTGTATCGAGAAATAAGTAAGGATTAATAGATATTCTAGTTTAAGTTCTCGATACAATTTTTCTTCATTACATTTCGAAAAATCACTCGAACAGACATAAAAAAGTCCAATACCTTTGCAGATATTGGACTAAATATTTAATAAAACTTAATCTTACTTCAGTTTTTTGTCTTTATATATTTTTTCTGCTAATTGTACAGCTTTATAAGCATCAACAACTCCACCAGTAGCAGAAATATCTGTTAACTGAGAGTTTTTATTAACAGAACCAATAATAACTTCTTTTACTTGTTGTGCATCTAATTTTGGATAATGTGCCCAAACTAATGCAGCAACACCAGCAACAACTGGAGAAGCCATAGATGTACCATCTAAATTTTTGTATTCACCATCTTTATTTGGGACAGTAGAATAAATTGCCGCCCCTGGAGCGAAAACATCAACAGATTTTTTCCCGAAATTAGAAAAACTAGCTTTTAATGCAGTGTTATTCATTGTATTTGCACCAACAGTAATAATATTTTTTATTACAGCTTCACCTTTCTCATTGTAAACAGTAGGGAAATGGATTTCATCGTCTATGTTTAAATTGTCATTACCAGCAGCTTTTATCAATAATAAACCTTTTTTCTCAGCATATTTAAAAGCATCCCAAACAATTTCTTTTTCAGGAGAATATGCTTTTCCAAAAGACATGTTTAATATTTTAGCTCCATTATCTGCTGCATAACGAATAGCATTAGCAACATCTTTGTCACGCTCATCACCATTAGGAACAGTACGGACAGACATAATTTTTACATATCCATCTCCTGCAATACCATCCATACCAATTCCGTTTCCAGTTTTGGCTGCAATAATTCCAGCAACATGCGTTCCGTGTAATGCATCTGGTCCAGCAGCATCATTATTTCCGTATTTGCTTTCTTTTTTATCTTCGTAATTATCTCCAACAATTGGACGAGGATCTAAAGCTAAATTTAAATTAACTTCAACTTGTTCTTTATAATACTTAGCACCTTCGGCTATTTCATCACCAGTTTCTTTGGTAAATTCTTGCATCGTTTTTCCTTCCCATGCTTCATCTGGAACCAAACCAAAAATAATCATTCCTTGTTGAGCCTCTTTTGATTGTGGCTTAAAACTCATCATGTTATTTTTAGATAATTCTCTCGTTCCCCATTCTTTGTTTAATGCAGGAAAAGCAACAGAAAAAATGTCGTTCATTTGACCATACTGTGCATAGCCTTGTTTAGCTTCTGCTAATTTAGTCTCAAACTCAGTTTTTATCTTTTGAAACTCAGCAAACTCACTTGCATACTTTGTTTTGTTTTTTTCTGCATCTGGACTTTTCTCGAATAAAGCACTATATTTTACATATAATCTTGTTAATTCTAATGTATCTCCATCTACATTTTTTCCATCTTTTCCACCAATGAAATTCCAACCATTAACATCATCAATGTATCCATTGTTGTCATCATCTTTTCCGTTTCCGGCTTTTTCTTTCGTATTAACCCAAATGTTATCTTTTAAATCTGGATGAGTAATTTCTATTCCAGAATCTAAAACACCAACAACAATAGGAGTAGCTTTACGTTTTTTAGTTTTTAGAAAATCAAGTGCTTGTTGAGTATTTACACCGTAAATACTATCTTTTTCAATAGATGCATGTTGCCATTGCTTTTGCTCTACTTTTGGTAATTGCTTTGTTGCTGTTTCTTGTGCAAAAGATGTTACACCAATAAACATTGCAACTGATATGCTTAATAAGAATTTTTTCATATTCAAAAAATTATTTATTCGAAATTTAAAATTTTCTCGAATAAATATACAAAAAGCGCTCCAAAATTTGGAGTGCTTTTTAAAGCGTAATTTTATTAACGCTTAATATTTTTACAATTAATATAACTTAAAAATTAAATTGCTGTAATAGATACAATTGTGCGCAAACTCTAGCATCAGAGAGTGCTTCGTGATGATTTAATTCTAAATTGAATCTTTTAGCACAATCGGATAATTTTGTTGGAACAATTCCTTTTGATTTTAAAATTCTATAGGTGCACTGCCATTTTTCTGATAAATTAAGAATAGAATAATTCAAGTCGTAATATTCCATAGTTTTTCTTAAAACAGAACGATCAAATGATTCATTGTGAGCAACAACAATTTGGTTTTGTAATCTATTTTTAATTTCAAAATATACATCGTCAAAAGTAGGTGCATCAATAGTATCTTCTGGTCGAATACCATGAACCATAATATTATGGTAATTATATTGATTAAGAGGAGGTTGAATTAATGTATGAAACTCATCTGTAATAATATTATCTGTAACAGTAACAATTCCTACTGCACAAGCTGAATTGCGATAACTATTCGCTGTTTCAAAATCTATTGCTACAAAATTTTCCATCTTAATAATTCATTTTATCATTTAAAAATTCAATAATTTTTTCTTCATCATTTGGAGAAAACCAATTAACAGCTTCATCTTTCTTAAACCAAGTCATTTGGCGTTTTGCAAATCGTCTTGTGTTCTTCTTAATCTCTTCTATAGCAAAATCTAAATCAATCTTATGATCAAAATAATCAAATAACTCTCTATAACCAACAGTTTGCAAAGCATTTAAATCTTTTAAAGGAAATAGTTTTTTTGCTTCATCTAATAATCCTTCATCTAACATCATATCAACTCTACGATTAATACGATCGTACATTTCTTCTCTAGGAAGTTCTAAACCAATTTTAATAATATTAAAAGGTCGTTTATTTAAATCTTGATTTCTGAAATGAGAAAAAGGAAATCCAGAACCTCTGTAAATTTCTAAAGCACGAATAACACGTTGCTTATTCTGAATATCAACTTCTTGGTAATAATTAGGATCAACTTCTTGTAACTCTTGTTGTAATTTTTCTATTCCAAACTCTTCTAATTCACTATTTAATTTTTCTCTTACAGATGGATCTACATCTGGAAAACTATCAAAACCAACTGTAATGGCTTTCTCATATAAACCAGAGCCACCAACCATTATACAATTATCATGTTGTTTAAAGAAATCGTCTAAAAAAGATAAACCATCACGTTCAAAATCACCAACAGAGTATTTATCATGGATAGATATATTTTGAATAAAATGATGCTTTGCTTGTGATAATTCTTCATTAGAAGGAACAGCTGTTCCAATTTTCATTTCTTTAAAAAATTGTCTACTATCGCAAGAAATAATTTCTGTATTGTAATAATTTGCCAATGCTATAGCTAGGCTTGTTTTTCCTATTGCAGTAGGACCAACAACAGAAATTAAGGTTTTATTTGATGAAATTTGTTGCATGATTAAGATTTCGGTTGCAAGATAAGCCCGATTTATGTAAAATAAAAAAGCTTCTATTATAAATAGAAGCTTAAGAATTATGATATAAAATTATATTAATTAAAATGATATAAAAATACAACGTCAGCTACATAAGCTGGTTTTGGATTGTCTTTAATTTCGAATGTAGCTTCAATTACAACTTTAGCAATTCCTCTAAGATCTGTTATAGATTTTAATTTAGCTTTTAATCGAACTTCGCTATCAACTAAAACTGGTTGACCAAATTTAAGATTTTCAATCCCGTAGTTAATTAACATTTTGATGTTTCTTACTTCCGCAATCTGATCCCATAAGTAAGGAATCATAGATAATGTCAAATATCCGTGAGCGATTGTTTTTTTGAAAGGACCTTCATTTTCTGCTTTCTCAGGATCAGTATGTATCCATTGGTGATCTATTGTAGCATCTGCAAAACGATTAATTTGCGCTTGGTCTATTAAGTGCCATTGCGAAACTCCTATTTCCTTTCCCTCAAAAGCTTTATATTCTTCAAAATTATTGATAATTACCATATTTGGAATTTTAAATTTAGTCCTAATTAGGCGACAAATCTAATGAAATCTCATTAGATATAATATTTTTTGATAAGTTTTATCAAGTTTTTTTATAACGAATAATCTAAATTTATTATTTAACAGATTCTTATATAATTCTATTCACTATTAAACTACTCTCTGTCAATTTTATATAAACTTCCTGTATCAGTAATTGCATATAATGCACCATCTTGTCCTTGTGTAATATCTCTGAAACGTTGATTTTCGCCAGCTAATAATCGTTCCTCACCAACAACTTTATTATTTTTATCAATTGCTAGTCTTACAATATGCATCCCATTGAGAGTTCCTATAAATAAATTGTTTTGCCATTCTGGAACACGATTACCTTTATAAAAAGTCATACCACTTGGTGAAATAGAAGGGTCCCAATAATATGTAGGCTGTTCTAATCCATTTTGTTGCGTTAATCCACCACCAATTGGTTGACCACCATATTCTATTCCGTACGTAATAGTAGGCCATCCGTAATTTTTTCCAGGTTTAACAAGATTAATTTCATCACCACCACGCGGTCCGTGTTCACTTTGCCATAAATCTCCTGTTACAGGATGTAAAGCAATCCCTTGTGGATTTCTATGTCCTATACTGTAAAGTTCTGGTAAAGCATTAGCTCCAGAAAAAGTAGGATTACCAGATGCAGGAGCTCCATTTGTCGTAATACGAACAATTTTACCTAAAGCTGCACTTGTTGACTGTGCTAATGGACGAGTTTCTATAATAGAACGTTCTCCAGTACTTACTAATAAATTACCAGTTGCATCAAACAAGATACGGCCACCGTAATGTAGTGTACTATTCGCTGCAGGGTTAGCTCTGTAAATAACTGTAGCATTTTCTATTGTAGTTTCGTTAGCAGAAAGTTTTCCTTTTGCAACTGCTGTTACTGTACCACCAGATGTGTTTTCAGAAAATACCCAATATATCATTCTGTTAGTAGAAAACTGTGGGTCTAATGTTAAACCTAATAAACCTCCTTGTCCTTCCGAATTTACAGAAGGTATACCATTAATTGGACTACCTACAGTTCCAGTTTGACTTACAATTCGCATATTTCCTCTTTTTTCTGTAATTAGCAATCTACCATCTGGTAAACTTGTAATTCCCCATGGACTTGTTAAGGAAGTAGCAATTGCTTTGGAAGAAATTGTTGTTGTAGTTTTTATACTACCAATACGTGTTTGTCCAGAAAATGCAGGAGTATAACTAGTATTGGCTGGATTAGTTTCTACTGGAGGACCTGTTTCAGGAGCTTCTGGATCTGGTATATTTTGATCATTATCAGATTGTGAACAAGCTGAAACTAGCATTGTTCCGATTAATACAGCGCTTAAAATAGTCTTCATAATTTAATGTTTTTAGAATAATTGATTCATATAAATAGTGTAGATCTTTTACATTAATTAGTGTTATAGTATTATCGAAAACTTACAACTATCTTGCCATTTAAATTTTATTGCAACTTAAATGGGAAGAAAAATTTCTTTAAAATACTTCCTTAAAATATTTTTTAAAAAATAAATATAAATAGGTTTACAGTTAAGTAATTACTTTTAAACTTGTAAGTTTTTTTAAATCATATAAATGAAGTTTTACTTTATAGGGTTATTTTTAAATAGCTTGTTTATAAATAGATGTGTGTTAGTTTTATAACGTTGAATGTATTACGTATAGATTATATATTTGCCCAAAAGAACCTTATTTTTTTTCAGATTTATTGTTTTTACTTAAGTGAAAATAATATTTAACTATTGATATAAAAATAAAATTTACAGTTTTATTGATTTTTTTAAATAAAAAAACAACAATCTATTTTAAAAAAACAATAATCTGTTTTAAAGAAAATGCACATTTGCATAATAATTATTTTAATAAACCAAAAACCAACCAATTATGAAAAAAATTAGCTTACTATTTATAGTAGCTTTTTCAACATCTCTATTTTCTCAAGTCGGTATAAATACAGAAGAACCGACAGAGGCTTTAGATATTAATGGAAAAGCTAGAATAAGAAATACAGAAGTATTAACAAGCGGAAATGTATCATCTCTTTATGTTGATGAAAACGGTGTTGTAGGAAAAACTAATATTAGTCCTAATTCTCCACAAACCACTTATCTAAGTGGAGGATCAAATGTTGATATTGTTAGTGATTTTAATGCTGGTAATACTATTACGATATCTATGACTACATCACAGCTTGGCTTAAATACACTAAATGCTGAATTAACAAATAATACTATTAAAATACCATCTACTGGTGTTTACCAATTAGCAGCTTCTATTAATGTACTGTTATCAACTGGTACTTCAGGGCAAAATGTATATATGGCAGTTAATGTCCAACGTAGTTCTAATGATGGTACTACATGGAATGCCATATCTGGAACCCGTCCAATTTTTGCCATGATAATTAATGGAAGTCTTTATTATAATACAGTGTTACCAACTATATTGGTAGACTTAAATGAAAATGATCTAATAAGACTTGTTGTTTATAGAACGTCTGGTACTAATGGAACTCAACAAGGAGCTCCTATTACTACGGGGACTGTAAGTCCTAATAGTCAACATGGAACAAGAGCTTATACGTTATCAATATCAAAATTTTAAGAAATAAAAAATGTTGATGTTTTTACATCAACCTTTTTTTATTATCACTTTAATATTTTTTTATTTACATAGAAAGCTGGTGTTTTTTCCAAGATAAATATTTAAAAACTTCTTTATTAAAATATTTCATACCAAACATTAGAATACCAAAATCATCTATTAAACCAAATGGTCCAAAAAGAGCTTCTGGAATAATATCAATAGGAGAAATGATGTAAAAAACAGCAAATAAACCTATAATTAAATTTAATATACTTGGTGTGTAAATACCTTTTCTGTAATCTTTAAGCATTGCAAAAAATGCTTTTACCTTCTCAAAGAAAGACTTATCCTTCTGTGCGCTAGCAGCAGATAAGGTTGCGACTTTCAATAATCTTGATTTTTTCATAAAGCAAACTTAATTTTTTAAACTATGTACTATGTATTACAAAGTATATGCCAATATTAATTTTGTCAGTCTTTTTGCAAATCTTGTTCAATAGCAAAAATCCATTCAAATTTCTGGTTTTCAAGCTTTCCTTCTGCAATTAAGAACAATGCACGTTCAGTCTCTTCGTATTTTACTTTATCCATTGTTTTCTCATCAAAAGCAGGCAATTGCTCAATCTGAACAGTAAAAACTTTATGATGACCTTTATAATTAACTTCCTTTGTAATTTCTTTTTTATTCATGATATATTCAACTAATCAATGAAGCAAAGTTACAAATGAATAAAGATAATCTTATCTTTGTTTAGAATTAATTTTTAGAAATAAAATGAAAGATTTAAGTGATCAATTAAAGAATCTATTTCCTGACCATGTTTCAGAACCCGAAGAAATTATTGAACCTGATAATAATTTATGGATGCAAGATGATCCTTTAATTTGTAAATATGAGAAGCGTAAAGGAAAACCTACAACCGTTATTGAAGGTTATACAGGAGCGGATGAAGATTTTAAACAATTAGCGAAAGAAATTAAGATCTTTTTAGGTGTAGGAGGTAGCTTTAAAGACGAATCTATCATTATACAAGGAGATTACCGAGATAAAATAATGAGCTTTTTAAAAGATAAAGGCTTTAAAGTAAAACGAGTAGGCGGTTAATAATTTCTTTACAATCGTTTCAAAGAAAGATTGTATATTGTGTGTTTATTTTAATTAAAAAAACATGAGTAAAGCAGCATCAGAATTAGTTTTAAATGCAGACGGAAGTATTTACCATTGTAATATAAAACCAGAACATTTAGCTGATACAATTATAACTGTAGGTGATCCTAATCGAGTAGAAAAAGTTTCGCGCCATTTTGATAGTATCGAACATAAAGCATCTAAAAGAGAGATTATTACGCATACCGGAACTTTAAACGGTCAACGATTAACGGTAATTTCTACGGGAATGGGAACAGATAATATCGACATCGTTTTTTCAGAATTAGATGCATTAGCAAATATCGATTTAGAAACTGGAGAGATTAAAAAAGATTTTAGAAAATTATCTTTTGTTCGTTTCGGAACTTCTGGAGCATTACAAGCAGATATTCCAGTAGATAGTTATGTTATAGGTTCGCATGGACTTGGGTTAGATGGTTTATTACATTATTATGTAGGAAGCGAAGCTGTAATGAATAAAGAAATAGAAGATGCTTTTATAAAACATGTAGATTGGTCGACAAACAAAGCTCGCCCATATCTTGTAAAAGGTTCAGAATCTATTTTAAATAAATTAGCGTCAGAGAAAACTCACCAAGGAATTACAGCAACAGCTTGTGGTTTTTATGGACCTCAAGGTCGTTTTCTTCGTTTACAGCCAAACCCAGCAGATATTAATGAACGTTTAACTTCTTTTGATTATGATGGTTTAAAAATCTCTAATTTTGAGATGGAAACTTCTGCAATCTATGGTTTAGCTGCCATGATGGGACACGATGCGTTATCTATTAATGCTATTGTTGCAAATAGAATTTTAGGTGAGTTTAGTGCAGATTCTTACAAAACAATAGATAAAATGATTGAATATTCTCTAGAAAGATTAACAAAATAATTCTAAGATTATCCAATTTTATAAAACTTAAAGACTTGATTTTTCAAGTCTTTTTTTTATTTTATAACTTTGTATGATGGTTTTAAACGACAAATTAAAAACTTTAATTGAAAGTGTTCCTAAAAATTTATGCGGTGTATATTATTTGCTGAATGATAAAAAAGAAATTATTTACATCGGAAAAAGCATAAATATTAGAAATAGATTAGTTCAGCATTTTAAATCAACAGAAAAAAAAGAGGTAAAACTTCAGCATTTTACAGATTCTGTAGAATATGAAAACTTAGGAAGTGAATTAATTGCTTTATTAAGAGAATCTGAGTTAATTAAAAATCACTTGCCCATTTTTAATCGTGCACAACGAAAAATTAAGTTTTTTTATGGTATTTATCAAACTAAAACTCCTGAAGGCTATATAGCTTTAACCATTAAGAAAATTGAAACAAATAAAGAGGAACTGCTTTCTTTTACTTCGCTTATAGAGGCTAAGAATTATCTTTTTCTTATTACAGAAAAATATTTTTTATGCCAGAAAATTAATGGATTGTACAAAACGAATTCTGCGTGCTTTCAGTATAATTTAAAAGAATGTTTTGGTGCTTGTATTAATCAAGAAGATTATAAGCAGTATAATAAACGTGTAAAGGTTTTTATTGAATCTATACAATTACCTAAAAAGGATTTTTTGTTCGAATTACAAGGAAAAACTGATCATGAAAAAGGAATTGTTTTAATAGAAAAAGGTGTTTACAAAGGATTTGGTTTTTGTGATAAAGATTTGACTGATCTTGATGAATTAAAAAAATGTATTCAGTTAAAACAAGATAATCGGGATATAAGAAGAATTCTTTTTCGATTTATTAAGTTAGAGATATCTGCATCAATAAATAAGGGTTGAAATAGGGTTTTACCCTATTTTTTTTAAAATTTAGTCTTTATCCACTTTGCGATTGGTTTCTCGAAATATTCAAAAATTAACCAACTAAAAAATAAGGCAACTGTAAAGTAGATTCCAACTTTTGCAAAGTCATTTATCTTTGGTAGGTATTGATTTCCATATTTTATTACAATCATGTGTATCATGTAAAATGAAAAACTAATCTCACCTAAATAAATTAGTACTTTATTCTGCAATATTTTTGAGAAAATTCCTTTTTGTAAAGCAAAAATTAAAATAATTGCCAACATAGGAATCCAATAATATATTCCATATCTAAATGCTCTTGCAACGTCATTATGAAAATAGAAAAACAACGATAAGAGTAGGATAGAAGCTAATTCTATTAAAGTTCCTTTTGAAGTATTTAATTCTATTTTTTGTATTTTCTGATAAATCTGACACGCTATAATTCCTAAAATAAAATCAAAACTTCTAACGATGGGATTGATATAAAAAATTCCTTTTTCCAGCTTTAAATCTGTTTTAAAATAGGGTTCTGCAAAAATTATGACTGGAATAATTAATAATAAAATGTATTTCAGTTTCGGGAATTTATGCAACCAAATAATGTAAAAAGGAAACATGATGTAAAAAAATAATTCTGTAGAAATACTCCAAGAAACGTTATTAATAGAAAAATAATAATCCTTGATTGGAATATAAGATTGAAATAAAAATAGATTGATAATAGAAATATCCCAATGAAAAAATCCTTTCCAAACATTAATTATTACAAATGGTAACATGCAGAAAAATGCTAAAACATGTAAAGGAAAAATGCGAGCTATTCTTGCTGTGTAGAATTTCTTTTTATCGAAGTTAGGATTATCAATAATCTTTTTCTCGTAATTGAGAGCTAAAACAAATCCACTTAAAATAAAGAAGAATCCAACACCTAAATAGCCTTCGAAAAGAATATTATTTTTTAGCCAATTGTACCAAACTAAATCTGTTTTTACAAATGTAAGGTGGCTTAGAAAAACAGCAAAAGCGAAGAAAAAGCGTAAAGAAGTTAAACTATTTAGCATTAGTCTATTATTTTAATTTCCATTTGATAATATTCATCAAACATTGCAATAAATTCATTTAATTTACTTTCTCTGACAGAAACAGTAAACATACATTTGTCTGTGAAATTTTTATCTTTTATTTCGCCATCCATTCTATCTACATTTCGTTCTACAATACCTTGTTGATCGTAATTAAATACCATTTTTATTCGTTTAGAAATAAAACGTTCTACAATATTTGCTTCTTCTAAAACGACTTGTGCCGCATATTTATAGGCTTTTACTAAACCAGGTATTCCCAATTTTGTACCTCCAAAATAACGAACAGAAACAATTAAAACATTTGTTATTTCTGCTGAAAGGATCTGATTATATATAGGTAAACCTGCAGATCCACTTGGTTCTCCGTCATCGTTTGCACGGTAATTTTTACCATCAATCCCTAAAACGTATGCATAACAATGATGATTTGCATCTGGATGTAATTCATACAATTGCTCCATGTAATTTTTAATATCATCTTCATTTTCTATTGGATATGCATAATTGATAAATTTGCTTCCCAATTCTTTAAAAATAATATCTTCTATTGGTTTTTCAATCGTACGATAGTTATCTGTCATTTTTAGTATAAACTTATAAAGTTGTGCAAAGATAATTTATTTTATATTTATGAATATATGAGAAATTTGAATTTCGTATTTCGAAGTTTGTTCTATTATGATAGATATGAGATACTAAAAATTGCCATTTCGAGTGAAATTCAATAGAATTTTGTATAAAAAACTAAGACAGTTTATCAAATATTTTGGAAAAACATAACCTTACAATATCCTTAAATCTTATACTTCTTCTTCAATTCTATTTTCAAAAATTACTAACCCATCATTTAAAAAGCGAAACTTTTCTGTTCTTGTTCCTTTTAATCTTGGAGCCGAAATACCATCGTTCCAAATAATATCAGAACTTAAAATTCTAGCTTCATCCCAAAGATTTAGATTTATAAAACGCTGAATTGTTGCACTTCCGCCTTCGATTATTAAAGATTGAATATTAGCTTCGTATAAATAATTAAGAATTTGAGGGATTATTTCTGTAGAAAAATCTAACTGAACTAATTTTAAATTTTCTTGTTCCAAATTTTCTATCGAATTAAATATAACAGTTTGTTGAGATTGATCGTATAAATGAAAACTTTGTGGTATAGCAAGATTTTTATCAATAGCAATGCGAACAGGATTATTACCTTCCCATAACCTTGTATTAAGTTGTGGGTTATCTATTAATGTTGTGTTTTTACCAACTAAAATAGCTTGTTCCTCTGTTCTCCATTTATGTACTAATTGCTTACTATACTGATTTGTAATCCATTTTTGCACATCGTCTCTTCCCATATACCCATCTTCGGTTTGCGCCCATTTTAAGATAATATATGGTCTCTTTTTTTCATGAAAAGTAATAAAACGTTTATTAAGTGCAAGGCATTCTTTTTCTAAAACACCTAATCTAACGTCAATACCATTTTTTAATAAACGTAAATAACCTTGACCATTTACTTTTGCAAAAGGGTCTAATGTTCCAATGACAACTTTTGGTATTTCTTTTTCTATGATTAAATTGGCGCAAGGTGGAGTTTTACCAAAATGTGAACATGGCTCTAATGTTACGTAAAGCGTACTCTCTTTTAATAATTCTTTATCTTTTACAGAATTAATTGCATTTACTTCAGCATGTGGACCTCCGTATTTAGAAGTAAAACCTTCTCCAATAATTTTATTATCATGTACGATTACAGAACCAACAAACGGATTAGGATATGTTGTTCCTAACCCGTTTGATGCTATTTGTAAACAACGAGACATAAATATCTCATCGATTGCTTGTTGTGTCATTTTAAATAGTAATCATTTAAGGCATAATGCCTATTTATTATTTTTTATTAGCCTTTTTACTAAAAATGTGTGATTAAATTTTTCAATCATTTAAATCAATGCTGAATAATCTTTTTAACTTGATTTCTTCTTCTGTAAGTTTTTTACGTTTTTCATCAATTTGTTTAAAAACATCTCTTAAAAGCGGACTGTCTTTATTAGCATTAGAAAAGAAATTTACATTATTATCTAACTGATTGATATCTTTTTCTAATTCTTCAATATTCTTACGAGTTTTTCTAATTTCATCATCTAGCATACTGCTATTTCCATTAGTTTTCACTTTGTTTACAAGAGATTGTAACTCATAATCATTCAATTCAGCTTTAGATAAATTTAAGTCAGAAAGTTTAGAATTATATAAAGTATTAAATTCTTGGTTAATAGCTAATTTATCCGAAGGAACTTTTCCTAATGTATTCCATTCGCTTTTAAAATTCTGAAGCTCTTTTAAAGCTTGATCTTTATCTTCAGAAATCTGTACAGCTTTAAATTTGTCTAAGAAACTTGTTTTTTGCTCAAAGTTTTGTTCTAACTTTTCGTTGTCTTGTTCATGACGTTTCTTGTAACGATCGAAGAATTTATTACATGTATCTTTAAATTCTTTCCAGATTTTGTCAGAATTTTTTCTTGGTACATGACCTATATTTTTCCAATCGTTCTGAATTTTCTTAATTACAGCAACCGAATTATTCCAGTCTGTACTTTCGGCATGTTGTTTAGCTATTTCTAATAAAGCCGTTTTCTTTTCAAGATTAATCTGTTGATCAGATTTTAAGCTTTTATAGAAATCATTTTTAATGTGATTAAATTGTCTTGTTTCTTTCTTAAAAGCATCCCAAGTTTCGGCATTTTTATCTTTCGGAACTCTTCCTAATCCAATAAAATTTTCACGTAAAGTATTAATTTCAGTAATTGCTTTTTGCCATTCGCTATGCGATTTATTTGCAACACTTTCGTTAATTGATTTTATTTTAGAAATAATCTCGTTTTTCTTTTCAAGATTATCTTTTTGTTCTTGTTTTATTTTTTCGTTTAATTCACCTTTTCTGTCGTGAATCTTATTTGTTAATTCTTTAAAGTGTAACCAAGTGGGCTCGCGTAAATCCTCTTGTACTGGTACAGCTTCTTCTTTCCATAAACGGTGTAAGTATTGCAGTTCATTAAGTGCTTTTTGTACATTTGGTTCATTAATAAGCTCTTCTGCACGTTTTATGATAGAATAACGAACTTCTAGATTATGAGCATAATCAAGAGTTTGTAATTCTTTATTCATATCCAAATAAGTATAGAAATTGTCTAAATGGAAAAAATAATTTTTGAAGATATTTTCTGCATTTTTAGCTGGAATTCTTCCTGCGTTATGCCATCTCGTTTTTAATTCACGAAATTTCTTAAACATAGAAGAACTAGAATCATTTTGTTCTTGGTACAATGATTTTAATTCATCAATAATAGCTAAACGTTCAGTAAGATTCTCATCTTCTTTCTTTTCATTTTGTTTATGATGAATAGATAGTTGATTCTTGTAATCGTTGTAAACTACATTAAATTTTTCACGATATGAAGTTTCATATCTAAAATCTATTTCGTTACCTCCGTCTTCTAAAAATGCTTTTTTCTTTTCAGCTTCATCTTTTTCTAATTTATTTTTAAAAGCATCTCTAATCTGATTAAAATGTTCGCGAATATCTTGAACATCATGCTTGCTTAATAAATTTTTAGCTTCATCAATCAAAACATCAAAACTAAAAGTGTCATAATCTTTTAAAGTAATTTCATTACTTTCTTCTTGATTATTAGATTCATTTGTTTTGTACGATTCTGTATTTAAATCGTTTTTAGAAGATTCATTAGAATTATTTTCTCCGTCTGCATTATGCAGGTTATCCATTTCAGTATTCATAAGGAAATATGTTTTGTTTCTCAAATCTACTAAAACAAAAGAAGAAAATCAAGACATTTAGTCTACTTTATTCCATATCTCCCATGCTTTTTCTGCTTGGAGAACTAACATTTCATGTCCATTTTTAGTTTTAGCACTGTTGTTATCTCCATTTTCTAAGAATTTAGTTACAGGTGGATTGTAGATTAAATCGTATAACAAATGTGTTTTGTCTATAGACTGATAGGGAAGAAGCGGAGCATTTTCAACATTAGGAAAAGTTCCTACAGGTGAACAATTAATAATGATTTGATAATCTTTGATTACTTCATCATTAACATCATTATAAGTAAAATTATTTTCTAAAAAATTTCTAGAAACAATTTTATATTCAATGTTTAATTTATCTAAAATATAAAAAACTGCTTTCGCAGCACCTCCATTTCCTAAAACCAAAGCTTTTTTGTGGTGCTCTTCTAAAAGTGGTAAGATAGAATGATGAAAACCATGAGAATCTGTATTATAACCTATTTTTTTTCCATCTTTTATTAAAACCGTATTTACAGCTCCAATTTTTTCAGCCTCTGGAGATAATTCATCTAAAAAAGGTATTATTTCTTGTTTATAAGGAATAGTAACATTAAAACCTACTAAACCTTCTTTTTGAAATACACTCTCTACTTCACTAATTGTATTTAAATCAAAAACATTGTAAACTGCGTCTACAATGTTTTCGTTTTTAAATTTTTCAGCAAAATAAGTCTTTGAAAAAGAGTAGGCGATATTTCGTCCTATTAATCCAAATTGTCTCATTCTTCTTTATTTTTATTAAACTGAGCTTTTATTAATCGGAAAATTAAAGGCGAATTAGCCACAATAATAATTCCGAATATAAATTTCTCTAAATTATGTTTTACAATATCAAATTGACCTAATGTGTGTCCTAATAACGAAATTACACCCACCCAAAGTACTGCACCAATAAAACTATAAGTTATAAACGTTTTATAATCTAGATTAGTAACACCACAAATAAATGGAATAATTGTTCTTACAACTGGCATAAAACGAGCAATAATAATTGCTTTTTTTCCATTTTCATTAAAGAATACAGTTGCCTTTTCTACATGGCTTTTTTTAAGAAAAAAAGAATCTTTTCGTCCAAGAACCCAACCACCAAATCTTCTTCCGATAAAATAATTGACATTATCTCCTAAAATTGCAGCAATCATTAATAATGGAATAATATATTCTATATGTAAATGATTCTGTTCATCATTAGCAGCAATCATTCCTACAGCAAATATTAAAGCATCACCAGGTAAAAAAGGCATTATAAATGACATTATAATTAAACCTGTTTCAGCAAAAATGATTAGAAACAAGATTACATATATCCAATAACCATAGTTATTGATAATGTCCATTAAAACCTTATCTGGTCGTTGTACAAAATTGGTAATAAAGTCAATTATTGTTTGCATTGTTTATATTTTATGCTCTGATTATATCAGCTCCGATAGCACGTAAACGTGTGTCAATATCTTCGTAACCACGATCAATTTGATCGATATTATGAATAATTGTTTTTCCTTTCGCAGAAAGTGCTGCAATTAATAATGACATACCAGCGCGAATATCAGGAGACGTTAATTCTGCACCTTTTAATGGTGTATCATGATTAAGACCAATAACTGTTGCTCTATGTGGATCACATAAAATAATTTGTGCTCCCATCTCAATTAATTTATCTACGAAGAATAAACGAGATTCGAACATTTTTTGGTGAATCAACACACTTCCTTTTGCTTGCGTTGCAATAACTAATATAATTGATAATAAATCTGGTGTAAATCCTGGCCAAGGAGAATCAGAAATTGTTAAGATAGATCCATCTATAAAACGCTCAATTTCGTAATTTTCTTGAGCAGGAATATAAATGTCATCATTTACTTTTTCTAATTTAATTCCTAATTTTCTAAATACATCTGGAATAACACCTAAGTTTTCCCATGATACATTTTTAATCGTTAATTCTGATTTAGTCATTGCAGCTAAACCAATCCAAGAACCAATTTCAATCATATCTGGTAAACAAGTATGTTCTGTTCCTCCTAATTCTTCAACACCTTCAATTGTTAAAAGATTAGATGAAATTCCAGAAATTTTTGCACCCATACGGTTCAACATTTTACATAATTGTTGAATGTAAGGCTCACAAGCTGCATTATAAATAGTAGTTGTTCCTTTCGCTAAAACAGCTGCCATAATAATGTTAGCAGTTCCAGTTACAGAAGCTTCTTCTAATAACATATAAGACCCTGTTAATCCTTCTTCACCAACTTCTACACCGTAAAAATCCTCATCTGGATTAAAACGATATTTAGCACCTAAAGCAAAAAAACCTTCGAAGTGAGTGTCTAAACGACGACGACCAATTTTATCTCCTCCTGGTTTTGGCATAAATGCTTCTCCAAAACGAGCTAATAAAGGCCCCATTAACATGATAGATCCACGTAAAGCAGCTCCATCTTTTCTAAATTGTTTTCCTTTTAAATAATCTAATCGTAATTCGTCTGCTTGAAAAGTAAAATCTCCTTTTCCGTTTTTTTGTGTTTTTACACCTAAATCTCCTAAAATTTCTATTAAGCGATTAACATCACGGATATCTGGAATATTCTTTACACGTACTTGTTCGTTGGTTAATAAGACAGCACATAAAATTTGTAGCACCTCATTTTTAGCACCTTGTGGAGTAATCTCTCCTTTTAAAGATTTCCCTCCCTTTATTTGAAATGTAGCCATTTTTTTGTATTAAATAGTTTTGATTTAACCTTTGTTATTGCGAACGTTTTGGTTACGATTATTGTTTTGATTATTATTCCGATTGTTGTTATTTCTGTTATTCGAATTTTGGTTATTGTTTCGATTATTATTGTTGTTATTACGGTGATTTTGGTTATTTCTGTTTGTATTATTCTGATGATTAGAATTGTTATTATTCATTTTATCAGGAGAAACTAATTGATCATTAACTTGTCTTAAATCAATTTTACCATCAGATAAATCATATAAATGATCAAAAATTACTTTATCATCAACTGTATCTTTATTCCAAAGTAGGTAACATTTTTTCATATGATTTGCAATTGCAAAAAATAACCCCTCTCTTTTTTCACCTTCTTCCCAAGTTATGGCAACATCAATCATTTTTCTAATGTTATGTCCATAATATCTATATTTATAAATACTCTGAGGATAATTTACTTTGTTGGGTTTACTATTTACAGTATCTTTTTTAGTTGGAATAGGATATGGGGATCTTACATCCAGATCAAATTCTGCCATAATAAAAAGCTGATCCCAAAGTTTATGTTGAAAGTCTGGAACATCACGTAAATGAGGATTTAACTCTCCCATTACTTCTATAATAATTTCTGCAAAGCCGTTACGTTCTGTCTCGTCTGTGATTGTTTTACAATAATCTACCATTTCTTGAATATGACGACCATATTCTGGAATAATTAATTGTGTACGAAGTGTATTGTATTCCATTAAATTTTATACTGTGTATGTTGACAAAATTACAACTTTCTATTTGATATTTTAACTGAAAAGTTGATTTTCGAATTATAAATTTATATTAAAATTATTCTCCTAAAAGAACACCAGAAACGTTCCAATAACTAAAACTATTTCCTTCTGGTTTTCCTTGCGGTATTTTAACTTGTACGCTGTGTTTACCAGCTTTTAAATCTCCTAAATTAACAAAGAAAGGAGAGGTAAGTGTCCCAGGACACCAATTAGAACGACTATAATCTGAAGAAGATAAGCCATTGTTAAAATTTCCAGAGGCTGGATTATAACTTCTATACGAGCCACAATCTTGACGCCAAGGAATTGTACTAAAAACTTTTTGATTATCTACAAATATAGTATTTTCTTTTGGAACAAACTCATCTCCATTTTCCCAACCTCCATGGCCAGTTGTTATAAAACGTAATTTAGCATTATTCATATCTTCCTTTAATGTGAATTCTACACGTAATCCATTAGGATCATTAAATAAAGAAGAATATTCTTGTCCAGCCATCTCCATTACATTTACAGTATTAAAAAGTGGTAAAACTTTTTGGTTAGGAATTGTATTTTCTCCAGATGGATGAATGGTTAGATTAGCAGAAATAAGATGACCACCTTGATCATAATTTCCGATGTAAAAACCTATTAAAACTTCTTGATCGGATAAAACACCTTGAAATTCGGAAATTTCTTGTCTATAATTTGATTGGCTTTGCCATGTTTGATCTTTTAATTGAATATGATTAAATTTATTGACACCAAATGATGTGAAAAATCGCATTAATTCTACAGTAGGAGAATAATTTTCTGTTAAGAAATAGCCTTGGTATTTTTTGTTATTACCATTTGTATAAATTGGTAATTCATTAATTCCTTTTTGTAAACCATTCATGAATGTAATTTCAGAATGCATAGGAATTAAAAAAACAGAACCTGTTCTATCATAAGCATCTCCATTGGAAACTTGAGTTACATTTAAAAATATCTGACTTTTTTGATTAATTCTAGGAATTTTTACTTTTTTTACGACAACTGTTCCATTTGCAAAACGATAAAGGGAATCTGTTGAATTTACATAATTTGTAAAGTTAATTTGTTGATTATCTAACAAAGGAATATTTACAAATTTATTTTTCCAAATGATATCTTTATAAGTCAACAAGTCTAATGGTTCTTGCTCTAATTCTTTTTCTACAAATAAATTAGGTTCAACATCTCTGTGTCGTTCTATTTTAGATGCTCTTAAGGTGTAATTATTATTGCGTGTCATTTCTAACACAAAACCTAAATTAAGTCCTAAAGTTGTTGGAGCAGCATTAATATTTAAATTATCTACAAACCATAAATCAATAGAATTTGAGTTAATGATTGTAGTTGCTTTTTTACATCTTAAACCTAAAATTCTCTTTGTTTCTCTAGTAATCGTAAAAACAGCTTTATTAAAAGAAATAGAATCATTGCTAATAATAGATTTTATAGAGTCAAACTGTGTTATAGATGTAATGATGGGAGATTTATCTTTACTAAAATAAAACATCTCATTTGGAAACTGTCTATCAGCTGTAAAACTATTTTGTGTACCGATAATTGTTTCCTGATTATTACTTATAACTTGTATAGGATTGCTCTCTTCAACTTTTTTATCGTTAGAAAATTTTTCATACGTAATAAAATAAGTTTCTTGTGCATAATTTTCAGCACTAATAAAACAGAAAACAAAAAAGATAATTGATTTTAAATTCATTTTAGCTAAATGTAAAAAGGTTTACAAATAAATTGTAAACCTATGAAAAAAATATCTGATTTTAGAAAAATAATGTTACACAAACGCATTAATTCCGGTAATATCTGCACCAGTAATTAATAAGTGTACGTCATGTGTTCCTTCGTAAGTAATAACAGATTCTAAATTAGCAGCATGTCTCATCATCGGAAATTCACCAACAATTCCCATAGCACCAATTATTTGACGAGATTCTCTTGCTATATCTAATGCCATTTTTACATTATTTCTTTTAGCCATAGAAATCTGTTCTGGTGTTGCTTTATTTTCATTTTTTAATGTGCCTAAACGCCAACATAATAATTGTGCTTTTGTAATTTCAGTTATAAATTCGGCTAATTTTTTTTGTTGTAATTGATAAGAGGCTATTGGTTTCCCAAACTGATTTCTTTCTAATGAATAATTAAGTGCAGATTCATAACAATCTATTGCTGCACCAATAACTCCCCATGAAATACCATATCGAGCAGAATTTAAACAAGACAACGGACCTCTTAAACTATTTACATGTGGTAAAATATTTTCTTTTTTTATTAGAACATTATCAAAAACTAATTCACCTGTTTTAGAAGCTCTTAAAGACCATTTATTTAATGTTTCTGGTGTAGAGAAACCTTGCATATTTCTTTCTACTATAATTCCTCTAATTTTTCCTTCTTCATCTTTTGCCCATACAACTGCAATGTCACAAATAGGAGAGTTGGTAATCCACATTTTAGCTCCGTTTAATCTATAATTTTCTCCATCTTTCGTTAATTTGGTTTCCATTCCGCCTGGATTAGAACCGTGATTTGGTTCTGTTAATCCAAAGCTTCCAATAAAATCTCCAGAAGCTAATTTAGGAAGAAACTGACGTTTTTGTTCTTCGGAACCGTATGTGAAAATTGGATACATAACCAAGGAAGATTGTACAGATGCTGCTGAACGAACTGCAGAATCACCACGCTCTAATTCTTGCATAATTAAACCATAAGACATTTGATCTAATCCTGCACCTCCATATTCCTCTGGAATATATGGGCCTAAAGCGCCAACAGAACCTAATTTTTTCATTAAATCTGGAATATCATGATGGTGTTGTGCGGCATCATCAATAACTGGTTTTATTTCGTTATCTACAAAATCTTTAACGGATTGTCTGATTAATTTGTGTTCATCCGATAATAAACCATCTATATTATAGTAGTCTGTTGTTAATTTCATTTTATGCAGTTTTTTGTTATTAATCTAAAATTATGTTCATTAAATGTAAATATAATATGAATATTATTTGTTTTATGTTTTTGATTTACGAATTTTTTATATACTTTAGGTAAAACAATATAACCACAAAATAACACAAAAAAATGATAGAACGTGAATTAAAAGAGTTGAAAATTTTAACTGATAATTTAGGAACTTCTGCTGGAGAAAATTGGTTTGCTAACGGGAATGAATTATTATCTCATTCACCAGTAGATGGTAAGTTAATTGGAAAAGTAAAAACTTCAACAAAAGCTGACTATGAAAAAGTAATTAAATTTTCTGAAGATGCTTTTAAAGAATGGCGATTATTACCAGCTCCTAAAAGAGGAGAAATAATTCGACAATTTGGGGATAAATTACGCGAGAAAAAAGATTTTTTAGGTAAACTTGTTTCTTATGAAATGGGAAAATCTTATCAGGAAGGTTTAGGAGAAGTCCAAGAAATGATAGATATATGTGACTTTGCAGTAGGTTTATCTCGTCAGTTATATGGTGCAACAATTCATTCCGAAAGACCAATGCATAGAATGTACGATCAGTATCACCCATTAGGAATTGTTGGTATTATCTCAGCTTTCAATTTTCCTGTAGCAGTTTGGGCTTGGAACACATGCTTAGCTTTAGTTTGCGGAAATGTTGTCATCTGGAAACCTAGCGAAAAGACACCGTTTTGCGCAATTGCTTGCCAGAAAATATTAGCAGAAGTTCTAAAGCAAAATAATATTGTAGAAGGTGTTTCTTCTTTAGTAATTGGAGACAAAGAAGTAGGAGAATTAATTTCTCATGATAAAAAAGTTGCTTTGGTTTCTGCTACTGGATCAACAAGAATGGGAATAGAAGTTAATAAAGTTGTTGCTGCACGTTTAGGAAAAACAATTCTTGAACTAGGAGGGAATAATGCAATTATTGTTACACCAGATGCAGATTTAAAAATTATGCTTACAGCTGTCGTTTTTGGTGCTGTGGGTACTGCCGGACAACGTTGTACAACAACAAGAAGATTAATTGTACACGAAAGTATTTTTGATAAAGTTAAAGATGCTTTGGTAAATGCTTATAAACAAATAAAAATAGGAAATCCTTTAGATTCAGCTAATCACGTGGGTCCATTAATAGATACAGATGCTGTAAAATCTTATGTATTGGCATTAGATGAAATAAAGAAAGAGGGCGGGAAAATTTTAGTTGAAACAGGTGTTTTAGAAGGAGAAGCCTTTTCTAGTAATTGTTATGTTAAACCGGTTATTGCTGAAGTTGAAAATGATTATAAAATTGTTCAGAAAGAAACATTTGCTCCCTTATTATATTTAATAAAATATAAAGGAGATGTAATGAGTGCTATTGAAATTCAGAATGATGTAAAACAAGGTTTATCTTCTGCAATCATGACGAACAATCTTAGAGAAGCTGAACTATTTTTAAGTCAACAAGGATCGGATTGTGGAATTGCTAATGTAAATATTGGTACTTCTGGTGCAGAAATTGGTGGCGCATTTGGCGGCGAAAAAGAAACTGGAGGAGGAAGAGAATCTGGTTCTGATGCATGGAAAGCTTACATGAGAAGACAGACAAATACAATTAATTATTCTACAGATGTTCCATTGGCACAAGGAATTAAATTTAACTTTTAAAAAATCTACACAAATGAGTACAACACACGAAAAACTAGCAAAACATATATTAGCAGATGGTTATCCTATTGTAATGGATGTCGAAAAATCACACGGTTCTTATCTTGTAGATGAAAATGGAATAGAATATTTAGATATGTTTTCCATGTTTGCATCTACAGCTATTGGTTATAATCATCCAGATTTACTGCGTAAAAAAGATTTCTTAGGTAGAAATGCAATTAATAAGCCAGCAATGTCGGATATCTACACAAAAGATTATGCAGATTTTGTAGAAACTTTTGAGCGCGTTGCAATGCCAAAAGAACTGCAATATTTATTTCTTATTGATGGAGGAACATTAGCTGTTGAAAATGCTTTAAAAGTTGCATTTGATTGGAAAACTCGTCTTAATTTTTCGAAAGGAATAGAACAAGAAGCTGGTGAAGTTATTCACTTTAAACAAGCTTTTCATGGGCGTTCTGGTTATACACTTTCTTTAACGAATACAAGAGACCCAAGAAAATATCAATATTTTCCAAAATTCGATTGGCCACGAATTGATAATCCAAAAAGATCGTATCCCGTAACCGAAAATAACTTACAAGAAACAATAAATGCTGAAGATAAAGCTATTCAACAAATTGAAGAGGCTTTATCTAAACGAAGAAATAAAATTGCGTGCATTATAATAGAACCTATTCAAGGAGAAGGAGGAGACAATTATTTTAGAAAAGATTTTCTTTTAAAACTTCGAGAAATTTGCAACAAAGAAGAGATATTACTAATTTTTGATGAAGTACAAACAGGAATGGGAATGACTGGTAAAATGTGGGCATTTCAACATTACGATGTTATTCCAGACATACTTTCTTTTGGTAAAAAAACACAAGTTTGTGGAATTTTAGCTAATAAAGAAAAGTTAGATATTATTCCAAATAATGTTTTCAAAGAATCGAGTAGAATTAATTCTACATTCGGAGGGAATTATATTGATATGTTAAGATTTAAATTGATTTTAGAAGTTATTGAAAAAGAAAATTTAGTAGAAAACGCTCAAAAAATAGGTAAATATTTTTTAGAAGAATTTCTTAAGATAGCTAAAGAAACTAAGAAAATAAATGCCGTTCGTGGATTAGGATTATTTATAGCCTTTGATTTTGAATCAGAAGATATTAGATCTTCTTTTATAAAGAGATGTTTCGAGAATAAATTAATTTTATTGGCTTGTGGGGAAAAGTCAGTTCGCTTGCGTCCACATCTTAACATTTCCTTAGAAGATGCAAATAAAACGATAGAAATTATTAAATTATCATTAAAATAATTAAAAAGTTGGAGTGGAATAAAGATTGCTTTTTAACTTTGTAGTACTATAAAAAATAAAAATGATAGAATCTTTTTTCTTTGATTTTGATGGAACTTTACAAGGTTTTGAAAATCATACAATTAGCGATTCAACTTTAGAAGCGTTACAATTATTAAAACAAAAAAATAAGAACATATATATTGCAACAGGAAGAAACTTGGTAGATATGCCAGACGACGTTTTTAGTTATGGATTTAATGGGTTTATTAATAACAATGGAGGAATGTGTTCTGATGAAAATAAAAATACGTTTTTCGTAGAATATCTTGATCCAAATGATATTGAAGCGCTATTAGAATATGATGAGCAAAATCCGACAGCATTTTCTTTTATGACAACTGATAATCCATTTAGCATAAATCGTGTTAATGAAGGAATTATTAAATCATTTAGTCATTTTAATATCAAAGTTCCAGACGTTGTAAATCCAAAAGATTTAAGAAGAGATAACATTATGCAAATGAATCTTTTTGTAGATGAAATACAAGAGAAATATTTAATGGAAAATATTCTTAAAAATAGTGTTGCTACAAGATGGATTGAGCATTTTGCTGATATAAATCCTAAAGATGTTAATAAAATGAAAGGGATAGAAAGAATGGCAAATAAATACAATATAGATCTTTCTAAAACGATGTCTTTTGGAGATGGAGGTAACGATATCGCAATGCTAAAAGGTTGTACAATTGGTGTTGCAATGGGAAATGCAAATGAAAACGTAAAACAAATTGCAGATTATGTTACAACTTCTGTTGAAGAAGATGGCATATGGAATGCTTTAAAAAAGTATGAAATAATTTAAGAAACATTTTGAATTTCTTGAAGTTGTATTTGATTTCTTATTATTTTTGATTTACTAATTCACACTAATATGGAAATTGATAATAGACAAATAGTTTACATACATGGATTAAATAGTTCTGTAAATTCTCAGAAATTTAAAATTCTTAAACAAGCTTTTCCAACAGCTATTTGTGTAGAATGGATGGTTGAAAATAATATTTTTGATATTATTCAAACAACTTATGAAAAACTGAAAGGAATTATCAATAATCTTGTAATAATTGGTAGTTCCACAGGTGGAAATTTTGCATGGCAACTTCAAAAAAAATTAAAGGAGAACGGAAAGTCAAGTGAATTAATTTTACTTAATCCTCTGGTAGATCAATCTTTTAAATATGTTGATGATTTACCAGAGGAGTTAAGTAAGTATTTAGCTGATATGAACCGTTTTGAGGATACTAAAGTATTTTTAGCTTTACACGATGATATTCTAAATACTGTTAAATTGAAAGATTTTTTCGAGATTCAACAAAAAATTTTTACAGATCAAATACAAATCATCGAAGTTGATGACAACCACAGAATAGAGAATTTTGAAACTTTATTAACGTTAATTTAATTTTTAGATAATATTTAAGTAACTATTATTTAACTTAAATGTATTCTTTTTGTATCTCGAAAAACGCTTTAATAAATACTATGAAGAAATTACTATCCTACCTGTTTCTTGCATTTACTTTCGTAACATTTGCTCAAGAAAAAGATTCTATTGAATCTAAAAAAAGAACAGTTCAAGAATTCAAAAATATGATGTCCCCATACTATAATTATGGAAATGGATTAGGAATTACTTCACCTGATAGTTTATATCAGGTTAATATTAGATTTCGTATGCAGAATAGAATAGATTATATTCATTCTGATGATGATGATGATAAAATTGATGGTCAAATAAGACGTTTACGTTTACGTTTTGATGGATATATAGGAGATCCTAAGTTCGGATATTCTATGCAATTATCATTTGCGGCTGGTGATGTTGGTAGTGCCGAAGAAGGAAAAAATACCAATATTATTCGTGATGCCATGATATTCTATTATCCAAATAAACATTGGAGTCTTGGTTTTGGACAAACAAAATTACCTGGAAATCGTCAACGTGTAAATTCGTCTGGTGCATTGCAATTAACAGATCGTTCTATAAATAATGCAAAGTTTAATATTGATAGAGATTTTGGATTTCAAGTTTTGTATAATAAACGAGAAAGCGAAAAATTCTCTTATATTTTACGTGGAGCAATTTCTACAGGAGAAGGTCGTAATTGGACAAATTTTAATGATACTGGACTTGCTTACACTGGTAAAGTTGAATTATTCCCTTTTGGAGATTTTTCAAACGGAGGAAGTAATTATGAAGGAGATATGCATAGAGAGCAAACTCCAAAAGTTATGCTTTCCGGGGCTTATAGTTACAATGACAGAGCACATAGAACACAAGGAGGATTAGGAGATGATATCCTTGGAGGAGGAACAGCAAACATTCAGTCTTTATTTTTAGATGCCATGTTTAAATATAGAGGTTGGAGTTTTATGTATTCTTACATGAGTAGAAATTCTGATAAAGCTTTATTTTATAATCCAGAAGATATTTCAAAATTTAATTATGTCTACAATGGTTCTGGATCAGATTTTCAAGGTTCATATACATTCCCAAAACATTGGGAAGTTATAGGAAGATATTCTACTCAAAAAGTTGATAAAGATATTTTTGAATTTACTCCAAATACAAACCAATATACATTAGGACTTACAAAATATATCTGGGAACACGCTTTTAAATTACAAGCTGAATTTACTTATGAACAACAAAAGTTTTATAATTTAAATAATAAGAATAATTGGTATGCTCGCTTTCAAATAGAAATTGGTATTTAAATTTGAGTAAAGTTTAAATAACTTTTAAAAAATTATAAATGTTTTTTTTAAATTTGTTAGATAAACCTATAGAAATGCCTTTACCTAAGAAAAAAGAATCAATTAACGAGAATGTGAAATTTGGTCAAAAAAACATCCAATTAAAAGATATTATTATTATCATAGTTATAATAATAATTACAGTAATATGTATTTTACAACTTGTGAATTAACCAATTAATCATAAAAAAATCGAGAATTTTCTCGATTTTTTTATGATTAATTATTTATCAAATTTATTTCTTTTATCTAATAAGTCAGGTCTTCTTTCCTTTGTTCTCTCAATAGCTTTTTCATGCAACCATTCTTCGATTTTAGGAAAATTTCCCGAAAGTAAAACCTCAGGAACTTTTAAACCTTTATATTCTGCTGGTCTTGTATAAATTGGAGGAGCTAACAAATCATCTTGAAAAGAATCAGATAATGCAGAAGTCTCATCACCTATAACTCCTGGAAGTAAGCGAATAATAGAATCAGCTAAAATAATTGCTCCAAATTCTCCACCAGAAAGTACATAATCACCAATTGAAATTTCACGAGTTACATACATATCTCGAATGCGCTGATCTATTCCTTTATAGTGTCCACAAATCATCATTAAATTTCCTTTTAATGATAAATCGTTTGCAATATTTTGATTTAATGTTTCACCATCTGGCGTTAAGTAAATAATTTCATCATATTCTCTTTCATCTTTTAATTTAGAAATCATTTTATCTAAAGGTTCACACATTAAAACCATTCCAGATGTTCCACCATAAGGATAATCATCAACATGACGATATCGTCCTTTTCCAAAATCTCGTAAATCATGTACATGTATTTCAGCCAATCCTTTGTCTTGTGCACGTTTCATAATTGATGCCGAAAATGGACTAACTAATAATTCTGGTAAAACTGTGATAATATCTATTCGCATGCTGCAAAGATATTTTATTTTATTGTTTATAAAAGAATGATGAATGAAAGAATTTATTTCATAAATAATATTGATATTATTCAGTCTAAAAATCAAACTAAAACAAGTAAATTTGTCTTAAAATTTTATAAGAATGCATTTATATAATAGACATAGAAGATTACGTAAAAACGAAGCTATTCGTAGTATGATTCGTGAAAATCATTTAACACCAAACGATTTCATTTTACCAATTTTTGTTGCTGAAGGCGAGGGAGTAAAAGAAGAAATAACTTCTATGCCTGGAATTTATCGTCATTCTTTAGATAATACAATAAAAGAAGTAAAGGAAATTTGGGATTTAGGAATAAAAGCAGTTAACATTTACTGTAAAGTAAGTGATAATTTAAAAGATAATACTGGAAAAGAAGCTTGGAATCCGAATGGTTTAATGCAAAATACAATAAAAGCAATTAAAGATGCTGTTCCAGAAATGATTGTAATGCCAGATGTTGCTTTAGATCCTTTTTCTATCTATGGACACGATGGAATCATTAAAAATGGTGAAATTATTAATGATGAAACGGTTGATGCTTTAGTGAAAATGACATTATCTCATGCTGAAGCAGGAGCAGATTTTGTTGCTCCTTCTGATATGATGGATGGTAGAATAGGGGCTATGCGAATGGCACTAGAAGAAAATGGGTATCATAATGTTGGTATTATGTCTTATGCGGCAAAATACGCTTCATCTTTTTATGGTCCTTTTCGTTCTGCTTTAGATTCTGCACCAGTAGATTCTCAAGATATCCCAAATGATAAGAAAACATACCAAATGGATTATCATAATTCTGAAGAAGCATTACGCGAAGCAATTGCAGATGTAGAAGAAGGAGCTGATATTTTAATGGTAAAACCAGGAATGGCTTATTTGGATATTGTAAAATTAGTAAAAGATAATTTACAAGTTCCTGTTTCTGTTTATCAAGTATCGGGAGAATATGCTATGATAAAAGCTGCTGTAGAAAAAGGATGGTTAGATAATGATAAAGTTATTTTAGAATCTTTAACTGCTTTTAAAAGAGCTGGAGCAGATTTAATTTCAACTTATTTTGCAAAAGAAGCAGCAAAATTATTGAATAAATAAATTTAAGAATTAGATATAATGAAAAATCACGGATTATATCCGTGATTTTTTATTTTTAAAACTTTAATAAGTTTGGATTTCTTCTGTTGTCCCAAATAGAAAGAATATATATTCGTTTCTCTTTTTTAGATAAAAAATAAAATAAAGAAAAATTATCATCAATAATTAGACGTTTTACTTTTTTGAAGTTTGTATCACATCCAGCTTCAGGATGTTTTTCTAATAACTCTTCAGCTATTTTTACTTCAGTAAATAATTTTCTTGAGTATGAATTTGTACCATTGTTATTATTCCAAAATTCTAAAATAGCTAAAAATTCCTCAGAAGCTTGATTATCCCAAATTATTTCAAACACTTTTCAAACATTTCGTGAGCTTCATCCTTCGATTTGAAATTTCCATCTTTTATATTTTTTAGACGGGTTTCTAAAATATCTTTTTGTTCATTATTTAGCTCAATTATGTTTTTATCTTCAATTACGTTAAGACCTATAGCTTTTAGTACATCAATAGCCATTTTAAGCTGAGAAGTAGACAGCTGCTCTTTAAATTTAATAACTGTTTCCATAGTAATCAATTTATTACATCAAATTTACAAACAAATTTTAGATAAGATGTATCTTATTAAATAGAAATAATTAAATCTTCTATTTCTAACCTATTTCAGTCTAAATTCAATAAAATACTAAATCCGATCCTGGAACTTCTTTTATTTTAATATTTTTATCAAGAATATTATTTAAATCAGAAATTAATTCTTCCAAATGATTATAATCTTTTTTACTTGATAATTCATTGTTAGAAAAATAGGAAGACATTAAAAATTGTCTGCTTTTGTTTCTATCTTTAACAAATAATCTTGTTTTTAAGTCAGGTAAAATTATTGATATACTTTTGCTTGTAACATAAATACTGTCAAAATTAAACACTCTCGATTTATAGATTAGTTCTTCAATCTCGTTTAATTCTTCCTTATTCAAAACATGATCTATTCTAACAGTATCTTCTAAAAAATATCTCTCAAAATAATTTTTATCAAAATCAAAAGATGATGTTTCGCTATTTAAAATTAACTCAAAAGATTCTTTATGAATGCTATAAATAGGTTTCTTACTATATGTTTTTACAGAATTATTGTAAAAATAATATAATAAAAGGCTAGAAGACAAAAGAATAAAAACAGTAATAGCTATTGTTTGTAGTAAAGTTCTATTTTTCATCTTCCTCTAAATTAATAAATCTCTTCTTTTACAAAGAAAACAGTATCGTTATTTTTTCTAAATTTTAATTCAGTATAACGAACAGTATAATCATCAATCTTCCCATAAGTTTCTAGAATATAAAAATTCTTGAAACGATAGTTTCTTTCTCTTCTTTGTTGCGCTTTAGCTCCAAAATCAGTTTTTAAATTAATTAATTTCGGAACAATTTTATAATGAGAATGACTTTCTATTCTAGAAATAATTTTATTTACATCAACTGTATCCATTATCAATATAGTCTCTTGTTTCTTTATTTTTATTCCAGAAACATCATTAGAAACTATTTTAATCGGATTTTTAAATCCAATTCCAGCTTTATGCAAATCATCTTTTAATTCTACAGAACTATACATTTTACTACGATAACCGTATTTTATCATAGGAATCATCACCACTAGAAAAATAACGATACAAACAATACCAGCAGCTTTGTTATAGCCAGCCATTTTAATACCATAATAAATGAATGGAATTAAAATAAGAAATATAATTCCAAAAATAATTACAGCAATTACACCTGAATCCATTAGTTATTAATCATTGTTAAAAATTCATCTTCTGTTAAAACAATAACAGTTCCTATATCTTCTGCTTTTTTTAATTTACTACCAGCTTTTTCTCCAGCAATTAAATAATTTAAATTTTTAGAAACAGCTGAAATATTTTTTCCTCCGTGATCTTCAACCATTTTTTGCGCCTCATTACGCGTAAATTTAGTTAGAGAACCTGTGAATAAAAATGTTTTCCCTTCTAATGAATCTGAGATAGGTTTTGCTTCGTCACCAATTTCAAAATGTAAACCATATTCACGTAAACGTTGAATAATTTCTTGGTGTTGTTCTCCTTTAAAATACTCTTTAATAGAAATTGCTATTTTTTCTCCGACATCTGTAACCGAAATCAATTCTTCCATCGTAGCTGTCATTAAACGATCAATTGTCTGAAAATGTTTTACTAATTTCTTTGCAACCGTTTCACCAACGTGACGAATACCAATGGCGTACAATACTTTTTCAAAAGGTTGTTCTTTTGATTTTTCTACAGAATTTATAATGTTTTGAGCTGATTTTTCAGCCATTCTTTCTAATGGTAAAATATCTTCTTTTCTAAGCGTATAAAAATCAGCAATATTATTAACTAATCCGGCTTTATGCAATAAAACAGCAGTTTCTCCACCAATACTTTCTATATCCATTGCTTTACGAGAAACAAAATGTTCTAATTTCCCTATGATTTGTGGTTCGCAACCAGTTTCGTTTGGACAATAATGTTGTGCTTCACCTTCCTTTCTAATTAATTCAGTTCCACAAGAAGGACAGTTTTTTATAAATTCTATTTCTTGTTTATCTGGTTGACGAACATCAGTGTTTACACCAACAATTTTTGGAATAATTTCGCCACCTTTTTCTACATAAACAATATCACCAATTCTGATATCTAATTTCTTTATAATATCTTCATTGTGTACAGACGCACGCTTTACAATTGTTCCTGCTAAAGAAACAGCTGCAAGATTAGCAACAGGTGTAATAGCACCAGTTCTACCTACTTGATAATCTATACTTAATAATTCTGTTTCGGCAGCTTCTGCTTTAAATTTATATGCCATTGCCCAGCGTGGAGATTTAGCTGTAAAACCTAACTCATCTTGTTGAGAAAAAGAATTAACTTTTATTACAATACCATCCGTTTCATAAGGAAGATTTCTACGTTCAACATCCCAATATTCTACAAAGGCTAAAACTTCTTCTAAAGAAGTACACAATTTAGATGTCGGTGGAATTTTAAACCCTAATTCGCTTGCAGCCTGTAACATTTCCCATTGTGTTGCATAAGGTAAATTATTTCCTATAAAATAATATGGAAAACATTGTAAGCCACGTTTAGCAACTTCTGTATTATCTTGTAGTTTTAATGATCCAGAAGCTGTATTTCTTGGATTAGCATATAATTCTAATCCACTGTTAGCTCTATCATCATTAATAGATTTAAATTTATTAAGAGGAATTGTAATTTCTCCTCGCATGTAAAAACGTTCAGGATAATTACCTTTTAACTTTAACGGAATAGATCGTATTGTTCTAATGTTATTTGTAATTTCATCACCTTGTGTACCGTCTCCACGAGTAACAGCCTGTGTTAATTCTCCATTTTCATATAAGATAGAAATAGATGCTCCATCATATTTTAGTTCACAAACGAACTCAATTTTTTCACCTAAAGATTTTTCAATTCTCTTTTCCCAATCTTGTAAATCTTCTACAGAATAAGAATTATCTAAAGAATACATTCTAAATTCATGTACAATCGTTGGGAATTTTTTTGTCACCATTCCACCAACTCGCTGAGTAGGAGAATTAATGTCGAAAAAAATAGGATTATCATCCTCTAAACGTTTCAATTCTTTCAATTTTAAATCAAATTCAAAATCAGAAATAATGGGATTGTCTAGTACGTAGTAATTATAATTATGTTGATTGAGTTCTTCTCTTAATGCTAAAATTTTATCTTGGATTTCCATCTTATAAATGTTACCGAACAAAGATAAACACTCCATTTTATTTTTGTACAATTTTTAAAATTCTTTGGTTTTATTTAATTTTAGGAATATTTCTTGTAGAAGTTTAGATAAATATTAATAAAAAACATTAAGCTATGAATAATTTATTAGAAGTTTTAGATACAAAGTCAAAAGCATTTGAAAATACAGTTTCAATTGTAACGACTGGTGCTGCGGCAGGAATAGCTATTTCGAAAGCAATTAATAAAAATGAGAAAGTAGGAGCAGTGGTAGGAATTGGCTTAGGTCTTATGGTCTATGCTATGTTTAGCCCACAAAACAAATTAAAGAAAGAGAATAAAAAGCTAGAAAAGCAGATTCAGAAAATAGAAGCAGAAATTGAAAAATAATGTATTTATAAAGTTTAATAATTAATCATATAACATCTCAATGTTCTAATTTTATTGATTTCGTTATAAATTCTTTATATTTGCGTTTATAAAATTTACTCAAAATGTTCCAAAATCTTCAGGATAAATTAGATAAAGCTTTACATACCCTAAAAGGGAAAGGTCAAATTACAGAAGTTAACGTTGCAGAAACGGTAAAAGAGGTGAGAAGAGCTCTTGTTGATGCCGATGTTAGTTATAAAGTTGCAAAAGATTTTACGAATACTGTAAAAGAAAAAGCACTTGGTGAAAATGTAATTACGTCTTTAAATCCTAGTCAATTAATGGTGAAAATTGTTCACGATGAATTGGCAAAATTAATGGGAGGTGAAGTTACAGAACTTAAAATAGATAATAATCCATCAATTATTTTAGTTGCTGGTTTACAAGGTTCTGGTAAAACAACATTTTCTGGTAAATTAGCAAGTTTCTTAAAAACAAAAAAGAATAAAAAAGTATTATTAGTTGCTGGTGACGTTTATCGTCCGGCAGCCATCAACCAATTACAGGTTCTTGGAGAACAAATTGGAGTAGATGTTTATGCTGATTTAGAAAATAAAAACCCTGTAGAAATTGCACAATCTGCAATTGCGCAAGCTAAACAAAATGGTAATAATGTAATTATTGTCGATACAGCAGGTCGTTTAGCTATAGATGAGCAAATGATGGAGGAAATCCGTAAAGTTCATCAAACAATCAACCCTACAGAAACTTTATTTGTCGTAGATTCTATGACAGGTCAAGATGCTGTAAATACTGCAAAAGCTTTTAACGATGTATTAGATTATAATGGTGTTGTTTTAACAAAATTAGATGGTGATACACGTGGTGGAGCTGCATTAACTATTCGTTCTGTTGTAGATAAGCCAATTAAATTTATCTCTACAGGAGAAAAAATGGAAGCATTAGACGTTTTCTATCCAGAACGTATGGCGGATCGTATTTTGGGAATGGGTGACGTTGTTTCGTTAGTGGAACGTGCTCAGGAACAATTTGACGAAGAAGAAGCAAAACGTTTACAAAAGAAAATTGCTAAAAATAGCTTCGATTTTGATGACTTCTTAAAACAAATCCAACAAATTAAACGTATGGGTAATATGAAAGATTTAGTTGGAATGATTCCTGGTGCTGGAAAAGCATTAAAGGATGTAGAAGTTGACGATAATGCTTTTAAAGGTGTTGAAGCTATTATTCATTCTATGACAAAAGTAGAACGTAAAAACCCAAATATCATCGATAATTCTCGTAAGAAAAGAATTGCTGCTGGTTCTGGAACTTCATTACAAGAAGTGAATCAGTTATTAAAACAATTTTCTGAAATGGGAAAAATGATGAAATTCATGAATTCTGCTAATGGTAAAAAGATGATGGAAACAATGTCTAAAAACATGCCAGCAGGTGGTGGTGGATTCCCAGGAATGCCTAAAATGTAATATTATTTCATTATATAAAATTAAAACTCCAATATTTTATTGGAGTTTTTTTATGACTATAACTCATCTAGCATATAACAAATAAAATAGGCTCCATATTAATATGAAGCCTATAATAACTATTTTTTGGGCGACCAAACGGGCTTTTTGTTACAATCTTATTACAACTTCGAAAAACTCAGTTCAGTAAAAAAGATTTTCACGTCAATCCCTGTCGTAACTTATATTATTTTAATTTACGTTGTTTGTAAATTTCTTCTGCTTTCTGTACAGCTTTGTAAGAATCTACAACACCACCAGCTACAGAAATATCTTTTAATTGATCGTTTTTATTTACAGTTTCCATTAAAATAGTACGAATATCTTCTGCAGTTAATTTTGGATAATGAGACCAAACTAAAGCAGCTACACCAGCAACAGCAGGAGATGCCATAGAAGTTCCGTTTAAAAATCTGTATTGATCTACACCTGGGTAAGTAGCATAAATTTCCTGACCTGGTCCAAAAACATCAACAGCTTGTTTTCCATAATTAGAAAAACGAGCTTTTAAAGCTTTAGGATCTTTAGTAGATGCACCAACTGTTAAAACAGATTTAGAAACAGGAGCTCCATTTTTAAAGTTTGTAGGATAGTGGATATCTACATCAATATCTTCGTTACTATTTCCTGCAGCTTTAACGATTAATACATTTTTATCAGAAGCATATTTAAATGCATCCCAAACTAATTCTTTATCTGGAGAAAATGTTTTTCCGAAAGACATGTTTAAGATTTTTGCTCCATTATCTACTGCATAGCGAATAGCATTTGCAACATCTTTGTCACGCTCATCACCATTTGGCACAGTACGAACAGACATAATTTTTACATTATTCCCACCAACAGTTCCTTCAGAACCTATGTTATTTCCTCTTACAGCACCAATAATTCCTGCAACGTGTGTTCCATGAGAAGACTCTGGTCCGTTAGAATCATTATTCCCGTAAAAACGCTCTGTTTTATCGTTCGGATTATCAACATCTTTACGATCTACAAGATTTAAATTTAAGTGAGAAGTTAAGGCGTCACCTTTTGCAGCACGACGAGCAGAACCTAAATAAGAGTTAGCAACTTCTTTCATCGTTTTACCAACCCATTGTTCCTCTTTTAACTCACCAAAAATCCATAATGCTTCTAATACTTGAGAGTCTAATGTTTGATAGTTTTTTAAAATATCTTTAGATAATTTAGTATCACCAAATTCTAAAACCATTTTATTAATTCCACCTTCAACAGCATTTAATCTTGCTTGACCAACTTGTTGATTGTATTTAGCTTTACCAACTTCACTTAAATACTCTTTTTGAACTCTTAAGAATTCAGCATATTCAGTAGGATTTTGACTTGCAGCTACTTGATTTTTTTTAGAATCAAACGTATTGTATTTATCAGCTAAATGCTTGTAAACACGTGTTATTTCAGTTGTATCGTCGTTGTAATTAATTCCTTTTGCTGTTCCTAAGAAAGACCATCCATGTACATCGTCAATGTATCCATTTTTGTCATCATCAATTCCGTTACCAGGAATTTCTTTAGGATTATTCCACATATTTGCTTTTAAATCTTCGTGGAAATTTTCTACACCGCTATCTAAAACTCCTACAATTATTGTATTTGCTTTACGCTTGTGTTCTTTTAAGAATTGTAATGCTTGGTCTGTATTTACTCCGTAAACTCCTGTTTGCTCAATACCTACGTGGTACCATTTTTCTTTAGCAACTTCTGCTGTTTGCGCCTGCGCGAAACCTAGAGTAAAAGCAAAACCTAATGCTATAAATAATTTTCTCATGTTGTTATTTTATGACGTTTTTTATATATACTACGGCACTTGGCCCTTCACTAAATAATAAATCTAAGATACTTAAACCTTCTATGAAATCAAATTTTTCATCAAATACTTGTGCATATTCTGGTAAATGATATTGTGATGGCTTTTTAGCAGAAAACTGATTTCTGAAATCGTACTCTTTTTCAATTTTCTCGTAAGATTCTGTTGTAGAAATATCTAAATCTAATTTTAATTTCTGATTAATAAACTCAATTGTTTTTAAATTAAAATCGAATAAATACTTTTCCTTTTTCTCATAAAAAGGAGCCAATTCATCTTCATAATATTCGAAATATGGAGAACTACGATAAGCAGATTTTAGCGACTTATAATGTTCTTTTTGCCAATTGTATTCGTAAGATGGTTGCAAGTCTTTCATTAAACGAGGACCATCATGTAAAATAGGGATATTTAACATTAGCTTTCCATTCGCTCCTAATATATTTACACGATTACGATAAGTTTGTTTCTGAAAATTTTCGTGTGCTTCTATATTTAAACTTTCGCTTTTAATCAATTCTGCATAATAATCTATCGGGCCAAAATAAAAAGCGGCAAAAGTATTTTTCATTATTTTTTATATTATTCTGTTATATAAAATTGTGCATTACAATTAAATTATAATGCACAATTTTGATTTATTTTAAATATTAAAATTGTTTAAAATGTTTCGACAAGCTTAACATGACAAAATTTAATATTTATTTTTCTTTTTGTCTTTTCTTGCTTTTACAATATCATATCCAATCCATCCAACTAATGCTATTAAAACATAAATACCATAAGATGTTTTGTTTGGATTATCATTATTGATAGATGTAAAGAAGCGGTTCCAAATAAACTTTTTAGGAGCTGTAGCTTCAAACATACCGTTCATGTTAGCCCAAATCATTATTGGACGTCCAATGATATGATCTTCTCCTACATAACCAAAGAAACGAGCATCTAATGATTGATTTCTATTATCTCCAACCATAAAGTAATAATTTTGTTTAATCTCGTATTTATTCGTTTTCTGATCATTAATGAAAATATCATATTTACCGTTTGAAGAATCAACTCTTAAATTGTTATGCTCATATTTACGAATAATATTGATAAACTGAGGTAAAGTTTCTTTTGTTACATCTACAATATCTCCTTTTTTAGGGATATATAAAGGACCATATTGGTCTACACTCCAGTTTTTGTTAACTGGAAAAATTGTATTTGCACTATCAATTTTCTTTCTACTTAAGAATTTATCCTGATCTTGAATAGATTGTAGAACAGGCTCAATAGAAATAACATTTGTATTAGATTTCATTGCTGTAACATGTTCATATGTTAAAGCATTAAATAGATAAATTAAATTTCCTTGTTCATCCTTGTTTACATAATAATCAATTTTAGTATAATCACTACCAGGAGGATTAATTCCAAAATTATCATACAATAATTTATCACTGAAAGGAGTTTTTACAACTACTTTATAAGAATGTTGTACTTGAGCATCTTTTTTAGGAATAAATTTCTTTCCATCAACATATAAAATTCCATTACGAACTTGTACTGTTTGTCCTGGTAAACCAACTAATCTTTTTACGTAAGCATCTTTACGATCTATTGCAGAATAAATAGAATCTGTAGGATAGTTGAATACAACAATATCGTTAGATTTTAAATCTCTCCAACCTGGAAGGCGCATGTATGGTAAACGTGCTTTGTCTATAAATCCATCTCTATAAATAAACTCAGAAAAAGGAATTCCAAGTGGAGTAAAAGGAACACGTGCACCATGACTTACTTTTTCTACAAAAAGAGCATCACCAATTTTAATTGTATTCTCCATAGATCCAGTAGGTACAATCATTGGTTGAATAAACCAATTGTGTACTAATGTTGCTAAAACTAAAGCAAAAATTAATGAAGAAATAAATGTTGGTTTGCGTTTTTCTGGTCCTAAGTATTTAGGATTATCAGAATAGTTAATTGCAAAAATGTATAAACCTAATGTTAAAGCGATAATTACTTTATCTTTAATTTCAATTTTTCCATAAGCATCACCTAAATCTACAAAGTAAACCAACCAAAATATTGGACCAACAATTGGTAAATAGAAAAGGATAATCCACCATTTTGGACGATGTATTATTTCTAAACCTTTCCAGATATTAAGAAAAGGAACGTAAGCTTGCCACGCTTCTTTTCCTGCGTTTTTAAAAAGTTTCCAAGTTCCGGCACCAACAATTAAGTTGAATATTATAAAGCCTATTAACCAATAAATTAATATATTCATAAAAATTTGATATTAAGTATTTTAAATTAGTTTAGTTCAAGTACATCTTTCATAGAAAAAACCCCTTGTTTATTCCAAATCCATTCCGCAGCAATTACAGCTCCTAATGCAAATCCCTGACGAGAATGCGCCGTGTGAGAAATCTCTATTGTATCAACAGCAGAATTATATTGTACGATATGCGTACCTGGAACATTTTCTATTCTTTTTGCTTCTACAGGGATACTATCTTCTGATTTATCCTCCATAGACCACGTATTATATGATGTTTTTTCTATAATTCCTTCGGCAATTGTAATTGCAGTTCCAGAAGGAGCATCTAGTTTTTGTGTGTGATGAATTTCTTCCAAATTAACTTGGTATTCATTACGATACTTATTCATCATATTTGCTAAAACTTTGTTTAATTCGAAAAATAAATTTACACCTAAACTAAAGTTAGAAGCATATAAAAATGCTGTATTATTATCAATTGCTAATTGATTTATTTCATCTTGTTGATCTAACCAACCAGTTGTTCCACATATTGTTGCAACTTTATTCTCAAGTAATACTTTAAGATTATTATATGCAAATTCTGGAATAGAAAATTCTATAGCAACATCAATATTTTTTAATTCTTCAGGATTAGGAGTTCTAGAAATTTTAAGAACAACATCATGTCCTCTCTGAATTAAAATTTCTTCGATGGCTTTACCCATTCTTCCATATCCTATTAAAGCAATTCTCATTTTTTAATTAAAATTTTAAATTAAAAGCCAATCCAAAAACTGGCTCTGGCGTTATTTCTCCTTGTATTATTGTTGGTTTAAAAGACATTTCAGCATCGTGTCTTATTGTAAATAAATGTGCATCTACTGTTGCATCTACAACATTTAATAAATAAGCTAATACTGTTAAAGCAACACTATAATCACGTTTTCTTTTAAAATCATCCTGAATAACGGCTAATTGTTCTGGCGTTAAAATTCCCGTAAATTCATTTGGAGTTCCTTCTCGTACTGCAATATAAGCTCTTCTATATCTTTTATATAAATTATTATAATAAATTGTAAAACCTGTACCTGTACCAACTAAACCTAATGCAATAGGAGCTTTTAACCATTTTTTATTGTATAATTGTCCCGCTCCAGGTAAAATAGCAGAATATAAAGAAGCTCGCATTGGACTTTTCTCCATTGTAACTTCTTCACTAATTTTTACACTATCTTTTATAACTAATGTAGAGTCTATAACAGTTTGAGCAGATGATAAAGTTGACACTGAAATCATTAAGCCAATAAATAATACTTTAATTCTCATTTAAAAATTTGCTTAATCGTTCAAAATCTTCATCAGAAGTAAAATTTAAAATAATTTTACCTTTTCCATTCTGCGCACGTTTAATTTCTACTTTAGTTTTTAGAGAAGTAGAAATAGAACTTAATGCCTCCTTATATTGTGTTGGTAGTTCAACTACTTTTTTAGCAGTTTTATCATCACCTTCTTTTATAGATTTTATTAATTTTTCTGTATCACGAACTGATAGATTATTTTTTACAATTTTCTCATAAATTTCAAATTGTAAATCTGTATCTTCAATTGCAATTAATGCACGTCCATGTCCCATAGAAATCATTCCATCTCGAATTCCTGTTTGGATGATAGGGTCTAATTTTAATAAACGTAAGTAATTTGTAATAGAAGAACGATCTTTTCCGACACGTTTACTTAATTCCTCTTGTGTTAATTTAATTTCATCAATTAATTGTTGATAAGAAAGCGCTATTTCTATCGCATCTAAATCTTGACGTTGAATATTTTCTACCAACGCCATTTCTAACATTTCTTGATCGTTAGCTAAACGTACGTAAGCAGGAATTGTCTTTTTACCTGCTAATTGAGAAGCACGAAAACGTCTTTCTCCAGAAATTAATTCATATTCACCAGTTGCTTTTTTACGAATAGTAATTGGTTGAATAACGCCCAATGTTTTAATTGAGGCTACTAAATCTTCTAAAGCTTTTTTATCAAAATTTGTTCGAGGTTGCCAAGGATTAGTCGTTATCTTCTCTAAATCAATTTCTAAAATATTACCTACTAATTTACGTGCACCTTCATCTTGTGCAGTTTTTACAGTAGGTTCATCTTTTAAAAGAGCAGATAATCCACGTCCTAAGCGATTATTTTTATTTGGCTTTGCCATTTTTTAAACTGTATCGTTATTATTGATTAAAAATTCACGCGCTAAATTTAGGTAATTTTCAGCACCTTTACTTGCCGCGTCGTACTGAATAATTGTTTCTCCAAAACTTGGAGCTTCAGATAATCGTACATTTCGTGTAATAATTGTTTTAAAAACCATTTGTGGAAAATGATTATTAACTTCCTCTAATACTTGATTAGAAAGACGTAAACGAGAATCATACATAGTTAATAATAAACCTTCTATGTCTAATTCTTTATTATGGTGTTGTTGTATACCTTTAATTGTGTTTAATAACTTACCTAATCCTTCTAATGCAAAATACTCGCATTGTATAGGAATTATAACCGAATCTGAAGCTGTTAAGGCATTTAAAGTGATTAAACCTAAAGAAGGAGCACAGTCTATTATAATATAATCATACTGATCCTTTATTTCATCTAAAGCAGTTTTCAGCATATACTCTCTGTTATCGTAATCTACAATTTCTATTTCAGCAGCAACTAAGTCCAAGTGCGCTGGCATTAAATCTAGGTTAGGCGATTCTGATTGTAAAATAGCTTCGCTTGCAGCAACTTGATTTTCTAATACCTCATAAGTTCCGACAGAAATTTCATCTAAATCGAAACCTAAACCAGAAGTTGCATTTGCTTGCGGATCTGCATCTATTAATAAAACTTTTTTCTCTAATACTCCTAATGAAGCAGCAAGGTTTAACGAAGTTGTTGTTTTTCCTACGCCACCTTTCTGATTAGCTATAGCAATTATTTTACCCATAATTTACGTTCAAAACGAATTCAAAAATACAATATTTAACATTGCTAAACCTTAAAGAAAAAATAATTTTTTTGAATATGTTAATAAAATTTTAAGAAGCGCTTCTATTTAATGTACATATACACTTAAATTTTAAGATGATTTATCATCTAAACACGATTAAAAACATTATATTTGCACCTAACATTTTTATAATTTTTTCAAGAAAAAAGTTGATGAATTTTAACCTTTTATTCAAAAGCGTTGAAAAAAGTAAAAGCTTCGACGCCGCAATAATAACGAATAGAAAAGGAAACAAAAATTATTCTTTTCCGTTATTGCTTCGCAATGTATTTTATGCAATACGTCTGTAATACCCTAAATAATTATCACAATTTTTTTTGAATTATTTAAACACACGTAATATTAATATAGCATAATGAAAACAAAATACATAGATTTAATCACACAATCTTTTGACTTTCCTCAAGATGAATTTGAATTGGATGGAGAGCATTTAAAATTTAATGGAATAGATTTAAAAGCCTTAGTTGAAGAACATGGTACACCATTAAAATTTACTTATTTACCAAAAATTTCTCAAAACATACAGAGGGCTAAGCACTGGTTTGAAAAAGCCCGTGAAGAATTAAACTATGAAGGCTCATACAATTATTGTTATTGTACAAAGAGTTCACATTTTCGCCATATTCTTGGTGAAGCCTTAAAAAATGATATCCACATTGAAACATCTTCTGCATTCGACATTAATATTGTAGAAAATTTAATTAAAGAAGGTTTAATTAATGATGATCAATATGTAATATGTAACGGTTTTAAACGTGAGGAATATGTAGAAAATATAGCTCGTTTAGTAAACAGTGGTCACCGTAAAACAATTACTGTAATTGATAATTACGAAGAAGTAGATCTTTTCTCTGAAGCTATTGAAGGTGATTTCGAAATCGGAATTAGAATTGCATCAGAAGAAGAACCAAAATTCGAATTTTATACTTCTCGTTTAGGAATTGGATATAAAGATATTGTTCCTTTTTACCAAACAATGGTAAAACCTAATGAACGCATAAAACTTAAAATGCTTCATTTCTTTATTAATACTGGAATTAAAGATAATTCTTATTACTGGAACGAATTAACAAAATGTTTAAAGGTTTATGTCAACCTTAAAAAAGTTTGTCCAGAATTAGATAGTTTAAATATTGGTGGAGGATTTCCTATTAAAAACTCGTTAAGCTTTACATATGATTACGAGTATATGGCTAAAGAAATTTTATTACAAATAAAAACTATTTGTGATGAAGAGGGGATTCCTGTTCCTAATATTTTTACAGAATTTGGATCATTTACCGTTGGAGAAAGTGGTGGAATAATATATAAAATTCTTTATCAAAAGAAACAAAACGATAAGGAATATTGGGATATGATAGATTCTTCTTTTATGACAACATTACCTGATGCTTGGGCTATTTCGAAAAGATTTGTTATGTTACCAATTAACCGTTGGTACGACAAGTATGAACGCGTATTATTAGGAGGATTAACATGTGATTCTGATGATTATTACAATTCTGAACAACATGTAAATGCGATCTATTTACCAAAATACGATTCTGCAAAACCATTGTACATAGGCTTCTTTAATACAGGCGCATATCAAGATAACATTAGTGGATTTGGAGGAATTAATCACTGCTTAATTCCGCAGCCAAAATATATTTTGATTGATGAAAATTATGAAACCAAAGTATATTCTGAAGAACAAACACATCAAAATGTTTTAGAAACATTAGGATATAAGTAATAGAAGATTTTAAATTAAAAATAAAAAAATAATAAGATGAGTAAAGGACCAATTAGTCAATTCATTGAACATAATTACAGACACTTTAATGCAGCAGCTTTAGTAGATGCTGCAAAAGGTTATGAAAAACATTTATTAGAAGGAGGAAAGATGTTAATCTCTTTAGGAGGAGCTATGTCTACTGCAGAATTAGGTGTTTCTTTAGCAGAAATGATTCGTCAAGATAAAGTTCAAATTATTTCTTGTACAGGAGCTAACCTAGAAGAAGATGTAATGAATTTAGTTGCACATTCTCATTACAAAAGAATCCCTAATTATAGAGATTTAACACCTGAACAAGAACGTGAATTATTAGATGCTCATTATAATAGAGTAACAGATACTTGTATTCCAGAAGAAGAAGCTTTTCGTCGTTTACAACAACATTTAGAAGACGCTTGGCATGCTGCGGAAGAAAAAGGAGAACGTTACTTACCACACGAATTTTTATACCAAGTTGTTAATTCTGGTGTTTTAGAACAATATTATGAAATTGATCCTAAAGATTCTTGGATTGTAGCTGCTGCAGAAAAAAACTTACCTATTGTTTGTCCAGGATGGGAAGATTCTACAACAGGTAATATTTTTGCTGCGAATGTAATTAAAGGAAACTTACAGGCTTCTACAGTAAAATCTGGTATTGAGTACATGATCTATTTAACAGAATGGTACCGTGCAAATTCTGACGGAAAAGGAGTAGGGTTTTTCCAAATTGCTGGTGGTATTTCTGGAGATTTCCCTATTTGTGTTGTTCCCATGATGTATCAAGATTTAGAATGGGAAGATGTTCCATTTTGGTCATATTTCTGTCAAATTTCTGATTCTACAACTTCTTATGGTTCATATTCAGGAGCAGTTCCTAATGAGAAAATTACATGGGGAAAATTAGATATCGATACACCAAAATTTATGATTGAATCTGATGCGACAATAGTAGCACCATTAATTTTTAGCTACATCTTAGGTCATTAATTTTTGATATGACAAATTATAATATAAAAGCTACTTTTTTAAGTAGCTTTTTTTATTTTGAATAAAAACGAATATTAATTTAAACTATTAAGAATTGTTGTTTTTAATAGTTTTTTGTATATTAGTGTTGGTTAGTATTAAATAAGGTTAAATAGGTTAGAACCTGTTTGTATATCTTATTATTAACTAACCAATGAAAAAAATACCTTATAGTTTTTTTATACCTATAGTTTACATAGTATATCAGCATTATTGTGAAAAAGAAGATTATTTAGCAGAATCTAAAACTGTTTCATATTCTTATAATAATGTATCTCAATCCAATTTCCCTTATCAAATAGTTAGTTTAAAAAAAATCACAGAAAATAAAACTGTTAATAATCTTATTTTTCAATCTAATGATTCCAAGCTCTTTAAAAAAGATCATGAGTTAAATGATATTTTATTGAAACCAGAAGATGTAATTGCTGTCGATTCATTAAAAATTATTGAAGATGATGTTGCTTACATAGAATCTTCCACTCCTTGTCATTCATTATTAGGACAAATCGAAACACAATTAGAAAGAATAAAAAAAATAGAAAAAATAGCCAATAAAAGTAATAGAGAAGAAGGTTATAGAGAAGTAAGAGACGTTCAAAAAAATTACCTCCTGTTTTTTTTGAACCAACACATCAAGAAAAAGAAACTATAAAATTTAAGGTCAATGTTGGTACAGTTGGTTTTGTGCATTCACATACATTAAGTGAATTTACTAGAGGTTTTTATTCTTTAGAAGATGTAAAAGTTTTCCTTTACTTAGCAAACTTAGTTTATGAAAGCATTAAAAATGAAAGGATTAAAACTTTTACTCTTTACGATTTGTATTCAATTTTAATCTATGGAAATCAAATATATTCTATGAAGATTGATAATTTATCACTCTATAAAAAATTTCACGAAAATGAAAATAATATTAAAATTAGAATGATGAATAGGTTAGATATAATGTATAAAAATCCCGATATTCATTTTAATTATTTTAAAGATAATTACTATTCTTTTCCCGACGAGAATAAAGAAGCGTTGAATAAGCTAGCAAGTAAAATTTTATCTCACATAGGTGTCAGAATTTATAAATTAGAAAATTATGATAAGAAGAATAAGACTCCTAGATGGAGAAAACTTTTGACGAAAGAAAATGGAACTGGCTTATTTGTAAACCCTTGTTAATAAAGATATGAGAACAATAAAAATAATTTCTGCATTACTATTTTTTTTAAATAGTATTCATCAATTAAAAGCTCAACACTTAGATAGTGACGGAACAAGAAAAACGTTATCTACAAGAATATCAGATTTTTTTCCTTTTCCAGGAGTTTGGTCAGCAGAAAGCGGTAATAAAATTATAAAAATTGATTTAAAGTTAGATTGGACATTAGTTAGCAAAGATGTAATTGTATCAGCAAATAAATCAAGACCAAATTATAAAATGTTGTTAAGCTATGAAGTAATTGATAAAAACAATAAAAAAATACTTGCAACAAATGAAGCTGGAGAAAAAATTTACGATAGATATTCTCTTTGGTCGACCGTAAATATGAACATGAATATTTTAGCAGACCCTAATGATTATCCACTAAAATTAATAAATAAAACAAATTTAAAGTATAGCTATTCGTATCAGCTAATGGATTACAATAATTGCTTTACATATATAGCAGCTAAATTAACTATACTTCCTTCAAAACCAAACCAGTTAATTTGGGTAAGTGAAATTATGCATGAAGATAATCAGGACAATGATATGGAGGAATATTTAAATTGTAAAATTATTAATGATAATTCTAAAATGACTATTCCCAGTTTGTTAATTTTTAAAAGAGATAATGCATCCTATAATTAAGCAAATATTTACATGAAAATCAATCACTATTCATTTTCTCTATTATATAATCATTATCTTTACAGTACTAATAACTGATATGAAATTAAGAGATTTACCAGAGCTAAAATTGTCTATTTTAGATTTATCACAAAAAGAGAAAGATAAACTTTTATTACGCTTAATTGCAAAAGATGATGTTTTGGTAGAACAATTGCATTTTCAGTTATTAGAAGATGAAACTGATTTACAGGAAAGAACACAAAGTGTTTTTCAGAAAATAGATCAACTATTTGACGATGCTACAAAACATATTAATCCTAGAAATATAAATGCAGGTCAAAGAGTATTATTATTACTTCAAAAATCACAAAGTGGATTGGTGAATTTTCATAGTCAAATTACAAAAGATAAACTTTCTGAATTCGAATTGAGAATTTACATCTTAAAAGAATCTTTTGAACGTTTTGGTTTTTTGTTTGAAGATAAAATGCTTGGAACAAATGCTGAAAAACTACTAAAATATCAGCAAGCCAGATTACAATTAATTACAAAGTTGTTTTATCAATTTCATGAAGACGTACAATATGATTATAAGAAAGATTTTGATTTTATTTCAACTTTTATAAATGATTTATAGCGCTAAATTATTGTCATTTCACTCTTTTTTTAATAAAATTCAAACAAATGTTTAATTAATTATCAAATATTTATTTTCTCATACTATATTGTAAGTATTTGTTTTACATTTACAAAGACTTTAAAAATAAGTATAAAATATAACGATTTGCATCATTATAAATATTATTTATAAAAATTATAAATAAATAGAATAATTAGTTCTGTAAAAAACGAACTAACTGATATACATTTGCTGCGTCTTATATTAAAACATTATGAATATAGATAATAATCCATGTAATACAGATCTTTTTTGTTGCTTTAGTGCACATATAGAAAAGACATATAAATTAGCACCTTTAACTTCTAAGTTGCAAGCTTATATGATTTTGGAATCTAACGAAGAAGGTGTCACATTTGAAGAATTACTAGACGTTTTTAATGTTAGTAAGAGTTCATTATCGAACTCGATAAATTTTCTACTATCTACTAATCAAATTGAATACATCAATAAGATTGATTCTCGAAAGAGGTACTTTAGAATGAATGCGAATTATTTGAAAGAAAAATTAGATTTTGTTCACGAAATGATTTCTCAGGATATTATTTACACGAATAGAATAAATGAATACAAAATGCAAAATAATTCATTTCCTAAAAACTTTAATATGGATATATTAAACGTTTATCTAAATCACCTTAATGAAACAAAGAAAATTTTAAGTGAAACTATAGAAACTATTAATCAAATTCAACTAGAAAATAAATAAGTAATATGAAAAACGTTAACGTTATGATGGTTGGTGCTTTGGCAATAGCATTAAGTTCTTGTGGTAAAAAGGACGATGCAGCTGCACAACAAGCACAAGGTCCAGCTCCATATCCGGTAGTTGATGTACCTACAAAAGTGGTAACTAGTTATGATGAATACCCTACAAATATACAAGGTATTGTAAATAATGATGTTCGTGCAAAAATCCAAGGATATATAACTGAGGTTTATGTGGATGAAGGTCAATACGTAAAAGCTGGTCAGCCTTTATTTAAGTTAGAAACAAACGTTCTAACACAAAATGCTGATGCATCTAAATCTGCTGTTGGTGCTGCACAAGCTAGTGTACAAGCTGCACAAGCAAATGTTAGTGCTTCTAAAGCTGCTGTAAATGCTGCACAAGTAGAGGTAAATAAATTAATCCCTTTAGTTCAAAAAAATATTATTAGTAATATTCAATTAGAAACTGCAAAAGCTAATTTAGCAAAAGCTGAAGCAAGTTATAATCAAACGGTTGCAGCATTAGCACAAGCAAAAGCAGGTGTAACACAAGCTAATGCAACATACAAAGGATCACAAGCAAACGTAGACTACTCTGTAGTTCGCGCCCCTGTTAGTGGAGTAGTTGGAGCAATAAGTTCTCGTCAAGGATCATTAGTTGGACCAACAGATCAAAGTCCAATTACAGTTGTTTCTAATACAAGTAAAGTTTATGCTTATTTCTCTATGAATGAGAGAGATTATTTAAACTTTATCTCTAAGTCTGAAGGAGCAACTTTAAAAGATAAATTAAATAAAATTCCAGCAGTAGAATTAGTTTTAGCAAACGGTGAAATTTATCCTGAGAAAGGAAAAATCCAAACTGTAACTGGTCAAATTAATCCTGTAACAGGAACAATCGACTTCCGTGTAACATTTAATAATGAATCAAAATTATTAGCAAACGGAAACTCAGGACGTATTCGCGTTCCTAAAACTTATGTAGATGCATTAGTTGTACCAGCTGCTGCAACATTTGAGCAACAAGGTTTAACTTATGTTTACAAAGTTAGAAATGATTCTGCTATCGCAACTTCTATTAACGTATTAGATAAAACTAATAATCTTGTAGTAATAAAAGATGGTGTTAAGAAAGGAGAAAAAGTAGTAGCACAAGGAGTAGGTAAATTAAGAGATAAAACTCCTATTAAACCAACACCTGCAAATTTTGATCAAGTTGTAGAATCTACAAAAACAATTTTCTAAAATACGAATTGTATGTTAAAAAAGTTTATTGAAAGGCCCGTATTATCTACGGTAATTTCTATTATTATATTAATATTGGGTGTATTGGGATTGATTATCATTCCAGTTACTCAATATCCTGATATTGCTCCCGCAACTGTACAGATAACTGCATCTTACCCAGGTGCAAATGCTAAAACAGTTATGGAATCTGTTGTTATTCCAATAGAAGAGCAAGTAAATGGTGTTGAAGGAATGGATTATATTCAATCTACAGCATCTAACAATGGATCTGCAACAACTACTGTTGTTTTTAAACCAGGAGTAGACGGAGATATTGCACAGGTAAACGTGCAAAACCGTGTTGCCAGAGCAACGCCATTATTACCAGCAGAGGTAACTCGTTCTGGAGTTGTTACACAGAAACAACAAACATCTGCATTGATGTTTACTTCTGTAAGTTCAACAAACCCAAAGTATGACCAAACATATATTCAAAATTACTTGAATATTAATGTTATTCCTTCTTTAAAAAGGGTAAGTGGTGTAGGGGATGCAACAGTATTTGGTGCTATGACTTATTCTATGCGTATTTGGTTAAACCCATCTCGTATGGCAAGTTATGGATTAGTTCCTGCTGATGTTTCAGCTGCATTATCTCAAGAATCTTTAGAAGCTGCAGCTGGTGCTTTAGGGCAAAATGCTGGACAATCTTTCGAGTACGCGATTACTTATTCTGGACGTTACAAAACAGAAGATCAGTACCGTAATATCGTAATAAAATCATTAGGTAATGGTCAAGTATTACGTTTACAAGATGTAGCTGATATTGAGTTTGGTGCACAAACTTATTCTAGTACATCTGAAATGAATGGTAATCCATCTGCTGTATTTGCAGTTTACCAAACACCAGGATCTAATGCACAAGATATTATTAACAATTTAAGAATTGAACTTGAGAAGGCTTCTAAACAATTCCCAGAAGGGATTTCGTATACCATCTTAATGGATACAAATACGTTCTTAGATGCTTCTATTGAGAAAGTAATTCATACAATGATTGAGGCATTTATATTGGTATTTATTGTTGTATATATCTTCTTACAGGATTTCCGTTCAACATTAGTTCCATTAATTGCAGTACCTGTTTCTATTATTGGTACATTCTTTTTCTTAAACTTAGCAGGTTTCTCATTAAACTTGTTAACGTTATTTGCCTTAGTTCTCGCCATTGGTATTGTGGTGGATGATGCCATTGTTGTTGTGGAAGCTGTTCATGCTAGGATGGAATCTCATCATGAAACACCATTAGATGCAACGAAAAATGCAATGGATGAAATATCTGGAGCCATTATCTCTATTACATTAGTAATGTGTGCGGTATTTGTACCCGTAACATTTATCTCGGGGCCAACAGGAGTTTTCTATAAACAATTTGGTATTACATTAATTGTTTCTATTTTAATTTCTGCATTAAATGCCTTAACATTATCTCCAGCTTTATGTGCATTATTCTTAAAAGCACATGAGGAAGGTGAGCGTAAACGTAATTTTGTTCAACGTTTCTTTGATGCTTTCAATACAGCATTTGATACAATGACAAATAAATATGGAAGATCATTTAAGTTTTTATTCAAACACAAATGGGTTTCATTTATAATCATTATCGCATCTGCTTTCGGAATTTACGGAATAGGTAAAATGATGCCATCAGGATTCGTTCCAACAGAGGATAATGGATTTATTATTGGTAATATAGAATTACCTGCTGGTGCTTCTATGGACCGTGTTTATGAAGTTGAGAGAGAATTTCAACAAAAAATTAAAGACATTCCTGGAGTAGATAAAGCAACAATTATCTCTGGTAACTCGATTATTAATGGAGCGGGATCTAACTACGGTATGATGTTCGTAAAATTAAAACCTTTCGAAGAGCGTACAACAGACGATTTACAGGTAAATACAATTATTGGTAAATTATTTGGTGCTGCTGCTCAAATTCCAGATGCTCAAATGATTTTCTTCCAACCACCAGCAATTCCTGGTTTTGGTATGTCATCTGGTTTCGAATTAAAATTGATGGATAAAACAGGAGGAGAGATTAATGACTTTAATAAATTCGCTAATGAGTACATTGGAGCATTAATGCAAAGACCTGAGATTTTATATGCTCAATCTTCTTTAAATACTAATTTCCCACAATATGAAATCGATGTAAATATTGAAAGAGCAAAACAATCAGGAGTTTCTGTAAGTTCTATTTTCTCTACATTACAAGGATATATTGGAGGTTTATATGCAGCAGATTTTACACGTTTTGGTAAACAATACCGTGTTTATATCCAAGCATTACCAGAGGATCGTATCAATGAGATGAGCTTAAATAAAATGTTTGTTAAAACAACAGATGGAACAATGACTCCAGTATCACAGTTTGTAACATTAAAACGAGTGTATGGACCAAACTCTGTTAACCGTTTTAACTTATTTACAAATACAAATATTAGTGGTGCTGTAAAACCTGGTTATTCTACAGGGGATGCAATTAATGCGATTAATGAAGTAAATGCACAAACATTATCTGCTAGTTATGAAACAGACTTCGCTGGTTTAACACGTGAAGAGGTAAATGCAGGTTCGCAAACAGTATTAATATTTGCTTTATGTATCGTGTTTGTATACTTTATTTTATCTGCACAGTACGAATCTTACGTTTTACCATTAGCAGTATTATTATCTGTGCCATGTGGTATTATGGGAGCATATTTATCTCAGTGGTTAGCTGGTCTTGAAAATAATATTTACTTCCAGATTGCCTTAATCATGTTAGTTGGTTTATTAGCCAAAAATGCGATTTTGATTGTAGAGTTCGCTTTACAAAGACGTGCACATGGAATGACAATTGTTCAAGCTGCGATTGATGGTGCAAAAGCACGTTTACGTCCAATCCTAATGACATCTTTTGCCTTTATTTTAGGTTTAATGCCATTAGTTGTAGCAACAGGAGTTTCTTCTGCTGGTAACCGTTCAGTTGGTACTGGAGCTGCATTTGGATTATTAATAGGAACAATTTTAGGGATATTTGTAATTCCTGTACTGTTTGTTATTTTCCAAACATTACAAGAGAAAATAAAACCAGTAAAATTTGACCGTCCACAAGGAGAAGTTGAACATAATAATTCAATCTAATTATGAAAAAGTATAGAATATTAAATATTACTTTAATTGCTGCTGGATTGTTTGCTGTTCAATCATGTTTCGTAGCAAAGGATTATAAACGTCCGGAAGCTGTAGTAAACGAAGCAAACTTTAGAACTGATGTTATCGCTAAAGATAGTGTAAGTGTAGCAACAGTTTCTTGGAAACAGATTTTTAAAGATTCACAATTACAAACTTTGATTAATCAAGGTTTAGAAAATAATTTAGACATACGTACAGCACTGCAAAATATTGCAGTTGCTGAGGCGTACGCAAAACAAGGAAGAGCTGGTTATTTACCAACTCTAACAATTGGTCCTAAATATAGTTTTAATGAAACTTCTGCTAATACACAATTTGGTGCAATTGCAGGAAAACAATCATTAAGTCAATATGAACTATCTGGAGCTTTAAGTTGGGAAGCAGATATTTGGGGAAAAATAAGAAGTAATCAAAGAGGAGTTGCTGCAACATATTTACAAACTGTTGAGGCGCACAAAGCTGTAAAAACTCAAATTGTAGCTTCTATTGCAAATGCTTATTATAAGTTACTAGCTTTAGATGAGCAAAAAAGTATTTTAGATCAGACTTTAGTTAACCGTGAGCAAAGCTTAGAAACAACAAAAGCTTTAAAAGAAGCCGGTAATGTGACAGAAGTAGCGGTTAATCAAACAGAGGCTCAGTTGTATAACGCAAAGTCTATGTTAGTTGATGTTGAAAATAACATCAAATTAAACGAGAATATCTTAAGTGTTTTACTAGGAGCAACGCCACAAGCAATAACACGTAGTACTTTAGAATCTCAGAATATTGATGCAAAATTATCTGTAGGAGTTCCTGCTCAGTTATTAGAAAATCGTCCTGATGTGAGAGCTGCAGAATTTGGTTTAATAAATTCATTTGAAAGTGTAAATATTGCCAATGCAAGTTTTTATCCATCATTAACAATTTCTGCTACAAGTGGGGTTCAAGGTATTGATATTGATAAACTTTTTGATGCGCAATCTGTTTTTGCTACAATTATGGCAAATTTAACACAGCCACTTTTACAACAACGTAAATTACGTACGCAAAAAGAAGTAGCTTTAGCAAATCAAGAAATTGCATTAATTAATTATAAGAATAAAATATTAACGGCAAGTAAAGAAGTTTCTGATGCTTTATATACGTATGATGCTTCTGTAAAGAAAGCAGAGTATAAGCAAAAAGAATTTCAGTTATACGATCAAGCAATTACATATTCTGAAGAATTGTTAAACTACGGTATGGCAAATTATTTAGAAGTAATTACAGCAAAAGACAATGGTCTTAATGCTGAGCTAAATGTAGTTGATGCTAAATTAGCTTCTCTTTCTTCTATGGTAGAATTATACCGTGCAGTAGGAGGAGGATGGCAATAACATCTTATTTATCTAGTTTTAATGGAGGCGAACCAATGGTTCGCCTCTTTTTTTATGTAAAACAACAGAAGTTAAAAGGTTTAATTGATTAAAATTTAATTACTTATAATTGTTTAGTTTCTATTTATTATTGATATATTGAGAAATATTAACTAACAATAAACCAACCATTTAAAAAATGAAAAGATATATTATTTTTACAATTTTATTGTTGTTAGTATCCATAATCTTATTACAAACAGCAGATTACGATTATAAAAATGACAGTATAGTATTTGATACTTTTATTCTAAAATCGCAGCTTTCAGCATTTGGTACACTTTTCTATTTAGAAAAAATTTTTAAAGTTAATTCTCTATTTTAATATTCTTTTTCTTTTAATAGAATTTGTAAGAATGTATCAATCAAGAAAAATTAAGCTAAGCATTTATTCTAATCAATTAAAAAATAAATACGCTGAATTATTTTATAAGAGATGTCTCTCTAACTTATTAAGAAAAATAATTGTAAAATTTTTATTAATCATTAATTGTGTTATAATCATCCATATATTCATCGATATTTTAATGTTTGAGATTTTAATTCAACTTATCATCTATGGAATTTTATCTTTCTTATTCACAACAATTTTATATTTTCTTATAGATAGATACGTAGAAAATTAGTTTTAACGACAAAGATGAACTTAATAAAAAACCTCGAGAAATTACTTCTCGAGGTTTTTAACTATTATGAATTTGATTTCAATATATCTTCAAAAAAGGTTTTAGAATCGTCGTCAAATGTTGGTTTTTGCAACAATAACTGAGATATTTTTACAATTTTATCAAAGTCTTCTTGTGTAAAAAACTCTCCGAAATGTTGGTTACAAAAATCTCCAATATTTCCTAAAACAACATTTACTTCTTCTTTATTTAATTCTCCTTTTTGTTTCCATCTTTCTCTAAATAAACTTGCAGCTAAATAAGATGAAATATCAATTAAATCGTTAATAGAAATATTATCTCCATCTCGTAATTTAGCCATAATAAGTGTGTCCATATCACGAAAAATAACATCTCTTATTGTTAATTCTTTTTCTTCCATTCTGTATAATTGTGATGCAAAATTAGAGAATAAAATTTGCATCAACCTGAAATTTCATTATTTCTTTTGTTACAGGATGCATTAATTCTAAATATTCTGCGTGTAAATGTAATCTATTCGCTTTTTTACCATACAAATCATCTCCAACTATTGGCGAATCTAAACCTAATACATGAGAAGCATGCATTCTTAATTGATGCGTTCTACCAGTAATCGGGTAGAAGTGGACCAATGTTTTATTATCCTTTCTTTTTATTACTTCGTATTCTGTTTTTGCTGGTTTTCCATATTCTTCGCAAACCATTTGTCTAGGACGATCATCTAAATCTACACGCAATGGCAAATTTATTACACCTTTATCATCTTTAATATTACCATCTAACAATGCAACATATCTTTTCTTTATTTTTCGTTTAATAAATTGTTGTTGCAATGCTTTGTGACTTTCTTTATTTAATGCTAAAACTAATAGTCCAGAAGTTGCCATATCTAAACGATGAACAATTAATGGTCCGGTAGCATTTGGATATAAACTTTTTATTCTAAAATAAACAGAATCTTTAATTTCAATTCCGGGAACAGATAAAAATTCTTCCGGTTTATTAATCACAATTAATTCGTTGTCCTCATAAATAATTTCTAATTGATCTACTTCAGAATTGTGTTTTAATAATAAGTTTTCATCCAGTTCAATTCCCTCCAACATATGTCCCAAAATAGGTTCGCATTTTCCAGTACAAGCAGGGTAAAAATGTTGGTGTTTTCTTACTTCAGATTTCGGAGAATCTCCCCACCAAAATTCAGCCATACAAATTGGTTCTAACTGATTAAGGAATGCAAATTGCAATAATTTTGGAGCTGCACATTCACCAGCACCAGCAGGTGGTTTTTGAAAAACTGTTTGTTCAAAAATAGATTTTAAACTTTTATTTTTATTAAACTTATTAGTGAATTGATATTGTTCAAATAATTGATTTTGAAGTGAATTAGATTTTATTTTTCTTTCTTCCTTTAATTCAGTAATCTTATCTTCATAAGATTCAATTGTATTTAAAAAAGCTACTTTTTGAGTTTCAATTTCCTCCGTTAATTTTCTAAATTCGTATTTATCGCGTAAACTTTGTTTCACTAAATCAGCTTCAAATTCTTGTGCTTCTTCAATATTTAAAGTTGTAATAATAGCCAAACGTTGCTTTTTTCTATCTGCTTTGTTTGTCTTTAAAAGTAGCTTAGCATCAGCTATATTTTGAGCTGAATTTTTATCAAAATCAAGCCATTCATTTTTAAGGTTTATATAGGATGAATCACTTTCTAATTTTTCTAATATTCTATTTATTTCATTCAAACGTTCTTCTTGTTCTAAGAAAAAACCATCTTTAAGTAGCATATCAAAAACTGGTGGAACAAAGTATAAGTGTTTATTAGAATTTGCAAGTTTACCAGAAACAGCAGCTAAATATCCAATTTCATTTAAGTTGTTTTTTACAACTAAAACACCAAACATTTTTCCAATGGGAATAGAAGTATTATGATTTGATAAACCAAAATTATGTTCAAAATCTGTTTGATTTTCTAAATATTCTTGAACTTCATCACAAGCAAGTTTTGCAATTTGTTTTGGCTCATAATAAAATGGATAATCAAATCTTGTAGGAATCTCTAAATTTGAAATTGATTGTTTAAACTGATGAAAATAATGAGACATTTTATTATGTATAATTCTAAAGCAAATTTACGTTATAAAAAAGAATTAAGAATTAAGAATTAAGAATTAAGAAAGTCTCCATAGATTACATAATAGTGTATAAGATTTTTTCTTCTATTTAACATAATAAAAGTTATTTGTATTAATATTTTGTAAGAAATATTAATACTATAATATATATTATGTTAAATAAGAGTTTAAAAGCATATTATTAAATCTATTCTCACTTGGTTGCAGTAATAAATTATAACGTTCATTAATTTTGATATCTAAGCATGCTAGAGTTCATATTAAACTTATCGAAATGATTCTTATAATTAATCAAATTAATATTTTAAACTTAACTTTGCCGCATGAACCAAGAAAATAATCAAAAAATAGTTTTAGCTATCAATGAAAAGCCTAAAATTGGACAAGGAATTTTATTGAGTATTCAGCATCTTTTTGCCATGTTTGGCGCAACAGTTTTGGTACCAGCACTTACAGGAATGAGTCCTGCAATTGCTTTAATTTCTAGCGGTATTGGAACATTAATTTTTATTCTTATTACCAAAGGAAAAGTTCCTTCTTACTTAGGATCATCATTTGCCTTTATAAATCCAATTATTACTTTAAAAGCTTTAGAAGCAAATCCGAATAGTGAAATTGCTTTCGGAAGTTTCTTAGTTGGTAGTTTTTTAGTTGGATTAACATATTCGTTTGTAGCCTTAATTATAGCAAAAGCTGGAACAAAATGGTTAATGAAACTTTTACCACCAATTGTTGTTGGACCTGTTATTATGGTTATTGGTCTTGGATTGGCTTCTACAGCAATAAAAATGGTAATGAATAACCCAAGTAACGAATACGATTTAACTTATGTAACAATTGGTTTTGTAACTTTATTTATTACAATTATCACTGCTATTTTTAGCAAAGGTTTTTTAAGTGTCATTCCTATTCTAGTTGGAATAATTGGCGGTTATTTGTTTTCTATTGCTATGGGAGTTGTCGATTTACAGCCTGTTATAGAAGCCAACTGGTTAATGGTTCCAGATTTTACTATTCCATTTTTAGATTACACTCCTGCCCTTTCTTGGTACGTTATATTTTTAATGATTCCTGTTACAATTGTACCAATTGCAGAGCATATAGGACACCAGTTAGTATTGAGTAAAGTTGTAAATAAAGATTTAATTGAAGATCCCGGATTAGATCGTTCTATGTTTGGAGATGGTTTAGCAACAATGGTTGCAGCTTGCTTAGGAGGGCCTCCTAGCACAACTTACGGAGAAAACATAGGTGTTTTAGCCATTACAAGAGCTTTTAGTATTTATGTATTTGTTGGTGCAGCTTGTCTTGCTATTTTGTTCGGATTTTGTGGAAAAATATCTGCATTGTTAAGTACAATTCCAACTCCAGTAATGGGTGGTGTTTCTATCTTATTATTTGGTATTATAGCTTCTAGCGGATTAAGAATGTTGATTGAAAATAACGTAGACTTCAAAATTAAAAGAAACTTAATTATCTCATCTGTTATTTTAATTATAGGAATTGGTGGAGCTGCAATACATATAGGAGATTTATTCTCTTTAGAAGGAATGGCTTTGTCTTCTATAATTGGAGTTTTACTTAATTTAATTCTCCCAGGTAGAGAGTTTATTTCATTTAAAAATATGTTTAAAGAAGAATAAAAAAAATCCAGCTTTTAGCTGGATTTTTTATATATATAATAGTTTTATTATTTCATTTAAACATCATCAAAATCTATTGATAATGTAGCTGTTTTTGGACGAGAAATACAAGCTAATGTCATACCTTCTTCGTAATCAGAATCTGTTAATACAAAGTTATCTCCCGTATGCACTTCTCCTTCTGTCACTTTGCACATACAAGAAGAGCAAACACCTCCTTTGCATGAATATGGTGCGTCTATATCAGCTTCTAATAAAGTATCAATTAAATTTTTACCTCTGTCCCACGTTACTTCAGAAGTCTCACCATCTAATGTAACAGTTACTTGAACTGTTTGTGCACCTTCGTCGTGTTTTGTGAAGATGTTTTCAGTTTTAATTGATGGATTAAACATTTCAAAATGGATATGTTTTTCAATAATTCCAGCTTCATTGATTTTCTTTGCCAATGTTAAAATCATTTCTTCTGGACCACATATCATTGTTTCATCAACCTCATTAATATCAACAAGTTGATTTAAAATTAAATCAAACTTTTTCTCATCAATACGACCATTGTAAATAAAATCATCTTGGTCTTGTCGTGTATAAAAATGATGGATAAATATATTATTTGGATATTGTTGTTTAAGTGCTGTTAAGCGCTCTTTAAACATCACAGAGTTTTCATCTTTATTTACATAAAATAAATGAAAATTTACCCATTCTTCCGTTTGTAAAGTAAACTCCAACATACTCATAATTGGAGTAATTCCACTACCAGCCGTAAAAGCTAAAAGTGTTCTTTTTTCGTTTGGTTTTGTAGGAATTGTAAAACGACCACTTGGTGTAGAAACCTCTAATTGATCACCAACTTTTATGGTATTAAATAAATAATTAGAAATATTACCATTTGGTTGAGCCTTTACTCCTATGCTCCATTTTTTATCGTTCGGAGAAACACATAATGAATAATCTCTACGTTCTCCATTTATGTTAAGTGTTATATATTGTCCAGGTAAAAAGTTATAATCATTTTGTAAATCTTCAGGAATTTCAAAACTAATTTGAACAGAATCATCTGTTAATTTTATAACTTCATTTACTGTAAGTAAGTTAAATTTCATAGTTATTTTACTATTTAATAAATGCTAAAACATTCTCATATTTAAGAATGTTCAACTAAATTTGTACAAAAGTAAGATTTTCGATTTTAATTAAAAAATATATGGAAATAGCATTAATTGCCCACGATGGAAAAAAAGCAGAAATGGTAAACTTCTTAATGAGACATAAAGAAGCGTTAAGTAAGAATAATATTACATTTATTGCAACGGGGACAACTGGTAAATATGCTGAACAAACAGGCTTAAAAGTTACACGCTATCTTTCTGGTCCTCTTGGCGGTGATGCTCAAATAGCTGCTCGTGTTGTTGAAGGAAAAACAAATATGGTATTCTTTTTTCGTGATCCTATGGGAAAACATCCACATGAACCAGATGTAAATATGTTATTAAGATTATGCGATGTACATAATATCCCTTTAGCTACAAATCCTGCAACAGCAGAAATGTTGTTAGATCATTTAAAATAAATTACTTGTATAGTATAATTAGATATAATTTGAAATAGTATTTTTTACTGAGTATAAATTATTGTTTTTTATATAAAAAAAAGAAAGCCATCAAACTATTGATGGCTTTAGAATTTATAAACTTTCATAATAAATATTTTCAGGATCCTGAGGATCAATCAAAATATCTACTTCTTTTCCTTTCTTTAGCAAGTTATTACTGTTAACATCTCCAAAATATTCAAATTCTGTATGATATATTTTTTGATTATTTGGATGCTTGTAAAAAACTTCTATGACATAATCTGGCAAATTTCCTTCTCCTAATAATGTTCTTTTAATTTCGGTAATATGAGCTTTAACTTTAAACCCTTTTTTTATTAATCGGTTATAATTGGAATATGCAAAAATGAATTTTAATCCTAAGTATGCAAAAAACAAACCTGATAAAATAAAAAATAAACCAAGTATTTGATTAAAAAATATTTCAAAATTCAAAAAGTAACAAAGAGAAATCAATCCTAAACTTATAAGAGTAAATCCTATACCTATTGACAACTTCATTTTTTTAGATTTATCTGTGTAATTTCATAAACCGTACCAAATGATTTTATTTTAAGTATATAATTCTTCTTTTTTAATATTTTAACAATTAATGTGTTATATATTCTAATTTAGTAATCAATTAATTACCGTTTATATAATTAAATAATAGTCTATTAATCAAACTCATCAGAAAATTGTTTTAACGTTTTTTTATTTAATACATTAATTAAATCATTTTCGGATTTATTAAATAAAACTTCTAAATTCTCATTCATTTGTTTTCCAACAGCACAGGCAGGATTTGTTTGGTTTAATTTTCCAAATATATTTTCCTGGTTTACAATTCTATAAACGTCACCAATTAAAATTTCATTTGGATTTTTAGCCAAAAAGCACCCTCCTTCTTTTCCTTTCTTCGCTCCAATTAATCCAGCTTCTCTTAAAAATTTAATTTCACGCCTAACTACAACAGGATTTATATTGATGCTTCCAGCAATAAATTCTGATGTAATTAATTGATTTTGAAATTTTTCTGTTAAAACTAAAATATGTATTGCAGTTGCAAATCTTAAATTACTCATTACAATAATTTTACATTGCAAATATAAGGCGATTATAAAATGTAATAAAATTTATTACATTATTTATCTTTATAAATGTGTAAATTTGTTTGATACTATTATTGAAATAATGGAAAATTATAAGAAACATTTACAAAGTATTATTAATTTCTCTGATAAAAATTGGGAAATAATAGAGAAAACTTTGGTAGAAAAAAAAGTTAAAAAAAACGAATTCATTATGGTTCCTGGTGAATATTCAGAAGACTATTACTTTGTAGAATCTGGTGTAATTCGTTCCTATACTATAGATGAAAACGGGAAAGAACATGTTCTGCAGTTCGGAACAGAAAACTGGATTGTAAGTGACAGAAACAGCTCGTTTTGCAAGCAACAATCTAAATTTTATATTCAAGCAATTGAAGATTCAAAAGTCATTCTATTAAATGAGAAATTAACCAATTTAATTTCAAGCTTAAACCCCGATTATTTAGCAGCTCAAAATAAACTAGTTCAGAATCATGTACGTAGTTTACAAGACAGAATTAATTTATTATTGGGGGCAACTGCAAAAACCAGATATTTAGAATTTATGCGATTATATCCTAATCAATTAAATCGCATCCCACAATGGATGATTGCATCGTATCTAGGAATTACACCAGAAAGTTTAAGTAGAGTTAGAAAAGAAATAGCACATGGATAAATATAGTTTTGAAATTTTTATACCTGCTAAACCGAAAAGAGATACAATGAAATTTGTAAAAGTTGCTTTATCTTTTTTAGCTGTTTCGGTTATAAGCTTTGTAATGTTAGAATTAGAAATCTTTAAAAATAAAACTTACTACTATATTTTTGTTGGAGTTTTAGCAACATTGGTTGCTTATTTAAATGGTTATTTTAAGAAACCTACAAATGATTTAAAAGGTGGTTTTGATGGTAAATTAACTTTTTCAAATGATGGTATTTCTATTAATAATGATTTGTATTCTGTAAAAGACTTATACTCTATCTTAATTGATAATGATGATTATAAAGGAAAAAAAATAAAAGAGTTTGGAGAATTTGATCATCCAGAGGGTTCTAACGGAGTTGATAATTTACTTACACTTAAAACAAAAGCCAATAAGTTTATAGAAGTTTATTTTTTACAAAAAACATCAACAGAATTCAATAAAATAGAATCTATTTTAATCAACTATTATAAACAAAACTTACTTACTGAAGAAGATTTAGTTAGTATTTTAAAATACAAAAGTGATAGTGATAAAATAGAATTAAATAGAAAATTGAGATAGTAAAAGAAGTTTGTAGATATTAGATTTGAGTAGTTAGATTGATTTTCAAATTTCTAATCTCAAAACTCCAAATATTAACCTATCACTAACAAATAAAAACAAGATTTCTATTAATAATTAACGTATTTTTGTTTCAAATAAAAAAATAAGCTATGCAGCCAACAGCAGAATGGTTAAAAACTTGGGAAGCTAAAAGAGAATTTACTTTAGCACCTAACGATTTAGAAAAATATTTTACAGATAAAGAAATTGGTGGAGTTGAGATTGATCAAATCAGTTTAGGAGAAGTTTCTCTTCCATCTGGAAAAATCTTTGTGAATGATCCATTAGGAGAATACTTAGCAATGGATAAAGATCCATATTTTATAGAAACTCCAAAAGGGAATTTCCCAGTTTCTGCAAGTATTGTAAAGTATGAAGACGATGGTGATATAGAAAACTTAATTGGTTGTATTAAAATTGCTTTTACAAACGAAAAACCAGTTCGTTATGAAGAAGCAATGAAAGGAATTGAATTAATTGAAGAATTACAAGAAGGTGAATATTTTGGTTTTGCAATAGAAAGTGGTTTAGCTACTATTGTTGATGCTGAAGCAAAAGAATCTTTTGTGAAATTTATTGATGAATTTGAAAATAAAGGGAATGATGTAAATCTTTATGATGACTATTTTAATGAGTTATTTGTAGAAAATGCAAAAAACAATCCTAAATATCAGTCAGAAGAAGGAGATTGGTTAAACTGGACAATTCCAGGAACGGAGTATAAATCTCCAATTTTCCAAGCTGGTTTTGGAGAAGGTATCTACCCTGCTTATTTTGGTTACAACGAAAAACGTGAGGTTGTCGCATTCTACATCCAATTTATTGATGCAGAATTAGAAGATTCGGAAGATGATGACGAGTGGTTATAAACCATCATGATAAAATAATTTCAAAAAGCTGTTTACATTCGTGTAAACAGCTTTTTTTATTTACACAGAAATGCTTTATCATTAATTTAAATCTTGTAAATAGAAATTATAATTTTATAACAATATACAATATTATTATTCCGAAATTTGAACTAGAAAATAGTAGAATGAATAACAATCAAATAAATATACCAATCATTAACTTAGCATCTGGAGATGTAGATAAAATTCAGAACTTTTTAGCTAATCTAGAAAATATAGAATCTTATTCAATTGACTTAGATTCTAAAGTAATTCATTTATCAGCTAAAAAACTTCCTAAAATTTTGTCTAAAGTTTATGAATTTCTCAAACAAAATAATTATAAAATAGATTCTGTAGAAAAATCCTTTCCTGTTCTTAATATGACATGTGCGTCTTGTGCAAGCAGTTCTCAAGCAAATTTAAAAAGACAATTAGGTGTTGTTAACGCAGAAGTAAATTATGGAAATGGAATTGGAAAAATTGAATTTATTCCAACCTTAACTTCTCCAGAAAAATTAAAAGATTCTTTAATTGAGGTTGGATACGATTTAGTAATAGATGAGAAAAAAAACAAAGACGAAGACATAGAAAGATACAATAAAGAAGGTTATCAGATACTGAAGAATAATGTACTTTTCTCTTTAGTTTTTGGAATTCCATTATTTGTAATAGGAATGTTTTTTATGAATATGCCATATGCAAATTATATTATGTGGGCACTTTCTACTCCTATTCTATTTATTTTTGGACAACAATTTTTTGTAGGAGCACTAAGACAGTTAAAAAATAAGTCTGCAAATATGGATACACTTGTCGCTCTTAGTACAAGTGTTGCCTATATTTTTAGCGCGTTTAATACTTTATTCCCAACTTATTGGCATAATAAAGGTTTGCATGCTCATCCTTATTTTGAAGCTGCCGGACTAATTATTGTTTTTGTTTTAATAGGTAAATTATTAGAGGAACGCGCAAAAGGAAATACAACAGAAGCTATAAAGAAATTGATTGGTTTACAACCTAAAACAGTTGTCGTTATCAAAAATGATCAACATATTGAAACGTCTATAGAAAATGTACAAATAAATGATATACTGTTAGCTAAACCAGGCGATAAAATTGCTGTAGATGGTATAGTAACAAATGGAGAGTCTTTTATAGACGAAAGCTCTCTTACAGGAGAACCTATTCCTGTTGAAAAAGGAATTAATCAAAATGTATTTTCAGGGACAATTAATCAGAATTCGGTTATTCAATACAAAGCAATTAAGGTTGGTAAAGAAACATTATTAGCACAAATTATACAGTCTGTAAAAAACGCACAAGGAAGTAAAGCTCCTGTACAAAAAACAGTAGATAAAATTGCAGGAATTTTTGTTCCAATCGTATTAGTAATTGCTGTTTTTACTTTTATTACTTGGATGATCTTAGGAACAGAAAACGCATTTACAATGGCACTTTTATCTATGATTACAGTATTGGTTATAGCTTGTCCTTGTGCATTAGGTTTAGCAACACCAACTGCAATTATGGTTGGAATGGGAAAAGGTGCGGAAAAAGGAATTTTAATTAAAAATGCCGAAAGTCTTGAACAAGCAAAAAAAATAGACACTATTATTTTAGATAAAACTGGAACTATAACTCAAGGAAAACCAAAAGTACAGGAGTTAATTTGGATGGATGAATCTTATCAAAACATCCTTTATCATATTGAGAAAAACTCTACTCACCCATTGGCAAAATCTGTTGTAGAATTTATTGGAGAACAAGAAAATAACATTGAATTAAAAGTTGAAAACATATCTGGTAAAGGATTAAAATCAAGTTACTTAAATAAAAATTATTATATAGGAAAAACAAGCTGGATTGATGAATTAAACCTTACAAAAGATAGAAAAATAAATGAAATTATAGAGCTTTTTTCTGCTAAAAATTATACGATTTCTTTCTTTGGAAACGATGAAAAAGTATTGGGTTTAATTGGTATTTCTGATGAAGTAAAAGAAAGCTCTAAAGAAGCCATAAAGGCATTTCATCAAAAAGGAATTGAAGTTTTTATGGTAACTGGTGATAATGAATTCTCAGCTAATGCTATAGCCAAAGAAGTTGAAATTGATAAAATAATAGCTAATGCATTACCAAATGATAAACTACAAATTATAAAAGAGTTACAGCAAAAAGGTAAAACTGTAGCAATGGTTGGTGATGGAATAAATGATAGTGCTGCTTTAGCACAAGCAGATGTTTCCATTGCTATGGGAAATGGTTCTGATATTGCCATAGATGTTGCTCAAATAACTATAATTGGAGGTGATTTAACCAAAATTGTTCATGCAATCAATTTATCTAAACAAACTGTAAAAACAATTCACCAGAATTTATTTTGGGCATTTATTTATAATTTGATAGGTATTCCTATTGCTGCGGGAATTTTATATCCAATTAATGGGTTTTTACTTAATCCTATGTTAGCAGGAGCAGCAATGGCTTTAAGTAGTGTAAGTGTTGTTGCGAATAGTTTATCTCTTAAATATAAAAAGATATAACTAAATAATTTTGCATATTGTTGTTGTGTATATTATATTTGCGACAACAAAATATAAATAATATGAAACAACTAACATTTGCATCATTACAAGTAAAAGATTTAAAAGCATCAAGAGATTTCTATGTCGAAAAATTAGGTTTTGAAATAGATAATGAAAACCCGCATGCATGTGTTTTCAAATATGATAAAGGACAAGCAAGCTTTGCTATTAGAACTCCATTAGAGACATTAGAAGATAGAGAATTGGGAGTTGGTGTTGCTATTTGGTTTGCCATAGAAGAAAGTGTAGATGAATTAAGAAATAAATATATAGAAGATCAAATACAAAATATTGGTCCTATAATCGAAACGCCTTTTGGAAGAGCATTCCATGTACAAGATATAGATGGTTATAAACTAACATTTTTAAATGAAATATAATTATGAGTAAGGAAATTGAATTTCAGTTTTTATCTCCAGAAGAAAGTCCTGGTTATTTATTAGGGCAATTAACTACACTTTGGCAGAGAAAGCAAAAGAAAGTCTTAGATCCATTAAATATTACACAAACTCAATTTGTATTACTTGCTGCGTTAGGCTGGCTATCCAAAGAAAATGATCAAGTAACACAAGTTGACATTGCTAATCAAGGTAATGCAGATAGAATGATGGTTTCTAAGGTTTTAAGAGCATTAGAAGAAAAGAAGTTTATTAGCAGAGAAGAACATTTAACTGATACAAGGGCAAAAGTTATAAGGCTAACAAATGATGGGGCTATTGTTTTACAAAAAGCCTTAACAGCCATAGAAGATGCAGATAAAGAGTTTTTTTCAATTTTAGATGAAAACCTAAGTACATTTAATAAAAACCTTCTTTTAATAATTAATAAAAATAAATAGCTTAAACACTTGCGTAAAGCCGTAATTGTTTTAAATAAAAATTTTTATAATTAAAATTATTAAAAAATCTGAATTATATGTAAGTTATAAAGGAATGTCTAAGAATGGAGTTGCTAGAAGTTCTATTAATCTTGGTTTCGCTTATAACTTTTAAAAATACAAAATCCACTCAGTTGAGTGGATTTTTTTTATTTTAATCTATATGAAAATGACTTGGAAAAGCTTGCTTTGAATTCTTTTTTAAAATATTCAATTTAAATTGACTCTCTAAAAATCCATAACCATAATTAAAAAATTGAATTAATGTGGTTTGTATAGACAACAGCCCTACAATTGCAGATCTAAATCTCATTGTAGAAAGTAAGAAAATCATAAACAAATAAATCAGCCACAAAACAAATGGAGTTTGTAAAATAAATTGCAAATTACCTTCGCAAAATAAACTAACTGCATAAGATAATAATGCTATTAAAGTTCCTAAAAAAAATAGGCTTGGAAACCAAAATGTTGGTTTTATATATTTTGGATGTCTTTGATTAAGAATAGGACGAGCAACACCAAATTGATACACTTGTTTTGCAAATTTTTTTAAAGACGTTCTTCTCTTGTGAATAACTTTAGAATCTTGAAACAATCTAGTTTCGAAACCATTTTCCCATAAACGCATCGATAAATCTGGATCTTCACCAATTCGTAAATCTGCAAAACCTCCAGTTTTTTGATAAGCAGCTTTAGAAAGTCCCATATTAAAACTTCTTGGTTGAAATTTTCCTATTTGTTTCTTTCCTCCTCTTATTCCACCAGTCGTTAAAAAAGATGTCATAGAAAAAGTAATTGCTTTTTGCAAATCTGTAAACGAATCGTCTGCATCGTCTGGTCCTCCAAAAGCATCTACAAAATTATTTGTTAATTCTTTTTTTACAGATGCGATATATGTGTTAGGAATAATAGTATCCGAATCTAAGAAAATAAAATAATTTCCTGTCGCTTTTTCTATTCCATAATTTCTAGATTTTCCTGGTCCAGAATTACTTTTATAGTAATAATGAAGATTTAATTGTGAATTAAATTTTGCACAAACGTTGTCTAATGTATTTTTAGAACCGTCATCTACAATAATAATTTCAAAATTAGAATCTGTTTGTTTAGTTAAACTCGATAATAATTCGGTTAATTCATCTTGACGTTCATAAACGGCAATAATAATCGACAATTTTAAATCTTCTGCGTTCAATGGAAATATTATTGGTTAAATGATTCTTTCAACTCTAATGTTACTTGCTGAATTTCATCTAAACTTTTAAAATGATTTAATTTAAAGTCTAAATTATTTCTTCTTAATTCGTGTACGATCATCAAAATGGTATCTAAAGGACTTTCCTCCTCTCCTTTTGACGTTTCATCAAAATTAATTCCAACCAAAGAAACTTCTTCAATCATTCCAAAAAGCCATTCTTCTAAAAAAGTATTCAAGTCTATTGAATCTACTTTATGATTTTTCCATTGATTTTGTTTTGCTTTTTCAGCTAAATCTGCATTCGACCAAAAACAAATAACTTCTAAATTAGATCCGTCTTCGTATTCAAATTCTTCAGAATATGAAATAGCAAATCCTTGATCCGAAGTTAAAAGATAAACTTTTTGATCTTGACAAATTTCTTTTATAAATTGATTCACGTGTTATTAATTTTGATTTTTTGTTTTTTTACTTCCTTCGTACATTTCATATTGTAAGAAATCACATTCTAATTTCCCATTAAATACTTTTGTTTTGCGAGAAGGACGTAAACCAACATATTTTTTTGCTTGTAAATCTGATGTGATAAACCAAGCCAATGTATTTGGATAACTCGATTTTAGAGTATCCCCAATTTGTTTATAAAAATCCTGATTATTGTTTTCTATTCTCTCATCATAAGGCGGATTAAAAACTAATAAAACAGGGAACATTTCTTTTTTAGATGTAAAGAAATCTTGGTGTCTAATTTCAATAAAATCTTCTAAATCAGCAGATTTTATATTTAATTGCGCAATCTTTACCATCATTGGAGAAATTTCATATCCAACAATTTTATATTCAGATTCTTTGATACGATTTAAACGTGTATTTCTTATTTGTGTGAATAACGTTTCATCATAATCTGGCCAATTCTGAAAAGCAAAATGTTTACGGTGAATTTGTGGTGGTATGTTATTCGCAATCATAGCTGCTTCTATTAACATTGTACCAGAACCACACATAGGGTCTAAATAATTTCCTTTTCCATCATAACCAGCAATCTGTAATAAACCAGCTGCTAAAACCTCGTTAATTGGTGCAGGACCTGTTTCATCACGATATCCACGTTTGTGTAAAGAATCTCCAGACGAATCTAAAGATAAAGTTACTTTATCGTGTGAAATATGAAGATTAAAACGTACATCAGGAGAATCTTTATCAATGCTTGGTCTTCTACCGTCTTTTTCTTTAAAACGGTCTACAATAGCATCTTTTACTTTTAATGCAGCATAATGTGAATGCGTAAAGTAATCTGAATGCACAGTAGGATCAATCATAAAAGTTTGATTGACATCTATATGATTTTCCCAATGAAATTTTTTAAATTTTTCGTACAATTGCCCTTCTGTTTTTGCAGAAAATGTAAGGATTGGTTTCTGAATTCTTAATGCTGTACGCAAGCTGTAATTTGCTTTGTACATAAAACCTAAGTCTCCGTAAAATTCAACCATTCTGTTCTGAATATTTACATCTGCCGCTCCTAACGCTTTTAGTTCTTGCGCTAATATCTCTTCGAAACCAAAAAAGGTTTTCGCAATCATTCTGAAATTTTCCAAGGAAATAATATTTTTACAAAAGTACGAGAAATAAAGGAAATTGAGAAGTTGTAATGACTATATTTGGTTATTATAGTAAACCTATTGTATATTTTGGATTGAAAATACTAAGAAATAATCTTTATAAAATAGAGAAGTAACATATCTAATATTAATTTATTTAACTAAAAAATGTAATGAAAACTATTTTTTCTATCACACTCCTACTCTTTAGCCTTATCGTTTTTTCACAAGAAAAGTTAGTTGAAAAATTAACAATAAATGCGATCGATTTTAAAGTTATTGAAACAGTATCACCCAATAATAAATCGGAAAAACTATACGAAGTTCAAAAAGTTCTGAATGATTCAGTTTTATCTAAAATAGAGATAATTAAAAGCTATAAAACCGATTTAGAAGATTATAATTCTACTTTTAAATTAATTGATAGTGTATTTACATTTAAAATTACTTTAAAAAGAAAAGATCAAACATTATACGGCATAAATCGTGTATTTATTAGTCCAAAAGGAAACTTAGTTAAAGGATTAGAATATGATAATTTAACTATAGATATGCCAGATGAAAATACATATCCGGCACAATTTGAAGGTGGCGTTGTAAAATTAAGACAATGGGTACAATCTAATTTAGATGCTCAAAAATTATTGCTATTATCTCCTATGGGAAATCTTAAATTATCTTTAGAAATTGATATCGATGAAAAAGGAACTGCTATTTTAAAAAATGTTACTGGAAGCGATCAGCCTAAAGTAAAAGCAGAAATGGAAAGAATTGTAAAAAAAATGCCGAAATGGATTCCTGCAAGAGAAAAAAATAAGAAAGTTGTTTCTAAATTCCATATTCCTGTTAATGTTATAGGAATCGATTAATCTAAACAAATACATATAAAAAAAACGATTTTTAATTAGGTTTTATATTATCTAATTAAAAATCGTTTTCAATTCAAATTGAATTATGCTGTGGGTAATTCTCTGGTTAACCAACCACTTCTACTTGCAGTTGCAATAGCATAAGGTGTAATCCAGAATAAAGTAAACAAATAAAATATACTGTACGTATAGGCTAAGAAACCTTCGGAAATATTATATTTTTTTGCATAGAAAAACATTTGTACACTAGAGAAAATGAATGCTCCTGTTAAACTTGTACATAAAAATATTATTGGGTGTGTAATGACAAAAGAAAAAAGTAATAAAATTAATGGATAAGCCATAATAACTTTTAACCATTGCATACTTAATAAGATTCTTGAACCTGTTGTAGACTCATCTCTAAATTTAGTAAATGCAAACTTACTCATCATTATATTTTCGCGTACATTACTTCTCTCCCATCTAATAAACATTTTATATAAACCTTTATATTCTACAGGTGTATTGGTATATACGTAAGCCTTTTTCTGAAACAATACATGTAAACCTTGTTTAAGAATCATATTTGTCATTGCTCTATCCTCTCCAATATCGCTTCGCTTACCGTTAAATTTCTGATTAATCCAGTTTTCTAAACAGTTCATTACAGCGTCTCTACGATAAGCAGCTAAAGCACCAGGCGTACACAAAACAGAACCAATTGCACTTTGTGCAGATCTTACAAACTCAAAACTAAATACAAAACTTACATTTAGCATTTTAGGAATTAAACTATCTTGTTTGTTTAACACTCTTACATTTCCTGCAACAGCTCCACATTTCTCATTAACAACAAATGGGCTTACCATAATTCTTAATGTATCCTCTTTTACAATAGAGTCACTATCAACAGTAACAAATACTTCTCCATTACCTTCTTTAAAGGCTCTGTATAAAGCATGTCTTTTTCCCATGTTTTTTGGTTGCTGATAAATCGTTAAACTATCTCCAATAAGAGCTTTTGCTTTCAACATCCAAGCCCAAGTATCATCTTTACTTCCATCATCAATAGATAATATCTGTAATTTTTCTTTAGGGTAATCGCTTTCTGCTAAGCTTAATAATGTTTCATATACCAATTTACCTTCATTATAAGCTGGCACAATTACGCTAATCATAGGTAATTCCTCGTCTGAAACAGATTTTATCGGTTTATATTTTATATAAAGAAATAACAGATAAGCTAGGAATGCTAACTGTAAAACAAGTAAGGTTACCGCAATATAATTAATTGTTGCTCCCCACCACGTACTCATACGTTCAAAGTGAATTTTTTCTATATCTGGCTTAAAATAAATAAAAGCAAAAATAGACAATACCATAACTATTAAAGTGCTAGTTATAACTAGGTAATCTTTAACTTTTAATGAGTTAAATGAAAGTTGGTCTAAAAATCTCGATCGACTTAGACTTTTTTCGGTGGAGTGATATACAGTATTTGACATGTGTTTAAATTTTAGAAGCTATATTAATTTGTTTTTGCCTCAAGTTACATCTGCAAATTTTCAAGTATTATGCCACTCTAAACACTCATAAATAGAGACTTTCTTATTTTAAGATAAAATTAAGATATTTAAAAATTGTTAATTTTTAAAAAAAATATTCAAAATACCTTCAGTTAAATTAGCTCCAATTTACTCATAACTAGTATGTTTATTTTTTAAAGTAAATAAACCCTATTTGAACATTTTTTATCAAATTTAAACTGTTAATTAAAAAAATAATTCTATAATTAAGCTATTCTTTTTCACATTTTTTTAGGTATTTTTTAACTTTTATTACGCCTATTTTACTCTAAACTTCTTCCTATTTACTAAACATTTATCATTGTATTCTTTGTACCTTTCGACTATCAAACAATAATATTTTTTAGAATTCATATAAAATGGAAAAAATCTTAGATCGTCTTGCTAGCTTAAGAAATGTAATGAAACAAAATGGAATTAGCGCAACAATAATTCCTGGAACGGATCCTCATGGAAGCGAATATCTACCAAATAAATGGAAAGAAAGAACATGGATTTCTGGATTTAATGGTTCAGCAGGAACTGTGGTTGTTACTTTAGAAAAAGCTGCTCTTTGGACAGATTCTCGTTATTTTATTCAAGCAGAAGATCAATTAAAAGATACAACATTTGAATTGATGAAAATGAAAATGCCAGAAACTCCATCTATTAATGATTGGATTACTCAACAATTAAACGAAGGAGATACTGTAGGTTTAAATCCTCAGATGTTTTCACATAATGCATTCTTAGAAAATTATAATGATTTTACCTTCAATAACATTCATGTAAAATCTTTAGATTTAATAGATGAAGCATGGCAAAATAGAGCCGACCTACCACAAAATCCTATTTTTTTATTTGATGTAAAATATGCTGGTAAATCTGCATCAGAAAAAATTGCTGAAGTAAGAAATCAAATGAAACAAGCAAAAACGAATGTTTATATTATGAATTCCTTAGATGAGATTGCTTGGGTATATAATATTCGTGGAAATGATATTAATTTTAATCCGCTAACCATTTCTTATGCAGCAATAGATACAGAAAAAGCTTATTTATTTATTGACGAAAAGAAAGTTTCTGAAGAAATTAAAATTGCACTAAAAGAGCAAGGAGTTGAAATAAAAGATTATTTAGATATATATAATTATTTAGAAAATTTATCTAATCAAGCACATGTTTTTGTTGACGGTAATAGAATTAATCAATCTTTATTTGAGGCTATTCCTACAACTTCAACAATAAAATTAGCTGCATCTATTGTGACTAATCTTAAAGCAATAAAAAATGAAACGGAATTAGAAGGTTTCAGAAATGCTATGGTAAAAGATGGTGTTGCTTTAACAAAATTCTTTATTTGGTTAGAGGAAAATGTAAAACTAAATAACATTGACGAAGTTACAATTTCAGAGAAATTAATTGAATTTAGAGCTACACAAGAAAATTTTAAAGGACCAAGTTTCGGAACTATTTGTGGTTATGCAGATCATGGTGCTATGAATCATTATTCAGCAACACCAGAAACAGCTTATACAATTGGAACAGATAAAATGTTACTGATAGATTCTGGTGCTCAATTTTTAGAGGGAACAACAGATATTACACGTACATTAATTTTAGGAGAACCAACACAACAACAAAAAACAGATTATACATTAGTTTTAAAAGGAAATATTGCTTTATCTCAGGCTGTTTTTCCTGCAAATACACGTGGATCTCAAATAGATGTATTTGCTCGAAAAGCTCTTTGGGAAAATGGTTTAAACTTTGGGCATGGAACAGGACATGGTGTTGGTCATTATTTATGTGTTCATGAGGGACCGCAAAGTATACGTATGGAAGAAAATGCTGTTACTTTAAAACCAGGAATGATTCTTTCTAATGAACCAGGATTATATCGTGATGGTGAATATGGAATTCGTATAGAAAATTTAATAGTTGTTCAACCATTAGTTTCTACAGAATTTGGTGAGTTTTATAATTTTGAAACTATCACAATTGCTCCTATCGATAAAACATTAATTGATACGAATCTATTAACTGAAAACGAAATAATGTGGTTAAATATCTATCACCAAATTGTTTTTGATAAATTAAAACCTTTCTTAAATGAGAAAGAAACAAATTGGTTAAAAGAAAAGTGTGAAGCTATTGTAAAATTTGATTAAAACCTTTTTATGTTTTTTTTTGGTTTCATTTTTATAATTTTTCTTATAATAATTTCTTTTGTTTTATTCTTTATTGCAGGAATAACAGAGAAAAGAATTTTTATAAAGATGATTATTGGTTTATGGATATTTGTTTTACTATTAGTAACACTTTCTTCAATTGTAAGTTCAATTGTAAAAAAGAAAGAACTTAAAAAAAGTGATTATTATGGTGAATATATAATTGATAGAAGTTTTTTTAAAGGTAAACAAGTAGATTGGCAATACAACACTTTCCGATTTGAAATTAAAGAGAATGATTCTATTTATTTTTATGTTACTAATAAAGATAAAATTTTAGAGAAGCATGTTGGTCACATTGAAACAACTAATCATTATAATTATAATTCTGAAAGATTAATTGTAAACATGAAAGAACCATCTTATCATGTTTTAGCAACTAACCCTACAACTTATAGAAATACATGGGATTTTTATTTAGTATTTGAATCTCCTAAGTTTAAAAATATGTTTTTTAAAAAAGGAAAATGGAAATCTATAAGTAATGAATATTAAAACAATAACAAGTTATCCTATCTAAAATTTAGATAGGATTTTTTTATATCAAGGAATAGTTGTATTATTGCAAATTATTTGCATTAAGAAATGAAAAGACGAAATACACCAACAAAACAAGCTGTTTTAGATTTATTCGATTCGTGTTCTACTGCACTCAATCAAGAACAAATTGAAACACAATTAAAAGGGAAAATGGACAGAGCAACGATTTATCGTATTCTGAACAGTTTCTGCGAAGATGGAATGATGCACAAAGTTGTTGCAGATGACGGTGTAAACTATTTTGCAATGTGTAAAAACTGTTGTGAAGAAGCAAAACATCATCACGATCATTTTCATTTTCGATGTACCAAATGTAATCAATTAACTTGTTTACAAGAAAATATTATAATTAATTTACCACAGGGATATACAATGCAAAACTATAATTGTGTTATTACAGGAACTTGTGTTAAATGTCAAAACTAAAAACAAATTATGGATTTACAATGGTTTGTAAAATGGTTTAACTCGCCATACTACCACATATTATACAAAAATAGAAGCTTAACAGAAGCAGAAGATTTTATAAAAAAAGTTACAACATACTTAGAACTTACTCCAAACACAAAAATATTAGATTTAGCTTGTGGAAAAGGAAGACACTCTATTACTTTAAATAAATTAGGATTTGATGTCTTAGGAATTGATTTAGCAACTGCAAGTATAGAATTTGCTAAACAATTTGAAAATGAAACATTAAAATTTGAAGTTCATGATATGCGAGAAGTTTATCATCCAAATGAATTTGATGTAATTGTTAATCTTTTTACAAGTTTCGGATATTTCAAAGAATATCAGGATAATTTTAAAGTTTTTGAAGCTGTAAAACAACAATTGAAAACGACAGGTATTTTCGTTTTTGATTATTTAAATGCTGAAAAAGTTGTTGCTCAAATGATTCCTTATGAGGAAAAAATAATTGATGGAATTGTATTTAAAATTACAAAATCTGTCGAAAATGGTTTCATCAAAAAAGAAATTGATTTTGAAGATAAAGAAGAAATTTTCCATTTCGAAGAATATGTTCGTCTAATTTATGCGAAAGATTTTAAAGAGATATACGAGAAAGAAGGATTTAAATTAGATCAACAATTTGGAAATTATAATTTAGATGCCTTTGATGAAAAAAATTCAGACCGATTAATACTTATTCTTAAAAAATGATCGAGAGTCTTGTACTAATTTCAAGTGTCATTATTGGGGTTTTATTTTCCAAACTATTTCTAAGAAACAAGCATAACTCTAAATTGCTTTTAACCTTTAGTGGAGCTTATTTTTTGGCAATGACTGTTTTAGAAATTTTACCACAAGTTTATGGACATCCATCTGCAGATGATAATCATCATTCTATTGGTTTATATGTTTTATTTGGAGTTGTTGTACAATATATTCTAGAGACAATAAGTAAAGGCGTTGAACATGGACATATTCACTTACATAAGAAAGAACAATTCCCAATAGGAATTTTTAGTGGATTATTTTTACACTCTATCATAGAGGGTATTCCTGTTGCCACTTCTGATTCACATGATTTTATGTGGGCAATTTTTGTGCATAATATTCCTGTTTCTATGATACTTTACAGCTCATTATCTCAGCATACACCATCATATTTTAAACGATTTTTATTTATGACATTGTTTGCTTTGGCTGCACCAATGGGATATTTTTTAGGTAAACATACTATTATTTCTAATTATTCATTAGAAATGAGTGCTATAGTTTCTGGGATATTCTTGCATATTTCAACTGTAATTTTATTTGAAACAAACGAAGGGCATCAATTTAATTTGAAAAAATTCGGATCGATAATCGTTGGCTTTATTTTAGCTTACATTACCGTTTCAATGCATATACATTCTCATTAACTAATATAAAAAAGAAAAGAAGATTCAATTGAATCTTCTTTTCTTTTTTATATTAAATTCTTTAGAAGTATCAACACCTTGATTAGCTTCTTTGTATTTTTCATTTAGTTATTTTTTACAATAAGAAAATGTTAATCAAAAATTAACCTCAAAACAATTGTTGTTTATATGGTTTATTGTGCTATATTTAATTAAATATTAATTAATAGTATATGAAAAATTTAATTTTACTAAGTTCTTTATTTTTAAGTAATCTAGTTTTCTCTCAAAATGGTCCAGGAAATCCTGAAACTTCAATAAACAACTTAATTACAGGAAGTTGTAATATTTCCGAAAAATCATTTACTTACAATGTAAATAATGTATTAGGTAGTATGCCTATTAATCTAACAGTTGAAGTAAAAGATGTATTAGCAGGTACAATTGCTTATGAATATAATTATAATGAAATATATAAAACAATCTTTAAATCGATGTTCTATAGTAATACTACAACTTCAAGAGCTTATAGTATATCTGTTTATGGTAATTTTTATACAACTGATGGAAATTATAATTATGATAATTATAATATTTTATGCAGATTTTAATGAAAGATAAAAGTCCTAGCTAGCTAGCTAGGACTTTTTTTTTGTCTTAATCCACTCTTGTTACCATCTCATCTAACGGAATTCTAACTTTTTTTAAATTCGCTAAATAATCGCTTTCATGATCTCTGTAACCTAATGACAGAATAACTGTACTATGTAAGTCTTTTTCCTTTAACCCTAATAATTCATCGAATAAAGCTGGATCAAAACCTTCCATTGGTGTTGAATCAACTTTTTCATTCGCTGCTGCTATTAAAGCTGTTCCTAAGGCAATATATGTTTGCTTTTCTGCCCATAATTTATTCTCTTCGTCTGTTCTGCTTTTAAAATAACTATCTATGCTGATAAAAAAATCTTGTAATGCACTTTCAGGCACCTCTCTTTCTTTTGCCATTAAAGAAGTTAAATTTTGTACATGCTCAGTTTTAACGCTATTATAAGCTGCAAAAACCAATAAATGAGACGATTCAGCTATTTATCCATTAAAAGAACTTTCTCCCAATTTAGCTTTTAACTCTTGGTTGCTAATTGCAAATACACGATATGGCTGTAAACCACAAGAAGATGCGGTAAGATTAATCGCATGAAGTATGTTTTCAATTTTATCTTCACTTACTTTTTCAGAATTATATTTTTTTACTGCGTATCTCCAGTTTAAATCTTCTATTAAATCCATGTTTATTTTATTTTAATAGAACAAAGATATTTTTCTCATTTAACTTTTAGTAAATTTGATAGAACAAATAATGGTGACATTTTAGTAACTACCCATAAAATGTAGTATGGAGAATAAAAAAACAGAACATGATAATGCAACTAAAGTTTGCAGACATAATATAAGAGCTATACACGATATAATGGACGTTATTGGTGGTAAATGGAAGATTTCTATTATTTCTTGTCTTTGTTTCGAAACAATGAGATATTCAGAATTACTAAAAGAGATTGAAGGTATTTCTGGGAAAATGCTTAGTAGAGAACTAAAAGATCTTGAAATAAATGGACTCGTTATGAGAACAGTAAGCGAAACTAATCCAATTTCTGTGGTTTATGAATTAACAGAATATGGAGAAACATTAAAAGATTTAACGCTTACGATTGCTAATTGGGGAAATGCGCATAGAGAGAAAATTATAAGCGAATATAATTAAGAAATTTTTAGAACACATGAAAAGAATTTTACTTGTAGGAATTTTATTACTGCTTATTATAGCTTGTAAAAAAGAACCAAATTTTGACGAAAAAGGAAAAGAAGTTTTTGATGAATTAAAAGATTTATCTAAAATTTCTGTAGAAGCTAATCTTAAAACCTATGACGTTTGGAATAAAGCAATTTTTGATAGAGAATATGCTTTATGTACATCTTCTAAAGCAAGTGATTGTAAAGTAAAAAATCCTAGTGAAGCAATAAATCGTTTATTAAAAGAAGAATCTACAATTAAGTTGGTAAAAGAGATGAATCAAAAAGATAGTATTATCAAGTTAAACTTAGATTCTATTGCTAAACATCCAAATAACGATAAAGATCTCTATGAAAACTTAATTGATTTGTATAAAAACGTAAAAGAATCATCTAATGATGTGAAGAAACCAGAAGGTAATATTCTTTCGTTTGCACAAAAAAATGCTCAATTAAAAAAAGACATTAATTTGACTATTACTGAAATTGAAACAAGAAAACCTAATTGGAAAACGAAATGAAAAAGTGTTTAGGAGTTACATATTTTTTAATTTATTCTAACAAACTATAGATTATTTTTCTTTATAAATTTTTTAAAGATTTCCTGTAGATAAATGGACTAACTCCTTCATTATTTTTAAAAAATCTATTAAAATGGCTAGAGTCAGTAAAACCAAAATCCTGGGAGATCTGGTTTAATGTACTGCTACTATTTTCCATTTTTTCTTTAACCCGTGCTAATTTGAGATTATTAATATAGCTTCTTAAAGAAATCTCCATTTCTTTTTTAAATTTTAATCTAAACGAAATTGCCGAAATATTAAATTCTTCGCTTAAATTTTCTATTCTTAATTTTTCAGGAAAACAAATATTCATATGTATATAGTTTTGTATCCTTTCAATTAATGTATTCTCAAAATTGTTCCAGTTACCACCATTAGAATATATATCATTTAATTTTAGAAATAAAGCTCTCATAAGATTAGAATGAAAATCTGTAACCTTACCATTCTGATTATGCCATTCAGAAATTATAAGCTGTACTAATTGTTTTATCACTTGCAGATCATTTTCTTCTATTTGTTTATTAGAGTCAAATTTTCTTTTTAATGCTTTTAGAAGAAAACTCCAAAAATCACTACTACAAGTATTAATTCCTCCAGTCAAAATAGTTGGTAAAAATTTTATAACATTAAAATGTGTTTTTTCTTTAATTATAAAGTCATGCTTATCTTCTGGTAATAGAAACAAAATAGAATCCTGCTTATATTCTGATTCAACATTATTTAAAATATGAATTCCTTTGCCTTTTAGAATATACATTAACTCGAAATGATTGTGCTTATGCAGTGGAAATGGCCATTTCTCAGTCTCAAAATCTCTTATATATAAGGATTCAAATTGGATTAATTTCATATAGCTAAAAATACAAAAAATATATCTATTTATACAAAATATTACTTTCTCATGATACTAAATTTACAGTATTCAAAAAACATAAAATATCTAAAAATATAATAATATTAATATGATACAAATTGCAATTATTAGTGATATACATGGAAATATAAAAGCATTAGAAGCTGTTATGAATGATATTAATGAGAGAAAAATTGAACAGGTATTTTGCTTAGGTGATCTTGTAGATTTTGCTCCTTGGGGAAATGAAGTTATTGATACACTTAGAAATAATGGAATACCTTGTATATTAGGAAATCATGATGAAAGGATAGCATTTGACCTACCTATTCTACCCATATCTCATCATTCTAATATTGAAAAAGAAGCACGAATTATAGCCATAAATCATAGTAAGAGAACAATTACAGATAATAATAAACAATGGTTAAGAAATCTTCCTTATAATTTAGAATTGACATATAAAGTAGAAAATCAAAAAGTGAAAATTTTACTAGTTCATGCTAATTTAAGAAACAATAACGAATACTTATTTATAGATGATATTTCCGATGATATGACTAATGAACTTAAACAACGTTCAATCGATATTCTTGCAATGGGACATACCCATATTTCATTTATAAAAGAAATGGATTTTTCTACAATTATAAATGTAGGTTCAGTTGGCAGAAGTAGAGAAAAAGATAGAAAAGCAACGTATGCACTAATTACAATTGGAAATAAAAATGTAAAAAATGAAATTATCAAGGTAGATTACAATATTAAAGATGTGTATAAAGGAATTAAAGAAAGTAGTATACCATCATTTTATGCAGATTTTTTGTTAAATTCAAAAAAATAATTGGTCAAACAACTCTATAATAAAAAACTCAAAATAAATTAAGACTGCTTTTTATATTGATCTAAATCTAAACCTAGAATATCTCCTACTCTTGCAAATTCTTCATTAATGGTTGCATTTAAAACTATTCTCTCTTTTGTAATTGGATGATTAAATATCAACTGATGAGCATGTAGCATCATTCCTTTTAATCCGAAGTTTTCTAACCACAATTTATTTTGTTTATTACATCCATGTGGACGACTTCCTAAAATTGGATGAAAAATGTGGCGAAAATGTTTACGTAATTGATGCATTCTTCCAGTTTCTGGAATTGCTTCTACTAAACAATATCGTGAGGTTGGATGATTATTATATTCTAAATCTATTTCAGCCGTTTGTAAAAGATGAAAATAAGTAATTGCATTTTGTTTTACTCCATCATCATTAGTCAAATCATAATCTATTGTTAATTCTTTTGGTGCCCAACCACGCAAAATTGCTAAATATTTCTTTTCAACTTCTCTACTTGCAAAGTATTCATTCATAGCTTTTAAAACCTCTTTATCTAAAGCAAAGATTAATATACCAGATGTTTTACGGTCTAATCTATGAATTGGATAAACATGTTGTCCTCCAATTTGATTTCTAAGTTCCTGAACGGCATATACTTTTGCATCTCGCGCATAAAAAGATTTATGAACTAATAATCCACTTGGCTTATTTATCGCTACAAGATATTCGTCTTGATAAAGAATTTCTAACATGTTGCAAAAATAAAAAGAGATTCTAATTTAGAGTCTTTTTCGTAATAAAATTATAATCAAAATTTATTATTCCTATCTTTATAAAACATTTTGAATAAATGATGAAGAAGGGATTAATTATTGGAAAAGGTTGGCTTGGTGGCAGATTAGAGAATGTTTTATCAAATAAATATAATTTAACAACAACTAAAAGAAACGCTGACAAACCAAATTGTATTTCAATAAATTTTGATCAAGTAATTGATAAAAGTATATCAACCAATGAATATGAATTTATAGTGATTACAATTCCGTTTGGAAACCGACAATCCATGGAACAGTTAGATTTTCGTTTTACGCAATTAATTCAATTTATTGGCAACTTTAATAAACAAATACTATTAATTAGTAGTACTGGAATTTATCCTGATAAAGAAGATGTAATCTATGAAAGTACTTTTTCTGATAATGAACTAAATCAATCCTATCAATTAATAGAAAATAAATTAAAAATAACATATCCGCAATTAATTATTCTAAGATTGGGAGGATTAATGGGCGACAATCGTTATTTATCAAATTATATTAAACTTGATAAACCCAATCTAGATGTTGTTGCAAATCATATTCATTACCAAGATGTTTGTATTATTATTGATACAATAATTGAAATGAATTTTAAAGGAAAAGTTTATAATGCTGTTGCTCCAAAACATCCTACAAAAGAGGAGATTTTAGAATATCAAATTAATCAAAAATTAATAAAATCAGATATAGAGAAAGGTAAAATAATCTCCTCTGAAAAGTTGATTAATGAATTGAATTATCAATTTACTTTTCCAAATCCGTTATATTTTAAAATGTAAAATTATTTTAAATTTACTCGTTCAAGATTATAATAACTAGCAATTGATTGATTAATAAAATTATTATGATCTTTCTGAATATCACTAAAAAAGATAGACATTGGTTTACTTTTGATTTCATCCACAGAACAAGCTTCATCACAAGATTTTAATTCATAATCTCTTTCTAGCATCTCATGTTTAAATTTAAATACTTTACCGCTGAATATATCAGTGTACATGAGAGTAAAATTATTTTGAGACTGATATTCATTCTTAGGAAGAATAAAATAAATAAGTAAGAATATAATACCTACAGGAACAATTTTTTTTTCTTTGAAATTAAACTGATCAACTACTTTTAATGAGATAAAGAATAAAAAAATAAATGAAGTAAAAACTAATAAATTTTCAACTCTTGGAGGAAAATTTCCTTTTACACCATAAACAGAAACAAGTATACCAATTAATAAAAAGAAAAAATAAGCAGATACAATTAACCATAAAGGTACTTTCTGTATAAGAGATAATTTAGTTTTCGTGATTTTTAAAAGGGTTAAAATAAAAATAAATCCAAAAATACAGTAACGAAAATTTATAACAATAAATTTCTTTATTGAAAGAGTAAGAAGTGTAATTAATGGAATTTTTTCCATTGCAGAGCTTCTAACTTGATTTCCTGGACAAATTAAAATAAAAATTATTATAGATGATATTAGTAATAGTGTTGCAAAATAAAAGTAATTAATTTTTCTATTAACTATGTAATGATAAGCATTCATTAAAAAAATTATAATAAACGAATATCCTAAAAAAATCTCACTACATCCTCCTATTATAAATACTGAAAAAAGCATTACTAATTTATTTTTTAAAGTACTATTTTTTTGCATGTTTATTATGCTTCCTAAAAAGAAAAGAAAGAATATTGATGGTAAAAAATATGTAATACTTCCTGCTAACCAATAATAACTTTCACATAAGGAAGTTAAAAGAAGCGAATAAATGGATAAAAAACTTATTGCTAATAGAAATTTATTTTTTAATTCTAAACTTTCAAAAAAATAATACAATCCATATATACTAAAGACTATTAAAAAGAAACTGTATAAACCAAAATATTTAATTGAAGAAAATGCTATAGGACTTAATGTAAGAATAGCTGTTGCAATGTATCGAGATGTCCAATTGATGTAAGCATTTTTTTGTACGTCTAAAAATGTATTTTCTCTTAATGCTATTCCGTAGGAAAAATCATCTGCAGACGGATAAATGTAGAAACACAGAAATAGTAATGGAGCTAATATTAGAATATTAGTTAACACAAGTGAATTTTTTACGTATGTTTTCATTTCGAGTACAAATTTTTAACAATATATTTAGGTCTTCTTTTTACTTCTAAATAAATTCTACCAATATATTCACCAAGAATTCCAATCCCTACTAGTTGTATTCCACCTATAAAAGTAATTGCTGTTATTAATGAAGCATAACCATGTTCAGAGATACCAAAAATAAATTTTTCTACAATAATCTTTATTCCAAAACAAATTGAAGAAAAAGCTATAACAGATCCAAGAATAAGAAACCATTTTAATGGAATTGTAGAAAATGAAGTAATACCATCAATTGCTAATTTTAATAATTTAAATAAATTAAATTTAGATTTACCAGCAATTCTAGGATCTCTCTTATATTCAACAATAGCTGTATTAAATCCAACCCAACTAAATAAACCCTTCATGAATAATTGATTTTCAGGAAGTTTTATGAGTTCTTCAACAACTTGTTTTGTCATCAATCTAAAATCTCCAACATTTGACTCTAAACCAACATCTGCTAGTTTATTGTAAATTTTATAAAAATAATTTGCAGAAAGCTTTTTAAAATAAGAGTCACTTTCTCTATCAATTCTCTTTGCTAAAACGACATCAAAACCACTTTCGTATTTAATGATCATATCTAATATTACAATTAATGGATCTTGTAAATCTACATCAATTGGTATATAAATATCACCATCAGAAAGAGCTAAACCAGCAAATAATGCATTTTCTTTTCCAAAATTTCTAGAAAAATCTATTATTTCTATATTTTCATTTTGAGAAAAATTTTGCTTTAAAATAGCTAAGGTATTGTCTGTACTTCCATCATTTATAAATTTAATCTTTAACTCATATTTCGAGTTATCAATATTATTTTCAAAAAAACTAAATACTTCTTTTAGAAAAATATTTATAGTCTCTTCTTCATTATAAACAGGTACAATAAGAATTATAGTTTTCAAATTAGTCAAAATCTAGATTAACAACAATATTAGCAATTTAATGCTAAATATTTGATGAATAGTAAAATTATTAAATAGTAAAATTTATCTTCTTGTTTTTCTTTGCTTGTTCTTAAAAACAAAAAAGAAAATAACAACTGCTAAAATGGAGATTAGAATTGTATCCCAATGTTCTTTAAAGAAAGTAATAAATTTTTTAGAATCTTCTGTTTCATTAGACTTTTCTTGTTGATTTCTTTTAACAAGATTTAATCGTTTTTGTAACAAAGAAGATGTATTGCCATATTCTACTGCTTTATCATAAGCAATTTTTGCATTTTTAAAATCTTTAATTAGATATAAGCTATTACCATAATCAAACAATAATTGAGCAACAATATCATTCTTAGGCTTTACGAAAGACATACGCTCATTTAATTGATAATAAATATAATTTATTAATTCCTTAATTTCCGCTGTAGATAAACTTGTTTTAGGTGAATCTTCATTTCCAAAATCTTGATTAATCAAATTTTTAGAACTTAAAGAAAGTTCTCCTAATTTTATTCTCAAGATATTTACGTGTATCCATTCAGATTTTTCATGAGAATTAGGGTTTAATTCTAAAGCTTTTGTAATCCACTTTAATGCGTTTTTATTATCTCCTATTAACTCATAAGCAGTTCCAAGATTAGATGCCGTTGAATATTGATTTGGCTTTTGTTTTTCTATATCAAGATATAAATCAATCGCTTTTTGAAATTTTCCTTGTATAATGTAAATAATTCCTTTCTCAATTAAGTAATCTATTTTCGGTTGTATAGTATACAAGCTATCTAACTTAACTAAATCATCAGTAAGATTATCAGTAAAAAAATGATGTCCACTTGGAACAACATCATCATAATCTGCAAACAACGTTGTTCCTGTAGATAATTCTTTCTGAGTGCCATTTAAGCAGGCTATACTATAAGAAGAAATGAAGATAGAACAAATAATAAACAAAAATTTGTATAATCGCATAAGGGTAATTTTTTGATAAAAATACTAAATACTTACTTGTTGTACTATGTTTTATTTTTTAATTATATTTCTCAAAAATAATTAAATCTAAAAATATGTTCACAGTAAAACAAATTGAAGAAGCTCATAATAAAATGACTTCTGGAGCAGACTTTCCAAAATATATTCAAGAAATTAAACAATTAGGTGTTACATCATTTGAAACATTTGTAAAAGATGGGCATACTATTTATTTTGGTGATAATGATTATAAAACAATTTCTGAACCTTTATACAATTCATTTGTCATTAAGAATGAAAGTGATAAAGAACAATTTATTAATTATTTAAAAATACATCAAAATGGTGAAACGGATTTCTTTACATTTTGTGAGCATTGTGCAGAAACAGGAATTGAAAAATGGATGATGAATCTAGATGAAATGACTTGTATATATTATGATATAAAAAATAATGAAATTTTAGTAGAAGAAATTCCTGTTTAAATCAAAAAAATCGGAAGAGTACTACTCTTCCGATTTTTATATATTATATTCTTTATTTTATTAAGAATGGATTGGACGGTTGTCCGTTGCAGCTAAAGCAGCTTCTTTAATTGCTTCTGCAAATGTTGGGTGAGCATGAGACATTCTTGTTAAGTCTTCTGCTGATGCACGGAATTCCATTGCTGTAACTCCTTCTGCGATTAAATCTGCAGCACGAGCACCAATAATATGCATTCCTAAGATTTCGTCTGTATTTTTATCAGCTAAAATTTTAGCAAATCCATCAGTATCCATAGAAGCACGAGCACGACCTAAAGCTTTAAATGGGAAAGAACCAACTTTATATTCAACTCCTTCTTCTTTTAATTGCTCTTCAGTTTTTCCAACTCCAGCAACTTCTGGCCAAGTATAAACTACACCAGGAATTAAGTTATAATTGATATGAGGTTTTTGACCTGCTAATTGCTCAGCAACTAAAACACCTTCTTCTTCTGCTTTGTGAGCTAACATTGCACCAGCAACAACGTCACCAATAGCATAAATGTTAGATACGTTTGTTTGTAAGTGATCATTTGTTTTAATACGACCTCTTTCATCAACTTCAACACCAACAGTATCTAAACCTAAAGAACCTGTGAAAGCACGACGACCAACAGCAACTAATGCGTAATCTCCTGTAATTTCTAATTCTTCTCCTTTTTTAGATGTTGCTTTTAATGTTACATCATCTCCATTATTTACAACAGAAGTTACTCCTGTAGCTAAATGGAATTTCATTCCTTGTTTTTTCAATACTTTTGTCAATTCTTTTGATAAAGCACCGTCCATTCCAGGAATTATACGCTCTGCATATTCTACAACAGTTACATCAGAACCTAAACGTAAATAAACAGAACCTAATTCTAAACCAATAACTCCTCCTCCAATTACAATTAAATGTTTAGGAACTTCCGGTAAAGCTAAAGCTTCTGTAGAAGTAATAATTCTTTTCGCATCTGTTGGAGCAAATGGTAATTCAGAAGAAACAGAACCTGTAGCAATAATTGTATTTTTAGCTTCAATTTCTTGAGTAGAACCATCTTTTGCAGTAACAACAATATGAGTAGCATCTTTAAAAGCACCTGTACCCTCTAATACATCGATGTTATTTTTGCTCATTAAATATTTAATACCAGCAACATTTGTATCAACAACACCTGCTTTACGAGCAATCATTTGTGTAAAATTAACTTTAGGAGCATCAATCTCAATTCCGTGCTCTTTAAAGTGATTTACAGCATCATAATAGTGATGAGAAGAATCTAATAAAGCTTTAGATGGAATACATCCTACATTAAGACATGTTCCTCCTAAATTTTCTTTTTCGATAATTGCAGTTTTAAATCCCAATTGCGCACAACGGATTGCAGCAACATATCCTCCAGGTCCAGCACCTATTACGGCTACATCATAAGAACTCATATAGTTTTATTTTGATTTATTATTATTTACTTCTTTACTTATCCTACAAATATAAATAATCTCCTCTATACTTTTAGTATAAATTAAAGATGAATTTTGTTAGGAAAATGATTAAAATTCATTGATCTATAAAACCATTATCTGTTATAAAATGGATATTTTACTCAGTATCATTAACTATCTCGAAAAAATCTCTTTTTCCTATTTTTATTTTTGTGTTCGAAATTAATTTTACTACTTCTAATGGATTTGTTATTTTAACGTTATTCACCTGTACTGCACCACTTTCTATTAATCTACGAGTAGCTGTTTTTGAACTATCTTGCTTTAATTGATGACAAATTTCGATTATAGAAGAAGTTGTGATGATTAAATTGGATTTTGCAATAGAAACAAATATCTTATTATCATCATTCTTATTCTGAAACTGATTATTAAAAAAATCTTCAGCAGAATCAGCATCATTAATAGAATGGTATTGCTTAATAATATTCTTAGCTACAATTTTCTTAATTATCATAGGATTTTCAGTCGTTAATCTATCTTTCAAATTCACCTTTTCTTCTACAGAAAAATCTGTTGCAAGTGTTATATATTCCTCTAATAAATCATCAGATATAGACATTGTTTTTCCAAACATTTCGTTAGGAGAATCTGTTAAACCAATAATATTATTTAAAGACTTACTCATTTTTTCTTTTCCATCTGTTCCTCTTAATAATGGCATACAAATAACAATTTGTGGCTCGTCTCCATTTGTTTCTTGCAATTGTCTTCCCATTGTACAGTTAAACAGTTGGTCAGTTCCACCCATTTCTATATCTGCTTTTATTTGTAGAGAATCATATGCTTGTAAAATTGGGTAAACTAATTCGTGCATTGCAATAGGCATATTTTCTGTAAAACGTTTATTAAAATCGTTTCTATGCATTAATTGCGCAACTGTTACTTTCGACAATAATTGTAATACTTCCGAAAAAGGTAAACTATCTAACCAATCCGAATTAAATACAATCTCTGCTTTTGTTACATCTATTATTTTTGATAATTGATTGATATATGTTTCCGCATTTTGTTGTACTTGAATCGCACTTAAAGGCTGACGACTTTTATTTTTACCTGTCGGATCTCCTATTTGCGCAGTAAAATTTCCCACAAGAATAACAATTTGATGTCCTAAATCTTGAAATTGCTTTAGTTTTTTTAATACAACAGCATGCCCCAAATGTAAATCTGGTGCTGTGGGATCAAAACCTAATTTAATTCTAAGTTTTCTTTGTTCTTTTTCTGCTAATTTTAATTTTGTTTCTAAACCATTTTCAGGTAAAACAATAGCGACATTTTCTTTTAAATTTTCCATTTCTTGTAAATAAAAAAAGCCCGAGCAATTGCTCGGGCTTGTAGATTATGATTATTTTTTAGATGTACAATTTTAGTACGAAGTATACACATAGTCTACCCGAGCAAATATTGTATTGTAATATGTGCTGAAAAATGGAAGACGTAATATGTTTTGTAAAAACTTCATTTCTTTTACAAAGCTAGTTAATTTTAATTAATTTTTGAACATTAAAAAAAAATCGAGGAAATAAAAAAAATTAATCTTCTCTCAAAATCTTATTCATTGCTTTTCCTTTCGCTAATTCATCTATGAGCTTATCAAGAAATCTAATTTTTTGATACAGTGGATCCTGAATCTCTTCTACTCTATATCCACAGATAACACCTTTTATTTTGTCTACATTTGGATTTAAATGAGCGTGAGCAAAAAAAGATTCAAAATCAATTTTGTCTTCGATTATTTTTTCTAAATCTGTAGAATTGTAACCTGTTAACCAATAAATAACTTCGTGTAATTCTTCTATTGTTCTTCCTTTACTTTCTACCTTTTTTACATAGTGAGGATATACACTTGCAAAAGATGTTTTAAAAATCTTTGTATTCATCTGTTATTTATTTTTTGTGATTAACAATTTTATAAATAAATGGTAGCAGATAATTTTCCAGATTCAACTTCTATAGCATCTTCATTTGGTTTAAAAATACGTGCTGTTAAAGTTCCTTTTAATTCTATTTCTCCGTTTTCTACGCGTAACCAACTTCCTTCTCTTAATCCAATAACTGATTGTGAATTAAATTTATGAAATTCATTGATACGTGTTTCTCTTGTTTCTCCTTTATGCGTTGAATTTGGATCTGGATCTAAATAATGAGGATTAATGTTAAATGGTAAAAACTGTAGAGCATTAAAACTAGGTGGATAAACAATAGGCATATCATTAGTTGTTCCTATTGTTAAACCAGTCATATTACTTCCTGCACTACTTCCCATGTATGGAATTCCATTTGTTACAACTTCTCTAATAACATCTACCAAACCAAGTTCATATAATGTTTTTAATAATAAAAATGTATTTCCTCCACCAATAAAAATAGCCTTTGCATTACGAACCGCTTCTTTAGGATCATTGTATGTGTGTAATCCTGAAACTTTAATTCCAAAAGGAGATAAAGCATTCACCACATTTTGTGTATAATCATCGTGAGAAATACCAGATGGACGAGCAAATGGTATAAATAATAATTCATCAGTTTTTAAGAAATCTATTACTTCTTCTCGAATATATTCTAAATATCCACTACCATAAATTGTACTTGTACTTACAACAAGTAAACGATAATTTGGATTAATCATATTTATTTAATTTTTATCAAAGTTAAGTTATTTGTGATTTTTAACTTCTTTCTATTTCAATTTTTCAGTTAAGAATTCTAACTTTTCTGTTATTTTTTCTATTTCCCAATTCCACCATTCCATTTCGAGTAACTCATCAATTTTTTCTTTCGAAAATCTTTTCTTTATTTCTTTTGCTGGATTTCCTCCTACAATACTATAAGGTTCTACATCTTTTGTTACTGTAGAATTTGTTGAAATTATAGCGCCATTTCCTATTTTTATACCAGGCATTATTGTTACATTATGTCCAATCCAAACATCATTTTCAATTATTGTATCGCCTTTATAAGGTAAATCTTCAGCTTTCGGAGTTGATTTCACCCAATCTTTACCAAAAATATAAAACGGATAAGCTGTTATTCCATCCATTTTATGATTGGCTCCGTTCATTATAAATTTCACATCAGATGCTATCATACAAAACTTTCCGATGATTAATTTATCTCCAATAAAATCAAAATGATACTTTACATTTTTCTCGAAGTTTTCTACATTTTCAAAATCATCATAATAGGTATAATCTCCAACTATAATATTGGGATTTTTGATAATATTTTTAAGAAAACATAGCTTATTGTAATGTGGTAATGGAAATATTTCGTTTTTATCTGGAATTTGCATTTTAACAGGTTTATTAATTTATCCTAATCTCTATTTTTTACCTAAGTTTCAGTAAATATACAAACAGAAATAAAATAATGATAACCATAAATTTTCAATAAAAAATAAGAGAGCTAAAAAGCTCTCTTTTGATATTTAGAATAAAATTTAATTCTTGTAATTAATCCATTTTATAATTTCTTTTACTGTTGGTTTTTTCCCATAAATTAAAATTCCAATACGGTAAATTTTAGAAGCAACATACACCATGAAAATTGTACTAATTAGTAATAAAAATAAGGATAATGCTAACTGCCACATGGGAACGTCGAACGGTATTCGGGTAATCATAGAAATGGGCGATGTTAAAGGAATCATAGATAACCAAAAAGCAACAGGCCCATCTGGATTCTCAAAAGTTGTCATACTTCCGTATAAACCAATCATCATTGGTACCAATGGGAAATATGTAAATTGTTGCGTATCTGTATCATTATCTACAGCAGAACCAATTGCTGCAAAAACAGAACTATAAAATAAGTAACCTAATACGAAATATGCTATAAATGTAAAAATGATTAATGGATAATTAAACGTTAACAAGACTTCACTTATTTCTGTTATTTTATGCATCATATCAGGACTTGTTTCTGTCATTTGTGTTTGATTCATCATGGTTTGTGCTTGATCCATACGAGAAGAAGCTAAAAAAGGAAACACTATAAGTAAACTCATTGTCATAGCAATCCATATTGCAAACTGCGTTACAGCAACTAAAGTTGTTCCTAATATTTTTCCCATCATTAAATCGAACGGTTTTACCGAAGAAATAATGATTTCTACTACTCTATTGTTCTTCTCTTCTACTACAGAGCGCATTACTTTTACTCCATAAATCATAACAAACATAAAGATGATATACGTTAAGAATATAGACAGTGCTATTTTTAACTCAACACCTGTATCTTCTTTCCCGTCCTTAACATTAAATACATTAATATTAACTTTAGCTTTAGAAGACTCTAAATCAACTAGATTAATACCAGATTTTAACTGTTTATGTTTCTCTATCTTATCACTTATTGTACGAGATATTTTCTCTCTATCTGTAATTCCAAGATTACCATTGGTAAACAATTGTGTGTTTTTCTCGATATTACTATAATTTCCATCTGTATTTTTAGGTATATATAATATCGCGTTTAAATATTCACTATCTTTTAAAGTATCTTTTATTGATTTTAATTCTTGAGGTGTATAAATACTAAACATCATTTGTTTTGATGACTTAAATGATGTTATAAATTCAGTACTTTCATCAACAATCGCAACATTTTTTACTTCTGAATTATTCGCAGAGCTTAAAAAGAAGATAACAGCTCCTGCCCCAGCAATTAATAATGGAGAAAGGAATGTCATTACAATAAATGCTTTATTTTTTACTTGAGAAAAGAATTCTCGTTGTGCAATCAAAAATATATTTTTCATCTATAATTTAGCTTATAAGTTAGAGTTAGAACTACGTTTTACGGCTTCCAAAAAGACATCATTCATAGATGGAATAATCTCTTTAAATTGATGTACTTGTCCAATACTCATTAATTTATTAAGTATTTCATTAGTTTGTATAGATTTATTATACAACAAATTAAGCCTCGTTCTTTGATGTTTTACTTCAATATTTGATAAATCAAATTCGTTTGATAAATTTTGTAACCCATCTGCAGAAACATTCTCCAATTCTATCTGAAATTTTCCTGTTTTAAATTGATTACGAACTTCTTCTATTGTTCCATCTAATACCTTATTAGATTGATTAATTAATGCTACATGATCGCACATTTCTTCAACAGATTCCATTCTATGCGTAGAAAAGATAATTGTAGTCCCTTTATCTCTCAACTCTAAAATTTCGTTGGCAATAATTTGAGCATTCACAGGATCAAATCCACTAAAAGGTTCGTCAAAAATTAATAATGAAGGTTCGTGAATAACTGTAATTACAAACTGAACTTTTTGTCCCATTCCTTTCGACAATTCGCTTAGTTTTTTATTCCACCACGACATCATTCCAAGTTTCTCAAACCAATATTCAGTTCTCCTTTTAGCTTCTACAGTTGAAAGTCCTTTTAATTTTGCAAAATAAAGTGCTTGTTCTCCAACTTTCATGTTTTTATACAAACCTCTTTCTTCTGGCATATAACCAACTTGTGCTATTGTTTTTTTTGTTAATGGCTCTCCATTTAGTAAAATAGTTCCACTATCTGGTGCTGTAATTTGATTAACTATGCGTATAAATGTAGTTTTTCCTGCTCCATTTGGCCCTAAAAGTCCATAAATAGAACCTTGCGGAATATCTATACTAAAATCATTAAGAGCTACTTTATCTTTATATTTTCTTGTTAAGCCTTTTGCTTGCAATAAAAAATCCATCGTCTTGTTATTTGAACTGTAAAATTAGTAAGAAGAAAGTAGATTACGTTACACTATTTCATGAGATTAATTTGGATTTAGCAATTATTGTCTTTAGCCTCCATTTTTTTTGAGTTGTTTGTTTATCTTTGCAACTATGCAAATGACAAATTTCGAAGAGCTAAAAGCTCTTTTAAAATCAACATCAAAGAAAATAGCTATTCTTCCTCACAAAAATCCTGATGGAGATGCGATAGGTTCTACTTTGGCTATGTTTCATTATTTAAATAAATTGGGACACCAATGTAATGTTGTTGCACCAAATGACTTTCCTAAATTTCTAAAATGGATGCCTTCTGCAAAAGATATTGTTATTGCAGATTATAAGGCTAAAGTTGCAGAAGCAATTATACATCAAGCAGATTTAATCTTAATTTTAGATTTTAATACTATAACTCGTATTGATGATTTAGGAAATTGGGTAGAACGTTCTAATGTTCCTAAAATTTTAATTGATCATCATCGCGAACCAGATACATTTGATTTTATGTATTCTGATATTGAAATGCCAGCAACTTGTCAGATGGTTTATAATTTTATAGAAGCCATGGACGACTTGGATAAAATAGACAAAGGTATTGCTGAGTGTATTTATACTGGAATGATGACAGACACTGGAGGTTTCCGTTTCCGTAATACATCTGCTAACACACATAGAATAGTTGCAGAGTTAATAGACAAAGGTGTAGAAGTTGACAAAGTAACTTCTTATGTTAATGATTCGCAAACACAAGGACGATTAAAATTATTAGCATTAACCTTAAATAATTTAACTTTCTTACCAGAATACCGTACTGCATTTATGTTTTTAACACGTAAAGATTTACTTGAAAACGGTTTTCAGAAAGGAGATACAGAAGGTTTTGTTAATTATGGATTAAGTGTAGAGAATTTCATTTTTTCTATTATTTTTATAGAAGATACGCACCACGATTTTATTAAAATATCACTTCGATCAAAAGGAGATTTTGATGTAAATGAGTTTTCGCGTAAACATTTTAATGGTGGTGGCCACATGAATGCTGCTGGTGGACGATCAGATGTTTCAATAGAAGAAACAATTGCTTATTTACAAAGTATTTTACCAGAATATAAAGAGAAATTGACTAATATTGTCATCTAAATGAAAAGAATTATCCTAATAGCTTTCGCCTTAATCGGTTTATTAAGTTGTGAACAAAAAGTAATACAATATCCAGTTGAGTATTCTAATGATGATTTTATGAAACGCTCTCAAGAACGTGGAAAAATTTTACACCAAGAAGAATTACAATGGTTTGATGAATACATGAAAAAATCTGATCTAAAATATGTAAAAACAAGTTCTGGTTTTTGGATATCTAATAATGGACAGAGAACTGAGCAAACAGCTAATAAAGGAGATTACATTGAGTTTCAATATCAAGTTACAGATTTAGAGAATAATGTTATTTATTCTTATCAAGATAATGGCATTAAAAAAGTTGTACTAGGTAAAGCAGATTTAGCTAGAGGTTTACATGCCGGACTACAATATATTCCACAAGGAGAGAGTGCAAAACTATTATTACCTTCATTTTTAGGTTATGGTGGTTATGGAGACGAAGGAAAAATAGGTCCAGATGAGCCAATTATTATGGATGTAAAAGTCTTAAAAATAAATAAACACTAAAACCTATAATGAAAAAATTATTATTAATCTTAACAGTTATAACTACGTTAGTTAGTTGTGGTGTTAAAATCCCAAAATCGATGAGCAAAGAAGAATTTAAAAATTTAGAAGACGGATTGTATGCTAAAATGACAACAAATCATGGTGCAATGACAATCAAATTATACGAAGATGAAGCTCCTATGACGGTTGCTAATTTCGTTGGATTAGCAGAAGGAAAAAAAGAAAATAAAGCGAAAGCGAAAGGAGTTCCATATTACGATGGAATCGTTTTTCACCGTGTAATTAAAGATTTCATGATCCAAGGTGGAGATCCAGATGGAATTGGTACTGGAGGTCCTGGTTATGATTTTGAAGACGAATTTGAACCAAGTTTAAAACACGATAAAAAAGGAGTTTTATCTATGGCTAATTCTGGTCCTGCTACTAACGGTTCTCAATTTTTTATTACAGAAGTTCCTACTCCATGGTTAGACGGTCGTCACACAATCTTCGGACAAGTTGTTGAAGGTTTAGAAGTTGTAGATTCTATTTCGAATGTAGAAAAAACACCAAGTGATAAACCAGTTGTTCCTGTTGTTATTGAGAAAGTAGAGATTGCTCGTAAAGGTGATAAATACGCTAAATATGACGGAGCTAAAGCATTTGATGACGCAAAAGCTAATCATGCTAAAAAACAAGCTGAAGCTGAAGCGAAGATAAAAGCTGAAAAAGATGCTGAAATTAATAGACAAAAAGATTTAGAAGCTAAAGCACAAGTTACTCCTTCTGGTTTAAAATATGTAGTTATTGAAGAAGGTAATGGTGCAAAACCAGTTCAAGGTGATGCAATCCAAGTACATTACACTTTACGTTTAAATGATGGTGAAAAATTAGATTCTTCTTATGATAGAAGCCAACCATTAGATGCTACAGTTGGTGTTACAGGATTAATCCAAGGTTGGATGGAAGCTTTAACAATGTTCAACAGAGGTTCTAAAGTTTTCTTAATTATTCCTGCTGAATTAGGTTACGGATCTAGAGGAGCTGGAGGAGTTGTTCCACCAAATGCTACTTTATATTTTGATATGGAAGTTTTAGATTAATAAAATCTACAAAACATATATTTAAAAAGGTTGTTTCTTAATAGAAACAACCTTTTTTAGTTAATTATAAGTGCCAAATATTTTTAGCTAAAATCCGCTATATGTTCCATTTCACTAGCAAATGATAAAACACTTGTTCCATATTTCTGAATACTCTTTTGCTGAATTTTAGATAAAAAATTATTTTTAAATTGATCTAAAGTCAACTCATCTTTCGCAAATAGTTGTAAAGAATAAGAAACAGCTCCTTCTTCTACATGAGATGTAATTTTACCTAAACGAGCACCTTCAAAGCACTTCGAATTTAAATAATCATTAATGTGATCTTCTTTTAACCATAAAAACCAATCGTCATGTACTGTTTCTTCAACAATAAAAGTAGTGTTGTATAAAATCATTTTTTATTTTTTTTGCGAAGATACAAAGGTTTTTCGGTAAATAATTTTTCTTAATAAGGAAGTTTAGTCAAGAAATTATGTTTAAATTTACCTATTATTCATAACAAAAAAGAATGAACAATACACAACAATTTATACAAGATAATAAGCAACGTTTTCTTGATGAATTAATCGAATTATTAAAAATTCCATCTGTTAGTGCAGATCCTGCTTACACACAAGATGTTAATGATGCTGCTGAATTAATTGCAAAATATTTAAATGAAGCTGGTGCAGACAATGTAGAAATATGCGAAACTGAAGGTTTTCCTGTTGTTTACGGAGAAAAAATAGTAGACCCTACAAAACCTACAGTTTTAGTTTATGGACATTATGATGTACAACCTGCTGACCCTTTAGAATTATGGGAATCTGGTCCATATGAGCCTGTTATTAAAAAGACAGAAATTCATCCTGATGGAGCAATTTTTGCTCGTGGAGCTGCTGATGACAAAGGTCAAATGTTTATGCACGTAAAAGCCTTTGAAGCTTTAAACAAATCAAACGAGTTACCTTGTAACGTTAAGTTTATGATTGAAGGAGAAGAAGAAGTTGGTTCTCCGTCTTTAGTTAATTTTGTAAAAAATAATAAAGAAAAATTAAAAAACGACGTTATTTTAATCTCTGATACATCAATGGTATCTAATGAACAACCATCTATCTCTGTTGGTTTACGTGGATTATCTTATGTTGAAGTTGAAGTAAAAGGAGCTAATAGAGATATGCACTCTGGTGTTTATGGTGGTGCTGTACCAAATCCAATTAATGTTTTAGCAACAATGATTGGTAAATTAATCGATGAAAAAGGGCATATTACTATTCCTGGTTTTTATGATCCTATTTTAGAGTTAACTTCTGATGAAAGAGAAGATTTAGCAAAAATACCATTCTCTTTAGAAGATTATAAAAAATCTATTGGTATTGCTGATGTACAAGGAGAAGAGAATTATTCTACAATAGAAAGAGCATCTATTCGTCCTACATTAGACGTTAATGGAATTTGGGGTGGATATTTAGGTGAAGGTGCAAAAACTGTAATTCCATCACATGCTTATGCAAAAATTTCTATGCGTTTAGTTCCTGGTCAAGATCCTGATGTAGTAACTAAACAATTTACAGAGTATTTTCCAACTTTAGCACCTACTTCTGTAGAAGTTAAAGTAAAACCACATCATGGAGGGAAGCCATATATCCTACCTACAAATCATAAAGGTTTCTTAGCTGCAAAAAAAGCACTAGCAGAAACATTTGAAAAAGAAGCTTTAGCTGAAAGAGGTGGTGGATCAATTCCTATTGTAGCTTTATTTGAAGAAGAATTAGGAACAAAATCTGTCTTAATGGGATTCGGATTAAACTCAGATGTTATTCACTCACCTAATGAGCATTATGGGTTATTCAATTTCTATAAAGGAATTGAAACTATACCATATTTCTTTAAATATTTTAATGAAGAATAATTTCTGTAACTAAGTAAATAATACTTAAAAATAGATAGAATAAAAGCGTATTAAAAAAATTAATACGCTTTTTTCAATAAAAAAATAAAAATTTATTCCTGAAATAATAAATAATTTTCCTCGTCTAATGATTGATATCCAACATCATACACATAATAAATTGGTGTACCCTTGGAATCATTTAAATTTGTAATATATCTAAAATCAAATTTACTTAAATTTAATTGATTTTTCGATACAGAAATTGCTCCAACTTCTAATAAACTTTTTAATATACGATTATTCTTTCTAAGTCTATTATTAACATTTCTAACAATTTCTACTTTGTCTTTGTTAAGGTTATTATTGAAAGTGTTTCTGCAAAAATCATTGCAAAACTTCTTATCTTTGCGACCAAAAAGCGTTTGGTTGCATTGTAGGCATGTATTCATAAGATAGATTTTAAGGTTGTTGATGCAAATGTAGTTAAAAAACAAAAAACAAAAAAAAAGTTTATAAACATTTAACAAATAAGCGTTTAAATTAATTGATAAATATTTGTATCAAAACCTAGTCATTTAAAAATCTTGAAAATTTTATTCAATTTTTGTAACTCTAGTATTTCTCAGAGATAATAACGTATATTTATTATTGATAATATTCTACCCTATTTTCATCAATTTATAACCATCATGTTTCAAACAAATACACTATCTAAAAGGAATAAAATAATTATTATAACATTAATTTTAATTGGACAATTCATTTTATTTAAATTACTATTTTCATTTCAAACAGTAAATAACTTCATAATTAATTACATTAATTTTCCAATTTCTAAATTAATTTCCAGTATCTCAAACGTTGTAATTCTACCTTTTGGTGAATTTTTTTACGCATTTATAGCAATTGTTTTTTTAACATTTTTAACATTAATTTTAAAAAATATTTTCACAAATAGGAAAAATTTGATTAAAATAAGTTGCCAATTTTTAATCTTTTTAAATATAATTTATTTTATTTATATGTTAAGTTGGGGAATAATGTATAAAAAAGAAACATTAAATTTTGATAAAAGTAAACTTATTATAGAAACTAAGATTTTAAAGGAAATTTACTGCTCAGATTTAGAAAAAGCTATAGAAGCAAGAAAGTTAATTTCTGAAAATGATTCTATGACAACAGTAAAATTTACGTCTAACTTAGATGATTATAACGAAGACTTTTTAAAACTCCAATATCAATTAAAAAATGAAAAGTGGTTAAAGAATTACCATTTCTTAAAAAAACCACATTATAAACTATCTTTTATCTCTTCTTTACAAAATCATTTAGGAATTTTAGGCTATTACAATCCTTTTACTTCAGAATCTAATTTAAATAAGTTTAATACAGATTTAAAACAACCTTCTACTCTATTCCATGAGTATGGACATCAAATGGGGTTTGCATCAGAAAGTGAAGCTAATTTTTTAGCTTATTATTTGGGCACTTACTCGCATAATCCAGAAGTAAGATATTCTATTTATTATAAAAGTATTTTCTCTCTATTAAGAGCTATTTATAAATCAGATCCATATTTTGTAAAGATGGAATTAAATAATATGTTTCCTCAAATAACTACTGATAGAAAAGCAGAGATTAATCATTATGAAAAATATGATGGAAAATCGAGTGATATTTTTTCTGAATTAAATAATCAGTTTTTAAAAGCAAATAATGATGAAGGTACTATTAGTTACAACAATTATATTAAACTCGTTTATTATTTATATTTAACAAAAAAAGCGAAACCAAATTAGGTTTCGCTTTATAGTATATTATAATAATATTAATTAAATTCAATACTTTCACCAATTCTTACAGCAGATTTTATTAAGTACTCTCCTTTTTCAGTATTAAGTTCTTTTAAAATTAGCATAGGATAATACTCCCCAGATGGTACTAATTTAGTAATGTTATCATGAAATTTTGGACTTACTAATTTAGTAACACCTTCAATAGAATCTAACTGAAAACTAACAAAATCATAACCATTTATCATTTTATTATTATTCATGTTTTCCTTAGATAAGTATAACATTAATATTAGCTTATTAGATGGCTTTAGACTAAGATTTTCTATAGAATTGTTTTCCCCATTAAGTAATACATCCATTTTCTCAAAGTCAATTTCTAAATTCCAATCTCCAGAAAGTTTAATTTCTCTATTTATACCAAATAAATCCAAATTACTTTCAACCGTTACATATGGATTCATTTTACTAAATTCTGGTGTTGTCTCTGGTATTGGATCAAATACACTAATATCAGAATTAGTATTTACTGTTGAATTATCAGTCTTTATATTAGATACGGTATTATTCATACCAATAATATTATTATTCAAAACTTTATAATTCAGAATTCGACCAGTTTCTCTATCTTTTAAAACTAAAAGAGGTACAGATTTATAAAGATTATTCTTTTGTATATCAGTATTTTTAATGTTTACAACAACATTATTAAAACTGGTTCCATTGGGTTCTAACTTGCCTATATTAGCATTTGTAGTTATTCTGTTTGGTAATTTATTAAAATCTACAGATTCGTTTTGTGGAACAAGGAATAAATCCAGATACAAGTTTTCACTTGTTTTTGTAGAATTGTTGATTAATTTTGCACCAGTAATTTTGTAATTAGAATCTTTATCATCATAAATTCCCCAGTAGCCATTAAAATCATAATTTTGATTTATTGTTGTAGGAATATTAATAAATTTAACACTCTCATTCTGAGCTTCAACCGTGTAGCTTGCTAATATACTTGCTGAAATAATAGTTTTAGTAAAAATATTCATTAGGTTTGATTTGTTAGTTACTACAAAAATAATAATTTAAATATATAAAACACATATAATTATATATTTTTTCTTATAATCAATTATATTTTAAAAACTTAATATAAAAACAATATAGTAAAAATGAAAATATTAATCCCGAAAGATACAGATCAGTATGATGATTTTGTACACAAGGATACAACGACTTTTGAAGAATTAACAATATTCGATAGAAACAACTTAGCTCCTATATCTGTAAATAATAAATTTGGACTAATAAACAGAAATGGCGAAGTAATTTTACCATTAGAATTTGATAAGTTAGTATTAGCTACCATCAACGCTTACAGTGCTTTAAAAAATAATAAATGGGGTTTGATTACAAAATTAAATCAAGTTATTATTCCATTTGAATATGAACTAACTAGTGATTTTATTGAGAACGTTTGTGCTGCAAAAAAAGATGGAAAATGGGGATTTATAGATTTGATGAATCAAACTATTATACCATTTCAGTATGATGGTTGTACAGATTTTAAAGCTGGATTAGCTGGTGTAGAATTAAACGGAAAATGGGGTTTAATAAATAAAGAAAATAAATTATTAATAGATTATCAGTATGAGTATCTTACTCCAGTAGATCATAACTTTATTACATTTGGAAAAGCTATAGATTTAAAAGTAGAGCGACCAGATTTATTAGCTTATTTCCCTTACTTTCTTTCTAAGAATAATTATCTAATGAACTTTGGATTAATTTCTATTCATAATGAAGTTATTCTTGATGCAATTTCTGAATTACCTGTACTTGAAAGTTTCGAGAATCAACCTGTTATTAGGAAAAATTATCAATTAGGATATTTAAAAAATGGAACAGAATTTGTAAAATTTAATCAGTTTAAGATTGATCCTTACGAAGAGAAAATTTTAAAACAATTGGGAGTTATGAATTAATTGTTTTACAAAATAGTATTAAAAATGAATTTAAAAAAATTAGCATTGGCAGCTTTAGCCATTGGTACAACAGCATATATAGCTAAACACAATAAGAAGAATACTAAATATAAACCTGTACAGAATTTTGATTTAGATGAATTTATGGGGCGCTGGTATGAAATTGCTCGTATCGAGAATAAATCTCAGCTTAAATTAACAAATGTTACTCATCGTTTTATTCTTGAAGAAGAAGATGGTAGCATAGAAATTATTGTTCGTGGTTATGATGCTAAGAAAAAAAAATGGACAAAAATTGATGGAATTGCCAATCAAGATATTGATAATGTTGGGCTTTTTTCGACAACTTTTTTACCTCGATTAGCAAAAAAATTATATGTGATAGATTATGATAAAGACTACAATAATTTATTAATTGCGAGTGAAGATTATAAATTATTATGGATATTATCTCGTAGAAAAGAAATATCAGATATAGTTAAAACACGATTTTTAGAATCTGCTAATAAAGTTGGATTCGATACATCAAAATTAATTTGGCCTTCTCAAGTGCCAATTTCTAAATAAAAAAATAGCCTCAGAAATTTTCTGAGGCTATTTTTATTTATTTAATTATTTGTTTTGTTTAAATCTTGCAATTCCATCTTGTAACCATTTCAGATAAACTTCTACATCTAATTCTGCTTCTAATGGCTTAGAATAACGTTTAAGATCTTTATCTACTATAATGTAATACGGTTGAGCGTTTGCATTAAAATGTTCAATTTCAAAAGCTGTCCATTTATTCCCAACTGTTCTCAGGTTTCTATCTAAAGCCTTAGAGAAAACTTTTTGATCTTCTGGTAATTCTTTTGCTTCATCTACATATAATGAAACCAAAACAACTTCTTCTGCTAAAATTTTCTTCACTCTTTCGTCGCTCCAAACACGCTCCTCTACTTTACGACAGTTTGCACAAGCATGTCCAGTAAAATCTAACAATATTGGTTTATTCACTTTTTCAGCATAAACCTTAGCTAAATCAAAATCTTTGAATGATGGTATTCCATGCGGACCAGCTGTAATATTTGGATCATCAAACTTTGCAACAGCTTGTCCTCCTCTTACGCCTTCATGAAAACCACGAGGAGATTCAGAATATGTCATTGGCGGTGTTAATCCACTTAATAATTTTAATGGAGCTCCCCACATTCCTGGTACTAAATAAACAACAAAAGTAAATGATAATATTGCAAAGAATAATCTTGGAATACCAATTGTTTGCGTTGGTGCATCTAACTCTAATCTAAATTTACCTAAAAGATATAAACCTAAAAAGAAGAAAATTGCAATCCAAAATGCTAAGAAAATTTCTCTTGGCAACCAATTCATTTGCCATACTAAATCTGCATTTGATAAGAATTTTAATGCAAATGCTAATTCTAAAAACCCTAAAGAAACTTTAATTGTATTTAACCAACCTCCAGATTTTGGCATAGAATTTAACCAACCTGGGAACATTGCAAATAATGTAAATGGAATTGCTAAAGCAAAAGAGAAACCGAACATTCCAACCATTAAAGAGTAATAATTAGCCTCTTGTGTTGCTTGTACCAATAAAGATCCAATGATTGGTCCAGTACAAGAAAATGAAACCAATGCTAATGTAAATGCCATAAAGAAAATTCCTATTAAACCTCCTTTATCTGCTCCTTTATCTGCTGCATTAACCCATTTACTAGGTAATGTTAATTCGAATGCACCAAAGAATGAAATTGCAAATACAATAAAAATTGCAAAAAATCCTAAGTTAACCCACGGGTTAGTTGACATTTCATTTAGGAATGATGGTCCAAATGAAACTGTTGCTATCAATCCTAAAACAACATAAATTATTATAATGGATAAACCATAAATAAAAGCTTTCCCTATTCCTTCTGTTTTAGATTTACTTTGTTTTGTAAACATACTAACAGTAAGCGGTATCATTGGAAAAATACAAGGCATTAACAATGCTGCTAATCCTCCTAAAAATCCTAAAGAAAAGATTTTTAATAATCCATTATTTTTCTTTTCGTTATCAGCTAATAAAGACTCATCAATATCTTTAGAAGTAGTTGTACTAGCACCAATAGTAGCTGAATCACTATCTTTTTCTATAGTATCTTGTGTTATTTGTTGAGTTACAGAATCTGCTTTTACAGGCTCTATAACTTTATTATCAGCCTTTTCTTCTGCTTTATCTTTTTCCTCAGCTTTCGCAGTTGGTGTTAATTTTATAGTTCCACTTGTTTCATCTGGTGGTAAACATCTTTGTGCATCACACATCTGGAACTCTATTAGATAAGTAACATTTACTGGTTTATCTCCAGAGACTTTTACTTTCTGAACAAATTTTACTTGATTTTCGAAGTATTTTTCATCTTGCTTAAAAACGTCACTGTATTTATCAATTCGTTTCCCAACTTCACGCATACCTCCTACTAATTTAGCATTAGCGGCAGGTTTAAAAGTTGCTACAGCAGGAATTCCTACTCCACCATCTGGATGGTTAGAAGAATAAAGGTGCCAACCTTTATCAATTTTTCCTGTAATTTCTATTTCAAACTCATTCTGACCAACTTCCTTTACAGCGCTAGTCCATTTAGCTGGGCTAAATAATTGAGCATTTACTAAAATTGGAAACAAAAAAAGTATCCAAAGTTTCTTTAACATAACGTAATGTTTAAAAAGTTTTTACTTGTTTGCGTCGTTTTAAATCTTTCATCCAAACGGTGATTAACTATCCAAATTATTTGATCGTTTTGATCGCAAAGCAACCAAACATTTTCTTTTTCTAATTTTGATAGTTTTAAATCCTTCATGAATTTATTTACTAACTTTTTTTTCCCATTCATTCCTATCGGGTAAAAGAAGTCACCTTCTCTTACTTTTCTTAATTTTAATGGAAATAAAATTGTTGTAAAGTCTACTATTTCAGTAGCGTATTCGTCTGGATTTTTAGATTTTACGAACTTCAAATTTAGCGAATTGATTTCAATAAAATCATCTAAAATTTGAATTTCATTTTCGGTAGATTTTTCAATTATAATTAAGAGTAAATTCTCTCTATCTTTTATTAATCTATAAGTGTCTGATTTAATTTCACTTCCAGTATTTGAATCTAAAAATTTAATTAATTCTTTGGTTGATAAAAAACCATAAGACTCAAATAAATAATGTAAATAAGATGCTAATGGATTCATTTTTTTTAATTCATCAACATTAATTATAATAGGATTTTCTCCATGAAATAAACTTGTTTTAACAAGCTGCATTTGCTGTGCTATAATTTGCTGATTATCATTAAGGAATTCCAATGTTTGCAAAAAATTGGAATTAAATTGAGGATGAATTTCTTTTAATATTGGCGAAATATGATGACGTATTTTATTTCGAGTATAATCATCTGTTTCATTTGTATAATCTTCTTTCCAATCTAAATTATTTTCTTGAGCATAAGTAATTAATTGAGATTTTGTAAACTCTAACAATGGACGAAAAATTTTTCCATTATCTATTTGCATTCCAACTAGCCCCTTTAAGCCTGTTCCACGAGAAAGATTAATAATAAAAGTTTCTAAATTATCATCTAAGTGATGAGCTGTGACTAAATAATCTAAATTATTTACTTTTTCTACCTCTTTAAACCAATTATAACGTAGATTTCTACACGCCATTTCCACAGAATAATTTCCTGTTTTTTGATATGCTTCTACATCAAATTTTACCGAATGAAATGGTATTGTATGTTTAGCACAATAATCTCTTACAAATTCTTCATCGCGAATAGCATCATCTCCTCTAAGTTGAAAATTACAATGTGCAACTTGAAATTTAGCAGATGATTCTCGAAATAAATTCAATAAAATCATACTATCAACTCCTCCACTAATTGCTAATAAATAATAATGTTGAGGAAAATTATGTTGTAGAAGAATTTCTTTGAATCTTTCTTTTATTGATGAATGAGTCATATAAATTAATAAACTATAAAATTAGCAAAAATCTATGGTTTATAATTATATAATTTTATTTATAATTTATAAGATATACTTTTATATATAACAATAAAGCCTGATTAAATCAGGCTTTATTAGTATTTTTTACTTTAAACTTTCTAAAGATTTATTCTCTAAAATTTCTAATGTTGAATCTCTCAATTCAACCATTACTTTATTCAAGGTACAAACACCTTCATTAGGACAGTCGTCACATTTTTCGTAATAATTTTTACTTACACAAGGTAAAAGAGCAATTGGTCCTTCTAAAACTCTTATTAAAGAAGCTAAACTGATATCTTTTGGTTCTCTTGCCAAATAGTATCCACCTCCTTTTCCTTGCTTAGAGTTTACAAACCCTAATTTTTTTAAATCTAGCAAAATAGCTTCTAAGAATTTTTTTGGAATAACTTCTATATCAGAAATTTGACCAATCAAAACAGGTTTATTACTTTCTTGCCTGGCTAAATGAGCCATTGCTTTTAGTCCGTATTTGGTTTTTTTAGATAACAATTTTGTTGAGTTTTAAATACAAAAATAAGGTTGTAGCTTGTATTAAACAAATATTAAGAATTAATCTTAATATAATTTGTACAAATTATAAATAAGAAATCTTAGAATTAATTTGACTTTTCTTTTGTTGTGAATAGATGAGAAATAACTTCTAATCGATCATTTTCAAAAAGAGCTAACTCCCCTGCAAAAAAAGGTGTAAAATGATAAGTTTCTAAATCAATAATTCCGAAATCTCTCCTTAAAGGCTCGTAAGCGACAAAACCCTTTCTTAGAGAAGGCTTAGATAATAGTTTATAAAGCACAACATCATTCGTATATAATCTTCTATTACGTTTGTCTAAAACCTTTATTCCAATATCAATTGTATCAAATTGTATAGGATTTTGATGCCATGAAAACTCGTTGTAAGCTTTAAAATAAGTTACATCGCCAACTTCTTTCGCAAATCCCTCAACCTTATTATTATTTCTTAAACGATAATATTGTATAGTCTTCATAATGCAAATTTGCAATAAAAAAATAAATTATAAAGGAATAAAATTAAAAATAGATGATTAAATTTATCGCCTAAAAGTGACATTAAAAATGTACAAAATATACCCTCAAAAAAGATACAATGAAACTTTATCATTGTTAAAGAAGTTTGCTAAACCAACTGATAAATTACTTGATTTAGGCATTAAAAATCCATTTACAGATGTAATGATTGAAAATGGTTTTGATGTAAAAAATACGAATGGAGATGATTTGGATTATCATTATAAAGACTTACAAAACTATGATGCTAACTTTGTTACAGCATTAGAAATTTTAGAGCATTTGGTTAATCCTATGGAAGTTTTAAGAAATTTACCTGGAGATAAATTATTAGCAACTATTCCAATGAGATTATGGTTCTCCCCTGCTTATCGTAATCAGAACGATCCTCGTGATGTACATTATCACGAATTTGAGGATTGGCAATTTGATATGCTAATGGAAAAAGCAGGTTGGAAAGTAATTCATAGACATAAATGGACACATCCTTCAAATAAAATTGGAATTAGACCTTTGCTAAGAAAATTTACACCAAGATATTATGCCATTTATGCAGAACGAAAAGAAAACTTTACTATCTAATTATACAATCGTAATTCCGGTTCATAACGAAGAGAGTTTTATTTCAATTACGCTGGATAGTATTGTTAGACAAACCATTTTGCCGCATGAAGTTGTTGTTGTTAATGATAATTCGACAGACAAAACCCAAGAGATTGTAGAAGAATATGTACAAAAATATCCTTTTATAAAGCTTCTAAATATTTTATCAAAAAGTGAACATCAGCCAGGAAGTAAAGTTGTTCAAGCATTTCTGAATGGTTATAAAATAATTGATCCCAATTATGATATTATTGTAAAGCTAGATGCAGATTTAGATATTCCATCTAATTACTTTGAAACAATTTTAAATCATTTTAATCAAGATGAACAAATTGCAATGGTAGGCGGTTTTGCATATATAGAGAAAAATGGAAATTGGATTTTAGAAAGTTTAACAGATAAAGATCATATTCGTGGAGCTTTTAAAGCTTATCGAAAAAATTGTTACGAAAAAATTGGAGGTTTACGCCCTCATATGGGATGGGATACTGTTGATGAATTACTGTGTAAATATTATGGTTGGAGAGTTGTAACAGACGATTCATTACATATTAAACATCTTAAACCAACAGGTGCAAGTTATAATAAATCTGCTTTGTATAAACAAGGCTCTGCTTATTATGCTTTAGGTTACGGATTTTGGATTACTGTAATTGCTGCAATAAAATTAGCTTTGCGTAAAAAGAAACTTTCGTATATTGTGTTTTATTTGAAAGGGTATTTTGATGCTTCTTTTAATAAAACAACAAAAATGGTTACTAAAGATCAAGAGAGTTTTATAAGAAATTATCGTTGGTCTAAAATAAAACAAAAACTAAAAGGTTAATAATTATGCGAAATTGGTTTTCCTATTTCTTTATACTAAGTTCAGTCATCACTTATGCTCAAAATAAGTTGATAACTGGTTCTGTGATTGTAGATGAAGGAAACGATTATGTAACTTCAATTGCTGGTGTAAGAGTTGAAAATTCTCGTACAGAAAGTAAAACTTACACAAGCTCTTCTGGTTATTATTCTATACAAGCTGCAATTGGAGATACAATTCTTTTTGAAGCAGATTTTCTTATACCAAGAAAAATTGTTATCAACGAAAGTATTTTTTCTAAAGGATATTTACAAGCTCACCTTAATATAGAAACAATAGAATTAGGCAATGTTACAATTGGTAAAAGTCCATTACAAGCAAAATTTCAACGCGATAAAAAAACTGATTTATATGACAGAATTGGTTTAGATCAGCGATTAAGAGATTTAGAACCAAAAAGAGATATTGCTAAATTTAAACCTTTAGATGTTTTAAATCCTGTTCGTTTAATTGGACATATGAATGGTTTTTATAGAGATGAAAGAAAAGTAAGAAATTATGAAGCTAAGTTATCTCTTATACAGGAAGTAAAACACTATTACCCTAAAGACTTTTATACAAATCAATTAAATATTCCTGAATACAAAATTGAAGAATTTTTGTACTACGTAAATGCAAGATATCCATTGAAAGATAAAGTTCTAAATAGACAATTTGGTACAATTATGATTGATCTTGAACAATATTCTAAACAATATTTAAAAGAGTTAAATCAAAATCAATAATTTCTTAATAGAATTCTAAACCTAGCTAAGTATTTGTTAATATAATTATCGTTAATTATTTTCAACATATATTCGTACAAGCAAATCAAGTATTAATAATATCCTATTGAAATCATTACTAACATTTACAGTTTTATTATTGTCGCCATTTATCTTTTCGCAACAAAAATGGGTACAAGGAAATTTAATTATTGACGATTCTGAAGAAATTGCAGAAGGAGTTTACATTACTAATTTAAGAACAAATCATACTACAATTTCTAATTTCACAGGAACTTTCTTTATTGAAGCAAAAGTGAATGATACGTTACAAATTCAGTCCGATTGGTATGAAAATAGACAAATAATCCTAAGACCAACTTTATTTAATAAATCAGAAATTATTATTCATTTAGCTGTAAAAACAATTCAATTAAACACAGCATATATTGGTCAAAAATTAACTGGTATTTTAGAGAAAGATGTAAAAAATGGTAGAAAACAAGATGTTATTACCAATCTTTATAAAAGCCTTGGTGTTAATCCTGATATAAAACCTATAAAAGATACTTCTTCTATAAAAGCAGGTTTATTTAATGGAGATATTACATTAACACGATTAGATGTTGGTAGATTATATGATGTTTTCTCTGGAAAAGCTAAGCAAAGAAAAGCATTAATAGATTATGAAACAAAGTATGATAAGATTACGAAAATCAAAAACTATTTTGGAGAAGATTATTTTACAAAAGATTTAAATATTCCGAAATTTAAAATCAGAGATTTTATAGATAATGCCTTAAATAATACTGGAAATAATATTCAGTTAAATGATGTAAATTATTTCAAGCTATTACAACTTTTTAATTCTTACAGTAAAATATATTTAGACTTTTTATATAATAACAAGCCTAATACAACAAAACCAGTAGAAAAAGATACAGTTGATTGGTAACATAATAATTAAAAAGCTCCTTATGGGAGCTTTTTTAGTTTTATGGAAAGCCGTAATAAAATATAGAATTGATTTACTAATATTGATAAATTTTTAATATATGGATGAATTTGATTATAATTCTATAAAACAAAAAATAGAAAGTAATGTATTCTTAGAACACAATAAAAATTGTGTTTTCATAAACAACAAAAGCCACTATAGTTGAGTGGCTTTTTCTATGAATAATAAACTTCATCAGTGCTAGCACTAAGAATTTCATTTTTAGAAATCAATTCATGAATTATTAAATAATTAATTAAATTCTTCACATTTTGAGTTAGTATAGTAGATATTTGAAATTCATTATGATCAATTAAATACTTTTCATTTTCAAAAAAATAAATTTTTACAGCTTCATAAATTATATTGTACAAATCTATCTCTCTAAAACTATTATTAGAATTTATAAAATCATAAATATATTTTACTAAATTAAATGATCCATTATTTGGAGAAGGTTTATGAGTTAAATTATTTAAAACAATAATTGCTATTTCATTATCAAAAGAATCATTATCAAATTTATTGTTTCTAACATTAATTAAATTATTTTTTACAAGTGTTGAATATTCTATTTTCTGTGTTTCTATAATATCTTTAAGTGTACTAATCTCATTTTCCAAATCTACAATATGTTTATTTTCAGTACGTGCATTAATAACTTCTCTATATTTAATAGCTTTTTGTTTTTCTATATCACAATACAAAACATAACGTTTAATCGTTAAATAATTATAATATTTATCAATAATAAGTGAAAGTAACTGAAACAAAAACAATGAAATGATTGAATATATTAAAGGTGCTACAAACCTCCAGTTAAGTATCCACCTTATATCATAATTATGATACATTTGTCTAATAAAATCTATTTTATGTTCAATAGTTGAACTTGAAAAAGATATATATAATATCCCAATTATATATTACTAAAAAAAATATATAAAAATTAATTAAAGGGTTTTTTAATCTCTCTAATACAATCTCTTTTATATCTTCTTTACTTTCTTTAACAAAATCTTGAATTCCCTGAATCTCCATATTAGTGTATTTTTCACAATATTAATAAAAAATAAAAAAAGCCTCTCAATTTGAGTGGCTTTTTATGTTATCTAACAAAGTCTAAAGCAGCAGTGTGAATTTCAAACTTTTTTAATTCTTTACTAGAAAACTCAAACCAATACACTATAGCTTTTTCTGAATCATTAGCCAGTTTAAAGACTTTACCTACTGTAAAGTAATCGATAGGAGAGCTTGTATCACTTTTTAATTTAACAACTGACCCTTCTTTAATTACATTTTCTTGCATTTTATAAAAATTTTAAATTAGATTGAAATTTAAATCACCTTTACTAATAAAAAATACGGTTTTCCATAATGTATCAAATACTTAAAATATTATTTTTACTAAAACTATATTTAAAATATTGCAAATTTCTATAAACACAAAAAAACCCTCTAAAATAGAGGGTTTTTATATTATATATCGTTTAAATAAATTACTCTTTAATACGCTCTACATAAGAACCATCTTCAGTATTTATTTTTACTTTATCTCCTTCATTAATGAATAATGGAACACGAATTTCAGCTCCAGTTTCTGTTGTTGCAGGTTTTGTTGCATTTGTAGCAGTATCACCTTTAAGACCTGGTTCTGTATAAGTAATTTCCATTACAACAGTATTAGGTAATTCTGCTGCTAATGCAGTTTCGTCTGATGCACGGAATAAGATTTTAATTTCATCACCAGCTTTCATAAACTGAGCATTATCAATTAAATCTTTGTTTAAATATACTTGAGAAAAATCGTCATTGTTCATGAAATGGAAACCATTATCATCTTCGTATAAATATTGATAATTACGTGTTTCTACACGAACTTCTTCAATTTTATGTCCAGCAGAGAAAGTATTGTCTAATACTTTTCCGTTAGTTAAAGATTTTAATTTAGTACGAACGAAAGCTGGTCCTTTACCTGGCTTAACGTGTAAAAATTCGATAATTTTGTAAGTATCATTATTAAATACAATACATAGACCTTTTCTGATATCAGAAGTTGTTGCCATATTATTTGATTCTTTTTTTATTAAAATTAATTATACTCCAGAACTGTAACCTTTCATAATCCCTCTATCACTAGAGTTAATGAAATTTAAAATAACTTCGCGATAATGAGAATCAGGAAATTTTTCTAAGATTTGTTCTACAGCTTGAGATACGTTATTCTTTTGTTGATATAAAATTCTATAAATACCTTGAATTTCATAAATTTCTTCAGACGTAAATCCTTTTCTTCTTAATCCAATTGCATTAACACCAGCATAAGCTACAGGGTTTTTAGCTGCTTTTACATAAGGAGGAACATCTTTACGAATTTGTGTTGCACCGGCAACAAATGCGTGTTCTCCGATTTTTGTAAATTGGTGTACAGCACTATATCCACCAATAAAAGCAAAATCACCAACCTCAATATGTCCTGCTAAACCTACAGCATTTACAATAACAACATTATTTCCTACAACACAATCGTGTGCGATGTGAGCAGTAGCCATAATCAAACAATTATCTCCGATTTTTGTGTATCCTAAGGCATTTGTTCCTTTGTTTACTGTTACACATTCTCTAATTGTTGTATTATCACCAATATATGTTAAGGTTTTTTCGCCTTCGTATTTTAAATCTTGAGGTTCTCCAGAAATTACTGTACCAGGATAAATTTTACAATTTTTACCAATACGGGAACCAGACATAATTGTAACATTAGGTCCAATCCAAGTTCCATCTCCGATTTCTACATCTTCGTAAACAGAAGAAAAAGGACTAATTGTAACATTTTCTCCTATAATTGCAGTAGGATGAACATACGCCATCGGATAATTCATAACTTCCATTCTTTTTATTATTCTTTTGTAATAACTGCCATCATTTCTGCCTCTACAGCAATCTGATTATTGACATATCCAATTCCTTGCATATGTACAATTCCTCTCCTAATTGGTTCTACTAATTCTAGTTTAAACACAAGTGTATCTCCAGGAATAATTTTTCGTTTAAATTTAGCACTTTCAATTTTCATGAAATAAGTTGAATAATCTTGAGGATTTTCTAATTCTCCTAAAATTAATAATCCACCTAACTGTGCCATTGCTTCAATTTGTAATACACCAGGCATAACAGGTTCTTTAGGAAAATGACCTACAAAGAATGGTTCATTCATTGTTACATTCTTTACACCTACTAATCCTGTAGAAGTCTTAGAAATTACCTTATCAATCAACAAAAAAGGAGGTCGATGTGGTAATAACTTCATGATATCATTAATATCATAAACTGGTTCTGCTGTTAAATCAAATTCTGGTGCTTTATTGCGTTGTGCTAACTTAATTTGTTTGCTTAACTTTTTAGCAAAATTTGTATTTGTATGGTGACCTGGTTTAGTCGCTATAATTTTAGCTTTTAATTTTTTACCAACCAAAGCTAAATCTCCAACAACATCTAATAATTTATGGCGAGCAGCTTCGTTTGGATAATGTAAAGTTAAATGATCTAAAATTCCGTTTGGACGAATAGATACATCTTCTCTATTAAAAGCTTTACAAAGTTTTTCTTTAGTTTCTGGTGTAATTTCTTTATCAACATAAACAATTGCATTGTCTAAATCTCCACCTTTTACTAAACCAGCTTCTAATAATTGCTCTAATTCATGTAAAAAACAAAATGTTCTTGCTTGAGAAATATCTGTTTTAAATTTACTGATAGATGATAAAGTTGCATTTTGAGTTCCTAAAACTTTTGTCCCGAAATCTACCATTGCAGTAACTTGATAATCATCAGAAGGAATAGCTGTAATCTCAGAACCAGTTTCTGGATCTACATAAGTTACAATTTCTTTAATACGGAAATACTCTCTGTCCTTGTCTTGCTCTACAATTCCTGCAGTTTCTATTGCCTCAACAAAGAATTTAGAAGAACCATCCATAATCGGTGGCTCAGCATTATCTATTTCTATATAACAGTTGTCAATATCCATACCTACTAAAGCAGCTAAAACGTGCTCAGTTGTATGAATTTTAACTCCTTTTTTCTCTAATGTTGTTCCTCTTGCAGTACTCACAACATATTGTGCATCTGCTTCTACTTGAGGTTGTCCTTCTAAATCTGTTCTTACAAAAACAAATCCAGTATCAGGATCTGCTGGTTTAAATGTTAATGTAACATATTTACCAGTATGTAAACCAACTCCTTTAAGTATGGCTTCGTTCGCTAAAGTTTTTTGCTTATCAGACATTAACTTTTACTTTTGTTTGTTTTCTTTTTCTAATTTATCGATTCGTTTCACAATTTCTGGAAACTTTCTAAAATGCACATATGATTTTCTAAAACCTGATGCATCTATAGCTGGAGAACCGTATAATTGAGACTTAGATTCTACATCTGCATTAACACCACTTTGTGCTTGTATTTGCACAAAATCTCCAATTGTTAAATGTCCAACAATACCAACTTGACCTCCTATCATACAGTTGCGTCCAATTTTAGTAGAACCAGCAATACCACTTTGTGATGCAATTACTGTATTCTCTCCTATCTGAACATTATGAGCAACTTGAATTTGATTATCCAATTTTACTCCTTTCTTGATAATTGTAGATCCCATTGTAGCTCTATCAATAGTTGAACCAGAACCAATTTCTACATTATCTTCAATAATAACATTCCCTATTTGAGGAATTTTTTCAAATGATCCGTCGGCCGTTGGAGCAAATCCAAAACCATCAGAACCAATAACAACATTTGAATGGATAATACAGTTTTTACCTATTTTACATCCTTCGTAAACTTGTACACCAGAGTGTAATACTGTATTACTTTCAATTGTTACATTATCTCCTATCGAAACATTTGGATATATCTTCACATTATCTCCTATCGAAACATTTGCTCCAATATAAGAAAAACTTCCAACATATATATCTTTACCAAGTTCTGCTGAAGAATCAATTTTTGAATACTCTTCAATTCCAACTTTGTTATTTTTTATTGTATTATAATGCTGCAATAATTGAGTAAATGCTTGGTAAGCATCTTCTACAACAATTAATGTTGAAGAAATAGAATCTGTCGCAACAAAATCTTTACTTACAATAACAATTGACGCTTGTGTAGTGTAAATAAAGTTTTCATATTTCGGATTTGCTAAAAACGAAATAGACCCTTCTTTCCCCTCTTCTATTTTCGACAATGTCGAAACTTCTACATTTGCATCCCCTTTTACGGTTCCTTGCAATAACTGTGCAATATCAGCAGCTTTAAATTTCATAGTCTGCAAAACTAATAATTATTCTTAAATTTATAAAATGATTATTTAAGTAATTTAACTTTTTTGTCAAATTTATTAAATAGCTGATTTATATACTATGATAGTGGTATTTTGTAATATCTTGTTGTAAAAACTGTGTTAACAGACTTTTATCTGAACAAGAAATTTCTCTAACATCTCCATTTTTAAATAAAACATTTATCGGATTGTCCGATTTATTATAAGGGAGAATTTTTATTGTTGTTTGTTCTACAAAATAACTAGCATCATCAATTTTATACTTCGATTCTACTCTTCTTCTTTCTAATAACAAATCATTTTCTGATAACTCTTTATCAAATAAAAATGATTTTGGTAATGTGCGTTGAATAATGTTTTTTGATAATTTACTTAAAATAAAATCATCTTCGTACTGCCATTCTTTTATCGCAGATAAAACATCTGAATCATCCAAACGTGTAAAAATTTCTAATCCTTTTTTAGATAAACCTTCTTTTTCATTCTCTTCTAAAAAATATCTAAAGGCAGATGTTGCAAATATATTTTTTCCTTCACGAGTTAATTCTTTGGCTCTTCTAAGAACGCTAATTAAAAAATTTTCTGCTGTAAAAGATTTTTTATGCGTGTAAACTTGTGTATACATAAACATTCTTGCCATTAAAAACTTTTCTACAGAAGAAATTCCTTTTGCTTCTATCACCAATTCATCACCAGAAACATTCATCATAGATATTATACGTTCCGGATTAATATTTCCTTCCACAACGCCTGTATAAAAACTATCTCTTTTTAGGTAATCCATACGATCACAATCCAATTGACTAGACACTAATTGTGATAAAAATTTCTTAGGATATTCTCCCTTAAAAATTTCTATAGCAATAGTTAATTGTTGATCAAAATGCTCATTTAATTCTTCCATCAACCGAAGAGAAATTTCTTCGTGATGGGATCCATTTATGATTGATTGTTCTAATGAATGAGAAAAAGGACCATGTCCTAAATCATGTAAAAGTATAGCGATTAATGCTCCATTTTCTTCATCTAAAGTAATGTCAACATTTTTTCTTTTTAAGGTATTTAGCGATTTTTGCATTAAATGCATACACCCTAAAGCATGATGAAATCTGGAATGACGGGCACCTGGATAAACAGATTCTGTAAGTCCTGTTTGAGAAATTCTGCGTAATCTTTGAAAATAAGGATGCTGAATAATTTGGTAGATAAGTTCGTTAGGAATTGTTATAAATCCATGAACAGGATCATTAATTATCTTTAACTTATTATTCTTTAATGAATTCAAACGTATTTATTTTCAAACAAAGATATAAAATATAGTCATTTATACACTAGCTAGAAAGCAAAACATTCATAAAATATTGTTTAAATTTTATTCTGAGCATTTTTTGGAACTATTTATGTAATTAGAATTTCAGATTTACTGTTTTAAAGGTTTAACAAACTATTTTGATTTTAACATTTGCCGAATCATTATATTTGATGTTAAATCTCTACTCAGAATAAAAATATTTTTTAATAATAAAATACAACAATGGCTATAAAAATTTTATGGATTGATGATGAAGTAGACCTACTTAAACCACATCAACTTTTTTTAGAGAAAAAAGGATACGAAACAACTATGATTAATAATGCTACGGATGCATTAGAAGTAATAGAAAAAGAGAATTTTGCAGCTGTTCTTATAGACGAAAACATGCCTGGTCTTAGTGGATTAGAAGCTTTACCTAAAATTAAAGAAATACGTCCTTTGCTTCCTGTTATTATGGTAACAAAAAGTGAAGAAGAGCATATTATGGAAGATGCAATTGGTTCTCACATTGCAGATTATTTAATAAAACCTGTTAATCCAAATCAGATATTATTAAGTTTAAAAAAGATACTAGATTCTAGTAAAATTATATCAGAAAAAACGGTCATCAATTACCAGCAAGAATTTAGAAATATTGCAATGGAAATGATGAATGCACGTGATTACGAAGATTGGCAAGAAATCTACAAAAAACTTGTTTATTGGGAGTTAGAACTAGAAAATATTGAAGATACTGCTTTAACAGAGATTATTGAGAATCAAAAAAGCGAAGCAAATGCAGCATTCTTTAAATTTATTGAACGAAATTATGAAGATTGGTTACATGATGAAGATGATCGTCCTGTATTATCGCACACCATTTTTAATCAGTTGGTTCGTCCACAATTAGGAAAAGATAAAAATGTATTATTAATTATGGTTGATAATTTGCGTTATGACCAATGGAAAGTGATAGAACCAATTTTTAATCGTTATTATAATTCTGAAAGTGAAAATTTATATTACAGTATTCTTCCATCTGCGACACAATATGCACGTAATGCGTTTTTTGCTGGTTTAATGCCTTTAGAAATAGAAAATAAATATCCTGATTATTGGTTAAACGATACCGATGAAGGAAATAAGAATATGTATGAAAAAGATTTGTTAGGTGAACAACTAAAACGTATTGGTTTAGGTGATTTATCTTACAACTACTTCAAAATTCTTAATTCTGATTTTGAGAAAAAAATTGCTGATGATTTTAATAATTATAAAAACAATAACTTAAATGTAATTGTATATAATTTTATTGACATTTTATCGCATGCAAAAACAGATAACAGGATTGTTGGTGAAATGATTCGTGATGATAAAACGTATCGCTCGATTACAAAACATTGGTTTGAAAATTCATATTTAATGGAAATTGTAAAAAAAGCGGCAAACGAAGGAATGAAAATTATTGTAACAACCGATCACGGAACAATTTACGTAAAAGAACCTACAAAAGTTATTGGTGATAAAGAAGCAAGTACTAATTTACGATATAAGTTAGGAAAACAATTACAATATGATCCAAAAGATGTTTTAGCTGTAGATCAGCCAGAAAAATTCTTTTTACCTAAAGTAAATGTTACATCAAAGTATATCTTTGCAAAAGAAAACTTATTTTTAACATATCCGAAGAACTACAATCATTTTGTAAATTACTACAAGAATACTTATCAGCATGGTGGTATATCTCTTGAAGAAGTAATTATACCAATGGTTGTGTTAACACCAAAAAAATAAATGGAATTTATTATTCATAATTTAAACGAATTACCCGAAGTTACAAAAGATATTTTTGCTAATCTTCGTTATAAACTAATCACTTTCGAAGGAGAAATGGGTGCTGGAAAAACTACTTTTATCAAAGAATTTGTAAAAACTCTTGGTACAAGTGACGAAGTATCAAGCCCTACTTTTTCTATTGTTAATGAATACGATACTGATAATGGTAAAGTATATCATTTTGATTTCTATCGTTTAAATCATGAAGATGAAGCCCTAGATTTTGGAATTGAAGAATATCTTTATTCAAATCATTACTGTTTAATGGAATGGCCAAATAAAATTGCTAACTTTATACCTGAAGAGCATCACGTTATTACAATTAAAAATATTGATGGCGCTCGTCATTTAAATTTTAAGTAATAGTATGGAAGGTAAAAACATATTTACACCTTTTTCGCAAGAAGAACTAATTACTCAAACAGAGCGATTAGAAGTTCCGCATAAAAAGGAACGATTTGATATTGGAATTCCTAAAGAAACAAATAATCAAGAAAAAAGAGTTTGTCTTTCTCCAGATGCAGTAGAAATAATGGTGAATTGTGGTCACATGATTACCATAGAAACTGGTGCTGGAGAAGGTGCAAATTATACTGATAAAGAATATTCTGAAGCTGGTGCTCAAATTTCATATAATACACAAGCTGTTTTTGAAAAGCCTGTTATCTTAAAAGTTGGACCACTAACTTTAGAGGAAATAGAATGGATAAAACCTAATGCATTAATTATTTCATCTGTCCCTGCTAATACATTAAAACGAGAATATTTTCAGAAATTAATCTCTAAACGTGTAGATGCTGTTGGTTTCGAATTTATTCGAGATGAACAGAATCATTTACCTGTTGTTCGCCTATTAAGTGAAATTGCAGGAACATCTGCCATCTTAGTTGCTAGTGAATTAATGAGCTCTTCTAATGGTGGAAATGGAATATTAATGGGTGGTGTAACTGGAGTTAGACCAACAGAAGTTGTTATTCTGGGAGCAGGTACAGTTGCAGAAAATGCAACAAGAACAGCACTAGGGCTTGGCGCTTCTGTAAGAGTTTTTGATAATTCTTTAACCAGATTAAGAAGGTTACAACAGAATATTGGTCAGCGTGTATCAACATCTACAATAGATCCTAAAGAATTAGGAAAAGCATTACGCCGTTGCGATTTAGCAATTGGTGCATTACGCGGAGAAACAAGAACGCCTTGCGTTGTAACAGAAACTATGGTAGAAAATATGAAGCCTGGTGCTGTAATTATTGATGTTAGTATAGATCAAGGTGGATGTTTCGAAACATCTGAATTAACAACACACGACAACCCAACATTTATAAAGAATGATATCATTCATTATGCCGTTTCTAATATAACTTCTCGTGTTGCACGTACGTCTACGAAAGCGTTAAGCAATTATTTTCTATCTTATTTACAACAAATCTCAGAAGAGTCTGGTTTTTCTAATGTGGTACAAACAGATAAAACTATAAGAAATGGTGTATATTTGTACAAAGGTAGAATTGTAAAAAAGAATTTATGTGATTGGTTTGATTTACCTTTTCACGATATTAATTTATTGATTATATGACGTTTTCGCAAAGATTTATGAAGTATTTGCTAGGTGTTGGAATAGGAATGGTTTTCGTAGCTATGGCTTTCGGACCACGCGCCTTTTCTTGCAACTATTTTCCAAATGCTAGAGTATTAGATGAAGCTTATTCAAAAAAGTTATCTATATCTCCTGAAGCTCAGGCTTTTTTAAAAGCTGAAAGTTTAGATTCAACATTCTTAAAAAAAGAATTATTTAAAAGAAGTAAAGTTGATTTTGATCGTTCAAAAAAAGATCAAGTTCCATGTAGAGAATACATCGCGAATTATGAAAGTAAAGACCAAACTAAAAAATACGATTTTGTATTTGATGTTTGTAGAGAAACATCAAAATTAGTTTCAATTCAAAAGAAATAAAAAAGAAAAAGGTCGGGAATATTCCCGACCTTTTTTATATAAATGAATGTGTTTATTCTTTCATTGATTTACGACCTTGATTTTTTTGTTTCGTTTTTGTATCAAGATTCCCCGAAGGACATATGAATTCATATGAAAACAATTAAAAACTCATGAATAAAAAATGAAACTATATTCTTAAAACTAAATATTTAAACAAAAATGGTTCTTAATTATTCTTTTTATAAATATAAGCTTCATATGGCAAAGTTTGCCACGCTCCTTTTTCTAGATTATCTAATTTTAATTTCTTGTAAACATTCTCCTCACTAAGAATTGTCATTGTAAATTGATTACGATCTAAGATATTCTTTTCAGATAAAGCATAATTAATATCAAACTTCTTTTTTGAAATTTTCTCTATTAAAGGACGTAAATATGCATCAATTGCTTCAGTATTTTTAAACTGTTCATTCTTTGGGAATTGAATTTCAAAATACCCTTCATAAGTAAAATCTGGCTCAACTATAATTAAATTATAAGGATCACGATAAAGTGCATCTCTTTCTTTTTTATACTCTTTTTCGTTTTTATATTGGCGTTTTTCCTCTTTATAAATTAATGGATGCTTATCTGCTAATACAGCTAAGTTATCTGCATTAAAAGAATAAGGAACACCATCATGAAAAACATTGTAAAAAGTAGGATTTACTAACCACTGATCAACTACTTTTTTGTCTTTTACAACATAAATCATTAATCCATTCTCCTCTGCTTGTGCATTAGACGCTTGGAAACCGTATTCTAATAAAGGTTTTCCAAACTGAATAGCAGCCTGATTTTCTAAAATAAAATTATATTTCTCATTTGCCTTAGTAGCATCAGTTAAAAAAGCCATTCCATAAACTTTAGTAGAAGCATCAGAATTCTTGTCATCAATCATAGATGTTACTTGCGCACAAGAAAATGTAGAGATTGCTAGCGAAGCGATTAATAAAAGTTGTTTAAACATGTATTTATTGTTAATTATTATTTTTTTATAAAGATTTTCAAATCTAAACCTACTGCTTTACATTTCAAAATAAAATGATTCGTTTTTTAGAAGTTTATCTATCACTATATTTTAAATATCTTCTTTTTCTAGAAATTATTAATACAATAATTATCGAATATATTATTTTGAAACATATATTTAGGTATTTTAGAGTTTAGGTTAAAAAAAATAATTCCTCAACTAATTCAATAAAAAATAGTTAGAAAAAAATTATCAAAATTTGTATAAAATCACGATTTTTAGCATTCAATTTGATATTAAAAATAAAAATTTATTAGTAAAATAGACTTATATGAATATAAAAAAACACTATTTATCGAACAATATATTATTACAAATTCTTTTTATTCTAGTAATACTTATTGTTTTTTCTTTAATCGCTAAAAACCTTCTAGGATTCTTTCCAGGCTTTTTGGGTGCTTTGTGTTTATACGTTTTATTATTAAAACCATTAAGGTGGTTAACCGATAACAAGAAATGGAAAAAATTACCTAGTGTTATTGTATTAATGTCAATTAGTGCAATTTTAATTATTGCACCTGTTTATCTAGTTATACAAATGCTAACAAATAAAGTTCTTGTTATATTAAACGATACAGAGAAAGTTAAAAGTGACATTAACGAAACAGTAAAAATGTTGCAAACAAAATTTAATGTAGATGTTTTTAGTGCAACAAATATTGAGAAGCTAACACAAGTTGGAGGGAATATATTAGAAAAAACTGTAAATGCCTCTATGGATATGACTTTACAGCTTGGTGTAGCATTTCTTATTCTATATTTTATGTTGATGAATCATGTAAAACTTGTAAATTGGTTTTATAAGATACTTCCATTTAAAGTAGAAAATCTAAAGAAAATGAACAGCGACTTAAGGGATTTAATTATATCTAACGCTGTCGGAATGCCATTAACAGCATTTTTACAAGCCATTGTAGCCTACATTGGATATTTAATTTTTGGTGTTGATAGTTCTTTTACTTGGTTTGTTCTTACAATTTTTGCTGCTATGCTACCAGTTGTTGGTGCTGCAATAATATATGTTCCTATTGGAATATTTATGTTGACAAAAGGAGATACAGGAAATGCTATTGGTCTTCTACTATATTGTTTTATTATTGTTGGATTATCTGACAATGTAATTCGATTAATTTTACAGAAAAAAATGGCAGATGTACATCCCTTAATCACTATTTTTGGAGTAATTGTTGGATTAAATTTATTCGGATTTATTGGAATTGTATTTGGTCCTATCCTATTCTCCTTTTTCTTTTGGTTAGTTAAATTGTATAAATACGAGTTTATAGATCCTAATCCAGAAGATTAAAATAACATTTAAAAACACAAAAAAATGAGTATAGAAAATTTTAAATTCTTCAAAAGCTTAGAACCAAGATGGAGCGATTACGATCCAATTGGTCATGTAAATAATGTTTACTATTTCGAATATTTTCAGATTGGTAGAGCTTATTATATGATGGCTGCAAGCAAAAAATGGCAATGGACAAGGCATATGTTTGTTATTGCACATATGGAAGCAGATTACCAGATAGAATTACGCCCAGATGCAATAGAACCACGTATTGGTGTTCGTGTATCTAAATTAGGTAATAAGAGTTTCGATTTTGAATATATTGTAACTAGTAAAGGAGAAAATAACGAAGATATTATACATTGTATCGGAAGAAGTACGCAAGTAATGTATGATATGGAAGAGAAGAAATCTATTGAATTACCAGATTGGGTAAAAAGCGATTTTAATAATTTCGAGGGAGAAATTTAATCTTATTCTTCAAAAAAAAGTAAACAGTAATTAAGTCTATTCGTTAAATAATGATTAGATTTAATTACTGTTTTTTTATTAACCAAAATCTAAACGTTATGAAAAATCTATTCTTAATGCGACATGCTAAAAGTAGATGGGATGAAAATGTTTCAGATCAATTTCGTTCGATTTCATCTATAGGAGAAACAAAAACAATAAAAGTAGCAACTTATTTAAGAGAAAAATTATCCTTACAATTTGATAAAATTTTTTCATCTAATGCAACTAGAGCAAAAGAGACTTCTGTAATTGTAAACGATATACTTTTTCCTTCTCAAAATGTAGAGTTAATAAAAGAGCTTTATACTTTTTCTAGTTTTATTTTAGATGATTGGATTAGAAAAATAGACAATGAATACGAAAATGTTCTTATTTTTGGTCATAATCCTGCATTTACAGATCTTACAAATCAATTAGGAAATGAGATTATATATAATCTTCCTACATCTGGATTTGTTTGGATTCAATTTGATAATGATAATTGGAAATCTATAACGAAAGGAAAAACTATAAAAATTATTTTACCGAAAGAAATTAAATGAAAAAATATATTAATCGCGAAATTAGTTGGTTATCATTCAATGCTCGTGTATTACAAGAAGCAGCAGATGAAACCGTTCCTTTATCAGAAAGAATTCGTTTTTTAGGAATCTATTCTAATAATTTAGATGAGTTTTATTCTGTCCGTTACTCAACAATTTTACGTTCAATTCAATTTAAGGACGTAGAAAAGGTATATTATAATATTGTTGAAAATCAAACAGATGAGGAATTAATAGAAGAAATTAATGAAATTGTATATCAACAGCGTACACAATATGATGAATTACATCAAAAACTTTTCAAGGAATTAGAAGAACATCAAATTTATGTTATTGATGATAAAAGTATTCCAGAAAATTATATAGATTTTATTTCAGAATATTTTTACAGTGAATTTATTCATACTGTTGGTGTTTTTATTCTAGATGATATCAAAAAAGTCCCATCTTTAAGAGATGGATCTTTTTATCTAGCAATTAAAATGCAATTAAAAGAGAAAGTACAATATGCAATTTTAATTGTCCCTTCTCACTTATTTCCTCGTTTTATTGTTCTACCTAAAAAGGACGATAAAACGTATGTTATGTATTTAGAAGATATTATTCGTTTTCATTTAAAGGATATTTTCAAAATATTTGATTTCGAATCAATTGAAGCTCATTCCATTAAAATCACAAGAGATAGTGAATTAAATTTTGATAACGATTTAGAACATAGTTTATTAGAAAAAGTTGTACATAGCTTAGAGAATAGAAAGAAAGGAGTTCCTGTTCGTTTAGTTTATGATGCAGAAATTGCAGAAGACACTTTAAAATTCTTTCTTAAGAAATTACGCTTAGATGAATATGACAGTATAAATCCAGGAGGAAAATACCATAACAAACGAGATTTAATGAATTTTCCTACTTTTGGAATTCCTGGATTAACATACGAAAAAATAAAACCTATAACTTTAAAAAATCCTTTAAAATACACAAGCTATTTTCAGTCATTTACTGAAAAAGAGGAAATGATTATGGCACCCTATCATGATTATTCTCTTTTACTAAGATTCTTACGTGAAGCCGCTATAGATCCTAAAGTAACTAAAATTAAAATTACGATTTATCGTGTAGCGAAAGATTCTCAAGTCATGCGTTCGTTAATTAATGCTGCCATGAACGGAAAAGAAGTTACAGCAGTTTTAGAACTTCGTGCTCGTTTTGATGAATCTAATAATGCAATGTGGTCTAGAAAATTACAAGAAGCTGGTGTAAATGTTATTTTTGGTGTTCCTGGTTTAAAAGTTCACTCTAAAATTGGTTACATAGAACGTAAACCAGATGGTGATTTAGCAGAAAAATATGTATTTATAAGCACTGGAAATTTCCATGCAGGAACTGCAAGAGCATATACAGATTACACTTATTTTACAACCAATCCAGGTATAACAAAAGAAGTTGAACAAATTTTTAAATTTTTTGGCGCTAATTATCTTAACCAAAACTATTATCATTTATTAGTTTCTCCACACGGTACACGAAAAAAGATTGTGAAGATGATTAAAAAAGAAATTAAAAATCATCAAGCAGGATTACCAGCAGAGATTAACATGAAATTAAATAGCTTAAGCGACAAGCAAATGATTGATTTGTTGTATAAAGCATCACAGAAAGGTGTAAAAGTTCGTTTAGTTATTAGAGGAATTAACTGTCTTATTCCTGAAGTTAAGAATCTTTCAGAAAATATACAATGTGTTAGTGTTATTGATAAGTTTTTGGAACATCCACGTATTTATTGGTTTAAAAATGCTGGTGATGATAAAGTCTATATTTCTTCTGCTGATATGATGGAAAGGAATTTAGATAGTCGTGTAGAAGTTGCATGTCCAATCTACAATCCAGAGTTAAAGAAAATTATTACAGATACTTTTGATATTAGTTTTGAAGATAATGTAAAAGGGAGACAAATTACTGCAAAATCAAGCTTATCATATAAAAGAAACGATTTACCTCCAAACAGATCTCAGTATACAACTTATGATTATTTTTTAAAATTAAACAACCAAGAAGAAAATGAAGATTAGAAAATTAGCCGCAATTGATATTGGTTCTAATGCCATGAGATTATTAATTAATTACGTTTATGAAGAAGAAGGAAAAACTCCTATTTTTAATAAAACAAGCATTGTAAGGATGCCTATCCGCTTGGGTCAAGACGTTTTTATTGATGGTGAAATTTCTGAAAAAAATACAGAACGTATTTGTGATGCAATGCTTTCTTATGCGCTAATGATGAAAGTGTATGATATAGAAGTTTACAAAGCTTATGCTACTTCTGCAACACGTGAAGCAAAAAACGGAAAAGATGTTGTGAAAAAAGTCTTAAAAAAGTCTGGTATCAACATTGAAATTATTGATGGTAAAACGGAAGCTGAATTACTTTTTAATACTGAATTGGGAGATTTTATTAAAGATGAAAAAACATATTTATATGTTGATGTTGGTGGAGGTAGCACAGAATTAACGCTTTTAAAAGAAGGAAAAGTTTATTCTTCAAAATCATTTGAAGTTGGAACTGTTCGTTTATTAGAAGGTAAGGTAGATCCTAAAACATTTGTAGAAATGAAACATTGGATTGATGAAAATATTGGTAAAGAGCCAATAGAGTTAATTGGTTCTGGTGGAAATATTAATCATATTTATAAGTATTCTGGTGTAAAATTAGGTTTACCTCTTGGTAGTTTATATGTTAAAAGACAATATCAGATTTTGCAAACAATGACAGCTGAAGAAAGAATGCAAAATTATAATATGAAGCCAGACCGTGCAGATGTTGTGGTGTATGCATTAGAAATTTACAACAATGTTTTAAAATGGTCCCATGCTAAAAAGATACATGTTCCTAAAATTGGTTTATCAGACGGAATAATTCGCAAAGTTTATCAGGATTTAGAAGTTAGAAGTTAGAAGTTAGAAGTTAGAAGTTAGAAAGGTATTTTTTCTGTCAGTTCGATTGGTTTTTCGAAATGAAATGAAGAAAAATTGTATCGAGAACTTAGACTAGAAAATAAAATGTACAAAGTAAAATGTAGAGAGTACAAAGTATTTTAATATTTACTACACTCTGTCATGTTGAACTCGTTTCAACATCGCATCTTGTAACTAGAAAATAAATAAAAAAATCCCTTCAATAAAATTTGAAGGGATTTTTATTTTCTAGCCTTATTACGCTTAAGTAAGATTATAAGAAATATAAGTTTTACAACAAATAACTTATTCAGCTATCAGTTTATCTAATAAATCATTAATCTCTTTATCGTTCCAATCTCTTGTTTTAATTTCTTTTAAAACAACTTGTCCTTTTTTATTTAAAATATACGTTGTCGGAAAAACACGTGGTAAAATATTATTAGAAAGTGGACTACTTGGTTCATAAACTGGCATTGTGTAATTATTCTTTTCTAGAAAAGCATTAAATACTTTTGGCTTATCTTGAATAGCAATTAAAACAAATTTTACTTTTTGTCCTTTTGCCTCATATAATTTCTGAATTGTTGGCATTTCTGCTACACATGGAGGACACCAGCTTCCCCAAAAGTTTAGAAAAATAACTTCTCCACTATTCTTAAAATCTAATAGATTCGTATTTTTTGCACCATTATGTCCAATTAGATCAATATCATAATCACTTTCAGATAATTCCACATCCATTCCAGCTACATGACTATCATCTTCAATTTTACTTTTCAAAAAAGTACCAATTGGTGTAAACATAATCGCTACCAAAGCTATTACAACAGTAACTGCTAAAATAATTTGTTTATTTTTTTTCATGCTTATAAGAAGTTATGTTCAACTATTTTTTAGTTCTCAACATTTTCATCAATCAAATCTAAAACCTCATTTACAATATCTTCTCCTTTATTTTTATTGTAATAAACTTGTAAATCTTCATGAAATTCTTCACTAGAATAGATATCTGGATTATTCTTAAACTTATCTAACAATTCCATTCCGTAAGCTGGTCTTGGACCAAAAGTAAATAATTCCTCACCTTCTTCAGAAACACCAATAATAATAGGAATAGAAATAGAACCGTTCGTTTTATAATTTTCCATTAATCCCATATTTTCATCTCTCAAAACATATTTTGTTTCTACAGATAAAGCATTAGCTATTTTTTCTACAACAGGAACAATTTGTGATGCATCTCCACACCATCCTTCTGTAATAATTAAAAATTTAAAATTATTTTTTGTCTCTTTTACTCTTTTCTCTTGTACAGATGTCAATTTAAATGTTTTAAAAACACGATTCATTCTCTGTAAACCTAAAGCGTAATATTGTACATAATCTTTCGGATCATCTACTTCTATCTCTGCTTCTAATCTATCTTCAACATCTATAATATATTGTTCGTAATTAAATCCTTTATCGAAATATTCTAACAAGTTCATTTTTGTAAATTTTTATACAAATATAACTTATTTTATCCAACATTTTTTGTGATTAACGTGACATTGTTTGTCGCTAAATTTTGTTAAATTGCGACAATCATTCGAGAAAAATGTACCAAAATCCATTAAAAAAAACAATAGAATATCTGAAAGGTGCTGGACCTGAAAGAGCTAAAGCGCTACAAAGTGAATTTGGTATATTTCGTTATGAGGATTTATTACAGCATTTTCCGTTTCGATATGTAGATAAATCAAAATTTTATAAAGTTTCTGAAATATCTTCTACTGATGCAGAAATACAATTAAAAGGAAAAATTGTAGAATTAGAAGAAATTAATCAAGGAAAAGTAAAACGATTAAAAGGAAAGTTCCAAGACACTTCTGGAACCTTAGAATTGGTTTGGTTTAAGATTTCTAATTGGCAAAAGGATAAACTAAAAGCAGATTTATTTAAAGATATTGTTATTTATGGAAAACCAAGTGTTTTTAATGGAACATATAGTATTACACATCCAGAAATAGAACTTATAGAAGATGCTAAAAGTGTTTCTCTTGGCCTGTTTCCTGTATATCCAAGTACAGAAAAATTAACTAAAAGAGGAATCACAAATCGCGTAATGCAAAAAATGATGCAAAATCTTTTTGCAGAAAATATTGCTATTGCAGAAAACTTACCAGAGAATGTATTGGATCATTTTAAATTAATTGGTAGAAATGATGCACTAAAAGCCATTCATTTTCCGAAAGATTTAAACGAATTAAATGCAGCTGTACGTAGATTAAAATTTGAAGAATTTTTCTTTCTCAATTTAGCTAATCTATCCCAGAAGGCTGTTAATAAACAGAAGAATAAAAGTAATCCTTTTCCTATTATTGGTGATTATTTTAATACTTTTTACAATGAATATTTGCCTTTCGAGTTAACGAATGCGCAAAAACGTGTGATAAAAGAAATAAGAACAGATTTACGACAACCTGCACAAATGAATCGTTTATTGCAAGGTGACGTAGGTTCTGGAAAAACAATGGTTGCATTATTAACAATGCTAATTGCTATAGATAATGGCTTTCAGGCAGCTTTAATTGCTCCTACCGAAATTCTTGCACAACAACATTTTGAAAGCATAACAGAACTGTTAAATGATTTAGACGTTAGCGTACAATTATTAACTGGTTCAGTAACAAAAAAGAAACGTCAACCCATATTAGAAGATTTAGAAAGTGGAGAACTTAAAATTATTGTAGGAACTCATGCTTTATTAGAAGATAACGTCGTTTTTAAAAATTTAGGCTTAGCTGTTATTGATGAACAACACCGTTTTGGTGTGGCGCAAAGAGCTAAATTTTGGAGAAAAGCTACTTTACCACCACACGTTTTGGTAATGACTGCTACACCAATTCCTAGAACTTTGTCCATGACAATGTATGGAGATTTGGATGTTTCTGTTATTGATGAATTACCAAAAGGAAGAAAACCTATTAAGACCGTTCATAAAACTGATGCTTATAGATTGAGTGTTTTTAAGTTTATAAAAGACGAAATAGCAAAGGGACGTCAAATTTATATTGTTTATCCATTAATTGAAGAATCTGATAAATTAGAATTAAAAGATTTAATGGATGGATACGAAAGTATTTCACGTGCATTTCCTTTACCAGAATATGCAATTAGTATTGTACACGGAAGACAAAAACCAGCAGACAAAGAGTTTGAAATGAATCGTTTTAAAAACAATGAAACACAAATTTTGGTTGCCACAACTGTTATTGAAGTTGGTGTAAATGTTCCAAATGCTTCTGTAATGATTATAGAAAACTCTGAGCGTTTTGGATTATCACAATTGCACCAATTACGTGGACGAGTTGGTAGAGGTGCAGAACAGTCTTTTTGTATTTTAATGACGGGTAAGAAATTAAACGATGTCTCTCGTCGTCGCATTCAAACCATGTGCGAAACTAACGATGGTTTTAAAGTTGCTGAAGTTGATTTAGAGTTACGTGGTCCTGGAGATATGATGGGAACACAACAAAGTGGTGTTTTAAATTTTAAAATTGCAGATTTAGCCAAAGACAAAGAGATTCTTTATGCTGCTAGAAAATGTGTTGAAAAAATTTTAGATTATGACCCTACTCTTTCTTTACCAATAAATATCCCAACTAAAAACTTCTTTTTAGAGAACCATAAAGATAAAGTTGGTTGGAGCCAGATTTCTTAATAAAATAGTTTCTTTAATTCACGCTATATAATACTTCTTTATTTTAGAGAATAAATCTTGATTTACATTCTGTGAAATGGCAATTCTATTCACAAAAAACCAAAATAAATCCTTTAAGTTATTATAAATAAATCTATTGAATTTTTATTTAAAATTAATCTAAATAAAATTGCTAAAGTGAATCTTTTTAGTAATATTTGCATTTTAATTTAGACTTAATACAAATAAAATGAAAAAACTATTTATTTCCTCTGCTATCCTTGTTTTACTTGCTAGTTGCAATAACAAAGATTCTAAAACTGAAGTTAAATCTGAACCAACAACAGAAGTTGCTGTTTCTAATGAAAAAATTGTCTCGTTAAATGGAGCTATCACAGAAACATTAGCCGATTTAGGTTATGAAAACAATTTAGTTGGTGTTGATGTTACAAGTACATATCCTGCGACTGTAAAAGAAAAAGCAAAAGATTTAGGACACGTTCGTTCTTTATCTATAGAGTCTGTTTTAGCATTAAAACCAACAAAAGTTTATGCGACAGATAAAGATGTTACTACAGAACAAATTGCTCAATTAAAAAGTGCTGGAATTGGTGTTGAAATAATTAAACAAGATTTCTCTGTAGAAGGAACTAAAGAATTAGTTAAAACAATCGCTTCATCATTAAAAAATACAAATTATGAAGCTATCAATACAAAAATTGATACAGATTTAAAAGGTTTAAAACCGTTAGCTACTAAACCAAAAGTATTATTTATTTATGCGCGTGGAGCTGGAACATTAATGGTTGCAGGTAAAAATACGCCAATGGAAAAAATTATCGGAATTGCTGGTGCAGAAAATGCTATTACAGAATTTGATGATTTTAAACCATTAACACCAGAAGCTGTTGTAAAAAGCAATCCAGATTATATTTTAATGTTCGATAGTGGTTTACAAAGTATTGGTGGTGTAGATGGTGTTTTAAAACTAGAAGGTGTTTCATCTACAACTGCTGGTAAAAACAAAAAAATTATTGCAATGGATGGACAATTGGTTTCAGGTTTTGGACCAAGAGTTGGTGAAGCTGCTGTACAATTAAATCAATTATTACAAAAATAATTATTACAAAAAAACATAATTATACATGTATCCGCAAATTAAAATTCATCTTTCATTACTTAGTTTAGTAATATTTATTATGGCTGGTATTGCACTTTTTTTAGGTGTTTACCAATTTAATGATTCTATTTTATCTATAATAAATAATGCTATTTCTAATAAAAGTGCTATTAACGAAAGTGATTTTTATGTTTTATTCGAATTAAGATTGCCACGAATTATTATGGCTATTTTAGTTGGTTCTGGATTAGCCGTTGCAGGAACTTGCTTACAAGGAATTTTTAAAAATCCTTTGGCGTCTCCTGATTTAATTGGTGTAACATCTGGAAGTATTTTATTTGCTGCAGTTACAATTGTATTAGGAGGATATATCAAAAATTTTGTCCCAGAAATTATTCATTACTCATTACTTAGTATAATGGCATTCGTAGGAGCTATGTGCTCTACCGTTTTTGTCTATAAAATTTCTTCTCATCAACATAAAACTAATGTAACAATACTGTTACTTGCCGGTGTTGCAATTTCTGCACTTTGCGGGGCAGCAACTGGATTACTAACTTATCTATCAACTGAAGAAGAACTACGAAACTTGACATTCTGGACATTAGGTAGCATTGCAAGTGCCAACTGGGACAAAATTTTAATTTTAAGTGTTGTTATTGTTGTAAGTTTTTTCTTTTTAATACGAAAAGGGAAAACATTAAATGCAATGATGCTTGGAGAAAAAGATGCAGAGCATCTTGGAATTAATGTTGAAAAAACGAAGAAACAAATTATTGTATTTTCAGCATTATTAGTAGGTACAATTGTTGCCTTTTCTGGTACAATTGGATTTGTAGGATTAATTGTTCCTTATATTTTGAGGTTAATTTTTAAATCTAATTATGTTATCATTCTACCATTATCTGCATTTTTAGGTGCCATTTTGGTAATTGTTGCTGACACAATTAGTAGAACTGTTGTTGCTCCATCTGAAATTCCGATCGGAATTTTAACTTCATTAATGGGTGCTCCGGTATTTATATCGATTTTAATGAATTATAAAAAATCATTGTAATGTTAACAGTAGAAAAAATTAATTACCAGCATAAATCTTTCAAAATTTTAGAGGATATTTCATTTAATTCTGACTCAGGAAAGATAATAGCTATCGTTGGTCCTAACGGAGCAGGAAAGTCTTCTTTACTTAGTTATATTGCAAATGAAATTGAACCAAAAAAGAATGAAATACAGTTTAAAAAAATTCTCTTAAAAAACTGGAAAAAAGAAAATTTATCTCAACATAAAGCTAAGTTTTCTCAACATCAACCAGCAGATATTCCGCTTACGGTTGAAGAGGTTGTCTTAATGGGACGTTATCCATATTTTGATCATCAACCGCAAAAAAATGATACGAATGCAATAGAATTATGGATGAATAAGACCAATATTTCTCATTTAAGAGATAGAGAATATATTCATCTTTCAGGAGGAGAAAAACAACGTGTACATTTAGCTCGAATTTTTTCTCAATTGGATAATCATCATCAGCAAAAATTAATTTTGTTAGATGAACCATTAAATAATCTTGATGTTTCTCATCAATTTAATTTATTAGAAACTTTAGTAGAATTAAAACAAAAAGAAAATCTGATCATATTAGTTATTCATGATCTTAACTTAGCTGCACAGTTTGCAGATGAAGTTATTTTAATGGATAAAGGGAAAATTGTACTAAAAGATTTACCCGAAAATGTATTTAAACCAGATATCATATCTAAAATTTATAAATTTCCGTGTACAATTTGTAAAAATCCGCTTGATCAGAAACCACTTATTTTATTTGGCAAAAAAACAATCACAATGAATACAATCACAGATTTAAAAAAACAATGGGATGATTTAAAAGCAAATCAACCAAAAATTAGAATTCGTAATGCCGCAAAAGAATTAGGTGTTAGCGAAATGGAATTATTAGCAACAGATTTAGGTAATGGTGTTACAAAATTAATCCCTGAGTTTGCTGTTATTTTACAAGAAATAGAGTCTCTAGGAAAAGTAATGGCACTTACACGTAACAACGAATGTGTACATGAAAGAAAGGGTATTTATTTAAATCCAGATTTTTCTTCTCCTCACGCTCAACTGTTTGTTGGTGAAGATATTGATATGCGTATTTTCTTAACGCATTGGAAAACTGCTTTTGCTGTTGTTGAAAGTTCAGAACATGGTGAACGTAAAAGTTTACAATTTTTTGGAAAAGATGGAGAAGCTATTCATAAAATATATTTAGTTCCACAAAGTAATACAGAAGCATTTGATGCATTGGTAGAAAAATACAAAGATGCTGACCAAACAACAATTCCTGCTACAGAAAAAATAGAAAATAATGTAACAGAAAAACCTGATTCTGAAATTGATGTTGAAGGTTTCCAACAATCTTGGATAGATTTAAAAGATACTCATAATTTCTTTACTATGTTACGTAAATATGGCGTTACAAGAACGCAAGCTTTACGTTTAGCACCAACAGATTATCATGCAAAACAAATTAACAAAGATAGTATTGTTAAAATGTTAGAGAAAGCTGCAGAAACAGAAACTCCGATAATGGTTTTTACTGGAAATAAAGGAAATATCCAAATCCACACTGGTAATATTAAACGTACGATGTGGCATGAAAACTGGTTTAATATTTTAGATCCTGATTTTAATATGCATTTAGATATGGATAAAATTGCAACATCTTGGATTGTTAGAAAACCTACAGAAGATGGGATTGTAACTGCAATAGAAGTATTTAATGATAAGGGAGAAATAATAGTACAATTCTTTGGAAAAAGAAAGCCAGGAATTGCAGAACTAGAGCAATGGAGAGAAATTGTTGCTGAACTTAATTAAATAGAAAACTCCAACAGATTCTATATATTTTTTATAACTAAAAAACGTGATCAAATTTTGACCACGTTTTTTTTTATTTCTTCAATAATTCGTCAGCATAAGCTAATAAATCATCTGGGTTTTTATTTTCATAATAAATTGGTAAATGAAACTCATCTAGTTTCTTTAATAATCCAATTAACCTTAATTTTTCATCTTCAGTTAATCTTCCAGCTACAACAGAAGTTGCAGTTCTTATCTTTTCCATATTCTCTTCTAAAACTTTCTCTCCTTCGTCTGTTAAAGAAATTAATTTACTTCGCTTATCAATTTCGTCATCAATCTGATTTATCCAACCATTAGAAATAAGTCTATTTATAATCTGAATTCCAGGAGATTTTTCATGAATATTTCTCTTTATCAGATCACTTTTTTTCATAGGACCAACAGCTCTAAGATTAATTAAATAAATAAAATCCTCTTGAGATACAAATTTGGTTTTATGAATAACTGATTTTGAATATGTTTTTGCATATCTGTTAAGATGTACAATAAGGGTATTAATTATACTATCTGCTGATCTCCCATTATCTTTTCCTTCCCAACTTACGTTCCTGTAAGAAGTATCATTCATTAACCATGATTTATAAGAAGCAAAATCCTTTGAACCATTATCACCAACAGCATTTTCAAACTCTTCAATACTTGTAATTACGTCTTTTAATAATTTATATTTCATAATCTTTAAAAATCACACAATTATCTGCTAATACAAATATAATTATTTTTCAAATTATATTAATCTAAAAATTGGATCAAAAAATGTTAAGCTGTTTGCTTTTTTCCAAATAATTTTTTAAATGTTATAACAATTAATACAACCAGTAATCCAGCGATTAATCCTATAAGAGCTTCACTAATAAATGAAGGGATATTAGTTGGTAAATGATGATGAATATATTCAATATTGTGTACAAAAATCCCACCAGAAACTAAAAGTAAAGCAATTGTTCCAACAACGCTTAAGATTTTAATTACATATGGTAAAGCTTTCACTAAGAAATGTCCTAATTTAGAAAGAAAACCTTTATCATTAGATGCTTTTATTAATTTAAAACCTGCATCGTCCATACGTACAATTAATGCTACTATACCATAAACTCCTACTGTTGCAATAATTGATACGATAGATACAGTAACAATTTCTACAAGGAATGGATCATATTCAGATTTTAAAGTTTCATATCCAGTTTTTGCAGCAGCAAGAGCAATAATAACAATTTCAACAGAAAGTATAAAATCTGTAATAATTGCTGATTTTACTTTTTCTTTTTCTGCAACTTCTGGCTTATCTGTAAGATTTACTTCTTTTTCTTTTATAACTTCATGTCCTTTTTTAGCACGATGGAATAAAAATTCTATAATTTTCTCTACACCTTCGTAAGCTAGATAAAAACCTCCGAAAATTAAAACAACCGTAATTGCTGGTGAGTATAACCATTCTAACAGAAATACAAAAGGAACAATAATTAATTTATTTATAAAAGATCCTTTCATTATTTTCATTAGAACAGGTAATTCTCTTGATGATAAAAAGCCTGTTGCTTTTTCTGCATTCACTGCTAAATCATCTCCTAAAATTCCTGCTGTTTTTTGTGTGGCAATTTTACTTGTTACTGCTACATCATCCATCAAAGCTGCAATATCATCTAATATTGCAAATATTCCTGAAGCCATATAATTCCTATACTATTAAGTTGTAAAAATATAAAATAATGTTAAAATTCAAAGAAAAATAAAACAAGGTTTTAATCATTTATATAAATAATTTAAAATGTTTAATTTTGATACAGCGAAGTATATAACTATGAATATTTACGATCTTATTGTAGATGATAAAGAGAAAGTTTATCTGGATGATGTTTTATTGGACGATGAAAATCTAATACAAATACAACAGCTCATCAAAGAATATCAGTTTATTGATGAGTTAAGCCGTTATAATCTACCAGTTAACAACAAAATATTATTACATGGATATTCTGGTTGCGGAAAAACAACCACTGCAAAAGCTATTGCGCAAGAAATAGGAAAACCTATTTTAATTCTTAATTTAAGTAATATTGTATCCTCTCGAATTGGAGAAACTTCTCAGAATATACGTATGTTATTTGATAAAGCAACTCGAGAAAAAGCTATTTTATTTTTAGATGAGTTTGATCAAATTGGAAAAGCAAGAGGAAATGATGATAAAGATGTTGGCGAAATGCGCAGACTAGTAAACACTGTTATTCAGCTAATAGATTATTTACCACAAAATTCTATATTAATTGCAGCTACAAATCATCCACATATTTTAGATGTGGCTTTGTTAAGAAGATTTCAATTAAAAATAGATTTCAAATTACCATCTTCTACTCTACTCGATAAGTATTATGATAAAATCATGAGTAATTTACCAAGTGATATTAAAGATATAAATAGAAAATATTCCATTTCTTTTGCAGAGGCCAAAGACTATGCACTAACACTTGCCAAATCTAAGCTTATCACAAAATTAGAACGAGCAAGAAAATTAGAAGCAAATGGAGAATAATTTGTTGTATCTAAGAGAGCTTACTGTATATGATGCTGATCGTTTATTCGAAATATACTCGAATAAAGAAGCTATGAAATATCGTGAAAAAAAACCAATGTACACCATAAAAGATGCTTATAAAATGCTTGATTATGAAAAAGAATCAAAAGAAGCTGGTTATGAATATCGTTTTGCTATAATCGAAAAAATACATGATAAATTAATAGGTACAATAATGTATCAGCCATTAAAGAAAAAAGCTATTATTGGTTATTCTATTGATGAGAAGTTTTGGAATAAAGGTTTTGCTTCTTCTGTGGTAGAATTATTATTAAAAATTTTAAAATTGAAAGGATTTGAAATAATTGAAGCGTGGGTTAAAAAAGAAAATATTGGTTCATGTAAGGTTTTAGAAAAGAATGGATTTAAAAGAATTTCTCAAACAATTTATCCATCATCTTTTTTCTTTCAGAAAAGAATAGTTTAAAATTTATTTTAAATTCTCATACGTTTGATCTACAATAAAAGATAAAGCTTCTTTTACTACTTTTCTACCATGTTCCGTCTTTAAATCTATTCCACAAAAAACACTTCCATTTAAAGTTGTATCTATTGTTAAGTGATAAATTCCAGAAACTGCAAGTGCCATAATTGCTCTGAATTTCTCTGCTTGTTCACCAAAATGAGGATCGGAAATTCCTTTAAAAAGCATTTCGCCTGTCTCCTCTTGTGCTTCGATCATTTTTTTTAATGATTGTCTTTCTTCAGATAATCTCCAAATGAGTACTTTCTGTAATTCGACACTACTCAAAAGATAATCAAATTGTGAATGTAACATTTCTTCGGTCATTTTTTTTCCACCATCAGAAATATCTACGTCAATATTCTCTTCTTTCACATTCATCCAGAAATCTGTAGTACTTATATATTCGTCTATAAGTCCATCAATTCCTCCAAAGTAAGTATAAATCATTTTTTTATCAACTCCAGCAACTTTTGCTATATCATTGATTTTTAATGCGGTATATCCTCTGGTTTTTAGGATTTCACCTACAGCATCTAGAAATTTTTTCTTGCTACGTTCTTTGTTACGAATGTCTCCAGCAACGGCTTTTCTTTCCATATTGTTTAGTAAAATACAAGTTTAAATAAAAAAAATGAGATTTTAAGACACTTGGTAGTGTTTTATCATTATATTTGCTGTGTCAAAAAGAGAAACCAATCAATTTATTATAGAGGTAATTCGCTAACCTCCTCAATTAACCGCCTAAACTTTTTTAAAATTTTTGACTTCTGCAATTATATCATTTCAAGATTTGTAAAATATTTTTAGCTTTATAAAATATATAGACCAGCTTATGAAAAAAATCGTTTACAGCATTTTATTGTTAGGTATTATTTCATGGGATAAACAAAATTCTTTTTTTCCCGAAGAGATTAATAACAATCAAAAAAGATTATATCAAATTAATGATACAAGATTTTTTGTTCCAAAAATGGATACATTTATTCAAACTAATTGAACTTTCTTCACTAAAAAAGATAGTTTATCTGGAATATATTTCAATGAGACTGTTGGTAATTTTAACCGCATTACAAATTTCATAAAGCAAACTAATAAAAAAAATAAAGTTGATACTTATCCTATAAAATTTAGCAATTTAAATGGAATGTATTATTTCGAAAGAAATGAAAAATATGAGCAATTGACTTTGAGTTTTGGTAATGACACTATTATTTCTTCAATCATTGCTACTTATAAAATTGATGATAATAAATTAAAAGAAAATATTTTAAACATCATAAAATCATCTAGTTATGATATAAATTATCCTATTGATTATGGAAAAAGATTTAATTTTGAACTAGATAATCGTAAATCTAATTTTAAATTCAAGGAATTTAATTCAAATTCTATTATCTATTCAACCCAAAAGTTAGTTACATCAGAAAATCCTTTTTTTGTTGATAAAATATACGTTAATCAATATAAAAATAAAAATTTAGAGGAATTAATAGATTCATCATTAAATAATTTTTCTTCTGAAAATTATACTATAGACATAATCGAAAAAAATAATATTATTCTTAATAATATTCCTGCTATACATTATAAACTAAAAGGAATTGCCAAGCTAAATGATTATAATACAAAAAAATCATTGAGTAAAACTGTGGAAATAGATTACTTTTTTATTGAAAATAGAGATACACAATATTACATTCGCATAGATATTTATGACAATAGAAAAAACAATTCTTTAGAAGCAAATAAACTTATTAGGGACATTACTTTTAATTAATAAAACATAACAATTATTTCTCGTATTTTTTCTTAAGTTTACTGCTTATACTATAAACATAATATGAATACGAAAGACAATACCAAATTAACTCGTGCTTGGATTTCTTATGATTGGGCAAATTCTGTTCACTCACTAGTAATTGCATCTGCAATTTTTCCCGTTTATTATTCTGCAATGACAACCAATGCAGATGATGAACCAATAAAATTTTTAGGTCTATTACCCGAATCTGCCTTTAATTTCTCGTTAGCAATTGCTTTCTTTTTTGTAATAATATTCTCTCCTGTTTTATCTTCTATTGCAGATTTAATTGGAAATAAAATAAAATTTCTTAGGTTCTTTTGTTACTTAGGATCTATATCTTGTGCTGGAATGTTCTTCTTTACATCGAGCGATTTAACTTGGTTAGCCTTATTATTAAATATAACTGGAAGTATTGGTTTTTGGGGAAGTTTAGTTTTTTACAACTCTTATTTACCAGAAATTGTTTCGGAAGAAAAAATGGACAAAGTTTCTGCTCAAGGTTATATGTTTGGCTACATAGGCTCTGTGTTATTATTAACGGTATGTTTGGCTATGATACAATTTGCACCAGAGGATAAACAAGCATTATTTACACGTATAAGTTTCTTGTTAACTGGAATTTGGTGGTTTGGATTTGGGCAAATTGCATTAAACAAATTACCTAACCATAAGTTCAATAAAACAATTCCAAAAGATATTATAAAATCTAGCTTCAATAATCTAAAGCATACATTTAGAGATCTTAATCAATATAAAAATATTAGAGTATTCTTATCTGGTTTCTTCTTTTATAGCTTAGCAATGCAAACCATATTCTTAATGGCTGCTTTGTTTGGTAGTTCAGAAATTGGAATGGAATCGTCAGAGTTAATAATGACTATTCTTTTAATACAAATAGAAGCAGTAATCGGTGCTTGGTTGTTTTCCTATCTTTCTGGTAAAATTGGAAATAAAAAGACATTATTGATAGGTATTTTTATTTGGATAATAACTTGTTTAATTGGGTATTTAATAAATAAGAATGATCCAAATGTAAAAACTCAATTCTATATAATGGCTGCAATGGTTGGTTTAGTAATGGGAGGTTTACAAGCATTATCTCGTTCTACTTATGCAAAGCTATTACCACCTACAGAAGATACTACCACTTACTTTAGTTTTTACGATGTTTTTGAGAAGTTTGCTTTATTCTTAGGATTGATAATTTATGGTGTTTTAATAGAATATTCGGGCGGAATGAAGGCTTCTGCTTTAGCAATGGGTGTTTCTTTTGCCATTAGTTTTGTTATTCTTCTCTTTTATAAAATGGAAAAAAAATAAATTATAAAAAAATCTCAATAATTAATTATTGAGATTTTTTTTATAAACTAACTCTAAATAAAATCGTTAGAAACTTTATATAAAAGAAAAAAAAATTATTTAATAAACATTTATAAAAATTAATTTAACAATGTTTTAATATTTGTAGAATTTTATCTATTTTTCTGAAAAATTAATTTAGTATAAATATAATTTATAAATGAATGGATTTTAATGATTTTAAGAATAAACTAAAGCTCTCTACTAAAAAAGCTTTTACCGAAGTTTACAACCAGAATCCAAAGGAAGAAATTTATGCTTTTGCATTGTGTAACAATGATGCAACAATTGCTATTCATCCTTCTTCAAATTCATCAGAATATTTGAATGATATATCAGATGATGATGATTTTTTTTATTACAAATACGAACCATCGGAATGGAAATTTGAACATCAAGGAGCTAAAAAATCATTTGAAGAAATTAATCAAATGTGTAAAGCTGTTGCAGATGAGCATGATAATGACGAAGATTGGTTTTATCATTTCCAAAATCAAATTAATGAGAAATGTATCGAGGTTTTAGAAGATCTAAAAAATGAAAACTTTTTTCGTGATGAAGCCGGAAAAGAGATATTTTTAAATTTTTCTGTTATTGATGATGATATCAACAGAGAAAAACAAAGTGAAATTATCAGCCAATTAAATAATAATGAATTTAAAGATGATTATTTTGATTGGATGAAATCGTGGAAGAAAAAAAGAGCTTTGTAAAGCTCTTTTTTTTATGCTCTTTTACTTCATATTTTCTTATTTCTATCAATTTAAGCTATCTTTACAGCTATTATAAAACATAAATAAAATTCTAATGGAATTCAGTATCACTAATACTTTAAAAGAATTAAACAAAGAGTATTCAGAAGAAAAAGCTTCAGAAGTTATAGAAGATTTATTATACAATCCTACGGATTTATCTGATGAAGACCATGATATAGTTGATAGTTTAGGAGATAAATTTTTACGCATTGCTGCGCAGATTTTTGTAGAAGATTTAGCTTATGATTTTAATACTTTAGTAAATTATTGGGAAGCTTTTATTGGGCAATTAACAGAAGAACAATCTCAAAATTTATTAAATTTTGGAATCGAACAAACTGATGTTGACTTTGTAGAAGATTTTATTATTGGTTATCGTAAATTTTATTCGAATCCAAAAGAAAGTATCACCTTCTTTAATAAATTAAATGAAGATGAACTTTATGAAATAAAATTCTTTAAGGCTCGTTGTTATGAAGTTTTAGAAGATTACGAAAAAGCAATAGAAACGTATAAAAGTTATTTAGATTCTCCATACTTTAAAGTAGATGAGAATTTAGAGCAAGCGTCTGTAAATAGTTTTTATATTAATCATACCATTGCATCTCTTTATACAAAACTAAAACAATACGAAAATGCAAATATCTATTTTGATAAAATTTTAGGCGAAATGGATTTTAATGATTATTTAGATAATTTTGATGCTTCAACTAATCAAGAAATAAAAGTATTCTTAATGGATTATGTAGAAACTTTAGAACAATTGGGTAAACACGATAAAGCAAATGAAGTAGTAGAAAAAATTAGAACTTTTTTCTCTTAAATGATATAAAAATGAAGTTGTTTAAACTTTTTTAAGAGACATAATTTTAATTAATTCAAAGTGTCATTCTGAGCCTGTCGAAGAATAAATAAAGAGTTTTATAAAATGTTTCGACAAGCTCAACATGACAGATTGTTCTAAAAACAAGATGATAATTGAATATTATAGAATCATTAGTTTAAACAACTTCAATAAAAAAATAGTGTCTTATAAAAATTTATAAGACACTATTTTTTTATTGTATTGTCATAATCTGATCGCGATTAACTTCTAAAATTCCTTTAATATTTTTGAAATATTTTTCAGATTCTTCTAATGTTTTATTTTTAGGAATTGTAATAGCAGCACCATTAAGACTTTCATAATTGTATTTTATTTCAGCCCCATATTTTTTAATCTCTTTTAGAACAGATTCTTTGGCATTTGGTTCAAAATAAATAATTAAAGTATTCTTAGAATACTTACTTTCTTTATTTTCCTTTTCCTCTTCAGCTAACGAATCTATTTTTTTAGAAACATGACACTGAATATTAGTCATCGAAATTAATAGTAATGCTGGTATTAAAATTAATTTTTTCATGGTATATAATTTTAATTATTCTTTTGTAGAAAAACTTCAGCCATCATACAACGAGCACTTCCACCACCTAATTTTTCTATCAAATCTATTTTTACAGGTAAAATAGGATTATAATTTTCTATTTTACTTTTCTGATCTTCTGTTAACGAGTTATAAGCAGTTTCCGACATTACTAAATATGATTGTCCTAATCCACCAACTTGTAACATATTTCCAGCGAATTGATGCATTTGAGCTTCTGTTATTGGAATTATTTCTTTTCCAGATTCTAAAAGATACTCACATACATTTTTCTTTTCCTTTTTATCATCAATAGAATCTAAACATACTATTGCATATTTATCTGCAATACACATCATTACATTTGTATGATAAATTGGTTTACGCTGACCATCTACTGTTTGGTTTGCAGTAAAAACAACTGGTGTATATTCTAGCTCTTCACAAAATTCTATTAGTAACTCTTCGTCTGTTCTTTGTGAAATACAAGCAAATGCTAATTCGTTTTCTCTATCTAAAATAATACTACCTGTTCCTTCTAAGAAAATATCATCTTCTTCTGCCGATGTAAAATCAATTACATCATTAATTAAAAATCCTTTCTCTTCTAACAAACCAAGAACGTCTTCTTCTCTACGCTCATCTCTCCTATTCTTTGCAAACATTGGATATAGTACTACATTTCCGTCGGAATGAAAAGAAATCCAATTGTTAGGAAAAATAGAATCTGGCGTATGAGGTGTTAATGTATCTTTTATCGTGATAACATTTACTCCTTTAGAGCGTAATGCAGAAACCATTCCATTAAATTCCTCTAATGCTTGCTGCTGAATTTCTTCTTGAGAAGCAGAAGTTTCTGTTTGAAAGTAATTATTAACTGCCGTTTCTGGATTATAGTAAAAAGCAGTTGGTTCAACCATTAATATAGTTGAAGTATATTGTTTATTTTTCATCTTAATTTCTTATTAATGGCATTGTTGAACATCTAAATAAACCTCCCATTTTAGAGATATTTTGATAATTAATAGCCTCGACTTTAATTCCCCAAACATTTTCTAAATGAGCATTTAAACGTGTAAAATTTTTCTCGGATACAACAACTTCTGGAGAAATAGAAAAAACATTTGGATTCATCCAATACATCTCTTCTTTAGTAACTTCAAATAAATTATCTTTTCCAAAGATTTCTACTAATTGTTGGTATTCTTCTTCAAATAAGAATCCATCTTTGTAAATAATTGCCTTATCTTTTCCTACCGGATTAAATGTGCAATCTAAATGTAAAATACCTTCATATGGATTTTGATCATCTTTTTTCAGTTCAAAATCTAAAACCGTTTTTGTAGGAAACTTTTTCTTTATATAATCTACAAACTCAACATTTGTTCTAGCAGTTTTAAATTGTCTAAAATCTGCTTGTTTATATGTTCCTACAAAAATGTAATCATTATATAAAATAACATCTCCTCCTTCTACATAAACTTCTTCTGGTAAGATATTAATTTTACTTTGATCAAATTGATCTCTTATGGTTTGATAAGCTTCAACTTCTTCTAAACGATCTGGAATAATATTAGAGATAAAATACTCATCATCAATAACGAAACCTACATCTCTGGAAAAAACTTGATTACAATTTTCTATTAATGAAGGGCGTAAAACCTCAACATTATATTTTTTTAAAACCTCCTCAAATTCTTTTATTTCACTAATCAAATCTTCCTCTTTCGGATAGTCGTTTTTCTGAACAGTTTCATAAGATTTTGCATCAAAGGTTTCATCAAGACTTGGAATATTCCCATTTGATTTTGCTACTCCTAAAACAACCGTTTTTAGTTGAGATGTTTCGTTTTGTATATGTAATTGCATAGATTGTTCTGGTATTAATAATGTTCATTTCAAAAAAAATCTCGCCAAAGCGAGATTTAATTTTGTATAAATATACATTTTATTTTTGAATTCCTAATGCTTTCAAGCCATTTACTGTTGCAATATTTGCTAATTGTTCTACGTCATAAAAGTGACACGACTCTAGCATTACACGCAATTCTGTTAATAAATGTCCATCAGAAAAAGGTTTGTAAATATCATTTATGTTATCTGTTCCGAAAGCTACATTAATTCCTCTTGGAATCATTTCATCTACTGGTGTTACCGAATTGTGTGAAGGTGCTAAACGTTCTGTTCTATTATGATCTATCCAAGCTGTAGGACAAGAAACAATATTCATGTCTGCTTTCTTAATTAAATCATATAATTCGTAACGGTATTTACGTGGATGTGCAGCAACTGAAATAGAATGTACAGCAGAAACTTTTCCTTGCATTCCATGTTCTATTGTTTTCAGCGCTAATTGTTCAGTTTCTTTTTCTTCATCAGTATTAAACTGATCAACGTGAACATGAACTAATTTATTTTTAGCTTTAGCAGTAGACATTAAAATATCTAAATGCTCCTCTTCTTTTCCGAAATCTTTTGCAGGTAAACCTCCAATAATATCAACAAAATCTGAAGACATATCAAACCATTCGCGCGCTTTAGGATCAATAACTCCTTTTAAAACTTGATTAGCAAAACGCATTTCGATATCTTTTCCGTAATTATCTTTTAAACGTTGTGCTGCTTTTATACTACGATCTTCTATTACCTCATCGGCATCTATAAAAGAACCTATAGCTTGACAACCTTGCTCTAACATGAAGTTAATTGCCTTTTCCATACGGAAATAAATATCATCTACAGATGAATTACGTTTCATGTCATCTACTAAATGCCATTTCTCTTTTAAATAAGAATTTGATAATGAGAATGTGTCCGAAGTTAATGAATATGCTCTGTCTAAGTGTGAATGTGTATTAACCCAACCCCCTTTTTCATTTATTAAATGTAAAACTTCTTCAATTGGATTAAAATTTTGCTTGTTCATCGTGAATTTGTTTGTTTTCGGGATGTAAAATTAACAAGATTATTCAACACAAATCAAGCTATATAATCTAAAATATTTCTGTAACTTTGTGCCTTTGTTACTTACCTCAACAAAAGAAACTTTTTAAAGATTAAAAGTTCTTATTTATTTTCCTTTCAAATATAGTATTGTATATGTGTTTCTGAAATGACATTTCGCCTAAGCTCAATGTTACAGGGATGATAAGCTAAATACAATAGAGTACTTTGTACAATAAAAAAAAAGAGCATCCGAATATATTGAATGCCCTTCACTATTTTATATTAAACTACTATTTTAATTATTTTGCTTGTTTATCTATTTCAGCTTGAATAATTCTCCAATCATATAACTGAAAAGTCATTCCATTACTCATTGCAACAAAAAATCCTTTTGGAAAAGCAGAACCAAAATTAAAATTAACAGCATCTGCACCATCACATTCTACTGTAGAAACTGGAATTTTAGCAACTAATTCATGTTGATTTGCATTTCCGTTTGTTCCCTCTCTTTTATATACATTAAAATAATTTGCTTGCTGATCTGAAACTAAAATATAACCATCTGTATTTGATGTTTTATAAATAGCTATTCCTTCATGATCTCTTTTAAAATCTTTTTGTCCAAAGAAAGCCAACTCTTCATTCCCTTTTGTAGGATCAGCATAATACTTTCTTATACCAACAGTTTCATCACTATAGTAAATATAACCTAGCTCTTGATCTACAGCAATTGCTTCAATCTCTTTTTTACCAGAATATTTTCCGAATTTACGAACCAATTTAGCTTCAATTTTTCCATTGTTTTCAGCTAATAAATACTGATGTAAATATCCTTCAGATGGTCCATCTTTACGTCCTACAATTGCATAAATTTTATCACCTTGTGTGTACATTGCAATTCCCATTGGATCACGAATTTCTTCGTTTTCAAAAACATCAATTCCACCATTGTCGATTAATTTAAAATCAGGTAAAGAAACAATTCTTATTTTATGGTTTGCTCTTTCTGTTGTTACAGCAATATCTATCTTTTTACCTTGATAAGAAAAACCATATGCTACATCTACATTATTTGGACGATTTAAAGGTGTTATTTTATTAATAATTTCTCCTTTTAAATTGTAAGCATATAATCCTCCTACAGCTTCTTCTTTATCTGTTCCGATAACAATAGATTCGCTTGGATTTTTATGATTAATCCAAATTGCAGGATCATCTGTATCATTTGGTGTTGGCTGAGTTGTTACTGTTGGTGTTAAAGCACCTTTAGGAATTGGAGCTAATTTAGAGCTTGTACAAGCACTAAAAACAGATAATATAGATAATGTGATGAATATTTTTTTCATTTTGTGTATGTATTGAAAAATCACTTTACAATCAAAACTGACCGTAAAGTGATTTATATTAATTGTAATTTAATGATAATTAGAAATCAAATTTTAATCCCATTGTAAATCTTGGTTGGTAAAATTCTGATTGCATTAATCTACTTCTTACCCCTTGATAATAGCTTAATTCTTGATTTGTTAAGTTATTTGCTTCTGCAAATATTCTTAAATTCTTATTGAATTTATATGATACGTTTGCATCTACAAATAATTGTTTGTCGTAGTAGCTATCTTCATCAGCATCTCCTCCAATAGCATCTAAGTAAGCAGCAGTATAGTTCATAGAAATACGTGCTGTAAATTTCTTATTTTCATAAGCTAAAGATCCATTAAACATGTGTGGAGCTGTTTTTGGCAATGTTAAATCCTCACGTGCTGTAACACCTTTTGCTTTAGAGTCTGTGTAAGTATAGTTAAGGTAAATACCTAAATGTTTAAAGAACTCACCAGGAATAAAATCTAACTGACGTTGTAATGCTACTTCAAATCCCCAAACACTAACACTTTCTCCATTTCTATCTTGTGTAAATACAAATTCTTGACCTGGATTTATAGGATTTGTTACATCTGGAAATAATTGAGCAAAATCATCAGATGTAAAATTACGATCGATATACGAGTAAATAAAATTATTTAATTTTTTATAAAAGAAACCTCCCGAAACAATACCAATGTTTTCGAAATAGTTTTCTAACATTACATCGTAGTTGTAAGCATAAGTTGCTTTTAAATCTGGATTACCTGCAGCAATTTCCATATCATTAGGAAGCGCACTTACGAATGGAGCTAAAGAATAATAATTAGGACGAGCAATACTTGTTGTGAAAGCTGTTCTTAAGATAAAATCTTTATTGAATTGATGCTTTAAAGTAATACTTGGTAAAATATTTAAATAATCATTTTTATGTGTTACTTGATCAATTAATTCTTCTTCATCTTGAACATAATTACCTGTATACTCAATATTCGTATTTTCGAAACGAACACCAGCAATTAAAGATGTTTGGCTAGATAAATCTTGATCCCAACGAATGTATCCAGCAGTAATTCTTTCTTTTGCTTTATAGTTTACAGCTAAAAATTCTGCAGGAACAGAGCTTTCTTCGAATAAAGCTGGATTTTTTAAATCTAAATTCCCTAAATAAGAATTAGAAGCAAAGAATCCTGGTACATATTGTGATCCTGGTCCGTAACCTTGTCCTCCATAGTATGAATTAGGAGTTTGAGCTAAGTTACCCATTCCATCAACACTCTCGTAAGAAAAGAAATCGTTGTTACGTTTTTTATCTTTTAAACGTAAACGTCCACCAAATCTTAAACGACCTTTCTGATTAGCTATTACACTAAAAGGAACACGGAAATTAATCTTTGCACCTAATTCAGATTCGTACGTATTATTATTATTTTCTGTAATCTCTCTTAAAGAATAATTTGTTGGATTATCCGCAGAAACAGTATTTACTAAAGGACGATTACCATTTGATAAATCTTCAGTTAAATCTACATTACGATGACGGAAATCTATATAACGCTCGTTCGGACGATCTTCGCTCGCTCTTGAATAAGAAACACCCCAATCCATATCCAATTTAGGTGTAATTAAATGCTCTCCACGTAATGAGATATTGTATACACGTTGATCTTCTAAACGTGTATTTTTATTTCTTTTACTATCAATCCCTCCTTTTGTTTCACGACGAATTTCTCCTGTATAACCAATTACTTCATCATTTTGAATAACTTGTGTTATGCTACGGTAACGAGTACGGAACCTATTTTCACGATCATCTCTCCAGTTATAAATAGCTGTTAAGTCGATACGGTTATTTTCGTTAAACTTAAAGTCAGATGAAAAAGAGACACTTCTTCTTACACGTTGTACATCATACTTACGAATATCCATTTGAGATACATAGAATTCATTATTATGTCCTTTTTTCCAAACTGCTTCTATATTATCAGACCCAAAGTTTTGTACTTGATAACTTCCAGAAGCAACAACACCTAATTTATTATTAAAAAAACGATTACCATAAACAAATGCACTGTTGTATAACCCTTTCTCTCTAATTGGTGCATAACCACCAGATGCTGTTACAGAAATACGCTCTTTATTTGGAACTGCACGTGTAATTAAATTTACAGAGCCACCGATTGCATCAGCATCCATATCAGGAGTTAATGTTTTATTAACTTCAATTGTAGAAATCATGTCAGATGGAATTAAATCCATTTGTACATTTCTATTATCACCTTCAGCAGAAGGAATACGATCTCCATTTAATGTAACAGAATTTAATTCTGGAGCTAAACCACGAATAATAATGTTACGAGCTTCTCCTTGATCATTTTGCATTGTAATACCAGGAACACGCTTTAAAGCATCTCCGACATTTGCATCAGGAAAACGCCCTACTTGATCAGAAGAAATAATATTGGTAATGTTTCCATTATTCTTTTGTTGATTAAGTGCTTTTGCTTGCCCTTTTAAATAATCTCCAACAATTACAACTTCACTCAATTCATTTAAACCATTAGATAATTCAAAATTAATTGTAGCTGTTTTATTATCTACAACTTCTATTTGTTGAGAAATTGTTTCATATCCTAAATAATCAATTAAAACTGTATAAGTTCCAGGTTTTAAATTTAAGAATTGGTAATTACCGTTTTGGTCCGAAACGGTATACTTGTTTGTATTTTCTATACGAAGATTTGCTCCTGGTAAAGAAAACTGGTCATTTGAATCAACAACTTTTCCCGCAATCACACCACTTTGCGCTAACGCAATTGGTCCGAGTATGAATAAGGAAAGTTTAAGAAAATGTTTCATGTGTTTTAAATTTCTCGCAAAAATAGGCTTCCAATATTACCTAATCGTTAATTAAGCATTATGATAGCTTTAACAATTATGCTAATTCCTCTTAAATATTTTAAGAATATTGACGTTTATCATTACTTTTGTAATAACATTAATTATCAAAGTAAATGCTTAATATTTCATTGCCAAACATTAAAGAAAAAATAAACCTTAAGAATGAAATCTTAGCTGGTTTAACCGTTGCTATGACTATGATTCCTGAATCTTTGTCATTTGCTATTTTAGCAGGATTATCTCCTCTAATTGGTCTTTATGGAGCATTTATAATGGGAATTATCACTGCAATTTTTGGAGGAAGACCTGCAATGGTTTCTGGAGGTGCTGGTGCAACAATTATTACACTTATTGCATTAAATGCTACTTATGGAGAGCAGTATTTATTTGCAGCTGTTTTATTAGCAGGAATTTTTCAGATTTTAGTTGGTATTTTTAAGCTAGGAAGATTTGTAAGACTAATTCCTCAACCCGTGATGTACGGATTCTTGAACGGTTTAGCAATTGTTATCTTTATGTCACAATTAGAGCAATTTAAAATAAGAGCTGGAGATATTACACATTGGATTGCTGGACACTCGCTATATACAATGTTAGGATTAACATTTTTAACAATAATAATTGTCTACTTTTTTCCAAAAGTAACAAAAGTAATTCCTTCTTCTCTAGTTGCTATTTTTGTTATATTTCTTATTGTTTTAGGTTTTAACATTGATACAAAAACTGTTGGAGATATAGCTAGTATAAAAGGAGAATTACCTCAGTTTAAAATTCCAACAATTCCTTTTAATCTCGAAACATTAAAAATTATCTTACCTTATTCTATTATCATGGGATCTGTAGGTTTAATAGAAACATTACTAACGCTAACTTTAGTAGATGAAATAACGTCTACAAAAGGTTCTTCTAACAAAGAATGTATTGCACAAGGTGCTGCAAATGTTACCAACGGATTTTTTGGAGGAATGGGTGGTTGTGCAATGATAGCGCAAACATTTGTTAACTTAGATGCTGGCTCTCGTTCTAGAGTTGGTCCAGCTATTGGTGCTTTAACTATTCTACTTATTATTTTAGTAGGAGCTCCTGTTATAGAAAAAATTCCAATGGCTGCACTTGTTGGTGTAATGATGATGGTGGCTATTTCTACTTTTAAATGGGGATTTTTTAAATTAATTACAAAAATGCCAAAATCTGATATTATTATTAGTATTTTAGTTGCTACCATAACAGTTATCTTACACAATTTGGCTTTAGCTGTTTTTGTTGGAGTTATTATTTCTGCATTGGTTTTTGCATGGGATAATGCAAAACGAATAAGAGCAAGAAAATCTATTGATGAAAATGGGAGAAATGTGTATGAAATTTATGGCCCTCTCTTTTTTGGATCTACTTCTACTTTTCTAGAAAAATTCGAAATTAATTCGGATTCTAATGAAATTGTAATTGATATGAAAGAAAGTAGAATTGTTGATATGAGTGCTATAGAAGCTATGAATACGATTACACAAAAATATTCTCAGCAAAACAAAACAGTTATTCTAAGACATCTTAGTAAGGATTGTATTCAACTTTTACAGAATGCTAAAAGCGTTATCGAAGTTAATCTAGAAGAAGATCCTACTTATAATGTTATGCCTAAAGATTAAGTGTAAATAAAATTATTGATAATTTGTAACATTTAATCTTTATTAACTACAAATACTATAAAACCAAAAATAAAAGGTTGAATAATAAGGCTAGCATATTTACAGAATTAGTTGAAAAAAATCAGGGGATTGTTCACAAAGTTTGTCGTATTTATACAGATGATAAAGACTCTCATGACGATTTATTTCAAGAAATTATTCTACAATTATGGAGATCCTATGATTCTTTTAAAGGAGATTCTAAGTTTAGTACTTGGATGTACCGAGTAAGTTTAAATACTGCTATTACTCTAATCAGAAAGAAATCTAAATATAGTGAAACAGATTTTAACGAAGCGCAATTTATTAATATAAAATCTGATGATAAAGACGAATTTTTAGAGGAACGGATTACACTTTTATATGCTGCAATTCGACTTTTAAATGATGTTGAAAGAGCCTTAGTACTATTATTTTTGGAAGATTTACCCTATAAAGATATCGCCGAAACATTAGGTATTTCGGAGGTTAATGCAAGAGTTAAAATGAATAGAGTAAAGATTAAACTAAAAGAAATAATGTCTAAAATGGAACAATAATGGAGTTAGACGATTTAAAATCAATTTGGGGTTCCATAAAGGAAGAGAAAAAATTTGATCAAAATCAAATTTTTAAAATGCTTAAAAAGAAATCAAGTACAACAATAAAGTGGTTGTTTATATTTACTTTATGTGAGTTCTTTGTCTTTTTAGGTTTTAATTTATATATCTTAATTTCTGGAAAAAATTTTTTTAATAATGATATTAACTCTCTTGTACAAGCAAATACTATTAATAATTATGAAATAGCATCTGTTTTTAGTATTGTTATAACAGTAGGGTTTCTTATTATAGCTTATAAATTTTATAAAAAGATAAATCTTAATCAATCTGTCGTAGAATTGATGAAGAATATTATTGCATTTCGCAGATTAGTTAACTTATTTATTGTGTTTACAATTCTTAGTTTAATAGCTTCTTCTGCACCATTTTATTATGAAATGGGACAATCTATTTACATTGCAAAACATGCCAATGATTTAAAACCTCTTGTAGAAAATGCTAGTCTTTATGGTTGGATAGCAATACTTACTTCTGTTATGTTTATTGTTATTATTGGACTTATTTACTATGCAGTTATTTATTTATTATTCTTAAAAAAGTTACAACAAAATTTAAAAGAGTTAAGAGAAATAAAATAATAGTCATACTTTTGTAACCAAATGAAAAAGTTTATCCAATATTTAATGCTATCAATATCTCTGTTTATGACAGTGTATCAATCTGCGCATATATTGGAACATTCAAATGATAAAGAACATCATGAGACGAAGAATAAGTATTCTGCACATGATCATGATTGTACTATTTGTCACTACTCTCAACAATTTGTTGAAACAAACTCGGAAATAGAATTATTTGAATGGACTAAAATATTACTTCAAAAAGATAAAACTCTTTATACAACACATTTAAAACAATCTGTTTTATTCGCTCATAAAAGTTTACGAGCGCCCCCCTACGCAATTTAATTTCAGAAAAAACAACTTACTTTTTTACGTTATTAAATTATTGTATTCATGTCAATCAATATAAAATGTAGTTTAATTGCTACATTATTATGCGGAACAACGTTTGCGCAAAATATTTTTGAAGGTCAAATTGTTGATAAAAATCAAAGACCTATTCCTTTCATTACATTAACTTTTGATGAAAAAGATATACATACCGATGCTGAAGGGAAATTTAGAATTGAAAATTTATCAAAAGGAAAGTATCATGTAGAAATAAATGAACAAGGTTACGAACCTTTTTCACAAACTGTTACATTTGATACACAACAAAAAATTGTTTTCACTCTAACATTTCATAGTTCTTATAAATTAGATGAAGTTACTGTTTTAGGACATCATCACGATTTTACGACAGCTAATACAGAGCGAGTAGATCAAACATTTATTCAGGAAAACTATGCTGGTTCTTTAGCTAAATCTTTAGAGAATATTGCTGGTGTAAATGCTTCTGGAATTGGAGCTTCTGCTTCTAAGCCTATTATTAGAGGTTTAGGTTTTAATCGATTAATCGTTACAGAAAATGGTGTAAAACAAGAAGGGCAGCAATGGGGAGCTGATCATGGTTTAGAAATTGATGCACTAAATGTAGAAGATATCGAGGTTATAAAAGGACCTTCTGCATTAGAATATGGAAATGAAGCGATTGCAGGTGTAATAAAAATTAATAACAATAATTTACCTAAAAAGAATTCGACTTCTGGTGAAGTAAGAGCACTTTATCAATCTATTAATGATAATTATGCACTTGGTTTTAACCTGAAATCACGTGGAGATAAATTCTTTTATAAAATAAAAGGATCTTATTCTGATTATGCTGATTATCGCACAACAGCAGACAGAATTTATTATTTAAGTAGATATCTACCTATTTATAACAAACGTGTAAAAAATACTGCTGGACAAGATATTAATAGTGAAGTACAAGTTGGATTTGTGGGTGATAAATTCCGTTCTATTTTAACTTTATCTAATGTAAATCAAAAAATTGGTTTTTTCCCAGGTTCACATGGTATTCCTTTAGTAGACAGATTACAAGATGATGGTAATTATAGAAATGTTGAATTTCCATATCAAAGTGTTAATCACTTTAAAGTTATCTCTGAAAATGAATTTCGTATAGATACCAAAAATGTCTTAAAGTTTATTACAAGTTATCAAAATAATCACCGCCAAGAAGTAAGTGAGTTTCATACACATTATGGAAATCAGGCATCTCCAGCAAAAGATCCTAATCTTGAACTAGAATTTAAACTTTCAACTTATGATTCTCAACTAAAATTTGAACACAATCATAACAAGAATTTTAAAACAATTGTTGGTATACAAGGTCAATTACAAAATAACAATGTAGCAGGATACAATTATTTGTTACCTAAATATGAACGTAATATTTTTAGTGGATTTATAATTGAAGAATTTCAGAAAGGAAGAAAATGGAAAGTAAATGCTGGTTTACGATATGATTATGCTACATTTAATTCTACAGGTTATTTTGATCAAATTTTATATGATTTTTTAATTAGTCAGAATAATTCTCCCGAAACAGCTAATTCTTATGCCAATAGAAGTCAAACAATCAATAGAAATTTCAGTAATCTAAATGGAATGGTTGGTGCTACTTTTCAACCAAATGAAGCTTGGGATTTTAATGTAAACTTTGGAACTAATTTCCGTTTACCTACTGCAATTGAGTTAGGTGCTAACGGAATTCACCATGGAAGTTTTAGACATGAGAGAGGAAATGCAAATCTAGATACAGAAAAAGGAATTGCTTTAGATATAAAAGCTTCTTATCATAAAAATGATTGGATGATATCTGCAAGTCCATATTTATACCATTTTAGCAATTATATTTTCTTAAAACCATCTGGTCAGTTTTCTATTTTACCACATGGTGGACAAATTTATGAATACACACAAAGTAAAGCTTTACTAACTGGTTTTGAAGTTGAAGTACGTAAAAAAATAAATCAAAATTTTGACGCTAATATCATTTATGAATATCTATATAATCGTCAAATAACAGAAACAAATAGTTTAGGGTATTATTTACCATTTACGCCAGCTAATAATTTATTTGGTCAGGTAAATTATAACCTAAAAAAATCTTCGGGAATTTTTGAAGAGTTTAATGTATTTGTAAATGGACGATATGCTTTTGAACAAAATAGAATTGCACAAAATGAAGAAATAACGCCAAGTTATTTTCTTGTTGGACTAGGTGCTAAGACAAAACTAAAAGTAAATAATTTTAGAGCAAACCTTAGTGTTCAGGTTTCAAATTTATTTAACGAAAATTACTTTAATCACACAAGTTTTTATCGTGCATTGCAATTACCAGAACAAGCAAGGAACATACAAGTAATGATAGGAATCCCATTTGGAAAATAAAGAATAAGATATGAAAAAGAAAAATCCACTTATTGGACTCTTCTTTGGCTTAATCATTATTTCAATTCCAATCTTTAATCAGCTTCATTATTCGTTAATTGATCATTATAATACGATTGATAAAAATAATAAAGAAGTAATTCATCATCAATGTCAACATTTTACATTTTATAATGTATTTCTTGATACACATGATGAAGTTAAATTAAATAAGGAGCAAGAATTTACGTTTAACCTAAAGATAATTGTAAACAATGTAGTACACTTTTCGTCTTCTACATTTAATTTACAATTAAACCGTGGTCCACCGCATTATATTTAATTAAAACTAATCAACTAAGAAAATCTTAAAATATTATAAATTAAAAAATGAAATTAAAAATGAAAAATTCAATCTTAAAATATACATTCGTTGCAGTAACTGCATTATTTATTACATCTTGTTCTAGTGATGATAATACCACTTTAGATACAACTAAACCAGAAGTTAAAATTGTAACTCCATTAGAAGATCAGCACTTACACCCTGGTGATGTAATTAATTTTGAAGCTCTCTTAAAAGATGATGTAGAATTAGGTAAAGCAAAAGTTGATATTCATTTTGATGGTGATGGACATACACATGCACACAAGTCTGCTGCTGCTGACAAAGAATTTAGTTTTAATCAAGAATATACTATTCCAAACGGGTTAAAAGAACACACTTTAAAAGGTGATATTCAAATCCCTGCTGATATTACAGCTGGTGGTCACTATCATTTTGGTATCATTGCAACTGATAAAGCTGGAAATGAAACACAAAATTATATTGAAATAGAAATTGCTGTTCACGGTCACGAACACTAAAAAATAATTTATTTTAAAAAATGCCTGAAAAATCAGGCATTTTTTTTATGCTTATTGTTAAAAGAATCTTATTTTAGCAGTCTTCAAAATAAAGAAAAAAAGGGAAAAATGATTGCAATAGCTGATAGTGGTTCTACTAAAACTGATTGGGTAGTTTTAGATAGCGAACTTAATGAAGTTTTTAGAACAAATACAATTGGATTTAATCCATACTTTGTTAAACCAGAAGATATTACTACAGAATTACTTAAAAACGAAGACTTAGCACCTATTGCTAGCGAGTTTAAAAAAGTTTTCTTCTACGGTGCTGGTACATCTAGTGATAGTTTAAAAGAAATAGTAAAAGAAGGTTTACACAACTTCTTTACAAATGCTGACTTTGTAGTTGATCATGATTTATTAGCTGCATGTTATGCAACTTACATGGGAAACCCAGCAATGGTTTGTATATTAGGAACAGGATCTAATTCTTGTTACTTTGATGGTAAAAATTTACGTGAAGAAACAAAATCTTTAGCTTACATTTTAGGAGACGAAGGTTCTGGTAACGATTTAGGAAAACGTGTTTTACGTGGATTCTTTACAAAGAAAATGCCTCCACATTTAGCAAAAGCATTTGATGATTATTATAAATTATCTGTAGAAGAGTTAAATAAAAATGTATACCAAAACAAATTTGCGAATACTTATTTAGCTTCTTTTAATAAATTTGTTGTAGAGCACAAAGACGATCCATATATCATTAAAATTATATATGATGCAATGTCTTCTTTTATAGAGTATCAAATTTTACCATACGAAGAAGCTCGTCATTCAGAATTAAATTTCATTGGTTCTATTGCTCATATTTACGAAGATATTATTCGTTCTGTAGCTGCTGAATATCACTTAACTGTAGGTCATATCATTAGAAAACCAATAGATAATTTAGTTAGTTACCATATCAATTATTTATTGAATAATTAATATGTCACAACCCAAAATTGCGGTTATAACATACAATGTACCGCATCGCAAAACACAAGATGTTTTAAACGGATTAAAAGCAAAAGGTTATGAAACTGTAAAAGTTTTTGCATTGCCATTTGTACAAAGAGAAAATCCTTTTCAACCAATCTATCAACATCGTCCAAGTAAGGCGATAGACATAGCTGTTAATGTTTTTTGTAATCATTTTGGGTACGAATTTGACTTAACATCAGTAGAAACAATAAGCAAACAGCTATCAGAATATGATGCAGATTATGTTATAATAGCAGGAGCTGGTTTATTACCTGATGAATTGGTAGAAAACTTTAAAATTATTAATACTCATCCTGGATTTTTACCCCTAACAAGAGGTTTAGATTCATTAAAATGGGCTATTACAAAAGGAGTTGAAATTGGTGTAACAACACATTTTGTAGATACAGAAGCTGATGCTGGTTTTTTAATAGAGCAGCAATATATTCCTATTTATGAAAATGATACATTTCATTCATTAGCACAACGTCAATATGAAACTGAAATTGAGATGTTAATTAATTCTATAGAAATTATACCCAATTTATCCGAGTATAAATCTCTTTCTTCTAATGAGTATGAAGCTACTCGAAGAATGCCAAAAGCAATTGAAAAAGATTTATTAAACTCTTTCGAAGTTTACAAACAAAAATTCAAATTATAAAGAATTAAATTTTTCTATATTAAAAATATCCTAGAAAGTAATTTCTAGGATATTTTATTTTTCATAATTATATAATAATTATCTGATAGGTTCGTGCTCAGCACGTAAAATTCTACCTCCATCGATTGTTACATCATATGTAAACTTAGTTGGTGTTAATTCAAAAATAGAAACTACTCTCTCAAGTTCTACACCTGCTGCATTTCTAAATCTTAAAGTTCTTTGTCTTCCGTCAAGAGAAACATACCAATCACCACTAATACGTGCTTGGTTACTACCAGAATCAGTAATTCTAAAAGTACCATTTGTAAAACGTCCTTGATTATCAACTGGGAAATAAGCACTTCCATTACTATTAACGTAATAAGCATCACCAAAGAAATTAGAAGCAGGAGCAACAGCTTTATCTAATTCAACAGCATTTGCTGCTCCATTAGTAATATCTGATACTTTTGTTGTTGTCCAATTAACAGAAGCTAAAACTTCCGCAGGAGTACTTGGCTCTTTATGATTTGTAGGTATATGCTCTACATTAAAGAATGAAGTTGGATTACTTCTATCTGGAATAGCTCTGTAAGTAAATAAATTATTTTTTAAAGTTACAATATCTACTTCTGCAACAACAGTAGTATCATTTCTAATAATAGTTAAACGACGTTTCGTGTCATTATCTATTAATTCCCATTTACCTGCTATTCTTGGTTGATCTTGAAGACTTACTATTCTAAAAGTACCGTCTGTTTTATAGTATGCATACCCAACATAATTTGCCCCTGGAACTGTACCACGATCTATATTTACATTATTTTGATCTATAACTGCTGATGTAACCCAAGCAGTGCTAGATAAAATTTCTGTTCCTGTTCGGCTTTCTTTACTTTGATTATCATCATTATTACAAGATGTTAAAATATTCCCTCCTATTAAAAGTAAGGACATAAAAATTGTGGTAAGAGTAAGATTGTTCTTTTTCATAAAATTATATTTTAAAGCTGCCTATTACCAAAAATCAAACCAATAATATAAAAAATGGATTAAAATATTCTATAAATAAAATTATCTATTACTTTTCTATTGGTAAACTATCGTCTGCACCCCACTCCGACCAAGATCCATCATAAACTCTTACTTTATCAAAATCTGCAACAGTTGAAGCTAATGCAAGGATAGATGCTGTAATTCCAGAGCCGCAAGAAAAAACATTTTCTTTAGTTGGATTTGATAACTTATCAAAAATAGAAATTAATTCTTCTTTACTTTTAAATTTTTCTCCATCTAAAACATTTTCAAAAAATAAATTTTTAGAAGTTGGAATATGTCCACTTCTTATGCCTTGTCTTGGCTCTGGAGCAACCCCGTTAAAACGACCTTCTGACCGAGCATCAATAATAATTTTAGATTCATCATTAATTATATTTAACATAATCTGCTTATCAGCATACCAATCTTCTTGAAAATCAGCAATAAAATCACCTTTCTCTGTAGAAATAAAATGACTTGTTTCTGTAGAAAAATGATGCTTTTTCCATTCTGGTAAACCTCCATTTAAAACAAAAATATTTTCATGTCCCATTGTTTTAAACATCCACCAAACTCTTGGACTAGAATATATTCCCCAACGATCATAGCATACAATTACTGAGTTTTTATTTATACCTAAAGTTTGTGCTTCTTTTGTAAATGTAACTTCAGTTACTAAAGTATGAGGCAAACTGTTTGAATGATCTGAAAATTTTTCTTCTAGATCAAAAAAGCGAGCTGTTGGAATTGTTTCTAAATTTTCTTTATCAATAGACTGGCCAACTTTATCTATTGTACAATCTAAAATAATAAGTGATGAATTGTTTAAATTTTGATATAATTCTTGTGCTGTTATAATCGGAGAGTTGAAAATCATTTTTGGAGTTTTTATGAATTTAAATTTAATAAAAAAATCCTCAATAATGAGGATTCTATTCTTATACTATATGAAGTTGTTCTACTATGTTTTGTCACATTGAGCTTCTCGAAATGTTTTTATAAAATTATTTACTATTCTTCGACAAGCTCAGAATGACAGGTTATTAAAATATAAAACGATTAATCTAATTCGTCTAAAACTTCTTTTAAAATTGAGCAACCTTTTATAATATCTTCATCAGAAATATTAATTGGTGGTGTTATACGTAATGTTTCTATACTATACATTAACCAAAAAAGAATTAAACCTCTATCCATACATTCAGCAGCAACGCGTAAAGCATAATCTACATCTTTTACTTCTGGTGCTAGCATTAATCCTTTACCATGAATTTTCTTAATTTTTGGATGTTGAAGATGTTCACGAAATAATTGCTCTTTTCGATCTATATCTTCCATTAATTTCTCTTCCTCTATAACATTCAGTAATTCTAAAGATGCAGCCGCAATTACAGGATTTCCTCCAAAAGTTGTTATATGTCCCAATTGAGGATTTTGTTTAAGAGAACTCATAATTTCGTTAGATGTCATAAAAGCACCAACTGGTAGACCACTTGCCATCCCTTTTCCCATTGCAACAATATCTGGAACAATACCAAAATGCTCAAAACCAAATAATTTTCCAGTTCTTCCGAAACCTGGTTGAATTTCATCCATTATTAATAATGCTCCAACCTCTTCACAACGTTTTTTTAGTTTTATAAAAAAGTCATTTTCTGGTAAGCGAAATCCTGAAGCTCCACGAATACTCTCTACAATTACACCTGCTGTTTCTGTTGTAATTTTTTGTAAATCGTCTTCACTATTAAAATCAATAAAATAAACTTCTGGTAATAATGGTCTAAATGCAGATTTTTTACGTTCGTCTCCAGAAACACTTAAAGAACCATGTGTATTTCCATGATAAGCATTTCTGAAAGAAACTAATTGTCTTCTTCCTGTATAACGTTTTGCTAATTTTAAAGAAGCTTCTATAGCTTCTGTTCCTGAGTTAACTAAATAAACTTGATCTAAACCTTCTGGTGTTAAATCAACTAATCGTTTACATAATTCTACAGGTTTTTCTTGTGCATATTCACCATAAACAGCAACATGCATATATTTATTAACTTGATTAATAATTGCTTCGTTAATACGAGGATGACTATGCCCCAATGTATTTACCGAAACACCTGCTACAAAATCAAGATAGGCTCTTCCATCTTTACCATAGATATAAGAGCCTTTTGCGTAATCAACTTCAAAACCAGAAGCAAAATTTGTTGTTTGCGCCTGATATTTAAAAAATTCTTCTTTTAATGTTCCCATTTTATTTTAGTAATAAAAATAAACCAACGCCTCCAAGTGCATAAGCTGCTACTGTCAAAGCATCTGATTTACCTTTAGAAAATTTTCTGATTTTTACATCAGAAAGAGCTATTTCATTTTTGTGAAACTTTAATTCTTTATTCGGTTTTCCTTTTACAATAGAATATAACGTATCTGCTTTCCATTGTTTAGCTTCGATTGTATATTCTTTATCCTGAACTCTAACTTTATAAAACTGATTTTCTTTGATAATGTCTGTAAGTTTTATTGTAGAAGGATCTATTTTAGGAGCATTTTTTTTAGCATCCCTTTCTCTAATTCTTTCTTCTAAGATATCATCTTCTTTTAGCACTTTTACACTACCTGCTCTTACATTGTTTATCTCATTTCGAGAAATTTTGTTAGATGGAGATGAAGAAGAATTATTACCTCCTTTAGCTTCTAATTCCGTGGCATATTCTTCAGGATCAAATGATCTATAAGAGTAGCAACTTGATAGAATAAGAAAAAATGTAAATATAATAGCTGTTGTTTTCATTCGGTATTTTATAGGTTAACGGATAAATGTAAAAAAGATTTTATTTAGGTTTAATAAAAATATCTTGCCATTTATTTAATCGTTCATCAATTCTCCATTTAAAATCTATCAAATAACGCATTTCTTCAGGAAATTGAGTTAATGGATACATTTTTCCATCAGATTTTATACGACAAGCAACTAATTCTACGTCTTTTCCAACAACATCAACCTCTATAATTCCACAATAAGAAATATTAATACCATAACGCTCTCTTTGTTTTGTTTTAGGATCTGTATCATCCATGTAAGTTAAAGCTACAGCATTTTCTTCTACATTAATAAAATCAATTTTATCATCTTGAAATAAAACGGTTAAATACTTCCCTTTAATTTGATGAAATTCATTATCAGCCAATGAATCCACTTTAGCAATTACAAAAGCATTATTAAATATTTTCATCGAATCAACATTTTCTGTTTTTTCGTTGATGTATGCCTCTATAAAATCTCCTGTTATTTGATTATCCCCAGAAAACAAAATTGGATCTTTGTAAAACTGCATTAATCCTTTTGTTTGATTATAAACCAGAGAATCTGCTTTTCCGTTTGCATTAGATTTATAAAAACGTGCTTGGTGTGATGCTTTTATTAAAGAAGTAGAATCTACATCGTGACGTTTTACTGCCAATAAAGTATCTGCACTTATGTACAAAGAATCTTTTTCAAAAGCCTTTATAGCATAAGCATTTTTGGTAACATATGCAGAATCCAAATAACGGAATGCCTCGCCATAATCACCTTTTAAGATACGTTTCTCTAATGGATCATCTAAAACAACATTTCCTTCTCCTTTACCAAAACCAGTTTTATCGTTGAAGTAAAGTTTTTCTGCTGATAATATTTTCTGCTGATAATAAACTTTTGAGTTTTTTCTTAACCATGCTTCTCCAGTAATTTTATTAAAATCACCATCATAAGTAATAATATATTGAGAGGGATCTTCGCGACGAGTTATTTTAGAATAATCTCTAAATGTTGTAATTCCAGTTACATCATTCGTTGTCATTTTTCTAGAATAAATCGTATAATCTTTATTTGTAATAAAAACTTCTGACCCAAAATTAGCAGATTTAGAATTTACATTGTAAACGACATTTCGTCCTTCAACTAAAGTACCATCAGAACCAATCGTTCTATAAGAATCATTAATAATGATGTTTCCTGTTAAACGTTCGTAGATCATTTTTTCTGAGCTAATTTGCTGTGTTGGTGTACGAACATTTACGTTCCCTGTTCCTATTGCAATTTCTGTTGTACGATTGTACTCCATAAAATTTGCTTTTATAGTAGAACCTGGATCAGTTAAAACAACATCATCGTATGCTTTTGCGATAGTTGTATTTCCATCATACTCCATTTTCTTGGCTGTTATAGTTTTATCTTTACTAACCAATTTAGCATTAGACCAAACTACAGCTAAGTTTTTATCTTGATAAAAGACTGCACTATCTCCCGAAACTAAATCGCCTTTGTATTCTATTAAAACATTTCCAGATAAGAATTGATTTCCTTCAAATTTCTTAGGATCGCGTTCAATAAAATCGGCATGTTTAAGAACAGCTCGAGTTTTCTTGGGTTTTTGTTGTGCAAATACTCCTACACTTAATAAAAAGCATAAGATGATTGAAATTTTAAATTTCATTTAAATTAACGAATAATAATTATTGCTTATTTTTTCGTGTACCGTAAAAATATAATGAATGATTATCTATTTTGATATCAAAAACTTCTTCTATTGTTTGTTTGATTGTTTGAATTCTAGGATCACAAAATTCTAAAACTTCTCCTGTATCAGACAAAATGATATGATCATGATTTTTGTCAAAATATGATTTCTCGTAATGTGCTTGTTGATCTCCAAATTGGTGCTTACGAACCAATTTAGCATCCATTAATAATTCTATCGTATTGTATAACGTAGCACGACTAACACGGTATTTCTTATTTTTCATTTTGATATATAGCATATCAATATCAAAATGATCATCTGTAAAATAAATTTCTTCTAAAATAGCGTAACGTTCAGGAGTTTTACGGTGTCCATGTTCTTCTAAAAAATTAGTAAACACTTGCTTTACTATTTCGTAATTGCTCGATTTTACTGATTCGTCTGTCATATAAAAAAATTTGTGTAAATATAAGAATTTATAATTTACGAAAGTAGCGTTTAAATCAAGATTTATTACTATAAATCTATTCATTTATAACAAACATTTATGATTTATTCTTTTTGTAATATTTTTCATCCGAAGGAACATTAATTTATAAAATTATTTCATCCTTTACCTTACATCTGTTAACTTTGCATACAATGGAAGAAAATTATTTAGATAAGTTAAACGAACCACAGCGCTTGGCTGTAGAAGCTACTGAAGGTCCAGTAATGGTAATTGCAGGTGCTGGTTCTGGAAAAACAAGAGTATTAACCTATCGTATTGCTCATTTATTGAATAAAGGAGTTGACGCATTTAATATTTTATCCCTGACTTTTACCAACAAGGCTGCACGCGAAATGAAAGAGCGTATTGGACATGTTGTTGGAGAATCTAATGCAAAGTCACTTTGGATGGGAACTTTTCACTCAGTTTTTGCTCGTATTCTACGTGTAGAAGCACCTTTATTAGGTTATCCTTCAGATTTTACTATTTACGATCAACAAGATGCTGTTTCTGTGATGACAAAGATTATCAATGAAATGAATCTTGACAAAGATATTTATAAAGCAAAACAAGTTTTAGGACGAATTTCTCAATTTAAAAATAATTTGATAACTGTTCGTGCTTACCACAATAATCAGGCTTTGATAGAAGCTGATAACGAAGCTATGAAACCTCGAATTGGTGACATTTATAGAGCTTATGTGGATAGATGTTTTAAGTCTGGAGCAATGGATTTTGATGACTTACTATTACGTACGAACGAGATTTTAACAAGATTCCCTGAAGTTTTAGCAAAATATCAAGAACGTTTTAAATACATTATGGTTGATGAGTACCAAGATACCAACCATTCTCAATATTTAATTGTAAAAGCATTAGCTTCTCGTTACGAAAACCTTTGTGTGGTTGGTGATGATGCGCAATCTATTTATGCATTCCGTGGAGCAAATATTCGTAATATTTTATCTTTTAAACAAGATTATCCAGACGCAAAATTATATCCATTAGAACAAAATTATCGTTCTACTCAAATGATTGTTGAAGCTGCTAATCAGATTATTAAACAAAATCAAGATCAGCTAGAAAAGAATGTCTGGACAGCAAATGAATCTGGAGAAAAAATCGCCATTTATCGTGGATTATCTGATGCTGATGAAGCAAGATTTATTGCTTCTCAGATTTGGGAAAGACAAATTAGTGAGCATTTACAACCAAAAGATTTTGCCATATTATATCGTACAAATGCGCAATCTCGTGCATTAGAAGAAGCGTTAAGAAAAAGAGGGATTCAGTACCGTGTATTCGGAGGAACTTCTTTCTATCAGCGTAAAGAGATTAAGGATATGGTCGCATATATGCGTCTTTTAATTAATCAGAACGATGAAGAAGCTTTATTACGTACAATAAATTATCCTGCAAGAGGAATTGGTCAAACAACAATTTCTAAGTTATTAGTTGAAGCAGATCAACAACAAATAAGTTTATTTTCTCTTGTAGAAAATATTGCCATGTATGCTCCAACAATTGGAATAAATGCTGGTACAACAACGAAACTAAATAATTACGCTTTAATGATTAAACGTTTTCAAGTGATGTTAAAATCACACGACGTTTATGAAGTAACAATGGAAATGGCAAAAACAACACAGTTGTTAAATGCCTTAAAAGAAGATTCTACTCCAGAAGGTGTTTCTCGTTTAGAAAACGTACAAGAGTTGTTAAACTCTATCCAAGGTTATGTTGAAGAACAACAACAATTAGAAGATGGAGATGCTTCTCTTTCTGGTTTCTTAGAAAATATTGCTTTAGCAACAGATGCTGATAACGAAGAGGAAGACGATAATAAAGTTAACTTAATGACTGTTCACCTTGCAAAAGGTTTAGAGTTCCCTATTGTATTTATTGCTGGTTTAGAGGAAAATCTTTTTCCATCGATGATGAGTGTGAATACTAGAGCCGAATTAGAAGAAGAACGTAGACTATTTTATGTTGCACTTACTCGTGCAGAAAAAGTTGCTTACATGACATATTCTGTTTCTCGCTTCCGCTGGGGAAAAATTATAGATTGTGAACCTTCTCGCTTTTTAGAAGAAATAGATGATGATTTCTTAGATTGGAAAAATTTAAATATTCCTGTAAGAAATAGTAATAATAGCGGTTTATCTGCTGATTTATTTGGAGATGATGAGCCAATTGCAGATAGTTACAAACAAAGAGAAAAATCTGTTGCAAGAGCAAAACCAAATCAGCGACCAAGTGCAAATGTACAACCAAGACCAAATTTTAAACCAGTTAATCAAACAAGTTCACCTTCTGCTAGTTCACAAGAAAATGCGCTTGGTTTAAAAGTTGGACAAGTTGTAGTACATGATCGTTTTGGACGTGGTGTTGTAAGAGATTTACAAGGTGAACCAAATGATATGAAAGCTATTATTCATTTTGATAATGCAGGTGAAAAGAAATTATTATTAAACTTTGCTAAACTAAAAATTATTAGATCTTAATAATAGGTTTAAGATTTTAAGACGTAAGATTTAAGGGTTTAAGATTAATAAGTTATACTAAATGTATTATATAAATTAATAAAGAATTAGCCTTGTTAAGATTTAAATCTTGACAAGGCTATTATTATTACTATTTCCTAAATAAAAACAAATATTACGCTAATCTCGTATAAGTACAGTTTTTAAAAATAATCTTCAATGATAATTCTAAAACCTTACATAATATTTTGTTTAAGATTTCGACAAGCTCAACCTGACAAAATACCTCACAACTTAAAAACATAATCACATCTCCTTCAACCTTATCTTTTAAGTCTTAAGTTTAAAATATATTAGTCAATATAACATCAAAAGCAAAGTAATTTACGCTATATGGATTATGATTTCCTACCAAATTATTCATGTATCCAATATTAAATTGTGCTGGAATATTTTTGGGAGAGTATGAATAATACAGTGTAAATCTACTTTCGTTATAATCGAAATCTGACCAATCTTCATTTTCTATATCATATTTTGTAGAAAATAAACTTTCTGCGCTTGCTGTAATCTTATGCCTATCTTCTTCATCTAATTGATATGCAAACTGAATTCTAAATCTTGATCTCAGTTGCCAATCTTCTCCATCATTTTTAAAATCAGAAGTATAAAATCTTCTTAACTCTTGTCTAAAAGTTGGTGTTATCTTTAGTTTATCAAGATTAATCTGATAATTAATTCTACCATAAACTCTAAACTCTTGTTTTACATCTTTTGTTTCATCTCCAAACTCATTTGTTTCAAATTCATTTTGTCTACGATAACTTAATGCGAAAGAATAGCGCCATTTATCATTAATTTTCTTGTAAAATTCCTGATTCAGAATCCAAATCGCATTTTTATCTAATGGATTATATTTATCATTCTCACTTTTATTTCCCCAACCCGTGTAAGTTACAGATTGCCATTTATCATTAATATCTTGTTTTATACCCAATGCTGACCATTGTACAACATCTGCTTTACCAAGTCCTGGAGGGCTAAGTTGCGCTTTTAAATAATTAGAAACTAGACTCAATACTCCTATAATAATTACATTTATTTTTTTCAAAATCTACACTTTATAATTCATAAATTACTCTACCAAATAGGCTAAAATCTTCGGAATGATGGTTAATAAAGAAACCATTTACCAAGCCTACTGCCAATTGATTATTCATCTGAATTTTTACTTCTGGATGAATAACCATAGAAAACTCATTATTATCTAAAGCCTCATTAAACTCTAATCCAACAAAGTGAGAAGTTCCAGGTAGATTGTAATAAATAGATGAGTTTAGTTCCCAACGCATTTCTACGTTTTTCTCTTCAAAAGATTGTTCTATGATTGGAGAAAAGAATAAAAGTGTATGCCAATTATTTCCCCATTTTTTTGCAGCAATAAAAAATGGATTATAGTTTGTTCCTGCTATAACCTGTTTGGAATTCATTTTATTAAAATCATTAAAATCCACTATCTGAGAATAGCCTACAGCGAGTGTCGTTTGTGTTTTTTCTGACACAAAAAATGAATACTGAGAAGAAAAACGTAAAGCTTCGAGTTGATGATTCATAGATTTTGCTTTATCTTTCTTATTTCCATAAAAAGAAAAGTCTGCTTCCACTTCTAATCCTAATCTATTGACAGGAGCAAATTCGTATTCTGCTAAATACATCAATTCATTATAATTTTTATGCTTAGCGAACTCCATTCCTACATTAATCTCCTTCTCCCCTTTTCTTGCCCCTAAATCTCTTACTAAATCTAAATACAGAGGCTCTGCATGATGAACCTTTGGTAATTCTTTTTGTTGAGCATTTACTGTGCAGCTAAATAAAAAAGAGATAAGAGTTATACTATAATATTTTTGCTTTATCAATTTCATGCAACAAAGTAATTAACCGAATATGGAAAGAAATGGGAATAGATTTGTATTGTAGAAAAATAGGCTTATTAATAAATTAGTAACCAATAACTTATTTAATTAAAAATATTTTCAGATATTCTCTTTTTTATAAAATAACCTATAAAAATTTAACACTTAAACGTCATACTTTAGCGTTATTATTATCGAAATTTGTAAAATAATTTCAAGTAGAATGTACGCTTTAATTGATTGTAATAACTTTTATGCAAGTTGCGAACGTGTGTTTGTTCCTAGTCTTAATGGAAAACCTATTGTCGTGTTGTCCAATAATGATGGGTGCGTTATTGCAAGATCGGACGAAGCAAAAGAAGCTGGAATACCAATGGGCGCACCCGCTTTTAAATACAATCATATTTTTAAAGCAAAAAACATCAATGTATTTTCTTCAAACTATCCGTTATATGCAGATATGAGTAATCGTGTGACATCTGTTATAAGAAGCTTTGTTCCAGACATTGAAGTTTATTCTATTGATGAATCGTTTGTGAATTTTAAAGGATTTGAGATGTACGATTTAAAATCATATTCTTTAGAAATGAAAGAAAGGATTTTTCAAATAACAAAAATGCCAGTATGTATTGGTGTTGCCCCAACTAAAACGCTTGCAAAAGTTGCAAACAGAATTGCAAAAAAATTTCCAGTCCATCATAATGGCGTCTATGTAATCGACTCTAAAGAGAAGATTGATAAAGCACTTAAATGGCTTAAAGCTGGTGATATTTGGGGAATTGGTAGGCGATTAAGTAAACGCTTAGGTTATATGAATATTAATACTGCTTGGGATTTTACGCAATTGAGCGATGAATATATTAAAAAAAATTTCTCTATAGTTGAATTAAGACTTAAAAAAGAATTGTTAGGCGAGTCTGTTTTACAACTTGATGAAATTGTAAGAAAAAAGAGTATTGCAACAACGCGTAGCTTCGATCATAATGTTAAAGATTATAAATATCTTAAAGAACGGGTATCAACCTTTTCTATTTCGTGTGCAGAAAAATTAAGACAACAAAAAAGTAAATGCAATATAGTAACCGTTTATGTTGCTACTAATAGATTTGATACAGAAAACCCATATTACAGTCGTGCCATGTCAATACAATTACCTTATGATAGTAATAGTAACATCATAATTAGTAAATATGCTTTGAAAGTACTAGATATCATTGCACTTGATAAATATGAATATAAAAAAGCTGGAGTAATTGTTTCTTCTATTGTGTTAAATAATCAAATGCAAATAAACATGTTTAACTTTGAAAATCCTAAACATGAAAAATTGATGAATGCGCTTGATAAAATGAATGCTAAATTAGGGAAAGGGAAAGTAAAACTTGCTAGTCAAGATTTAGAGAGAACTTGGAAAATGAAACAAGATAACTTATCTCCTTGTTATACTACAAAGTGGGAGCATTTAATGCGTGTTTAAATAATATGAAAATAGATAAAGAATTAACCGTATATCAAGTTAAAGTAATCGATGAAAAAATAAAAGTAATTGATTATGGTAAAGTAAGTGCAGGATTTCCTTCGCCTGCAGAGGATTTTGTAGATCGCAAATTATCCTTAGACGAAAGATATTTACAACATCCTGAATCAACTTTTATTGTGATTGTTGGTGGTTTATCTATGGCGAATGAATATGATTTAAATGATGTTTTAGTTATTAGATCAGATCTTACGCCACATCATAACGACGACGTAATTGTTAGCGTAAACAACAGCGATTATACTTTAAAAAGATTTGATTTTAAACAAAATAAATTAATTGCACTAAACCCCTCTTATAATGATAGTATTCAACTTAATGATGATGATGAAGTAAAAATAATGGGTGTTGTTACTGTCCAAATAAAAGAAAGAAGAAAGGTCTAAATCTAATTATTTTCTTATAACGAAAAAAATAGCTTTCTTAGAAAGCTATTTTTTTGAATCTATAATTTTATTTATCTTCTAAATCGAATCCCCAGTCTATTCCTTTAGAAAAAACTTACTTACTATTTCTATAATATGAATTATAAAAAAATAATATTATTAATGCGATTAACGCATAACTGATTAAAATAAATAAACTCAAATTATTAAAAGTAAATAATTGAGTTAATAATGTTATTAAAGATAAACCAATTCCAGCGCCTAAAAAGTAACTTGTTGTACCTAAGCTGGAAGCTATACCATAATTTTCAGTATCTATATCTTGAATACCCATAACAGATAAGCCAGTAAAACAAAATGTTATCCCTATTCCAGAAATACATGCTGAACCTATTAAAATTAATATTAAAGAATTATTAAAGTAAATTGATAAAGATAATATAGCAGAACCTATTAGCATGAATAACCATCCTACGATACTCATCTGTAATGAACTTATTTTTTTAGATATAATTGGTAAAATAAATTTTGCTACAAATGCAGATAAAATACTGAAGGGTGAAAGTAAAATTCCTGCCGATGCAGCACTATAATTTAAATCATTTTGTAATATTAATGAAATTAAAAATAAAAAACCAATATAAAAAGCACCTAGAGAAAAGAAAGTTACATTTGAAGTTATAAGAGATTTATATCTAAACAAACTTAAATTAATCAATGGTTGTGAAAGAAATTTTAATCGATAGTAAACTACAATAATCATCAACAAACCAAAAATTAGCGATATCAAAACTACTAAAGAATGTTTATTAAAATTAACTAGTCATGTGTCCCGTAAGTTATACTAAGTAATCCAACTACTAAAAAAATTCCAGAAATAGTATCTTTTTTCTCTGTCTTGCTAATAATATTATCTTTTGGAAGATATTTATAAGCAAGTAAAAGATTAATAAAAAGAATTGGTACATTAATAAGAAATACCCAATGCCAACTTAGTAAGGTAGTTATTATACCTCCTATAGAGAGACCACTCCCATTACCTATTGCTGCAAATGAACTGAAAATAGCAAGAGCTCTATTTCTTTCTTGGTTCATTTTAAAAGTTTTAGTTACAATAGACAAAGCTGATGGCATTATAAATGCAGCACCTAAACCTTGTAAGCTTCTGAAAATAGCTAGAATATAAAAATTTGATGACAAGCCAGCACCTAAAGAAGTTAACATGAAAATTAATGATCCAAGAATAAATATTTTCTTACTACCTATTTGATCGGAAAATTTACCACCAATTATTAAAAATCCTCCAAAAAATAGCACATATAATGTTTGAAGCCATTGGGCAGTCTCCGTTCCGATATTTAACTCTTTCTGTATTGAAGGTATTGTAAGGTTAATTATAGCTATATCTAAAGCTTCAACAAATGTACCTACTGATGCAATAATTAAAATTATTTTTTTCTTGTCCATATTAAATTATTTTTATTTTTAATAATCTAACAGTAACAAGCGATTTTAATATCAGTTTTCTGTTAAGTTCTCCTTTATCATATTCTATTTTTAGAACACATTAAGAGGTCGCAAATATAATATCTTTTATATATTTTTTAATAAAAGACCATAATTATTTTAAATGTTTTGAATTAATTAATATTAAATAAAAATCCAGATATATTTTATACCTGAACCCTCTAACTAAATTAATTAGTATTAAACAAGAGAGACTACCTTAAAAAGATAGTCTCTTATATTTATAATTTGATTATTTATCTTCTAAATCGAATCCCCAGTCTATTCCTTTAGAAATTGCAGGAACTCCTTCTGTTAACCATTTCGGAGCTGGTTTATCTTTTAAATAATAATCAAAAAATTGTTGTTGACGTTGTTGAATATCATTTTTATTCGCACGTTTAACCAAATTATGATCGTCTCCATTATAATTTAACATCCAAGCTGGTTTACCTAAACGTCTTAAAGCCATAAACATTTCAATTCCTTGGTACCAAGGAACAGCACCGTCTTCATCGTTATGCATAATAACAACTGGCGTTTTTACATTTGGCATATTAAACAATGGAGAGTTTTCTATGTACAACTCTGGTGCTTCCCAAAGTGTTTTTCCAATTCTACTTTGTGTTTGTTCGTACTGAAATTGACGACTCATTCCTGTTCCCCAACGAATTCCTCCATAAGCAGATGTCATATTTACAACTGGCGCTCCTGTCCAAGCAGCTGCATACATATTAGTTGTTGTAATAAGATGTGCAACTTGATATCCTCCCCAACTTTGTCCTTGTATTGCTATTTTAGAACCATTAATCCAATTGTTCTTTTTTAATGCTTCTACTCCAGAATTAATATAATCTTCTGCAGATTTACCTGGGTGTCCAATTGTATAAGAAATATCTGGTGTAAATACAATATAATCGTTACTTACAAAATAAGTATGGTTTATTCTTGATGGTGTTGGAGCCGGAGCTTGATAACGATTTAAGTTATCCGATAATTTCTCGTAGAAATAAACAATCACAGGATATTTCTTATTTGGATCGAAATTTTCTGGCTTATAGACTACTCCAGTTGCATCTTTACCAGAATATGTTTTCCAAGTTACTAATTCCCCTTTACCCCAAGAATAATCTTTTTGTTGTGGATTAATTGATGAAATTTTCTTTTCATCTTTAAAGTTCGTAGAAACATAAACGTCTGGTGAATTTTGGAAAGATTCTTTCGTATAAATAAATTCATCAGCATTTAATGCTTTTGTCATTTTTTGACTTCCCCATGTATCAGACATTACAATTTCTTGTGGCTTTTTAGCTTTAGAAATTATTGTTTGATAGACACCAGATTGTTTATTACCATTATTAAATGCGCTTAAATAAATTGGTGTTTCACGGTTTATAGTTTTTACATCGTCATTTAATTTATTAATATCAAACGAGATTTTATTTTTTCTACCAAAACCATCAGTCACGTTTTCTGGTTTACGATTTCCTACTAAATCAAACTCCCAAATATCATATCGGTCTCTAATTAATACCGTTTCATCATTAGTTGTAAAGTATGCAATACCATATGCACCAGCTAAAGTTGGCGAATCATTTTCTTCATCGGCAAACTTAACTTTTAATTTCTTATTTAAAACTTTCGTCTCTTTTGTTTCTATATTAAAACTTGACCAAAGTCCAGTTTCTTCGTTAAAATAAACAACAAATTTTCCGTTTGGAGAAGCTTCTACTCTACCAGCTAAACCTTTTACTAAAAGCTCTTTTTGTCCTGTTTCTGTATTAATAATATAATAATCTCTTCTACGTGTTGCATCCCAACTAGATGAAAGTCTGTATAAATTATCTGAGATACCTAAAGCATAAGTAGAATTTCCTTCATTTAAGAAATCTACCATATTAAGGTTTTCATCAGCTAACTGAATTAATTTTTGTGGTTGATCTAAATTGATTGCTGCCAAATAAGAACGCTTCTTCTCACGTTCAGCATTTTTTAATTGTTGTGGTTGAATAAAGTCATCTTTGTAACTCCATACATCTACTTTTGCATGATCTTCTGCAATTAAAGTAGTGTCCTTTTCTTCTAACTTAGGAGCAATACCAATAAATAAAGATTTTCCATCTTTACTAAATTTGGGTTGACGATTTTCTGACACAAACCAATCTTTCTTTAAACCAACTAATTCAGATTTCTGAATTTCTTTTTGAGCTGGAACTGATGAATAATATAAGAAATATGACTTGTTTTCTTTTTTCTCATCATCTGTCGTTCCTACAAAAGCAACTTTATTAGCTAATTCATCAAATGTAAATTGTTTAAAATCTCCAATTGTATCAACCAGTTGTTTTTGAGCAAATGTTGCTGTATTAACTAAGAAAACTCCATATTTATTCTTGTCTAAACTATCTTTTTTCTCTTGTTTAGTAGAATAAATTAATTGTTTACCGTTTTCGCTAAAATCGTAGTTAACTACATTTTTAAATGATTTTTTTTGACCAGATGTTAAGTTTCTTAGAACTAATTCTAATGGAACATCTTTTTTATCTTTTCCTGAAGATTTAGCAGGTTTTGCGGATTTATCTTTAGATTTTGTAGAGTCTGATTTATCTTTCTTTACTTCTTCTTTTTCTAATAAATAAGCCAACAAAGAACCTCCTTTTTGTGGAGTTTTAAATGATTTTATATTTGGTAATTTCTCAACTTTATTTGTCACAAGATTTAAAATACCAATAGAATCCTTTGCTATTTCATTCTCTTTCTTCTTTTTAATTCGAACCAATTTTAAATCTTTGTAAAATGGTCTAATTTTAAAAATTGCAAATTTAGAATCTGAAGTAAAAACACTTTGCTCTCCTCTATGAAAATTTAAATTATTGTCTGTTTTTAAACCAAAAAAATTTAACGTATTATCTCCTTCTTGTGCATTAACTTGATAAGCAACCCAATTACCATTATTAGATAATTCTTTCATCCCGATAGATTGCCATTCATCAAAAACAGTTAAATCTAAAGGCTTTTTCTGTGCATCGACATTTGTCGCAAGCATTGCAATTGCAGCTGCATATACTGCTTTATTTGTCAGTAATTCTGACGCATAATTTTTTAATCTTTTTGCAGATAACTTCGATTTCATCCAACTAAAATTTTGTGTGTTAATTTATATTGAACGTGAAAGTACTAAGGTTTTTAGAATAACTTAACATTTTAAACAAAAAAGTTAATCAAAAAAGTATAATTGAATAAAAATAGGGATTGATATAATCAACCCCTATTATTTTAATTTATTATCTGATTTAAAATGATGTCTCAAATAAAATTTAAATTATTTAATTGCATCAATAATTGCTTGATTAAATTGCTCTAAATCTTCTGGAGATCTAGAAGTAATTAAATTATGATCTATTACAACAGCTATATTTTGATACAATGCTCCTGCATTTTCTAAGTCAACTTTAATCGCTGGATAACATGTCATATTTTTTCCCTCAACTAATTTTGCATTAATTAAAGTTTGAGAACCATGACAAATAGCTGCAATTGGTTTCTTAGTCTTATTAAATTCTTTTATAAAATTTAATGCTTTTTCATTTACTCTTAATTCATCTGGATTGAATAATCCTCCAGGTAAAATTAACGCTTCATAATCATCAATATTGATACTATCTTTATTGATATTGAAATCTACTTTATATTCTTTTCCCCAGTCTGTTTTTGCCCAAGCTTTTACTTTATCATCTTTAGTTGCTATAATATCAACTTGATAATTTGCTTGCTCTAGACTTTCCTTTGGAGAGCTTAATTCTACTTCTTCAAAACCTTCTCCTGTTAAAATGGCTACTTTCTTCATTGTTTTTTAATTTTTAAAAGTTTAATAAAATCACAAGTGTGTATACAGAAACCATGCCTTAGAATTTAGAAGTTAGAAAGGTTCTGTCTGTTCGAATGGTTTTTTCGAAATAAAATGACGAAAAATTATATAGAGAAATTAGACTAGAAAATATAAAAAATCCCTTCAAATTTATTGAAAGGATTTTCATATTTTAAAGCTTTATAACCTTGAGTTTTTATTGTTCCGAATTAAAAAACACTTTATAATAATACATTTTCTTTTCTTCATCAAACCCTCTTTCTAGATACTCTTCTGCAGCATCAGGATTCGTTAAATCAAGTTTAATATTAATCTTAGTATCTAATTTTATTTCACTCTTTATCTTTTTAGATTCCTTCATTAATGTTGGAACAGAAACTTCAAAAGATTCTACAAATTCTACTCTATTGTTTTCGCTATAGTCTTTTTTATAATCTTTAAAATCGTCAATTAATTCGAAAGGTTTAAGAACTTGTTCTTCCAAAATTTCATTGGTAACAAATTCATTTGTATTTAAAACATTTATAGAATTAGAAATAAACTCTGCTTGTTGTTTTTTATCTGTTTTATCTAATAAGAAATCATTAGAAAAATCAGTAATTAACTCAATGTATTTCTTTGTGTGGTAATTGTTATCTTTTATTAAATCTATTTCTAAGAAATTCTTTTTCCAATATTCAGATTCAACATTTTTATCATCTATAGAAAATACTCGAAAACCTTCATCTCTATGTACATCTAATATCAAACATGCTTTGTCTATACCTTCAAGTTTATAACCTTTCCATATATTATAATCTAAACCTTTAGACTCATCAAAACGTAAAAATTTTTTCTTATTTTCTAATTTATAAATTCCTATTCCACGACAAGGTATTCCGTCAAACATCATATTTTCAAATAATGTGACAAATACTTCACCACTTTTTATCTGTGGATGTAATGACTTTTCATATAAATGACTTAAAACTTCCTGAGAAAAATCTACAAAATCTACTTCTTCATCAAACATTTGCTTACACTGATTATACAGAACATTAAATTCTAACTTCTCTGTATAATGCGTAAAACGGTTTATTTCTAAAGATTTTCTGAACGGACTTAATAAAAAAGGAACTAATTGTTCTTCTTTTGCTTCATCATATTCTATTGTTTGATCTGCAAAAATATTTGCTTCTTCACGAACCTTATGCCCTACTTTTTGTAAAGTTATAAAAGCTATATAAGCATTTTTAACATCAACCATCGTTTAAATTTTCTAAGAAAACAAAAGTAATAAATTTAAAAATCAATACAAATCATAATACTAAATCTGTTTAAGCTAATTTATTCACAAAATTAGAGAATATAGTTAGTATGATACTATTTTAAAAACTTAGAATCATATGTCTACAAATAAATGTCAATTATAATTCCGAATTAATAAATTATTCTAAAAGAAACGATTAATAAGAGTAACCTACAATAAATTTTAGTAAATTTGAGATTGCAACAATCAATCTATCAGGCATTTTATCCTATATAATATATTAATAATGAATATTTAATATAAAATTAACTTTTAGTTATATCAACATTAAGTAAAAGGATTTGACTATGGCATAAAAATAGCTTTAGGGCAAATTGTCTAACTAAACAAAAATCTATAATATGAAAAAGATTCAATTAACAATTTTAGGAGTAGCCTTTGCAACAATATTATCTATTGGTGTAAACGCTCAAGAAAGAGGCTCAAGAAGTGGACGTTCTACAATTCAAACAAATAATAACAGAAATAATACTGATACCCATATAAGCAGACCAAACACTAGTTATGGAGGATATGGGAGAACTGAAACATCTAATAGCAGACCAAACACTAGTTATGGAGGTTATGGAAGAACTGAAACATCTAGTAGCAGACCAAACACTAGTTATGGAGGCTATGGAAGAACTGAAACATCTAGTAGCAGACCAAACACTAGTTATGGAGGCTACGGGAGAACTGAAACATCTAATAGCAGACCAAACACTAGTTATGGAGGCTACGGGAGAACTGAAACATCTAATAGCAGACCAAACACTAGTTATGGAGGCTATGGAAGAACTGAAACATCTAGTAGAAGACCAAACACTAGTTACGGAGGCTATGGAAGAACTGAAACATCTAGTAGAAGACCAAACACTAGTTACGGAGGCTATGGAAGAACTGAAACTTCAAGTAATAGAGATTTTCGTAGAACCCCTGTAAGAATAAATTCTTCTTCTTACAGTAGAAGTAGTCGTCCAGTTTCTAGTATTAACATGAATAATTATAGAGTTCGTTCATATAACAATGTTAATTTTTATTCCTATAATGGTATTTATTATCGTCAATATGATAGAGGATACGTAAGATATGCACCTTCTGTAGGTTTCAGAATTAATTTATTACCTGCTGGTTTCACAACAATTACAATAGGGAATGCAACTCCTTACTATTATTATGAGGGAATTTATTACAGACCTTATGGTAATTATTATGAAGTAATCCAAGCTCCAATAGGTGCCATCGTTTATTCATTACCTTTTGGTTATGAAAATATTAGCTATAGAGGAAACAACTTATATGAATTTGGAGGAACATTATATCAAAATATTTACTACGATGGAAGAAGCAGTTTTCAAGTTGTAGGCTATTTAGATTAATATAAACTTTTATATATTAAGTAGAGCTCAAAATTAATTCTGGGCTCTACTTTTTTTTGTTTAGATTTCATAATTAATTTGAAAAAATAGACAATATTGTTAAACAACTTAGTTAATGCAATTAATTCATTTACAAATAATTATATGATTAACAAAAATTACATTCCTAAAAATGAATAAATTCTTGTAAAATTGGCATAGAAATAGTATATATATAACTGTTATAATAAATGATAATAACATGAAAAAGATTCGATTTACAATTTTAGGATTAGCTTTTACTGCAATGTTTGCAATTGGAGTAAATGCGCAAGAAAGAGGTTCGAGAGGAGAAAGAAATGCTAGAGAATCTCATGTAAAAAATAAACGTTCGGAAGTTTCAAGAGATAAAGCAAAACACAATAATCACGATAAAAACGTTTGGAATAAAGATAGTAGAATAAAAAGAGTTGAGCCAACTAGAAAAGTTAATACTACAAATAAAGATTGGAACAGAGATAGTAGAATAAAGCGTGTTGAACCAAAAAGAAAAGTGACTACTCCAAGTAGAAATAATTCGTTAGGTAATCGCGATTATCATAAAAATCCTGTTAGAATAAACTCTCGTGATATTTCCAGAAGTACTCGACCAGTAACAAATATTAATATTGGAAATTATAAAAAGCATAAACACAACAACGTTAACTTTTACTCTAATAAAGGTATCTATTATCGTAATTATAATAAAGGTTATGCTCGATATATTCCGTCAAATGGATTCAGGATTAATGTTTTACCAATCGGATATTCAACAATAAGTTTAGGAAGTCGTAATCCTTATTATTTCTACGAAGGAGCATATTATAGACCTTATAAAAATTATTATGAAGTAGTACAAGCTCCTATAGGAGCAATTGTTTATGGTTTACCTTCTGGTTATGAACGTGTAAGATTTAGTGGTGAATACGTTTATGAATTTGGAGGAACATTATACCAAAGAATAAATAATAATGGAAATAGAGCCTACCAAGTAATCGGTTATTTAAGCTAAAAAGAAATGAATATAAATAATGGCGGAGTTAGAAATAACTTCGCCATTATTGTTTTTAGAGCTATCATAAACAGCTTTAAACCTTACTATTAGACAAAGAATTATCTAATAAAGAATCTTTAATTTTTGCAAAGATAATTTTTTTCAATTTTTACAGCAAAACTAATTTTGATTTTCTTTTGGTAGATTCAATTCATTTTATATCTTGCGACTTCAATTAAATAGAATTATGCCAAAAAAGAAATACCAAATAGAATTTTCAATAAAATCTTCACCTTCACTATTATACAACTACATTTCTAACCCATCTGGTCTATCAGAATGGTTTGCAGATAATGTAAATTCTCGTGGAGAAAAATATACATTCATTTGGGACGGACACGAAGAATCTGCTTTTTTAATGAAATCTAAGCAAGATGGATATGTACGTTTTCAGTGGGAATACGATGAAGACACGAAATATTTCTTTGAATTAACGATTATTGAAGATGATTTAACAAACGATGTTTCATTAGTTATTACAGATTTTGCTGATGAAGACGAAGTAGAAGAATCAAAACAATTATGGGAAAGTCAAATTGAAGATCTTAAAAAAATATTAGGATCTGTTTAAAAATCTATTATTTTGAAAATTAATTTAGGTGGTATTATCACTGAAAAAGCAAATGCTACGATTCAAATCCAAAATAAAGCTTTTTTAAATGGTGATGCTGTAAAGGAAATTTTACGATTTGTTGATGGGGAAATTATAGATTGGGAGGATCATTATTTTAATTTAATGGCTTCTATGCGTATTTTCCGCATGAATATTCCTCTAGATTTTACTCCAGAGTTTTTTCAAGAGCAAATTCAATCATTGGCTAAAGCCAACGAAACAGAAAATGGCAAAATAACATTTTTTGTTTTTAGAAATGAAGAAGAAGATTATTTAAAATCATCAATAAATTATATTGTTTCTTTAGAAAGGTCCAATAATAAATGGGAATTTTTAACGTCTGAAAATGAAATTGATGTTTATAAAGATTACAGTGTTAACACAGCTTTTTATTCGTTAGTAAATGCTCATAAACCAGAAGAAAATATTGCCGAAATATATCGTTTAGAAAATGATTTTGCAGATATTATTTTGTTGAATATTAATAAACGAATGGCAAGATCTTTAAAAGGAAGTATTTTCTTAGTTAATGATAATAAAATTCGAACACCAAAAAAAGAAGAAGGTGTTATAACAAGTGTTTTAAGAAATAACTTAATTTCTAAAATTAATAAAAGTGAAGAATTTGAAGTTGAAGAAACAGATATTTTTCCTTTTGAAATACAGAAAGCGGAAGAAGTTTTTATTTTGATTGATGGAGTTGGAATATTACCAATAACAAAAAATCGTAAGAAAATTTATTCAACAGAAAAAACAAGATTGATTTTTAATCATTTATAAAATCATCTTAATTCATAGACGGATCAGCGGGAGTGTTAACCCAAATAAGGTTCTCACCTCCTAGCTGCTTCATCAATTTCTTCCACAAATCAGAATTCCAATTCTCAAAAATATCAAAATCTAAATCTGTTATTTCCCAAGAATTATCTTTTAGTTCATTAATAATCTGATTAGGAGACCAACCACAATACCCAATCATAAATTTTATTTCGTTGTCTTTTATCAATTTTTGATTAACCGCAATTTTTACATCTTCATAAACTCCAGACCAATAAACATTATCTGCAATTTTTTCGCTGTTCTTAATTAAATCGGGGCGTTTGTGGATATAATAAATATTTTCTTTATCAACTGGTCCCCCTTCATAAACTAAAGAACCTGATTCCACTTCAGACACAAAAATACTGATAGGCAAATTTGTGGAACGATTGATAATAAAACCAATACTTCCAGAATCAATATGTTCTGTAATCAAAACAACACTTCGCTGAAAAATATCATTAGTTAATGTTGGTTTTGCTACTAGAATAGTTCCTTTTTTTATACTTTTGATAGACATTTATATAATGTATTTTTTGGTTAGTTTAATAACTAAAAAGTGACAGATTACAATTGGCATTATTTTTTAAAAATATAAATAAAATATTAATGAAACAAGATTTAAGTTATAAAAGAAAAGTTTACGAAAAACAATCGATGAATTTTGATTCGTTAAGAGATAATCCTATCGAACAATTTAGAGATTGGTTTTTACAAGCAGAAGAATCTGATGGTGTAGATGAAGTAAACGCAATGACTGTTGCTACAATTGGAGAAGATGGATTTCCTAGAACGAGAGTTGTTTTATTAAAAAGATATACTGACGAAGGTTTTATTTTTTATACTAATTATAACAGCCAAAAGGGAAAGGCTTTGGAGAAAAACCCAACTATTTGTTTATCATTTTTTTGGCCTTTCCTTGAAAGACAAATTATTATAAAAGGAATTGCAGAGAAAACATCAGATAATAATTCTGATGGTTACTTTGAAACTAGACCAAGAAGTAGCCAATTAGGTGCTTGGATATCGGATCAAAGTTCTATTATTGATGAACATGCTGATTTGGCAGAAGAAGAACTACAACTTGAAAAAAAATATGAAGGACAAGAAATTCCACGACCAGCACATTGGGGAGGTTTCTTGGTTCGACCTACAGAAATAGAATTTTGGCAAGGACGTCCTAGTCGCTTACATGATAGAGTTCGTTATGTTTTACAAAAAGATTTCGATTGGAAAAAAGAACGTTTAGCTCCTTAATAAACATAAAAAAAGAGATTGCTTAAGCAATCTCTTTTTTTGTTTCTATCAGTAATGAATTATAAGCGTCTAGATAATCATATTTTGCTTGAAAGATAATTAAGTTAGAGAGTTTTTCTACGAAAAAAATATTCTCAAACAAGGTTTCAAAAGCACTGTTATTATATCCTGTTTCGTAAAAGAATATTAAATCTTCTTCTAAAAAATAATTTGCACTATCAATTTGGTTATGACTAAAACATTCATCTTCTAAACCTAAGTCTAAAATTTCTCGAATAATAACTTTTAACTTATTAACATGTTCATTAAGTTTAGTTAAACCTTCAATTCTAATTCTTTCATGAACAGCTCTTGTTGTAAATGATAAATCGTTTCTTATTTCATCAAGAAAAATTAAATATGGTGAAAATTTGTCTTGTACTTGAATTAGCTTATTAAGTAAATTATTTTTATCTGTATCAATATTTGTTTTAAAAAAATAGAAAACTTCGTTAATATAATTCTGGACTTCTTCTTCTTTACTTTTTAATAAGACACCTAACTCTGTTTGTATTTTAAGTAAATCTTCTTTTTTGTTGTACACCTTATCATTATAAATGAATTGTTGCATCTTTTTTTGCTGAGACAAAAATTCTAGTTTAACAGTATCTAATTGTAATGCCGAAAGCTGTTGAGTAATTAAAATATTTTCATCCGAAAATAAATTTTCTTTTGTTTTAGTACTAGTATAATTAGTTGTATCAAATTTTATTATTGAATTAAAATCGAATGCATAATCATTAAATAGTCCATTGTATATTTTTGGATAATTAGATTTAGAAAATTTATTGTAAAAGGTTTCAAAAAATTCAATTTTATCAATTTCATTAACTCTGTACAATCCTAAGTTAAAAAAGAAATCTACAGAAAAACTCTTTTCAAATTGTTCTCTATTATTTAATAAATTAATTGCAATCGAACTAGTATCGATAATTGAATCTATTTGTGTCGATTCAATATTCTTTAATCTCTTATCTAACTCTGGGTGGGTTGACCAAAGATCTTCTAACTGAATTAAAGAATAATTTTGATTAAATTTATTGAACTCTACATTAGGTAAATTATTTACTGTATCTAAGTCAAAATGTTCTACATAAAAATCAACCAATTGTAGCATATTTTCATAAATATTTTCCGAATACTTTCTTTTATCTTGCAATTGCATAAAAAATGGTATCAACTCATTATAAGCATATTCATATAACTCTATTCTTAGTAATGGTTTACTCATTATTTGCATTCCGACAACATTGGTTGCGATTTTGTCAGCATGATATTCCATTTCTCTGCTTAATTTCAAATAATTAAATTCCAATTGTTTATGAATAATTTTTAAAACACTTTCTATTAGTTTATTATATGCAACAGCACCTAAAGAAATAATTCCTACTAATTGATTTATATCCTCTATATTATCTACATCTTCTTTTAAAGATTTATTACTATACAATACATTTTCTACGATTTTTGAAATGTTTCCTACATAACTACCAACAATCATTGACTTTTGAGAAAAATGTCCAAATTCATGAGCAAGCACAGCTTTTAATTCATTTTCTGTAACACCATAAAGTAAGCCTATTCCTATTGATAAATTTTTTCGTGTTGGAAAAATTAAACTTTTTAGATTATTCGAATAAGAGACGTATGCGCCTATTCCACCTAAAATAAAAACTTTTTTAGGAGTATCAACTCCTACTTCATTAGCAGTTTTAGTGATTAATTGAAATAATTCCGGATTATCTTTTTCAAAAATTTCAATTCCATTATATTCAATTTTCTGAAAAATACTGAGAATAAATTTTATGCTATAGTAAAGGACTAAACTTCCTAAAGTGAAAATTCCTAATCCCAAAATAATTGTTATTATCGAAACTTTTATACTGATAATAAAAATTCCTCCCAAAATACATAATATAAATAGTCCTATACTTAATAATGAAAATGAAAGAAGTGTAATAAAAAAAAGTATAATCCAAAAGATTGAACTTTTCTGAGCTTTTTTATACGTTTCTGAAACGTCAATTTTAAATAAATTCATTTTTAGTGTTAAAAAATCAAAAGTATAAAAAGTCAGATAAAATCAAATTAATCATTTTTTAATATAAAATAAATTTTATATTAATTATAACTTCATTTCTATAATTTATTGTTTAATTTTGGAGTAATAACTCAATATTCTACTTTAAGATGTACCAAAATAATATTATAAAATATTCTTTTTTAGCAACAGTTCTACTTGTTTTAAATACAAGTTGCGCTTTTGGAAATAATGAAAAATCTGACCAAGAAGATAATAATACAGAAAATAGAGCAGATTCTATTAATACAACATTTACAACTGATGAATTAATAGGAAAAGGAAATCCTAATTTGGTAGGTAAAAATTATAAATTATTACCAGAAGTTGCTAAACAGTTCGAATTAATGAAAGCTGAAGCAAAAAAAGCTGGTTTTAATATTCATGTTGTTTCTAGTTATAGAAACTTTAGCTATCAAAACGGAATTTGGGAAAGAAAATACAAAGCGAATCAAGCTAAAAAACTTGATGCAAAGAAAAACATCGATAAAATAATCGAATATTCTACAATTCCAGGAACATCTCGTCATCATTGGGGAACTGATTTTGATATTATTGATGGTACTAAAGGAATCCCGAGCGATCCATTAAATGAGAAACATTTTAATGAAGGTGGTTCAATGCATAAATTTAAATTATGGTTAGATGAAAATGCTTCAAAATATGGTTTCTATTTAGTTTATACGGATAGTCCTACAAGAAAAGGATTTAAATATGAGCCTTGGCATTTTAGCTATAAAGCTATTTCAGAACCAATGCTACAAGCATATAATAAATTAGATATTAAAAAGATATTACAAGAGAATAAATTAATGGGAAGTGAAAATTTTTCTGATGAGTTTATTAAAAAATATAAAAATGATAACATTCTGGATATCAATCCAAAATTAAAATAAAAAAAGCTCCATTTTGGAGCTTTTTTTGATGGAATAAAATAACTTAACTATAGAACCAACTTTATGAAAGTTAAATTATTTATTTTAGTATTTTATAGTATTCTACAAACATTATTTGCGAACGATGTAATTGTAAAAGATTTTGATGGTGATAATAAATTAGATAAAGTTTATATTAATTATACAACTAATACTATTGTATATCTATTATCTAGTTGCAACTATTTAGAAAAACAAAGTTTATCTTTCTCTAAATTAAGTAAAGATATAAAGCTAATAGAAACAAAAAATGGATTTCAATTAGAAAATAAACTAGATGATGTTGTCTATTCATCTTATTTTAAATTTAATAAAGAAAATAATAATCTTGAATTAGTTGGTATTAATCGCAAAATAAAATCTTTAAATAACGAGTTTGAGAACGGAGAGTCTAGTTATAAATTTTCTACACAAGAGCTGGTTGCAAAATGGAATTACATTAGCAAAACGACCAAAGAAATGGTTTCTATGCCTACATTAAAAACTAAATTGATTTTAAATAAAATTCATTTAGATTCATTTAATGATGATTTTTTAAGAAAATTTGCCGAAAAAATATCATTTATCTATAAAACAGAAATTTCAAAATTAGATTAATAATTTCTTCTACACACTTTTCTTTTTTTTAAAACTCTTTAACCTTCATTAATTGTTCTGAATGTCAGATTAATTCTTGGAGAAAATATTTTTTTTGTTGGTGGTAATCTATGTAACCAATAATCTTGTGTTTCATCCTTCATTACTAATAAACTTCCACTTGCTAAATTCAATGAAATAACTTCTTTTGTTTCTTTATGTTTAAATGCAAATTTACGTTCAGCCCCAAAACTAAGAGAACCTATTGCTCCATGACGTTTTAACTGTTTTTCTCCATCACTATGCCAAGCCATTCCTTCAGAGCCATCATGATACAAGTTTAGTAAGCAAGAATTATAAGATTCGCCTGTCTTCTCCTCTACTATTTTTTTCAATTTAATTAAAGTTTCTGTCCAAACTAAAGCTGTCTTGGTAACATTAGAATAAGTATAAGAAAATGGAATATCTCCGTACCAAGCTATTTTACGTTTTGTTTCGATTAATTTTCCAAATATAACTGCTTGATCATTTTTCCATTCAATCTCCTCTAATAAGACAGAATAATAATCATTCGCTTCTTGATCTGTCATTATTTGTCCAAAATAATTTACAGTTCCATCTTTTGGTAAAAGATTCTGATTACCATCAAATAATTCATTAAATAAATCCATGTTTCAAAAATTAGAATGAAAGATTATGTTTATAAATAAAAAAACGCAACGATTTATTTCGTTGCGTTTTCATTTAAATAAGATTCAAATTTTAATCCTTTTATATTATACGGATCAAATCCATTATATAAATCTGTTATTAATTGTTTTACTTGAAAATAGGTAAAAAGAGTAGAATATGAAGCTTGTTCTTCATAAACAGGGATTTCTACCAAAAACAAAAAACGATCATACTTTGAGATTTGAACAGTATTTCTATCTTGATTTACAAAACCTATATAACTACCATCGTAATCTGGTAGGTTATGAAAAATCTCAATAGCTTGTGAGAAACTACCTTCTAAAGGTAATTCTGTTTCGACCGTTAAGTCGTCTGCATAATTTTCAAAGAATATTTTCACAATACAAAAGTAAGAAATTTTAATCTATTTTTCAGATTTGCTTTTATTTCGTTTTATAATTATTAAATTTACAATCAAATTATGGAAAAAATGAGTTACGACATTATAGTTATTGGAAGTGGTCCTGGTGGATACGTTGCAGCAATTAGAGCTGCACAATTAGGTAAAAAAGTAGCAATCGTAGAAAAAGCTGAATTAGGTGGGATTTGTTTAAACTGGGGATGTATCCCAACAAAAGCCTTATTGAAATCGGCTCAAGTATTTAAATATTTGAATCATGCAGAAGATTTTGGAATTAATCTTCCTTCAGATATTTCTTTCGAATTCGGAAATGTTGTATCTCGTAGTAGAGGTGTTGCGGATAGAATGAGCAAAGGTGTTCAGTTCTTAATGAAAAAGAATAAAATTGAAGTGATTCAAGGTGAAGCAAAAGTTTTACCAGGTAAAAAAGTAAAAGTTACATCTGCAGATGGTTCTTCTAAAGAAATTTCTGCTGAAAATATAATTATTGCTACAGGAGCTCGCTCTCGCGAATTACCTGCATTGCCACAAGATGGTAAAAAAGTAATTGGATACCGTGGTGCTTTAGTAATGGAGAAACAACCAAAATCTTTAATAGTAGTTGGTTCTGGAGCAATTGGAGTTGAGTTCGCTCATTTCTATAATACATTAGGAACAGAAGTTACTATTGTAGAATATTTACCAAGAATTGTACCTGTTGAGGATGAAGATATCTCTAAACAATTACAATTATCTCTTAAAAAATCTGGAATTAATATTTTAACTAACGCTGAAGTAACTGGTGTTGATACATCTGGAGAAGGTGTTAAAGCAACAATAAAAACTGCTAAAGGTGAAGAAGTTTTAGAAGCTGATGTTTTATTATCTGCTGCTGGAGTTGTTCCAAATACAGAAAATATAGGTTTAGAAGAAGTTGGTATTGCTACAGAAAGAGGAAAAATTGTTATTAACGATTTTTGCGAAACTTCTGTAAAAGGATATTACGCAATTGGAGATGTTGTAAAAGGAGCAGATTTAGCTCACTTAGCATCTGCACAAGGTATTTTATGTGTTGAGCATATCGCTGGTGAAAAAGTAGAACCTATTGATTACGGAAACATTCCTGGATGTACTTATTGTTCTCCAGAAATTGCATCTGTTGGTCTTACAGAAGCTAAAGCAAAAGAAGCTGGTTACGAAGTAAAAGTTGGTAAATTCCCATTCTCTGCAAACGGTAAAGCTGTTGCAAATGGAGCTGCTGATGGTTTTGTAAAAGTTGTTTTTGATGCTAAATATGGTGAGTGGTTAGGTTGTCATATGATTGGTGATGGTGTTACAGAAATGATTGCAGAAGCAGTTGTTGCCCGTAAATTAGAAACTACTGGTCATGAAATTATGAAGTCTGTTCATGCACACCCAACAATGGCAGAAGCTATTATGGAAGCAGTTGAAGATGCTTACGGACACGCAATTCACATTTAATCAATAAATTATAACAATAAAACTAGAAAAGCAGCTCTTACGGAGTTGCTTTTCTAGTTTTAACAAATTGTTAACTTTAATAAGATAGTGTGTAGTTTATACCTACTTGACATAAATTAGCGCCATAAACAATTTATATATACTTCGATATGAAAAAAATTTATTCTTTAATTGCAGTTGCTGCTTTATCATTAAGTGCACAAGCGCAAGTTGATGCGTTTCCAGGTGGGGATTTTGAAGATTTCTCAGCATTTAAAGCAAGTCTAAATCAATATGGGTTACAAAGCTACGCAACACAAGGTGTTGGTAAAGGTCTTAATGAATCAAACTCATTAAATATTTCAGGAACTCCAGCTGGTAATGATTATGTATTTACAGCTAATTTAGGAGGTATAGTATCTGCTCAACCAAAGGAGATTACTTTTTGGGTTAAAGGTACTGCTACAGGGAAATCACTTTCTTTAAATGTATATAAAGCTAATGGAACTTATTATACATATAATCTAGGTACTTTAACAACTGGTGGTAAATTTCAATCAGCAGCAAATAATCAGTATACAGGATCTGTTAATACTAATGGTCAATGGATTAAAGTAACTTTAGATTTATCAACAAAAACAGATTTAAATGTCTCTGATTTAACATCTAGTTTTTTCGCTTTAAAAGTTGGTAGAGATGGAGTTTATTCTCTTGATGTTGATAACATACAATTATGGGATGTTACAATGAATGTTTATGATTTAACAGCTTCTAAAGCAGTAGCTAATACATTATGGACTAATACAGCTTCTTTCAATGTAAAAGATCAAGCTAATGTAGAGGTTTACAACATTAATGGACAATTAGTAAAATCTTTCCAAGTTAAAGGAAATCAAACTGTAAATGTTTCTGATTTAGTAAAAGGTGTTTACGTTGTAAAAACAACTTCAAACGGAAAAACTTCTACTCAAAAAGTAGTTAAAAAATAATTTTCTAGAAAAGAAAAATTATAAAATTAATAGCTGTAACAATCTTGTATTGTTACAGCTTTTTTATTGAAATAATGAGAGTATAATTTCTTTCTTTTAAAATATTCAAATACTTTATAAATTAAATATTTAATCTTCTTTCACTTGACATGTTTTTCTGTAAATTAGTACAATTACATACCTAAAAAATTTATTATGAAAAAACTCTCTACCTTATTTTTGAGTGTGACATTATCTATAATATCACATGCTCAGCAAAATAATTTAGTTGAAAATCCAGGTTTCGAAACAGGAAAATTTTCTCCATGGAAAAAAGGACCTATATCACGTTATACTGAACCTAATATCTCATCTACAAATTCTTATAATGGCACTTATCATGCAACTTATGTAGATTCTCAACTTAATGGCTTTTATCAGGATGTCGAAATATCAGCAAATACAGCATATACTTTATCTTTTTGGTATAAATCTTATGGATCAGGATTAGGAGCTAGATTATGGAGTAACTTTATATCTGTAACCAATAAAACTATAAACCTAACTACTTCAAATAGAGATAATCCTTTAAAAAATAACAATAGATATCTAACTAAAACTGCAGAATGGAAACAACATATTGTAGAATTTACTTCTCCTATTAATATTGTAAAACTTAGATTGGCTATTAGATCATATGCTAATTCAACTGTTTCGTTTGATGACTTTTCTTTAATAGAGGGTGCTTTATCTACTGTTGATTATAATGATTTTCAGAAAAAAGTTAAAATGAATACAATTATTTCTGATAAATTAATATTTACATTACCGTCAAAATCAACCGTAAATATTTATACTATTAATGGTGAATTAATTTCTTCTAATCGTATTGATAATGGTGAATTTATAAATACTCAGTCTTTTACAAAAGGTGTCTATATTGTTATTGTAGACAATGGTTTATCTAAAGTTACTCAAAGAGTAATTAAAAAATAATTTAAAATAAAAACTGTAGCATTCTTCAATGCTACAGTTTTTATTATAATCTTAAAGATTAAATTTAATAAATATAAGATTTTAATTATATGAAAATTTACATCTCAATACTAATATCTAGGATCTCATATCCATTACTTATATATAACGTTCATTTATAATATTCATATGATGAATTGCATGACCAGCAATTACAAAACCTAATTGTTCCACAGAATATTCGTAATCACCAATTTTTCCAATTTTTGCTAAAGTTTCATCATCATAAGATAAAAATTGATAATGAGTTGATCTCATTAAATGATCCCACTCCTCTATTAAGTCTTTTACTTCTCTAGCGTTCGCATTAGATTTTACAGCATATTCATTTTGATCAAAGAAATTTAAATTCTGATTATCCTCTCTTGCAATATGTTGTGCTCGAAACGAAAAAATACGTTCGCAATCAATACAATGTTGAACAACTTCCTTTACTGTCCATTTATTTTCGGCATAAGCAAAATTCCATTTATCCAACTCGGTAACAATGGTTAGTGTTTTTTTAATTGCCTCTATTCTACTAAAAAGAGCATCTTCAACTTCAATCTTATCATAAATTGAAATATAATTAATGTGATCTGTTGATTTCATTCATTAGATTTTAAATGAAATTACTACTTTATATGATGTACTTGTTTTAAGTATTTGTTAAAATTTGTGCTATTTCATTTTCAGTTTTTTTTAAAAACATTCATTTTAATAAAGTTCTTTCATAAAAGTAAAAACACTTCGTATAGATTTATATTAATTTAAAAATCATTTTTAAGTTTGACTCTTAAATATACCTGTTCGTAATTAAAATTAATGAATAAAAAGAGCAGGTTTTCCAATAAATAAAAAATGATAACGAACTTATCTTATTCAAGTGGAGCATCTAAATACCCACTTTTAGGAGAAACTATAGGAGAAAATTTAAGAAATACAGTTGCAAGATTTCCTCAGCAAGAAGCCTTAGTTTGCGTAGATCAGAATTATCGAGCGACTTATACAGAATTTTTTTCTCAAACAGAACAAATTGCTAAATCTTTAATAGCTATTGGAATTAGGAAAGGAGATCGTGTTGGTATTTGGGCTCCAAACCGAGCAGAATGGGTTCTTTTACAATATGCAACAGCTAGAATAGGAATTATATTAGTGAATTTAAATCCAGCCTATAGACAAAATGAATTAGAATTCGTTCTTAATCAGGCCGAAATATCTGCTGTCTTTGCTTCTATTCGTTTTAAAACAAGTCAATATAAAGAAATGTTGACAAATGTAAAGCCAAATGCAAAACTCTTAGAACATGTCGTTATTTTTGAAGAGGATTGGGATAATTTTTTATTACAAGGAGAAGAAACTCCAACATCTGAAATTCATAAATTAGAACAATCAGTACAGTTTGATGATGCAGTAAATATTCAGTATACATCAGGAACAACAGGTTTTCCAAAAGGTGTAACATTAACGCATCATAATTTATTAAATAATGGTTTCTTTATTGGAATAAGATTAAATTATTCTCATTTAGATCGTGTGTGTATTCCTGTACCATTCTATCATTGTTTCGGAATGGTTATCGGTAATTTAGCATGTACTTCTCATGGAGCTTGTATGGTAATTCCATCCGATAGTTTTGATCCTGCAAAAACTTTATCTGCAGTAGAAATAGAAAAATGTACTTCTCTGTATGGTGTTCCAACAATGTTTATTGCTGAATTAGAATTACCAAATTTTGATAGATTTGATTTATCATCTCTAAGAACTGGTGTAATGGCTGGTTCACCCTGCCCTATCGAAATCATGAAAAAAGTTCAATCTAAAATGAATATGAAAGAAGTTTCTATTTGTTACGGAATGACAGAAACTTCGCCTGTTTCTACACAAACAATTATTGGAACTCCTTTAGAAAAACAAGTTTCTACAGTTGGAACAGTTCAAGATCATTTAGAAATAAAAATTATTGATCCAGTAACTGGAGATATTTTACCAAAAGGAATTGCTGGTGAATTTTGTACAAGAGGTTATTCTGTTATGCAAAAGTATTGGAATAATCCAGAAGCCACAGCTCAGGTAATTGATGATAATAACTGGTTACATACAGGAGATTTAGCAACAATGGATGTTGACGGATATATTAATATTACTGGAAGAATAAAAGATATTATTATTAGAGGTGGAGAAAACATTTCTCCTAAAGAGATAGAAGATTTTTTATATGAACATGATGCTATTTCTGATGTACAGATAATTGGTGTTCCAAGTGTAAAATATGGTGAAGAAGTTATGGCTTGGGTAAAAATAAAAGATGGTATTAAAGTTAACGAAGATGAATTAAAAGAATATTGTCTATCTATTGCTCATTTTAAAAGACCAAAATATTGGAAATTTGTCAACGAATTTCCTATGACAATTTCTGGAAAAATAAGAAAAGTTGAAATGAGAGAAGTTTCTATTAAAGAATTAGGGTTAGAGAATGCAAAAAAAATTAAAACTTCATAAAAATATCATTTAAAAACTTCTTATTAATAGATTCAAAATAATAATTTCAATTATCTTTGAATCTATTATAATTTATACAAATAAAACGATCTACACGATGTCAAATATCTTATTAATCGAAGATGAACAGGCTATACGTAATGTTTTAAAAAGCATTCTAATGGACGAAAATCCGAAATGGAATGTTGATGAAGCTGAAAACGGAGCTATTGGATTGCAAAAAATTAAAGAAAAAGAATACGATTTAATTATTAGTGATATAAAAATGCCTCAAAAAGATGGAATGGAAGTTTTATCTGAGGCAATAGAATATAATCCCGAATTAACAATTGTAATGATTACTGGTCACGGTGATGTAGACCTAGCTGTTGATGCTATAAAAAAAGGTGCTTATGATTTTATCTCTAAACCACCAGATTTAAATAAATTATTAACAACTGTTCGAAATGCTTTAGATAGAAAAACACTTATTTCTTCTAATAGAGAACTTAAGAAAGAAAATAAAGCACTTAAAAAGAAAGTTGAAAAGAAATACGAAATGATTGGTGATGCACCTGCTATTTTAGAAGTTAAACAAATAATTGATAAAGTTGCAGATACAGATGCTCGTGTTCTTATTCTTGGTCCTAATGGAACAGGAAAAGAATTAGTAGCACATCATTTGCATGATCAAAGTAGTCGTAACATAAAACCTTTAGTTGAAGTTAACTGTGCTGCAATTCCGGCAGAGTTAATAGAAAGTGAATTGTTTGGACATGTTAAAGGTTCTTTTACTGGAGCTGTTAAAGACAAGCAAGGAAAGTTTGAATTAGCAAATGATGGAACAATCTTTTTAGATGAGATTGGAGATATGAGTCTTTCTGCACAAGCAAAAGTATTACGTGCTTTGCAAGAAGGAAAAGTTTCTCCTGTTGGATCTGAAAAAGAAATTAATGTTAATGTAAGAGTTATTGCTGCAACAAATAAGGACTTACGTAAAGAAATAGAAGAAGGTAATTTTAGAGAAGATTTATACCACCGTTTAGCTGTTATCATTGTTAATGTTCCTGCTCTTAATGATAGAAAAGATGATATTCCTTCTTTAGTTGAGCATTTTATTTCGGAAACAACGAGTCAAAAAACATTTGATGATTCTGCTTATGAAGCTTTAAAAGAATTGGATTGGACTGGAAATATTCGTGAATTACGTAATGTTGTTGAGCGTTTACTTATTTTAGGAGAAAATCCTGTTTCTAGAAAAGACGTAGAGCAATTTGTAAAAAAATAAATATAACTGTCAATGAATAAGTTTTGTTTTTTAATTGCTATTTCTACACTTTTTATTTTCTCATGTAAAAAAGAAGTCAATTCTGTAGACAAAAGTTCAGATAATTTAACGCACGAAGATGTTGTATCTCTTGAAAGAAATTCTGTTTTTACCAACGAAGCTCTTGTTTATAAAGGAACTTTTGAAGGGAAATATAATGGAGATAAAGTGATGTTAAAGTTAGCGAACGACAAATTTACGATTGATTATAAAAATGAGACATATAAAGGCGATTTGTTCAAAAAAGATGATGGATCTTTAATGGAAATAAATGTTGAAAAACATCATTTACCTTTTCAGTTTTTCCGCTGGTCAGATAATTCAGAAATTATGATTTTAAATGAAGATGGTTTAGCTGATGACAATGGAGAAAATTATTTAACAAGAACTTCAGAATAATGACTATAAAATATATTTTAGCAACATTCATTTTAGCAACAATTATTAGTTGTAATTCTACCTCATCGTCTAATAATGAAGATTTAGGAAAACGCTTTTTCGAAGTTTATTCGGCTAGAAAAGATTACAACAAAATGTTATCTTTTTATAATGATAGTTTAGTTTACGAAAATGTAGCACAATATTCTGGTGCCTCTAAAGTAGATCCTCGTTATTTATTGAATGATATTGTTCGTTGGAGCGATCAGACAATGTTATACGATAACAATCAATTATTAAATGTAAAAGAGTTATTTAGTAACGATTCTATGATTATTGCAAATGGAGAATTTTCTGCATATACGTACAATGGTGTAAAATATCCCTCGATGAAATTTACAACCTATTTGTATTTAGATAAAAACTCTAAAGTAAAAAAACAAGTTGATTGGTTTAATTATCCTATAGAAGATATTATCGAATTGTATCAATTACAACAAAGTCAACAAAAAATTCAGTTGGATAATAAGTAAGAATCTTAAAAAATATAATGGTTAAATTATCTACATCTTTTACTAATTTTATTTCTCAAGAATACGTAAATGTAAGTTCTAAAGATTATTTTAATGAGATAATTAATGTAATAAAAAATGATTTTAGCTTAGATTCTCTCAATACAAAACTTGAGGAATTAGGTATTAAAAATATCGAAGAGATAAAATTTGATTCATTAGATTTTTTAATCAGTTATGCTGATTTTATTTTAAAAGATAGTATAATTTCAGAAAATGAATTTATAGACTTCTCTTTTTTAAAGAAAATTTTTAAAATTAAAGAAGGTGATTTTATCCAACATAAAAAATTTGAAATAAATGAAATTTTAAAAAAGGAATTTATAAGGATTTATTCTGATAGTTTTGTTGATAAAAAAGAAGAATTATTAAAACTAAATCTTCAAGATTTTTTTGACTTAAGCTACGATCAATTTGAAGATTTTAAGAAAGATGAAATAATTATTTCACTACTTAAAGGAGCTAATCCAAAAGATTTAGATATAACGAAAATTCCAAAAGATTTCAAAATAGTATAACATATAAAAAAGACGAAGAATATCTTCGTCTTTTTTGTTTTTAGTAGAGTTTAATTTCTACATTTTACTCTATAAACTATACAATAAACTTAATGCTCATGTCCTCCCTTGTTCTCTAATTTAGCATTAATAAAAAAGGCTCCTTTTGTAACAATTTCTATATTTTTAGGAATATCTTTTGTAGTCGTTATTGCTGTATACCCAAGGTTTGAAGCATTTTTAGTAATCTCAATTTTCTCAAATTCATTTTTAGTTTTATCTTTTATTATAAAAATATAATATTTACCATCAGCCTCAACAATTGCTTGATCGGTAACAGTCGGAGTTAAAACATTATCAATACTAATTGTTCCTGTAATATTCATCCCGTCTATTAATCCAGTCTTATTTCCAATCACCGTACAATGTATTGCGATGGTTTTACTCTCATCCTCGAAAGAAGAACCTATATTAAAAACTTTTGCAGAATAGATGGTATTTGGATTATTTGTAATTGTAAAATTAACCATTTGCCCAACTTTAATAAAAGGAAGATCCTTTTCAAAAATTTGTAAATCTAAATGCAATAAACTATTATTTACTATTTCTAATACTGGAGAAGAAACATCAACATACGTACCTATTTTAGCAAACTCATTACTTACAGTTCCACTAATAGGACTTAAAACAGCAAGTCCAGTTCTCATGTTAGAAGTTTTTACATTATTATGATTTATTCCCATTAATTGTATTTGTTTATGCAATGATGCTTTTCGTGTTCGTAATGTAGATAAATCTGTTGTTGCCGATTGCAAATTCTTTAATGCTCCTGCCCCGCCCTCATTTAAAATTCTTTGGCGTTGAGACTCTTGTTCAGCAAGCTTTATTCTACTATCAATCATTAAATATTCATCTTGTAATTGAATAAACTGAGGATTTTCTATTGTAGCAATTACTTGTCCTTTTTTTACATAATCTCCCAATTGTACTCGTAGCGTTTTTATTACACCTCCGTATAATGATGTTGCATTTGCTTTGGAGTTATTAGGAACTCGAAGCGTACCATTTGCTTTTATAGTCGCTGTTAAATCTCTCTCTTCAATTTTTCCAAAAGAAATACCCACTTCTTTTATCTGTTCATTTGTTAAAGTTGTTATGGTAGAAGATTCTTCTTCGTTATTACTTTCTGAATGTTCAGATTCTGAATGTGTTTCTTTCTCTTCTTTGATTGTTTGATTTTCATTATTACAAGAAATTAAAACAATTAGAATTAAACCTAAATAAAAATTTATTTTGAATGTTTGATAAGACAATTCCATATTTTATTGATTAAGAATTGAATAAATATTAATTACTGAATTATTGATATCTTGAATACTTTTCAGATAATTTAAACGAATATCTGTGGCTGCTTGTACAGAATACAAATATTCTACATTCGAAATATCACCGGTTTCATATCCCAATTTTGCTGCATTAATTATCTCTTTCGCATTGGGTAGAGCTTGTTCTTTTAAATAGTTGTACTGAACTAACTTTTGCTCATATTCTTGTAAAGTATTTTGCAACTGTGTTTGTAATTGTTGCTTTTGCCAACTTGCAGCAGCTTCATAAGATTGTTTAGATAAATCCAAAGAACGTATACGAGCTTTTGTAGCACCAAAAGTTAATGGAATTGAAATTCCTACATCAACATAACTAAATCGTTGACCACGATTATAATATCGTTCGATACCATTGCGCTCATGTGCTCCAATTAGTGAAATATTGCTGTAACCAAGTGTAAAATCTGGTAATCCACTTGCTTTCTCTACCTTTTGAGATGTTTCTATAATTTTTGCCTCCTGATACAATGCTTGTATTGCTGGATGCTTATCTAAGAAATTTTCATCTACCATTGAAGTGATAAATAATGGTTGATATTCTTCTGAAGTTTCTATTTCAAATTCTTTTTCAGATTTTAATAAGGTTTGTAAACTTCTGTAAGCATTTATCTTATACATTTTATTCTGTTGAGAAAGAAGATTTATCTCTCCTTGCTTAGTCTGTGCCGTACTAATATCAACTCTTTTGGTATCTCCAGCTTTGTATCTTAATTTCGCAACACGAGTAAAATCGGTGTATATACTATCTAAAGAACTTAGAATTTTAGCATTATTTTCTAAATATTCTAATTGATAAAAATAATAACGAACTTGTTGTTTTAATTGATTAATAGAAATCGATTTTTCAAATTCTTTTCCTTTCACTTGCTCATTCACAAGATTCTTTCTTGCTTTAAATATAGATGGAAAAGGTATGGTTTGAGAAATCATAACTCCATCATTAAACTCAAAACCTTCATTATTACCATATTGAAAATTAACGCTTGTCTTTGGTAATTCAAAAGTCGTTTTTCTTAATTGTTCTGTAGATTCTATATCTAATGTTTTAGATTTTATATCTTGATTATTCTGAATCGCTATTTCCATTGCTTGTTCAACAGAAATTTTCTCTTGTGCTTGCAAAAACATCGAACCAAAAAGAAAAATTATAATTGTTGTAATAGACGTCATTTTACGATTTGATTTAAAGTTAATTTTCGAATTAAAGATGATATACAATAACGGAAGTACAAATAATGTAAGAAAAGTTGCAGAGATTAATCCTCCTATAACAACAGTTGCCAAAGGTTTTTGTACCTCTGCTCCTGCACTTGTGCTAATTGCCATTGGTAGAAAACCTAACGAAGCTACAGTAGCAGTCATCAAAACAGGTCGAAGCCTCATAATTGTTCCTTGCTTTACTTGTTGTATCGTACTATTTATTCCTTCTTTTTTTAATTGATTAAATGTTCCAATTAAAACAATACCATTTAAAACTGCTACGCCAAACAAAGCTATAAATCCAATTCCTGCACTTATACTAAAAGGCATTCCTCTTAAAATTAATGCTATAATACCTCCTATTGCGCTCATCGGGATTGATGTAAAAATTAGCAAGGCTTGTTTAATAGATCGGAAAGTAAAATATAATAAGACAAAAATGAGTAAAAGCGATACAGGGACTGCTATTAACAATCTGTTACTTGCTTTTTCTAAATTTTCGAATTGTCCTCCATACGTAAAATAATATCCTGTAGGTAGTTTTATTTCCTCAGAAAGCTTTTTCTGAATATCACTTACAACACTTTTAACATCTCTATTTTGAACATTAAAACCTATTACTATTCTACGCTTTCCTGCTTCTCTACTTATCTGTGCAGGTCCCAATTTATAATCAATTTTTGCAACTTGAGACAATGGTATTTGCATTCCTTTATTGGTTGGAATAGTTAAATTATTAACATCATCAATATCAGATTTGTAAAGACTATCTAAACGAACAACTAAATCAAATCTTCGTTCATTTTCATAAATTAATCCTGCGCTTTTACCTGCAAAAGCTGTACTTACAACATCATTTACATCCTCTATTGTTAAACCATAATTTGCAATTCTTACACGATCGTATTCAATATTTATTTGTGGTAATCCGCTAACTTGTTCAACTTGTGGAGAAGTAGAACCAGGAACTTTTTGAATAACTTGACTTACTTTTTCTGCATAGATTGCTAAACTATCTAAATTTTCTCCAAATATTTTTACCGCAACATCTTGTCTAACACCAGTCATTAGCTCATTAAAACGCATTTGTATGGGTTGATTTTTTTCGAAGAATACACCAGGAATAACTTCTAATTTTTCCATCATTTCATCTGCTAACTCTTTGTAATTTCTACCAGAAGTCCATTCTTTCTGAGGTTTTAAAATAACCATTAAATCTGTTGCCTCTGGTGGCATTGGATCTGTAGGAACTTCTGCTGATCCTGTTTTTCCTACAACCATCTTAACCTCATCAAAATTTTTCAGAATACGAGATGCTTGCATAGAAGTTTCAATACTTTGATTAAGCGAACTACCTTGTGGAAGAATACAATGAAAAGCGTAATCACCTTCTTGTAATTGAGGAATAAATTCGCCTCCCATTCTACTAAAAAGAAACAATGAGAAAACAAATACACTAATAGTAGCTGCAACAATAATGTATTTTATATTTATGGCTTTCTGTAACAATGGTTGATAAATATGTTGGAGCTTTTCCATCATTTTATCGCTAAACGACTTTTTTAGAACAGGCTTCTTACTTAAGAATAATGCACACATCATCGGGATATAAGTAAGAGATAAAATTAAAGCTCCAAAAATTGCAAATCCTACAGTTTGTGCCATAGGACGAAACATTTTACCTTCTACACCAACCAATGTTAAAATAGGAATGTATACAATTAAGATAATTATTTCTCCAAATGCGGCACTTGTTCTTATTTTAGAAGCAGACAGAAAAACTTCTTCATCCATTTCTTGTTGTGTTAAGCGACGCATAGATTTTCTTAAACCAAGATGATGCATTGTTGCTTCTACAACAATTACAGCTCCATCTACAATTAATCCAAAATCTATAGCTCCCAAACTCATTAAATTAGCGCTAACACCAAATAAATTCATCATTCCCAATGCAAATAATAATGCCAATGGGATAGCTGTTGCCACAATAAGACCTGCTCTAAAGTTTCCTAGAAATAATACCAAGACAAAAATTACAATTAAAGCACCTTCAATTAGATTTTTCTCAACTGTACTCATTGCTCTATCAACCAAATCTGTACGATCTAAATATGGTTCTATTGTTATATCATCTGGTAAAGATTGCTGTATAGTTGGAAGTTTTTCTTTTATTCTATTCACAACATCATTACTGTTTTCACCTTTCAACATCATCACTACTCCACCAACAGCATCAACTTCGCCATTGTAAGTTAATGCTCCATACCTTATTGCACTTCCGAAACGAACATCAGCAACATCTTTAATATAAATTGGTACTGCTCCAGAATTTTTTACAACAATATTTTTTACATCATCTAAAGATTTAGCTAATCCAATTCCTCTAATAAAATATGCGTTTGGTTTTTTATCAATATAAGCTCCTCCTGTATTCTGATTATTTTTTTTTAAAGCAGTAAAAATATCTGGTATACTTACTCCCATTGCTTTTAATTGATTTGGATTTACTGCAACTTCATATTGTTTAAGCTGTCCTCCAAAACTATTAACTTCTGCAACACCTGGAGTTCCGTATAACTGTCGAGCAACAATCCAATCTTGCATTGTTCTCAAATCCATTGCTGTGTATTTCTTCTCACTTCCTTTTTTGGGATGAATAATATATTGATACACTTCTCCCAATCCCGTACTTACAGGTGCTAACTCTGGTTTTCCTATTCCTTCTGGAATTTGATCTATCGCTTCCTGTAAACGTTCGTTAATTAATTGTCTGGCAAAATAAATATCTACATTCTCCTTAAACACAACAGTTATCACAGATAACCCAAAACGAGAAACACTTCTAATTTCTGTTATGTCTGGCACATTTGCTATACTTTGTTCTATTGGAAAAGTAACTAATTGCTCTACTTCTTCTCCTGCAAGAGTTGGACAGGTGGTAAATATTTGTACTTGATTATTTGTTATATCAGGTACGGCATCTATTGGTAATTTTGTTGCACTCCATGTTCCCCATACAATTAGTAATAAGGTCATAAATCCTACAACAAGCTTATTTTTGATGCTAAATTTTATAATTTTATCTAACATGGCTTGTTAAATTTTATAAGTTAGTAAACAAAAAAACTATTCTATTTTTTTATAAAATAGGACAATAGATATTTGATGTAAGTACAGTAATGGCTGGCTAACTTAATTATATAAGCCAACTAAAACATATCAAACATAAATTGTCTAAAAAAACTAACTATAAAATTTTGGTGGTTGCCAGATACTACCAGCATATGTTGAAGTAACATTGTACGCTCTGATAATTATTTTATTAGAAGCTGTAAATTGTAGTGGTATAGCTTCTTCTATTTGTCTAAACTGATAATTTGTAATAGGAATACCACAACAAATACATTCGCAAAAAGGCGTACAATTATCTTCATTATCCTGATTGTGAAAATGAGCTACAGTTGTAGTCTCATCTAATGTCGGTTCACAATTTTTTGCATCATTACATGGTACCACTAAAAGTGCCATAATGTAAATTAATAATATTTTCGTGAACCATTTCATTTGCTTACAAAAGTAGAAAAAATAAGATGCAATTGTATTGCAAAAGCATTGTAGGTGTTTATTTTTTTTTAAAAAAATGTGAAAACTATTTCTAAATATTTAACAATTAAAGAATAAAAAGATTCCTTAGAGAGCACTAAAACAAAAAGTTTAATACTTTATAGCTGATCCTCCAACCATAAAACTTGTTTTGTTTTTTCGTTTAATCGAATTTTTCTTCACTTTTATAGAAAAGATGACAGGTTCTACAGGAAGTTCCTTATTGGTTTCTACTTCACTTATTTTTATAACATTGTTTAATCCCTTTGTAACCTCTCCAAAAACAGTATAATCATAATCTAAACGAGGTTGACCTCCATTTTTAAGATACTCTTTTCGCTGCTCTTCAGTAAACTTTATTCCTTTTTTAAGTTCTAAATCGTCTAAATCTTTAGCTGAAAATTTTTTACCAACCACAAAATAGAGTTGATTATAATAAGACCCCTTTTGTCTATTATCATCTCTACCTGCTCCTAAAGCGCCAACTTTGTGATAAGCTTTTGTATTAAATTCTGGTGCTAAACGAACTGGTTTCTTTGTTAAAGAAGAAGCTTCTTTTTCTAAAATATCTTCATCTAATTCTCCTCCCTGAATAACAAAATCTTTTATTACGCGATTAAATTGTGCATTGGTATATGTTCCCTTCTCTATTTGATTTAATATTAAATCTCGATGCTCTGGTGTAAAATCATACAAGACCACATCAAACTTTCCATAGTTTGTTTTAAATTTCAACGTATAGGTTTGTGCATAAATAGAAGAAGATAATGCTAATAACGTACCTAGAAATATATTTTTCAATTGTTTATTTTTCATTTTTACTGATAATTTATATAAATATAAAAAGTCCAATACATATATTGGACTTTTAAGAATATTTTATTTTATAATGACTTTAGGTTCTTTTATAAAATAGCAACATAAATAAAGAGTATGACAAATAAACAAGGCCACACCAGTTATTATAATCAAATCTACAGGAATAATATTAGTCAATGCTGAAATGCAAAAAGTAACGACTAATTGTAAGGTTCCTAATAAGGCTGAAGCTGAACCACTATTTTCATTAAACGGTTCAAGTGCTAATTTAGTTGTTGTTGGAAATAATATTCCTAAGGTTAAAACTAAAAAGAATAATGGTATAAGTAGTAATTGTATTGATTGCTTTGAAAAACACATGATAAGAAAAATAGTACTTAATATAAATGCTCCGAAAATTGTAATTTTAATCGTCTGACGAACAGATAACCAACGAGAGAACAAAGAATTTGATAACCATGCACCAATCATTAATCCTACTGCATTGAAAGCGAATATATAACTAAAATATTGTGATGAAAGTTTACCATATTCCATAATAAGATACGGTGCATTTGCGAGGTAAATCATCAATATACTATAAGTTAAACTACCTATCAAAGTATACTTTACAAAGGTCTTAACCTTTAATATTTGTTTAAATTCTCGTAATAAATTACTTTGTTTTTTTACCGTTTTAACCTTGGTTTCAGGCAAGTAAAAGATTACAGTTAGTAAACAAATAATTCCTAGAACCAATAAAGTAATAAAAGTTGACTGCCATTCAAAGTGTGACACCAAAAAATTCCCTGCAACTGGCCCTATGATTGGAGCAACTCCACTTATAATTGCTAATAATGAAAATATCTGCATAGTATCTGCTTTATCAAAATATTCATTCACAATGGCACGAGCTATTACAACTCCGGCACACCCAGCAAAAGCTTGAAAGAATCTCGCAATCCAAAACTGTTCAATATTAGCAGCATATATACAAGAAAACGTAGCAACAATAAACAACAATAGTGATATGATAGTAGGCCATTTTCTTCCATATCGATCAGATATAGTTCCCCAAAATAGTTGACCAATAGCAAAACCAGCTAAGAATGTAGAAATCGAAAATTGAACAGCCTTTATATCTGTTTTATAATAGCCTGCTATTTTTAAAAAACCTGGTAAATACAAATCAATACTAAAAGGTTCTAAGGCTGATAATAGTGCTAAAATAAGTACGACTACTATTTGACTTCTTTTTAAATTACTCATCTTTCATTTTTTAAGGTTACAAAAGTAAAGAGCAAATTAAGTGAAGAGCTTATGCAATTTTCACTTATTCTTGGACTTTCTTCACCTTTCGTCTAAAATCTAATGGTGTTTGATTCGTGTGTTTTTTAAAGAAGCGATTAAAATATGTTACTTCTGAAAAACACAATTTATCGGCTATTTCTTGAATATTGTCGTTACTATACCCTACTAATCTCTTGGCTTCTAGTAATAATCTATCTTGTAAATTTTGTTTTAAACTCTTCCCGATTGATTGTATAAAAATTTCATTCATTCGTTTACTAGAAAGAGAGACTTTTTCTGCGTAAAATTCATTTTTTCTATGCGTGATATAATATTGTTCAATTAATTCCAAAAGTGTATGAATTCTAGTATCAATATTAACATGGTTTAGTTTCTCAACAGGTAAGTCTTGTAAATGAAGAATGTATAATTGAATATACTTTTCTAGTACACTAGCACGTTTAAATGAATGAAATTCAATCTCAATTAATTGATTTAAATGCTCAAAAAGCTGTTGCATTTCTAATGTAACAATAAATTTTAAATGACTACTACCTGTAAAAGCTTTCTGTTTTACTTCTTTAAATAAAACTCTGTGAAAGTAATCTTTGTCTATCACTAAATAGTATCCTGATATATCAGTAGAATCAAAATGATGGACTTGTCCAGGATAAATAATCCAAATTTGATCAGATTCTATAGGATATGTTACGAAATCAATTTGATGGTGTTTATTGCTTGCATCAGTAAACCAATAAATTTGATAAAAATCGAATTGATAATGATTGTTAGAGTCAAATATATCTTGATTATTTTCAATTCTAAAAAACTCTATTGGAACATTTTTATCATATTGTTTTGCTTGAATGATTTGCTTTTTCGGTTTCATCAATATCATAAGTTTGATAAGCTAATATAAAAATATTAAGTGAGTTTAGTAATTAAACTACTTTATTATTAAACCTAAGTTATTTTATATCGATATAATAAAAAACGGTTGTAAAAAAATCACAACCGTTATATTCGTATTTAATATATTATATTGGGAACTTATTTCAAAACAGGTACTTCAATATAAGAATCATGATAAATTCGTTGTGTTTGTTTGATGAAATCTTTTGCTGTTGCCTCATAAACATTCATAAACTGTTGCGGATTTCTATCTGCTAAAGGAAACCAAGAATTCTGAACCTGAATCATAATACGATGTCCTTTTTTAAATGTATGTCCAACATCTGGCATTGTATACGTTACATCTGTTTTCTTATTTGGAACCAATGCTTCTGGAGTACTAAAACTGTTACGGTATTTTCCTCTCATAATTTCGGCACGAATCAAGTTTTGATAACCTCCCATCAGTTTATCATTAAATTTTGGTGTATTTTCTGGATAAACGTCTATTAATTTTACAACATAATCTGCATCAGTTCCCGTAGATGAAACAAATAAATGATTAATTACGGGACCAGTGATCGTGATATCTTCCGTTAAAATATCTGTCTGATATACCATAACGTCTGGTCTTGTAGAAGCAAAACGTTGATCATCTACCATATATTCCCTCACTCTATTTTCTAGAACACCTTCTTGGTAAGGAACAGGATTATTTGGATCTGCAACATATTCATCAAATGTGGTTGAACTACTAGCTTGATCAAATGTAATTTTTCCATTATCCTGCAAATACATTTTTTTAGTTGAAACATTTTTAGGTGGCCATGCATCAAATTGCTTCCATTGGTTAGAACCAGTTATAAATATATGTGCTTCTGTAGGTTTAAAATTTCCTTTATCTTTTAAATAATAATTAAAAAAAGGTAATTCTATATTTTCTTTGTAGTACTCTCCTGTTTCAGAACCAAATTGCATATCGCCAAATGTATCGGCTTTACTCCTTACCCAACCTCCATGAAACCAAGGCCCAGCAACTAGAATATTTGTTGCAGTAGGATTTTGCTTTTCTATGGCTTTATATGTTTCAAAAGCGCCATAAGCATCCTCAGCATCAAAAAAACCTCCAACGGTCATTACTGCAGGTTTTACATTTTTTAGATGAGGTAAAGGATCTCTGTCTTTCCAAAATTGATCATAATCTGGATGCGCGAATAAATCGTTATAAAACTTAATATTGTCTTGAAAATATTTCGCTTTTAATTCTTTAACAGAACCTCCTTCTAAATAAAATCTATAGGTATCTTTTATAGGAAAATCTAACGATTTTGGTCCTTTATCTGGTGTAATTGGTTGTGGTCGTTTAACACCAAAAGAAGACATAAATTTAAATGAGTCTGCTAAGAATAAAACTCCATTATGATGAAAATCGTCTCCTAGGAACCAATTGGTAACTGGCGCTTGTGGGGAAACAGCTTTTAAAGTTGGATGAGAATTTACTAAACTCATTGTTGAGTAAAAACCTGGATATGAAATTCCATAAATTCCAGCTTTCTGATTGTAATTTTTTAAATTCTTCGCTAGCCACTCTAAAGTATCGTAAGTATCTGTACTTTCGTCAACAGCTTTTTTATTTTTTGTTGTATTAATTGGTCGAACATCATCAAATTCACCTTCACTCATCCATTTTCCTCTCACATCTTGATAAACAAAAATAAATCCTTCTCTCATTTCGGCAGGAAAATTTCCAAGATATTTCTTATATTCATTTGCTCCATAAGGTGCAACTGTATATGGGGTTCTGTTTAATAATACGGGATATTTTTTCGATTTATCTTTTGGGATATAAATAGCTGTAAATAATTGTTTCCCATCTCGCATAGGAATTAACTGTTCAATTTTTTCGTAGTTATTTCTTACATAAATAGAATCTGCTTTTACATCGTCCTGTGCATAACTAAAATTACTTGTTAGCATTAATGCACCAAGTAAAATTAAGTTTGAAGTTATTTTTTTCACGTGTTAATTGTATTTTATAGAGTTATAAATGTAATAAACATTTAAGTAAACAAGAAGATGTCGGTCATTTGTTTTTATTTTTTAACTAAATTAGTTTGTCTAATAAACACATACAAAACACAAAAAATGGAAGAAAATAAATCAACAATAGGAAAAATTGTTTGGGCTGATTTGACAGTTGAAAACTCTACAGAATTAAAAGATTTCTATAAAGAAGTAATTGGTTGGGATATAAAGAACGTCGCCATGAAAGATGGAGACGAACATTACAATGATTATGCAATGCTAACTTCTCCTGAAGAAGCAACTGGAGGTGTTTGCACCAAACGAGGTGTAAATAAAAACATTCCTTCTCAATGGATAATATACATAAGTGTAGAAAATGTCTCAAAAAGTTTAGAGAAAGCGTTAGAATTAGGTGCAACATCTATTCATGAGATAAAAAATAAAGAAGGCAAATTACAATTTGCTATTATACAAGATCCTTCGGGAGCAGTTTTTGGACTTTCTCAAAATTAAATTATCATGAGTTCTTTTTCTAATATAGATGAGTATATTGCTAGTTTTGATGGCGAGAAAAAAGCGTTATTACAAAACATCCGCCAATTAATTAAAGGTTTTGTTCCAGAAGCAAAGGAAACAATTAATTACAATATGCCGACTTATAGATTAAATGGAAATTTAATTCATTTTGCTATGTTCAAAAACCATTTAGGATTATATCCTGGTCCAGATACTATAAATCATCTTAAAGAGGATTTAATAGACTTTAAAACCACAAAGGGAGCAATTCAAATTCCGTTAGATATTCCTTTACCAAAAGATTTAATTCAGAAAATTTTACTCCATAAAATAGATTTAATGAAAGATCAAAAAGCTGGAGAATGGACAAAATATAATGGAAACTGGGCAGAAGCAAACGAAAAAATAACACAAATTATTAATAACACTGTCCTTAAAAAAGAGTTTAAATGGGGAGGTGATGTTTATACTTATAAAAAGAAAAATGTGTTAGCATTTAGTGGCTTTAAAAATCATTTTGCTTTATGGTTTTACAATGGTGTTTTATTACAAGATAAGTACAACGTCCTAATGAATGCAAACGAGGAAAAGACAAAAGCATTACGCCAATGGAGGTTTAATTCTGCTGATGAAATTGATGTAGAAAAGGTAAAACAATATATAGAAGAAGCTATAAAATTGGTTGAAAATGGAATAGAATTTAAATTTGAAAAACCTACTCCAAAAGAACCTGATGGATTACTAAAAGATATTTTAAATCAAGATAATACATTATTTACTTCATTTAATACTTTAAGTAAAAGCAAACAAAAAGAATACATAGAATACATTGAGGAAGCAAAACAAGAAAAAACAAAATTATCTAGAATAGAAAAAATAAAACCACTAATTTTAGATGGTAAAGGTTTAAACGATAAATACAGAAAATAGATGCAATATGAAGTATCGAGTTTAGAAGAATATTTTGAAAGTATTCCTAAAGAAAGAGTCGAAAGCGTAAAAAAACTGTACGTTACGATAAAAGAAAATTTACCAAAGGGATTTGAAGAAAGAATCAACTATGGACATATTGGTTTTGTAGTTCCTCACTCTACTTATCCAAAAGGTTATCATTGCGATCCTAAATCACCTTTACCTTTTATTGGAATCGCTTCGCAAAAGAATTTTATCTCATTATATCATATGGGAATTTATGCAGATCAAAAACTCTATGATTGGTTTATAGAAGAATATCCCAAACATTCTAAAAGAAAACTAGACATGGGAAAAGGTTGCATAAGACTTAAAAAGATGGATGATATACCGTATGATTTAATAAAAGAATTAGTATCTAAAATAAATCCAGAACAATGGATTAAATTATATGAAAGTAATTTAAATCCTCAAAAAGAATAAAAACATGTCAGAAATATTTAAGTTTCTAAAGAAACTACAAAAGAACAACAACAGAGAGTGGTTTACAGAACACAAAGATGAATTTGAGGTTGCAAAAACAGAAGCAAATGTAATTTTTGAATCGGTTTATCAAGAATTGAGTAAAAGTGATGAGCTAGAGCAACTAAAAATTTATAGAATATACAGAGATGTAAGATTCTCTTTGGATAAAACACCATACAAGAATCATTTCTCTGCTCAAACAGGAAGAAAGAAACCGTATAAACGTGGAGGATATTATATCCATTTCGAACCAAGTAATTGTTTTATTGCTGCGGGCTTCTGGGGACCAGAAAGAGATGATTTATTGCGTATTAGAAAAGACATAGATGTTTCGGATGAATTAGTAAAAATTCTTCAATCAAAGGAGTTAAAAAAGGAATTTGGAGAACTGGTTGGTGACGAAGTAAAAACTGCTCCAAAAGGGTTTAATAAAGAGCATGAAAGAATAGATTTACTGAGAAAGAAACAATACATATTCGTAAAGAACTTTACTGAAAATGAAATCTTAGAAAAAGATTTTTCCAAAAAAGTTGTAAAAGCATTCAACTCTCTAAATCCTTTCTTTGATTATATGTCGGAAGTTTTAACAACTGATGAAAACGGTGAACCTATCGCCTATTAATCATCTTTTTAAATTGAAGTTGTTTAAGTTTATATTTTAATTTAATTCAGATTGTCATTCTGAACCTGTCGAAGAATAATAAAGAATTCTATAAATATGTTTAGACAGGCTCAACATGACAGAGTGTAATCAAACAAGATTATTATTGAAAATAATAATTAGTTTAAGCAACTTCATTTCTTATCTTATATCAATGCTACAGCTTTGTGAGGATAATAACTTTGTCTCATCAAAAAATAAATAACTGATAAAATGAAAAAATTATTATTCACACTTATGTTATCTGCAGCTTCTATGTCTGCTTTTGCTCAAAACTACACAAACGATGCAGCACACTCTAAATTAGGATTCTCTGTATCTCACATGACAATTTCTGATGTAGAAGGAAATTTTAATGATTTTACTGTTCATGCTAGTTTTACTAAAGAAGATTTAAGTGATGCTAAATTTCACGTAACTGCAAATGTTAATTCTATCAACACAGGTGTTGAAGCAAGAGATAATCATTTAAAATCTGCTGATTTCTTTAATGCAGCTAAAAATGAAAAATTAGAATTTAAATCAAAATCTATTTCTAAAGTTAAAGGAAAAGAATTTAAATTATCAGGAGATTTAACTTTAAATGGTATTACAAAACCTGTTGTTTTAACTTTAATCTACAATGGTAATATTGTAAACAATGGAGTAAAAACTTACGGATTTACTGTAAAAGGAAATATTAAAAGAACTGATTTTAATGTAGGTGCTAAAATACCAGAAGCGGTTGTTGGTGATGTTGTTACATTAACTTCTAACTTAGAATTTCAAGCGAAATAATACATTATAATTATTAACCATAAAAATCATGGATTTCAATAACTTAAAATCAATTAGTTCAAGTTTTTCTACAACAGAAAAGATGCCTGTTTTATTTTTAGGTCATGGCTCTCCGATGAATGCAATAGAAGAAAATATCTTTGTTGATGGTTGGAGAAATATTGGAAAAACAATTCCAAAACCTAATGCAATTATATGTATTTCGGCTCATTGGGAAACTAAGGGAACAAAAGTTACTGCGTTACAAAAACCAAAAACAATTCATGATTTTTATGGTTTTCCTCAAGCTTTATTTGATGTAGAATATCCGGCCCCAGGAAGTCCAGAATTAGCAAGTGAGGTTAAAAACTTAATTAAAACTTCAGATATAGATTTAGACAAAATGTGGGGATTTGACCACGGATCATGGAGTGTAATTAAATTTTTATATCCAAATGCTGATATTCCAATGATAGAACTGAGCTTAGATGTTTACAAAACTCCTCAACAACATTATGCTTTAGCAAAAGAGTTGAGTGCATTAAGAAGAAAAGGAATATTAATTGTTGGTAGTGGAAATGTTGTACACAATTTGAGAGCATTAAACTGGAACGAACCAGAGGCTGGTTACGATTGGGCTTATGAAGTAAATGATACATTTAAAAATATTGTTACTTCTGGCGATCATCAACAACTTTTCAATTTTGTACAAAAAGGTACTGCTTACAATTTAGCTGTTCCATCTATGGAACATTATTTGCCTTCTGTATATGCATTAGGTTTACAAGAAAAGAATGAACAGGTAACTATTTTTAATGACAAATTAATTTATGGTTCATTGGGAATGTTATCATTCAGAATAGGTTAATTAAACAATTTATACAATCATACAAAAAAACAATATTATGGCAACAACATGGAATTTAGATGCTTCTCACTCAGAAGTACAATTTAAAGTAAAACATATGGTAATATCTACAGTAACAGGAAATTTTGATAATTTCTCTGCTAATGTAGAAGCAAACGATGACGATTTTTCTGATGCAAAATTCTCATTCTCTGCAAATGTTGATTCTATCAACACAAAAAATGGAGATCGTGATGGACATTTAAAGTCTGAAGATTTTTTCCACGCTGATAAATTTCCTGAATTAAAATTTGAAAGTACTTCTGGTATTAAAAATGGAAAAATAGAAGGAACATTAGAAATTAGAGGAGAGAAAAAAGCTGTTTCTTTAGATGCTGATTTTGGTGGAGTTATTCAAGATCCTTTTGGATACACTCGTGCTGGATTCGAATTTTCTGGAGAAATTAATCGTAAAGATTTTGGTTTAGGATGGAGCCAAGTAACAGAAGCAGGTGGATTAGTTGTTTCTGATAAAGTAAAATTATCGATCAATTTAGAGTTTACAAAAGCTCAATAGTACTTAGATTTAAGACTTTAAGACGATATAAGGCTTAACTGTCATATAATGTGATCCTGAAACAAGTTCAGGAAGACATACGAGACTTATAATCATACAAAAAATCCTCGATATATTTTATTGAGGGGTTTTTATTGTGTATAATATAACGAATTCTCTTTTTTAAAAAAGAATTAAAAAAATGGTATTTAAATGTTTGACGTTAATAAAATTGAAAAAGCGGAGGATAAAATGATTTAATGGACGCATGTGAATTTTTAAATCATTCCGTAGCGTTGATAATTTTTAGGCAAAGATTTACGACCTTGATTTTTTTGTTTCGTTTTTTTATCAAGATTCCCCGAAGGGCATATGAATTCATATTAAAACAATTAAAAACTCATGAATAAAAAATGAAAGTAAAAATATATATTTATAAATTGCTAAAATGTTTTAATACAAAAAACCCTCGATAATAACTATCGAGGGTTTATTTTATATAATAGTTTTATAATTCTTATTTTAAAGAACCAACCATTTCTTCTGGTTTCACCCACTCATCAAATTCTTCAGCAGTTACATATCCTAATGCAATTGCAGTTTCTTTTAATGTTGAATTATTTTTGTGTGCTGTTTGAGCGATCTCAGCAGCTTTGTAGTATCCAATTTTAGTATTAAGCGCAGTAACTAACATTAAAGAGTTATCTACTAATTCTTTAATACGATCGTAGTTTGGCTCGATACCTTGTGCACAATGCTCATCAAAAGAAACACAAGCATCACCAATTAAACGAGCAGATTGTAAGAAATTAGCCGCCATAACTGGTTTAAAAACATTTAATTCATAATGTCCTTGTGTACCTCCTATTGTAATTGCAACGTCGTTACCCATAACTTGAGCAGCAACCATTGTTAAAGCCTCACATTGTGTTGGGTTTACTTTACCTGGCATGATAGATGATCCTGGCTCATTTTCTGGAATTAAGATTTCTCCAATTCCTGAACGTGGTCCAGAAGCTAACATACGGATATCGTTTGCTATTTTATTTAAAGAAACAGCTAATTGTTTTAAAGCTCCGTGAGTTTCTACAATTGCATCGTGTGCAGCTAAAGCTTCAAACTTGTTTTCTGCAGTAACGAATGGATGTCCTGTAAATTCTGCAATGTATTTTGCAACAACTACATCATATCCTTCTGGAGTATTTAAACCTGTACCAACAGCAGTTCCACCTAAAGCAACTTCAGATAAATGCTCTAATGTATTACGTAAAGCTTTTAAACCATAGTTTAATTGTGCAACATAACCAGATAATTCTTGTCCTAAAGTTAAAGGTGTAGCATCCATTAAGTGCGTACGACCAATTTTAACAACACTCATGTACTCTTTTGCTTTTTTAGCTAAAGTATCACGTAATTGCTCAACACCAGGAATTGTTACTTCTACAACAGCTTTGTAAGCAGCAATATGCATACCTGTTGGAAAAGTATCATTAGAAGATTGAGATTTGTTTACATCGTCATTTGCTTTTAAAACTGGCTCTCCTTCTCCAATTTTAAAACCAGCTAAAACTTGTGCACGATTTGCAACAACTTCGTTCACATTCATATTAGATTGTGTTCCAGAACCTGTTTGCCAAATAACCAAAGGAAACTGATCATCTAATTTTCCTGCTAAGATTTCATCACAAACAGCAGCAATTGCATCACGCTTTTCTGTTGGTAAAACTCCTAATTCTGCATTAGCATAAGCAGCAGCTTTTTTTAAATAAGCAAAACCTTCAACAATTTCTTTTGGCATAGAAGCAGCAGCTCCAATTTTAAAGTTATTTCTTGAACGTTCTGTTTGAGCACCCCAATATTTATCTGCAGGAACTTTTACTTCCCCCATGGTGTCTTTCTCAATTCTGTATTCCATTTTGGCTATATTTTATTTTTGTTTATAAAACTAATTCTACAAATTTAATAAATCGTATCATGAAAGAAAAGTGATTATTGTTAGCATTTCTATAAATTTTATTTGTTAAGTTTGTACCACATAAAAATAAAATCATGATTCAATTTTTAGGTTTCTTATTGTTTTTAGTAATCGCTTTATGTGGTTTTTGGGGTATCATCTTCTTCGCGACGATGGCAATCTCTTGGATTCCACTTTGGCTTGCTAATTTCAAAAAAGAAAAAGCTGGAATAGTAACAGCAGAAGAACCTCGCCCGATTTTACCAAATCAAGAAGGTATTACAGTATTATTCAAAAAATAATATACGCTGTTTATTAAAAAATTTAAAAGGAACTTGACGAAGTTCCTTTTTTTTGTGCTTTGCAATTAGGAATCAATATAGTGTTTAAGTTTATTAAATTACTAATCAAAAATAACTTTATACGCACTGTTGTTTATTTTGAAAAGTAGGTTATATTTATACATGTAATATCAAACCGAGTTTTAATTAAATAAAATGGACATAATCTTTATAGATACATCAATATTTGAAGCAAATAACTTCTTAGAAGGAAAAAGAATTCAAGAAATTTATAAACTAGCTGAAAGAAGAGATATAAGAGTAATTATTCCTAAATTAACTCATGATGAGATAATAAATCGAATATATAAAAATATTGAAGAAGCAAGTCAAAAATTTAAAAAGTACAGAGATGATACAAGAATATTAAGAAACGCATCTTCTCTTTTAGATAAATTCCAAGAATTTAATGAAGATGTCATAAAAAAAGAATTATTTAAAAATATAAGTGATAGATTTTCTAAATCTAATTTTGAAATCATTGATTATTCAAATATAGATATTGAAGAAGTTTTTAAAAACTATTTTGAAAAAACATTTCCTTTTGGCCCAGGTGGTAAGAAAAATGAATTCCCTGATGCTTTTGCTTTAAAAACTGTAGAAAAATGGGCTAAAACACAAGATGTGAAAGTTTTAGCATTTTCTAAAGATAATGACATTCTAAAATATAAAAGCCAATATTTAGAAATTATTAAAGATTTTGAATCTTATTTGAGCAATAAAATTAAAGAAATTGAAGGAAACAAATATAAGAAACTACTTAAAAAAATAGAAGATATAATTGAGAGTAAATCTCAAAATATAAAGGATCATATTAAAGATTGGGTAGAATATCAATTAGAGGATGAATCAAAATATCTTAATTACTCAAATTATAATGAAATCCATGATATATCAATAATTGAAATCATCATTGATATATATGATTACAATATAACGAGCGTAACTGATGATTATATTTCTGTTGAGCTAGAGATTTCGATAAATTATGAAGTTGAAATAATAGTTGATGATGAAGATTATATGTATAAAGATGAAGACACTAAAAATTGGGTATTTTTTGAAACAAAAAAAGTTACTGTTAATGAAGAGAGATTTATTGGTGTAGATTTAATCTTTAGCATTGAATCTGAAAATAATATAGTTCATGAACCAGAAATTGAAGAAATAAATGGTGGTAGAAATTTGAATATATAAAATATAATATATTAATAAATTTAAACATCGAAAATACAAAAATTGATGAATGAAAAATATATTATACATCTTAAGCATTATTCTAATCTCAATTTCAATAATACTTATACTTGAATTTCCAAATTCTGGAAGAATGAATGCTATCGCTGGTGTTTTAACAATATTAGGTTTTTCAGCTAATGCTTCTGCATTTTTCATGTCAAATAAAATTCAAGCAAGTAGAAATTTTAACTAATTTTATTCATCAATAAAACTGATTCCTATATCATTTACAAAGAATGAATACTTTAAACAACCAAAAAAACTTTAAAAAATGAAAAATATATTATACATCATAAGCATTATTTTAATCTCAATTTCAATAATACTTATACTACAATTTCCAGATTCTCAAAGAATGAATTTAATTGCTGGATTTTCAACAATCTTAGGTTTTATAGTTAATGCTTCTGCATTTTTTATGTCAAAAAAATATAGTAATTGATTACTATATCTAAAAACTGAGAAAAACAATGGAAGAATTAATAGAAAAATTAGACAGCTATTTATCAATAAAAAGACCTGAATATTATTCGGAACTTAATGAACCATTGAATGACAATCAGCTAAACAAATTAGAAGATGATTACAAAATAGAAATTCCAAAAGATTTACGAATTTTATACAAGTGGAAAAATGGACAAAAGCAGAATTGTTATGAAGCTTTTGTAAATAATTCTTGTTTTATTCCATTACAACAAGTTCTTGATGATGCAGCAGAATTAACATCTATGATTGGTTTTGATTTTGAAATTGAAAACTGGTGGAACGAAAATTGGCTACCGATTTTTCAAAATGGTGGTGGTGATAGTATTTGCTATGATTTAAAAGGAATTTTTACTGAGCAGAAAGGTCAATTAGTTGAGTTTTGGCACGCTGATAACGACCGAAATGTAATTGCTCCTACCCTTGAACGTTTTTTTCATAAAATAATAAACTTCTATGAAACCAAACAAGAAAATGAATTTGACGAATATTTCGAAGTTGAAAAAATTGAAAACTATCCACAAAAATTTATTTTATAATTATTTAATTTATATAAATTAACAAAGAATGTCATGCAGAGCCTGTCGAAGCATAGTTCAGCTTTACATTATATCAAAATAAGATATGATACTAAAATAACATTTCGACAAGCTCAATGTGACAGTTTCCTATTTCAAAACACATTTAGTTTTCTCATAGAAATAAACTGACGAATTTTAACTCAACATGCATAACAGTTTAAAAGTATCTAAATTTTAAGTATTTTTATACTTTAAATTTAGAATGACAAAAAAGTTTTTAATTGCTGGAGCAGGAATTGCTGGATTAACATTAGCAAAAGCCTTACAAGATCTTGGATTTGAATATGAAATTTTTGAAGCCTCTGCTGAAGCGCGCGGAATTGGAGCTGGTTTTGGATTAGCTTCTAATGCAATGAAAGCCTTTGAGATTTTAGGTTTAGTTGATGAAGTAGCGCCTTTAGGTCATATGCTCGAAGATTTTGAGATACAAGATTGGCAAGAAAAAACAATTTTAAAAGCAGATACAAATAGACTTCGAAAAAATTATAATAACGAGAATTTTGCCATTCATAGAGCAGATTTACATCGTTATTTAATTTCAAAAATAGATTCAACCCGTATTCATACATCAAAAAGAATAAAATTCTTCGAACAAAGTTTTCAGAAAGTTATTTTACATTTTGAAGATGGTACAACAACAGAAGGAGATTTTTTAATTGCAGCAGATGGAATAAACTCTGTAATTCGTCAGCAATTATTAAAAGATTCTACACCAAGATATGCAGGTTATGTATGTTGGCGAGCAATTGTAGAAGATAAAAGTTACTTTTCTAAAAAAAGTATAGAAACTTGGGGTCCAAATGGACGTTTTGGTTTAACACCACTTATTAATAATCAGATTTATTGGTACGCTTGTGTAAATACTCCTTTAAAATCGGAAGTCTATAATTATACACTTCAAGATATAAAAAATCAATTCAAAGATTATTCGCGACAAATTAGAAATACGCTTCAAAAAACAAAACAAGAAGATATTATCACAACGCCTATTATGGATATTAAACCAATTAGTAATTATACATTTAATCGTGTTCTATTAATGGGTGATGCCGCACACGCTACAACTCCAAATATGGGTCAAGGTGCTTGTATGGCGGTAGAAGATGTTTGTGTATTATATGATGAATTGATAAAAAATGAAACGGATATCTTACGTGCTTTCGAAGGTTATAATCGTCGTCGACTAAAACGTACACATTATATTATTGACACTTCTCGCTTGGCTGGAAAAGTTGCACAATGGGATAATAAATTCTTAATGAGTGTTAGAAATTTTGTTTTTAGAAAATTACCACAATCAATTACGCAAAGCCCTTTAGAAGATTTATTAGAGGAAGATTTTATGAAGGTTTAGATTGGTTGCTCTTCAAGCAAAGTTTAATTTTGATCCATTAATAATCTGATTAAACCCGTGTTTAAAAGATTCTGTATCAATTGAAATTTCCCAATCTTCAAATTCTCTTAATAAATGCTTCTTTAAATAGATTTTTAATTCTACTAATTTTTCTTTCATAGACGACTCGTCATAAATGCCTTGTAGCGATTTATGATGAAGTGTAATATCTTGATTAATTTTATCTAAGATTAGCAAATCGATATAATCGTCATAAACAATCATAAAATCGTCAATAGTTCCTGTAAAATGTTTCATATCTTTTGTTTTTAAGTATATAATAAAGATTAAAATTTATTGAGAATTTTTCTTCCCTATTAATAAACTTTAACACGATTATTAACACTTTTTGACAATTTTGAATAAACGATTGTATTAAATTTGACTAAGCGATTATGCTATTTTTCAAAAATTATTAACTCATTAAAAATTAAAATAATGAATCATTTCACTTTAAATAATAATGTACAAATTCCTTCAATCGGTTTCGGAACTTGGTTATTAGATGGAGATAAAGTTATAGAGCCTGTTAAGATGGCCTTAGAAAAAGGCTATACTCATATAGATACGGCAGCAATTTATAAAAATGAAAAAGAAATTGGTGAAGTTTTAAAAGCGAGTAATGTAGACAGAAGTAAATTATTTATTACGTCTAAATGTTGGAATACAGAACGTGGCTACGAGAAAACATTAGCTGCTTTTGATCAAACTTTAAAAGATTTACAAACAGATTATTTAGATTTATATTTAATTCACTGGCCAGCAAATGAAACGCAATTTCCAGAAAATTGGGCGGAAATAAATGCTGACACTTGGCGTGCTTTCGAAGAAATTTACAAATCTGGAAGAGTAAAATCTATTGGTGTAAGTAATTTTAATATCAATCATTTAGAAGCTATTTTAAAAACGGCTGAAGTAAAACCAATGGTGAATCAAATAGAACTTCATCCAGGACATTCTCAACCAGAATTAGTTGCTTTTTGTAAGGAGAATGATATTCTTGTACAAGCTTGGAGTCCACTTGGTTCTGGAAGAATTTTAGAAAACGAATTAATTGTTAAATTGGCAGAAAAATACAATGTTTCTGTTGGTCAAATTTGTATTAATTACTGTTTATCAAAAGGAATTTTACCATTACCTCGCTCTTCTTCGGAGAAAAACATTGAGGGAAATTTAGATTCTGAATCTTTCACATTAAGCGCAGAAGATATTAAAGCAATAGATGATTTACCAGCAGAAGGTTTTTCTGGTTTAAATCCTTCTAAGGTTGACTTCTAATTAATTAGATAAATATTCTATCAAAAAATTTAAAAACCTCTTTTATAAAGAGGTTTTTTGGTTTACAGTCTTCAAAAAAATCAATACTTTTACGTTTAAGAAATGTAAATAAATACAACTTTATGAGCCAGATAACTGAAAGTCCTTTTAAAACATATTTTGATGCAACACTTGATCGCTGTGGCTTTGATGAAGATTTAAAAGCTGGAATTTTATTCTTTTTAGGTGAAACCATTATTAGTGCGAATACAAATCAATTAATGAATATGTTTCCTGATGAGCAAAAAATTCATCAAGAATTTAGTCGTTTATTTACTCTATACGCTACACCATCAACTACATATAATCCTTTTGAGGAATTAAATACAACTCCAATAAAACAATTAATTTACACTTATAATGAAGTTTATGTAAATGTTATTCGTGATAAGGAATTTAATTTTGATCAAGTTATAAAAGAGGATTTAAAAACTGAAATTGATGAAAGTTTTGTAGCGCTTTTTAAAGGAAAAGAATACAAGTTAATTACAACTCACCACTTAAGTACAGCATTTTTCAAACAAATTGGTGCGTATATCAATCAATTCGATTTAGCTTATCAAGATATTTATTTAGCTGGTGTAAATTATTATCAAGAAAAACAAAGAATAGATTTTGAAGGAACAAATCTTTTAAATCTTAATATTATAGATAGTTTTTCACCATTGTACACTACTCTATTTCATTATCCTTTATTATTTACATATTATCCAAATAACTTAAACGGAAACCATTTATTTAGTTCAATTTCTCAATTTTTGTATTTACATACGAATACAGATATTGCAAAACATATACATGCTTTTCATAATCATATTTTTTACGAAGAAAATCCTCGAAGAGTAAGAACTGGATGGGAATTTGAGGAAATAGAAAGAGGCGTATTAATTTCACAAACATTGCATAATGCTTTAAATATTCGTCAATCTCCTATTGCTAGAACAAGACCAGATTTCTTAGTTTCTGATAATTACTTGATGAAAGAATTAAAAAATGAATCTATTTCTTTAGATGCATTTAAGGAATTAATTACAAGAACAATTGAGGAATATTACGAAATTAACCTTAATGAAGTTGTGGAAGGAAAATTAAATCATGCCGAGTTTTTACAACTTTTAGCTATTATTTTTTACGAAACTACTGCTCATACAATGATTATAAAAGAATGGAAAACATCTCTGAAAGTAATAAAATAAAATTAGAAGAGCATTTTGGTGAATTATTACCACGATTGCCTTTTAAAACAATTTCATTCTACGAGTCGAGTAATTCTTGGGAAGGACAAATTGAATATAATTTGAATTTGGAAACTGGAGAATTAACTTATAATACGATTGAGAATGTTCAACATGAAATAGAAATTTCACCTGATCTTATGCAAAGAATCGAAAGTGAAATAATCATGATGCTAGAGAATTTATAGGATTTCGTTGTATAATGTATAAAGGATGAAATCATGATTTAAACTGTAAATTCGATATATTTTTTTACAAGAATACTCTATCTTATAGAATAAAAAATATCCCAAAAAGTAATTAACTCTTTGGGATATTATAATTTATATGTTTTTTATCTTTAAAAGAGACTATTTCTGAAACTCTTGTGCAGTTTTACGAATAATCGCTAAACAATCAAATAATTGCTCTTCAGTGATAACTAATGGAGGTGCAAAACGTATAATGTTTCCATGTGTTGGTTTTGCTAATAAGCCATTATCTTTCATTGCAACACAGAAATTCCATGCTGTATCTGAATCTTCAGTATCATTTATTAATATAGCATTTAATAATCCTTTACCTCTTACAGATTTAAATAAAGGAAATTCTTCTGTCATTTTAGTAATTTCACTTCTAAAAACTTGCCCTAATCTTTCTGAATTATCAGCTAATTTTTCATCTAAAACAACTTGTAAAGCCTCTGTTGCAACAGCTGCAGCTAAAGGATTTCCTCCGTAAGTTGAACCATGTTGACCAGGTTTAATAACATTCATTATATCATCATTCGTTAATACTGCAGAAACTGGATAAGCTCCACCAGAAACTGCTTTACCAAGAATAATCATATCAGCTTTAATATCTTCGTGATCTATTGCTAACATTTTTCCTGTACGTGCAATTCCAGTTTGTATTTCATCTGCAATAAATAAAACATTGTGTTGATTACATAATTCTTGACAAGCTTTTAAATATCCTTCCGAAGGAACATTAACACCTGCTTCTCCTTGAATTGGCTCAACTAAAAATCCACAAATTTTATCTGCTTTTTCTTCTAAAATTTGTTTCAATGCTTCAACATCATTATAATCTACTGCAATAAATCCACTTGTATATGGATTAAAGTTTTTACGCGCTTCTTCATCATTAGAGAAAGAAATAATAGTAGTAGTTCTTCCGTGGAAATTATCTTTACAAACTAAAATAATTGCTTCACCATTTGGAATTCCTTTCTTTTCGTATCCCCATTTACGAGCAATTTTTAAAGCAGTTTCTACTGCTTCTGCTCCAGTATTCATTGGTAGTATTTTATCAAAACCAAATAACTCTGTTACAAATTTTTCAAATTTACCTAATTCAGCATTGTAAAAAGCACGAGAAGTTAATGTTAGTTTTTCTGCTTGTTCTTTTAATTTATTTACAATTCTTGGATGACAATGTCCTTGGTTAACTGCTGAATAAGCAGATAAAAAATCTACATATTTTTTTCCATCTACATCCCATACATAAATCCCCTCTCCTTTTTCTAAAACAACAGGTAGCGGGTGATAGTTATGTGCTCCGTATTTTTCTTCTAATGCAATTAATTCTGATGATTTTTCCATTGTAATAATTTTGTTTGTTTGTATTGTTATATAAAATAAAACCGACTAAAGGAGTCGGTTCTGATTAATTTTCTATTTGTTGTTCAATTAATTCTATCTCTTTTCCGAAAAACTTTTTAGCTACTTTAGTATTTATATCTGTTACTTTTGATACATAAAAAGTATAAATTGGATCTATTTCTTTACTTGCCAAAATATTAGCCTTCGTTAATTGATAAATAACCTGATTAACGACTATTAATGGGGAATTAACAATATCTACTTTTCCCTCTAGCAATTGATTAATTTCTTTCTCTAGAAAAGTATAATGTGTGCAACCTAAAATAATAGTATCAATTCCTTCTAACTTTTTATTCAATAAATAAGCTTCTAAAACAGCTCTAGAAACTGAAGAATTGGCAAATCCCTCTTCTATAACTGGAACTAAAAGTGGTGTCGCAACTTCAATAATATTAATATGCTTATTTCTTTTTCGAATAGATTTTTTATAAGCACCAGACTTTACTGTTGTTTTTGTAGCAATAACACCTATTTTCTCTCTCAATTCAAATGAAACTTTTTCTGCTATTGGAGAAATAACATCAATTACAGGAATCTCTTTTCCTACAAAATCTTTAATTTCTTTTAATGAATTTGCTGTTGCAGAATTACAAGCTATTACAATTGCTTTACAATTATTCTCTCTTAAAAATCTTGTAATATTTAATGAAAAACGTGTAATTTGTTCTTTCGATTTTTCTCCGTAAGGTAAATTTATTGTATCACCAAAGTAAACTAAACTTTCATTTGGAAGAAGACGTTTTATCTCTTTTGCGAACATCAAACCTCCAATTCCAGAATCAAAAACACCAATAGGTCTGTTATCATTCATATCACAAATTTAAAAAATTAATCGACGTAAAATAATCTTGAAGCAATTCCGTCAGCGAAAAATTTCGCTTCTTGTTTTAGGATAATTTTATTTGCTTGTTTTTCTACTAAATTTTCTTCTATCAATAGCTCTATTTCAGTATTAAAATAATCTTTTAAATAGTTAGGGAATTCATTTTCTAATCGATTTAAATCTATTCCATAAATAGTTCTTAAACCAATCATTATCATTTCATTAAAAATATCTACTTTATTTAAAACTTCAATTTCATGAGGTAATATATTTTGTTCTATACTTTTAATGTATTTTGAATTATTAGCAATATTCCAAGCTCTAGTCTTTCCATCATACGAATGCGCTGAAGGTCCAATTCCTAAATAAGAAATTCCTTTCCAATAATTTGAATTATGTTGAGAAAAGTAGTTCTCTTTTCCAAAATTTGAAATCTCATATTGTATAAACCCATTATCTGATAGTGTATCAATTAAAATTTGAAATTGCTCATTTTGCCTTTCATCATTAATTGGTTTTGTCTTTCCACTTTTTATCTGATGATCTAAAACTGTTTTTTCTTCTACCGTCAATGCATAAGAAGAAATGTGAGGAACATCTAATGCAATTGCTTTTTGTAAATTATTCATCCACATCTCATTAGTTGTTGTGGAAGAGCCATAAATTAAATCTATTGTTATATTGTCAAAACCAGCATCTTGAACTAATTTTATTGATGATTCTGCTTCTTGAGAATTATGTGCACGATTCATTAACCGTAAATCTTCTTCGAAAAAAGATTGTATTCCTATCGAAAAACGATTAACTGGTGTAGACTTTAAAAACTTTATTTTCTCTTTTATTAAATCGTCCGGATTAGCTTCTAATGTAATTTCTTTTAAATTTTGAGTAGAATAGTTCTTATAAATAGTTTCGAAAATACTATTTAGTTCTTTTTCTGATAAAATAGATGGTGTTCCTCCTCCAAAATAAACAGTTTCTAACGATTGATTAAGTTCATCTTTTCGAAGAATAAGTTCTTTATTGATTGCTTCTACTAACTGAGATTTTAATTGAAGATTAGTAGAAAAATGAAAATCACAATAACTACATTTCTGCTTACAAAAAGGGATATGGATATAAATTCCTGACAAATTATTTTAATTTAATGACAAAAATAATCCATTTTACTCACATAGGTAAAAAATGGACATTAAAAATATTATTGAAAAATAACATAAATAATTATCGTTTATTGAAAAATAAATTTATCTTTATAACGAAAATAAAATACTATGAATAAAGGAACTGTAAAATTCTTTAATGAAGAAAAAGGATACGGATTTATTAAAGAAGATGAAACAGGAAAAGAGTACTTTGTACACGTTTCTGGTTTGAATGACAAAGTAGCTCAAGATGATAAAGTATCATTTGACTTAGAACAAGGAAAAAAAGGTGTTAATGCCGTTAATGTTAAAGTGATTTAATTAAATATTACAACATATTTCTTGTAAAAGCGACCAAATTGGTCGCTTTTTTTATTTGTAATATTCGTATATATAATTGATAATTCTTTTTTCTGTTGGATTTGACTTCTCCTTGTAAACTATTTTATCTATTAAATTATTCTCATTAAAATGATATTCTATTTCGTATGATGATGAAATTTCTTTATACAATTTATCATTTACTTTTTTTATCTCTTCCTCTATGTCTTCTCTAATTTTTATTTTTATTGGAAAATAATCTTTTAAAGATTTAAAACTATAAGTACGATCATTCATATGATCATTCTCTATAAAACGAAGTACATTATTACTAACTTTTACCTGATTCACTAAAAAATAGAATTTTTCATCATCATAATAATAATCTTCGCTTAATAAAAAGTTATTTTCACCAAGCCTATATTGTTTTATAGAATATTGATTGTAAGAGAATAATTTATCGTCTTGATAAAATATAGGAACTTCTGTATGATAGTCATTTGTTGACTCTGAGACTATTTTTCGTAAAATATTTTCTTCATAAACAAGACTAGATTGATAATAATAGTTTTTATCCTTTAAATCTTCAAATATTATTTTTAATGGTTTTCCATCTTTATCAAAAGTCACTTCTTTTAATTTATCATTATCAATATCGAAGTTAGATGTGTAAGTAACCCTTTTAATATTCTTAAAATTTATTTCGAAAAAATTACTTTCTTCTTTCATGTTATACAAGCTCTGAAGAAGCATTTTATTCACTAAACGATTCGATATTAGAATAGATTTATCTGTTGGATTATCAACAAAATCTGTTATAAGAATATCCTTTCTCTTATTAAATGATTCGATGTATGATGAAGATTTATTTTGATTTAAATACGGACTAAAATACTCAGAAGATTTTAATAAACCATCATAAACAATTGGTTTATCGTCCATTTTACCACTCCAATAAATGACCTGTTTAGGAGAAGCTTCATAAGATAACTTAAGAACTGTTTTAAAACGATTAAAAAATTTGATATCTACAGTATAATTAATAAAATCTGTTTTTATTCCGAAGTTATTTTTTAACTCTTCTTGTTCTCTTTGTGCTAAAAAGTCTTCATTAGGAACAGAAGATTCTACATTAATCACAATAAAAACAGGCTCTCCAGCTTTATAATTTACATTTCTTAAATCTATTTTATCTATATCATTTAACTTATTGTATGTTTCATAAAAAACAACTTTATCTTGAACTACTTGTCCTTTCGCATTTAAATAAAATACAGTTCCGAGGATTAAGAAAAAATTTATTTTCATATTTAAATTAATTATCTTGAGATTCATAGAATTTGGCTTTTCTATAACAACTATTTACAAAATGATACAATCTACCTAATTGAAATTTAGCTAAATGACGACCATAAAAGCTAGCTAAATAAGTGCCTAATGCCAAAAGTATTGAAAAAGGAACTGCCCAAATCCACATACTTTCACCCTTTACAATATACTCCGATAAAGCATAAGAACCAAGCGTTAATAAAATAGCCCCACTAAGGCCATATAAAAAAGCAAAAAATGTCCAAATTGTAGGTTTTGGACCAATAATTCCTCTTACAACTAAAAATTTTTCTTGATCTTCGTCTTCTTCAATACGAATTTGTAACTGAGGATGCCAATACTTCTCTTTATCTTTTCGTAAACGAATCATGGCAATTTCTTGATTTGCATAGCCTCCAAACTCTTGATTATTCTCCTCTAATTGTTGTTTTATCAAATCAATAAACTCTTGTTTAGATAGTTTTGTGTAGACTTTAAAACGTGGACGTGGTAGGAAAGATTTTATTCGGACTCTTTGGCTCATATTCATATCATTTATTTAAATTTACAACAAAAGTTTAGATAATGACAAATATCATATCAGATACTTACGAAAAAATATTTGAGATTGTGAAACAAATTCCTGAAGGAAAAGTGAGTACTTATGGCTTAATTGCAAAGAAAATAGGAACTAATTTTTCTGCACGAGTTGTTGGCTACGCATTAAACAATTCTCATTTAGGGGAAGAAATTCCAGCACATAGAGTTGTTAATAGAAATGGTTTATTGACAGGTAAACATCATTTTAATCCAGCAAGTTTAATGCAAAAATTATTAGAAAATGAAGGTATAAAAGTTGAAAACGATAAAATTATAGATTTCAAAAAACATTTATGGGACCCAAAAGAGTTAGAAGATTAATCTAAAATTTTATTTTCCTCTTAATAATCCTTTTATGTTTACGTCTTTTAAAAACAATCCTTAAAAGACGATAACCGTAAGTAACTTTTTTATTTTTTGTTATAATTGGAAAGGCCATTGTACACATTAATGCAATACATGCAGTTGTCCCTAATGCACCTCCATAACCATTAAAAAGCTTACTTGTATAATGCAATAGAACAGCAAATAAGAAAGGTGAAAAAGTTAACGAAAAATAACTAATATTGATTGTTGAAGAAACCATACCTATGAATGTTCCTCCAATTACATATAAAGGAATATTTTTAGTATATATTTCTGGAAGTAAATTTGGAAAGAAATAGAAAAATCCTCCCACCAATAATGCAATCAATGCCGATGCTCTTACTGGACCTTGTTTGTATTTTATGTTTAGCTCATAAGTAATTAGTGTTGCTAAAATTGAGCAAATTGCGAAAATTAAAAACTGAAACATTTATTTAAAGATTAATTTAAACAATAACATACTCAATAATACACCAATAAAAGCCAATGTTCCTAACTTACCTCCTACACCAACAAATAGAGATTTTGTTGCAAAAAATAGCAAAGCTGTAAAAACTCCAGCCGTAATAATCATTAAATAAACATATTGAAAGCTTAATGAGGTCATTCCTATGAAAGCTCCACAATAAATAGGTCCAGCCATTTGTTTTAAATACTCAGAGCGTGGTTTTATATTCGTTAAATAAGAGCCTATTGTTCCAACAATTCCAGCCGAAAAAACTCCTCCTAAACCAAAATGATTATTTAAATAGTAGGTAATTATTGCAGCAATAGGAATCCATAATACCAATGTTTTTTTATCAAAAGAAAACTCGCTATGATGTAATGGAAAGCTTCTATAAACAATGATTAATAGCAAACATATACCTACTATTATATAAGGAACAGAATTATGTTTTATTCGTTCATTTAAAATAGCAAATAGAAACAAGAACTGTATCAAGAAGATAAACAGAATTGTTATAAATTTTATAATGCGTTTATTAATCAAAATTTCATTTAATTCTGCAAATTTATTAACTGTTATAGATTTATTTCAAAAATATTGGTACTTTTTTTCAAAATCTGACAAAAGTTAGAAGTTAGCAAAGTAATTTTTCCTGTCATTTTGAGTGCTTATTCGAAATAGAATGAAGAAAAATTGTATCAATAACTTAGATTAAAAAATCTCTTATCTGATTACAATTCTTTTATATATTCTGCATTTATATCCGTAAAATTTTCACAAATAAAATTAGCTTTAGACAAATCTTGCTTTTTCGAATTTTCACTTACATATCCCATCACTTTAATGTTTGCACTAACTGCAGCTTGTACTCCATTTGTTGAATCTTCTATCACCATACAATTTTCTTTTTTAGAACTTGATAAAGCTGCTGCATGTAGAAAAATTGCTGGATCTGGTTTAGAGTTTGGAAAGTCTTCACCAGACACTTTTTCTTTAAAGTAACTATTTAAATTAAACCTGTTAAACACTTTATTTATAGTTGAATGAGAAGCTGAAGAAGCTAAAATTAATTCGATATTTTTTTGGTATAAATCTTTAATTAAATTTTCTACACCTTCTATTAAATACAAATCTGGTTTGGTATCAAAAGCATCATTAAAAATAGATCGTTTACGTAAAACTAACTCATTTATTTCTTCTTTTAAATTGAATTTATCTTTAAGAATTTGGTAAACATTTTTAGTTGACTGACCTGTAAATGTTGAGAAAAAATCATCAGAAACCTCAATATTTAGTTCTTTAAAGTGAACAAAAAAAGCATATTTGTGTACAGGTTCTGTATCTACAATTACTCCATCCATATCGAAAATAATCGTCGAAATCATATTTGGTTTATTTATTTTTAGTAACAATTTATAAAAAACAAATATGGGCAAATTCTAATAAGAATCTACCCATATTTGGAATTTATTTTCGTGTGAGTTATTTAAATTTTTCTGCTCTTAATTTCTTTAAATCTCCTTTCGTTTTCTTACGCTCTTCTATTGCTTTTCTAAGCATAGGATTTGAAGGTACTTTTCCTATAGCATTAAAATGCTGTATATAATCAAATAATCCTTCAAAATTTCCTCTAAGCGGGCGACCATCTAAATCTGTCATCAAGAAATTCGAAACTAACAATCCATTATCATAGTTTTCTAAACGAATAGTACCAGAATCAAAATAATTATCATATACTGCAAATGTTGATGCTCCTTCAACGGCTAAACCATTTTGTAAAAGTGGATCAACATGAAACTCTATATAATCTAAGCTTCTAGAATTAAGATTAGCTTGGCTTGTATTATATTCTCCACTAAATGTAAATCCATTTGCTTGAAAAATCTCTAAATAAATATAGGCTCCAGAATTACGTCCATTATAATTTATCGGGTTAGATGATAACTCAACAATGTAAGAAATACCATTATCAATAGGTTGCATATCTTCTATCACGACATTTCTAATTGGTAAATTAAAACCATCGTAAGTAACATTTCCTCTATTTTCGATTACTCCATTATTACTATCATCGTCGTTTGAACATGAACTAACTGTAAATGCTGTAACTGATAATATTGCTAAAATTATAAATTTTTTCATAGTTTTCTATTATTGTGACTAATATCGTAAAAATTATTACAAATAGTATGCTAGTTTTTTATTAAAACAACTTATTTCAATGAAAAAAACATCACTTAAGATTAACTAATTGATTATTAAATATATAAAAATTTAAAATCCTTTAATACAACTCACTTTTTATCAATTTAATCAATTAAAGATCTTTTACAGATCGAGATTTTCTAGTTGTACCTTGTATATTACTTCTTGATTGAGCATTAGATTTCCTAGCTGCGTTTCTCTCAAAACCTTCAAAATTACCATTTAGTAAAAGTCTTTCTTGATCTACCGCTCTAAAATTAGCTCTTAAAAAACCATCATCAAAGGCATCTAGCCTTAAAGTACCTGAAGGAAAGAATTCATTGAACTCAGAATATGTTGAGGCAACAACTCTATTATTTCTTATAGTAGGATCTACATGAAACTCTATAAGTCTTAATTCCCTTCTACTAAAATTTGGAGCAATTTTTAAATATTCTCCACTTAAATTATTATTATATTCTACAAAGAATTCAAAATATACATATGCGCCTATATTACTACCATCATGATTAAGAGGATTAGTAGAAAATTCTAAGATATATTGTATACCATTAGCATTTCTATAAATTTCTTCTAAATTAGTATAGTAAAGAGGTATATTATACCCCCTATAGTTTACGTTGCCATAATTTTCTATTACTTCAACATGTCCATTATCATCACTAGAACAAGAATTTATAGTAAACGTACTAATAGATAATAACAAAAGTATTATTAACTTTTTCATATTTTTTTGGTTTGGTTAGTTTATTATATACAAATAACGTACTAAATATTGTTATTTAATAAAAAATATAAAAAAAAGTGTCACAATATTATTGCAACACTTTGTTTATAAGTTGTATAAGCTTTATTATCCTTTGATAACAATTTCCATTTTTTCTTGTTCTTCTAAAGCTAATTCTAAATCAACTAAGATACGTCCAGAATGCTCATCAGTAATAATTTTTTTACGTTGAGCGATATCCATTTGTCTTTGTGGTGGAATTGTAAAGAAAGATCCTGCAGAAGCTCCACGTTGAACTGGAACAACAGCTAATCCGTTTTTTACAGAATTTCTGATTCTATTGTAAGCATCTAATAAACGATTTTCTATTTTATCAGAATATTCACCAGATAATCTTATCAATGTAGTTTCTTCTTTTTCTGTATCTTTTACAATTGTATCTAATTCAGCTTTTTTGTGACCTAAATGCTCTTTCATAGAAGTTAACTTTGTTTTAAAGTCTTCTATTTGTGCATTTTTTTGTTGAATTTTAATTGTAAATTCACGAATACGTTTTTCAGATAATTCAATTTCTAAACCTTGGTACTCAACTTCTTTAGCTAAAGCATCAAACTCTCTATTGTTACGTACGTTGTCTTGTTGTTTTGTATATTTTTTAATTAAAGTTTCAGCATTTTTAATTGCTTCTTTCTTTAATTTAATATCTTCATCCAAACCTTTAGTTTCGTCAACTACTTTTTGAATTCTTGTTTCTAACTGAGCAACGTCGTCACTTAAATCGTCCACTTCTAAAGGTAATTCACCTCTAGTGTTTCTGATTTCATCTAAACGTGAATCAATTAATTGTAAGTCGTATAATGCGCGAAGCTTTTCTTCTACGCTTAGTTCTTTGATATTTTTTGTTTCAGACATAGTTAACAATAATTAACAGGATTGGTATTAATTCCAGAATTAAAGACCACAAAATTAGTAAATTTTTCTTTAAGAAACGAAGTTATTAAATTTTTTGTAAACTGTTCCGATTCAAAATGTCCAATATCTGCCAAAACTAGCTTATTTTCAGCAGTAAAGAAATCGTGATATTTTAAATCTGCTGTAATATAAATATCAGCATTAGCGGAAATTGCATTTTTTATTCCAAATGCACCAGAACCGCCAAGAACAGCAACTCTTTTTATTTTTTTATTTAATAATTTTGAATGTCTAATAAATGGCGTGTTCATTTCTTGCTTTAAGTAGGCAAAAAAATCTTGTTCATTCATTTCTTCTTCTAAATCTCCAATTAATCCAATTCCTATATATGGGTTTTGATTATTTAATGTAAATGTTGAATAGGCAATTTCTTCGTAAGGATGATTGTTATGTAAAGCTTTCATAATTCTGCTTTCTAGATGCTGAGGCATTACAACTTCTATGCGTGTTTCATCTTCAGCTACCAACTCTCCTACTTTTCCAATAAAAGGATTGGCTCCTTTCAATGGTCTAAAATTTCCATTTCCTTCTACAGAAAAACCACACGAATCATAATTACCTATCTTTCCTGCTCCCGCATCATAAAGTGCTTTTTTCAGAATTTCTGTATGGTCTTTAGGAACATAAGTAATTAATTGCTTAATGGTATTATCTTTCGGAATTAAAATTTTAGTATTAATAAGTTTTAATTGTTCACCAATTTTAAAATTAACCCCTACTCTAGAATTATCTAAAGCTGTATGTGTTGCATAAATATTAATTCCGTTTTTAATTGCTTTCATCACAGCTTTTTCTACATAATTTTTTCCGTTTAATTTTTTTAATCCTGAAAAAATTATGGGATGAAAACTTACAATCAAATTACAATTTTTCTCAATAGCTTCTTCTACAACTTCTGGCGTAGTATCTAAGGTCACTAAAACTCCTGTAACTTCCTCATTATAATCACCAACTAATAAACCAACATTATCAAAATCTTCAGCATAAGTTAGTGGTGCTATTTCTTCTATTGCTTGCGCAACATCTTTTACATGTATCATTTTGTTTTGTTCAAAATCAATTTTTCTGTCGGAAGATCATTTTCAATTCCTTTCCAATAAGATTCAAAATTAAACTTTTCTAACAATTTTCTCGAAGCTATATTTTCAGGATCTATTACTGCAATAATATCTAAAGTAGAAAAATTCTCTTTTGCATTAGAAATCAAATGTTCACAAATTTTTGTTCCAATACCTTTTTTCCAAAACTCTTTTTTTAGCAGATAACCAATTTCTAAAGAATTTTCTAAATGAGAATTATAGACAATTTTACATTCACCTAAAATTGTTTCATTTTCATCGTATATTTTAAAGTAGCCTAACTGTTCATCAATTGAACTTTTATCTAAAATAGATGTAAATTTATGATTCGCTTGTTCTTCTGTCATTCCAATTCCTGTAATATATTTCATCACTTCGTCATCTTTTACGAGCTTAAAATATTCATTAAAATCGGTGGGTAGATATTTTTTAAATCGTAGTGTGTTAATTATTTCCATAAAGGATTTGAATATTTATGTTGATGAATTAATTCTTGTATATAATGATTAACTTCTTGTTCATTCTCTCTTTCTATAATTTCAATCCAATTTTGATTAGAATTTTCTACTCTAACTTCTAATTGATTTTCTTTCATCATCTCGATAATTACATCAGATAATGTAAAGTTCTCTTCTAATTCACCTGCATTTTCTTTAAGAAAGTCTTCAAACTGATCTTCTAAGCTTCTAAAAATTGATGGATGAAAGATCCAAAAATCTACATTAACAGAAAATTCATTTTCATCGTTAATCATAAATGTTTTTGGTTGATTTATTGAAGTTAAAAAATGTTGGTTAATAGAACATACTTTTCGAGTAATTTCATTATCAAGATTAAATGTTTTATTTAATTCATAAGTTATCATTGCATAACGATTGGGTATAACAATTCCGTTTTCTATTAACTCTTTTGCTTTAATAAATGCATCTACACCATAAAATTCATTAGATTTTATAACAATAAAAGGATGCATTAAATGTCTTTTTGTAATCATTAATGCATGTGCATTTCCCCAAGAGTTTTTCCTGTTTTCTATTTTATCATAAATACTTCTAGAAACAGCCGTATAAGTTGTCTGCAAGATAAATTCTACTGTCCCTCCTTGACTTTCTATAATATGTTGAAAATATTTTTTAGTATGAATATCAAAATCTTGATTGATAACAAAAACAATATGTTTTATACCAATAGAAAAAGCATCGTAAATAGAATATTCTACAACAAACTCTTTTTTAGGACCAACACAATTCATGTATTTTCCTTTCTTTTGAGTGTTGTAATCATCTCCTGCTAATATTACCAATGACAAACTGTTGAGCATAAATTATAATGTATTATTCTTTCAATTTTTATAGAAATTTAAAGATTTAAAAAATTAAATCCTAATAAAAAACTCAGTAAATAACTGAGTTTATATTTTTAAAGCAATTGATATGCCGTATCGTCTTTTATATCACTAATCACAAAAGTACTATGAGAACTACCAATAACATTTATTTTGGTTAGTTTATTTACCATAAAATCTCTGTATTCGTCCATATGCTCAAAAGACATTTTTACGATGTAATCGTAATCTCCACTTACATGGAAACAAGACTGTACTTCTTTTAAATTTTGTATTTCTTCTTCGAATGTTTTTATGTGATCTGCAGAATGTTGTTGTAGTTTAATATGACTAAATACTAAAAGTTCTTTATTTATTAATCTTCTATTAACTAAAGCTACATATTTAGAAATTATTCCAGACTTTTCTAACTTTTTTATTCTTTCATGTATTGCTGTAGAAGATAATTGCAGCTTATCTGATAATTCTTTATAAGTGATTTTGCTGTTTTCTTGCAGATACATTAATAGTTGTTGATCTAGGGAGTCGAATTTCATTTTTATTTTATTTTTTTCTAAAGTATTACTTTTTTTTCGAATAATTATCTATTTAAAAACGGAAATGATATACTAAATAGAAAAAATAGCTAATTTTAAGTTCATTACGATGTAATTTTAACATCTTCATTATTTATAAATCTACTAAAACACTAGAGAAATTAACACTTATTTTCTTTTATAATTCATTTTATTCATTGTATATTTGAACTCGAAAAATCGAGAGGAAAGATTTGACTGATTGCAGCCTCATAAAAATAATTGCTAAAACAGGACTTCAGTTTTTTCCTTCCTATTTTTATATAAAAAATAAAATTTAGAATGTCATATTTATTTACATCAGAATCTGTTTCTGAAGGGCATCCAGACAAAATTGCCGATCAAATTTCTGATTCAATCTTAGATCACTTTTTAGCATTTGATGCAAAAAGTAAAGTAGCTTGTGAAACTTTAGTTACAACTGGACAAGTTGTATTAGCTGGAGAAGTAAAGTCTAATTCTTATATAGATTTACAACGTGTTGCTAGAGACACAATTTCTGAAATTGGTTATACAAAAAGCGAGTATATGTTTGATGCAAATTCTTGTGGAATTTTATCTGCAATACACGAACAATCTCCAGACATTAATCAAGGTGTTGACCGTAATTCTGAAGAAGAACAAGGTGCGGGAGATCAAGGAATGATGTTTGGTTACGCGACTAGCGAAACAGAAAACTACATGCCTTTAGCATTAGATTTATCTCATAAATTATTAAAAGAATTAGCACATATCCGTAAATACGAAAAAGATCTTTTACCATATTTACGTCCTGATGCTAAATCTCAGGTAACAATTGAATATGATAACGACAATAAACCTGTTCGTATTGATACAATTGTTATTTCTACTCAACATGACGACTTTGCAAATGAAGAAGCTATGTTAGATAAAATTACAAATGATATTATCAACATATTAGTTCCTCGCGTTAAAGCGCAATTACCGGTTCATTTACGTGATTTATTTACAGATAGTATTAAGTACCATATTAATCCAACAGGAAAATTCGTAATTGGAGGACCTCACGGAGATACAGGTTTAACTGGACGTAAAATTATTGTAGATACTTACGGTGGTAAAGGTGCTCATGGAGGTGGTGCTTTTTCGGGAAAAGATCCTTCTAAAGTTGACCGTTCTGCTGCTTATGCTGCTCGTCATATTGCTAAAAATTTAGTTGCAGCTGGTGTTGCTGAAGAAGTTTTAGTACAAGTTTCTTATGCTATTGGTGTTGCGGCTCCAGTATCTTTATTAGTTAATACTTTCGGAACTCAGAAAGTTGAATTAACAGAAGGTGAAATTTCTACAAAAGTTTCTGAAATTTTTGATATGAAACCTTACGCTATAGAGCAAAGATTAAAATTAAGAAACCCTATTTACAAAGAAACTGCTTCTTATGGACACTTAGGTCGTCAACCAGAAACTGTTAGCAAACGTTTTGAATCTGCAAATGGACAAGATGTTGTTGAAGTTGAAGTTGAATTATTTACTTGGGAGAAATTAGATTTCGTAGATCAAGTAAAAGAAGCATTCGGATTATAATTAATATCCAAAACTTTATATACTAAAAAAAGCTATCCAATTGGATAGCTTTTTTATTTTTATGAGTATTGATGATTAAGTTTTTTACTTTTCTTACAATCTTATAACTTCAGTCTTAAAATGAAGAAATTCCATTAACAAACCAATAGCTTACCCCTTCTCTATAAGATATATTGATACTATCTTTTGAAAGCGTGATTAATTTTGATGGCGTCCAATCTAAATTTCGAAGTGTATTATTACCTGTAATTTCCATTCTTATATTTTCGATAGGTTTTACAGTTCCACTCGCCACTTCAAAATCAAATTTAAATACATTATCTTTTTGAGAAACTCTTACCACTCCACTATCTCTAATTGTTGTTCCCAAAGAATCTTGAAAAATAATAAATCGTCTTTCGTATCGATTTTTATAAATTTCATTTGTAGCATCATCTTCATTTTGACAAGAAAATAAAACAAATAAAAATGGAATGAATAATAGTATATTTCTCATAGAAAGATTTTCAATTCTTAATCTGCGTCGTAAATTAAAACTTTTTTAGCATGTCTATTAGGTCCATTTAAAAACTCAATATGCTGTGGATGTTTTTGATAAATTTCAAAACTTGACATATCTTCAAAAGCAACAAATAAAGAAAAGGAATATGTTCCATCTACAACATCTCTTTCTATTGCAGCAGGTGTTCCAATATGAAAGAATTTTGTTGGTGTCATTTTTTCTAAATCCTCTAATCCTGTTTTGAATTCGTTATATTCAGCTTCTGTTATATCATCTTTTAACCAGAAAAGTACGTGATGTGCAATCATAATTATTTTTAAATTATATAATTATTAATCAATTATTTAAATACATTTAATTAAAGTAAAAATACAATTTTATATTAATATGCAATTTGCATTTTCACTTTCTTATTTTTAATTTTTTGACCATTTAAATTTTTCAAAATATCTGGCACTTTTTTTCTATTAATCGCAACATAAGATGTAGTATCTTTTACCTCAATAATACCAACATCATTCTTATCTAAATTACCTTTTTTAAATAAAAATCCAACAATATCTACTTTGTTTACTTTATCTTTTTTCCCGGCAGAAATATAAATAGTTTGATAAGGTGTTCTTTCTGGTATTTTATATGTTCCTCCTAAATTTTCTACAGTTAAGTTTTCTTTTAAAAAAGGAAAATGTTCTTCATTACTAATAATTAAATAAACAAAACCTTTTGCATTCATACGTGCTGTACGACCATTTCTGTGAATAAAAGCTGCTTCTTTTGGTGGAAGTTGATAATGAATAATAGAATCTACTTCTGGGATGTCTAATCCTCTTGCCGCTAAATCTGTTGTAATTAAAACACGAACAGAATCATTTCGGAATTTTAGTAAAGCTCTTTCTCTTTCGTCTTGTTCCATTCCACCGTGAAAACTTTCACGTGCAATTCCTTTTTCATGCAATAAGTTACTAATTCTATCTACTGCATCTCTGTGATTACAGAAAATTAGCATTCGTTTATTACCTATTTTACATATAAGATTAAATAAAGTATCCAGTTTTTCTTCAGAAATCGTGTTAACTAATTTCATTTGTAAATCTGGCTTTACTTCGATATTTTTTAAGTAACTAACTATTTTTTCATCATTTAAACCAACAAATTCTGGAATATCTTCCATTTCTGTTGCCGATGTTAAAATGCGTTGCTTTAATCCAGAAAGTTGATTCACAATAAAACTCATGTCTTCTTTAAAACCTAGTTCTAATGCTTTATCAAACTCATCTAAAACTAAAGTATTAACCGTAGTTGGATCAAAATTTTCGTTACGTAAGTGGTAAGCTATTCTTCCTGGTGTACCTATTAAAACTGCTGGAGCTTCTAATAAATTGTTTTGTTCTATTTTAGTATTGTGTCCACCGTAACAACATGTTACTTTATAGTCTGACTTCATTGATTTGAAAACAGATTCTATTTGTAACGCTAATTCGCGTGCAGGAACTAAAACTAAGCACTGAACTCCTTTTACGTCTGGTTTTAAATCTCTTAAAACTGGAAATAGAAAAGCTAATGTTTTTCCTGATCCTGTTGGCGATAATAAAACTAAATCGCGTTGATTTTCGGACATTTTGAATGCTGATCTTTGCATAGCATTCATATCCTTAATTCCTAAATTTTTATAAAGTAAATCCAATTGCATTGTGCAAAATTAATTGATTCTAATGAATTAATTGGTTTATGTTGTAAGAGAAGTTTTATAATCTTCCATAAATTCATCAAATAGATTTAAGATTTCGAAATGATGCTTGTTTAATGTATTGGCATCAAAGGAAACAACTGCTCCATACATTTTGTACCAAAATCTCATACGAGCTTGTAAAAATCTATTACTTTCATTCTGCAAAAATAAATCGCTTTCTACCAATTTTATATTGATAACGCGTTGGCGTGGTAATTTTAAGTCTTCTATTTCTGCAATATTTTTCCACTCCATATAATTTAAATTAGTGGAAGGATGAAATACAATTCCTCGTTTATCAATCAATAAAACTAATTGTTTTTTACGCAATTTATTTGCAGAGAATAATAATAAAATAATACTTGGAATAAATAACACTCCGCTGATTACTTTTGCCATCGATGGCGAATTAACTTGATTGGCGTTAAGGTACAAGTAGACAGAACAAAATAAAAAGATTAAACTTCCTATTAATAGTCCCCAATTACTTGTTTGCTTTGCGTGAATTTCTATTGGTTCCAAAAATGATTTATTTATACAAAAATATTGAAAATAAATGTTGTATTGTTTAAATTAATTATTCTATTTAATAATAATCATGTTTCTGTTATGTTGAGCTTGTCGAAACATTAATAAAACTAAACTGTCAGTTCGAGTGAAATTCGTTTAGAATTTTGTATCGAGAAATAAGACAGTTTTATTATTTTTCTTGTCTAAGTTCTCGATACAATTTTTCTTTATTACATTACGAAAAATCACTCGAACTGACAGAATACTAATTTCTAAACTCTAACTTCTTAAATCTATCTATACAATTGCTCAATTTCTTGCTTGTATTTTTCAACAATAATTTTTCGTTTCATTTTTAAAGTTGGCGTCAGCTCTCCAGTTTCAATTGTAAATTCATTTGGTAAAAGCACAAACTTTTTAAGTTTTTCCCAGTTTCCAAAATTGATATTTAATCTGTTTAATTCCGATGAAATTAATTCTTCTATTGCAGAAGAAGTTAAGAGTTCTTCTTTTGTTAAAGAAACTAAAGATTTATCGTTATTTTTTGCCCAATCTAAACACTTTTCATAAGATGGAACAATAAGTGCAGCTGGGAATTTTTCACCTTCTCCTACAACCATTATTTGTTCTATATAATTAGATTCAGACATTACTTTTTCTATCTGTTGAGGAACAATGTATTTTCCTCCAGATGTTTTAAACATCTCTTTTTTGCGATCTATAATCTTTAGAAATTTTCCGTCAACCCATTCTCCTATATCACCAGTATATAACCAACCATCTTTTAAAACTTCTGCTGTAGCTTCAGGATTCTTGTAATATCCTTTCATGATATTTTTACCTTTCGCTAAAATTTCTCCATCTTCTGCTAGTTTTATATCAATATTGATAAGAGGTAAACCAACAGTTCCTATTTTCATTCCTCTTTTAATACAATTTACAGCTAAACATGGTCCTGCTTCTGTTAATCCATATCCTTCATAAATTGGAATTCCAGCAGCTAAATATAATTTTAGTAATCTTGTTTGTAAAGTAGCACTTCCTGATGCTATTCCTTTTATATTACCACCTAAAGCCTCTTTCCATTTAGAGAATATTAATTTTCGTGCGATTGATAATTTTATTTTATACCAAGGCGAAAGTTTAGTTTCATCTAAATCGTATTCTTCCCCCAAGGCAATTGCCCAAAAGAAGAGTTTTCTTTTTATACCTTTCAGCTCCTCTCCTTTCGACATAATTCTATCGTATACCTTTTCTAATACTCGAGGTACAGCAGAAAAAATTTGAGGTTTTATTTCTTTCATATCCTGCCCAATTGTATCCATAGATTGCGCATAATAAATTGGCAATCCCATGTAAATATATACGTATTGAAAAACACGTTCGTAAGCATGACAAGCTGGTAAAAATGATAAGGCTTTATCATAAGCTTGTACAGGAAATGAATATTCTGAACTTATAACATCTGCTAATAAATTTTCGTGCGTTAACATTACTCCTTTCGGATTTCCTGTTGTTCCAGATGTATAAATTATAGTTGCTAAGTCTGTTGTTTGTATAGCATTAATTTGAGCATTTAATGTTTCATCAGAAATAGATAAACCTTTCGAAACAAGTTCTATCCAGTTTGGTGTATTTTGATAGGTATTAAACGTATAAACTTCTTCTAAAATTGGAAGTTGATTTTTTATTCCCAATAAACGCTGATACAAAAAATCATTACTTACAAAACAAAGTTTTATTTCTGCATCATTCAAAATAAACTCATAATCTTTGTCAGAAATATTAGGATAAATAGCAACCACAACTCCACCTACTTGCTGAATGGCAAAATCAATTAAATTCCATTCTAATCTATTTTCGCTAATTAAAGCAACTTTATCATTTGGTTGTACACCAGCTGCAATAAGACCTTTTGAAATATTATTGATTTTACTAATAAAATCTGTAGTCGAAATACCTTTCCATTCATTATCTTCTTTATAATTAAAAATATTAATGTTTGGTGTTTTCTCTTGTTGTAAGCGAGGTAAATCAAATACTCTTTGTGGTTGTATCATATTCTTGTAATAAAGAAACAAATTTCGGATAATTCTTGATGCTTTAAGAAATTATTTTATATTTCTTTCCCAATAAAATTAAGTTTATATTGAATTTAAATTTTATCTATTTCTTGGCAACAATTACAGTAAATTCTCTTTCAACCTTTTCTCCTGTTTTACTTAAAACATTTTCAGTAATCGTCTCAATACTTTCTATTGTAAACTTGGCAGATTTTAGTAATTTAATCACTTCTACTTCTGTATATAAATTAAACCCAAATTGAGTAAAAGGTAAAGTTTCCATAAATTCTTTTTTAGCAAAAGCAAGGGAAAACTTTCCATTAAATCTTAGTACTCTGTAAATTTCATTCAAAAAGAATTCAGGCTCTTTCCAAAAGTAAATTGTATTAACAGTAAAAATTTTATCGAATCTTTTTTCATAAAATTGTATTCTTTCATCTCGAATAAGCTCAAATCTAACATTAGAGTTTAAATGATCTGAGTTATTTAAGATTGCACTATTTTTCATTGTTTGAGAAAGCTCTAAACCAATGTATTCTAAATCATTTGCTTGTTTAAGAACATATGGCAAGTGTTTACAATTTCCATGGCCTAGTTCTAGAATTTGTTCTCTATCTTGTAACTGCAAACTATCTATTGCAGCTTTTGTCATCCCAATATTGCTTTCATTCATTATTTCACCAACAGCTATTCCGTTTTCTCCATCTGGACAACTTAACTGTTTTGCAAGATCTTCAAGATCAATCATTTTTTCCATTAAACCTTATTTATATAGAATTATTCTAAATTAATAATTATAATTAAGTTAATCAAATGAGTTTAATCATTAAAAAACTTTACGCTTAACTTTGATGAATAGTAAAAAATGATGAACGATATTACAATTAATGATGAAATAGATGATTTTAAACTATTTTGTTTAGAAGGTGTAGAAGATATTGATGAACAAAAAGATTTTCAGCTATTAGATTTTTTAGAACATTTGGCTAAAAACTTTCAAATAACGAATGTTTACAAGACTTGTGATAGCATAGAAAGTTTTGAGGAAAGTATTAGTAATTTATTGCATTTTGATAGAGATTTTAGAGATTATAAAATTATTTATTTAGTTTTTGAAGGAGATAATGATGTAATACAGATTGATGATTATTACTATAGTTTAGAAGAAATTGCAGAAATTTTTGAAGGAAAACTTACAGATAAAATTGTTCATTTTGCCAATACAAAAAAGCTAGAATTAGAAGATGAGACTTTTCAATATTTTTTAGATGTAACTGGTGCAAAAGCTTTATCTGGTTATGTGAATTCTTCTCTTTTATTAAGCACAGTTTTGGATCAATACTTTTTTTGTTTAGCAAAAGAAACTGAAGATGTTGTAGAATTAGTTCACCTCCTTTTCGATAAACATGCAACAATGTGTACTAAATTAGGTTTTAGACTTTACCATTAATACGAGTATCATGAAAGATTTTGATGAAATTTTACAGAATCATTTTGGAGAATTAACAACATACGAATTAAAGATTATTGGTTCTTATTTTTATGAAGAAAAGCTAAATAAGAATGACTTCTTTTCTACAGCTAATACTATATGTAATAAGCTGAGCATTGTTCAAAATGGTATTTTAAGAGTCTATGCTTTGTCTGATGAAGGGAAAGAAATAACACAATGGATTTCTACTGAAAACTTCTTGGTAACAGATGTAAAAGGATTCTTTTTTAATGCGCCTAATCGTTGGACAATACAAGCATTTACAGATTTAACATTGTTAACCATTACAAAGGAGAATTATGAGAAATTATGCAAAGACATTCCTAAATGGAATGAAATTGAAAAACGATTTATTGTAAAATGTTTCTCTATGATAGAAGATAGAATATTCTATCATTTATCGATGTCTGCAGAAGAGAGATACGATTTATATTTTTCGCAAAATAAAGCCCTGTTTAATCAAGTTCCATTACAATACATTGCTTCTGTTCTTGGAATGTCAGCAGAAACTTTTAGTAGAATTAGAAAAAGAAAAATTGAAAACTCTTGACTTTTGTCAAAAATTACTTTTTAAATCTTAAGGATATTTGCTTTAATAAAATTTAGTAATTATGCTTTTCAAAATGAATAATCTCCTAAAATTAGAAGAATTAGGACAATTTATACTTTCAATTATCTTATTTAATCAGTTAGAATATGCTTGGTGGGTTTTCCCAATTTGTATTCTATTACCAGATTTCTCTATGTTAGGTTATTTAATCAATCCAAAAATTGGAGCATGGTTATACAACATATTCCACCATAAATTTATTGGTATTCTAATTTTTATGTTTGGAACATTATTCAACAACTCTCTCCTTTCTTTGATCGGAATTATTTTATTTGCTCATTCTTCAATGGATAGAATGTTTGGATATGGATTAAAATTTAAAGATAATTTTAAAAATACTCATTTAGGTTGGATAGGAAAAAACTAAGCAAATAATCTATTCTTAATTGGACGATACACCAAAATTATAAATGCTGTAATAATTCCTAAGATGAATAATACTCTAAAAATTTCGATATTCGAGACTAATAATGCTTGATTAAACAATTTACTTTTTAAGACACTTGCAGATAATAAGTCTGCGTCATTTGGCAAATGGATTAAGTTATTTTTATTCGATAGATTAGTCCATTGTTCCTGAAAAATTGGAGATGATTTATCCAAATTCTTAACCATAGAAAACTGATGTTTTGTTGTAAGATATAAAACTGCGTTTTGCATAACAGAAAAGCCTATTGTTGTTGTCCAAAAACGAGCAGCGACACCAGCATGTGAAGCACTTCCCGAAAAATTAGGATGAACAGAACCTATAATATACAACACCAAAGGTGTAAATAACATTCCTTGCGATATTCCTTGTAAAACTAGAGGTGGCGTAATTGCAGAAAGTTGTGTTTCTGGATAAAACAAATAACTAAACCATAGCATGCTAAAAGCTAAAAGCGTAAATCCTACAGAAAAAATAATTCTGAAATCTATTCTATTCTTCACTAAAAAGAAAGAAAGTATAATTCCAGTTATAGAACCAATAACATTAAAATACTGAATCTCTAAGACATATTCCCAATGCCAATGCCATACCGTTGCCATTACCTGGTAAATATTACTCATACCCGAACGTAGAATATAAAACACAAAGAATAAGATTATTCCAAGTATTACACGCTCTGATTGTAATACTTCAAAATTAAACAATGGTCTTTTAGTTGTTTTCTGATGAATAATAAAAAGTCCACTAAAAATTAATGTACTTGCAAAAGCTAATACGATATAAGAAGATTCGAACCAATTATATTTCTTTCCATAAATTAAGAAAAAAGCACCCGAAATAAGCGATATCATCATTAAAAATATCCCTCCTAAATTTAATTGATACAAAGGCTTTTTAGGAAACATTCTATTCTGATTAAAAAAGAAAACGTAAATAGTGAGTGCTACAACATGCAAAATCATAATTGTATAAACCATCATGTTATGATTATAATTCTGAATGGCAAATTTTGCAATAGAAGTTGTTATTTTATCTCCTGTTAATATTAATCCATATAGAAAAGAATAGGTAATTAATTTAGAATTTTCATTCTTTATGTTCGCCATAATAATAGGCAATAAAATAGCTCCCTCTAAAATAGTTAATGGTCCTTGTATAAATCTCAACAATAAAACTAATTCCTTATTGGTTGTTAATGTCATAGAAAACAAGACAATAATATTAAGCATTGTCATAGTAAGTAAATAGTTTCGAACATTAAAAAAATGAAAAAAACGCACATGAATAAATAATCCACACACAATCATGGCATAAGCTAAAGAAAATAGAAACTGTAAATCATCAACTTCTAAATCTAAAAAAGATGCTGTAAATGTGCTATTCATATTGAATAATGAGAGAATCATCATGTGAGGAAATAGTGTAATCATAAAGATTGGAACAACCATTTTCTGCGGAACCCATTTTTTAAATATTGAATTTTCTTGTGACATTAGTTTATTTTTTCAGTCGATACAATTACATTCATTCCTGTACGTAACTTGTCATTATTTTTAGACGTTTTTAATAAAATTTTTACAGGGAAACGTTGTTCTATTTTTACAAAATTACCTGTTGCATTATCTGGTTTTATTAAAGAGAATTCTGAACCAGAAGCTGGAGAAAGAGATTCTATTTTTCCTTCGAATTCTATATTCGGATAAGCATCTGCTTTAATTTCTACAACTTTATTTAAATCGATTTCTCCTAATTGAGTTTCTTTAAAATTAGCAACAATCCATTTCTCTTCAGATACAACTTGTACCAATGTTTGTCCTTCTTTTATTAATTGTCCTTCTTGTATATTTTTTACACCAACCCAACCATCATATGGCGCCACAACATAACTGTAAGATGCAATAAGTTTTGCATTATTTAATTGTGCTTGTCTTTGTAGAACTTCTGTTTTTGCAGGCGCAACTTTTGTTTGCTCTGCAGATGTAATCACATTCACAGCATTCAATTGTTCTTGTAAAGCTTTTAAATTGGCTTTTGCTTGTTTATATTTCGCCTCTATTTCTTCAAATTGTTGCATAGTCGCCGCATCTTCATCAACCAAGTTTTTAAAACGTTGATAATCTTTTTCTGTTCGCCAAACATCAATTTTTGCTGCATCAATTTTTGCATTGATAATACTTGTATCAGAAGATTTTGTTTCTACAGCTTTCTGATAAGTAGCAACGGATTGCGATGTACTTTCTAGATTTGCTGCTGCAATATCCACTTGATTTTTAAATTCTCTATTATCAATTACAACTAATGTATCTCCTTTCTTTACAAATTCATTTTCTTTAAAATTTACTTTTTTCACGAATCCAGATACTTTACTAGCTACTGGTGTAATATATTGACGCACTTGTGCATCGTTTGTTGTAACGTGTGATCTAGAAAATAAATAAAACCAACCAACTGTAATAATTCCTATTAAAATAAAAATCCATGCAACTGTAGAAAGCGCCCTATTTACTCTTCTGTCTCCTTTTGTAAGTTGTTTTCCCATTGTTTTATAAATTTCCTAAAGTATATTGTAATTGATAATATTTTAATTGTTTGTTGATTTGTAGAGAAATCAAGTTAGATTCTGCTTCTAGAAAAGCGTTATCAGCATCTATTAATTCTGTAATTAAACTAAGTTTATTAATGTATTTAGTTCTTACTATTCTATAATTCTCTTTGGCTTGAGCAATTGCTTCTTCTGCAATCTTTATTTTTTCTATCGCTTCTTCCAGACGTTTATTAGAAGCAAAAACATCATGTTTTATTTGATTTTCTTTTTCTTCTATCTGCAATTTTGCAATTGAAATATTTTGATCTGCCATTTGCATTTTCTGTTTATTTTTAAATAAATCACTTAATGGCATAGTTACACTAACACCCACCATCCCTATTCTATTGAGGTATTTTTCTGGAGGAAAAAACATCATGTTTGGATATTGTAATCCATATTCTGTTCCTGCTGATATTTTGGGAAGTATATTAGATTTTACTATTTTTTTATCTAACTCTTTTATGTGTAAATCTTCTTTGGCAATTTTTAATGTTTCATTCTTATCATTTGCTTCTAAAATCATTTCATCTACAAGACCAATGTGATCTGTATCTGTAAATAACTCTTTGGTATCAAGATGCATTTCGTGATCCTCAGAAATTGCCAAAATAGTTTTCACTTCATGTTCAACTATTGCTATTTCGTTATCTAGTTCTGTAAAAGACATTTTATGATTAGATAACTGTAATTCTGTTCGCAACACTTCATTGTAAGTCACTAATCCATTTTTCTTTAATGCTTGGGTTTGTTTTATAACAATAGAATCTTCGTGCATTTTATCTGAAATTAGCTTCTGTTGTTCCTGCAAGTGCAATACTTGTAGATAAGAAGTTATAATTTGCATTCTTAATTCACGCTCATTTTTACGAACATTTAATTTTGAAATATCAGTTTCTATTTCAGCTTTTTTTTCTTCGTTATTTAGCTTTCCTCCCATATAAATAGGAACCTCTGCAGAAAGTGTAAAATCATAATAGACACGTGGGACATTGTATTTTGTAGATGGTTTTAAAAATCCTTCTTCATATTGTCTTAAATTAGTTCGTACACCAAAACCTGTATGAAAATTGACATTAGGTAATTTTTCATTCTTCAAATCGTGTTCTTTCAATTCTGCTAAATTTGTTTTTATAGAATTGATTTGTAATTTCTTATTGTTTTGTAATCCTATTTCAATTGCTTTACTTAATTTCAACGAACTATAATCTACATCATATTGAGCATTGGAAAATCCACTCCACATTAATGCAAATGCAAGCAATTGATATTTAAAAATTTTAAATATCATTTTGTAATAAATTCTGAATGTTTTATTGATTTTTGATACTGCAAAGGTACGTGGAAAGCGGACTAAGCCTAAAGATAAAATAAGAAAAATATTTGCTCATTTACGCCAAAATAGTTTATTTTTGTATCGGATGTAAGTGCAAAATATATTATGCTAAAAACAGATTTCTTCGCTGATGTAGATAAATCAACAATAGATTTCTATGTACAAAATGTAAGTGTAGATGATATAGAAACAGGTATACATCAACACAAAAAATCGCAACTACTTTATGCTGAAGGTGGTATTGTTCATGTTTTTATAAATGATAAACATTGGTATTTACCTGCAAGATGTTTTATGTGGATTCCTGCCAACATTCCTCATTCTATACTTACCTATAGCAAAAATTCTAGTCTTTATAATTTCTACTTTAAAACATCGGACGAAGAAGATAATTTTTACAGTGAAACAAATATTTACTTTGTAAATGATTTATTAAGAGAGATGTTCTTGTTTACAAAAAATTGGAATGGGACTATTCTTGAAGATGATAAGGCGAAATATAATTTCTTGAATGCTATAAAATCTATTTTACCAGAAATGGATTCGAATAAATTACCTATTTCGATACAACACCCTTTTCCAAAAGATAAAAAGTTAATTGAAATAGGACGATTTTTAATGAATAATATCGATAAGAATTATAGCATAGACGAAGTTGCAAAACTTTTTGGAATGAGTACGCGTACACTTTCAAGAAAATTTAAAGAAAGTTTAGGAATGAATTATGTTCGATTCTTACGTTCTCTGCGCGTTTCTAAATCTTTTGAGTTAATTGCAGAAAACCAATATAATATGTACGAAATAGCCATGATGATTGGTTATAATTCTTTATCGGCTTACAGTAATATTTTTTATAAAGTTGTTGGTGTTCGCCCATCTGAATATGCACAAATGTTGAATAAAAGAAAACACTAAATGAGTTTTTAAACAACTTTTATATTTTCTCTCTTTATTACAAGAAAATAGAATCATTAAAAAAATAAGTATTATAGAAAATAGTTGAGATTGTTTCATAATCTAAGTTACATCAAAATATTGCATCCTAGCAAATAGGTCTATACAAAATTCATAAAACACCTTTACAAGTACGAGCAAGACGTTCGCGTTAGCAAGGGGAAAATTAATTATTCATTCAAAACTCCAGTTTCAATAAAATTATTAACTCTTTCTTCCCTAATTAATGGATTCTCGTTAATCTCTCCATAATTTATATAGTAATATTTAAATGTAAAATTATAAATAGACCCTTTCAAAAAAAGAAAATTAGGAAAACTCTGTCTACTGTAATTATAATTTTTAGCTTTATCATTATAATCTCTTACTAAGCTATTTAATACAGAATTTATAGAATCTATATCATGAGAATATTTGTCTATATGAAATTCATTTTCTTGAATTTTAATATTATTTTGAGAAGTATCCTTATAAATATTATTCCTTTCAACATAAAGATTAATACTATCATTTAACAAACTTTTCTTGTATAAATAAGCATTTTTATCATTTATATTAGTTAGTAAATGAATCCAAGATTTATTTACTTCATCATATTTATTTTCAAATGATTTTATTGTAAAATATTTAAAACAATAAGTTATTGAAAAACAAAAAATAAAAAAAATAAATAACGAAATTAAGCATCCTTTTAAAGTTTTCATGAATATTTAATTGATAAATTTATTACTATCATTCTATATTTTTTAAATATTTTTTTTTGCTATGAAACCCAAGAAAAATACACTTTCTTTATAAGCCATATAGTATATCTTTTTTCCATAAGATAAAATTTTCCAAAGCCTTCCCAACCACTTTCATAATTTTCTATATACACCAATTTTAAGTTAGATGAAATTTTAGTATTCAAAATATTAGAAAATTTTGTTACACCAAAAGGTATTTTTTTATAATTTTTGTAATTATACTTTATTATATCTTTCCCATAAAAAATTTCATGTTTTCGATTTATATGAATATGATCTATATTTTTGAAAGTTGATTGATCTTTAAAAGAACATAATAATTCATTTTTTTCGTAATAAATTCCTGCTTCACAGAGTAGTTTTTTATATTTATCATATTGTATAAGCTGATAATTAAGAATTACAAGTCTCTTAGAATTATTTGGAAATTCATGATTTAATATTGTTTCGTAAATATTATTCTGGTCAGTATTTTGAGCAAACAAAAAAGAGCTAAACAAAATAATTAGTATACATTTTTTCATGTTAATTATTATTTAAGAATAGCTTATAATACGTAACCGAAATTACTATGACAGCTGAAATTAAAAATAAAACTCTTAACGTTATTTCGTAATCTTTGTAAGAAGTTAACATGAAATGATACGATTTATTATTCGAAATAACTTCAAATTCATTGTTTTGAGGTTTCTTTGATAAGTAACTTCCCTTTTTTATAACATCACTATTTGTAAAATCTTCTAATAATATTGGATAATTTCCACAATCTGTTTGTATTTCTGTATAATTACCTTTACCTATACTAAATTTAAGTTCTCTTGTATTTTCAATTTTACACGTAACTATTTCTTTCTCTAAAAAATTGTTTAATTGACTGTTTATATCTCGGAAAACATAATAAATCATTAATTGTGCTCCAATTAAAGTTAAACAAGAGACTACTATAAATAAATATCTAATCATTATTTTTTTGTCTAAAAAATCCTGTATTTTTTATCTCTTCTATTAACTTATCTGGATTTGAGCACCTAAAAATTATATCTTTCTCATAATACTTAATTTTATGATGAATGATAATACCTTTATCAAATAATCCATGACTAGCTTCAAGATTAGAAATATCATCTAAAGTAAATTCTATTTTTTTCCAGAAAAGATAATTGATTATTAATATTTCTTTGTTTACACTAATTTTTGCGAAAGGAAATGTTATTCTTATTCCTCCTATTATTAATCCTCCAGATTGTGTATGAAAATTTTGCATAGATGTAAATTATTATAAGATAAATTAATACTCAAAAAATACAATTTATATTATTAAATAAAGCTAATTGCTCGTAATAAATTTATTAAAAACACAAAAATCTAGATTTTCCATATAACAAACTATATATTAAGCATTTAATATACCAACTAAAAAAACAAAATCAGCACAAACATAACGTCTGTACTGATTTCCATCAATTTTAATCAACTAAGATTACTACTTATTTGGTACAAAGAAATCTTCTTTTCCTTCGGTAATTGGAATATATAATCTTACCCAAGTATTATCATCTTCATCTTCCATCTCCCAACTATGACCTTTTCCAGAAGTATCTTCTGCTAATAAAACTGTTCCTGGTTTTACAATAAAAGTTGAACCGTCCGTTACTTTAAATTTAATACGTCCTTTTAATGTAACAACATATTGTCTTCTTGGAGCTTTGTGTGTATCTTTCTCCCAATCTTCTACCGAGTTATTCATCCAAAATGTAGAAGTATTTAAATGTTGTAAACATTTAATTGTTCCTACTTCAAAAGAAGAACTACCGTCTGGCTTACTAACTAAACGAATTGCAGGAATACTACTTTCCTCCTCTTTTACAACTTTTACTGGATCGTTTTTACCAGCATTAGCAACTTTATCATTTGCTTTTGCATTGAATGATGCTACCATTACGATAGCAACCATCGCACTTTGTACGAATTTTTTCATTTTAATTATAATTAAATAAATGTATTGAATGTATTATTTTTTCTTTTGATTGTATACAGTATCGTGAACTAACATTTTCACGAAATAAGGTTTGTATTTAGCTACTAAAGCTAAATGTTCTGGTAATTGACCATATTTTTCTAAATCTTCTAAAGAATCAAACTCCATAGAAGCATTATACGTATATGTTTGATCTAAAACACTTCTTGGTGTAGAAGCTGCCGGAGTCCCATATCTTAAATTCTTTTGATAAGGCAATTGTTTTAACCCTTCAAAAAAGTTTTGAAAATCTGCAACTTCTTGTTGAGATAAATCTGGTTTTAACCAAAAAACTAAATAATGAAAATAAACTGGTTTATCTTGATGTTTCTGTTTTTTAGATTGCCCAAATGCTACATTAGAGCATAAAATTGTCATCAATCCTATTAAAGCTAAACTTCTTAATTTTTTACTTGTTGTCATAATAATTGTTTTTTAACTAATATCTATTCTATATTTTAATACAAACTGCCATTTTCTGTCTGTTGCAACAGCATTACCTCCATCGTTTGTAAAAATTGGTCTATTCTGAGCATCAAAGCTTAATCTTGAAGACATTTTATTAAACAATAAAGAAACACCTGCATCATAAATAACAGCATTGTCTTTTAAACCTTTTAAGTCTGATAATTGAACAGAAGCTGCAGGTTGTAATTGCATATCATTTTTCTGTTTATTGAAATAAGGAAGAGTTCCTCCAACTTGTAAAAAATAAGTATTTCCTGTTCCTATAATCGGCATGGCATTACCAGCTCCATTAAGACTTGCATTGGCAGAATTAACTCCAGTTGCTGGATTATTAGTTCCTACATAACGAACATAATTTGGTCCATAATCGTTGTGCATTGCCATTGCATAAGCACTAATAGATGTTCCTTTTTCTTTGTTAATTGGTGCATCGTAAAATACATCAACAGCAAAGTTTTTCATGTCATCGTTCTTAGTCACATCTAATTCGTCTTTATGCCACATTAAATTGTGTATATAATCGAAACCAGCTCCCACACTTAATACTTTCTTTTTCCCCATATAAGTTCCAGAATTAAAAGGAGAAGAAATATTTTCTGTATCGAAAAAAGCGTATCTAAAATATCCTGAGAAATCTTTATTGGTTGCATTTTTACTTACTGTTGCAACATTAAGTTTAGGATCTGCCATTAAATTTGTATAAGGATCCGCTACAACTAATCTATAGTCAAATTTTCCTATTTGTCCTTTTAAGTAAGCACTTAATTCACGAACAGTAGCATCTGTAATACCTGCATTAGATGTTGCATAAGCAGGAAGATCATATAATAAAGTATTTAATGGACCTGTTGTAAAACGAGATAAACCTCTCCAAGTAGAACGACCAGCACCAAACTGAATTGCATTAGAAAATTTATATTCTCCATAAGCATCTAATAACTCAAAATTATTAACTCCTTTTTGGTTTGCATTCACATTTGTTGCACCTCCTTGTAATACGAACGTTAATTTTTCTGTTGGTTTATAAGTCATTTTTACACGAATCCTTCTTAAAGATAAATCTGCAGATTCAGATTTATTTTGGTCGTTAATCATACTACCAGGATTAAGTTGTGTATATCTTGCCCATGCTTCTGCATAACCACTTAAAGATATAGATCTTGTATGCTCATCGTTTAAGTAATGGATTAAAGGAGGATTCCCAAAATCATTTTTCTTTTCCTGAGCATTCATTTTGTTTACTCCTAAAAAAGTAAGCAAAACAACTGTTCCGATTTTTATATATTTATTTTTCATAATTATTAACTGTAAAATGAACTATTCTTCTTTTTTTACAGGACAAATGTATTCTCGAAATGAAAGGGCAACTATTAGAAAACTATTAGAATTTTTATAACAAATCTAATTTTAGAACATATGAAAACTATTTAAGTCATTGATTTACTATCATTTGATTTGTTAAATTATTTTAAGATTTTTTTCATCATAAATAGATCGGTTATATTTCTAATCAACCAATACTATTAGTATCTATCTTTGTATCATCATACAACAATAATTAAAAAATTATTTTCTTATGAGAATAATAGTCATAGAAGACAATGAACGCGTAGCTACATTGTTAAAAAAAGGATTAACAAGTCAAGGTTATGAAGTTGCTGTTTTTATGGATGCAGAAACAGCTTATTTCGATTTAACAAATAACCAGTACGATTTAGTAATAACTGATATTATGCTTCCACATATGAATGGTATTAGTTTAAGTAAAAAAATAAAACACTTACATCCTGAATTGCCAATTCTTATGCTAACTGCATTAGGTACAATTGATGAAAAAATTAATGGTTTTGATGCTGGTGCAGATGATTATATGGTGAAACCATTTGATATGAGAGAATTATTTGTTCGTGTAAAAGTTATTTTGAATAGAGCAATCACAACTCAAGTAGAACACTCTTTAAAGTATGATGAATTATATATTGATTTGGATAAACAAGATGTTTTTAGAAATGAACAGAAAATAGAATTAACTCCCAAAGAATTTAAATTATTACATTTTTTAATGCAAAATCCAGAACGTGTTTTAACTCGAGATGAGATTGCAGAAAATGTTTGGGGAAATTTATTTGATACAGGAACAAATTATATTGATGTTTACATCGCTTATTTAAGAAAGAAAATTGATAAAAATTTCGAACAGAAACTTATTCATACAAAAGCAGGTATTGGTTTCATCTTAACTAATTTATTATGAAACTAGCCATAAGAACTGCTCTAACATATAGTATACTTACTGCAGGAATTTTTCTCGTTTTTGCTTATGCAATTGTTTTGGTTTCTGAAAAAAATCAAAGTGATGAATTTTTTGATCGTTTAGGATATAAAATTACGTGGCGATCTGAATTATATTTTGAAGCTGGAATGGATGAAAGTCATATTCGTTTTTTACATCTTAGAAATAAGCAAATATTAAACGAAGCAGATGTGAGTATTTATAATTCTGATAAACAACTTATTTTCTCAGACACTCCCACTCCTTTAGGTAATAACAACGATTGGATTTGGAAAAAAATAGAAAAAAAAGATCGTGTAAAATGGTATGGAAACGATCAGCAATACATGGCTGTAACTTATGTGTATAACAACAAAAAATTTTATGTTATTGGACGAGCAAAAGATGTTACTGGAGAATTTTACATGAATCGACTAAAACATAATATAAAAATTATTTACATCGTTTCTGTTTTAGTTATTTTTGGAATTGGATTTATTTTCTCTTATTATACTTTGAAACCTCTTAAAGAAATTATCAATCAAATTAGAGATATTTCAGAACATCGTCTTCACCATCGCCTCCCTTTGCCTAAAACAAAAGACGAAATTTATGAATTGTCACATACCTTTAATTCAACTTTTAATCGGTTAGAGAAATCATTTAATACGCATAAAAATTTTGTTTCTACAATTTCTCATGAATTTAGAACACCATTATCAGCATTAATTGCCGAATTGCAATTAGCAAAAGAATTAAATGTTACGTTAGACGATTATAAGCAATCCATAGACAATGCACTTTCTGATGCACAGAAAGCAACAGATTTATCAACGGCTTTATTAGATTTGGCACGAGCAAATTACGATATATCTCAAGTCAGTTTTATGAAATTAAGATTAGATGAGGTATTAATGGATGCTAAACTGAACATTTTAGGTAAGAATAATCATTATAAAATTAGTGTAAATTATGACAACCTAGAAATGAACGAAATGCCTGATGATTTTGAATTTATAGGAAATCCTTATTTGCTTTATATCGCATTTACAAACTTAATTGAAAATGCTTGTAAATATTCTGAAGATGAATTGTGTACTGTTTTACTTTCTGCAACAAAAGAACATTTTATTATTCAGTTTTCTGATAATGGAATTGGCATATCAGAAGATGAGCAAGAAAAAATATTCGATTTATTTTTTAGAGGAAAGAATAAAAATTTTAATGAAGGAAATGGAATTGGTTTAAGTATTGTTCAGCAAATTATCCTTTTACACAAAGGTATTTTAGAACTAGAATCTGAGGTAAATAAAGGAACTACTTTTACTATTCGTTTAGATAGAAAGTAATTAGATATAAAGAGATTTAATAAAAATTTAGCCTTGTCAAAGTTTAAAATCTTGATAAGGCTAAAGTCTTTAGTTTTTTATATCTTAAGTCTAAAAAAATATTTATAAACTTATTTTTCCTATCTTCCCACTATTACCAACTAAAATAACATACTTTTTATCTGGAGAAACTTTGCAGTTATTATAACTATCTTTTGTAATATTTTTCCAATTATGTCCACCGTCTGCAGAATAATCTACACCAGAATATCCACAAACAACAACTTTATCTTTATCAATAACCGTAACACCAGATTTATAACCTTCTGGATATTTCCAAGAGTCTACAAATGAAACAGCACCATTTAGAATTTTAAATTTATATAAATTATGTTTAGATTCTTCTGGCTTTTTATAATCACCACCTACTAAATAACCAACATTATAAGTTGGATTATAATCCATTCCATTTATACCAGAAGTTGTACTTTTTGTTTTATCTAAAATATACAATTGTCCTCCTCTTGCCGTGTAATAATATAAATTAGACTGTTCTCCTCCACTTACAATAAGTGTTTGTTTTTCATCAGAATAAATATTACTTCCGCTCGATGCAAAAAAAGCTTCTTTAGGATTTTTTAATCTTAATAATTGTTTGTTAACATATATATCTTCTTCCCATTTCTTTAAATTACTCACTGAAGATTTTAAAATAAAAGGTTTGTCTGGTCTCATTGGATCTCCTAAAACTATTATATTTTTAGTTTTAGCATCTACATACATTGCATCTAAAAAAATCTTTGGTGTATTATTTTCATAAACCTTCGTCCAAGATTTTCCACCATCTTTAGAATTCAAAATATAAGCTGGTGAATCTACACTCATCGCTAAATAATTATCTTTATCTAAGACCTCTATATCTCTAAAATCTCTATCATTTACAACTTTAGGGTTTAACCATGTAAAGGTTTTTCCTCCATCTAAACTTTTTCCTATAGTATTTTTAGATCCAGAAACAACAAATGTTTTGGCATCCTGAAATGATAATCCTCTGTAACTTGTACCAGAATTTTCCTGATTAATAACTTCGTAGGTCTGTGCAATTGATAAGCTTGATAGCAATATTAATAAATATTTCATGTGTGTAATTTGTTTCAATAAAGTTAGACATTTTTATAATTTTATTGAATATAAATATGCTTGTAACACGCATATTTATTGATAAATTAATCTTTTAAGTTAAAAAACAGACAATTAAAAATAGTGATTGGAGCATTGCTGTAAAAAATGGTATCAAAATTGTTATATAAACGTTTATTAAACATTAAAAAAAAACTATGAAAAAATTATTTGTATTAGTTGCTATCGCATCATTATCGTTTGCAACTTCATGTAAAAATGAAAAAGATAATGCAGTTGAAACTGAAACAACTGTAGATTCAATTACTAATGATTCTGCAACTGTTGTTACAACAACTACAACAATCACAGAATCTGAAGCAAAAACTAATTTAGACAAAGCTAAGGCAGATTTAGATGCAGCTAAAGCAAGAGGTGATAAAGCTGCTACAGAAGCTGCACAAAAAGCTTATGACGATGCAGAAAAAGCATGGAATGACACAAAAGCTGCACTTAAAAATGCTGCAGATAATGTAGAGCAAGGTGTAAAAAACACAGTAGATAATGTTGATGCTAAAGCTGATAAAGCAAAAGAAGACATCAACAAAGCTGCAAAAGATGCTAAACAAGACGTAGAAAATGCAGCTAAAGATGTTAAAGCAGAAGCAAAAGAAGCAGGAGAAAAAGCAAAAGAGGGATACAATAACGCTTTAGATAAAATGAAAACTAAATAGTATTTCCCTTTATAATTCATAAATTTAGCCTTGAAATATTTCAAGGCTATTTTTTATGACAAATTTTAGAAAAGCAACAAAAGAAGATTATCCATTTATAGCAAAAACAATGATGCTTGCAATGGATAAAATTGTTTATGAATTTATTGGAGAGAATAATTACGAAGAAGCAGTCCGCTTTTTAGAAGAATTAATACAAACAGAAAATAATCAGTATAGTTATCAAAACACTGTAATTGTTGAATATAATAGCAAGTTAGCAGGTTCAACTACTTTTTATGATGGTGCATGTTTAGATCAATTAAGACAACCAGTATTAGACTTATTAAAACAAAAATATAATCGTGAAATAATCCCTGAAGATGAGACGCAAGCAGGTGAAATATACATTGATACGATTGCTGTTTTAAATGAATTTCAAGGAAAAGGAATTGGTTCTAAAATTTTGGACTATTTAATTGAAGAAATTACACTTAATCAACATAAAAATTTAGGTTTATTAGTTGATTATAAAAATCCAAATGCGCAGAAATTATACGAAAACAAAGGTTTTGTTGTCGTAGGAGAAAAAGTTTTAATGAATGAACAACATAAACATATGCAAATAAAACCTCATCAACAATAAAAAAGGTTGCCCAACTATTGGGCAACCCACACAAAGAGACAAAATAAAGTTAACTCAGAACTTTATCGTAAAACTATTTTCTTAGATTCAATTTTATCTCCCGACTGAAGTTTTACTACATAAACTCCCGCTGGTGCTTGCGATAAATTAATCGTTTTATTTGTAAATGATGATGTTGGTTTATATGTTTCTTGATGAATCAATTGTCCATTAATAGAATAAACTGCAATTGTTACATTTGATGAATTTGTTTCAGCAGAATTATAAACAATACTAAACGACTTTGGTTGAGTAGGATTTGTATAAATTCCGAATTTAGTTTTCTCTAATTCTGTTGTACCTAAAGTGTTCGTTACATCTGTATACTCAAAACTTAATTTTCCTACACTTGATGATGGAATTGAATTAAATTCTAACTTGTAAATTTTGTTTGATACTGTATTTTTTATAAAATAACTTACATCACGCAATGTATAACTAAATCCACTTAAAGTTTTCCAGTCAAAACCAATTGTATTAATTTCTTTTTTATAATCTATACTAGAAGCAGGTTTTCCTTCTCCTTCAATTTCTGCAACTCTTACATTATCTGAGTGTAAAGCTCCTGTAACTACATATTTTACAGTTTCGCTACCCATAGGATAATCTGTTGCATATTGTGTAAATTTTAAATCCCACTGAGAGTCTGCTGGCTCTGGTGTTACTACAGAATCCGTTGTAATGTTAAAATAATTGAATATTCTATCTAAAGATGAATCTTTATCAATTGTAACAGTTTTATCTTCTCCCCATGCTCCATCTACATATTTAGAATAAGTAAAATTATAACTACCAGATTTCAAAACGTTTATTCTGAATTTAACATAACCTCCAGAAACATATTCTAAAACAAAGATTACATTACCATTTACAAAATGAGTTGCAAAATCATAAGTTCCCCATCCTACTTGACCAGAACCTTGATTAAAAGCTCCATCAGACCAATCTGTATCATTATTATATAATGGAGTTAAAGTTGATAAATTATCAATTGTTACACTATTCCAAGCATCAAAGTTATCTGCAACTTCGTAAACTTTAGCAATTTTACCATCGTTTGATCGTACTCCCATAGAATATAGACTTCGTCTGTAAAATGCAATATCCCAATCTCTAGCAACAGTAGTTGATGTTTGGTTTTCTAAACTAAAGTATACATCATTTATATAACCTTGTCCCATTAAAGCCTCAGCTTTAATAAGTTCTTGAGCATTAACACCTGAAGCAGCTATCATTGCTACTATGAAAGAAGTAAATATTTTTTTCATGTTATTAATTATTTATATAACCTATTGTGCATTATGTGTATTCATAAAACTTCTTTAGATGAAAAGTTTTATGCATAATGCACAATAAGTAGTTAGTTATTTATTTTATTAATTTGTATTCGAAAGTTGGATTTCCTCTTACTCCAGAAGTATTTAAAAACGATGTCATTTTAATTTTGTAGTAATTATTTTCTGCATCTTTTAAAACATAAAATCTATCTGTATAAGTTGTTTGTTCAGAAGTTACTTGACGCCAAGAGTCTCCAATCGTACGTTGATCATTCTGAAATCTAACCTCATCAATCATACTTTCATCAAACTTTTCATACGTTACAGCATCTTCTTTCACATCAACTCTATAAACTTTAACTCCAGCTTTTAAATTATTCACAACAAAATCTGAATATCCATAAGAACCATTTCCTTCAATTAGATTTGTGAAAACTGTAAAGTTTAAATCCCATTTCAATTTTTCTGGTTCTACAGAAACTTCACTGTTAGTAAGAAGATTTACAAAAGTAAAATTGTGTGTTGAGTTTTTCTTGATTGTCTTTTCTTGGTAAGTTGTATCATCTAAATTAGCATACTGAACTAAATAGTCTTCGCCTCTTTTTAAGAATCTTACTTTTTTATATCCTCTTGCAGCTCCAGCAATAGCAACAGCTCCAGCAGATGGTGTAGTATTACCTACTTCGTACCCTAAGTTTAATAAATAAACTGGATTTTCTGCATCATTTTCTTTTATCTCTGCAATTGCAGTTTTTAGAATATCTCCTGCAGGATGATCTACAAAATCCTTATTAGCATCAGAAAAAGTTCCTACTGCAACAGAAGCTAAAATACTATTTACAGAAGCTTTTGTAACTTTTGTAATATCTGTTTCTGTTAAGGCTTTTGTTGCCATATATATAGAACCATTTAATACAACACGAAAATACGACCCATTGTAAAATCCTAAATCCCAACTATCTCTTCTTACTTTTGTTTGAATAGATTTACTTAAATCAATATAAACTTGATATGGTTGATTTGGACCTCCTACTTCTGGAGACATTGTTCCTCCTATAGAACGATCAAAAGAAATACTAAGCGATTTATATCCTTGTATAACTGCTGCTGGATAATCTATTTTTACAATTTCAAACTGAACTTTTTTATCCGATCTATCAAAAGGATAAATTAAATTCTTAAAAGTAAAACTAGTTGTTGATTGTCCTTTTTTAATAGGTACAATGATTTCGTTTTGTGCTACAACTGGTAATGTAGTATAATCTACATCATAATTAGCATTTTCTGCGCTAACTCTTATATGAATTTGCCCGTCTTGTTCTGCTGTTTTAGAAAAAACTAACTGAATCGTTTCTTCTCCTTCTATTCTACTAAAATCAATACTTTCGTTTTTAAAAGCTGCAACAAAGTCTAATCCTAAAGGCGAACTTTCGTCTGAACATGATGAAAGAAATATCGATGTGATAATAACAAGAATAAGTGAATATATTTTCATAATTATTTTATTAATTGATACCTAAATTGAATGTTAATTTTAAGAAATAAGAACGCCCATATGCATACATAACACTTGTTGCTGCTGCGCTATGAGGTCCATCAGCAGAAGTTGTATTATTCAAAGTCTTCACATCAAATAAGTTTCTTGCTCCTAATGTTAAACTAATTTTATTCTGAAAAAATGACTGTCTAATAGAAGCATCCATAGAGCTAAAAGCCTGCTGTTTTCCTTTCAATAAATATTCTTTTTGAGTGGCTGCATCTGTTTTTAAAACATATTGCTCTATTTCTCCATTATACTTATAAAAAACCGAGAATGTTGTACCAGTTTTTGGTATTCTATAAGAAGCATTTGCATTCGCTTGTACTGAATAGAAATACTTATCCTCTTGTTTTTCTACAACATTTTTTTGATCTATAGATTGCTTAATTCCTGTTAATGTCGCACCAACTCCCCCTATAAGATTTCCTACAGAAAACTGGTTCATATACATTATACCTTGTACATTATATTTATCTACATTGTTATATTGGTAACGAAGAGGTTCTTGTCCAATAATGACCAAGTCAATCTTATCTTTTAAATCAATCTTCCAAATCGAAACTTTCTGTTCTAAGTTTGTATTTGAGTTGATTTCCCAATTATTTTTTAAATGTAAAAAGGCAGAAACTCCTTTTTCTGGATTAAGATTCTCATTTCCTCTTACGTCATGATTAACATCAACTAATAAAGAATACATTTCATCATAGTTTGGTAAACGAGGAGATGTTCCTACAATTCCACGTAATTCCCAATTTTTAGCAAAAGCATATTTTGCACTAAGACTTAATACATATTGTGTATCGAATTGTTCTGAAAACATTACACGAGCTCCTGGACGTAAAGAGATTTTATCGTTTAAGTTAATTTCCGAAGAAGCAAAGAAATCATACGTTCCAATTTTTCTTCGTATTGGTTTATCTGGAGTACTATTAAACTCCATAGAAATTGGAGAAGCATATCCCGTTGTTTGATCTATTTCATAACCAAATTGGAAATCAAAAACGTCATTCTTGTTTATGAAATTGCTAAACATACCTTTAGAATAATACATTTTTCTACTTTCGAAGTCGTATTTATTTATATTTAACTCGTTCCCAGTTAGAACTTCATAATTGAAAGCTTTTAATTTTCTTTTCTGTTCTTGATAAGAAACAGAAATGTCATAATTTATAACATCTTTAAACCTACCTGCCGCATTTAAATGGTTATAAATTCTATCTGTATTATAAACTCTATCATCTGCTATAGGATTTTTTGTTGCTGTTGGTGACTGTTCATTCATCCTCATATTTGGTTCGAAATATTTCGTTTCCTCATTAAAGTATTCAAACTTATAGAACAATCTAAAATCTTTATCCTTATATTGCACTAACGCTTTTGTAGAATTCTGAACTTTAGGCAACCATTGATATCCTCTTAAACCATCATTCTCTGCATAGTTCTTACCTTGTTTATTATCAAAAAATCCCTGAAAATCATTACGTGAAAAACTTAAATTACCATAGATTTTGTCCGAAAATTTATGCCCGATCTTCAGGGATTGTATATGTCTTCCCTTATTTTTCCAATTGTATTCGTCACCAATAGTTTCTTCTTGTAAAGTAGCAGAAATATCAAATAGATTTTTTCCTCCTTTTTTCGTAATAATATTAATTACTCCTGCAATAGAGTTAGCACCATACTCTACTCCCATTGCTCCTTCTACAATTTCTACTTGCTCTATATCATCAAGATTTATTTGAGTTAAATCGGTGTTATTACCAACACCTTCATCATTTACAAGTGGAATATTGTCTACTAAAATTTTAAAATATTGTCCATCTAAACCAAACATACTTACAGTTGATTTTCCTGTAGAAGAGCTTGGTGTAATGTTCATATTTAATGTTTGATTTAAAACATCAGCAAGTGTATTTCCTGCTTGTCTTTCAATCATATCTCTAGTAATTACCTTTACTTCGTAAATAGATTTTTTTACTGATTGACTATTATATTGTCCAGAAATAACAGTTTGCTCTAATTCTACAAATTCACTTTTATTTATAGAATCATTCGTTTGTGCATATAAGTTTAATCCTGATAGACAACTTAATAGAAAAAAATATCTTTTCATTTGTATTATAAAATCTCTTAATAACTATTGTTATTTGTAATTAGTCTAATATTTAATAACACAAATATAAACGAAGATTTTTGTTTATTTTTATTTATTCTAAATAAAATTGATTAAATGATACAAATCATAAAAGACAAAAAAAATCTGCATTAAATAATAATGCAGATTCTTTAGTAATAAATTATATATAATTAATATTAGTTCATTGAATTTTAATCAATTTCAATTTTTACATTATGTTTTTCTAACAAGTAATTAATTAATTCTTCTGATTTATAATCTATAGAGTCACTTAATTGTTGACTTGTGTTTCTATGTTGTTCAATTCGATGAATTGCTTTATAAAATCGGCGGACTTCGTCTAAATCTTTTAAAATTAATTTTGGAGCTTCAGCTTTATCTCCATTTTCTTCTTTACATATCATTGTAAAATAAGAGGAATTGCAGTGTTTAATTTCGCCCGTTTGTATATTCTGACTATCTACTCTAATTCCAACAACAATAGAAGTTTTTCCAACATAATTTACAGAAGCCTTTAATGTTAATAATTCCCCTACTTCTACTGGAGATAAAAAATCTACTCGATCTACAGAAGCTGTTACACAATATTTTCCTGAATATTTAGAAGCACAAGCAAAAGCGATTTGATCTAATAAAGATAAAATAAAGCCTCCATGAATTTTTCCACTAAAATTTGAATGTGATGGAAGCATTAATTGAGAAAATGTAATTAATGAACTTTGTACAGTTTTGTAAATCATAGTATTTATCTATTTTGATGAATGAATTAAATTAAGTTGGTAAAACGTGTCTGCAATTTCGCGATTATTTGACAAACGAGGAACTTTATTTTGACCTCCAAGCTTTCCTATGAATTTCATATAAGATTGAAATCCATCTTTAGCCACTTCAGAAATAATTAATGGACATAAAATATTTCCTGAAATCAAATCATTATAATAACTATTTTGTTCTCTCATTTGCTTATCTAACTCAACATTAAACTCGACAATATTTTCAGGTCTTGTATCAAATTCTATTAACCATTCATGAAATGGTAATCCTTCTGTTGGATTAACTTGAGGAGCCACTGTAAATTCATTTATAGTTGCTGGAAATTTTTCAATTGTCTTCTGTAATGCTTGTTCAACTTCATGGCCAATTACATGTTCTCCAAATGCCGATGTATAATGTTTAATTCTTCCCGAAACTACAATTTTATAAGGCTTTTTTGAAGTAAACCTTACCGTATCTCCAATATTGTATCCCCATAAACCAGCATTTGTATTTAAAATTATAACATAATCTTTTCCTATTTCAACATCTGCTAATGAAATTCGTTTAGGTTCTTCGTTAAAGAATTCCTCGACTGGAATAAATTCATAAAACATTCCATTATTCAATAATAATAGTAAGTCATCATCTTTCTGAGAATTTTGATAAGCAATAAACCCTTCAGATGCCGGATATGTTTGTATACAGTCTACTTTTTTACCAACTAGTTGATTAATTTTATCTCGATAAGGTTCATAATTTACACCTCCAGTTACCATTAATTGAAAATTATTAAAAATAGATTGAATATTATTTTTTCCCGATACTTTAATTAATCGCTCAAAATACATAATTAACCATGGAGGAATACCAGAAATCAAAGTCATATCTGCTGTTACAGTTTCATCTACTATCTTGTCTATTTTTGTTTCCCAATCTTCTATGATATTAGTTTCTTGTGAAGGCAATCTATTTTTTTGTAAATATTTAGGAACAAAATGAGCACTGATACCAGAAAGACGACCAAATTTTAATCCATTTTTATTTTCTAATGTTGGACTTCCCTGTAAAAATATCATTTTACCATTAACAAAACTAGAATTTTGAGTTTCGTTGATATAAAACAACAACGCATTTCTTGCTGAGTTAATATGATTTGGAATTGACTCTTTAGTAAGTGGTATATATTTAGTCCCTGATGTTGTTCCTGATGTTTTAGCTAAATAAAGTGGTTTTCCCGGCCATAGAACATCACTTTCACCTGAAACAATAGCATCAAAATATTCTTTTAGATCTTCATAATCACGTACAGGAACTTGCTTCTTAAACTCAGAATAAGTTGTTATTGTACTAAAATTATGATCTCTACCAAACTTTGTATCTTTCGCAGAATCAATCAATTCTTTAAATATTTCATCTTGAATTTCAAGAGGATTATTAATCCATTTTTGTTCTTTATTTACAATATACTTTGCAAAAGTTTTTGCCAAAAAAGCCTTCATTTTTGTCTTTTAAAACATTATTATTTATCGAATTTAACAGATTATTCCCAATTATAAGAATACTTTGTTTACAATTTTTCGACAACATGTAGTAAATGAATTAATTCTAATTCTTTAGCAACTCAAATAGTTGAAATATTTATTATTACTACAAATAAAAATTAAACAAGAATTAATTAAATTTTTCGACAACACAAGATTTTTAATAATCGAACGTTTTATTGTAGATTTGTTTTTATACCAAAGCATGAAAAAGATTGTACTCAGCATATTTACCGCAAGTTTATTTATCGGTTGTTCTACTCAAAATAATAGTTTTAAGAATCGTCAATATCACAAAATGACTGCGTGGTTTAATGGAATGTTTAATGCTGAAGAAGAATTAAATAAGAAAAATACAGAATTAAAAGAAAATTATACTGAAAATTATGCTAAAATTCTTCCTGTAGGAATTGAATATTTCTCTGTTGTAGATTCTTCAAGCTATAATAACTCTGGTTCCTCTAGCGGTTTAGCAATTGGAAGTGGTGGAAACAGAAATAATCAAAATAAGGTTGAAAAACCTACAGGTTTTAATGCTATTGAAACAAAAGCTTCTAAGGCAATAGAGAAACACTCTATGATGATTAAAGGACAAGAGAAAAATAAATTGATGGGTAGAGCTTATCTAATCATTGGAAAATCTTTATTCTATCAAAAGAAATATTTTGAATCTCTAGACGCTTTAAATTACGTTGAAAAAAACTTTAAAGATTCTAAGTATGCAAGAGAAGCATCTGTTTACAAAACAATTGCTGAAATAAAAGGTGGTAATTATTTTGATGGTGCAGAAAAATTACAAGAATTATACGAAAAAGACCCTTATAAAAGTAAGGAGTTAAAAACTATGATTGCTCGTACCTATGCTCAGTTTTTAATTGATCAAAAAAAGTACGAAGAAGCATTAGATCCTTTACAAAAAGCAGAATATTTTTCAAATAATAAAGAAGAACGTGTTCGCTTATTTTATGCTATGGGGCAAGTTTTCTCTAAATTAGGAAAACAACAAGAAGCAGGTGAAGCCTTTCTACAAGTTTATAAAATGAAACCTGGTTTTGATTTAGAAATAAAATCTCAATTAGCTATTGCAGCTAATTTTAATCCTAAAATAAATAATTATTCTAATTACAAAGAAAATTTATTAAGCATTTCAAAAAAAGGAATTTACTCTTCTAAAAAGAATGAATTTTATTACGGTATTTCCGAAATGGCATACCGTGCAGGTAATTTAGACGAAGCAATTGAATATGCAAAATTAAGTTTAAAGGAACCTGTTTCTGATCCTCATATTCGTGGTTTAACTTATGAAAATTACGGAAATATTAAGTTTAAACAAAACGATTACGTTTATGCTTCTGCTTATTATGATTCAGCTCAAACGAGTTATACTTTAAAAGAAGATCAGGATAGAATTGGCCTGAGAAATACAGCCTTAAAAACTTTAATGGAGAAACATTACTTAGTTAAGAAAAATGACTCTATCTTAAAATTAGCTTCTTTACCTAAAGAGCAACAAACAACTTTTTTCACTGATGTTATTGATAAATTAAGAAAAAAAGAAGAGAAACAGATCGAAGAAGAGAAAAAAGAAATGGAAACTTTTCAGTTAGAAACTAAAACTGCAAGTTTTACTTCTAGCTTTGGGGAAACTGATAAAACAAAATTCTATTTTTATAATCAAAACCTAAAATCATCTGGTCAAGCTGAATTTAAACGTGTTTGGGGAGGTGTTTCTTTAAAAGATAATTGGAGAAATTCTAACGCAATTAATACAACAATAGAAGATAAACAAGCAGAATTAACAGGACAAGTAAGCGCGGGAAATCCACGTCGTTTTGAAATTGATTATTATTTAGAACAAATTCCTACTGCTGCAAAAGAATTAAACGATTTAAAAGTACAAAGAGATACAACTCAGCTAGCTCTTGGTGTTGGTTATTTTGATATTTTTGAAAATAGCGAATTGGCAGGAAAAGAATTAAAAGCTTTAGTTTCTTCTCCTCCAAAATCTGAAGATATTAAATTACAAGCTACTTATCAGTTGTATAGAATTTATAAAAATCGCGATCAGAAATTAGAAGAACAGTATAAACAAGATATCTTAAGTAATTATCCTAATACTATTTATGCAGGTTATATATTAAATCCTGAAGTTGAATTTATTACAGCAGATACAAAAGAAGCTTCTGAAGCTTACATCTTTGCATATAATTTATACAAAGAAGAAAAATACGAAGACGTAAAAACTAAAGTTCAAGAGGCTATCACTAAATTTCCTACTGAAATAATTATCGCAAAATTTGCCTTATTAAATGCCTATACTATAAAACAAATAGGAAACGATGCTGATTTTAAACAAGCATTAGAAATTGTGGTAACTGCTTATGATGGAACAGACGAAGCTAAACAAGCTAAAAGATTACTTGAAAAATTAAATAAACCAAAAGTTGAAAACACAGCAAATAATCAACAGATTAATTCTGACAATTCTCAACAAGTTAATCCTCCCAATCCTCAAAAACTTAATTCTCAACCTGTAAAACAGGAAGAAATTCAGCAAAATCAAAATAGTTGGGAAATAAATTAAAAAAAGCCTTGTAAATATTTTTTACAAGGCTTTTTACAAGCTAAAATTATATGATTTATATTGCAATTCTTAGAGGTATTAATGTAAGTGGTAAAAATTCCATTAAAATGATAGATTTAAAAAATCTATTCGAATCATTAAATTTTAATCATGTCACAACTTATATTCAAAGTGGAAATGTGATTTTTTCTTCAGATTTAGAAAATAAGAATCAATTAAAAGAATTAATTTCATCACAAATCGAAAAAAAATTCAGCTTAAATATACCTGTTTTAGTATTAAAAATTAGTGAATTAAGAGACATCTTCTCTCAAAATCCATTCTCTGCAGAGAAAGAAACAAATTCTATTCATTTTACATTTTTTGGTAATCAACCAAATTTAGAGAATATTCAAATTATAGAAAGTAAAAAAGCTATAGATGAAGAAATAGTAATCCGTAATAATGTCGCTTATATCTATTGTCCTAATGGTTATGGGAAAACAAAACTAACGAATAATTTTATAGAAAATAAATTAAAAACTATTGTTACAACTCGTAATTATAGAACAACAAATGAGCTATTAAAAATAGCTGAATCAATTTAATTTTTTAATTTAGATTATATTTTATTTCCATGAAAAATTATTTATCAGTCATTGTTTTTTTCTTTTTATCATTTGTAGTAAAATCCCAGTCGATTAATGATTTAAAAGAAGATTTAGAACAAATTATTTCTTCTAAAAATGCAACTATAGGAATTTCTATAAAAGAATTAGAAACCAATGATACAATTAGTATCAATGGAAACTTATCAGCACCTATGATGAGCGTTTTTAAATTTCATATTGCTTTAACTGTTCTTAACGAAGTTGATAAAGGGAAACTAAAATTGGAGCAAAAATTCTTTATTAAAAAAGCTGATTTACATGCAGATACTTGGAGTCCAATAAAAGAGAAATTCCCTAATGGTAATATTTATCTAACACTTGACGAATTAATACGTTATACTGTTTCACATAGCGATAATAATGGTTGTGATATATTACTAAATATTATTGGAGGAACTGATATAGTACAGAAGTTTATTAATGAGAAGGGAATTAAGGATTTTACTATTAAAGTTAATGAGCAAGAAATGTCACATTGGGAGAATTTATATAAGAATACAACTACTCCACTCGCTTCTACAGAATTATTAGAAAAATTTTATAAAAATGAAATTCTAAAGAAAAAGACTACTAGATATCTGTATCAAGTGATGATTGAAACTTCACGTGGAATTACATGGATGAAAGCTGGATTACCAAAAAATACCGAATTAGCTCATAGAACAGGAATGTCTGGAACCAATGATGATAATTTGAGAGTTGCTATGAATGATATCGGAATTTTTAAACTTCCAAACGGAAACCGCGTTATTCTTTCTGTTTATTTAAAAGAAATTACAGAATCATTTGAAGATACTGAAAAGATTATTGCTGATATTACAAAGATTGTTTGGAATTATTACACTAAAGTTAGAAGTTAGAAGTTAGAAGGGTAATTTTTTTCTGTTTGTTCGAGTGGTTTTTCGAAATGAAATGAAGAAAAATTGTATCGAGAACTTAGACAAAAAAAATAAATTAATCCTTACTTATTTCTCGATACAAAATTCTAAACGAATTTCACTCGAAATGACGGATTAGTAATAATTAAAAAACTATTTTCTGTCTGTTCGAGTGATTTTCGAAATGGAATGAAGAAAAATTGTATCGAGAACTTAGACTAGAAAATCTACAACTCAAGATTCATCCAAATTGTACAAGAAAAATGACCTGTATCTCCTAATCTGTCATTTAAAGAAATAAACCCTAATTTTTCGTAAGCAGAGACCGCAGCACTAAGTTCTGGTAATGTTTCTAAATAAATATTCTTATAACCAGATTCTTTAGCAAATGCAATACATTCTAACATCAACATTTTACCAATTCCTTTTCCTCTTGATGCAGATGACATATACATTTTTACTAATTCTACTGTATCATTAGGTAATCCATTTGTTGGATAAATTCCCGCTCCTCCAATAATTTCTCCATTTTCTTCTGCTACAAAATAAGCAGAGTTTTCTATTTGAAATGATTGAAATAATCGATCTGTACTTTCATCAAAATAAGCTGTCCCAGGAATATTAAGATTAAATTCTTCTAAACTCGTTCTTAATATATTCGCCATTGCAACATTATCTTCTAATACTATTCTTCTTATTGTCATTTTTTATTTAAATGTTTTAATGCTTGAAAAGATAACATAAAAAAAGAGAAGTTTAAAGCTTCTCTTTTAAAAATTTTCCAGTATATGATTCTTTTACTTTTACAATTTGTTCTGGTGTTCCTTCTGCAACCAAATAACCTCCTTTCTTACCTCCTTCTGGACCAAGATCAACTACCCAATCGGCTACTTTTATAATATCCATATTATGCTCTATTACAAAAACCGAATGACCTAAATCTATTAAAGCTCTTAAAGCTTTAATTAACTTCTGTATATCATGGAAATGTAATCCTGTAGATGGTTCATCAAAAATAAATAACGTCTTATTTGTTGTTTCACCTTTCGTTAAGAAAAAAGCTAACTTAACACGCTGTGCTTCTCCTCCAGAAAGTGTATTAGAAGACTGTCCTAATTTTACATAACCTAAACCAACATCTTGTAAAGGTTTTAATTTCTCCACAATTTTCTTTTGATTATGCTCATCAAAGAAACTAATTGCATCATCAATTGTTAAATTTAAAATATCTGAAATTGATTTTCCTTCAAATTTAACTTCTAATACTTCTTTCTTAAAACGTTCTCCATGGCAATCCTCGCAAAGTAATTCTACATCTGCCATAAATTGCATTTCGATAGTTATTGTTCCTTCACCTTTACATGTATCACAGCGTCCTCCATCTACATTAAATGAAAAATGTTTTGCTTGAAAGCCCATTACTTTACTTGCTTTTTGCGAAGCAAATAAATTTCGAATATCATCGTAGGCTTTTACGTACGTAACAGGATTAGAACGTGAAGATTTCCCAATAGGATTTTGATCTATTAATTCTATTCCTTCTAACTTTCTTATATCACCAACTAACTCATCGAAATCTCCAATTTTATTTCCAAAAATCTCGAAATTACGTTGAATAGCTGGAGCTAAAATATCTTTCATTAATGTTGATTTTCCAGAACCAGAAACTCCTGTAATTACAGTCAATTGATTCAATGGAAACTTAACATCTATATTTTTTAGGTTATTTTCTCTAGCGCCAGTAACTTTTAGAAAATTTGGAGATTTAAGTCGCTGTTTAGGAACTTCAATTTCCATTTTTCCATTAAGATATTGAGACGTTAAAGTATTTGCTTTTAATAACTCTTTATACGTTCCTTCGAAAACTACTTCACCTCCATTAGTTCCTGCTTCTGGACCAATATCAATAATATAATCCGCAGCCTTCATAATATCTTCATCATGCTCTACAACAATTACAGTATTTCCTAAGTCGCGTAAACGTTGCAAAATTGTAATAAATTTTTCTGTATCGCGAGAATGTAAACCGATAGATGGCTCATCTAACACATACATAGAACCAACCAAACTACTTCCTAAAGAAGTTGCTAAATTTATTCTCTGAGATTCTCCTCCAGAAAGTGTATTAGAAGCTCTGTTCAACGTTAAATATTCTAGACCAACATCTAGTAAAAAAGTTAAACGAGAATTAATTTCATAAATAATTCTTCCTGCAATTTGCTGATCATATTCATTAAATTCTACTTTAGAGAAGAAGTCATGTAATTCATTTAAAGGTAAATCGACCAAATCATTAACCGACTTGTCTGCAATTTTCACAAAATTAGTTTCTTTTCGTAAACGTTTTCCTTTACAAGTAGGACAAGTTGTTTTTCCTCTGTATCGAGATAACATTACACGATATTGTATCTTATAAGTATTCTCTTCCACTATTTTGAAAAAACCATCTAAACCTTCCCAATTCTTATCGCCACACCATAAATAATCTTTTTGTTCTTCTGTTAATTCAAAATAAGGTTTATGAATAGGGAAATCTACTTTTTGAGCCAACTTAATGAAATCCATTTTCCATTCGCTCATCTTCTCTCCTTTCCATGCTACAACAGCATCTTCGTAAATAGATAAAGACTTGTTAGGAATAACTAAATTTTCTTCAATTCCAATAACTTTTCCATAACCTTCGCAAGTAGGGCAAGCACCATAAGGATTATTAAAACTAAAAAAGTGGATATTTGGTTCATTAAAAATTAAACCATCTGCTTCAAATTTATTTGAGAAATATTGAACTGATTTATTTTCAACGTTTACTAAACTTACGTCTCCTTTTCCTTCGAAAAAAGCAGTTTCTATAGAATCTGCTAAACGATGGTAAAATGATTCTTCAGCTTCTGTTGGTAAAGCAATACGATCTATAACTAAATGAACATCGTTTTCGGGTTGAGGCTCAAAATTAAATGAAATTAAATCTTCTATTTTTACTTGATTTCCATCTACACTTAATCTTGTAAAACCTTGTTGTTGAAGAATATTTAAATGCTCAGAAAATGTACGTTCTTCTGGAACTACTAATTTTATTTGTAGAATAAATTTTGTTTCAGCATCAAACATTTTTAAATAATCTACAACATCAGTAACAGAATCTTTTTGTACTAATTCTCCTGTTATTGGCGAATATGTTTTACCTATACGTGCATATAATAATTTTAGATAATCGTAAACCTCTGTTGTTGTACCAACAGTAGATCTAGGATTAGTAGAATTCACTTTTTGTTGAATAGCAATTGCTGGTGCAATCCCTTTGATATAATCTACTTGAGGTTTATCCAATTTACCTAAAAATTGTCTCGCATAAGAAGATAAACTTTCTACATAACGACGCTGACCTTCTGCATACAATGTATCGAAAGCCAAAGTTGATTTCCCAGAACCAGACATTCCAGTAATAACAACTAATTTATTCTTTGGTATTGCTAAATCTATGTTTTTAAGATTATGCAATTTTGCACCTTTTATAAGGATAAATTCCTTTGGATCGAGTTGATTAATATCTTTTTTCATTGGAAAACAAAGGTAAGTTTTTTTAGAAACTATTTTAATTGATTAATAGATTTGTTTTTTAAGTTTTGATGTATTTAATTTTCAAATAAAAACATCAATATTCTAAGTTATCATAACTAAAAAAATAAGCATATCAACAGATAATAGTACATTTGTAAAAAATAATGCAATGACTTTAGCTGAGCTAAAACAACACTTTATTACTGAATTAGAAAGTATTTATGATAAAGATGAAAGTGAACAAATTTTTCTGATTTATCTTGAAGACAAATTAGATTTACAATATATACCCGATAATAAGATTGAGAAACTAGATGTAATTTTTTCTGATTTGGATAAATTGAAAAATGGAATTCCGATTCAGCACATTACAGAAAAAGCATTTTTTTACGATGATTTCTTTTTTGTGAATCAACATACTTTAATTCCTCGTCCAGAAACAGAAGAATTAATAGAGATTATTAAAAATGATTATGCAAAAAATCCTCCTTCATCTATTATAGATTTAGGAACAGGAAGCGGATGTATTCCTATTTCTTTAAAAAAAATATTTCCAAATGCAAATATTTCTGCTTTAGATATTTCAGAAAGAGCATTGGAAGTTGCAGCTATTAATGCAAAAAATTTAAAAACAGAAATTCTATTACTTCATCAAAGTTTACTTGAAGATTTTAACTTAGATAGAAAATTTGAAGTTATTATTTCTAACCCTCCTTACATTAGAAACTTAGAAAAAGAGGAAATGCACCAAAATGTTTTAGATTTTGAACCTCATCTAGCACTTTTTGTTGAAGATGATAATGCGCTTATTTTTTATGAAAGAGTTATTGTTTTTGCCGAAAATCATTTGGCAGACAACGGAACTATTTACTGTGAAATTAATCAATATTTAGGAGAAGAGACAAAAGCTTTATTTCTAACAAAATATAAAAATGTTCAGCTAATAAAAGATATTTCTGGGAATGATAGAATGATAAAAGCTACAAATTAATTCATTAACCAATTTCTCCATTCTGATAGTTGCATTTTACTTACCAAAATTTCTGTTTTAATTTCTGGTGAAGGTGATAATATAACTTCAATTTTTTGACTAGAATGTTTTACAACTTCAACGATTGCATCTCTATTGATAATGTATTTACGATTGATTTTAAAGAATTTAGATGTATCTAATTTGTCTATTAAATCTTTTACAGTATCATCATAAATATATGTCTTATCTTCATTTGTTGTAATAAAAAGATGTTTACCAGATGCAAAGAAATAAGCGATATCTCTTTCATTTAATAAATGTAATTTATGACCATTTGAGACAGCTATTTTATGTAAAGTTGTTGTCTTAGAATTATTTTCTAATGTTGCTAAAGTATTTAAAGTAAGAGAAATATCAAAATTAGAACGAATTGTTTCATACTTTGCTAATGCTTGGTATAAATCTTCATCTTCAAAGGGTTTTAAGATATAATCTATTGTAAAATGTTTAAAGACTTTTAACGCATATTCATCGTAAGCTGTCGTAAAGATAATAGGTGTTTTAACTTCTATTTCTTCAAAAATTTCTAAGCTTTTACCATCTCCAAGATGGATATCCATAAAAATTAAATCGACTGTATTTGCAGAAAAATAAGCAATAGCTTCTTTCTTGGAACGTAAAATATATAGTTCTGTAACCTCTATTATATTTTGTTCTTCTAAAAGCTGTTTTAAATAAGTAGCAGCTAATAATTCATCTTCTACAATTGCAATCTTCATTCCTGCAAAAGTATAAAAAAACCGCCTGATTTTTATGTCAGGCGGAATTTTAAAATAAAATGCTATAAATTCGGATTATTTAGCTTTGCTTGTTGAGGAATCTCAATCGTATATCTTACATCATTTTTCTGTAAAGTATAATCTACGCCGCTAATTGTATGAACTATTTGTATTTGATTTGCTCGTCTTAAATCAAACCAACGTTGTCCTTCCAAAGCAAATTCTCGGTTACGTTCTTCTAAAATAAACTCCATAAATTGAGTTGCATTCATTGAAGTAACTTTTGTTTGCACATTTGCAAAACCTGTTGCTGTGTAACGGTTTTTCAAAACTTCATTTAACGTTGCTTTTGATTCTTCAAGACGATTCGATTTCAACAAAGCCTCTGCTTTTATAAAGTATAATTCACTTACTCTAAAAGATGTTCTAAACTCAGAATTACCTCCTTTAATTACTTTGTAATCTGCTCCATTTTTCTCAAAATAAGTTTTGAAACGTAAATCATTTGTTTGATCATAACTCGCTATTAATTCCTTAGATGCAGCTGTAGAATATCCTAAAGCGCTAATAAATGTATTATCTAAAGACAAAATAGCTTCTGGTGATGTGTAATGATTTGGAACAATTTTCTCTGTATTTAAATTAACCAAAACCTTATTGATACTTAAAGCTGTCTCAGCATTTTTCAAAGCATCTTCCCAATTTTGTTGATATAAACTAATACGTGATTTAAACGCTGCCAACGCTGCTTTAGAGAAACGGTATCTTACTTTATCTGCTTGCTGATCTAAATTCATTAAAGCAGAAGATTTTTCAATATCAGCATTAACTTGAGCATAAACCTCAGCAACGCTAGATGCTGGTAAAGTTTTCTCTAAGTCTAATGATAAATTAATTGGCACACCACGATCAGAACCAGCAGTAGAAGCTTGATAAGGTTTTCCGTATAAGTTTACCAAATCAAAATAAGCATAAGCACGCAATGCATAAGCTTCTGCAAGAATTTGATCTTTTTCTGCTGATGCTTCCATTGTTTGTTGCCCTTCATTTATAATTTGATTGGCATAGAAAATAACAGAGTAAAATGCTTCCCATTGAAATGGCGTTGTAGATTGATCCTGATTCGCATCTTTCCACATTACAATTTCTCTATAAGATAAAAAATCTGTAGAATACTCATCTAAAATCAACTCATCTGTACGTAATGCTGTTAATGATTTATGTTGAGGATATTTAGAATATGCTGTTGTAATTACTTTACGATAATCGTCTACCGTTTTAGGAATAATTTTTCCTTCTGGTTCTATATCTAAATAACTATCACAACTAACCGCTGAAAAACTTGCAGCGAATACACTTAATAATATGATTATTTTTTTCATGTTTTTCTACTGTTTAAAAAGAGACATTTAATCCCATTGTTACTGATTTTGCGATTGGTTGCGCGTAGATATTCCCGTAAGTTTCTGGATCAAAATATCCATTATATCCATTACTAATTACAAATAAGTTACGTCCTTCTACACTTAATTTTAATCCTTTAATTCCTATAGAATCTGTAAATTTAGATGGTAAATTATATCCTAAACGAATACTTGTTATACGTAAGTAGCTTACTTCTTTTGCCCAAATATCTAATAAACTATAAGTATTTGCTCTGTTACCAGCAAACCATTTGTTTACCATCCAAGAATCATCATCTCCCATTATTGGGCTAGTAATTCCTGGCATATTATTTCCTGCTTGTAAAATAGCTTGTGTATAATTACGTCCTGCATCTACTTCCATTCCTCTGTAAGGAGGAGTACTCATAATGGTTTGTTTATAATTGAACGCAGCAGAAATATTTAAATCAAAATTGTAAATTTTGAATGTATTAATAATACCTCCAGTAAATTTAGGATCACGATCACCAATGTAAGTAAACAAACTTCTCATTTCGGCATTTGTTAAATTAGATTCTGCTTGTTCTCCTGGGAAAAAGTCTCCAAATAAATCATATAATTTAAAAAAGTCTTTTGCAGAAATCTTTTCGTTTCCTTTCCAGAACATAGGATTTCCTGCTTCATCAAATCCTGCTGTTTTAAGAGCAAAAACTGCATTTACAGGTAAACCTACACGAGATGGCAATGTGCTATTTTCGCTAACATTTTCTTGTAAAACATTACTCTTATTATGCGCAAAGTTAATTGTTGTAGACCATTTAAAGTTTTTGTTATTGATATTACGTGTTGTTAAAGCAATCTCAAAACCTTTGTTTGTAATCTCTCCCCAGTTAACCATTGTATAACCAAAACCTGTTTCTAATGGAGTTTCTCTCATACTAATCATATCAGTTCCTTTACGATTGTAAACATCAACTGTAAGGTTAATACGATTACGGAATAAGCCTAAATCCATTCCAAAGTTAACATTGGTTGTTTTCTCCCAACGTAATTTATCATTTGGCGGATTTACCACACCAATTGTTGTTTCTTGATTACCTGGTAAAATTGTCGTATTCTCATATTGACCAATAAAAAATGGTGAAGTATTACGATCTATATTTCCTTGTAATCCATAAGAAGCTCTTAATCTTAATTCAGAAATAAAATCAAGATTTTCCATGAAAGATTCTTTCGAAACTAACCAAGAAGCAGAAGCTGCCCAAATTGGTAAATATTTATATTTTTTGTTAACTCCAAATAAATTCGTCCCATCATAACGAACACTACCAAAAACAGTATACTTTTTATCTAAAGTATAAGCAGCTGTCGCATACATAGAAGCATAAGCATTAATTACAGCAGGTGTTTCATCATAAGTTCTATAACGTGGGTCATCAGCAGAACTAGAATTTGGGAACATGATTGGTGTAGACTTTCTTGTAATAGGATTGTAACCAAATGCTCTTGATAATGTTGTTTGATCTTGTGTTCTTCTTAACTCAGTACCAGCCATTACATCAATCTCATGACGATTATTAATTGTCGTACTATAAGTTGCTTGTAATTTCCAGTTATATTGAAAATACTCATTAAACCAATTTTGCTTTACAGCTCCCTCTGGTAAAAAGTATTTATATCCTGATTGATAATAACGTGTTCCTTGTCTTAATTTACGTGTAAAATATGTTTCTTGTCCAGCGTATTTTTCTGTTTTATTGTTATCATATTGTACCCCTAATTGTGAGCTAACTTTTAATCCTTTCGCTATTTTATACTCAAGATCTAAAATTCCTTTTAAAGCCCTATTCTTTAATGTGTAACGAGAATTATTTCTTTCTTCAATAAAATTAAAAGGAATAAAAACATCCTCGAAACCATCTATATCTTGATCATATCTATAACTTCCATCTGCATTAAATGGAGAAAGGTATGGGTTTGCATTACGAGAATAATTAACTGGATTAATTGAAGCATCAGCATCCGTTAAAAATGAATTACGGTCGCTTGATGTTGCAAAAATTGATATTCCAGCAGTTAATCTATCACTAATATTAAAATTATTTTTTAATGTTAAGTTGTAACGTTCAAAACCAGTTCCGATTGTTGAACCTTGCTCATCGTAATAACCTAATGAGAAGTAATAATCTGATAAATCATTACCACCAGAAACACTCAAACCATATTGTTGATTGATTGCATTTTGATACAATAACTTACCCCAATCTGTTGTATTATTTCTTAAGCCATTTATCTGATTTCTAGTCTCTAAACTTATCGCATTCAAGCCTCCACTTCTAAACAAATCTAATTGATTGTTTTGTTGTAACAAACGCATAACTTCCCCTTTTCCAGTACGGTAAGTTAAATCGTCTCTTCCTGCTAACATCAATTCTAAATCTACTTTTTCAGAAGCATTTAAAAGGTTTAATTTTCCAAAATCTGGACGAGCATTTACAAATGTATTGGCAGAAAAGTTAACTTGCATTCTTCCTTTTTTACCTCTTTTTGTTGTAATAGAAATTACACCATTTGCAGCTCTTGCTCCATAAATTGCTGTTGCAGCAGCATCTTTTAATATTGTGATTTCTTCAATATCATTAGGATTTAATCCTGCGATTGAGAAATTTTGTAATTGATCGATATTATCTTTATCACTAAAGTTAGGAACATCGCTACCTTCTAATGGTAAACCATCAATTACCCATAATGGATCTTGTGGACCAGAAAGAGAAGCCGTACCACGAATTCTAATTTTTGTAGCTCCACCAGGAGAACCTGTTTCTGGCGTTACAGCAACACCAGCTATTTGTCCTGCTAATAATTGATCTACACTGGCAACACCAGCTTGTTGTATATCATCCATCTTTACAGATGCAATAGCTGAAGTTAATTTTCTTTTCTCTATTTTTTGATATCCTGTTACAACAACTTCTTTTAAAGCATTATCTGCTTCTTTTAAGACTTCTTCTGTCGATTTTAAACTAATTGTATAGTTTCCATTACTAGAAGAAAGCTGAATTAAACGAGATTCATATCCTAAATAACTAATTAGAACTGCCTCTGTATTTGCAGGAACCTCTAATGAGAAATTTCCATTTTCATCTGTTACAGTACCTACTGTAACACTCTCTATAATCCCTTTCTGATCTGTTTTTGTTGAAATTGATTGTGCTTCAACTTTTACCGAAGCTCCAGCTATTCCTACCAACGTCTCATCATCCGTAACCATTCCCGTAATTACCTTCTTCTCTTGTGCAAATGCTAAACTTGCCGCCAAAAGAGGTAAAAATAGTAGCGTTTTTTTCATATTAATTTTACTTTAAAGCCTCGTTAATTCGTATTATTAAATCTGTGTAATGAGCTTGTGTAGCATCATTCCCTTTATTTTCCTTTTTGTTTAAAAGATGTAAGACTTTTTGTAGTTCCGCTCTTTTATATGTAGTTACTTCCGAAACTCTTTTCATAGATGAATAATTGATATTTCGAGCCGATTTATCATCATCTAAATAGTTACAGATGGTTGGTATTTGTAAATTTTGGTTAATTTGAAATCCTGTTACGGTTGTTTTCTCAAATAATTTATTAGAAGAAACAATTAATGCATCAACATAATTTTTTTGTGTCATTCTTTCTAACATCGTTAAGCTTGATTTTTTCTCAAAAACCTCCTTTCTAACTTGATTAAAAAGTGCTTCAACTGTATAAACTTCTTCTTTTGAATTGGATTGCTCGTGATTTAGTTCATTTTCTAATAAACGAAGCAATCTATCATCAGAAAACAATGAGTAGATAATACTATATTGCATTTCTCTCGCTAAAGTATATGGTGTTTGCTCGTAAGGACCCATTGGAGAGTTCTTAATTGCATACGTTTTCTCTATAACATCGTTAAAGAATAACCATTTTGGAATATTAATTACATTTCTATTCAAGTAATCAACTGCTTTTCTTTGCATTTTTACGTCAACTGCTTGATAAGCTTTTTTATTGTCTCCAAAAACTGGATTCTCTAAATATACTCCTCCTACATTTGCTAAAACATGACCAGAATACATATCCCATTGACCAATAGTACCGTAGTATAATCTACCAGCATCTATGTACGATTTTCCTTTTTCGTATGACCATTTTGTTATGTTATCAGAAACTCTTTTCAAGTTCTTTAAACCATATTCACTTGCTAAAACAGCATCATCTCCTAAATCTTCTGATTGAGATCTTGGGTCAACAACATCCATAGAACTTTGTTGCTCTCCATAGAAATACATCGGATCATTTTGATGAATATCAATCATCGTTTTTAATGCTTGTTTTTCTATTTCAGAATTTTGGTACCAACGGTAACCCCATTCTATAGCATATTTATCGTAAATACCTATTTTTGGTGTAATAGCAGTTACATTATCTTCTGGTTGTGCTACGTAATTGTAACGCGCATAATCCATAATAGATGGAGCTGTTCCTCCCATTTTATCTGTAAACTCTTTAGAACGTAAAGATTCTACTGGATAAGCAAAAGAAGATCCCATATTATGTTTTAAACCAAATGTATGTCCAACTTCATGAGAAGAAACAAAACGAATCGCCTCTCCCATGTGTTCATCGCTAAATTTATTACCACGAGCTTTTGGATCAATTGGTCCTGTTTGTATACGCATCCATTCGTGTAATGAAGTCATTACATTATGCCACCAAATAATATCTGACTCTATAATTTCTCCACTTCTTGGATCTACAACAGATGGTCCCATTGCATTCGATTTTGGTGAAGCTGCATACGTTATAACAGAATAACGTACATCATCAATATCAAAATCTTTATCGTTAGGATCGGATTCTTTTGCAATAATTGCATTCTTAAACCCTGCCTGTTCAAAAGCAACTTGCCAATCGTGTACTCCTTCTATAATTTTCTGACGCCATTGTTTTGGTGTCGATGGATCTATATAATAAATAATTGGTTTCTTAGGTTCTACTAATTCACCTTTTAAGTATTTTTCACGGTCTGCATCTTTTGGTTCCATTCTCCAACGTGTAATAAAACGTTGATCGTCCATTTTATGTTGGTTATCGTTAAAAAACCAATGTTTTTCTGTAAAATAACCGATACGATTATCTGAAAAACGAGGTTGCATAGGAACTTCTGGTAACAATACTAAGTTACTTGTAACACCAAGAGTAATTGGTAAATCAGATCCTCCTTCGTTAACAGAAGTAGATAATTGAGATTTTACTACAATATTTTCTGGAAAAGTTTTCACCTGCTCTACATAAGAAAGGTTAGATTTTACGGAACCTCCTAAACCAGTATTAGATAAAACATCGTTGAAACTTTTTTGATTTCCATCGAATATTTTATTCACTTTAATAGCAACACGTGTTGAGTCATTATTTTGTGCCTCAATATCAAAAACCTCTATAATAGATTCAGAAAAATTATCTTTTACAGATGCTGTAATTGCATCATTTTTAGGAGATGAAGCAATAGGATTAATTGTTTTTACCCAAATCTTTTTTGCTTTAGCATCTTTATAAAAACTTATTACTTTGTTTTCATAATTCATCCCTTTGTTTAGTCCAGCTTCATTTACTTGCATTGGGACTTGAGATAATTTATTCACCACTAAAAATTGGCGACCAAAAAGGCTATCAGGAATTTCAAAATAAATATCTGTTTTTACTTCTATTATATTAAAAAGTCCTTTTTTATATGTTCCTTTCTTTACTAACTCATCTATACTTTTAGCTTTTTTAGCAATTGAGTCAGTTTTCTCAGTTTTTTCTTTATCTTTTTTCTTTGTGTCAACTTTTTGTCCATACAATATTGTAGAAGAAAAAGCTAAACCGAAAAGAAGAGCATAAGGATATTTTCTATCTGGCATTAAATTCATTCGACTTGTTACTTTTACGTCTTAAACTTATATCAAAAAGAAATTTTTAGGAAATTTTACAGAGTGAGTGGTTATTTTTTGAGAGTGAATGGTTATTTTTAGTTAATTAATGTTAATTTACAGATAAATATTCCGTCTTTCACTTTTATTCGCAATGTATTCGTTTTATAAAAAGCATACATTTTTTCTAAATATTCTAATCCAAAATGCATATTATCTGTTGTATTATTTATGGGTTGATAAGTGTTGCTTACAACAATATTATTCTTTTTTAATTCTATTGTAATAGAAAGAGGCGAATCTATTGTCGCTATATTATGTTTTATCGCATTTTCTACAACCAATTGTAATGCTAAATACGGAATAGATTTTTTAAGACTTTTTTCATCTTTAATAATAAGATTAAAAACTAGCTCTTCCTGAAATCTACTTTTTTGCAATTCCATATACTGCTGTATAAATTCTAATTCTTTTTTTACAGTAACAATATTTTCTTTTGGAGGAACAATTAAATAACGATAAATCTTAGACAAATTCATTGTAAAGCGTTGTGCTTGTTTCTGATTTAGTCCAATTGTCATGTAAAGTGTATTTAAAGAATTAAATAGAAAATGTGGATTAATCTGATTCTTTAATTGCTTAAGCTGATTAAGTGCATTTTCCTTCACAATCATTTCATTTTCAATCAGTAATTTATTTTTTTCATTCGATACAACTTCTTTTTCTCTAAAAGCTTTTCTTGTTAATAAATTAAAGAGAAGAAAAATAATACTTATTAAAAAAATGGTCGCAATGAAAATAGTTGCAACATATAATTTTGTTGGTTGAACACTTTCTTCTATGTAAAAATTAAGATAACCAACAGCTACATAACCATCAAAGCCATCAACTTTTAATGGTTTTATAAATCGTGTAATTTCTGTTTCTGTTAAATACTCAGAAATTGCTTTTTGTTCTGTGTATTTTAATTGTGTTTTACTTGATAACGTATCTTGCGGAGCAATCGTTGTAAAATCAAAAACATTTTTACCAATAAATTTCTCGTCTGGATGTGTGATACAATATCCTTCTTTATCAAATACAAAAACATAGTTAAAAGAGTTCTTATTGATATTAATAAAATAATCATGCAAATCTATCAGATTAATTGTTGAGCCATAATAGAAATAAGATTGATTATATTGTACTGAATCGTAATTCACCCAATACATTGAATCTTTATCATGAATGATTAAACTATTTTTTTGTTGCTTTAATTTTTCTGAAATTAATTCTGCTTTATTATCAAATGATTTTCCTATGGAAGTGTAATTAAACTCATTTTGATTACTGTAGTTCTTATTAAAATAGTACCAATTATATAGTTTTAAATTGCGATGATTATTTAACTCGTTTAAAACATTAAAATGATCTTTGTAATTATTAACGTTGCTTTTATCTACTACATTTTTTAATACGTTTTGATAATTTGCAATATTATTAAATTCAAATTCTATTGCATCGTATTTATTTAAAAAACTTCTACGAGCAAATTGCTCATTATTTTTTAAAGTCTCTTTTGTAAGCAGAAAACTTAAAACAATAAGTGCAGTTAGCGTAATTAAACTTACTAATAATGCAATTAAATAAATGGCTTTTCTTGATAAACTATATCGTAAATGAAGTAGCAAATGATTTTTTTTGCAAATATAAGAGAAGTAGTTATGTTTTTAAACGATTAAGTTGTTAAGTTTTAGATTAACGGATTAGAAGTTAGAAATATAATTTTTTCTGTCTGTTCGAGTGATTTTCGAAATGAAATGAAGAAAAATTGTATCGAGAACTTAGACAAGAAAAATAAAATGTACAAAGTATTTTAATATTTACTGCACTATGTCGGGTTAAAAAACAACATTTCCGTAAATCAAAATAGGAATCTCAATTTACGGAAAATATAAATTTTATAGCATAATAACGCCTTCAATTTTTGAAACCTCTTTGTAGTAATTGATAACTGTATCTGCATCTATAATATATAATTTTACAGAAATAGAGGTGTATTTTCTATTTGCTGAAGCTTTATAATCATATGTAGCATTTGTTCCTTCAAATATACTTTTTATGTGTTTCATTGTCTCTTCACTAGATGGATAAATGAACTTAAATAAGTAATCTGTTGGAAACTTCTCTACATCATCCAATCTCTCTTTAAACTTAGCATAGAAATCTTGCTCATTATTTGAGTTATCTGGAATTTCTTCGAATGTATAATCTCTCTCGTCGCTCATAATCATATTTTCAGACAATAATACAAAAACAATACCACTCCATTTTATTCAAAATTTCAACATTTTAAAAGACATTTTGTCACATTTAATTCAGTATTTATATAAAAAACATATTTAAACTTTAATTTATAAACATATTTTAGTTTTAATATTTATTATTTAAACAACAAACACAATCTTTGTATCAAATAATAAACAAAACAATAACATTATGTGTGGAATATTAGGCATATTTGACAAAAAAGATTTAGATGTACAAAAAGTACAAGAATTAAGCAAGAGAATGAGACATCGTGGACCAGACGAACAAGATTTCGAATTAAACGAATCTAAAACTGGAATTATTACACATGAGCGTCTTGCTATAATCGATTTACAAACAGGAAAACAACCAATAAAAGGAACAAATAATGCCTACGTAGTTCACAATGGAGAAATCTATAATCACATGAAATTGAAAGAAACTGAGTTAAAAGATTACTCTTTTTCTACAAAATGTGACAGCGAAGTTATTGTAAAATTATACGAAAAATACGGAACGGATTTTTGCAACCTTTTAGATGGCGTTTTTGGTTTTATTGTAATGGAAGGAGATGATTTTATGGTTGCGAGAGATCCAATCGGAATTAAGCCTTTGTATTACGGACAAGATAAAACTGGTGCTTATTACTTTTCATCTGAAATGAAAGTTATTGAAGATCAAGTTGAAAAATTAGAAGCTTTCCCTCCTGGTCATTTCTTTACTAAAGAAACAGGATTTATAAAATATTATCAGCCAGAATGGCAAGATCATGAAGTTTGTACAGAAGAATTAGATTTAGAAAAATTACGTGATGGTTTAATTGATGCTACTAAAAAACGATTAATGAGCGATGTGCCAGTTGGAGTTTTACTTTCTGGTGGTTTAGATAGTTCTTTAATCTCATCTATAACAGCAAGGTTATTAAAAGAAGAAGGTAAAGAGTTACATTCTTTTTCTGTTGGATTAGATGAAACTGCTCCAGATATTATTGCTGCAAGAGAAGTTGCAGATTTTATTGGAACGACACATCATGCAATTCATTTTTCTTTTGAGGAAGGATTATCAATTATAGATAAATTAATTTGGCACTTAGAAACTTACGATATTACATCTATTAGAGCTTCTACACCAATGTACATTATGTCTAAATATATAACAGACATGGGAATAAAGGTTGTCTTATCTGGTGAAGGTTCTGACGAAATTTTTGGTGGATATTTATATTTTCATAACGCACCAAGCGACGAAGAATTTCAGAAAGAAACAATTCGTAGAGTTCAATTATTAAGCACAGCAGATTGTTTACGTGCAGATAAGTCTACTATGGCGTGGGCATTAGAAGCTCGTGTTCCATTTTTAGATAGAAACTTCTTAGATGTTGCAATGAAAATAGAACCAAGTGTAAAAAGACCAAGTCGCTTAGAAGGTAAAATTGAAAAGTATATTTTACGAAAAGCATTTGATGATAAAGAAACACCTTGGTTACCAGAACATATTTTATGGAGACAAAAAGAGCAATTCTCAGATGGTGTTGGATATTCTTGGATTGATGATTTAGTTGACCATTGTGCAAAACAAATTTCTGACGAAGAAATGGCGCAAGCTGCAGATTTATTTCCTGTAAATACACCAACTTCTAAGGAAGCGATGTACATGCGTAAAATTTTTGCAAAACATTTCCCAAGTGAATCTGCTGCAAAAACTGTAAAAAAATGGATTCCGAAATGGCAAGAGAACGAAGACCCTTCGGGACGCGCTTCAACTATTCATGAGAAAACAACAGAAGCTGTTATCGAATTATAAACAAATTATATTGTGTATTTTGAATTCTTCTAAATCGAGGAAAATTGTAAGTTATTTTTCGAAATGCCCAATTGATTTTAAATAGAAAAAGGATGCTTTTAATAAAGCATCCTTTTTTGATATATTATAATTAGATTCTGTTTTTAATTATGAAATCTGCCTTTTCGATTTTAATTGTAAAAATATAAAAGCTATAATTGCGCCTACTGCAGCCATTACAAATCCTACCCATAACTGAGAATTAAATCCTAATCCCATTGCAATTGGAATTCCTCCTAAATATGCACCTAAAGCATTTCCTACATTAAAACTTGCTTGTCCAGCTGCTGCAGCTAAAGTTTCAGAACCTTTTGCATTGTTAATTAACATCATCTGAATTGGTGAACCGATTGTAAAAGCAATTAAGCCCGTAACAAATGACATTACATAAGCAAAAGATGAAAGATGAGATGTAAAATAAACCACCACTAAACATGCTGCCATGGTAGAAAAGGAGATAATAGCTGCTTTATTCGGAGAAACCGTATCTGCTAATTTTCCACCTATAAAATTACCTATAAACATTCCCAATCCTACTAGTATCATAATAACTGGGACTTGTGTTTTTGGCAATTTTGCAACATCTGTCATTAATGGCGATATATAACTTATCCAAGCAAATAAACCAGATGTTCCGATTGATATCATAACAATTAAAACCCAAGCTTCCCATTTCTTAAAAAAGCTTAATTGTTCTAATAAACTTCCCTTATTTTCATTTTTTAATTTAGGAATCCATAAATAAATAGCCAACATTGTTATTAATCCTAAACTAGAAATAATTCCAAAAGTTAAACGCCAAGAAAACATTTGTCCCAATTTTGTTCCCAATGGGACTCCTATTAAATTAGCAAACGTTAAACCTGCAAACATAATTGATATCGCCTGCGCTTCTTTTCCTTTTGTTGCTAATTGTGCTGCAACAACAGAACCAACTCCAAAAAAAGCTCCATGCGGTAAACCTGACATAAAACGAGCTATCATTAAAGTTGAATAACTTGGTGCAATAACAAACAACGAATTAAAAATTGAAAATAAAAGCATAAAAAAGATTAAGACCTTTTTTGGAGAATATTTACTTGTTGCCATAATAAGTGTTGGTGCACCAACCATAACTCCAATTGCATATATCGAAATAAAATTACCAGCTTTTGGTATTGATATTTGTAAATCTTTCGCAAAATCCTCTAAAACACCCATCATCGTAAACTCCGTCATTCCGATGGCTAAACCTCCCATTGCTAAGGCAAGTAAACTTTTCTGTACCATTTATTTTTTATTCTTCGTAAAGTTCTATTGGCAAAGCATCTGGATCCTCAAAAAAAGTAAACTTCTTTTTCGTAAATTCATCCACACGAATTTGCTCAACTGTGATTCCTAATTGCACTAGCTTTTCTCTTTCTTCCTCTATATTTTCTACTGCAAAAGCAATATGTCTTAAACCTGTAGATTCTGGTCTTGACATACGTTTTGGTGGATTAGGGAATGAAAAAAGTTCTATGCAATAATAATTTTGCAAAGCTAAATCTAATTTATAAGAATCACGTTCTTTTCGATAAACTTCTTTTATAATTTTAAATCCCAGGACTTCTGTGTAAAATTTCTTAGATTTTTCATAGTTTGAACAAATAATTGCTAGGTGATGAATTTTATTTAATGATAACATATTTATGCGTAATGATTATTTTTTGCACGTTCATATTGAGGTAACCATTTTAAATCTACTCCTAATTCTTTCGCAGCATCTAAAACAAAATATGGATGACGCAATAATTCTCTTGCCAAGAAAATTAAATCGGCTTCATTATTATCTAAGATCGCTTCTGCTTGTTTCGCTTCGAAAATTAAACCTACAGCACCCGTAATTATATTTACATTTTGTTTTATTTCATTTGCAAACGGTACTTGGTAATTTTTCTTTACATCAATTTCTTGATGGCTAACACCACCACCAGAAGAAACATCAATAACTTCCACTCCATTTTCTTTTAAAATTTTACAAAGCTCTACTGTTTCTGTAATATCCCAACCTCCTTCTGCCCAATCGGATGCAGATAAACGAACCCAAATAGATTGTGTTGTAACGTATTTTTTCATTTCTGATAAAATTTCTAAAATAAAACGAATTCGGTTTTCAAAACTTCCTCCATATTCATCATTTCGGAAATTGATTAATGGAGATAAAAACTGATGAACTAAATATCCATGTGCTCCATGTATTTCTAAAATCTCATAACCAGCTTTAATTGCTCTTTCTGTTGCAATTCCCCATTTATTAATCAATTTTTTAATTTCCTCAATTGATAATTCATGAGGTTTTTCATCTCCTTCATTAAATGGAACCGAAGAACTAGAAACAGTTTGCCAACCTTTCTCATCATTAGATGAAATATGTTTACTTCCTAACCAAGGTTTATCTGTACTTGCTTTTCTACCAGCGTGTGCTAATTGTATTCCTGGTACACAATCATATTTTTTAATTTCAGAAACTATTTTTTGATAAGCTTCTATATGCTCATCTTTCCATATTCCTAAATCTCCATAAGAAATTCTTCCTTCTGGTACAACAGCTGTAGCCTCTTGTATAATTGCTGAAACATTTCCTACTGCTCGGGAAATATAATGTTGGAAATGCCAATCATTAGGAAAACCATCTTCCCCAGAATATTGACACATTGGAGACATTATAATTCTATTTTTTAAAATTATATTTTCGTTTATTTTAATAGACTCGAATAATTTACTCATTACTTTACTTTTGTTAAACCTAGTATAAAAGTAAGTATATATTTTTTTTCAGAAAAGTAAATAGAAATGTCTATTTATAATATTTAGCTTACATTTATCAAATACTGACAAAAAACATAGTTCTTAAAAATATCTAAAAATCAACTCAATATCAGGTATTACTAACATATTTTAAAATTAAATTTTAATAATTTTTCGTATATTTCAGTTTGTTCGTACTTTTACAAAAAAGTGAAATTTTGGAAAAGAAAAAGATTGTCATTCTAGGTGCTGGATTTGCCGGACTTAAATTAGCCCGTAAATTAAATAATAACCCACACTTTTCTATTACACTTATTGACCGCTATAATTACCACCAATTTCAACCTCTTTTTTATCAAGTTGCTACTGCGTCAATCAATGCGAGTGATATTTCATTCCCAATACGTAAAGTTTTTCAGAACAGTAAAAATGTAAGCGTACGTTTAGCAGATGTAACAGGTATAAACAGAGAGAAAAATGAAGTTGAAACCACAATCGGTGATTTTTCTTATGACTATTTAGTTATTGCCACGGGATGTACCACAAATTTCTTCGGTAATAAACAAATTGAGGAATTATCATTTCCAATGAAATCGACAAATGAAGCATTAACGCTTAAAAATCGATTATTAACAAACTTCGAAAGTGCATTTTCTGCAGAATCCGAAGAAGAATTAGAAGAAATCATGAACATTGTTGTTGTAGGAGGAGGACCAACTGGAGTTGAGCTTTCTGGAGCAATAGCACAAATGAAAAAATTTATTCTTCCTAAGGATTATCCAGATTTAGATTTTTCTAAGTTAAACATCTACTTAATTGAAGGTGGACCTAATTTATTAGGACCAATGTCTGATTTGGCTCACAAAAAGTCTTATGAATATTTGACTGGAATGGGAGTTAATGTATGGACAGATGGTAGAGTAATTAATTACGATGGTAAGATAATCTCTTTAGATGATGGTCGTACAATCAAAACTCGTAATTTAATTTGGGCTGCCGGAGTAATGGGGAATGTTCCAGAAGGAACTGTTAAACAAGAAGAATTACAAAGAGGAAATCGTTTAAAAGTAGATAGAACTTCTAAAGTACTTGGATCTGATAACATTTATGCTATTGGTGATATTTCTTCTATGGAAACTCCTAAATATCCACATGGACATCCACAATTGGCTCGTGTAGCTGGAGATCAGGCTGAACAATTAGCTAAAAACTTTGATAAGCTTGGTAATGGTCTTTCTGAAGACAAATTAACATTGTTTGAATACAAAGATCCAGGTTCTATGGCTACAATTGGGAAACGTAAAGCTGTTGTAGATTTACCTAAATTTTCTTTTTCGGGTAGAATTGCATGGTTTGTTTGGATGTTTTTACATTTAATGTTGATTTTAACTGTAAGAAATAAATTAGCTATTTTCTTAAACTGGGCACACACTTATTTAACAAATGATTCTTCGTTACGTATTATTGTGAGACCAACAAAAAAAGATTTTAGATTTAACCTAAAACAATATCGTCGTTTTCCTTTAAACAGAGATAAAAATACAGAAGAATAAACTTTATTATTACAATAATAACATAAAAAGAGAGCTTTATCAGCTCTCTTTTTTTTATATTCGATAATAATTATTTTAAATATAATACGATGAAACAATTCAGTTATTTACTTATTACTCCTCTATTATTCATCTTTTCATGCAAAGAGACTTCAGATAATTCTGCTACAGCAAAGGGTAAAATTGCTGATGAAAAAATTGTTTTCGGGAAAGGAGAAAAAGTTAGCAATGACAAGTTTGTAGGAAATGTTTATCAAGAAATATTAGGTAAAATAGGTACGCAAACAAGCAATGTTACATTTGAGCCTAAAAGCAGAACAAACTGGCATTTACACCCTGGTGGACAAACATTATTGGTAACAGAAGGAATTGGTTATCATCAAATTGAAGGAAAGCCAATTGAAATTATAAAAAAAGGTGATGTTATTAATGTAGATAAAAATGTTAAACATTGGCATGGAGGAAGTGTTGATTGTGGAATGTCGCATATTGCAATTAGCATAGATCATGAAGAAAATCCATCTCAATGGTTTTTACCTGTATCAGATAAAGAATATAACAACTTATAACTAGTAAATAATACAAAAGACTTCATAAATTGAAGTCTTTTGTATTATGAATTAAATAGCATTTAAGTCTTCTTTAATATCATTTTTCTTTTTGTATTTCTTTTGTATGTATTCAGCAGCTAAAGAAACAGCTATTCCTCCAACAATACCATAAATAGATCGTTTTCCTAAAAACTTAGCAACTGTAACTCCTGTTGTAGCGGCTGTAGCTAATAATCCAATTTTAGAAGCATTTTCACCGTTCTTTGTTTTTGATAATTTTTCTAATATTTTCATAATATATTTATTGTGATTATACATTATGAATTAAGCAACTATCAAACCAAAAAAATAAACCTTATTTAATAAACGCTGTTACTAATTCTGTAGGCCTACCCACTACTCCACTTTTATCATCTGTAACAATAGGTCGTTGTAATAATTTAGGATATTCTACCAAAGCATCTAAAATTTGAGCATCTGATAAATCTTTTCCTTTAAAATTTACTTTCCATTCCTCTTCATTCGTTCTTACAATATCTATTGGATTTACCTTTAATTTTTCTAAGATTTCTTTTAATTCTTTCTTAGAAAGAGGTTCTTTCAAATACTCTCTCACAACATATTTTTTTCCAGATTCTTCTAAAACATTTACGGCATCTCTACTTTTTCCACATCTTGTGTTATGCAATATTGTATACATATCTATATTTTTTTAGGTTATTTCTAATTAACTGTAAAATTATAAAAACTAAAATTAGTAGCTATTTATTATTTTTTTTGCTAAAATTCCATTATAAAAACTGGTATATTTTTTGATTTATTTTTAGGAAATTAAAAAATCATACCTATGAAACAAAAAATTATTTTTAGCTTCTCTTTTATTCTTTTTCTTTTCTGTTTTTCTTGCAAAAAAAGTGAAGAAACTGAGAATATAAATGATAAAATAACGACAGAAAAAGATAAAATATTTACGGGTGAAGATAAAATAATTACAGATAAGGTTGATTTACTTTATCAAAATTATGGAAAGGAAGGTCTTGGTAGTGAACCAATTTACTCTAAAACAATAATTAAAAATTTATTTAATACTGATTTAGAAAAAGATTTAAATAAAGTAAAAGAGATAACTGAAATTAATAGAAAAAAAATAGAAAAAAGTGCAAATCCAACTGATAAACCTTTTATATTAGAAGGTGCTACTTTTACTAGTTTATATGAAGGATACACTTCTTATAAAATAAGAGGTGTAGAATATACAGAAAATGCAAATCCAGTAGGTAGTGCAGCTTTAGTAACTGTTGAACTTGAAAACTCTACAGTTACTCCTAAAGCAGCTTGGATGGATACAATATATTTTGTTAAACCACTGAATAATGATTGGAAAATTGATAATATAGTATTTGATAATAAACTTTCTGGAGTAAAAGATTTAAAAACGAATTTAAATATTTTCATTTTACAGAATAATTAGTCTAAACAACTTCAATATTTACATCCGAAGAAAGATTATTTCTTCGGATTTTTTTATGTATTTAAATAGTGCTTCTATTGAAAGCTAAATTTAAGGGTTTATCATTTTTATTAAAAAATTTATCTATTTTATAAAAATATCCTCATTAAATAGAGTTAATTAATTCAATATAAATAATTATTAATCGAATATACAATTTATTAACATTTCGTTATGATTTTTTCTGTAATTTAATTATGTTTAAAATCACACAAAAAATATGTTCGAATCACTTAACGGTATTAATGCACTTACATTAATTTTTGCTGCATTACTTATTCTCGCTATTTCATACAGGATGTATGGAATTTTTATAGCTAATAAAGTTCTACGTTTAAATGACAAAAATAAAACTCCAGCTGTAGAATTTGCAGACGGACAAGATTATGTCGAAACAAACAAAAATGTTTTATTTGGTCACCATTTTGCTGCCATTGCAGCTGCCGGACCACTTGTTGGACCAGTTTTAGCGGCTCAGTTTGGTTATTTACCTGGTGCTTTATGGATTTTGATTGGTTGTGTTCTTGCAGGAGGTGTACACGATATGGTTGTACTTTTTGCATCTGTTCGTCACAAAGGTCAAAGTTTAGCAACCATTGCATCTAAAGAAATTGGCGCTTTTACAGGAACTATTGCGGGTTTTGCAATTCTTTTTATTCTAATCTTAACCCTAGCAGGATTATCATTGGCTTGTATAAATGCTATGCATGAAGCTGCTTGGTCATTATTTACTGTAATTATCACAATGCCTATTGCCATAATTATGGGACTAATTATGCGCTACCGTAAAAACAGTGTAACATTTGCTAGTATTTTAGGAGGAATTCTTTTGATTGCAGGGATTATTTTTGGACATGATTTAATGCAAATAGAAAGTATTCATAATTTATTTAGCTGGGATTTAAAAACAATTTCTGTTGCTATTCCTATTTATGGTTTTTTTGCTTCTGTACTACCTGTTTGGTTATTACTTGTTCCTAGAGATTATCTTTCTACTTACTTAAAAATTGGAACAATAGTAATGCTTACAATTGGAATCGTTTTTATTGCTCCAACAGTACAAATGCCAGCTATCACAGAATTTATACACGGTGGTGGTCCTGTTATTGGAGGTCCTGTTTTACCATTCATTTTTATTGTAATTGCTTGTGGAGCTATATCAGGATTTCATGCTGTAATTGCTACTGGTACAACTCCTAAAATGATTGCAAAAGAAAGAGAAATTTTATTTGTTGGTTATGGAGCTATGCTTGTAGAAGGTTTTGTTGCGTTAATGGCTTTAATTGCCGCTTGTACATTAATGCCAGGAGATTACTTTGCTATTAATACTCCTACAGATGCTTATGGCACTTTTATAGCTAACAATCCAGCGTTACATACAGTGGACTTAGATTATTTCTCAGAAAAGATTGGAATTGATTTACATGGTAGAACTGGTGGTGCAGTTTCTTTGGCTGTCGGAATGGCTCATATTTTTAATAAAATTCCACACATGGACGAATTAATGGCTTACTGGTACAATTTTGCAATTATGTTTGAAGCTGTTTTTATTTTAACAGCAATTGATGCAGGTACCAGAGTGGGAAGATTTTTCCTACAAGAAATGTTAGGAAGTGTAATTCCAAAATTTAATGATAAAAATTGGATGCCTGGAATTATAATTAGTAGTATTATTTTCACATTTTCATGGGGATATTTAGTTTATACAGGAAACGTAAGTAGCATTTGGCCATTGTTCGGAATTAGTAATCAATTATTAGCAGCTTGTGGACTAATTGTTTGTACCACGATGTTAATTCGACTGAATAGAGGGAAATATGCACTATGTGCAGCAATTCCGGGAGTTTTAATGGCTATTATTACGTTCTGGGCTGGCTATATACAAGTTGTAGATATTTATATACCAAATAAACAATATACTTTAGCTATTTTAGCATGTATTGCAATGCTACTAATGTTATTTGTTTTTATTGGAGCATTTAAAAAATGGTATGCTTTACTTAAAATGAATACTTCTGCAACTGATAGTTATGGAGAAGTTGTAAAAGAAATTGTAGAACGATAAGATTAATTATAAAAATAAAAAAGGCTTATTATCAAAGATAATAAGCCTTTTTTCCTGTTATTGATTTAATTATTTTTTAATAAATTTTTGAGTTATTACTTTCCCATTTTGGTTAACTTTTAAAATATAAGTACCTGCTTGAATATAATTAACATCTATTTGCCCTTTAGAACTTCCTGATTTTATAAGACCTCCTGTAATACTTAAAATCTCATAATTAAACTCATTCTTATCCTTAAATAAAACATTTAAAGTTTCTTTTACTGGACTTGGATATATTTTAATTTTTTCTCCTTTTAACAAATCACTTACAGCTAATGTTTTAGATTTTGCAGTTATAGAATAATCTTCTACTTGTCCAAAATTAAAGTTTATACAGCCTGAAGTTGTTGTAGCGTTAAACATTTGTAAAATCCTTAATCTAAGCGGTTGATCTAAAATAGTATCTTCTGGTAATTTAAATGTAGCAGATACTTTCTCTGAGTTAGCTATCGGATTAACTACGGCAATTCTTTTATCCGAAGTGTAATCTCCAGTATTATCCTTGTCTAAGAAAATACTGTATCCTAAAGGATATATTTCGTAACCATTAGCAATATTTGGAGTTATTTCTATTGTGTACTTCGTATCTAGTTCTAAAGTTGTATTTAAGAAAGCAAAATCCTCATAGCCAACTAATTTAGTACTAGAGTTATCAATTTCTCCAATTTTCACTTTACCAATACTAAAATAAACTGAATTACCACTACTTGATATACATGCTTTAGATAGACTTGTTGTAGTTATATTTGCCAAGTTACTTTCTGATGATAAATTATTATAAACATCATAAGCTTTTACTTTAAAAACGTATGATGTTTCTGGAGTTAAATTTGTAAGTCTCAATGATGTTTCTGAAGTTTTATATACTTCCACTCCATTCTGTAAAATTGAATATCCCCAAATTCCATTTTCATCTGTAGAAGAATCCCAACTTAAGCTTACAGCATCTCCAGTAACATCTTTAGCAACTAAATTACTTGGCGCAGTTGGGCTAATAATATCTGGAGATGACAAATATTTACCTCCTAAACCAACTGCATAAAATGCATCTTGAACAGCAATAGCTTCAGGTGAATTTTCACCAAATAAATCTATTGTTGCTTGAATTCCAAAATCTCTTGCATTTTTATAATCAGATTTAGATGTTAAATAGGCTGTCTCTAATCTATAAACAATCTGTTCAGCACTTTCCCACCCTATTCCAGTGACATTGTAAGATTTTCCACTATCATTAATACCAGATTTTCCATTAACTAAAATATAAAACCAATGATTAAGTACTCCACTATTGGAATGTACACCACAATAATCATTTCCTCCACCATCAGGAATTAGACAACCATCTTCTACAGATGACGCTCTCCATAAATTACCCTTATAAGTATCTGGTTGATCTGATGATTTAGGATCTGACATCGATCTTATAAAATTAGGTACTCCCAAAGTAATATCTTCTGCAAGTAAGAAAGCTTCCTTTTCTGGAGCATATTTATGTTCTATAATAGCTGCCCAAATATCAGAAAAACCTTCATTAAGAGCACCAGACTCTCTTTCATATTCCAAATTAGCCGTTTCTTGGCAAATTGCATGCCCTAATTCGTGAGCAACTATATCTAATGATGTTAATGCATCAAAATTAGTATCACCATCTCCATATGCCATGTAATTACCTGACCAAAAAGCATTTTCATATTTATCTCCTATATGAACAATATTATATAACGGTGCTCCATTTCCATCATAACTATTTCTATCAAATGTATTTTTAAAATAATCGTATGATTTTATTGCTCCCCAATGTGCATCAAGAGCAGCATCATCTTTTCTTTCATTATGATATTCTTCAATAGTCCAATTATTATCAGTATCAGTAAAATTTGTTAAAAAAGATAAAGAAAATTGATTATTTGCATCCACTGTATGTATTTCTACACCCCTACTATTATCTCTTAAAATGTAAGTATTATCTGCTAATTCTGTATCAACAAATCGTCTTCCACTATAACGTGTATCAGCATTACCCTTCTCATTTTTTCTTGATATATCTAATTTTAATGCTTTATTAGTTTCTAATTGTCTATTACTTCTCTTCTTATGAAAACCTTCAGCATGTTTTATAATCGCATTTTTCTTTAAAACAAGCCCAGTGTAAGCATCAACATATATATAATCTCTTGATAATGGTTCTGTTGCAAAAATATCAAACTTATAGACTAAAAATAATGAAACACTTCCTTTTTTATCCTCTAAAGGAATATAAACTAATTTTCCTTTTGGTTTTTCAAATTTAAAATTGTTATTAAGGCTTTGAGAATTTTCCCAAGCATAAGATTTTGCATTAATACTTTTTCTAGCAAAATCAAATGCTTCTTTTTCAGCAATTATTTGCTTATCAGTAATTATTTCTTTAGAAGAAAAATTTTTACCAGATATACTTATTATATCATTTCCTTTATAATTAATATGGTATTCTCCTCCTTCTACAATAATTCCGTCAATATAACTATCATAGTATTCTGTTGTAAAATTTTCAACCCCTGAGGTCGTTTTATCATATCTTAATTCAATATTATCAGATAATTTTAAAAGACTGTTAAAACTATTATTAGAGGATTTCCCTTCTTTTGCAATAGAATTTTTTGATGTTCCTTTTTTAAATACAATCATACTAATAGTTCCATCATTATTGTAAGTAATATTATTAATGGAAGATTGAGCATTAAGTGAGACACTTTGTAATAATAAAAAGGCTAAAATTTTAATGGTAGTAAATGTTTTTTTCATAGAGAGTTTATTTAAAAATTATTTTTTTAATGAAATAAATTTATAAAAAATTTGTGAAATATACTTTATTCGTAATACGCTTCAATAAAGTATTATCATTTAAAAATCATTTATTTATACCTTTTTCATTAGGCATTTAAGCTTAAGAAACTTATTTCTTTTTAATTAATCAATAAAATGTATTAAATTGATTAAAAATCAGAAAAATGAGAAAGTTAATTTTATTCGTAAGTTTTTCATTGCTGTTTATTGGATGTTCAACCAATAAATCTATTGAAAAAACAGTATCAAATAAAGAAGATAATTCTTTAAAATTTGAGCCAAATGATGATGGAGAATATGATATTGTTGTTTTCGATCCTCAATATGATGTTTATTTAAAATCTATTGCATTACCAAGAGATTATTATTCTAAAGCATATTACGAACAAAGAAATAGACAATATGTAATTATTTGGAATCAGCGCCATATGCAACCAATGGTGTTTAATCCAGATTTATATGCTGTTAGTATAGACTTAGATCCTAATGTTGATTACGGATATGATTTTGAATATAAACTTTTTAACTTCTTTAGATTCATAGAATATAAATATCGTGTTAGAATTAGATAATATCGTTTACTTTTGCAAACTAATTTTTTAATTAAAATGAACGAATTTTCAACTCAACTATACAACCAAATTATTGAAGTTTTACCAGATTTAGCTGGATTTCAGAAAAAGGAAGGTGAACTTTTAGAATTTCATATTGGTAATGAGTATACTGCCAAAATAGGTGATTTATATATCCAGACATCAGAAGAAAATGAGATTTGGATTAAAACAAACCATCCTTACACAACATATCAGGTTGATGCCGCAGAAGAACTTTTATATATTTTAGAAGGTTTATTTTTTAATGAATTATTTTGGGTTGTTAGTTATGAGGATCAAGATTGGGACGATACATTTTTAGTATTAAAAGATCAAGACATCAAAACAGAAGAAGGAATTACCTACCAAGTACTTTCTTGGAATGGTAAAAATGATAAAACAATTGTAGGTTAACCTCATCTCAATTCATTTTCAACGCTAATTTCATACATTTGCATTTATGTTTAATAACGAATTACTAAAAGATATCCAGAAACGTACTCAAGAATTATACGCCTATTTGGAAATCGAACAAAAAGAAATAGAAATACAAAACGAAGAGGAACATGCTGCTTCTCCAGAATTTTGGAATAATCCAAAAGAAGCAGAAAGTTTTATGAAAATTCTTCGTGGTAAAAAGAAATGGGTTGATGAATATCAAGCTATCGCTGATGCAGTAAATGATGTTGAAGTTTTAGTAGAATTTAATCGCGAAGGTGAAGTTACCGACGATGAAGTACAGGAACAATACCAAGTTGTTGCTAAGTTATTAGAAGACATAGAATTTAAGAATATGCTTTCAGAAGAGGGAGATAATTTGGGTGCTGTGCTACAAATTACTGCTGGAGCTGGAGGAACAGAATCTTGTGATTGGGCATCTATGTTAATGCGTATGTATTTAATGTGGGCTGAGAAAAATGGATACAAAGTAAAAGAATTAAACTACCAAGCTGGTGATGTTGCTGGTGTAAAAACGGTTACATTAGAAATTGATGGAGAATTTGCATTTGGTTATTTAAAAGGTGAAAATGGTGTACACCGTTTGGTTCGTATTTCACCATTTGATAGTAATGCAAAACGCCATACAAGTTTTGTTTCGGTTTATGTATCTCCTATTGTAGATGATACAATCGAAATTGAAATTAATCCTGCTGATATAGAATTACAAACTTCTCGTTCTGGTGGAGCTGGAGGACAAAATGTAAATAAAGTAGAAACTAAAGTTCAATTAACACACAAACCAACAGGTATTGTTGTTGTTTGTCAAGTTGAGCGTTCTCAGTTAGCTAACCGCGAGCGCGCAATGGAAATGTTGAAATCTGAATTATATAAAATTGAGCTGGAGAAAAAAATGGCCGCTCGAAACGAAATTGAGGCGAACAAAATGAAAATTGAATGGGGTTCTCAAATTCGTAATTATGTAATGCATCCTTACAAATTGGTTAAAGATGTACGTACTGCACACGAAACAGGAAATGTTGATGCAGTAATGAATGGAGAAATTGACGATTTCTTAAAAGCTTTCTTAATGTTGATGGGACAAAAAGAAACATCTAAATAGTAACGTAAAAAACTTCTCTATGAGAATTATTATTGGAGGTGCTGGTGAAGTTGGGTTTCATTTAGCTAAATTATTGTCTAATGAAATGAATGACATCGTCATTATAGATATGGACAAAGATAAATTAGCTATCATCGAAAATTCATTAGATGTAATGGCTTTTCGTGGCGATGTTACATCTTTTAAATCATTAAGAGAAGCAGGCGTAGATAATGCTGATATGTTTATTTCTGTTACGCATTTACAGAATACCAACATAACAAGCGCATCTATTGCAAAGGATTTAGGAGCGAAAAGAACTTTAGCTCGAATTTCTAATCCAGAGTTTTTACATAAAGAAAATCAATTCTGGTTTCAGAAAATGGGAATTGATGCCTTAATTAGTCCAGAAAAATTAGCAGCTGACGAAATATATTCGTTAGTACAGCAATCTGCTTTTAATACAATGCATCCTTTTGCTGGTGGGCAATTATATTTAGTTGGAACAACCTTGGACGAAGATTGCAAAATTTTGGATAAGCAATACAAGGATATGTATTTAACGACAAAAGGCGGAGATGAAAATCTTTTTACGCCAATTGCAATCATGAGAAGTAATGAACGCGGAGAATACAAAACAATTATTCCAGAACCAGATACAGACTTCCGAATAAACGATCATGTTTACTTTATTGTAAAAAAAGCTGGTATTCTAGAGATTTATAAAATACTGGGGAAAAAACAAGAATATTTTAAAAATGTAATTATACTTGGAGGTGGAAGTATAGGTGTCAAAACATCTAAATTATTAAAAGAAAACAAACATAATATCAAGCTTATAGAGATTGACCGTAACAAAGCTTTTGACTTAGCTGATGAATTTAATAATATATTAATTATCAATGGAGACGGAAGAGATGGTGAATTATTACTTGAAGAGGGAATTTCGGATTCTGATGCATTTATTGCTGTAACGGGAAGTTCGGAAACCAATATTATGTCGTGTCTATTAGCAAAATCTAAAGGTGTAAAAAAGACCATTGCTTTAGTAGAAAATATAGATTATATACATCTTAGTCAAGAAGTAGGAATTAATGCTTTAATCAATAAAAAATTGCTAACTGCCGATAGTATTTTCCGTTACATTAGACAAGGTTCTGTAATGAATGTTACTGGTATTTCTGATTTAGATGCAGAAGTTTTAGAATTTAGAATTCATGAAAATTCAACTATTGCACATCACCAAGTAAGTGATTTTCCTTTCGAAGAAGATGCAGTAATTGCAGGAATTGTTCGTAAAAATGATGGTTTTATTCCTGCAAAAGATTTTATTATTCTACCAAATGACCATGTTGTTGTGTTTAGTCAAGCCAATTTAATATCAAAAGTGACCAAATATTTTAAATAATGAAATCACTTAACATCAAAGTTATTCTCAACCTTTCTGGTGTCTTATTATTATTAAATGCTTTATTCATGTTTATTGCAACATGTGTAAGTGTTTATTTTGAAGACCACCTATCTTATCCTTTCTTACTTTCGGGAACTATCGTAGGATTGGGAGGATTAATTATGATGTATCTTACAAAAGACAGAAGAAAACATATTAATAAAAGAGAAGGATATATTGTTGTTTGTGTTGGTTGGTTATTTCTTATTATATCTGGATGTTTGCCTTATGTAACCTCACTATTTTTTTTACCAAACGATCATATCATTTCAGAAAATTTTAGTGTTGTAAATATTGTCTACGAAACCGTTTCTGGGTATACTGCAACCGGAACATCCATTTATGATAATGTAGAAAGTTTACCTAAAAGTATTTTATTTTGGAGAAGCACTACAAATTGGATTGGTGGTATGGGAATCATTGTTTTAACTATTGCAATTTTACCTTTTTTAGGAATTGGGGGACGACAATTGTTTATGGCTGAAGCTCCTGGAATACACACAGATAAAATACATCCTAGAATTACAGAAACAGCTAAAAATCTTTGGCTGGTTTATTTGGGATTAACACTATTTTTTGCTGCACTATTATATTTTGGAGGAATGAATTTGTTTGATGCTACAAACCATTCTATGAGCGTAATTGCCACAGCTGGTTTTTCTACAAAAAACGCAGGTATTATGCACTGGAATAACAATATTTTTATTCAGTACGTTTTAATATTTATGATGTTTTTAGGAGGAACTAATTTTGCCTTAATTTACTTAATGGTTAAGGGGCAATTTAAAAAAATATGGAAAAATGAAGAATTTAGATGGTGGGTTTGGTTAATCGCCGGAATTAGTTTTATCGTTTTTATTGCATTATTTTATGTTGTTTATCCTAATTATTCTACAGAAGTCTATTCGTGGAGCAATTTAGAACATTCTTTTAGAAGTTCTTTATTTCATGTAATTTCTATTGCTTCTACAACAGCTTTAGCGATGGAAGATTATACAAGTTGGCTAAGTGTTACAACACTTATTTTCTTTGCTCTATTTTTTATTGGTGGATCAGCAGGTTCTACTTCTGGAGGAATTACAGTTATAAGACACGTTATTTTATTAAAAAATAGCTGGGTAGAGTTTAAGCGTATTTTACACCCAAATGCTATAATACCTGTTCGTTATAATAATCGTTCCTTAAATCAATCCATAGTATTCCACGTAATGGCATTTTTTGTTATGTTTATGATTACTTGGATTGCTAGCTCTATATTATTCGGATTACTTAATTATGGTGTAACTATGAGCTTCCAAAATATCTTAACGTCACTTACTATTACAGCTTCAACATTAGGAAATGTTGGACCAGGACTTGGCGAATATGGACCAGGAACTTCTATGAATTCTTTATCAGAAGGTGCAAAATTATTATGCAGCTTCTTAATGATTTTAGGTCGATTAGAACTATTTACAATTCTAATTTTGTTTACACCTTCTTTCTGGAAAAATAATTAATCTATTAAAGAATGATGATGGAAGATATAATCAATTATTTCTTCGGATTGATCTGGAAAATCCTTTACAATTAATTTAGACGAATCTACCCATTTCTGAATTTTATCTATTTCTAAATCTAAAGAGTAGTCCACTCCTATTCTTTTTAAGGCTTCACAATTACATAATTGTTCATATTGACCTTTTATAGGAATAACAAAAAGTTTCTTGTTAAGAAATAAACTTTCAGCTGGTAATTCAAAACCTGCTCCGCATAAAACACCTGTACAGTTCTCTAAAGATTTAATGAATAACCTTTCATCAACTGGGTAAACCTCTACATTAAATTGCTTGAAAGACTCACTTGCAAATGGAGAAAATACTTTCCAATTTGCATCTTTTATTGCTGAAAGCTTTTCAATTATTTCATTTGGATGATAACTTGGTAAATAAACCAAATTAAAATCTTGTTGTTTGGGATTTAATGCCCTGATTTTATCTCTAATAATTGGTAAAAAAATAGAATCGTTATATTCTTCGAAATGAAAACCATAATTAGAAGAAGTAGGTGCATAATATTTTATAATTGTTTCTCCAGCTTTATTCTTCACTTTAGGCGTTTCATCAAACAATAAAGAAGCCTGATGACTTAAACCAATAATTTCTTTCTTTTTCTTTCTTGCTGCATGTGCAGTAATTGGTTCAAAATCATTAATAATTACATCATACTTTTCTATTGGAAATTGCTTTACTTCATTCCAAAAAGATTTAAAACTATTCTCTCTTAAGATTCTTTTATAAGAAACCTTTCCCATTTGATTATAAAATAATGATAAGCCTTTATGATGAGAAAAATTAAAATCATCTAAAGACAATTGAGAGTTAGAACCACTTACAAAAACATCTAATTCTCCATAATTTTCTAAAATTGGTAACATTTTTTGCGCTCTTGCCAAATGACCATTTCCTGTTCCTTGTAATGCGTATAGTATTTTCATTTACTTATTGTTTAAAATAGAACCAATTAATTCGTCAATTGAATAATTAAATTCAATTTCTTCTAAATTCTGCATCAATTCTTTTTCGTGTTCATCAAAATAGAAAATAGACCAATTATCATCTACTAATTCTAATGCAGATAAATTTTCTATCCAATCTCCAGAATTCATATAAATACAACTTCCTTTTTCTGTTGTTACTTCTCTCAATTGTGGTTGATGAATATGTCCACAAATAACATGATCGTATTGATTTTCTATGGCTAATTCTGCTGCTGTTTGTTCAAAATCATTAATATGTTTTACAGCTTTTTTTACAGAATTTTTTATTTTTTGAGATAATGAATAACGCTCTCTTCCAAAGAATTCTAAACATTTATTAATTACATAATTTAGTTGAATTAACTTATCATACCCCCAACCACCTAATTTTGCAATCCATTTAGAATGCTGTATTGAAGCGTCAAAAACATCTCCATGAAAAATCCATGATACTATATTCTGATGCTTCAACATATATTTGTCTGTTAAGAAAATATTACCAAAATTCATAGAAGTAAATTTTCGCAATAATTCATCATGATTTCCTGTTATATAAACAATAGGAATTCCTTTTTCTGAAAGACTAAATAAATAACGAATAATTTGAAGATGACTTTCTGGAAAATAACTTTTCTTAAAGTTCCAAATATCTATAATATCTCCATTTAGAATAACCTTTTTTGGATTAATGGATTGTAAATAAGCTAACAATTCTTGTGCTTTACAACCAAAGGTTCCTAAGTGTATATCTGAAATAATTACTACATCTAGATTACGCTTCATAGATTTTTGTTTAAATTTATTACTCAAATATTACTTGAATGTTTTTTAAATCTTACGAAATGTTTATAAATTTGAGTCTAAATTGTAAACTATGAGTGAATTAAAATTCAAAACAAATATAAATTGTGACAACTGTATCAAGTCTGTGAAACCATTTCTAGATGAGGTAGTTGGAGAAAACAATTGGAAAGTTGACACGGCTGATGTTAGGAAAGTGTTAACTGTAACAACTACAGAAGATGCAGAAGAAGTTGTAGAAGCAGTTACAGATGCTGGTTTTAAAATTCAGAAATTAGAAGAATAAAACACAGTTTTAAAATAACAAAAAGGTTAGAATTAAATAATTCTAACCTTTTTTATTGTATGATATTACTGTCTAAACTTTAAAAAACCGTCTTAGTTCTCGATACAAAATTCTAAACGAATTTCACTCTAACTGACGGTTTTAGTATAATGCAACAAATTAGTACTTAAAACAGAGTGTCATGTTGAACTTGTTTCAACATCGCATTCTATTAATTTTCTGTCAGAGCATAAAAAAATGGAAACTAATATTTTATAAGATATTAGCTTCCATTTTTGAAATTTTATCCTTTTAAAAGAAAATAGATTTTAAATTATTTTCCTTTTTTTCTTGCTTTAGCTTTTTGTTTTTGCTGACCACGATTTTTAGGTTTAGATTTTGGTGGCTTTCTTTTTGTTGGACCACCTAAATTTACCTTTCTATTTTTATCTTTTTTCTCGTGAAATGCTGCTCCTCTTTCTTCTATTTTTACAGTAGTAAGCGCTTTCATTTTTACAACCTCTTTTTCGAACTCGCGTTTTACAGGATTAATCTTAACTTCTTCTGGAAATGCGACTTCTTCAATTTCCTTATCCATTAATTTTTCAATCGCATCTAAACTTTCCATTTCTCTCTCTGCAAAATAAGAAATAGATTGTCCTTTTTTATCTGCACGTCCTGTACGCCCAATTCTATGAATATATTGCTCTGGTACGTCAGGGATTTCGAAATTAATAACATGCGAAACATCTGGAATATCTAATCCACGAGCCATAATATCTGTTGTAATAATACCACGATATTCATCTCTCGTAAAAGCTTCCATTGTTCTTAAACGGAAATTTTGCGATTTATTAGAATGAATTACTCCAAATTCCTCTGGATAAATTTCATCTAAATGACTGTAAATTAAATCGGCATGTTTTTTATTGTTTGCAAAAATCAATACCTTTTCATACTTCGCTTTATCTTCTAATTGATGAACAATTAAATTTAATTTAGTATTAAAATTTTCAACAGGCGTAACTGTTTGGGTAATTTTTTCTAATGGTGTTCCTGAACGAGCCAATGAAATTTCGATAGGATTTTTGAAATATTCATTCAACATATCATCTACTTGGTCTGTCATTGTCGCAGAAAATAAAATATTCTGACGTTTATCACTCATCATTGTAAATAAATGAATTAATTGAGCGCGAAAACCTAAACTTAACATTTCATCAAACTCATCAACAACTAATTTTTTCATTTCTCTAAAAGACAACACATTGTCTATAGCCAAATCTAAAACTCGTCCTGGTGTTCCAACTAAAATATCTAAACCTTCGTAAACAAGTAATTTCTGTGTGTTAATATTAACACCACCATAAATTCCTAAAATACGAACATTTATAAACTCTGCTAAACTCTCTAAAATATTTGTAACCTGAACAACTAATTCGCGTGTAGGAACTAATATAACAATCTTTGGCTGATTGGTTTTAGAATATTGATATGTTTTTAATAAAGGCAGTAAATAAGCTAATGTTTTCCCTGTTCCAGTTTGTGCAATTCCCATAATATCTCTTCCAGAAAGAATCGGTTTAAATGATTTTTCTTGAATGGGAGTTGGTTTTGTGATATTCAACTTTTCTAAAGCCGAATCCAATTGTTTTGTTAGTTCGAAATCTGCGAATGTAATTTCCATTTTGCAAAGATAAGTTTTCTTTACGAAACTGCGTCTACTGTAAAATTAGTAATTGATTGAATTTAATAAAAAATAAAAAACTTGAGTTTCCTCAAGTTTTTTATAATTATTTCTTCATCCAAAAATCAGCACTTTTAATTCCAAGTTCTTCTGGATTAAATTCTGGATTTATAATTCCTTTTTTACGCTTCTCTTTATAATCTTTCAATACTTTAAGACCAACATTACCTAATAATAAAATTGCAATAATATTTACCCAAGCCATTAATCCTACTCCGATATCTCCAATTGCCCAAGCAGTTTCAGCTGTTTTGATTGTTCCGTAATATGTTGCTCCAAGAAAACCTATTCTTAAAGCCCATATATATCCTTTTGAACGCTTTTCTTTCAGAAAATAGGTGATATTTGTTTCTGCATAATAATAATAAGCCATTATAGTTGTAAAAGCAAAAAAGAATAAAGCAATAGCAATAAAACTATTTCCGAAAGATCCAAAATGATGAGCGACTGCTGCTTGTGTAAATCCAGTATAATCAATTCCTGATATATTTTGTGTAATGAAATTTCCTGCTTCTGAAGGATGACTTACATTATATTTCCCAGTAAATAATATCATAAATGCTGTTGCAGTACAGACAAATAAAGTATCAATATATACAGAAAATGCTTGCACCAGACCTTGTTCAGCCGGATGTCCAACTTCTGCTGCTGCTGCTGCATGAGGTGCAGTTCCTTGTCCCGCTTCGTTAGAGTATACTCCTCGCTTAATTCCCCAAGCAATTGCTGAACCAAATACACCACTATACAATGATTCTTGATTAAAAGCTGAAGAAAAAATTAATTTTAATACACTTGGAATCTGTTGAATATTCATTCCTATAATAACAATTACCATTAAAATATATGCTCCTGCCATAAATGGAACTACAAATTCTGCAACTTTTCCTAAACGCTTTACACCTCCAAAAATAATTATTGCTAATAATAAGATGATACCTATTCCTACAAGGTTAATTGGCATTCCAAACATTTCAAAATTCGGAATATCAAATGCATTAACTATAGCTGAAGAAATACTATTAGATTGTATTCCAGGCAATAACAACCCACAACTAATTACTGTTATAATAGCAAATATAACTGCATACCATTTTATTCCTAAACCTTTTTCTATGTAATAAGAGGAACCTCCTCTATATTCTCCACCTACATCTTGTTTGTAAACTTGAGCTAATGTAGATTCTATAAATGCAGAAGCACTACCTAGAAAAGCAATAAACCACATCCAAAAAATAGCACCAGGTCCTCCCATAGCAATTGCACTTGCAACTCCTACAATATTTCCTGTTCCTACTCTACCCGAAATAGCTAAAGAAAATGCTTGAAAAGGTGATATTCCTTTATCTGATTTTTTACCTGTAAAAAGTAAACGAAGCATATCTTTTATATAAAAAACTTGTAGAAATTTTGTTCTTATAGAAAAATATATTCCTGTTATGGCACAAAGACCTATTAACGCGTAAGACCACACGTAACTGTTGATTGAATTGACTAATTCATCCATATAATTTAAATTGGTTGGTTGGTTTGATTTTGCTAAAATGATAAAAAATATTAGAATATTCTATTTTTTTTAAAGATTTTATTCTTTTTTTGAAGCGTTTAAATCAACTACAAATAATTAATTATCAGTATTTAAAACAAAAAAAATACCCCAATAAGTAATTAACTTATTGGGGATGCATTAAAAATACGTTTTAAAACGTATTTATTTTTTTATCTTATTTTTGCTGAATAACCTCTGTAACAGGTTTCCCTATATTTCCATTTGGTTCTTCTATATGTAATAATGCAGAAATAGTTGGTGCAATATCTGTCATATGAACAGGATTATTATTTGCTCCGTGTTTAATTCCCCATCCCATTAATACAAATGGAATATGTGCATCATATGATCCCCAAGTACCATGAGTTGTCCCACCAGCATTTAATTTTCCTCCATACCATTGTGGTTCTAAGATGTAGTTAATTGCTCCACTTCTTTTTCTGTTGTAACCATTAATCATACGTTCTTTAATAATTGCAGGAATTGGGTTTTGGTCTATTTTATCCATATCAGAAACAAAAGATACACCATCTACTTTACGCATATACTTTACAATCTCATCTTTAATAGTTTCTTCATCTAAGTTATTTTGTTCAATTGCTTGATAATTTAAATGAACTTGATAATTAGAAAGAGAACGTACAAGATCACCTACCTTAAATTTTTCTGTAAGTTTAGAATTTAAACCTTTTTTTACTTCTCCTGAAGGGAAATATCCAGCATTTCCTCTTTTATCTTGAAAGTATTTAGGATTATGTGCTCCACCGTGATCTGCCGTTAAGAAAACAACATATTCCCCTTTTCCTACTTTTTTATCTAAGTGATTAAATAATATTTCTAAATCTTTATCTAAACGTAAGTATGTATCTTCAGTTTCGATTGTATTTGGGCTAAATTGATGACCTACATAATCTGTAGAAGAAAAACTAACTGCTAAGAAATCTGTAATTCCTTTTTCATTTTGTCCTAATTTTTCGTTGTCTATAATAGCAATTGCAATATCTTTTGTTAATGAATTTCCAAAAGGTGTATTACGAATTAATCCTATTCCGTTATCTTTTTTCAATGATTTTAAATCATAAGGAAATTGCATTTTAGTTGCTCCTTTATAATTTTCACGATAAGGGTTTCCATCTTTTTCACTTTGTACATAAGTATTAATAGGATATAATGTATTCCATTTATCTAAATACTTTTCTGCAAGTTTTTGATCATTAAAGTTCTCTAACCACTTTGGTAATTCGTTCATGTAATATGAACTTGTAATCCAATTTCCTGTTTCTCCATCAAACCAAAATGCTGCGTCAGCAAAATGACCAGCAGGTAAAATACCTCCACGATCCTTTAACGAAACTCCGTAAACTTTAGAACGAAAATTAGTTGCTAATTTTAATTGATCTGTAACTGTTGATACTAATAAATTTTTTGGAGACATTTTTCCAGCTTTACCTGCTGTTCCTACTCCTGTTACGCTATCATCTTGTGTACAGTACATTTCTTGTCCAGTTGCCTGAATAATAAAATCATTACCTGCAATACCATGAATAGCTGGTACAGATCCTGTATAAATAGAACTATGTCCTATCGCAGTAACAGTAGGTACATAAGGAATATAAGTATTCTCATTACTAAAACCTTCATTCATCATTCTGTTGAAACCTCCTTTAGAATATCTATCTTGGTAACGGTATAAATAATCCCAACGCATTTGGTCTACTACAATTCCTACAACTAATTTAGGACGGTTTACTTCTTGTTGTGCATACATTGATAATCCCGCAAAAAGCCCTAAAACACTTAAAAAAGTTTTATTTATTTTCATTTTTAAAATTTTACGATAACAAATGTAACAATTAAATTTTTGGCACAGTTTTAAATAATAATTAATAATAAATAACCTAATTAAAAAATAATATTATGAGTGCAAGACCAATTACTGTTACAGAAATATTTGATGCATCAATAGATGATGTATGGTTCGCTTTAACAAATAAAACCGCTTTCGACAAATGGTATTTTGATATTGATCATTTTGAAGCTAAACCAGGATTTGAATTTGAGTTTTATGGAGGTTCCTATCTACATCATTGTAAAATTTTAGAAGTTATTCCAAATCAAAAGATTTCATATACTTGGCAATATCCCGTATATAAAGGCGAATCTATTGTAACGTTTGAATTATCTGAATTAAAAGATGAGTTTGGACCACAAACAACATTATTATTAACACATGAAGGAGTGGAAACATTTCCTCCAGATGATGAAAACTTTTCTAGGGATAGTTTTGTTGCAGGTTGGGAAGAAATTATTCGAATAGTATTAAAAAACTATGTAGAAAATATTACCCCTACAAAACAAGAAATTAATTAATTCAAACGAAAAAAGGATGTTCAACTTATTGAACATCCTTTTTTACTATATTAACGGTTAAATTATTATTTGAAATTAATTTTTCCTCCAGCAACTTTCTTCTGGTTTCGATCTTTTGGATTACCATAAATATCAATTCTACCTCCTGCTCTCGTTTTTGCTTCGACAGATTTTGTAGAAGTTGCTTCAATTTCTCCTCCAGCATTTGTTGTTAAAGTTGAATTTTCAGCTTTTAAAGTTTTCGAAAAATATTTTCCTCCAGAATTGGCTACTACAGTCTGAAATTCTGTATTACCTGTTAAGATAACTTCTGCACCAGAGTTTATTTTAACTTCTAATTTACCAGCTTCAATTGGTAATTTAATTGATGAACCTTCATTAGATGTTAAGTTCAATGTTTTTGATTTTAAAACATCATCAGAATAAATTTTCGAACCCTGACTTGCTTGAATATCGTACAACGATTTGTAGTAAACTTTTACATTTGCTTCATCTCCCTGCATTAATTTTGTTCCAGACAATTTTATTCTTAATTCACCTTTTGTATTTTCAACTTTAATATCACTTGAATTAACACCGTCCAATTCTACATAATTACTGCTAGAAGAAATTAATTCGACAGGAATCTTATCATAAACTTTAAGAGAGTTAAAATCTCCTATGTTTACTTTTTCTTGTGCCATTGCAAAAGAAGATCCAAATAAAGCTACAGTAGCTAAAAGTATATTTTTCATAAAAAAAATTTTCTGTTTTGTTATTGTGAAATTAAAAACAAATTTCAAACCAAAACAGAAAATTTTAGTATTTAATTAAAATTAATTTATTTTGCTCTTTCAGCAGTTAATTCTGCAATACGAACAATAACCTCTGTTGCCTTTTCCATAGATTCCACAGGAACATATTCATAAGGTCCATGAAAATTGTGTCCTCCTGCAAAAATATTTGGGCAAGGTAACCCCATAAAAGATAAACGAGCACCATCTGTACCACCTCTAATAGGTTTTATATTTGGCGTAATTCCTGTATCTTTTAATGCTTGTTCTGCAATTTCTACTGATTGAAATTTCTCTTTTACTTTTTCTATCATATTAAAGTATTGATCTGAAACTTCAGCTGTAATAACTTCATGATCGAAACGTTCTTGAATATCTGCAGCTAATTGTAAAAATAAAGCTTTACGCGCTTCATATTGTTCCATATCATGATCACGGATAATATAAACTAATTTTGCTTCAGTTACATTACCAGTCATTTTTGCTAAATGAAAGAATCCTTCTCTATCATCAGTTAATTCAGGAACTTCGTCATTAGGTAATTGTGCAGCAAATTCCATTGCGATATTTGCAGCATTAATCATTTTATTTTTTGCATAACCAGGATGAACAGATTTACCTTTGATTGTAATAATTCCAGAAGCAGCATTAAAATTTTCATATTCTAATTCTCCAATTTCAGAACCGTCCATCGTATAAGCCCATTCTGCACCAAATTTTTCTACATTAAAAAAGTCAGCACCACGACCAACTTCCTCATCTGGTGTAAATCCAATTGCTATACGTCCGTGTTTAATTTCTGGGTGAGCAATTAAATATTCTGCAGCTGTAACAATTTCAGCAACTCCTGCTTTATCATCAGCTCCTAATAATGTAGTACCATCTGTAGAGATGATTGTTTGTCCTTTATATTGCAATAATTCTGGAAACTCTGAAGGTGATAAAATCATTTTCTCATTTAATTTTATATCTCCACCATCATAATTTTCCCAAATTTGAGGTTGAACATTCTCTCCAGAAAAATCTGGTGAAGTATCCATGTGCGAAACGAAACCAATTGTTGGAACTTCGTGGTCTACAGTTGAAGGTACATATCCAAAAACATATCCATTTTCGTCGATAGAAACATCTTCTAAACCAATTTGCTTTAATTCTTCTACTAAATATTTAGCTAAATCCCATTGACGATCTGTACTAGGAAATTTATCTAAAAATGCTTCACTTTCTGTGTAAGTTTTTACATATTTTAAAAAGCGGTTAACCAACTTTTCTCTCCATTCTGTTTGCATGCGTTTTTAATTTTTGTCAAAATTAGTAAATTATCTACCTTTAAAGCGCAAATAAACAAAAAAATGAGTGAACGAAATTTTAAGATTATAGAATGTCCGCGTGATGCTATGCAAGGGTGGAAAGATTTTATTCCTACAGATTCTAAAATTGATTACATAAATCGTTTATTAACTGTTGGTTTTGATACAATTGATTGTGGAAGTTTTGTTTCTCCAAAAGCAATTCCACAAATGGCAGACACAAAAGATGTTTTAGACAATTTAGATAAATCTCAGTCAAAGTCTAAATTATCTGTTGTTGTTGCGAATAAAAGCGGAGCTGTAAAAGGTGCTGAACATGAAAAAGTAGACATTATTGGATTTCCTTTTTCTATTTCAGAACAATTCCAACAATATAATACCAATAAAGGTCAACAAGAATCTTTTGAACAAATTAAGGAGATTAATCAAATAGCAATTGACAATGGAAAGCAATTGTTAATTTATTTATCAATGGCATTTGGAAACCCTTATGGCGAAATTTGGAATGAAGAATTAGTAACAAATTGGTCAAGAAAATTTGCTGATATAGGAATTACATCAATTAATTTATCAGATACAATTGGTGTCGCAAAAGCAGATACAATAGACAGTTTGTTTCAAAACTTAGTTCCGTTATATCCAGAAATTGAATTTGGAGCACATTTCCATACAGTTTATTCTGAATGGAATGAGAAAGTAAAAACAGCTTATAACAATGGTTGTAGAAAATTTGATGGGGCAATAAAAGGTCTTGGTGGTTGTCCTATGTCTAAAAGTAATATGGTTGGAAATATGCCAACAGAAAAGCTAATTACTTTTGCAAACGAACACAAAGAAAAACATGGCCTTAATTTATTTGATTTTGAATCTGCGTGGAATGTTTCTTTAAAAACATTTGGCTCAGAGTCTATTTAAAATTTATCTATATAATTTGTTTATATTTCTTTTTAACTACGAATTCGTTAAATTTTTCATGATAAAACCCAATATCATTACAAAATTTGACTATTCTCGCTTTAAAATAATCTATAAACACTATTACAATATAAATTTAAACAGACTCTTGATTTAATCTTAATAATAAATTAAAAAACGAATTCTTTTGTTAAAGGAAATTAAAATATGCTTGACTTTAACAAAAAAAGTTAAATTTGCTCTTCGGTTGAATACAAACCGAACTTATGAAAATTAAAATGAAATTAAAGTATATGAAATTTAAATCGAGTATGATGTTGTTAATTGCAACATTATTTGCGGTAAATACTTTTGCACAAACAGCAAAATCAACTCCTAAGCGTCTAGCTAAAGTAGACGGAATTGCTGCTGTTGTTGGTAGCCAAATTGTTTTAGAATCGGATGTTGATCGTGATTATTTAATGTCTCAGCAACAAGGAGTAAAAGTTGATAACAAATGTGATTTTTTAAATGACATTATGTTAGATAAAATGTTAGTTGATCGTGCAAAGCAAGATACTTTAATAAAAGTTACACAAGATGAAGTAACACGTCAGTTAAATTCTCAAATTGAAGGTTGGGTTGCTCAAGCTGGTGGAGAAAAACAAATTTTAGATTATTTTGGATTCCGTACAATGGCGGAAATGAAAAATGAGACTAAATATATTGTTGAAGATAACATTTATGCTCGTAACAAAAGAGAAATGGTTGTGAAAGGTGCAGATGCTACTCCAGAAGAAGTTCGTTTATTTTTTGAAAAACACCAAGGTGAATTGCCTGATGTAAAAGATGAAGTTTCTTTAAGCCATATTGTTATCTATCCAGAAGTTTCTCAGGAAAATCAACAAAAAATTATTGATCAATTAAAAGAGATTAAAAAAGAAATAGAAGAAGGTGCTTCTTTTACAACAAAAGCTATTTTATATTCGGAAGATCCAGGTTCTGCTAGTAATGGTGGTGAATATAAAAAAGTTTCTCGTGGTAAAATGGTGAAAGAGTTTGATGCTGTTGCATTTAATTTACAAGAAGGTGAAATATCTGATCCATTTAAAACAGATTTCGGATACCACATTATTAAATTAGACAAGCGTCGTGGACAAGAGTTAGATTTACGTCACATTTTAATTTCTTTAAAACCTACAGAAGAAGAAATTAAAAAAGCTACAAATAAATTAGATTCTATTCGTTTATTAATTAACGATGGTAAAATGACATTTAAAGATGCTGCATTACGTTTTTCTGACGATAAATACACGAAATTTAATTCTGGTAATTTAATGAATCAAAATTCTGGTGATGATCGTTTCGAAAAAATATCTTTACCATTACCAATGTTTTCTGCTATTACAACATTAGCTGATGAAGATATTTCTCAAGTATTTGAAGATGATTTTGAAAACAGAAAAGCATTAAGAATTTTAAAATTAAACAAATCTTATCCTGCTCATAAAATTAACTATGAACAAGATTATTACAGAATTCAAAAATTTGCTGTACAAGACAAAGAAAGAACGATGTTATTAGATTGGGTTAAAAGACAAGTTGGTGACGCTTATATTAAAATTGGAGCAGAATACCAAAGTTGTAACTTCCCTATCGATTGGGAGAAAAAGAATATAAAATAATTCTTTCTATATAAAATAAAAAAAGCATCCTTATGGATGCTTTTTTTATTTTATATTATTTTATTCTCTTATTTTACTGGAGAAAAATACCAATAAATAGATGTTTTCTTATTCTCAACTTCCAAAAATTCTGGTGCTGCTTGAGGAATTAAATGTAATTCGTTTGATTTGTTTAAATCATTTAAAATTTGTCTTAAAGGATAACCTTTCTTTCTATCATGAGGAAAGTAACCTTTCTCAATTAGAAAAGGCATCATCTTCCATGTCTTCACTCTCTCTAAATTGTTTTCTACTAAATAAGCTTGTATATCTTCGCTCATTTTTTTTACAATTTCTCTATCAATTTTTATATAATCATTATTCTTCATATTCTACCAGTTTTCATTCATTAATGTTAAAATCATTGGACCTTCGGATGTCACTAAGACCGTATGTTCGTGTTGTGCAAAAACTCCAGGATTATTTCCTATCATAGTCCATCCATCAGTTTGTTCTATTGCTTCGTTAGAGTTTTCTGAAATAAATGTTTCCAATGCAATTACAGAATTTTTACGAAGTCTTCGTTTATCGTTTACATCTCTATAATTTAATAAATCTAACGGCTCTTCATGTAGCGATAGCCCTACTCCATGTCCTGTTAAATTTTCGATTACCTTATAATGATGTTTTTTTGCTTCTTTTTCTATAATTCCACCAATATCTGCAATTTTAACACCCGATTTTACAGCTGCAATTGCTTTTTGTAAAGCAGAAATAGAGGCATCAACTATTTTTTGATAACCATTTATATCTTCTCCTACTATAATAGACCCTCCGTTATCTGCCCAAAAACCTGCAAGTTCTCCAGAAACGTCAATATTAATCACATCTCCTTCTTTTAGAATTTTTGTTTCTGATGGAATTCCATGGCAAATTTCTTCGTTTACACTTATACATGTATAACCAGGGAATTTATATGTTTCGTATGGAGCAGATTTACATCCTAATTTTTGCATAATAGAAGCCCCAAATAAATCTAATTCTTTTGTAGAAATTCCTGGCTTCACATAATCTTTCATCTCCTTAAGAGTAATGGCTACAGCTTCGCTGACTTTTTTAATTCCATTTAGCTCTTCTTCAGTTTCTATTATCATTGCTTATATTAAATCTGATTTCTATAATTGAAATCTTTTGCAAATTTACTTCATAAATAAACGAAATATGATATTTTTAATAAATTTTGTTGTAATTAGCATTATTCAATATTAAATTGAAATTAATTAGTTTGAGATATACTTTAAATAAAACTAATAACCTGTTGAAGCATCACTTGGTATTCTCTTAATTTTTTTTGCCATTTGCTATTTAATATAAAAATACCTTTTAAAGATTACCACGTTGAGTCTTTCTAAATTCCATTTCAGCTTCACATGATGTAAATAAAATTAAGATTATAATAGTTGAAGTAATTTTTAAATTTCACTTTCTAGAAAAGATTTTTGTCAAATATCAAGGAAAAAAATAAAATACATCTCTTGTTATAAAAGGTCGTCCAAGAAAAATTAGTAATTTAGAGCAGATTATTTATCTCCATGGAAGAACACCTGCCAAAACTCATTACAGATTTAGGACTAATTCTATGTGTAGGAGCAATTACTACACTTATTTTCAAAAAAATTAATCAACCTCTAGTTTTAGGTTACATCATAGCTGGATTTTTAGTTGGTCCACATTTCCATTTTATGCCATCTGTTGCAGAAGAACACAATGTTGAAATTTGGGCAAAAATTGGTGTAATTTTTCTATTATTTAGTTTAGGTTTAGAATTTAGTTTCAAAAAACTTCTCAATGTAGGAGGTTCAGCCTCCATAACCGCAATTGTAGAAATTGTCTGTATTGTAACAGTAGGTTATTTTGTAGGTCGATTTATGAATTGGTCTACAATGGATAGTATTTTTCTTGGTGGATTATTAGCTAGTTCTTCTACAACTATTATTATTAGAGCATTCGACGAATTAGGACTTAAACGCAAAAAATTTGCTAAAGTTGTTTTCGGAATTTTAATTGTAGAAGATATCGTTGTTATCTTATTAATGGTAATGCTTTCTACAATGGCAGTTAGCCAACATTTTAATGGTGTAGAGCTAATTAATTCTTTTGTTAAATTAGGTTTCTTCTTAGCGGTTTGGTTTATTGGGGGAATATTTATAATCCCGACATTTTTACGTGCTATAAAAAATTATATTGACGATGAAACATTATTAATTATTTCTGTAGGGTTGTGTCTTGGTATGGTTTACATTGCAGATAGTGCTGGATTTTCTATAGAACTAGGAGCTTTCGTAATGGGTTCTATATTAGCTGAAACAGTCTATGCAGAAAAAATTGAACATAATTTTCAATCCGTTAAAAATCTATTTGCAACAATATTTTTTATCTCAATCGGAATGATGATTGATCCCGTTTCAATGTACGAACATAAATGGGCTATATTAATTGTTACTTTACTTACAATTGTTGGAAAATTAATTTTTACAACAATTGGTGCATTAACATCTGGTCAACCATTAAAGCAATCTATACAAGTTGGTATGAGTATGGCACAGATTGGAGAGTTTGCTTTTATTGTTGCTGGTTTAGGAATAACACTTGGTGTAACAAGTGACTTTTTATTTCCTGTAGCAATTGGAGTTTCTGCTATCACAACATTTACAACACCTTATCTTATCAATTCTTCTGAGAAGGTATATAATTTACTGAATAAAATATTACCTCAAAAAGTTTTAAAAGGAATAGAAAACTATTCAACTGATACGCAGCATATTCAAAATGAGAGTAAATGGAAAAAAATAATTACACAAACAATTTCTACTATTTCAATTAATAGTATCATAATTATTGCCATTACATTAATCGTAAAAAACTTCGTTGTTATTCTACTTACGGAATGGTTTACTTATTTTGGAGCAAGTTTAATTGGCGTAATTTTAACCGTAATTCTATGTATTCCTTTTATTTGGGCTATAATTGGTAATCGACCAAAACGTGATCTTATTAGAGAATTTTGGGATGAATCTAACTTTAACCGCGCTCCTATTATTGCTATAATAACAGTTCGTCTTATTTTAGTTTTTGTAGGTATCATTTTCATTTATAATCAATTCTTTTCAAGTACAATTGCTTCTCTTATTCTAGCTGTAGGATTAGTAATTACAATGTATTTTTTATCGAAGTATTTTAATCAATTCTACAATTATATTCAGTCAAAATTTATTTATAATTTGAATGAAAGAGAAATTGTCCAAGAAGAAGAAAAGCAAAGAAAAAAACAAGAAAGATTTCAATACACATGGGATAATACTCATATTTCTGATATGACAGTTCCACAGAATGCTAATTTTATTGGTGTACGTTTAGGAGATTTAGATTGGCGAACAAAATTTCAAATTAACATCGCTTACATTAAACGTGGAGATAGAATTTTGCAAACACCTAATTCAGAATCTATTCTTTATCCTTTCGATAAAATTGGTATTATTGGTACTGATGAACAACTTCAGCGCTTTGAAAAATATTTACAAATTATTGGAGAAACTCCTCCCGAAGAAAATGAAATTAAAAATACAGATAACTTTACTTTAGATAAGGTTGTTGTTCCTCAAGATTTTTGTCGCTTAGAATATAAAACTGTAGGTTGGGTAAAAGATCACTCAAAAGGAATTATTGTTTCTATAGAAAGAAACGGAGAAATCATTCATAATCCCGATCGAAATGTTGAAATTAAGTTAGGAGATTATTTAACAATTGTTGCCGACAAAAAAAATCTAAAAGCTTTCATACAAGACTTTCATTTAAAATAAAGCGAGTACTTTTGCATTATGCTTCGCAAAATTATTCACATCGATATGGATGCATTTTTTGCTTCTGTAGAACAAAGAGATTTCCCAGAATTAAGAGGAAAATGTATTGCTGTAGGTGGAAATGAGGAACGTGGTGTAATAGCAACTGCAAGCTACGAAGCAAGAAAATATGGTGTTGGTTCTGCAATGTCGTCTGTTGTTGCAAAACGAAAATGTCCTCAGTTAATTTTTGTAAAACCACGGTTTCAAGTTTATAAAGAAGTTTCTAATCAAATTAGAGAAATTTTCTTAGAATACACAGATTTGGTTGAGCCTTTATCTTTAGACGAAGCTTATTTGGATGTGACAGTAAATCATAAAAACATTGAGGTTGCAACAGAAATCGCTCTAGAAATTAAACAAAAAATAAAAGAGCGTACAAATTTAACGGCTTCTGCTGGTGTTTCATTCAATAAATTCTTGGCAAAAATTGCTTCCGATTATAACAAACCAGATGGAATATTTGTAATAACACCTAAAATGGCAACTGAATTTGTAGAGAATCTTCCCATAAAAAAGTTTCATGGAATTGGAAAAGTTACAGCAGAAAGAATGCAAATGATGGGTATTCATACTGGTTTGGATTTGAGAAATTTGGAATTAGATAAATTGCAAAGAGAATTCGGAAAATCTGGTTTGTATTATTATAACATTGTTAGAGGATTAGATAATAGAGATGTAAACCCTACAAGAATTAGAAAATCTTCTGGTTCTGAAACTACTTTTAGTAAAGACATCGAAACGTTAGAAGAATTACAAGTTGCTCTATTTCCACTAATGGAAGATGTTTGGAACTGGTCTACTAATACAACAATTTTTGGAAGAACAATAACTGTCAAAATAAAATACAACGACTTTACTCTTTCTACAAAAAGTAAATCGGCTTCTTTTGTTATTAAAGATAAGGTTTTGTTTGATCAGCTTTGTTATGAATTATTAGCAGAAGGATTTACAGCTACAAAACCTGTTCGTTTGCTTGGCGTATCTATTTCGAATCTTGATACAAAAGATAGAGATGGGACTCAACTAGAAATCCCATTCAAAGAGTATTCTTAAATTATAAATTGATTAATCCCAACGGTTCCAACGAATATAAGAAGGTTTTGAGAAATCAAAATTCATCATCTGATAATCTCTATTATCCAATAAATTTGTTTTAATTAAATTTTCTCCATTTCCAGGAATAGTTGGATAATAAGATAACGAAAAACGAATGTTATTAAATACAAAATAATCATTAGTTAACATTACTCCAATACTAAATCGTGAGTAAATAGGATTCTTGTTAAATATAAATCTTTTATTATCTCCAATTGCAGAAAACATCATGTTAAAAAACGGTGAAATACGAAATCCTAAAAATTGATAAGGTGTATATGATTGTAATTGATATTCAAAAATAATTTTTTGTTGTCCTGTTAAACCTCTATCAGATGTAAAACCAGCCATTCCAAGATAGTCGTGCTCATGTAAAGACAGTTCATCTGCAGAAGATTTTAGTCGGTTATGCCCAAGTAAATAATTTAACTTAGCAAAGTTTCTAAATCTCCATTCCCCCCACTTCATCAGTTTTGCCATATATTGCAATTCTACAGAAAGTGTTTGTTGCTCAAATTTATCTTTATTGAAAAAACCTCCAAATTCTATTCCTACACCATAAAAACCAGATCGAAGAAAACCTCCAAGATCAGCTTTTACTCCAGTATAATAGCGTTCAGTATTTCTTATATTTTGTCTAGATCCTATAAATCCGAAAGATTTTCCGACAGCAATATCTTCATCTATACCATAATTAAAAATATACTTTGTTTTAATAAATCGTCTTGATGAAATTCCTAATCCAACTATATAATTAGTTTGTGAAGAAAAGAAATTAGCTGGGTCATTTTCTTCACTTGGTGTTTCCGTATAACGTCTTTGGTAATACCGAGCAGATGCAATTAAATTCGTAATATTTTCTGACATTCTATCATCAATTCTAAATGCTCTCGCAAACCAATAATCCTGAAAATTATACTTAAAACTATTATTTTCTAATATTGGTTGATTAAAATTTAAAGAATCTCTAAAGAAAACTTGTCCTACAGAAACTCCTCCTGCGTATTTTGTTAATGGAGAGAAAAATGTTCGTTGAAAACTAATTGATTTTGTATAGTTACTATCTTCATTAATAAAATAATTAAGATTAGCACTAATCCTTGTTTTTCCTATCGATGGTACTGTATAATTAAACTGATAAAGTGAATTTCCAGTTTTATAATTATGTCTATACCTGTTATCTAAAACATGTCCATAACCTAAAAAATTTCGTTCTCTTATTCTTAATCCTGCTCTAGAACTAGAAACAGTTCCTGTAACAAACATACTCCAAGAATCTATTGAGTTTACATAAAGATCAACGGAATCTTTTCCTATTTGTTCTCCAACTATTTCTACTTTACGAATAGATCTATTGGTACGAATTAAACGCTCTGATTCTTTAACTTTAACAGAATCATATATTTCTCCTTCTTTAAATAAAATGTTTTGTTTTAAAACAAAATTCTTTGTTTTTCCATGCAGTTTGTTCCCTGTTCTTTCTAACCACTTAGTAGGTTTCTTAGTAGTATCATTTAAAGAATAACCAAAAGGATCTGTTGTTTTATAATGAATATTTCGAATAATTTTGCCTTCAAAAATATCTTGACTAGGATTAAGGTATTGAACAGGAAAATTCTTTTTCCTCTTATTAAAAAGTAATTTTTCGTAAAGTTTTCTAAAGTTTGATTTCTCTTTATTTTTTACTGTAACTGTATCAACTTTAATGCTATCAACTTGTGCACTAACAGATGCTGAAATAAAAAATAAAACTCCAAAAAGAAATAGTATAGATATTTTTTTTACCACATTAAATATTAAAGAAGTCTAACAGCTTTTACAAATCTGGCTTTCCAATAATTTTCATCAAGTGATGAAATCATTACTCCTTTTGAAGTTGATGAATGAATAAAATTAATTACTCCACTTCTATCTATTTTTTCAACAATACCTACATGAGAAATTGAATTCCCAGATGTATTAAAAAATATTAAATCGCCTAATTTCACTTGTTTAATATCAATTTCTTTGCCAAATTGCGCTTGATCTCTAGAAACACGTGGTAGATCTAAATCAAGTTCTTTAAAACTTACATAAACTAAACCAGAGCAATCAAATCCAGATTTAGTAGTTCCTCCATATTTATAAGGTGTACCTATGTAAGATTTTGCCGTCTTTAAAACCTTATTAACATCCTTAGAGGCAAAGCTTTCAGCATTAGATGAACGATAAGTGTCAGAAGTATTCTTAGTATTTTTCTTAGAAGAAGTATATACTTTTTTTGATCCTGTTTTCTTATATGATGTAACTTTTCTAGTTCCACAAGAAATTATAAAACTACTTAAAATAAGTAAAACTACGGTATAATATATCTTCTTCATATTCTAAATCTTCTTTTATTTTAACGACAAAAAATATTAATTATTACCTTGCATAACATCTATTAATAATTGTTTTGCACGTAATAATCTTACTTTTACATTCGGCAAAGTTAAATTTAACTCTTCTGCAATTTCTTTATATGTTTTATCTTCTATGTAACGTAAAATAATAATCTTCTGATAAGGTTCTTTTAATTTTTCAATAGACTTTGTTAGCTTATCATTATCTTGTTTTAAGATAAGAGATTCTTCTGGAGAGGGTTGATCTTCTAATATCTCAAATAAGTTTGACTCATCATCAATAGAAATATTAAGTTTTGTAGACTTTCTGATATGATCAACCATCGTGTTATGAGCAATAGAAATTACCCAAGTTGTAAAATCAAAATCTTCATTGTATAGCTTTAGTTTTGCAAAAACCTTTGTAAAAGTCTCTATTGTAATATCTTCAGACTCTTCTTCATTCCTAACTTTACTTAAAACATAATTATAAACTTTTTCCCATAGCAGTTCTATAACAGCATTCTGTGCATTTCGTTTTCCTTTCTTGGCTTCTAAAATTATGTTCTCTAGGGTCATTCAAAATCTCTATAGAAGCTAAATTTAAGCAATTATTTTAAAAAATTGATAAAAAATAAAGAGCACCTTTTTCAAAGCACTCTTTATCTTGTTTATTTGTAATAAATTAATTTATTTGAAATCTATTTTTTTAACATCTGGTTTCTCTAAATCTTTCTGATCCCAGCCTCCTCCTAGTGCCTTGTATACAGCAACCGTAGTTTTAAGCTGATTGGCTTTCATCTCTACTAGATCAAATTTAGCTTCTAAAGCATCTCTTTGTGTTAAAAGAACTTCCATATAATCTGCTCTTGCATATTTAAAAAGATCATTAGAAATATCAATAGACTTCGTTAAAGCATCAACTTCTTGAGATTTTAATTGATAACTTCCTTCCAGATTTTTCACCTTAGACATCTGATTAACAACTTCTATATAAGCATTTAAAATTGTTTGCTCATAATGATAAACAGCTTGTATTTGCTTAGAATTTGCATTGTAATAAGCCGTTTTTATTGCACTTCTATTAAGTACTGGCGCTACTAAATCTCCTGCTAAATTGTATAAAATTGATTTTGGTCGAATTAAATACATCGGATTAAATGCCTGTAAACCAATTCCAGCAGATAAATCTAAAGAAGGATAAAATCTTGCTTTAGCAGATTTTATATCTAATTTAGTTGCGGCTAATTCGTATTCAGCAGCTTTTATATCTGGTCTGTTCGCTAATAAATCTGATGGTAAACCTGAATATACATTTGTAGGTACAAGATTATCAAAATTATTCTCTGTACGATCTACATGTTGAGGGAATCTACCAACTAAAAAATTAATTCTATTTTCAGTTTCAACAATTTCTTGTTGAATCTTGTATTGCATGCTTTTCGTATTTAAAACTTGTGCTTCAAATCTTTTTACAGCAAGCTCATTACTTCTTGCTCCTTGTTTTAATAATTTTACAACACGCAATGCATTTTCCTGAATTTTGATATTTTCTTGAACAATCTCTAACTCTTTATCTAGTGCTAAAAGATCGTAATAAGAATCTGAAATTTCACCTACAATATTTGTAATCATAAAATTTCTTCCTTCAATACTTTCAAGATATCTCTCTACTTGAGCTTTTGTTGCATTATGAAGTTTTCCCCAGATATCAGTTTCCCAATTTGCAAATGCACCAACTCCAAAATCAAACAAGGGATCTGGCATTTCTTTACCTGGTTTAATATCTGTCGTTGCTTCCATTGCTCCAATATTAGTATATCGAGCAACTTTATCTACACCAACACCAGCTTTAACGCCAGCCGTTGGTAGATATTCACCTCTTTTACCTCTTATTTCATTTCGAGAAACGTTAATTTCTTGCAATGTAATATTCAACTCTTGATTATTTTCTAGAGCAGTTGTAATAAGCGCTTGTAACTTTTCGTCCGTAAAAAATTGTTCCCACGTTTGTTTTGCACTATTAATCGTATCATTTGACGAAGAATTACCAAAATTTTCTGGAAGATTTCTATTCTCTACCTTCTGAGGTAAATCTATTGTTTTACAAGAGCTTAATCCAAATCCTACGCAAGCAATACCTGCGTAGATATATAATTTTATTTTATTCTTATTCATAATGGATAATATCTTCACTTAATGGTGAATCTTCTTCTTCTTTTAAAATTGTTTTTCCATCTGCCCATTTTGCAAAAATGTAGTATAATCCAGGGATAATTACAACTCCGAATACAGTACCGAAAATCATTCCTCCCATAGACGACGCTCCAATTGTATGGTTTCCGATTGCCCCTGCTCCATGAGCAAAAACCAATGGAACCATACCTGCAATAAATGCAAATGATGTCATTAAAATAGGTCGAAAGCGAACTTTTGCTCCTTCAATAGCTGCATCTGCTATAGACATACCTTCTTGACGTTTTTGCACAGCAAACTCCACTATTAAAACAGCATTTTTACCTAACAAACCAACAAGCATAATTAGACCAACTTGTGCATAAATATCATTCTGTAAACCCATTAATTTAAGTAAAAAGAAAGAACCAAAAAGACCAACTGGTAAAGATGTTATAACTGCTAATGGTAAAATTAAACTTTCGTATTGCGCTGCTAAAACTAAATAAACGAAAATTACTACAACTAAAAATACATAAATTGCTTCGTTACCACGATTAGCTTCATCATAAGATAAACCTTCCCATGCTACTTTATAACCGTGTGGTAAAGTTTTTACAGCTGTTTCGTTAATTGCTTGTATAGCATCTGCAGTTGTATATCCTGAAGCAGGAAGTCCTCTAATAGCCGCAGAATTATACATATTATAACGTGTAATTTCATTGGGTCCTTGTGTTTTCTTCATTGTCATAAATGCTGAATAAGGAACCATTTCGTCTCTATCATTTTTAACATAAAGACTTAAAATATCTGAAGGTAATCGTCTAAATTCTGGTCCTGATTGAACATATACTTTAAAGAATTGTCCAAATCGTATGAAACCTTGTTCGTATGTACTACCAATTAAGATGTTTAAATTATCCATTGCTTTCCCAATAGAAACTCCTTTTTGCATTGCAGCATTATTATCGAACACTAATTCGTATTGTGGATAGTTAGCAGCAAAGAAAGTGAACACACCAGTTAATTCTTTGCGTTTCTTTAATTCTACCATGAAGTCTTTGTTCACTTTGTCAAACTCTTGGTAGTTTGTATCTCTGTTAAGATCTAATAATCTCATAGAAAAACCTCCAGAAGAACCAAATCCAGGAACTGCAGGTGGCTCAAAGAACTCTATTGTTGCACCTAAACCTTTCGATTTTTCTTCTAATTCCTCCATTACTTCTTTTACAGAATGTTCTCTATCTCCCCATGGTTTAAGGTTTATTAAACAAGTACCAGCATTAGAACCTCTACCTTCTGTCATAATCTCATATCCCGCTAAAGAAGAAACAGATTCAACTCCATCTACTTTTTCAGCAACACCTTGTAATGCTCTAGAAACTTTATTTGTTTGTTCTAATGTTGATCCCGGAGGTGTTTGTATAATAGCGTAAATAGTTCCTTGATCTTCTGTTGGAATAAAGCCTCCTGGTAAACTTTTATTTACAACAAAAATTCCTACACAGAAAACTGCTAATACTCCCCATGTTAATGCTCTTCTATTAACAATCTTTTTTAATAATGATGAGTACTTACCTGTCAATTTATCAAACAGACTATTAAAACCATCTATAAATCTTGTAAAGAGATTAACCTTCTTAGGTTTTCCATGATTATTTTTAAGCAACATTGCACACAAAACAGGTGTTAGTGTAAGTGCAATTAGAGCTGATATAACAATAGAACTTGCCATTGTAATAGAGAATTGTCTAAAGAAAGTACCAACTGGTCCAGACATAAAAGAAATTGGTAAGAATACCGAAACCATTACAGCAGTAATTGCTATAATTGCTCCTGAAATTTCTCCCATTACTTCTTGTACAGCTTTAAATGGAGTTTGATTCTTTTCTTCCATTTTCGCATGGACGGCTTCTACAACAACAATTGCATCATCGACAACAATACCAATGGCGAGCACCAGAGCGAATAACGTTACAAGATTTATTGTTAAACCAAAAAACTGCATAACAAAGAATGCTCCAATTAATGAAACTGGTACTGCTATAATAGGGATTAATGTAGAACGCCAATCTCCTAAAAATATAAATACAACAATTGCAACCAATATAAAGGCATCACGAAGTGTATCTATAACTTGTTCTATAGAAGCATCTAAAAATTTAGAAACGTCATAACTAATTTTATAATCTACTCCTGGAGGAAAGTTCTTTTTCAACTCTTCCATTTTAGCTTTTATTCCTTTAATTACATCGCTTGCATTACTTCCGTAATTTTGTTTCAATACAATAGAAGCAGATGGATGTCCGTCTAAATTTGAATAGATATCAAAAAACTCACTTCCTAATTCTACTTTACCAATGTCTTTTAATTTTACATTTTCTCCTTCAGAATTGGCTCTAATAATAATATTACCATATTCTTCTGGTTTATTGTATTGTCCTTTATAAGTAAGTACATATTCTAAAGATTGTGCCGCTATACCAGAACTTTGCCCAATTCTACCAGGACGCCCTATGATACTCTGTTCTCCTATCGCCTTCATTACCTCATCTACAGAAATATCATAGGCTCTCATTCTTTCAGGATTTAACCAAATACGCATAGCGTATCTTCTACTTCCTAAAATTTGTGATCTTGCGATACCTGGAATACGGTTTATCTCTGGAATAATATTTACAGTAGAATAATTGTATAGAAATTTTTCGTCCATACTTTTATCTTTACTATAAAGATTGACATACATTAACATACTTGGCTGTACAGGGTTTACAATAACCCCTTCTTTTTGTACAAGCTCTGGTAGTAATGGCATTACTTGATCTATTCTTGTTTTTACTAAAACGGTTGCTATATTGGGATCTGTTCCTGGATCAAAAACAACATTTACAGTTGCTTCTCCAGCACTTGTGGCATCCGTAGACATATATCTCATTCCTTGTACACCATTAATAGCATTTTCTATGGTGATTAATGATGATTTTACCAATACATCTGCACTAGATCCTGGATACGCTATACTTACCGCAACAGTAGTTGGTGCAATTTGTGGAAATTGTTCTGTTGGAAGTTGTTTAATTGCTAAACCTCCTACAAACAGAATAATAACCGAAATCACAATTGCAAAAACTGGTCGGTGAATTATTTTCTTAAACATAATTTATGCAATTTTAATTATTCTGAATACAAATCTAAATCGGACATAACCTTTTTAGGCTGAATATATTTTGTAGCAATTTTCTGATTGTCTTGTACTTTACGAAGTCCTTCTAGTAATATTTTATCCCCTTTATTTAATCCTGAAGAAACCACATAAATATGAGGTAATTCTGCTGCAACCTTAATTTCTCTTGCTTTTGCAACATTATTTTTATCTATAACGTAAACATATTTTTTCTCTAAAACTTCAAAAGTTGCTTTTTGAGGTATCATAATAGCATTAGCGTAAGGTGTTGTGATTAATATATTACCTGTTTGACCATAACGAAGTAATCTCTTTGGATTTAAGAATGTTGCTCTATACGCGATATTCCCTGTTTCGTTATTAAAATCAGATTCTATAGTTTCCACTACTCCATCTTGATCGTACATCTGCTCATTAGCTAACTGTAATTTTACGTGTAAAAAATTATTGTCACCTTTATGAAACATCTGATTTAAATATTCAGCTTCTGGAACATTAAAGTATACCCACATTTTACTGTTATCAGATAACTCTGTCATTAAATCTCCATCAGTAACTAAACTTCCTTTACGTACATGGAATCTACCAACAATCCCATCAAATGGAGCTCTGATATCTGTAAACTGAAGATGAGTATTCATTTCAGCAACCTCTGCTCTAGCCTTATCTAATTTAGCTCTAGCCATAGACATTTCTTGTGGTGCAACAATGTCTTTATCTGCTAAACTTTTTGTGTTTTTATATTCAATTTCAGCGTATCTAGCTTCTGCTTGCGCTCTATTTACATCTGTTTGATATAGATTAGGCATTATTTTAAATAATAATTGACCTTTTTTTACACTTTGCCCTTCATCAACATAAATCTTCTCTAAATAACCTTTTTCTTGTGCTCTTAATTCTATATGATTAATTGATCTAATTTGAGCTACATAGTTTTTATTGATTAATGTATCTTGTACTAATGGACTTGTAATTTTAAATTCTTCAGAAGCAACTGCTTCTTCTTTCTTTGTGGTGCAACCAACAAAAAATAATGTTGCACACACGTTAATAATCATAAGGCTTTTCTTAACCATAGTGATAATTATTTAACAATAGTTCTTAATGATAATTTTTGATAAATAGGAGTTATAAGATTAAGCCAGTACGGCAACCTTTATAACATTATTACGGAAAAAGAAAAGTGACATCACAGCCTGATTACTCTGTAAACAATAAACAGAGTATCAAGAAGATTGTTTGTTTGAGAGTGGTCTCGATAAGAAGGCGAATTGTTTGTATACAATTCACTTAAAAAAGTAAGATATAATCTAGATAAATTTATTGTAGCAATTATATCCGAATTATAAGTATTAGAATCAACTTCTGTTATTTCTACCTCAGCTTCTACTAAATCTACTTTATAATGAAAGTGATCTGGTAAAAGGGCAGAATATTTAAAGTTATTTGGATGTTCAACAGTAATTTTAGTATGACTATGACGATGAGATCTAATCTCTGAATTTGTTGAATGTTGATTCTTCTCGAAATGATTTAAATTTTTCTCAATATTTAATGTATGTGTAATCCCACGATCATTCTTAGCATTTACTACCGAAATTATCGCGAAAAAAAATAACAAAAAATATGTATAAAATCTTGTTCTCATTTGACGAGTCAAAATAACTAAAAACATAAATGTTAAACAACATCTAGAACCTTAAAATAACGTTAAATTTAATTATTATTAAATAGAGACAATTTTAATAATATACTTAATACTAAACTATTAAATGATTATTAGTATTTTAGATCAAATTTTTTATCCAAAAGTGGCGAATTATAGATTTTAAAGAATCAATAATATTATATAAAATGACAGATTATAAAGTAATTATGGCTTCAGTACAGAAGAATTAGAAAATAAAGTAAACAAATATTTATCACAAGGCTATAAATTGGCTGGAGGAGTTTGTGCAGATAATGATTCATATCTACAAGCAGTTTACAAAGGTTAATAAAAAAAGCTTCAGTAAAATAAATTACTAAAGCTTTTTCGTAGACCCACAGGGATTCGAACCCCAACTAGCGGCACCAAAAACCGATGTGCTACCGTTACACCATGGGTCTGTCCATGATTGTTATAAAATTGAAAGAAAATTGTAGACCCACAGGGATTCGAACCCCAACTAGCGGCACCAAAAACCGATGTGCTACCGTTACACCATGGGTCTCTATAATTCTATTTCAATTTGCAATTTTTATCTTTAGATAAAATGTCAATAATACTTCTATTAATACATAAGACTTTTGTAGACCCACAGGGATTCGAACCCCAACTAGCGGCACCAAAAACCGATGTGCTACCGTTACACCATGGGTCTCTGTCTTAATTGCTGTGCAAATATAGAAAGGTTTTTTAATTCTCCAAAACTAATTTTACAAGTTTTTAGCTAAAACAGACGTATGTTTTGATAAGGTATTGAAAATGAATTTTAAAAAAACATTATTTTTTTACTAAATTTTCATTTTTATAATTTGATTCTTAAATTTTCGCTTTAAATCTTGTCCACAATCAAAAATCATTTGCTCATTAGAAGGAAAAAAAGCAAGTCTATGACTCAACATATCTAAATAACTTCTTTCTAAAACACGTTTATCTCCTGTAAATTTTCCTGCTGAATCTGAAAAAACAAACTGACTTATTAAATCCATAGATTCTAATGGTTGTTGTTTTTGATTATCGACTAGATAATATCTTGCTGTTATAGCAGCTTCTTTTACTCTTCTTATCTCTTCAAATTTTCCTCTTACTTTTACATAACGATCAACCATAATTGGTTTATCATCTTTATCCTTTACAACTTTACCATCTTTCCTCAATTCCTCTTTCCCATCTACAATATCTTTTTCAAACGTATGTGTTTCAATTTTCTCTTGTTCGGGTGAAACAAAAATTCGGTCAAAACTTAATTCAATTATATAATCAAAAGAATTATTTGCTTGACCTGTGTAAAAGTTAGTCCATTCGGAATTCATTCCATATGAATTAAAATCTAAAAGATCTGCTTCTAATCTTTTTGGAATTACAACTTCTGTATTATTTCTTAATTGAACTAAAACTTTATACATTCCTTTTTGTTTAGCAGAATTCATTAAAATTCTAGTATCTCTATAATTAGGATAAACAGATTCTAAATTTTTAAAATTATAGTAAGCTGTCTGTGCATTTAATTTCCCCCCTAAATCTAAGAATGATAAGCCCTCATCGTACAAAAATTGAGCATACTTTTCTTCAATTGATTTATAAGCACTTGAATAATCCTTAGTTTTAAAATAATAATCTTTTCCTTTAACTAATCTACCTTGTAAAGCAGCTACATTTTTTTGACGATTTTGTAACCTATTTATAATTAGATAAGCTTCCTTGTATTTTGCAGAACCGCTTAACGTTTCTATTTCTTTTAAACGTAACTCGTCTTGTTGTTGCCCTTTATGGTAAGCCTCATTAATTAGAGGCAAATACTTTAATCCATTTTTTTCGGACGGATTCTTTATATAAGCCTGATAAGATTGCTCGAAAGCTTGCTGAAAGTCTCCAGATACCAAAGCAGTATTTGCTTGCTTATACGTATTACAGTTTGTTAGAAGTATAAATATAAAAGATAGAGCCAGTAATTTTATTTTCATTAGTTGGATTATATAATTTGTACAAATTAACAAAAAGAAAGTTTACAAAAAACAAAAGTCAGCACAAAGGCTGACTTTTTATTTTTTATAATCTATTCCCACTCAATTGTTGCAGGTGGTTTAGAACTTATATCGTAAGCAACGCGATTAATCCCTTTAACTTCGTTAATAATTCTATTCGAAACTAATTCTAAGAATTCGTAAGGTAATTTAGACCAAGTTGCAGTCATAAAATCTATTGTATTAGCAGAACGAACGACAGCTGTATATTCATACGTACGCTCATCTCCCATTACACCTACAGATTTTACTGGTAATAAAACCACAAAAGCCTGCGAAACTTCATCATATAAATCATGTGCATATAATTCATCGATAAAAATTTGATCTGCTTCTTGTAAAATTCTTACTTTTTCTTCGTCAACTTCTCCTAAAACACGAATTCCTAATCCTGGCCCTGGAAATGGATGACGGTAAACTAATTCGCGAGGAATTCCTAATTCTACTCCAACTTTACGTACTTCATCTTTAAATAACTCACGTAAAGGTTCTAATAATTGAAGTTTCATTTCTTCTGGTAAACCTCCAACATTATGATGAGATTTAATTGTTGCAGATGGTCCTTTTACAGACTGAGATTCTATAACATCAGGATAAATAGTTCCTTGTGCTAAGAAAGAAGCATCTTCAATTTTATGAGATTCTTCATCAAAAACAGCAACAAAATCTTTACCAATAGATTTACGTTTAGCTTCTGGTTCATCTATTCCTACTAAGTTAGAAAGAAAACGTTCTGAAGCATCTACCATCTTAATATTCATATTAAAATGTTTTCCGTAATTTTCCATTACTTTCTTCCCTTCATCTTTTCTCAATAATCCAGTGTCAACAAAAATACAAGTTAATTGATCGCCAATTGCACGATGGATTAATACTGCTGCAACAGAAGAATCAACTCCTCCAGAAAGTCCTAAAATAACTCTCTTATCACCAACAACTTCTTTTATTCTTTTTATTTCAGTTTCAATAAAATCTGCTAAAACCCAGTTTTTCTCAGCTTCACAAATATCAAAAACAAAATTTTCTAACATTTGAGAACCAAATTCAGAATGCGTTACTTCTGGATGAAACTGAACAGCATATATTTTACGTTGTTCATTTGCTAAAGCTGCAATTTCTACTGTAGATTTTCCAGAAACCACAAATCCTTCAGGAACTTTAACCACTTCGTCAAAATGGCTCATCCAAACTGTAGATTTCTCTGCTACATCTTTAAATAAACTACTATTAGCTAATACAGTTAATTCAGATTTTCCATATTCACCTTTTATTCCTTTTTTAACTTCTCCTCCTAACATGTGAGAAATTAATTGCATTCCATAACAAATTCCTAAAACAGGAACTCCTAAAGAAAATAATTCTTCTTCAACCAAAGCAGCCTCCTCACCAAATACAGATGAAGGACCTCCTGATAATATAATTCCTTTTGGATTGTGTTTTTTAATTTCTTCTACAGAAGTGTTGTAGGGAATAATTTCTGTGTAAACTCCAAATTCTCGAATTCGGCGTGCAATTAACTGGTTATATTGCGATCCGAAATCTAAAATGATGATTCCTTGTGTCATTATGTTTGTCTTTGTGCAAAAGTAAATCTTATTCGATTTTAATCCAATTTTATTCTACTCAAAATTTATATTTTTTTACTGCTTTTCAACAATATACTATTATTTCAACGTAGTTAAAATATCAACCAGTTGTTGATTAATCTTATTTGTTGTATTATCCATAGGTACTGGTGCATTTTCTAAAAGAATATTACCTTCTTTATCTAAAAGAATAAAAGTTGGAATAAATTTTATTTGATAATCATATCCAAAATTATTTTCTCTACCAGCAAATAATTGTATACCAGACATTTTATTTTCTTCAATCACTTGTTTCCAAAGTGGTTTATCTTTTTCTTCATCTACAGAAATACTTACAAAATGTATCGGTGCATCATGAAATTTATCTTCTAATTCTTTCATATAAGGAATCTGTATTTTACAAGGTCCACACCATGTAGCCCAAATATCCATATAAACATATTTACCTTTAAAATCAGCTAAACTATATTCTTTACCGTCAATTGATTTTAAAGAAAAGTCTGGTGCTTTTGATAGATTTTTTGAATCTTTATCTAAATCATCATTATTTAAAATAACACTGTCACTTGGCAAATTTTGATTAGAATCAATATGTACTTCGGTAGTTTTTTTACATCCAAATAATGAGACTAGTAGAGCTAAAAGTATTAATTTCAATTTCATATATGTGTAAGTTAAATATCTATTATAGTTAGTTAAGTAATCTCCAAAAATAAGCATTAAAATAGAGTAACATAAATAAAATACCTCAAATCACTTGACAAAGGGCTATTGGGTGTCGTATATTTGCAGAAAATTGTACGATTATGAAAATGAAAACCTCAGATTTCGACTTTAATTTACCAGAAGAGCTTTTAGCAGAGCGTCCATCTGAAAATAGAGACGAATCTCGTTTAATGGTTGTTCACCGTGATACAGGAGAGATAGAACATAGATTATTTAAAGACGTTATCGATTATTTTGACGAAGGAGATGTAATGATTCGTAATAACACGAAAGTATTTCCTGCTCGTTTAATGGGTAATAAAGAAAAAACTGGTGCTCAAATCGAAGTTTTCTTATTAAGAGAATTAGATGCTGAAACTCGTTTATGGGATGTTTTAGTTGACCCTGCTCGTAAAATTCGTATCGGAAATAAATTATTTTTTGATAATGATGATACTTTAGTTGCTGAAGTAGTTGATAATACAACTTCTCGTGGACGTACTTTACGTTTTCTTTTTGATGGATCTTATGAAGAATTCCGTGCGAAATTAAAAGAATTAGGAGAAACTCCACTTCCAAAATATATCACACGTAGTGTAGAACCAGAAGATGCTGAGCGTTACCAAACAATTTATGCAAAACACGAAGGTGCTGTAGCAGCTCCTACTGCTGGCTTACACTTTTCTAAACATTTATTAAAGCGTTTAGAAATTAAAGGTGTTGATTTTGCTGAATTAACTTTACATATTGGTTTAGGAACATTTCAGGGTGTTGAGGTAGAAGATTTATCAAAACACAAAATGGAATCTGAGCAAACGATTATTCCTCAAGAATCTGCTGATTTGGTTAATCGTGCGATAGATGAAAAGAAAAAAGTTTGTGCTATTGGAACAACTTCTATGCGTTCTATAGAATCTTCAGTTTCTGCTGATGGTCATTTAAATGCATTTGATGGTTGGACAAATAAATTTATTCACCCTCCATACGATTTCTCTGTTGCAAACTGTATGATAACAAACTTTCACACACCAAAATCAACATTAATCATGATGATTTCAGCATTTGCTGGACATGATTTAACAATGAAAGCATATCACGAAGCTGTAAAAGAAGGATACAAATTCTACTCTTACGGTGATGCAATGTTAATTCTATAATATTAGTTTGAATACAACAAAAAAAGACATACGAAAGCTTTCACAGGCTGAGATTGAAGAATATTTCAAAGAGATTGGAGAAAAATCATTCCGCGCAAAACAAGTGTACGAATGGTTATGGAAAAAGAATGCGCATCAGTTTGATGACATGACCAATATCTCAAAAGTATTGAGAGAACAGTTGGGTGAAAATTTCCAAATTCAACCTGTTCAAGTAGATCTTTTACAAAAATCTAATGACGGAACCATCAAGAATGCTGTAAAGCTTCATGATGGTAACGTTGTAGAATCAGTTTTAATTCCGACAGATACACGAACAACTGCTTGTGTATCATCTCAGGTTGGTTGTAGTTTAGATTGTACATTTTGTGCAACTGCTCAATTAAAACGTATGCGTAATTTAACTGCAGCAGAAATTGTAGATCAAGTTGTAATTATTGATGACGAAAGTAGACGTTATTTTAACCGTCCATTGAGTAATATTGTCTTTATGGGTATGGGAGAACCTTTATTAAATTATAATGAGGTTATTTCTGCAATTAAAAAAATTACTTTACCAGAAGGTTTAGGAATGTCTCCTAAACGAATTACAGTTTCTACGTCTGGAATTCCGAAAATGATTGAAAAGTTAGCAGATGAAGATTTACGTGTAAATCTTGCTGTTTCTTTACATTCTGCTCGCGAAGAAGTTCGTAATGTAATTATGCCTTTTTCTGTAAAATTTCCTTTAACAGATTTAATGGATAGTTTACAGTATTGGTATCAAAAAACTGGTCTAAGAATAACATTTGAATATATTGTTTGGGGAGGTGTTAACGATAAAAAGGAAGATATTGATGCATTAGTTAAATTTTGTAGAAAAATACCTTCTAAAGTTAATATTATCGAATATAATTCTATTGATGATGGAATGTATAAACAAGCCTCTGAACAAGCTGTAGATAATTACATAAAAGCATTAGAAAGTAACAATATCGTAGTAAACGTACGTAGAAGCCGTGGTAAAGATATTGATGCTGCTTGTGGACAATTAGCCAATAAAACTGGTGAAAATTCTTAATCTAATAAAAATGAAAAATATAGTTCTATTTTCTTTCCTTTCGACATTTTCATTTGCGCAAGTGACAGAAAAAATTGATACACTTTCTATAGAAGATTATCCTATGGAAACTTATCATTTGCCTGATATAATGAATGAAATTTCTACTTTAGAATATGAAAAGTCTGATAAAAAAACTGCTTCATTTTGGGGATTAAACGATTCTGGAAATCAACCTGAGATTTATCGCTTTAATGCTAAAAATGGAGAAATAATCAATACTGTTCGTATTTCTAATGCTCCAAATATAGATTGGGAAGAAATGTCTACGGATGATAATAGAATTTATTTTGCTGATTTTGGAAATAATAGAGGAAATAGAAAAGACTTAGCAATTTATTTTATTGATAAAAAACAAGTTGATTTTTCTAAGCCATATCAAGAAGTAAAAGCTCAGAAAATAGAGTTCTTTTATCCTGAACAAACTAATTTTGAATCAACAAATATCAAAACTAATTTTGATGCTGAGGCCTTTTTTGTTTACAATAATCAATTGCATCTTTTTACAAAAGAATGGACAAATTTGGAAACAACACATTATGTAATTCCAATTGATACATCTAAAAAACATGCTGCAAAAAAATTAGAAACTTTTAAAACGAATTACGCTGTAACAGCTGCTTATATTGATGCCGATAAAAATAGTCCTACTAAAGGAATTTATTTATTAGGTTACCAAAAACTAACACTTGCTTTTATTAATTGGTTCGATTTACCTCAAGATAATAATCAGTTATTCTTCTCTTCAAAAGTTAAAAAAATAAGTTTACCTTTGGGTTTCACAACACAATTAGGGCAATTAGAAGGAATTTCGGTTTTACCAACTTCCAATAAAGTTTGTTTTAGTGGAGAAGAGTTTGACTTTAAAGGCTTCTATACAAAACAAGTTGTACATTGCATCAATAATTTTACAAATAAATAATACTTAAATTTTGGGTAATACAGTAGATCTAATTAAAGCTCCCATTGCGGAGGAAATGAAATTATTTGAACAAAAATTCTTCGATTCTATGAAGAGTAATGTTTCTCTTTTAGATCGTATTACCAATTATATAGTTCGTAGAAAAGGAAAACAAATGCGACCAATGTTTGTTTTCTTAACTGCAAAATTAAACGGCGAAGTCCAAGAAAGAACCTATCGTGCTGCATCTTTTATAGAGCTTATTCATACAGCTACATTAGTGCATGACGATGTTGTTGATGACAGTACTTTACGCCGCGGTTTTTTCTCATTAAACGCTATTTGGAAAAATAAAGTTGCCGTTTTAGTTGGTGATTATTTTTTATCAAAAACATTAATCATCTCAACAAAAAACAAGGATTTTGATTTACTAGAAGTTGTTTCTGTTGCTATACAAGAAATTTCGGAAGGTGAATTATTACAAATAGAAAAAGCACGCAAATTAGACATTACAGAAGACGTTTACTTCGAAATTATTCGAATGAAAACAGCTACGCTTATTGCTGCTTGTTGTGAAGCTGGTGCACGTTCTGTTGGTTGTTCGGAAGAGGTTGCAAAGAAAATGCATCGTTTTGGCGAATTAGTTGGAATTGCTTTTCAAATAAAAGATGATTTGTTTGATTATACAACATCTAACGCTATCGGAAAACCAGTAGGAATTGATATTAAAGAGCAAAAAATGACTTTACCATTAATTTATTCTATTAATACAGCAAATGAAAAGGATAAAAAATGGTTAATTAATTCTGTAAAAAAATATAACAATGACAAAAAACGTGTACGCGAAATTATTCAGTATGTGAAAGAGCATGGTGGTATTGAGTATACACAACAAATGATGAAAAAATATAGCCAAGAAGCTTTAGATATTTTATATGAATTTCCTGAAAATGAATATAGAAATTCTTTAGAAACAATGGTAAAATACGTTATAGAAAGAGAAAAATAAAAAAGAGAAGTTCTAAGAACTTCTCTTTTTTATTGATATTTTATGGTATTTCATCCTTGTCACATTGAGCTTGTCGAAATGTCGTTTCAGGATCTCTTTGGATATAAATCATTGAGAAGCTGAATTATGCTTCGACAAGCTCTGCATGACAGTATCTTCATCAAACATATATTGTCATTCTGAGTCTGTCGAAGAATCATATTTCGTTACTTTCTTTAAACTGTCTTATTCTTCAAAATCTCATGAAAAACTGTTTGAGCAGAGAAGATTCTGTTTGTTGCCTCATCAATTACAATGGAAACATCTGAATCTAAAACTTCATCAGAAACAACTACATTACGACGAACTGGTAAACAATGCATAAATTTTCCGTTATTCGTTAAATTCATTTTTTCCATTGTTACTTGCCAATCTTTATCTCCATCATTCGCTTGTCCGTAATTTTCGTAAGAAGACCAGTTTTTTGCATAAACAAAATCAGCATCTTTTAAAGCTTCATCTTGATCGTAAGCAATTGTTGCTCCTTCTGTAAATTTAGAATCTAATTCAAATCCTTTTGGTTGTACAATTGTAAAATCTACCCAATCTACCTTAGAAAACCATTCTGCAAAAGAATTAGGAACTGCTTGTGGTAAACGTCTTGGATGTGGTGCCCAAGTCATTACAACTTTTATTTTTTTCTCTGGCTTAGCAGCCGGATTATAATTTATTTTTTCTGCTATTGTAATTAAATCTGCAAAAGATTGTAAAGGATGTAATGTTGCACTTTCTAAAGATACTACTGGTACAGAAGATAAAGATTTAACTTTGTTGAACATTACTTCTTGATAATCTTCGTCACGATCAACTAACTTAGGAAATGTACGAACTCCTAAAACATCACAATAAGCACTCATTACTCTAATTGCCTCGTTAATATGCTCTTGTGTATCTCCATCCATTACAGTCCCGTCCCCCATTTCTAAAGTCCACGAATCTGAACCTGCATTTAATACCCAAGTATTTGCGCCTAAATTATAAGCAGCTTTTATAGAACTTAAGCGTGTACGTAAACTAGGATTAAAGAAAATTAAACCTATCGTTTTGTTTTTTCCTATTTCTTGTTGAGCGTAAGGATTTGCTTTTATTTCTAAAGCCGTTTTTAGTAATTCATCGATGTTTTCTACATCATTAACCGAAGTAAATTGTTTCATAGTAATGAAATCTTTTGTTTTTATTTGTTTTACAAATTTACTTTAAAAGACTTGATTTATCAGAAAGATTAATCAATTTTTATTTCGAATAACAACCGTTAATTAAAACTGTTCTAAATAATGTTATTTATCATATAAATTGTTCATCTAATAAAATAGATTTACTTTCGATTAACAACTGAATAAAACGTTTATGAACTACTTAAAATTTTGTTTTTATTTGTTATTTTTTACCATCACACTATCATGTTCAACAGATACGGAGGATAGTATTGTAGAAGATAATATAGAAAAAAATCAATCTAATATTAAACTTAAAGTAAATAAGAATGAATCTAATATTTTAGAAATGTTAGAATTTAATTTATTATATCACAATGACAATCTAACAATTGGAACTTATATAGCAGACAACTTTGATTCAATCGTGTTTAAAACCTCTGAAAGTGATATTACAACAATAATTGCTGACGTAACAAACTCCCCTAAAATTATAAACTTTAAATGGGGACACAATTTTTATACCCCTGGAAAAAAAATTGTATCATTAATAGGATATAAAAACAATAAAATTGTTTTTGAAGATAAACATCATTTAAGTATAACAAACACTAAAGATTTTCTTAATACAAATTGGAATGACTTTAATGTTTATGAACTTTATACAGGTTACGTAAATTTAAGCACTACAAATACTATAACAATATTAAATTCCATTGAAAACAAAACCCCTACTATTAAATTAACTAATACATGGAAAGACTATGATATTAAAAATATTGAACATGAATCTATTTTAAATGAAAAAAATGCACAATATTTAAGTAGTTATATAACACTATTATATGGAAATCCTAGTTATGATAATGAAAATCATTCGACTAAAATAGAATCTATTTATTTAGAAAAATTTAAACAACCTATTTTAAATAATCGTCCAATTAAAATTTGGATAACTGATAAGAATAAAATAGCTCTTATAGAAACCAATGATTTAACTACAAAATATTATATATTAGTTGAGCAAAACAAATAGTGTTTATATAATCTAATCTAAAACAATAAATTCTCCTCATATAACCTTGGAATACGAAGTTGTAATCCCAATTCTTTGTTTAATTTTTCTGTAAAATAAGTCGCGTATAATTCTTCTTTTCCTGATAAACTTTGGTGAATAAAAAAGTATACATTTTTTAAACCAGCTTGTTTCAATTCTTTTATGCGTTCTATCCATTCATCTAAACGTTGATAATCTAATGGATGATAAGCGCTCACAAAACGAACAAACAAATCTGGAGAAGTTAATTGCATATGTAACATATCCCTCCTACCAGGTGTATCAACAATAATATTTCCCATTTTATTCTTCTGTAATAACTCGCAATATTCCTCAAAAATAGCTTTATTCTGAAACCATTTTTCATTTCTAACTTCAATAGCTAACGGATAACCTTTGGGAAAAAATTCTACAAAATCTTTTAAACGCTCAAAATCATTTGGAGAATAATTGTCGTGCAATTGTAAAAATGTCATTCCTAATTTTTCTTCAAACAATGTAATGGCATCCAAAAAAGCAGTCAATTTTTCTCTTACATTAAATAATCTTCCGTAATGGCTTATACTTTGCGGAATTTTCGGAAAAAATTTAAAATCTTTTGGCGTCTTATTCTTCCATGTTATCACTTGTTCTTTTGTCGGAGAACGGTAGAAAGTTCCGTTCATCTCTATGGAATTAAACTGCCTTGAATAATAGGTTAATTCATCTTTTGTTTTCGGAGGAAACAATCCTTTCAATTCTAATTTACTCCATTTCGCTCCACCAATAAATACTTCAAAATCATCATCTTTAGAATATTTTTCTAAAATTTCGAACGTTTTATCTTTTATTGGAGGTAACTTAAAGTCTATTAACAATGGATTATCTACTTTACCGAATTTCATTCAAATTATTTTTATCGAAATTAATAATTTATAATTACAAATGAGACAAAATGTCAGAAAACATCGATTGGTATTGGATTTGAAAGGAAATTATCATCATTTAATAATAAACAAAAAATCAAAATATAATGAACAAAGGAAGCATTAATGTATCGGTGGAAAATATCTTTCCGTTAATTAAAAAATTCTTATACTCTGACCACGAAATCTTTTTACGTGAATTAGTATCAAATGCAACTGATGCAACTTTAAAATTAAAGCATCTTACAAATATTGGAGAAGCACAAGTAGAATATGGTGATCCAAAAATTGAAATTAAAATTAATAAAGAAAATTCAACTCTACACATTATAGACCAAGGTTTGGGAATGACTGCCGAAGAGGTTGAAAAATATATTAACCAAGTTGCTTTTTCTGGTGCAGAAGAGTTCATTAACCAACATAAAGATGCAGACGGAATTATTGGTCATTTTGGTTTAGGTTTCTATTCTGCTTTTATGGTTGCAGAAAAAGTAGAAATCATTACAAAATCTTACAAAGATGAGCCTGCTGCACATTGGACATGTGATGGTTCTCCTGAATTTACATTAGATGTTGCAGATAAAACAGACCGTGGTACAGAAATCATTTTACATATTGCTGAGGATTCTAAAGAATTTTTAGACGAATGGAAAGTAAGAGAACTTTTAACAAAGTATAATAAATTTATGCCTGTTCCAATTAAATTTGGGACAAAGAAAGAAGCTCTTCCTTTACCAGAAGATGCAAAACCAGAAGAAATAGAAGTTGATGATATCATTAATAATCCTAATCCAGCTTGGACAAAAGCGCCATCAGAATTATCGGAAGAAGATTATCAAACATTTTATCGCGAATTGTACCCAATGCAATTTGACGAACCTTTATTTCACATTCATTTAAATGTAGATTTCCCATTTAATTTAACAGGAATTTTATTCTTCCCTAAATTAGGAAACAACATTAATATAGATAAAGATAAAATCCAATTATACCAAAACCAAGTTTTTGTAACAGACGAAGTAAAAGGAATTGTTCCAGACTTCTTAATGTTATTACGTGGTGTAATAGATTCTCCAGATATTCCATTAAATGTTTCTCGTTCTTATTTACAAGCCGATGGAGCTGTAAAGAAAATATCTGCGCACATTACGAAAAAAGTTGCAGATAAAATGGGATCATTAATCAATCAAAATCGTGAAGATTATGAGCAAAAATGGAACGATATAAAAGTTGTGATTGAATATGGAATGGTATCAGAAGATAAATTCTATGAAAAATCAGACAAATTTGCCCTATACCCTACTGTAGATGGAAAGTATTTTACATGGACAGAATTAACAGAAAACATAAAAGTTAATCAAACAAATAAAGACGGAAAAACTGTTGTTCTTTATGCTACAGACGTTGATGCGCAAGATCAATACATACAAATTGCTAAAGAGAAAGGTTACGAAGTTGTTTTGTTAGACTCCCCTATTTCTTCTCACTTAATTCAGAAATTAGAAGGAAGTAAAGAAAATGTAACATTTGCACGTGTAGATGCTGATCATATTAATAATTTAATTGAAAAAGACGAAGTAAAAATTTCTAAATTATCTGATGAAGATAAAGAGAAATTAAAAACTGAGATCACTTCATCTATCGATAACAAATCATATACAATTCAATTAGAAGATTTATCTGCTTCTGATGCACCATTTATTATTACACAATCAGAATTTATGCGTCGTATGAAAGATATGCAAGCATCTGGTGGAGCAAATATGTTTGGAATGGGTAATTTCCCAGAAATGTATAATGTTGTGATTAATGCTAATTCTGATTTAGCTTCGGAAATTTTAGGAAAAGAAAATAAAGAAGAAAAAGATGAATTAATTAATCAAGCCTTAGATTTAGCTAAATTATCTCAAGGATTATTAAAAGGAAAAGATTTAACGAATTTTATTAATAGAAGTTTTAAGAAGATTAAATAATCTCAGAACACAACATTTAACGATTCTAAAACAAGAACTCCAGCTTAAATAAAGCTGGAGTTTTTTATTGAAAAATAGAATTATCATTTTCTTAAATTTAATTTAATATTTAGGTAAAAACTTAAAAGATTTAACTAAGAATCATTCTAAACTAAGCAAAAGTGTTAATGAAATGATATAATTCATTGTGAAAGCAGGTAAGTCTTGATTAAATTTGTGAAAATATCTAAAAAATTAAACGTATTGCTTTATGGCAAATGAATCATTACTTAAATCGTCGATTGGTAAGAAGTTCACTATGGCGCTTTCAGCGTTATTCTTATTAGTGTTCTTATTACAACATTTCGTGATTAATACCTTATCTGTAGTTAATCCGAATGGTTTCAATGAGGTTTCCGCTTTTATGAGTGATAACCCTTTTATTCAATATTTGATGCAACCAATCTTATTGATTGGAGTTATCTACCATTTTGTTATGGGTTTCATCTTAGAAGCACAAAACAAAAAAGCACGTGGACCTGTTGCTTATCAAAAGTACAATGGAGCTTCAAATGCTTCTTGGACATCTAGAAATATGATTATTTCTGGAAGTGTAATCTTAATTTTCTTATTATTACACTTATACGATTTTTGGGTTCCAACAATTATGGAGCACTACATTACTCCTAATCCAGAGTTTGCACAAGGTAATTACTTTATGAATCACTTAGATCATGTATTTACTCTAGAAGGAGCTTTAAGTTTTGTTAGATTAGTAATTTACATTGTTGCATTTGTTTTCTTATCATTACACTTACAACATGGTTTTTCTTCTGCATTTCAATCAATGGGAGCAAAACACAGTAAATACACTCCAGCAATTGTTGCTTTCGGAAAATGGTATTCAATCTTAATTCCAGCAGGATTTATCATCATTGCTGTTTACCATTTTTTTGTTAAATAATTAAAAAATAATATCAAAAAATGAGTATATTAGATTCTAAATCTCCAAAAGGAGATATCGCAAATCAATGGAGCGAGCATAAAGCTCACTTAAACTTAGTTGCTCCAAATAACCGTGATAAAATTGATGTTATTGTTGTAGGTACAGGTTTAGCTGGTGGATCTGCTGCTGCTACTTTAGCAGAGTTAGGTTATAAAGTTAAAGCATTTTGTTACCAAGATTCTCCTCGTCGTGCGCACTCTATTGCTGCACAAGGGGGTATTAATGCTGCAAAAAATTACAAAGGAGATAACGATTCTATCTACCGTTTATTCTACGATACAATTAAAGGTGGTGATTACCGCGCTCGTGAGTCTAACGTTTACCGTTTAGCTGAGGTTTCTGGTAACATTATCGATCAATGTGTAATGCAAGGTGTTCCTTTTGCTCGTGATTACGGTGGATTATTAGATAACCGTTCTTTTGGTGGTGTACAGGTATCTCGTACATTCTATGCTAAAGGACAAACTGGTCAACAGTTATTATTAGGTGCATATTCAGCAATGAATTACCAAATTCACTTAGGCCATATCCAAATGTATAACCGTCACGAAATGTTAGACTTGGTTATTGTAGATGGAAAAGCTCGTGGAATTATTGCACGTAATTTGATTACAGGAGAAATAGAAAGACATTCTGCTCACGCTGTAGTTATTGCTACAGGTGGTTACGGAAATGTATATTTCTTATCTTCTAATGCAATGGGTTCTAACGTAACTTCTGCATGGAAAATTCACAAAAAAGGTGCATATTTTGCTAACCCTTGTTATGTACAAATTCACCCAACTTGTATTCCAATCCACGGAACAAATCAATCAAAATTAACGTTGATGTCTGAATCTTTACGTAACTCTGGTCGTATCTGGGTTCCTAAAAAGAAAGAAGATGCTGAAGCTATCCGTGCTGGAAAATTAAAAGCGATTGATATTAAAGAAGAAGACAGAGATTACTACTTAGAAAGACGTTATCCTGCTTTTGGTAACTTAGTTCCTCGTGACGTTGCATCTCGTGCTTCTAAAGAGCGTTGTGATGCTGGTTATGGTATCGAAGCTAATGAAACAGGTGAAGGTGTTTACTTAGATTTTACAGATGAGATTAAGAAAAAAGGTCGCGAAGTAGCATTTGCTGATGGAGACCCAAATCCTTCTGATGCTAAAATCGAGAAATTAGGTAAAAAATGGATCGAAGAAAAATACGGTAACTTATTCCAAATGTATTGGAAAATTACAGATGAGAATCCATACGAAAATCCAATGCGTATCTATCCTGCTATCCACTATACAATGGGTGGTGTATGGGTTGATTACAACTTAATGTCTACAATTCCTGGTTGTTTCGTTGCTGGAGAAGCTAACTTCTCTGATCACGGAGCTAACCGTTTAGGAGCTTCTGCTTTAATGCAAGGTTTAGCAGATGGATATTTCGTATTACCTTACACTATTGCAGATTATTTATCAGCAGATATTCGTACTGGAAAAATACCTACAAATACACCAGAATTTGATGAAGCAGAAAAATCTGTTAAAGATCAAATTCAACATTTCTTAAACAATAAAGGAACTAAAACTGTAGATAGTTTCCACAAACGTTTAGGATTAATTATGTGGAATAAAGTTGGTATGGCTCGTAATGCAGAAGGATTAAAAGAAGCGATTGCAGAAATTGCTGCATTACGTGAAGAATTCTACCGTGATGTATTAGTTCCTGGTGAAGCTAACGAAATGAACACTGAGTTAGAAAAAGCTGGTCGTGTTGCTGATTTCTTAGAATTAGGACAATTAATGGCTATTGATGCTTTAAACCGTAACGAATCTTGTGGTGGTCACTTCCGTGAAGAATACCAAACAGAAGAAGGTGAAGCGATGCGTGACGATGAGAATTTTACTTACGTTGCTGCATGGGAATACAAAGGAGACGACATCAATACTGAGTTGTTACACAAAGAAGAGTTAAATTACAAATATATCGAGCTTAAAGCTCGTAGTTATAAATAATAAATCATTTTGCTTGATGAATTACTCATCAAGCAAAATGTCAAAATATCATATAGGATTATGGCATCATCAAAAACAATCAGCATAACGCTGAAAATTTGGCGTCAAAAAAACGCTAATGCTCAAGGAAACATGGAAACATATTCCTTAAAAGATGTTTCTACTGATTCTTCTTTCTTAGAAATGCTTGATTTATTAAACGAGCAATTAATTGGAGAAGGAAAAGAGCCAGTTGCATTCGATCACGATTGTCGTGAAGGTATTTGTGGAATGTGTTCTTTATTCATTAATGGAGAAGCTCACGGACCAGATAGAGGTGTTACAACTTGTCAATTACATATGCGTATGTTCAAAGATGGTGAAACGATTTATATCGAGCCATGGAGATCTGCTGCATTCCCAGTTATCAAAGATTTAATTGTTGATCGTTCTTCTTTTGACCGTATCCAACAAGCTGGTGGTTATATTTCTGTAAATACTTCTGGACGTACTGTAGATGCAAACAACATTCCTGTAAACAAGAAAGATGCTGACGAAGCTTTTGATGCAGCAACTTGTATTGGATGTGGTGCTTGTGTTGCAACATGTAAAAATGGATCAGCAATGTTATTTGTTGGTGCAAAAGTTTCTCAATTTGCTTTGTTACCACAAGGTCAAGTTGAAGCTTCTCGTCGTGCACAAAAAATGGTTGCACAAATGGATTTAGAAGGTTTCGGAAACTGTACAAATACTGGTGCTTGTGAAGTTGAATGTCCTAAAGGAATTTCTTTAGATAATATTGCACGTATGAACCGTGAATTTTTATCTGCGAAAATCGTTTCTCAAGAATAATATTTTTTAATAGAAATTATAATATCATATTAAGCATGATTAGATTTACTCTAATCATGCTTTTTTTGTTTTAATAAATAGCTAAGTTTAAAAAGATTTACATCCTACTTTATATACTACATTTTACTATATACTTTTTATGTTGTACTCTATACATTGTACTTTGTTTGATAATTAATTGATAAGCAATTTTTAATTTCATAATATTTATCATATATTTATACTACTCATCAATGATGAATATAATATAGTTTATGAATTTTAGTAAAGTTTTAGTCATTGGAATGTCCAAATTAAAAACTGCATTACTATCTAAAATAGTATTTGCACAATACTCTTAAGCTAAATTTTTCTTCTACTCAATTTACAATACAATTGAGCACTCTCTTTATTGCCACCATATATAATCGAAATCACAAAAAAATTATAATATGTCTTTCTATCATACGTTAGGGAAAATTCCCTCTAAACGTCATACCGTTTTTAGAAAACCAAATGGAGACTTATACGCAGAAGAACTAGTATCTACACATGGTTTTTCTAGTACATATTCATTGGTTTATCATTGCTATCCGCCAACATTGGTTAAGCAAATTAATGAGCCCTACTCTGTTGAGCCTAAAATTGCACGCGAAAAACACTTAAAACATACTTCTTTAAAAGGGTTTAATGTTAAACCAACAAAAGATTATTTAGAAGCTAGAGTTCCTGTTTTAGTGAATAATGATTTGCATATTTCTTTAGCAGCTCCACAAGAATCTATGACAGATTACTTTTATAAGAACTCTCAAGCAGATGAAGTAATTTTTATTCATGAAGGATCTGGGGTTTTAAAAACTGGATATGGACAAATTGAATTCGAATACGGAGATTATTTAATCGTTCCTAGAGGAATTATTTATCAATTAAGTTTTAACGATGAAAATAATCGTTTATTAATTGTAGAATCTTTTAGTCCAATAGAAACTCCGAAAAGATACCGTAATAATTTTGGTCAATTAATGGAACATTCTCCATTTTGTGAACGTGATATAAAACGTCCAGAAAATTTAGAAACATTTGACGAAAAAGGAGATTTTAAAATACTTATAAAAAAAGAAGGATTAATCTATCCATATATTTATGGTACACATCCTTTTGACTTTGTTGGTTGGGACGGTCATCACTATCCTTGGGGATTATCTATTCATAATTTCGAACCAATAACAGGGCGCATTCATCAACCACCACCAGTTCATCAAACTTTTGAAGGTGGCGGGTTTGTTATTTGTAGTTTCGTTCCAAGATTATATGATTATCACCCACAATCAATACCTGCTCCTTATCACCATAGTAATGTAGATTCTGATGAGATCTTATATTATGTTGATGGAGATTTTATGAGTAGAAAGTCTGTAGAGAAAGGACAAATAACATTACATCCTGCAGGGATTCCACATGGTCCACATCCTGGTACTGTAGAAAAATCTATTGGTAAAAAAGAAACACAAGAATTAGCTGTTATGATTGATCCATTTAGACCTCTAATGCTAACTGAACAAGCATTAGAATTAGAAGATCCTGATTATTATAAATCTTGGTTATCGTAAAAAACTATATAAAAAGCACAAAACTATACAAAAATGAGTACTCAAACATTTGCTGAAAAAATAGCACAAGCACAAGACTTTCTACCAATAAATGGTACAGATTATATTGAATTTTATGTTGGAAATGCAAAGCAAGCTGCACATTATTACAAAACTGCTTTTGGTTTTCAATCATTAGCCTATGCTGGTCCAGAGACTGGCGTTAGAGATCGTGCATCTTATGTGGTGCAACAAGGTAAGATAAAATTAGTTTTAACATCTGGTTTACAATCTGATAGTTTAATTTCTGAACATGCAAAAAAACATGGAGATGGAGTAAAAATTTTAGCACTTTGGGTTGATGATGCCTATGATGCGTACGAACAGACAATAAAAAGAGGTGCAGAATCTTACTTAGAACCACAAACATTAACTGATGAATTTGGTGAAGTAAAAATGGCAGGTATTTATACTTATGGAGAAACTATACACATGTTTATCGAACGTAAAAATTATGATGGTGCATTTATGCCTGGTTACGAAAAATGGGAATCAGATTATAATCCTTCAGATGCTGGGTTATTATATGTAGATCATTGTGTTGGAAATGTTGATTGGAATCGTATGTTACCAGTTGTAAAATGGTACGAAGATGTAATGGGATTTGTTAATATTCTTTCTTTTGATGATAAGCAAATTAATACAGAATATTCTGCTTTAATGAGTAAAGTAATGTCAAACGGAAATGGTTATTCTAAATTTCCTATTAATGAGCCTGCTGAAGGACAAAGAAAATCTCAGGTTGAAGAATATTTAGATTTTTACGAAGGCGAAGGTGTTCAACACATTGCTGTAGCAACAAAAGATATTATAAAAACGGTAACAGAATTAAAAGCTCGTGGAGTTGAATTCCTATCTGCTCCTCCCGAAGCATATTATGATATGATTCCAGATCGTGTTGGAGAAATAGATGAAGATATTAAAAAATTACAAAATCTTGGAATTTTAGTAGATTGTGATGAAGAAGGTTACCTATTACAAATTTTTACAAAACCAGTAGAAGACCGCCCTACTCTTTTCTATGAAATTATTGAAAGACATGGTGCTCAAAGTTTTGGTGCAGGTAATTTCAAAGCATTATTTGAAGCATTAGAAAAAGAGCAAGAAAAAAGAGGAAACTTATAAATTTTCTAAAAAATAATATAAAAATTATAATTCGTCATTTATTTACTAAATGGCGAATTATATTTAAACAAATTTTAAAAACATGAAGTCATTTATCCCATATAATTCTAATTCAGATTTTAGCATCTATAATATTCCATTTGGCGTTGCTCTAATAAAAGACGATTATATTACGTGTTGTACAAGAATTGGAGATAAGATAATTGATCTAGCAATTTTATACGAAAACAGATATTTTAATGATATTGAAGGTTTAGAAGAAAATGTTTTTCAAGATTTTTCTTTAAATGATTTCATAGAGCTTGGTAAAACTGTTACAAATCCAACGCGATTAAAAATTCAAGAATTATTAAGTGAATCTTCATCACTTTCAAAAGATCAAGAAACTATCAATCAAGCATTTTTTGAAATTGAAGATGTCAGCATGTTATTACCTGTCCATATTCCAAATTATACTGACTTTTATAGTAGTTTAGAACATGCTACAAATGTTGGATCTATGTTTAGAAATCCAGAAAATGCTCTTCTACCAAATTGGAAACATATCCCAATTGGTTATCATGGTCGTTCTTCGTCTATAGTTATATCAGAAACAAACTTTCACAGACCTAAAGGACAAACAAAACCAGCTAATTCAGATAACCCAATTTTTGGACCTACTAAGCAATTAGATTTTGAATTAGAGATGGCTTTTATTGTAAATAAACATACAAATTTAGGAGAGAGTATTTCTATAAATGATACAGAAGATGCCATTTTTGGAATGGTCATTTTCAATGATTGGTCTGCCAGAGATATACAATCATGGGAATATGTTCCTCTTGGACCATTTCTTAGTAAAAATTTCTGTTCGTCTATATCTCCTTGGATTGTTACCTTAGAAGCATTAGATTTTTTTAGAACAACATCTCCAAAACAAGAACCAGAAGTTTTAGATTATTTAAAATTTGAAGGAGATAAAAATTTTGATATTCAACTTCAAGTCTACTTAAAACCTGAAAGTGGAACAGAAAATTTAATTTCAGAAACCAATTATAAATATATGTATTGGAATATGAATCAACAGCTTGCACATCATACTATTAATGGATGTAATATTGAAGTTGGGGATTTATATGCGAGTGGAACAATTTCGGGTACTACTCCTAATTCCTATGGTTCTATGTTAGAAATAACATGGCAAGGAAAAAATCCATTAAAATTAAATAATGGGGATGAAAGAAAATTTATTGAAGATAATGATTCTATAATACTAAAAGCTTGGTGTGAAAAAGATGGTATTCGAGTTGGTTTTGGAAATGTAATAAATACTGTACTTCCCGCTTTATAAAAATTTAGCTCAATTGCTATTTAACATAATAGACTTAAAATATAAGTAAATTAGGAATAAGGATTTTGTACTGAGATTATCGAAGCTAGAAATTAGAAATATGAAGTTAGAGGTTAGATTACTTTTTAATTAATATAATCTTCTCACATCTGAAATCTAGTATCACAAATCTATCAATATGATGTATTCCTGAAACAATATTTAGACAAGCTCAATGTGACAAGGATTGTTGTTTTGAGACTAGATATTAGAAGCTAGTTAAACTACATTGTACTCTATACTTTCTACACTGTACAATTATAAACAAAAAAAAGCCTCAAGTTATTCACTTGAGGCTTTCAATTAAAAACTGGCGACGACCTACTCTCCCGTAGTAACAGTACCATCGGCGCAGGCAGGCTTAACTTCTCTGTTCGGAAT